>Ga0209563_100014_pt1 | contig 940582 bp, 847 predicted proteins | sample AraplaCvi_mMF_r2_FD_184271 | JGI IMG/M metagenome (GOLD analysis project Ga0209563, IMG submission 184271) | Arabidopsis root microbial communities from North Carolina, USA - plate scrape CL_Cvi_mMF_r2 (SPAdes) (version 2) | ecosystem: Host-associated > Plants > Roots > Endosphere | place: USA... | reverse complement strand
CATCAGCTGATGCCGACCTGAGCGGCCGTGAGGCCGCTGCACACGAACTTCATCGCAATCCGCAGCCTCCGACGCCATCCACACTGCGCGCCACAGCGGACCGGCCGAGTTTTTCAACAGAATCGGCCAGAAGCGGACGCCCATGAACGACCGGTATCAGGATTTACGCGTTCAGCTGAACTTGCGGGAATTCAGCATTGGGAGCGGCCGCGTGAGTAGCGACAGGATCAGCCGACCTTCGCCAAGTCGTCGCTTGCCTCAACACTCTCCTTAGCGTCGTCAGCACCTACGCGTCGGTGGTGCGCGCAGGCAGTTACGCAGGCGAATACGGATGGCTCATGTGCTCGGGAGCAACCACTACGACTTGCCCGGCGACTGGCGATTCGGTACTGCTGAGCAGCGCGGCAACGAAGAGGACACTGGCGAGGACGACCATTTCGAGCCGAAGCGCTGCGGATAAGGAGCGTCCCCATGTCGCCGCATCGCCTTCCGCTGCCGCAAGGGACTTGAACAGCCGAGGCATGACGATGAATTTGTTGTACGCGCCGAAGCACGCCGCGGCTGCGACGAGCCCTAGCTTGGCAAGCAGCGCATAGCCATAGGTCGAATTCAGATACGCGCCGATCGAACCAGCCAATGTCAAGCCATGCCAGACCTTGAAGAGCCCGGTCGCCCCGATCCCCACGATGGCCACGGTAGCGTAGTCGGACATCAAAGACACCCAGCGGATCGCGCCCTCTCGGTCAGTCACAGCAGAGTCCGCACCAGGCAGCCGCTGAATCGCACCCACGGCGACGATGCCCACCCAAAGGCAGACCAGCACCAGGTGCACCCAATCGACCGCCACGTCCAAGGTGAAATCGCCTTGAGCGCCTGCGTGCGAGACAACGCTGCGACTGAAAACGAAGACGCCCAGGCCCGCCAGTCCCAGGATCTGGCGATTCCTGCGGAGCACATCTGTCAGCAACGAGCCCGCGGCAAGCCATCCCAGGAGGCCAACAATCCAGGCGTGGCCGAAGTGCGTCCTGCCCAAAAGCATCCCGATTGGTCCGAGCGACACACCGAACCCGTCGTCGGCCATTGCAGCTGCCTGTAGCCAGACTGCTGCGAGAAGCCCCAGCGATCCGAGGCTCAGGCCAAGCACGTGAATCGAGCGAGCTTGCCGCTCCGTGCGGGACCGCCATTCGGACGGGTCGGCTCGCAGCCAGAGCCGCGAGACCACCGAACCCAGCACGAGGGCAAGACCCAGGTGGATGGCCACCAGCGCGGCCATCATCAGGTAGCGAAGCGGCCCTTCGGTCATCATTTCACCGTGAAGCGAACTTCGCCCTTGGTGTGATGGCCGTCATGGCCCATCGTGTTCCACTGGACGCGATAGTCGCCCGGAGCCAGCTTGGGCAGCGGCTGCACCAGGGTCTTCTCGTCCTTGGGGTCCGCAGCGACTTTCTCCAGAGCGATGGCGGCATCACCGGGGCCGCTCAGCTTGATGGTGCTCATCGCGACCTCGACGGGCTCGTTGTAGGTCAGCCGCATCTCGGTCGGCGCAGGAGAAACGGTCGAGCCGACGGCTGGCGTCGAGGTTTCGAGCTTTGCGTGGGCGAAGGCCATGGCGGAGGCCAGCGCGAACGCGGTGAAGGTCAGGAATTGCTTCATGGGATGTCCTTTCGAGACAGGTTAAGGAAGTTGAAGAGGCTCAATGGCCCTCGTGGCCAGTGGGCTTGTGGACGTGCAGCGTTGCGGCATCCGCGCCCGGCTGCTTTGCCGACGGCGCGGGCTCCGCATCGCTGGCCGTGTACTCCTTGGGCACCGTACCCGCGGGATGCTTGAACCAGCCCGGATCGCGGTAGTCGCCCGGTGCAACGTTGTCGCGCACCTTGACGACGCTGAACATGCCGCCCATTTCCAGGGAGCCGAAAGGGCCGTCGCCGGTCATCATGGGCAGCGTGTTCTCGGGCAGGGGCATTTGCATCTCGGCCATGTCGGACATGCCGCCCGAGCCCATCGCCATGTATTCCGGCACGAGCTTGGAGATTCGCTTGGCGACGGCACGTTGATCGACCCCGATCAGGTTGGCAGCCGTGTGCGACATCGGTCCCATCGTGTGATGGGCCTTGTGGCAATGGATGGCCCAATCACCCGGGATGGCATCGAACTCGATGCACCGCATCTGGCCGACCGCCACATCCGTCGTGACCTCCGGCCAGCGGGCCGACTTCGGAATCCAGCCACCATCGGTGCCCGTCACTTCGAAGTTCGGGCCATGCATGTGGATCGGGTGGTTCGTCATCGTCAGATTGCCGACACGGATGCGAACACGTTCACCCGTTCTCGCCACCAGCGGGTCGATGCCGGGGAAGACGCGACTGTTCCAGGTCCAGATGTTGAAGTCGCTCATCTCGCTGGTCCGAGGCGTGCCGGCGCCGGGGTCGATGAGGTAACTCGACATGACGAACGCGAAGTCGCGATCCACCTTCAGCTGACGGCGGTCCTTCGGGTGGATGATGAGCAGGCCCATCATCCCCATTGCCATTTGCACCATCTCGTCGGCGTGCGGGTGGTACATGTGCGTGCCTGGGCGCTGGAGCTCGAACTCGTACACAAAAGTCTTGCCTGGCGGGATGTGAGGCTGCGTGAGGCCGCCAACACCGTCCATGCCATTGGGAACGAGCACGCCGTGCCAGTGCACCGTCGTGTGCTCCGGCAGCTTGTTGGTGACGAAGATGCGCACTCGGTCGCCTTCGACGCCCTCGATGGTCGGACCGGGGCTGGAACCGTTGTAGCCCCAGAGGTTGGCATTCATGCCGGGCGCGAACTCGCGCACGACCGGCTCCGCCACCAAGTGAAACTCCTTGACGCCGTTTTTCATGCGCCAGGGCAGACTCCAGCCATTCAGCGTGGCGACCGGGTTGTAGGGGCGGCCATTGGGAGGCAGCTGAGGAGGCTGCATGGTGGGCGACGTCTGCGACGCCGCCTCGGGAAGCGATGCCGCACCCACGCGGCTGACGACAGTGGCACCGAGCATGGTGGCACCGGCGGCTCGGAAGAAACTTCTGCGGTTGGTCATTTCTAGCCCTTCAACGATGGGAGTCGGGTGAACTGCCCGATAGCGCGGTCTGCATACGGGATTGCGCGAGCCAGAAGTCGCGCTGCGCCTCCACGGCGGCCGTCACGGCCCCCACCTGCTCGCGGGCGTCCGCCAGCAGCTCAAAGACGTCGATGAGCATCCCGTTGTATCGGAGCAGGTTCTCGTCGGAGATCTGCTTGCGCAGCGGCACGATCTCATCGCGGTAGCGGCGCGCCAGGTCGAAGGCTGTTCGATAGGCCGCATAGGACTCCCGCACCTCGGACTGCGCCTGCACGCCCTTGGCCGCCGCTGAATCGAACGCCTGGCGGTATTGCAGTTCGGCGCGGGCGCGGGCCACCGAACCGAAGTCAAACAACGGCAGTTGGAGCTGCACTTGAAACCCTTGCTTTGGGGGCTCGCCCCGCTCCGACTTGTTCTGCCAGCCGGCGTCCAGCACGTTGACCATGCTGGTGACGCGAGTGAGACCGAGACGCTGCGCAGTGGCCTCCACGTCTCGCTTGGCCATGACGACGTCCAGGCGCTGATCCATGGCCGCTTGTTCGACATCCTGGCGCTCGGAGAGTTGCGTCGGCAGATCCGGCAAACGATCCGGGAGCTTCAACTGCTTCGCTTGTTCTCCTGAGAGGCCCAGGGCTCTCACCAGCCGTTCGCGCCCGCTTGTCGCGGTATGTCGTGCGCGGGCGAGCTGCGACGATGCGTCTGCCGAGAACGCCTGCTGCCGCATCTTGTCGAGCTTGCTGACGTTGCCCGCTTTGGCCATATCCGCCATCAGGGAGCTGGACGCCTGGGCGCTTTCCTCGACCAGCTGCGCGAAGCTGGCCAGCTGTTCGGCCGCGACGGCCTCGTAGAACGCTTCCCGCGCTCTTGTCGCCGCATCAACGACGTCTGAGGCCGCCTGAAGCTGGGCCCGCTCGAATTGGCTGCGGGCGATGCGGGACTCGCTGGGCATCGTGAGCAGACCCAGGACGTTGAACAGCACCGACCGTTCGATTTCAAGCGTGCCACCGCCCGCCAGCCGACCCAGGGATAGCTGCGGCCCGCTTGGGCGGCCCGCGTCGACAAGGTCGGCTTCGGCCAGGCCGAGGTTGCCGAGCTGGGCTTGCAGCCCCCGGTTGTTGAGCAGTGCGAGCTCGACCGTGGTTTCAGCATTGAGCGGCTCTTTGAGCAGATCGCCGACGCGGCCGCGAGCAAGCCCGACGTCGGCCCGACTGCGTTGGGCGCTGACCGGCTGCCCAATCCGCTCCTTCGTGAGTACTGAGACCCGATCCATTCCGCCGTCGTTCGAGAACGAGGCGCAGCCGGCCAACGCCAGGCTGGCTGCGAGCGCAGACCATTTCCTGAGTGCGGATGTGTTCATCGAGCCAGATCGACGGCCCGGTGCTGTCGTGTGGCCACGGCGGCGCGCCGGTGCCTCTGCGCCAACGAGGGACGCAGCAGATTCAGTTGTGTTGTGCATGGATGAAAGCTCTGACCAACGCGCCTAAAGCTGGGCGCCGTTCATCGCGCCGTAGGCGCGAGTTCGCTCAGGCCTCGCGAGAAGGCCTCAATCGGTCAGATGCTTCGGGGTGGGCGCTCTTGGCCGTCCGACAGAAAAGCTGGTGCGGGCGCGTCCAACTCTGGAAATACGGCCGGAGCCGGCAGGTTTGGCCCGATCTCTATGGCCAGGGTCGAAGGCATTGCCGCCCCAGAACAGCAGCTCGCGCACGCACTGCATTTACCATGCTCGCCGTGGCTCTTTGCTGTCCGCGCGTGAGCGCCGGCATGGTCGTGTCCGCTCACGACGATGACATGTGGACGCTCCGTATGACCCGTTGGGCCGGAGCCGCTGCGCGACTCATGGCTCGCTGGCGCGCAGGACATCGTCACCGCTGCCACTTCCCTTATCGGGAGCAACACGGCGAGGAGCAATGGCAGCCAGATGCGAAGGAGTTTCACGGCAGGTTCGAGGTTGCACGCATACTAAAGCTTGCCACTGTGACAAGGTCAAGCGGTAACCGCACTCTCAAGATGAGTTCGGTTGTCCTACGCCGGTGAAGCCCAAGATCGCAACAGCTTCAACACGACCGCAGGAATCCAGCATGTTCATACAGCCCATCGACTACTTCCTCGCCGCATGGCTGAGCATGGCGCTTGCTTCGACGCTGTACGTGGCCTGGGATCAATTCCGCGGCAACCCCGAACCTTCGGTGATGAAGTGGGGCTTCGTCCTCGTCACCCTATACATGGGGCCGATTGGCCTGCTTCTTTACGTCATGGCTGACAAGGAACCGAAGCCGGGCACCCACGAGGAGTTCATCAAGCCCCTTTGGAAGCAAGGTGTCGGTTCGACGATTCACTGCGTCGCCGGCGATGCGACAGGCATCATTGCTGCGGCGGTCATCACGGCAGTTCTGGGCCTACCCATGTGGCTGGACCTGTTGGTCGAATACCTTGCAGGCTTCGGTTTCGGCCTCTTCATCTTCCAATCCCTTTTCATGAAGAACATGATGGGCGGGACCTACTGGGAGAACGTTGGCAAGTCCTTCATGCCCGAGTTCATCAGCATGAACGCGATGATGGCCGGCATGGCCCCCGTGATGTCGCTGCTGATGATGGGGCGCGACATGCGGGCGATGGAGCCGACCGAACTGCTCTTCTGGGGCGTCATGTCGTTTGGCGTGATCGCAGGCTACGCCGTTGCCTATCCGGTCAACGTCTGGATGGTCTCTCGCCAGATGAAGCACGGGCTCATGACCCAACGGGCCGGCACGGAAACCCACAAAGGACACGCAGCACACCAAAAGCACAAAGCGCACGGGACGCATGGGGCACATGCGGCCCAGCCTGCTGGTGATGGCGTCTTTGGCGTCACCGGGGCGCAGCGGGCAGCGGTGATGCTGACGACCACGCTGATGCTCATTGCCGGCCTGACCACGCCGGCGCTCTTCGTCAACATGCGCCTGTCTGCCCGAGACGTCGGCGGAGCGATCATGCCGCCCGGCATGGTGATGGGCTGGGACACACCCGCTGAGGCGATGAAGGACATGGCCGCCGTGCATCCATCAAGCGTGACCTACACCGCGCCGGCCGAGGCGCGCGGCGATCAGACGCTCGAACCCAGGATCGAAAACGGCGTGAAGGTCTTCGATCTTGAGGCGAGTGTCATCCGTTGGAACATCCTCCCCGACGTCCAGGTGGAGGGCTACGCATTCAACCGCCAAATCCCGGGGCCGCGCATCCGGGTGACGGAAGGGGATCGCGTGCGCATCAACGTCGTTGACAGGCTGCCTGCAACCACCTCTGTGCACTGGCACGGCTTGATCGTGCCCAACATCATGGACGGTGCGGCCATGATCACTCAGGCACCGATCCCGCCAGGTGGCCGCTACACCTACGAGTTCACAGCGAAACAAACGGGAACCTACTTCTACCACTCGCACGACCACCCTGACCGTGAGCAGGCGCTGGGCTTGTATGGCGCGCTCATCATCGATCCGAAGAACCCGGGCCAAGAGCCGCATGCCGATCATGAGTACGTCGTGCAGTTGCAGGAATGGCTTTACCGGCAGGGCCTGACCTATCCGGCAATGGTGATGGAAGGCGGCATGCCGAACTACTTCACCATCAACGGCAAGGCCTATCCGTCCACCGAGACGATCAAGATGCGGGTCGGCGAGACCATTCGCCTGCGCTTCATCGGAAGCAACAACAACTTCGTTCACCCCATGCATGTGCATGGCGGTCCGTTCACCGTGATTGCCGTCGATGGCAACCCGCTACAAGCCAGCGCTCGGTATGACGCCGACACCGTGAACATCGGGCCGGGGCAGCGCTACGACGTTGTCTGGAAGGCCAGAGAACCGGGCAAGTGGCTCGTGCATTGCCACATTCCGCATCACACCACCAACAACAACGTCGAAGAGCATGGCGGTGGCGGTCTGATGATGGTGTTGGACGTGGGGGCCTGAGAGGCCGCGAGCGGATCTTCAGCTCGAGCGGGTGTGCCGTCCCGGCTTGAGCCCCGAGCCGCGGCCCGTTGCGGCGCTCGGTGCCACCGGCTGGTCCTGGGCAAGCGCGTCGATGATGGGGCAATCCGGTCGTTCGTCGCCGTGGCAGCAATGGACGAGATGCGCGAGAGTCGCCTTGATGGACTGCAGCTCCAACAGCTTGGCATCGAGTTCCGCAATGTGCGCCTCGGCAAGGGCTCGCACCTGGCGGCTCGGCCGCCTGCGGTTCTGCCAGAGGCCGAGCAGTTCTCGAATCTGCTCGATGGAAAAGCCCAGATCGCGGGACTGCCGGACAAACTTCAGGGTGCTCACGTCCTTGTCGGTGTACTGGCGATACCCCGAATCCGTGCGCGCGGCTTCCGGTAGAAGTCCTACGCCCTCGTAGTGCCGGATCATCTTGGTTGAAACGCCGGAGTCCTTGGCCGCTTGGCCGATGTTCATGCTCATTGCAGTCATCCTGGTAGTGGGCTTGCCCCGGCTTGCCGCAGCTGCGTCGAAGGTGAGTCCGCGCTGGCTCGCCAACGGCGCAAAGTCAATGCATTGGCGACCACGCTCACGCTACTGAAGGCCATGGCTGCGCCGGCAATCACCGGGTTCAGCAGGCCGAACGCAGCGAGCGGAATGCCGAGCGTGTTATAGGCGAAGGCCCAGAACAGGCCTTGCCTGATCTTGCTGTGCGTCCGGCGAGAAATATCAAGAGAGTCGCTCACAAGCCTTGGATCACCACGCATCAGCGTGATGCCCGCGGTCTCTGTTGCCACATCGGCGCCGCCTGCCATGGCATAGGCGACCGACGCAGCAGCAAGCGCAGGGGCGTCGTTCAACCCATCCCCGACGAAGGCAACGATTTGACCTTCATCTCGCAGCTGCTTCACCAGAGCGGCCTTGTCGGAGGGCAGCACTTCGGCGTGCACCTCGTCGATGCCGAGCTCACGCGCCACGGCGGCGGCGGCACCGCGGTTGTCGCCGGTGAGCATGACCGTCCGGATGCCCAACCGGTGAAGCCGCTCGATAGCTTCGGGAGCTGATCGTTTGATCGCATCACCAAAGGCCAGGAATCCCAGCACTTGGCGCGCGCCTTCTGCCGAGGCCACCAGCCATGAGACGGACTTTCCTTGCTCAGCCAGCCTGGCCGCCTCGGAAGCCAGCGGCCCCTGCTCCAATCCCAGCTCGTCCAGCAAACGAAGGCTGCCCAGCGCCAGGCCGCGTCCCTCCACGTCGCCCTCGACACCTCGGCCAGCCAAGGCCCGAGCGTTCTGGACCTGGGGCACCTCGATGTGCAGCTCGTTCGCTCGCCGCTGCACTGCCGTCGCCAGCGGATGGCTGCTGGAGGCCTGCAGTGCGGCGGCGAGCCGCAGCACTTCGCCGTCCGACAAGCCATTGGCGCCATGGACCGCGGTCACCTCTGGCCGTCCTTCGGTCAGCGTGCCCGTCTTGTCGAATGCGACGAGCGTCACCGCATGAGCGAGCTCCAGCGCTTCGGCGTCCTTGATGAGGATGCCGTGGCGTGCAGCAACGCCCGTGCCCGCCATGATGGCAGTTGGTGTCGCCAGGCCCAGGGCGCAAGGGCAGGCGATGACCAAGACAGCCACGGCGTTGATGAGCGCCGGCTCCCACTGGCCTGTAAAGGCAATCCACCCCAGGAAGGTGACGAGCGCGATACCCAACACGACGGGCACGAAGATGGCGCTGACCCGGTCAACGATGCGCTGGATGGGTGCCTTGGCGGCTTGCGCGGATTCGACCATGCGCACGATGCGCGACAGGGTGGTTTCAGCACCGATGGACAGTGTGCGGACCGTCAACGCGCCCTCGGCGTTGATCGTGCCGCCAATCACCTTGTCGCCAACGGCCTTAGCGACGGGCAAGCTCTCGCCCGTGACCAGTGACTCGTCCACATGGCTGCGACCTTCGACGATCACCCCGTCAACCGCGACACGGTCGCCTGGGCGGACGACGACGATGTCGTTCACGGCGAGTTGCTCGACCGACAGCTCGACGGTGCTGTCGCCACGGCGCACAAGTGCCGTCGTCGGTCGCAGCGCACTCAGTGCCCGGATGGCGTCGGTCGTCTGACGCTTGGCTCGTTGTTCCAGCCATTTGCCAAGCAGGACAAGTGTGATGACGGCCGTCGAGGCTTCGAAATAGAGGTGCGGCATGGCATGCGGCTGAGTCAGCAGCAGATACACCGACAGTCCATAGGCGGCCGACGTCCCCAGCGAGACCAGCAAGTCCATATTGCCCGTCTTTGCCCGGACGGCGCCCCAGGCCGCCCGATAGAACCGCCAGCCGAGCCCGAACTGCACCGGTGTCGCGAGCGCGAACTGCACCCAGCCGGCCAGCATCCAGTCGATACCGATGAACTGCAGCAGCATCGGCGCTACGAGGGGAATCGTCAGGATCGCTGCCGCCGCGACGGGCCACCACGTCGGCAGGCCAGGAGTCGCCGCCTCCTTGGGCGTCTGTAGTTCAGTGGCGGTGTAACCGGCTCGGGCGATGGCGTCGGACAGCGAGCTGATCGGGATAGTGGCCAGACTGCGCACAGTCGCTCGCTCGGTCGCCAGGTTCACGGATGCGCTGACAACGCCGGGTACTTTGAGCAAGGCCTTCTCGACCCGGGAGACGCAAGATGCGCAGGTCATGCCTTGGACCTGCAGGGAAGTCTCTTTCATGGTCACTTCGTAGCCCGCTTTGCGGACCGTCGCCGCCAGCTCGTCGGCCGTGATGGAGCTGTCTGCGCGGACAGAGGCCTGTTCAGTTGCCAGGTTGACGCTTGCGTCCTGCACGCCGGGAAGCGCCTTGAGCGCTTTCTCAACGCGGAGACCGCAGGATGCGCAGGTCATCCCGGTGATCTGAAGCTTCAGGCCGTCGGATGCGGAGAGGGGCGCGGTGGTCATGGACGTCTCGATCTTGTTCGACATACCATCAGCGTAAACATTCCAATTATGTCAATGTCAAGATAATCGCAGCGTATATCAATTCTACTGTTATGGCATTCGACGCGCATACTTGACCTTCCAACCGTGTCAATCATCAAGCTTCAACCACCACAGCTTTCCGTTTGGAGGTTCCAGATGATTTCCCTCACTGTTAACGACATGACCTGCGGGCATTGCGCCGCCACCATCACCAAAGCGATCAAGGCAGTTGACGTCGATGCCAACGTGAAAGTCGACTTGGCCGAGCATCAAGTCCATGTTGAATCGACAAAATTGAACCATGGTGACGTCGCCGAGGCGATTCAGGACGCCGGATATTCGCCCGTAACGCCGAGCGCACGAGCTGCGGCGGATTCGCCGCAGCGCGGGTGCTGCGGCGCTCATTGAGGCCGCGCAGATTCGCTATCGCCGGCACGGCATCCGGTTTTGCGGGGCGGCCGTGGAGTCAACCCTATCAATGGGCCGGATGCGCTCAGCCGATAACGGTCGAATTAGGAGAGCAGAAGCCAGCGGCGACGGCAATCGAGCGGTGGAGTTGAGCGACCGCTACGGAGAGACCAATCGGCTTGTGCGAATGTCGCTACGGGTCGATTCTGTTGAAAAACTCGGCTGACGGTCTCGCGGGCACATTCTCAGGGGGTGGCAACATGTGGACTCTTCCAGGGAAAGCCCATCGTCATGCTTAGCCACGGTGACCAGGGGTAGGCCAGCGCCTGCTAAGCAATGATTTCAACGTGACAGTGACAGCAGGAAAGCAAGTCGGTGGACGATCGTAAGCATCCCGTCACTCTTGACTCCGCACTTACTTGCCCGCATTGCGGCCATGTCGAGATTGAAGTCGTGCCCACCGACTCCTGCCAGTTCTTCTATGAATGCCGGCATTGCAAAACACTGCTACGCCCCAAGCCCGGTGATTGCTGTGTGTTCTGTTCCTTTGGCTCTGTAAAGTGCCCTCCGGTCCAACAGCAGACCGGGTGTTGCGGGTAGCCCCGGACGTCTAAGACATTCCCTTTGTGTCCGCCCTCGGTAAGTTGTTGCCGGACCGCTCCCGGAGGTGGCGTCGATGAAGCAGCAACCAAGCGGCTGGCACGACGAGCATGCTGAGCAGCGGCGCTGTCACCATGCCGCCGACCATTGGCGCCGCGATGCGTGTCATGACCTCGGAGCCCGTGCCGTGTCCAAACAGGATGGGCAACAGACCAGCCATCACAACTGCCACGGTCATCGCCTTGGGCCGCACGCGCAACACCGCGCCTTCGCGAATGGCCGCGATAAGCGTCTCTACGTCCTGCGGCGCACCTTCAGCCAGGCGCTGCTTCCAGGCGTTTTGTAGGTAAACCAGCATCACCACACCGAACTCAGCGGCTACGCCAGCCAAGGCAATGAATCCCACCGCAGTGGCTACCGAAATTGCATGGCCGAGCACCCAGATGAGCCAGAAGCCGCCCACCAGAGAGAACGGGACGGCTGCCATTACCAGCGCGGCTTCGCCAGCCGAGCGGAACAGCAGATAGAGCAGCACGAAGATGATGGCCAGCGTCACGGGAACGACGAACTTCAGTCGTTCTGTAGCTCGCTCCAGGTACTCGAACTGACCAGACCACGAGATGGCATAGCCGGCCGGCAGGGCGACCTGCTTGCTCACCACGTCTTGCATCTCACGAACCACCGAGCGGAGGTCTCGTCCGCGGACATCCACATACACCCAACCGGAGAGGCGTGCGTTCTCGCTGCGAACCATCGGAGGCCCTTCCTCGATAGAGATGTGGGCCACATCCTGAAGCAGCACTGTCGCGCCTTTGTCTGTCACGAAAGGCAGTTGGCGCAGGCGTTCCAACGAATCCCGGACTTCGCGGGGATAGCGCACGTTCACAGGGAAGCGCTCGCGCCCCAGGATGACCTCGCCGACGTTGTCGCCGCCGATGGCTGTGGAGACCACGGACTGGACATCCGCGACCGACAGCCCGAAGCGAGCTGAAGCCGCTCGGTCTACGTCCACGTCGATGTACTTGCCACCGGTCAGTCGCTCGGCTAGAGCCGAGGACACGCCGGGTACGGTCTTCACAGCCGATTCAATCTGTGTGGTGAGCTTGTCGATGGTCGCGAGGTCAGCACCCGCTACCTTCACGCCCACAGGGCTCTTGATGCCCGTGGCCAGCATGTCGATGCGGTTGCGAATGGGCGGGACCCAGACGTTCGAGAGGCCCGGCACCTTGACGACCCGGTCAAGTTCCTCGACGAGCTTGTCCGGCGTCATGCCCGCGCGCCACTGGTCACGAGGCTTGAACTGAATGGTCGTCTCGAACATCTCCAGGGGCGCCGGGTCGGTGGCCGTGTCAGCACGCCCGGCCTTGCCGAACACTCGTTCGACCTCCGGCACGGTCTTGATGAGCCTGTCGGTCTGCTGTAGCAGCTCCGAAGCCTTCGACACCGAAATGCCTGGCAATGCAGACGGCATGTAGAGCAGGTCACCTTCATCCAGCGGTGGCATGAACTCCCCCCCCAGCCGCATCACGGGGAACGCAGTCACCGCCAGTACCAGCGCGGCTACCGCAAGCGTCGCCTTGGGGAAGCGAAGTACGGCTTCCAGCGCAGGTCGGTAGATGGCAATGAGGCAGCGATTCACCGGATTCGCCGTCTCCTTGGGAATGCGGCCACGGATGAGGTAGCCCATCAGGACTGGCACCAAGGTGACCGACAGCCCAGCTGCTGCTGCCATGGCGTAGGTCTTCGTGAAGGCCAGCGGCGAGAACAGCCGTCCCTCCTGGGCTTCGAGCGTGAAGACCGGCAGGAACGAGAGCGTGATGACCAGCAACGAGAAGAAGAGCGCAGGCCCGACCTCCATGGACGCTTGCGCCACCAGTTCCCAGCGCTCCGCCAGCGTTGGCGCGCGGCCGGACCTCTCCTCGAAGTGTTCAAGATGCTTGTGCACGGCTTCAACCAGGACCACCGAGGCATCGACCATCGCGCCCAGGGCGATGGCCACACCGCCCAACGACAGGATGTTGGCGCTGACGCCCTGCCAGTGCATCACGATGAAGGCCGTCAGCACGCCGACCGGCAACGTCACGACGGCCACAAGCGCCGAGCGAATGTGGAACAAGAACACCGCGCAGACGACCGCCACCACGATGAACTCTTCGATGAGCTTCACGCGCAGGTTATCTACGGCGCGGTCGATGAGCTTGGAACGGTCATAGGTCTCGACGACCTCTACGCCCTTGGGCAGACTGGACTTGAGCGCTTCTAGCTTCGCCTTTACCGCAGCGATGGTCGTGCGCGCGTTCTTGCCTGACCGCATGACGACGACGCCCCCAGTGACTTCGCCTTCGCCGTTCAGTTCGGCGATGCCGCGCCGCATCTCAGGGCCGACCTGCACCGTCGCCACGTCGCGCAACAGAACAGGGGTCGCCCCTGCGACCTTCAACGGAATAATGCGGAAGTCGTCCAGTGATTTCAGGAATCCGCGCGAGCGCACCATGTACTCCGTCTCGGCCATCTCAACGACCGAGCCACCCGAGGATTGGTTGGCTTTCTGCAGCGCGTCGACGACCACGGCCTGCGTAATGCCGAGCGCGCGCATGCGGTCCGGGTCGAGCACCACCTGGTACTGGCGCACCATGCCGCCAATGCTGGCGACTTCGGAGACGTCTGGCACCGTCTTCAGTTCAAACTTCAAGAACCAGTCGTTGAGCGCTCGGAGCTGGCTGATGTCCGTGTGGCCGCTTCGGTCCACAAGCGCGTACTCGTACACCCAGCCCACGCCGGTCGCGTCTGGGCCCAGTGCGGCGGTTGCTCCTGCCGGCAGCCGACTTTGCACTTGGTTCAGGTACTCGACCACGCGTGACCGAGCCCAGTACGGGTCGGTCTTGTCGTCGAAGAGGATGTAGACGAAGGAATCTCCGAAGAAGCTGTAGCCACGCACGGTCTTGGCGCCGGGCACGCTCAGCATCGTTGTCGTCAGCGGATAGGTCACGAGGTCCTCGACTACCTGCGGCGGCTTGCCCGGGTAGGTCGTGCGAACGATGACTTGCGTGTCCGACAGGTCAGGCAGTGCATCGACCGGCGTCTTGGAGACCGACCACAGACCAGCGGCGACCAGAAAGGCTGTCGCGATGAGGACGAGGAATCGATTGGTGACCGACCATCGAATGAGGGAGGCAATCAATTGAGGCCTCCCTTCAGAGTCACAGAGACCAGCTCGTAGACGTCACCTTGCTGCTTGAACTCGAAATGGACGGAGTCTCCCGCCTTGATGTCCGCGAAGGCCTTGGGCGTCGCTCGACGGAAGCCCATGGTCATGGCTGGCCAGTTCAGCGCAAGCACAGGACCGTGGCTAATCGTGACGCTGTCGGCCTCGATGCGCTCAACCTTGCCCTCAGCACTGAAGATGCCGGACGCAGCCATGGCCGGCATTGCGGACTCCGAGGCAGCTTGCGCTGCGCCCATCGCACCGAGCACCGACTTCAGGCGTGCTTCGGAGTCGATAAGAAACTGTCCGCTCGTGACGACCTCATCGCCTTCATTCAAGCCTTCAAGGATCTCCACCTGGTCGCCCATATCGGCTCCGAGCTTGACCTCGCGCGGCTCGAACGAGCTGCCGTTCTTGCGCACGATGGCTACAGCACGAGTGCCGGTGCGGATGACGGCCTCCGTGGGCACGACCAGCCGGGTCACTGAGGCACCTGCAATCTGCAGACGCAGCAACATCCCTGGCGTCAGTTTCCCGGAGCGGTTGTCCACTTCAAACCGTGCCTGCAGCGTGCGCGTCTCGGCGCTGACCTGGGGGATTATTTCTTTCAGCTCGCCTGAGAAGGCCTGCGATGCATCTGCCTGAAGTGCAGCTTTGACCTTCTGGCCGCGAGCCAGCCGGACGGCTTGGGCCTCAGGGATATCGGCGACGGCCCAAACCTTTTCAAGGCCGGCGATGCGGAAGAGTGTTGTGCCCGGCGCCACGGCGACGCCTTCGCGCACTCCCAGCTCCGCCACCACGCCACTGGCCGGCGCGTTGATCGTGAATCGAGCTTGCGCCACGCCCCTCTCTTCGCTTTGGCGGATGAGCGAGTCTGGGATGGACATGGCCTTCAGTCGGTCACGGGTTGCCGCAATCAAATCCGGCGCCACGCCCGCGCGCTTCAACGCCAGCAGTTCGTTCTGCGGCCCCAACCATTCGGGCGCAAACACGGTGGCCAGCGCCTGGCCCTTCCGCACTTGCTCCATCGGCGCACGAACCGCCAGGCGCTCGATATAGCCGGCCACACGGGTCTGCACGGCCACGTTCAGCCGTTCATCAAACTGCACCGTGCCTACCGCATCGAACGAGGACGACACGTCTGCTTTCTTGACCACGGCCGTGCGTACACCAAGGTTCTGCTGGATGGTCGAGCTGACTTTGATGCCGTCGGTACCAGCCTCCTCGGCGAAGACCGGCACGAGCTGCATGTCCATGAACGGCGACTTGCCCGGCTTGTCAAAGCGTGGGCCCGGCACCATCGGGTCGTGCCAGTACAGCGGCTTGCGGTCTGCGGAGGCCGCGGGAGCCATTGCCTCCGCTGGCTTGGCGGCGGTGGGCTGAGTTGAGCGACCGGCAAGGAAGCCGCCGGCAGCCACGAGAACGCCACCGGCAACGAGCGCGGCGACAAGAGTTGCGCGCTTCATCTTGCGGCTCCTTCGAAGGTGGGTTTCAGAGCCAGCTGAGCTTGGGCTTTGGCCAGGTCGCGTTGCAGGGTGAGCAGCTTTCGCTGCGCGTCGACTTCAGCGTGTCGCGCCTCGAAGAGCGTTAGAAGCGGAATTTCGTTCGACCGGTAGGCAGCCAGGGCCGCGACCGTGCGCTGTTGCGCAGCAACGACCACGCTGGAGCGGTAGCGTTCGACGCGTTCGCGAAGCCGGTTGGCATCGCTGGCCAGTGCGCGGTATTCGCCCGTGGCCATTCGGGTTGCCTCTTCCAACGAGGCTTCTGCCTTCTCCGTCATGGCCAGCTTGGACGCAACATCGCGGTCCTGGCGCTGTGCGCGAGCGATGGGCAGCGGGATGCTGACTCCCACTGAGACCATGTCCGGGTAGCCGGCGCGCTGACCGTAGCTCACCTCCCATGACCAGTTGGGATTGCGGCTGGCCCGGGCGAGTTCTGCTTCCTTGTGAGAGAGGTCGGCATCGCGCTGGGCCGCGAGCACTGCGGGATGTGCCGCCACGTAGGCTTGCTCGTCCGGCAGTGGCGATATTGCTGGCGTCACCAGGTCATCAGCTTGCACGCCCACCCATCGCTCCAGGGCAGCGCGGGCGGCAGCCTGCTGCTGCCGTACGTCGGCGGTTTCGTCTTCGGCCATACCCTCGGCGCCGGTGAGCGCGAGAACCTCCTGACTGTTGCCGGTCGCCGAAGAGAGTCGGGCGCGAGCGGCCTCCAACTCCTCGTGCGCGTGGTGCTCCATCAGCGTCGTGAGCTTGAGGGCCTCACCCGCGAACCAGGCATCGAGATACGCCAGGCCGGCTTGCAAGCGAACTTCGGCTGCTGCTGTCTGAACGTTGGCTGCCTCGCGGCCGACCGCTGCGTCTGCCGCAGCTTGGCGAGCAGCTCGCTTCTCGGCCGAGACCCATTCCTGGCTGATACCGACGCGTTTCATCGTCATCGAGTCGCGCGAACTGAACCGGTCGGCACCGGAGATGGGCAGGTTGTCTACGCCGGCCCGAAGCACGGGGTCCGGCAATTGCGCTGCAGCGCGGGCGGCTTGGGCTGCACCAGTGGCTCCGGCCCGTGCGGCTCGGGCCGACTCGGAGCGCTGGACGGCCAAATCGAGGGCCTGGTCAAAGGTCAGGGGTGCCGCCGTGACCAAGACAGGCAGCAATGCGGCAGCCATAGCGACTGCACGCAAAAAACGTGGTGAGGGCATGAGAACTCCGTGGACGAGCTTGGGCTTTGCCGGAGCGCGGACATGCCGCACCGGCGCCTGTCAGTCGACGGAGTGGTTCAGACTCGAAGTCTGAGTGTGGAGAGGAACAGCGGGTCTGGAGGCGGTTGAGCCTCCGTCGTAGCTGCCGCGGGAAGGGCTTCCGCTTCAACGGCGCCAAGCACCAGCGGAAGTTCCAGGACTTGGACGACCATGGGCACGGACACCGTCGGGACCTTGACGGCCTCGAAGGACTGCGCTGCGTTGGAGGAATGCTCCGCGCACAGCGCCGGCTGGTCCGGGTCCATGCCATCGCACGGCACACCGGCTGCCATCATTTCCGCCATCGCGCCCGGGGTCGCCTGCTTGGGGCAGACGTAACTTGCCAGCGCCAGCTGTGAGAACAGCAGCGACAGCACCACGAGGATCGTGGTCGTCATGCGATGGGCTGAACGGCGGAACATAGGCACCAAGTCTAGCGCCGCCGGCTTATCCGCAGATTTAGGTGGCCATTCATCGCTGCAGTTCAGCCGTAGCTTGGGCGCGTCCATGCCAAAGGAAGAAGCCAAGCACAACTGCAAACACGACAGCCTGCGCAGCAAGGCCGATGGTCGAAGGGAAAACGCCCAGCAATTCAAACCGAGGAGCCGGCAGAGCGCTCGGTGCAATCCAACCCGCTTCCTGCAGCGCTGCCACTCCCTTGCCTGTAAGCACGACGGCCAGCACCGCGACCAGCCAAGAGCTGGCTGAGAAGAACTTGCCAATGGGCAACCTTGCACTGAAGCGCAGGAGCAAGATGCTAATTGCCATCAGGCAGACCACCCCTGTCGCCAAACCGGCCACGATGGCGTGGTCGTTGCCCTGGCCCCAGAGCGCTGCGTAGAACAGGATAGTCTCGAAGACCTCCCGGTACACGGCGATGAATGCCAGGCCGAACATGAAGAACGCCGACTTCCGGTTCAACGCTGCGGACATCCGCTCGCGCAGATAGGTCTGCCACTGCCCGGCGACGCTCTTCTGGTGCATCCAGACGCCAACGCTCACGAGCACTGCCGCAGCGAAAAGGCTCGACAGCCCTTCCGTCACCTCTCGATTCGCGCCTGTGATGGTCACAAGATACGTCGCCGCGCACCAGGTCGCCGCTCCCGCGATGAGCGCCGTCACCCAGCCGGCGTGCACATAGGCCAGTACGTCCGGGCGTTCCGCCTTGCGCAGGAACGCAATCATGGCGACCACAACGAGAAGCGCTTCGAGGCCTTCGCGCAACAAGATGGTCAGACTGCCCAAGAATGCTGCTGTCGAGTCCGCTCGTGAGTCCGCAAGCACGTTGTCGCCTAGCGAGAAGAGTCGCTCCACATCGGCCGCCGCCGCGATCACTTGGTCGACGGCGGCCTTATCTGAAAGACGCGACCGGTAGCTGCTCATCGCCACCTCAATCTGGTTCTTCAGCGAACCGTCTTTGGCCGCCAGCGCTTGCTCGTAGGGCTCAACACCGTCCAGATACGACGACAAGGCCAGGTCTTGAGCCTTCTTCGTGTCGCCAGCCTTGTAAGCAGCCAGACTGTCCTCGAGTTGCTTGCGTGCAAATGCCAAGCCACCAACGACTGCGGTGTTCAACGCATCCGGCTTGGCATGCAGGTAGGCCATCACCGCGCTCGCGTCGTTCTGGCCGAGCGATTCAGCCAACTCCTTCTGCGTCAGGCCGACGAAACGGTCAATGTTTGGGACTGCGGCCTTTGCCTTCTCGGCTTCAGTCCAGAGCTTCTTGCCCTGCTCGACCTCAGCACCGTTGTGTGCGAACGAGCCTAGATAAGTAGCCACTGCCCACCGGTCGTTCTCGGAGAGCTGGGCGAATGCCGGCATGGCCGTGCCGCTGATGCCCTGAGACACTGCCTGGTAGAGCGCGAAGAGGCTGCGTTGGCTCGCGCGGTCCTTGTCTGTGAAGGCGATGGGAGTCGGGTCCAACGCCTTGCCGGCAGGACCGTCTCCATTGCCGGTGAGGCCATGGCAACTGGCGCAGTTCTCCGCATAGACCTTCGCGCCCAGCTTGATGTCCGGAACGTTCGTCGGCGCCAAGGGCACCGGGTAGGCGGCTACAAGGTGCTTGGCCAAGGCCTTTGCCAAAGTGCCAACCCTGCTCGGCTCAGCCCGCGCGCCAATGGCGGCTTCCAGTTCGGCAGCTTCCGCAATCAGCGCGGCCTGCTCGCCCTTTGGCTCAAGTGCTGCAATCTTGGTCCGCGCCGTGAGCGCGAACTCTTTCATCTCGCCGTATTCAGACTGGGAGAGGACCTTGCCGTCTTTGACCGCTCCGGCGTAGTCGACAGCCAGGTAGTCGAGGATTTGCCAAACGCGCTTCACATCGGCTTCAGATGCTCGCAGTGCCCCGGAGAAAACGAAGGCCGCTGCGACGAAGAGCGCCTTGGAGCAGTGTCGAAATGACTTAGTGAGACTCATTTTGATTTGGGTGCAAAAAAGGGGACTTGCGCGATGCAAGCCCCTGGAGCCGATGATTCAGTTTGGGGACTTCAGAAGACGCAGTCCATTGAAGACGACCAGCAGGCTTGCGCCCATGTCGGCGAATACCGCCATCCACATGGTCGCACTACCGAAGATCGCCAGCACGAAGAAGACGGCCTTGATGCCCAGGGCGATGCTGATGTTTTGCCAAAGAACTGCATAGGTTCTCTTCGACAGACGGATGGTCTCCGGCACCTTGCGGAGGTCGTCGTTCATGATGAGCACGTCCGCAGCTTCCTTGGCAGTGTCAGTTCCAGCACCTCCCATCGAGAAGCCGATTTCAGCAGCAGCCAGGCTCGGGGAATCGTTGACGCCATCACCGACCATGCCTGCCTGCTGACCTTGTTGCTGAAGCTCCGCAACAACTTTCAGCTTGTCTTCGGGCAGCAGGCCAGCGCGAACATCTTCAATGCCAACTTGCTTCGCAATGGCGCGCGCGGTCGTGGCGTTGTCGCCCGTCAGCATGACGGGCCTCACCCCGAGAGCCTTCAGCTCCGCGACCGCCTGCTTGCTGCTGTCCTTGGTCGTGTCGGCTACCGCAAAGAAGGCCAGCGCGTGCCGCTCATCGGCCAGCACAGAAAGTGTGCGGCCCTGGGCCTCCTGCTCTTCGAGCATTGTTTCGAGCTCGGGAGAGCACAGGCCTCGCTCGTGCACCCAACGATGGTTACCGAGGATGTACTGCTGGCCGAGGAAACTGCCGTGGATGCCCTTTCCCATTTCGGCGCCGAAGTCCTGCACGTCCAAGAGGGCTCCCTCCAAACCTGCAGCGACGGCTTTCGAGACTGGATGGTCAGAACGAGCGGCAAGACTACGCGCGACTCGAAGCACATGGTCCTCGGATGAGGTTGTGGCGATTACGCGGCGAGCGACCAGTTTCGGCTTGCCCTCTGTGAGCGTGCCCGTCTTGTCCAGCCCCACGACGGTGAGCAGACGAGCCTGCTCTAGGTACGCGCCGCCCTTGATGAGGATGCCTCGCCGGGCGGCGGCAGCCAGTGCGCTCACAACCGTCACTGGCGTCGAGATGACCAACGCGCATGGGCACGCGATAACCAGCAGAACCAGCGCCTTGTAGACCGAGGTCAGCCATGGCCAACCCATGAGGAATGGAGTACCAATCGCGACTGCGAGAGCCAGGACAAAGATGGCAGGCGTATAGATGGCGGCGAATTTGTCGACAAACCGTTGGGTCGGCGCTCGCTGCCCTTGTGCTTCTTCGACGGCATGGATGATGCGGGCCAGCACCGTATCGCTGGCTGGCTTGGTCACCTCGAATTCCAGCGAACCACTTTGATTGATGGTCCCCGCAAAAACGTCGTCGCCTCGCGCCTTGTCGACCGGGATGCTCTCGCCGGTCACCGGCGATTGGTCAACGGCACTTTGGCCCGTGACGACACGCCCGTCCAGGGCGAAGCGTTCACCGGGCTTCACGCGGGCGACAGCCCCCACTGCGATAGCCGTGGCATCTGTTAAAGCCCAAGAGCCGTCTGCTTGCCTGACTTCCGCTTTGGGTGGTGACAGCGCGAGAAGGCCCGTGATGGCGTTGCGGGCCCGTTCGACCGACCTCGCTTCGATGAGTTCGGCCAACGAGTACAGCGCCATGACCATGGCCGCTTCCGGCCACTGCCCGATAAGGAATGCACCGATGACTGCGACGCTCATCAGTGCGTTGATGTTCAGCTGACCTCGGAATAGAGCTGAGAGCCCCTTCTGGAACACTCCCAAGCCCGCCAGCGCAATGGCTCCGGCGGCCGCTGCCATCCCAACCAGCTTCCACGGCAGCGTCTCTGGAGTGAAGAAGTGGACCGCTTCGGCAAGGACGGCGACCACGAGAGCTGCGATCAGGCGTTGTAGCTCCTTGCGCTGCGCCTTGGCGGTATCTTCGGCAGCGGGAGGCGCGGAGAGCGTTTCCGTCTTGAAGCCCACGGACCGGATAGTGGCGGTGACCGTCTCCCAACTATCGGAGGGCGCATCCACTGCGAGCGTTCGCCCTGCAAGGTCAAAGTGCAAGCGGCGGATGCCTTCCAACTGTTCAAGGGCGCGTCGGATTTGTCCCTCTTCGGTCGCACAGTCCATCTGGGGAATGCGCAGCAGCAACGCGCCAGGGGCCGCTGTCACAGCTGGTGCCGTCAAGGTAGCGGAGGTGGCGCACGCCGACCCACAGCAGTCGTCAGCCGCGTGTTCGTCGTGTTCAGGGTGGGATGCTTGCAGAGGCGGATTGGTTTCGAACCCAAGCGTGTTGACAGCCGAAATGACATCCCCCCAGGCCGACTCGGGCGCATCGACGAACACCGTTCGATGGGCCAGGTCAAAGCGCATTCCAGAGACGCCGGCCACTTTCTCGACTGCAGCACGGATTGGCCGCTCCTCATTGGGGCAGTCCATCTCCGGGACATGTAGCCGCAGGGTGTCGACGGGGCTCTCGGGCGCGCTGCTTGAACTGCAGGTGGACCCGCAGCAGCCGCCGCAGCCATCGGTGCCTGCGTCCTGGGGGATGGTCTCGGCAAGGTCTGTCATCGTAGATTTTGCGCTCATGTTGGTATTAGACTTCCTGTAGCTACTACAGATGCAAGCCCTTTTTAACTTCTCCCGGCGTCGCCGGACTGCCCCATGAAGATTGGCGAGCTTTCTACCGCTTCAGCCACCCATATCGAGACCATTCGGTACTACGAGAGGGAGGGCTTGTTGCCAGCGCCGGCGAGGACGCAGGGCAACCTGCGCGTCTACGAGACTCCCCATCTTGAGCGCCTCCAATTCATCCGCTACTGTCGCAGTCTCGACATGTCCCTGGACGAGGTGCGCCTTCTGCTTCGCTTCAAGGACGATCCTTCAGCCGAGTGCGGCGATGTGAACGCCTTGCTGGACGAACACATTGGTCATGTCTCCAAGCGCATCAAGGAATTGAGAGTGCTTGAGAGGCAATTGAAGGAGCTTCGGCTTTGCTGCGGGGCCGAGAGGACTGCGGACCAATGTGGAATCCTTGCCGGGCTATCTGAGGCGTCGCAGGACGTCCCGTCGGCAAAGGAATCGAGTCACTTGCGGTCGGTGCACGGAAGCTGACGGCAGGAGGTCTGCGCAACAATGCTGCCCATGGAGTTGCTCAAGACCTTTGCGTTGTTCGTGGTGACCGCACTGGCCGAAATCGTTGGCTGCTACTTGCCGTACATGTGGCTGAAGCAAGGGAAATCGGTCTTTCTGCTGGTGCCCGCCGCTCTTTGCTTGGCCTTGTTCGCATGGCTGCTGTCGCTGCATCCGACAGCGGCCGGCCGAATTTATGCGGCCTACGGTGGCGTTTACATCGGCGTCGCAATCCTTTGGCTTTGGCTGGTGGACAAGGTGACACCCACCCCGACCGACTGGCTTGGCGTCGGGATTTGCTTCGTGGGCATGGCCGTCATCATGTTTGGTTCACGACCCCAGCCTTGATACCGCAGGGGGCGGCAGCTCACAACGTCCGCATTCTCTGCGGAGTGGGCCTTCCGTTACAGACCAATTGCTGACCCGAGTGGCGCTCTGCAGAGCGTCGAGTGATGGTTCGAAAACGGACGGTACTTGCATTTATTCTGTTATTCCATAACAATGGAATGATGGAATCAAATGATGTCATCAAGGCGCTGGCAGCTCTGGCTCAACCGTTGCGTCTGCAGGTCTTCAGGGCCTTGGTGGTTGTCGGTCAGCCGGGATTGACGCCTGGTGCGATCCAAGAAGCCTTGGGTGTGCCGGCGGCCACGCTCTCCTTCCACCTCAAGGAACTGGTCAATGCTGGCCTGGTGACGCAGGAGCGAGCCAGCCGCAACCTCATCTATCGCGCGGCGTATGACCAGATGAACGCAGTCCTGGGCTATCTCACCGAGAACTGCTGCCAGGGCACTGCCTGTTCTGTCGAGAGCACATCGGCCGAATGCGGCTGCTGACTCCTTCCCAACCTTCCATGGGCATCCAACGTGTCTGACAAGATTTACAACGTCCTCTTCATCTGCACCGGAAACTCGGCGCGATCCATCCTCGCCGAAGGCCTGATGAACAGCTTGGGCGCCGGGCGCTTCGAGGCGTATTCGGCCGGGAGCCACCCGACCGGCAAGGTGAATCCGCTCGCCCTGGAAACGCTGGCGTCGCTGCGCATCCCCACGCACAACTTCCGCAGCAAGAACTGGGATGAGTTTGCTGGCGCGGACGCACCGGTGATGGACTTCGTGTTTACGGTTTGCGACAAGGCAGCCGGCGAGGTTTGCCCAGTTTGGCCGGGTCAGCCAATGACGGCGCATTGGGGCGTTCCTGACCCGGCAGCGGTCGAAGGCACTGATGCAGCCAGGCTCCAAGCCTTCAAAGATGCTGCCGTGACGCTCAAGCGCCGCGTCGAGCTGATGCTGTCGCTGCCCCTGACCAAGCTCGAACCGCTGGCCATCCAGCACGAAATCAAGCAAATCGGCACGCGCTGAGCACTCACATGACCACCCACGTCCTCATCCTCTGTACGCACAACTCCGCCCGCAGCGTCCTCAGCGAGGGCATGCTCAACCACTGGGCCCAGCGACTGGGCAAGGATTTGCAGGCTCACAGCGCCGGCAGCGCGCCGAGTGGCCGCATCAACCCCTTCGCCGTGGAAGCCCTGCAGAACGCCGGCATCGACACCAGCGGCTACCGCAGCAAGAGCTGGGACGAGTTCACGACGCCTGAGGCTGCGCCTCTTTCCATCGTCATCACTGTCTGCGACAGCGCTGCCGCCGAACAGTGCCCCATCTTCTTCGGTGGCAACGGCCAGCCCGTCAAGGTGCACTGGGGCTATCCCGACCCGTCCAACGCCGAGGGCGGTGATGACGGCAAGCGCCGTGCTTTTGAGCTGACTCGCCAGGCCATCGGCTACCGCATGCTGCAGTTGCTGCTGCTGCCGCTTGACCAGCTGAGCAAGTCCGAGCTACAGCAAGCCCTTGTGGACATCTCGAAGGACTGAGCATGAGCCTGTCTCGCAAGCTGCTGGCCGAAGGCCTTGGCACGGCCCTGTTACTCGCCGTCGTCATTGGGTCTGGTGTGATGGCCGAGCGGCTGTCCGGCGGCAACGTCGCCGTCGCTCTGCTCGCCAACACGCTCGCAACGGTGGGCGGCCTCTACATCCTCATTGAGGTGTTCGGCCCCATCAGCGGCGCCCACTTCAACCCCGCTGTCAGCTCCGTCATGGCCTGGCGCGGCGAACTGGCAGCGTCTTCCCTGGTGCCCTACATCACAGCACAGCTCGTCGGCGCCATGCTGGGCGCATGGCTCGCGCACGCCATGTTCGACATGACCATCCTGCAGTTCTCCGCCAAGCTGCGCACGGGCACCGGTCAGTGGATTGCGGAAGGCGTGGCCACCTTCGGTCTCTTGCTGGTCATCTTGCGAGCCCCCAGCTCGCGAGTGTCTGCCATGGTGGCTGCGTACATCGGCGCCGCTTACTGGTTTACTGCCTCCACGTCTTTCGCGAACCCCGCCGCCGTGTTCGGCCGCATGTTCAGCGACAGCTTCGCTGGCATCGCGCCGGCCAGCGCGCCAGGCTTCGTTGTTGCCGAGCTCTTGGGCGCGGCACTTGCAGTTGGCGTGCATCAGCTGCTATCCCCTCGGCCTGCCAGCCACGCTGCATCTACCACCTCATCGACACCCATCAGCCATGTCTGACCGCCTGTTTCCTGACGCTACCTTTCCTGCGCTGAACGCCGAGCTGCTGGACGTTCCCACTCCAGGGCATCTCACGGTCGCGGCACCGTCGTCGCACCGTCCACGCATCCTGATGCTCTATGGCTCGCTGCGTGAGCGTTCCTACAGCCGCCTGCTGACCTTTGAGGCGGCCCGCCTTCTGGAGGCCATGGGTGCGGAGGTGCGCATCTTCAACCCGAGCGGCCTGCCATTGCCGGATGACGCGCCGGACACGCATCCCAAAGTACAGGAGCTGCGAGCCCTCGCTGCCTGGTCAGAAGGCATGGTCTGGTGCTCCCCGGAGCGGCACGGTGCCATGACCGGCATCATGAAGGCGCAAATCGACTGGATTCCTCTGTCTACAGGCTCTGTGCGACCGACGCAAGGCAAGACGCTGGCCGTTATGCAGGTGTCCGGCGGTTCGCAGTCCTTCAATGCCGTCAACCAGATGCGCGTGTTGGGTCGCTGGATGCGCATGCTCACGATTCCGAATCAGTCATCCGTCGCCAAGGCCTTCGCCGAGTTCACAGACGAGGGGCGGATGAAGCCTTCGGCCTTCTATGACCGCGTGGTCGATGTCATGGAAGAGCTGTTCAAGTTCACGCTGCTGACGCGCGACCTCGGGCCCTACCTTGTGAGCCGCTACAGCGAGCGCAAGGAAAGCGCCGAGGAACTGTCCAAGCGAGTCAATCTCAGCGCAGCCACGGGTTGTGGCTGTGAGCCAAGCGGTTGCGGTCCCAAGGCTGCGCCGGTGGCGCCACCCGTGATCGTGTCGGAAGCTGCACCGCAACCCTCAAGCTGCTGCAACTGAGGATGGCGACGGCCCGGCTGCATGTCATCGCTGCGCTGGGCACGACCCAAACGCTGGCCTGGGCCTCTTCCTACTACCTGCCGGCTCTGCTTGCGCGCCCCGTGGCGCAAGGGACGGGTGTATCCGAGCCGACGGTGTTCGCCGCCTTCTCGGCAGCGCTCATCGTGGCGGCCCTCGTAGGACCGTTTTCGGGTCGGTGTATCGACCGCTGGGGCGGACGCTCGGTGCTGATGGGCACGAGCGCGTTGTTCGCCTTTGGACTCGTGCTACTGGCGGTGACGCAAGGCCCGATGAGCCTCTTCGCCGCGTGGTTGGTGATTGGCGTTGCGATGGGCGCCGGTCTTTACGAGGCGGCATTCGCGTCGCTGGTGCGCCTGTATGGACATGATGCTCGTGGCGCTATCACCGGCATCACGCTCATCGCTGGGTTTGCCAGCACCGTGGGTTGGCCGCTGACTTCGCTGCTGGAAGCGAAGTTCGGGTGGCGAGGCGCATGTGTCGGATGGGCAGGCTTGCATGTGCTCGTCGGTCTGCCACTGAATTGGTCGCTCCCAAGGGTTGCAGTTGAGCCGGTCCCAGAAGCTGATACTCAGGTTGCAGCGGCTGAGCCGTCTGCCGAGCCGTCGCGGCACGCTGCCGTGGTGATGGCCTTCGTCTTCGCGGTGACTTGGTTCATCAGCACGGCGATGGCCGCCCATCTGCCGGAGTTGCTCCAGGCTAGTGGAACAAGCCTGGCTACTGCGGTAGCGATCGGCGCGCTGGTCGGTCCTGCGCAGGTGGCTGGGCGTCTGCTTGAGTTCGGGTTCCTGAGGCGCGTGCACCCATTGTTGTCGGCGCGCCTGGCTGCCATATTGCATCCCATTGGCGCGGCAGCCTTGGCGCTCGCGGGCGCACCAGCGGCGGCGGCATTCGCGCTGCTTCACGGTGCAGGCAACGGCATCCTGACGATAGCGAAGGGGACTCTGCCGCTGGTGCTGTTCGGACCTCGCGGTTATGGACATCGACAGGGCTTGCTGATGGTGCCGGCCCGCATTGCGCAAGCGCTGTCACCATGGCTCTTCGGCTTGCTGCTCGCGAACTACGGCGTCGGAGCGATGTGGTTCTCCGGTGCGCTAGGGCTCACCGCCCTTGCGGGGCTGTTGTGGTTGCGCGGGCCGTCTGGGCGCACTCGTGAAGAAGACTCGACTGCGGGCGCTCAGTGACCGCTTGTCGACGCTTGACTTGAGCACTCGGTCGGCAGCATTGGGTCGAAAGCTGCCATCCCAGACACACTCCCCGGATGGCTGAAGCCAGCCTGACGCTGCCGGCCAAGTTGCGGCGACATCTGTACTTCGATCTCGGGCGGCCAACGGCAGCTCCGCGGCAAGCCGCGATCATGGAGCATGCGCGCACCGGATCTGCTCACGCGCGAAGGTTCAGAACTTTCCCGTCGCTTCGGTCATCCGCCCGCCCCGTCGCATGGTCGGATCGCTGCTGATCATCTCCTTGACCAATGAAAAGTCGTCGGTCGACCCGAAGACGAAACGCTCTGCGCTGCGTACTTGCAGCGAGTTGAAGTGCACGACGCTGACGGGTTCCATGTGCAGTGGGGTTCCGTCCTCGATAGCTTCGATGGCGCACTTGGCGCCCTCCAATCCCCGCACCTCACTGGCCGTAAGCTCGGACCGCATGCTCTTCTGATGCAGAGTGTCGATCATTTCCCAGCATTCGTCCCGCAACGAGCGACACCACAGGCCCAGAGCCAGGGTAGGTGAAAGTGGAAAGTAGATTTGGATGCCCTTGCAGGCGATGCCAAGATTGCCCCGCGGGCCGCCGTCCAGATCGTTGAACATCGCGAAGGGGTGATCGCCCATGAGAAAGGGATGCTTGCTGTCGGTCTTGAGCAGCACCCAGTCCTTGTCGACCAACGCTGGCGCGAAATCGGGAATCGCTCTAGTGATCAGCCGCGCCAGCATCGCCTTATCGGCATTCTCACCTTCCCCAACCAGCGGGTCAGGCTCGAAGAATCCCTCGGGCGCGCCGCCGTTCGCTTCAAGCCAGCCCCGCATCCGGTCCATCATGTCTCGGCTCTGCTCGATCACCGCCCGCGTTCTGACCATTTGAACTGCCAAGAAGGACGCCAGGGTGGCCCGTTCCATGGGGTTGTCAAAGTCGAACCTCTCTGCGCGGATCAAGCGCACCACGAACGCTGCGGCCTTCGACTCCAGGTCAGCTAGCTTAGGCTCGATGGTGACTTGCTCACCGGCGAACACGAAGTCGTACATGCGGTACTCGGCGGCAACGGCGATGGCCGACTTCTTCGAGGCCGAAAACGAGAACGATTTGCCCGTGTGCTTGTCGTGTACGCGAACGTGATCCTTCTTGCCGCCGCCGAACTGACGCAGCAAAAATCTGGGCACGTAGTGCTGGAGTTGGTCTCCCAATTCGATCTCCGATCGTCGCGTCCTGGCGAGCCTATGAAGGCATATTCTTCATACGCCTCATCCCTATTGGACGGCCGCTTCGACGGATTCGCTCAAAACGCTTCCGGCAAGGAACTGAACGCGGCCTTCCAGGTTACGCTGGGCCCAGACGATACGGTCACCTGACCAGAGCAAGCGGCGGTACGCTCAGATGCCGTTGGTCGACGCGTCTGCCCTGAGGGCGTGTACGTCCTTCAGGACTTTTCGACGGGTCTCTTCTGACAGCGCGAAACCGAGTGGCGAGGCTTGCCGCAACTGTTTCGCCCGCTGCGTGGAAGAGAGCACTTTGCGCCAAGCCTGAGAGGCGAGGATGTCTTGCCATTCAAGCCAGAGCGGCATGCTGCGCGAGTCTGGCGAATCTGCCTGCCACCTGGCCAGCACCTGCGAGATCTTCACCAGCACCTCGGGATGCTTCTTGATCTCGCGGACCGCTGCTTCGTGGATCGCCAAGCTCTTCAGATCCTGAATCTCATGCCGCTCGCCGCCAATGAGAAGCGATGAGGGAACGCCGCGCGTCTCAGCAGGCACAGAAGTTTGGCCGATCACGTCCGCCAGCAGGTCGAGCACGCCAAGCGCGGACATCACGCGCAGGTAGTTGCCCATGGACGGTGATGGCTCGCCTGCCTCGATGGCACTGAGCGTCATTCGCGAGATGCCTGCGCGGCCGGCCAACTCCACCGTCCCGATCCGCAGCTCTTTGCGTCTTGCGCGCATGCGGCCGCCCAGTTGGATCAGCAGATGCCTCTCGATGACCGGGTTCGTTTCAGAAGGAGCAATCATTTGTCCAACATATTAGCCATATATCGACATTTTGTCCGCTTTGACGGACAAACAGGGGCAGAACTCTGCCGGGAGCCATCAACCGACTTTTGCATTGTCTCCAGAATTACGTTGCATCTGCATCAAGCGTATGATGAAAAAACACCAAATGGAGCAATCAAGGATGGAGCAGGCGGAGCGAGCTGAGTTCATCGAGAAGCTGCTGATATCCCTCTTCTCGAACCTTCCCGAAGACGTACACGTGGCCTCCGGTGACACCCTGCACCAGTTTGTGGCCTATCGGAAGTTCAAGGCGCATCACGTGCTGCCCGGCAATTTGGTGACTGGAGAGCCGTCGTTCCACCACGATGCTCGATACGCTTCGTTTGTGTTTCCCGATCAGCTCGCGCATCAGATCGTTCGCTTCGGTGTGCCCTCGTCGTCGATGCGCTATTTCTGCCGGGTCATGGATCTGGGGAAGTCAGAAGCTGCTGGCGTCTTGGAGTTGAATCGATCGACAGTCCATCGCAAAACGAAAACCGATGATGCGCTGCCGCGGCATTCCGCCGAGATCATGTTGCGCGTGTTGGCGCTTCAAGAGCTTGCCGAATCGATCTTCGAAACGCCAGAAGAGGCGTCGAGCTGGATGCAGCGACCGCATCCGATGCTCGAAGGCGAATCGCCGATCGAGGCCGCCAAGTCTTCCTTCGGTACGCAGCGCGTCAAGGACATCCTCAACGCGCTCAAGTACGGCGGTGTCGTGTGACTTCGTTCTGGCGCATCGGATACGTTCCTGATCCGCTACCAACGCTCGACGTTCTTCTGGCTCAGCAGGGATACGGGTCCACGCAATCGAACGGACGTTGGCACACGGTCAGCGCGCTCGGTACGGCGCAGATGGCCTATTGCGGCAGCAGCAGAGCGTTGTGCCAGCTTGAAAAGCGGGTCCACGCCAACAACGGCAATCTCAAAGGCCAGGCGCTGATGCGGCTGGATATGCCACCGAGCGCCGTCTTGATCGATGCCTTTGAGAAGGGCTGGATCCCATCGGATTGGAAAAATGACATCGCCGCCACGCAGGCCATCGGTAATAGATGGCTGGCAGCCGGGAACCATCTGGGCCTGCTGGTGCCGTCGTTTGTCGAACCTCTCGACAAGAACCTGCTGCTCAACACGTCGCACCCCGACTACTCATCGATCGTGCTGACGATCGAGCGCAATCCGTTTGTGTTTGACCCGCGGCTGATGGCCTGAATCGCGGGCCCATCTGCTCTCCGTCCTGGCGTCCGGCGGTGACGCGTCGAATTGGGAAAATGGGCCAAGCATGGGAATTTCGGGTCAGTAGCATCGTCTGCATGACTATGACCCAGCCATCCAAAGTGAAGCCGGCCAAGATTCTTGAACGGGGGTTCCTGCGGGACTGCACGCTCAAGATGATCGGCCGAAGACTGAATTCGCACCTGAAGCCGTGGGAGCGGCCAGGCGACGACCCCACCCAATTCGCGCTTCGCGTCGTCATCGGCGGGATCGAGCTGCACCGCGGCTCCGACTACCTTGTGAGTTGCGAAGGCAAGGCATATGCGATCAAGGTTGAGAGAGCGCAGGATCTCGACAACCACTGCCTCGTCGTCAGCGAGTGGCAGGATGTCGCTCTGCCTCCAGCCAAGCCGCCAGCAGTTCAGGATCTCGGATATTGGTGAGCAGAGCCGGCTCATCCACCGCAGGCGCCCGGTTCGTACTGCCCAGGGTAGAGGCCATGTCCATCCGACAACCAGATGGTCGTTGACATGCCCGCTGCCTGGCCGGCAAACTGAAGCCCGGCGCCAGCCTTGCTTCCACGCGAGCAGAAACAGGCCGTCCCTTCCTGTCAGTGTTGACCTCATGGTCGAAGTCCGTCGGCTTTTAAACGTGTGGGCTTGCCCGACGCACTTCGTCACCACGGAGAGTCACACATGACCATCAAAGCATTCGCTTTCAGGGTTCAGTCCATGCTGAGAGATTCGCATGGCACTTCCATCAAGCGGTCCCACGTCCACGAAGTTCTGGCAGCTCTATTTGGCTGCGCGAGCTACGCTGCGTTGACGAGCCAGCGCCTGCTTGCTCAGCACGATGGCAGCTTGCCAGGGCTGAATCTGGACGTCGCCAAGGCCGCCGCCAGAGCGGTAGAGCTGGGCTACGTGCCGCCTGCTCCACCACTGATCGCAACTCTTGTCGCCCGCGCCGTCGAGGCCGAGAAGATCTATGTCCTCCCCCTTGATGAAGCGCTCATCCAGCTCTACGTCGACTTCGATGACCACGCTCATCTTGCGGGCGACGCGACCAGCGGCCAGTCCGCTGGAATGGAAGATCGAGAGGACGGCGACGATGACGATGACGATGACGATGACGACAGCATGTTCCTCTGCTTGGACGTCACTTCACCACTTCTTCTTGAGAGCCTGACGCGAATGGCCGACGCCGGAAACGCGGTAGCCCACGTCGCAGTCACAAGGGTCTATGAGGAGATGTTGACTGACATGAATGGCATGGGTACGTCGCCTGACGGGGCTGACGGCCGCTACTGGTTCGAGCAACAAGAGGCTGGGCGAGTCCTGGATGGCGTGGAGGCCGAATGGGCTGACGGGTATTTCCGCAAGCAGGAAGCTCTCCGCTTGAGGAACAAGCATTTGCGCCAAGCGGTCGAGCTCGGGAACGCCCAGGCGGCGCTACGCCAAGCCGAGATCGATCCAACTGACGAGAACTTCGAGCTGGCAGCCAGTCGCGCCGGGCTTCAAGAGGCTGCGCGCCTGGCCCGGATCGCCATGTTTCTCGGCCGAGACGCGGACGCGCTCCCGCCGCTTCGTGCCCTCGCAATGGCGGGAGACACCTCCGCCATGCGCGAACTCGCCGGCGGCTTGGAAACAGACCTCAGGCAGGCCTGGACCTGGGTTCATCTCGCACAGCTGCTCGGCGTCGATGTGACGGCATATCACGCCGTCGACGATGACGGATTGCCCGCAGATGCCGATGAGGCCGGGCCGCTCTATGCGGAGGGCGGCTTTGAGCTGGATGATCTCAGCGACGCCGAGAATCTTGAGGCCTTGCAAGCCGCTCGCCAGATCCATGCAAAGTTGCTGAGGATGAGGGTGTGAGCTAACAGCCGTCGCGGGTGGTCAGCGCGAGACTGCGGGCTTGCGCCGCGACCGTCAGCTCATCTGGAAACGATGGCCGATGTGATCGGCTGCGCGGTCGTCTGCGGAAGCTCCCGCAGATCGGATTCGAGCAACGATTAAGAGGGCCAGACGCGGGATGCGGCGCGGGGGTGCGAACGACAAGTTCGTCATTTCCCGCGTCGCATTCCGGGATGCCTACTCACCTCGCCTCCTTTGAGCGCGCGCATTGGCATCCTTGATCACCCCACCCAAGGCCTCAATCGCACGAGCCAACAGCTGCGTGCCCGCCTCGGTCCCGTCCCAGGCCTCACCCAGCGCTCGCTGGATACGGACGTCGGCGCTTAGCGTCGTTCCCCGCGCTTTTATGCCAATATTGGCAACTTTCATGATCGCGCGGACATCCGGCGTCAGCGATTTGATCCGGCCAGCCAGGAATTTCGAGATGGTCGGCTGGGGAATTCCGGACTCCCTTGAGAGGGAAACCTGACTGCGACCGGGCTCTCGAAGGTAGACCTCAAGCGCCCTTCTGGCCTTGATGGTTTCCGTCGACTGCTCCGTTGCTATTCTTGGCATACTGGCATATGCTACAGCTCATCTGCCGAAACTTCAACGTCGCTCATAGTCACCATGCGATACCGTCTGACCAAGTCGCCACGCAAGCTTCGAGGCCAGGTACTGACGCCTGCTGAGCTCGCGCAGTGCTTGGCCGGCCGACTGACGGGCATGGACGGCTCGTGGCTTGAACTGGGCGTCGGCACGGGCCGCATCGCGCAAGCCTGCCTGGATGTGCGCAATGCCTCCAGCTACCTCGGCATCGAGATCGATCCGAACCTGGCCGCCCACGCACCCAAGGACTCTCGCCTGCAGATCGAGATGGGCGACGTGCTGTCGCCGCAATCACTGGAGCATTTGCTCGGCAATCAACGGTTCGATCGCACGGCAGGAAACCCTCCGTTCGGCTTGCATGCACTGGGCGAAGCATGCCGAGACCGCATCACCAGCCTATGCCCCGGGCTGGAACTGTCGCTGCACTGGGTGCCGCTGGATCTGTACTTCGTGCTGGAATCGCTTGCACGGCTCAAGCCCGGCGGCGAGGCTGCCTTCGTCGTGGCCGCATCTATCGCAGAGGATGCTCGTCTGCGCGCCTTCAGGTCCAACCTGATCAACACGGCATCGGAAGTCGAGTGCTATGAGCTGCCCGAACGCATGTTCGGCTGGAAGGCTCAGGTTCAGTCGTATCTGCTCATTGCGCGTTTCGGCGGCACGCCATGCCGAAGCGTCACGGTGGGCCGCCTGGCGCCGGGCTCTCTCGACGTCGAGTCGAGCGCCGACGTGATGCCGGCCGCGGCGATTGAGCGGCTGGATTTCGCGTTTCACGAGTTCACCGAGATGAACCGCGCGCTCAACGAATCGTCGCGTACCTCTTCGCTTGCCGAGCTCGGCGCCGAGATCGTTCGCGGCAGCCGGACCAAGGCTCAGTTCGACGACTTGGAAATCGGCAGCTTTCACACGTCCGATCTTCCTCGCGCGCATGCAGAAGTGCGCTTCGACAACGCCGTGGACCATGGCTTCAACTTCGCCCGGCCCGGCGATATCTTGATCGCGCGCGTGGGCACGCGTTGCCTGGAGCGGCACGCTGTCGTCGCTGCAGGTCGGCGTCACTACACCGAGGCGGTCTACCGCATCCAGGTTCCCCGCCCGCACCGCAAGCGCGTTGCGCAGTGGATGACGAGCGAGGCTGGAGCCCGCTGGCGCCAGGCCGCCGCGACCGGCGCCTGCGCCAAGCACCTGACGGTCAGCACGCTGCTGCAGATGCCGGTTCCGGGCTGAGCCGGCAAAGATCGGCGGCTATGACCGCCAGTCGATCGCGTACCAATGCCGCCGATGCACGCCCTGCGTACGCCCGGGCTTGCGCTCGGGGAAATCGTAGAGCGGCTTGATCTTCGAGTTGCCCAAGCAATACAACGCCACCCCGAGGGCCATCGGCTTCGTACCGAAGGGTGCAACGGCCAGCCGGTCCAGGCCGCTGGCCACCGCGCCGTTGTGGATGTTTTGCAGCAATCGATACGCTGAGCGCGGGTTGTTGGCGCCGCAGAACGTCACGTCGGTATTGTCGGGCTCCAGAAGCCTTGCGTTGGCCAACAAGGAATGGAGATCCCACGTCGGCTGGAACGGCGGGACGCCGAAGACGATGGTGACCTTCCGGTACAGAAAGCCGTCCTCGTCCTCCAGAACATGCCGGACGCGATTGCCTTCGAAACCCAAAAACCCAATCAGATGCGCCTTGTGCTCAGAGTTCAGAGCCAGCACGTAAGGCGGCAATGGCTTGCGCGGGCGAAAGTTCGACGTGAGATCGAAGGCATTGCCGTTGACGTCGGCGGCCGCGTCTTCTTTGGGCTTGTAGATCGCGGGCTCCACGTACATGAACCCGCATTCGGGGCGATTCCCTTTCGGGAGCGTGCTGTACGCGTGCAGGATGTAGAGAATCTCTGGGAATTCGAGCGTGGTCGCATCGAGCACGATCGACTGCGCGCGAAGATCTCGCGGAATATCTTCGAGATCATGGACGGAGTAGATCTTGTCGCCGATGGTCAGCTTGAAGTCTTCAGGGTCGTACCGCACCTGCAATTGACGCTTGGAGATCGCGGCGCAGAGCTCGCTCGAATGCTTACTGCGGTCGTCAAGGTCGGCGCGGCCGTAAAACGCCAGATCGAACGGCCCCAACGCCCGCGCTTCCGCTTCGGACACCACGTCTTGTCTGATGAATTCCATGGCGCGTCAGAAAAGATCGTCGGTTTCGGGAACCAGGTCGCCCGGGTCGACGAGCTCTCTCAGCACCATCTCGAACTGCGCTGGCGACTGCCGAAGAATGACTTCCACGTGACCGGCCTGCAGCGTGATCTTGCGTCTCTTGCGATAGCTGATCCGAAAGTGCGGCGCGTAGATCGGGTTCAGGATCAGATCCGTGGCCGCAACGTCGTAGTTCGACTTGTTCTTGGTGTCCTGCTCTTCATAGAGCACGGACCAGATCTTGGCCTGGCGAAGCAGGGCCTCCGCTTCCGGCGATAGCTTTTCGCGGTCAGAGGCCTTGATCGAGAAGTGATTGATCTCGGGCTCGCTCTGGCTGGCGCGCCGGTTGAAGGCCTGGAAGAGCTTGCCCAGTCGCCCAGCCAGTTCCAGCAGGTGCGCCCCGTTGCTTCCCAGCTGGAACACGTCGGCGAACACGTCTTCTGAAACGATCTTCGCCGCGTCGGCTTGCATTTCGATATCGATGGGCCGTTGCGGGGATCCAATCGACACCGCCCCGTCTCTCCTGGCCAAGCGTAACGTCGCGTGACAAAGCGCCTGGAAAAACCGCAGATTGGGATCCGCCAGGGCGCAAAAGCGATCGAAGCCGGCGTAGTTGATGTTGCTCCGCCGCGGCAGCCCGGCATACAGATGGAAGAGGCAGCCCCACAAGTTGTTGTCGACCCATCCGCCCACCTTGAAGAACGGATCTGCCCCACTGCGCTCGCCTGACGTGACCGCGATGAACTCCTTGATGAGCGAGTCAGGGTCCTGCGCCTTCCGGTTCAACAGCGCCCCAAGGACAATGCTGGCCTGGGCGTTCGTCGGGCTGTCATCCTTGATAAGCCCGGCCGCCGTATACCGGCTACCAACCTTGTGCAGCGCCAGCCCCTTGTCGATCATCTCAGTCAAGCGACGCCGAAGCGGCGCATCGGACATGACGCCCGCTGCGATCTCTGATGAGGTCGGCGTCGGCAAGATCGTGCGAACGCACCTCAGCACCTGTTCGCGATAGCCAGCCGTCGCGCGGTACGCCAGATCTCTGACGTCGTGAAGCTTCTGGGGATCGAAGATCGAGCAATCAAACGACAACTGCGATTGATGCAGGCGAAGCAGCAGCAGTTCAGCTGCCACCAGGCTGAACACGCCGGTATCTGAAAACTCGTCTTCGAGGTCGAAGGTGTTGAGGTCGTGGACCTCAACCACTCGCTCATCGCTGCTGGTCTTGAAATCGTTCACCGCCTCCTTCTTGTGCGCGATGTGCACGACAAGTTGCGGGCGGCGGTGTTTGATCGCGTCGCAAATGATCTCTCGGTGCGCAGGCGCGAGGTTCTCGAACTCGTCAATGAAGGCCTTGAACGCGAGACCCTTGAGGCGCGGCGACGCGCGCTCCAGGTCGCTGGCCAATCGCGGCAGCACGAAAGCAAAGGAGATGAACTTAGGCTGAGGTTCCCGCTTGGGGTTCCGCACCCAGCTTTCCAGCTCGACTTGCCGAAGCTCGATGACGTCCCGCAAGCAGCTCAGATTCGGCCCGCTCAGTTCCAGCAAGCTGACGAGCCCGCGGTCGATCTCTGGATCGCCCATCAAGATTCGGCCGTCGGCGAAGTTCGCCCGGTTGATCGACTCCACGGCGGAACACGCATCTGCCAGCAGATTCAAGGCGACGTAGTGCGAGAACGCAAGCCTGGCCTCCTGCTCGCCGAGCCACTTCGCGGACAGCAAGCCACAAAACTCGGTGTCGGGCCTGAAATAGAGGCCGATGTGCTTTGCGTCGTCATCAGACAGGCCGGTCCGTTCCTGGCTCAACCAGGACTGGTGGCCGAAGTAGCGCACGAACATCGTCTTGCCGCAGCCGCGGCCGCCCATGATCCGCACACTGCGCGGATGGAACAGGACGTTGATCCAGTTCTTGAACGGCGGCACGATGAATTCACTGAAGACGGATTCCGGAGGGAAATCGTCAGCCCGAATTTTCAGGAATGGCTCGGATGCGTCGATCGTCATGTTTGGCGCTTCAGCAGGAAATTCCAATGTGCCGACTCAGCGTACAGCAGCGGGAGTGAGTTGTTGGGCGTCGCATGCTCGAAACCGAGCAGCAGATTCAGCGCGTGCTTCGTCGTGGCGGGAATCTTGCGCTTGAGGCTGAGCTCTTTCACAAAAGCCTGAACGTCGTCGACCAGATTCACGCCATCTACGGCCCATCGCGCCGGGGCCGCCGCTGCCGCGCGGTAGAACTGATGCGCCTCACCAAAGATCTCCACCGGCAGCAAGGTCAGCCACGGAAACTTGGCGGCCAACGCATCGAGCCCCTTCTGATGAGCGATCAGCGGGCAGTAGACGACGGCGTGCGACTTCGCGTACGCGTCCAACTTGTAGTGCTGCGCGAACGTCGTGAACTGCTTGCCCGTGCCGAGCATGTCGTCAACGAAGACCAGACACTTCACCGTAGCAGGCAGCTTGCCCAGGTTATCCGGCTTGCAGGTGAGCGCCTTGCTGACGCCGTCGCGCTGGAACTGTCGAATGATGACCGACCCGCTCTTGCCAGGCGTCTGCTCATGGCTGCCGTCGACAGCGACGAATCGAAGAGGATGCCCAACGTCGCCCGACTTGAGGGAACCGACGAACGCTCCAACATCGGCAAAGTCACCGATGCCGCGCCGACGCAGTTCGCACGGCAACACACACTCGAAGACGTGGTGAATCGCACTGGTCACCATCGCCTGAGAACGATACGACAGGTTCTCCAACACGCGAGCGGCCAGGTACTGCTCCTCGGCCGAGGAAAAATTGTTGAGCCAGAGGTTCAACTGCATGTCGTGAATGCCGGTGACGACGCGACGCCGAAGCAACATCCGAAAGCGACTGACCACTTGGTCGTACAGCCCCTCGTGTGCGGGCGGAACATGAAACCCCAATTCAAATCCCTCCACCTGAAACGCCTGCTCAACGTCGTCGCCTGTCCGCATCGACGGAGCGGCCAGTTCCGAGCTCGTTGTGCGCAATGCGCCATTTCCGCTCGATCACCGCAACGATCGGTACGAATTCATTGTGCAGCAAACGTGTCAGATCACGTGCAATTGAAGTGACAAGCGAGCACATCGAGAACAGCCAGGTGCATCAGGCCGCCTCTGCGTCACATTCACTGCCCTCAGGAAACAGAGTCTTCAACTTCTCTCTGACCCTCGCGATCGCCGCGTCCATTTCCGGACCAAGCTCGCCCGCCAGTGTTCGCTTTCGAGCGAGCGGAATGTGCAGCGCCTTGTCCTCAATGACGTTTCGGATCATGACCAGAACGGCGACCTTCAAATCAAGACTGCTCCAGCGTTCCCCGCTGAGCACACCAGCTTGCCCCGAGCTCGTTCTCATGCCCCGTTCGCGCAAGGCGATGTACATGTCCTCACCCGCACGAATGGCCTCCAACTTTGTCGCCATTCTCTCCTCTCGAATGCGGCGAGCCCGAGCATCCAAGTAGTCCTGATATTGATCGCCAACAGCCTCTTGCAACCGCCTACTGACTTTGAGGTTGCATGCCCAAAACGCGGTCAGACGACCGCCGCTTTCCACAACCGCCTTGACGTGCGCGCACTGTTCATCCGTATAAGTAACACGTCGGCTTGGACTAGATGGGAACGATCGGACTTGCTCGCTACTTTCAGAGGGCCTCAAAATTCCCTTGAACAGCGGGCATAACTCAAGTCCCTCGCTGCATGCATAGCGAAGCAGATGGTTGAGGGACGGAAGCTTGTCTTCCACTCTGAGCCAGGCGAAAAAACGTGCCCGATGCACGCCCGTTCGCTGCTCAAACTCGCGATTGATCCTCCTTCGCTCAAGATCCTGCTTCAAGGCCGATTTGAATTGACGCGGATCAGTCGCCGAGAGGTTCGGAAGTTCGGCGATCACGCTTGCGATTTGTTCTGCAACCCAAACATCAGTGTCGTTCGCCGATCCCCGCAAACTGGTGCTGCATGCGTAACCAACTGAGCCACAGTTCGAGCACGTTCCGACCACGCGTGTGCGCCCGTAGCGCCAGTTGTCGATCGCTGGTGCACCACAAGTTTCCTCAACCAGCAACGTGCGGTGGATCGGGCAACAAGTCACTTCGGCGACATCCCAGAGCAGTCGACCGTAGGGGGCCTGTCCTGATTCGATGTCGGACGCGATGCAGTCTGGGCATACCCTCCACACGCCCTTGATCAGCCGATCCTGGTTTACGAATCTGCGAAGTGGCTGTAGCGTGCAATGCCTCAAATCGTCTCGCCCCGTTGCGATCTCGAAGATCCGCACCCATGTGGGGCCGTGAATCAGCGAGTGCATCACTGTCGGACGCCGGGACACGGTAGGCCGGGATGACATCTGGATCGTCGACCCCAGATGATCCAACGTTGGATGCGTCATCAGGAAGTCAACCAGCGGCGAGGCAGCCAGTCGGTGCTCGCGCGCGAGCGAGTAGATGTAGCTATGCATCGACTCGACCTGCCCTGTACCGATTCCGCGAGGCGCAATGCTGTACAGAAGCGTCGACTGAATTTTCTCCGGAGGAGCTGCGAAGTAGATGCCATCAGGCATTTACACACTCCTCTTGCTTCGTCATCAACTTCTCGACCAGGTCCTTGAAGACATCTTTATCGGCGAGTGGCGACTCGCCGTAGCAAGCGCCATTGAGGCTCAGTTCGCCAGCTTTGGTCTCCTTGTCAATTTTATCGAGCAGCTTGGTGCTCTTGCAGCCCTTCGCCAACATATCGGCGTCGAACACCTGTTTCTTGTCGGCCAACTGAAGCGCTAGAGTTCGCAGCAGCATGGCCTTGAGTATGCCGATTGACCCCAACGAGACACCGAAAAGATGCTCAGCGACCGCAGTCAAGTTCGGGACTGAATGACAAGGCCAGTGAGCCTGGAACTTCTTGATCTCCGTTTTGAACGCCTCTTTACCCTCCTTGGTCGGACTGTAGCGACGGTAGTGGATGATTTCGCTGCGCCTCGCAACCTGGCCATATTCCGTCATCAGCTCAGCGATGTCATAGGACCCAATCAGAAGCAGCTTCGTCTTGTGCGCGTCTGCCAAGGACTTCAACGTGTCCATCACCGCACTGTAGGAAGAGAAGCGAAGCAAGTGGAGCGCTTCGTCAATGACGAGCACACGAACATTGCGCTCTTTGAGCATCTGCTCCAAGCTTTCTCGCAAGACCCCCAACACCACGGATCCACGCGGGACGACATGCTGGAAGTTCCCCGCTGTACTGATCGCCCGCTTCTTGCTGACCAATACCTCGTTACCCGCGTGAAGAATGCGCGTGTACAGGGTTGTCCACGACATCGACTTCTCTCCATTTGCCGGCGCCTTGACATAGACAACGGGAACTTCGTGCGGCTTTGCGGTTCCAAAGAACCTCTCCGCAAGGCTGTTCTGCAAAGCAAGCCCCAGAGTCGATTTACCAATGCCCGTCGGCCCGATCACGCTGATGATGTTCGTCTCGTTATTGGGCTCCAGCAGTTCGAACAAGTCCTTGGTCACCCGCGTGAGTTCGGCATGGCGGACTTGGAGCAGATAGAACCACCGCAAGCGCAAGAAGGGCTCCAATTCCAGGACAGCGTCGCGTGACTTCAGCGTCCGAAGGTGCGCGTCAACTTTCAGCTCCTCTTGGCGCGTTGCCTCGGCAAGCATCTTGATGTCGTCTTCTTTCATGATCGCTCCTTAGAAGTAGAGGCCGTCGATATCGGACAGCATGTCGTCGTACTTGGATTGGTTCGCATCAACGTCGGGCCCAGAGCCGGAGCTAACGTCATCCACCGCCGCCGGGATTTCCGCCAACACGGCATCCGCAATTGCTTCCACCAGACCTGGAACCGGCGCAAGTGCGTGGGATGGGCTAGCAGTTCTTGGCAATGCATCCACTGGCAATGCCTGAGTCATGTTCAGTCCGGCGTAGAGGTACGCCATTTCTTGCTGCTGAACGTGCAACCGCGCGTCGTAGTGCTCGGGTTTGAGCAGGTTCTCCTTGTTCTGCAGCGCCCTCGGCGTTAGTCGATCACGATTGGCCGAGACGTTCGCCAGCCTCTTGGCTTGCCGGCAAGCAATCTCGACTTCGCGTCGAGTCCGGCCGTGGAACTTTCGGGCGCTCGTCCCGATTGCTGCAACCCAGCGCCCTTTCAGCTGCACGTAGATGACATTGAAGACCCAGGGCTCGATGCGAACTTCCAGCTTGGTTCCTTTGCGGATGCCGGTCATCTCTGGATGCCTGTACCACTGGCCATCAGCCCAAATGCCGCGACGATCATCCAGCTTGTGAAAGTGCCGCCGAGAATGCGGCGATGTCATCAACATGAGGTTCTCGTCGAAGCGAATCAGGCGATGCGCGCGCACACCAGTTTCAGCAATGCGTTTGAGTGCGAACTCATTGGGCGTCACGCCGAGTTCTGGATGCACTCGATTCGGACGGTCCTTGAACAGGTACTCGTCCACGGCGCCATAGACGCCGGGCAGCGTCCAAACAGCGCGATTGAACGGATTGACCGATGCCGTGACCAGGCGCGGATCCTTCATCTTGATCGTGTTGCCCTGCATGTACTGGAAGACTTCTTCTTCGACCGACTCGATCATTCGCTCGATCAAGGTCCCTCCGCGCGGCTCCCCAGCGACACGGCGTCGGATCTTGATCCGGTAGTAATTGCAGAAGATCTGCAACTCTTCTGATCTGAATTCCGGGCCGTTGTCGAGAACCAGCCAGTCCGGTAGCCGCCGGTGTCGGCGCACGTAGTCACGCAGCACAAGGAAGACCGTGCGTACTGATGGCGGGTCGTAGGTCAACACCATAGCCTTCGGCATCGCAGTACAGCCATCGCATGCAACGGTCAGCGTTGGCTTGCCCAGCTCCATCCCGGTCGGCGCGACTGTCGCCATGTTGGCGGTGGTGTGGTCGATATGACAGATCTGATATTCGCGGACGCCGTGGACCGGGTACTCGTCTTCCAATTGCTGGGCGATAACCGCCTTTTGGTAAGCGACCCGCTTGCCGCTGCGCTTCCTGATGTCGATCTGATCATCGCAACGCTTGCAGAATGTCGGATAGGACATCGGAATGACTGTCCTCTTCGTCTTTTCTTCCCGAGCCCGGCACAGCTCCAAGAACTTCGCGAACGCGGCCGTCTTCGTGCGTTCTTCCGGCGTGTTGTAGCTGAGCTTGATCGCTTCCACGGCCAGCTCCTCGGTTTCCACCGGCAATCTGGCCGTGCGATTACCGCGGCTTGCGACTTCATCGCACAGAGCCAGAAGCTCATCGATCGGGGTCTGCGCGCCACGGATCGACGCGGAGAATCTCTGCAGACTGCGCAGATCAAAGGCGCTCTGGTTTGGATCACGGAGCGCTTCCAGTCGACGGTATGCGCGCGCCAGCTCTTCTGGCGACCGATCAGCCAACTGCCGAATATCCGTTCGAGACCGGAATCCATCGGCATCCAGGAGCTGAAGATCGTGCATCTGGATGACGGCGGTCAGCGGCAGCGTTGTCACTTGGCCCTGCGCGTCCATGACGCTCACATCGCGCTCGCTGCTGAGCAAGACCTTGTAAGTCGTGCCGTGGTAAGTCAGCTGCGAGCCTGCTCGAATGACGACCGTTCCGGGGATAGGCAGCGGCGGCTCTCGGTTGCTGGCTTCGGCCAGCGCGTGAGCTTGCGCGGTGGCCTCGTCGACGAAAAGTGTCAGTTCGTCGGTGATGTCCAGCCGCTGGCGCTTCAAGTCGACATAGAGATGTCCACTCGCGATCGCTTGAAAGATCGAATCAGCACTGAAGCAGCCAGTGTCGAGAATCGTGCGCATGGGCACGAATCGGGACGCTTCGACGAATTCGTGCAATTCTTCCGCGACTCGCGGATCGAGCGCCGGGCAACTCTCCAAGAGATAGTCTTCGAGGAACTCGGCGTTCAGAACGAGGGCCGACGGAATCTCAGAGTTGCTGACGATCTGGTAGCTCAAGCCCATGCGGCGGAACTCCTCTTCCGCTGCTCGATAGCGCCATCGATTGTTTTCGTCGCGATAGAACTGCCACGGATTCTTCGCGAATCGGGAGACGAGCTTCCCTTCGTCGCGAACTTCCATGACGGTGATTCCGTCCTCTCTCAAGACCACGAAGTCAGCGGTGTACGGCGTCGTGGTCAGCACGCGTCCATCAGCGTTTTCAATACGCAATGAGATGGGCTGCGCTTGCTCAGAAAAGCCGAGAACCTTGGGATCGTGTTCGAGCAGGATCGCCGCTGCCGTCTCGCCGCGCCGGCTCTCCAAGCCATGCGTCAACCCGGTCTTGCGGCTCGGCATCCAGGCGATGGTGTTGCTGCTGCCGCTTTGCACCTTGCGCGATGGACCGCGTTCGATCGTGTCGAGGACGAATCTGCGTCCCGATTCAGGAACGTCAGTCTTGAACAGGATCGTTCCGGCCAGATCGAGCAGCCTTCGAACCTGGCTCGGTGGGCGAGTGGACTGCTCCGCTCTGGACGAAGGTGCATCAGGTGTAGGTCGAGCGCCGGCGGCGCTCAATGGGAATTGAGATTGCATGTGCGTGAATCCGGTTGCTTGGCTCGCACTCAGGCCGCATCGGCCTTCGCGCGCATCGCGCTCTATGGCGCGGCCGGCAACAGGCGTCCCTTTCCAGAGCCAACGGATTGACTCTGGGAGCTGGATCGCACATACTCTCAGCACAAAGCGGTGGATCACACACTTGTGCACGTAGTAAGGGCCGAATGTCATTGGCGTGGCATTCGGTTTTTGTGCTTTTGGGACCTGCCTGTCGCACGGACGTGGCGATATGGCTCTATTCGATAGCTGTCCTTCTCAGATGAATTTGTCGGGAGACATGGGGTAGCGATCCTGCCTTACGGTAGGGGAGCTCCGATCTGCGTGAGCCAAGCTGCCACGTCTTCGCTCCAAGCGAAGTGAGCGTGCCGGCCTTCGAGCCTGAACGTCTTTACCGGGCATCGATCCGCTTTGATGGCGCGACTGAATGCGTCGGTATCGTTGAACCCGAGCAGTTTGCGAAGGGTCGGCCCGGAGACCATGTGTCCGTGCTTGGCCAGGAGGTACTCCTTCCAACTGGCGCATTTGGATTGGGTGCTGTTCATTTGGAAATGGGCGATTGCGGCTTGTTCGGTTGCGCGCGCATTCTGGTCAGCGAGAATCGGCGCGACTAGGGGCGGATTAGCGTCCTTATTACGTCCCTTGCATCTCACATCGAAAAGCGCTAGCAACCCACTGCATGGGAACTTCCAGAACCCCTTCGCACGCCACTGCGGTCAACCGCATTCGAGTTTCTTACTGGTATTGGCGTCTGAGGCGGGCTTCGGGCCTTTCGGACAAAGACCTCAATCGGCTGCTGAGGCCAGATCTAGATCCAGAAGACGCCAAGGAATCCAAGACGTTTGAACGGATCCGCGTCGACAAGTCAATCCCGTCACGAGGCGCGCGCCGCATGGACGGGCTCGACATCGTCGCCGCCATGGAGCAGCACTTTCCAGGCACTCAGTACTGGTATGAGGCGCCCATGTGGGGGCTCGTAGCTGAGCCAGCGGACGATCTCGCGGAAGCTTCAGCGCGCGTCGAGTCGCTGAGCAAGGAGTTGGGGCTGCGCCGAGCGACACGCGCAGAGCTCGTTGAAGTCTCTGCAACGTGCAATGAGAGGATCGCGTACAGCCGTCTGACCGGCGCGATGCTTGCTGGCATGGATCGGCTGGATTCTGTCGCCGTGCTAGCGGCTCTCTATCGTGAAGCCGAGTTGGCCGTTCAACACGGAGTTTTGCATGAGCTTGAGCTCATGCTGGACCGGCACATCGACATCCTCTTCTTCGATGCCGGTGATGTCGAGATTGCTCAAGGGCTCTACCTTGATTTGTTAACTGCCATTCTCCAGGCGCCTCGGCCTTCAGGTGCGGCAGTGCGGGGCGGCAGTTTTAGCTCACCGATCGTTCAGCTGCCGCTCGTTTCGGTCATCTCGATCTGACTGCGAAGAGTCACGCTCGCAACCTCAAACGCTGCCGGCGCACTATCCGACAGGATTTGACCGTGCATGGACAGATTCCGACAGAGAATGGTTTAGCGCTGCAGCCGAGGCGCTTTAAAACGTATCAGTTCGCGACGGCATACGCTTTATTTCTTGTCTTGAATTGAGAAATTTGACAATGCAGATCGCTCTCCCGCCAGCCGCCCGCGTGGGCGCCCCGTTGTCCGAAGTCGACACCCCCGCCCTGCTGCTCGACGCCGCCGCCTTCGAGCGCAACGTGGCGCTGATGCAGTCGCGGGCCAGCGCTGCCGGCATGGCACTGCGCCCGCACGCCAAGGCGCACAAGACGCCGGCGATCTCGCTGGCGCAGATCGCGGCGGGTGCGGTCGGCATCTGCTGCCAGAAGGTCAGCGAGGCCGTGCCGTTCATCGAGGCGGGCGTGACGAGCGTGCACATCAGCAACCAGATCGGCACGGCGGCCAAGGCGGCGCTGCTGGCTGAGTGCGCGCGCCATGCCCGCATGAGCATCTGCGTGGACCACGCGGCGCAGATCGCACTGCTGGCCGAAGCCACGCGCGCGGCCGGGACGAAGCTCGACGTCTTCATCGAGATCGACATCGGCCAGACGCGCTGCGGCGTGGCCGGCTCGGGTGATGTCAGGGAGGTGCTGGCGCTGCTGGATGCGCTCGCCCTGCACGGCCAGCTGCGCTTCGCAGGATTGCAGGCCTACCAAGGCAAGGTGCAGCACCTGCGCGGCCATGACGAACGCCGCGAGGCCGCGCGCAAAGCCACCGACCTCACCGCGGCCGTGGTCGCCGGCCTCGCCGCACGCGGCGTGCGCTGCGAGACCGTGACCGGCGGCGGCACCGGCAGCGCGGAGTTCGACCTCGAGAGCGGCGTCTACACCGAGCTGCAGCCGGGTTCCTACGTCGGCATGGACGCCGACTACGGCCGCAACGAATACAGCGGCGCCCTGCGCTTCGAGCACGCCCTTTTCATCGCCTCCCGCGTGATGAGCGTCGGTGACGGCACGCGCGCCGTTCTCGACGCCGGCCTCAAGTCGATGAGCGCCGAGAGCGGCCTGCCCGATGTGTTCGGCCGGGCCGATGTCGAGGTCCGCTCGATCAGCGACGAACACCTGACGCTCACCGCCCCAGTGCCGCTCGGCGAACTCGTGCTGCTCGTGCCGAGCCACTGCGACCCGACCTTCAACCTGCACGACGAGCTGATCGTCTTCCGCGAGGATCGCGTGGAGGCCGTCTGGCCCATCGCCGCGCGCGGCCTCAGCCGCTGAGCCCTGCCATGAAGAACCGAGCCTCCGAATCCCTGCGCGTCGCGCTGCTCGGCGTGCGCGACCTGCTCGTCACCGCCGGCCCGCTGCTGCTGCTGGCCGTGGCGGTGCTGGTGGCCGCGTACTGGTGGCTCGACCCGCAGCCGCCCAAGTCCGTGCGCCTGGCCACCGGCCCGACCGACAGCGCGTATGCCAACTTCGGAGACCGCTATGCCAAGGCGTTAGCACCCGACGGCATCGAGGTGAAGCTGAACGCCACCGAAGGCGCGCAGGACAACCTCACGTTGCTGCGCGAAGGCAAGGTCGAGATCGGCTTCGTGCGCGGCGGCGCGGACGAGAACGACGCCGACGAAGAGGCCGGCCTGACCTCGCTCGGCAGCCTGTTCTACGAGCCGATCTGGGTCTTCTACCGCAAGGACCTGGTCCAGCGGCTCAAGCCCAAGGCCGGCGAGCTGACACTGCTGTCGGAGCTCAAGGGCCTCAAGGTCAACGTCGGCACCGTCGGCAGCGGCGTGCCGCAGATCATGGAGAAGCTGCTCGGCGTGAACGGCATGAAGCTGGCCGACCTGCAGACCGAAAACCTGGAGAACGGCGACGCCGTGGCGCAGCTGCAGGCGGGCAGGCTCGATGCGGCGGTGATCGTCTCGGCGCAGCAGTCGCGCGGCCTGCGCGCGCTGCTGCGCGACCCTGCGGTGGCGCTGATGCCCTTCGACCAGAACGAGGCGTACTCGCGCCGGCTGCCGTTCCTGTCGGCCGTCTCGCTGCCGCGCGGCGTGGTCGATCTGGCGGCCGACCTGCCGCCGCGCGACGTCTCGCTGCTGGCCACGACCACCTCGCTGATCACGCGCGACGACACGCACCCGGCGCTGCGCCAGCGCTTCGCGCAGGTGGCGCAGGGCATCCACTCGCGCGCCGGCTGGTTCAACGGCACGCGCGACTTTCCGAACACGAAGACGAGCGAGCTGCCCGTGGCGCCCGAAGGCGACCGCGCCATCAACGGCACGCCGCCGATCTGGCAGCGCTACCTGCCGTTCTGGGCCAGCAACCTGCTCGAACGCATGTGGCTGGTGATCACGGGCCTCTTGGTGCTGATGCTGCCGCTCTCGCGCATCGTCCCGCCGCTCTACACCTACCGCGTGCGCTCGCGCGTGTTCCGCTGGTACGAACGGCTGCGCGTGGTGGAGGACAAGATCGAGGCGCGGCAGGGCTCGCGCCAGGCGCTGCTCGACGAGCTGGAAGCGCTGGAGCGGCTCACCAACCGCATCGCCGTGCCGCTCTCGCACGCGGACGAGCTGTACGGCCTGCGCAACAACATCCATGCGGTGAGGAAGCGCCTGCTGGCGCGCTGGCCGGCTTGAGGATCAGGAGCGCTGCTGCCGCCCCGGCGCGCGGCGCAGCCAGCCGAACCAGAGGCCGATCACCACCGGCACGGCCAGCAGCAGGTCGCCGACCGCATCGCCCAGGCCGCCGTCGCTGAACAGTCCCATCACGAGGCCCGCGGCGCTGATGACGGCGAGCCAGATCGGCCAGGTCCAAATCGCAACGGGGCGGGGCCGGTGGTGGTGGTGATGTCCGCGGCGGCTCATGCGCTCACCTCCGCCGGCATGACGGCGGCGCGGTCTTCAGGCACCACCGACGGCGCCGGCTGCCCCTTGCGCAGCCAGAGGTACAGGCCGCTGCCGAGCACGAGAATCGAAGCGATGTCGAGCAGCGCCCAGACGATCTTCATCCCCATGCCGCCGTAGTCGCCGAAGTGCAGCGGCTGCGAGATCAGCAGCGCCGTCACGTACCAGGGCAACGGCGGGGCGGCCGTGATCTCGGCGCTCTTGGCGTCCACCATCACCGGCTTGAGCAGGCGCGCCGTGAAGGGCTCCTTGCCGCGCATGAAGAAGGTGTGGTGGTGCGGACTCGAATACGCCGTGCCGGGGAAGGCAATGAAGGAGATGCGCGTGTCCGGCACGCGGGCTTCCGCCACTTCGAAAGAGCGCTGCAGCGAGGCGCGCTCGGCCACCGGCACGACCGGTTTGCCTTGATAAGGCGCGAGCACGGCCGTCAACTGGTCGTACTGCCAGTACTTGATCAGCAGGTCGGCCCAGGTGTTGATCATGCCGGTGGCGCCGACGACGAACAGCCACGTCAGCGTGACGATGCCCAGCAGGTTGTGCAGGTCCAGCCACTTGATGCGGTTGCGCTGCGGAGCGCGGCGCACGGTGCCGAACTCGAGCTTGCGCATGAAGGGCGCGTACAGCACCACGCCGCTGACGATGGCGACGAGCAGCAGCAGTCCCATGCCGCCGAGGAAGAGCATGCCCGGCTGGCCGGCGAACAGGTCGACGTGCAACTTGAACATCACCCACATGAAGCCTTCGTCGAAGCGCGGTTGGGCCAGCACGGCGCCGGTGCGCGCGTCGATGGCGACCGAGCGGTAGTCGTCCGTCGGCGCGGGCGTCGGCGTCATCGTGGCGAACCAGATGTTCTCGTCGTCCGCGTCCTGAGAGAGGTACTGCACCACGCGGCCGGGCTGCTCGGCGCGGGCGGTCTCGATGACCTTGTCCAGGCTGATCCGCGGGGTGTTCGCCGGCATCGCCGGCGCCGCCACATCGGTGCCGGTCAGCACGCCGATCTCGTGATGGAAGATCAGCGGGAGGCCGGTCAGGCAGAGCAGCAACATGAAGGCGGTACAGACCAGGCTGCTCCACTTGTGCACCCAGGCCCACCGCTTGATCGTCAGACTTTTCATTGGGCGGGATTATGGCATCCAAATGCGAATAATGCGCATTTAGAAATCTCGGACTGACTTTCGGCTGGGAGTGTCGGACGGCTCAAGATCATTGGAATGAAGCTCCACCACACGCTGCTGGTTTCGTGTTTTCCGATGCTGCTGGCGACGGCGCAAGGTGCTTGTCCACCCTCGGGCTCGGCATCCGACCCGGCGTCGGCGCAGGCGCGTGCGCTCGAATTGCTGGATTGCCTGTCCAATCCCGATCCGGCGCTGCGCGACGGTCTGGCCTTCGAGCAGATCTCGGCGCTGGCCCGCGGCAAGCAACTCGATCCCACCACCTTGCAGGCGATGCGGAGGAGCCTGCTACCCGCGCTGAAGGTGCGCGACGAGGCCGGGTTCACGGCGCCGTTCGCGGCCCTGACGCTCTCCGAAGTGGCGCGGGTGGACCGCATCACGCCCTTTCTCTCAGCCGCCGAACGCGACGATCTGCTGCAACAGGCCGCGGCCTATCTCGCCAGCGTGACCGACCGCCGCGGCTTCGATCCCAAGGAAGGCTGGCGCCACGGCGTGGCCCACGGCGCCGACCTGCTGATGCAACTGAGCCTGAACCCGGCGCTCGACGCCGCGCAGGAGCGGCGCATCCTCGATGCGGTCGCCACGCAGGTCCTCGCGGACGGCCGCCACGCCTATGTCTTCGGCGAAGGCCAGCGGCTCGCACGGCCGGCGTTCTTTGCAGCGCTGCGCTCGGGGATCGATGCGCAGGCGTGGAGCGTGTGGCTGCAAGCGGCCCTGGCGCCGCTCGGGCCGGCGGACGCGCCACTCGACGCCGCACGGCTGACCCGCCTGCACAACGCGCGCGAGTTCCTCTGGCCGCTCTACGTGAGCATCTCGGAGTTGAAGGACGATGCCGCCCGGGCGCGCTTGCTGCCGGCCGTGCGGCAGGCGCTGGACGCGCTGCCCTGATCGAGCGATCAGACCATCCGCACGAAGCCCTTCGCCGCGCGCAGCAACTCTCGCGTGTAGTCCTGGTTCGCTTCGCCCGCCGCCAGCCGCGCGGCATCGAGCGTCTCGACCTCGCGGCCGCGCTGCATCACCATCACCCGTTCGCAGAGGTGCGTGACCACGGCCAGGTCGTGGCTGACCATCAGATAGGACAGCCCGCGCTCGCGGCGCAGCGTGTCCAGAAGGTTCAGCACCTCGGCCTGCACGGAGGCATCGAGCGCCGACGTCGGCTCATCGAGCAGCAGCAACTGCGGCTCCAGCATCAGCGCACGCGCGATCGCCACCCGCTGGCGCTGACCGCCGGACAGCTCGTGCGGATAGCGGTAGCGGAAGGCCTGGCCGAGCGCCACGGCATCGAGCATCTCGCGCACGCGCCGGTCTGCGTCGCCGATGTTGTGGATCGCCAGCGGCTCGCTGAGCATGCGGTCCACCGTGTGGCGCGGGTGCAGCGAGCCGTACGGGTCCTGGAACACCATCTGCACGCGACGCGACAGCGGCAGCCCCGCCTGTCCGCCGATCACCACGCGCCCCTCGGCCGGCTTGATCAAGCCGCAGATCGCGCGCAGCACCGTCGACTTGCCTGAGCCCGATTCGCCGACCAGGCCCAGGCTCTCGCCGTTGCTGACTTCCAGGTTCAGCGCATGCACGGCAGTGAACTCGCCGAAGCGCACCTGCAGGTTCGTGACCTTCAGCATTTCCACGCCTCCTCGCGCTGCAGCGTGGGCAGCGGGTGGCGCGGTGCATCGAGGCGCGGCAGACAGTCGAGCAGGCCACGCGTGTACGGATGCTGCGCTTCGTGCAGCCGGTCAGCGCGGATCTCTTCGACCACGCGGCCGGCGTACATCACCAGCACCCGGTCGCAGAAGCTCGTGACCAGGCGCAGGTCGTGCGAGATGAAGACAAGGCCCATGCCGCGTTCCGCCACCAGCGCGTCGAGCAGGTCCAGCACCTGCAGCTGCACGGTCACGTCGAGCGCCGAAGTCGGCTCGTCTGCGATCAGCAGCTCGGGCTCGCAGATCGTCATCATCGCGATCATGGCGCGCTGGCCCATGCCGCCGGAGACTTCGTGCGGGTAGAGCTGCGCCACGCGCTTGGCGTCGGTGATGCCCACCTCGACCAGCGCGGACAGCGTGCGCTCCTCGGCTTCGGTCTTGCTCACGCGTTCGTGCGCGCGCAGCGCCTCGACGATCTGCGCACCGATGCGCATCACCGGGTTCAGCGAGTACTTCGGGTCCTGCAGGATCATCGCGAGGCGCTTGCCGCGCAGCGCCCGGCGCTCAGCGGACCGGAGCTTGAGCAGATCCTGGCCGTCGAACTCCAGCCGATCGGCCGTGATCACGGCGCCGGGGCTGGACAGGCCCATGATGGCGCGGCCCGTCTGCGATTTTCCCGAGCCCGATTCGCCGACGATGCCCAGTCGCTCGCGGCCCAGCTCGAAGCTCACGCCGCGCACGGCTTCGATCACACGCCCGTCGCGCTGCGGGTAGCTGACCTTGAGGTTCTCGACTTTCAGCATCGCGGTCATTCCCCCGCCTTCGGATCGAGCACGTCGCGCAGCCCGTCACCGAGCAGATTGAACGCGAAGCTGACGACGAAGATCGCCGCGCCCGGCGCTGCGGCCACCCACCAGTGATCGAGCACATACACGCGCCCGCCGGCGATCATCGCGCCCCACTCGGGGCTCGGCGGCTGCGCGCCCAGGCCGAGGAAGCCCAGGCCCGCGGCGGTCAGGATGATGCCGGCCATGTCCAGCGCCACGCGCACGATCAGCGAAGGCAGCGCCAGCGGCATGATGTGGCGCGTGAGCAGCCGCAGGTTGGAGGCGCCGGCCAGACGCGTGGCGGCGATGAAATCGGTCTGGCGCAGCGACAGCGTTTCGGCCCGCGCCAGCCGCGCATATGGCGGCCAGGCGGTCAGTGCGATCGCCAGCACCGCGTTCTCGATGCCAGGGCCGAGCGCTGCGGCCAGGGCCAAAGCAAGGATCAGGCGTGGGAAGGCGAGAAAGATGTCCGTCAAGCGCATCAGCAGCCCGTCCACCCAGCCGCCGAAGAAGCCCGCCGCCGTGCCGACCAGCAAGCCGATCGGAGCGGCCAGCACGGCCACCAGCACGACGATGAACAGCGTGATGCGTGAGCCCCAGATCAGGCGCGAGAGGATGTCGCGCCCGAGCTCGTCGGTGCCCATCCAGTGCGCGCTCGACGGCGGCAGCAGGCGCAACTTCTGCAAGTCGCCCTGCGTCGGATCGAAGGGCGCAAGCCACGGCGCCAGGAGCGCGATCAAGGCCAGCAGCGCGATCAGGATCAGCCCCGTCAACGCCAGCCGGTTGCGCGCGAACGTGCGCCAGCCCTGCGCGAGGCGGGCCATCGCGGCCTGTTGGCGCGAGAGCGGGGCTTGAAGAGAGGCGGCGGTCGTCATTTGGTGCGCGGGTCCATCCAGCGATACAGCACGTCGCTGAGCAGGTTGATGCCGATGAACACGGCGCCCACCACCAGCGTGCCGCCCAGCACGGCGTTCATGTCGGCGCTCTGCAGCGCGTGCGTGATGTACTGGCCCAGGCCCGGCCAGGAGAACACGGTTTCCGTCAGCACCGAGCCTTCGAGCAGGCCGGCATAACTGAGCGCCACGACGGTGAGCAGCGGCACGGCCGCGTTGCGCAGCGCATGGCGCCAGATGATGCGCTGCTCGGACAGGCCCTTGGCGCGCGCCGCCACCACGTATTCACTGCTCAGCTCCTTGAGCATGAAGCTGCGCGTCATTCGGCTGATGTAGGCCAGCGAGAAATAGCCCAGCAGCGCGCCCGGCAGCGCGATGTGCGAGAAGGCGCTCGCGAAGGCGTCGGCATCGCCGGCAAGCACGGTGTCCACGAGCATCAGCCCGGTGCGCGGCGGCACGGTGTACAGGAAGCCCACGTTGATGCGGCCCGGCCCGCCAACCCAGCCGAGCTCCGCGTAGAACAGCAGCAGGCCCATCAGCCCGAGCCAGAAGATCGGCGCCGAGTAGCCGACGAGCCCGAGGACGCGCGAGAGTTGGTCCGGCCAGCCGCCGCGCCGCACCGCAGCCCAGACGCCGAGCGGAATGCCCAGGCCCGCGCCGAAGAGGATGCCCACCGTCGCCAGCTCCAGCGTGGCCGGGAACACGCGGCCGATGTCCTGCGTCACCGGGTTGCCGGTGAGCAGCGAATCGCCGAGATCGCCGCGCGCCACGCTCGCCACATAACGGCCGAATTGCTCGTAGAGCGGTTTGTCCAGGCCCAGCTCCTTGCGCACCTGCTCGAGCTGCTCGCGCGTGGCACGGTCGCCGGCCACCGAGAGCGCGGGGTCGGTGGGCACGACGCGGCCGATCAGGAAGGTCACGGCGAGCAGGCCCAGCGCCGTCAGCAGCAGGCTCAGGATCAGGCGCGCGAACTTCATCATGAGGTCTTGGACACCGGCGCGAGGAAGCTCGTGTCCGAGGTCGGGCCGAGCCGCAGACCGCGCACATTGCGCCGCACGCCGGCCACTTGCGCCTGCTGCGCGAGGATGATGAACGGGCTCTCGGCGCGGAAGCGCGCCTGAAGCGATTGGTAAGCGGCGGCGCGCTTGGCCGTGTCGGGCTCCAGCAGGGCGGCGGAGGTCAGCCGGCTCAGCTCGGGGATCGACCAGGCGTTGCGCCACGCCAGCGTCGAGCGGCTCGCGCCGTCGCTGTTGTCGGGGTTGCTGACGAAGGTGTCGGCGTTGGTGTGCGGGTCCCAGTAGTCGGCCGCCCATTCGCCGATGTAGATGTCGTGCTTGCGGGCGCGGTAGCGGGTCAGCGTCTGCTTGCCGTCGCCGGGCAGGATCTCGATCTGGATGCCCGCGCGGGCCGCCCACTGCTGGAAGGCCTCGGCCATGCTTTGCACCGGCTGCGCGCTGCGCACGTCCATCGTGATCTTGAAGCCGTCGGGCAGGCCCGCCTTGGTCAGCAACGCCTTGGCTCGGCTGACATCGAGCTTGAACGGGCTCTCGTTCGAGGCGCCGAGCAGGCCCTGCGGGAGGAAATTCTGGTGGGGTCGCGCGATGCCCTTGAGCAGCGTGGCGCCGAGGGCGTCGTAGTCCACCAGCCACTTGAACGCCTCGCGCACTTCGGGCTTGGCCAGCAGCGGGTTCTTCTGGTTCAGCGAGATGTAATAGAGACCGCCCTTGGGCACGCTGGTCAGCGCGATATTCCTGTCGCCGGCCAGCGCGTCGAGGTCCTGCGGCGCGAGGTTGCGGGCCACGTCCACATCGCCGCGCAGCAGCATCAGGCGCTGCATGCTGGATTCCTTGACGTGGCTGAAGATGACACGTTCGAGCGACGGCTTGGCGCCCGTGTAGTTCGGGTTGCGATCCAGCACCACGATTTCGCCCGCCCGCCACTCGCGCACGGCCCACGGACCGGAGCCCGCGCTGTTGCGGCGCAGCCAGCCGTCGCCACGTTCCTGCACCAGGCGCCAATCGACGACCGACCCCACCGTGGCGCTCAGGCAGTTCAGCACGAAGCTCGGCGCGTAAGGCTTGTCGACTTCGACGCGCAGGTTCATCGGCCCGCTCTGCACCACCATGCGCTCGACGTTGGCGTTGTTCCAGCCGAGCTGCGTGAGGATGAACGACGGCGTCTTGTTCAGGCGCACGGCGCGCTGGAGCGAGAAGGCCACGTCACCCGCGTTGACCGTGCGGCCGGAGGCGAACTTGCGGCCGGGCCTGAGCGTGAAGTCGTAGGTGCGGCCGTCAGGGGAAATCGTCCAACCCTCGGCCAGCATGCCGCGCAGCCGGCTCGGATCGTCGAGGTCGAACTCGATCAGCCGCTCGTAGACATTGCCCACCATCTCGCCGCCCGAGATCTCGAAGCACTCGGCCGGGTCCAGCGAGATCAGATCGTCGACGGCCATCGCCTGCACAAGCGTGTTGCGCGGCGTCAGCGCCTGCGCGGGCAAGCCGGCCCACGGCAGGGCCAAGGCCATCAGGTGGCGTCGACGGATTTCCATTGAGCGCGATTGTCAGCCACGAGAATGGGAGGACATGCAAAGAATTGCCCTGATTGTTCTCCTGGCGGCCGGCCTGTTGGCGGCCTGCCGGCCCGGCGACACACCGGCTCCGGCGAGCGCTCCGACGGCCGCATCGGCGCCCGTTCCCGCACCCCCTCCTCCGCCCGCATTGCCGGTGGCGCCGGCCACGGTGCAACTGCTGGCCGGCAACGGGACGGCGGCGCAGCTGGCCGACCCGTACGGTCTGGCCTACTCCGCGGACGGCTCGCTTTTCGTCGCCGACGATCACCGCATCTGGCGCGTCTCGTCCGACGGTCAGCGCAGCGTGTTCGTGGATTCACCGGAGCTGGATCTGGCCGCCGGCCTCGCGCTCGACCCGAGCGGCGCGTTGATCGTGGCCGACTCGGGTCACCACCGCATCCTGCGGATCACGACCGACGGCGTCATCACCGTGCTGGCCGGCTCGGGCAAGCCCGGCTGGCGCGACGGCGATGCGCGCAACGCGCAGTTCGACATGCCGATGGCCGTGGCCTTGGATGCCGACGGCAACGTGCTGGTGGCCGACACGTTCAACGACCGCATCCGCCGCATCTCGATGGGCGAAGGCGGCGTGGCGCGCGTCGCCACGCTGGCCGGCGGCGCCCGGCCGGACTGGAAGGACGGCCTGGGCGAGCTCTCGCGCCTGGACACGCCGCTGGGCATCGCGGTGGACGCGCAGGGCAACGCCTGGATCGCGGACGCCGGCAACGACGCGCTGCGCAAGCTCACGCCGCAAGGCGAACTGATCACCGTGCTGCGACCGGACCCGAAGGACAACGACTCGGATTTTCGACGTCCGCTGGCCGTGGCGGCGGCACCGGACGGCCGCATCTTCGTAGCCGTCGCCGCGCGCGGTCGCGTGCTGGTCTTGCAGCCTGACGGCCAGGTCCAGCGCATGCTGGAAGCGAAGCAGGCCCGGCTGTCACGGCCCGGCGCGTTGGCCCTCGATGCGAAGCACATGCGCCTGGCGGTGAGCGACCCGGCGGCCCACCGCGTGCACGCGATCGTCCAGCATTCCCGCGACGAGACGCAAGGCGCGGCGCCCGACGCGCCGTTGCCCGACACGCATGGCCGCTGGCCGCTCGCGCCGCAGCGATCACCGCACGAGGTGGTGGGCACGCTCGGCGAAGTGCGAGCGACGAGGCACGACAAGCTCGACCATCTGCACGCCGGCCTCGACGTGCGCGGCGATGTCGGCCAGCCGGTGCTCGCCATCGTCGAAGGCCGCGTCGTGAACCCGATCGCGGCCAGCGGTTTCGGCGGTCTGGGCGAGACGCTCTGGGTCGACGATCTGGCTTACGTGCATGTGCGCGTGGGCCGCACCGCGGGCAGCCGTCCGCTCGATCCGAAACGCTTCCTCGCCGTGCGCGATGAGCGTGGCCGCCTGCTGCGCATGCGCGTGCGGCGCGGAACCTTGATCAAGCCGGGCGATGTGCTGGGCACGATCAATCCGATGGCGCACGTGCACCTGCAGCTCGGCGCACCGGGTGCGCAGCGCAACCCGCTGCAGCTCGGCTTCATCGGCTTCGTCGATCGCATCGCGCCGACCCTCGAATCCGTGCGCGTGGAAAACGGCGAGATGCTGGCCGAAGGCTTCGACCAGGTGGACGGCAACGAAGAGCGCCGCCGGCTGGGCTTCTACGCGGTGAGCGTGCAGCTGTTCAAAGCACAAGGCGCGCCGGTCGCGGGTTACGAGCAGCCGCGCGAAGCGATCCGCTTCGACCGCCTGCCACCCGATGAGGACGCGACCGAACGGCTCTACACCGCGGACAGCGGCATCACCGTGCAAGGCGCCAAGGCCACACGCTTCGTCTACCGCCTCGGCGTGCTGCCGCAGCTCGCGGCGGGCAACTACCGGCTGCGCGTCGTTGCCCGCGACTTCAGCGGCAACGAGGCGCAGCGCGAACTGACGTTCAGCGTGAACTGACCGGCAGCGGCTTGTTGCCGACGCTGAGGTTCATGGCGTTGAGGATGTCGCCGTTGTCCTGGCTCAGCTCCCAGGCGAACACGCCCGCGAGGCCGGCTTTCTTGGCGTACTGGCCCTTGACCAGCACGGTGCGCGGATCGTCATAGCCCATGAATTCGCCGGTCTTGGCGTTGAAGAGCGACCAGGATTGCGTGGTGGCATCGAACCTGGCCGTGAAGCCGCCGATGCCTGCGCCCTTGGGGCCGAGCCAGCGGGCGGCGATGTCCTTGTAGGTCGACGCGCCCGCTTCGCCGGCGATGCCGACGGCGGGAAAGTTGCCGCTCTTGGCGGCGCCCGCATCGGGCTTGCTCACGCCGTTGAAGCCGCGGCCGTACATCGCCACGCCCGCAACCAGCTTCGAAGCCGGCACGCCGGCCATCACGAAATTGCGCACGGCGGCGTTCAAGCCGTCGTCGGCCATCGGCGCGCTCTCCAGCGGCGCGGTGTGGTTGCCGGAGCCGGTGCTCCACGGGCCGTAGTAGTCGTAGCTCATCATGAAGACGAGGTCGAGCGCCCGCGCCGCCTGACGGAAGTTGATGCGCTTGACGACGGCGTTACCGGGGTTGACCGCGGTGGTCACGAGGTAGCGGCGGCCGGTCTCCTTCGTGAGCGTGTCGAACGCGGCGCGCAGATCGGTCATCAGGTCGGCGTACGCCTGACCGTCGACCGGACCGCCCAGCTTCACGCCGTTGGCCGACCCGTTGTCGCCCGGGTGTTCCCAGTCGATGTCGATGCCGTCGAAGCCGGGGTGCGTGCGCAGGAACCCGACGCAGCTGGCGACGAAGGCGGCGCGGTTCTCCGCGCTCGGCGCGAGATGGAAGAAGGGATCGGAGCCGGCCCAGCCGCCGACGGAAGCGACGACCTTGACCGAAGGCTCGCGCGCCTTGAGGCGCTGGAAGGCGGCGTCGAACTCGGTTTCCTTGTCGCCCGCGGCCAACGTGAACGGCGCGCGGCCCTCGCAGAGCTTGGCGTCGAGCTCGCGCTGGCCGGGGCCGCAGATTCGCGCGAAGGCGTAGAGCAGATGGCTCACGCTGCCGGGCTTGATCGCGTCGACGACGCCGACGCTTTCCCAGTTGGGCACATAGGCGCCGACGATGGGCGCATTCGCGGCGCGCTCGAAAGCGAGCGGTTGGCCCGTGAAAAGTGCTGGAGGCGCCGCCAGGGCCGAGGCCCCGGACATGGCGATGAAACTGAGAGTTAGCTTCAGGCTTCGCATGGCCGCGCAGGCTAACACCGAAACCGAGCGTTACGGCTCGACCGAAACCCGCATCTGCAGCTCGCGCTGCGGGATCGCTTCCGCGTCCCGAGTGCTGGTCACGCCCGCCTGCGGGGCGCGCGGCTGGGCGCCGCTGCGCAGCACGGTGTGCCATTCATTCATCGGCTGCGAGACGGTGGTGGTGAACTCGGTCTGCGGATCGGTCAGCTTGATGCTGAGCTTGACCGGCGTCTTGCCGCCGGGCCACTGCGGCGTGACGGCGAAGCCGCGTGTCTGCACGCTCGGTTGGCCGCGCAGTCGCGAGCGGTTGCGGTCGCCTTCGACCCACTGGATGAGCACGGGCGTCGAGAAGCTCTGGCTCGCCTCGTGACCGTTCAGCACGCGCAGTTCCTGCACGGGGCTGACGTTGTCTTCCGGGCTGCGGGTCGTGGTGAGGGTGCCGCCGGGCTTGGGCGTCACGCTGCCTGCGGTGCTCCAGGTGCTGGAGCCGTCGCGCACGGCGGCGATGGCGGCGCCGTTCAGGGTGGAGTCGACCCAGCGCCATTCGATGCGCAGGATGGCATCGGGGGCTGCAGCCGCCATCAGGCACGGCAGCGACAACAAGGTCAACAGCTTGGGCAGCAGCTTCGACATGCGGGGGCCTCCTCTGGCGAACGACCAGCATAGCGCGCCACAAAAACAATGAGCCCGGGGCGCTCGCCGCCGGGCTCCTCGGATGCCGCACGTTGCGGCGCCCGGTCATTCCCCGGATATCAGAACTTGTGGTTGTACTGGGCCGAGAACTGGATGGCTCGCGGCGCGGTGTAGTTCTGATACATCTGGTACTGCGAGTTCAGCGCACCAGCTGCCGTGGTGCGTGCCTCGTTGACGGCCGTTCCGGTCTGGCGATCGAACACGTTGAACACGTCGACCTTGAAGGTCAGTCCCTTGAGCTGCTTGGGCTTGTACATGACCGCCAGATCCAGGCGTGTCTCCCACGGCAGCGTGCCGAGGGCACCGCGGCCCGGTGCATTCGGGCACACATAGAAGATCGCGCCATAGCCGCTGCTCAGGCCGAGCGGATCCTGCGCCGGAGGCAGCGTCTGCGTGCACGAGCGTGGTCGGCCGGAAGCGATCAGAGCATTCGCGCTGAGCGAGACTTCCTCATTGAGGTCGTAGATACCGAAGGCCTTGAACTGGTGCTTGCGCATGTTCGGCAGTGGACCATCCGAATTGATCATGTTTTCGGGGAAGTCCCAGACGGAGGTGAAGCCGACGTCGGCCTGACCGTTGTCAGACTTCTGCTGGCCCTCCGTGTTGCCGCGGCTCGATGCGTAGGTGTAGTTCAGCTTGGCGTACCAGCCGCTGCGCATCGGATGCTCAAGGCTCAGATCGACGGCGTAGTACTTGCGCTTCACACCTTCCGGGAAGCCCCATTCGGCCCAGGGGATCGTGACCGTCTTGAATTGGCCGCCACCCACCGGAACAACGAAGGTGTTGCTCTTGCCGGGGTTGAACAGCGCGCCTTGCCAGTTGCTTTCGAGGTAGCTGTATTCGCTGGCCGACAGGTATTTTGCGAAGGGGCGCGGATCGGACACATCGTCGATGGAACTGACGAGGTTGCGATAGTTGACGCGCACGCCGCCGATCCAGTCCTTGGTCAGCGCCTTCTCGATGCCGATCGTGAACTCGTCCTGCGTGTTCGAGCGGATGTCGGTCGCCGCAATCGACCTGGCGTTGGGTTGCACGCCGTACTCGTTGTTGGGCGAGTACTCGCCGCTGATGGACGCCTTGCCGATCGGCGCGCCCGTGGCAGGATCGACGCCCGTGTAGGTGTAGAAGTGCTGCGTGTTGAGTGATCCGCCGGCAAACCGCACGGCCAGATTGGCCGGGATTTGCAGGTGATAGCGCCCGGCAGTGCCGAAGACCTTCATTGAAGAATCGCCGTTCACGTCCCAGGCGGCAGAGAAGCGCGGCGCCAGCTGCTTCTTCTTCTCGATGATCTTCTCGTCCTGGCCGTTGTAGTTGGTGAACTGTTCATTGCGCAGACCGAAGGTCAACAGCAGTTGCTTGGTGGCCTGGAAGCGGTCTTCGATGTACTGGGCGGCCTGGCGGACCTGCGGCGTGGAGCCGACGGCCTGGTGGTTCTCGCTGACGTAGTAGCCCTGAGCGCCCAGCGGGCTGCCGGTACTGGCCGGCGTGGCTGTCATGCCTGCGGAGAGCTGGGTTGGCGTCGGCGACTTCAGGTAGACATAGGCGCCGCCACCGGCCGCCGATGTTCCGTTCGCCGCCTTGATGTGGTTGGAGTCCACGCCAGCGCGCAGGGTATGGGCGGATCCCAGGCGGTATTCGATGTCGAAGCGATACCCCAGGTTCTTGTCGTGCGCATCCGGGCGCAGGATGCTGCCAGTGAAGCCCTGCACCTGGGTGGGATCGTATGAAATACCAGGGGCGCGATTCTCGACCGCGGCAGTGACCGGGTACAGCCCGTTCACGTACCCGAGCGGCACCTGGCTGCGGACCGTCTTGCTGGTGCCGACCAGGGCCTGGACGGTCAGGTTGTCGGTCATGTAGCCGGTGTACTTCAGGATGTTCAGGTCGGCCCCCTGGCCGGTCGACATGGCGGCGCCCGTGGCAGTCAGGAACGGCACGCCGGCTGCGTAGTTCACGAAGTCGGCACCGCCGCCGACGATGTCGTTGTGCTGCAGCGTGGTGTAGTCGAATCCGGTGTAGTGGTCCTTGGTCTTGGTCTTGTCGCGGATGCCGGTGTATTCCAGGTGATGGTTGTCCGTGATGTTCCAGTCCAGCTTCACCAGCACGCGCGGCACTTCCTGCTTCTGCTTGAGCCAGCCGGTCGTGTTGATGCCGGTGGCAGCAGAGCTCAGGCGCGTGCCCTCCTGCTGACGTTTGGCAAGCTCGCCGGCGACGTAAAAGAAGAGCTTGTCCTTGATGATGGGACCGCTCAGCGAGAGGTTGTAGATCTTTTCGTCTTGGGTGTTGCTGCGGTTGTAGTAGAAGACCTTGCCGTCGGTGGCGGGCAGGCTGCCGGTGTTCTCGTAAACGATATCGCGCTGCGTGGAGCGCACGAAATTGGGTGCCCAGCTCATGCCCAGACCCACTTCCCAGTCATTGCTGCCGGACTTGGTGGTGATGTTGATCACACCGCCGGTGGAGCGGCCAAACTCAGCGCCGTAGCCGCCGGTGATGATGTTCGTCGAGGCGATCGAGCCGAAGGGCAGCGAGGAATAGCCGACCTGGAACATGCCGTTGGTCGCCGTGAACCCGTTGATGTAGATGGCGTTCTCGGACGAGCCCGAGCCGCCGAAGCTGGCAGCGTTGTTGCCATACCGGAAATCAGCCTTCGTGGTGTTGGGCGCGAGCTGGACGATCGAGGCGATCGACTGCGAGACCGGCAGCGCGGCCATTTCCTTGGCGGTGAAGGTGGCGCCGCTGTTGGAACGCGAGACGTCGATCGTCTGGCGTCGGCCCGTCACCTGCACCGTCTCCAGCGAAGTCTTGCTGAAGTTGAGCTCGATACCTTGGCCGGCAAGCACATCGACCGTGTCGGTACTGACGATCTTGCCGTCCACGGTCAGCTGGGCGCGATAGGTGCCCGGCAACAGGGCCGTTGCTTGAAAGCGCCCGTCGGCTTCGGGCGTGATCGAGCGCTTGGCGCCCGTATCCACGTTTTCAAGAAGGATGACGGTGCCACTCTTCGCTGCCACCTGGCCGTAGACGTTGCCGTTCGTGGTCGACTGCGCGTGCACTGCGCCGGACACCAAAGCAAGGCTGGCAGCCATGGCGACTGCGGTATGGCGCATCAACGATGCGGCCTTGCAGTGACGACTCACATACAGGTTGCTCATACGTTCTCCGATCTTTGTAAACAAGAACAGCGCCGCGGACGGCTCCGCTTGCACTGGCGAGAAGTACTGCTGATTTCTGTTGAGGCACCGCCCCCTGGGCCGACGGGACCGCGGTTGGGGACTCTGCTTGTGTTTTTGCCGAGTTTCTACAACTGTTTCTAGTTCGTTGCCATTCAGCAACTGAATGGGAAGTTTTGCAATCAAACAGAAAGATTGCCGAGCACTTGGTGTCGAAGAGGGACGAAAAAAAACCGGCCCTTTCGGGCCGGTTTCGGTATCGCCGTATGGCGAATCAGGCTTGAACCGACTCCTTAGAAGTCGTACTGGGCCTTGATCTGGACGGAACGCGGATCGCTGAAGTACTTCGGAGCCAGGTAGTTGTAGTACGTGCGACGTGCGGTAGCGCTGTTGTACGAGACGTTGGTCTCGAACACTTGCGTTGCCTTGACGTTGTTGAACAGGTTGAACACCGTCACTTGCACGCTCAGGCCCTTGACCTGTGCCGGGGTGAACGTCACGTTCGGGCTGAACGAGAAGATCCACGGCGTACGGCCAGCGGCGCCCACGGGGCTGACCGGGTCGTCCGTGCGGTCGGCCAGCGAAGCGCCGGTGCCGCAGGTGTGGAACACACCGGTGTAGCCGTACTGCGTGCCGAAGCTGCCGGTACCGCCACCCAGGCAGGATTCCGGGCTGCCCGATTGCAGGACCATGTTCATGCCCAGTTCCCACTCGGTGCTGGCCTTGTAGCTGCCGTACACCTTGATGCTGTGGGTGTGGTCGTTGAACAGCTTGCCGTTGGCACCGATCATGATTTCCTTGAAGTCGAAATCGCTGGTGGTGCCGGTGTCGTCCTGACCGTTCGTGCTCTTGACCAGGCCTTCCAGGTTACCCGTCAGCTTCGACCAGGTGTACGAAGCGTTCAGGTACCAGGTCGGGGCGCGCTTCTCGGCGCTGAGGGTCAGCGACTTGTAGATGCGCTTGGCCTTCGGGCCCAGATCCGAACCCGGGATCGTGATCTGGTCAGGCGTGCCGTTCTGGTCGACGTCGATCGTCAGGTGCAGGTCGCGACCCGGGTTGTAGATGAAGCAGCCCGGGATGCCGCCCGGCACCGTCCACTGGTCGGCCCAGTTGGACAGGTTCAGGCCCGCCTTGATACCGGCGTTGTACAGAGCGCGCGAATCGCAGGTGTCGTCGATCGCGTTCTTGACCGTACGGAACGTGCCCTTGATGCCCAGCGTCCAGCCGTCCATCCAGGCGTTGTCCGACTTGATCAGCTGCTGGTAACCCAGGATCGCTTCGTCCTGCGTGTACGGCTTCAGGTTCTTGTCGGCGACGGAAGCGGGATTCGGCGTGCTGCCGTCTTCGCCGTTCACGATCGCGTCGAGCGAACCGTTGTCATACGTCGCACGGTTCGTCGGCACCTTGGTGATCGGGTCGAGCGTGCCGTTGTACGTGTAGTACTTGTCCGTGTAGTACGAAGCCGACGCGGCGCGCAGCGCGACGTTGGCCGCGATCGGCAGGGAGTAGCGACCCAGCGAGCCGTACAGCTTGCTGTTGCCACCGCCGATCAGGTCCAGCGTGAAGCCCAGACGCGGTTGCCAGATGTTGTCCTGCTTGACGAAGGACTTGCCGGCGCCGTTCTTGTTCTCGAAGCTGTCGTTGCGCAGACCTGCATACAGCATCAGGTTCTTCGTGACGTTCCAGTTGTCTTCGAGGTAGTACGACTTCTGGTTGATCTTCACCGTGCCGCCGGTGGCGAACACGATTTCTTCGAAGATGTTGTCGGCGCCGGTGGGCAGCGTGTGGTTGCCCGTCCAGCTGGCTTCATTCGCCAGATAGATGACGTCCTGCTGCGTACCTTGCTTCGACTTCCAGATGTCGCCGTTGTAGCCGGCGGCCAGCTTGTGCGTGCCGAGCTGCCATTCCAGGTCCACGCGACCGGCGCTACGCTGGTTGGTACCACCGTAGATGTCGACCGTGCTGGAGGTGGCGCAGCCGAGCAGCGCGCCAGCCGACGGAGCGGTGTCGCGGTAGTCGAGCACGTACGGGCACGACGGACGGCTGTTCACGTCGCCGTTGTACTTGTTGGCGTTGCCGTTCGGGTCGGTCGTCCAGTCGTCGTTCGTGTTCTTCATGCGACCGTACTGGACCGACAGCGTCAGGTTGTCGGTCAGGTAGCTGGTCCACTTCAGGATGTGGGTGTCGCCGCCGTTGACCAGGTTTTCCTTGCCGGTGTACGAAGCCTTGCTGATCGATGCGTTCAGCGACGTGTCGCTGTACGTGCCGGTGTAGCGGTCGTACTGTTGCTTGCGCTTGTTGTGGAAGCCGGTGTACTCAAGGATGTTGCTGTCGTTGATGTTCCAGTCCAGCTTCAGCACGCCGTACGGGTTCTTCGACTCATAGTCGTAGCCGGTCGTTGCGCGCGAGGTCGTGTAGGCCGCGCCGTTGGCGGAGTAGCCGGTACCACGAGCACCCCAGGTCGTTGCATCCGTCTGGGATTGCGAGACCAGGAAGAAGAAGAACAGCTTGTCCTTGATGATCGGACCGCCGAGCCACGCGCTGACGTTGTGGCTGCTGTTCGAGTTGTCGTTGTACTCGCGGAAGATCGTGCCGTTGGACAGGGCCACGCGCGGCTCGGACGACTTGAAGGCGTTCGGGTTCAGGGTGTAGCTGGCGCCGCCCTTGAATTCGTTCGTACCGCGCTTGACCACCACGCTGGTCACGCCGCCGGTCGACAGGCCGTAACGGGCACCGTAACCGCCGGTCTGGACGTCCAGCTGGCCGATGGCTTGATACGGCACCTCAGCGAACGACAGGATGTCGTACATGTTGGTGACGTTGAAGCCGTTGATGTAGTAGCTGTTTTCAGCGGCGGAAGCGCCACCGAACGACGCGTTGCCGAAATAGCCCGAGCTCGCAGCCGTACCGGGGGTCAGCAGCGAAACGCTCGTCACGCTACGGCCCACGGGCAGCTTGTCCAGCTGCTCGGCGGTGAACGTGGTGCGGGTTTCCGTGCTGGACGTGTCGATGGACTTGGCGCGACCGACGACCGTCACGGTCGCCAGGGGGCTCAGGTCGGCGTCGGACGTCTGGCCAGCCAGCACGCGCACGCGCACGGTCTTGCCGCCACCGGTCATTTCATACTCACCAGCCGGCAGGGACTGGATGCGGAAATCGCCAGCACCGCTCACCTTGACTTCACGGGTCAAGCCGCCCGACGTGCTCTTGATCACGACGGTGGAACCCGCCGGTGCCACACCGGTCACGTCACCGGTCGTGCTCTGTGCCATCACGGTGCCGGCCAGGCACATGCCAGCCGCAAGCGCGATCAGGGACTTTTGTGTCCTTCTCATAGCCTTCATAAATATTGCTCCAAAAGAAAAAGGAAGACCTGTGCTGTCCCTAGTTCGCGAAGTCGTAATGACTTGTTGACCTAGCGGATGGCAACATGGGTTCATTTTCCGTTTGCCTGGAAGCAACACCCCAAGGGTTAGCCTTGAGACGGGGATGAGACAGCCGACTGCACCACCTCCCCGCGAAAAAAAAGTCCCGCAAATCAGTGACTTGCGGAACTTCTTTGTCATTTGCCGTTGATCGATATGTGACTTATGGATAAGTGACGCGTTGTGTTTTAGTAACGTTTCACATTGAAAACATAGGGTTTTCCCGTGGCAACCTTTTGAAACATCAGCGATCAGGGATTCACGCGGCGCTCAAACTCCTTCACCTTCAGGCGCCAGCCGTGCAGCAGCGGTTCGGTGTAGCCGCTCGGCTGTTCCAGGCCTTTGAAGACCAGTTCCAGCGCCGCCTGGAACGCCGCACCTTCCGGGTGCGCGACCAGGCTCTTGTACGCAGGGTCCCCTGCGTTCTGCGCATCCACCACCTTTGCCATCCGTGCAAACGTCTCGCGGACCTGCGCGTCGCTCACCACGCCGTGGTGCAGCCAGTTCGCGATGTGCTGGCTGGAGATGCGCAGGGTGGCGCGGTCCTCCATCAGGCCGACGTTGTGGATGTCGGGCACCTTGGAACAGCCGACGCCCTGATCGACCCAGCGCACGACGTAGCCGAGGATGCCCTGGACGTTGTTGTCGAGCTCCTGCTGGCGGTCCGCGTCTGACCACTTCGCTTCGGCCACGACCGGAATCTGGAGCAGCTTCTCGAGGATGGCGTCGCGCTCGGCATCGGCGTCGATCTTCTCGAGCTCCTGCTGAACGGCGAACACATCGACCTGGTGGTAGTGCAGCGCATGCAGCGTCGCCGCCGTGGGCGAAGGCACCCAAGCGGTGTTCGCGCCGGCCTTGGGGTGGGCGATCTTCTGCTCCAGCATCGCCGCCATCAGGTCGGGCATGGCCCACATGCCCTTGCCGATCTGGGCGCGGCCGCGCAGGCCGCAGGACAGGCCGGTCAGCACGTTGCTGCGCTCGTAGGCCTGGATCCAGGCGCTGCTCTTCATGTCGCCCTTGCGCAGCATCGGGCCGGCCTGCATGGCGGTGTGCATTTCGTCGCCGGTGCGGTCGAGGAAGCCGGTGTTGATGAAGGCCACGCGGCTGGCGGCGGCGGCGATGCAGGCCTTGAGGTTGACGCTGGTGCGGCGCTCCTCGTCCATGATGCCGAGCTTGACGGTGCTGGCGGGCAGGCCGAGCAGTTGCTCCACGCGGCCGAACAGTTCGTCGGCAAAGGCGACTTCGGCCGGGCCGTGCATCTTCGGCTTGACGATGTAGACGCTGCCCGTGCGCGAGTTGCCGCGGCGTTTCAGGTCGTGCAGGGCGATGGTCGTGGTGACGACGGCGTCCAGGATGCCTTCCGGGATCTCGCCGCCGTTGCCCATCAGGATGGCCGGGTTCGTCATCAGGTGGCCGACATTGCGCACGAACATCAGCGAGCGGCCGTGCAGCGTCACTTCATCACCGCCGCCGGGCGCCGTGTAGACGCGGTCCGGGTTGAGGCGGCGCGTGATCGTCTTGCCGCCCTTGCTCAGATCCTCGGTCAGCGTGCCTTGCAGGATGCCGAGCCAGTTGGCGTAGCCGACGACCTTGTCTTCGGCGTCGACAGCGGCCACGGAGTCTTCGAGGTCGAGGATGGTGGAGAGGGCTGCCTCGAGCACCACATCGGCCACGCCGGCGGCGTCGGTCTTGCCGATCGGCGTCGAGCGGTCGATGCGGATGTCGAGGTGCAGGCCGTTGTGGCGCAGCAGGATCGACGAAGGTGCTTCCGGTGCGCCCTGATAACCGACGAATTGAGCGGCGTCGGCCAGGCCGGTCGTCTTCTCGCCTTGCTGGACGACGAGCTTGCCGGCGTCCACGCGGTAGCCAGTGGCATCGCGGTGCGAACCGGTCGCCAGCGGCGCCGCCTGGTCCAGCACGTTGCGTGCGAAAGCGATCACCCGGGCGCCGCGCACCGGGTTGTAGCCCGCGCCCTTTTCGGCGCCGCCCGCTTCGGAGATGGCGTCCGTACCGTAGAGCGCGTCGTACAGCGAGCCCCAGCGGGCGTTGGCGGCGTTCAGCGCGTAGCGGGCGTTGAGGATCGGCACGACCAGCTGCGGGCCGGCTTGCAGCGCCAGTTCAGCGTCGACGTTGGCCGTGGTCGCCTTGGCGCCCGCCGGCGCCGGCACGAGGTAGCCGATGCGCTCGAGCATGGCGCGGTAGGCCGGCATGTCGGCGATCGGCCCCGGGTGAGCGCGGTGCCAGGCGTCGAGCTCGGTCTGCAGCCGGTCACGCTCGGCCAGCAAGGCTGCGTTCTTCGGCGCCAGATCGTGCACCAGCGCGTCGAAGCCGGCCCAGAAGGCCGCGCTGTCCACGCCGGTGCCGGGCAGCACGCGGTCCTCGATGAAGCGGTAGAGCTCGGTGGCGACTTGCAGGCGATGAGCAGTGGTGCGCGCGGTCATGGCGGATCCTTTACGTATATAGAGAGTGCTTGACGGCAATTTATGCGAGAACGGTGCTTCGATTCATGTCCGGGCACGCAGGGAATACTTGTCTTGTTTGCACAAATCAAGGCTGAATTCGCGTTCGTTAGGGTGGCACGGCAGCACAATCCCGCCATGGACCGGCTCAAACAGATTGAATCTTTTGTCTCCGTGGCCACCAAAGGCAGCCTGACGGCCGCCGCCCAGGCCGAGGGCGTGGCACCTGCCGTGATGGGCCGGCGCATCGACGCGCTGGAAGCCCGGCTCGGCGTGAAGCTGCTGCTGCGCACCACGCGCCGGCTCACGCTCACGCACGAGGGCAGCGCCTTCCTCGAAGACTGCCAGCGCCTGCTCGGCGAATTCGCCAGCGCCGAAGCCGCGGTGAGCGCCGGCGGCCTCAAGGCCACCGGGCACCTGCGCATCACCGCGCCGGCCGGCTTCGGGCGCCGGCATGTGGCGCCGCTGGTGCCGGGTTTTCTGGCCGAGCATCCGGACCTGAGCCTCTCGCTCAACCTCTCGGATCGCGTCGTCGACATCGTCAACGAAGGCTATGACTGCGCGGTGCGTGTCGGTGACCTCCCGGATTCGAGCCTGGTGAGCAGCCGCCTTGCGGACAACCGCCGGCTCTGCGTGGGCGCGCCTGCCTACCTGAAGCGGGCCGGCACGCCGCAGCACCCGAACGAGCTGGCCCGCCACGCCTGCCTGACACTGTCTTCCGAGGCGAGCCAGACGCGCGGCTGGGCGTTCCTCGTCGACGGCGAAATCACGCACCTGCGCCACCACGGCCGGCTCGATTGCAGTGACGGCCAGGTCCTGCACGACTGGTGCGTGCAGGGCCTGGGGCTGGCCTGGCGCAGCACCTGGGAGGTGGATGCCGACATCGCTGCAGGCCGCCTCGTCAGCGTGCTGGACGACTTTGCCGCGCCGCCGAACGGCATCTTCGCGGTGTTCGCGCAGGCCAAGCACCTGCCGCTGCGGGTGCGCTTGTGGATCGATTACCTGCGCTCGCACTACGGCCGCGCTTCGTACTGGACCCAGCAATGAAAAGAGCCCCGCGAGGGGCTCCTGGCGATGCGGAGAAACCGGCTTACTTGGCGGCAGCCGCAGCGTCGGTCACGCACTTCTTCGTGAAGCTGGTCTTGGCGGCGCCCTTGAGCTTCTTCTCGGTCGCCTGCGTGTCGCATGCGGCAGCGGCGCCGGTGGCCGGCGCAGCGGCGGAAGCAGCCGCGGCCGGTGCAGCCGACAGGCAGGTCTTCATGAAGGCCTTGCGCTCGTCGCCCTTCTTGCCGGTCGCTTCCTTGTTGCAGGTGGCCATCTTCTGCTGCTGCGCGGTCGGCTCCTTGGCTTGGGCGGCAACGCCGGTCAGGGCCAGGGCAGCAACAGCGAGAACGGTGATCAGAGACTTCATGATGCGAGTTCCTTTGATGGAGGTGGAAGAGGAATGGCGAAACCATTCAAGCACGGCAACGCGTCGGCAACAAGACACGTTTACCGCTCCGTGAACGTGCTTCTTCACTCCCTAGACTGAAGTCATGAACGCAGCGCGGCTCCAGCAGATCGACGCCCTGCGCGGCCTGGCCGCGATGAGCGTGATGCTCTATCACTACACGTGTCTGTTCCCGCGCTTGTACGCTGCGCAAGCGGGCCAAGCCTTCTTCAGCCTGTCGCTCGGGTACCTGGGCCTGCAGCTGTTTTTCGCGATCAGCGGTTTCGTCATCATCATGACGCTGGAAAGGACCCGCAGCGCCGCCGACTTCCTGGTCTCGCGCTTCTCGCGCTTGTATCCCGCCTACTGGTGCGCCCTGTTGCTCACGGTGGTCGGCGTCGCGCTGATCGGACCGGCCGAATTGCGGCTCTCCGGGTCCGCCATCCTGGCCAACCTGACGATGGTGCAGCGGGTGTTCCACGTCCGCAATGCAGACGGCTCGTACTGGACGCTGTTCGTCGAGCTGGTCTTCTACGCCTGGGCGCTGCTGGCGTACCGGCTGGGCGGGCTGGGCCGCATGCGCGGGCTCTTGTTCGCGGCGCTGGCGCTGCGGCTGCTGGAGGGCATGCAGCTGCTGCCCGTGCCGACGCTGCTCTCGACCTTCCTCATCCTGCGCTTCGTGCCCTGGTTCACCTGCGGCATCGCGGTCTTCCATCTGGTGCGCCACGGCCCGCGTGCAGCCGATCTGGGCCTCGTGCTCGCGGCGACGGTCGTGCTGGCCGTTTGCGACGCCCCAACGCTTGGCCTATTCGCGCCGATCGCCAGTGCCTTGCTCTACGCGGCAGCCCGTGGCCGGTTGCCCGGGCTGGACGCGCGGCCGCTGCTGTGGCTGGGGCAAATCTCTTACCCGCTGTACCTGCTGCACCAGTCGCTGGGCTTCGGCGCCCTGCTGCAACTGCGCGCGGCGGGCGTGGATCTGAATGCCTCGATCGCGCTCGTGACCCTGCTGATGCTGGCCCTGGCCAGCGCCGTGAACCGCTGGGTCGAACAACCGGCCATGGGCGCGATCCGCCGCCGCTGGCGGCAACGCCGGCCGAACGACTAGCGCTTGGCCAGCGACTCCTGCGCCGCATGCAGGCGCCGGACCAGCACCTGGATGAAGCCGCGGTCGAACCGATGCTGGCATTCGGGACTCAGCAAACCGAGCGATTCCGGCGTGAACGAGATCGTCGTGCACGACTCGCTCTTGACCTTGATGTCCGTGCTGTGCCGGCGCAACGCCGGGTTTGGCGCCAGGTACGCCATCTCGCCGACGGAAGTGCCCTGCCCCATCGTCGCCACCATGCGGCCGTCGCGCCAGACCTCGACTTCGCCCTGGGCAATGATGTGGAAGGTGTTGCCCTCCTGGCCCTTCTTGTAGAGCGCGTACTCGGTCGGGAAGCGGCGCCAGCGGGCGCGGCGCACCACCTCCCAGAGCTCCACATCGCCGAAGTCGCCGAAGAACTCCAGCTCGCGCAGCATGTTGAAACGCTCCGAGTCCTTCACTTCGGAGAAGCGCGCCAGGGGCACCAGCTGCTTGGCGACCAGGTCGGACAGCGCCTTGCCGAAGGCTTCCCAATCGGCGTAGCGCTCGGTCGGATGCTTGGCCAGCGCCTTCATGATCACGGCGTCCAGCTCGGCCGTGACACCACCACGCAGGTCCACCAGCGAGGCCGGCGTCTGGTGATAGATCTGGTGCATCAGCGCCATCTGGTTCGGCGCGTCGAACGGCGGGCGGCCGGCGATCAGGTGGTAGAGCACGGCGCCGAGCGCGTAGATGTCGGCGCGCATGTCCACGTCGCCGCCCTCGATCTGCTCGGGCGGCATGTAGGCGAGCGATCCCACGCGGTGCACCTGCGTGGTGTCGGACATCAGGTTCAGCGCCGAGCCGAAGTCGCTGACCTTCACATCGGTCACGTGGCCCTGCTCATCCATCAGCGCCAGCAGATTGGCCGGCTTCACATCGCGGTGGATCACGCCCTGGCGGAACACATAGCTGAGCGCCATGGCGCACTTGAAGCCCAGTTCCACGATCTGGTCGAGCGGCAGCAGGCGGTCGCTGCGGCAGAAGTGCTTGAGCGTGACGCCCGGCACGTACTCCATCACCAGGTACGGCGAATCGCTCTCGGGCACGGCGTCGAGGATCTGGACGACGTTCGGGTGCTGGAGCTTGCCGGCCAGCGCGGCTTCGGCCGAGTAGAAGCGCAGGCCGACTTCGCTGTCCGCCCCGCTGGTGGCCCAGGCGCGCATGCGCTTGATGGCCACTTCCGTGCCGTTGAAGGAATCCTGCGCCAGGAAGACGTCACTGGTCGCGCCTTCGCCCAGGCGGCGGAGGACGCGGTACTTGCCGATCTGGGCCGGCAGGTCCGTGACCGTCAGGGACGCGGTGTGATTTCCCTCGCTCATCAGGGCCATCATAGCGGCGCTGACTAGAATCTCACCCCATGATCCAAGCCAAGCAGGACCTGCTCGCCGCCCTCGGCGCCGCGCTCCAAGAACTCAGCCCCGGCACCACCCTGGTCGCCGCCTTTGAATCGCCCAAGCAGGCCGCCCACGGCGACTTCGCCTGCACGGCCGCCATGCAGCTGGCCAAGCCGCTCAAGAAGAACCCGCGTGAGCTGGCCCAGGCGCTGATCGCGGCGCTGGAAGCCAAGCCGGCGTTCGGCCAGTGGGTCGAGGCGATGGAAATCGCCGGGCCCGGCTTCATCAACATCCGACTGAAGCCGGCCGCCAAGCAGGCTGTTGTTGCCGAGGTGCTGCAAGGCGCCGGCCACTTCGGCCGTCAGCCGGCCAACGGCCAGCACGTGATGGTCGAGTTTGTCTCCGCCAACCCGACCGGCCCGCTGCACGTCGGCCACGCCCGCCAGGCCGCGCTCGGCGATTCGCTCTGCCATGTCTTCGAGACGCAGGGCTGCGAAGTCACCCGCGAGTTCTATTACAACGACGCCGGCGTGCAGATCGCCACGCTCGCTAACTCCACGCAGTGCCGTCTGAAGGGCATCAAGCCCGGTGACGCCGGCTGGCCCGAGAGCGCCTACAACGGTGACTACATCCAGGACATCGCCGACGCCTTCATGCGCAAGGAGACCGTCAAGGCCGACGACCGCGAGTTCACCGCCAGCGGCGACATCGAAGACCTCGATTCGATCCGCCAGTTCGCCGTCGCCTACCTGCGCCACGAGCAGGATCTGGACCTGCAAGCGTTCGGACTCCAGTTCGACAACTACTTCCTCGAATCGAGCCTGTATTCCAAGGGCATGGTCGCGGCCGCGGTCGAGAAGATGATCGCCTCGGGCAAGACGTTCGAGGAAGGCGGCGCGCTCTGGCTGCGCTCGACCGACTACGGCGACGACAAGGACCGCGTGATGCGCAAGTCCGACGGCGGCTATACCTACTTCGTGCCCGATGTGGCCTATCACATCAACAAGTTCGAACGCGGCTTCACCAAGTGCATCAACGTGCAGGGCACCGACCACCACGGCACCATCGCCCGCGTGCGCGGCGGCTTGCAGGCGTCCAACGTCGGCATCCCGCAGGGCTTCCCCGACTACGTGCTGCACAAGATGGTCACGGTGATGAAGGGCGGCGAGGAGGTCAAGATCTCCAAGCGCGCCGGCAGCTACGTCACGCTGCGCGACCTGATCGACTGGACCAGCCGCGACGCCGTGCGCTTCTTCCTCATCAGCCGCAAGGCCGACACGGAGTTCACCTTCGACGTGGACCTGGCGCTGAAGCAGAACGACGAGAACCCGGTGTTCTACGTGCAGTACGCGCACGCCCGCATCTGCTCGATCATCCGCAACTGGGGCGGCAATGAAGCGGAACTGAACAGCGCCGACCTCGCCCTGCTCGCCGCGCCGACCGAGGCCGCGCTGATGCTCAAGCTGGCCGAATACCCGGCCATGCTGACGGGCGCCGCCCACAGCCTGGCGCCGCACGACGTCGCCTTCTACCTGCGCGATCTGGCCGGCGCTTTCCACAGCTACTATGCGGCCGAACGCGTGCTGAACCAGACGCCCGAGCTGACCCGTGCCCGCATTGCCCTCCTGGCCGCCACGCGCCAGGTGATCCGCAACGCGCTGGCCGTGCTCGGCGTGAGCGCGCCGGACGAGATGACACGCGAAACTGCAACGACGGAGACCGAATGAGCAACGCGCGGGCCGAGAAGAGCAAGAGCAACGGCAACAATAAGCAAGGCCAAAAGGGGCAAAAGGGCGGCTTCGTCCTCGGCCTGATCGTCGGCCTGCTGGTCGGCCTGGCGGTGGCGCTCGGTGTGGCGCTGTACGTCAACAAGGCGCCGGTGCCCTTCGTCAACAAGCTGCCGCAGCGCACCGCCGAGCAGGACACCGAGGAAGCCAAGCGCAACCAGAACTGGGACCCGAACGCCCCGCTGGCCGGCAAGGCGCCCAAGCAGGCCGCCAGCGGCGTGGTGACGGCACCGCCCGCGCCAGCGCCCGTGGTTCCTGCTGCGACGACGGCTCCCGCCCCCGCGCCGGCCACCGCCGCAGCCGACAAGAAGCCCGAGCCCAAGGCCGCCGCTTCCGCACCAGCTGCCACCGCGCAGGCCAGCGGCGGCGACGCCTTCATCTATTTCGTCCAGGCCGGCGCCTACACCCGCCAGGAAGACGCCGAGGCGCAGCGTGCCAAGCTGGCGCTGTCGGGCTTCACGGCCAAGGTGATGGAGAAGGAGCAATCCGGCCGCACCGTGTTCCGCGTGCGCACCGGCCCCTTCGAGACCCGCGACGAGGCGGACGGCCAGCAGCAGAAGCTGCAAGCCGCCGGCATCGAGGCCAATCTGGTGCGCGTCCAGCGCTGATCGCCGGGCTAATCCAGAATTAAGCCGCGCCCCGCCAAATCCGCGAGCGCAAGCCCTCCACGGCACGTCTTCTCTACAGCCTTACCAAGAAAGTCTCTTCATGCTGCGTCGCGAGTTCTCCGCTCTCATCGGATTGACGGGCCTGGCCTCCCTGCCCACGCTGGCTTCGGCCCAGGGCCAATACGTCGAAGGCCAGCAGTTCGGGCGCCTCAAGACGCCGCAGCCGCAACCGGCCGGAAAGATCGAGGTGCTGGAGTTCTTCCTCTACAGCTGCCCCCACTGCTACGCCTTCGATCCCGCGCTGCAGGCCTGGCAACGCCAGCTGCCGCCGGACGTGACGTTCCGCCGCGTGCACGGCGGTTTCAACGCCATCACCAAGCTGCTGCAAAAGCTTTTCTACACCCTCGACGCCATGGGTCTGGAAGCGCCTCTGCACGAGCGCGTGTTCGCCGCCTTGCACGTGCAACGCATGGATTTCGAGAGCGAAGACGCCATCTTCAAGATCGCCGCGTCGCTCGGCGTGGACATGGTCAAGTTCAAGCAGACCTGGTCCTCCTTCGGCGTGGCCAGCAAGTGCCAGACGGCCAACAAGATCAGCGAGAGCTACAACGTCGAGACCGTGCCGCACGTGGCCGTCGGCGGCCGCTTCGTCACGTCGCCGGCGATGGCGGGCGGACGCGCGAACGAAGTGCAGGCCGGCCAGATGACCATCCCCGTCATCAACTACTTGATCGGCCTGGCCCGCGGCAAGGCCTGACGCCATGATGCAACGACGCCAATTCACCGCCCTCCCGCTGGCCTTGGCCCTCGGTGCCGCCGCTCGCGAAGCGCTCGCCCAGGGCGCGCCCGTCGAAGGCCGCCAGTATCGCAAGCTGCCTAGCCCGATGGCGACCAACACGCCGGGCAAGATCGAGGTGATCGAGTTCTTCTGGTACGGCTGCCCGCACTGCTTCGTCTTCGAGCCGTCGCTCAAGGAATGGATCGCGAAGCAGCCCGCCGACGTGGCGGTGCGTCGCGTGCACGTCGGCTTCGGCGGCATCCTGCGCCTGCACCAGCGCTTTTTCTATGCGCTGGAAGCGCTGGGCCTGGAAGCCACGCTGCACGACCGCGTCTTCACCGCCTTCCACATCGAACGCGCCGACGTCACGAGCGACACCGCCCTCATCGCGCTCGGCGTCAAGCTCGGCGTCGAGGAAGCCAAGATGCGCCAGGCCTGGAACTCCTTCGGCGTGCAGAGCAAGTGCCTGCAGGCCACACGCCTGTCGGACGACTACGGCATCGACGGCGTCCCCTCGCTGGCCGTCGCCGGCCGCTACGTGACCGCACCCTCGATGGTCGCCGGGCCAGGTGTGCCCGAGCGTGTGTCGGGCGCCACAGCCCTGGGCGTGACCGATTACCTGATCGGACTGGCGCGGAAGTAATCACCTCGAACAGGCGGTGCGGAGCCGGGCGAGACCTATAGAATGGTCTGCAAGAACTGTGCCGCCATGCAACATACCCGCTCCTCCCTGTCGAAGTCACTGAACCTGCTGCCCTGGTTGGCCGCAGCGGCGTGTCTGGTCGCGCTGCCGGCCGGTGCCGAGAAGGCGGACCGGGACAAGCCGCTGGTCTGGACCTCCGACAAAGGCTTCGAGGGCAGCCTCGACAGCGGCGAAGGCACGCTGGTCGGCAATGTCGTCATCAGCCAGGGCACGATGCGCCTCACGGCCGATCGCGTCGACGTGAAGCAGCCGGCCGACGGCTTCCACCGCTTCAACGCGGCCAGCACCGGCAGCAAGCAGGTGGAATTCCGCCAGGCACGCGACAAGCCGGGCGAGACCATCGTCGGTCTGGCCGACCGCATCGAATACGACACCAAGGCCGACACCGTGCGCCTGATCGGCCACGCCGTGATGCGCCTGCTGCGCGGCGGTCTCGTCGCCAGCGAAGCCGCGGCCGACACGCTCGTCTTCGACAAGCGCACCGAGACCTACAAGGCCGAGAACCAGCTCGGCAACCGCGCCCGCTTCTTCAAGCTGCCGGACAGCGCCGGTGTTGCGGCTCCTGCAGCCCCCGCCTCCAGCGTGCCGTTGCAGCCCAGCACCACGATCCAGCAGCCCGCTCCCCGCAAGGGCTCGTAAAGGCCCATGAGCTCCGCGCCCGCTTCTTCTCCCGTGACCGACAGCACCAGCCGACTCGAAGCCACCGGGCTGGCCAAGACCTACGGCGTGCGCAAGGTCGTCAAGGACGTGCACGTGGCGGTCAAGAGCGGCGAGGTCGTCGGCCTGCTCGGCCCGAACGGCGCCGGCAAGACCACCAGCTTCTACATGATCGTGGGCCTCGTGCGTGCCGACGGCGGCAGCATCAGCATCGACGGCCGGCCTGTCGAGCGGCTGCCCATCCACGAGCGTGCGCGCCTGGGTCTTTCGTACCTGCCGCAGGAAGCCTCGATCTTCCGCAAGCTCACCGTCGAGGAGAACATCCGCGCCGTGCTGGAGCTGCAGGTCGATGAGAACGGCAAGTCGCTCTCCAAGAAAAAGATCGACGAACTGCTGAACCGCCTGCTGCAGGAGCTCTCGATCGAGAAGCTGCGCAACAGCCCGGCGCCCGCGCTCTCCGGCGGCGAACGCCGCCGCGTCGAGATCGCCCGCGCCCTGGCCACGCAGCCGCGTTTCATCCTGCTCGACGAACCCTTCGCCGGAGTAGACCCGATCGCCGTGCTGGAGATCCAGCGCATCATCGGCTTCCTGCGCGACCGCGGCATCGGCGTGCTGATCACCGACCACAACGTGCGCGAGACGCTCGGCATCTGCGATCGCGCCTACATCATCAGCGAAGGCGCCGTGCTGGCCGAAGGCCGGCCCGAAGAGATCGTGGACAACCCAGACGTTCGCAAGGTGTATCTCGGCGAGCACTTCCGGATGTAGGCGGCATGAAACCGTCTCTGCAGGTTCGCCTCAGTCAGCACCTCGCGCTGACGCCCCAGCTGCAGCAATCGATCCGCCTGCTGCAACTCTCCACGCTCGAACTTCACCAGGAAGTCGAGCAGATGCTGTCGCAGAACCCGCTCCTCGAGACCGAGGAAGACTACAGCCCCAGCGCCCACGAGTTCGACGAAGCCCGCCCCGCCGCCACCGGCGAGGAAGACCGCGCCCACAGCACGACCGAGAGCCACGACGGCCCGGACAGCGAATTCAGCAGCGGCGCCGAGATGAAGGCCGACGACTTCGGCACGACCGAGCGCGAGGACTGGGAAAACGGCACCGAGCGCGACGACTTTGACGGCATCCGCGAGCTGCCCACTTCGTCCAATGCCAGCAGCGGCAGCGGTGACGGCGACGACGACCGCTCCAACCAGGACAGCGCCGGCCTGAGCCTGCAGGAGCACTTGCTCCAGCAAATGGCCGGCATGAACTTCTCGCCCGCCGATCGCATGGCGCTGCAAGTGCTGATCGAATCGCTGAACGAGGACGGCTGGCTCGAGGACAGTCTCGAAGAAATCGCCGCCGGCCTGATTCCCGGTGAAGACGAAGACAGCGCGGAATCCCGCGAGGAGCTACTCGAACACCTGCGCATCGCCCTGCGCTGGCTCCAGCAGATGGACCCGACCGGCGTCGGCGCCAAGGACCTGCCCGAGTGCCTGATCCTGCAACTGCGCCAGCAGCAGCGCTGCCCGGCGCAAGCCATCGCCATCATCGTCTGCCGGCAGCACCTGGAGCTGCTCGCACGCCGCGATCTGAAGAAGCTGATGGCGCTGACCGGTGCCGATGAAGAGCTGCTGCGCGAGGCGCAAGGCCTGATCCAGCGCCTCGACCCGAAGCCGGGCCGCCGGTTCACCCGCGAGGAATCCGCCGCCGTGATCCCCGACGTGATCGTCCGCCGCGTCGGCCGCGAGCTGCGCGTGATGCTCAACCCCGAGGTGGCGCCCAAGCTGCGCATCAACGAGCTGTACGCCAACGCCCTGCGCGCCACGCGCGGCGGCATCTCCAACAGCCCGCTCGGCGGTCAGCTGCAGGAAGCGCGCTGGTTCATCAAGAACATCCAGCAGCGCTTCGAGACGATCCTGCGCGTGTCCGAGGCCATCGTCGACCGCCAGAAGGGCTTCTTCAGCCACGGCGAGCTGGCGATGAAGCCGCTCGTGCTGCGCGAGATCGCCGATGAGCTCGGCCTGCACGAGTCGACGATTTCGCGCGTGACCACGGCCAAGTACATGGCCACGACCTACGGCACCTTCGAGCTGAAGTACTTCTTCGGCTCGGGCCTGTCGACCGAGGCGGGCGGCAATGCGTCGAGCACGGCCGTCCGAGCGCTGATCAAGCAGTTCGTCTCGGCGGAAGACCCGATCAAGCCGCTGTCCGACAACACCCTGGCCAGCATGCTCGAAGAGCAAGGCATCCAGGTGGCGCGCCGCACGGTCGCCAAGTACCGCGAAGCGCTCAAGATCGCGCCGGCCCACCTCCGGAAGGCGATGTAAGCAGCCGGGGTGGGACAATCGCCCCCATGTCTGCTGCTCCCAAGTCCGAACCGCTCTACCTCTTTGCCTCCTGCGCCAGCGGCGTCGAACCGCTCCTGGAAGAGGAAATCCGCGCCCTGCTGCCCAAGGCCCATACCGAGGCCCTGCGCGGCGGCGTGGCCGTCAAGAGCGACGCCACGGGCGCGATGCGCCTCAATCTGGAGAGCCGCCTCGCGCAACGCGTGTTGATCGAAGTGATCCAGGGCCCGTACCGCCACGAGGACGATCTCTACGCGCTGGCGCTGAATGTCGACTGGGGCAAATGGATCACCCCGGACCACACGATCCGCGTGGACACCACCGCCCAGCGCTCGCCGCTGCGCTCACTCAATTTCGCCACCCTGCGCATCAAGGACGCCATCTGCGACCAGCTGCGCGAGGCCACCGGCGCTCGGCCGAGCGTGGACACGCGCTTCCCGGACCTGCCCGTGATGCTGCACCTCGGCCCGGAGTTCGCCGCGCTGTACGTGGACACCTCGGGCGAGCCGCTGTTCAAGCGCGGCTGGCGCGAAGACAAGGGCGATGCACCGCTGAAGGAAACGCTGGCCGCCGCGATGCTGGCCGCGGCCGGATGGAAGGGCGAGACGGCGCTGGTCGACCCGTGCTGCGGCTCCGGCACCATCGCCATCGAAGCCGCGCAGATCGCCTGCGGCATGGCCGCCGGCCTGAACCGCCGCTTCGCCTTCGAGCGCCAGCTGCCGTTCCAGCCGCTGCGCAACGAGTGGGCGCAGATGAAGCAGGCCGCCAAGGCCAGAGAGCACGCGCCGTCAGTGCCGATCTACAGCTCCGACGTGGCCTTCCGAATGGTCGACTTCGCGCGCCGCAATGCCGAGCGCGCGGGCGTAGCCCAGTACATCCAGTTCAACGGCGGCGACGCGCTGGAGCGTCCGGCGCCCGAGCTGCCCGAAGGCATGGGCGGCACGCTGATGCTGAACCCGCCGTACGGCGAGCGCATCGAGGTGCGCGGCAAGGCCGGCGCGATGACGATGAGCCGCGACGCCGGCGGCTCCGAGGCCCGCGACGGCGGCGACGACTTCTTCCCGCGCCTCTCGGCCCACTGGAAGCGCGCCTACACCGAGCAGCCGTGGACCGCCTGGCTACTCTGCCCGGACATGAAGCTGCCCACGAAGATGCGCCTCAAGGAATCGCGCCGCATCCCGATGTGGAACGGGCCGATCGAATGCCGGATGTTCCGCTTCGATCTGGTGAAGGGCTCGGCGCGCGAGAAGCCCGCGGCCGCACCCGAAGCCTGATTACTGAGGCTTGTTCTTCAGCTTGCCCTTGGGCATCACCGCCGTCACGGGCGGTGTCGGGCGGTCGGACACCGACGAAGATTCCTTCCCCGAACCGGTGTCCTTCTTCGGCTTCTTGGCCATCTTGCTGCTCTGTACGCCTTTGGGCATCGTGCTCTCCTCTTGCTGAAATTGCGGGTGCTACTTTAGCCGCGCAAATCGGCGCGCCGCGTCAACGTTTTGCAAACGCCACGACACGCGCCGCACGCGCCCAGGCCAGCCCAACGACGATCAGTTGCGCGAGCAGCACGTCGAGCGCGAAGCTCCAGAAACCGACCGGCGCGATCTGGATGCGGGCCCAGGCGAACAGCGCGGCCAGGATCAGGCCGAACACGGTCAGCAGCACGTAGGCAACCCACCAGCGCGGACGGCAGATCACGTCGCGGAAACCGGCCCACCAGGCGAAGAACGCGGAGTGGCGGTGCGGCTCGCTGGCGAAGCGCGCGCGGGCGGCGTCGAGCGTGGCGCTGACGAAGGCGATCATCAGCACGGCGAAGGCCATCGCCCAGTGTTGCGCGCGGTCGGCGTCGGCCGAGAGGATCTGCGTGTCCGCATGGCTGTCGGCCCAATGCAGCGCCGCGCTGCCGAGACCGCCGAAGACGGCGATCGGCACGATGGCCCAGATCCAGAGGCGCAGCATGCGGCCGTATTCGCGCAGGCCGGCGGCCGCCAGTTCGCCGATGGGCAGCACGGTTTCAGACCGCGCCACGGCGACGAGCAGGCCGCTGAGCCAGGGCAGCGAGACGGCGAAGAGGATCAGCCCGCCGATGCCACCCGAGGGCGACCAGCCTTGCGCCATCAGGCCGCCGATCAGGTCGCCGACGACGCCGACGTCCAGCCCGTCCAGCAGGCTCGCGCTCGACAGGCTGCGGCCCAGCACCTGGTTCAGCGTGATGAACAGCGGCAGGCTGACGATCAGCGTGGGCAGCGCCAGCGCCAGCACCCAGAGCAGCAGGAAGCGCCATTGCAGGCTCTTGCCGAGGGCGTGTTTGCAGGTGGTGAAGAGGCTCATGGTGGGGCTCGCGGCGGACATTACAGGACAGAGGCCACCAGGGCCAGCAGCGATTGGAAGAAGGCGGCCACATCGGTCACGAGGCGGCGCGCGGGGCGGGCATCGGACTTCATCGTGCGGCTGTTGTCGATGCGGTTCACGTCCGCGTAGTACAGGCCTTGCGGATCCAGCTCGGCCGAGACGGCCTTGACCGGCTTGACCCACGAGCGGCGAACCCACTTCGAACCATCCGTCCAGGCCACGGTTTCCTTCGTGCCGTCGGCGAACTTCACGACGATGGTCTGCGGCACGGCCACACCGGTGCGGCGCGTCAGCAGCGTGCAGCGCCACGGGAAGGGGCCGGGGGCCTTGCCTTCTTCGACAGCCTCTTCAGCCTTCTCATCCGAATGGGCCTTCTTCCACGCCGCGCGCAGCGCCTTGACGTGCGCCTTCTGCTGCGCCTCGGTGACCTCCACCCACTGGCCCTGCGCGTCGGCGTAGCTCTCCAGCAGCGGTTCTTCTTCCTCGCACTTGAGGCTCTCGATGCGGTCGTCGATCTTGGCGGACGAATAGACCTGGGTGTCAAAGACGCGCTTCACGAGATCGGGCTGGCCGGAGACTTCAGCCAGCACGGCCTGCAGGTCGGCCGCGCCCGGGTGGCGGTACTTCCAGCGGGCGTAGTAGACCTTGAAGGCTTCCTCGAGCTTGGCCGAGCCGATGGCGGCTTCAAGGTCGCGCATCGTGGTGGCCGTGCGCGAGTAGACGGTGCCGTAGCTGTTGCTCGAATAGCGGTGCCAGGAGTTCTCGCCCAGACCGTCCGGCGGGTTGTTCAGGCCGCCGGTGATGCGCTCCATGTCGAACACCTTCAGGCCGCGCGGGTCGATCCCCAGGCGCTTGAGGAAGCCCGTCGTGACGTGGATGTCCTGGTTGCGGGCGCGCAGCATGCGCTGGTCCCAGTACTCGTTCAGGCCTTCATCGAGGAAGGGCTCCTCGAACTCGTTCGAGGCGAGCAGGCCGTAGAAGTAGCCGTGGCCGAATTCGTGGATGGTGACGAACTCGAGGCCGTATTGCGAGATCGTGTCCTTGTCGACTTCATCGAAGGAATCCGCCGTGAAGAAGGTCGGGTACTCCATGCCGCCCGCCTCCTTGGCGTTGAACGGCGGGATCACGGCGGTGACGGTCTTGTACGGATACGGGCCGAGCGTCTTGGAGAACCAGGTCAGCGAATCCTGCGTGGCCTTGAGCACGCCGGCCGCGTTGCTGGCGTACTCGGGCGGGAACAGCACCTTGATCTTGACCTTGGGGCTGCCCTCGCCGGTCCATTCGCCTTCCAGCACGGGCGCGGTGCGCTTGTCGGCCGTCCAGGCGAAGTCGTGCACGTCGCCCTGCACGTAGCGCTGCGTCACGAAGCCGTCCTTCTCGACGGCCTCACCTTGCTGCTCGCCGGTCGAGCCCACCGTGTAGCCCTTGGGCACGGTGATGCTGACGTCATAACTGCCGAAGTCGGCGTAGAACTCGCTGTGCAGGTGCATCTCGTGCACGTTCCAGCGCGGCTCGGTAGCGCCGCGCTCGCCGGGCAACTCGAGCACGCCGATCTTGGGGAACCACTGGCCGACCAGGTGGAAGGTGCCGAAGTAGCCGGTGCGCGCGATCACGCGCGGCAGCTGAGAGAGGAAGTCGATGTCGAGCTTCGTGCTCGCGCCCGGCGCGACGGCCGTGGGCAGGTCCAGGCGCACGACGGTGTGGTCGGTGATCGGCCCGTTGTCCGGGTGCACGAACTGCCACGGCACGGCCTGGCCGCCCTGCGCGACCTTGCTCAGCTTGATGTGGCCCCACTCGCCGTCGGTGTGCGCGACGTCGGAGCGGAACGAGAAGCCGTTGTTGCGCTCCTCGCTCATGAAGGTGCTGCCCTCGCCCTCGAAGGCGTTCAGGTAGAGGTGCAGGTAGACGGCGCGCACTTCGCGGGCGCTGCGATTGCGCCAGGTGAGCTGCTGCTTGCCGTCGATGCGGTGCGTCTCGGGGTCGAGCTTGGCTTCGATGCGGTAATCGACGACGCGGTCGCTGAGCGTGGGTTCGGTGCCGGTGCGCGGGCCGCCCCAGGCGCTGGGGGCGCTGACGGTGCGCACGGCGGCGGCGTCGGCGCCCGCGAGGGCGATGCCGTCCGGCGAGGGCGAGGCCACGGCGGCGGGAGCGGGTGCGGCCAGCTTCGGCAGCGGCGCTTCCTCCTTGTGGCCGACGCCGAGCGCCACGCAGACGCCGATGACAACGGCAGTGAGGGCGCCAAGAATCTTTGTACGTCGCTTCATGAGCACTTTTATTGCGGCTTGGACAAGCGCGCGATCGTAGTGCTCGCTCAGGCTGCGGCTGGCCCGGATTTACACCGACTGCAAGGCGATCCAGCCGAGAACGGCCAGGGGGGCGGTGTCCGCACGCAGGATGCGGGGGCCAAGTTTCAGGGAGGTAAAGCCGCGCTCGCGGGCGCCGGCTTCTTCGGCGGGGCTGAGACCGCCTTCGGGGCCGCTGAGGACCAGCGTCCGGGCGCCTGGTTCGGCCGCGCGCTGCGCGATCGGCTCGGCGGCGGTGGGGCTGAGGAGCCAGCGGCGTTGTTGCTCCGCGGGCGCGGCATCGAGCGACGCGAGCCAGCTCGCCAGCGTCTGCACGGCGCCGATCTCGGGCACGCAGGCGCGGCCGCATTGCTCGGCTGCGGCGATGGCCACGCCGCGCCAGTGCTGGCGCTTCTTCTCGGCGCGGTCGCCGGAGAGCCGCAGCACCGAGCGTTCGCTCATCAAGGGCTGGACGGCGAAGGCGCCCAGCTCGGTGGCTTTCTCGACGATGCCGTCCATGCGGTCGTTGGCCGGCATGACGACGGCGAGCGTGACTTGCTGTGCCAGCTCGCGGTCGACGGTCTGCGCTTGGCCGAGTCGCACGCGCACCTCGCTGCGGCCCATCGCCAGCACTTCGGCCGGCCAATCCTGGCCGCGGCCGTCGAACAGCGTGACTTCATCGCCCGGTTGCAGGCGCAGCACCTGCACGTGGCGCGCGGCGCCGGGCGGCAGGCTCAGCTCGCTGCCGGATTCGGTCAGCGGCTCATCGACAAACAGACGGGCCATGGGGACTGAAAGGAATCAGAGACGCATCTCGCGCCGCACGCGGTCGGCTTCGGCCTCGCCCGAGCTGCGGTCGATCTCGGCAATGACCTTCCACGCGAGTTCGCGCAGTTCGACCAGATCGGTGCAGCGCTCGACGTCGAGCACCATGCGGTAGCCCTTGATCAGGCCCAGGTGCTGGCGCGCGTGTTCGGTGAGGTAGGTGTAAAGCTCGTCGAAGCCGGCGGTGTCGCCGGGCGTATCGGCGGGCGGCGCGGCGACGGAAGCGGCAGTGGCGGGCGCAACAGCCGGTGCCTGGGCAGTCGGCACAGCCGGAGCAGCCGCCCCACCCACCAACGCCGCCTTCGCGATCAATCCGTGCTCGAGCAGGAATTCCAGATCCGCTTCCGTCGTGCCGCGGATCATCTCCAGCCACGTCCGCGCCGAACGCGTGCCGTCCAGCATCAGCAAGAGATTGCGCGCGCTGCGCGAGAGCGGCAGCGTGCGCGCCTTGATCTCGGCGCGGCCCGCTTCGGTCTTCTGATACGCAGCATCGAGCATGGGCGCGCGCCTTTGAATCAAGCCTTGTTGTCGCGCAGCTCGCGGCGCAGGATCTTGCCGACCGGGCTCTTGGGCAGCTCGGTGCGGAACTCGATCACCTTCGGGCGCTTGTAGCCCGTGAGGTTGGCCTCGCAGTAGGCGCGCACGGCGGCTTCGGTCAGCGCCGGGTCCTTCTTGACGATGAAGAGCTTCACCGCCTCGCCCGAGCGTTCGTCCGGCACGCCGACGGCGGCGGCTTCGAGCACGCCGTCCATCATCGTGATCACGTCTTCGACTTCGCTCGGATAGACGTTGAAGCCGCTCACCAGGATCATGTCCTTCTTGCGGTCGACGATCTTGAAGAAGCCGCGTTCGTCCATGGTGCCGATGTCACCGGTGCGGAAGAAGCCGTCGGCCGTCATGACCTTGGCCGTCTCGTCGGGGCGCTGCCAGTAGCCGGCCATCACCTGCGGGCCGCGGATGGCGATCTCGCCGACGCCGCCCTGGGCCACGAAGTTGCCCTCTTCATCGAGCAGCGCCATCTCGGTGTTGGACACCGGCAGGCCGATCGTGCCCGTGTATTCCTTGCTGTCCGTCGAGTTGCAGCTCGCCACCGGCGAGGTCTCCGACAGGCCGTAGCCTTCGACGATCGGGCAGCCGGTCTTCTCGAGCCAGAGCTTGGCCGTCGCCTGCTGCACGGCCATGCCGCCGCCGACGGACATCACGAGGTGGCTCCAGTCCACCTTGTTGAAGTCGGCGTGGCGCGCCATCGCCATGAACAGCGTGTTCACCGCGGGGAAGCTGTGGACCTTGTGCTTGGAGAGTTCCTTGAACACCGCCGGCAGGTCGCGCGGGTTCGGGATCATGATGTTGCAGCCGCCCAGGTGCATGGACAGCATCAGGTTGGCCGTGAAACCGAAGATGTGATACAGCGGCAGCGCAGCCACGGTGTTCAGCTGTTCACCGGCCGGGATCTTCTTGAGGGCCGGCTGATACCAGGCACTGGCCTGCATCACATTGGCCACCAGGTTGCGGTGCAGCAGCACGGCGCCCTTGGAGACACCGGTGGTGCCGCCGGTGTACTGCAGCACGGCGATGTCCTCGGGGCCGACGGCGGGCGTCTTGTACGGCTGGCCGCGGCCGCGTGCGATGGCGTCCTTGAACGGCACGGCGCCCGGCAGGTCGAAGGCCGGCACCATCTTCTTCACGTTGCGCACGACGTAGTTGACGATCAGGCCGAGCGGGAAGCCCAGCATCTCGCCCATCGAGGCCATCACGATGTGCTTGGTGGGCACATGGGCGGCAACCTGTTGCAGCGTGGCGGCGAAGTTCTCCAGGATCACGATGGCCTTGGCGCCGGAATCCTTGAGCTGGTGCTCCAGCTCGCGAGCGGTGTACAGCGGGTTCACGTTGACCAGTACATAACCGGCCCGCAGGATGGCGGCCACGGCGATGGGGTACTGGAAGACGTTGGGCATCATCACCGCGATGCGGTCGCCCTTTTCCAGGCCCAGGCTCTGGAAGTAGGCGGCCAGGGCGCGCGACTGTTCGTCCATCTGGGCGAAGGACAGCGCCTTGCCCATCATCTTGGCCGCCGCCTTGTCGGCATGCTTCTTGAAGGCCGCGTCCATCAGTTCCACGAGGGACGGGTAGGCGTTGGCATCAACATCCGCAGGCACGCCTTCGGAGTATTGTTCCAGCCAGATTCGATCCATGAGAGTCTCCATAACAATCCCGGGATTCTGACTCATAGCTGACGCGTTGATGCCACGGGTATGCAATATCGGATGCTAACGGCCCCTAACGCCCTGCCTACAGGCCATCCGATGCGGACAAGCCCGAGGCAAAGCGGAGCCGCCGTGAACGATCTCACGGCGGGGCCGAAATGCGTGAAGAAAGGTTACGCGGCCACCGCGCTCACTCGACGGCCTTGAGCATGTCCTCGACGACCTTCTTCGCGTCACCGAAGACCATCATCGTCTTGTCCATGTAGAACAGCTCGTTGTCCAGGCCCGCGTAGCCGGCGGCCATCGAGCGCTTGTTCACGATCACCGTCTTGGCCTTGTAGGCCTCCAGGATCGGCATGCCGTAGATCGGGCTGCCCTTCACGTGCGCGGCGGGGTTCACCACGTCGTTGGCGCCGAGGATGATGGCCACGTCGGCCTGACCGAACTCGGCGTTGATGTCTTCCATCTCGAAGACCTGGTCGTAAGGCACCTCGGCCTCGGCCAGCAGCACGTTCATGTGGCCCGGCATGCGGCCGGCGACCGGGTGGATGGCGTACTTCACCGTCACGCCCTTTTCCGACAGCTTGGCCGCCAGCTCCTTCACCGCGTGCTGGGCGCGCGCGACGGCCAGGCCGTAGCCCGGCACGATGATCACGGTCTCTGCGTTGCCCATGATGAAGGCCGCATCGTCCGCGCTGCCGCTCTTGACCGGGCGCTGTTCCTGCGCGCCCGTCGCCGCGCCGGCCTCGCCGCCGAAGCCGCCCAGGATCACGCTGAAGAACGAGCGGTTCATCGCCTTGCACATGATGTACGAGAGGATGGCGCCCGAGCTGCCGACCAGGCTGCCCGCGATGATCAGCATCGGGTTGTTCAGCGAGAAGCCGATGCCCGCCGCCGCCCAGCCCGAGTAGCTGTTGAGCATGGAGACGACGACCGGCATGTCCGCCCCGCCGATCGGGATGATCAGCGTCACGCCGAGCACGAAGCCGGTGGCGACGACGATGCCGAAGTCGATCGGCGATTGCGAGTCGAAGAAGCCGTAGCAGAAGAACAGCGCCACGAGGCCGAGCACCGCGTTCAGCGCATGCTGGCCCTTGAACACCACCGGCGCGCCCTTGAACAGGCGGAATTTGCTCTTGCCGCTGAGCTTGCCCCAGGCGATGACGGAGCCGGTGAAGGTCAGCGCGCCGATGAAGGCGCCGAGGGCGAGTTCGATGCGGTTGCCGCTGGGAAGCGCGTTCGTGCCGGGCATGGCGATGCCGAAGGCGGCGGGCTCGGCGGCTGCGGCTGCGGCGATCGCCACGGCGGCGAGACCGATCATGCTGTGGAAGAACGCCACCAGTTCAGGCATCTTCGTCATTTCGACCGTCTTGGCCCGCCACGCACCATAGCCGCCGCCGATCACGAGACCGAGCAGCACCCACGCCAGGCCCATGCCGCCCGCTGAAGCGGAGCCGGCCAGCTTGACGATCAGCGCCACCGTGGTCAGCGCGGCAATCGCCATGCCGACCATGCCGAAGACATTGCCGCGGATCGAGGTCGTCGGATGCGAGAGGCCCTTGAGCGCCTGGATGAAGCAGACGCTCGCCAGCAGGTAGAGCAGGACAACGAGGTTCATGCTCATGCTGCATCTCCCTTGCCGCTCTTCTCTGCCGCAGGCTTCTCTTTCTTCTTGAACATCGCCAGCATCCGCCGCGTCACGAGGAAGCCGCCGAAGATGTTCACCGCCGCCAGCGCCACGGCCAGCACGCCCATGGTCTTGGCGAAGGGCGTCTCGGTCAGCGCCGCCGCCAGCATCGCGCCGACGATCACGATGGCCGAGATCGCGTTGGTGACCGCCATCAGCGGCGTGTGCAGCGCGGGCGTGACGTTCCAGACCACGTGGTAGCCCACGTAGATGGCGAGCACGAAGATGATCAGGTTGGTGACCGTGTGGTTGACGATGTCGAGTTCCATGATGCTCACGCCCCCTTCTTCTTGACCTGGCCGCCCTGGGCCATCAGACAGGCCGCGACGATGTCGTCGTCCATCGGCACCTGGAACTTGCCGTCCTTGTCGACGACCAGCTTGAGGAAGTCCAGCACGTTGCGCGCGTAGAGCGCCGACGCATCGGCCGCCACCTGCGCGGGCAGGTTCGTCTCGCCGACCAGCGTGACGCCGTGCTTCTGCACCGTCTTGCCGGCTTCGGTCAGCGGGCAGTTGCCGCCGGCCGCCGCGGCCAGATCGACGATCACGGAACCGGGCTTCATGCTTCTCACCATGTCCTCGCTGACCAGCACCGGCGCGGCGCGGCCGGGGATCAGCGCGGTGGTGATCACCACGTCGGCCTGCGCCACGCGCTTGGCGACCTCGGCCTTCTGTCGGTCGAGCCAGCTCTGCGGCATCGGCCGGGCGTAGCCGCCGACGCCTTCCGCGGCTTCCTTCTCTTCGGCCGTTTCGTAAGGCACGTCGATGAACTTGGCGCCGAGCGATTCGACCTGCTCCTTCACCGAAGGCCGCACGTCCGAGGCCTCGATCACCGCACCGAGCCGCTTGGCCGTCGCGATCGCCTGCAAGCCCGCCACGCCGACGCCGAGCACGACGACGCGCGCCGCCTTCACCGTGCCCGCCGCCGTCATCAGCATCGGGAAGAAGCGCTGGTACTTGTTGGCCGCGATCATCACGGCTTTGTAGCCAGCGATGTTGGCCTGGCTGGAGAGCACGTCCATGCTCTGCGCGCGGGTCGTCCGCGGCGCGGCTTCGAGCGCGAAGGCGGTGAGCCTGGCGTCGGCCAGAGTCTGCAGCCCCGCACCGTCGAAGGGATTCAACATGCCCACGAGCGCCGCCTCCGGCTGCATCAAGGCCAGCTCCGCCGCATCGGGCCGCTGCACCTTGAGTACCAGCTCGGCCCCGAAGGCAGCGCTGCGGTCGACGATCTCGCAGCCGACCGCCGCGTACGCCTCGTCCGTGCAACTGGCATTCAAGCCGGCGCCGCTCTCGACGCGGATCACATGGCCCGCGGCCTTCAGCTTCTTCGCCGTCTCGGGCGTGACGGCCACGCGGGTCTCTCCGGCCGCGCTTTCGCGCGGGACGCCTATCAGCATGGGGATCTCCTTGAAGACGCGGCCGAGCTTACACAATAGGCGTGCCCGTTCACCCGGGGGAAAGCGCGAAAGCACAAATGACTCAAAAACAAAGATGGAAGCCTGCGGCCACGGTAGCGGCGGTCATTGAGCACCAGGGGCGCTTCCTCCTGGTCGAGGAAGAAACCACCGACGGCCTCAAGCTCAACAACCCGGCCGGCCACCTCGATCCGGGCGAATCACCGCAGCAGGGCGTGGTCCGCGAGACGCTGGAAGAGACGGCGCGGCACTTCACGCCCGAGGCGTTTCTCGGCGTGTTCATGTCGGCTCACCGCGACACCTATCTGCGTCTGGCCTTCTGCGGCACGGTCGGCGAGGCGATCGAAGGCCAGGCGCTGGATCACGGCATCGTCCGCACGCTCTGGATGACGGTCGACGAACTTCGCGCCTGCCCTGGACGCCATAGAACGCCGCTGCTGATGGCCTGCATCGAGGCATATCTGGCCGGCCGCCGTCTGCCGTTGGACGCTCTATACACCCACGACTCCGCGCTTTCGCCTCGTTTGGGACAATCGGGCCCATGACTTCCAAGAAACAACGTGTCGTCGTCGGCCTGTCCGGCGGCGTCGATTCCGCCGTGACCGCCCACCTGCTGAAACAGCAAGGGCACGAGGTCGTCGGCATCTTCATGAAGAACTGGGAAGACGACGACGACAGCGAGTACTGCTCCTCGAACATCGACTTCGTGGACGCCGCCGCCGTGGCCGACGTGATCGGCATCGAGATCGAGCACGTCAACTTCGCCGCCGACTACAAGGACCGCGTGTTCGCCGCCTTCCTGCGCGAGTACGAGGCCGGCCGCACGCCGAACCCCGACGTGCTCTGCAACGCCGAGATCAAGTTCAAGGCCTTCCTCGACCACGCGATGCGCCTGGGCGCCGAGATGATCGCGACCGGGCATTACGCGCGGGTTCGTGAAGTGGCCGGCGTGCACCAACTGCTCAAAGGCTTGGACAACACCAAGGACCAGAGCTACTTCCTGCACCGCCTGAACCAGCAGCAGCTGTCGAAGACGATGTTCCCCGTCGGCGAGCTGCACAAGACCGAAGTGCGCCGCATCGCCGAGGAGATCGGCCTGCCGAACGCCAAGAAGAAGGATTCGACCGGCATCTGCTTCATCGGCGAGCGGCCGTTCCGCGAGTTCCTGAACCGCTATCTGTCGCACCAGCCGGGCCCGATCAAGGACGAACGCGGCCGCAAGATCGGAGAGCACGTCGGCCTGTCGTTCTACACGCTGGGCCAGCGGCAGGGCCTGGGCATCGGCGGCGTCAAGGACAAGGGCGCGCCGCGTGGCGCCGGCGACCACGCACCGTGGTTCGTGGCGCGCAAGGATCTGGAGACGAACACGCTGATCGTCGTGCAGGGCCATGACCATCCGCTGCTGCAAAGCCGCGTTCTCACCGCCGCCGATCTGGCGTGGACGCACGAGCAGCCGGCGGACAGCGAGATCGCGGCGAAGACACGCTATCGCCAGAGCGACGCGGCCTGCGCCTTCCAAGGTGCTGACGGCACATTCAAGCTGACCTTCAGCGAGCCGCAATGGGCCGTGACGCCGGGCCAGAGCGCCGTGCTGTACGACGGCGAGGTCTGCCTCGGCGGCGGCGTGATCGCCAGCGCGGCTGCATGAACTTCCAGCGCTTCGACCGGGCGCTCGCCCGCATCGCACAACCGAACGTCGTGCTGCGCGTGGCGGCGCTGTCGATCTGCGTGCTGGAGCTGGCCGCCGCCGGCGCCGCCCTGCTCGGCTACCGCACCGATCCCTACGACGGCGCCCTGCCCGCGCTCTACCGGCGCCTGGGCGGCGGCACCAACGACGCGACGCTGCTGGGGCTCTGCCTCCTGGTGCTGCTCGCTTTCGCCTGGCAGTACTGGCGACTGGCGCGCGATGGCCGCGCCGACCAGCCGCCGCCGCACGCGCTGGCGCGCATTCTCGTGGTCGATGCGTTGGCGATGGCCGTCACGCCCGGCCTGCCCTTCCTCGTGACCGCGCTGGCCGCGGTGCTGCTCCAGGTGCGCACGGCCTTCCTGTTCGCGCTGGCGCAGATCGCCGCCAACTTGATGCTGTACTGGCTGCTGCCGGGCAACGAGGTGCCGACGCTGATGGATTCGCTGGGCCTGTTCATGGCTATGCTGGCGCTGCACGGCATGGCCTTCGGCCTCGGGCGCATGGCCGCTGCTGAAGCCGAGAAGCGCCGCTGGCTCCAGGTGATGCTGGCCGAGCGGCTCTCGGCCGAGCAGTTGCAGGCCGAGCAGCTGCGCTACGCGGAGCGCCTCTCGCTGGCGCGCGAGCTGCACGACGTCTTCGGCCACCACCTGACCGCGCTGAACCTCCAGCTGCAACTCGGCAGCGCGTTGTTGGCGCGAAGCGACGCCGACGGCGCCAGCCACGCCGTCGAGCGCGCCCGTGAAGGCGCGGCGCAACTGCTGGCTGACGTGCGCGAAGCCGTCTCCGCCCAGCGCGCCCAGGGCCGCATCGATCTCTCCGCCGCACTGCAGGCCCTGGCCGACGGCATCGCCAGCGCCCGCATCGAACTCGACATCGCCGAAGCCGCCCGCGACCTCAGCCCGCGTGCCGCCCACGCCCTGCTGCGCTGCGTGCAGGAGGCCGTGACCAACAGCGTGCGGCATGCGCGCGCCTCACGCATCGCCGTCTCGCTGACCGCAACATCCGAAGAGATCGCCGTGAGCATCGACGACGATGGCGCCGGCGCCTCGCGCTATGCTGCGGGCAACGGACTCAAGGGCATGGCCGAGCGCATGGCCGAACTCGGCGGCGCCATGCAGGTGGCGCGCACGAGCCCGGGGTTCCGCATCGAACTGCGTTGTCCGAGGTCGGCATGAGAATTTTTTTGGTCGAAGACCAGCAACTGGTGCTCGAAGGCCTGAAGGGCCTGCTGGCACTGCACGATGACATCGAGATCGTCGGCGAGGCCGGCAACGGCGCCGAGGCGATGGAGCGCCTGCCCGAGCTGATGCCCGACATCGTGCTCTCCGACATGCGCATGCCGCGCCTGGACGGCCTGGGCCTGATCCGCGCCCTGGCCGCGCGCGCGCTGGCGATCCCCGTCGTGCTGCTGACCACCTTCGACGACGCCGCCGTGTTCGACGAAGCCGTGCGCGCCGGCGCCCGCGGCTTCCTGCTCAAGGCCATCAGCCCCGACACGCTCGTGCAGGCCCTGCGCGAAGTGGCCGCCGGCGGTACGGCGCTGCGCCCGACGCTGACCACCCGCGTGGAGCAGGCCGGCCGCAAGACCGAGCGCGCCTTCGACGCCATCCCCGAGCCCGATCCGCTCTCGCCGAAGGAGCTGCAGGTGCTGCGCCTCGTGGCCAGCGGGCGCTCGAACACCGAGATCGCGGCCCTGCTGGGCAACAGCGAGGGCGTGATCAAGAACCACTGCTCGGCGATCTTCTCGAAGATGGGGGTGCGCGACCGTACCCAGGCTGTGCTCAGGGCGATTGATCTCGGCTGGATCTGACGCTCACAATCGCAGTTATGCCTGCTGCGATGATTCCCTGCCTTCGCTACGCCGATGCTCCCGCCGCCATCTCATGGCTGGCACGTGCCTTCGGGCTTGAAGCGCAGCTTGTCGTGCCCAACGGCCACGGCGGCATCGCCCACGCGCAACTCGTGCACCGCGACCCGGTCCGCGGCGACGCCATGCTGATGCTCGGCAGCGCCGAACCGCTCAGCGAGTTCGGCCAGCTGATGGTGCAGCCGATCGCTTGCGAAGGCCGCTCCACGCAGAGCATCTACCTGGTCGTCGATGCCGTCGACGACCACCACGCCCGCGCGCTCGCCGCGGGTGCCGAGATCGTCATGCCCCTGGTCGACCAGGACTACGGCGGTCGCGGCTATACCTGCCGCGACATCGAAGGCCACCTCTGGAGCTTCGGCAGCTACGACCCTTGGGCGCCGGCCTGAGCCCAACCCAGAGCTCAAGCGCATATCCCTTTCTGCTGGGACAAGGCACCCGGAAATGATTCCCGGGCTGCGCTACAGCATCCCGTTTTGCGCGACTTGAATTCCCATAGGGGCCGACCCGGGGGAGGCGCGCAACCGTCGTCCATAGACTGGATTTGACGGGGTACCTCAACTATTGAAGCCTGAAGCGTTCCCCGGCGGCAGCGGCCACAAGCCCTTGCCGACAGGCCCCGCGGCCGCATGCGGCGTGGCCCATCGCCACGTCTTCAAACCCAGCGCTATAGCGCTTTGCAAAGGAAGTACCCGATCATGAAGCGAATCCAGCTCGCCCTCCTGGTGGCGGCGGCCCTGCCGGCCGTCCTGCCCGCCGTCTCGCATGCGGACACCAGTGCCGCACCGCAGTACAGGATCACCGATCTCGGCGTGGTGTCCTCCGCCACGCCGTACAGCCAGAGCTTCGGCATCTCCTCGAACGGCCAGTACGGCGTCGGGCGCAACCTTCAGGACCAGCATGTGGCCGTCGTGCCCTGGCCCACTTTCATCTGGAGCGCCTCGACCGGCATGCAGGGCCAGGCCGGCCTGGAAGGGCATGACTACGGCTGGGGCTACGCCGTGAACAACAGCGGCGTGGCCGTCGGCGTTCAGGCCGTGGGCAACACCGGCTCCGGCGCGCTGCCCACGATGTGGGTCAACGGCCAGGCCACGCAGCTGGCCATGCCCGCCGGTCAGACCGTCGGGCGCGCCTATGGCATCAACAACAACGGCATTGCCGTGGGATCGGTCGGCTCCGACGTCAACGAGATCGGCACGATCTACAACACCGTGACCGGCAAGACGACGATGATCACCGCCGTGTCGGCCGAAGGCTCGTACATGTCGACGGCCTGGGGCATCAGCGACAACGGCATCGTCGCCGGCATCGGCACGGACACCAGCAGCCGCAACGTCGCGCTGATGTACGACACCAACACCGGCAAGATGACCCAGCTGGAGATGCCGGCTTACAACGGCTACAACACCTCGCTGGCCTTTGGCATCAGCTCGAACGGTGAATACGTCGTCGGCAGCAGCGGCAACGGCTCGCAGTCGTTCATCTGGTCGGCCGCCACGGGCACCCTGCTCACGCCGCTGCCCTCGATCAGCAGCGGCGGCGGCCTGTACGACGTCAACAGCTCGGGCTGGGGCGTGGGCAATTCGGGTGGCGTCTACTCGAACCCGTTCCTGTACGCAGACGGCACGACCTACCTGATCAGCGACCTGATCGCCGACAAGACCGGCTGGAACTTCGCGACGACCACCAGCGCCTCCACCCGCGGCATTGCCGATGACGGCAGCATCATCGGCACCGCGAAGTACAACGGCATCGAGCACGCGTTCATCCTGACGCCGGTGCCGGAACCGGGCACCTACGCGCTGATGCTCGTTGGTCTGGCCGGCGTGGGCCTGATGGCGCGCCGCCGCTCGAAGGTTTGATTCGGCGCTTGGAATGAAAAAAGCCCGGGGCGAGCGCCTCGGGCTTTTTGTTTTCCGGATCGATCCGACTGGATCAGAACGGGATGTCGTCGTCCATGTCGTCGAAGCCCGTGCTCGACTTCGGCGCCGACGGGCGCGGAGCCGGGGCGCGAGGCGCCGGAGCGCGCGGAGCAGCAGCACGGCCGCCACCGCCACCACCGCCGGTGTCGCCATAGTCGTCACCACGGCTCTGACCCCGGTCACGGCTGTAGCCGCCACCGCCGCCACCGCCCATGTCGTCACCACCGCCGCCGCCGCCGCCTTCACGGCCGCCCAGCAGCTGCATGGTGTCGCAGACGATCTCGGTCGTGTACTGGTCCTTGCCGTCCTTGTCCTGCCACTTGCGGGTCTTCAGGCGGCCTTCGATGTAGACCGGGCGGCCCTTTTTGAGGTATTCGCCGGCGATTTCGGCCTGGCGGTCGTACAGGACGACGCGGTGCCATTCGGTTTCTTCCTGGCGCTCGCCGCTCTCGCGGTTCTTCCAGTTGCGGGTCGTGGCCAGGTTCAGATTGCAGACGGCCGAGCCGCTCGGGGTGTAGCGCACCTCGGGATCACGCCCGAGATTGCCGATAAGGATGACTTTGTTGACGCTGGCCATGGGAGTTCGCTCGACCTATAGATTGAGGGGTGGATTATGCCGCCGCGGGGGGCCGAAGCGTCCGCGCATCGTCCCTCAAGGTGATTCCCGCGAAACATCCCGTGAATCCCGCATTTGGTCGCCAAAGGCCCCGCGAAGCCGGGACGCCTGCCTAAGATCGCGCCCATGTCCCAGCCTGACTCCACCTTCAGCACACCGGCCCGCCGCCCGGTCCGCCGCCCCGCGCGCCGGCTCTGGCTGACCTACGCCGGCGCCTGCCTGCTGGCCTGGCTGCTGTATGTGCTGGCCGGCACGGAGGTGCAGCGCGGCCTCTGGCAGTGGCGCGAGGCGCTCTACCAGGCGACGCTGTCCCTCTGGCCCGCCTTCCTGCTGGGCGCCGCCACGATCCCCTGGCTGGCGTGGCTGCAAGGCCGCAGCTTCGGTGTGGCGCTGGCGCTGCACCTGCTGGCCGGGCTGCTGTTCGGCCTGTTCTGGCAGGCGCTGGAATTCGGCGCCGCCTGGGGCCTGTTCGGCCGCGACCACGCCCTGGCGATGCTGCAACAGACCCTGCTCTGGCGCGCGATCTGGGGCATGGTCGTCTACGCCGCCCTGGCCACCAGCCTGACGGCCGTGATGCAGGCGCAGACCGCCCGCGCCGCCCAGGTGGCCACCGCCCAGGCCGAAGCGGCGCTGGCCCGCGCCGAACTGGCGGCGATCAGCGGCAAGCTCAACCCGCACTTCCTGTTCAACACGCTCAACACGCTGATCGCCCTGACCCGCCGCGATCCGATGGCCGCCGAACAGGGCCTGCTGCGCTTCTCCGGCATGCTGCGCTACGTGCTGGCGACCAAGCGCGAGGCGACCGAGCGCGTGCCGCTGTCCGAAGAGCTGGAGTTCGTGCGCGACTACCTGGCGCTGGAAGCCCTGCGCCTGGGCGCCCGCCTGCACGTGGACTGGCAGCTCGACCCGGCCACGCTGCAAGACGAAATCCCGCCGTTGACGCTGCAACCGCTGGTCGAGAACAGCGTGCTGCACGGCGTGGCGCCGCGCGTGAGCGGCGGCAGCATCCGCATCGAGGCGCGCCGCAATGCGCTGAACCAGGGGCTGGAGCTGTCCGTCTCCGACGACGGCCCCGGCTGCGAACCGTCCCAGGTCGAGCGCGAACGCACGAGCGGCGGCGTCGGCCTCTCCGCCCTCAAGCGCCGCTTCGCCCTCGACTTCGACGGCCGTGCTCGCCTGCGCGTGCACACCGCCCCCGGCGCGGGCTTCCGCGTCGATCTCTGGATTCCTCAAGCATGACCATCAAGACACTCATCGCCGAAGACGAACCGCTGGCGGCTGAAGCGCTGGCCGACTGGGTCAACGCCCATCCGCGCCTGACGCTCGTGGCCATCTGCCACGACGGCGCGAGCGCGCTGGCCCAGTGCCAGGCGCTGCAACCCGACCTCGTGCTCTCCGACATCAACATGCCCGGCCTCACCGGCCTGCAACTGGCGCGCGCCTTGGGCAACGAGCCGCAGTCGCCGGCGCTGATCTTCACGACGGCCTATGACGAACACGCGCTCGCGGCCTTCGAGCTGCACGCGCTGGACTACCTGCTCAAGCCGTTCTCGCGCGAGCGTTTCGATGAGGCGATCGAGCATGTGCTGGCTCATCGGCCGTCGGCTGGCGAGGTGGCCCAATCGCTCGAAGACCAGGGCCCCCTGACCCGCGTGCTCGTGCGCGACCAGGGCAAGATCTTCCCGCTCCAGGTGACCGACATCGAGCACCTGCATTCCGACAGCAAATACACGGCGATCACGAGCAAAGGCCGCAGCTACCTGGTGCGCCTGCCGATCACCGCGTTCGAGCAGCGACTGGACCCCGCGCGCTTCCTCAAGTTGCAGCGCGGCGCCATCGCCAACCTTGATTTCGTCGAGTCCATGACCCCGGACGAGAACTCCCAGCTGGTGGTGCGCATGAGCGACGGCACGCGCTTCACCGCCAGCCGAGAGGTGTCCAAGAAGTTGAGAGAGCAATCGATATGAAAGCCATCGCCATCACTGTTGCTGCATTCGCCACCACCCTCGCGTTCGCGAGCACCGCTCACGCGCAGGAAGGCAAGACCTACGCCCCCGGCCCGTTCAACCGCATCGAGGTCGACGGCCTGGCCAAGATCCGCCTCACGCAGGGCGACAAGGACCAGGTCTTCGTGCGCGGCGACGCCAAGGTGCAGGAGCAGGTCGAGGTCGAGCTGACCCGCAACCGCTTGCAGATCCACACGACGGGCAGCTGGAAGTTCTGGCGCAAGGACCCGCTGCAGGTGGACGTGCAGATGCGCGAGCCGCAGTCGATCCAGCTCTCGGGCGCGAGCGACCTGCAATCGAGCGGGCCGATCAGGACGCCGCGCCTCTCGGTGGAAATCTCCGGCTCGGCCGACGTGAAGATGGACTCGCTGGAAGTCGACAACCTGCGCTTCGACATCTCGGGCGCCGGCGACGGCCGCCTCGCCGGACGCGCCGGCATGCTGCTGATCACGCTCTCCGGCACGGGCAAGGTCCGCGCCGAAGACCTGAAGGTCGGCGGCGCCAAGGTCTCGATCAGCGGCGCCGGCGGCGCGCGGCTCTGGGTGACGGACATGCTCGACGTGAGCATCTCCGGCATCGGCGACGTGGACTACTTCGGGTCGCCGGGGCAGGTGCGGCGGGACACGTCGGGCCTGGGCAGCATCAAGGCGCTGGGCGAGAAGCGCTGAGCTGAACCGTCACGGGGAGCCGTTAGCATGCCGGCGTGAATCTCCAGAATCTTCGGCAGGCCAGCCACGCTCTCCGTTCCCAGTTCTTCATCTGCGGCGTTCTCTTCGCCACCTGGGGTGTCCATGTGCCGACCGTCAAGGCCCATTACGGGCTGGACGAACGCGAGCTGGCCGGCGCGATGCTGGCGGCCGGCGTCGGCTCGCTGCTGGCGCTGAGCCAGGCGGGGCGCGCCGTCGCCAAGCTGGGGCCGCGTGGCGTGGCGCTGATCACCGGCCCGGCCGTTTGCATTGCGATCGCGAGCCTGATCGCCAGCACGCACATTGCGGCGCTGTTCGCGCTGATGCTGGCTTTCGGCGCCTTGATGAGCCTGCTCGACGTGGCCGTCAACGCCGAGGCCAGCGAGATCGAACGCCTGAGCGGCGCCCACGTGATGAGCGGTTTCCACGGCATGTTCAGCCTCGGCGGCATGTTCGGCGCGGGACTGGGCAGCGCGGCCACGGCGCTGGGCTTCACGCCGCAGCAGCACCTGCTGGTGGCGGCGGGCATCGGCCTGCCGGTGCTGGTGGTCGGCGCGTTCTTCATGTTGCCGGTCGAGCCGCAACCGGCGGAAGCCAAGCCGCAGAGCCGCATCCCGCGCGGTGCGCTGCTGCTGATCGGCGTGCTGGCCGCGCTGGGCCTGGTCACCGAAGGCGCGATGTACGACTGGAGCGTGCTCTACATGAAGCAGGAGCGCGGTGCAGACACGGCCACCGCCGCCCTCGCCTACGCCGCCTTCAGCGCCGCGATGGCCGGGGGGCGCTTCTGCGGCGATTGGGTGCGTGCGCGCTGGCCGTCGATCACGGTGATGCGCTGGAGTGGCGCGTTAGCAGCCATCGGCATGGCACTCGTGCTGATGCTGCCGTGGCCGACGGCCTCGCTGCTGACCTTCGCCATCGTCGGCCTGGGGCTGGCGAACGTCGTGCCGGTGCTGTTCAGCGCCGCCTCCAATTTGCCCGGCGTGCCGCCGGCGCACGGCATCGCGACGGTGTCGTCGGTCGGCTGGCTCGGCATGATGGCCGGGCCGCCGATGATCGGCTTCATCGCCCATGCTTCATCGCTGGCCGTGGGCCTGATCGTCGTCGTCGTGTTTGCCGCCGTGATGGCACTCGCGGCGCGGCAGGCGCTGGCGGGCGTGCGGGATCAGCGCTCGCCGTCCCAGTAATCCAGGGATTCGCGCTGGATCAGCGGCGCGCGCTTGCCCGGGCCGAAGAAGACGCCGGTCTTCGCCGAATCGGGGTACTCGCAGACCTCGGGCCGCTCCTGCGTGCTGATCGAGAGAAACGTCAGCGGTGCATCCGAGGTGTTGATGATCTGGTGCGGGTACTCGGGGCCCGGCGGGAGATGGATCACGTCGCCCGCCTCGATGGGCAACATCTCGCCGGCCACACGCAGCGTGCCGCGGCCTTCGAGCACGATGAACATCTCTTCCTGGACATGGTGGAAGTGATAGGGACAACCGGTCTTGCCGGGCGGCAGCGTGTCGATGCCGCAGCCGAGCTTCTTCGCCACCGTGCCGTCGCTCAAGCGCACCATCGCGCTCTCGTACAGCGGCTCGCGTACGAAGGCCTCGCGCGGCAGCTTCAGGAAGTTGCGGATCAGGTCACCATGCAGGGCTTCAAGGCTCACTCGAGTCTCCATCGACAATAGCGGAATCCATGAATGATTCCCGCCCTCTGAGCATCCTGCAAGAAGTCTTTGGCTACAGCGCGTTCCGCGGGGCCCAGGCGCAGATCGTCGATCACGTTTCGGCCGGCGGCGACGCGCTGGTGCTGATGCCCACGGGCGGGGGCAAGAGCCTCTGCTACCAGGTGCCCGCGATTGCGCGGCACCGCAAAGGCCAGGGCGTGACGATCGTCGTGAGCCCGCTGATCGCGCTGATGCACGACCAGGTCGGGGCGCTCGAAGAAGCCGGCGTGCACGCGGCCTTCCTGAACTCCACGCTGACGAGCGAGGAAACGCAGAGCGTCGAGCGCGAGATGATGAGCGGGCGGCTGATCACGCTGTACGCCGCGCCGGAGCGGATCACGCATCCGCGCTTCCTGGCGCAGCTCGATTCGCTGCACGAGCGCGGGCTGCTGTCGCTGTTCGCCATCGACGAAGCGCACTGCGTGAGCCAATGGGGCCACGATTTCCGCAGCGAGTACCTGGCTCTCTCGCTGCTGCACGAACGCTACGGCGACGTGCCGCGCATCGCGCTGACCGCCACGGCCGACGACCTCACACGGGCCGACATCATCGAGCGGCTGAAGCTGCAAGACGCGCGCGTCTTCATCAGCAGTTTCGACCGGCCCAACATCCGCTACGCCATCGTCGAGAAGGACGAACCGCGCAAGCAGCTGCTGCGCTTCATCCAGGACGACCACGACGGCGAGGCTGGCATCGTCTACTGCCAGAGCCGCAAGAAGGTGGAAGAGACAGCGACGTGGCTCGAAGCCGAAGGCCTGCGCGCGCTGCCGTATCACGCCGGCATCGACTCCGACCTGCGCAAACGCCACCAGGACCGCTTCTTGCGCGAAGACGGCATCGTGATGGTGGCGACGATCGCCTTCGGCATGGGCATCGACAAGCCGGACGTGCGTTTCGTCGCCCACCTGGACCTGCCCAAGAACATCGAGAGCTACTACCAGGAGACCGGCCGCGCGGGCCGCGACGGCGCGCCGGCCGAGGCCTGGATGACCTACGGCCTGGCCGACGTGGTGAACCAGCGCCGCATGATCGACGAGAGCCCGGCGGAAGAAGAATTCAAGAAGGGCCAGCGCGGCAAGCTCGATGCGCTGCTGGCGCTGGCCGAGGCGACGGACTGCCGGCGCGTGCGGCTGCTGGACTACTTCGGTGAGGCGAGCGAGCCCTGCGGCAACTGCGACAACTGCCTGAGTCCGCCAGCGACTTGGGATGCCACCGAGGCGGCGCGCAAGCTGCTGTCGTGCATCTACCGCTTCCACCAGAACGGCGGACAGCGCTTCGGCGCAGGGCACCTGATCGACGTGTTGCGTGGCAAGGTGACGGACAAGGTCTCTCAATATGGGCACGAGAGTTTGTCGACCTGGGGCATCGGTGCGGACCTGTCAGAGCAGCAATGGCGCGCCGTGCTGCGCCAGCTGATTGCTCTGGGGCATGTGTTCACGGAGGGCGAGTACCAGACGCTGGTGCTGGCGGATTCGGCGCGCACGGTGCTCAAGGGCGGCGTGGAGTTGCGGCTGCGGGTGCCGACCGTGGCACCGAAGAAGGGCCGCGGTTCTTCCACCAAAACCTCCAGCTCACGGACCCGCGCTGAAGCGCCGGACCTGGACGCCGATCAGCTCGCGCGCTTCGAGGCGCTCAAGGCCTGGCGCTCGGAAGTCGCGAAAGAGCATGGTCTGCCGGCTTACGTGATCTTCCAGAACGTCACGCTGGCCGAGATGGCGCGGCAGATGCCTGCATCGCTCGACGACCTCGCAGGCATCAGCGGCGTGGGCGCAAAAAAGCTCGAGGCCTACGGCGTCGAGCTTTTGAGGGTGCTGGAACGGGCCTGAGGCCCGCGGTGATCGGTGGTCAGTGGATGCCGTGCATCCGCTTGACCATCCACTTGTTCAGCAGGATGGCGATCAGGCCGGCACCGATCGGAATCAGCCCGATGCCGAGGAAGTAGCCGCCCAGGCCCAGCGTCGCCGAGATGTGGTCGATGTACGCGCTCATCGTGCCGGCCAGCTTGTTGCCGATCGACGAGTTCAGATACCAGAGGCCGAACATCAGGCCGAGCAGGCGCGTCGGCGCGAGCTTGCTGATGTACGAAAGACCGACCGGCGACAGGCAGAGCTCGCCCATCGTGTGCAGCAGGTAGGCCAGGATCAGATAGACCATGCTGACCTTGGCCGTCTGCGCGCCGGGTGCAATGCCCATCGCGCCGAAGGCCAGCGCCACGAAGCCCAGGCCCAGCAGGATCAGGCCGAGCGCGAACTTGATCGGTGCCGTCGGGTTCCAGTGCTTCTCCCACATCTTGGAGAACATCGGCGCGAGGATCACCAGGAAGAACGAGTTCAGCACGCCGTACCAGGTCGCCGGCACGTCGGTCTGGTCGAAGCCGAACTCGCGGCCCAGCATCCACAAGGACAGCGCCCAGATCAGCGCCATCGCCACGCTCAGCAGCAGGTTGGACATCGGGAAGCGCTTGCCCGCGCCGCGCCAGAGCTGGATCAGCAGCGCGGTGAGGATGGCGGCGGGGATCAGCGTCATCGCACTGTTGATGATCTTGAAGGCCATGCCGCTGGCGCCGATCAGCTCGCGGTCGGTGTAGTCGGCCGCGAAGATCGTCATCGAACCGCCGGCCTGCTCGAAGGCGAACCAGAAGAAGATCGTGAAGAAGGACAGCACGGCAATGACCTTGAGACGGTCGATCACGACGTGGCGCGGCGCTTCGTCGGCCTCGCGCGTCTGCGCGGGCTCACCGCTCGCGCCCTGCGCCGGCTTGCCGCCGATGCTGCCGAAGATGCCCTGGCCGAGCCAGAACTGCAAAGCGCCCAGGATCATGAACACGCCGGCCAGGCCGAAGCCGTAGTTCCAGCTGATCTTCTCGCCGATGTAGCCGCACAGCGAGATGCCGAAGAAGGAGCCTGCGTTCACGCCCATGTAGAACAGCGTGTAGCCGGCGTCGCGGGCGTTCTCGTTGCCCTTGCCGTAGAGTTGGCCGACGATGGCCGAGATGTTCGGCTTGAACAGGCCCGTGCCGGCGCACACCAGGCCCAGGCCGATGTAGAAGCTCAACTGCGTGTCCAGGAACAGCGAGACGTGGCCGGCCGCGATGATGAGGCCGCCGATCACGACCGAGCGGCGCAGGCCGAGGAACTTGTCGGCCAGGTAGCCGCCGACGATGGGCGTGGCGTACACGATCAGCGTGTACCAGCCGTACAGCGTGCCGGCGTCTTCGCGGGTCCAGCCCCAGCCGCCCTTGGCGTAGGTCGACACGAGGAACAGCGTCAGCAGGCCACGCATGCCGTAGTAGCTGAAGCGCTCCCACATCTCGGTGAAGAAGAGGAAGAACAGGGCGTCGGGATGCCCAAGGATGGTGTGGCCGGCGGCGGTGCGCGGCGTGGTGCTGACGTTCAAACGGAACTCCGTCGCGAATGCTGTAAGTGGCGCGGATTGTCGCTGGCACGCGACAGCCGGCCTGGCAGGCCTTTCCCGAAGGCGTTCAAAGGACTTTACGGAGCGAAGGCCGCGGGCTTTCAGGCCCACGGCTATGCTCGGCGCTCCCCCGATTTCCCTGCACGCCGATGCGCATCGGAGCTCTGAGCCACGCCACCGGCGTGGACGTCGACACCATCCGCTTCTACGAGAAGAGCGGCCTGCTGCCCGCGCCGGCGCGCTCGGACAACGGCTATCGCGCCTACGGGCAGGAGCACCTGGAGCGGCTCGCGTTCATCCGCCACTGCCGCGCGCTCGACATGCCGCTGGCCGACGTGAAGCTGCTGCTGGACAGCCTCAACACCACCGACCCGGCGCGTCTCGCCGCGGTCGATGGCCTGATCGACGACCAGCTCGCCAAGGTGCGCGCGCGGCTCGCGAGCATGAGGGCGCTGGAGCAGCAGCTCGGCGCATTGAAGGCGCGTTGCGACGCCGACCACGCCCATCATGGTTGCGGGATCCTCACAGAGTTGGTGGCTGCGGCACGCGGAGAGGCACATGCGTGTCACCACGAACCTCTGGGACCGAAGGCCAAGGTACAGTCCGGCCACCCCAAGAACAACTAGCAAAACTCCAGGGAGTCCATGCGCGTCTGCACCCTTGCCGCAGTCAAGGATCGTGTTGTCCTCGGCCAGCCTCTGCCCTTCAGCGTACGCGACGGAAATCGCGTCCTGCTGCTGGCCAAGGGCCAGGTCATCCAGGACGAGAACCACCTCAGCGATCTGTTCCGCCGCGGCGCCATGGTCGAGGCGGACGAACTGCTCGCCGCCGTGCAGCCCAAGGCCGCGCGCGAAGCGCTGCAGGAACGCGAGAACCCCGTTCTGCGCCTGGCCCGCCTGCCCTCCGATTGGGACCGCACGACGCAGGATGTGCGGCTGGCCTTGCTCGCGCCGGCCGACCAGCTCGGTCGCGCCGTTCAGAACGCGACGACGCTGCTGCTCGAGCTGATCGACTGCTCGCCCGACGTGGCGCTCTCGCAGATCGTGCGCCAGCCCGAATCGCTGAGCGGCCACTACGGCGTCAGCCACTCGATCCACGCCGCCACGGCCTGCCTCTCGGCCGCGCGCTACCTCGGCTGGGACCCGACTTCGCAGCGCCGCGCCTTCCAGGCCGCGCTGACGATGAACCTCGGCATGCTGGACCTGCAGGCGCGCCTGGCCAGCCAGGTTTCGCCGCTCACGCACAACCAGCGCGAGGCCATCAACCACCACCCGGTGCGCAGCGCCGAGATGCTCAGTGACGCGGGCGTCAGCGACGGCGACTGGCTCGAAGCCGTGATCCAGCATCACGAGATGCCGGACGGCAGCGGCTACCCCAAGGGCATCACCGACATCGTCGAGCTGGCGGAGATGCTGCGGTTCGCCGATGTCTACACGGCGCGTCTCTCGGCGCGCGCCGGCCGCCCCGCCATGAGCGCACAGCAGGCCGGCCGCGAGCTGCACCAGATGTCGGATTCGAGCCCGCTGGCCGGTGCGCTGATCAAGGCCTTCGGCATCTTCCCGCCGGGCAGCACGGTGCGCCTGGCTTCGGGCGAGATGGGCATCGTGGTGAAGAACGGCGACAAGGCCCACCACCCGCTCGTGGCCGTGCTGACCAACACCAATGGCGAGCCGCGCATCACGCCGGCGACGCGCGACACGGCGCGGGAGACGCACCGCATCGTCGCGCTGATGCCGCAATCGGCGCTGCCGATGCGGCTGTCAGACGAGCGGATCGCCAGCCTGATCGGCGCGCCTTGAGCTGCGCCGTGACGCCTCGTTGAGAGGTGTCAAGGTTCGGGCGATCGCAGGGCTGAACCACCGAGGACGGGCAGGAGCGCGGCCTAGGATGGACCCATGGCCTTCTGGCGCAACGCCCCCCGCAATCTCTGGCGCAACCACACCCGCCGGCTGTTGCCGCACGTCGGGCCGCCTTTGGGTCTGGCGATCGTGCAGGCCCTCGTCGGCCTGCTCGTGCTGGTGCCGGTGCTGCGCCGCATCGAGCTCGGCACGCACGGCGACTGGCTCGCGCAGCTGCTGCACCTGATCGACTCGGCCAGCCTTGCGGTGCTGCCGCAACTGGTCGTCGGCATCGGGCTGGAGATCATGGCCGTCGGCTTGCTGCTGCGCGCTCGCGTGGCGTGGAACCTCTCGCTGCTGCTGCTCGCGGCGGCCGTGGTGCTCAGCCGCGTCGGTCTGGACCGCAGCGACGCGCAGCTGGCCTGCACGCTGGGCCTGGCCGCCGCGCTCGTCTACTGCTGGCGCCGCTTCGATCGGGTCAGCATCGCGGCGGCCAGCCTGTTCGCGCTGCTCAGCATCGGATCGCTGCTGATCTACGCCGTGCTCGGCACGCTCTACCTCGGCCACGACTTCTCGCCGCCGATCGAGGACCTGTCGACGGCGTTCTATTTCTCGATCGTCTCGATGTCCACCGTCGGCTACGGCGACATCACGCCGCACACGGCCGCGGCGCGGCTTTTCACGGCCTCGGTCATCGTGTTCGGCATCACCGTCTTCGCCACCTCGATCAGCGCTGTGGTCGGGCCGATGATCGGCGGCAGCCTGAAGCGCATCGTCAAGGGAGGGATTTCCAACGTGACCCGCAAAGACCACTTCCTGATCGTCGGCGCCTCGCCGATCGCGCACAGCGTTCACGCCGGCCTGCGCAAGCGCGGCTACGCGGTAGCGGTGCTGGTGCCGGCGAACATGCCGCACAGCTACCCCAACGATGCCGACCTGATCGCCGGCGATGCCAGCGACGCGGCCACGCTCAAGAGCGCCGGTGCCGCCACGGCGCGGGCCGTGCTGGCCTTGCGCGCTGACGATGCGGAGAATGCCTTCACCGTGCTTGCCATCCGCGACCTCGCGCCGCGGGTGCGCACGGTGGCGCTGGTGAACGACCCGCGCAACCTGCATCGGCTGCGCCTGCTCAAACCGGACATGGTGTTCTCGCCCCAGCAACTGGCCGGCGAGCTGCTGGCGCGTACGCTCAACGAGGAGACGATCGACAACGCACTCGTCTCGCGGCTGTTGTTCGGGACGGGTGACCAGGAAACGACCTGAGCGGGCACGCTCAGACCGTCTCGGCCTTCGGCTCCTCGGTCCAGTTGACCTCGCGGCCGGCACGGTGGTGCAGGATGTAGTCGCCCTGGCTCAGGCCGGCGCGCACCTCAGGCGGCGTTTCGTTGCCGACGTCGTAACGCAGGCCCACCCAGAGATCGCGCCCGCTGGCCTTGGCCTTGTACAGGCACTCGTCGGCCAGCGAGACCAGCCCTTCCCACGAGGCGAGACCCGCCGCTTCGGCACCTTGCGACAGACCCGGATGGCAGGCGAAGCCGATCGAGCAGCTGCGGCGCAGCGTGCGGCCGGCGCCGATGTCGAACTCGTGCGCGGCCATGCGGGCGCAGATGCGCTCGGCCAGTTCGCCGGCCTCGTCGCAGCTGGAGACCTTGGCGAAGACGAGGAATTCCTCGCCGCCCCAGCGCACCAGCGTGTCCGACTGGCGCACCAGGCTGCGCAGCAGCGTGGACGCCTGGCGCAGCACCGCGTCGCCCGCGGCATGGCCGTGTTCGTCGTTGATGGACTTGAAGTGGTCCAGGTCGATCAGCAGGAAGGCCACGCCGGCCTGAGGCGGGCGGCCCTGCTGACGCTGTCGGCGCGCCAGCGCCAGTTCCTCGCCGATGCGGCTGCTGAGGTAGCGGCGGTTGTGCAGGCCGGTCAGCGGGTCTTCGAGCGCCATTTCGTGCATGGCGCGATAGGCGCGCTTCAGGTACACGCGACTCACGGCGGCAACGACGGCCACGGCGATGCCGAGCACGCCGACCAGCACCCAAAGCCAGCGGAAGCGCTTCTGCTGGACGTGCTCGTGCTCGAGCGCCTCGATCTGCTGTTCCTTGCGGTCAGCCTGGTAGGCGGCCTCGGCCTCGGCAATGCGCTTCTGGTTGTCGGCCTGGTGCAGGGCGTCGCTGCGACGCTGGTATTCGAGCTGGGCTTCGTAGGCCGCCTCGTAGTCGTGGTTGAAGGCGAGTTCCTCGGCCATCGACTCCTGCAGGTTCACCAGCGTGACTTCCTGCCCCGGCCGCTGGCTGATGGAGGCGTCGGCACGGCGCGCCAGCTCCAGGCCCTCGCGATGGCCCATGCGATTGAGCGCAAAGCCCCGCGCCGCCAGGCACAGGTCAGCCATGTTCAGGTCGCCGATGCGCACGAAGATGGGCCGGGCCTCGTCGACCAGGCGCACGGCCTCGGCGAAACGGTTGTGGTCGAACGCCAGGCGGTTGGCGTTGAACATCGTCATCGCCAGGATGAACTCGTCCCCTTCCGCGATCGCCGAGCGGCGGGCGGCTTCCAGTTCGCGGGTGAAATCCTTTTCCTGATCCGCCTGGCCGTACAGGTACGACATGAAGCTGTGCAGGCGCGGCAGCACCCCCTTGACCTGGCCGCGTTCGGCAAGCTCGATGGCCAGGCCTTCGGTGCGCAGAGCCTCCTGCCGGTCTCCGCTGATGTCGCGCAGCGAGGAAATCACGTGCAGCGTCTCGGCCTGGCCTTCCGCGTCTTCGAGCTTGTCGTAGCGGCGCAGGACGTCGGTCAGCACCTCCATCGACTGGTCGCGTCGCTGCAGGGCCAGCAAAGCCATGGCCTTCAGGCGCTGCGCTTCGAGCGCGCGGCGGTAGCCGGGGTTGTCGGGCGGGCCCTTGAGCAGTTTGCTCACGGTGTCGGCCGCTTCCTCGGACAGGCGCAATGCTTCAGCAGGCTGGCCCATGCCGAAATAGGCGTAGGCCTGGAGCACGGTGAAGCGCAGGCGCTGCGCCGGGTCGCTGGGCTTGAGCGCCGCGCCGCGCCGCGCTGAATCGAGCGCGCCCTGCCAGCGGCGCAGGCGCAGCTGATCGGCGCTCAAGCGGTCGAGGAACCAGAGCCGCTGCTCGTCGTTCAGCGTCGCGGCCTGCGCGCCGTCGAGCACGCCTTGCATCAGCCCGATGTTCTGCGCCCGGTCCAAGGCGCTCGACGCCTCGATGCGCTCGCGCAATTCGGCCGCCGTCACCGGCGCCGCACCCATGACGGCCGGCGCCGCCTGGGCCGTATGCAGGACCAGCGCGGTGAGAGCAGTCAGCAGCAGGGATCGAAGCGCAAGCGGGGCCAAAACGTCAGAGGCTCAGGTCGTAGTCGATGGTGAGGGGCGCGTGATCGCTGAACTTCTGATCGCGGTAGATCGCCTCGGAACGCGCCAGCGCCGCAATCTTGGGCGTGGCGAAGTGGTAGTCCAGCCGCCAGCCCACGTTCTTCGCGTAGGCCTGGCCGCGGTTGCTCCACCAGGTGTACTGCTCGTCTTTCTGATTCAGGGTACGGAACACATCGACCAATCCGCCCTGAGCCGGGTCGAACAGCTTGTCGAGCCAGGCCCTTTCTTCGGGCAGGAAGCCGGAATTCTTGAGATTACCCTTCCAGTTTTTCAGATCGATTTCCTTGTGGGCGATGTTGATGTCGCCGACCAGGATGAATTCGCGCTCGGCCTTCAGCGCCAGCAGCTTCGGATAGATCGCCGCGAGGAAGCGGAACTTGGCCTGCTGGCGTTCCTCGCCGCTCGAGCCGCTCGGGAAGTAGCAGCTGATCAGCGAGAGCTTGCGGCCGGGCTTGTCGAAGCGCTTCTCGATCCAGCGGCCTTCGAAGTCGAATTCGGGCACGTCCATGCCGACGATCACGTCGCTCGGCGTCTCGCGGGTGTAGAGGCCCACGCCGGAGTAACCCTTCTTCTCGGCGTAGTGGAAGTGACCTTCGAGTCCGCAGGTGCTGGTGTGGAACTTGCCGTGCACGTCGTCGTGCTGCGCCTTCACCTCCTGCACGCCCACGGCGTCCGCCTTCTGCTGGGGAAGCCAGTCGAAGAAGCCCTTGTTGGCCGCGGAACGGATGCCATTGAGATTGGCCGAGATGAGACGCATGAACAGACGGCGGTGCGGTCGAAGCACTCGATTTGAAGGGCGGCGCAGTATCGCAGCCATGGGGACTGTTTGCTCGTCGCAACACATCCGAAACCTTTTGCTGCACCGCGGTACAAGTTAGCAATGGCTACCTAGAATTCGGGTTTTTACGGACGCTGGATTCATTCGAGCGTCATCCCTCACCCCAACCCCCTCCACCATGAACCACCTCAAGCCCCTGCATCTGGCGCTCGCGGTCACCGCCGCCGTGTCTGCCTGGCCCGCCTTCGCTCAAGACACCGCCGCACCGGTCGAGAAGAACAAGCTCGAAACCGTGGTCGTGACGGCCCAGCGCCGCGAGGAAAACATCAAGGACGTGCCAACCGCAGTCTCGACGGTGAGCGGCGACGCGCTGGATGCGCTCAACGCCAGCGGCGCCGACATCCGCCAGCTCTCGGGCCGCCTGCCGAGCCTGAACATCGAGTCCTCGTTCGGCCGCGCCTTCCCGCGCTTCTACATCCGCGGCTACGGCAACATCGATTTCCACCTGAACGCCTCGCAGCCGGTCTCGCTGGTGCTGGACGACGTGGTCCAGGAGAACCCGATCCTGAAGGGCTTCCCGATCTTCGACACCAAGGCCGTCGAAGTGATCGCCGGCCCGCAGGGCACGCTCTTCGGTCGCAACACGCCGGCCGGTGTGGTGAAGATCGACTCGGTGGCCCCCTCGCAGGCGCAGGACGGCTACTACAGCATCGGCGTGGGCAACCTCAACAGCTTCAACTTTGAAGGCGCGGCCAACCTGCCGATCACCGGCGACTGGGCCGCCCGCGTCTCGGTGCAGGACCAGCACCGCGGCGACTGGGTCAAGAACACCTACGCCAACGCGCAGACCCCGAAGACCGAGGGCTACAACGACTTCGCCGTGCGCCTGCAGGCGCTGTACAAGACCAAGGACTTCAGCGCCTTGTTCAACGTCCACCACCGCGATCTGGACGGCAGCCCGCGCCTGTTCCGCGCCAACATCTACCAGAAGGGCACGAACGATCTGGTCCCCGGCTTCGACCCGAAGACCGCCTCCTTCGACGGCAAGAACGAGCAGAAGGTCACCGCCACCGGCGCCAGCGCGCGCCTGAAGTGGTCGATGGCCGATTTCGACATCTACTCGATCACCGGCATCGAGACCGTGCAGCCCTTCTCGCGCGGTGACGTGGACGGCGGCTACGGCGCCTCCTACGCCCCGCCCTACGGCCCCGGCTTCATCCCCTTCAAGTCCGAGACTTCCGACGCCCTGCACGGCCACCGCCAGCTGACCGAGGAAGTGCGCCTGGAATCGAAGAACGCAGGCCCGTTCAACTGGCAGGCTGGCGTGTTCGCCTTCGACGAGCGCTACCGCTGGGAGAGCGTGGACTACACCGCCACGCCGAACCTCTCCACCGACACGCGCCAGACCAACCGCGCCTATGCCGTGTTCGGCTCGGCCACCTACCAGGTCACGCAGGACTTCAAGCTCGGAGGCGGGCTGCGCTACACCGAAGACAAGCGCTCGCTGCTGAGCTGGGCACCGGCCGTCAACGGCGGCCCGCTCAACGCCGCCAACGGCCTGGGCGCCAACGCCAAGGACAGCAAGTGGACCTGGGACACCTCGGCCATCTACGCCGTGGACAAGAACACCAACGTCTACGCCAAGATCGGCACCGGCTTCCGCGCCTCGGCCATCCTGCCGGCCAGCGCCTTCGGCCCGATGAGCCGCGCCACGCCTGAAACGCTGACCTCCTACGAAGTCGGCGTGAAGAGCGACTTCTGGCAGCGCCGCGCCCGCCTCTCGGCCGACGTGTTCCGCTACGACGTGAAGGACCTGCAGCTGACCGAAGTCGGCGGCGGCGCCAACAGCAACACGGTCAAGAGCGCCAAGAAGGCCCGCGGCCAGGGCATCGAGGTCAACCTCGACCTGCTGCCGATGGACAACCTGATGATCCACCTGTCGGGTTCGCTCAACGACACCAAGATCATCGACTCGACGCTCACGGCCGCAGGCTGCGGCGGCGGCTGCACGATGCTCAACCCGGCCGCGCCCGGCGGCGGTTACTTCGTGAACGGCAACCCGCTGCCCAACGCACCGAAGTACGTCGCCAACGCCAACCTGCGCTACGGCTTCCCGCAGGCCGACGGCAGCGAGTTCTACGTCTACACCGACTGGACCTACCGCAGCAGCGTGCAGATGCCGATCTACGCTTCCGTCGAGTTCACCGGCAAGGCGCTGACCGAAGGCGGCGTGCGCGCCGGCTACGTCTGGAACAACGGCAAGTACGAGCTGGCCGCCTACGTGCGCAACGTGACGAACAAGATCGTCGGCAACGGCGAGATCGACTTCAACAACCTCACCGGCTTCATCAACGACCCGCGCACGTTCGGCGTGCAGTTCAAGTCGCTGTTCTAAGCCGAGACAGTCCTACAGCTCCGCCGTCCGCGGAGCCCGGCCGGATCGAAGGCCCGCGTCATCCGATGCGGGCCTTTTTTCGTTGAAACCGAAGATTTGAAGGATTCTTGAAATCTAGAATGCGCGCCATGAATACCGCAGTCACCTCCCCCGCCGCCCAGGATTTCGTCGCCTTCGCTGTCGAGGTCGGCGTGCTGCGCTTCGGTGAGTTCAAGACCAAGGCCGGGCGCATGAGCCCGTACTTCTTCAACGCCGGCCTGTTCGACGACGGCGCCAAGCTCGGCCGCCTGGCCGACTTCTACGCCCGCACGCTGAGCGCCTCGGGCCTCGAGTTCGACATGATCTTCGGCCCGGCCTACAAGGGCATCACGCTCGCAGCCGCCGTGTCCGTCGAGCTGGCGCGCCAGGGCCACAACAAGCCCTACGCCTACAACCGCAAGGAAGCCAAGGACCACGGCGAAGGCGGCACGCTCGTCGGCGCCCCCGTGAAGGGCCGCGTGCTGATCATCGACGACGTGATCTCCGCCGGCACCTCGGTGCGCGAATCCATCGCCATGATCCAGGCCGCCGGCGCCACGCCCTGCGGCGTGTCGATCGCGCTGGACCGCCAGGAGAAGGCCGCCGAGAACGGCGTGGACCAGCCCTGGTCTGCGGTGCAGTATGTGTCCGAACAGCTGCAATTGCCGGTTGTCGCCATTGCCGGACTCGCCGACCTGCTTCAGTATCTGCGCTCCACCAGCAACCCGGCCGTGACCGCGCACGCCAGCGCCGTGCAGGCCTATCGAGATCGCTACGGAGTCTGATGTCTACGCTTGCGCGCCTTGCTGTACCGCTGCTGAGTTGCTGCCTGACTGCAACCGCTCTGGCCCAGTCGCCCGGCGAAGGCCGCGCGACCTACACCTGCACCGCGCCTGACGGCCGCAAGCTCACTGCCGACCGCCCGATCCCCGAGTGCACGAGCCGCGAGCAGCGCGTGCTCAACAGCGACGGTTCGCTGCGCATGGTGCTGCCGCCCTACCTCTCGCCCGAGGAGCGCGCCGCCAAGGAACAGCAGGACCGCAAGGACGCCGTCGCCAAGGCTGCGCAGCAGGACGCCATCCGCCGCGACCGCAACCTGATGCTGCGCTTCCCGAACGAGAAGGTGCACCAGCGCGCCCGCGAGGAAGCGCTGGACGTGGCCATCAGCGCGATGCGCATTTCCGAGCTGCGCATCGCCGACCTGGCCAAGGAGCGCAAGCCTTTGCAGGACGAGGCGCAGTTCTACGTCGGCAAGCCGCTGCCGGGCAAGCTCAAGCAGCAGCTCGACGCCAACGACGCCGGTGTCGACGCGCAGAAGCAGCTGATCGAGAACCAGAAGGCCGAGCTGGTGCGGATCAACGGCCTGTACGACAAGGAGCTGGCCCGGCTGAAGAAGCTCTGGGCCGGTGCGGCGCCCGGCACGCTGGGACCGCTCGACAAGCCCTGAACGGGCTGGCCTGTTCGATCAGCTGCCGAGCTTCTTCTTCAGCAGCTCGTTCACCAGCGACGGATTCGCCTTGCCCTTGGTCGCCTTCATGGCCTGACCGACCAGCGCGTTGAAGGCCTTGTCCTTGCCCGAGCGGAACTCTTCGACCGACTTGGCGTTGGCGGCCAGCACTTCGTCGAGGATGCGTTCGATCTCGCCCGTGTCGTTGGACTGCTTCAGATCCTTGGCCGCGATGATCGCGTCCACGTCGGGGTTCTCGCCGGTCCACAGTGCCTCGAACACCTGCTTGGCGGAGTTGTTCGAGATCGTGCCGTCCTGGATGCGGCCGATCAGCGCGGCCAGCGTGGTCGGCGCCACCGGCGCTTCGACGATGTCCTTTTCTTCCGCGTTCAGGCGCTTGGCAATCTCACCCATGACCCAGTTGGCGACCAGCTTCGGCGCCTTGCTCGCGTCGCGCGCCGCTTCGTAATAGCGGGCCGTCGAGAGGCTCGCCGTCATCATCGTCGCGTCGTACGCCGGCAGGCCGTCGACCTGCTCGAAGCGCGCCGCCATCACGGCCGGCAGCTCGGGCATCTCGCCCTTCACGCGCTCGATCCAGTCGGCGCCGATCACTAGCGGCGGCAGGTCGGGGTCGGGGAAGTAGCGGTAGTCGGCCGAGTCTTCCTTGCTGCGCATCGCGCGCGTCTCACAGGTGTCCGGGTTGAACAGCACGGTGGCCTGCTTGATCTCCAGACCGTCTTCGATCTGGTCGATCTGCCAGTTGACCTCGAAGTCCACCGCCAGCAGCAGGTTGCGGAAGCTGTTGAGGTTCTTGATCTCGCGGCGCGTGCCGTAGGGTGCCCCAGGCTTGCGCACCGAGACGTTCACGTCGCAGCGGAACGAGCCTTCCTGCATGTTGCCGTCGCAGATGCCGAGCCACATCACCAGCGCGTGCAGCGTCTTGGCGTATTCGCAGGCTTCGGCGCCGGAGCGCATGTCGGGCTCGGAGACGATCTCCAGCAGCGGCGTGCCGGCGCGGTTCAGGTCGATGCCCGACTGGCCGTGATAGTCCTCGTGCAGGCTCTTGCCCGCATCTTCTTCCAGATGCGCGCGCGTGAGCTTGACGGTCTTCTTCTCATCGCCGACGAAGAAGGACACCTCGCCGCCCTGCACCACCGGGATCTCGAACTGGCTGATCTGGTAGCCCTTGGGCAGGTCCGGGTAGAAGTAGTTCTTGCGGGCGAAGATGCTCTGCGGCGCGATCTTGGCGCCCACGGCCAGGCCGAAGCGGATCGCGCGCTCGACGGCGCCGCGGTTCAGCACCGGCAGCGTGCCGGGCAGCGCCAGGTCCACGGCCGAGGCCTGGGTGTTGGGCTCGGCGCCGAAGGCGGTCGAGGAGCCGCTGAAAATCTTGGAGGCGGTGGACAGCTGGACGTGGTTCTCCAGGCCGATCACGACCTCGTAGCCACGCACAAGTTTGGAAGTCGACATAACGGGTTATTTCTTCGGTGCCTGGAGGTGCCAGTCGGTCGCTTGTTGCAGCGAGTGCGCTGCGTGCAGCAGCTGGCCTTCCTTGAAGTAGTTGCCGATCAGCTGGAGGCCGACGGGCATGCCGCCTTCGCCGAAGCCCACCGGCACGCTCATGCCGGGCAGGCCGGCCAGCGAGCCGGGGAGCGTGAAGATGTCGGCCAGGTAGGCCTTGACCGGGTCGTCCTTGCCCTCGCCGTGCTTCCACGCCACCGTCGGCGCCACCGGGCCGGCGATCACGTCGCACTGGGTGAAGGCCTGCTGGAAGTCGTCCGCGATCATGCGGCGCAGCTTCTGGGCTTGCAGGTAGTAGGCGTCGTAATAGCCGTGCGAGAGCACGTAGGTGCCGATCATGATCCGGCGCTTGACCTCGGGGCCGAAGCCTTCGGCGCGGGTCTTCTTGTACATATCGAGCAGATCGTCGTACTTGGCAGCACGATGGCCGAACTTGACGCCATCAAAGCGCGAAAGATTCGAGCTCGCCTCGGCCGGGGCGATGATGTAGTACACGGGAATGGCCAGCTCCGTGCGCGGCAGGCTCACGTCCACGAGCGTGGCGCCGAGCTTTTCCAGCTCGGCCAGGCCCTGGCGCACGGCGCTGTTCACGTCGGCGGCCAGCGCCTCGGGGAAGAACTCGCGCGGCAGACCGATGCGCAGGCCCTTCAGGGGCTGGGCGGCGGTCGCGCCTTCGCGGGCTTGCAGCATCTGCGCATGGAAGTCCTGCGGCGGCTGCTCCACGCTGGTGGCGTCGCGTTCGTCGAAGCCGCTCATGGCGGAGAGGATCAGCGCGCAGTCTTCGGCCGTGCGGGCCATCGGGCCGGCCTGGTCCAGGCTGGAGGCGAAGGCGATCATCCCGTAGCGCGAGCACACGCCGTAGGTCGGCTTGATCCCGGTGATGCCGGTGAACGAGGCCGGCTGGCGGATGGAGCCGCCGGTGTCGGTGCCGGTGGAAGCAGGCACGAGGCGCGCCGCCACGGCCGCCGCCGAGCCGCCCGAGGAGCCGCCGGGCACGCGGCCCAGGTCCCAGGGGTTGGCGGCGGGCAGGTAGGCCGAGTTCTCGTTGGCCGAGCCCATGGCGAATTCGTCGCAGTTGAGCTTGCCCAAGCTCACGGTGCCGGCCGCGAACAGGCGCGCCAGCACGGTGGCGTCGAACGGGCTCTGGTAGCCGGCCAGGATCTTGGAGCCGGCCGTGGTGGGCATACCGCGGGTGACGAAGATGTCCTTGTGCGCCATCGGCACGCCGATCAGGGCACCCGATTCGCCGGCCTCACGGCGTGCGTCGGCCGCACGCGCAGCGGCGAGCGCGCCGTCGGCATCGACGTGCAGGAAGGCGCCGAGCGCCCCGGCATCTGCAACACGTGCAAGCAGATGTTGGGTGATTTCGGCACTGGAAACGGTCTTCTCAGCCAGTGCGCGCGACAGTTCGGCCACGCCCAATTCATGCAAAGCGCGGCTCATTCGATCACCTTCGGCACGAGGAAAAGACCGTCCTCGACGGCCGGCGCGCTCTTCTGGTTGAGCTCGCGTTGATTGGTTTCGCTGACGGCGTCTTCACGCAGGCGCAGATGCACCTCCCGTACAGTGGAAAGCGGGGTGTAGAGCGGCTCCACGCCGCTCGTGTCCACGGCGCTCATCTGGTCCACGATCTTGAAGAAATCGTTGAGCTGGGGCAGCAAGGCGGCGCTTTCCGCGTCGGCCAGTTCGAGCCGCGCCAGCTGGGCGATTCGGCTCACGTCTTGAGGGGTCAGGGCCATGGAATCCGGTGGGGTTCAAAGTCCAAAATTCAGTATCCGCCACGGCCCGCAAATGCAGGAAACATGGGGGTGATCGGGTATTATCTTCGCTTATGCCGATGGGCACGGTGGCTGCTGTAGCTCCCGCTGTCCGTGGACGCCAAAACGTGACTCCCTAAAGCCCAAATTCACCCGCGCACGACGCTCTCAGAAGCGGCGGGCGCTGCACCCACACCATGTTCGCCTCACTGCGCCGCTACATCTCCACCGACCTGGCCATTGACCTCGGCACCGCCAACACCCTGATCTACGTTCGCGGCAAGGGCATCGTGCTCGACGAGCCTTCGGTCGTCTCCATCCGCCACGAAGGCGGCCCCAACGGCAAGAAGACGCTGCAAGCCGTCGGCTCCGAAGCCAAGGCCATGCTGGGCAAGGTGCCCGGCAACATCGAAGCGATCCGGCCGATGAAGGACGGCGTGATCGCCGACTTCACCGTGACCGAGCAGATGCTCAAGCAGTTCATCAAGATGGTCCACGACTCGAAGATGCTGAAGCCGAGTCCGCGCATCATCATCTGCGTGCCCTGCGGCTCGACCCAGGTCGAGCGCCGCGCCATCCGCGAGTCTGCCCTCGGCGCCGGTGCCCGCGAGGTCTACCTGATCGAGGAACCGATGGCCGCCGCGATCGGCGCCGGCCTGCCGGTGTCGGAAGCTTCCGGCTCGATGGTCGTGGACATCGGCGGCGGCACGACCGAAGTCGGCGTGATCTCGCTGGGCGGCATGGTCTACAAGGGCTCGGTCCGCGTCGGCGGCGACAAGTTCGACGAAGCCATCATCAACTACATCCGCCGCAACTACGGCATGCTGATCGGCGAGCCGACGGCCGAAGCCATCAAGAAGAACATCGGCAGCGCCTTCCCGGGTTCCGAGGTCAAGGAGATGGAAGTCAAGGGCCGCAACCTCTCCGAAGGTGTGCCGCGCAGCTTCACGATCTCCTCGAACGAGATCCTGGAAGCGCTGACCGACCCGCTGAACCAGATCGTCTCGGCCGTGAAGAACGCGCTGGAACAGACCCCGCCGGAACTGGGCGCCGACATCGCCGAGCGCGGCATGATGCTGACCGGCGGCGGCGCGCTGCTGCGCGACCTGGACCGCCTGCTGGCCGAGGAAACCGGCCTGCCGGTGCTGGTCGCCGAAGACCCGCTGACCTGCGTGGTGCGCGGTTGCGGCATGGCGCTGGAGCGCATGGAGCGCCTCGGTTCGATCTTCACCTCGGAGTGATCTCCGCCTAGGGTCCGCATAGGGCCCCGCTGTCATGGCCTTCGGCACGCTCGACCGGTCTCCCCCGCCCTTCTTCAAGCAGGGCACGCCCGCGCTGACCAAGCTCGCGTTGTGCTCGGCCCTGGCCATCTTCCTGATGGTGGCCGACGCACGCTTCCACCTCGCCGGGCCGGCGCGCTCGGCCGTGGCCCTGGCCCTGCATCCGTTGCAAAAGGCGCTGCTCGCGCCCGTGGACGCCTGGGACGCCGGCGGCGACTACCTGCGCGGCACCGAGCGCGCGATGCAGGCCGAGAACGAGGCGAAGATGCAGTTGGCCCGCCAGGCCGAGCGGCTCTCGCGTGCCAACCAGCTCGAAGCCGAGAACGCCAAGCTGCGTGCGCTGCTGGGCCTGCGCCCCGCGCTGACGGTGCCCTCGATCACCGCCGAGGTGCTCTACGAAGCGCCCGATCCCTATTCCCGCCGCGTCGTGATCGACCGCGGCAGCCACGACGGCATCCAGGCCGGCTCGCCCGTGATCAACGAGGCCGGCGTGCTGGGCCAGGTCACCCGCGTCTACAACCTCTCCTCCGAAGTCACGCTGCTGACCGACAAGGACGCCGCCATCCCGCTGCTCAACACCCGCACGCAGGCGCGCAACGCCGCCTTCGGCTCGGCCACCGGCGCGAGCATGGAGCTGCGCTTCCTGGCGGCGAATGCTGACGTGAAGGTCGGCGACCTGATGGCGACCTCGGGCATGGACGGCATCTATCCGGCCGGCCTGCCGGTGGCCAAGGTCACCGAAGTGGAGCGCCGCGGCGAGGCCGGCTTTGCGCAGGTGCTGCTGCAACCGGTGGCTCCCGCCGACGCCGCACACCACGTGCTGGTGTTGCAGCCGCTGGAGCAGTTCGAGACGGCACGGGCCGAAGCACGCGCCGCGAGCGCGGCTGCGGCTGCCTCGGCTCCGCCAGCCAAGAGCAAGAAGGGCGGCAAGCCATGAGCATGATGCCGCGTGGCTCGCAGCTCCTGCTGCCCGCCAACCCGTTCTTCATCGGCTTCAGCCTGCTCGTGGCGCTGCTGCTGGACATGATCCCCATCGGCCGCGCGCCGGCCATGCCGGACTTCGTCGCCGTCGTGCTCGTGTTCTGGGCCGTGCACCAACCGCGCCGCGTCGGCGTGGGCTGGGCTTTCTTCTTCGGCCTGCTGGTCGACGTGCACCACGGCGCGCTGCTCGGTCAGCATGCGCTGGCGTACAGCGCGCTGTCCTTCGGCGGCATCGCCCTGCATCGCCGCATCCCCTGGTTCGGCCTGCTGGAGCAGGCGCTGCACGTGCTGCCGCTGTTCGCGCTGGCGCATGTGCTCTCGCTGATCGTGCGCCTGATCGTCGGCGGCATGTGGCCGGGCTGGTGGCTGTTTGCCGCGCCGCTGGTCGAGGCGCTGCTCTGGCCGCTGGCCAGCGCGCTGCTGCTGGCGCCGCAACGCCGCGCGCCCGACCGCGACCTGAACCGACCGCTGTAGCCCGCTCGCGATGGTCGTCTTCAAGAACCCGCAGCAGGAAGTCTCCCGCCTGCGCCTGCGCCTGCTGGCGGCGGCGGGCTTCGTGCTGGCCTGCTTCGCGCTGCTGGTGATGCGGCTCGTGTACTTGCAGATCGTGCAGTACACGCAGTTCTCCGACCGCGCCGAGGCGAACCGCATCACCGTCGTGCCGATCGTGCCGAACCGCGGTCTGATCGTGGACCGCAACGGCGTGGTGCTGGCGTCGAACTACTCGGCCTACACGCTCGAAATCACGCCGTCCAAGGTCGCCGACCTGGACGCCACGATCGACGGACTCGCCAAGCTCGTGGACATCCAGCAGCGCGACCGCCGCCGCTTCAAGCGCTTGCAGGACGAAAGCAAGAACTTCGAGTCGCTGCCGATCCGCACCAAGCTGACCGACGAAGAGGTGGCGCGCTTCACGGCGCAGAAGTTCCGCTTCCCCGGCGTGGAGATCAAGGCGCGGCTGTTCCGCAGCTACCCGATGGGCGAGGTGGCCAGCCACCTGCTCGGCTACATCGGCCGCATCAACCAGGCCGAGAAGAAGTCGATGGACGACTGGGCCGATGAGGACGTGGCCAACTACCGCGGCACCGAATACATCGGCAAGCTCGGCCTCGAGCAGCAGTACGAGCGCGAGCTGCACGGCATCACCGGCTTCGAGCAGGTGGAGACCAGCGCCGCCGGCCGCGCCGTGCGCCGCCTGGCCTACCGGCCGCCGACGCCGGGCAACACGCTCAAGCTCTCCATCGACATCAAGCTCCAGGCGCTGGTCGAGCAGCTCTACGGCAACCGCCGCGGCGCGCTCGTGGCCATCGACCCGCGCAACGGCGAGGTGCTCGCCTTCGTCTCCAAGCCGACCTTCGACCCGAACTTGTTCGTGGACGGCATCGACGCCGACAGTTGGCGAGACCTGAACGAGAACATCGACAAGCCGCTGCTGAACCGTGCGCTGCGCGGCACCTACCCGCCGGGTTCCACCTTCAAGCCCTACATGGCGATGGCGGCGCTGAACACCGGCAAGCGCGACCCGCGCCTGGTGATCCAGGACAACCTGACCTACAACTTCGGCGGCCGGACCTTCGGCTCCGCCGAGGGCGACCGCGCTGGCCCGAAGGACATGCGGCTGGCGATCGTCACGTCGTCCAACGTCTACTTCTACAGCCTCGCGGTCGAGATGGGCGTGGACCTGATCCACGACCAGCTCGAGCCCTTCGGCTTCGGCCGCAAGACCGACATCGACCTGCAAGGCGAGCTGACCGGCGTGCTGCCCTCCACCGAGTGGAAGCGCAACTACTTCAAGCGCAGCCCGGCCAACCAGAAATGGTTCCCTGGCGAGACGGTGTCGCTGGGCATCGGCCAGGGCTACAACAGCTTCACGATCCTGCAACTGGCGACGGCGCTCTCCACGCTGTCCACCGGCGGCGAGCGCTTCAAGCCGCGGCTGGTCCGCGAGATCGAGGATGTGGTCAAGCACGAGAACCGCCGCATCGCCAGCGATGCGCTCTCGCCGCTGCCGCTGAAGCCGGCGGATGTCTCGATCGTGCAGAACGCGATGTACGGTGTGACGCAGGAAGGCACCTCGCGCGCCGTGTTCATCGGCGCGCCGTACCAGAGCGGCGGCAAGACCGGCACCGCCCAGGCCATCGGCCTGCGCGCCGGCCAGACCTACAGCTCGATCAAGGCCGATGAGCGCAAGCGCGACCATTCGCTGTACATCGGCTTCGCGCCGCTGGGCTCGCCGACGGTGGCCGTGGCGCTGATCGTCGAGAACGCCGGCTTCGGCTCGACCTCCGCTGCGCCGATCGCGCGCCGTGTGATGGACTATGTGCTGACCGGCCAGTACCCGAGCGAAGAAGACATCGAGAAGACGCAGCAGGGCCTGACGAACGCGCCCATCGGCACGCCGCGCCGCGCGGCTGACGTGCCGCTGCCGAACCGGGCCGCGACCGCGGAGCCGCCGGCGTCGGCCGCTTCCGTGGCGTCGCCGTTTGCAGATGCGTTCCCGGTCCCGGTATCGGCTTCCGCAGCTTCGGCGCCCGCGTCCGCCGCCGCATCGACTCCCGCCCCCGCATCAGGAGCCTCCCGATGAGCCTCGTGATCCAGAAACCGAGCTGGTGGCGGCGCGTGCTGCCGATGTTCGCCGGCTTCGACAAGCCGCTGCTGCTGGCCATCTTCTGGCTGATGGGCCTCGGGCTGATGTGCATGTATTCCGCCGGTTATGACAACGGCACGCGCTTCCCCGATCACCTGCGCAACATGGTGCTCTGCCTCGGCGTGATCTTCGTGGTGGCGCAGATCCCGCCGCACCGCTTCATGGCATTCGCGATCCCGCTGTACACGGTCGGTGTCACGCTGCTGATCGCGACCGCCCTGTTCGGCGTGACCAAGAAGGGCGCCACGCGCTGGCTCAATGTCGGCGTGACGCAGATCCAGCCGTCCGAACTGCTCAAGATCGCCGTGCCGCTGATGCTGGCCTGGTGGTTCCAGAAGCGCGAGGGCGGGCTGCGCCTGCCGGACTTCGTCGCCGCCTTCCTGCTGCTGATCGTGCCCTTCGGCCTGATCGCCAAGCAGCCCGACCTTGGCACCGGCATCCTCGTGCTGGCCGCGGGTCTGTATGTGATCTTCTTCGCCGGCCTGTCGTGGCGGCTGATCCTGCCGGTGATGGTGGTGGGCATCGTGGCGGTGGCGGCCATCGTCGTGAGTGAGGACCGCATCTGCCAGCCCGAGGCGAAATGGCCGGTGCTGCGCGACTACCAGAAGGACCGCGTCTGCACGCTGCTGGACCCGAGCAAGGACCCGCTCGGCAAGGGCTTCCACATCATCCAGGGCGAGATCGCCATCGGGTCGGGCGGCATCACCGGCAAGGGCTTCATGAAGGGCACGCAGACGCACTTGGAGTTCATCCCGGAGCGCACGACCGACTTCATCTTCGCGGCCTATGGCGAGGAATTCGGCCTGCTCGGCGCGCTGGGCTTGCTGGTCGGTTTTGCTGCGCTGATCCTGCGCGGACTGATGATCGCGTCCAACGGCCCGACGCTGTTTGCGAGGCTGATGGCGGGCTCGATCTCGCTCTCGTTCTTCACCTATGTGTTCGTCAACATGGGCATGGTCAGCGGCATCCTGCCCGTGGTGGGTGTGCCGTTGCCGTTCATTTCCTATGGCGGTACCGCGATGGTGACGCTGGGCGTGGGCCTTGGCCTGCTGATGTCGATCGCCAAGGCACGGCGCGTCAACTCCTGATTTCGCCTAACTCGATGCGTCGACGGGGTGCGCCGGGAAGCGCAGCGTGAAGCGCGCGCCCGGACCGTCGTGATCGCCGGCACCCGTCATGCGGCGCTCGCGCGTGTGGTCGAGCAGCAGCTCGGCACCGTGATGCACCGCGATCTCGCGCACGATCGCCAGCCCAAGGCCTGAGCCGTCCACGTTCGTGCCCAGCGCCCGGTAGAACGGCTGGAAGACCTTCTCGCGCTCGCTCTCCGGAATGCCCGGGCCGGAATCCTCGACCTGCAAGACGCTGACCTGCCCGAACGGGTCTTCGACGACGCGCACGGTCACCGTGCCGCCGGCCGGCGTGTACAGCAGCGCGTTGTCCACGAGGTTGCGGACCAGCTCGCGGATCAGCACCGGATGGGCGCGCAGGCGCAGGCTGCTGGCGTCGGCACTCGGACCTTCGTAGCCGAGGTCGAGCGAACGCTCCAGCGCGCGCGGGACGAAGTCCTGCACGACCTCGATGGCCGTCTCGGCGAGGTTCACTTCTTCCTGGCGCGCCGCGTGTTCCTTGTCCTCAGCGCGGGCCATCGACAGCAGCTGGTTGACCATGTGCGCGGCGCGCTGGCTGCTCAAGGCAATCTGTTCCAGCGAGCGGTGCAGCTCCTGCGGCTCGATGCGGCCGGCGTCAATCTGCGCCTGCGCGAACTCGGCTTGCGTGCGCAGGCCGGCAAGCGGCGTCTTCAGCTGGTGCGCCGCATCGGCCAGGAAATGCTTCTGCGCGCCGATCGATTGATCGAGCCGGCCGAGCAGGTCGTTGATCGCGCGCACCAGCGGCGCCACTTCGTCGGGCACGCGGCGTTCGTCGATCGGCGAGAGGTCGGAGCTGTCGCGCGAACGGATGCGGCGCTGCAATTCGTTCAGCGGCGCGATGCCGCGCGCCAGCGCCAGCCACACCAGCAGCACGGCCAGCGGCAGGATCACGAACTGCGGCAGGATCACGCCCTTGATGATTTCGTTGGTCAGCCGCGAGCGCTTGCCCAGCGTCTCGGCCACCTGCACGAGCAGCGGGCCGCGCGCGCCGCCGGCTTCGATCTGCGCCTGGCCGTCGGGCAGCGCCCAGAGCCAGGCCACGCGCACGCGTTCGGGGCCGATTTCGTCGTCGCGGTAGTGGAGTTCACCGGGCACGCCGGGAGCGCTGGGGTCGTCGCCATCGGGCGCGGGCAGGCCGGCGTCGCCTTGCAGCAGCACGCCCTCGGCGTTGCGGACCTGGTAATAGACGGTGTCGGTCTCATCGGCGCGCAGCAGCGCGGCGGCCTCGGGCGCGAGGGCATAACGGCGTTTGTCAGCGGCGTCCTTGGAGGCGGCGACGCTGGCGACTTGCAGGCTCAAGGAGCGGGCGATCTCGCCCAGCTCGCGGTCATACGGCCGGTTCGCGATGCTCTGCGCCACCAGCCAGGTCAACGCCACGCTGATCGGCCAGATCAGCAGCAGCGGCGCCAACATCCAGTCGAGGATCTCGCCGAACAGCGAGCGCTGGCCTTTCTCGACGGCCTTGCTCTCCTTGTCTGAGGACTCGGCCGCCTCAGCCATCAAGAAGCGATCTTCTCAAGGCAGTAGCCCAGCCCCCGCACGGTCGCGATGCGGATCGGGCCCTGCTCGATCTTCTTGCGCAGGCGGTGGATATAGACCTCGATGGCGTTGTTCGACACCTCTTCGCCCCACTCGCAAAGGCGCTCCACGAGCTGGTCCTTGCTGACCAGGCGGCCGGCGCGTTGCAGCAGCACTTCGAGCAGCGAGAGTTCGCGGGCCGAGAGTTCGATCATCTGCTCATTGATATAGGCGACGCGGCCGGTGGCGTCGAACGAGAGCGGGCCGTGCTTGATCACGGTGGACGCGGTGCCGAGACCACGCCGCGTCAATGCACGCACGCGCGCTTCGAGTTCCTGCAAGGAGAACGGCTTGGCCATGTAATCGTCGGCACCCAGGTCCAGGCCCTTGACGCGCTCCTCGATGCTGTCCGCCGCCGTCAAGATCAATACCGGCACGCTGGAGCCACGCGCGCGCAAACGCCGCAGCACCTCATGGCCATGCAGCTTGGGCAGACCCAGGTCGAGGATCAGCAGATCGAACTCGTGCGCGGCCAGCGCGGCGTCGGCCTCGCCGCCCGTGCTCACCTGATCGACGGCATAGCCCGAGGCGCGCAGCGAGCGCAACAGGCCATCGGCCAGCACTTGGTCGTCTTCGGCAATCAGGATGCGCATGCGCTCTCTTCCTTGGCGTTTGAAAAAGATTCTAGGTGCGCCCGCAGGTGGCTCACGCCATGAGCGACCTGGATCGCAAGATTGCAATCAGCAGCCACCCGAAACGCCTATCCGCGACCGGGCCGGCTTGGAAAACCCGGGCACAAGAAGTACTGTACAAACATACAGATTGCGCCATAATCCGCCCAACCTCACTGGAGACCGAACACCATGGACGCCCCCGTCAAGTCGCTGAACACCGAAAAAGCCAAGGCCCTGCAAGCCGCCCTCGCCCAGATTGAAAAGCAATTCGGCAAGGGTTCGATCATGCGCCTCGGTGAAGGCGAAGTGATCGAAGACATCCAGGTCGTCTCCACCGGCTCGCTCGGCCTGGACATCGCCCTGGGCGTCGGCGGCCTGCCGCGCGGCCGCGTGGTCGAGATCTACGGCCCGGAATCCTCGGGCAAGACCACCCTCACGCTGCAAGTCATCGCCGAGATGCAGAAGCTCGCCGGCACCTGCGCCTTCATCGACGCCGAACACGCCCTGGACATCCAGTACGCCCAGAAGCTCGGCGTGAACCTGCAAGAGCTGCTGATCAGCCAGCCGGACACCGGCGAACAGGCCCTGGAAATCGTCGACTCGCTCGTGCGCTCCGGCTCGGTGGACCTGATCGTCGTCGACTCGGTTGCCGCGCTCACGCCCAAGGCCGAACTCGAAGGCGAGATGGGTGACTCCCTCCCCGGCCTGCAAGCCCGCCTGATGAGCCAGGCCCTGCGCAAGCTCACCGCCACGATCAAGAAGACCAACTGCATGGTCATCTTCATCAACCAGATCCGCATGAAGATCGGCGTGATGTTCGGCTCGCCCGAAACCACCACCGGCGGCAATGCGCTGAAGTTCTACGCCTCCGTGCGCCTGGACATCCGCCGCATCGGCTCGATCAAGAAGGGCGAGGAAGTCATCGGCTCCGAGACCAAGGTCAAGGTCGTGAAGAACAAGGTCTCGCCCCCGTTCAAGACGGCCGAGTTCGACATTCTTTATGGCGAAGGCATCAGCCGCGAAGGCGAGATCATCGACATGGGCGTGATCGCCAAGATGGTCGAGAAGTCCGGCTCCTGGTACGCCTACAACGGCGAGAAGATCGGCCAGGGCAAGGACAACGCCCGCGAGTTCCTGCGCGAGAACCCGGACATCGCCCGCGAGATCGAGAACAAGATCCGTGAGTCGCTGGGCGTGGCGCAGCTCGGCAAGGCCGAGGCTGAATAAATAGAGCGGGCTGCAGAGCGTGGCGCGAGCCTCGCAGAAGCTGTCGCTGAAGGGCCGCGCCATCGCGCTGCTGGCCCAGCGGGAGCACAGCAGCACGGAGTTGCGGCGCAAGTTGCTGCGCATTGCGCGGGAGCGTGATGCGGCAGCGGCGGCGCTCGGTGCTGCTGCGGCGGCGGCCTCTGAATCTGGCGAGCTGCTTCCAACGGCGGCGGCAGACGAAGACGCCGCTGCGCTCAGCACCCAAGCCAGGATCGAAGAAGTCGACACCCTGCTGGCCTGGCTCCAGGCCCAGGGCTATCTGAGCGAAACGCGCTTCGTCGAATCGCGCATCCATGCGCGGGCTGCGCGCCACGGCAATCTGCGCATCCGACAGGAACTGGCCCAGCACGGCCTCGCGCTGGACGCCGACCAACTGGAGCGGCTCAAGGAAAGCGAGTTCGACCGCGCCCGCGCCATCTGGCAACGCAAGTTCGGAAATTCGTCGCCAGAAACAACGCGCGAACCGGCCGAGCGCGCCCGCCAGATGCGCTTCCTCGCCGGTCGCGGTTTCTCGGCCGACGTGATCCGTCGGCTGCTGCGCTACTCGGGCGGCGACGGCGAGTAACCAACCAGGCCTCCGCACCTCAAGCCAAGCCGCAAAGCCTAACGCCCACCTCCTGCAGACCCGACTCAAACCCTCGGGCGTCCAGGCCTGCAAGGCCCGCTTTCGCCAGTCCGTGCTACATTGCCGCCCTACGCACAAACCCTGGGTTAGCCCCATCGCGTCCCCGCAGCCTTCCCGCAGCCCCTGGCGGCGGATTTTTTGCGCCTGTTTTTGCGCCCATTAGCGCCCATGTCGTCCGCCCTCCCCAGCAGCCCACGCCATCTGATGCACCGTCGTGCCATCGACGTGCAGGTGTTTGCGCGCGAAGACGGTCACTTCGAGGCCGAAGCGCGCATCCAGGACACCAAGACGCGTGAGATCACGGTCGGCGGCGATGTCCGCGCACCCGGCGCGCCGATCCATGAAATGGTGCTGACGCTGGTGATCGATCGCCGCCTCAACATCCTGGCCGCGCACTCCGCATCTCCGGCCGTCGCGTACACCGGCCATTGCGAAGAACATGGCGACGCCTACCAGCGCCTCGTCGGCCTGAACCTGATGCAAGGGTTCCGCGCCGAAGTGAAGGCGCGGCTGGGCGGCGTGCTCGGCTGCACGCACATCACGGAACTCTGCACGGTGCTGCCCACGGCCGTGCTGCAAGGCTTTGCCGGCGCGGTGCTCGACACGCACGAAGGCAAGGATTCTTCGCATCAGCCGTACCAAATCGATCGCTGCCATGCCCTGCGCAGCGATGGCGAAGTCGTCAAGACTTTTTATCCCCGCTGGTATCGCGGCACATCTGCTGCCGCCGAGCCCGCGATCACCTGAAATTCTTCTCTTTCTTAAAGCGAGACTCTCATGAAGATTCACGAGTACCAGGGCAAGGAAATCCTGCGCCAGTTCGGCGTGCCCGTGCCACGCGGCATCCCGGCCTTCACCGTGCAAGAGGCTGTTGAAGCGGCTCAGAAGCTCGGCGGCCCGGTCTGGGTCGTGAAGGCTCAGATCCACGCCGGCGGCCGCGGCAAGGGCGGCGGCGTGAAGCTGGCCCGCTCGATGGACGACGTGAAGTCGCTGTCCGAGCAGATCCTGGGCATGCAGCTGGTCACGCACCAGACCGGCCCGGAAGGCCAGAAGGTCCGTCGCCTCTACATCGAAGACGGCGCCGACATCAAGAATGAGCTGTACGTCTCGCTGGTGACCGACCGCGGCACGCAGAAGGTGGCCTTCATCGCGTCCAGCGAAGGCGGCATGGACATCGAGGAAGTGGCCCACTCCACGCCCGAGAAGATCATCACCGAGATGATCGATCCGATCGCCGGCCTGACCGAAGCCCAGTCGCGCAAGATCGCCGCCGCCATCGGCCTGACCGGCGCGTCGGTCGACCAGGCGGTCGACATCTTCGCCAAGCTCTACAAGTGCTACATGGACACCGACGCGTCGCTGGTTGAAATCAACCCGCTGAACTGCGACTCCAAGGGCAACCTGATCGCCCTGGACGCCAAGTTCAACTTCGACGCCAACGCCCTGTTCCGTCACCCGGAAATCGTCGCCTACCGCGACCTGGACGAAGAAGATCCGGCTGAAGTCGAAGCCTCGAAGTTCGACCTCGCCTACATCTCGCTGGACGGCAACATCGGCTGCCTGGTGAACGGCGCCGGCTTGGCCATGGCCACGATGGACACCATCAAGCTGTTCGGCGGCGAGCCGGCCAACTTCCTGGACGTCGGCGGCGGCGCCACGGCCGAGAAGGTGACCGAAGCCTTCAAGATCATGCTGAAGAACCCCGAAGTGAAGGGCATCCTGGTCAACATCTTCGGCGGCATCATGAAGTGCGACACCATCGCCGAAGGCGTGATCACCGCCTGCAAGGCCGTGAACCTGTCCGTGCCGCTGGTCGTCCGCATGAAGGGCACCAACGAAGAGCTGGGCAAGAAGATGCTGGCCGAGTCCGGCCTGCCCATCATCGCCGCCGACACGATGGCCGAAGCGGCCACCAAGATCGTCGCTGCCGTCGCCTAAGCCGCCGCTGACCAGATAGGAAATCAACCATGTCCATCTACATCAACAAAGACACCAAGGTCATCACCCAAGGCATCACGGGCAAGACCGGTCAGTTCCACACGCTGGGTTGCCAGGCTTACGCCAACGGCAAGAACGCTTTCGTCGCGGGCGTGAACCCGAAGAAGGCCGGCGAGAAGTTCTCCGACATCCCCATCTTCGGCACCGTCAAGGAAGCCGCTTCGCAGACCGGCGCCACCGTCTCGGTGATCTACGTGCCGCCCGCAGGCGCTGCTGCCGCGATCTGGGAAGCTGTCGAGGCCGACCTGGACCTGGCGATCTGCATCACCGAAGGCATCCCCGTCCGCGACATGCTGGAAGTGCGCAACAAGATGCGCGCCAAGGAGCTTGCTGGCGGCAAGAAGACGCTGCTGCTGGGCCCCAACTGCCCCGGTCTGATCACGCCCGACGAAATCAAGATCGGCATCATGCCCGGCCACATTCACCGCAAGGGCCGCATCGGCGTGGTCTCGCGTTCGGGCACGCTGACGTATGAAGCCGTGGCTCAGCTGACCGAGATCGGCCTGGGCCAATCGTCGGCAGTCGGCATCGGCGGCGACCCGATCAACGGCCTGAAGCACATCGACGTGATGAAGGCCTTCAACGACGATCCGGACACGGATGCCGTGATCATGATCGGCGAGATCGGCGGCCCGGACGAGGCGGAAGCCGCGCGCTGGTGCAAGGACAACATGAAGAAGCCGATCGTCGGTTTCATCGCCGGTGTCACCGCTCCTCCCGGCAAGCGCATGGGCCACGCCGGCGCGCTGATCTCCGGCGGTGCCGACACGGCCGACGCCAAGCTCGCCATCATGGAAGAGTGCGGCTTCACCGTGACGCGCAACCCGTCGGAAATGGGCAAGCTGCTCAAGGCGCTGCTGAAGTAATCCGACGCGCTGAGCGCAAGCCCTCACGGTTTTGCGCCCAGCGCGAGCCCTCACGGGTTTTCGCTTCGCCTACGTGCCGCCCCGAATGGGCGGCATTTTTTTCGCCTTTACGATGCAGCAATGGAAGCACTGCTCAATCCGGCGATGTGGATCGCCCTGCTCGAAATCATCTGGGTCAACATCCTGCTGTCCGGCGACAACGCGGTGGTGATCGCGCTGGCCGCGCGCAACCTGCCCGCGCACCAGCAGAACCGCGCGGTGCTGTTCGGCAGCGGCGCGGCCATCGTGCTGCGCGTGGTGTTGACGCTGTTCGCCGTGGCGCTGCTGCAGTTCCCGTACCTGAAGCTCGTGGGCTCGCTGCTGCTGCTCTGGATCGCCGTGCAGCTGCTGGCCGACAAGGGCGACGAGGGCGAGGTCAAGGCCAGCGCCTCGCTCTGGCACGCGGTGCGCACGATCCTGATCGCCGACCTGGTGATGAGCCTGGACAACGTGATCGCCGTGGCCGGCGCCGCCAACACCGCGCCGGTGGAGATGCGCACGCCGCTGCTGGTCGCCGGCCTGGCGCTGTCGATCCCGCTGATCATCTTCGGCTCGACCCTGCTGCTCAAGGTGATGGAGCGCTTCCCGGTGATCATCACGCTGGGTGCCGCGCTGCTCGGCTTCGTCTCGGGCGAGATGGCGCTGAGCGATTCGGCCATCGAGGACTGGGTGGCTGCGCACCTGCACCACCTGGAGCTGCCGATCGAGATCGCCTGCGCCGTGGGCGTGGTGGTCGTGGGCATGTGGCTGGCGCGCCGTTCGCGGGCCGCCGAGCCCAAGCCGCAGTAGCTTGCTGTCCTACAGCAAAGCCGGCCTGCGGCGCCCCTGGGTCATTAAGATCGACCCATGAGTGAGAAGCGTGGAATCTGGGGCCGGCTGTTCGGCAAAAGCAGTACGGACGACAGCAGCAGCGGCGGCAAGGGGCCGTCCGGCCTTGCCCGCTACCAGCGTGAGCGCGAGTTGGGTCGCGGGGCCATGGGCGAGGTCTGGCTCGCCACCGACCTGCAAACGAACCAGCCGGTGGCGCTGAAGCTGCTGGCGCTGTCCCGCGAGTTCTCCGCCGAAGACCTGGCCGACGTACGCGAACGCTTCATGCGCGAAGCCCACGCCGCGCAGCAGCTGCACCACCCGGACATCCTGCAAGTGCTGGAGACGGGCGATTCGGGGTCCGACGCGTGGATTGCGATGGAATTCGTGAAGGGCCACGACCTCAGCCACTTCAGCCGCCCGGGCAACCTGCTGCCGGCGGCCGAAGCGGTGAAGATCGGTGTCCGTCTGGCTCGCGCGTTAGCCCACGCGCACGAGCAGGGCGTCGTCCACCGCGACATCAAGCCCGCCAACGTCATGTACGAGCGCGAGACGGGCCAGCTCCGCATCATGGATTTCGGCATCGCCCGCGTGTCCGACGGCAGCCGCACGCGCACCGGCCTCGTGCTGGGCACGCCGTCCTTCATGTCGCCCGAGCAGCTCGCCGGCCTGAGCGTCGACGGCCGCAGCGACCTCTACTCGCTCGGCGTCCTGCTCTACCAACTGCTGACGGGCCAGCTGCCGCACCAGTCCGACTCGATGGCCGTGCTGATGCAGAAGATCGCCACCGCGCCGCCGCCCGACGTCCGCCACTACCGCCCCGACCTGCCCGAATCCCTGGCCATGGTGCTGGCCTTGACGCTCGAAAAGCGGCCCGAACTCCGCTACGCCTCGGGCCAGCAGCTGGCGCAGGACCTCGAAGCAGTGTTGGATGCCGGCATCAAGGAGGCGCGCAAAACCTCCGGTGCAGGCACGAAACCTGCGGAACCTGACACATCCGGCACGACTGGCAACGGTGCGCCGGCGGCATTCGCACAGACGCAGCGCATCGAGCTCGGGGAAGCGGTGCAAAATCGCGCTCCACCGCCACCCCCGAAGTCAAACGGACCATGAATCTGGAGTTCTTCCACCTCACCGACGTCGGTCGCGCCCGCGACAACAACGAAGACTCGGTGGCCGTGGAACCACAGGTGAATCTTGCCGTCCTGGCCGACGGCATGGGCGGCTACAACGCCGGCGAAGTCGCGAGCCAGATGCTCACGAGCTTCATCTCGACCGAGCTCGGCCGCTGGCTGCTCGAATCGGGCGAAGCCACCGTGACCGGCGACGTGCGCCGCGCCATGGACATCTGCGTGGACAACGCCAACCGCGCCATCTTCAACGCCGCCAACACCAACCCGCGCTACGCCGGCATGGGCACGACGCTCGTGCTGGGCGTGTTCCGCGAGGACGGCCTGCTGCTGGGCCACGTCGGCGATTCGCGCGGCTACCGCCTGCGCGGCAACCAGCTCACGCAGATCACGCGCGACCACTCGCTGTTGCAGGAACAGATCGACGCCGGCCTGCTCACGCAGGAAGAAGCGGCCTATTCGAGCAACAAGAACCTCGTGACCCGCGCCGTCGGCGTGGAGGACACGGTGATGCTCGAACTGCACCAGCACGAGGTCCAGCCGGGCGATGTGTATCTCTTCTGCTCGGACGGCCTGTCCGACATGGTCGATGAAGAAGCGATCGCGCAGTTGTTGATTAGCCACCCGAGCTTGCCGGAAGCGGGCCAAGCGCTCGTGGACGCCGCCAACGAGGCGGGCGGGCGGGATAATATTGCGGTCGTGCTTGCGCGAGCGGAGGGTCGCGTCAAGCCCGAAGGTCGGGCTTGGTGGCCATTTGGCAAGCGATAACACACAAGACAACAAGACTTGAGGTCAAGCATGGGCAAGCTGGTGGTTTCGCTCGACGGGGTCGTGATCAAGGAAGTTCAGCTCACCAAGGACAAGACCACCCTCGGGCGCCGGCCGTACAACGACATCGTCATCGACAACCTCGCCGTCTCCGGCGAGCACGCCGTGCTGCAAATGGTCGGTTCCGACGTCTTCATCGAGGACCTCAACTCCACCAACGGCACCTACATCAACGGCAAGGCGATCAAGAAGCAGCTGCTGTCCAACAACGACGTGGTCGAGGTGGGCAAGTACAAGATCAAGTTCCTGCTCGAGGATGCTGGCGATTACGAGAAGACCATGATCTTCAAGCCGGGCACCGCCGCCGCCAGCGCGCACGGCAGCCCGTCCGGCTTCGGCCTGCCCTCGGCCTTCGGCTCGCTGCCGCCGGCCGCGGCCAGCAGCCAGCCTGCGGCGATCAAGGTGCTCTCGGGCGCCGCCGCGGGCCGTGAAGTGAGCCTGACCAAGGTCGTCACCACCGTCGGCAAGCCCGGCGTGCAGGTGGCCTCCATCACCAAGCGCCCCAGCGGCTATGTGTTTGCCCACGTCGAGGGCAATGCACGCCCGTCCGTCAACGGCGAACCGCTGACGGCCGAATCCGTCGCCCTGCGAAACGGCGACGTGATCGAGCTGGCCGGCACGCAAATGCAGTTCATCCAGGGCTGAGAAGCCACACGCGGGGCGCCCGCGCGCGTGAAGCAAATCACGCCCGCGGCGCGGCATCCCGAACTCGACTGAGAAAGGCGGCATTGCTGCCTTTGCACCCCTCCCGAGACTGCATACATTGAGGTCTGAAAGCCACGGTGACGATGCCGTGACAGACCCTCAAAAAAATCCTGCCTCATGAAGATCCGCGTCCTGGGCTGTTCCGGTGCCATTGCCGCCGGCTACAAGACCACCGCCTTCCTGCTCGACGATGACGTGCTCATCGACGCAGGCACGGGCGTGGCCGACTTGCCGCTCGACGCGCTCGCCCGCATCGACCACATCCTCGTTACGCATTCGCATCTGGACCATGTGCTGTCGATTCCGCTGCTGGCGGACTCAGTGCTGCGGTTGCGCGATGCGGCCGGCCGCCCGCCGATCCAGATCCACGCGCTGCCCGAAACGCTTGCCGCCCTGAAGGCGCACCTGTTCAACGGCGTGATCTGGCCCGACTTCACTCGCCTGCCGCGGCCGGACGCGCCGGTGCTTGCGCTGCGTCCGTTCCAGATTGGTGACCGCCTCGAACTCGGCGGCCGAACGATCGAAGTCCTCTCCGCCCGCCACACGGTGCCCGCCTGCGGCTTTGCGGTCGAGGGCCCGCAAGGTCACTGGATCTTCACCGGCGACACCGGCCCGAATCCCGCCCTCTGGGAGCGGTTGGCGCAGCTGAAGGTCAGCCATCTCGTCATCGAGACGGCATTCGGCAACGACGAATGCGAGCTGGCCCGCATCAGCCAACACCTCTGCCCGACCGAACTGGCGCGGGAGCTGAGACACCTGCAGGGGCAGATCCAGGTCCACATCACGCACATCAAGCCAGGCGAGAGCCAGGCCGTCATGGCGGAGGTAGGGGCGCTGATCACCGACCACCGCATCACCGCGCTGCAAGCTGGCCAGATCATCGATCTCTGATCGGCCGCGAACCGACCGGTTCCTGACATTTGCGGCACGTCTCGTTACCTGTCACTGACGCAATCTGTCAGTCCCGTCTCGGATCGGGCCACGCCAACTGACGAAATTTGTCAGTCCTGCGCACCAGACCCCCGCCAGAGCGTGCAATCACGCACGAACTTCAACCCGCATCTGGGTTGGCACGACCCCTGCATTCAGGGGGAGTGTTCCCACCCCTCACCTGTCACCGAATTTTCTCTAGGAGATTTCAATGAAGCGCAGCATTCAAAAGGGTTTCACCCTGATCGAACTGATGATCGTCGTGGCCATCATCGGCATCCTGGCCGCCGTGGCGATCCCGCAGTACAAGGACTACACGATCAAGGCCAAGATCGGCAACGCCACCTCGGCCGCTGATCCGCTGAAGACGGCTGTGGCACTGTGCGTGCAAGAAGGTGGTTTTGCTACCGCTTCGGCAATTACCGGCTGCGGCAATGTCGCCGCAGACGTCAACTCGGGCGTGCCCGCGTTCGTCGCGACCAAGGAAGTTTCCGCCGGCGCCGTTGCGACGAATGGCGTCATCGTGCTCACGCTTGATTCCAGCGTTGGTATCGGCACGCCCACGATCACTTTCACGCCTGTCGTCACCGGCAACGCCCTGAAGTGGACGATCAGCACCTCGGTCAGCCAGTCTTCGTACCCGGCTGTCTACGCTGCGATCACGAAGAACTCGTCGACCTGATCCTCGGTCTGACTCCCTAGAAAGAGAGCTCCCATCGGAGCTCTCTTTTCATTTCCGCTTGCCAGACATGACGACAACCCAAGCACGATGGGCCTTCCACGCCTTCGCATTCGCCACCGTCGCTGGTTTGTGGATGCTGACGCAGCCTTACCCCGGCCTGCGGCACGACGCCGTGCTGTACCTGGCGCAAGCGCTCAAGGCGTCCAGGCCCGCACAGTTCGATCACGATCTGTTCTTCGCGTTCGGCTCGCAGGACCGCTATTCCATCTATCCGCTGTTCTTCGGCGCCCTCTTCGGGCACATCGAAGTCTGGCCCGCGCAGGCCATCATCATCTGGCTTTGCCATGGCGCATTCCTGGCCGCCATCTGGCAACTGCTGCCCGCCCGCCTGGGTTTGCGCGAGCGATGGCTCGGCCTTGCCGCCCTGGCACTGCTGCGCCCCCTTTACGGCGGCATGAGCATCGTGGGCTTCTGCGAGCCCTTTCTGACCGCGCGCAGCGTCGCAGAACCCCTGGCCCTCTGGTCCATCGTCTGCTTTCAGAACCGAAAGCAGACGATGGCCTGGCTGCTGGTCCTCTTCGCCATCGCCATCCATCCCCTGATGTCCGCGCCCGTCGCCCTGGGCCTCTGGCTGATGAGTTGCTCGCGCGACCGCCGCTGGCTGCTGCTGCTACCGGTGTTCGCGGGCCTGGTCGCCGCGCTCGCCCTGGCGGGCAACCCTCCGTTCGACGCGCTGCTGAAGCAGTATCCGGATGACTGGTGGACACTCGTTGCGCAGGCGAACGACCAGGTGCTGGTGCGCAATTGGGTGGCGAGCGATTGGGCATCCATCGTCGTCGATTTCGGCGTCATTTTCGGCAGTCTGGCCCTCTATCGCGCCGAGCAGAAAGCTGCACTGATCGCCACCGCGATCAGTGCAGCGGTGCTGCTGGCGATCACAGTCACCTTCACCCAGATCTATCGCAACGAACTCCTCACACAGTTGCAGCTGTGGCGAGGGCTGTGGGTCGTGCGGGCATTCGCCGTCGCCCTGACACCTGCCCTGCTGCTCGGCATGTCTCGAAAGGGCGCCACCGGTCTGGCCACGGCCTGCAGCGTCGCCTGCGTGGTCGCCATGGCCAATCTGCATTGGGGCGCCACCTGGACCGGTATGTTGTGGCCTGCACTGCACCTGTGGATCTGGCGGACCCGGCAGCCGGTCAGCCCCTTCATGCTGCGGGTGAGCATCGCGATGTCCGCGATCTCAATGCTGGCCATTGGCTTGTTCGCGTACTTCCTGTTCCGCGCCACGCCGGTCGATGACGCGACCTACCTGGATTTCAGCTCCCCAGGCATCGCACTGGTCACCTTCCCCCTGTATGCCCTGGCCGTGCTGGCCTGGGTGTGGCGACTCCACTGGCGCGACGGCATCCGGCTCACCCGGGCGGGTCTCGTCTACGGCACGCCCGCGCTGGCCCTGGTGCTGGTCCTGACCGGTGCGCTGCTCTGGGATCGGCGCCCGCCGCTGACCCGCTACATGGAGAGCCATCTCCACGAATCTCATCCCTTCGAGGCGTTGGTGCCGCAAGGCGCCGAGGTGTACTGGGACAACAGCCTGGCCGCGACCTGGTTCATCCTCAAGCGCCCGAGCTACTTCTCCGCCCCCCAGGGCGCAGGCCTGCTCTTCAACGAAGGCACGGCCCACGCCTGGGCTCGCCGCTCGAAAACGCTCGATCCGATCACACAGAGACGGCTGAGCTGCGAGATGTTCACGATTCTTCTGCCCAAACTGCCGGAAGGCACGCCGCCTTGCCTCTCGCTGCCGGAAGATGAGGTCCTGGGCGCTTGCCGTGCCGCGCCCGAGCTGCAATTCGTCGTTTCCGCCGAGCTGTATACCCGGAAGCCCCTGGCCACCTGGGAAGTCCCCGAAGGCCGTGAGCCGTTCAAGACCGAATACCTCTATGCCTGCTCATCCTTCCGCTGAATCCCCGTTGCAAGGCCGCGCCCTTCGGGAATTGCTGGGCTACTTCGGCTGCAGCGTGCTCGCCTTGCTGCTGGACACCGCGGTCTTTGCATGTGCGCTTGAAATTGGCGGTATGTTGCAGATCGCGGCCGCGCTCGGCTTCATCGCCGGCGTCAGCTGCGCCTACTTCTGCAGCGTGAAATTCGTCTTCCAGGCCCGCCGCCTGCAGGATCGCTCGACCGAGTTCGCCGCCTTCGTCGCCGTCGGCCTCGCCGGCCTCGTGCTGACCGAGGCGCTGTTGTGGCTCCTCGTCCAACAATGGCACCTCACCCCGGTCGCCGCCAAGCTGGCCACCGCGGGCATCGTCTTCTTCTTCAACTTCGGCGTTCGCAAGGCCCTGCTGTTCAACCCTGCGCGCCGCCCCGTCGCGGCTCAACAAGACAGCCGCCTGGAACCGCTCCTGTGACCGATCAAGTCCTCATCATCGGCGCCGGCCCCGCCGGGCTCACCGCTGGCCTCGAACTGCTGCGCGCCGGCAGGTCCGGCGTGACCATCGTCGAATCCACGGCCGACATCGGCGGCCTGTCCAAGACGGTCAACCACAAGGGCAATCGCATCGACATCGGCGGCCACCGCTTCTTCTCGAAGTCGGGCTGGGTGATGGACTGGTGGCGTCAGATGCTGCCGATCGCGCGTCCCGCTGATGCTGCTGACGCCGAATCCTTCCGTCTCGCCTACCAGGGCGCGAGCAGCCTGCTCGGATCGCAAGGCATCACGGCGCAGGAGTCGGAAGAGGACGTGCTGCTGATCCGCAGCCGCCTCTCGCGCATCTATTTCGGCGGCCAGTTCTTCGACTACCCGCTCAAGCCAGGCCTGGACATGGCGATGAAGATGGGGCCGATGAAGTGCCTGAGCTTCGGCGCCAGCTATGCGCGCTCGCACCTCGCGCCGATCAAGCCCGAAGCCACGCTCGAAGACTTCTTCATCAACCGCTTCGGCCGCCAGCTCTACCTGCAGTTCTTCAAGGAGTACACCGAGAAGGTCTGGGGCGTGCCGTGCCACGAGATCAGCGCCGCCTGGGGCGCCCAGCGCATCAAGAGCCTCTCGATCGCCAAGGCGCTGCAGCACGCGGCGCGCAAGGCGCTGGGCCGCGGCGACAAGGCCGAGCAGACCTCGCTGATCGAGAGCTTCCTCTATCCCAAATACGGCCCCGGCCAGATGTGGGAGAGCGCGGCGGCCGAGTTCGAACGCCGCGGCGGACGCCTGATCCGCCAGGGCCGTGTGGCCGAGATCCAGCGCAGCGAATCTCGCATCACCGGTCTCACGATCGAGCGCGCCGACGGCAGCCGCGAACAGCTGGCCGGCTCGCATGTGATCTCCACCATGCCGGTGCGCGAACTGGTCCAGGCGCTGCGCCCGGCCGCCACGCCCGAGGCACTGGAGATCGCCAACGGCCTGCAGTACCGCGACTTCATCACCGTCGGCCTGCTCTACCGCCGCCGCGGCGCCATCGCGCAGCTGCGCGACAACTGGATCTACATTCAGGAGCCGGGCGTGAAGGTCGGCCGCGTGCAGGTCTTCAACAACTGGAGTCCGTACATGGTGGCCGATCCGGACACCGTGTGGGTCGGCCTCGAGTTCTTCGCACGCGACGACGATGCGCTCTGGGCGCTGGGCGACGGCGCGCTCAAGGAACTCGCCATCCGCGAGATGCAGCAGCTCGGCCTCGGCGACGCCGCCGACGCGCTGGATGCCACTGTGATCCGCATGCCCAAGGCCTACCCCGGCTACTTCGGCGCAGCGTACGAACGCTTCGACGAACTGCGCGAATGGCTCGACGGCCTGTCCAACCTCTTCCTCGTCGGCCGCAACGGCATGCACCGCTACAACAACCAGGATCACTCGATGCTGTCGGCTCGGCTGGCGGCGCAGAGCATCCTGGCCGGCCGCGCCGATCACGAGGCGATCTGGGCGATCAACATCGACGATGCGTACCACGAGGAGGCGGACGCTTCCGCGACAGACAAGGCGCCCGCCGCACTGGCCAGCGCCTGATGCCGGCGCGCCGGCCCGCTACAGTTGCGGATTCCCCGGCGCAAGCCCACTGATCCGATGACCGCCACTGCCAGCACTGCCAGCACTGCCACGCCGAACTCCGACCTGCTCTGGGCCCTCATCGCCCTGGCGCTGGCCACGGCGGCGCCCACGCTGATCGCGTACAGCCAGACGCCGTCATCGACGCTGTACAACCAGCTGGCCGCGATCTTCGGCTGGGGCGCGACGCTGCTGCTGCTGTCGGAGAACGTACGGCGCCTGCGCTTCGACGCCACGGTCGCCACGCTGCTCCTGCTGCTCGCCGCCCCGGTGGTGTCCATCTTCGTCAACGGCCTGCCGTTCGGCCTGGCGCTGGAAACGATCGGCCTGGTCGGCTCGGCCCTGCTGGTCTACACCTGCGCAACAGGCCTCGATGAGCGGCTGCGCGCACTGGTCTTCCGCTGGTTCTGCTGGGGCCTGGTGATGGCTGGCGTGCTCGCCATGGCGGTGAGCCTGATCCAGGTGTTCAAGCCCGCGTGGTCCGACGGCACCTACATCGCTCACTCGGGTCTGCCCGGCCGCGCCGTGAGCAACATGCGCCAGCCCAATCACCTGGCGAGCCTGATGGTCTGGGCCTGCGTGGCGCTGGCCTGGCTCGGCGACCGGCGCGCGTTCGGCCGCACCACGCTCATCACGTGGCCGCTACTGCTGTTCGGCTTCGTGTTCACCATCGTGCTCTCGGCTTCGCGCACGGGCATGTGGGCCGGCATTCCGTTGCTGGCGATCTGGGGCGTGATCGATGTCCGGCTGAGCCGCTCGACCCGCCTCGTGCTGGTGTCCAGCCTGCTGATGTTCTTCGTCAGCTGGAAGCTGATGGATGTGTGGGCCGCCAGTGGCCATGCCTTCGGCGCGCAGACGCGGCTGGACCAGGAGGGCGCCGGCTCCGACACGCGCCTGGCCATCCTCGCAAACGCCTGGTCGCTGGTGAAATCCAACCCCTGGACCGGCGTTGGCTGGGGCGAGTTCAACCTCGCCTGGACAATGACGCCTTTCCCCACGCGGCCGGTCGCGTTCTTCGACCATACGCACAACATCCTCATGCAGTTCGCCGTGGAGCTGGGCCTGCCGCTCACGCTGCTGATCACGGTCCTGCTGCTCTGGACCCTGGTCCAGCGCCTGCTGTCGGTCTTGCACTCCCGTGGCGAGGACGCCACGCTGCGTTCCGCCGCGCTGATGATGGTGCTTGCGATCGGCGTGCACAGCCTGCTCGAGTACCCGCTCTGGTACGCCTATTTCCTGCTGCCCGCGGCGTTCGCGATGGGCGTGGGCGCGATGCCGGTCGAAGGGTCCGAGCAACGCAGCGCGGGCACGCTGCTGTCGGTGGCCGGCGCCCTGCTGCTCGCGGCCAGCATCTTCGCGGCCTGGGACTATCAGCGCATCGTCGTGATCTACGCGCCCGCAGCGGGCGACGCACCGCTGACCGAGCGCGTGCGCGAAGGCCAGCGCGCGCTGATCTTCGGTCCGCTGGCCGACTACGCCGCAGCCACCAGTCTGCCGGGCAACACCCGCGCGCTCGAGGCCGCGCAGCGGACCGGCCACAACCTCATCGACGTGCGCCTGATGATGGACTGGGCCGAGGAGTTGCACGAGCATGGTGACGACGATCGCGCGCGTTATGTGGCCGCCCGCGTGCGCGAGTTCCGCAATCCGCAGGCCGCGACCTGGTTTGCCGGCTGCGACAAGGAAGGTGCCGAGCGCCCGTTCCAGTGCGATCCGCCCAAGCGCGAATACAACTGGCGCGAACTGCGTCAACCTTGAAGGCCTCACCGACCTTGAAAGACCTGCGTTCGGACTCGAAGCTCACGCTGCTCGACGGCCTCATCTGCGCCTACCTGGTCCTGCCGCTGCTGCTGTTTTGCACGTGGTTCCAGTGGCCCGTCGCATTGGCTTTTCTCGCGCTCATCGGCCAGGGCTTTCACAACGCCTTGCGCGGCGCATGGCGAGGCGGAATCGGGGTGCAGACGAAGTGGGGGGTGTCGATCGCAGCCATTGCGCTTGGCTGGACCGCGCTGTCGGGCGTCGGGCACTTCGTCTTCGCCAACCTCGACTGGGTCATACGCGACGCGGTGCTGCGTGACCTGACCCAAACCGCGTGGCCGCCAAAGTACGGCAACGAAGGCCACGTTGCACTGATCCTGCGAGCGCCGGTCGCGTACTACCTGCCTGCAGCGGCCCTGGGTTCGGTGCTGGGCCTGCAGGCGGCGGACCTCCTGCTGTATCTCTGGACGGCGCTGGGTTTCGGCTTGTTCCTTTGCGCCGTCACGACGCTGTTCTCTACAGGGCGCGAGCGTCTCATCGCCTGCGCGTTGATGGTCGGTTTCGGCGGCCTCGACCTGATCGGCGTTCACGTGCTGGAAGGCGGTTGGCCGCGGTTCGGAGAACACATCGAATGGTGGGCCGAGTTCGCCCAGTACTCGTCCAATTCGACGCTGATGTTCTGGGTCCCGAACCACGCCTTGCCGGCCTGGCTGGGCCTCGCGCTGGTGATGCGACTTTGGCGCCAGCCCGAGCTCGCCCGCATCACGCCCTTGCTCGCCGCGGCCATTCCGCTCTGGTCTCCGCTGTCGGCCCTGGGCCTGGCACCGTTCTTCATCGCCGCACTGAACTGGCGGCGCGACGTGCGCCTGGTCTTCTCCCTGCGCTACAGCTGGCCGCTGATCGCCATCGGCCTGCTCATGGCGCGGTACATCACCATGGACACGCAGTCCCTGCCGCATGGCTGGAACATGAGCATCTTTGCCAGCCCGTCGGCCTTCTGGGTGGTCTATCTGGCGTTCTGCTTCTTCGAATTCGGTCTGCTGGCGCTGGTGCTGTTTCCCTTGCGGGTCTACGACTTCAGGCTGGTCATGGCGCTGGTCATCCTCCTGGTGCTGCCCTTTTTCCGCTTCGGTCCCGGCAATGATCTGGTGATGCGCTGCTCGATTCCCGCACTGGCCGTACTGGCGCTGGCCGCCGTGCGTCCGCTGGCGCAGAGCCGGCAAACCTTCTGGCGATGCCTGCTCGTCGTGGTGCTGGGCATCGGTGCACTGGGGGCAGCCCAGGAGCCCGAGCGCGCCTTCCTGAAAGACCGCTGGGCGCTGACCGGCGAGACGCTGGCCGAGGCTTCGGCCGCGGGACCACTGCCCGACAACTACATCGGCGGCCTGGCGCATCCTGGACTGGCATGGCTGATGCGCGAGCCGACCCTGGTGCAGCCGAGCCCGCCACGGCCGCGGCCGGCACGACCGCGACCCGCACCCTGACGCGTCAGAAGTCCTCGCGCGCCGCAGGCCCCCCGGATTCGAAGTTCACACGCCGCTTCTCCACCACCCACGGATGGCGCTGCAGGCGCAGGTGAATCGCCGCCACGTACTCGCCGATCAATCCCATGATGAGGATCTGCACCGAAGAGAACAGGAAGATGCCGATCAGCAGCGGCGCCTGGCCAAGCGGGAACGAATCCCAGAACAGCAGCTTGGCCACCAGATAGCCGGCAGCGATCACGAAGCCCAGGGCCGACAGCAGCAGGCCGGTGATGGTCGCCACGCGCACCGGCGCCTTGCTCATCGAGGTCAGGCTGTTGATCGCCTGGTCGATCAGCGTCAGCAGCCCGTTCTTCGTGGCGCCGTATTTGCGCGGCGGCTTGTCGTAGGCGACCGTGCTCGTCGGCAGGCCGATCTCGGCCACCATCGCGCGCGACATCGGATTGGGCCCGCCCATCTCGCGCATGCACTCGATCACGCGCCGCGAATAGAGTCCGAAGCCCGTGAACGCCTCGATCAGCGGCGCAGAGTCGCTGACCTTGGCCATGATCCGGTAGTAGGCGCTGCGACAGCGCTTCATCACGATGCCGTCGGCGCTGCTCTTGTAGACCCCGGCCACGACGTCAGAGCCGCGCTCCCAGAGCGCGACAAATTCGGGGATCAGTTCGGGCAGGTCCTGAAGATCGCTGGCGAGGTAGATGCACGCATCGCCACTCGCCTGCATCAGCGCATGGAACGGCGAACGGATAGGCCCGAAGTTGCGCGCGTTGACGATCAGCTTGACGCGCGGATCACGCGCGCACCATGCGCTGACGCGTTCCACGGTGCGGTCGGCAGACGCGTTGTCGATCCAGACGATCTCCAGCGCGTAGCGCGCATCCAGGCCTGCGAAGACGGCGAAGACGCGCTCGAACCATTCGTCGACATTGCCCTCCTCGTTGAACGATCCGGTGACGAGGCTGAGTGTTCTTTTCGGTTCCGCTGCGAAGTGCATGTGTGAAGGCACGATGGGTTCAGGTTCGGTACCGCTGCGAGCTTAAGATCCGGCCGCCGCCAACAAGACGCCACGCCATGAACGCAGGACAGTTCGTCAGATCGCTCCACGATTCCCAGTTCAGGCGCTTCCTGCTGACGGGCGTGGTGAACACCTTGTTCGGCCTGTCCGTCTACGTCGTCTGCATTCTCGCCGGAATGCAACCGTGGGTGGCGATGCTGGTGGGAACGGTGCTCGGCGTCGCGTTCAACTTCCTGAGCTTCGGCAGCTACGCATTCCGTGACCTGTCGATCCGGCGGCTGCCGCGCTTCCTGGCCAGCTACGTTGCCACCTACTTCTTCAATCTCGGCGCCTTCCACGCGCTGCACGCCTGGATCGACAGCCTCGTGTGGTGCCAGGTGATCCTGACGCCGCTGGTGGCGATGTTCTCCTACCTGTCGATGTCCAACTTCGTGTTCAGGCGCAAGCCGGCGGCCTGAGCGAACTCAGACGGAAGCGGCTGCGGTCCAATCCCCGCTCTTCCCGCCGTGCTTCTCCAGCACCCGCACGTTCTCCATCACCATGCCGCGGTCCACGGCCTTGACCATGTCGTAGATGGTGAGCAGGCCGATCTGCACGGCGGTCAGGGCCTCCATCTCCACGCCGGTGCGGCCGAGCGTCTCGACCTGCGCGGTGCAAGTCACGGTGTCAGCTGCTGCATCGATCTCGAACTCCACCGTGACGCGGGTGAGCGGCAGGGGATGGCAGAGCGGGATCAGGTCGGCCGTGCGCTTGGCGGCCTGGATGGCGGCGATGCGGGCGATGCCGAGCACGTCGCCCTTCTTGGCGGTGCCGCTCTGGATCAGCGCCAGCGTGGCGGGCTGCATGCGGATGCGGCCGGCGGCGATGGCGATGCGGTGGGTCTCGGCCTTGGCGGCCACGTCGACCATGTGCGCCTGCCCTTGGGCGTCGAAATGTGTCAGCGCTGGATTCACGGCAACAATCAGGAAAAACCGCTTCGCGGCGATGGTGTCATGATAGGCCGGCGTGTACGCTTGGGCGCCGGGGGATTTTGAGGAGACTTTGTTGAGCGGATTTCGAATCGCTGTGCGCCGTCTGACGGTGCGCCGGCTCATTGCGTCGGCCGTCTCTCTGGCGTTGCTGCTGCCCCCCGCCGCCCCGGCGCAAGTCAACCTGCCTTCGCTGGGCGACTCGGTCTCGCAGGACCTGGACGTGAACTCGGAGCGCCGCTACGGCGACGAGATCATGGCGGAGATCTGGCTCGATCCGGATTGCATCGACGACCCGCTGCTGCAGGAATACCTCGTCGGCACCTTCGAGCCGTTGGTGGCCGCGGCGCGCAAGCTCGGCAACATCACCGAAGAAACCTCTGACCATTTCGCCTGGCGCGCCTTCCTCGTGCGCGACAAGACGATCAACGCCTTCGCCCTGCCCGGCGGCTTCATCGGCGTGCACTTGGGCCTGATCGCGATGACGGGCTCGCGCGACGAGCTCGCTTCGGTGCTCGGGCACGAGCTCTCGCACGTCACGCAGCGCCACATCGCGCGGCGCATCGCCGGCGATTCACGCAACAGCCTGCTGGCCACAGCGGCCCTGCTCGCCGGCATCCTCGCTGCCGCCAAGGGCGCGCCCGATGCGGCGCAGGCCGCGATCGTCACCGGCCAGGCCGCGGCGCAGGCCGCCTCGCTGGCCTTCTCGCGCGACATGGAACGCGAGGCCGACCGCGTCGGCTTCCAGGTGATGAGCACGGCCGGCTACGCCCCCTCGGGCATGTCCAGCATGTTCGAGCGCATGGAGCAGGCCACGCACCTGATGGACTCAGGCAACTACCCCTACCTGCGCTCGCACCCGCTGACCAACGAGCGGATCGCCGACTCGCGGCTGCGCGTGGGCACCAAGGATTTCGTGCGGCCCGTCGGCACGCCCGAGCACGCGATGATGGCCGCTCGCGCCCGCGTGCTGATGGACACGACCGTGGCCTCGCTGCTGCCCTTGCAAAAGCTCGACCAGGGTGCGCGTGACGACGCCCGCAACGGCACCGGCTTCGACCAGCTCGGCGGCCGCTACGCCAGCGCGCTGGCCTCGATCAAGCTGCGCGACTGGGCGCGCGCCGAGCGCGCCATCGATGCAGCCGAGCAACTGCTGCAAGGCTTCGGCGACCGGGATGTGGGCGGCCGCGCGCATCGCGACCTCGTCTTCCTGCGCGCCGAACTCGCTCAGGCCCGCGTACAACCCGCCGCGGGCATGGCCGCGCTCGACACGCTCACCGCCGATCGCTCGCGCCCGATGCTGATGGCGCGCGCCGGCCTGGCGATGGAACTTCCGGACCGCAACGCGTCGCGCACGGCGGCCGACGATCTGCAGACCTGGACCAGCCTGCACACGGAAGACATGCTCGCCTGGAGCACGCTGGCGCAGTTGTGGGACCGGCTCGGCCAGCCGCTGCGTTCGGTGCGCGCGCAGGCCGAGGTCCATGCCGCCGCCGGCGACCTGAAAGGCGCGATCGACCGCCTGCGCTCGGGCTTGCGCCTGTCCCGCTCCCCGAGCGCCGATCAGATCGAAGCCAGCGTCATCGATGCGCGCCTGCGCACGCTGACGTACCAGCGCCGTCAGCGTCTGGCGGAGATGTACCCGAACGGCGTGCCGCGCGGCGAGGAGCCGTGATGCTTCGGCGGCGGCTTATTCGTCGCCGCTGAACAGCCGCTCGATCAGCACGTCGATCGCCATGCCGCACAGGCTGTAGATCAGCGAGCCGATCAGCGCGGCCCAGAAGCCAGTCACACCGAAGCCGTCGAGCACGGTGGCCGCGGCCCAGAACATCAGCGCGTTGATGACGAAGAGGAAGAGCCCGAGGCTCACCACCGTCACCGGCAATGTGAGCAGCACGAGGATCGGCCGCAGCAGCGTGTTGAACAGGCCGAGCACGGCCGCGGCGATCAGCGCCGAGGTGAAGCTCTTCACCTCGACACCCGGATAGAGATGCGCCACCAGCAGCAGGGCCAGGGCGAGGAGCAGCCAGCGCACGAGGGTCTTCATGGGCGCCGAGCATACAAGGCGAACCGGCGGTGCGCTGGGGCGGAAGTGCCACAAGCCAAAGTTGCGGTATCGCGTTGTCAACACACCAATGCGAATTGTTCGCATTCAGTGCTACGATGGACAAACTTTCAGCAGTCTGTCCGCCATCCGCCGTGAACACCATCGCCATCGACAGTGCCCGCCTGGCCCCCGGAGCCGCGCCGGAACCCGCGCCGGCACCGGCTCGCCCACGCGAAACGCAAGCGCCCGCGGATGGGGTCGTGGCCGGACCGGCGGCCAGTGAGCCCGACACCTTGGGCCAGGGCTGGAAGACCGCGCCCGGCAAGCGCCGCGTGTGGATCGGGATCCTCGCGCTGCACGCCGGCCTGGCCTGGGCGATGGCGCACAGCCTGATGCAGCCGGCGGCGAAGGCCCCTGCCGCGCCGGTGGAGGTGCGCCTCGTCGAGCCGCCGCAACCGCCCAAGGTGCAACCCGCGCCGCCGCTGGAGATGCATGCCCCTGTCGTCGTGCCGGTGCCGCTGGTTCAACCGCCCAACGTCAACCTCTCTCAGGTCGTGACCGTGGCCGAGGCGCCGCCGATCGTCGCCCCCGTCAAGCCATCGCCCGCACCGGCCCCCGCCGTGCCCGTGACCGCATCGTCGTCCGGCCCGAAGGAAATCCCCGCCAGCGCGGTCCGCTACGTGTCCGAGCCGCATCTGCACATCCCGCGCATGTCGCGCAAGCTCGGCGAGTCGGGCACCGTGGTGCTGCGCATCGTCGTGGACGCGGCCGGCCAGTTGAAGAGCGCCACGCTGCGCAAATCCTCGGGCTTCGAACGCCTGGACCAGCAAGCCCTGATCGACATCCGCACCGCCCGCTTCGAGCCCTACCTCGACAAGGGCGTGGCGATCGAGTGGGAAGCCGACGCCGGCCTGCAGTACGAAGTGCGCGAGCGCTAGCCTTTTGCCGCCGGCTCCTGGCCGGCGCTCTATGTCGACCCTGCAACAAATCGCCAAATCCCGTTGACATTCGCAAATGCGAATGATTATCATCTAGATACTCAATCGCGGCCGGGCGGCTTTTCAGCCGGCGCCTGCCGAGTCCGGAATCAGTTCCTTTCCACGGAGACCCCATGTCCTTCATCAAGAGCCGCAAGCACGCGGTCAAGACCCCTGCCCTGGCCGCCCTGGCTGCATCGCTGAGCGCGCCGCTGTTCGCTCACGCCCAGACGACCCAGCAGCCCGAGGCTCTGCCCACGGTGAAGGCCACGGCCGATCGCGACGTGCCGTACAAGTCGGACGCCTCGTCCAACAGCAAGTACACCGCACCGCTGCTGGACACGCCGCAGTCGATCCAGGTCATCCCGGAACAGGTGCTGCGCGAACAGAACGCCACCAACCTGACCGAGGCGCTGCGCAACAGCGCGGGCGTCTCGACCTTCTTCCTCGGCGAGAACGGCACGACCAGCACCGGCGACGCCGTCTACATGCGCGGTTATGACGCCTCGGGCAGCATCTTCGTGGACGGCATCCGCGACGTCGGCTCCGTCTCGCGCGACGTCTTCAACATCGGCTCGGTCGAAGTCATCAAGGGCCCGGCCGGTTCCGACGTGGGCCGTTCCTCGCCGACCGGCTACATCAACCTGATCACCAAGAAGCCGAGCCTCGAGAACGAGTTCAACGGCAGCCTGAGCCTGGGCTCCGCTTCGTTCAAGCGCGCCTCGGTCGACGTGAACCGCGCGCTGGACGCCGAGAGCGGCACCGCCCTGCGCCTGAACATCGTGGCGCAGGACAACGGCGTGCCCGGCCGCGACGAAGTGAAGAACAAGCGCTGGGCCGTGGCGCCTTCGCTGGCCTTCGGCCTGGGCACCGACACGCGCATCTTCCTCGACGCCCTGCACGTCAAGCAGGACAACATCCCCGACGGCGGCGTGCCCACCATCGGCCTGCCCGGCTACACCGCGCCGGACGCCACCAACCCGCGCGCCTACGTCACCAGCGCGCCGCGCGTGAACTCGAGCAACTTCTACGGCACGAGCTCCGACTTCGACAACAACAAGACCGACATGCTGACCGCCCGCGTCGAGCATGATCTGAAGAACGGCTTCAAGTTCGTCAACACCGCGCGCTACGGCCGCACGGCGCAGAACTACATGCTGACCTCGTGGACGGCCACGACGGCCAACCTGCTGACGCCGAACCCGACGGACCTCTCCACCTGGACCATCGCCCGCAGCAGCCCGAACAACAAGGACCAGATCAACACCATCCTGGCCGACCAGCTGAGCTTCAGCGGCAAGGTCAAGACGGGTTCGGTCACACACAGCCTGAACATCGGCGCCGAGGTCAATCACGAGCAGCAGCAGAGCTGGTCGTACTACGGCGTCAACGCCCGCATCTTCCCGGGCACCGCGACGACCGGCACGATGCCCGCCGCCAACCTGTACCACCCCGACCCGAACGTCACCGGCTACCAGCGCGTGCGCAACGGCGCGATGGCCGACGGCTCGACCACCACGGTCAGCGCCTTCGCCTTCGACACGCTGGAGTTCAACAAGCAGTGGCTGCTCGCCGTCGGCCTGCGCGCCGACCACTACAGCACCGACTACAACGCCACCGCGCTCACCATCACCGGCACCGGCAACGCCGCCACGGCCGCGCTGACGCCGACCTCGCTGACGCTGGCCGACACGCTCGTCACCGGCAAGCTCGGCCTGGTCTACAAGCCGACCGACTACAGCAGCGTCTACGTCGACTACGCCACCGGCGCCCAGCCTCCCGGCGGCTCGAACTTCGCCCTCGCCGCAGGCGGCACCGGCAGCAGCGCCGGCCGCGTGGACTTCGACCCGCAGAAGACCAAGACCTACGAGATCGGCACGAAGTGGGACCTGCTGGACAAGACCCTGTCGCTGACCGCCGCGGTCTACCGCACCGACGTGCTCAACCAGGTCGTTCAGGACCCGACCAGCCTGCTGTACTACCAGACCGGCAAGCAGCGCGTGCAGGGCCTGGAGCTGGGCGTCGTCGGCCAGATCACCAAGGCCTGGGGCGTGAGCTTCGGCTACACGACGATGGACACCAAGATCATCTCGGGCCCGGCCATCACCAAGGACGGCACGAACGTGCTGACCTACACGCCGAACAATTCGCTGACCGCCTGGACCACGTACGACGCTGGCCACGGCATGACCTTCGGTTTCGGCGCGCTGCACAATGGCGCCCTGCACCGCGGCACCGACGGCGCCGTGGGCACGCCGGCCATGACCGACGGCTACACCGTGTTCAACGCCATGGCCAGCTACAAGATCAACCGCAACATCACCGTCCAGCTGAACTTGAACAACCTGTTCGACAAGGACTACGTGGCGTCCATCAACAAGAGCGGCTACCGCTACAACCCGGGCGCCCCGCGTTCGGGCCAGGTCACGGCCAGCTTCTCGTACTGATCGACGCAAGACCGATGCTGCTCCACGTCCCAGCCGTTCTCGATGCCGCGCAGGTCCGCGAGGTCCGCGCGCAGCTCGAGGCCGCGGCCTGGGAAGACGGCCGCGCCACGGTCGGGCCGCAGGGCGCGCAGGTCAAGAGGAACCGCCAGCTCCGTGCTGACGATCCGCTGGCCGTCGCGCTCGGCGCCCGCATCCGCGAGGCCGTGCTGCGGCATCCGATGTTCTTCGCGGCGGCGCTGCCCCTGCGCGTGCTGCCGCCGCTGTTCAATCGCTACGAAGGTGGCGGCGAATACGGCATGCACATCGACGGCGCGGTGATGCGCCAGACCGGCTCCGACCAGCCGCTGCGCAGCGACGTTTCCTCCACGCTGTTCCTCTCCGACCCGGACGAATACGACGGCGGCGAGTTGATCGTGGCGGACACGTATGGTGAGCACGAGGTGAAGCTGCCCGCGGGTGACCTGGTGGTCTATGCCGCCAGCAGCCTGCACCAGGTCACGCCCGTGACCCGCGGCGCGCGCTTCGCCAGCTTCTTCTGGACGCAGAGCCTGGTGCGCAGCGACACGCAGCGCGCGATGCTGTTCGAACTCGACCGCAACATCCAGTCGCTGCGCGCCCAGCACGGCGACACTTTGGAAGTGAAAGCATTGACTGGCCACTATCACAACCTCCTGCGCATGTGGGCCGAGACGTGAGCGGCAAATCGTCGAAGGCGGGCTGGCTCAAGACCCTGCACACCTGGCACTGGATTTCCTCGGCAACGTGTCTCGTCGGCATGCTGCTGTTCGCCATCACCGGCATCACGCTGAACCACGCGAGCTGGATCGAAGTGAATCCGCGCGTTGTGCAGAAGAGCGCGCAACTGCCCGCCGATCAGCTCGAAACGCTGAAGAAGCAAAGCAGCGGCCCGCTGACGGAGCCGCTGCGTGTCTGGCTTGGTACAGCGCTGAAATCCACCGTTAGCACCGCATCTCCAGAATGGTCGCCTGAAGAGGTGTACCTGCCGATGCCCCGGCCCGGCGGCGACGCCTGGATCCGCATCGATCGCGAAACCGGTGCGGTGGAATTCGAAGACACGGACCGCGGACTCGTCGCCTACCTCAACGACCTCCACAAGGGTCGCCACGCCGGCATGGCCTGGAGCTGGTTCCTCGACGTCTTCGCCGTCGCCTGCCTGCTCTTCTCCATCACCGGCCTGCTGATCCTCAAGTACCACGCCGCGCAGCGGCCCAGCACCTGGCCGCTCGTCGGCTTCGGGCTGGTGCTGCCGGCCCTGATCGCCCTTCTTCTCATCCATTGAAGTCACCAACGCCATGAAGCAACTGACACTCGCCGCAGCCGGCCTCGCCGTGATCGGCAGCCCGGCCTGGGCCGCCGAAGTCCAACTCAAGATCGAGCTGCCGCGCCTGAACGTGGCCGAGTACCACAAGCCTTACGTGGCCGTGTGGATCGAGAAGCCGGGCCAGACCCAGGCCGCCGCGCAGCTCGCGCTCTGGTACGACACCAAGAAGCCCAACAACGGCGGCGCCAAGTGGCTGCGCGACATGCGCAGCTGGTGGCGTGCCGGCGGCAAGTCGCTGGCCCTGCCGGCCGACGGCGTCAGCGGCGCGACGCGCAACCCGGGCGAGCACGTGCTCAAGCTCGACCAGCACGCGGCGCTGGCCAATCTGCCGGCCGGCCAATATGAAGTCGTCGTCGAAGTCGGCCGCGAAGGCGGCGGCCGCGAGGTCAAGCGCGTGCCGCTGACCTGGCCCGTCAAGGCCGCGAGCGAAGTGAAGGTCGCCGGCGAGGACGAGATCTCCGCGCTGCAACTCAACGTCAAGCCTTAACCGAGGAAGCACTGCCATGCGCAAAGTCCTGCTCGTTGCCGCCACCGCGCTGCTCCCGCTCGCCGCTTCGGCCCACATGACCTGGCTGATGCCCAACGCCACGGTCGTCACCAACCGCGACGGCTCCGTCTCCATCGACGCCGCCGTCTCCGAAGACCTCTTCATCTTCGAGCGCGCGCTCAAGCTCGAGGACCTGCGCATCACCGGCCCGGCCGGCGCCAAGCTCGAAGCCAAGAACCGCCTGGCCGCGAAGAACCACGAGAGCTTCGACCTCGACCTGCCCGGCAACGGCACCTACCGCGTCAGCAACGTCGGCATCTCGCTGATGGGCGCGTACAAGGCCGGCACCGAGACCAAGCGCTTCCGCGCCACGGCCGACACGCTGGCCAAGGAACTGCCCGCCGACGCCGAAGTGCTGAGCCTCGCGCGCACGGTGGCCCGCCAGCAGACCTTCGTGAGCCGCGAGGAAGCCGGCGACGCCAAGTTCACGCCCGAAGGCGACGGCCTGGAGCTGCTGCCGCTGACGCAGGTGACCGACCTCTCCACCGGCGATTCGAGCCGCGTGCGCCTGCTGCTCGACGGCAAGCCGCTGGCCAACACCGACGTGACCCTGCGCCCGGGCGGCAACCGCTACCGCTACAAGACGGGCGAGATCACGCTCAAGACCGACGCGCAAGGCGAACTGACGATCAAGTGGACCGAAGCCGGCCAATGGTGGCTCGGCGCCAACTACGGCGACCGCCGTGCCCAGGGCGGTACGCGGGAGAAGCCGCTCGAGCGCGCCGCGCTGTCGGTCACCTTCGAGGTGCTGCCGAAGTAATGCCTGCGCAGGCGGTGGCCCGGGTCCTCGTGCCCCTGCACATCGAGGGGCCGCCACCGCCCCTCGGCCTGCCCCTGCACGCGCTGGACGGGCAGACGATGGGCACGGGCTGGTCGCTGCGTTTTCATGCGCCGGCGGGGCTGAAGCTGGAGACGGTCGAGCGGGCCGTGCAAGCGGTGCTCGACGAAGTCATTCAGGAAATGAGCCAGTGGGAGAGCGATTCGCTGCTCTCGCGGTTCAACCGCCTGCCGGCCAGAGGGAACGTCGCGCTGCCCGCCGGTTTTGCGCGCGTGATGGATGCGGCGCTTCATATCGCTCGCGAAAGTGCCGGCGCGTTCGATCCCACATCGCTGGAACTCGTGCGCGCCTGGGGCTTCGGCCCGCCCGGCGAAGCGCTTGCCGCAGCGTGCGACTGGCACCGCCTCGGCTGGGACGGCACGCGCCTCACGCAACCCGGCAACACACACCTCGATCTCTCCGCCATCGCCAAGGGCCACGCCGTCGATCGCGTGTCCGAGACGCTCGCGGCCATCGGCATCACCGACCACCTGGTCGAGATCGGTGGCGAACTGCGCGGCACGGGCCTCAAGCCCGAGGGCCAGCCGTGGTGGGTGGACATCGAGCCGCCCGACACGCGATGCAGCCTCGCGCCACTGCGGATCGCGCTGCACGGCCTCTCCATCGCCACCTCGGGCGACTACCGCCGCTTCCGGCTCGACGACGAAGGCCGGCGGCGCTCGCACACGATCGATCCGCGCACCGGCGAACCGATCGCCCACGGACTGGCTTCTGTCAGCGTCGTGCACGAGAGCGCGATGTGGGCCGACGGCTGGTCGACCGCGCTGATGGTGATGGGCACGGAGCAAGGCCTGGCGTTCGCCACGGAACGCAACATCGCCGCTCGGTTCGTGCAACGCGAGGGCGATGATTTCAGCGAGCGCTTCTCACCCGCGCTGGCCGCGTTGTCGACATGACCCGCGAACTCTGGGCGCTGGCGCTGCTGGCGGCATATGCACTGCTTTGCGCGGCGGTCTACCGGCGGCATCGGCGCGCCATCGCCGCCAAGGCGGCCGAAGCGGCAGCGCTGCTGCCGGCGCTCGATGCCGGCGCGCCGCTGCTCGTGCTGCATGCGAGCCAGACCGGCACCGCGGAAGAACTCGCCTGGCAGACGGCGCGCGCGCTGCATCTGGCCGGTCTGCCGGTGAAGGTGGCCGCGCTCGGTGAGATCACGCTGGTCGAGCTGCAGGCCGCGCGGCACGCGCTCTTCATCATCAGCAGCTACGGCGAAGGCGATCCGCCGGACAGCGCCGTGCCGTTCGTGCGCGCCGCCATGCAGGAGCCGGCGGCGCTGGCACCGCTGCAGGTCGGCGTGCTGGCGCTTGGCGACAGCAGCTACGCAAAATACTGCGGCTTCGGTCGCGCGCTCGACGCGTGGCTCCTCGCCTCGGGCGCCGCGACGATGTTCGAGCGCATCGAGGTCGATCGCGAAGATCCGGCAGCGTTGTCGGCGTGGCGGCAGCGTCTCTCGCACCTCGCCGGCACCGCCGACATGCCTGCCTTCGAGAGCTCCGCGTTCACGCCTTGGCGCCTGGTGGAGCGCCGGCATCTGAATCCGGGCAGTGCGGGCGAAGGCGTCTTCCATCTGGAATTCGAACCTGTCGACGCGCCGCTGCCCACCTGGGAAGCCGGCGATCTCGTGCAACTCCAGCTCGACGCGCCCGAACCGCCGCGCGAATACACGGTCGCCTCGCTGCCCGCACAGGGCCGCCTCGCGCTGATGGTGCGCCTCGCGCGCCGCGTCGACGGCAGCGCCGGCCTGGCCTCGGGCCGGCTCTGCGAATCACTCGCGGTGAACGACAGCGCGCCTCTGCGCCTGCGCGCGCACAGCGGCTTCCGCATCGGCGCCAACACCGCGCGCCCGTTGATCCTGATCGGCAACGGCACGGGCTTCGCCGGCCTGCGCGCGCACCTGCTCGCGCTTCAAGCGCGCGGCGGCGCATCGGCGTGGCTGGTCTACGGGGAACGCTCGGCGGCCTTCGATTCGCACTACGCGGACGAGATCGACGCGTGGCAGCGCAGCGGGCTGCTCGCGCATGTCGACCGCGTCTTCTCGCGCGACGGCGGCACGGAGCGCTACGTCCAACACCGCCTCGCTGCGCGCGTCGAACTGCTCCGCGAATGGATGCAGGACGGCGCCGCGATCTACGTTTGCGGCAGCCTCGAAGGCATGGCCGGCGGCGTCGACGAGCTGCTGCGAGCGCGCTTCGGCCCCGATGAAATCGATGCGTGGACCGCTGCGGGGCGCTACAGACGCGATGTCTATTGACGTTTGGCCGCGACAGACTGGGGTAATCCTGGCGTTTCAGGTGTGACAAGCACCGCTTCTCCTCTATGAAAAGCTTCTCAGCGCGAGAGGCGCGCAGTACCATTGCCGCCGCAGGGTGCTAGAGAGAATTGAAGGCGTATCTACCTTCACCCGTGACCCGGCACATCAACAACACTTTGATGGAGAGAATCGAAATGGCAACTGCGAAGAAGGCCGCCCCGGCCAAGAAGGCCGCTCCGGCGAAAAAGGCTGCACCGGCGAAGAAGGCCGCTGCTCCTGCAAAGAAGGCTGCGCCCGCCAAGAAGGCTGCACCGGCGAAGAAGGCCGCTCCTGCCAAGAAGGCAGCGGCTCCCGCCAAGAAGCGCACCCCCAACGCGGCCTTCATGAAGGCGATGACCCCGAGCGCCGCCCTGGCCGCGATCGTCGGCGCAGCTCCGCTGCCCCGCACGGACGTGACCAAGAAGGTCTGGGAGTACATCAAGAAGCACAAGCTGCAAGACGCAGCTCAGAAGCGCGTCATCATCGCCGACGACAAGCTCAAGGTCATCTTCGGCAAGGCCAAGGCCGACATGTTCGAAATGACCAAGCTGATCAACAGCCACCTGAAGTGATGCGCCTGCCGACACCGTTCGGCAAGTGAGAGAGCCCGGCTTCGCCGGGCTTTTTTTTGTCCGAAACATTGTCGGATTCGTGACGATTGAGCCACATCAGACCCCTGCTCTGGGGGAATGTGAGATGTTTCTCACATGGATGAGGCCCCGCTGATAGGGGGCAGGGGCCGTATTTCTACGAAACAGGTTCCTACACTGGGACCCATACGTAAAGACCGTCGGTTCACCAGGCGGCAAAAAGCAGTTCAAGAACCCTACCACGGCGTCCATCATGTCTCTCCTCGCAACACTCGCTCTCGCTGCCTCCGGCGTGACCGTGCCGGTGTGCTCATGGGATCACCCCGGCGTGAATCCGTTCATGGGCGATGTGGTCGCAGCTGTCGACCGCTACACGGACATCCCCGCCGCCACGCGCGCCAAGCTCAAGGCCCGCATGGAGCGACGTGACTACGACGAAGTCGTGTTGATCGAGCGCGAACGCATCACCGGCAAGGCCGAGTACGCCTCGGACATCACCGGCATGCACTTCGGCCAGAGCGGCATCTGCAACACCGTCTCGCGCAAGAAGTGGACGGACCAGATGCAGGAGCGCGGCCTCGTGTATTGCGAGGACGGTCAGTGCATCCTGGTGCCGACGATCTGCCGCAACGTGAGCCGCGTCCGCCGCACCGGCGAAGCGCCGCTGGTGATCGCGCCCGCCGCGGGTGCTCCGCCTGCCGAGGGCGGCGACCAGCCGCTCGCCTTCGAGCCGCCGGGCGCAGGCCCCGGAGCACCGCCTGCCGGTGCGCCGCCGGGCTCGTTCTCCAACCCGACGCCCCTGACTTCGGTGCCGACAGCCTTCGTGCCGAGCATCACGCCGCCAATCACCGGCGGCCCGACGACCACGCCGCCCAGCGTGCCGCCGGTATCGCCGCCGCCCGTGCTGCCGCCCGGTGACCCGAACACGCCCATCCCGGCCGTGCCCGAGCCCAGCACCTGGCTGACGATGCTGGCCGGCCTGGCTGCCGTCACCGTCGTCGCGCGCCGCCGCAGCACCCGCTGAAGGCACTGCAGCGCTGCCACGGCTTGCGCTACGCTAGCGGTCTATGCAAGACAGTCCGCTCGCCCCAGCGCCTGATTCGCCAACACCTGACGAAGCACCTGCCGCCCGATCGGCGGAATCGCAGCTTCGGGATTGGCTGCAGGGCGCCGCCGCGCAGCGCCGCGGTGATCTGGCGCTCGGACTGAGTTGCGCCACCCGCGCTTGGGAAGCCGCCATCGCGCAGCGCCTCTACGCGGAGCAGCTCGAAGCCGGCCTGCTGCGCGCCCACTTCCTGTTCCGCCGCGCCGAGTTGCGCGGCCTCGTCGATTTCGCCACCACGCTGCTGCCGATGCTCCGCGAACAGGGCGCCAGCCCCGGCCTGTGCGAACTGCTGCGCACCGCCACGCTCGCCGCGGCCGAGCTCGGCGCCTTTGAAGCCGCGCTGGAGTTCGCGCACGAAGGCCTGGCCACGGCGCAGGAGCTGGCCAACCTCAGCGCCCATTGCATGGCCCTGAACGCCATGGGCGTGTGCTTCGAGCGCATGGGCGACCCCTGGCAGGCCGAGCGGCTGATGAACGAGGCGGCCACGCTGCTGGGTGATCAGGCCGGGCATTTCGAGCGCTCGGCCACGCAGAACAATCTTTCCAAGGTCGTGCTCGGGGCCTACCTCATGCTGCAGGACACCGGCCGCGACGCGGAAGCTCGCAGGGCGCTGGACCGTGCGCTGCAGTACAGCGATGCCGGCCTGCCGCACGTGCTGGCGCTGGACGATCCTTACGTGCATGCCACCACCACCGGCAACCGTGCCCGTGCCCTGCTCTATCTCGGCCGGCTGGACGAAGCGGAGGCGCTGCTGCAGGAGGCGGTCGCTCTGCACGAGAACCTGCATGCCGGCGGCCGTGGGCAGGAGCTGCAATGCCTGGTCGTCGAGACGCTGGTCGCACGCGGCCGGATGCAGGACGCCCTGGACCAGACCGAAGTGCTGCTGCACGCGGCGCAATCGGCCGGCGACGGCCGCGGCGCCGACCTGACCCGCCTGCACCGCAGCGCTTACCAGGCGGCCAAGGCCCTCGGCCAGACCGCTCAAGCGCTGGTTCACCTGGAGCAATGGCATGCCGCCGACCGCCGCCGCATCGCCAGCCAGCTGACCGCGCAGGCCCGCTTCCTCGCCAGCCGGCTCGAGGCGCAGCGCAAGACCGGCTTCAACGGGCGTTCGCGCGTCAATGCGCCGTCCTTTGATCAAGACCCGCTGACCGGCCTGGGCAACCGCGAGCAGCTCGCCGTGCGCATGCCCGAGATCCTGCGCGAAGCCGAAGCCGCGGGCGCGCCGCTGACCGTCGGCCTCGTCGACGTGGACAACTTCAAACCGCTGCGTGCCAGCTTCGGCAGCGCCGTGGCCAACCAGGTGCTGCAGGCGCTGGCGCAGATGCTGCGCGAGAACACGCGCGGCGGCGATCTGGCGCTGCGCTGGGACACTGACCAGTTCCTGATCGTCCTGCCCGAGACCATCGCCGACCGCGCCTTCGAGGTCTGCGAGCGGCTGCGCGTGGCCGTCGAGACGCACGACTGGGCCGTGATCGCGCCGGGGCTCGACGTGACGCTGTCCGTCGGCCTGGCCAACCCGCCGCCCTACGCCACTGACGCGCTGATCCTGCGCGCCAAGAGCGCCGTCGACCGCGCCAAGCACCTCGGACGCAACCGCGTGGCGCTTGCATGAGCGTCGTGCTGGTGACGGGCGCGAGCCGCGGCATCGGTGCCGCAGTGGCGCTGGCTTGCGCGAGAGCCGGGCACGATGTGGCGGTCAACTTCGCGCGTGACCACGTCGCTGCGGGCACCGTCGTTGCGAGCATCCAGGCCCTCGGCCGCCGCGCCCTGGCCGTGCGGGCCGACGTGGCCGATGAAGCGCAAGTGCATTCGATGTTCGAGCAGGTCGACGCGCAACTCGGGCGTCTCGATCACCTGGTCAACAACGCCGGCATCGTCGTACCTTCCGCGCGGCTTGAAGAGCAGGACCTCGCCCGCTGGCAGCGCGTCTTCGGCGTGAACGTGATGGGCACCCTGCTCTGCTGCCGTGAAGCCGCGCGGCGCATGAGCTCGAAGCGCGGCGGCGCGGGAGGCTGCATCGTCAACCTGTCCTCGCGCGCCGCAGTCCATGGCTCACCCAACCTTTACGTGGACTACGCCGCCAGCAAGGCGGCCATCGACGCGCTGACCGTCGGCCTCGCGAAGGAACTGATCGGCGAGGGCATCCGCGTCAACGGCCTGCGCCCCGGCGTGATCGCCACCGAGATCCATGCCGAATCCGGCGTCGACCTGCAAGCCGCCGTGGCCGGCATCCCGATCGGCCGCCTCGGCACCGCCGAAGAAATTGCAGAGGGCGTGCTCTGGCTGCTCTCGCCGGCCTCCAGCTACTGCGTCGGCACGATCCTCGACGTCGCCGGCGGCCGCTGATCCAGCATTTCATTCAACCTTTTGGTTGACTCCTGAATTCCAAACGCCTACAGTTCAACCAAATGGTTGAACGACAAACGCCCGCGCAAACGCGCAACCTCGATGCGATCTTCCAGGCCCTGGCCGACCCGACACGCCGCTCGATCCTGAGCAGCCTGTCCGACGAAGGCAAGACCGTCAGCGAAATCGCCGACCCCTTCGACATGTCGCTGGCCGCCGTGTCCAAGCACATCAAGGTGCTGGAGCGCGCCGAGCTGGTCCAGCGCGAGCGCCAGGGCTCCTTCCAGCTCATCCGCATCAATCCAGGCCCGATGCAGCAGGCGCACCGCTGGCTCAGCCACTACGAGCAGTTCTGGAGCGAGCGCCTCGACGCGCTGGCCGCCACCTTCGCCAAGAAAGGAAAGCAGAGCACATGAACGTCTGGAACATCAAGACCATGAGCGTGCGGCTGGAGCGCCGCATCGAGGCGCCGCCCGACCAGGTGTTCGACGCCTGGCTTGACCCGGCCTGCGAGGCCTCGCCCTGGCACGGCGCCAAGCCGGGCTGGCTGCAAGCGGAAGTCGATGGCCTCTTCTACCGCAAGCACCTCTCCAAGGCCGGCGACATGGAGCTGGCGCACTACGGCCGCTTCACCGAGGTCACACGGCCGGCGCGCCTGCAATACACCTGGATCTCGCAGCACACGCGCGGCCTCGAATCGCTGGTGACGCTGGACTTCCTGCCGCGCGGCACGGCCACGCAGATCGTGCTCGTGCACGAGAACCTGCCGGACGACGAAAAGGGCCGCATGCACGACGGCGGCTGGCACTTCTACCTCGGCCTGCTCGAACAAGCAATGGCCCACCACGCAGCAAAAGCCTGAGGACTCGGCCCATGAACGGACTCCACCGCGGCTGGCTCATCGTCGGCGTCGGCGCCCTGACCACCTGCATCGCCTTCGGCACGCTGCTCTCGCTGCCGGTCTTCCTCGCGCCGATGGCGGCCGACACCGGCTGGACGCGCGGCGGCATCGCCTTCGGCATCACGCTGAGCTTCCTGGTGATGGGCTTCGCCTCCTTCGTCTGGGGCGCCTTGAGCGACCGCTACGGCCCGCGCAGCGTGCTGCTCGCCGGGGTGGCGCTGCTCGCCATCGGCTGGGCCGGCGTGAGCCGGGCGACCAGCCTGCTGGAGTTCCAGTTGCTCTACGGCATCGTGATCGGCGCGGCCAGCGGCAGCGTGATGGCGCCGTTGATGGCCACGGTCACGCTCTGGTTCGATGAGCGTCGAGCGCTGGCCGTTTCGCTCGTGTCAGCCGGCATCGCGGTGGCGCCGATGACGGTCTCGCCACTCGCGACCTGGATGATGCAGACCTACGGCTGGCGCGAGACGCAGCTTGGCTTCGCCGTGGTGATCGCCGTGACGCTGCTGCCCGCGGTGGCGCTGGTCCGGCGCCCGCCCGGCTTTGAAGCGCCCGCGCCAGGCAGCGCCGGCAGCCAGGAGCTGAAGGCCGCCGCGCGCCGCGCGTTCCACTCGCGCGCCTTCATCGTGATGGCGCTGACCTTCTTCGCCTGTTGCGCCACGCATGCGGGGCCGATCTTCCACACGGTCAGCTACGCGCTGGGCTGCGGGCTCTCGACGATGGCGGCCGTCACGATCTACAGCGTGGAAGGCTTCGCCGGGCTGATCGGCCGACTCGTGTTCGGCGTGCTGGCCGACCGCGTGGGCGTCAAGCGAATGATCGTTGCGGGCCTGCTCGTCCAGGCCGTGGCGGCGGGCTCTTATGTGATGGCGTCCAAGCTCGGCGAGTTCTATGGCGTCGCCTTTGTCTTCGGCCTGGCCTATGGCGGCGTGATGCCGCTGTACTCGGCGCTGGCCCGCTCCTATTTCGAGCCGCAAGTGATGGGCACCGTGCTCGGGGCGTTGACGATCGCGTCGAGCCTTGGCATGGCGCTGGGTCCGGCCGTCGGCGGCTGGATCTTCGACACGCTGCATAGCTATGCGTGGATGTATCTCGGCTCGCTGGGCGTTGGGTTGGGCGCTGTCGCGATCGCCCTGGTGCTGCCTTCGATAAGGACGCCGAAGGTCGCGCCGGCCGTCGCCTGACGCCGAATCTCAGCGGCGTTCGACGACCACCGATTCCACATTCGCCGTCGAGCGCAGCCGCTGCGCCGCGGCTTGCGCGTCAGACCGTGAGGCATACGGGCCAGCTTGCAAGCGGTTCAGCCCGCGGTCCTTGAAGATCGCGAGCAACGGCGCCATCCAGTCGGCGCCTTCCACCACCTGCGCACGCAGCTTCTCGGCACCGTCGAGCTTGGAAAAGGCGCCGAGCTGAAGCCAGAACCCGGGCGCGGCAGCCTTCGGCACCGGCTGAGCCACCAGTGGCGGTTGATCTGGCGGCAAAGGCGGAGCAGCCGCCATGCTCGCCGTCGTCTCCCGCTCCGGCGCGTTCGCTCCCTCCGCAGCGGCATAGACCGGCGCCGTCGGCAGCTCTTCAGGCTTGCGCCCGCGCATCCAGGCCCCGGTCCTGATGTCCTCGTACGTGATCCGCTCCACCTCCACCTGCGCCACGCCGCGCAACAGGTCGAGCTTCAACGCCGCCGTGTAACTCAGGTCGATGATCCGCCCCGAATGGAATGGCCCGCGGTCGTTGATCCGCACGATCACCTCGCGCCCGTTCGCCGGGTTGCGCACACGCGCATAACTCGGGATCGGCATGGTGGCGTGGGCCGCGGTCATGGCGTACATGTCGTAGATCTCGCCGCTGGCCGTCGGCAGGCCGTGGAACTTTTTGCCGTACCAGGAGGCCAGGCCGCGCTCCACCAGCGGCACATCGCCCGCGAGCGGCGTGTAGCTCGTGCCGTTGACCTCATACGGCTTGTTCGGCCCGCCCTTGCGGATGTTCTCCACGCGCGGCGCGGCGTCCGGCACGCTCTGCAAGTTGGACGGCGGATTCGCCTCCGGACCGTCGCGTCCGGGCGGGGGTTTGGCGCCTGGCGTCTGCCGCGTGCCGCAGGCCGTCAGCAGCAGGGCGAAAATGGCGATGAGCACGAGCCTCAACATGGCGCGCAGTATGCTGCGCAAACTTCGTTCCGGAGCACCGATCCATGACTTCTTACGTATTTCCCGTTGCCGAAACGCCAAGCGTTCCCGTGCGCGGCCAGAGCGCCCGCTACGCCGTCTCCCGCATCTTCTGCGTCGGCCGCAACTACGCCGCCCACGCCCGTGAAATGGGCAGCGACCCCACGCGCGAGCCGCCGTTCTATTTCACCAAGCCGGCGAGCGCCATCGTGCCCAGCGGCTCGACGATCCCCTACCCGCCCGCCACCAAGAACCTCCACTACGAGATGGAGCTGGTGATCGCCATCGGCGCCCCCGTATTCAAGGTCACGCCCGAAGCCGCGCGCGCCGCCGTCTGGGCCTACGCCGCCGGCCTGGACATGACCCGCCGCGACCTGCAAAACGAAGCCAAGTCCACCGGCCGCCCCTGGGACACCGGCAAGGGCTTCGAGAACTCTGCCGTGATCACCGAGCTGATCCGCGTGCAGGATGTCGGCTGGCTCGACAAGGGCGCGATCACGCTCGACGTCAACGGCGTGGAGAAGCAGCGCGGCGACCTCTCCGACCTGATCTGGAGCGTGCCCGAAGTCGTGGCCAACCTCTCGCAGTACTACCACCTGCAAGCCGGCGACCTGATCTACACCGGCACGCCCGAAGGCGTCGGCCCCGTGGTGACCGGCGACGTGATCACCGGCCGCATCGAAGGCCTGATCGACCTGTCCCTGACCCTGGGCGCCGCTGACTGATGTTCGACCACGACGAAACGCTGGACGAAGCCCGCGCACGCAATGTGCGCGAGGCGCTGTTCGAGGACATCGGCCGCTGCGACTGGACCGCCCAGCTCGTGCCCGCCGGCCGGCGCGTGAAGGCGCAGGTGCGGGTGCGCGAAGAAGCGGTCTTGTGCGGCCAGGAATGGTTCACCGCCGTATTCGCCGCGCTCGATCCTTCTGCCGCCATCACATGGCGTTATGCCGAAGGCGCGAAGATGGCCGCCGACACGATCGTCTGCGACATCGAAGCCGACGGCCGCGCGCTGCTCTCCGCCGAGCGCCCGTCGCTGAACTTCCTGCAGCTGCTTTCCGGCACCGCCACGGTCACGCGCGCCCACGTGGACGCCATCGCTGGCGCCAGCCCCAACCCGCGCGGCTGCGCCGTGCTGGACACGCGCAAGACCTTGCCCGGCCTGCGCCTGGCGCAGAAGTATGCGGTGCGAACCGGCGGCGGCGTCAACCAGCGGCTGGCGCTCTACGACGGCATCCTGATCAAGGAGAACCACATCGCGGCAGCGGGCGGCGTGGCCGAGGCGCTGCGCGCGGCGCAGGCGCTGAACGCGGCGGTGGCAATCCAGGTCGAGGTCGAGTCGATCGAGGAGCTGAAGGCCGCGCTCGAAGCCGGCGCGGTCAGCGTGCTGCTCGACAACTTCAGCGAGCCGATGATGCGCGAGGCGGCAGCGGTGAACGCAGGCCGTGCGCTGCTGGAAGTCTCCGGCGGCGTGGAGCTCGACCAGCTCCGCTGGATCGCTGCGACCGGCGTCGATCGCATCTCGATCGGGAAGCTGACGAAGGATGTGCATGCCGTCGACTATTCGATGCGCGTGCTCGAATCGATTTGAAGGATTCCCCATGATCGAGCTGGATCGCGAGGCCCGCGCGCAGGCCGTCTCTTCGATCGAGCGCTACTTCGAGCAAGAGCTCGACCAGCGCATCGGCAACATCACGGCCGGCGCGCTGCTCGGCTTCTTCCTCGAAGAGATCGGCCCGCTGGTCTACAACCAGGCCGTCGCCCAGGTGCAGGAGCGGCTGCAAGAGCGCGTGCAGGAACTCGACATCGAGTTCCACGAAGACGCCTTCCAATATTGGTCACGCCGGCAGAAGGCCGCGCGCGGCCGCAAGTAGTCCCCGATGGCCAAAGACAAATCGATCTACACCTGCTCCGAGTGCGGCGGCACCAACCCCAAGTGGCTCGGCAAGTGCCCGCACTGCGGCGCGTGGAACACACTCGTTGAGACCGCGGCCGAGACCGCCGGCACCGGCAAGAACCGCTACCAGTCGCTCGCCAAGAGCCAGCCAGTGGCGACGCTCTCGGATATCGAGGCCACGGACTTCGACCGCACGCCCACGGGCCAGGAAGAGCTGGACCGCGTGCTCGGCGGCGGCATCGTGGCCGGCGGCGTGGTGCTGATCGGCGGCGATCCGGGCATCGGCAAGTCGACGTTGCTGTTGCAGGCCATCGATGCGCTGAGCCAATCCGTTAGCGTGCTGTACGTGACCGGCGAGGAAAGCGGCGCGCAGATCGCCATGCGCGCGCGCCGGCTGGGCCTGACGGGTGCCAAGGTGCGCGTGCTGGCCGAGATCAATCTGGAGAAGGTGCTCGCCACGATCGAGACCGAAGCGCCCGCGTTTTGCGTGATCGACTCGATCCAGACGATGTATTCCGAGCAGCTGTCTTCCGCGCCGGGCTCCGTCGCCCAGGTCCGCGAATGCGCAGCGCAGCTCACGCGCACGGCCAAGTCGACCGGCTGCGCGATGGTGCTGGTCGGCCACGTGACGAAGGAAGGCGCGCTGGCCGGGCCGCGCGTGCTGGAGCACATCGTGGACACGGTGCTGTACTTCGAGGGCGACACGCATTCGAGCTTCCGCCTGGTGCGGGCGATCAAGAACCGCTTCGGCGCGGTGAACGAGATCGGCGTGTTCGCGATGACGGAGAAGGGCCTCAAGGGCGTGGCCAATCCGAGCGCGATCTTTCTCTCGACGCACGGCGAGCCGGTGCCGGGAACCTGCGTGCTCTGCACCTTGGAAGGCACGCGGCCGATGCTGGTGGAGTTGCAGGCGCTGGTGGACGGCGGCGGGCCGAGCCCGCGGCGACTGTCGGTCGGCCTGGAGCGTGATCGCCTGGCGATGCTGCTGGCCGTGCTGCACCGGCACGCCGGCGTGGCGACGAACGATCAGGACGTGTTCGTCAACGCAGTCGGCGGCGTGCGCATCAGCGAGCCGGCGGCCGACCTGGCGGTGATGCTCGCCATCCAGAGCAGCCTGCGCGGCAAGCCCTTGCCGCGCGGCTTCATCGCATTCGGCGAAGTCGGCCTCGCTGGCGAAGTGCGGCCCGCGCCGCGCGGGCAGGAGCGCTTGAAGGAAGCGGCGAAGCTGGGCTTCAGCGTCGCGGTGGTGCCGAAGGCGAACGCGCCGAAGAAGCCGATCGAAGGGCTGACGGTGCACGCCGTCGAGCGCATCGAGGACGCGATCGACGTGATCCGCGGGCTCTGAGCGATCAGAACTCGGTGAAGCCCTGTTGGCGCGGCTCGCCGTAGAGCTGCCGACCAGCGCGCTTGCCGCGGTACATGGCGTCGTCGGCGGCCTTGGCGAGCGTGGTCGCGTCGAGGCCATCTGACGGATACAGCGCCAGGCCGAGCGAAGCGGTGATCTCCAGCTTCACGCCGCCGATGTCCACCGGCTGCGCCACCTGCGAGTAGATCTTCTCGGCCACCAGGCGCGCCGCCTCGCGGCTGAGCGGACCCGTCAGCAGCACCATGAACTCATCACCGCCGATGCGCGCGGCCGTGTCCGTCTCGCGCACCGAGCCGCGCACGCGCCGCGCCACGGTTTGCAGCAGCTGGTCGCCGACGGCGTGGCCGTGCTGGTCGTTGACCGTCTTGAAGTTGTCCAGATCGATCAGGATGATGCCCAGGCACTCGCCGTAGCGGCGCGCGTGGGCCAGGGCGAACTGCATGCGTTCGTCGAACTGGGCGCGGTTGGCGAGTTCGGTCAGCGGGTCGTGCAGGGCCAGGAAGCGCACATGCTCCTCGCTGCGGCGGCGGGCATTGATGTCGGTAACCGTGCCAAGCATGCGCAGCGGCCGGGCACGGCGGTCGCGCAGCGCGACGGTGCCGCGGGCCTGCACCCAGTTCCATTCGTGTGCGCCCAGACGCCCCTGCATGCGGAACTCGACGTTGAAGCGCTCGCACTGCGCCTTCAGGCAGCGGCGCAATTCGGCCTGAACGCGGGCCCGATCGTCCGGATGCATGCGCGACTGGATGCGGCGCAGGCTGCGGCCGGCACTGCGGCGCGAGCCGTCGTCGAGCGGATCGAGCCAGCCGAGGATGTCCTTGGCGCGGGTCGACGTGCTGAAGGTGCCGTCCTTCACCTGCCAGTCCCAGAGACCGTCGCCGGTGCCTTCCAGCGCGTGGACCCAGCGCTGCTCGCTGTCGCGCAGCGCGCGGGTCATGCGTTCAGCCATGGCCTTGGCGCGTTCGTGCGCGGTAGCCAGCACGAAGACCAGGGCAGCAAGCAGGACGGCGAAGACGACGCCGGCACCGAGCATCAGGCGGCGTTCGCCCTCGGCCCAGCCGGTGCTCCAGGCGACGACCAGCGCCAGGGCGAGCACGAAGACGCTCGCGGGCAGCACCACCAGGCGCAGCCAGCGCGGCCAGCCGTCGTGCCCCGCGCCTTGCATCAGACGCCACCCCCGACCGCCATCGCAGCCTCCTATGATCGCCATCCGTAGAGATTTGGAGCATAACGAGATGCCTCAGCTGACAAAAGCCCAGCCGGGCTTTGCCCCACCGTATTACGCGGTCATATTCACCAGCGAACTGGCCGAGGTGAGCGCGGACTACGAGGCCACGGGCCAGCGCATGCTGGAACTGGCCGCCGAGCAGGACGGCTATCTGGGCGTGGAAAGTGTGCGAGGAGCGGACGGCGTGGGGATCACGGTGTCGTACTGGCGCGATCTGGAGTCGATCAAGAACTGGCGCGCCCACGGCGAGCACACGCTGGCGCGGGAGCGCGGCCGCGGCGAGTTCTACGCCAACTACCGGCTGCGCATCGCCCATGTGGAGCGCGAATACAGCTGGGAGCGCGGCGAATGAGCGCGTGGCTGGGCGTGCCTCTCGCATTGATCGCGCTGTTCGCCGGCGGCTGGCTGCTGGGCTGGCAGGGCGTGGTGTTGGCGATGAGCGGCATCGTGCTGTGGCTGCTGCTGCAATTCAGCCAGCTGATGAAGGTGATGAAGGCCACGCGCGATGCGCCGCTGGGCCATGTGCAGAGCGCCGTGATGCTCAACTCGAAGCTGCACGAGGGCATGAAGCTGATGCAGGTGCTGCAACTGACGGGCAGCCTGGGCGTGCGGGTCAAGGAAGCCGGCCCCGACGTCTACCGCTGGACGGACACCGGCGGCGACAGCGTGTTGCTGACGCTTGCCAAAGGCAAGGTTGCCAGCTGGACGCTGGAGCGCGCCCCCGCCGCATAAAATCGCCGTTTTCGAGTTGATCGACTGTTTGACTGATTGCTGAGGAGTTCTTCGATGTCCATGCACGACCGCGACGGCAAGATCTGGATGGATGGCCAACTCGTCGACTGGCGAGACGCCAAGATCCACGTCCTGACCCACACGCTGCACTACGGCTGCGGGGCCTTCGAGGGCGTTCGTGCCTACAAGACGGACAAGGGCACGGCCATCTTCCGCCTGCGCGAGCACACCGAGCGCTTCCTCAACAGCGCCAAGATCCTGCGCATGAAGATCCCCTTCACGCTGGAGCAGCTGGAAGAAGCGCAGAAGACCGTCGTGCGCGAGAACAGATTAGAGAGCTGCTACCTGCGCCCGCTGACCTGGGTCGGCTCGGAGAAGCTCGGCGTCAGCCCCAAGGGCAACACCGTGCACGCGATGGTCGCGGCCTGGAGCTGGGGCGCGTACCTCGGCGAGGAAGGCCTCAAGCGCGGCATCCGCGTGAAGACCAGCTCCTACACCCGCCACCACGTCAACATCACGATGACGCAGGCCAAGACGGTGTCCAACTACACCAACTCGATCCTGGCCAACATGGAAGCCACTGAGGACGGCTACGACGAAGCGCTGCTGCTGGACGCCTCGGGCTTCGTGTCGGAAGGCGCCGGCGAGAACATCTTCATCATCAAGGGCGGCGTGGTCTACACGCCCGACCTGTCGGCCGGCGCGCTCAACGGCATCACCCGCAACACCATCTTCGCGATCTGCCAGGACCTGGGCCTGAAGCTCGTGGAGAAGCGCATCACGCGCGATGAGGTCTACATCTCCGACGAAGCGTTCTTCACCGGCACCGCCGCTGAAGTGACGCCGATCCGCGAGCTGGACCGCATCGAGCTCGGCGCGGGCTCGCGCGGCCCGATCACCGAGAAAATCCAGGCGGCGTTCTTCGACATCGTGAACGGCCGCAACCCGAAGTACGCACACTGGCTGACGCTGGTTTGATAGGAAATAGAACATGAGCAACACCGCTTCCGTCGTCGAAGTGACCGCCAAGGACGTGCAAGGCCCCGGCGTCGTCGCCTGCCCCAACCCCAAGATGGCCCTCTGGAGCAACCACCCCAAGGTCTACATCGACGTGACCCACGAAGGTGGCGGCAAGTGCCCGTACTGCGGCACCGTCTACCAGCTCAAGGCCGGCGAAGTCGTCCACGGACACTGACATGCGCAGCAAAGCCGCCCAGACCGCCGCGTTGATGGCAACGCCCGATGAAACGGAAGCGCAGTTCTACGACGCGCTGCAAGCAGGCGATCTGGCACGGCTGATGGAGTGCTGGGCCGACGATGAAGAGATCGCCGTGGTGCACCCGGGCGGCCCGCGTGTCGTCGGCGCCGGCCCGATCCGCGCTGCGTTTGCGGCGCTGTTCGAGCAGGGCCGCAGCGTCTCGGCCACGCCCGAGCGCGTGCGCCGCCTGCACACCGGCGACACCGCCATCCACCATGTGCTGGAGCGCGTGCGGATCCAGGGGCCCGATGGCGTCCAGCAGGCCTGGGTGATCGCCACCAACGTCTTCCTGAAGACCACGCAAGGCTGGCGCCTGGTGCTGCACCACGCCAGCCCGGGCACGCCGCACGACATCCAGGAAGTCGTCGAAGAGCCCACGACCCTGCATTGATGGAGCAGCAGTACCGCGCACCGCTCTGGCTGCCGGGCGGCCACGCGCAGACGATCTGGTCTGCGCTGTTTGCCAAGCGATTCAACGGCCCGGCGCCGCAGTTCCGCCGCGAGCGCTGGACGACGCCGGATGGCGACTTCGTGGATGTGGATTACCTGGTCGATGACGCGCCGGTTGGCGTGGCGCGGCCGATGCTCGTGCATTTCCACGGGCTGGAAGGCAGCACGCAGAGCCAGTATGTGCAGGCGTTTGCCGCCACGGCGCGCTCGCTCGGCTGGGCGTTCGCGATGCCGCATTTCCGCGGCTGCTCCGGTGAGCTGAACCTCGCGCCGCGGGCGTATCACTCGGGTGACTTCGAGGAGATCGGCTGGATGCTCGGCCGCTTCCGCGCCGCGCACAACGGGCCGATGGTGGCCGCGGGCGTCTCGCTCGGCGGCAATGCGCTGATGCGCTGGGTCGAAGAGAGCGGCGATGAGGCAGGCAAGACGCTCGCCGCTGCCGCCGCCATCTGCTCCCCGCTCGACCTCGCCGCCGCCGGCCGCGCCATCGGCCAGGGCTTCTCGCGGCTGGTCTACACGCGCATGTTCCTCAAGAGCATGGTGCCCAAGGCACTGCTGAAGCTGAAGCAGCACCCCGGCCTCTTCGACGGCGAACGGCTGCGCGAGGTGCGCGATCTCTACGAGTTCGACAACCTCTTCACCGCGCCGCTGCACGGCTATCGGGACACCGAGGACTATTGGACGCGAGCGTCGGCCAAGCCGCATCTTCACCGCATCCGCATCCCGGCGCTGCTGCTCAACGCACGCAACGACCCCTTCGTGCCCGAGCAAAGCCTGCCAGGCCCGAAAGACGTGAGCGATCATGTGACCTTGTGGCAACCGCCGCACGGGGGACACGTCGGCTTCCCCGCCGGCTGGCCGCCCGGCCATGTGATGACCATGCCGACGAACGTTTGCGCCTGGCTCAAGGAGCAGTTGTAGAGATGGATGACATCGTCAAAGCCGCGCTCAAGAAGTGGCCCAACGTCCCCCACTGCTACGGCTGGCTGGCCCTGGACGCCCGCGGCGACTGGTACATGCGCGACGAGCGCATCCAGCACGCCGGGCCGTTCCCCAAGGTCAAGGGCAGCCGCATCGAGCACGAGAAGCTGCGCGAGTTCATCTGCCGCAACTACGCCTCAGACGAGATGGGTTGCTGGTTCTTCCAGAACGGGCCGCAGCGGGTCTACCTGCAGCTCGAAGCTGCGCCGTGGGTCTGGCGCGTGCAGGACGATTTCTCGATCCAGAGCCACACCGGCCTGACGGCTGAATTCAGCGCATGCTGGCTCGACGAACGCGACCGCCTCTTCATCACCACGCCGCTGGGCCTGGGCATCGTGCACAGCATGGACGTGCACGTGGCCGCGCGGGCCGTGGAGCAAGGCGTGTGGGAACCGGAGCAGCGCTCGCACGCGGCGCTGCTGGCAGAGGCGAAGGTGGTGCTCGACCCGCAGCCGCGGGCCTGAGCCCAACCCTTATTGGGCTGCGGAAGCGCCCGAAGCAGCTGCGGCCCCCGAGGCCGCGCCCGCCGGCTTGAACACCGGCTCCTCGAACTTCGCACCGCCGTTGTTGGCCATGTAGACCACGGCGCGGGCGATCTCGAAATCGCTGAAGTCACCGCCGCCCTGCGGCGTCATGCCACCCTTGCCCTTGAGGGCCGAGTGCAGCAGCGTGTCGAAACCTTGCTTGATGCGCGGGCCCCAGGCGGCGGCGTCGCCGAACTTCGGGGAGCCGAGCAGGCCGGTGGCGTGGCAGGCCGAGCACTGCGCCTGGAAGACCTTCTCGCCCGTGGCCATGGCGGCCGGGTCGTTCATGTCCTTGGCTTCGGACATGCCGACCGGCTTGATGCGGTCGGCCACGACCTTGGCGGAGAGCGCGCTGTCGCTGCCGGCCGAGGGCTTGATCTCGGAGCTGACGGAACTGGCCAGCAGGATGATGATGACGACCGGCACCACAAAGGCCAGGCCCACCGCCCACATCAGTTGCTTGGGCGTCTTGATCGGCCCGGTGTGGGCGTCGTCGTGACCATCATCGTGCGCGTGCTCTTGGGTTCCGCTCATGAAATCCTCGTTGCGTCTTGCTGGTACAGCCTCGTGTGCCGGTTCCGTTGTCTCCTGGGCCGGCGGGCCGCGAGAGTTTATACGCGCTGCTAGAATCCGCCGCTTGACGACGCCCCGGGGCTACCCTGATGCGTCGCTCACAAAAAACAAGCGCGGCGCCCGTAGCTCAATGGATAGAGTACTGCCCTCCGAAGGCAGGGGTTGTTGGTTCGATCCCAACCGGGCGCGCCAGGATTTCAGCAGCAGCACCCTCCGTGGGTGCTTTGCTTTTTTGGGCAGCACCGCATGCACTTCTCCGTCTGGCTCACCTTCTTCGCGGCCTCTTGGGCGATCAGCATCTCGCCGGGCGCCGGCGCGGTCGCGGCCATGAGCGCGGGGCTGTCGCACGGCTTCCAGCGCGGCTACTTCATGACGATCGGGCTGATCCTCGGCATCCTCACGCAGATCCTGGTCGTGAGCCTGGGCCTGGGCGCGCTGATCGCCGCGTCGGCCTTGGCCTTCTCGGCCGTGAAGTGGGCCGGCGTGGCCTACCTCGCCTGGCTGGGCCTGCAACAGTGGCGCTCGCCGGGCAAGCCGCTGGCGGCCAGCACGGACGACGGCCTGGCCACGCGCCGTGCGCTGGTGCTGCGCGGCTGGGGCATCAACGCCGTGAACCCGAAGGGCACGGTCTTCCTGCTGGCCGTGGTGCCGCAGTTCCTGGATCTGCACGCGCCGCTGGCGCCGCAGTACGGCACCATCGCCTGCACGCTCGCCTTCACCGATGCGGTCGTGATGGCCGGCTACACGCTGCTGGCGGCCAAGCTGCTCGCCGCACTGCGCTCGGAGCACCACCTGAAGGTGATGAATCGCGTGTTCGGTTCGCTCTTCATGGGCGCCGCCGCGCTGCTGGCCAGCTTCAAGAGCGCGAGCCAGTAAGCCGTGCAACACTGGCTGTTCTGGGGCCCGACACTGATCTGGGCCAGCACCTGGCACGTGATCCTGTTCCAGCTGGATTCGGGCGTGCCGGTGCTCAACTCCGTGGCGTGGCGGTTTGCGCTCGCGGCTTCGATCCTGGCCGCGCTCGCCGTCAAACAGGGCCTGAGCCTGCGCCTGCCGGCCAGCGCGCATGTACTGATGCTCGCCACCGGCATCGTGCAGTACAGCGGCAACTACTGGTCGGTGTACGAGGCCGAGAGCCACATCCCCTCGGGCCTGGTCGCCGTGCTGTTCTCGCTGATGGTGTTCGGCAACGCGCTGTCGGGCCGGATCTTCTTCGGCCGCAGCGTCAGCCGGCGCTTTCTGCTCGCGGCCTGCGGCGGCGTGGTCGGCATCGTGATGATCTTCTGGCCCGAGATCGCGACCACCGGTGCCCGCCCGACGGCCGCCTGGGGCCTGCTGATCGGCCTGGCCGCCGTGCTCGCAGCCATCATCGGCAACGTGCTGACGCTCAAGCTCACCGGCCGCGGCCTGGCGCTGATGCCGATCCTGGCCTGGAGCATGGGCTACGGCGCCGCCTTCCTGGTGCTGCTCTCGTTGGCCACCGGCACGGGCCTGCACTTCGCGCTCACGCCGGCCTACATCGGCAGCCTGGCCTACCTCGCCGTGTTCGGCTCGGTCGTGGCCTTCGTGCTGTATTTCAAGCTGGCGCAGGCCAAGGGGCCGGCGGGTGCGGCGCTCACCAGCGTGATCATTCCGGTGATCGCGCTGCTGATCTCGGCCGTGTTCGAAGGCTGGCAGCCGACCGTGCTGTCGGTGCTCGGCATGGGCCTGAGCCTGGCAAGCCTCTGGGTCGCTACTCGCTGACCTTGCCGCGCCCGGCCTTGATGCCGCTGCGCACGGCCTTGCCTTCGAGCCGGCGGCGCTGCGAGCCCAGCGTCGGCCGGGTCGGCCGGCGTTTCTTGGGCGGCTTGGCCACGCTCTGCACCAGCTCCACGAGCCGCCGGATCGCCTCCGCACGGTTCATGTCCTGGCTGCGGTGCTCCTGGGCCTTGATGACGAGCACGCCCTCGCCGGTGATGCGCTGGTCGTTCAGCGCCAGCAGACGCTCCTTCACCGCCTCCGACAAGCTGGTGGAGGCGCGGATGTCAAAGCGCAGATGCGCCGCGCTGGCGACCTTGTTGATGTTCTAACCGAATACACCAATTCTAGTAGCCGCCGTCCTTTACCTTCCCTCGCCCAGCTTTGATTGCGGATCGAACCCCTTTTCCCTCAAGCCTTCGCTGCTGGGATCCGTATGTTGGCTTCGTCGGACGGCGCACCAAGGGGGGCGTCTCTACTGAGTCCACAAGGGCTTGGAGGCGCGCGAAAGCCGCAGTCCGATTTTTGTCCTGGGTTCGGAACTCCTGAGCCTTAATGACGATCACGCCCGATGCGGATATGCGATGGTCTCGCAAGGCCAGCAGGCGCGCCTTTATGGCCCGAGGGATCGTCGATGCTTGGATGTCAAAGCGAAGATGCACGGCAGAAGAAACTTTGTTTACGTTCTGCCCTCCGGCCCCCTGGGCGCGGATCGCACTCAACTCCACCTCATCAAGCGGGATAACGACTGGCATTGAAAGATTGTCCTATCCGCCTCTGGCAACTCAGTCGCTCCCAGATATTCGAGGGGCTTTGGCTAGGAAAAGAGCCTGGACACGAAACGGCTTAATGGCGCGCTCGCAGAATCCGCCCCCTGAGTTCAGACTCTGGGAGCAGCAGAGGAGCAACTTGCTCAACAGAAATGCGCGCAACCCCCGTTTATGTGAGGAATTCTGGAAAAGTCGCCCCAAAAAGCGCAAAATCAGAATTTTCTATTGACAAAGTGTGATTATCGTGTTACACTGCGGTAATTGGTATTTCTATATTCACACTTTTAGAAGTGTAGCAGAAGTACGTTTTTGGGGCCATTTGGGCCCTTTTTTGCCTCTGCGCAATGCAGAAGGCCAACGACCCTCCACAGCCGACTTTAGGCGCGCTTTTGCTGATCCATCAGATGGTCGATGGGCTCAATCGTTCGGGCGCGAGTGGGAATAGGGTTCCGGGAAACGAATGGTACGTCCCGGCGGTTAGATGTTTGGTCGGGGCAAGTGCAGCACATTCGCTGCCCCTCCCTCCAGAGTCCTCGAAAGCAGATCCACCCCTACAGAGACGGCTGCATCCCAAGAAACCTCCCTTAAGCACGCGTCGTCATTCCTTGAGCCTGAAATTGCGCTCGGAATAGTCGGCCGTTTGCGGTAGGGAGGGAGGGAAGTCCGTCTGTACTTCACACACACCACCCAAAAGGAGCCCAGACGATGAAACGGCTACGTACGCCAAGACAGCAGGTGATTGACGCGACCCGCAAGGAATGGATGTCCTACGGTCGCAAGCACGCCGCCATTCAGAAACGAGCAGAAAGAGTCCGACTGCCTGACGGACGCTTCAAAACTTTGTTCCGTTGCGAGCACTGTCGGGAGCTATTCCCTCGATCAGAAATCGAAGCGAATCACATCAACCCTGTCGGAACTCTTCCGTCCCTAGCCTCCGAGGACGTGGCAGCCTATCGGGAGCGAATGTTCTGCCGGGCCAGTGAAATTGAAGCGCTATGCCGCCCCTGCCATAGAGCACACACATTGGCCGCCCGAAAGGCGGCACGAAAGGAAAAACATGATCGAGGAATCGTTCAAGCCGATCCACGCAGCACAGTGGGCTGCCGACCGATCTTTAGTCCGCATTCGGCAACTTGTTGATGATGGATATACGTACGGCGCGATGGCGTTGGTGCTTGGACAAGAAGGCTACCAAACCATCCAAGGCAAGCCGTGGACAGCGGTAAATCTCCGGCAGCTTGTATTCAGGCTTCGCGCCCGGGCATCCACTTGGTACGCGCAATCTGCCCAATGGGCGCGGTTCGTTCCACACCCCCTTCAGTAGCCATCTAGCGGTCCAGTGTCGCGTTCACGCCCTCTCCCGAACTGTCGGTGGCAAGGTCAGGCAGGCCGATTAAGAGCCTTTGGCTGAATACTCACTGGCAATTCGCCCTGAAAGTCGAGCAGCACATACGGCTTCACGCCAAGCGCCTCGGCTAGGCGGCAAATGTTGATCAGCGCAAGATTCCTGCGGCCGCGCTCAACCTCCCCGAGGTACGACCGCGCTATGTCGCTCTCCAGAGCCAAAGCCTCCTGCGACAGGCCCGCCTTCTTGCGAAGCCCGGCCAAACGCTTGCCGAACTGGTTGCGCACATCAATGGCTAACTGATCCTCCATCCGTGGGATGCTAGGAATCAGGCCACTATGAGTCCACGCGATATGAGTGACAATGAATCACTCCGGTTGTTGCGGAGGATTGCACTTGGCCGTTGAGGCCAAGCACCAAACCCTTTCAACGCATCGCGCCATGAACACCAAGATCAAGTTCCTCATTGCCTCGGTAGTTGTGTCCTTGAACCTCCCAGCCCTGGCTGCTCCATGCTCATCGCTTTCCTATGACGAGCTTCAAGATATGAAGGTTGAAGAGTTAACCAAGGAGCTATGCACGGCCCGAAAGGTCGCCACTGAAAACCGCTCCGAGGCATTCGACAAGGTCATCAGCCGCTATGCGCCGGATCCGGCTGGTGCAGATGCGCTCAGCAATGAAGCGGACAAGTGCGAGAACGAACAAAAACGCATCCTCCGAGTCCTGACCAAGAAGAACGTGGAGACGGAGAAGATTGACTATGCTGCCGTCTGCAAGGCACCAGTGAAGAAGCCCTGAGCACCCAGAAGGAGAAGCTTCGTGACCATGTTTCCCCGTATCGCAATTCTTCTTGCAGCGGTGACCGTTGCCTCGTCCGCAGTCGCAGCCCCGAAGACCTATACGAAGGCTCAACTTCAGCAGTTGGTCAACGCGGGGAAGTTCCCGCCTCAACTTGCTCCTGTTCAGAAGGAAGACCGGCTCGACTTCGTGCCGTGCAAGGCAATGGTCTCTAAGACGATGGCCGACATCCAGGACAACTACCCGGTGCGCACGCTCTTGGACGCTCCAGGCATTTTCTCGATGAAGGCATGGACAAACGACGGCGCAATCGTGCTCACCTGTTCACGCGATGGCAGGTTTGTCATGCAGCAATCGCAATACCGCTAGCTGCACGAGAGGAGGCTACGTCGTCGAACGTCAGCAAGTGGACTGTCGGCACCCCGACGGTCGGCTTCAGGCTGGAAGCGATCCTTGCCAATCTGTGGGAATTTCACAAATCTCCACCGTGTAGCAGGTGATCCAATGTCGGTGGAAATCAATAACGATCCGCCTAGAACACGATAGGCCCAATACCTTGGTCCCCCCACATGAGTCAGTCGTTTTCGGAACCAGAGCAATCACGAGGAGTAGTCGTCGAAACACACAAGGACGGTCTACCGATCTTGTGGACCTACGTTCCTGAGTTGCCCGCAGCAGGAGTGCGGCTCGCTCTTCCATGGCTTACCGTATTTGCTTGGCGATACGACGGATCAAGCAGAAACGGAATGCCGCCGATCGAAGTCAACGAGAGCATGTTGAAGCTGCATGATGCCCTTGGGAAGATCGAAAGACTGGACTTCTGCGTGGAGGCATATCGGCGGGTTGGCTGTGGGCTTAGGGAGTTCGTGTTCTACGTGGGTGACCGCGACAAGTTCATGGCCGAGTTCAACGCGAGCGTTTCCGGGCATGAGAGGTATCCGATTGAAATCAAGTTCTACAAGGATGAATCCTGGTCTGAGTTTCAGGAATTGATCGATGACCTCGGCGTGGTCTAACCCTTCATCAGTCAACCGGACCTCCTATCGCAGCTTCGCTTGCTTCAGGCCCCTGAGCGTCATTCGCGCGTGGGCCGGCACTTGAGTTCTGGGCGCTCATGAGCTATCGCTATCCATTGCCTCCGAGTTTGGCTCAGCAGGTGACCGCCTTCGAGGAATTCGCCAGTGGCGCTGCCCAGTGCCGCGCCCGGCTCCGCGACGGGTCTTCCATCGAGGGTCTCCTGTGCAACGGCTCGGCTCTTATCGCCAGACAAGCTCAAGCGGTTCTTCCGTTTCGGATGGAGGACGTGGATTCGCTCTTCCAAACAGACGAGGACCGCACGAACTACAAGAGAACTGGATGGGTGTTCTTTGACGAGTGGTCAACCTAACGACCGCTTTCGCTGCGTACCAGCCATCGAGTTCGCCGGGTTGATCCGTCAGACTTGCCCGGAGGTAGGCCGCCGCCGCAGAACAACGATCTGCTCCAAGATCCGTCGGTTGATCTTCTCTTTCCATTGCAATTGCTTGTCAGACAAGATCCTCTTCCTTGCCGTGGATCGCAAGAACACCGGCTCCTTGTCGTGCAAGTAGCCACGCTCTTCAGCGTAAGCGATCACTGCGAGGTTTGCGTTTGCTCGCGGATCCTCTCGAATGCGCTTCAGCCCATCGAAGAGCGAACCAGTGTCGATACCAACAAAGCGATTGACGCAGACGTTGCCGACGTAGGTTCGATGGCCGGTGATTTGGTTGTAGAGGAAGCAATGCTCCTTGATGTCCTGCCCACAAGGGCAGGAATCGAATTCATCACTTATCTCCACGTACTCGACAACCCACTCCCGCCTTGCAGCATCGAACGTGGGGGCCTTCGACATGGACAAGATGTGGCTCTTCAGGCGCTCAAAGTTGTGCGTAGTCATTCCCGATCCTTTGCCGACCCATGTTGCGGATCCTCTGCCGCTTGTCAATGCGGTTGGACATAGGTTCATTTAGGCATACATGAGGCGAACTACCGGAGAGGCACTTTCTGCCGGTTCGATAAATTCGATTGACAACCAAAATCGAACCGATATTATACGAACCACCCAAACGGAACCGACGATCAAATGTTCATTCGCGGCTACCTACGCGCCTCCACCGATGACCAAGATGCACAACGTGCTCGCGTCGATCTGGAGAGATTTGCCTCCGATCATGGAATCAAGGTCGCCTCGTGGTACACGGAGAACGAATCCGGCGCGACGCTGGCACGACCAGAATTGTTCAAGCTCATCAGCGACGCTCATCTCGGCGACGTGCTGCTGGTTGAACAAGTTGATCGGCTAAGTCGGCTGAACGCTTCCGACTGGGAGAAGCTGAAGGAAGCGCTCGCAGCCAAGCGCCTACGCGTGGTCTCGCTTGATCTGCCCACGTCTTGGATGGCTCTTGGCGCAGCGCCTGACGCAGCGACGCAAGGCATATTGGACGCAGTCAATCGGATGCTGCTCGACATCCTGGCGGTTGTCGCTCGGAAGGATTACGAGGACCGCCGTCGCAGGCAGACGCAGGGCATCGAAAAGGCAAAGGCCGCTGGAGCCTACAAGGGCCGACCCATTGATGCCGCCTTGCATAAAAACATCGCCGAGCTACTCGACGCCAACTTTTCCTGGACCCGCATAGTCGCCCAAACTGGGGCTAGTCGCTCGACGATCCTGAGAGTCGTAAACGCCCGCAAGTGCCTGCGGGAAGCCTAAACGAAACGCGACAATTCAAACGACCTCTGACTTATGCACCAGCAAGGGCATTGGCGGCGCCGGGTCGATGCCGTAAGCCCTATTCACGGCAGCCCAAGCACGGCGCTCAGCATCCTTCAGTTGCTCCATGAATTCCTCCTCATCCCGAGGCAAGTTCAACTCCGCGCGAAGGGCGCTCACGAGCTTCACCAAAGCCCGCTGCACAGTCCCAAGCTGTCCAAAGCTCGCAGTGAAGATTTCCATTCGACGCGGCGCCCGCTCACTCAAAGCTTGCTGCTTCTCCATTTCTAGCGACTTCGCCCGATTTCTGGCTTCCGTAGCCAACTCTTCCAGGCGCCGCTGTTCTTCGACTGACTCGCGCCTTACCTTGGCGTTAGTAAGTTCAGAATCGATACGGCGCGCCTCGGCTTCCGCAAACTCGATGTCTTCCTGCAAGCGACGAACCAGATCCATGCCCCGGCGGTACGGATACGAAGCCTTCAGTTGGTTTAGGACAGCCTCAGCAAACTCACTTGCCAGATCACGCGAAAGGTGCGCGGCCTCAGCATCGGCAACCAACCAGATCTTGGCATTGGCTTTTAGAAAATTCTGCAAGGCTTCCCCGTCCTTTGACGGGTCGATAAGGCGCTCCGGCAACCCGCCGATGAACCCAAGGAGGGCGTGGGTCTCCTCCACTGCCTTTGAGTAGACCTCTCTGCGAATCAGGCCCTTCCGATCTTCATCTTTCTGTTTGGCATCATGCGCCCTTTGAACGCGAGCTTTGCGACTGTCGTTGATGTGTTGCCTTCTAAGCAGCGCTACGCTGTTCTTGCCCGACGCCCAAACGGTGAACGCAGCGATACCAGCACCAACCGCTGCGCTCAATATCCCTGACCAGATGATCCACGGGACCCCTAGCCAACCTTCGGAAACCGTCTGCACTGCGCGAGCCGCGTTCGCCATTTCTGCCCCGAGTTGTTTGCGCTGCATTCTCTGCGGGCAGCACACTCTTCGCAAACTACTCAGCCCTCAGCGTTGTCCCCGTTTCTTCAGGCTCAAGGTCCAGGCCCGAAGAGTTCGCAGGCCAGCCATCCTCTACTGGCTGACCGTCGCCTTCGAGCATGGCCTCGCTGCGCATAGCAATTTCGTCCTCGGCATGAAATGCACTTTGTCCCGCCTGCATCGGTAAGACGGTGTGAAAGCCCCCTTGCATACCCAACAAGGCACGACAAGCGCCTTCATGCGGAGGTTCTCCAATGCGCGGTCGGTACTGTTTCCACAAGCTAGGTTCCGCCCATCGCGCCATCCCATCGCAATAGTCAAGGCCGAATTGAACAACGCGATGGGAAATCAGAGTCTCTCCATCGTCGTCGTAGATGTATCCGGGCTGGGTGACCACAAAACCAGAACGACTCACGAAAACTATCACGTCGAGCCGCTTCAGAAGCGCATTGGCGCGTGCGCGGCTGTCCCGATTGGCCAAATCGAGTCGCGCCATGAAGGTCTCAAAATCGATAGCTTCTTCCGCAGCAAGCTCTCCGTTGATGCGCTGTTGTTCTCGATACAACTCTTCAATTTCTGCATCGGCAGAGGGGACCAATGCAGCCACGGAAACTGAGGGGACCTGACGGAGCACTTCCAAAAGTTCTTCCCGCCGCTGCCGCTTCTCATCCAGCAATGCCGAATTCGCTGCCAGTTCCTTTGTGAGCTTTGCGCTTGAGTCTTTGACAAGCGCAAGCGAGTCGAGCCGAGAGAGCATTAGCTTGAACACTTGCTCAGACTGGTCGAGGCGAATCACTCGATGGCTCTGACACATGCCACGCTTTCCCAAGGAGCATTGGAGATACGTATTTCCCTTAGGTGGCCGCCCTTTGTTGACGATGTGCATGGCCGACCCACAGTGCAAGCACTTCGCAACCCCCTGCCAGACGTTGAAGTTCGCTGTCTGCCTCGTCGCTTGAGCCTTGCGCCTGCTACCAATCGCGGCCTGAGCTTCGTTAAACGTCTGCGCGGAGATGATCTGCGGGAAATAATTTTCGATTACAGGTCCGACAGCCGTACGTTCCTTCCGCTTCGGGTCGAGCCGTTTGGTTTGAGCTTGCCACTCGCCAAGTACCGCGCGGTTCCGAACGATGTGAGACACCGAGGAAATTGACCAATACTCAATTCCTTGATCGGCCTTGAGTGCTGGCCTACCTTCAGCGTTGAGCATCTTCGCGATCGCGTTCTTGCCGTAGCCAAGAATCGTGAGTTCAAAGATCCTCTCGACGGTCTTCACCATCTCCGGAAGGACTTCATACCTAGACTTGTCATCGGAGAGTCGCAGCCACTTCGGTCCAACCTTACCCATGGGCTTTCTAGACTCAGCCGCAGCCTTCCGCTTCGACTCAAAGGCGTCGGCAACACGACCTCCTTTGGTAAGGGACTCTTCATTTGCTCGGGCAAAAATGAAGATGCTCAAGATCAAGTCTTGTGGCTGGCTGCCCTCGTGGTATTCCTTACCGTCCTTCAAGGTCACGATGCGAATGCCGCTGCTGAGTAAATCCATGAACCTCGGCAGAGCCTTGAACACGTCCTGGCGATCAAGGCGGTCCAAGGACTCAACGATCAGCGTAGATCCCCGCGCAATCGTGCCGTCCTTCACCAGTCCGAGAAAGCGCGCTAACTGTCCCTTCTCGCCGAGATGGTCCCCTCGCAATGCGGACATGCCTGGATCGAAGAACGTGTACTCCTTGCCAGTCGCGAGAGTCAGGTTGTGCGCCGCACAGTACTTTGCGCATTCCTCCTCCTGGCGGGCTTTACTACGCCCCTTGGCTTGTTCTGGTGTGGAAAACCTGACGTAGCTGTACGCCTTGCCGTTGCTTGGGGTCATGCTGGCTCCTAACTGGATATTAATTCAGTCAGAACCTCTTGACGTTCTGCCCGCCCGCGCCTTGCGCGCGCACGAAGGTGAACTCGAGTTCGTCCTCGCGCGGCGTCCAGTCAGACACTTTCCACGCTCACCGGCACGCGCCGGGCCAGCGCGCACATCAGCTCGTAGCCGATCGTGCCCGCTGCGCGCGCCACCTCGTCGATCGGCAGCACGGAGTCACGCGGGCCGCGACCCCAGAGCGTGACCTCGGCGCCCATGCCGAGGTCGGGGAAGCCGGTCAGGTCGATCGCCAGCATGTCCATCGAGACACGGCCGACCGTGTGCGTGCGTCGCCCGTCCACCAGCACCGGTGAACCCGAGGGCACATGGCGCGGGTAGCCGTCGGCATAGCCGCAGGCGACGATGCCGATGCGGCGCGGCTGGTCGGCGCGGAAGGAGCTGCCGTAGCCGACCGTGTCGCCCGGCTGCAGTTCCTGCAGGCCGATCACGCGCGACTTAAGCGTCATGGCCGGTTGCAGGTCCCAGTGCTCGGCGTCGTGCTCCGGGTAGTCCGGCACGCCGCCGTAGATCATGATCCCGGCCCGCACCCAGTCGCCGCCGGCGCGCTCGGCGTGGCGCAGGGTGGCGGCGCTGTTGCAGACCGAACGCTCGCCCGGCAGGTCGCGGGTGGCGGCGTCGAAGGTGGCGAGCTGGTGGGCGATGCCGTCCTGGCCGAAGCGGTCGGCGTCGGCGTCGGAGAAGTGCGTCATCAGCGAAATCTCTTCCACCTGCGGCAGCGCGTTCAGGCGCGTCCAGGCGGCGCGGTAGGCCTGTGGCGTGAAGCCCAGGCGGTTCATGCCGCTGTTGAGCTTGAGGAAGACGCGGTGCGGCTCGTGCGTCTTGTGCATGGCCAGCCAGTCGATCTGTTCTTCGCAATGCACGGCGTGCCAGAGCTTCAGGCGCGAGCAGAGTTCCAGGTCGCGCGTCTCGAAACAGCCTTCCAGCAGCAAGATCGGGCCGCGCCAGTCCAGGGCGCGCAGACGGGCGGCTTCGTCCAGGTCGATGCAGGCGAAGCCGTCGGCGGCGCGCAGACCCGCAAAGGCGTTCTCGATGCCGTGCCCGTAGGCGTTGGCCTTGACGACGGCCCAGACCTTGGCGTCCGGCGCTGCGGTGCGGGCGCGGGCCAGGTTGTGGGCCAGGGCGGCTTGATGGATGACGGCTTCGATCGGACGTGGCATGGCTGACATTCTCCTTCAGCCCGGCCGTCTGTCGCCCGCCCGTCAATCCTTGCAAAGGGCGCGTGCTATAAACCCGGCGGCTACCGGATCTCGACGAGAAAAGTGAAAAAAGGTTTCTACACCATCATGTCAGCGCAGTTCTTCAGCTCGCTGGCAGATCAGGCCTTGCTCGTCGGCGCGATCGAGTTGCTGAAGATGACGCATGCGCCTGCCTGGCAAGTCCCGGCACTCGGGCCCATGTTCGCGCTCTTCTATGTGGTGCTGGCCCCCTTCGTCGGCGCCTTCGCCGATGCCGTGCCGAAAGGCAAGGTGATGTTCTATTCGAACCTCATCAAGGTGGCCGGCTGCCTGATGATGCTGTTCGGTGCGCATCCGCTGCTTTCCTACGCCATCGTCGGCCTGGGCGCCGCGGCCTACTCGCCGGCCAAGTACGGCATCCTGACCGAGCTGCTGCCGCCCTCGCAGCTGGTCAAGGCCAACGGCTGGATCGAGGGACTGACGATCCTCTCGATCATCATGGGCATCGTGCTGGGCGGCCAGCTGGTCGGCCCGCACCTCTCGGCGCACCTGCTGGCCATCGACTTGCCCTACATCGACACCGGCATCGACACGGCCCCGCAGGCCGCCATCGCCAGCCTGGTGATCCTGTACGTGATCGCGGCGGCCTTCAACCTCTACATCCCGCGCACCGAGGCGCCGCTGCAGGCGATCGCCCACGGCCCCGCCGCCCTGGTGCGCGACTTCGCCTCCTGCAACTCGCGCCTCTGGGCCGACAAGCTGGGCCAGATCTCGCTGGCCACGACGACGCTGTTCTGGGGCGCGTCGGGCAACCTGCGCATCATCCTGTTCCCGTGGGCCGCCGCCGCACTGGCCTACAGCACGACGCAGGCCTCGAACCTGGGCGGCGTCGTCGCCCTGGGCACGGCGGTCGGCGCCGTGGTCGCCTCGGTCTACATGCGCCTGCACCGCGCGCTGAACGTGATCCCGCTGGGCATCGTGATGGGCTGCATGCTGATCGGCATGATCTTCGTGCACAACATCTGGCTGGCGGCGCCGTACCTGGCCGTCATGGGCCTGGTGTGCGGCTACCTGGTGGTGCCGATGAACGCGCTGCTGCAGCACCGCGGCGCCAACCTGATGGGCTCGGGCCGCTCGATCGCCGTTCAGAACTTCAACGAACAGGCCTGCATCCTGGGCCTGGGCGCGCTGTACACGGGCATGACCCGCGTGGGCCTGTCGACCTACTCCGCCATCACGATCTTCGGCCTGCTCGTGGCCGTGACGATGTGGGGCGTGAAGCGCTGGCATGAGCGCAATGCGACCCAGCATCCGGAGGAAATCGAGCGCTTGCTGAAGATCGCGCGAGACGACTGCGGACACTGAGCCCGCAGCTCATACACGCCGAATCAGGTCGACGACCCGCGCGTCTTGCGGCCGGTCGTCGTCGTGACCGGCGCCGGCGCCAGCACGTTCTTGATGTGCTCCGACCACGCCCGCGCAATCTTGAAGCTGCCGCTGTGGTTCAGGTGGATCTCGTTGTGCCAGTCGCCGCTGGAACCGCTCGAGCCCGGCGTGGCCAGGGCCAGCGGGACGACGGTCGAGTCGAACACGTGCAGGCCGGGGAAAGTCGCCTGGTCGGCCGCCATCGCCTTGAGTGCCTGAGCCAGACGGAACACCATCAAGCGGCTGATCGCCGCCCAGTCGGCCTGCGGCAGGGCGTAGGCCTTCATCGCCGGATAGAGCCACGGGCCTTGCGAGCCGAGCTCGGGCGCGCCGGGATCGGCACCGGCCGGGCGCGGCATCGGCACGGCGTAGCAATGCATGAAGACCGGCTTGCCGGCCGACGGACCCTGGTCCCGCAGGCTCAGCAGGTGGCGCACATTGGCCTTCAGGTACTCGGCGTAGGTGACCCAGCCTTCCTCGGAGAAATAACGCAGCACGCCAGCGGAAGGCGGGCCCCATTCGGTCTGGCGGCGCAGCAGGCGCAGGCGCAGCGGCACTTCGCTGCCGTCGAAATGCTGGGCGGCGGTGGCGGCGGCGGCGATCAGGTCGTTGCCACCGCAGGACAGCAGCACGCCGTCCCAGACCGGTGCGTCAACCCCAGAGAGCAGCCGGACGAAGTCCGGCGCGGCCTCCAGATCGACCATGTGGCGCAGGTTCTCGCCGCTGACGGCACAGTTCACGGCCGCGGCCGGATCGGGGAAGACCAGCTCGGAGAGCAGGCTGCCGTGGGCCCGGTCGCCCCCGGAGGTGAACCAGGAATCGCCCTGGGCCAGCAATCGCCACCGGAAGGCCTCGGGCGTGGACAGCGCTGACGCGCGCCCGCTCTGCAGGTCGGCTGGGGTGAAGGTGACCAGGTGATGCACAGACTCTCCCTATGAAGGCCAAGCTCGGGCTCGATTGGAGCGCGAGCGTAGCGCAAATTCGTCAGGTGTAAAGGCTCGGAAGGCATCCTCCACGCAACACATCCGCAACATAATGAGTCGCGTCAGAAGAGCCCTACAGCTGCGGGCCGCAACAATCACGAGGGAATGCCCATGAGCAACAAGACCGCTTTCGACTTCCAGGCCGATTCGATCGCCGGCGCGCCGGCCGACCTCTCCAGCCAGACCGGCAAGGTGCTGCTGATCGTCAACACCGCCAGCGCCTGCGGCTTCACGCCGCAGTTCGCCGGGCTGGAGCAGCTCTGGAAGGACTACTCGGCCCGCGGCCTGGTGGTGATCGGCTTCCCCTCCAACGAGTTCGGCGGCCAGGACCCGGGCACGAACGACGAGATCTCGTCCTTCTGTCAGCTGAACTACGGCGTCAGCTTCCCGATGATGGCCAAGATCAAGGTCAACGGCGACGACGCGCACCCGCTCTGGAAGTGGCTCAAGAGCGAGAAGAGCGGCATCCTCGGCACCGAGGGGATCAAGTGGAACTTCACCAAGTTCCTGGTCGGCCGCGATGGCCAGGTGATCAAGCGTTATGCGCCGCTCGACGCGCCGGAGAAGCTGCGCGGCGACATCGAGGCTGCCCTCGGCAACTGATCGGCAAGTGATCCGCAACTGATCATCACGGGATGCGCAATCGGCATCCCGCGCCCGCCGGCGCTCGTCTACGCTGCGCGGCATGAACAGCAACGCCTTCGCCGAAGCGTTCCGGCGCTTCGCCACCTTCGAGTGCACCGAGGACCCGCTCTACGTCGCCTTGTGCCGCGCCATCGCGGCCGACGCGAACCTGCTGGCGCTGATGCGCCACGCGCCACCGCCCCAGGCGCGGCCCAATTTGCTGCTGGCGGCGCTGCACGAGCGCGTGCTCAGCGGCGACGCGCACGGCTTTTGTGATTACTACCCCAGTGTTGGCGGGCACCGACAGCCCGATGCCGAGCTGCCGGGCCTGCTGCGCGACTTCGCCGCCCGGCACGAGGCGCGGCTGGTCGAGCACCTGAAGCAGCGCAGCACCCAGACCAACGAGACCGGTCGCTGCGCCGTGCTGTGGCCGGCGCTGAACGAGCTGGCGCACCAGACTGGACATGACGAGCTGGCCCTGTTCGACTTCGGCTGCAGCGCCGGCCTGAACCTCGGCGTGGACGGCTACGGTTATGACTACGGCACGTTCCGCCTCGGCAAGGCCGACGGTCCGCAACTGCACGCCCGGTGGCACGGCGCGCAACCTTCGCCTAACCCCTATCCTTGGCGCATCACCGCCCGCATCGGCGCCGACCCTGCGCCCGTCGACGTGCAGGACGACGACGCCGTCCGCTGGCTGCGCGCCTGCCTCTGGCCGCACGACCGCGAACGCGCGGCGCGGCTGGACGCTGCCATCGCCCTCGCCCGCCACGAGCCCCGCCGGGTGGTCCGCTCGAACGACGTGCTGGCCACGCTGGAAGCGTGGCTCGACGAGCTGCCCGCCCACGTCCAGCCGGTGCTCTTCAATTCCTGGGTCCTGGCCTATTTCGCTAGCGCCGATTTCACCCGCCACCGCCAACGCGTGGCCGACCTCGTGAAACACCGCGGCCTCGCCGAGATCAGCGCCGAGGTGCCATCCCTCGCCCCCGGCGGCCTCCCGCCGCCACCCGCGTGCACCGTCCCAGACCCGCAAACCCCGACGCTCTGGACGCTGCAGACCAACAAGGGCGTCCAGGCCCTCGCCTGGTCCCACGGCCACGGCAAATGGCTCGAATGGCTGAGCTGAAATAATCCCCGCATCCCTACCGGAGTACGCCCCATGTTCCAACACGTCGACGCCTACGCAGGCGATCCCATCCTGAGCCTGAACGAAGCCTTCCAGAAGGACCCGCGCACGGCCAAGATCAACCTCTCGATCGGCATCTATTTCGACGACGAGGGCCGCATCCCGATGCTCGCTTCGGTGCGCGAGGCGGAACTCGCCGTGGTGAACGCGGCCGGCGCCCGCCCCTACCTGCCGATGGAAGGCGCGGCCAATTTCCGCTCGGCCGTGCAGGCGCTGCTGTTCGGCGAAGGCCATGCGGCCGCCGACCGCACGGTGACCATCCAGGCCGTGGGCTCCTCCGGCGGCCTGAAGGTCGGCGCCGACTTCATCAAGCGCTACTTCCCGGCCTCGAAGATCTACGTCTCCGACCCGACCTGGGACAACCACAAGGCCGTGTTCGAGGGCTCCGGCATCGCCGTCGAGACCTACCCGTACTACGACTCCGCCACCGGCGGCCTGCGCTTCGAAGCCATGCTTGAAGCGCTCTCCAAGGCGCCCGCCAAGAGCGTCGTCCTGCTCCACGCCTGCTGCCACAACCCGACCGGCGTGGACCTGACCAACGCCCAGTGGGACGCCCTGATCCCCGTGCTGCGCGAGCGCGAGCTGCTGCCCTTCCTCGACATGGCCTACCAAGGTTATGGCGACGGCCTGGTCGAAGACACCTATTCGGTGCGCGCGCTGGCGGCGGCCGGCCTGTCCTTCTTCGTGGCCAACAGCTTCTCCAAGAACATGAGCCTGTACGGCGAACGCTGTGGCGCGCTGTCGGTCGTCTGCCCCGATGCGGCGCAGGCCGCCAACGTGCTGGGCCAGCTCAAGGCGACGATCCGCCGCAACTACTCCAACCCGCCGGCGCATGGCGGCCAGGTCGTGGCCAAGGTGCTGACCGACCCGAAGCTGCGCAAGCACTGGGAGGGCGAAGTGGTGGAGATGCGCACCCGCATCCAGGCCATGCGCAAGAGCCTGCACGAGGTGCTGTCAGCGCGGTTGCCGGGCCGCGATCTGTCGTACTTCCTGACCCAGCGCGGCATGTTCAGCTACACCGGCATGACGCCCGAGCAGGTGGACCGCCTGCGCGAGGAGTTCGGGGTTTACCTGATCCGCTCGGGCCGCATGTGCGTGGCGGGCCTGAACACCCGCAATGTCGAGGCTACGGCCGAAGCCTTCGCGCAAGTCATGTGATCCGGTTATAGGCTGGGCTCGCGCTTTCATTGGCGAGCCATTGCCCTTGTCCTTACGCTGGCGCCGAGAAAGAAAGGCTGAGAAGCCTGAGAAGCCGGGATAAGGACGGGATGAAACACATTGTGGTGATCGGCGGCGGCATCGTCGGCCTGACGACTGCCTGGGCGCTGCTGGAGCGCGGCCACAAGGTCACGGTCGTTGAACGCGGAGCCGAAGTGGCGCAGGGCGCCAGCCATGCCAACGGCGGCCAGCTGAGCTACCGCTATGTCTCGCCGCTGGCAGATGCCGGCGTGCCGCTCAAGGCCGTCCGCTGGTTGCTCGACCCCGACGGCCCGCTGCGCTTCAAGCCCGAGGCCAGCTGGCAGCAGTGGTCGTGGATGCTCGCCTTCCTGCGCGCCTGCCGCGCCCCGGTCAACCGCCTGAGCACGCAGCGTCTGCTCGCGCTCGGTGCACTGAGCCAGACCTCGTTCACCCGCCTGCACCGCGAAGCGAACCTCGACCACATCGACCTGCGCACGCCGGGCAAGCTCGTGGTCTACCGCAAGCCGGCCGAGTTCGAGCGCGTCGCCGCACGCCTCAAGGCCGGCCCCAAGGGACCGGAGCAGGCGCTGTCGCACGACGAGTGCGTGGCCGTCGAACCGTCGCTTCAAGACAACGATGTGCATTTTGCCGGCGGCATCTTCACCGAAGGTGAAGCCGTGGCCGACTGCCACGCCACCTGCCTGCAACTGGCCGAGCGGCTGCGCGCTCACAGTCACTTCAACGGCTTCGTGCAGGCCGAGGCGAAGGGCTTCGTCCGCCAGGGCCGCCGCGTCACGGCGCTCAAGACGAACACCGGCGAGGTGGTGGCCGACGACTTCGTCATCGCCGCCGGCCTGCAAAGCCGCGCACTCGCCGCGCCGCTGGGCATCGAGCTGCCGCTCTACCCGCTCAAAGGCTACAGCCTGACCGCGCCGATCGAGCAGCAGCACCGCCCGCCCGAGGTCAGCGTGACCGACTTCGAACGCAAGATCCTGTACGCACGCATCGGCTCGAGCTTGCGCGTGGCGGCGATGGTGGACATGGTCGGCGAGGACCTGCGCCTGGACCCCAAGCGCGTGGACTCGCTCAAGCGCGCCGTGCGCGACACCTTCCCGCAAGCTGGCGACTACGACCGCGCGCAGATCTGGACCGGCCTGCGCCCCGCCACGCCGACCGGCGCCCCCATCCTCGGCGCCACGCCGATCGAAGGTTTGTGGCTCAACGTCGGCCACGGCGCCCTCGGATTCACTTTCTCCTTCGGCAGCGCCGACATCCTTGCGGAACTCGTCACGGGCCGCGCGAGCCCATTGCCTCTGGACGGCTTAAAGTTCGGCTGATGAACAACGAGTGGCTTGCGCAGGCACTGCTCGAGGCGGTGCGCGCGCAACGCTTCGAAGACACGCCCGATGCGCTGCAGGGCGGGAGGCCCGTCGGGAACCATCCCAACATCGATCTGGCCGTGGTCGGCTTCGCGCGCGACCGCGCGCCGATCTTCGCGAACGTGCTGTTCTCGCGCGAGTTCCCGCAAGGGGTCGTGGCAGAGATCGACCCCGTCGACGGCCCCGTGCGAAACATCCGTTATGTGGCCGACCTGCAGGACCAGCTCGGCGTCTCCATCGCCTGGCAGCCGGACTGCGACTGGCGCCGCCTGCGCCTGCGCCCGCTGATGGGCCAGGGGCCGCACCGGTTCATCTCGCCGTATCCGGCCTCGCTGTTCAAACTGCTGGTGCTGATCGGTTGCGGCCGCATCGTTGACGCCGGGCGCAGCCAGTGGGAGAGCCGCGTCGCCGCCAGCTACGGCACGCGCAGCCTCTACGAGTGGGCGCTGGACATGACGCGCGACTCGAACAACGAAGCGACGACCGTGCTGGTCGGCCACCTGCATGCCTGCGGCCTGCTCGGCACCGAGGACCGCGGCCCGCATGCGATGCACCGCCTGTTCAACTCGCTGGGCCTGGCCGGTCTGCGCGTGGCCGGCACGCGCGCGGACGGCGGCTGGAACAACGCGGCCGGCGCCGGCGTGGGCCAATTGCAGATGACGGCGTGGGACACCGCGCGGCTGCTCTGGCTGATCGCGCCCGACGCGCCGCCGGCCCCCTGGTTGCCGGCAGACCAACCGCCGCTGCTCGGCGAAAGCCAGGCGACCGTCATGCACTGCCTGCGCGAGCAGCGCCTGCACGACACGCTGTCCAGCGGCGCACTCGTGGGCCTGCCCGGTCATGTGCGCGGCATCCCGGCCCACCTGCCCGGCGCGGCGGAAGACAGCCCCGGCAGCGGCGACGTCGAGTTCGCCCACAAGACCGGCAACACCGAGAACTACGGCTCCAACGCCGGCATCGTGCGCAGCAAGACCGCGGGCGGCCGGCACTACGTCGTCGCCATGACGAGCAACCTCGGCAGCCGCTACGCGCCGAGCCCGGCCTGCACGACCACCTGGAAGCTCCCGGCGCTGGGCGCCGAGATCGATCGACTGATGGCGCATGCGCTCGAATAAGACCTGATGTCCTCCCGCCTGAACCACCTGCCACCTCTGCGCGAAGGCGCGACCCTCGGACTGATCGCCCCTGCCGGCGCACCGCGGCCCGAACGCATCGAACAGGTGCCGGCGTTGCTGGCGCGCATGGGCTTCAAGGCGAAGATCTTTCCCGGCGTGTCGGGCCCGTCCTCGTTCGACTTTCTCGCCGCGGACGACGCGGCGCGCCTTGCCGACCTGCACGCCGCGCTGGCCGATCCGGAGGTCGACGCCGTCTACGCGCTGCGTGGCGGTTATGGCTGCGCCCGGCTCACGCCCGGCATCGATCTGGACCTGCTGCGCAAGAGCGCCAAGCCGCTGATCGGCTACAGCGACATCACGACGCTGCACGGCTTGGCCGACCACCTCGGTCTGCCGAGCTGGCACGCGCCGATGCCGGCCTCCGACCTGCTCGCCCCCGGCGGCGAGCGCGACGTCGCCCCGCTGGCCGAGGCGCTGCACCGCGGCACGCGCGGCGGCGACGTGATCGCGCCCGTGTTCGATGAACATGCGCTGAACCGTGGCGTGAGCGCGTCCGGCCGGCTGGTGGGCGGCAACCTCTCTGTCTACGTCACGCTCCTGGGCACGCCGTGGCAGCCGAAGATCGACGGCGCGGTGCTCTATCTGGAAGACGTGGGCGAACAACCCTATCGCGTCGACCGCATGCTCGCGCACCTGCGCGCCGCCGGGTTCCTGGACGCCGCCAGCGGTTTCCTGCTCGGCGGCTTCACAGACGAGGACTATCCGCAAAGCGTGCTCGCCCACCACCTGCACGCCACCGGCAAGCCCGTGCTGGCCGGCTGGCCGAGCGGGCACTGCAGCCCGAACGTGGCGCTGCCGCTGGGCGTGTCCGTCGAGATGGACGTCAACGCCCGACAGCTGAAGCTGATCTAAGGGTCTCGCACCTTCTTGACACGCCCGCGTTTCTCCAGAAACGCACGGGACGCATAGCGCAACGTTATGCAACACCCCCAAATCGTCACTTCGTCAGGTTCGACAGTTCCCTGAGGATGCCGTCCTTTCGTCATTCTTTCTTAAAACTGTCGAGACATGCATTTCACCTTCAAGCGCACGCCCGTCGCTGCCGCGGCCACCGTTTTCCTGACCCTCAGCCTGCAGGCACACGCCCAAGAGGCGCCGGTCGCCGAACCGGCCTCGGCTGACCAGAAATCGCTGGACACCGTCGTCGTGACCGGCATCCGCGCCTCCACCGAGCAGGCGCTGCGCATGAAGCGTGATGCATCCGCCAACGTGGACGTGATCACCGCCGTCGACGTGGGCAAGATGCCCGACAAGAACCTGGCCGACTCGCTGCAGCGCGTGGTCGGCGTGGCCGTGCGCACGGACTACGACGAAGCCGAGAAGGTGTCGATGCGCGGCACCAACCCGGACATGTCGCTGATCCTCTTCAACGGCCACACCGTGTCCGGCGGCGACTGGTACCTCGCCGACCAGAGCTCGAGCAGCCGATCGACCAGCCTCTCCCTGATGCCCTCGTCGGTGCTGAACGCCGCGACGGTCTACAAGACCTCGCAGGCCGACATCGTCGACGGCGGCCTGGCCGGCACGATCAACGTGACGACGCGCCGCCCGCTGCGCGAAGCCAAGAAGCTCGGTGGCGTGATCAGCGTCGGCGGCGTCTATGCCGACCTGCCCGCCAAGACCAGCCCGCAGGTCAGCGGCAGCTTCAACTGGAAGAACGACAACAACACCTTCGGCGTGATCGGCCAGCTGTTCGCCGAGAAGCGCTACGTGCGCCGCGACTCCGTCTCGCGCGCCGGCTACAGCAGCAGCTCGGGCTGGGACGTGATCGACACCTCGGCGATGAAGGGCATCACCGACCAGTCGCTCGCCGGCACCGGCCTGACCGCCGCGGACCTGAACGGCGTGCGCCTGCCCGGCAGCATGGCGCTGGAGTACGTCGAAGGCGTGCGCGACCGCAAGGGCGGCATGCTGGCCCTCGAGTCGCAGGTGACGAGCAAGCTCAACGTCGGCCTGACGGGCTTCTACTCGAAGATGAACTCCAACAACTTCGGCCGCGCCACCTACAGCGCCATCCAGCAGATGCTGCGCGGCCAGAGCTACAACGTCCAGCAAGGCACGCTGACCAACACGGGCGTCTATGCCCAGATCAAGAACCCGGTGATCGTCGACGAGACGACCATCTACGGCGACCACCTGAAGGTGCTCAAGAGCGCGGACATCGTCTTCCCCGACGGCTCCTCGCCCCAGTATCTGGGCAACTCGGAAGGCTTCTACCGCAGCGGCGCCAGCGCCAGCAGCGGCTTCCTGGACCTGGACGCGAAGTGGGACGTCACCGACCGCCTGACGCTCAAGGGCCTGCTCAGCACCACCAAGGGCAAGGGCGTCACGCAAGCCGACCGCGGCCTGACCTATGACCGCTACGGCCAGGGCATCTCGTACAACCTCAACGGTGTGACCGAGGCGCCCGACTTCCACTACATCAACGCCGGCAACGGTGCTTCGCCCACGCTGGATGCCACCGGCGCCGGCTACAAGCTCGACTCGCGCAGCGGCGTGAACACGCACACGAACAAGGACAGCGAGCACAGCATCGCCATCGACGGCGAGTACACGCAGGACAGCGGCCAGCTGACCACGCTGCAGTTCGGCGGCCGCATGGCCGACCACCACCGCACCTACCGCCGTGCGATCAAGGCCTTCAAGTCGGCCACCTTCACCGGCCCGGATCCGGCGCTGGCGGCGGCCTACCCGGGCAACTTCGGCTCGGCGCTGGGCGGCAACTTCGAGTCGGCCGGCTTCTACTTTCCGAAGGACGTCCTGACCGACTATTTCAACAGCCAGATCAAGACGACCAACGCCGACTACGAGCGCTTCGTCAGCTCCGAGATCGACGTGCGCGAGCGCCAGACGGCGTTCTACGTGATGCAGAACTTCGAGGGCGCCGAGCACAAGGTCAGCGGCAACGCCGGCTTCCGCGTGGTCCGCACGACCGAAGACGCATTGATCCCCGTACCGGTCTCCACCTCGATCTGCCCGCGCATCGAGCCCGGCCAGCCGGCCACGCCTTGCGCCACCTATCCGGGCGTGATCAACACGGCCGGCGACGCGCAGCCCGACTACGACGGCGTGCCCTTCAATCCGCGGACCGGCAGCGTCTATTACAAGACCGAGCAGAAGCGCTCCTTCGACACCTTCCTGCCCAGCCTGAACGTGCGTGCCGAACTGGCCAAGGACCTGATCGCCCGCGTCGGCCTGTCCAAGACCATCGGCCGCCAGAACTACAACCTGTACGGCGCCACCTTCGGCACGCCGACCTGCGACGGCGCGGGCACCTGCTCCGTCACCGGCCCGAACCCCGACCTGCATCCCTTGACGTCCAAGAACCTGGACCTCTCGGTGGCCTGGTACTTCGCACGCCGCTCGATGGTCTCGGTCAGCTACTTCGATTCGCGCATCGACGGCTACGCCAAGACCGGCGCGATCAAGCAGGGCGTCACGGTCAACCTGATCGACCCGCTCACCGGCTCGGTCAAGAACTACCTGGTCAGCACGACCTCGCAGCAGAAGGCCTACATCCACGGCGTCGAGCTGGCGTATGAGCAGCCGATCGGCGGCGGCTTCGGCTTCCAGTCCAACGCCAGCGTGGCCAACACCCACGTGGAGGACGGCCGTCCGATGGTGGGCGCCTCCAAGTACGCCGCCAACCTCGGCGGCTACTTCGAGAACGACACCTTCAGCCTGCGCCTGGTCTACAACTACCGCGGCAAGTACGTGTCGAGCACGACGGCGCCTTCGCCGACGACCAACAGCCAGGGCAACTCCGTGATCAACGGCGTCGTGATGCCGGTGGCCCCGACGATCGCCGCGCCGGTGTCCAACGTGGCCTTCTCGGCCAACTACAACATCACCGAGCAACTGCAGCTGTCGTTCAGCGCCACCAACCTGACCAACCCGACGCGCGCCCAGTACCGCTACAGCGAGCTGGAACAGCAAAAGCTCGACGCCAGCGGCCGCCAGTACTACCTGGAAGCGCGCTACAAGTTCTGATCGGAAAGGGCGCTGCCGTCACGGAGCGCCCGGCAAGCAAAAAGCCCCGCCGGCTTGCGCCGGCGGGGCTTTTGTCTGTCTGCTTCTCTGCGATTTCGTCGATCAGAAGAACGAGTACTTCGCCGAGACCTGCAGGGTGCGGCCACGCGGGTCGGCCACACGCGGGTCGTAGCCGGCACCGATCACGTAGTCGGGGTCGTGCCAGGTGAAGGGCGGCTGCTTGTCGAACACGTTGACCAGGCCGCCGGTCAGGGTCAGGCCCTTGATGCCGCTGTACGCCACCATCAGGTTGAAGTTGGTGTAGCTGCTGACGCGACGACGCACGGGCGTGCCGGCCGGGTTGGTGGCGACGTAAGGCGTGCGGTCTTCGTCGTTGTAGCTGGCCGAGTAGTTCATCGCCACGGTCGTGGCCCAGTCACCCAGCGTATACGTCGAGGTCCAGGTGCCCTTCCACTTCTGGTACAGCGTGCCCGTGGTCCATTGGTCCACGTACTGGATCATCGGCTGACCTTCCAGCACGGCTTCCTTGGCGCTCAGCATCTGCGTGGCCGTGATGGTCGTGGCCAGCTTGCCGCCGAACAGCGAGGCGTTGTGCGTGATCGTGTAGTCGATGCCCTTCGTGTCGGACTGACCTGCGTTGATCCAGCCGGCCTGGATGGCCGTCAGGTTGCCGCTGGCGTCACGCAGGAAGTTGTTGGCGAACAGACTGTAGTTCTGCACTTCCTGCGTGTAGGTCAGGTTGTGGATCCGGTTCTTCATGTGGATGTGCCAGTAGTCCGCCGACAGCGTCAGCGAATCGATCGGCGAGAACACCACACCGAACGCGCCCTGCTTGGACTTCTCGGGCTTCAGGTTCGGGTTGCCGCCGCTGAGCACGGTCAGGTTCGTGATCTGGCAGGACGGGTCGGTGTTGCCGACCGGGTTCGGGCACTTGAGCGGATCGGCGAACGAGCTGGTGTTCGACGAAGCCAGCTGCACGGTACCGAGGTTCAGCTGCTGGGCGGTCGGCGCGCGGAAGCCCGTGCTGGCCGACGCGCGGAACAGCAGGCTCTTCAGCGGCGTGAACTTCAGGGCCACCTTCGGGTTGGTCGTGCCGCCGATCTGCTGGTAGCGGTCATGGCGCACGGCCAGCTGCATTTCCAGTTCCTTGGCCAGCGGGGCGATCAGTTCGGCGTAGGCCGCTGCCACCTTGCGCGAGGAATCCGGCGCGGCGCTGTTGCCCGAGCAGCCCATCACGGGGTTGGTCAGGGCCAGGCTGGCGGCGGTGAAGCTGCTGATGCAATTGACGCCTTGCGTGCCCGAGAAGCCGTAGAACTCCTTGCGGAACTCGCCGCCGACGGCGAAGTCGGCTTCGCCGGCCGGCATGTCGAAGGCCTTGCCCGAGACCGAAGCCTGGGCCGTGTCGACCTTCGTCTTGCCGCCCTGGATCGAGCCGTGCACTTGCGTGGCGGCCACAGCCTGCATGGCCGCGTCGGATTGCTTCTGGCCCGGCAGCAGGAACGGGTTGTAGATGCCGCTGGCCAGCAGGGCGACGAGCTTGTTGGCGTCGGCGAAGCCGTTCAGCATGTCAGTGTGGCCGCCGGCCTCACCGTGGGCCAGCGAGGCCTTGTAGTCGAAGTCGTGCCATGAACCGTCCACGCCGACCGTGAAGCGCTTGTTGGTCGAGATGTTGTTGACCGTGCGATAGCCCCAGTCGTCCATGCGCAAGCGGTAGGCGATCGGCTTGGTCGGGTCGAACGCGGCGGCGCCGTACAGGGCCTTCAGGTTCTGGTAGTACGCGCCGTTGACCGGGTAGTTCGCGACGGCGTTGTTGTTCGTCGCGCTCGGCAGGGCCAGGCCCATGGCCTGGTAGGCGGCGGCGAGGGCCGGCAGGCTGGCAGCGGTGAACGTGCTGGGCGCGCTGGTCGTCGAGAACTGATAGGGCGTGTATTCGCCGTGGGCTTCCACGCGCGAGCCGACGAATTCGGCGAAGGCGGTGGCGTCGTTGCCCAGGGCCACGGTGCCGCGCAGCACGCCGCTGACGTCCTTCTGGGGCGTCTGCATCATGTACTGGCGGGCGTAGTCGGTGCCGCAGCGGTAGGTGCTGTTGGCAGCGTTGTAGCCCAGGCCCGGGATGATGGTGATGTTGGGCACCTGACCGACGCCGAACGGCACCGAGCCGCAACCAGCGCCGCTGAGCGCCAGGCCGTTGAGCACGGTGTAGTTGGTCGTGCCGCCGCCGGTGACGGTGGTGCCGGCCGTCGGCAGTGCCGTGTTGGCCGCACCGATGATGTTGGCGTAGCCGGGCGAGCTGGTGGTGTCGGGCACGGCGTACTGGCTCGGGTTGTAGCCCGTGGCCCAGTCGCGCTGGATACCGCGCAGCGCAGCGTTGTTGTCGCCGCTGATGCTGCCCATGATGTTGAAGCCCTGCTTCTCCAGGTCGCCGTAGCCGCCGCCCACGCTGAGCTTGCGGCGCACGCCGCCACCGGCGCGCGGGGCGCTGACGGTGGAGGCGATGGTCAGGCCGGTGTAGTTCTTCTTCAGGATGAAGTTGATCACGCCGCCGATGGCGTCGGTACCGTAGATGGCGGAGGCGCCGTCCTTGAGGATTTCAACGCGGTCGATCATCTCGAACGGGATCGCGTTCAGGTCGACCGAGCCGCCGGACAGACCCTGGTTCGACAGGCGACGGCCGTCCAGCAGCACCAGCGTACCCGTGGGGCCGAGGCCGCGCAGGTTGGCGTAGTTGCCGCCGCCGCCCAGGCGGTCACCTTCCGTGCTGAACACGGTGTTGCTGGACACGGCCGTGTTGGCCGTCGCGGCGTTCACGCCCAGCGAGCGCAGCAGGTCGTCGGTCGACGTGATGCCCATGTTGCGGATCTGGTCCGCCTTGATGACTTCCAGCGGCAGCGCGCCTTCGTCCTTGACGCGCTTGATGCTCGAACCCGTCACTTCGACGCGTTCGATCTTCTGCTGCTCCGGCGCGGCCGGCGTCTGCGCATGGGCCACGCCCACCAGCGAGGTTCCCAGACCAACCAGCACGAGGCTGCGCGCGAGGGTGTTCAACTTCATTTCGATCTCCTGTTCAGATTCGGGGCAACCGGTTGTGCGAGCTGCGTCACCTTCTGCGGCGACACGACTTGACACATTGCTGCAACGGATCATGGGCCACCGACAAGTTCCGACACCAGAGGACTCATCCCGAAGTGTTGCGCGCCGTTCAATGAATGCTTGTCTCGGACGCATAACCTGCGGGAATGCCCTAGCCTTTCGCCCATTCCGCAGACCGCGTGCATGCAGGTAATAAGTTATCGCTGCGGGGTCGGCGCGCTCGCTAGAGTCCAGTGTTCATCGCGTCAAAACCGGCGCGGTCCCTTGTCTTGCAGCTCTCTTGCACCCTTTCGAACAGAACCATGCAGCTCATCACCGAAGCCCAGGTCGCCGCCGTCCTCACGCCCAGCTCCGCTCGCCAAGCCCTTCACGAAGCCTTCGTCCAGATGGGCCGCGGCCAGGGCAGCGTGCTCGCGCGCGGCCGCGCCGCCGGTGAACTGGACGGCGCCTCGCTCGGCATCAGCGCCATGGGCGCCGTGCTGGCAGCGTCCGGCGTGCTGGGCACCAAGGTCTACTCGACACGCAACGGGCAGTTCCAGTTCGTCGTCACGCTGTTCTCGGCCGTCACGGGCCTGCCGCTCGCCACGCTCGAAGCGAACGAGCTGACGCGCCTGCGCACCTCGGCGGCCACCGCCGTGGCCGCCGATGCGCTGGCGCGCAAGGACGCCAAGGTGCTGGCCGTGTTCGGCGCCGGCACGCAGGCGCGCGCGCACCTGGAGGCGATGAAGCTCATCCGCCAGTTCGATCGCGTGCTGGTCTGCGCGCGTTCGGGCGCCGAGGCTTTCGCGGCCGAAGTCGGCGCCGAAGCCGTCGACGCCGCCACCGCGGCGCGCGAAGCCGACGTGATCGTCACCGCCACCCGCTCGAACGAGCCGCTGTTCGACGGCGCGCTCGTCAAGCCCGGCGCCTTCGTGGCCGCCGTCGGTTCCAGCAAGCCCGCCGCTCGCGAGCTGGACGACGCGCTGCTGGCGCGCGCCGCGCTGATCGCCGTGGAGTGGAAGCCCGCCGCCGAAGCCGAAGCCGGCGAGTTCAAACGCGCCGCGCCCGGCGTGATCGCGCCCGAGCGCGTGGCCGAACTCGGCGCCCTGCTGGCTGCACCGCGCGAACGCAAGGCCGACGACATCGTGGTCTACAAGAGCGTCGGCATCGGCCTCGAAGACGTGGCCATCGCCCACTGGATCCACGAACAGCTCAACAAGGCCTGATCCCGATGCGCGCCCTGCTGCCCCTCGTCACCGCGCTGCTGCTGTCCGCCTGCGCCAGTCTGCCTTCCAGCCAGATCCCGCCGTCCGTGCAGGCTGCGCTGGACAAGGCCGAGTTGTCGCCCGAGAGCCTCGGCGTGGTCGCCTTCCCGCTCGATGCGCGGTGGGCCGGCCTGCGCCTGCAGGCGGACCGGGCGATGCAGCCGGGCTCGACGATGAAGCTGGTCACGGCCATCGTCGCGCTCGACCAGCTCGGTCCGAACGCCCGCGCCCGCACGGAGCTGCTGGCCGACACGCCGGCGAAGGACGGCGTGATCGACGGCCCGCTGTACCTGCGCGGCGGCGGCGATCCCGACCTCGACTGGGGCGCACTGACCACGCTGCTGCGCGACCTGCGCAGCCAGGGCGTGCGCGAGATCCGCGGCGGCCTCGTCGTCGACCGCAGCCTCTTCAACCCGACACGGCCGGAGCTCGGCGTGCCGCCGTTCGACGAGCAGCCCGAGTTCCCCTACAACGTCATTCCCGATGCACTGATGGCCAACGGCAACCTGCTCGGCTTCGTGCTGGAGAGCGACGGGCAGCAGCTGAAGGTTCGCGCCAACCCGGCGTGGGACGGCGTGACCGTGGACACGAGCGATGTGCAGCTCTCCGACGCGCCCTGCAAGGACTGGGAAGACGGCTGGAAGATCCCCGATGCGCAAGGCCTGACCGTGCGCCTGCACGGCGCGTTCCCGCGCAACTGCCGCGTCGAGCAGGAGCTGAACGTGATCGACCGCCAGCTGCTCACGCAGGCGGCGGTGCGCCAGATCTGGCGTGAACTCGGCGGCACGATGGGCCCGATGAACGCTGAAGCCGCGACGCCGGCCGGCGCCCGCGTGCTGGCCACGCATGTCGGCCCGCCGCTGGCCGAGGAGCTGCGCGGCGTGATGAAGCGCTCCGATAACGCGCTGGCTCGACTGACCTTCCTGAGCCTTGGCGCCAAGACGGCGCAGCCAAGCGAGCCCACGCCGGCCGCGGCCGACCGCGCCGTTCGCACCTGGCTCCAGGCCCACCAGATTCCGGCCGACGGCCTGGTGCTGGAGAACGGCTCCGGCCTCTCGCGCAGCGAACGCATCAGCCCGGCGCAGATGGCCGCGATGCTGGCCGCCTCGCACGACGGCCTGCACGGCCCCGAACTGCTGACCACCCTGCCCGTCGCCGGCGTCGACGGCACGCTCTCGCGCCGCATGCGCGGCACGCCGGCCGAAGGCATCGCCCGCATGAAGACCGGCACGCTCAACAACGCCGTCGGCCTGGCCGGTTATGTGCCCGACGCTTCGGGCCGCCTCTGGGTGGTGGTGGCGATCGTCAATGCGCCGCAGGCCGGGCGCGGGCGGGCGGCGCTGGATGCCGTCACCCTCTGGGTTCGGCAGCAGCAGCGCTGATCAGCGCTCAGACCACCACGGGGCCGAGGATCTGCAGGGTGCCGGCGTCGGCATCCATCTCGGCCATGCCGCCCACCGGGACGGTGAACTTGCGCTTGATGTGGCCGATCATGGCGCCGCGGTAGACCGGCACCTTCAGCGCGCCGAAGTAGTCGTCGAAGACTTCATCGAGCGTGAGCGTGCCATAGCCGTCGCCCGGCTCGCACTTGGTGAACTTGCCGATCACGATGCCGGCGACCTGGTCGAACACCCCGAGCAGGCGCAGCGTGGAGAGCATGCGGTCACAGCGGTAGATGTATTCGTTGACCTCTTCGATGAAGAGGATGGCACCGCGGCAATCGGGAAAGTACGGCGTGCCGGCCAGCGAGGTGAGCACGGCCAGATTGCCGCCGACGAGCACGCCGCGGGCCTTGCCGGGGCGCAGCATCACGGTGCGGTCGGCCTGGGGCACGAGGTTGTCGCTGCGCTCGACGGGGTTCTTGAGCAGCGGCGCCTCGCCGTTCATCACGAGGGCCTTGAAGTAGTCGACCGAGAAGCCGTTCCACTCCGAACCGGCCACGGGCGCGTGGAAGGTCACGACGCCGGTCTGGCGCTGGATGGCGTTGACGAGGCAGGTCAGGTCGGAGAAGCCGCCGAAGTACTTGGGCTTGCGGGCGATGAGCTTGTAATCGAGCTTGTCGACGATGCGGTTGCAGCCGGAGCCGCCGGTCATGGCGAAGATGCCGGCGACGGAGTCATCGGCGAACATGGCGTTGATGTCCGCCGCGCGCTCGGCATCGCGGCCGGCGAACTGGCCCCAGCGCGAGCGCGCGTGCGGAGCGACCTTGACCTTGAAGCCGAGCGCCTGGAGCGATTCGACGGCGAAGTCCATCGGGTCGCGCTCGTAGGTGGCATTGGCGGGACTGACGAGGCCGACGGTATCCCCGGGCTGGAGGCGGCGCGGCAGGATCGGCGCAATGCGCTGGGATGGCGCGTCAGCAGCAGCGGCGGAAGCACCGGCGGTGGCGGCAGCCAGCCCGCCCACGGCCAGCGACTGGGCGAAGAAACGTCTTTGCATCGTCACATCACTCTCGGAAGGTCACGGCGAACGACCACGCGGTCGCCAAAATCGAAATGCCACCACTCGGTGCTGATGCCGTGGAAACCGGCCTCGCGCATCGCGGCGCGCAGCCAGCCGCGCTCGGCCAGGTGGGTGGGCGTGAGGTGGCCCTGCGCCATCAGCTCGACCTCGTACTCGGGGTGCGAAGGCAGCGTCATCTCGTCGAAACCGGTGCCCATGTCCACCTCTTTGCCTTGCGGGTCGAGCACCGTCACGTCGACGGCCATGCCGAAGGAGTGGATGGAGCCGCGCTCGGGGTTGGCGAGGTACATCGTCAGCGGCGTGCCGGCGAGCTCGTTCCAGAGCAGCTCCTGCACGCGCTGCGGGCGCAGGGCGTCGAGCACGAGCAGGCTGTAGCCGGGGCGGTGCGCGGCGATCCAGGCGGCAGCTCTCTCAAGCGCATCGGCGGCCTCGCGGCGCAGGTAGTTGCAGTCAAGCCCTCCGTAGACCGGGCGGCCGACGAAGTTGTCGGGCGTGGCATAGCGCAGGTCCACGCTGACGCCAGGAATGCTCAGCAGCGAACGGAAATCCGGGTGGCCCGGGACGTCTTCACAAGGGATCATCTTTATTCTTCATCCACGAGGCTGGCGAGCTTGTCGCGTGCGGCCTCGCCGAGGTATTTGACGAGCTTGCGCGCGGTCTGCGCGAGCGGCGCGTTGGCGGCGGTGAGCAGATAGGCCTGCACGGGCACGGCGGGCACGAGCGGGCGCAGCGTGACCTTGCTGCGGTCGGCGCTGGCGGCGGTGAACGGATCGACGACGGTCATGCCGACGCCGGCTTCGACGAGGGCGCGGGCCAGTCCGTAGGTCTGGACCGTCAGGCGCGAGTGCAGCACGGCGCCCTGCGCTTCGCCCGCGTGATGCAGCACGTTGGCGAGCGGGTCGTCGCTGGCCAGACCGATGATCTCGCTCTCGATGTCGGCGATGGCCAGCGGGCCGCGGCCGCGGCCTTCGGGGCTGTCGATGGCGCAGACGGCGGTCATGGTGCCGGAGGCGAGCGGTTCGGCCTTGATGCCGGGGTGGCGCGGGTCCTGGAGCGAGAGGGCCAGATCGGCCTCGCCGAGCAGCAGCGAGGAGACGATCTCGCGCGTGTGGTTGGTGGCCAGCGAGCAGCGCGACAGCGGGAAGGCCTTGCACCACTGCGTCATGGCCGGCGGCACCAGCGTGGAGGCCAGCGTGGGCGTGGCGACAAGGCGCACCTGCTCGGATTCACCCGTCTTGAGGTTGGCGGCCAGGCGACGGATGGAGACCAGGTCGCGGTTGAGCTTGTCGATCTCCACGAACAGGCGCTGCGCCTCGGGCGTGGGGTAGAGCTTGCCGCGCACGCGGTCGAACAGCGCCATGCCGAGTTGCAGCTCGCAGTGTTGCAGCACCTTGGTCACGGCCGGCTGCGAGATGTGCAGCAGCTGCGCGGCACCGCTGATGGTGCCGGCCTGCATGATGGCGTGGAAGACCTCGATGTGGCGCAGTCGCATGATGGGTCAGTCTCTGTAGACGTTCTCGAAATCCACGGAGCCGTTGGGCGCCATGATGAAGCCATGCACGTCGTGGCGCATGGCGATGTAGACGGTCGAATGCGCCATGGTGATCCAAGGGCGCTCGCGTTTGAAGATTTTCTGCGCCTGCACGTAGAGCTGCTTGCGCTGTTCGGGGTCCGGCGAGGCGCGGGCGGCGTCGATCAGGCGGTCGAACTCGGCGTTGCAGAACTTCACGCCGGTCTTGTTGGCGGCGCAGGAGAGGTTGGGCGTGAGGAACTCGTCGGCGTCGCCGGTTTCGCCGGACCAGCCGCTCATGTAGACGCTGTGCTCGCCGCGGTTGGCGCGCTTGAGGTACTCGCCCCACTCGTAGGTCTTGATGTTGGCGGTGACACCGATCTTGGCCCAGTCCTGCTGGATCAGCTGCGCCATCAGCTGGCCGTTCGGGTTGGTCGGCCGCGCCACGGGCAGCGCCCAGAGGTCGATCTCGAAACCGTTCGGATAACCCGCCTCGGCCAGCAATTTCTTGGCGCGCTCGGGGTCGTGCTCGTTCTTCAGCGTCGTGTCGTAGCCGGGGATGGCGGGCGGGAAGGCACTGATGGCCTGCATGGCGTCGCCGCGCGGGAACAGCGCCTTGAAGATGGCGTTGCGGTCGACCGCGATGTCCAGCGCCTCGCGCACGAGTCGGTTGTTGGTCGGCGCCTTGGCGAGGTTGAACGACAGATAGGAGATGTTCAGCGCCTGGATCTTGTCGACGACGACGTCCTTCGGCCGCTTCATCAGTGTGGTGACGTCCACGTCGCGCAGGGCGGCGGCGATCTGGCATTCGCCGGCGAGGAGCTTTTGCACGCGCACGTTCGGTTCGCGAGCGAAGCTGAAGATCAGCTTGCCTTTCTGCACCTGCCGCCAGTACGTGGGGTTGGGCTCCATGCGCAGCACATCGTCCTTGGCATAGGAACGGAACTGGTAAGGGCCGGTGCCGATGGGGTAGTTGTTGATGTCCGCGGCGCGGCCGCGGGCCAGGAGCTGCGAGGCGTACTCGGCCGACTGGATCACGCTCCAGGCCATCGCAAAGTTGGTGACGAAGGCGACGTTGGGCTGCCGGATGCGGAATCGCACCGTGTAGTCGTCGAGCTTGTCGATGCCTTCGAGCAGCTTCGCCAGGCCCATGTTGTTCGGGTAGACGAAGTTGACCGGGAAGGCCTTGTTGAACTCGGTCTTCGGGTCGATGAAGCGCGTGAAGGTGAACAGCACGTCGTCGGCGTTGAAGTCCCGCGAGGGCTTGAAATAGGCCGTCGTCTGGAACTTCACGCCGTGGCGCAGATGGAAGGTGATGGCGCGCGCGTCGGCCGAGATCTCATAACCTTCGGCGAGCGCCGGTTCCAGTGCCGTGGTGCCGCGCTTGAAGGCGAGCAGGCCCTGGAACATCTGCTTGGAGATGGTGTTCGTGCCCTGGCTGTCCCACATGCCCGGATCGAAGCCTTCGGGGCTGGAATCGGCGCAGTAGACGAGCGGGCGGGCCAACGCGGCGCCGCTCGGGCTGCTCACGGACAGACCGAGCAGCAGGACAACAGACAGGAGAGCAGATTTCATCGAGTCAGACTACGACCGGCGAAGGCGGCCGAACCGCACATTGTTGGAAGCCGCGGGCGGCTGCAACAAGTGATTAGGTCGGCCAATGCCATAACTTCAGATTATGGCGGACAGACATCAACTTGGCACTTCGGCAGCGCACAATCGGCGCCATGAAGAACGTCCTCACCCCACTTCTTGCCGGCCTGCTCCTGCTCGCCGGCGCGGCCCACGCCAGCACCGCCGCCTCCTCGGCCTCGGACAGCGCCTCCAGCACCACGAGCAGCGCCTCGGACTCGATCGGCGACTCCAGCCGCAGTTCCTCGGGCGGCCAGAAGGTCGCGGCTGGCGAGTACCGCGTGCTGACCGTGGCGCAAGGCCCGCGTGCCGGCACGGTGCAAGCCCGCTTGCGCAATGACGAAGGCGCGGAGTTCTCGCTGGTGCTGCCGCAGGACGCGGCAACCAAGGGCGGTCTTGTGGCCGATGCGCGCGTGAGGGTCAGCGTGCAGGACTACGGCTACGCCTTTGCGCGCGCCGACAACCGCGAGGTGTTCTTCCTCGCGCTCGAAGACAACCGCGCGCTCCAATCTCGCGCGCTTTGAGAGCATGGCTGATCGCGCTGGCGCTGCTGGGTGCAGCGGCCGGCGCTCAGGCGACTTCGCTGCAATCGTGCGACGGCGCCGGTCGTGCGCCGACCGCGGCCGAAGAAGACCGGGTGCTGCGCTTCGCCGACCTGACGCGGCGGGAAATCGAACGCAGCGGCGCCGACGTGGCGCTGGTTTCGCGCTCGGGGCTGAACCTCGCGCTGCTCGGCCAGCGCTACTCGCATGCCGGCGTGGCGGTGGCCGACGGGCCGATGGGCGCGTGGTCGGTGCGGCAGCTGTATTTCGCCTGCGACGAAGGCCGGCCGCGGATCTTCGACCAGGGGCTGGCCGGCTTCATCCAGGGCATGAACGATCGGGACGAGGGGCATGTGTCGCTCGTGCTGATGCAAAGCCCGGAGCTGCGCGCGGCCGCCGGTGATCGGGATCTGGCGCTGGGCTTGCTGTCGCCGAACTACAGCGCCAACGCGTATGCCTTTGCGCTCAACTATCAGAACTGCAATCAGTGGCTGGCGGAGTTGCTGGCCGCCGCTTGGAGCGGTGCGCGCGATCGCGCCGAGGCTCAGCGCTGGCTGCTCGACGCAGGTTATGAGCCGACGCTGGTTCACGTCGGGCCGCTGGCGATCTTTGCGCCGCTGAGCCCGTGGCTGCACAACGACGATCGTCCGGCGGAGGACGCCGAACATGGGCGTTATCGGGTCAGCCTGCCGCCGTCGCTGGAGGCCCTGGCGCATCAACGAGTGCCCCAGGCGCAACGCGTGGAGCTGTGTCACATCGGCCGGGCGGTGGTCATCCACCGCAGCTGGGAGCCGATGGGCGCCGGCTGCGTGGCCGGCCCGGCCGACGAGACGCTAAGCCTGGAGTAGCAGGCCCTCGGCGACCCACTGGCGCAGCGCGGCAACGAGCGCTTCGGCGTTGCCGGCGATCTCACCGAGGCGGGTCAGGTCGGCGCCTTCAGTCATGGCGAGCAACAGCGGAGCTTCGCCCTCGTCGACGGAGCGCCACAACACGTCCGATCCTTGGCGCCAGACGAGCAGCAGGTGTTCACCGGCCTCGGGTGCGGGCAGCTCGGCGTCTTCATCGCCTTCGGTGATCGCCAGGCGCAGCGCGCGCCAGGCGGGCTCGACCTGCCATTGCAGCGGGACGACATGCACGCTCGGGTGGGGTTGCAACACCGTCTCGGGTGTCAGCTGAATCGAGGCGTCAGCAGCGGGCGCGTCGGCGGCGTCGAAGGCGTCACGCAGCGCGCGGTCCATGCGGGCGAGGTCGGCGAAGGCGGGGTGCGGCAGGTCGGGCCAGCGACCTTCCATGAACTCGGGCAGCAGGTGGCCGAACCAGCGGATCGACGGACGGCTGGACGGGTGTGCGGCGAGGTAGGCAGCGGCGAGCGATTCGAAATCCTCGTCGCCCATCGCCCGGTGCAGCACCTCGTAGTTGTCGCGCAGCGCGGCGACCAGGCGGCCGACGTAGGCGTGGCGGTAGACCTCGAGGCCGGCGTGCGGCTGCACGCCGCCCCTGCCCTCGCCGCAGATGGCTTGTTGCAGGGCCTGTTGTTGAGCGATGAGGCTCATGCCGTTGTTGCCAGAGCCAGTTTGCGCGCCATCGCCAGTTCGTCGAGCAGCTCGGCCAGCGGCGGGATGTGGTCGTCGCGCTCGATCATCGTCGGCTTGAAGCCGATGCGGTCGAGCGTGAAGGCATAAAGGTCCCAGACCTCGCGGCGGATCGGATGGTCGTGCGTGTCGATCACCAGATCACCGCGGTCTTCGTGGCCGGCCAGGTGGATCTGCACGATGCGATCGGCCGGCAACGCCTCGAGGTAGGCGCGGGCATCGAGCCCGTGGTTGCGGCTGCTGACGTAGACGTTGTTCACGTCGAGCAGCATCTGCGCGCCGCTGCGCTCGAGCAGTTCGGCGATGAACTCGGCCTCGCCCATCTCGTCGATGTCGAAACGGACGTAGCTGGAGACGTTTTCCAGCACGAGCGGGCGGCCGAGGAAATCCTGCACTTGCGCGATGCGCGATTGCAGGTGGTCCATCGCGTCACGCGTGAGCGGCATCGGCAGCAGGTCGTGCAGGTTGCGGTGGTCGACGCCGGTCCAGCAGAGGTGGTCCGAAATCCACGCCGGCTGCACACGCTCGGCCAACGCTTTCAGGTCGCGCAGGTAGTCGAGGTTGAGCGGATCGGTGCTGCCGATGGACATCGACACGCCGTGCATCACCAACGGGTAGTCGCGCCGGATGCGGTCCAGATGCGCCAGCGGCGCGCCGCCGGCGACCATGTAGTTCTCGCTGATGATCTCCAGCCAGTCGGGCCGCAGATGCGAGGGGATGGGCTCCGCGAAGGCCGCGTAATGTTCAGTCCGCAGGCCAAGGCCGAAGCCGGATACGTTGGGTTTCATAGGAAGGGGCCGCCCCGAGAGGCAGAGCGGCCCGCCGATATCGAATTACTTCTTGGCTTTTTCAACCATGCCGCCGGCGGCCTTGCATTCGGCTTCGTCCTTCTTGGTCGACCAGCCCTGACCCTTGCAGGTGTTCTGGCCCTTGCACTCGTTCTTGGCGGTCTTGCAGTCCGAGTGGCCCTTGCAGCTGTTGCCGCCCACGCACTTGACGCCGGCCGCGTCAGCGGCGGTGGCGGCGGTCAGCGGGCCGCTGAGGGCGAACATGGCGGCGGCGGCGGCGGCGATGCCGAGGCCGGTCTTGAGAGCTTGTTGCATGCGAGTCTCCTGGAGGGATGATGGATGAACGCGAGCCGGATCAAGTCCAGCTTGCCAGCCTGTGTCGAAGCGCGAGGCGCAATCCTTACACTGCCAGCACACCGATTGTGATGAGCGCGGGTTATGGGAGCAATGGGCCTGGGCATTGGCAAGCCGGCGCCGGCCTCCCTAGAGTGCCCCCGCAAAGGATTATCCAGACATGCTCAAGACAGAAACCCCCAGCACGCTGCACCCCGACCTCGATCTGTACGCCACGCCGGACCTCGTGGCGGCCTTCGTGGAGGACCAGCTGAACGCCGTGAACGCGGTGCGCGCCGCGGCGCCGCAACTGGCCGCCGCCGTCGACGCCGCCCTGCCCCGCATCCGGGCCGGCGGCCGCATTCTCTACGCCGGTGCCGGCACCTCGGGCCGTCTCGGCGTGCTGGACAGCGTCGAACTGCGCCCGACCTTCGGCTGGCCGAACGACCGCGCTGTGGCTGTGCTGGCAGGCGGCCAGGGCGCGATGTTCGTCGCCGTGGAAGGCGCGGAGGACAACCGCGCACTGGGCGCTTCGGACATCAACGCGCTGCAACCGGGGCCTAACGACGTCCTTCTGGGTATTGCGGCCTCGGGCGGCACGCCTTACGTGCTGGGCGCGCTGGAGGCCGCCCGCGCGGCGGGTGCGCTGACCGTCGGCCTGGCCAACAATCCCGGCGCGCCGGTGATCGAGCAGGCAGAGATCGGCGTGCTGCTGGACACGGGCTCGGAGGTGATCTCGGGTTCCACGCGGCTGAAGGCCGGCACGGCGCAGAAGATGGCGCTGAACACCTTCTCTTCGAGCCTGATGGTCAAGCTGAACAAGGTGTACGGCAACCTGATGGTGGACGTGCAGGCCACCAATGCCAAGCTCGTGCGCCGCACGGTGATGCTGACGATGCGCGCCACCGGCTGCGATGAAGCCACCGCCCGCGCCGCGCTGGACCAGTGCGAGCAGAGCGTGAAGTGGGCGATCGTGGCGATCAAGCTCGAAGTGACGCCGGCCGAGGCGAAGGCGCGCTTGAACACCGCCCAGGGCAGCGTGCGCGCTGCGCTGAACGCTTAAGTCAGCCGGCGATGAAATCTCCCTGGGGCTGGATTCCGAGCCTTTACTTCGCACAAGGCATTCCGTACGCCGTCGTGATGGCCCTTTCGGTCATCATGTACAAGGACATGGGCATCTCCAACACGGAGATCGCGTTCTACACGAGCTGGCTTTATCTGCCGTGGGTGGTCAAGCCGCTGTGGTCGCCGCTGGCCGAGCTGATCGGGACCAAGCGCGGCTGGATCTGGGCGCTGCAGTTCTGCGTGGCGGTGGCGCTGGCGCTGGTGGCGCTGACGCTGCCGGGCTCGGATTTCTTCCGCATGAGCCTGGCGGTGCTGTGGCTGATGGCGTTTGCCTCCGCCTCGCATGACATTGCGGCGGACGGCTTCTACCTGCTGGCGCAAGACGTGGGCGACCAGGCGGCCTTCATCGGCGTGCGCTCGACCTGCTACCGGCTGGCCAACATCAGCGTGCAGGGCGGGCTCGTCGCCTTCGCGGGCCACCTGCAGAAGACCATGGGAAGCACGGCGCTGGCCTGGTCGATGGTGTTCTGGCTGCTGGCTGGGGCCTTCGTGCTGCTCGGTGCGTGGCACTGGCGCGTGCTGCCGCGGCCTGCGCAAGACCGCAAGGCCGCGGTCCGGGGTGAGTTCCTGAGCGACTTCGGCCAGGTCTTCCTCGCCTACTTCAAGAAGCCGGGCATCGTGGTGACGCTGGCCTTCCTGCTGCTGTATCGCTTCCCGGAAGCGCAACTGCTGAAGCTGGCCGTGCCGTTCCTGAAGGACAGCGCGGCGGCCGGCGGTCTGGGCCTCTCGAACGAACAGGTGGGCCTGGCTTACGGCACCGTGGGCGTGGCGGCCTTGACCCTCGGCGGCCTCCTAGGCGGTTGGGTGGTGAGCCGTTTCGGCCTCAAGCGCGTGCTCTGGCCGCTGGTGATCGTGATGCACCTGCCCAACGTCGTGTTCCTGCTGCTGGCGCAATCGCAGACGGCCAGCCTGCCGCTGATCTGCACGGCGCTTGCCGTCGAACAGTTCGGTTATGGCCTGGGCTTCACGGCGTACATGATGTACATGGTGCTGGTGGCCGAAGGCGCGCACAAGACGGCGCACTACGCCATCTGCACGGGCTTCATGGCGCTGGGCATGATGCTGCCCGGCATGTGGAGCGGCTGGATGCAGGACAAGCTCGGCTATTTCCATTTCTTCGGCTGGGTGCTGCTGTGCACGCTGCCGTCTCTGGCGATGGCAGCGCTGATCAAGATCCCTGAGAACTTCGGAAAGAAGCAGACGACATGACAACCCCCAAGCAACGGCTGCTCTCGCTCGACGCGCTGCGCGGCTTCACCGTGGCGGCGATGCTGCTGGTGAACGACCCCGGCGATTGGAGCCACATCTACGGGCCGCTGGACCATTCGGAATGGAACGGCTGGACCTTCACGGACTGCGTGTTCCCGTTCTTCATGTTCATGAGCGGCATGGCCATGACGATGAGCCTGGCGCGCCGCGCGATGGCCGGCGCGGACAAGACGAAGCTGCTGCTGACCACGTGGCGGCGCGGGCTGACGATCATCGCGATCGGCCTGCTGCTGAATTCCATCGGGCATTCGAGCCTCGACACGATCCGCATCCCGGGCGTGCTGCAACGCATCGGCCTGTGCACGATGCTGGCGGCGCCGCTGGTGATCTGGCTGTCGTGGCGCGCGCAGGCGGTGTGGCTCGTGGCCTTGCTGGCCGTGTACAGCGTGATCCAGCTCTGCATCCCGGTGCCGGATGTGAACGGCGTGATCCACGTCGGCTCGCTCGTGAAGAGTGAAGACGTGGGCGCGTGGCTGGACCGCCTCGTGCTCGGCCACCACGTGTGGGTGCAGGCCAAGACCTGGGACCCGGAAGGCTTGCTCTCCACCCTCCCCGCCGTGGGCTCGCTGCTGGCCGGCGCGCTGGCCGGGCATTGGCTCGCGGCGGCGCGTGATCCGCGCGAGAAGGCGATGGGCTTCATGGTCGCCAGCTTGCCGCTCTGGTGGGTGGCGATGATCCTCGACGCGTGGAGCATGCCGATCAACAAGAGCCTGTGGACGCCAGCCTTCGTGCTGATGATGGCGGGCTCGGCCTCGTTCATGTTCGGGATCTTCTACTGGCTGCTGGATGCGATGCCGCTGCCGCTCTGGCGCGAGCGTTGGGCGCGTGTGGCGCACCCGTTCGTCGTGTTCGGCATGAACGCGTTGTTCATGTTCGCGCTGTCGGGCTTCGTGGGCCGCATGCTCACGCTGATCAAGAACGGCGCCGGCGTGACGCTCAAGGGCATGCTGTACGCGCCGATCCAGGCGCTGCCGATCGATCCCATCAACGCCTCGCTGATCTACGCCGTGGCCTTCGTGCTCGCGATGTACGCGGTCGCCTGGGCGTTCTACAAGAAGCAATGGTTCATCAAGGTATGAAGCGCAGAACTCTCCTCACCGCGGCCGCGCCGCTTGCTCTGGCGGCATGTGCCGACCTGCCGGGCCTGGGCGGCCCGCGTCTCACGCCGGCGCCTGAATTGGCCGCTGGCGCCCCCGCCGCGCCGCGGGAGTTCCGCGCTGCCTGGGTGGCCACGGTGGCCAACATCGACTGGCCCAGCAAGAAGGGACTGAGCACCGCAGAACAGCAGGCCGAAGCGCGCGCCATGCTCGACACGGCGGCAGCGCTCAAGCTCAACGCCATCATCTTCCAGGTGCGCACCGGCGCGGATGCGTTGTACGACTCGAAGCTGGAACCGTGGAGCGAATTCCTCTCCGGCACGCAAGGCCAGGCGCCCGAGCCCTTCTACGACCCGCTCGCCTTCTGGGTGGCCGAGGCGCATGCGCGCGGCATCGAGCTGCACGCGTGGCTCAACCCCTTCCGCGCCCGGCAGAGCCTGGCCAGGAGCGCGGAAAGTGCCGGCCACGTCAGCAAGACGCATCCCGAATGGGTGAAGACCTACGGCGACCAGCTGTGGATCGACCCGGGCGAGCCCGCCGCGGCCGACCACACGCTGGCCGTGGTGCGCGACATCATCAGCCGCTACGACATCGACGCGCTGCACATCGACGACTACTTCTACCCCTACGCCATCACGGACAAGGACACGAAGCAGGAGATCGACTTCCCCGACGAGCCGAGCTGGCAGCTTTACCAGCAGAGCGGCGGTGCACTGGCGCGGGCCGACTGGCGGCGCAGCAACGTGGACATGCTGATCGCCCGCATGTGGGAAGCCTCGCGCGAGATCAAGCCCTTCATGCGCTTCGGCATCAGCCCCTTCGGCCTGCCCAAGCCGGCGCTGCGGCCCGAAGGCATCAGCGGCTACAGCCAGTACGACAAGCTGTACGCGGACGTGGAGCATTGGCTGGACCAGGGCTGGCTCGACTACCTCGTGCCGCAGCTGTACTGGAAGCGCGAGCAGAAGGCCCAGTCCTTCGGCCCGCTGCTGCAGACCTGGCGCGCGCACAACCCGCGCGCGCGCCACATCTATGCGGGCATGTTCACGAGCAAGGTCACCACGAAGGACGACAGCTGGCCCGTGGAAGAGATCACCGCCCAGATCGAGCTGCAACGCGAGATCGCGCCGGGCGCGGGGCATGTGCACTTCAGCATGATTGCCTTGCAGCAGAACCGGCGCGGGATGGCGGACACGCTGAAGGCGGGTCTGTACCGCGATGCGGCGCTGGTGCCGGCAATGCCGTGGCGCGGAGATGCACCCGCAGTGGCGCCGAAATTGAGCGTCAGCAAGGTGGGCGATCAGCTGCAACGGCTGACGTTCGACGGTGAATGCGCCGTGTGGTTGCAGCGCGGCCCGGCGTGGGAGTTGCGGCGCGGAACCGTGATCGAAGCGGACGCGGCGGGCCTCACGGGCGTCGTTGCGGTGCGGCTGAGCCGGGGTTCGAATCTTGAAGGGCCGCGGGCCGGCTGGAAGATCGGCTAGAGCTCGTCGAGCGGGCTGCGCACGCCACGCCCGCCCTTGTTGAGCACGTGCGTGTAGATCATCGTGGTGGAGACATCGCTATGACCGAGCAGCTCCTGCACGGTGCGGATGTCATACCCTGCCTGAAGCATGTGGGTGGCGAAGGAATGGCGCAGCACATGCGGCGTTGCGGGTTTGAGCAGGCCTGCGCGGCGCGCCGCTTCCCGCACGGCGCGCTGGACGGACTCCGGCATCACATGATGACGACGCTCCGCGCTGCCGTCTGAGCGCGGATCGAAAGATCGCGAAGCGGCGGGAAACACATACTGCCATCCGAGCGCGCGGCCCGCGTTCGGATACTTGACCGCCAGGGCGTGAGGCAACGCAACCTCACCCCAGCCCGCCTGCAGGTCTCGCGCATGGAGGCGGCGCGTCCGCTCCTGCTGTTCGCGCAGCGGTGCGATCAAGTTCTCCGGCAGCACGGTGACCCGGTCCTTGTTGCCCTTGCCTTCCCGAACAAGGATCTCGCGCCGATCAAACTCGATGTCCTTGATGCGCAGGCGCAGGCATTCCAACAGCCGCATGCCCGTGCCATAAAGCAGCGACGCCACCAACCACATCGCCCCTTGCTGGTCCATGTTCAAGAGCAGCTCGCGCACCTCGTGCGGCGTCAAGACGACCGGCAAGCGCCGCGGCACTTTGGCCTGGATCACCCCGTCCAGCCAGGGCAGCTCCATGCCGAGCACCTGCTTGTAGAGATAGAGCAATGCCGACTTGGCCTGGTTCTGGGTGGACGCCGCCACGTTGCGCTGCACGGCGAGGTGCGTGAGAAATGCTTCGACCTCCGGCGCCGCCATTTCACGCGGATGGCGCTTGCCGTGGAAGAGGATGTAGCGGCGCACCCAATCCACGTAGGCTTGCTCGGTCCGGATGCTGTAGTGACGCGCGCGCAGATGGTGGCGCAGTTGATCGAGCAAGCGGGGTGGTTGGGCTACACCCGCTCCCGAGACTTCCGGGTGAGCGTTCATCCGGAAAATTTTAGGTTTGCCTAAATCCGACCGGTGGCTTCGTTCATGGGGGAGGGAATGCTCACGATTGATTTAGGCGACGGAGGTGCCTACTATTGGGTGTTTTCTAAAACGTCTATTTCTAGTTAGGCATCATGAAGTTTTTCGCCATCTTGATCCTCCCGACGAACATCGACGCAAACAATGCCGAGTCGATTGAAAAATCCGCGTCTGAGTTGATGCGGCCATTCAAGATGTGGGAAGACGACATTCCAGCGGAGAGGGGCCGCTGGGATTACTACTGGTGTTGTACGAAGGAATGGATGGACGAAAGCCAGATCTCGTACTCTGCCTACGTTGGGGTGCCGAGCCACCAATCGTTAATTGTCTTTCCCGTTGAGACGCTCTCTGGTGATGGCATAACGGATTCGATCATTACGCCGAATGGCGAGTGGCATCGAAGCCGCGCAACCTATACAGAGGATGATCCTTCATGGGAGGCCAAGGCGCTTGGTATATGTAAATCGTTTCCGGGGCACTTCTGCGTCCTGGCTTATTGCCACGGCTAGTGATGCCTAACCTGTCATCCCAGCGGACCGGCTCCGCCGGCCGCTGAATTCAATCGTTAAGCCGCATGCCGAAACACTGTTGCGACGCGATGCAAGCTCAAGTGGAATTCGCTTGCGCAGCGCACCCCGAGCCGGAGGACTGCCCAGATGCGCTCATCAGCTATTCGGCCAAATTTCGTGAGTACGGTTTGTTCGTCCACGATGGCGGTTCGAGCTCAATTGCCGTAGCCTTCTGTCCGTGGTGCGGAACCAAGCTCCCTGACTCCTTGCGTGCGCGCTGGTTCGAGGAACTTGCCGCATTCGGCTTTGATGATCCGCTGTCGCAGGAAATTCCTGAGGCCTTCCGTACAAGCGCTTGGTATGGTGCGGCTTAACCCGTCTTTCCAGCGGACCGGCTTCGCCGGCCGCTGAATTCAATCGTTAGCCGGTTCTCGTAAAACACCATGCAAAGGCTTTCCACCAATTCGCACTCTCGCTGCCTTCGTGCCGCGTCGCAATTTGGTGTTTACTCATTTGCAGCGGCACCCGGCGCAGGTTTCGCTCCTACGCCCTCGGGCTTACTTTCGCGGCTGGGCGCTCGTGGTGTTCCATCAATTGCTGGCGGGCTTGCGCCCGGTAGCATTCGCGCATCGGCCAGGCTTCTCGGGGTGCGCGTCACGGTCCCGGCTAACCCGGCTCTCAAGCCGACGTCGTCGCCTCCGGCGCCGCCGCGGCTTAGCTAGTACGTTGGGCTTTTCGATGAATGAGACGCCATTTCGAGAGGTCTGGGTCGATGGTCCTAATGGCCAGAGTGTTTGCGCACTGATCAGTGGAGAAGTTGGTTGGCTCATGTATCTCCGCGAGCCTGAAGACGCCGGTTTCAGTTCCCGCAACCCGGGCTACCAAGGTCCGCCGGAAGCAGTGACTTCCTATGTCCTGGCAAACGGTCAAAGAGACGAATACCCTTCCGCCTGGACCTACCCAGTTGCAATAGTGGAAGAGGCTCTAAGCTACTTCCGAGCTCACGGTGCGCCGCCCTCATTCATCACTTGGCACAACGACTCAGGCGATGGGCTGCTTGCAAGCCAAGTCCCAACCCGTCATCCCAGCGGACCGGCTTCGCCGGCCGCTGAATTCAATCGTTAAGTCGCAGGGTAGCTATGCCGAACGGACTCGTTGTACTTGTGCAAGCCACGCTGATGTTGGGGCCACCTTGGCTTGCATTGCGCGCAGCTAATGAAGCTAAGGCGAAGGGCGCCGCGGCACACGGACTTGCACGTTGGTCAATCGGCATGCTCGTTCTAGGTTCACTGTCACTTGTTTTCGGCTACTACTCGCTATGGCGGGTCAGCACAGATGAGTCTTGGCAACAGGCGAACGTTGACGCACCCGGCATCGTTCTCGCGCTTGAGGAGGTTGGGTACCCGCTGATGGCTATATTTATTACCGTGCCGTTTGCTGCGTTCATTTGGAAGCTGTCAAAGACCAGGGCGGCCCAGCATGCAGCAACTTAACCCGTCCTTCCAGCGGACCGGCTTCGCCAGCCGCTGAATTCAATCGTTAGACCTTCAATGGCGATCACGAAAAAGGGCAGCCGGCGCATCATCGTTGACGGTTCAGCCTATCGCTGGATGCTGCGATCAAGGCCGACCTATTCACAGGCGCTGGGACAAAACCCATTAACTTTCTCCGTTGAGCTAGAGCACGGCGGCCAAACAACGCTTGTCGTCACAACGGATGCGAATCGCCCAGACGCGTGGATGGATTCGACAACAACCGCTATTACGCCATCTACAGTCGAGGGAGCTGTCCGCTACGCCTTGCGGCAGGGTTGGCGGCCTTCAGAACGAGGAGCCCCATATGCGCTTGCACTCCCAACTTTCCAGGTCTAACCCATCATCCCAGCGGACCGTCTTCGCCGGCCGTTGGCGCTCGTGGTGTTCCATCAATTGCCGGCGGGCTTGCGCCCGATAGCATCAACGCGGCGGCACGGCTTCTTGGGCTGCCTGCCATCGTCCCGGCTAACCCGTCGCTCAAGCCGACGCCGTCGCCACGGGCGCCGGCGCGTCTTAGCTAGTACGTTATGCGTCAGTACCCACACGCTAGGCTTATTCGCTGGGATGCCTCAGTCGTCGTTGCGGCTTGGGCGCTGCTCGCCATCGCGGGAGCTTCTGTTGTGCTCGTCGGTTTGATCAAGCCAGCGGCCATGCCTTGGGCAATTTGGGTGCTATACGCGGGGCTTGGATTTGCTGCGTTGCATGCTGTTCTTGCGTTCATTCACAAGTGCCCCGTGTGTAAGAAGCGTCCCATGGTCGAAGGCTTCACTCCAGTCCATCCGGACTCGGCACCGCAGTCCAAGCTAAACGGCTGGGCTGGCGTGGCCTGGAGCGTTCATCGCAACCGTCGCTTCATTTGCATCCATTGCGGCACCCCGTTCACATGCGATCAGTGACGCATAACCTTTCGCTGCAGCGGACGGCTTCGCCGCCCGCTGAGCTTGCACGTTAGGCAAATCATGTCGCCTCAGCTTGGTCGCTCGCTAATGTGGATGGCTGGACCTGCTGTAGCGGTCGCTTTGGCCGCATTGGCCACGCTGGGAAATGTTGGGCCTGGCCTTCTATTCCTGTTGCTCACAAGCAGTGCGGCATTCATGATTGGCACACCAATTCTTCAGCTGGCACTGCTATCAACTACAAAGTACAGGGCGCGCTACGCAGCAGCCTGCCGGATTGCAATGGCTACGGTTCTAGTGGGCTTGCTTGTTCCTGCGTCCCTGGGCGTATTCAGCTTCTGGTGAGGCAAGCTTTGGCATCTTCCAATTCGCCTAACCCATCATCCCAGCGGACCGGCTTCGCCGGCCGCTGAATTCAATCGTTGAGCGTAAAAGAAGAGACACATGCCGAGACATCGCACTATCGATCCGTTTTTCCTCGTTCTAACCGACGATGAGAAACGGCGCTTTACTGTTCTTGGGCCGATGCTCGACGACACTCTTTGGAACAACAAAGTTTGTAAGGCACAAGAGAGCGGTCGTCATGTTCGGTGTTTCACGCCTGGCACCGGTCAAACGCGGCAGCAAATCGTGGCGGGCGTCCGTTCTGAGCTGGGTCTCACTTATACCGACGAGGTGTTTGTTTGAGCGCAGCGCCCAACAAGGCATTCAAGCGGACGGGCTACGCCCGCCGCTTAACTTGAGCGTTGGGCTGCCTAATCACGAGACCGTATCAATGGAATTCGCGAAACCCCGACGCCGGAATCCTTTCGACAATTTTCTGGTTGCTGCGGCACTGCACGTTTGTGGGTTGGCTACAGTTGTTGTCGCTGTTGGGTGGGCACTTGCTGAGCATTCCACATCGCCGCTCTGGCTCGGTCTTGCTCTGCTTTCGGCCCTGGAGGGAATGTGGCTGTACTTCTCGTTTCGTCGCTAGCTTGCTCTTGCTATCCCGCCAGCCCAACCCGTCATCCCAGCGGACCGGCTTCGCCGGCCGCTGAATTCAGTCGTTAGGAGTCAAATGTTCTCGCTTGGTCTGATCGGAATCGTGTCTATTGCGGCAGCCGTCCTGCTCGCAATCTACGCGATAGCCGCTCTCCTGTTCAAGATTGCAATCGTTGCCTTCAATCGGAGCCCGACACCAATCTACTTCGACGTAGGAACGAGATCGATCGCCAAAATTTCGGTTCTGGCCTGGGCCGTTGGCGTCGTACTGTTTGCGCTATGCAGCGTGCTGAACTACTGGTTTACGCAGTACTCCGGGAACACAATTTCTCGGATGTATCCAGCGCTTGTGCGTGTCACGACCGTTGGCATGTTCTGCTGGTTCCTGGCTCATCGAGCAAGTTCCAGATCTTCTAGTCAGGAAGTAACTCCTCAGGCCCGGGTGCTATGGGCACTTGTGGTGTCCGCGGTGCCTGTCGTTTTGTTGCTGGGTGTGGCAAATATTTGGAGCATGTCTCGTGGCCACTCCTAACCTCGCGCTCAAGCCGACGGCGTCGCCGAAGGCGCCGCCGCGTCTTAGCTAGTACGTTAAGCCGCATGTCGAAACACTGTTGCCACGCGATGCAAGCTCAAGCGGAGTTCGCGTGCACGGCGCACGCCGAGCCGGAGGACTGCCCGGATGCGCTCATCAGCTATTCGGACAAGTTCCGGGAGTACGGGTTGTTTATCCACGACGGGGGTTCAAGCTCAAGAGCCGTGGCCTTCTGCCCATGGTGCGGAACAAGGCTACCCGAATCCTTGCGCGCGCGCTGGTTCGATGAACTTGCTGCACTCGGCTTCGACGATCCGCTGTCGCAGGAAATTCCTGAGGCCTTCCGTACAAGCGCTTGGTATTGTGCGGCTTAACCCGTCATCCCAGCGGACCGGCTCCGCCGGCCGCTGAATTCAATCGTTAGGGCGCAGCAGCATGCATCCCATTCCGCACGCTACGTTCAATGTCATCCTGGAGACTGCGCCGAATGAACCGCATCCCCCTGGAGCTGCACTAGCGAAGCGGCTGCAGGATGGACTGCGAGCAAAGTTCTCTGAAGTCGGCGAATTCGAGAGCTGGCGTGACTGCGGCTGGTCCATGACGGTCCAGTGCAATGAGCGTCGCATCCAGGTGTACTTCGCGCCGTATCCTGATGAGGGCAACTGGCTGTTAGCCATCTCGCCCATGAAACAGCCGGGACTTTTTGCACGCCTATTGGGTCGCAATGCATCTCCCGCCGCCGCGGCACTTCGAAGTGTGTCGACTGTCGTTCATGACATCCTGGTTGGAGTTCCGCACGTTCAGAGCATTCAATGGATGCTCGGTGGACCGCCCGAGAAGGTGTCCCATGTTCCTAGTCCGACGGCGCTGTCTTGGGATGGAGCGCTTTAACCCATCATCCCAGCGGACCGGCTTCGCCGGCCGCTGAATTCAATCGTTAAGCCTCATCAGCAATGGCCGCCATCTTCGCCTTCATATGCACATGCTGCGGCGAGATCCATGAAGGATCTCCAAGCGTTGGATACCGCATGCCCGATCAGTATGCTTGCCTGTCCGAGGAGCAACGCGCGGCGATGGGAAAGATCAGTAGCGACTTCTGCACGATCACACATGAAGACGGTACGGACTATTTCGTTCGCGCCGTTCTGGAAGTGCCGATTCATGGTGTCGAAGAGCCGTTTCTCTGGGGAGTCTGGGTCTCATTGAGCGAGAAGAGCTTTACTCGCTACGTCGAAACCTACGACTCGCCTGTCGACGGTGACGGCTTCTTCGGCTGGGTCTGCAACTCAATTCCCGCTTATCCGTACGAAGGATCACGTGCGGCTGATGTGGTGGTGCAACTAGCTGGCGAGCGTCCCAAAGTAGTGCTTCATCGGGGAGACCCTGAGGACGATCCATTGGTGATCGATCAAGTCCATGGAATTTCGGCGTCGCGAGCGCAGCAAATCGCGGAGAGGTCGTTCCATGAGGCTTAACCTTTCATTGCAGCGGACGGCTTCGCCGCCCGCTGAGTTCAAACGTTGGGCCACATGAATCGCTTCCGCATCCAACTCTTCATTCTGAGCTTATGCACCCTGCCAGCTTTGGCCGGCCCCGTGCGTCCCTCGATGCCGATTCCCGCAGCGGCCAAGGCAATAGTTCAGCAAGTACACGCGGTAAGCCAAAGCCACGACTTCGGCGCGCTTGCGAAGTTAATGGACGACGAATTCACGTCTAGCTTCGGTGGTGACAGTGGAATCAACGAAGCGATTGCTGACTGGAAGCAATCTCCAGACAAGCTAAAACAACTCGCCCGCGCCACCGGCGCTACTTGCGAAGTTGTAGCTGACATCGTGCAGTGCCCTCGCGGCGCGGGCGTTGGCTACAGAGCTGGCTTCAAGCAGACGAAGCGAGGTTGGCGCATGGTCTATTTCGTCGCGGGAGACTAGTCCGTGACACGGAATCGCCCAACCCGTCATCCCAGCGGACCGGCTTCGCTGGCCGCTGAATTCATTCGTTATGCATTTGGAGAATCCGTTGGACGTTGACCCTCTCGTCGTCGAACTTCGGCGGTTCGTATTGACCTACGCAGAGCACGATCCAGATTGCCCGGGCATCGAGGCGAACACTTGGGCGGATCAAAAGCAAGTTTGCGTTTGCGGACTCGCGCCTCGGCTTGACGAACTAATGGAAAAGCTAGATCGGAGGTTGGCGTGAGTCTGGGCGGCTTCGGTGCCATGCATAACCGGTCGCTCCAGCGGACGGCTTCGACGCCCGCTGAACTTCAGCGTTAGGCCGAATATGCGCAAAGTAAGCGCTTTCCGTCTCCGAGACCGCTACTTCATTCATCCGGACAGACAAACGACTACTGGACTCTGGCTTGCTCAAGGTGACTTTGTCAGTCTTTCGCTTCAGGCACCCAAAGAGGAACTTGGCGTGGTGATCTTAGCTGCACTCGAGCAGTCGTCGGGAGTCATACCTCATCCCACAAGCTGGGTCGGTCTCGCAAAGCCCCGTCTAACCGCGGCTGGCGTCAAGTCGGAAAAGGCCTTCATGCGCGGCGCATGCCTCGTAAGCGTGAACCTACGCGACCAGATGTCGTTCGAGCCGCATGTCAACGGCGGCTCTACTGGGGACGCGCGAGGCTTCTCGCCTATTCCAGAAAGATCAATATCGATACCCACTGAATCTCCCGCAAAGGAGGTCGGTGATGCATTGGCCAGAGCCCTAGATGCTTGCCAGAATGCGGCCTAACCCGTCATCCCAGCGGACCGGCTTCGCCGGCCGCTGAATTCAATCGTTAGAGCGCCAATGAAAATCACTCGATTCTTCGCAGCTCAAACACTTGTGCTCGGCTCGGTGGCTTTTGTCGCGTGGGGCGTTCTCGGGACCCGCGGCTCATGGCCGTTTAGCCTGTCCTTAGACACATTCTTAGCAGCCTGCATTGGAGTCTTTCTAACAGCTCTCTTCCTAGTCGCTGCGGCGTGGCCATTCCAACTTGCAATCAAAGAACCTGCGCGCCTGTCAACGCGCCTTATCGTAGGCGTTGTCTCAGGCCCTATTGGCGTCTTGCTCGGCCTCTATGTGATCACCTCCTACCCCGTCGACTGGGAGTGGTACATATCTCGCGTATGGACGCTCCATCTTGTCTTTGCAGGTGTAGGTTTCTGCTTTGCGTGGTCGTGGCATCGTAGGCAGCCCCTAACCCGTCATCCCAGTGGACCGCCTTCGCCGGCCGCTGAATTCAATCGTTCAGCGCCATGACTGAAGTTCCTGTTCCGCGTTTGGAATCTGCTTTGCGCGCACACCTCGTTCCCGCGCTTCGGGAAGATGGATTTTCGGGTTCGGGGAGAACCTATCGACGCGAACGAGCGGGCTGGGTGCATGTCGTCAATGTGCAAAGCTCGCGCTCAGGCGGGCAGTTTGCAATCAACCTTGGTTTGCAGCCTTTGTCCGTCTGCAACGCTCTTGGCGAGATGCCCGATCCGAAAAAAATCATCGAACCATTGTGCGAATTCCGACGTCGGCTATCTGATAGCGGTGCAGATCAATGGTGGACACACGAGCCGACTCAGCAAAGCATGAACGCGGCGGCTCAGGCTGCAAACGATTCGTACGTGACAACAGGCCGCGCCTTGTTTGCACGGGTTTGCGGCGCGCACTCGCCGTTTGATTCAGTCACACCGGAGGAATTCGCGTTGGGGACATTCGACTTTGGCGGCTTTGGCTCGACCCGAGTAAGAATGGCCTTAGTGCTTTCTCGCCTTCGTCGCGCGCAAGGCCGAGCATCAGCGTTAGCGGCTTTTGCAAGAATTGGGCTCAGTGGCGTCGGCAGCGCCGTCGCACTAGCGCGCGAACTCACTTACCTCGCGGAGCAACAATGACGCTGAACCCTTTGCCGTCCGCTGAGCTTGCACGTTAAGCCGCATGTCCAAACACTGTTGCGCCGCGATGCAAGCTCAAGTGGATTTCAGTTGCGAATCGCACCCCAAGCTGAAGGACTGCCCAGATGCGCTCATCAGCTATTCGGCCAGATTTCGAGAGTACTGCTTGTTCGTCCACGATGGCGGCTCAAGCTCAATTGCGGTTGCCTTCTGCCCGTGGTGTGGAACCAGGCTTCCTGGCTCCTTGCGCGGGCGGTGGTTCGAAGAACTTGCCGCACTCGGCTTTGATGATCCGCTGTCGCAGGAAATTCCTGACCCCTTCCGTACACGTGCTTGGTATGGTGGGGCTTAGCGCGTCAACTCAGCGGACCGCCCTCGCCAGCGCCTGAATTCAATACTTGATCCTCAGGAACCCATGTCCCACGGACTCGTCATCCTCGTACAAAACGCGCTGATGTTGGGGCCCCCTTTGGCTTGCACTTCGCGCTGCCAGAGTCATCAGCACCGATGAATCCTGGCAACAGGCGAAGGTCGACGCCCCCGGCATTGTTCTCGCGCTCGAGCAGATTGCGTACCCGCTGATCGCCATGTCCGTTACCGTGCCGTTTGCCGCGTCCATCTGCAAGCAGTCAAAGCACAGGTCGGTTCGCAATGCAGCGCCGCAACCTGTCTCCTTTCGCCTGAAACGGATCAACGGCAAATGGGCCGTCGTGCAAGCGCAGGAGAACTGGATTTCTTGAGCGTGACGTTCAGCCGGCATCGCTGAGAATGTGCAGATGACCGACGCATCCGACGCCTACACCTGCCTCCTCGAAACGCCCTCCGTTCAGACCTACCGGGCCCTGCGCACTGGCTCCGGCCTGAGCGGCAAGACCGAGGAAGCCGCCGCACGCGGCCTGCCGCAGACGCTGTTCGCGGTGCAGATCCTCCACGGCGCGGAGCCCGTTGCGATGGGCCGGGTGATCGGCGACGGCGGCTGCTTCTACCAGGTGGTGGACATCGCCGTGCTGAAGGCACACCAGGGCCGTGGACTGGGCAAGCGCATCATGGGCGAGATCCGCAAGTTCATCGACGCCGAGGTGCCGCCCAGCGCCTATGTGAGCCTGATCGCCGACGGGCAGGCGCAGGACCTGTACGTGCAGTTCGGCTTCGTCCACACAGCGCCGGCTTCGGTGGGCATGGCGTACAAGCGGCAATGAGCGCAGAGGCAACACACATGACGACAGACCACCCGCTCCATACGTGGCACCGCCTCGTCCGCGAACGCGATGCGCGCGGCCTGGATGCACTGCTCGACGACGAAGCCGTGTTCTTCTCCCCGGTCGTCCACACACCGCAGCGCGGCAAGCACATCACGGCGGCGTACCTCGGCGCGGCGTTCCAGGTGTTCTTCAACCCGACCTTCCGCTATGTGCGTGAGATCGTCGGCGTGAATGACGCGATGCTGGAATTCGAGACCGAGATCGACGGCGTGCTCGTCAACGGTGTGGACATCATCAAGTGGAACGCCGACGGCCGCATCGTCGAGTTCAAGGTGATGATCCGCCCGCTGAAGGCGATCCAGCTCATTCACGAGAAGATGGCGGCGATGCTTCAAGCCAGGCGCTGAAGCTGCCGCCACAATCCGCAAGATCGAACGAACAAGGAGTACTCCATGAAATCCCGCGCCGCCGTTGCCTTTGAAGCCGGCAAACCCCTGCAGATCGTCGAGATCGATGTCGAACCGCCGCGCAAGGGCGAGGTGCTGGTGCGCATCACCCACACGGGCGTGTGCCACACCGATGCTTTCACGCTCAGCGGCGACGACCCGGAGGGCCTGTTCCCCGCCGTGCTCGGCCATGAGGGCGCGGGCATCGTGGTGGAGGTGGGTGAAGGCGTCACGTCGGTGAAGCCGGGCGACCACGTGATCCCGCTGTACACGGCTGAATGCGGCGAGTGCCTGTTCTGCAAGTCGGGCAAGACGAACCTCTGCGTGTCGGTGCGCGCCACGCAAGGCAAGGGCGTGATGCCGGACGGCACGACGCGCTTCTCCTACCAGGGCAAGCCGATCTACCACTACATGGGCTGCTCGACCTTCAGCGAGTACACCGTGGTGGCCGAGGTCTCGCTCGCCAAGGTCAACCCGGACGCCAACCCCGAGCAGGTCTGCCTGCTGGGCTGCGGCGTGACGACGGGCCTGGGCGCCGTGAGCAACACGGCCAAGGTGCAGCCAGGCGACTCGGTGGCCGTGTTCGGCCTGGGCGGCATCGGCCTGGCGGTGATCCACGGTGCGCAGCGCGCCAAGGCGGGCCGCATCATCGCGGTGGACACCAACCCGGGCAAGTTCGACCTGGCCAAGACCTTCGGCGCCACCGATTGCGTGAACCCCAAAGATTTCGACAAGCCGATCCAGCAGGTGATCGTGGAGATGACCGGCTGGGGCGTGGATCACTCCTTCGAGTGCATCGGCAACGTGAACGTGATGCGCGCGGCGTTGGAGTGCGCGCACCGCGGCTGGGGCCAGAGCGTGATCATCGGCGTGGCCGGCGCGGGGCAGGAGATCTCCACGCGGCCGTTCCAGCTCGTGACGGGCCGGCGCTGGCTGGGCACGGCCTTCGGCGGCGTGAAGGGCCGCTCACAGCTGCCGGGCATGGTGGAAGAGGCGATGCGCGGGGACATCAACCTCAAGCCCTTCGTGACGCACACGATGGGCCTGGCGGAGATCAACGAAGCCTTCGACCTCATGCACAAAGGCAAGTCGATCCGCTCGGTGGTGAATTACGGCTGAGCGGCGCGCGCCGCTCGGCCCATAGCGTCTATCGGTTCACTCAGCCCGCGGGGCTGCGGTGAATCTCCACCATCCACAGCAGCTGGTCGAGGCTGCGCGAGATCTGGGTGAAGACGTCGGCGGTGCCGGGGTCGTCCCACTCCGTGGCGGAGGCGATCGCGTCGCGGGCCAGTGCGCCGTAGGTGGCGATGGCCTGCGAAAGCAGCTCCACGTGCTGCGTGCCGCTGGTGGCGTCGATCGGGTACTCCGGCAGCGTGGTGCGGTTGGCCACCGTCTGTGCGCGGCCGTCGGCGACGCCGCCCAGGGCGACCAGGCGCTCGGCAATCGTGTCGCTGTCGGTCGCAGCCTGCGTGGCGACGCGGTCGAACAGCTCATGCAGTGAAATGAAGTGCGGGCCGCGCACGTTCCAGTGCGCCTGCTTGGCCTGGCGCTCCAGGTCCAGGCCATGCACGAGGCCGACGCCGAGCAGCACGACGGACTTGCCGCGCTTGGCCGCGTCGAGGGTGTTCTTGGTGGGATGCATCTCGTTCTCTCCGGTGGGTTGGGGTTCGGTTGAGATTCAGGCGTATTCAGGCGTTATCGAGCGCTGCGGCGATCGCGTCTTCGAGGTGCTGCGTGCCGAAGGACACATCGACGACGCGGCCGTTGACGAAGAAGGTCGGCGTGGCGCGCACGCCGGCGCTCTGGCCGCTGGCCAGGTGCTCCTGCACGCGCTGGCGGTACACGGTGTCGTCAATTTCGCTTTGAAACCGCGCCATGTCCAGACCCAGCAGGCGCGCATGGGCTTGCAGGTGCTCGGGGTCGAGATGGCGGTGATGGGTGTAGAGCAGGTCGTGGTACGCCCAGAACTGCCCCTGCGCGCCGGCGGCTTCTGCGGCCTCGGCGGCGGCTTCGGCACGCGGGTGGATCTCGCGCTGCGGGAAGTGGCGGTAGACGAATTGCAGCCGCGGGCCGAAGCGCTCCAGGATGATCTTCACGGCCGGGTAGGCCTGCGCGCAGTACGGGCACTCGAAGTCGCCGTACTCGATCACGCTGACGGTACGCGGCGGTGTGGCCGTGGCGGGGCCGAGGATGTGATCGGTGGCGGCGTCCGGCGGGCTGAGGTCGCGGTTGATGGGTGAGGTCATGCACGGGCTCCCAGAGTCGTCGTTGTGGGCTTCAGTTGATCGAAGCCGCGACTCTCAGGCAAGCCCGTCAGAGCCGCCTTGACCTGATCGAGATCGAACTTAGCCCAGTGCCTGCGCGATGGCAAGACCCATCGAGGAGGTATCGGCCTCTCCCCCAAGGTCGCGCGTGCGCGGGCCGTCGCGCAGCACCTGCTCGATGGCGGCCAGGATGGCGTCGTGCGCGGCGTGCTCGCCCAGGAAGTCCAGCATCATGGCGGCGCTCCAGATCATGGCCACGGGGTTGGCGATGTTCTGACCGTAGATGTCCGGCGCCGAGCCGTGCACGGGCTCGAAGAGGCTCGGGAAATTGCGCTCCGGGTTCAGGTTGGCGCTGGGTGCCAGGCCGATGGTGCCGGTGCAGGCGGGGCCGAGGTCGGAGAGGATGTCGCCGAACAGGTTGGTGGCCACCACCACGTCGAAGCGCTGCGGCTGGAGCACGAAGCGGGCAGAGAGGATGTCGATGTGCTGCTTGTCGACCTTGATCTGCGGGTAGTCGCGGTGGACCGAATCCACGACCTTGTCCCACCACGGCATGCTGATGGCGATGCCGTTGCTCTTGGTGGCGGCCGTCAGCGTTTGGCGCGGGCGCTGGGCAGCGCGCTCGAAGGCATAACGCAATACCCGCTCGGCGCCGCGGCGGCTGAAGACGGACTCCTGGATCACGATCTCGCGATCGGTGCCCTCGAACATCACGCCGCCGAGGTTGGTGTACTCGCCCTCCGTGTTCTCGCGCACGATCAGCATGTCGATCTCGCCGGGCTTGCGACCCGCCAGCGGGCACGGCACGCCTTCAAAGAGGCGCGCAGGGCGCAGGTTGATGTACTGATCGAACTCGCGGCGGAATTTCAGGAGACTGCCCCAAAGCGAGATGTGGTCCGGCACGCGGTCGGGCATGCCGACGGCGCCGAACAGCAGCGCGTCCATCGGCTGGAGCTGCGCCTTCCAGTCGTCCGGCATCATCTGGCCGTGCTGCTCGTACCAGTCGCAGCTGGCCCATTCGATGGGTCGCACGTCCAGGGCGAAGCCGAAGCGCTTGGCGGCCACCTGCAGCACGCGCAGGCCCTCGGGCATCACTTCCTTGCCGATGCCATCGCCGGGGATGACGGCGATCTTGTATGTCTTCTGGGTGCTCATTCGGTTCTCGTGAATTGAATCAGTAGGGGCCAAGTGCGGCCGGTTCCGCGGGCGCCTGCTCGGCGCCGAGGCCGAAGCCCGCCGCCAGCTGCCGCGTGGCCTTGGCCAGCAGTGTCACATCGATGCCCACGGCGACGAAGCGCGCGCCGAGTTCGAGGTAGTGTCTTGCCAGAGTCACGTCACCCGTCAGCGTACCCGCCGCCTTGCCGCTGGCAGCGATGCGGCGGATGGCGTCGTCGATGGCGGCCTGCACTTCCGGGTGGCCCGGCTTGCCGCGGTGGCCCATCGAGGCAGCCAGGTCGGCCGGGCCGATGAACACGCCGTGCACGCCGTCCACGGCACAGATCTCTTCGAGATTGGCCAGCGCCGTGGCGCTCTCGGCCTGCACGAGCAGGCAGACCTCGTCGTTCGCTTCTTCGAGGTAGTTGCCGCGCAGCCCCCAGCGCGAGGCACGCGCCACGGCCGCGCCGACGCCGCGAATGCCCTCGGGCGGATAACGCGTGGCGGCCACCATCGCGCGGGCCTGCTCGGCCGTGTCGACCATGGGCACAAGCAGCGTCTGCACGCCGATGTCGAGCATCTGCTTGATCAGCGCCGGCTCGCCGTGCAACACGCGCACCACCGGCTGCGAGCGGTACGGCGCGGCGGCCTGCAATTGCGCCAGCGTGCTTTGCAGATCGTTCGGCGCGTGCTCGCCGTCAATCAGCAGCCAGTCGAAGCCGGCAGTGGCGCAGACCTCGGTCGAGTAGGCCTGCGCGAGCGAGAGCCAGAGGCCGATCTGCCGATCGCCGCGCTGAAGAGCGGCCTTGAACGCGTTCGTCGCTGTCGTTGTCATCACGCCAGGTTTCCTTCGCAGACGTATTTGATGTGCTGGTAGTCGTCCAGCCCGTGGACCGAGCCTTCGCGACCGTAGCCTGAGTGCTTGACGCCGCCGAACGGCGCCGCCTCCGCGGCCAGCGCGCCTTCATTGATGCCGACGATACCCGTCTCCAGCGCATCGGTGACGCGGTGGATGCGCTTCAGGTCGCGGGTGAAGACGTAGGCCGCCAGCCCGAAGGGCGTGGCGTTGGCTTCGTCGATCACGGCGGCTTCTTCCGTGAAGCGTGTAACGGGAACGACGGGGCCGAAGGTCTCTTCATACGAGCAGGCCATGCCGGCGTTCGCGCCCGTCAGTACCGTCGGCGCGAACCATCGTTCACCTGCGGCCAGCCGCTTGCCGCCGACGGCGATGCGCGCGCCTTGCGCGACGGCGTCCTGCACGTGCCGTTCGATCTTGTCGACGGCACGCGCATTGATCATCGGCCCGATCTGGGAGCGCGGATCCGAGGCCGGGCCGACGTGCAGCGCGGCGACGCGCGTGACGAGCTTGTCCACGAACGCATCGTGCACGCCGGCCTGCACGTACACGCGGTTCGGGCACACGCAGGTCTGGCCGCCATTGCGAAACTTGGCCTGCATGAGGCCTTCGACGGCGGCGTCCAGATCGGCGTCGTCGAACACGATGAACGGCGCGTTGCCGCCGAGTTCGAGAGAGAGCTTCTTCAGCGTGGCAGCGGACTCGCGCGCCAGGTGCATGCCCACCGGCGTGCTGCCGGTGAAGCTGATCTTGCGGATGCGGTCGTCGGCCAGCCAGGCATCGACCACGGCCGGCGTGTTCTCGCGCGAGGCGGTGACGACATTGATCACGCCCGCCGGCACGCCGGCTTCTTCGGCCAGCAACGCCAGCGCCAGCGCGGTCAGCGGCGTGTCTTCGGCCGGCTTGGCGACGACCGTGCAGCCTGCGGCCAAGGCAGGCGCGATCTTGCGGGCGATCATTGCGGCGGGGAAGTTCCACGGCGTGATGACGGCAACGACGCCGACCGGCTCGCGCAGCGCCAACAGGCGCTTGCCACGCGACGGCGTGGGGATCACTTCGCCATTGGCGCGCGTGGCCTGCTCGGCGAACCATTCGATGTAGCTCGCGGCGTAAGCCACTTCGCCGCGGCCTTCGGCCAGCGGCTTGCCCTGCTCGCGCGAGATGAGTCGGCCGAGGTCGTCCTGGTTCGCCATCACGAGGTCGTGCCAGCGCTTGAGAACGGCAGCGCGCTCCTTCGCCGGCGTAGCGCGCCAGCCGGAGAAGGCGGCCTGCGCGGCGTCGGCGGCGGCGCGTGCTTCAACCGCCGTGCCATCGGGCACGCGGGTGATCAGCGAGCCATCGGCGGGGTCCGTCACCTGGTGCCGCGCATTCGCGCCACCGCACCAGCGGCCCGCAATCAGGTGTTCGCTGCGGACCAGGTCCGCGCGCTTCAGTTCAAGGGTGTTCATGGCTAACGGAGAAGTTCAGCTGACGATGCCGAGATGCCACGGCACGAATTCGTGATCGCCCAGGCCCAGCAGCTCGCTCTTGGTCGGCTCGCCGGAGGCGGTGCGCAGGATCTGCTCGAAGATCTGCTCGCCCATCTGCTCGATGCTCAGCGCGCCGTCGATCACGAGGCCGCAGTTGAGGTCCATGTCCTCTTCCAGGCGCTGGAACATCGGCGTGTTGCTGGCCAGCTTGATCGTCGGCGCCGGCTTGCTGCCGAACATGCTGCCGCGGCCGGTGGTGAAGCAGATCAGGTTGGCGCCGCTGGCGATCTGGCCGGTCGTCGCCACCGGGTCGTAGCCGGGCGAGTCCATGAACACGAGACCGGGCTGGTCGATCGGCTCGGCGTACTGGTAGACCTGCATCAGCGGCGTGGTGCCGCCCTTCATGGCGGAGCCGAGGCTCTTCTCGAAGATGTTGGCGAGGCCGCCGGCCTGGTTGCCAGCGCCCACGACGCCATTGAACTGACCGTTATGCCCACGCGTGTACTCGGTCCACCAGGCGAGGCGGTCGAGCAGCTTCTGGCCCACTTCCTCGCTGATGGCGCGGCGCGTGAGCATGAACTCCACGCCGTGGATCTCCGGCGTTTCCGACTGGATCGCCGTGGCGCCGTGGCGCACGAGGATGTCCACCGCCGCACCGAGCGCCGGGTTGGCGCCGATGCCGGAGAAGCCGTCGGAGCCGCCGCATTCCAGGCCCACCTTGAGGTGCGAAGCGCTGACGCGCTGGCGCCGCGCCTGGTCGGCCAGCGGCAGCATCTCCTCGATGGCCGCAACGCCGGCCGCGATGGTGGCGCGCGTGCCGCCGCTGTCCTGCATGACGAAGCTGCGTACCAGCGGGCCGGGCACGAGGCCTTGCGAGCTGAACAGGTCGGCGACTTGATTGCGTTCGCAGCCCAGGCCGACGATCAGCACGCCGGCAAGGTTGGCATGGCGCGCATAGCCGGCGATCGTGCGGCGCAGCAGGTCGAAGTGCTCGCTCGGGCTGGACATGCCGCAGCCGCTGGTCTGCGCGAAGGCAACGACGCCGTCCACGTTCGGGAAGGCGGCCATGCGTTCGGGCGTGAAGTGTGCGGCGATGCGGTGGATCACCGTGGACGAGCAGTTCACCGAGCTGATGACGCCGATGAAGTTGCGCGTGCCGACGCGGCCGTCCGGGCGCACATAGCCCATGAAGGTGGCGCGCTGGTCTTCGGGCAGCAGCTCGACCGGGTGCGCGTCGAGCGTGAAGCCAGGGTCGCGGTACTCGTCCACCAGCGCGAGGTTGTGGCCGTGCACGTGCTCGCCGGCCGCGATGTCGCGGGTGGCAGCGCCGATCACGACGTTGTACTTGCGCACCCGCTCGCCCGCCGCGATGGCCCGCGCCGCGATCTTGTGGCCGGCCGGCAGCTGCGCCTTGGTGCGCAGCCCGAACTCGGGCAGCTCCTGGCCGAGCGCCAGCGGGTGGCGCACGATCAGGACGTTGTCGTCCGGGTGCAGGCGGATCAGCGGCGATGGGGCGATCATGCTCTGGCTCATCAACCCTTGGCCATCAGCTCGCGCAGCTTCAGACGCTCGATCAGCTGCGTGTCCTTCTGGTAGGTGGCCGTCACGTACTTCGCGTAATCGGGGCCGTCGAGGTACATCAGCGGCGAGTCGATCAGCGCGCAGGCCTTGATGAACTCCGGGCTGGCGGCGGCGGCACGGAAGGCGTCGCGCAGGCGCTTCTCGATCGCCGGGTCCAGGCCCTTGGGACCTCCGATGCCGTTGGGCGCATCGACGACCACGTTGTAGCCGCTGTCCTTGAGCGTGGGCACGTTCGGGAAGTCGTGCGTGCGCTGCTCACCCCAGGTGGCGAGCAGGCGCAGCTTGCCGGAGACGACGTGCTGCGCCCAGCTGCTCGAATCGGCCAGCGCATCGACCTGACCGCCGAGCAGGTCCTGCAAGGCCGGCGCGCCGCCCTTGTACGGAATGTGGTTGAGCTGGATGCCCGCGGCGAGCGCGAACTCTTCCATGCCCACGTGCGTGGCACCACCGATGCCGGCGCTGGCGTAGGTCACGCGGCCCGGCGCGGCCTTGGCGGCGGCGACAAAGTCCTTGAGCGTCTTGAACGGCGAATCGGCGCGCACCGCGATGCCGAAGGTCTGGCCCGAGGTGCGGGCGATGAAGCTCAGGTCCTTGAGCGGATCGACCTGCACCGTGCCGAGCTGCGAAAAGCGCGTGACGGAGATCGGGATCTGGCCGATGGTGTAGCCGTCCGGCTTGGCGAGGGACAGGGCGCGCAGGCCCAGCATGCCGGCCGCGCCGGCCTTGTTCTCCAGCACGATGGTCTGGCCGAGGTTCTTGGAGGCCGCGGTGCAGAGCGCGCGCATGGTGATGTCAGCCGTGCCGCCGGCGGGCCAGGGGCAGATGAAGTTGATCGGGCGCTCGGGGTAGCCGGCGGCCGCGAAGACTTGGGGTGCCGTGCCGAGGGCGGCGGCGCCCAGGGAACCGAGCACGAACTGACGTCGTTGCATGCGCATGAGTTTGTCTCCAGATTTGTGCAGCGGACTGCTTATTTGTCGATCGCCGTTCAGGACCGATTCGGCGGATTGTGTGGATCGCCTTCATGGCCGACAAATGAAGAACTGGACTCTCTACATGTCATATCCTTCATGTATTGATCCTGACGCCGGAGACCCGAATTGAGCGATATCGACCGCGTGCTGCGCTCCAACTTGAAGCTCAAGCATCTGCAACTGATCGTGGCGCTGGACGAGTTCCGCCACCTCGGCCGCTCGGCCGAGTTCCTCTCGCTGACGCAACCGGCCGTGAGCAAATCGCTGGCCGAGATCGAGCGCATGTTCGGCCTCGACCTGTTCGTGCGCTCCACCCGCGGCACGGAGCCGACGGCCTACGGCCAGAAGGTGGCGCGCTTCGCCCGCTCGGTGCTGGCGGACTTCGACCGCACGCGCGAGGACATCGCCACGATCAGCAGCGGCGGCGCGGGGCGCATCCGGCTCGGCGCGATGGTGGCGGCCACGCCGGGGCTCGTCGTGGAGGCGGTCAGCGCGCTCAAGGCACGTTCACCGCAGACAACGGTCTCCATCGAGGAAGGCGACCTCTCGCGCCTGCTGCCGCGCCTGCGCGTGGGCGAGCTCGATTTCATCGTCGGCCGGCTGGAGCCCGGCTATGCGGCGCCGGATCTGGAGACCGAGGTGCTCTACAAGGAGCCGATGTGCGTGGTCGTCTCGTCCGACCATCCGCTGGCCGCCAGGCGCAGCGCGCCGGGCTGGTCCGATCTGGCTGCCCTGCCCTGGGTCGTGCCGCCGGCCTGGGCGGCTTCGCGCATCAAGCTGCATCAGATGTTCTACAAGCACAGGCTCGATCCGCCGGGCGACGTGATCGAGTCGGCTTCGTACCTCGTGACCGTCAGCTTCCTGCGCCAGCGCGGCTGCGTGGCCTTCGTGGCGGCCGATGTGGCCCGGTCGCTGGAAGGCGAGAAGCTCGCCGTCACACTGAAGCTCGACGTGCCGATCGAGCTGCCGCCGGTCGGCGTGCTGCAACTGCGCTCGGCCTTGCGCACGCCGGCGGTGGAGCAGCTGTTGACCGAGCTGCGCGAGGCAGCACGGCGCAGGAACAAGAAGAAGACCGCCGCGCGCAAGTGAATGGAACAATGCGCCTCATGGAACGCATCGAATCCCACGCCAGCTTCGGCGGCCGCCAGGAAGTCTGGAAACATCGCTCGAACAGCCTGAAGTGCGAGATGCGCTTCGGCGTCTACCTGCCGCCCGCGGCGCTGCGCGGCGAGGCCTGCCCGGTGCTGTACTGGCTCTCGGGTCTGACCTGCACCGAGCAGAACTTCATCACCAAGGCCGGCGCGCAGGAGCATGCGGCGCGGCACGGGCTGATCGTCGTGGCGCCGGACACGAGCCCGCGCGGAGAGGACGTGCCCAACGACGCGGCCTACGACCTCGGCCAGGGCGCCGGCTTCTACCTGAACGCCACGCAGGAGCCGTGGGCCGCGCACTTCCGCATGGAGGACTACGTGGTGCAGGAGCTGCCGGCGCTGGTCGAGCAGCATTTCGGCGCGTCATCGAAGCGCGGCATCTTCGGCCACAGCATGGGCGGGCACGGGGCGCTGACGCTTGCGCTGCGGCACGCGGGACGATACGCCAGCGTCTCGGCCTTTTCGCCGATCGTGGCGCCGAGCCAGGTGCCCTGGGGGCAGAAGGCGCTGACGGCGTATCTCGGCGCAGATCCGGCGGCCTGGGCCGCGCACGATGCGGTGGCGCTGATCGCCTCCGCGAAGGAGCGCTTGCCATTGCTCGTCGACCAGGGTGACGACGACGAATTTCTCGTCCAGCAGCTCAAGCCCGAGCTGCTGCAGGCCGCCTGCGCCGAGGCCGGCCACCCGCTGACGCTGCGCATCCAGCCCGGCTACGACCACAGCTACTACTTCATGGCCAGCTTCATGGGCGAGCACGTCGCCCACCACGCGAAAGCGCTAACGCAGCCGTCCAGCTGACTGGCATAGACTGGGCGGGCAGTGCCGAATCCCGCCCGTCTCCGCCGTCTTCAGTCCCGACTGATCCGCTTCGCCAGCCTCTGGCTGCTGGCCGGGTTCGCTTTTGTCATGCCAGCCGCGCAGGCTGTGCCGGTGGCCGAACCGCCGCTGGTCTTCGCCTTCAGCGAGCTCGCACCGTGGAAGGTCAAGACCGGCGCCAACGAGTTCGCCGGCGCCTACACCGAGATCGTGCGCGAGCTGGCGCGCCGGCTGGGCCGCGAGCTGCGCATCGTCGAATGTCCGCACGCGCGCTGCCTGCTGATGCTGCGCGCCGGCGAGGCGGACCTCGCCATCGGCATCCAGCAAAGCCCCGAGCGCGACGAGTACATCGCCTTCCTGCACAACCCGTACCGCAAGAGCGCCTCGGACCGTGTCTTCTACGTGCGCCGCGGCGACGCCCACCGCATCCGCCGCTATGAAGACCTGCAGCACCTGCGCATCGGCATCAAGCAGGGCAGCGAGTACTTCGATCGCTTCGACGACGACAAGGCGTTGCACAAGGAAGCGGCCCTGAACAACGCCGCCAACCTGCGCAAGCTGCTGCTGAACCGGCTCGACGCCGTGGTGATGCCCGAGGACCAGGGCGCCGTGCTGATGAGCGAGCTGCAGCTGGACAAGCAGCTGGAGACGGCGATCTACCGCGAGCACGACGCGGAGCCGCGCTCGGTGGCGGTCTCGCGCAAGTCGGCCGCCTTCGGCTTGATGCCGCAGCTGGAGGAAGCCATGCAGGCCATGCGTCGCGACGGCACGTTGAACGCGATCTACGACAAACACTACTACGAGCGCTATCGCGTCACCCGCAAGCAGGTGCGCCTCGAATAGCGCCTAGCCTTTCGCGTCGGCCTTCATCGCCGCCGCCAATTCGTCGAGGAAGACGCGGATGCGTGCGGCCAGCGCCGTGTTGCGGTAGTAGACGGCGTTGATCGGCTGCAGCTGCTCCACGGTGTCCTTCACGAACAGCTGCACGAGCTCGCCGTTCGCGCGATCGGCGCGCGTCATGAAGTCGGACAGGCAGGCGATGCCCTGTCCGGCCAGGGCGAGCTGGCGCACCGTCTCGCCACTGGAGGCGCGGATCGACGGACGGATGTCGAGCGCGTCGCCGCCTGCGTGGCGCAGCGGCCAGCGGTTCAGGCTCTCGGGCTGCGTGAAGCCGATCAGCGCGTGTCGCTCCAGATCTTCAATGCGGCGCGGCCGGCCGTTCGCCTTGAGATAAGCCGGCGAAGCCAGCACGCGCAGCGAGAACCGGCCGAGCGGGCGCGCATGCAGCGTGGAGTCGCGCAGCGTGCCAATGCGGATCGCCACGTCGGTGCGCTGCTCGATCAGGTCGATCAGGTCGTCGTTGGTGTTGAGCTCCAGCTCGATCTCCGGGTAGCGCTCGCGGAAGGCGCCGACCAGGGGCACGACCACGTGCAGCATGAAGGGCGAGGCGGCGTTCACGCGAAGCCGGCCTGCCGGACGTTCGCGTCGTGCGGCCATCTGGTCTTCAGCGGCCTCCACGGCGTTCAGGATATCGCGCGCGTGGTCGAGAAAGCCCCGGCCCTCCTCGGTCAGTTCGAGCCGACGTGTGGTGCGCAAGAGCAGCGTACTGCCGAGCTTGCCTTCCAGGCGGCCGAGCGCGCGGCTGATGCCGGAGACGGTCTGCGCCAGGCGTTCGGCTGCCGCCGTGATCGAGCCGCCGTCGACGACGGCGACGAAAGCCTGCAACTCTTCCAGCGTGGTTTTCATGGGGCGCATTCTCGACTCTTGACTGACAGTCAATAGATTACTGCCGATCAACGGCTTTTTCTGCAGCAATCGAATCGGGACACTGGCGCACCTTCTGGAGAACCTGGACCCACGCCATGCCCATTGCCCTACTTGCGCTGACGCTCAGCGCCTTCGCCATCGGGACGACCGAATTCGTCATCATCGGCCTGATTCCCACCCTCGCGGCCGATCTCGGCATCGGCCTGCCCTCGGCCGGCCTGCTGGTCAGCCTGTACGCGCTCGGCGTCGCCATCGGCGCGCCGCTGCTCACCGCACTGACCGGCCGCGTGCCGCGCAAGCTGCTGCTGCTCGGGCTGATGGCCCTGTTCACGGTCGGCAACCTGCTGGCCTGGCGGGCGCCGAGCTATCAATCGCTCGTCATCGCTCGCGTGCTGACGGGACTGGCGCACGGCGTGTTCTTCTCGATCGGTTCGACGATCGCGACCAGCCTTGTGCCGAAAGAGAAGGCGGCCAGCGCAATCGCGATCATGTTCACCGGCCTGACCGTCGCGCTGGTCACCGGCGTGCCGCTGGGCACCTTCGTCGGTCAGCAGTTCGGCTGGCGCGCCACCTTCCTGGCCGTGTCGGCGCTCGGTGCGCTGGCCTTCGTCGGCAGCTGGATCTTCGTGCCGCGCCAGCTGCAGCACACGCCGCCCGCCTCGCTGACGCAGCAGTTGCAAGTGCTGGCCGAGCCGCGCCTGCTGCTGGTCTATGCCAAGACGGCGATCGGCTACGGCGGCAGCTTCATCCCCTTCACCTTCCTCGCGCCGATCCTTCAGGACGTCACGGGCTTCGCGCCCGGTGCCGTGGCGTGGGTGATGCTGGTGTACGGCGTGTCGGTCGCCATCGGCAACCTCTGGGGCGGCCGCCTGGCCGACCGCAAGGGCCCGATCCCGGCGCTGCAGATCATCTTCGCGCTGCTGGCCGCCGTGCTGCTGCTGTTCGCGTTCACCGCCTCGCATCCGGTGCTGACCGTGGGCACGGTGCTGCTCTGGGGCGCGGTCGCCTTCGGCAATGTGCCGGGCCTCCAGGTCTACGTGGTGCAGCAGGCCGAGCGCTTCACGCCGCAGGCGGTGGATGTAGCCTCGGGTCTGAACATCGCCGCGTTCAACCTCGGCATCGCCGGCGCGGCCTGGATCGGCGGGCTGATCGTCACGCACTTCGGGCTGATGCACACGCCGTGGATCGGCGCGCTCGTTGTGCTCGTTTCGCTGGCACTGACGGGCTGGAGCGGCCGGCTCGATCGCCGCGACAGCATCGCACTTCAACTCAGCAACAAAGGAATCGCTGCATGAACAGCAACAACAACTTCAAGCTGCCGCGCTTCGGCCTCGGCACCTTCCGCCTGACCGGCCAGACCGTGATCGACAGCGTGCGCAACGCGCTGGACGTCGGCTACCGCGCGATCGACACGGCGCAGATCTACGGCAACGAGGCCGAGGTGGGCCAGGCGATTGCCGAGAGCGGTGTGAGCCGCGACGAGCTGATCCTCACGACGAAGATCTGGGTCGATCATCACGGCCGCGATGCGCTGCTCGCCAGCCTGCGCGAGAGCCTCGCCAAGCTGCGCACGGACCGTGTGGACCTGACGCTGATCCACTGGCCCGCGCCGGGTCGCGGCACGGTGCCCATGAGCGAGACGCTGGCCGCGCTGGCCGAAGCCAGGGAGCTGGGACTGACGCGCGCCATCGGCGTGTCCAACTTCAACATCGCGCTGACCCGTCAGGCGGTGGAACAGCTCGGCCCTGACGCGATCGTGACGAACCAGGTCGAACTGAGCCCGTACCTGCAAAACCGCAAGCTGGTGGAAGAACTGCAGCGGCTTTGCGTGGCCGTCACGTCGTACATGACGCTGGCCTACGGCAAGGTGCTGGCCGATCCGGTCATTCAAGACATCGCGGCGAAGCATGGCGCCACGCCGGCGCAGGTTGCGCTGGCCTGGGCGTTGCAGCTGGGCTATGCGGTGATCCCGTCTTCAACGAAGCGCGCGAACCTGCAGAGCAATCTGCTCGCGCAGCAGCTGCGGCTCGACACCGAGGATATGGCGCGTATCGCGCAACTCGACCGCAACGGGCGCGAGGTCAGCCCTGAAGGACTGGCTCCCGCCTGGGATTGAGTGCGATGACGCTCAGTGCGTTTCGCTGAGTCGGAATGTGCCGATCACATCCGCGAGCCGCTCGACCTGCTCGTTCAGGCTGTCCGCCGCCGCAGCCGATTCCTCGACCAGCGCCGCATTGCTCTGCGTGACCTGGTCGATCTGGCCGACGGCGGTGTTCACCTCGTCGATGCCCTGGCTCTGCTCGCGCGCGCTGTGGCTCAGCTCGCCGAGGATGTCGCTGACGCGCTTCACGCTGTCGACGATCTCGCCCATGCTGCGGCCGGCGTCGCTGACCTGCGCAGCGCCCGTCTCCACCTGCTCGACGCTGGACTGGATCAGGCTCTTGATCTCCTTGGCCGCCGTGGCCGAGCGCTGCGCCAGTGCGCGCACTTCGGAGGCGACGACCGCGAAGCCGCGGCCTTGTTCACCGGCGCGTGCGGCTTCCACCGCGGCGTTCAGCGCCAGGATGTTGGTCTGGAAGGCGATGCCGTCGATGGTGCCGATGATGTCGCTGATGCGGTGGCTGGAGGCGTTGATCTGCTGCATCGTCGCGTTGACCTGGCCGACGACTTCACCGCCGCGGCGCGCGGCTTCTGCGGCGCTGTCGGCGAGCTGGCTGGCGTTCACGGCCGAGTCGGCGCTGTGGCGCACGGTGCCGGCGATCTGCTCCATCGAGCTGGCCGTCTGCTGCAGGTTGCTGGCGCTCTCTTCGGTGCGTTGGCTCAAGTCCTGGTTGCCGACGGCGATCTGGCGCGAGGCCACGGCGATCGACTGGCTGGTGGCGCGCACTCCCTGCATCACCTGCTCGATCTTGGCGACGAAGGTGTTGAAGCTGCGGGCGATATCGGCGATCTCGTCTTCGCCGCGCGCGGGCAGGCGCTGCGTGAGGTCGCCGGTGCCGGAGCCGATCTGATCCATTGCGTTGCGCACGATGCCCAGGCCGCGCAGCAGCGTGTTCACCGCCAGCACGGCCAGCAGGCCGGCCACGGCAGCGACAACGACCAGCGCCACGCCGGCGCTCTTCAGCACGGCGTCCAGCGCTTGCAGAGACTCACCGCGCTCGGCGGCGAGCACCAGCGTCCAGTCGGTGCCGGGCACGGTCTTGGCGCCGAGGAAGAAGCGCTTCTCGCCGATGCCGGCTTCCACGAGCTCCTTGCCGGCGGCGCGGGCGAGCAGCGCGTCGTCCAGGTCGGCCGAGAGTTCCTTGGCGGGCTTGAGGCTCAGCGAGGCGTCCGGCGCCGCGATGATCTTGCCGTCCTTGTCGACGAGGAACGCCAGGCCGCTGGCCGTCGGCTTGATGGTGTTGAGGGTGGCGATCACGTCGTCCAGCGCCACGTCGATGCCGGCGACGGCGGTGGTCTGGCCGTTCTGTTGCACGGCGCGCGCGAAGGTCACGACGAGCTTCTTGCTCGAGGCGGCGATGTATGGCGCCGTGATGATGGCGGCATCCGGCTTCGCCGACGCCTGCTTGTACCAGGTGCGGCCGGTGGGGTCGTAGTCGGCGGCGCGCTGGCGATCGGGGATGGAGGCCATGTGCTTGTCGGCGCGGCCGACGTAGGCGAGGTCCAGGCGGCCGGACTGCAGCGCCTGGGTCATGGCGGGGGCGGAGTCTTCATTGGCGGCGGCCACGGCCAGCGCGGAAACCACGTCCTGCTGCTTGCGCACCCAGGCGCCCATCGCATCGGCCTGCGCCTGGCCGAGGGCGGCGAGCTCGCTGCTGACCTGTTGCTGGGCGTTGCGGCGCACGGCCATGTAGCTGGCCAGGGTGGCGACGCCGACGGCGGCGACGACGATGAGCAGGCAGATCGCGATCAGGCGACCCTTGATGGTCTTCAGCATGGTGTGTCTCGAAGGGTGGGCGCCACGAACAGCCCGGTGCGGCGCAGGTCGACAGCCCTCGCGGGCCGGTGTTCCGAGGAGGAACCGGCCGCAGTGTAGGTCGAGACTAGGGTTAACCCTCGTGAACGATTTGGCAGCTGAAGCGGCCGGATGCGCTCAGAAACGTGGTCAGTCGGGTTTGTGCGTTATGCGCACGAACTTTGAAGCGAAGCCGACAGTCGGTCGATGCCCGCGTCGGAAAGATCTTCGGCCGCCAGCGTGGCGCGTCCGGACCAGCGCAGCAGGTGGCGTTCTTGAGAGCGCGCGTAGTGCGGGTCGTAGTGCTTGCTCAGCAGCTGCTCAACGAGTTCGGCCAGTTCGCCGTCGGCCGCGAGCTTCTGCCAGCGTTCGACAACAGCGGCGCCGTGCAGCTCGCGCAGCGCGGCGAGGCGTTCGTGCAGCAGTGCGGGGTCGGCGCTCAGCTCGGCGTAGTCGCGCTGGAGGAAACGGACGCGCTGTTCAAGCGGCGCCGCCAGCTCGACGCACGGCGCGTCGCGCAGCCGGTCGAGCAGCGGTCGCGGCACGGAAAGCCGGCCGATGCGGGCGCTCTCGGCTTCGATGAAGACGGGTTTTGTGATGTCCAGCTCGGCAATGGCCGCGCCGATGCGCGTCTCGAACGCCTTCTGCGACGGCTGCGGCTGGCCCGGCAGCGCGCCGAGCAGCGAGCCCTTGTGGCAGGCCCAGGCTTCCAGGTCCAGCACCTGCGCGCCGCGTGCGGCCAGCGCCTGCAGCACGCGCGTCTTGGCGCTGCCCGTCGGGCCGCAGAGCACGCGCAGATCGAGCTGCGGGCTTTGCGTGGCGATGCGCTCCACCACATGCGCGCGATAGGCCTTGTAGCCGCCGGCCAGCTGCTGCGCGTCCCAGCCGACCTGCCGCATGATCGTCACCATCGCGCCGCTGCGCATGCCCCCGCGCCAGCAGTAGACGGCGGGGCTCCAGCGTTCGGGCATCGCGGCGAACTGTTCTTCGATGTGCCGCGCGATGTTCTTGGCCACCAGCGGCCCGCCCATGCGCCGCGCCTCGAAGGCGCTGCGCTGGACATAGAGCGTGCCGACGCGGGCGCGCTCTTCGTCATCGAGCACCGGGCAGTTGATGGCGCCGGGGATGTGGTCGAGCGCGAACTCGCCGGGGGAGCGGACGTCGATGATGGCGTCGAAGCGGGCGACGTCGGCGGGGCGGACGGGTTGGCGATGAGACATGATGAACTGCCGATGTTAAGGTGCCGCCCCATGGACGACATCCGACTCACCACCTTCTCCCACGGCGGCGGCTGCGGCTGCAAGATCGCGCCCGGCGTGCTTTCGGACATCCTCTCGCGAGCGCCGGCCGGCATCATTCCGCCAGAATTGCTGGTCGGCATCGAGACAGCCGACGACGCGGCGGTCTACCAGCTCAACGATGAGCAGGCGCTCGTCGCGACGACCGACTTCTTCACGCCCATCGTCGACGACCCCTACGACTTCGGCCGCATCGCCGCCACCAACGCGATCTCGGACGTGTACGCGATGGGCGGCACGCCGATCATGGCGCTGGCGATCGTGGGCATGCCGCTGGACAAGCTGCCGCCGGAGGTGATCGGCAAGGTGCTCGAAGGCGGCGCGAGCGTGTGCCGCGAGGCGGGCATTCCGATCGCGGGCGGGCACAGCATCGATGTGCTGGAGCCGATCTATGGCCTGGTGGCGCTGGGGCTCGTGCATCCCAAGCGCGTGCGCCGCAACGCGGATGCCAAGGCCGGCGATGTGCTGATCCTGGGCAAGCCGCTGGGCGTGGGCATCCTGTCCGCGGCACTGAAGAAGGGCCAGCTCGGCGCCGATGGGTACGCTGAAATGGTCCGTTATACGACCCAGCTGAACAAGGTCGGCGCGGAGCTGGCGCAGATCGAGGCGGTGCATGCGATCACGGACGTGACGGGCTTCGGCCTGGCCGGCCATCTGCTGGAGATCTGCCGCGGCTCGAAGCTGGGCGCGACCGTGCGGTTGGCGGAGCTGCCGGTGATCGAATCGGCGCGGGCGTTTGCGGATCAGGGCATCGCCACCGGCGCCTCGGGCCGCAACTGGGGGGCATACGGCAAGGACGTGGATTGGCCGGAGACGGCGACCGCGGCGCAGAAGGCGCTGGTCACCGACCCGCAGACCAGCGGCGGCCTGCTGGTGAGCTGCGCGCCGGAGGCGGCGGCGCAGGTGCTGGCGAGCTTCCGCGTGGCGGGGTTCGAGCAGGCGGCGATCATCGGCGAGCTGAACGCCGGGCAGCCGGGCCGCATCGCCTTCCAAGCAAGGTAAAGCCGCCGAAGCTGCAGGTTATGGCTTCGCGCTGCACCGGCATTGGCGGCGCGGCAGCGGCAGTCGTACAAGTGCGGCCATGAAATCCAAGGCCCTCCTCTCCCTTCTCGCCACCGCCCTGCTCGCCGCCTGCACCACGCCGCCGCTCGGCATGAAGGGCGCGCAGCTGGACCACTACCCCTCGGCCAACGAGGACAGCCGCGTGCAGTTCCTCGTGCTGCACTACACCGAGGAAGACTGGACCACCTCGCTGCGCCTGCTGGACGTGGCCAAGGCCAACGGCGGCGGCACGGTGAGCGCGCACTACCTGGTGCGCGATGAGCCGGTGAAGGTCTACCAGCTCGTGGACGAGAACCGCCGCGCCTGGCAGGCCGGCGTGAGCTACTGGGCCGGCACGCAGAACCTGAACCCGGCGTCGATCGGCATCGAGATCGTGAACCTCGGCGACAAGAACCTGCAGACCGGCGTGCGCAACGGCCAATATGCGCCCTACCCCGCCGCGCAGATGGATGCGGTCGTGGCGCTGGTGAAGGACATCGTCGACCGCCACCACATCAAGCCGGGCAACGTGGTCGGCCACCTGGACATCGCGCCCGATCGCCGCCGCGATCCCGGCCCGGCGTTCCCGTGGCACCGGCTCTACGAAGCCGGCGTGATCGGCTGGCCCGATCCCGCTCAGGTCACCGCCAAGACCGCCGAATACGCTGCGACCTTGCCCACGATCGAATGGGCGCAGAAGAAGCTCGCCCAGTACGGCTACCTTGTGCCGGCCACCGGCGTGCTGGACGAGCACACGCGCAACGTGATCTCGGCCTTCCAGATCAAGTACCGGCCGGCGAAATACGATGGCGAACTGGATGCGGAAACGGCGGCGCTGATCGACGTGGCGACGACGAAGGGCGGGCTGGTGATGGCGTCGAGCCAGAACTCGGGCAAACCCTAGCATTCGATAAAGTTATGCCGCGCGCCCGCAAATCCATTTGCACCGGGCGCTTCTCGCACTTATGGTGACCGACCCATGAAAAAAGCCCTGTTCCTCGGCGCCTGCGCCCTTGCTCTGCTCTCTGGCTGCGCCACGGGCCCGATGGGCATGAAGGGCGCGAGCCTGGAGCACTTCCCCTCGGCCAACGAGGACAGCCGCGCGCAGTTCCTGATCATCCATTACACGGTGCTGGACTATCCGGGCTCGGTGCGCGCCTTGACGCAAGCCGGCCGCGGCGTGAGTGCGCATTACCTGGTGCGCGACGAGCCCGCCGCCGTCTACCAGCTCGTGGACGAGAACCGCCGCGCCTGGCACGCCGGCAACAGCTACTGGGCCGGCAATCAGAACCTGAACCCGGGCTCGATCGGGATCGAGATCGTGAACCTGGGCTTCAAGGACACGCCGGAAGGTCGCATCTACGCGCCCTTCCCGCAGGCGCAGATCGACGAAGTCATCCGGCTGGCCAAGGACATCCAGGCCCGCCACAAGATCCTGCCCGAGCGCGTGCTCGGCCACGCCGACATCGCCCCGGGCCGCAAGCAGGACCCGGGCCCGATGTTCCCGTGGAAGCAGTTCTTCGACGCCGGCATCATCCCGTGGCCGGACGCCGCGCAAGTGGCCGCCAAGCAGGCTGCGTATGACGCCAACGGCCTGCCCGACGTGGCCTGGGTGCAGGACAAGCTCGGCCGCTTCGGGTATGACATCAACCGCAGCGGCATGTGGGACGAGCGCACCCGCGACGTGATCCAGACCTTCCAGATGAAGTACCGCCCGGCCAAGTACGACGGCGCGCTGGACGCGGAGACGGCCGCGCTGATCGACGTGGCGACGACCAAGGGCGGCATGCTCATGTCGCCGGCCGCGGCATCTGCCGCCTCGGCTGCGGCGAAGTAAAGCGTTAGCTCGACGTGCTCGGCTTCCTGTTCAGGAAACTCGCGACGCTGCTGCCCACGCTGCTGGGCATCACGCTGGTCGCGTTCGGCCTGATCCGGCTCGTGCCCGGCGACCCGATCGAAGTGATGATGGGCGAGCGCGGCATGGACCCCGTCGCCCACGCCGAGATGGCGCACCGCCTGGGCCTCGATCAGCCGCTGTACAAGCAGTACGCCGACTACGTGATCCGGCTGCTGCACGGCGATCTCGGCGAGTCGCTGGTCAGCCATCTGCCGGTGGCTGAAGAATTCAAGGCGCTGTTCCCCGCCACCGTCGAGCTGGCCTTCATGGCGCTGGTGTTGGCCGTTACGCTGGGCTTGACGCTCGGCATGGTGGCGGCTTTGAAACGCGGCTCGCTGCTCGACCAGGGCGTGATGGGCACGGCCACCGTGGGCTACTCGATGCCGGTATTCTGGTGGGGCCTGATCCTCATCATGTTCTTCTCGGTGAACCTCGGCTGGACGCCGATCTCGGGCCGCATCAGCGTGGAGTACGAGGTCGACCGCATCACCGGCTTCATGCTGATCGACAGCCTGTTCTCCGGCGAGCGCGGCGCCTTCGCCTCCGGCGTGTTCCACCTGCTGCTGCCGGGCCTGGTGCTGGGCACGAGCACGATGGCCGTCGTCGCCCGCATGACGCGCTCCTCCATGCTCGAAGTGCTGCGCGAGGACTACATCCGCACCGCCCGCGCCAAGGGTCTGAACCCGCGCCGCATCGTCGTCGTGCATGCGCTGCGCAATGCGCTGATCCCGGTGCTGACGGTGGTCGGCATGCAAACCGGCAGCCTGCTCGCCGGCGCGGTGCTGACGGAAACCATCTTCTCCTGGCCGGGCATCGGCAAGTGGCTGATCGATTCGATCTCGCGCCGCGACTATCCGGTCGTGCAGGCCGGCATCCTGATCTCGGCCCTGACCTTCATCGGCGTCAACCTCGTGGTCGACATCCTCTACGGCGTGGTGAATCCGCGCATCCGGTCGCAGCACTGATGGACGCCGCCGCTACTTCTTCCACCGCTCCTCTCGCCCCGCCCTCGCCGTGGCTGGAATCCTGGCGCGGCTTCGCGGCCAATCGCGGCGCGCTGGTGGCGTTGATCGTGTTCGCGCTGATCGCCGTTGCTTCGCTGTTGGCGGGTTGGGTGGCGCCGCACGATCCCGTCCAGCAGTTCCGCGACCACATGCTGCAGGCGCCTGTCTGGGGCGAAGGCGGCACGTGGCAGTTCCCGCTCGGCACCGACGAGCTCGGCCGCGACATGCTCTCGCGCCTGCTGCATGGCGGCCGCATCTCGCTGGGCATCGGCCTGGCGTCGGTGCTGATGTCGATGATCCCGGGCGTGATCCTCGGCCTGCTCGCGGCGTTCTACCAGCACACGCTGGCGCCGGCGATCATGCGCGTGATGGACGTGATGCTGGCGCTGCCGGGCCTGCTGCTCGCCATCTGCGTGATCACGGTGCTCGGCCCCGGCCTGATCAACACGGTGATCGCCATCGCCATCGGCGCGCTGCCCGGCTACACGCGGCTGACGCGAGCCGCCGCGATGGCTGAGATCGGCCGCGATTACGTGACCGCGAGCCGCGTGGCCGGTGCCGGCACGTTCCGACTGATGTTCTCGGCGGTGCTGCCCAACTGCATGGCGCCGCTGATCGTGAACGCGACGCTGAGCTTTTCCTCGGCGATCCTGGAGACGGCCGGCCTGGGCTTCCTGGGCCTGGGCGTTCAGGCGCCGACGCCCGAGTGGGGCACGATGCTGTCCGCCGCCCGCGACTACATGGAGCGTGCGCCGTGGGTCGTGACGCTGCCGGGCCTGACCATCCTGTTGAGCGTGCTCGCCGTCAATCTGATGGGCGACGGCCTGCGCGATGCCCTCGACCCCAAGCTGCGCAAGGTGAGCTGAGCGATGGCCTTGCTTGAGATCCGCAACCTGCGCGTGCGCTTTGGCAGCTTCCCTGCTGTCGACGGCGTGGACCTGGACGTCGAGGCGGGCGAGCTGCTCGGCATCGTCGGCGAATCGGGCTCGGGCAAGTCGGTCACGATGCTGGCGCTGATGGGCCTGATCGACGCACCCGGCGTGGTCACGGCCGACAAGCTCGAATTCATGGGCGAAGACCTGCTGAAGGTGGCGCCCGCGCGCCGCCGTCAGCTGATCGGCCGCGACATGGCGATGGTGTTCCAGGATGCACTGACGAGCCTGAACCCGAGCTACACGGTAGGTGCGCAGATCGCCGAAGTCCTGAAGGTCCATCTCGGGCTGAAGGGCGCCGCTGCGAAGAGGCGCGTGATCGAACTGCTGGAGCTGGTCGAGATCCCCGATCCCGCCCGCCGCGCCGAGGCCTACCCGCACCAGCTCTCCGGCGGCATGAACCAGCGCGTGATGATCGCGATGGCCATCGCCTGCGAGCCCAAGCTGCTGATCGCCGATGAACCGACGACGGCGCTCGACGTGACCATTCAAGCGCAGATCATGGACCTGCTGCTGCGACTGCAAAAGGAACGCGGCATGGGCCTCGTGATGATCACGCACGACCTCGCCGTGATCGCCGAGATGGCGCAACGCGTGGCCGTGATGTACGCCGGCCAGGTGGCCGAGCTGGGCGCCGTGCCGCAGATCTTCGAGCAGCCGCGCCATCCGTACACCGAGGCGCTGCTGGCCGCGATTCCCGAACACAACAAGGGCGCGCATCGGCTCTCGGCGCTACCGGGCATCGTGCCGGGCGCTTATGACCGGCCGACGGGCTGCCTGCTCTCGCCGCGTTGCCCGTACGTGCAGCCGCGCTGCCGCGAGGAGCGCCCGCCGCTCGCGCAAGGCGTACGCTGCTTCTTCCCGCGAGGTGCGACGCCATGACCACGCTGATGGAAGCCCGCGATCTCGCGCGGCATTACAAGGTCGGCGGCGGGCTGTTCAAGCCGAAGGCGACGGTGAGAGCGCTCGACGGCGTGAGCTTCAGACTCGAAGCGCGCAAGACGCTCGCCGTCGTTGGAGAGTCGGGCTGCGGCAAGTCCACGCTCGCACGCCAGCTCACGCTGATCGAACCGCCCAGCGCCGGCGAGCTGCTGATCGACGGCAAGCCCGCCGTCGCCAACGCCGACATGCGCCGCCGCGTGCAGATGGTGTTCCAGAACCCGTTCGCCTCGCTGAACCCGCGCAAGACCGTGGCGTCGACGCTGGACGAACCGCTGGCGATCAACACGCAGCTCTCCAAGGCCGAACGCCGCGAACGCATTGAGCTGCTCGCCGCGAAGGTCGGCCTGCGCAAGGAGCACCTGGCGCGCTTCCCGCACATGTTCAGCGGCGGCCAGCGCCAGCGCATCGCCATCGCACGGGCCATGATCCTGGAGCCCGGCGTGGTGGTGGCCGATGAGCCGACTTCGGCGCTCGACGTCTCCATCCAGGCCCAGATCCTGAACCTCTTCATGGACCTGCAAGAAGAGTTCAGCACGGGCTATGTGTTCATCTCGCACAACCTGAGCGTGGTCGAGCACGTGGCCGATGAGCTGATGGTGATGTACCTCGGCCGCGCGGTCGAGGTGGGCGACAAGAAGGTGATCTTCAGCGCGCCGCTGCATCCGTACACGCGGGCGCTGATGAGCGCGACGCCAGCCTTGAAGCCGGCCGATCGGCGCGAGCGCATCCGCATCCATGGCGAGCTGCCGAGCCCGCTGAATCCGCCGAGCGGGTGTGCGTTTCACAAGCGCTGCCCGCTGGCGAAAGCGCGCTGCGCGGTGGAAGTGCCGCTGCTGCGCGAAGTGGATGGGCGGCAGGTGGCCTGCCACGAGGTTTGAGGCGCCGGTGCCGGACTAGACTCCGTCGAACGAGAGTTCCAAGCGGAGACCGGCATGTCTTTCCAGACCCACGAGGTGTTCAACCAGTTCGATGAGCTGAAGGGCTACAACCTCTTCACCACCGACGTGGTGATGCAGGCCGCGGTGAAGCGCGCGCAAGCCGATTGGGCGCTGCCGCTGCTCGACCGCTACGGCGCTGACATCGGCTCGACCGAGGCCTTCGAGCAAGCGGCCGAAGCCAACCAGCACACGCCCGAACTGCGCGCCTTCGATGCCCGCGGCCGGCGCATCGACACGGTCGACTTCCACCCGAGCTGGCACGCGATCATGGCCCGTCTGCGCAACGGCGGCTTCATCTCGATGCCCTTCAGCGAAGAGCGCCCCGGCCGCTGGGCAGCGATGCTGGCGGGCTTCTCGATGCACGGACAGGTGGAGTCCGGCTCGACCTGCCCGTCGATCATGACGGTGGCTTGCATCCCGCTCCTGCAGCGCGAGCCGACGCTTTGGCCGCTGCTCAAAGACAAGCTCCTTTCCAACGAGTACGACGCGCGCGACCTGCCGATCACGCAGAAGCGCTCGATCTACATCGGCATGGGCATGACGGAGAAGCAGGGCGGCTCGGACGTGCGGGCGAACACGACGTCAGCGACGCCCGTGGGCCTCGGCGGGCGCGGTGCGGAATACACGATCCGCGGCCACAAATGGTTCTTCTCCGCACCGATGTGCGACGCGCATCTGGTCGTCGCCCAGTTGCCCGACGGCGGCACCGGTTGCTTCTTCGTGCCGCGCTGGCGCATGGACGGCGGCGCGAAGAACGCCGTCGAGATCCAGCGCCTGAAGGACAAGGTCGGCAACCGCAGCAATTCGAGCAGCGAGGTCGAATTCCTGGACGCGCAGGGCTTCCTGATGGGCGAAGAGGGGCGAGGCATTGCGACCATCATCGAGATGGCCAACGCCACCCGTCTGGCCTGCGTGGCCAGCAGCGCGGGCTTCATCCGCCAGGCCACGGTGCAGGCGATCGCGTACACGCGCCAGCGCAAGGCCTTCGGCCGCAAGCTCGCTGAACAGCCGCTGATGCAACAGGTGCTGGCCGACCTGGCGCTGGAGGCGGAAGCGGGCACGACGCTGGCATTCCGGCTGGCGCAGGCCTTCGAGAACGAGGCCGATCCAGCGGAGCGCCTGTGGAAGCGGCTCATCACGCCGGCGGCTAAGTTCTGGGTCTGCAAGCGCGCGGTGGAACTCACGGGCGAGGCGATGGAGGTCTTCGGCGGCAACGGCTATGTGGAGAGCGGCAGCATGGGGCGGCTGTTCCGCGAGGCGCCCGTGAACTCGATCTGGGAGGGCTCCGGCAACGTGATGTGCCTGGACGTGATGCGCGTCTTCGCCAAGGAGCCTCAGGCGGCGTTCGAGTTGCTCGAGCAACTGGCCGCAGTGAAGGACGAACCGGTGCTGCGCGAGGTGGAACGCCTGCGCGCAATGCTGAGCGCCGGCCCGGCTGCGCTGGAAGGCTTGGGACGGCTGCTGACACAGCGCATCGCATTGGTGGCGCAGGCGGCGCTGCTGCGGCAGTACGCGCCGGACTTCGTCGCCGATGCCTTCATCGTCACCCGTTTGAGCGACGACGGCTGGGGCCGCGTGGCCGGTGCCTTCGACGCGCGCAGCATCGACCTGCAAGCCTTGATCGAACGCGCCCTGCCGCAGTGAGGCGCCGTTGCCATTGAAAACCCCGGCGCACGGCCGGGGCTGGGCGGTCTATGCGCTCGACCGATCAGCTGCGGCGGCGACGGCCCGCAACGAAGCCGACCGCCGTGAGGCCGGCCAGCATCAGTGCGTAGGTTTCGGGCTCCGGCACGGCGGCCGTGAGCATGATGTTGTCGATCACCGGGCCCTGGTAGCCCTCGCCGGCTGCGAAGCTGACCGTCTGCAGGCCGCTGGTGGTGGCGGTCCAGCTGATCATTTGATGCGTCACGCCGTTGACGGCGGCGTAGCTGGTGGTGGCGCCGCCGAAGCCCACGTCGAGCTGCATGCCCGGGGGGTTGGCAGACAGGTCCCAGCTCAGCGTGTAGGTCATGCCGGCCACGGCGCTGAAGGTCTGCGAGAGCATGCCCGGGCCGGGCGTGCCGGCCATGTCGACGCTGACGTCGGTGATGGCGCCGAAGTTGTTGCGGATCAGGTCGACGCCGCCGGTGACGGTCCAGGCGCCGAGCATGCCGCCGTTGACGGGGGTGTAGCCGCCGTCGGCCACCTGGCCGGTGAAGGCCTCGAAGTCACCGTCGCTGAGCAGGTTGGTCTGCGCATGTGCGCCGGCGGCCAGGCCCAGGGCGAGGAAGGGGGTGAAGAGGAACAGTTTCATGAGTGCACTTCCATATGAAAAGTTGGAAGCCCATGCTATGAACGTGCGCCGTTCCTACTGAATCCCCGTTGACCGGGACAAGCCTGCGTTCGGGGTCACTATTCGTGCCGAATCTGAGCGCCGGCCCCCCCTCATTCAAGCGTCCAGTTGCTTCTGGAACACCAGGCCGGCGTGCTCGCGCAGCGCGTGGAACTTGATCTTCGGCCAGTTCTCCTGCATCGCGCGCAGCTCGCCGGCGTACTCGAGCAGCACGGTCGGCGCGTTCACGGCGTCCCAGGCCACGCGGTGGGCGTTGTGGTCGATGAAGCGGCGCAGTTCCTTCTCGCCGCCGTCGGCCTCATCACACGTCACCCAGCGCGCCACGTTGTAGCGGGCCGAGGTGATGCGCGCCTTCACGCCGTATTCATGCTCCAGGCGGTGTGCGACGACCTCGAACTGCAGCTGACCGACGGCGCCGAGCAGCAGCACGCTGCCGGCCTCGGGGCGGAAGACCTGGATCGCGCCTTCTTCGCCGAGCTGGCGCAGGCCCTCGCGCAGCTGTTTGGTCCTGAGCGGGTCGGCCACCTCGACGGAGCGGAACATCTCCGGGGCGAAGAACGGCAGGCCGGTGTACTGCAGTGCCTCGCCTTCGGTGATGGTGTCGCCGAGCTGGAGGACGCCGTGGTTGGGGATGCCGATGATGTCGCCGGCAAAGGCCTCGTCCAGCAGTTCGCGGCGCTGCGACAGGAAGCTCACCACGGTGTTCGGGCGCAGCTCCTTGCCGGAGCGCACGACCTTGAGCCGCATGCCGCGCTCGAAATGGCCCGAGGCCACGCGCAGGAAGGCGATGCGGTCGCGGTGGGCGGCGTCCATGTTGGCCTGGATCTTGAAGACGACGCCGGTGAACTTGGGTTCTTCGGGCTTGACCACGCGTTGCAGCGCGGCGCGTTCGCCCGGAGGCGGCGCCAACGCGACCAGTGCGTCGAGCACTTCCTGCACGCCGAAGTTGTTGACGGCGGAGCCGAAGAACATCGGCGTCTGCTTGCCGGTCAGGAACTCGTCGAGGTCGAACTCGGGCGCGGCTTCACGCACCAGTTCGATCTCGCCCTGGGCGCTCTCGTACTGCATGCCGAAACGCTCGGCGTAGGCGTGGTTGTCCAGGCCTTCGAGCACTTCCTCGGTGCCGGCGGCGCGGTCTTCACCGGGCGCGAACACGCGCATGCGTTCCTGGCGCAGGTCCATCACGCCGTGGAAATGCTTGCCCATGCCGACGGGCCAGGTGAACGGCACGACCGTCATGCCCAGCTCGCGCTCGATCTCGTCCATCAGCGCCAGCGGGTCCTGCACCTCGCGGTCCATCTTGTTGACGAAGGTGAGGATCGGCGTGTTGCGCGCGCGGCAGACCTGCAAGAGGCGCCTTGTTTGCGGTTCAACACCGTTGGCGGCGTCGATCACCATCAGCGCGGCGTCCACGGCCGTCAGCACGCGGTACGTGTCTTCGGAGAAGTCCTGGTGGCCCGGCGTGTCGAGCAGGTTGATCACGCAGTCGCGGTATTCCATCTGCATGACCGACGAGGCCACCGAGATGCCGCGCTGCTTTTCGATCTCCATCCAGTCGGAGGTGGCGTGGCGCGAAGCCTTGCGCGCCTTCACCGAGCCGGCGATCTGGATCGCGCCGGAGAACAGCAGCAGCTTCTCCGTCAGCGTGGTCTTGCCCGCGTCCGGGTGGCTGATGATCGCGAAGGTGCGGCGGCGGCGCACCTCGGCCTCGATGGGCGTGGGGCTGGCGGTGGCGCTGGACGGGTCGGTGGACATGGTTGCAGACGTGTAAAGCAGCCTGCGATTATCCCCGCGCCCACGGGTGTTCCCCCACCGGGTGCTTTGCGCGGCCCGCTAAAGTGCCGTGCAAACGAACTTGCCTAGACAGGCACGACCCGCATGAACATCTTGGCCTCCTCGATTTCCGACACCCGCCGCTGGGCCTGGCTGCCCCCGGTGGGCAGCTGGGGCTACTACCTGCTGCTCGGCGCGATCGGCATGCTGGTGCTCGGCCCGCTGGGCGGCATCACGGCCGCATTCATGAACTTCTCGATCGGCTTCTTCGTCGGCGGGCAGGTGCTGGCGGGCATCCTGGGCTCCGTCGTGACTTACGGTTATGGGGTGGAGGGCCGCCACGGCGCCAACTACATCCAGACGATCGCCGCTTCGGTCGCCGGCATGATGGCGATGAGCACGCTGATCCAGGCGATGGTGTGGATGAACATGCCGCCGATCCCCGACTGGCAGCTGATGGTCTACATGGCCTGCATCGCCATGATGGCCGCGGGCATCGGCATGCTCTACACGCCGATCCTCGTGGACCGCATGCAGCTCCAGTTCCCATCGGGGCTGGCGGTGGCGAACATCCTGCGGGCGCTGACGGACCCGGAGCTGCTCAAGCGCTCGGTCTCGCGTCTGTTCGGCGGCATGGGCGTGGGCGTGGCCAGCGGCCTGGCCGGCGCCAAGGTCGCGGCGCTGGCGGCGTTCGACATCTCGGCCTCCACCTTCGGCGCGGGCATGATCACCGGCGCGCGCATCGGCATCGCCGCACTCATGGGCGGCACGGTGTTTGCGCTGTTGGCGCCCTACTTCATCAGCATCGGCTGGCTGGAACCCGGCCAACCGTTCCGCAAGATTTCCTTCCTGATCGCGCTGGGCATGGTCTTGGGCGCTGCGGCGGTGGACATCAGCCTGATCCTCTGGCGCATGGTGCGCCGCCTGGCCGAGCCGGGCGAGAAGATCGAGGTGCCGGAAGAGCAACGCACCGGCCCGCGCGCCAGCATCGCGCGCCTGCTCGGCTGGGTGGCGTTCTGGACGGTCGCGACCGCGTCCTGCGGCATCGGCTTCTTCCACATCGAGCCGCTGCACATGCTGCTGGCCGTCGGCCTGGTCTACGTGTTCGTGATCGTCAACGGGATCTCGCTGGGCCTGACCGACCAGAACCCGATCTCCTCGACCTTCGTCGTCACCGTGCTGATCCTCGCGGCCATCGGCCTGCGCCAGCCGCTGCTGGGCCTGATGTGCGCGATGGTGGTGTTCGTCTCCTCCTCGGTCGCCGGTGACATGCAGCAGGACCGCTCGACCGGTTGGCGCCTGGGCACGAACCGGACGCTGCAGTTCCGCTTCCAGGTTGTCGGCCTGCTGGTCGGCGCCGTGCTCGCGGTGGCCATCGCCAAGCTGTTCATGGCCGCGTACCCGGTGCTGAACCTCGACCAGACCGTGATGAAGGCCGACGAAGCGCCCGCGCAATGGACCTCGGCCATGACCTACAAGTTCGTCGGCGCGCTGCGTTCGATCACTGACCCGAAGCCGTATCACAAGACCGCCATCCTGATCGGCATCGGCTTCGGCCTGATCACGGAAGTGCTGCGCAAGCTGAAGGCCGCCAGCGCTGCCTACCAGCGCTTCGTGGCCCGGGACAAGGTTGGCTTCAGCGTGGACTTCGTGCTGGATTCGTTCATCATCCCCAGCCCTTACGCCTCCTCGTTCGGCGGCTTCGTGAACATCGCCACCTCGGCGTGGCTCTGCGCCGGCGGCGTGGTCTCGAGCCTGATCAACACGCTGGCCCCGAAGAAGACGGCCAGCGAAGACGAGCTGCCTTCGGACATGAGCTCGACCTCGCTGTTCGGCGGCGGCCTGATTGCCGGTGATGCGCTGGCGGCGCTGGCGCTGGGAGTGATCGGGTTGCTGGCCTTGGTGAAGTGACAAAAAAAGGGCGCCGCACGGCGCCCTTTGCTTGAGTGCGCAGACGTGCGCTTACCAGCCGATGTCCTTGAGCAACGGCAGCGTCAGGTCCCAGGGTGGCACCAGGTTGTTGGTCAGGTCCTGGTTGATGTTGGGCTCCATCAGCAGGTTGGGCAGGGCCGAGGTATCCCAGTGCGAAACCGATGAGCCGGAAGCGAGCGCCGAGGGCGTGTAGAGCAGCGGACGCCCGCCGGCATCGGCGCCGGCGACGCTGGGCGCGTCCGTGCTGACACTGGCGTTGACCCGGCCCGGCGTGCTGCGCGAGCCGTACTTGGTCGCGTTGGCGATCATGCTGCGCAACTTTGCACCATCCGCCTGCGTGAGGCTCACGGTGGGGATGGACACGACGGTGACGCCATCGCCCCCCATGCCCGGCGCACCGCCCGACGTGTTGTTCACGACGATCACGCCCACGGCGCCGGCGTCCTGCGCCGCCCTCGCCTTGACCGCGAAGTTGCAAGTCCCGCGGTCGACCACCGCCACTTTTCCCTGGAGCGAGTTGGCGGCGAGCGCACTGCAAGCTTGCGACCCCGTGTCCACGACATGGCCGAGCGCCATGGGCGCAGCGACCGTCGGGCCGAATGCGGCAGTTCCGTAGCCGTAGGCCCCGCCGCCGCCTGGGGCCGGGGAAGTGATGCGCAGCGAGCCGCCGGTCGCCTTCAATTGCGCATAACCGGCCACCACGTTCGCTCCGCTCCATGCCAGGCCGGCCGGGTTGATCGCCGAGAACTTGCGCTCGATCGGGGACGTGGTCTCGAGCCACGTCTTGCCGAGCGTGTTGTCGTACATGAAGCCCTCCCAGATCGAGGGCAGGCCGTTCACGTCGTCGTAGGCGGAGGCGTCGGCGTTCACGCGGCGACCCGTGGAGGTGCTGGTGTATCCGAGCGAAAAGCCCAGGCCGTGGCCGATCTCGTGCAGCAGTGTGGTCATGAAGTTGACTTTGGCGCCGGCCTTGCCGTCCAGGCCCAGGTAGAAAGAGATGCCATCGAGGCATCCGGCGTTCCCCAGGTTCACGTTGAACTGGGTCTTGATGTCAACGTTCCCGTAGCCGCTGCCGTCGTCCGCCTGACCTTCACTGAGATTCGTGCCGGAGAGCTTGTTGGCCAGGGCTTGCGGGTACCAGGTGCCCGGCTTGCCGCCGGCAAAGTCGTGCCAGTAGTTCCAGGCGCTGGCACTGCCCAGCACCGCGGTGCCGGAATTGCAGGTCAACGCTTCCCAGCCAGCGTTCACATGAATCGTCTGGCTGCTGTCCAGCGCATCGCCCCAGAGCTTGGCGACGAACAGGTAGACGTTCATTCGCTGCTGGCCGAGCGTCGTGCCTGTATTTCCGCCGACGGGATCGACGGGTGTCGGGTCGTTGAAGCCAACGCCTGCGGGATCGCGGCTCTGCACAACGAGCGTGGCGGCACCCGCAGAGAGGCAGGCACACAGCAGGGCAGCCGCGGCTGCCAGCGGTTTGAGGGTCTTGGCAATCGTCATGGGATCACTTCTCCGTGAACTGTTGCGGGACAGGCTTGGCCGGCACGACGCCGTTCTGGACGGCCGCTTCGGCCGCGCTCCTGGATTCGACGCAGGCTTCGGTCAGCTGGCCGTCGGCGCCCTTGGTCACGACCGAATAGCTGGCCAGTTCGTCGATGCTGCGCGCGCCGACGGCACCGCTGCGGTGGCGCTTGACCTGGAGGTTCAGCCGCCCATCTGCGACGGCGCGCTGCTTGGCAGCCAAGGCCGGATTGGCCTTCAGCTTCGCGGCCTGTAGCGCCGCGATCTCGTCAGCCGTCGGCGCGCGCAACTGGCCCGTCGTCGCATCCTTCACGACGATCATCTGATCCGGTTCTTCCAGAGCCCGGGCCGGCAGGCCCAGCACCAGCACGCCGAACAGGCCGGCGCTGGCGAGGGAAAGGGTTCGCTTGTTCATTCGATGTCCTTCTCGTTCGTTGGGCGTTTCAGCGGGCCGCACGGCGGCGCAGCAGGGTGAGCGTCAGCAGGCCAGCGCCGAGCAGCAGAGGCGCAGACGGCTCGGGCACGGTGCTGATGACGACGGTGTCCACGCCCATGTAGTTGGCGGTGTCGGCCAGGCCGACGTGCACGATCGCGAGGCGGCCGACGGTGTCCTGCCCGGTGCCCTTGAAACTCACCGAGAACTGGGTCCATTCGCCGGGCACGATGGCGGCCCGCGTCAGCGGAAAGTCCGCCGTGGCGGTGCCCCCGCTGCTGAAGCCGTAGCTGAAGTAGTCGGTGAAGCCGTCCGCCAGTTCCGAGCGCACCCAGAAGCTCGCAGTGCCGTCTTCCTTGGTGGAGAAGGCCGAGGTGATCAGCCAGTCGGCAATGGAGCCGCCTTGCAGCGCGGCGTTGTAGCTCGAGGCCGCATACGAGTTGCTGGGGCCGGCCAGCGCCGGAAAGATGTAGTCCTGGCCCTGGTAGTAGCCGGGCAGCGAGCCCAGCGGTGAACTGCGGTTGTCCAGCACCCAGCCCTTGGCGGCCAGCGAGGCCACGTCGTCGAACCCTTCGTTGATCAGGACCGCATCGGCCCGTGCGGACTGGGCCGGCAGCGCCAGCATCAGCGCGAGCGCCGAGGCGCATGCGTACTTCATGTTCATGGAAGCTCCATTTGCTTTAGGAATGAAGCTTCAACTCTCAAGAACATCGCCCGATCGCGCCTCCGGGATTCACCAGGGGCACGTCGCCCGAAAGAAGTTCATAAACGCACGCAACTGCCTCTGATGCATCGGCCTGTCACACGAAAAAGGGGCGCCTCGTGGCGCCCCTCGGTCTCGAACTTTTCAGCGCCGGCCTACCAGCCCAGGTCTTTCAGCAACGGCAGCGTCAGATCCCACGGCGCCACGAGGTTGTTGGTCAGGTCCGCGTTGATGGCCGGCTCCATCAGCAGGTTCGGAAAGGCCGACACGTCCCAATGCGAGACTGACGATCCGGCCACATAGGGATTGGGCGCGAACAGCAGCGGGCGGCCGCCCGCATCCGCGCCGGTCTTGACCCGCCCATCCAGCCCCAGGCTGGCGTTGACCATGCCCGGCGTGCTGCGCGAACCGTACTTCACGGCGGCGGTAATCATCGTGCGCAGCGTGGCGCCATCGGCCTGCGAAACGCTGACCGTCGGGATCACCACGGTGGCGTCGGCGCCGCTCATGCCGGGTGCCACGCCGGGCGCGTTGTTCACGATGATCACGCCCACCGCACCGGCGTCCTGCGCGACCTTGGCCTTGCCCACGAAGGGGCAATTGCCGCGGTCGATCACGGCCACCTTGCCCTTGAGCGAGTTCGCGGCCAACGGTGCGCAGGCCTGCGAAGCGGTGTCCACCACGTTGCCCAGCGCCATGGGCACGCTGACGGCCGGCCCGAAGGCCGCCTGACCAAAGGAGAAGGCGCTTGGCGTGCCTTGCGCCGGCGTGCTGACGCGCAGCGCCGCACCCGTCAGCTGCGCATAGCCGGCCACGGCGTTCGGCCCGTTCCAAGCCAGATTGAGGTTGTTCACCGAGGACGCCTTGCGCTCGGCGTCGCCAGACGTGTTGAGCCACGTCCTGCCGAGCGTGTTGTCGTACATGAAGGTTTCCCAGATCGAGGGCAACCCTTCATTGCTTCCAACGGGTGCATAGGCGCTGGCATCCGCCAGCACGCGCTGGCCCGTCGCTGAGTTGGTGAAATTGATGGAGAAGCCCAGGCCGTGCCCGAGCTCGTGCAGCAGCGTGATCATGAAGTTGACCTGCGACCCGGCCTTGCCGTCCAGGCCCAGATAGAACGGCGTGCCGTCCAGGCAGCCCGTCTTGCCCAGATTGACGTTGAACTGGGTCACGATGTCCACATTGCCGAAACCCGAGCCGTCGTCGGGTTGGCCTTCGCTGAGGTTGATGCCCGCCAGCTTGTTGGCCAGCGCCTGCGGATACCAGGTGCCGGGCACGCCACCATCGAAGTCATGCCAGTAGTTCCACGGCGCAGCGCTGCCCAGCGTGGCCGCTGTGGCATTGCAGTCCAGCGCCTCCCAGCCGGCATTGACAGTGATGGTGACGTTGCTCTGAAGGGCGGCGCCCCAGATCTGCGCCACGCGCTGGTAGACGTTCCAGCGCTGCGCGCCCAGCGTGGTGCCGGGGTTGCCGCCGACCGGGTCGACGGACGTGGTGTCGTTGAAGCCGACGCCAGCCGGGTCGCGGCTGGTGACGACGATGGTGGCGGCCTGCGCGCTCAGCGCAGCACACAAGAGCGCGGTGACGGCGGCGGCGGGGCGCTTCAGGAAATGGAAAGGGGTGGCGACCTTCATGGGATCACTTCTCCACGGCTTGTTGTTGTTGCGGCTGCGCCGGCGTGACGGGCAGCACGCCTTCCTGGACAGCCTGGTCGGCCGCGCGCTTGGAGTCGAAGCAGGCTTCGATCAGCGTGCCGTCGGCACGCTTGCCCGCCACGGCATAGCTGGCCAATTCATGAGTGGCCCGCGCGCCGACGGCGCCGCTGGCGTGCCGCTTGACCTGCAGGTTCAGCGGGGTCGCGGCGCCGCGTCGCAACGCGGCGTTGGCCTTGAGCCGGGTCGATTGCAGCGTGGCGAGTTCGGCAGCCGTGGGCGCACGCAGCAGGCCAGTCTCGGCGTCGCGCACGACGACCATCTGGTTCGCTTCTTCCTGGGCCCGGGCGGGCGCGCTCAAGACGAGCAGGCCCAGCACACCGGCCAACAACGGCAGGGTTCGAGTCTTCATGGGGATTCCTTGTGTTCTTGGATTCAGCGGGCCTGAGGGCGACGCAGCAGCAGCGAAAGCGTCAGCAGGCCGAAGCCCAGCAGCAGCGGCGCCGAGGGCTCGGGCACGGCCGTGATCAGCACGTTGTCCACGCCCATGTCGTTGGCGATGTCGGCCAGGCCCACGTGCACGATGGCCAGGCGGCCGAAGGTGTCCTGGCCGGTGCCCGTGTAGCTGAACGTGACTTGGGTCCACGCATAGGGCACGGCAGCGGCTTTCGTGAGCGTGAAGTCCTCCGTCGAGCTGCCGCCGGTGCTCAGGCCATAGCTGAAGAAATCCAGGTAGCCCACGTTCGGGTCGCTGCGCACCCAGAAGCTCACCGTGCCGTCGTACTTGGTGGAGAACTGCGACGTGATCAGCCAGTCCGCAATGGAGCCGCCTTGCACGCCGGCGTTGTAGTTGGATGAGGCGTAAGACGTGGGATCGCCATTCAGCGCGGGGAAGATGTAATCCTGGCCCTGGAACCAGCCCGGCACCGGCCCGAGCGGCGAACTCCGGTTCTCCAGCACCCAGCCCTTGTCGGCCAGCGTGCTGACGTCGTCGAATCCCTCATCAATCAAGGTGTCGGCCTGCGCGCCCTGGATCTGGGTTGCAAGCACCAGCGCTAATGCCGCGGTAGCGACAAATCGCGTTTTCATGTCAAGACTCCAAAACTGCTACGGAATCTCGATTTTTCGGAAATAGCGCACGAATCTCGTCAGGGATTCACCAGGGCGCTGTCCCTTGTAAACGCTTCGTGCGACTACCGAGAGGGAAAACCTATGTCGCGTCGACCCAGCGGACCCCGGGCAATTCGCAGCTGAAGATGATGTTTCGCAAAGCCGCGATTGCTTCATACCGTGTGAAGCTCTTGCGCCAGACCAGCACCACGCGGCGCGTCGGCACCGGCTCCTCGAACGGCAGGATCCGCAGGTGCGGCTGCGGACCCGTGGGCACGGCCAGCAGCGGCAGCACGGTGATGCCCATGCCGGCAGAGACCATGTGCTTGATGGTCTCCAGCGAGCTGCCCTCGAAGCTCTTGCGGATGCCTTCCGCATCGGGCGCGAAGCGGGCGTACTCGGGGCAGACCTCAAGCACCTGATCGCGGAAGCAGTGGCCGGCGCCGAGCAGCAGCAGCGTCTCGCGCTTGAGCTCGGCGGAGCTGATCGATTCGCGCGCGGCCAGCGGGTGGTTGGCGGGCACGGCCACGCGGAACGGTTCGTCATACAGATCGGCGCGCGCCAGGCCCAGGTCGGGCAGCGGCTCGGCGACGATGGCGCAGTCGATCTCGCCCAGGCGCAGCATCTCCAGCAGTCGCGCGGTGAAGTTCTCCTGCAGGATCAGCGGCATCTGCGGCAGCGTGTCGATGCTCTTCTTGACCAGCGCGGGCAGCAGGTACGGGCCGATCGTGTAGATCACGCCGAGCTTGAGCGGGCCGGCCAGCGGGTCCTTGCCGCGCTTGGCGATTTCCTTGAGGGAACTGGCCTCCTCCATCACGCGCTGCGCTTGCTGGACGATCTCTTCACCGAGCGCCGTGACGCTCACCTCGTTGCCGCCGCGCTCGAAAATCTTGACGTCGAGCTCCTCTTCCAGCTTCTTGATCGCCACGGACAAGGTGGGCTGGGAGACATGGCAGGCCTCGGCGGCGCGGCCGAAATGGCGCTCGCGGGCGACGGCGACGATGTAGCGGAGCTCGGTCAGGGTCATAACCTCGACTCTACGTGGAGTCCGGCCGGCGGCTAAACTGCCCGCGCATTTGACGCTCTCGCGTCGTTCCCGGAGGAGTCCCGCCATGAGCGAACCACAAGCACGCAAACCCCTGAACCTGCAGCGCCTGCTCGACATGCACGCGCGTGGCGAGAAGATCGCCATGCTGACCTGCTACGACGCGAGCTTCGCCCACGTGCAGGACGAAGCCGGTGTGGACGTGATGCTGATCGGCGATTCGCTTGGCAACGTGCTGCACGGCGCCGAGTCGACGGTGGCCGTCTCGATGGACTCGATGCTGTATCACACCCGGAGCGTGGCCCGCGGCAACAAGAACGCCTGGATCATCGGCGACCTGCCCTTCGACAGCTACCAGGCGTCCAAGGAAGAGGCGTGGAGGAACGCGGCGCAGCTGTTCAAGCTCGGCGCCCACATGGTCAAGCTCGAAGGCGGCGGCGCGTGGGTCAACGAGACCGTACGCTTCATCACCGAGCGCGGCATTCCGGTCTGCGGCCACCTCGGCTTCACGCCGCAAACGGTCACGGCCCTCGGCGGCTTCAAGGTGCAGGGCCGCAGCGAAGCAGGTGCTGCGCTGCTCAAGCGCCATGCGCAGGAGCTGGTCGAAGCCGGCGCGCAGATGATCGTGCTGGAGATGGTGCCCTCGGTGCTCGCGAAGGAGATCACCGCGAGCCTGCCCGTGCCCATCATCGGCATCGGCGCGGGCGTGGGCTGCTCCGGCCAGGTGCTGGTGCTGCACGACATGCTGGGCATCAGCCACGGCCGCCACCCGCGCTTCGTGCGCAACTTCATGGAAGGCAGCCAGAGCATCCAGGAAGCCGTGCTGCGCTACGTGCAGGAAGTGAAGGCCGGCACCTTCCCGGTGGACGCCGTCCACGGCTTCTGATCGTTCCTCGCTGCCATGCAAGTCATCCACACCATCGCCGACCTGCGCGCTGCGCTGAAGGGCCAGGGCGGCGTGGGCTTCGTGCCCACGATGGGCAATCTGCACGAGGGCCATCTGGCGCTGGTGCGCCAGGCCAAGCTCGCGACCAGCGGCCCGATCGTGGCCAGCCTCTTCGTCAACCGGCTGCAGTTCCTGCCGCACGAGGATTTCGACCAGTACCCACGCACGCTGGAGCGCGACTGCAAGCTGCTGCAAGGCGCCGGCTGCGACATCGCCTTCGCGCCGGCCGAGAAGGAGCTCTACCCTGAGCCGCAGGGCTTCAAGGTCGTGCCGCCGCCGGAGCTGACCGAGATGCTGGAAGGCCACTTCCGCCCCGGCTTCTTCACCGGCGTGAGCACGGTGGTGCACAAGCTGTTCAACATCGTCCAGCCCTCGCTGGCCGTGTTCGGCAAGAAGGACTACCAGCAGCTGATGGTGATCCGCCGCATGGTGGCGCAGATGGGGCTGCCCATCACGATCGTGGGCAGCGAGACGCTGCGCTCGCCGGAAGGGCTGGCGCTGTCGTCACGCAATGGCTATCTCTCGGATGAAGAGAAGGTCGAGGCGCTGCGCCTGTCGAACACGCTGCGCCAGCTGATCGCCACGTGGAACGCGGGGCAGCGCGATGTGGCGTCCCTGGAAGCGGTTGCAGCCCAACGGCTGACCGACCATGGCTGGGAGGTGGACTACATGACGCTGCGCCGGCAGCGCGACCTGGGGCCCGCGGTGGAAGGCGAGCCGCTGGTGGCGCTGGGCGCGGCCAAGCTGGGGAAGACGCGTTTGATCGACAACATCGAGCTGTAAACGGAATCTTTACGGCCTTGCGGTAGGCTTGCGGACCTTTTCAACCGCAGGTTTTTCTCGCAATGAAGTTCACGAAGTTTTCCCTCGCCGCAACCTCCGCCGCGCTTGCGGCAGCCTTCGCGCTGGCCGCCTGCGGCGGTGGCGGTGGCTCCTCTTCGGACAGCGGCAGTTCCGCCCCGAGCTACGGCGGCGCCCACACGCCCGGTTCGGTCGCCATGACCATCACGAACCAGGTCACTCTGACCACCAACTTCGGCAAGATCGTGGTCGGCCTGGACCGCACGCACGCACCGCTGTCCACAGCCAACTTCCTCGGCTATGTGAACACGGGCTTCTACACGAACATCCTGTTCCATCGCGTGGTGCCGGGCTTCGTGATCCAGGCCGGCGGCTACTACAACAACGGCGGCACCTACACCTTCAAGACGCCGACCAGCTCGAACGTGGCGCTCGAAAGCCGCAATGGCCTGTCGAACACGCAGTACACGATCGCCCTCGCGCGAGCCGCTGACCCGAACAGCGCGAACGGCCAGTTCTACATCAACCTCGTGAACAACGCTTCCGGCCTGGACTACCCGAGCTCGGACGGCGCGGGCTACGCGGTGTTCGGCACGGTCTCTTCGACCGACACGGCCAGCATCGCCACCATCAACGCCATCGCGGCCGTCGCTACGGGCACGAACGCCACCTTCGGTGCCAGCAACTGGCCGACCACCGATGTCGTGATCACCTCGGCCGTCCAGGACTTCTGAGGCCTAGGCCCCGACGGCGTTCAACGTCGCGTTGTTGATCGCGTACACGACGCCGTCGCGGCCCACCATCGTCGCCGTATAGGCCTGCCCCAGACCCGTGTTCATCCGCACGTTCTGGCTCAGGCTGTTCGTGCGCAGGTTCCAGCGGTAGAGCACGCCGTCCTCGTTGTTGATCAGCACCGAGTTGCCGGCCACGTCCACCGCGGCCGAGTTCACGCACCACTCGCGCACGCCGCCCGGCGTCGTCGTGTCGGCGGTCGGCCCGGTGACGGTGATCACCTCCTTCATCACCTGCACGCTCGCCGCGAAGCGGTCCGCCTGCGCGGCGTTGGGGTCGAGGATCGCCATCTGGTTCTGGCCGTCGCCCGTGCCGGCGCCGTAGTAGTTGTTGTACTTGCAGAGCAGCAGGTAAGCCGAGCTGCCCGTGTACGCGCCGACCATGCCGGCGGGCACGAGCGAAGGCGTGTCGTCCCAGCCGAAGGAGCCCGGCGTCTTGCTGGTGCCCAGCGTGGCGTCGAAGTGCAACAGCCAGCCGCGGCCGTTGTGGTCGTTGCGAGCGTTGTCGAGGACACCGAAGTAGACGTCGCCGTCCGTGCCGACCATCGGCGAGGCGGTGGAGTTGTCGGTCACGTAGGCGCCACTCAGGCTGAGCGGGCTGAGCAGCGCACGCCGGGATTTGAGCGCCAGCGTCGTCGCGTCCAGGGCCAGCAGGCAGCCGGTCTGCATGCCGGTCGAGGGATCGGCCGCAGAGTTGCAAGCCACGTAGAGCGTGGTGCCGTCGGGCGATAGCGCCGGCCCGGCATTCATCGCCGGCTTGACGATGGCCGCGTCACCGCTGAGCGAGGCGGCGCTCACCCAGCTGCCGACCCCGGCGACCGAGATGCGCACGAAGCCGCTGGTCACGTTGGCGGCATTGCCGGCCACCGCCTGGAAGCCGAAGTAGACCGCGCCGTCCGCACCGACCGTCAGCGGTGTGCAGACCTTGATGGCCGCATCCAGCGCCGCTGCATTGGCCGCGTACACCGCATCGCCGTAGAAGCACAGCCGCGTGGCCGCGCCAGTCGCGCTGTCCACGGTGTCGCGTCGCATCAGGCGGCCGCCCGAATCGGGGAAGAACGCGCGGTTGTTCCCGTCGACGACCACATAGCAAGCCGGCGTCCAGCTCGCGGTCGGCGGCACGTAAGCGCTCTCCAGCTGCCACAGGACCGCACCCGTGGCGCCGACGCGCGCTTCGAGCAGGAAGGTGTTCGCCGACGTGGTCCGCACCGGCAGCAGCACCGTGCCCGTCGCCGTGATGGCGGGCGAGCCGTAGTGGATCAGCAGGGTGCCGCCCGAGCGATAGGGCGGGAACAGGTCGACCGGCGCCGTCCAGAGCACGCGCGTGAGCGACTGCGCCGCCACGCTGCTGCCCGCCTGATGCTGCGCATTGCCGCCGTGGCCGCTCCACAAGGCCGGACCGGCCACGGGAGAAGGTGCCGGAGCCGGCGCGGGCCCCGGTGCAGGCGCCGGAGCCGGGGCTGGCGCACCGCCGCCTCCACCACCGCCGCAACCGCCCAGCAGGACCGGCAGGCCGTAGCGCAACAGATCGCGTCTCGTCGTCATCGTGGTTCCCGATTCGTCGACTATTCGATGGATCGCAGCGTAGCATCGGCGGCCCATGCAGCGCTTGCTCTTCCTGTTACTCAGCGTGTCGATGCTCCTCGCCGGGTGCGACCGTGGCCCGCCGCCGCTCAGCGCCAAGGCGAAGCTGGGCGAGCTGATCTTCTCGGACCGCACGCTCTCCGGCTCCGGCCGCATGTCCTGCGCCACCTGCCACGACCCGGCCTTCTCGCACGGGCCGCCGAACGCGCAGCCGGTGCAGGTCGGCGGCGCGTACGAGCAACTCTTCGGCGTGCGCGCCGCGCCCTCGATCCGCTACCTGGAACGCCAGCCCGCCTTCAACGTCACGTCGTTGACCGGCGGCCTCATGACCGACGGCCGCGCCGACACGCATGCGATCCAGGCCCTGCTGCCGCTGTTCAGCCCGCGCGAGCTCGACGCGGGCGACCAGGCCACGGTCGCCCGCAAGGTGCGCCAAGGCGTCTACCGCGACCAATTCAAGGCGGTTTACGGCGATTCCGATGTGGCGACGACGGTCAAGCAGGTCGCCGAAGCGCTGCAAGCCTTCCAGCACGAAGACCCGCGATTCCATCCGTACGACAGCAAATACGACGCCGTGCTGGCCGGCCGCGAACAGCTCACTGCTGCCGAAGCGCGCGGCCTGACCGCCTTCGAAGACCCGAAGCGCGGCAACTGCGCCAGCTGCCACTCGAGCCGCCCTGGCGCCGACGGTAAGCCGCCGCTGTTCACCAACTTCGGCTTCGCCGCCTTCGGCGTGCCGCGCAATGCGGCGATCCCGGCGAACGACGACCCGAAGTATTTCGATCTCGGGCTTTGCCATGCCGGCCGGTGCGGCCTGTTCCGCACGCCGAGCCTGCGCAACGTGGCACGTCGACCCGTCTTCTTCCACAACGGCCGCATGACGGCGCTGAGCCAGGTGCTGGACTTCTACGCCACGCGCGACACGCAGCCTGCCCGCTGGTATCCGGGCGAGAAGTTCGACGACCTGCCGCCGGCTGATCGCGCCAACGTCGCGCCTGTTGCGCCAGCGCTCTCGACGCAAGACCAGGCCGACATCGTCTGCTTCCTCGCGACGCTGAACGACGGCTACAAGCGAGACGACAAGCCCGTAGAAGCCTGCCGTTAGGCCTTCAGGCCTTCAGGTATTCGACCTTCGACCCCAGCCACCGTTGCACGTGCTTGCGTGCCGCCTCGGGCTGCGCGTCGAGCAGCTTCGGAGCCAGCTCCCGCGCCGCCTTCAGCAGCGCCGAGTCTTCCTGCAGATCGGCGAAGCGCAGCAGCTCCGCGCCGCTCTGCCGCGCGCCCATGAACTCGCCGGGGCCGCGGATTTCCAGGTCGCGACGTGCGATCTCGAAGCCGTCCGTCGTCTCCGCCATCGCGCGCAACCGGTCCTTGCCCGTCTGCGACAGCGGCCCCGTGTAGACCAGCACGCACACGCTCGCCTTGGCGCCGCGCCCCACGCGCCCGCGCAGCTGGTGCAGCTGCGCGAGGCCGAAGCGTTCGGCGTGCTCGATCACCATCAGGCTGGCGTTGGGCACGTCCACGCCGACTTCGATCACGGTCGTGGCCACCAGCACGCTCATGCGGTTCTCGCTGAACTCGGCCATCACGGCGGCCTTCTCGCTCGGCGACATGCGGCCGTGCAGCAGGCCCACCGCGTGACCCGGCAGCGCCGTCGCCAGCTCGGCGTGCGTCTCGGTCGCGTTGCGCAGGTCGATCGCCTCGCTCTCCTCGATCAGGGGGCAGACCCAGTAAACCTGCGCGCCCTTCTCCACTTCGTCACGGATGCGCTCGATCACGTTGCCGCGCTTGTCCTCGGAGAACACCTTGGTGACGATCGGGGAGCGGCCCGGCGGCAGCTCGTCGATGGTGCTCACCTCCAGGTCCGCGAAGTAGGTCATGGCGAGCGTGCGCGGGATCGGCGTGGCGCTCATCATCAGCATGTGCGGCTCCAGCGCCATCGACGCGAGCTTCTTGCGCAAGGCCAGCCGCTGCGCCACGCCGAAGCGGTGCTGCTCGTCGATGATCGCCAGCCCGAGGCGCGCGAACTGCACCTTGTCTTCGATGACCGCGTGCGTGCCCAGCACCAGCTGCGCCTCGCCGCTGGCGGCCATGTCCATCATCTTCTGCCGCGCCTTGCCCTTGACGCTGCCGGTGAGCCACGCCACCTTCACGCCGAGCGGCTCCAGCCATTGCACGAGCTTGCGGAAGTGCTGCTCGGCGAGGATTTCGGTCGGCGCCATGAGCGCGCACTGCCAGCCGGCGTCCATCGCGACGGCGGCGGCCAGCGCGGCGACCACGGTCTTGCCCGACCCCACGTCGCCTTGCAGCAGACGGTGCATCGGCTGCGGCTTCGCCAGATCGGTCGCGATCTCCTCGCCCACGCGCTGCTGCGCGCCGGTGAGTCCGAACGGCAACGCGGCGAGAAGCTGCTCGTGCAGCCCGCCACGCTTGCCGACCAGCGCCGGCGCCTTCAGCACCGCCCGCTCACGCCGCGCTTCGAGCTGGCTGATCTGCTGCGCCAGCAGCTCCTCGAACTTGAGCCGTTGCCAGGCCGGATGACTGTGGTCTTCGAGCGTGGCCAGCACCGCGCGCGGCGGCGGATGGTGCAGGAATTCGAGCGCTTCCTTGAGCGTTGGCAGCCCACGCGGCACGCTGCCCGGCGGCAGCACCTCGGCCAGCGGCGCGCGGCTCAGGCCCGAGGCCACGGCCTTGCGCAGGTAGGTTTGCGGCAGCCCCGCGCTGGCCGGATAGATCGGCGTGAGCGTGACGGCCAGCGGCGTGTATTCGTCCACCGGCTTGACGGCCGGATGCACCATCTCGCGGCCGAAGAAGCCGCCGCGGATCTCGCCGCGCACGCGCAAGCGTTGGCCTTGCGACATCTGCTTCTGCTGCGACGGATAAAAGTTCAGAAAGCGCAGCAGCAGCTCGCCGCTCTCGTCCTCCACCGTGACCAGCAACTGGCGGCGGTTGCGCAGCTCGATGCGGCTGTCGGTCACCACACCCTCGACCTGCACGGTCTGCCCTTCGCGCGCCGCCGCGATCCCGTCGACGCGCGTCTCGTCCTCGTAGCGCAGCGGCAGGTGCAGCGCCAGGTCGATGTCGCGCAGCAGGCCGAGCTTTTCCATGGCCTTCTGCGGAGCGGACTTCGGTTTATTGGCGGACGGGGACTTGGCGGCCTCGGACATGGGCGGCATTGTGCCGTTGCTGCGGGCGCAAAAAAGCCCGCACGGGGCGGGCTTCATGGGGGAGGCGCGAGGCCTCAGCGCAAAGCTCAGGCCTTGCGGCGGCGCGCCAGACCCAGACCGGCCAGGGCCACGCCGACCAGCGCGATCGAGCCGGGTTCCGGCACGGCATTGGTGGCGTTGAACTGCACGGCCGGCACATAGCCGCGCCAGCCGGTGTCTTCCAGGAACTGGCCGACATTGGCGGGGTTCGACAAATTGCCCGGGCCCCAGCTCGTGTTCTCGAAGATGCCGTCCGGATTCACGTCGGTGCCGACGGTGGCGCCGCCGGACATGCCGAAGTTCAGCGAGTTGTACGGACCGGCGGCGTGCAGCGGGTCGCTGCCGTAGTCGGCCGTGTTGTAGGCCAGGCCGAAGACGATCGAGTCCGGCAGCACCAGGCCCAGGTCGGCGAAGCTGAAGGTCACGTTGAAGGCCATGCCGTTGTAGCAGGCGCCGTCGCCGGCTTGCCAGCCGGTGCCGCAGCCGGCGCTCGCTTCAGGACGGTAGGGAACGTCCGTCGTGATCGTCTTGCTGGCGATCAGCGCACCGGCCGCGTTGCCGCTGCCCACACCGTAGATGTTGAAGGTCAGGTCGAACTTGAACGAAGAATTCGGGTCGTTATAGGTCGAGGCCAAGGCCCAGCTGCTCATGCGCACGGTCACCGAGTCGAGCGTGCGGGCGCCCGCAGCGAAGGTGATGCGGTCGCCGGCTTCGGAGGTGGAAGTGGCTTCGTAACCGAGGCTGGGCAGGTTGGGCGTGACGGGGCCCAGGCTGTCGTAGATGACGTCGGCTTGCGCGGCGCAGGCGCCAGCGGCCAGCAGCACGGCGGCTGTGATCTTGTTGATGTTCATGGCAATCCCCTCAATTGACACGGCCCCTCGCCGCGCAGGGCCAGCTTGGTGCAAGACTCATGCCAGAACCTGGTGCATGCACCTAACTGGTTATCCAGACTGACATATTTCTTTCATCTCGCCTTCACGGCCTTCCTCGCCGGTCCCGTTTGTAAAGTTCTTCGACTTCTCCGGAACCGTTGATCTCGGGGCCGCGTGGGAGAATCCAGGCCCTCCCCTTTTTCTCCATTGGCACGGGTCTGTCCGGCCCTCAATTCCATGCAATCCCGCTCCTACACCGTCGCGGATTTCGATTTCGAACTCCCCGACGCGCTGATCGCCCAGCACCCCGCCGCCGAGCGCAGCAGCTCGCGCCTGCTCGACGGTCGCAGCCTGCCGCCCGTCGACCGCGTCTTCCACGAACTGCCGGGGCTGCTGAACCCCGGCGACCTGCTGGTCTTCAACAACACCAAGGTGATCAAGGCGCGGCTGTATGGCGCCAAGTCCAGCGGCGGCGCGGTGGAAGCGCTGGTCGAGCGCGTGCTCCCGGGCACCCAGGAGGTCTGGGCCCATCTGCGCGCCAGCAAGTCGCCCAAGCCCGGGGCCACGGTGCGCTTCGCCGATGCCTTCGACGCCGAAGTGCTGGGCCGCTGCGGGCCGGACAACGGGATGTTCCACCTGCGCCTCTCGGGCGACCCGTTCGCACTGCTCGAGCAACACGGCCACGTGCCGCTGCCGCCCTACATCACGCATGCCGACGAAGCCGACGACGTGCGCCGCTACCAGACCGTCTTCGCCCGCGAGCCCGGCGCCGTGGCAGCGCCGACCGCCGCGCTGCACTTCGACGAAGCGCTGCTGGCCGAGCTGACGGCGCGCGACATCGGCCAGGCGCATGTGACGCTGCACGTCGGCGCCGGCACCTTCCAGCCGGTGCGCGTGGAAGCGCTGGCCGACCACAAGATGCACAGCGAGTGGTTCGAGGTCACGCAGGCGACCGTGGACGCCATCGCCGCCTGCAAGGCGCGCGGCGGCAAGGTGGTGGCCGTGGGCACGACGACGCTGCGGGCGCTGGAGTCGGCGGCGGTTGGCGGCTCGCTCCAGGCCGGCAGCCGCGAGACGGACATCTTCATCACGCCGGGCTTCAAGTTCCGCGTGGTCGACCGGCTGGTGACGAACTTCCACCTGCCCAAGAGCACGCTGATGATGCTGGTGAGCGCCTTCGCCGGGTACGAGCACATCATGGCGCTGTACCGCCATGCGATTGCCGGGGAGTACCGCTTCTTCAGCTACGGAGATGCGATGCTGCTGGAGCGCCGCGCCGGCTGATGTCACAAACCGGTGGCGCCAAACGTCTGAGCACACATGGACGACGCCACCCGCTTCTTCGATCGCCTGCGCCCCCGGCTGCAAGGCATCGCCTACCGCATGCTCGGGTCGGTCGCCGACGCCGAGGAACTGGTGCAGGACGTCTGGCTGCGCTGGCACGAGACGGACGCCGCCGGCCTCGACAACGCCGAGGCCTGGCTGGTCACCGTGACGACCCGGCTGGCCATCGACCGGCTGCGCGCCGCCAAGGTCCATCGCGCCCACTACGTCGGCTTCTGGCTGCCGGAGCCGCAGCTCGAACTTGAAGAATTGCAGCCGGCTGCCACCGAAGACGGCCCCGCTTCGCCCGAGCAACTGCTGGAGCGCGCGGACGACATCTCGGTCGCCTTCCTCGCCCTGCTCGAACGCCTGAACCCCGAGGCCCGCGCAGCCTTCCTGCTGCGCGAAGTGTTCGATGCCGACTACGCGGAAGTCGCCAAGGCGCTGGGCAAGACGGAGGCTGCGTGCCGCCAGATCGTCTCGCGCGCCAAGGCGCAGCTGAAGGACGAGCGGCCGCGCCACGCGGTCTCCTCCGACCAGCACTACCGCCTGCTCGCCGGCTTTGCCGAAGCCGCGCGCAAGGGCGATTTCGCCACGCTGCAAGGCTTGCTGGCCGAGGACGCCGAGCTGATCGCCGACGGCGGCGGCATCGTGCCGAGCTTCGGCAAGGCGCTGGCCGGCGCGGCGCGCATCGCGCAGCTGTACTTCGCCGTCTTTCGGCGCAGCGAGCGCGGCGAGGCGGTGCAGCGGATCGAACTCGTGCGCATGAATGGCGAATGGGGCCTGCTGCGCTTCATCGACGGCCGGCTCGAATCGGCGCAGAGCGTGCAGATGGACGAACAGGGCCAGCGCATCACGCGCATCCATACGCAGCGCAACCCCGAGAAATTGCGGCATCTTGCTGAGGCCTGGTCGAAGGCCGTCACAAACCGGGCAGCTGCTTCGTCTTGAGAGGTAAGCGCAGCAAAAGCCCGCTGCGCCCTAACCCCTCAAACAGACGGAGCATCGACCATGACCCAACGCCTCAACTACGCGCAAGCCGCACCCGAGCTGTTCAAGAAGTACGTCGAATTCAGCATGGCGCTGAAGAAGAGCAGTCTGGACAAGACGCTGCAGGACCTGATCACGCTGCGCGCCTCGCAGCTCAACGGCTGCGCCTTCTGTGTGGACATGCACGTGAAGGAAGCGACGATCCACGGCGAGCGCGCCCTGCGCCTGCACCACGTGACGGTGTGGCGTGAGTCGACCCTGTTCTCCGCCCGCGAGCGCGCCGCGCTGGCCTGGGTGGAAGTGCTCACCAAGCTGCCGCCGCACGGCGTGCCGGACGCTGAATTCGCCGCCGTGCGCGAACAGTTCAGCGAGACCGAAGTGGCCGAGCTGAGCTTCGCCATCCTCGCCATCAACGGCTGGAACCGCCTGGCCATCGGCTTCGCCGCGGTGCCGGGCTCACAGGACAAGCTGTACGGCCTGGAGAAGGCCGAGCTGAACTGAAGACGCTAGTCGCCCTCAGGCCGCAGCCAGCCGATGCGACCCTGGCCGGCTTCTTCGAGCCGCGCCTTGAAGGCTGCGGCATCGGCCACGGCGAAGCGGAACTCCACCAGCGCGCCGTGCTCGACCTCGACCTGCTGCGCGACCGCCGCTTCCAGCTCGCGGCGCAGCAGGCCTTCCATCGCGTAGGGCACCGTGCAACGGAGCGCTTGCAGCTTGACGAGCGGCACCTTCTCCGCCGTCAGCAGCGCTTGCGCCACCGCGTCGGTGTAGGCGCGCACCAGGCCGCCCGCGCCGAGCTTCACACCGCCCCAGTAGCGCACGACCGTGGCCAGCACGCCCTCCAGATCCTGATGCCGCAGCACTTCGAGCATCGGCCGACCGGCCGTGCCGCCCGGCTCGCCGTCGTCGTTCGCCGCGCTCTGGCCGCCGGCCATCAAGGCCCAGCAGACGTGCGCTGCGCCGGCATGATGCGCGCGCAACGCGGCGACGATCGCCTGCGCCTGCGCGCGATCAGCGCACGGCTGCACGCAGCCGACGAAGCGGCTCTTCTTGAGGATCAGTTCGCTATGCGCCGCGGTGGCGAGGCTGGTGGGCATGCCCGGATTGTCCGCGGACCCGCACAAGGCGATGATCGCCGCTCCTGTCGATGGGAGGGCATGTCATGCGTCGTGTGTGGACGGTGGTTCTGGCGGGGTGCGTGTCCGGTGCGCTGGACATCGTCTCCGCGTTCGCGAGCTATGCGGCGCAAGGCGCCACGGTGCCGGGCATCCTGAAGTACATCGCGGGCGGCGTGTTCGGTGCCGCGGCGATGCAGGGCGGGATGGCGATGGTGTGGACCGGCCTGTTCTTCCACTTCGCCCTCACGACGGCGATGGCGGGGATCTTCCTGCTGGCCGCGCTCAGGGTCCGCGCGCTGGTCCGGAATCCCTGGCTCTGGGGCAGCGTCTACGGCGTGCTGACGTGGATCGGGATGGTCTATGTCGTGGTGCCGCTGTCCGCCGTGCCGGCCTGGAAGCTGCCCGAGGGCTGGAGCATCGTCAGCGGCCTGCTGGCGCACATCTTCTACGTCGGTGTGCCGATCGCTCACATCGTTCGCTTCGGCCTGCGAGAGCCGGGCTCCGCTACACTGGCACCGCTGCCTCCCCGGCAGCCGTAAGCGTTTACGTCAGCCAACGCACCCACGGATCCCCGCTCGGCGCATCGCGCTCGGAGAGATCCGGGTGCGTGACCGCGGCTGAGTTTGCTTGCGATCGAGTCGGTCTTCACATCGAGACCCGCCCCGGATTTCCCGAACCTGCTGTGCACGCGTGGCTCCCAATTCACTTTGGAAATCACCATGCAATCCCTTCAGCAAACCCTCAAGTTCAACCACCTGAGCTTTCCGTCGAAAGACGTGCCGGCCACCGCGGCCTTCTTCGAGCAGCACCTCGACTGGCAGGTCACCGCGATGGGCCGCAGCCGCGTCCTCAAGGGCTACGGCTTCGACGTCGTCATCGAAGACGCCACCGACCGCCCCGTCGACTGGCCTGGCAACTTCCACATCGGCTTCGAGCTGCCTTCGCTGGACGCGCTGCGCGCGCTGTACGAGCGCTTCCAGCAGGCCGGCGTGGACTTCGCCAGCGGCCTGATCGCGCACGAGCGCGGCTCGCGTTTCTTCTGCCGCATCCCCGGCGGCGTGCTGGTGGAGCTCAACACCCGTGAGGACGCGGCGGCGCCGTTCCGTGCGGGATTCGGCCGCGCCTGATCGGCGTGCGGCGCGCCGTTACTGGCGTGCCGCCGGCACCACGCGCGCCGGCTGATTCAGGCCGTCGAGCGTGCTGGTCAGCCAAGCCTTGAAGCCGTCGAGATCGCGCACGCCGGAAGCGTCCTGCACCCAGGCCTGCGCGAAGGCGTAGCGCACGCGCGAGGGGTCCTTGAAGGTGACGAACAGGGTTTCACCGTCGTCGTTGAAGCGCGTGGCCACGGCATCTTCCGGAAAGAAGATCACGAGACCCAGGTCGTCGCCGGCCAGGCTTTGCTGGCCCCAGGTGGCGACGTAGCTCCAGGCGCCCGTCCGCACCTCGGGCCGGATCACGGCCATGCCCGCGTGATGGACGAAGCCCGCGGCGACCGGGCCGTTCATGCCGCGCGCCTGCGCCTCCACGAATGTCAACGCCGAGCCCGCGTGGATGCGATAGCGCGCCACCAGGCTGGCGTGTCCGCCGTCGAAGCCGCGGTTCTCGAAGGTGGCGCTGGCGCTGATCGGCCCTTCGTTCTCGACTGCGCCGACGATCTGGCCAGGGCCGAGTTGCCGGGCCTTGCCGTCGCGCAGCTCGCCGAGGGCGCCGAGCCCTAACGACTGATTCACCTGCAAGATATCCTGACCCCAGTCGGCCATCGCGTGATAGTCGTCCGCGCCCTGGCCGATGCTCTGCAGCACCGGGCGAGGCAGGCGCTTGCCGTAGAGGTCAGTCGCGGCGCGTTCGTCCAGGTAGAGCCGGTAGGCGGCCTTGTCGCTCTCCCAGCCCAGGCCCTCGAAGGCGATGAGGTCGTCGTGGATCTTGTGGGATGGCGGCACCTCGAAGCGCTTGCGCAGGTGGAAGGCGCCGCCTTCACGCACGTTCAGGATCGCTTGAACCTGCAGCGGCAGTGGCGCGCTTTCTGGCACCAGTTGCACCGTGACGCGCGAACGCGCCTTCAAGGGCAGCACGAAGCTGACGTTCGCGGCCCGGCCTTCGCGGACGGGGTTGTATTGCGCAGCGTAGATCCGGCCACCACTCAACGCGGACCAGTTGCCGGCGTTCGCCGCGCCCGCGCCGAGCCTTGCTACCGGCACCGATACAAGCGCCGCCGCCTGATCCCGTACTGAAGGGTTCTCCACCGTGATCGCGGCGCCGAGCGGCTGCACGGGCGTCAGGTTCAGGTCGGCCACGGCCGTCGCAGCCAGCAGGAAGGCACCGACGCCGTAGTGCTGCGTGTCGTCGAACTCCACGGCGTCGGGTCGATCACCGACCGGCTGCACATAGCCGACCTTGCCGTCCGCGCGCACCGAGCGCACCAGCGCCGCCCAGCCCTTGCGCACGACGCTCTCGTAGGCCTTGCGATCGAGCAGGCCGGCGTGGATGCCCCAGGCGAAACCGTAGGTGTAAAAGCCCGTGCCGCTGCTTTCCGGCAGCGCCGTCTGCGGATCGGCCAGCAGCGACGGGGCCCAGAAGCCGTCGGCCTTTTGCAGGGCCTTCAAGCGGGCGGCCATGTCGCGGAAGAGCGTCGTGATGCGCGGCCGGTCCGGGTCGTTCTGCGGCAGCTGTTCCAGCATGCGTGCCAGACCCGCGAAGACCCAGCCGTTGCCGCGCGACCAGAACACCTTGCGGCCGGCGAAATCGCGGCGGTCGAAGAAGCGGCTGTCGCGGAAGTACAGGCGCTCGGCTGGGTCGTACAGCAGCGTGGTCGTGGCCCAGAACTCCTGCTTGGCGAATTCGGCGTAGCGCACGTCGCCGGTGGCGCGTGCCATCTCCAGCCAGACGGGCGGCGCCATGAACAGGGCATCGCACCAGGACCATCGATCGGTCGACGGGACACCCTTCCCCGGCACTTCGACGAAATGCAGGTCCGCATTGGACGGATGCGCGAGGATCGTGTCCAGCCGTTCGCGCAGCGGCGCCAGCGCCTCGGGGCCCGCGCCGTTGCGGGCAGCCCAAAGATAGGCGGTGCCGATGGCGAAGTCGTCCGCGTGATAGGTGCGCTCGCCGGGCTGGAAGGCGTTGTCGCGGCCGCGCTGCAGGACGGCCGCTGCGAACTCAGGCTGCTTGCTATGGTCCGCCAGCGCCACGAGCCCGACGAACAGCGCGCCCTGCTCCCAGCCCTTGGAGTCCGGCATGGATTTGACGGAGCGCGGATGTTCACCGCGCGCCAGCGCCCCCAGTTGCCAGCGGCCGGCCTTCTCGGCGAGCGCAATGACGGCTGCCGGCTTCCACGGCACGGCATCGCTGGCGGCGACGGAAAGCGGCGGCTGCGCGGCGAACGGTTCAGCCGCCCCCGCAAGAGATTGCAGAGCCAGGGCCAGCAGGCCGGCAACGACCGGGAGCGTCTTCATCATGGAGGGTTCATTCGGTGGCTTTTGCGGACGGGACGCGTTCAACGGGCCGTCGCCACGGGCTGCGCCCTCACGAGCCGGGCCATCGTTTCGCCGACATGGCGGCGCAGAATGGCGTCCATCGTGCCGTCGCGCAGCATGTCTTCGACAGTTCGGCGCAGCAGCGCCGCGTCAGCCGGTGTGACCGTCTTGCGCGAGATCGCCAGCGCGGCCACGGCCTGGTCCTTCGGCGACCAGTCGATCGGCACGTAGCCCTGCTGCAAGGCGCCGCCGTCTTCGCGCAGACTGTCCAGCGCGAGCATGCCGGCGCCAGTGACGATGGCATCGACGCGGCCCGCGACGAAGCTGCGCACGGCGGCGGGCTGGTCGGCCGCTTCGTCCACACGCTTGCGCGCGCGCAGCTCCTCGATCCAATGGTTCAGCTGCGGTGTGAAGCGGAAGCTGCGCACGACAACGAGGCGGCGCTGCGGGTCGGCCAGAAAGGCTTCGGGCGTGGGCAGGGCGGCGGCGAGATCGCTGCGCATCAGCACGAAGTAATGCGAGCGGAAGTACGGCACGAACTCGGCGACGGTCTCGCGCTCGGGCAGTTGCAGGGCCGAAGTAGCGATGTCGACCTGGCCGTCGCCGAACGTGGCCCAGGTGCGCGAACGCGCTTGCAGCACGGTGTCGAGCTTGCAGCCGGAGCGGCGGGCCAGCTCGTTGACGACGTCCAGATCCACGCCACGTGGCCGGCCATCGTGCGGATCCTTGTAATAGAGGGCACCGTACTCGTAGAGCGCGACCGTGTAGGGCCCGCAAGCAGTGGCGGACGACGCCGCGCCGATGGCGATGAAGCTGGCCGTCAGCGTCGAGAGCAGTCGCATGGCCGGCGTCTCCCCTTGCGTCTCAATTGCTGGCCGCTGGCGTCAGCTTCACCATCTCCAACGGCAGGTGCCGCCCGACGAGACGCGCCAGCGTGCCGTCCTTCTGCATGGCGCGCACGGCGTCTTCCAGCAGCTTGGCCTGGTGGGCGCTGACGCTGCTGCGCGAGATGGCCAGGCCGGACTGCACGGTGCTGGCGTCAGGATGCCAGTCGGAGAAGCGCACCTGCGCCATCCACGATTCGGACTGGCCGAGGAAGCTCCACGGGTACGCGACGATCAGCCCCATGCGCCGCGCCGTGAACACGCGCAGGGCCGCGTCGAAGTCGGCCATCTCGCTGAGCCGTCCCTGGCCGCGCAGCTGCTCGAAGAGCGCGTCGTAGCCGGGGCCGTAGAGCGACTGGCGGATGCGCACGGCGGTGAGCTTGCCGTCGGCGAGGAACTCGGCCTCGGTCAGCGCGGGGCCGTCTCGCCACGTGACGGCGAGCGGCCGCACGGCCAGCAGCGGAATGAGGTTCACGTGCCGCGCGCGTTCCTCGTTCGGGATCACCCAGCTGGCCAGATCGAGCTGGCCGCCGCGCAGGCCCTGCCAGAGCCGCGGCTGCGATTCGACGTGGATCTCCCAGCGGCAGCCGCTGCGTTGCGCGAGGGTCTCGAAGAAATCGCGGTCCAGGCCCTGGTACTCGCCCTTGGCGTCGCGCTGGTACAGGCGCGGGTACTCGCGCAGCCCGACGCGCAGGATGCCGCAGTCGGATTCTTCGGGTGCGGCCCAGGCGGGCGCCTGCGCGAGCAGCAGCAGGCTCAGCGCGATCCAGCGTCCGATCTTCCCTCCAGGCATGCGGTTCCCCCGTCTTTGCGGCCCAGTCTAGCGCCCGGATCGAGCCTGCGACAATTCGGGGATGCTCAATTTCGAACTGCTCAAGACCGAGGGCCGCGCGCGACGCGGCCGCATGACGCTGAACCACGGCGTTGTGCAGACGCCCATCTTCATGCCCGTGGGGACCTACGGCACCGTCAAGGGCGTGATGCCGCGCTCGCTCGAAGAGATGGGCGCGCAGATCATCCTGGGCAACACCTTCCACCTCTGGATGCGTCCGGGGCTGGACATCATGAAGCAGTTCGGCGGGCTGCATAAGTTCGAGAGCTGGCACAAGCCGATCCTGACGGACAGCGGCGGCTTCCAGGTGTGGTCGCTCGGCGACATGCGCAAGATCAGCGAGGAAGGCGTCAAGTTCGCCTCGCCAGTGAACGGGGACAAGCTCTTCCTGACGCCCGAGATCTCGATGCAGATCCAGACGATCCTGAACAGCGACATCGTCATGCAGTTCGACGAATGCACGCCGTACGAGAGCAAGGGCCACATCACGACCGAGATCGAGGCGCGCAAGTCGATGGAGATGAGCCTGCGCTGGGCCAAGCGCTGCCAGGACGAATTCGCGCGGCTGGAGAACCCGAACGCGCTGTTCGGCATCGTGCAGGGCGGGATGTTCGAGAACCTGCGTGATCATTCTTTGGCGGGCCTGGCCGCTCTGGACCTGCCCGGCTACGCCATCGGCGGCCTGTCCGTCGGCGAGCCCAAGGAAGACATGATGCGCGTGCTGGACCACATCGGCCACCAGCTGCCTGCCAACAAGCCGCGCTACCTGATGGGCGTGGGCACGCCGGAAGATCTGGTGGAGGGCGTTCGACAAGGCGTCGACATGTTCGACTGCGTGATGCCGACCCGCAACGCGCGCAACGGCCACCTGTTCACCCGCTTCGGCGACGTTCGCCTGCGCAACGCCCGCAACAAGAGCGATGAGCGGCCGGTCGACGAGACCTGCACCTGCTACTGCTGCCAGAACTTCAGCCGCGCCTACCTGCACCACCTCGACCGCTGCGGCGAGATGCTCGGCCCGATGCTGACCAGCGTGCACAACCTGCACTACTACCTGAACCTGATGCGCGAGATCCGCGAGGCGCTCGATGAAGGCAAGTTCGAAGCCTGGCGGGTGCAATTCGCCGCTGATCGGGCGCGCGGCGTCTAGCCCGTGAAGAACCCCGTGATCGCGTTCCTCTGGCGCGGCCTGCGCGGCGTGCTGCGCTTCATCGCCGCGATCATCATCCTGTTCGAGGAATGGGGCTGGGCCTGGTTCGGCTGGATCATGGGGCAGCTGGGCAAGCTGCCGGTGCTGCGCGCGATCGAGCGCTGGATCGCCAGGCTGCCGCCCTACGGCGCGCTGGTGATGCTGGTGATGCCGGCGCTGCTGCTGCTGCCGGTCAAGCTGCTGGCGCTGTACTTCATCGGCAAGGGCCGCGCGGTGTTCGGCATCTCGGTGATCCTGATCGCCAAGGTGGTGGGCACGGCGCTGGTGGCGCGGATCTTCCAGCTGATCCATCCGGCGCTGATGCAGCTGCCGTGGTTCGTGCCGCTGTACGGGCGCTGGACGCGCTGGAAGGAAGCGCTGCTGGCCTGGGTGCGGGCGAGCGCGGCGTGGCGCACGGGCCGGGCGATCAAGCTGCGCCTGCGCCGGCTGTTCCGCCGCTCGCGCTGACCCCCTCGCCTGGAGGGGGAACCCCCGCGAAGCCGGGGCGAAGCGGCGCTGAGCGATGCGAATGCTTCGATAGAGTCGCGCCGCGTCCGTGGAGTTTGGGCGTTATGTCCGCCCCTTCGATCCACTTCAAGACAAAGAACAAGCGCATGAAGTCAACCTTGCTCGCCGCCCTCGCCGCGGCCCTGCCGGCCGTCAGCATGGCCGTCCCCGTCGTCTCCGACAACTTCAACAGCTATGCCGCCGGTTCGCTCACCAGCGCCACCGGCTGGACCGGCTCGGCCAACGTCAGCCTCTTCAACGTCGGCGCCGGTTCCGGCGGCATGAGCGGCGAAGTGCTGAAGTTCACGGGGGCCGACAACAACACCGCCGCCACCCGCAGCATCGCCACGCAGACCGGCACGGTCGTGGTCGACCTGCTGCTGAACTTCAGCGCCGGCTCGATCGACAACAACGACTTCCTCGGCCTCTGGTTCGGTTCGTACACCGGCCCGAACATCGGCATCAAGGGCAACTGCGGCGGCGACGTGTCCGGCTGCTCGGCCGACCTGTTCGTGCGCACCACGGGCGTGGGCGGCAGCTTCTCCACCGCGCTGGTCACGGGCCAGACGGTGGAGCTGTTCGCCGTGCTGTCCAAGACCGGCGGCTCGACGAACTACAACAGCTACTCGCTCTGGGTGAACCCGACGGCGAACGAGAAGTCGAGCCTGACCGGCGCCGATGCCGTGTTCACGGGCAATTCGGGCATCAGCAGCTTCTCGCAGATCGGCTTCCGCACGGCCAATCTGGACGCTGGCGACGTGATCCTCGTCGACAACCTGAGCGTCAATGCCGTGCCCGAGCCCAGCTCGTTCGCGCTGGCCGGCCTGGGCCTGTTCGCGGCCTTCGCGGTGCGCCGTCGCGCCAGCCGCTGAAGCTTTCGCAGTTCCGCAGGCCGCTGCTAGTGCGCGGCCCCGCTCGCCAGGCCCGCTTCGTGCGGGCCTGATGCTTTGAGCAGCGCATCGACGCGGTCCTGCATGCTTTGCAGGCTGAGCTCCGCGGAGCTCAGCGGCTCGCCAGCGGTCAGACCCACCTCGCTGCGCAGGCCGCGGCGGAAGGGCTTGGTCATCGCCGCACCCTCGACGCGCGAGAAGTACGAGCCCCAGAGGTTGTGCAGCGCCAGCGGGATCACCGGCACCTCGCGGCCTTCGAGCAGCTTCATCACGCCGCCCTTGAAGGGCTGGAGCGTGCCGTCGCGGGTGATGCCGCCTTCCGGGAAGATGCAGAGCAGCTCGCCGTCGTCCAGCACGGCGCGGGCCTGCGCGAAAGCAGCTTCGTAGGTGACGGGATCGTCCTTCTGCGAAGCGATCGGAATCGCTTTCACGAGGCGGAACAGCCAGCCCAGCAGCGGGGACTTGAAGATCTGGTGATCCATCAGGAAGCGGATCGGGCGCGGCGAGGCGGCCATCATCAGCACCGGGTCGATGAAGCTGACGTGGTTGCAGACCAGGATCGCGGCGCCCTGCGTCGGGATGTGCTCGGTGCCGGTGGCGCGGAAGCGGTAGACCACGCGGGTGAGCAGGAAGGCCACGAAGCGCAGCAGGTACTCGGGCACGATCAGGAAGACGTAGCCGGCGACCAGCACGTTGAGCAGGCCGACCACGAGGAAGATCTCGGGAATCGTGAAGTGAGCCGCCAGCAGCGCGCCGGCCATCAGCGAGCTGGCGATCATGAAGATCGCGTTCAGGATGTTGTTGGCCGCGATGATCCGCGCGCGGTGCGTGGCCGGCGCGCGCAACTGGATCAGCGCGTACATCGGCACGCTGTACAGGCCGGCGAACAGCGCCAGCAGGAACAGGTCGGCCAGCACGCGCCAATGGGCATGGTCGGCCATGAAGACGGCGACGCTCTGCGCCTCACCGGCCGTGAAGCCGCGCGAGGCGAAGTAGAGGTCGATCGCGAACACGCTCATGCCGATCGCGCCCATCGGCACGAGGCCGATCTCCACCTGGCCGCGCGAGAGCTTCTCGCACATCAGCGAGCCGATGCCGATGCCGAGCGAGAACACCACGAGCAGCAGTGAGGCGACGTGCTCATCGCCTGAGAGCACCTGCTTGGCGAAGGCCGGGAAGTTGGCGAGGAAGACGGCGCCGAAGAACCACATCCAGGAGATGCCCAGCAGCGAGCGGAACACGGCGAGGTACTGGTGGGCGAGCTTCAGGTTCGCCCAGGTCTCGGTGATCGGGTTCCAGTTGATCTTGAGGTTCGGGTCAGTCGACGGCGTGGTCGGAATGAACTGCGCCACGATGCGGCCCAGCACGGCGAGCAGCAAGCAGCCGATCGCGGCATAGCGCGGTCCTTCACCGGGAATCGCGATCAGCAGACCGCCCGCGAGATTGCCGAGCAGGATGGACACGAAGGTGCCCATCTCCACCATGCCGTTGCCGCCGGTGAGTTCCTGCTCCTGCAGATGCGCCGGCAGGTAGGCGTACTTGACCGGGCCGAAGAGCGTGGAGTGCAGGCCCATGCCGAACACGCAGCCGAGCAGCGCCGGCACGTTGGCGGTCATGAAGCCCCAGGCCGCGACGATCATGATGAAGATCTCGAGCGACTTCACGAGCTTCATCACCCGCGCCTTGTCGTACTTGTCCGCCAGCTGGCCGCTGGTGGCCGAGAACAGCACGAAGGGCAGGATGAACAGCGCGCCAATCACCAGGCCAGCCTGCTCGGGCTTGAGCCATTGCAGATTCAGCTGGTAGGTCACCATCACGGTGAAGGCGAACTTGAAGAGGTTGTCGTTGCCGGCGCCGAGGAACTGCGTCCAGAAGAAGGGCGCGAAGCGGCGCTGCTTGAGCAGGGCGAACTGGCTGCTGTGTTCAGGATGACTCATGTGCGGAAGTGTCCACGGGTTGCGAAGACGGCCGGCTCGAAGGCATGGCCTTGCCAGCTGACGAAACGCTTGAGCAGGAAATCGAACATCAGCGGGTTGTGGTCCCGCACGGTTTCTAGCACGTCGGCATGACGGGGCTGCAGCAGGTTTGCCCGCACGAGGCCGCCCAGACGATACAGCGGGCCGACGCCCGGCAACGGGTAATCCGACCCGTGCAGCAGCCGGGCGTGCCAGTCCTTGCGCGAGAGCACGGTCTGCCAGGTTTCCGGATCGCGGTTGGCCTGGAAAAGCGCAGACACGTCGCCGAGCAGCAGGCCGTTCCATTCGCGTTCGTCCATCAAACGGGCGAACAGGTCGAAGGCCTGCGCGCGACCTGGGCGTTTGGCATCGAGGTCCAGCGCGTGACCGAGCGAGGCGCAGTGCGCCACGATCACGCGCACGCCGTGCTGCAAGGGCGCGCGCACGAGCAAGGGGTTGCCCAGTTCCTCGCGGCCGGCGCCGGGCACGGCCTTCTCTTCGCCGCAATGCACGATCAGCGGCAGGCGAGCAGCGGCCATGCGCGCATAGAGCGGTCTGCAGCGTGAATCGCGCAGGTCGATGTTCATGCTCGACGGCAGCCACTTCATGGCGACGGCACCTTGGGCGATGGCGGCGTCGAGCCGCTGCATCGCATCGGGCCGGCAGGGATGAACAGAGGCCACCCACGCATAACGCGATGGCAGAGCGGCAGCGGTCGAAGCGGCGTAGGCGTTCGGCACGCTGAAGGTCGTCCACTCGGGCCGCGGGCGGCCGGCGGCGTCGATGGCCTCGTCGAAGGCGAAGAGCATCCATTTGGCGCCGGGCGGGAAGTCGTGCGTGAGGCGTGTCAGGCGCGAGACGAAGGCGCGGTCCACGCTGGGCGCATCCGCGGGCACATCGGCGGCGTTCAGGATGAAGCGCTTGCGCAGCGACTCGATCGGATGCCACCACTGGTTCATCGCCGCGTGGATGCGGCAGCCGGAGCCGCTGTCTCCGGTGCCAAGCAGGTGCGTGTGGACGAATCGCGGCACCGCAGCAGAGGAAGTGCCGGCGCTTCACGGCCGCACCACCTGCACCGGGCCGGACAGGCCGGCGCGCGGCATCCAGCGGAACACCGAGTCGACGGTGGTCGTGGCGATGCGCCCGGCGAAGCGGTCGCCGCTCGGGTGGTCGTTGAAGGAGATGTTGGCGCGCGTGGTCTCGGCACCCAGGCGGGTCAGCGCCGAGATGTAGAGCACCTGCGGCTGGTAGCCCTGGCCGCGCAGCCAGTCCTGCGCCGTGGCGCGGTTCCAGGCCTCGGGGCTGGCGCCGAGCGCCAGCGTTTCCATCACCCACTGGTTGCTCTGCTGGAAGCGCTGGCCCCAGCTGTACGCGACCATGCTGTAGTGCGGCTCGTCCATCGAGAGCACGCGTCCGTTGTCGCGCAGCAGCGGCAGCAGCGCCTGCTGGATCTCGGCCTTGGGCACGACGAAGGCGGCCTCGTAGCGCCAGGGCTTGTCGAGGAAGAACTCGCCGAGGCCCTGGCGGTAGATGAAGCCGCGGTCGCTGCCGCAGGGGTTGAGCTTGTGCAGCACGCGCCAAGGGCCTTCGGCCGAGCGGTAGGCGAAGGCCATGTGCGACCAGCGCAGGCCGTAGCTCTGCAGGTTCTGGCCGGCGCGGGCGAGCAGCACCACGTCGGCGCCGCTGGCGTCGAGCCGCGCCTGCGTGGCCTGCGCCATCGCCATGCCTTGCTCGATCTCGGCCACCTTGGGCGGCTCGTCACGGCAGGTCTGGCCGGCCTGGGCAACGGTCAGGTGAAGGACCAGCAGCAGCGGTGCAAGGAGCCGCCTCATCGCGTCACCCGCTCGTTGTAGAGCAGGCCCTTGCCCACCTCGTTCGGGATGAAGGCGATCGCCTGTCCCGCCGCGGAGATCACCGTGCCGCTGGCGATCACGGTGAGCACGCAGAGCGTGCCCGAGGCGACCACGACATTGCCGGCGAAGCGCACGCTCATGCGCATGCCGTCGGACGCGCGCTCCAGCACCCAGACCGTGCCGTCGGCCACGGCGGTGACGGAGACGACGGTCAGCGTGACTGCACCGGAGACGATGGCCACCGGCGCGACGACCGAGACGGCGATGGGCACGGCGGAGAGCGCGGACAGGTCCGTCGACGCGTCGCTCTGGTGGGCCCGGGCCGGCAGCGCCAGCGCCAGCACGACGGTCAGGAGTGCAGCAGGGGTTCGCATGGCGGAGAAGTTCATGGAGCGGGCTCCGGAGTCGAGGTGGCGCGATGATCGGCAGGTACCGGGGCGCCGTCTCGTTTTACGATGCCCCGTAGCACTTTTCAGGTCGATCGGTAGCGTTTTGCGATACCGTAGTACCCATGGCAAGCACCCAAACCCTGATCGAGCTGATCAAGGCGGAGCTCAAGGCCGCCGGCCTGAGCTACGCCGACCTGGCGCGCGAGCTCGCGCTGTCGGAGTCGAGCATCAAGCGCATGTTCGCCAGCGGCGGCGAGATGCCGCTGTCACGCGTGGACGAGATCTGCCGCGTCCTGCACTGCGATTTCGCCGAACTCACGGCCAAGCTCGCCCAACCCACGCACGACCGTCGGCAGCTCACGCTGGAACAGGAACGCGCCCTGGTGGCCGACCCGAAGCTGCTGCTGGTGGCGATCTGTTGCCTGAGCCAGTGGACCTTCGAGCAGGTGCTGGCCGCCTACCGCATCACCGGCGCGGAAACCACGGCCGCGCTGACGCAGCTGGACCGGCTCGGCATCATCGAGCTGCGCCCCGGCAACCGCTACAAGCTGCTGCTGACCAAGACGCTGCGCTGGCACCCGCAGGGGCCGGTGATGCAGTTCTTCCGCGAGGACGTGGTGCAGGACTATTTCTCCGGCAGCTTCGACGGCGACGGCGAGCTGCTGATGCTGGTGCACGGCCAGCTCGGCCGGCCGATGGCGCGCGAACTGGCGGTGCGGCTGCAGCGCGTGGCCGAGGATTTCGCGCGGCAGCACACACTGGAGCAGAAGCTGCCCGAGGATGAGAAGCACGGCTACACGCTCGTGCTGGGGCTGCGGCATTGGCTGTTCGAACGGTTCCGCTACCTGCAGCGCTGAGGCGCCGCCGCGCTCACCCGCTCACCAGAACTGCCACTGCTTCGTCCACACCACCCAGATGCCGAGCACGCCGTTGGTGACCGCGTGCGCGATCACCGCCGTCCAGAGCTTGCCGCTGCGGATGTACAGCCACGCATAGGCCAGCCCGGCGATCGCGGCCGCGAGCCAGAGCGTGTGGGCCAGCACGAAGACGCCGGTGGAGAGGATCGCCGCACGCAGCGTGACGCCGTGCGGGTCGACGATCTGGAACTGCGGCTTGTCGATCCAGCGCATCAGGAAGCTGCGCCAGAAGAGTTCTTCCATCACCGGCACCAGCAGCGCCGCGCCGCACCAGCGCACGACGACCAGCGGCCAGTCGATCAGGCCTGCATCGTTCACCGGCACGAAGGCGGCGGTGGGCGTGGCGAGCTGCATCCACGGCCAGTCGAGGTTGATCCAGAGAACGAAGACGACAAGGCCGACGCCGATCGCTTCGAGCGTCTGGCGCGCATCAGGGAAGTTCTGGCGCACGAGTTCGCCGTACTCGTGGCGGAACCACACCAGCAGGCCGGCCACGCTGGCCAGGCTCAGACCGTAGACCCAGCGCGCATCGAAGCCCGGCACGCCGGCCAGCGCGCCGCGCACGCCGAGCAGCACCATGAACAGGGCGAACGGAAAGATGCGGGCGCGAGCGGCCGGAGACAGCCCCGCCAGCATCAGACGGCCTTGCGTTCCAGCACGTAGTTGGCACCGTCGAACAGGCCGAGCTTGTCGACCAGCATGGGCAGCGCTTCCTGCAGTTCGTCGTGCAGCGTGAACGGCGGGTTGGCGATGAACATGCCCGAGCCGAGCATGCCGAAGCCGCGGTCGTTGGTCTGCTGCTGCACGGTCAGGCGCACGTGCAGCCAGCCTTTCTTGGCGCCGGCATCGGCCGCGGCCTTCAGGCGCTGCGGCAGCTGGCTCGATTCGAGCAGTTGCAGCTGCGGGTACCAGATCATGAAGACGCCGTCGGCGAAGCGCGTCAGGCCTTCGCGCAGGGCGGCGAGCACCTTGGCGTAGTCGGTCTTGATCTCGTAGGGCGGGTCCATCAGCACGGCGCCGCGCTTGCTCGGCGGCGGCAGCTCGCCCTTGAGGGCGGCGAAGCCGTCGGTGTCGGACACCTGCGTGTTCGAGCGCGGCTCCAGGTAGCTGGCGAGGATGCGGTGGTCGGTCGGGTGCAGCTCGTAGACGCGCAGGCGGTCGGTCTCGCGCATCAGCAGGTTGGCGATGGCCGGCGAGCCCGGGTACTGGCGCAGCTGGCCGTCGGGGTTGAATTCCTTGACCAGCGCCATGTAGCGCTCGATCAGCGCGGGCGGGTTCTTCTCGTCCCAGAGGCGCGCCACGCCGGACGAATACTCGCCCTTCTTCTGCGCGTACTGGCCTTCGACCGAGTAGCCGCCGGCGCCGGCGTGGGTGTCCACGAGCGTGTACGGCTTGTCCTTCTCGCCCATGTAGCGCAGCACTTCGGCGAGGACGATGTGTTTGAGGACGTCGGCGTGGTTGCCGGCGTGGAAGGCGTGTCGGTAGGCGAGCATGGCTCGATTGTCCGTTACTCCGTTACTGCTGCGCCGCGCCCGGATTGCGCGCCCGGCCCTTCAGCGCCAGGGTGCCCAGCGGCGGGCGGTACTGCTGCGTCTGGCGCAGGTCTTCGTCGTCGATCTTCACCGCCTTGCCGCGCAGCGAGGAGCCCGGCAGCAGCGCCAGCTCCGGCGTGACGCCGCGGGCATCGACAACGTAGTTGCCCGTCTGCTCGCTCCACTGCGTCCACACGCCGGGGTTGCCGAGCAGCAGGTTGTTGAACATCTCGACCTTCTCTGCAAAAGGCGCGGCGCGCAGCCAGACCGAGTTGCCGGGCGCCACCAGCGTGTTGTGCGCCAGGCGCAGCACGTTGCGCTCCCAGGGCTTGCCTTCGACGCCGTAGGAGATCAGGTGCGGGTTCTCGGGCGCGCGGCCCTTTTCGATGAAGTTGCCGATGACGGTGCAATCGCCGCCGTCGGGGAATTCCAGCTCGATGCTGGCGTGGCCGCCTTCATCGCTGATGCGGTTGCAGACGATCCGGTTCACGGCGGCGCGCGTCTTCAGCAGATGGCCGGCCTGACCGTGGTGGAACCAGCAGCCCGTGATGGTGCAGGAGCCGATGCGGCCGACGTAGAGGTTGTGGGTGTGGCCGTCGCCGCGCACGATGGCGCCGAACTCGCAGGCCTCGGCCACGAGCCGGATGTCCTTGTTGTTGCCGGCGAGGATGCCGTTCTCGTTGTCATGGAAGCCGCAGCTGACGAGCCTGAGGCTCCCGCCTTCGAGCCGGATGCCGGCGCCGTTGCGGTCGGGCACGCGGCAGCCGATGAAGTCGAAACCTTCGATGCTCTGGCCCTCGCCGCGGGTGACGAAGATCGCCTTGCCCTGCGCCGACGAGCCCGCCGCCACCAGCCGCACCCGCCCGCCGACGGCGCGCAAAGTGAGCCCCTGCTGCGGCCAGATCGCCACATCGGCCAGGTATTCGCCGGCATCGACCTCGATCACGGCGCCATCCTTGGCTTGGCGCGAGGCCTCTGCCAGAGTCTTGATCGCCCTGCCGGGGCCCACCTGCATCGTCCCTTGAGCCCGTGCGGGCAAGGCGAAGGCCAGGCTTGCGAGCAGCAGCCCGCGACGAGAATGCGTGCTCTTTTCCATGGCCCCATCATCTCCCATGCCCAGCCTTTTTGATCAAGCCCAGTTCGGTGACCTGACCCTCGCCAATCGCATCGTCATGGCGCCGCTCACGCGCAGCCGCTCGGTGGGCCTGCTGCCCGGCCCGTCGGCCGTCGAGTACTACCGCCAGCGCGCCAGCGCCGGCCTGCTCATCAGCGAAGGCACGCAGATCACGCGCCAGGGCCAGGGTTACCTCGACACCCCGGGCATCCACAGCAAGGAACAGATCGCCGCCTGGAAGAAGGTGACGGACGCCGTGCACGCCGAGGGCGGCAAGATCGCCGTGCAGCTCTGGCACGTGGGCCGCATCTCGCACACGCAGTTCCAGCCGGAAGGCGGCGCACCGGAGTCGTCGACTTCGAAGGCCGCCGTCGGCAAGACCTTCACCGCCACCGGCTTCGTCGACGTGTCCGCCCCGCGCGCCCTGGCCACGGCCGAGATCCCGACCGTCGTGAAGAACTTCGTCCATGCCGCCGAATGCGCGATGGAAGCCGGCTTCGACGCCATCGAGGTCCACGGCGCCAACGGCTACCTGATCGACCAGTTCCTGCGCGATTCGATCAACGATCGCACCGACGACTACGGCGGCTCGATCGAGAACCGCGCCCGACTGCTGGTGGAAGTGATGGCCGCCATCTCGGCCGCCATCGGCCGCGGCCGCTCGGGCCTGCGCCTCTCGCCGGTCACGCCGTCGAACGACGCTGGCCAGGACAGCAACGCACAGGCCCTGTTCAACCACGTGGCGGACCAGCTCGCGCCGATGGGCCTGTCGTTCCTGGAAGTGGTGGAAGGCCAGACCGGCGGCGCACGTGATTTCGCGCCGTTCGACTTCCAGGAGCTGCGCCGCCGCTTCAAGGGCCCGTACATCGCCAACAACGGCTACACCCGCGAGATGGCGATCGAGACGATGGCCAAGGGCGAAGCCGACGCGATCTCCTTCGGCCGCCCCTTCATCGCCAACCCGGACCTGGTGCGCCGCCTGCGCCTGAACGCGCCGCTGGCCGAAGTCGACCGCGCCACGCTGTACGGCGGCACGGACCACGGCTACATCGACTACCCGGCCCTGGCCTAAGTCTTCGCGAGGAACAGCTCGCGGATGCTGACCTCGCGCGGGCCGGGCACGAGCTCGAAGCTCTGTCCGGCCTCCAACGTGCCGGCTCGACGTACCGCGAGGTAGAAGCCGCACCAGCCGCTCTGGACCATCATCTTGGCGGCCTGCTTGAAACCCATCACGGCGTTGAACTTGAAGCACGGGTAGCGCGGCTCGCTCACTGCGAGCTCGCAGTCCGGGAAGCGCAGCACGTCGCCGATGTGCGCGTCCTGCTCCAGCAGGCCCGTGATCGTGAGGTTCTCGCCGAGGCTGCCGGGAGGCAGCACATCGCCCCACCCTTGAGCGCCCGCCTGCGCACGCACCGTGCGCCAGAACTCGTAGTGTTCCTGCGGATAGGCGTAGACGGCCTTGGTGAGGCCGCCATGCACGCTCGGATCGGCCTGCTCGTCGCCCTCCAGGCCCAGGGGCAGCACTTCCAGTGCGCCCACACGCGGCCGCTTGACGATGCCGCTCTGCACGACGCCGATCTGGGTCTGCAAGGGCTGCGCGAGGCCCGTGTTCAACGAGATGAGCTTCATCATGGGCGCGATTGTCGCCGCGCGTAGGACGGATCGCGTGTTGTTCGCAATGCGCCCACACGCAAAGCCGCCGTGGCGAGGGCCCTGCAGTTCACTTGCGTGCATGTAAACCATGCGTTAGGTTCAGGCTTGCTCTGCCGACCTGGGCCAGAAGACCGAGGCGGCCGAGCCCCTGAAGGGATGGTGTGGGCACCGTTCGTGTCAGTCCGGCGCCTGGGCGGCGCACGGCGATGCCCATGATTCGCAAGCTCGCGTCCACCTGCACACGCGAGCGCTCAGTCTTCCAAGGGTCAGCCCCATGGCGCCAAGTGTGTTGTCGGAAGAAGCCCTGCGCCTTGCCGCCGAGGAGCGGGCGGCGGGCTTGAGTCAGGAATTGGCGCGGGTGCGCGCCTTCGCGGCCCGGTCGGACCGCGCCTTGGACGAGGAGCACCGCCGCCTCGCCCGCGAAGTCCACGGCCAGCTCGGCCAGGTCGGGCCGACGATCAAGATGCTGGCGATCACGCTGCAGGGTCAGTTGCCGCCGGCGCTCGAATCGCTGCTCGAAGACATCCAGCTGCTCGCCGAGGAGGCCAGCCGCTCCACGCACACGATCTGCGCCGCGCTGCGCCCGCCTTTGCTCGATGAACTGGGTCTGGCGCCAGCGCTGGAGCACCAGCTGGAGCTGCTCACTGGCCGCACCGGCGTGAGCACGCAGGCCACGCTGCAGGACACGCGGATGCTTTCATCCGCCTCGGGCTCGGCGCTGTTCCGCCTCTCTCGCGAGGCCTGGCAGCAGTTGCTGCTGCCGATGGGCGCGAAGGCGCTGCACGTGCAGGGCCAGCAAGTCGCCGAAGACAAGCGCCAGGGCTATGCGATGGAGATCATCGGCTCGGGCGAAGGCACGCACTTCGACGCCGGCCTGGCCGAGGCCTCCGGCCTGCCCGACCTGAAGGAGCGCGCCCTCAACTTCGGCGGCCGCTTCGAGTTCACGGCTTTGCAAGACGGTCGCCTGCGCGTGTTCGCCTGGCTGCCGCTGGAGGTGACGGCATGAGGGTGTTACTGGTCGACGATCACCCGCTGATGCGGGTCGGCGTGAGCCATCTGGTGCGGCTGGAATGGCCGGACGTCACCATCGACGAAGCGCCCACGATTGCCGATGCGCTGGTCTGCATCTCGGCGGCCAAGCCCGACATCGTGGTGCTGGATCTGTCGCTGCCCGACGCCACGGGCGTGGAGGGCGCAGCGCGCGTGCTGCGCGCGCTGCCGAACGTGCCGCTGCTGGTGCTCAGCCTGAATGCCGAGACCGCCTACGCCGCGCGGCTGATGCAGATGGGCGCGGCCGGCTACCTCACCAAGGACCGCGCCAGCGACGAGCTGCGCACCGCGCTACGCCGGCTCTCCGAGGGCGGCCGCTACGTCACCGCCTCGATGGCCGACCACCTGCTGGGCCTGCTCAGCGGCAAGGCGCCGGAGACGTTGCCGCACGAACAACTGTCCGCGCAGGAGCACCGCGTGATGCTGCTGATCGCCGCGGGCCACACACCGGCGCAGATCGCCGATGAGATGCATTTGTCGGTCAAGACCGTGGGCAGCTACCGCGCCCGCATCCTGGAAAAGGCCGGCTGGAAGAACAACACCGAGCTGACGAAATATTGCGTCCAGCATGGCCTGACCACTTTGTAGGGAACTTGCCTACACGCGTTTGCAGCTTCCATGCCCCCAAGCTGCCAGCTTCGCCCGCTGCCGGGCAAGAGCGGGCGTTGGGAAGATGGCGACCAGTGCAAGGAACGCATGGAGGTGACCGCGATGAACGTTTTTCTGGTTGAAGATTCCGCTCCCATCCGCAGCCTGCTGGCCCGCCGCCTGCAGCACATGCCCGGCATGTGCGTGGTCGGCGAAGCCGCCGAGGAAGACCAGGCCCTGGCCCTGATCCGCTGGACCCAGCCCGACCTCGTGATGATGGACCTCTCGCTGAGCAAGGGCTCGGGCCTGAACCTGCTGCCCGAACTGCGCCGCGGCGGCTTCAAGGGCCGCATCGCCGTGCTGACCAGCCAGATGGCCAACCCCTACCGCCGCATCTGCCTGGAAGCGGGCGCCGACGCCTTCTACGACAAGGGCGTGAACCTGGAAGACCTGTTCTCCGAGCTCGCCGACGTCCAGCACGACTGGGACGACGAAGAGACCGCCGGCCCCACGCGCCCCGCCAACCCGCTGCTGCGCCAGGGCCTGAACGAGCTCTGCAACGAGACCGAGCTGTACGAGCGCCTGGACCAGGCCACGCTCGGCGTGCGCCGCCACGGCCTGAACCTGGCCGTCTACGTGGTGCGCGTGGAAGGCGAGGAGCCGCTGACCGAAGCGCAGGCCGACGCCATCACTGCCCGCCTGGAAGTGGCCTGCGGCGATGCCGACTTCGTCGTGCGCCGCAACGCCGACCAGTTCTGCGTGGTGATGACGCGCCTGGCCGACCCGGCCCAGGCCGCCGCCGGCGCCCAGCGCCTGTCGGCCCTGATGAACACGCCGCTGCGCGGTGGAGACGAACCGCGCCGCGCTGCCCTGGGCATGGCCCTGTTCCCCACCGACGCGGTGACCGGCCACGGGCTGCTCACGCTGGCCGAGGCCAAGGCCTTCGGCGCGATCTGAACACCGGACGAGTATCCAAAATGAAATCGAAGCTCACCCTCCGCCACATCGCCGCCGCCGCGGCGCTCGCCTCGCTGATGGCCCCGGGCCTCGCCGGCGCGACCACCGCCGGCAACACCTTCCAGGCGACCGTCACCGTGATCAGCTCCTGCACCGTTTCGGGCACGACGCTGAACTTCGGCAACAGCATCGACGCGCTGGCCACCGGCACGCCGCTGGACGCCACCTCGGCGCTGAGCGTGCAGTGCACCAACACCACGCCCTACACGGTGGCGCTGAACGCCGGCACGAACGCCGGCGGCGCCTCCAACTTCAGCACCCGTTTGATGAAGAGCGGCAGCAACTCGCTGGCCTACCAGCTCTACCTGGACAACAGCCGTGCCACCGTCTGGGGTGATGGCACGGCCAGCAGTTCCACGCTGGCCGGCACGGGCACGGGCAACGTGCAGACGATCAACATCTATGGCCGGCTGCCTTCGCTGGCCAACGTCGTTCCAGGCAGCTACACGGACACCGTCACGGTGACCGTCAGCTACTGATTCGCCACTGATTTCCGCAGTGCTTTTGAAGAGAGAGGAGAACGCCATGAACCGCACGATCCAAGCCATGGTCCTGATGTTCGTGCTGATCGCCGGCACGCTCTGGGCGGTCAACGCCAACGCTTCCGACGTCACGCTGATGCCGGTGAACGTCAAGCTCGACCGCACCAACGACCGCAGCACCGTCCAGGTGATGAACAACGGCCAGGAGGCCGTGGTCATGCAGGCCGAGGCGATCGCCTGGACCCGCGTGAACGGGCAGGACCAGGACGGGCCGACGAACGAGATCATCGTCAACCCGCCGGTCTTCACCGTGCAGCCCGGCCAGACGCAGGTGCTGCGCGTGGGCCTGCGCCGCAACCAGGTGCTGGAGACGGAGGCCACCTACCGCATCATCCTGCGCGAAGTGCCGATGCCGCGCACCAGCGACCTGACCAACGTCTCCGGCAGCGTGCGCGTGCTGGTGACGATGCGCGTGCCCGTCTACGTGGCGCCCGCGCAGGTCCGTCGCAGCGAGCGCTGGCAATTGAGCCGCGCGGCCAACGGCGATCTGCTTGCCCAGGTCAACAACGAAGGCAACGTCCACCTCAAGGTGGCCGAGCTGCGCCTGCAGGACCACGGCGGCGCGGCCCTGGCTGCGGTGGCGCAGAAGGGCAGCCAGTCCGTGATCTTCCCCGGCGAGCAGCGCGTGTTCCGGCTGCCCAACGAATCCCGTACCGCGCAGGTCGAGGTACAGACAGAAGAAGGAGTGAAGATGGTGGCCTTGAATGCGGCGGGTGCCGACAGCCGCTGAACATTCACGCTCCGCGACCCTGCTGACGATCGGGCTGATGGCGCTGTTCGTCAGCCTCGGCGCGCAGGCGCAGGAACCGTCTCGCCCCCCTGGTCCGCAGTGGGGCGAGACCTTGCTTTTGGCGCTCAGCATCAACGGTGTGCCGCAGGACGGCATGCTGCGCGCCGTGCGGCTCGCTGAAGGCCTGGCGATCCCGCGCAGCGTCTGGGACGAACTCCACCTGCGCCTGCCCACCGGCACGCCCAAGGAGATCGACGGAGAGATGCACGTGATGCTCTCCACGATCGGCCCGCTGCGCTGGCACATCGACGAATCCAGCCAGACGCTGGAGATCGAGGCCCCCGCCAACGCCTTCACGGAACAGCGCCTGGATATGGGTGCCGCCGTGCCGCACGTGACGCAGCCCTCGGCCTGGGCGCCCTTCCTCAACTACGACGCGCAGTGGCAGAGCCGCAACGGCAGCGCCAGCAGCGGCGACGTGCTCTGGGAAGCGGGCCTGTTCACACCCAAGGGCGACTTCAGCAGCACGGGCCTGGCGCGCAGCTCCGGCTCCGACACCCGGCTGGAGACACGCTGGCGCCATGACGATCCGAGCCACATGACGCGCGTGACGATCGGCGACAGCATCAACCAGGCCGGCGCCTGGGGCCGTGCGCTGCGTTTCGCCGGCGTGCAGTGGGGCACCGACTTCTCGCTGCAGCCGGGCTTCCTGACCTTTCCGCTGCCCTCGCTGCGCGGCGAGGCCGCCCTGCCCTCCACGCTCGACGTCTACGTCAACAACGGCCAGCGCCTGCAGGGGCGCTTGCAGGCCGGCGCTTTCGACCTGTCCGAGCTGCCGGTGGTGACCGGCCAAGGCGAGATCCGCACCGTCGTGCGCGACCTGCTCGGCCGCGAGCAGACTGTGATCACGCCCTACTACGCCAGCCCCGAGCTGCTCAAGCCCGGGTTGCGCGCCTTCAGTGTGGAGCTGGGTTCGATCCGCAACGACTTCGGCATCTACAGCAACCACTACGGCAGCACGCTGCTCACGGCGACCGAGCGCCGCGGCATCACCGACAACTTCACCAGCGAGCTGCGCACCGAGATCACCGCCCGCCAGCAGGCCGCGGGCCTCACGGGCTGGACGCTCTGGCCCTCGCTCGGCACCGCCAGCGCTTCCGCCGTGGTCAGCCGCGACCGCGACCAGGGCAGCGGCTGGATGGTGATGGCCGGCTTCGACCGACAGGCGCGCAACTGGAGCGGCAGCCTGCAGGTCCAGCATTCGAGCCCCGGCTTCACGCAGCTGGGCCTCTCGCCGTCCACGGCGCCGCGCAACATCGTCACCTTGGCGCTGGGCACCTCGTGGTCCGGTCAATCGATCGGCATGAGCCTGGTGCGCCAGACCGGCGGCGCGGTGGAGAGCAAGATCGCGCAGATCAACTACGGCGCGGACTTCGGCAACTGGGGCTACGTCGGCGTGGTGGCGCTGCGCGACTTCGCAGCGGGCAGCCGCGGGACGACGATCGGCCTGACCTGGAGCCGCTCGCTCGACCTGCACCACAGCTTGGGGCTGAGCGTGCAGCGCCAGCCCATCGGCAATGGCGTCACGCAGACCCAGGTGCAGATGCAGCTGCAGCGCAACCCGGGCTTCGGCTCCGACTATGGCTACCAGCTGATGGCGGAGAACGGCGGCCACCAGCTGGCGCAAGGCACCTGGCAGACGCAGTACGGCGTGCTCAGCGGCGGCGTGGCGCGACGCGGCAGCGGCGACGTGGAGACACGCGCCGGCGCCAGCGGCGGGCTGGTGTGGCTGAACGGCGGCGCCTTCGCGGGTCGGCGCATCGACGGCGGCATCGCCGTGGTGGACGTCGGCGGTTACGAGGGCGTGGGCATCATGCAGGACAACCAGATCGTCTCGCACACCGACTCCAAGGGCCACGCCTTCGTCACCGGCCTGCGCGGCTACCAGCCGAACCGCATCGGCATCGACGCGTCCGACCTGCCGATGGACGTGGAGATCGATGCCCTGCAGATCCGCGTCACGCCCGCGGCGCGCAGCGCGATGACGATCGACTTCCCGATCCAGCGCGGCCATGCCGTCATGCTCAAGCTGCTGGACAAGGCGGGCAAGCCGCTGCAGCCGGGCACGATGCTCAAGGTGCCGGGCACGAAGCGCGTGTTCCCGGTCGGCCTCGAAGGCCGCGTGTATCTCGCCGGCCTGAGCGTCGGCTACAACAAGGTGACCGCGGTCTGGCCCGAGGGCCAGTGCCAATTCGACTTCACGCTGACGCCGCCCGGCGCCCGCGATGACCTGCCCGACCTGGGCGCCCTGACCTGCCGGTGATGCCATGACCTTCAAACGATTGCTGATCCTCCTGATGCTCTGCGCCGGCTTCTTCGCCAGCGCGCCGGCCCGGGCCCTGTGCATCACGGGCATCTGCAGCTGCACCACGACGACGTCGAATGTGACCTTCGGCAACTACAGCCCGATGGCGTTCGGCACGACGGACACGACGGGCAACATCAAGGTGAACTGCGGTGTCGTGGCCGGCCTGCTGATCCCGTTCAGCATTGCCTTCAGCACCGGCACGAGCGGCAGCTTCACGACGCGCACGCTGCGCAACGGCGCCAACACGCTGAACTACAACCTCTACGTGGACTCGGCCTACACGACGATCTGGGGCGACGGCACCGGCGGCACGCAGGTGGTCAACGGCTCCATCACGCTGGACGTGCTGGGCCTGTCGCCCGGGATCGTCTACTGGATCTACGGCCGGATACCGGGGCGGCAGCTGACCGCCGTGCCGGGGCCGTATGCGGATTCGATCAACGTGACGCTGACGTACTACTGAGGCTGCGAAGATCCGGCGATTCCCACGAACCCTGATCGCCATGCCCGCCGTTCGCCCCTCCCACGCCGACATCGAACTCCGCAACCGCTGCAGCCGCTGGCTGAACGGCAACCGGCCGTGGCGCTCGATGCGCGAATCGCTGCGGGCGCTGCTCGACGTACCGGAGGCGGATCAGCCGCTGGATGTGTATGGCGACGGCGCCGCGTTGCAGGCCTTCGAGGCAGAAGGTGCAGCCCTGCTCGGCAAGCCGGGCTGCGTGTTTTTCCACAAGGGTGTGGCGGCGCAGTTGGCGGCGTTGAAGGTGTGGTGCGGGGATTCGGCCGGGCCGGTGGCCGTGCATCCGCAAAGCCATATCGCGACGGATGAAGACGGTGCGCTGGAGAAGCTGACCGGCTTGCGCGGGCTGCACGTCGGCGCGAATGACGCGCCGTTCACTGCGGCCGAGCTGGCAGCATTGCCGGAGAAGCCGGCGGTGGTCGTTGTCGAGCTGCCGCTGCGCCGTGGCGGCTTCCGTCTGCCAGATTGGAGCGAGCTGGTCGCGATCAGCGACTGGTGCCGCGCGACCGGCGTGAAGCTGCATTTCGACGGCGCTCGGCTCTGGGAGTCGGCGCCGCACTACGGCCGAACGCTGGCCGAGATCTGCGCGCTGGCCGACTCGGTGTACGTCTCGTTCTACAAGGGCCTGGGCGGCCTGGCGGGCAGCTTCCTGCTCGGCCCGGAAGACTTCACCGCCGCGCTCGCGCCGTGGAAGACGCGGCTGGCGGCGAACGTCTACACGCTCTACCCCTTCGTGCTCAGCTCGATCGCCGGGCTGCGCCAGCACTTGCCGCGGATGGCGGCGTATCGCGAACGGGCGCTGGCACTGGCAGCGCTGTTGAAGACGCAACCGGGCTGGGTGGTGACGCCAGATCTGCCGCACACGAATTCGTTCCAGCTGCACCTGCCGGCCGAGCCGAAGCGGTTGCGCGAAGCGATGCTCGGTGTGGCGCTCGAACACGGCTTCTGGATCGGCGCACGCGCCGTCGAATCGCACGTGCTGACCTGCGGCGCGATGGTGGAAATCATCATCGGCGATGCGGCCAACGACTGGTCGGACGCGCAGGCCGTCGAGGCCTGGCAGCTGGCCGTGAGCGCGGCGGCAGCCGCGGGCTGAGGACTAGTCGGCCGGCGCCCGCCCCGCCCGCCACCCGTTGCGCGCATCCCGGATTTGGTGCAACATCACCGCCAAATGACAACGTTGTCTATCCACGACGCATCATGACGAAAAGCCAACAGCTCGCCGTCGAACGGCTCCATCCGACACTGCGCATGGTGGCGCAGGAATCCGGCGTGTCGATCACCACCGCTTCCCGCGTGATCAACAACTCGCCGCATGTGAGCCGCGCCAAGCGGGCAGCAGTCCAGGCGGCGATCGCCAAGCTCGGCTTCGTGCCGAACGGGATCGCCAAATCGCTGGTCCAGGGACGCTCGCACACGATCGGTCTGGTGGCGCAGTTCTTCGAGAGTCCGTTCTATGCGCGTTTGCTGCGCAGCGTGGAGGAGACCTTGTCCACCGCGGGCTACGGCCTCGTGGTGTCGAGCGGGCACTGGAACCGCCGCGAGGAGGAGCAGTGCGTGGCGACGCTGCGGGCGCGGCAGGTGGACGGGATCATCGTGCTGACCGGTGCTCTGGACGATGGCTTCCTGAAGTCGCTCGCTGCGGATCTGCCGGTCGTCGTGACGGGGCGCGAACTGCACGCGCCGGGGCTGCATGCCTTGCACTCGGACGACCATCAAGGCGCGCTGGCCGCCACGCGGCATCTGCTGCAACTCGGCCATCGGCGCGCGGGTATCGACGCCGACCCGGCGCTGATCGTGCGCGGCGACTACCGTGAGGAAAGCGGCGCGCAGGCGGTGGACGTGATGCTCGCGCGCGGCGTGGAATTCACCGCGGTCTTCGCCGCCAACGACCAGATGGCGACGGGTGCCACGCAGGTGCTGTTCCGCCGCGGCCTGCGGGTGCCGGAGGACGTCTCCGTGGTTGGCTTCGACGACCTGCTGGCCGCCAAGTTCGCCTCGCCGCCGCGCACTTCCGTCAACCTCTGCGTGGCCGAGCTGGGGCGGCGCGCGGCGCTGGCGATGCTCGATCTGCTGGCCGGCCGCACACCGGCGATCACGGCACCGGAGCCGGAGTTGGTGGTGCGCGGTTCGACGCACCGCGCGCCCACACCGCAGCACATCCGGCCTCAAAACCCCAGCCACTGAACACGCGACTCCAAACGTTGGATTTCCGCCTTGCTGCAAATACTGTATGCATGTACAGTATTTGCATTGGCGCGGGATTTCCGGCGCGTTGGAACACGGAGTGGCTCATGTTGCTGGACCTCAATGATCCGGAAAGCATCTTTGCGTGGTGGCAGGTCTGGCCGGAGCGGCACGACAGCTACCTCGACTACAAGATGAAGGTCAGCCCCGAGTTCGCCGCCTCGATCCGCCAGGCGCAACGCATGATCGCCGCGCGGCCCGAGCTTCGCGCCTTGCGCGCCCGGTTGGTGCCCATGCAATGGGAGCGGCCCCAAGCCGATGCCGAAGAGTCCAGGCCCAGCTACAAGGAATTGCTGGCCGCCTGAGCGCCCCGGCTTTCCTACTCCCCCTCACACCCGAGCAGTTGCTGGTCTCTCCTTGACGTCCAGCATTGGGCTTGGCGGCTGCGGCTGCCGAGCCCTTTTTTGCATTCAGGCCAGGGCCGCTTCCGACCGGGATTTGCGGCTGCGCTTGGCCTCGTACATGCGTGCGTCGGCCAGCTCCAGCAGCTTGGAGAGTTCCTGCGCGTCGTGCGGGCAGGAGGCGCCGCCGACGCTGCCCTGCAGGCGCAGCCGCGCGCCGCGGAATTCCAGGCTGGCGTCGAGCTGCGCCTGGTAGCGGTCGACGGCCACCTTCAGGCCGTCGATGGTCCGGAACGGCGCCAGGATCACGGCGAATTCATCGCCGCCGATGCGGGCCACGGTGTCGGCTTCGCGCGCCGCGGCGGTCAGCAGCTCGCCAAAGGCCACCAGGGCGGCATCGCCAGCGGCGTGGCCGTGTTCATCGTTGATCTGCTTCAGGCCGTCCATGTCCACGGCCAGCACCGCCACGGCCGGCGCCATGCGCTCGACCTGGGTCACGGCCAGGCGCAAGCGGTCCATGAAGAGCGAGCGGTTGGCCAGGCCCGTGAGGTGGTCGTGCGTGGCGCGGTGGAAGAGGTCGTCCTTGCCGTAGCGCGTGGCCCAGTACATGGCGGCGCCGACGACCTTGGATAGCAGCTCCAGTGTCTCGGCGTCATCCGCGCCGAAAACGCCGGGGCGGGCCGAGCCCGCCTTGAGCACGCCGACGGTCTCGCCCGCGTGGATCAGCGGAATGACGACCATCGAGCGCACGCCGACGCGGCGGCAGGCCTCGAGGTCGACGCGCTGATCGGTTTCGGTGTCTTCGCAGATCAGCGAGCGGCCTTCGGTGAGGCAGGTGCCTGAAAGGCTCCTGAGGCGTTTGACGCGGGCGCCGAGCTGCGCCTCCATGGCGCCGGAGACTGCGCTGTAGACCAGCTCATTGCCTTCGGCCAGTTCGATGACGGCGCCTTCGGCATCCACGAGTTCCAGCGTGCGCCGGACGGCGAGCGCCATGACGCCGCCAAGGTCGAGCCCGAGCTGGGCGACTTCGCTATGGATGGCGATGATCTTGAGGAGTTTGTCTGGATTCGGCATGGCATGTCCCGGTGTCCCGGCCACGGCATTCCCAACCGCTCCCTGATCGCCGTTCGTGTGCTGGCTCTGCGGCCAATTTGTTTGTATAGCGCACAAGATTATGCGCTGCGGGATGCCGTTAGGGAACGGCTGGAACGCGCCCGCAAGCCCGTCGAAGGGCTCAGATGAAATCGAGCGTGGGCATGCCGGGTTCGGCCTGCAGGCACTGCCAGAGGTAGACGGCCACGCCGGCATCGCCGGTCCAGAGGTTGAAGCGGCCCATGCCGTGGGTTTGGCGCTGCTGCTCGGATTGCGCGAGCGCGTGCATGGCGAAGCGGCGGGCGCGGTCGAGCCAGCGGGCGTCGCCGGTGCGATGGTGCAGCACGAGAAAGGCCTGGCCGTTGCCGGCCGTGCCGTGGCAAAGGCCGGGGCCCTTGGCGAGCGGGCCGGCGTTCCAGACGGCTTCGCCGGCGGCGAGCAGCATCGCGTCGAGCTGCGAATCCTGCCCCGCGGGGAAGTCCGCCAGCGCCGTGATGATGCCGGGCGCGCCGTGGCACCACTGCATCAGCCATTTGGTGGGCTGGGCTTCGTCGGCCAAGGGCTGAGGTGGCCAGTTCAGGCCTTCCGGGTTCCGAACGGCCGTGGCGGCCAGCGTGTCGGCGCAACGCCGGTACAGCTCGGCCCGACGCTCCGGCGCCAGCAAGGCCGCGCCCTTGAGCATCGGATGCACGTTGCCGGCGAAGCCGTGCGCTGCGCCGAGGTAATGGGCCTGGCGACCGTAGAGGTCTTGCGTCCAGAGCCAGCACGGCGGCTCGCTCATGCCGACTCGGGTGTCCCAACGCACCCGGAGCGCGTCGACGTTGCGCAGGAACAGGTCACGCCAGCGCGCCTCGCCCGTCAGGCGCCAGAGATGCCAGGCCGCGAGCATCGTGCCCGGCGCGGCCCAGAGCGGCTCCAGCGCAGGATGGCCGATGTTGGCTTCGACCTGCGCGTACAGGCGATCCGCCACGGCTTCGTCGCCGGTGGTGCGCCAGAGCGCCAGCAGGATGCCGACCTCGCCGAGATAGAACGAAGGCACGACCTCGCCCGTGTCCGGCTCGGCCCGATACGCCGCATGGGCCTCGCGCAGCAGCGCCACGGGATCGACCCTCTCCAGCTGCACGACTCCGGCCTGCTGAAGATGCCAGAGCGTCCACGCCAAGCCGGCGCTGCCGAGATACAGGCTCTTGAAGCCGCTCGCCGGCGTGTCGCCTTCGTCGTCGAGCGGGTGCACGGGCCAGTGGCCTTGCGGCAGGCGGCTGCGTTCGATGTCGAGGGCGATGTTCTGGAGGCCGGCGTGGGCGCGCGCGGCGTCCCAAAGCCTGGAATCACTCAAGGCTTCGTGGCGGGTGGGGTCGAAAAGGGTCACGCGCCAATCCTACGCATCAAGTCATTACTGTTTTGCATGACCACCCCAATCCGGGCAGTTACGGCGAGGTTACATTGCTTTGACAATGCCCCGGCGAGCTGTATTGGGTGAGTCCATCCACGGTCGACTGACCCAATCCAGTTTTATTGCTTTGGGGACCTAGACCATGAACCGACCCGTGATGGAAGGACTGCGCTTGAACGTGCCGTCCTATGTGAAACACGCCCGCCTGATCGCCTGGGTGGCCGAGATCGCCGCGCTGACCGAAGCCCGCGAGGTGTACTGGTGCGACGGCACCGCCGAAGAGTACGACCGCCTCTGCGCCCAGCTCGTCGACGCCGGTACCTTCAAGAAACTCAACCCGGCCCTGCGCCCGAACAGCTACCTGGCCTGTTCCGATCCGAGCGACGTGGCGCGCGTGGAAGACCGCACCTTCATCTGCTCCGAGCGCGCTGAGGAAGCCGGCCCGACGAACAACTGGAAGGCGCCCGCCGAGATGCGCGAGCTGCTCCAGACCGGTGAGAACGCCCTGTTCCGCGGCTCGATGCGCGGCCGCACGCTCTATGTCGTGCCGTTCAGCATGGGCCCGCTGGGCTCGCCGATCGCGCACATCGGCGTGGAGCTGTCTGACAGCCCGTACGTGGCCGTGAACATGCGCATCATGACCCGCATGGGCCGCAAGGTGCTCGAAGTGCTGGGCGCCGCCGGCGAGTTCGTGCCCTGCGTGCACACCGTGGGCGCGCCGCTGGAAGCCGGCCAGGCCGACGTGAAGTGGCCGTGCAACAGCACGAAGTACATCGTCCATTACCCGGAGACGCGCGAGATCTGGTCGTATGGCTCCGGCTATGGCGGCAACGCGCTGCTGGGCAAGAAGTGCTTCGCCCTGCGCATCGCCTCCACCATGGGCCGTGACCAGGGCTGGCTCGCCGAGCACATGCTCGTGCTGGGCGTGGAAAGCCCGGAAGGCAAGAAGCACCACGTCGCCGCCGCCTTCCCGAGCGCCTGCGGCAAAACGAACTTCGCCATGCTGATCGCGCCCGACGCGTTCAAGGGCTGGAAGGTCACGACCATCGGCGACGACATCGCCTGGATCAAGCCGGGCGCGGATGGCCGCCTGTACGCCATCAACCCGGAAGCCGGCTACTTCGGCGTGGCGCCGGGCACCAACTCGCTGACCAACGCCAACTGCATGGCCAGCCTGGGCCGCGACGTGATCTTCACGAACGTGGCGCTGACGGACGACGGCGACGTCTGGTGGGAAGGCATGACCGATGTGCCGCCCGCCCACCTGATCGACTGGCAGGGCAAGGACTGGACCCCGGCGATCGCCAAGGAGACCGGCGCCAAGGCCGCGCACCCGAATGCACGCTTCACCGTGGCCGCCACGAACAACCCGGCGCTGGACTCGGCCTGGGACGACCCGGCCGGCGTGCCGATTGACGCCTTCATCTTCGGCGGCCGCCGCTCGACGACGGTGCCGCTGGTGACCGAAGCGCGCGACTGGACCGAGGGCGTCTACATGGCCGCCACGATGGGTTCCGAGACGACCGCCGCCGCTGCCGGCCAGCAAGGCGTGGTCCGCCGCGACCCGTTCGCCATGCTGCCCTTCATGGGCTACAACATGGCCGACTACTTCCAGCACTGGCTGGACCTGGGCACGAAGCTCGAAGCTTCGGGCGCCAAGCTGCCGAAGATCTTCTGCGTCAACTGGTTCCGCAAGGGCGCCGACGGCAAGTTCGTCTGGCCCGGCTACGGCGAGAACATGCGCGTGCTGAAGTGGATGCTGGACCGCGTGGAAGGTTCGGGCGAAGGCGTAGAGAACGTCTTCGGCGTGACGCCGCGTTTCGAGGACATCAACTGGCAGGGCCTGGGCTTCACGGCTGAGCAGTACCAGCAGGTGACGCACATCGACAAGGCGGCTTGGGCAACCGAGTTGGGTCTGCATGCCGAGCTGTTCCAGCAGCTGGCGCACCATCTGCCGGCAGCGTTGCCGGCGACGAAGGCGAAGATCGAGGAGCGCCTCTCGGCGATCTGATCTACTGGATCTGGGGTCCAGGCCCCAGAAACGACAAAGCCCGCTCAAAGCGGGCTTTTCTTTTGTCATCCGGCCGTGAGGCCGTTGACTCATTCCATCGCGGCGTAGCCAGCCGGCATGCGGCGGGCGCTGGCGGCGCGCAGGTCGGCGGCGAACGAGGGCATGCTGTGCTCGTAGGCAGCGGCCAGGGCCAGCAGCTCGCGCTCGGCGCGGGCATCGGCGGCAGCGCGGCGGCTGGCTTGGAAGTTAGCGACCACATGCTTCCAGAGGCGCAGACCGATGGCAGCGAAGGAGCCGCTGCTGTTGCGGTTCAGGGGCAGGCCGAAGGTTTGGGAAGCGACGCTCATGGTGTTCTCCTGGAACGGGTTTGATGTGATGACGAAGCGAAGTATGGGGTAAACCCTTTCTACGTTCCAATGAATTGTTTGAATCTACGATATTCGTTCTGTTCATAATTTGAGGCCATGAACTTCCGCCAGTTCGACCTCAACCTGCTCAAGGTGTTCGACGCCGTCATGGCCGAGCGCAACCTGACCCGCGCCGCCGATCGGCTCGCCATGACGCAGCCCGCCGTGAGTCACGCGATCAAGCGGCTGCGCGAGATGCTGGGCGAGGAGCTGTTCGTGCGGCAGGCCTTCGGCATGCGGCCGACGCTCAAGGCGGAAACGCTCTGGCCCGAGGTCCGCACGACGCTGGCCAGCCTGGAGAACCTGCTCGTGCCGGAGGAATTCCGCCCGGCCCAGCAGGAGCACGTCTTCCGCATCGCCATGGCCGACGCCACGGCCGCCTTGCTGCTGCCGGGCCTGGTGGCGCAGTTCGAGGAACAGCAGGCGCTGAGCAATGTGCAGGTCCTGCCGCTGACCACGCGCGACCCGCGCAGCCTGCTGGAGCAAGGCGAGGCGGATCTGGCCGTCGGCTACTTCCCCACCGCCGCCGCCACGCTGCGCGCGCAGGGCAACCAGGCCTCGATCCGCCAGCAGCGGCTGTACGACTCCGAATACGTCTGCGTGATGCGCCGCGACCACCCGCTGGCGCCCGAAGGCGCGCTGACGCTGGACGCCTTCTGCGCCGCGCACCACCTGCTGGTGAGCTTCTCGGGCCGGCCGTTCGGCTTCGTGGACGAAGCGCTCGCGGCGCTCCAGCGCGGCCGGCGGATCATGTTGACAGTCAACCAGTTCTTCACCGCCGGGCGGATCGTCTCCGGCTCCAACCTGCTGACGGTGCTGCCCCGCGCCTTCCTCGAAGTCACGGGTTACCAGAGCGAACTCGTGGCGCGCCCGCTGCCGCTGACGGTGGGTCGCATTCAGGTGGACATGTTCTGGCACATGCGCAGCGAAGGACGCCGCGCGGACGGCTGGTTGCGGGACAGGATCGTGGAAGCGGCTCGCCGCAAGTAAGGCACAAAGCGGAGCTCTGCGGCGACAATCGCGGCATGAGCACCACCGCAGACCTGAACGACGCCGAGATCGCCGAACTCGACGAACTCCTTGCCACCACGCCCAAGCCGCTCGCGCCGCTGGACGCCTCCATGCTGGACGGTTACTTGTGCGGCGTGATCGTGCAGCCCCGCCTGATCGAGGTGGAGGAATGGCTGCCCAACATCTTCGATTACGACGGCGGCGAGCTGCCCAAGGACGTCGACGCCGAGTGGTACGACCGCCTGAAGGACCTCGTGGTCCGCCGCCACGCCGCGCTGAACCGCCAGCTGGTGGAAGACGGCTGGTTCGACCCCGTCGTGCTGGACCTCGACGAAGAGAACGACAAGCCCGAGCCGCCGCCCGCGAACGAGAGCGCCGAGGACAAGGCCGCCCGTGAAAGCTACGAGGCCATGTCGCCGCTCTCGCGCACGCTGATGCCCTGGGTGGCCGGTTTCCAGCACGCCGCTTTGTGCTTCCCGGAACTGGCCGAACTGGCCGACGACGCCGTGCACGCCGCGATGGCGCGCCTGTACCGCCACCTGCCGGCGGAAACGGCCGAGGAGAAGGAAATCGTCGCCACGCTGGACCGGGAGCACCCGCTCAAGGACCTGGACGATGCGATCGAGGAACTGGTCGTGTCGGTGGCCGACATCGCCGACCTGACGGAAGCCGAACGCTACCGCGTGGAAACGCTGCGCCGCGAGGGCCCGAAGCTCGGCCGCAACGACCCGTGCCATTGCGGCTCCGGCAAGAAGTACAAGCAGTGCCACGGCGCGAACTGACTTGAAGCTGCAACTGCTCTCGGATCTCCACCTGGAGACCGAGGCCTATACGCCCGAGCCGGCCTACGGCGCCGAGCTGCTGATCCTGGCTGGCGACATCGACAGCACCTGGGCCGGCATCCGGCGCTTTGCGAACTGGCCGGTGCCGGTGATCTTCGTGCCGGGCAACCATGAGTTCGACCGGCGCGAGATCGACGTCGCCCGCGTGGAACTGGCGGAGCTTTGCAAGGAGCTCGGCTTCACGCTGCTGGACGATTCATCCACCATCGTGACCGACGCTCAAGGCCGCCGCGTGCGCTTCCTGGGCAGCACGCGCTGGAGCGATTTCGACCTGTTCGGCGAAGCGGGCCGGGCCAAGGCGCAACGCGCGGCCGGCTATTTCCAGAAGGTGATGGCCGCCACGCGGCACGGCGAGGTGTTCGACGCGGAAGCGGTGAGAACGCTGAGCCTCGAATCGCGCGCCTGGCTGGCGGGCGAACTCGCTCGTGGCGAATCAGGTGCGGATTGGGATGCCACGGTGGCAATCACTCACTTCGCACCCAGCATCCGGAGCGCGGACCCTCGCTACGGCAAGCAGCCGACGACGGCGAGTTTTTGCAATGACGATGAGGCGTTGATGCCCGGCGCGCGTTTGTGGCTCCACGGCCATCTGCACTGCCAGTTCGACTACAAGGTCGGAAAAACGCGGGTGATGTGCAATGCGCGCGGACACGCGCACAAGGGAGAACCCGCGCGCTTCGAGCCGCGGGCGCTGATCGAAGTCTTCAGTTAGCGCGGCGGGCGTGCAGCCAGGCCAGCGGCGACTCGGAACCGCGCGATTCCGATTCCAGCGGCATCGGCGTCGAGCTGCGGTAGTCGCCGTCTTCCAGGATGGCTTCCATCCCGAAACACGTGCCCATGTCCGCGGGATCCTGCTGGACAGGAGCGGCGGGGCGGCGGAAGAAATTCAGGGCGGATGCGAAACGCATATCGGACCTCGCGCAAGCGGCGTGAAGGATTAGGTCGGGGTTTGCACTACGTCTTGAGTGTCGAACAACTTCATGACAACTACACCGCCCGTCTTGGTGGAAATCCGGACATATTTGTAAAAAAGTGACTCGATGTAAGTCACGTCTGCGCACGTAAACGACGGTTCGGCTTCAAGGCCGTGAGGGCCTCGGAAGCCCCTTTCGTCAGGGCCTGTCCGATGAGGTCCAACAGAGTGCCGCGAGGGGTGGAATCCGGCCCGGAAAGGCTCTCCGAAACCAGCTTCCACTGGTGCCAGTAAAGCGTCACATCGACGCTCAATTCGGGCCTCAGCGCCACCAGCTCGCCGCTTGCAATTTCTGCCCGCACCAGTAGCTCCGGCGCAACACCCACGCCCCATCCGGCCCGCACGGCGCGTGCGTAGGCCTCGCTGGATGGCACGTAGCGCTCCATCAGCCGCGGCGCGCGCACGCCAAAGGCCTTGGACACCCATTGCGCCTGCGCGTCGTCCTTGCGGTTGAAGACCAGGAACGGGGTGGCGGCGAAGTTGGCGGCGTTCAGGCCGTCCGGCAGATGCGCCGCCATGAACGCCGTGCTGGCGACGGCGACGTAGCGCATCACGCCCAGCGGCTGGACGGCGCAGCCGCGCAGCGCCTGGCTGACCGTGGACACGCAGCCCAGCACCTCGCCCTGGCGCAGGCGGTCGTGGGTGAAGTCCTGGTCGTCGACGATCAGTTCCAGGCCGAAGCCCTGGGCCAGACCGAGCTGCACGACGGGATCGAGCGCCGGCAGCACCCAGGTGGCGAGGCTGTCCGCGTTCACGGCGATCGCCAGCCGCTCGCCCTGCGCAGCGCCTGCGCCCAGCTCGCGGGCCGCATCGAGCCGCAAAGCCTGGAGCTGGCGGGCGTAACGGAGCAGCACTTTGCCGGCTTCCGTCAGCCGCAACGGGCGCGAGCGCACGACGAGCAAACGCCCGACCTGCGCCTCCAGGCTGCGCAGCCGCTGCGAGACCGCGCTCTGGGTGATGGTCAGGCGCTGGGCGGCGCGCTCGAAGGCGCCTTCGTCGGCCAGGGCGGCCAGGCAGTCGAGTGCGGCGGGGTCGAGTTCTTTCATAAGCACTGCTAATGTATTCCGAGAAATACAAATGAAGCTTCTTGCTTCCAGGCCCGCTGCGGACAATTTGCGGTTGCATTGAAAAGCCCAAGGGAAGTCCCATGAAAGTCATCGTCCTCGGCGCCGGCATCATCGGCGTGGCCACCGCCTGGTACCTGCTGGAGCAGGGCCACGAGGTGACCGTGGTCGATCGCCAGTCCGACGCCGCGCTGGAGACCAGCTTCGCCAATGGCGCGCAGATCTCGGTCTGCTTCTGCGAGCCCTGGGCCAACGCCGGGGCGCCGCTGAAGGTCGCCAAATGGCTGCTCCGTGACGACTCGCCGCTGCTGTTCCGCCCGCGCCTGGAGCCGGCGCAGTGGATCTGGGGCCTGTCCTTCCTGAAGGAGTGCACGACGGCCGCCTTCGAGCGCAACGTCGAGCAGCTCGTGCAGCTGGGCCGCTACAGCCATGAAGCGCTGAAGGACGTGGTCGCCGCCACCGACATCGAATACAACCGCCTCGAGCGCGGCATCCTGCATTTCTTCTCGAGCCAGCAGGACTTCGACAACGGCGTCGAGGCCGCCAAGATCATGCAGAGCCACGGCGTGGACCGCCGCATCCTCGACCACGATCAGGTGCTGCAAGTGGAACCGGCGCTGGCGAACTTCCAGGGCCGCGTCTACGGCGGCACCTATACGCCGAGCGATGAGTCCGGCGACGCGCGCGTGTTCACGCAGAAGCTGGCGCAGAAGTGCATCGAGCGCGGCGCCGTGTTCCTGTTCGACCACGACATCGAGAGCCTGGACAAGGTCGGCGACGGCATCGCGTCCGTGCGCGTGCGCGATCGCGCCACCGGCCAGAAGCAGCTGCTCCGCGCCGACGCCTTCGTCAACGCCCTCGCCTCCTACGCGCCCGCGCTGATGAAGCCGCTGGGTGAGTTCCTGAACATCTATCCGGCCAAGGGCTACTCGGCCACGCTGCGGCTGAAGAAGCCTGAATCGGCCGCCGTGGTCAGCCTGCTCGACGACACGCGCAAGCTCGCGATCTCTCGGTTGGGCGACTACGTTCGCATCGCCGGCACGGCCGAAATGGCGGGCTTCAATCTCGACCTCGACAATCCCAAGTCGCGCACGCGCTGCGAGGCTTTGGTCAAGCGCTACGAGGAGCTGTTCCCCGGCGTGGCCGATCACTCCGAGCCCAACTTCTGGACCGGCCTGCGACCCAGCACGCCGAGCAACATTCCGTACATCGGCCGCTCCAAGCGCGCCTCCAACTTGTGGATCAACGCCGGCCACGGCACGCTCGGCTGGACGCACGGCGCCGGCTCCGGCAAGGCGCTGGCCGAGCTGATCGCGGGGCGCAAGCCGCATATCGATTTCGGGTTCTACAACGCGTAATCGGCGTACGGCCTTCGGGGGCCTAAAATCCGCGCCCCCATGAATACACCTTCCCACGCGCCCGCCTTCTGCGCCATCGACTTCGGCACCTCCAACTCCGCCATCGCCATTCCCAAGGGAATCGGCCAGAGCGGCATGACCCTGGTCGAGCTTGAGCCCGGCCAGCGCACCATGCCGACGGCGGTGTTCTATTACACCGAGGGCCGCGACGACCTCGACGGCCCGCCGCGCGCCTTCGGCCGTGCCGCCATGGCCGCCTACGTGGACGGCGTGGACGGCCGGCTGATGCGCTCGATGAAGAGCATCCTCGGCTCCAGCCTGATCGACCAGACCACCGACGTGGGCGGCGGCCGCGGCGTGAAGTACGCGGACATCGTGGCCGGCTACCTCAAGCGGCTGCGCAAGCTGGCCGGCAACCCGGAACGCGCGGTGCTCGGCCGGCCGGTGTTCTTCGTCGACGAAGAACCGGCGCGCGATGCGCAAGCGCAGGCCGCCCTCGAAGCCGCGGCCCGCGCCGTGGGTTTCAGCGAGATCCACTTCCAGTACGAGCCCATCGCCGCCGCCTTCGACTACGAGAGCCAGGTGGACAGCGAACGCCTCGTGCTGGTGGCCGACATCGGCGGCGGTACGTCCGACTTCTCGATCGTGCGCGTCGGCCCGGAGCGCATGCCGCGCCTGGACCGCTTCGACGACATCCTCGCCAACCACGGCTTGCACATCGCCGGCACGGACTTCGACCGCCACATCGAGCTGGCCAGCGTGCTGCGCGAGTTCGGCTACCGCGCGCTCGGCCCCGTGCGTGCGGACGGCACGCAGCGCGAAGTGCCGAGCGGCGTGTACTTCGACCTCGCCACCTGGCACCTGATCAACACGGTGTACAGCCCGCTGCGCATCGCCGAGTTGCGCCAAATGCGCACCTTCTACGCCAACGCCGACCACCACCGCCGCCTCATGACGGTGATGGAAGAGCGACTGGGCCACGAGCTGGCCTCGCGGGCGGAAGGCGCCAAGATCGCCATCTCGGGCGGCGAGGACACGACGATCGACCTCGGCCATGTTGAAACCGGCCTGACCGTCGACTTGAGCGCAGCCCGCGCCGTCGAGGCGCTGGACGCCGACCTGGAGCGCATCGTGCAAGCGGCGCGCGACACGGTGCAGCAGGCCGGGTTGAAGGCGGAGCAGATCGACGCGCTGTACTTCACCGGCGGCTCGACGGGCCTGACGCCGCTGGCGCAGCGCATTGCGGCGGAGTTCCCGTCAGCGCAAGCCGTTCGCGGCGACCGCTTTGCGTCAGTCGCAACGGGCCTGGGCCTGCACGCGTCGCGTCTATTCGCTTAAAGCTGCTGACGAGCGCGGCGGCGGGCGATCAGACCCACACCGACCAGCCCGCTCAACATCAGCACGTACGTGGACGGCTCAGGCACCGCAACGAGCGTGGCCACATAACCGCGCTCCACGCCGTTGAACATCGCCGTGCCGGTGATCGTGCCGTCGTCAGCGATGCTGCGGAACGTGGCGCCCAGCGTCTGCGAGAAGTCCCAGCCTTGGCCGTTCACGAGCAGGCTCTGCACCGAGTAGACCGTGCCATCGGCATACAGGAACGGCACCGAGCTGAGACCGCCCGGGCCGTAGTCCGAACCGACCACCCAGCCCTGAGCGTTCACACCGTTCGCCACGCCTTGATAAGTGTTGGGCAGCAGCGCGATCTGCTGCGCCACGCCATCGGGCGACCAGAGAACCGGCCGCGGCGTGGTGCCGCTGTCGCCCGCCACCCAGCCTTGGGCGTTGACGCCGAAGGCCAGGGCCTGCGCGTCACCGGACAAGCTGGGCAGCTCGGTCAGCACGCCCGTCACGCTGTTGTACGACACGGCCACCGTCGTGCTGAAGGTCGAGTTGCTGCCCACGCCGACGACGATGCCCGCGTCGTTGATGGCATACGCCGTCACCATGTGGTTGCCTGCACCGGACATCGCCGTGATCACCTGCGTGGCGCCGGTCTGGATGTTGAAGATCGTCCCCGATTCCTTGTCACCGCCGCCCATCGAGCCGACGGCCAGGCCCTTGTTGTTGATGCCGTAGGCGCGCCCGGCGGTCTGGCCGGTGGGCATGGCCAGCTGGCGGGCGACGCCGTTCTCCCAAACGACGGGCAGCGCGCCGCCGCGGTTGGAGGTGGTGGCCGCCAGGCCCACGCCGACGCCGCTGTCGTTCACGCCGTAGCCCCACACATAGTTGTGGCCCGCAAGGGTCGGCAACGTTGTCGCGCCTCCCGCCTCGGTCGACACGAAAGCAGACCAGGTGTTGGTGCTGGCATCGAGCGTGCGGCCGATCACCGCGTTGCCGCTGGTGGAGATGCCGTTGGACTGCGACCGCGCGTCCGCCGGGCCGACAGCCGTGATCACGTACTGCGGGGTTTGCGCCCAGGCCGTGGAGGTCAGCGCGGCGGACAGCGCCAGCAGGGAAAGAAGTCGAGAGATGACCATCGCGGAGCTCCTGGAATGCGTACGAAACGGCGCATGCTAGGGAGCGGTGCCGCGCTCACGCTCCGGGTCTCTCCGGGGGCGGTGCAAGAAGGAAGATTTCGGGACAGCGCTGCGGAGTTTTGCCCGTCACTCCTACAAGGCCCTTCAGCGCCGACGCGACACCGGGCCGCGACGCGGCGCGCCGGTGGGCTCCTTCTGCGGCCGCGTGATGTCCGCCAGCATCAGCACCGCGCTGACGATGCCTTCCACCGCGTCTTCCAGACTCGTCGGCGGCTCCAGCGATTCGATCTCTTCGAGCAGCTCATCGGCGTCTTCGAGATCGTCCGGGTCCAGGTGCATGAAGATCGAGGCCAGCGGCTCCAGCAGGGCTGCGGCGTCCTGGCGCATCAGGTCCGGGAAGATCTCGGTGGCCAGCGCGAAGCCGGCGACCCAGGGCAGCAGGATCTCGGACGGGTTTTCGGTGTCTTCGAGCTCGAACACCAGCGGGTCGAACCACTGGCGGCCGGCGATCGCGGCGTTGAGTTCGCTGTAGCGGCGCTTCACGAGGGCCAGCAGCGGCTTGGCGTCGAAGCTCTCGGGCGGCTTGCGGCCTTCCTCGGCGTCAAGGACGTTGATCGTCCAGAGGTGCGTGGGCACGGCCTTGGGCTGGAGCAGCACGCCGGTGAGGTAGCCGTCGAGCATGGACAGGTCGAGCGGCTCCAGCGGCGCGGGCACGGCGTCGAGCAGGTCTTCGAGCTGGCCGAGTTCCTTTTCGGACAGGGGCTGGACGCTCGCCTTCTCGACGGCTTGCGGCGCCGGTTTGGCACCGGGTCGCGCTGCGGGCTTGGCCCCAGGTCGAGCACCCGGCCGAGGGCCGGACTTCGGAGCGGACTTCGGCGCCGGTTTCGATGAGAAGGGCTTGTTCATGCCTCGATTGTCCTCGCCCTGAGCGCGCCCTTGATCACGAGCAGCAGAACCAGCACCGCGCCGGCCATCGGCGTCGACCACACGCCGCCCACCATCGGGCACATCAGCAGCGCGATCACGGCCAGCGGCGCGAGCCAGAACTCGTGCCGCGGCACGCAACGGCTGAGCACGAACAGCACCCACATCACGCCGAGATAGACCGCCGCACCAACCGCCACGGCCCAGGCGCTGGCGATCTCGTGCGGATGCTCGATCTGCGCCGCCAGCCCCGCCCCCACCGCCGCCGCAGCGCCGAAGACGAAGTAGTGGCCGTAACCCCAGATGATGGCGTTGCGGAAACGCGTGAGCAGGTGCTGGCTCGGGCGGTCGAAGTAGATCCACCACATCGAGATCAGCAGCAGCAGCCCACCGACGACCGTGGCGAGCCGCTCGGCATCCCGGCCGCCGCCTTCGTGCGCGGCGGCCACGCCCATCGAGAGCGAGCTGACCGCTTCGCCGAGCACGATCAGCGTCAGCAGGCCGTAGCGTTCGGCGATGTGGCCGGGGTGCCAGCTGGTCTCGCCCTTGCGCTCTGCCCAGATGGGCACGGCCAGTTCGGCGAGGGTGAGCGCGATGAAGGCAGGCCACCGCCACTCGGGAGGCAGCTGGAGAAACCCGATCCAGCCGCACTGCACGACGAAGATGCCCAGCGCGTAGCGACGCGCAGTGGTGCGCCCCTTCCCGTCGTGACGCGCGGCGCGCAGCCAGAGGACGATCATCGCCACCCGCATCAATACGTAGCCCGCGACCGGCAGCCGCAAATCTCCGCGCGCGAAGTCCGGCATCCCGGCCGCAAACACCAGCGCGCCGGCCATCAGCACGAAGACGACCAGGCGATACGGCACATCGTCGTTGTCATACGCCGAGGCGAACCAGGTGAAGTTCATCCAGGCCCACCAGAGCGCGAAGAAGGCGGCGAAGTAGACGCGCACCGCATCCACCACATGACCGCCGCCCAACCCGTGATGCAGGCTCGCCGCGGCCTGCGCCACGGCGACGACCATCACCAGGTCGAACATCAGCTCCAGCGGCGTGGAGGCGCGGTGGTGTTCGCTGCGCGAACGGGCCGGCATGGGCAGGCGCCAGCGCACGGGAATTGCCGCGGCGGCCTCGGTAGGATGGTGTTCACTCATGGGCCCGAATGTTGCACCAATGACCATCCTGACAACAGAGCGTTTGCGCCTCGTGCCGTTTGACGACGATCACTTCGAGGGCTTGTACGACATGAACCGCGACCCCGAGGTGATGCGCTACATCACCGGCACGCCGGAGACGCCCGAATACACCCGCGAGGTGATCGCCCGGGTGAAGGCGCGCTGGGCCGAGTGGGGTTACTCGTGGTGGAGCTTCTTCGAGCTGGACGAAGCGGGCGAGCGGGGCGCGCTGGTCGGCGCCGGCTGCATCCAGCACCTGGGCCGCGACAAGGCCAACCCGCACGAGACCGGCTGGCGGCTGCGGCGCGACCGTTGGGGACGCGGCTACGCCTCGGAGGCCGCGCGCGCCATGGCAGCCTTTGCTTTCGAGACCGTGAAAGCGCCCGAGCTGGTCGCCGTCTGCCAGCCGGCCAACACCGCCTCCTCACATGTGATGGAAAAACTGGGCATGCACTATCGTGGTGAACAGCGCTGGTATGACATGGACTGCGCGGTCTACGGCATGTCGTCCGATGAGTGGTGCGCACTCCACACCGCACGCCGTTAGTAAATCCCCTTGCTTGCGCCCCTGGGTCAGCATCTACAGTCCGGCGAATGAGCGAAGAGCTGATCCTGGAGACAAGGGGCTTGAGCAAGGACTTCAAGGGTTTCACGGCCGTGGACGGCGTGAACCTGCAAGTCCGGCGCGGGCACATCCACGCGCTGATCGGCCCGAACGGCGCCGGCAAGACCACCTGCTTCAACCTGCTGACCAAGTTCCTCGAACCCACGCGCGGCAGCATCCACTTCGAGGGTGAAGACATCACCCGCGAGAAGCCGGCCCGCATCGCCCGGCGCGGCGTGATCCGCAGCTTCCAGATCTCGGCCGTGTTCCCGCATTTGACCGTGCTGGAGAACGTGCGCATTGGCCTGCAGCGCTTCACTGGCACGAGCTTTCACTTCTGGCGCGGGCTTTCCGGGCTGAAGCAGCTGGACGCGCGCGTGATGGAGTTGCTGGAGTTCGTCGATCTGCAATCGATGGCCCACCTCAAGGCCGGCGAGCTGCCCTACGGCCGCAAGCGCGCGCTGGAGATCGCCACGACGATGGCGATGGAGCCCAAGCTGATGCTGCTCGATGAACCGACGCAAGGCATGGGCTCGGAAGACGTCGAGCGCGTCACCGCCCTGATCAAGCGCGTGGCGGAAGGCCGCACGGTGCTGATGGTGGAGCACAACATGAAGGTCGTCTCGCGCATCGCCGACCGCATCACGGTGCTGGCGCGCGGCGCGGTGCTGGCCGAGGGCGACTACAACACCGTCTCGCGCCATCCCGGCGTGCTCGAAGCCTACATGGGCAGCGAGAGCGTCGAACTGGAAGGTGCGCACTGATGAGCACGCCTGCGCTCGAAGTCAAGGACCTCCACGCCTGGTACGGCGAGAGCCACATCCTGCACGGCATCAACCTCAGCGTGCAGCCCGGACAGGTCGTCACCCTGCTCGGCCGCAACGGCGCCGGCCGCACGACCACGCTGCGCGCGCTGATGGGCCTGACCGGCGCCCGCAAGGGCTCGGTCAAGATCCATGGCACCGAAGCGATCAACCTCGCCACGCACCGCATCGCGCACCTGGGCCTCGGCTATTGCCCGGAGGAGCGCGGCATCTTCGCCAGCCTCTCCACCGAGGAGAACCTGCGCCTGCCGCCGCTGCTGAAATCCGCCCGCGGCAAGGTGATGAGCGAGGCCGAGATCTACGCCATGTTCCCGAACCTCTCCGAGCGCCGCAACAGCCCCGGCACACGGCTCTCGGGCGGCGAGCAGCAGATGCTGGCCGTGGCGCGCATCCTGCGCACGGGCGCCGACATCCTGCTGCTGGATGAAATCTCGGAAGGCCTCGCGCCCGTGATCGTCCAGGCCCTCGCCCGCATGATCACGGCCTTGAAACAGGCCGGCTTCACCATCGTCATGGTGGAGCAGAACTTCCGCTTCGCCGCGCCGCTGGCGGACCATTTCTACGTGATCGAGCATGGACAGGTGGTGGAGTCCTTCTCCGCTGCCGAACTGCCCGCCAAAAAGGCCTTGCTCGACGAATTGCTCAGTGTGTGAATTCCATCTTTTCTTGAGGAGACGACCATGAAGAAAAAGACACTTGCACTCGCAGCCCTGGCTGCCACCGCCGCCATGGGCAGCGCCCACGCCCAGATCTCGGGCGACGTGATCAAGATCGGCATGCTGACCGACCTCTCCGGCGTCTACGCCGACATCGACGGCCCCGGCGGCGTCGAAGCCATCAAGATGGCCATCGCCGACATGAAGGGCATGGCCGCCGGCAAGAAGATCGAGTTCATCTACGCGGACCACCAGAACAAGGCCGACGTGGCCTCCGCCAAGGCCCGCGAGTGGTTCGACACGCAGGGCGTGGACATGCTGATCGGCGGCACCAACTCGGGCACGGCGCTGGCGATGGCCACCGTGGCGGCCGAGAAGCACAAGCCCTTCATCGTCATCGGCGCCGGCTCGGCCCGACTGACGAACGAGGCCTGCACGCCCTACACCATCCACTACGCCTACGACACCGTCGCGCTGGCCCGCGGCACCGTCGTCCCGATGGTCAAGGGCGGCGGCAAGAACTGGTACTTCCTGACGGCCGACTACGCCTTCGGCGCCTCGCTGCAGGCCGATGCCACCGAAGTGATCACCAAGGCCGGCGGTAAGGTGGTGGGCTCGGTCAAGCACCCGCTCAACGCCAGCGACTTCTCCTCCTTCCTGCTGCAAGCCCAAGGCAGCGGCGCGCAGATCCTGGGCCTGGCCAACGCCGGCGGCGACACCGTCAACGCCGTCAAGGCCGCCACGGAATTCGGCATCACCAAGTCCATGAAGATGGCCGGTCTGCTGATGTTCATCTCCGACGTGCATTCGATCGGCGTGAAGACCGCCGAGGGCATGTACCTGACCGACAGCTGGTACTGGAACCAGTCGCCCGAGGCCCGCGAGTGGTCGCGCCGCTACTTCGAGAAGATGAAGAAGATGCCGTCCTCGCTGCACGCCGCCGACTACTCCGCGGTGACGAACTACCTCAAGGCCGTGGACAAGCTCAAGACCGACGACGGCGACAAGGTGATGGCCGCGCTGAAGTCCACGCCGGTGAAGGACTTCTACAGCAGCGGCACGATCCGCAAGGAAGACGGCCGCTACGTGCACGACATGTTCCTCTTCCAGGTCAAGAGCCCGAAGGAGTCCGTCGAACCGTGGGATTACTTGAAGGTCGTGACGCGCATTCCCGGCGACGAGGCGTACACCAAGCTCTCCGAGTCGAAGTGCCCGCTGGTGAAGAAGTGAAATGACTGAGGTCTTCGGTATTCCATTGCCCGCGTTCATGGGCCAGCTCCTGCTGGGCCTCGTGAACGGCTCGTTCTACGCCATGCTCTCGCTGGGCCTGGCGGTGATCTTCGGCATGCTCAACATCATCAACTTCGCCCACGGGGCGCTGTACATGATGGGCGCCATGCTGGCCTGGATGGGCATGGAATACCTGGGCCTCAACTACTGGATCATGCTGGTCGTGGCGCCGCTCGTGGTCGGCGTGCTGGGCCTCCTGATCGAGCGGTTGCTGCTGCGCTGGCTCTACAAGCTCGACCACCTCTACGGCCTGCTGCTGACCTTCGGCATCACGCTCGTGATGGAAGGGCTGTTCCGCAGCTTCTACGGCGTGTCGGGCCAGCCTTACGACGTGCCGCCGGAGCTGGCGGGCGCCATCAACGTCGGCTTCATGTTCCTGCCGAAGTACCGCGCCTGGGTCGTGGTGGCCTCGCTGGTGATGTGCTTCGCGGTGTGGGCGCTGATCGAGAAGACGCGGCTCGGTGCGCTGCTGCGCGCCGGCACGGAGAACCCGCGGCTGGTGCAGGCTTTCGGCGTGAACGTGCCGGTGATGGTTTCGCTGACCTATGCGGGTGGCGTGGCGCTGGCGGCATTTGCCGGCGTGCTCGCCGCGCCGATCATCCAGGTCTCGCCGCTGATGGGCTCGAACCTGATCATCGTGGTCTTCGCCGTCGTCGTGATCGGCGGCATGGGCTCGATCCTCGGCGCCATCCTCACGGGGCTGGGCCTGGGCGTGATCGAAGGCCTCACGCGCGTGTTCAAGCCCGAGGCGTCCAACGTCGTCGTGTTCGTCGTGATGGCGCTGGTGCTGCTGGCCCGCCCGGCCGGCCTGTTCGGGAAGGAGCGCTGAAGCATGACGGGCGACCGCAAACAACTGCTGGGCTACACGGCGATGTTCATCGCCATCGCCCTGCTGCCTGCGCTCGGCGCATATCCGATCTTCGTGATGAAGGTGCTCTGCTTCGCGCTGTTCGCGTGTGCGTTCAACCTGCTGATCGGGTTCACCGGGTTGCTGAGCTTCGGCCATGCGGCCTTCCTCGGCGCGGCTGGTTATGCCTGCGGCCATGCGGTGAAGATGTGGGGCTTCCCGCCGCTGCTGGGCCTGCTGTTCGGCGCGGGTTGCGCGGGCCTGCTGGGCCTGGTCTTCGGCCTGCTGGCGATTCGCCGCTCGGGCATCTACTTCGCGATGATCACGCTCGCGCTGGCGCAGATGGTCTATTTCTTCTTCCTGCAAGCGCCGTTCACCGGCGGGGAAGACGGCTTGCAGCAGGTGCCGCGCGGCCAACTGCTCGGGCTCGATCTGGGCAACGACCTGACGCTCTACTACGTCGTGCTGGCGATCTTCATCGCCGCCTTCGCGCTGATCCGCCGCACGGTGCATTCGCCGTTCGGTCAGGTGCTCACGTCGATCCGCGAGAACGAGGCGCGTGCGATCTCGCTCGGCTACGACGTCGACCGCTTCAAGCTACTCGCCTTCGTGCTCTCGGCTGCGCTCGCGGGCCTGGCCGGCGCCACCAAGACACTGGTGCTCGGCTTCGCCACGTTGACCGACGCGCTCTGGACCACCTCCGGCGCCGTGATCCTCATGACGCTGGTCGGCGGCATGGGCACCATGACCGGCCCGATGGTCGGCGCGCTCGTGGTCGTGATGCTGGAGAACAAGGTCGGCGAGCTCGGTAACGCCCTCGCTGCACTGACCGGCATCGCCTGGTTCCAGGGCCTGGGCGAGGCGGTGAGCCTCGTGACGGGCCTGATCTTCATCGTCTGCGTGCTGGCCTTCCGGCGCGGCATCGTGGGCGAGGCCGTGGCGCTGTTCGAGAAGCTGCGCGGGCCGGCCACGAAGGCCGGCTGACGCGGCCTCCGCTCAACCGGCCAGGCCGACGTACACCTCTTGCGTGTCGTCGTAGTTGTCGATGGCCGCGAGGAAGGCTTCCACCTCTTCCAGCTCCGCCGCGCCGAGGCCCGTCACCGGGTTCTTGGGGCGGTAGCCGATCTTGGCCGAGGTCACCGTGAAGCCTTGAGCCGGCAGCGCGCGGCTGACCAGGTCCAGATCGGCGGCATCGGTGATGAACAGCGCCGGGCTTTCGGCATCCGGCGCGGGCTCGAAGTCCTGCGCGCCGGCTTCGATGGCGGCCATCTCCACGTCAGCGCCGGCCGCAGCGGGCGAGGCCTCGATCAGGCCCACGTGGTCGAAGTCCCAGGACACCGAACCGGCCGCGCCGAGCTGGCCCTTGCGGAACAGCACGCGGATCTCGCTGATCGTGCGGTTGACGTTGTCGGTCAGGCACTCAACGATCAAAGGCACGCGGTGCGGAGCGAAGCCCTCGTAGGTCACGCGCTCGTAGTGGACGTTCTCGCCGGTCAGGCCCGCGCCCTTCTTGATCGCGCGCTCCAGCGTGTCCTTGGGCATCGAGGCCTTCTTGGCCGCGTCCACCCACATGCGCAGGCGCGGGTTCATGTCAGGGTCAGCGCCGCTGCGTGCGGCCAGGATGATTTCCTTGGACAGCTTGGTGAAGATGCGGCCCTTGGCGTTGGCAGCGATGTCCTTGTGTTTTGCTTTCCACTGTGCGCCCATGGCGGCTCTCTCCTTCTGGTCAGACCCGGATTGTCGCCTCGGCGCCGGCACAATTGCAGCCCATGAGTTCTCCGTCGCGCCTGTCCCTGTACCTCGACCTCATCCGCTGGAACCGCCCGGCGGGCTGGCTGCTGCTGCTCTGGCCCACGCTTTCCGCGCTGTGGATGGCGGCCGACGGCTTCCCCGGCTGGCACCTGCTGTTCGTCTTCACCGCCGGCACGGTGCTGATGCGCTCGGCCGGCTGCTGCGTCAACGACGTGGCGGACCGCGAGTTCGACAAGCATGTGAAGCGCACCGCGCAGCGGCCCGTGACCAGCGGGAGGATCTCGCCCAAGGCCGCGCTGCTCTTCGGTGCGCTGCTCGCCTTCGTCGCCTTCCTGCTCGTGCTGACGACGAACGCGCCGACGATCCTGCTCTCCTTCGCCGCGCTGGCCGTGGCGATCTTCTACCCGTTCACCAAGCGCTTCATCTCGATGCCGCAGGCCGTGCTCGGCGTGGCCTTCTCGTTCGGCATTCCGATGGCGTTCTCGGCCACGCTTGGCTCCGGCGAATGGAGCCTCTCAGCGATCAATTCCGCCGTGCCGCGCGGCGCCTGGGCGCTGCTGGTGGCCAACCTGTTCTGGGTGCTGGCCTACGACACCGAATACGCGATGGTCGACGCCGACGACGACATCCGCATCGGCATCGAGACCTCGGCGCTGACGCTCGGCCGCTTCGTCGTGCCGGGCATCATGGCCTTCTACGCGATCTGCCTGCTGATGTGGACCTGGCTCGGCATGCACTTCGGCATGCACGGCGTGTTCCTGCTCGGCGTGGCCACGGCAGCGGCGCAGGTGGTGTGGCACTACCGGCTGATCCGCACCAAGACGCGGGAAGGCTGCTTCAAGGCCTTCCGCTTGAATCACTGGTTAGGGTTCTCGCTGTTTGCGGGGACGGCGCTGGATCTCGCGCTGCGGTGATTCCGGCGCGGCAGCGGCCACCGAGTCGCGCCAGCTGACCGAGATCGGGAAGTTGCGCAGCACCGGCAGCTCCAGCCCATATCGCCGATTGAGCAGCCAGTGCAGCCCCGCCTGCGTGACCTCGCGCGTCGGAATGTGGACCGAACTCAGGCGCGGCGTGGTGAACACGGAACCCGGGTTGTCGTCGTAGCCGAGCACGGAAACTTCGTCCGGCACCTTGACGCCCGCCGCTTGCAGACTGGCCATCAAGCCCATCGCCATTTCGTCGTTGGCGCAGAAGACTGCGGTGAACCGCTTGCCTGAAGCCAGAGCCTCTACGCCGGCCTGCCAGCCCGATTGCGTGGAGAAGTCGCCGCGCAGTTCGAGCACTCGCTTGGCCGGCACGCCACCTTCGGCGAGGCCCGCCATGAAGCCACGAATACGCGCGATGTTGTCGGGCGATGTCGCCGGGCCCGAAAGCACGGCGATGTCACGGTGATGGTGGCGCAGCAGGGCCTGCGCGGCCATGCGGCCGGCTTCGTCGTGGTCGACGCTGAAGCACTGCTCGGCTATTTTGGGGAAGGCCGAGTTGATGATGGCCACGTAGGGCGCCGCGTCCTTCAGCGAGCGCACGTCCACGTCCTTGATCAGGTTCGAGAACACCATCAGCCCGTCGCACTCGCGCTCGATCAGAAAGCGCATGCCGAGCACCGCTTCCTCGCGCTCGTCCTGCCCGTCCTGGCCGAAGGCGGCGACCATGTGCAGGCCCTGCGCGCGCAGCGTCTTGTCGATCACCTGCAGGACGGTCGTGTAGTACGTGCCCTTGAGGAACGGGATGTAGACGCCGATCGTCTGCGAGGCGCCCGTCATCAGGCTGCGCGCGGCGCGTGAGGGCTTGAAGTCCAGCTCCTCGATCACGCGGCGCACCTTCTCCGCTGTAGCGGGCGCGACCGAGCCCTTGCCGCTGAGTACGCGCGAGGCGGTGCCCACGCCGACGCCGGCGAGCTTTGCAACGTCTTTGATCGTGGCCATGGCGTCGTCAGTTCAGGCAGCCGCCGGCAGGATCGGGCACGTCCGCCGGGCTCGTGGCCGCGGCCTGCTCATCACCCGAAAGTCCGCCGCCGATCGGCATCCACACGCCCTCTTTCGCCGAGGTCGAGAATTGACACGGCTGGCCCGGCCACGGGAACGGCAGGCGGCCGGTGAAGCGGTTCGGCTTGCCGGAGGCGGGCATCACCAGCATGTCGGCCAGACCGTTGCCTTCGGTGCCCGGCAGCCAGGCGGCGATGAAAGCATCAGAGCGCGTGGCGAGGTCGTTCACGTAGAGCGGCCTGCCGGAATAGAGCATCGTGACGACCGGCTTGCCCCAGGCTTTGGCGCGGTCGAGCACGGCGAGGTCGGCGGGATAGCGCACGCTGTGGCGCAGGCTCTGCGTGCCCTTGATGTCGCCGGCGCCTTCGGCGTAAGGCTTCTCACCGATCACGGCGATGACTGCGTCGAAGCCTTGCGCATCGGCGCGCTTCGCATCGACATCGAAGACCACATGGTCTGCGCCGAGCGCGCTGCGCAGCGCGGCGAGCGCCGTCTGGCCCTGCGGGAAGTCGGCGTTGGTCGTGTCCTCGCCCATCCAGGTCTTGCTCCAGCCGCCCGTCTGCTTGGAGAGGTTGTCGGCGGCCGAGCCGACCACCAGCACGCGGGCCGTGCGCGGCAGCGGCAGCAGACCTGGCTGATTCTTCAGCAGCACGAGCGATTCGCGAACCGCGCGGCGCGCAAGCGCCTGCGTTTCGGCATTCGATTGCGCGGCCTGCAGATCACCGGCCGGCGCTGCGAAAAGACGCTTCAGATCGGCCGGCATCGCGCCCTTCGTCGCGGCCAATCCGGCTCGCAGTTTCACGCGCAGGATGCGGCGAACGGCATCGTCGATGCGGGCTTGCGGGATGCGCCCATCCTTCACGTCCTGCAGCGTGTTCTTGATGAAGCTGCGCCAGTCCTTGGACAGCATGATCATGTCCACTCCGGCGTTGATCGCTTGCGGGCAGTGGTCGTTGGCGCAACCCGGCACCTGGCCCACGCCATCCCAATCGCTGATCACGAAGCCGTCGAAACCCAGGCGCCCCTTGAGCACATCGGTCAGCATCAGGTGGCTGCCGTGCATCTTGCCTTCGCCATCGATCTGCACGCTGTCCTGCCAGCTGTTGAACGAGGCCATCACCGTCTGCACGTGCGCGTCGAGCGCGCCGTAGTAGCCGGGGCCATGGCGCAGCGCGAGGTCCGCGAAGCTCGTACGCGTGAGGCCCTGGTCCACACCATGCGTCGTGCCGCCGTCGCCGACGTAGTGCTTGGCCGTGGCGACCACACCGCGGCCCTGGCCTTCCATCAAGCCATCCTGCAAGCCTTCGACTTCCGCCTTGCCGAGCTCGCGCACCAGCGCCGGATCGGCGCCGTAACTCTCGTACGTACGACCCCAGCGCACGTCCTGCACGACGGCCAGCGTCGGCGCGAACACCCACTGGATGCCGGCCGCGCGCACGGCCGCCGCATTGGCACGGCCGAAGTCGCGCACCAGCTCGGCATCGTGCGTGGCACCCATCGCCGTGTGATGCGGGAACAGCGTGGCGCCGTGGATGTTGTTGTTGCCGTGCACGGCGTCGATGCCCCAGATCAGCCCGATGCCGGGCGTGGCCGCAAGCGAAGCACGCTGGTACTGGATCGACAGATCGCGCCACGCGGCAACCTTCGCCATCCGGTCCTTGCCCGGCCACGAGCCGCCGCCGTTGAGCACGCTGCCGATCGCGTATTCGCGCACCTCGGCCGGCGTGATCGTCTGGATTTCGGCCTGCGTCATCTGGCCGATCTTCTGCTTCAGCGTGAGCTTGGAAAGCAGCTGCTCGACCTGCGCTTCGAGCGCTGCATCCCGAGGGGCGGCCGCACGCGCCGGCCACACCTCGATCTGCGCCGTCTCGGCATTTGCAGCAAACACCGACAACATCGCAGACAGGGTTGTCAGGGCAAGAAAACAACGGGCGGATTTCGAACGCGGCGTGCGGATCATGCGTGGGCCTTGAGAGTGAGGACGGGACGATAGAGCCATTTGCGGCCTTCCAACAATTTCGGACCCTGAGGCCTTCCCGGTTGACAAACGCTGCCGCGCTCCGCTCAAATCGCATTCAGATTGGAAACGGTTCCAAATCATTTCCAACTAGGGACGACCCGAGGGCATGGCACATCAAGCAGAGGCCAGCACCCCGGGCGCCACATCCGATACACAGGAGACAAGACATGGCCCTTTCCCATTTCGCGCGTCGCCCGGTGCAGCGCACCTCGGCCGCTTTCCTTCGTCGCCCGCAACTCACGCCCGTCGCGGCGGTGTGTGCGGGTTTGCTGGCCGTAACGCCCGCCTTCGCGCAGGACAACCCGACCACGGAAAAGCTGGACACCGTCACGGTGACCGGCATCCGCCAGTCCATCGAGAACTCGATCGCGCTCAAGCGCAATTCGGATTCGGTGGTCGAGGCGATCACTGCGGAAGACATCGGCAAGCTGCCCGACATTTCGATCGCCGAATCCATCTCGCGCCTGCCAGGCCTGGCCGCGCAGCGGGTCAACGGCCGCGCGCAGAGCATCGCGATCCGCGGCATGTCCACGGACTTCGCCGGTACCCTGCTCAACGGCCGTGAACAGACGACCACGGGCACCAACCGCGGCGTCGAGTTCGACCAGTACCCGGCGGAACTGATGTCCTCGGTCGTCGTGTACAAGACGCCCGACGCCACGCTGACCGGCCAGGGCATCTCCGGCACGGTCGACCTGCGCACCGTGCGCCCGCTGGACATCTCCTCGCGCACCATCGCGCTCAACGCGCGGGCCGAGCACAACTCGCTGGGCGACCTGAACCACGGCTACGGTGGTACCGATGCCAACGGCAAGCGCGCCAGCGTCTCCTACATCGACCAGTTCGCCAACCGCACGATCGGCGTGGCCCTGGGCTTCGCCCACCTCGATTCGCCGGGCCAGGAACTGCACTACAAGGCCTGGGGCTTCCAGACCGACGACAACTGCGTGCAGCATCCGGAGTGGGGCTGCAACCCGGTCACCGGCGCCACGCCGGGCTCGGCCTACTACATGAGCGGCTTCGAGGCGGCCACCTTCTCGCGCAACGACAAGCGCGACGGCCTGATGGGCGTGCTCGAGTACAAGCCGCACAAGGACTTCCACAGCACGGTCGACCTCTACTATTCGAAGTTCAAGCAGACCGAAGTGATGCGCGGCCTGATGGGCTCGATCGGCGACGGCTGGGGCGTGCCGGGCAGCGTGTTCTCGAACATCAAGACCACGCCGGTCGGCACCGGCTCGCTGGTGACCTCGGGCACCACGACGATGGCGCCCAACATGGTCGTGCGCAACGACTACAACATGCGTGACGACACGCTCAAGGCGCTGGGCTGGAACACCGAAGCCAAGCTCGGCACCTGGACCGCCATCGCCGACCTGAGCTACTCCAGCGCCAAGCGCGTCGAGTCGCTGTTCGAGACGTATGCCGGTACCGCCGCCTCGCCGACGGTCACGTTCAACATCCCGACGACCTCGGACTTCGCGAGCTTCTCCTCCAACGCCAACTTCGCCGATGCCAACAGCGTCGCGCTGACGGACCCGGCCGGCTGGGGCCATGACGGCCGCAAGCAGCTCACCTCGCAGAACGACGTGATGAAGAACGCGCGTCTGACCCTGCGCCACGAGCTCGGCTGGATCTTCCCCTCCATCGACGTGGGCGTGAACTTCAACAAGCGCGACAAGACGCGTGACTTCAACGTCTTCTTCGCCACCTTGAAGAACGGCGGCACGCGCCAGACGCTGGCTTCCGGTGATGTGCTGCCGAGCAGCAGCCTGTCCTTCGTCGGCCTGCCGGGCGTGCTGTCGTACGACGTCAACGCCGTGGCGGACAAGTACTACACGATGACGCAGAACCTGAGCCTGGGCCCGACGGGCGACCTCTCGCACGACTTCGGCGTGCACGAGCGCATCGTCACCGGCTTCGCCAAGGCCGACATCGACACCAACTGGGGCGGCGTGCCCGTGCACGGCAACCTGGGCCTGCAGTACATCCACACCAAGCAGGATTCCAACGCCTTCGCCTTCGACCCGAACGGCGGCGCGGTGATCGGCTCCGTGGACCCCGGCACCAGCTATGGCAACGTGCTGCCCAGCCTGAACCTGGTCGGCGACATCGGCGGCAACCGCACGCTGCGCTTCGGCCTGGCCAAGGAGATGATGCGTCCGCGCATCGACGACATGAACGCGTCGTCCTCGGCCGGCGTGAGCACCACGACCAACCTCTGGAGCGGCAGCGGCGGCAACCCCAAGCTCAAGCCCTGGCTGGCCACGGCGGTGGACATCTCGCTGGAACAGTACTTCGGCAAGCGCAGCTACGTGGCCGGCGCGCTGTTCTACAAGAAGCTGCAGACCTATATCTACAACAGCACGATCCCGTACGACTTCTCCGGTTACGTCAACCCGACGCCGACCGTGCAGCCGGTCACCAACATCGGCCAGTACAGCACGCAGGCCAACGGCACGGGCGGCAACATGCGCGGCGCGGAACTGAGCGCCGTGCTGGACGGCACGCTGATCTCGCAGGCGCTGGACGGCTTCGGTGTGCAGGCGACCTACTCGTTCACCGACAGCTCGATCAAGGCCAACGGCCCGCTGAACACGTCCACCTGGCAGTCGCTGCCGGGCCTGTCCAAGCGCGTCGCCAACCTGCAGCTGTTCTATGAAAAGTACGGCTTCTCGTTCCGCATCAGCGACCGCTACCGCTCGGACTTCCGCGGCGAATACACCTCGCTGTTCGGCAACACCTCGGTGCTGCGCACGCTGGCCCAGAACATCGTGGACGTGCAGACGAGCTACGAGTTGCAAGGCGGGCCGGCCAAGGGGCTGCAGTTCCTGTTCCAGGTCGTGAACCTCACCAACACGCCCGACCGCAACGTGCAGGACGGCGACGGCTTCGGCGGCGCCGTCACCGCGCCGCAGGAGTACAACAAGTACGGTCGCACCTATCTGTTCGGCGTGAACTACAAGTTCCAGTAAGGTTGCTCCTTACTCCTTGGAGGCCGCGCCCGGCGTCCGCGCTGGTCGCGGCCTCGTTTTCAAGATTCATCTACGCGCTCAGTGCGCTGAATTTCATGGTTACTCCGACGACCCCACCCGTTCCCCAGCGTTCCGACTTCGGCAAAGATTTCCTGTGGGGCGTCTCCACCTCTTCGTTCCAGATCGAAGGCGCCGGCCAGGAAGACGGCCGCGGCGAATCGATCTGGGACCGCTTCTGCAACGAGCCCGGCCGCATCCGCGACGGCTCCAACGGCCTGGTCGCCTGCGACCACTACCACCGCTGGCCGCAGGACCTGGACATGGCGCAGAGCCTGGGCGTCAACGCCTACCGCTTCTCGATCGCCTGGCCGCGCATCCTGCCGCAAGGCCGCGGTGCGGTGAACGCCAAGGGCCTCGAGTTCTATGACCGGTTGGTGGACGGCATGCTCGCCCGCGGCCTGCAACCCTGGGCCACGCTGTACCACTGGGACCTGCCCACGCCGCTGCAAGATCAGGGCGGCTGGAAGAACCGCGACACGGTGGCCGCGTATCTCGAATACACCGATCACATCACGCGCAAGCTCGGTGATCGCGTCAAGCACTGGATCACGCACAACGAACCCTGGTGCTCGTGCATCATGGGCTACTACGAGGGCGTGCACGCGCCGGGTGAAACGAACCTGGCCGGCGCGCTGCAGGCCAACCACCACGTGTTCCTCTCGCACGGTCAGGCGATCCCGCTGATCCGCAAGAACGTACCGGGCGCGCAGGTCGGCATCACGCTCTCGCTGCACCCGATCGCCTCGGCCAGCGACAGCCCCGAAGACCTCGCCGCGCAGAAGCGCCATGACGGCATCCGAAACCGCTGGTTCCTCGATCCGCTGTTCGGCCGCGGCTACCCGGAAGACACGCTCAAGCTCTTCGGTGCGAATGCCCCTGTCGTCCAAGCGGGCGATTTCGAGGCGATCGCGACGTCGACCGATTTCTTGGGCGTGAACTACTACTTCCCGGAAGAGGTGCGTCACAACGAGACAGCCGAACCTGCGCAGGTCGAACTGGTCCACAAGCCAGGCGTGGAACGCACCGGCTTCGGGTGGGAAGTCTCCCCGCAAGGCCTCGTGGACCTGCTGACGCGGATACAGCGCGATTACAAGCCGGCCCGGGTCATGCTGACCGAAAACGGCTCGACCTTCGAGGACGAAGTGCGCCCCGACGGCACGATTGCTGACGCTGAACGTAAGCGTTACCTTCAGCGGCATCTGGCGGCGGTTCTCGATGCCATGAAACAAGGTGTTCCCGTAGAGGGCTACTTCGCATGGAGCCTGCTGGACAACTTCGAGTGGGCGGAAGGGTATCTGCGGCGTTTCGGGCTGGCGTATGTGGACTACGCTACGCAAGCCCGCATCTGGAAGGACAGCGGGCGTTGGTATTCCAGCTTCCTGCGAGAACAGAAATGAAGAGACAAGCCCTGCTGCTGACAGCCACCGTGCTGGCAGCTTCCATCGCCGCATCGAACGCCCAAGCCCAGACCAAGCCCGCCGGCCCTCCGCTGAAAGCTGAAGTTATTCATTGGTGGACCTCGGGCGGTGAATCGGCCGCCGTGAAGACGCTGGCCGACGCCTACCGCGCCGCTGGCGGCGAATGGCAGGACACGGCGATCGCACTCGGCGAGCAGGCGCGCTCGGTGGCGATCAACCGCATCATCGGCGGCAAGGCGCCGACGGCTGCGCAGTTCAACACCACCAAGCAGTTCTACGACATCGTCGACCAGGGCCTGCTGAACAATGTGGACGACGTGGCGATCCGCGACGGCTGGGACAAGTTCCTGCCCGAGGTCGTGCTCAACGTCATCCGCGTCAAGGGCCACTACTACGCGGCGCCGGTGAACATCCACATGCCGGCATGGGCGTGGACCTCGAAGGCCGCCTTCAAGAAGGCCGGCATCAAGGACGACCCCAAGACGATGGACGAGCTGTTCGCCGACCTGGACAAGCTCAAGGCCGCCGGCATCGTGCCGCTGGCGCATGGCGGCCAAGGCTGGCAGGACAACACGGTGTTCACCTTCGTACTGAGCAACGTGGGTGGCCGCGAGCTGTACCTGAAGCTGTTCCGCGACCGCGACCCCGCCGCCATCAAGTCCGACGCGTTCAAGAACGTGCTGCTGACCTTCAAGCGCCTGCACAACTACGTGGACAAGGGCTCGCCGGGCCGCAACTGGAACGACGCCACCGCCATGATCATCACCGGCCGCGCCGGCATCCAGATCATGGGCGACTGGGCCAAGGGCGAGTTCAGCCTCGCCAAGCAGGAAGCGGGCAAGGACTACGGCTGCGTGGCCGGCTTCGGGCCGAAATCGCTGTACGTGATCCAGGGCGATGTGATGGTGTTTCCGCGCACGAGCGACCCGAAGCAGGTCGCCGCGCAGAAGCTGCTGGCCAGCGTGATCACCAATCCGCAGACGCAGGTGGCCTTCAGCATGAAGAAGGGCTCGGTGCCGATCCGCACCGACGTGGATGCGTCGAAGATGGACGTTTGCGCGCAGGCGGGTCTGGCCATCCTGAAGGACAAGTCGCGCCAGATCGGCAACGGTGAGTCCTACATCACGCCGGACCAGAACGGCGCCTTGCAGGACGTGATCTCGAACTACTGGAACCGCGACATCCCGGTCGAGAAGGTCCAGAAGGACATCATCGCGGCCTTGCGCGATTGAGGCTGCCGCAATGAAGAGACTGCTCAGGCAGATCACGCCGTGGACGGCGCTGCTGCCGCTGGCCGCCACCGTGCTGGTCGGCTACCTCGGAGCGGCCGTCTGGTCGCTCTACATCTCGATGACGAGTTCGCGGACCTTCCCGTCCACGAACTTCGTCGGCCTGGAGCAATACGAGCGCCTGTTCGACAACGAACGCTGGATGCTCGCGCTGCACAACCTCGCGATCTATGGCGTGCTGTTCATTCTCGCCTGCGTGGTGATCGGCTTCCTGCTCGCGGTGTTCATCGACCAGAAGGTGCGCGGCGAAGGCGTGCTGCGCGTGGCCTTCCTCTATCCCTACGCGATGTCCTTCGTCGCCACCGGCCTCGTGTGGCAATGGGTGCTGAACCCCGAGAGCGGCTTGCAGAACGCGATGCAGCAACTCGGCTGGAAGGACTTCACCTTCGACTGGATCATCGACCAGGACAAGGCGATCTACACGATCGTGATCGCCAGCGTGTGGCAAGGCGCGGGGCTGGTGATGGCGCTGATGCTGGCCGGCCTACGCGGGATCGATGAGGAGATCTGGAAGGCGGCGCGCCTGGACGGCATCCCGGCCTGGCGCGTGTACCTCTCGATCGTGCTGCCGATGCTCGGCCCGACGCTCGCCACCGTTTTCGTGCTGCTCTCCACCGCTGTCGTGAAAGCCTTTGACGTCGTGATCGCCATGACACAAGGCGGCCCCGGCACCGCGAGCGACCTCCCCGCCAAGTTCATCATGGATCACCTGTTCGGCCGCGCCAACCTGGGCCTGGCCTCGGCCGGCGCGATGACGATGCTGCTGACCGTGCTGATCATCGTCTCGCCGCTGCTGTACGTGCGTTCCCGCCGCAAGGAGGGCCGCGCATGAGCACGAAGACCTTCAAGACCAGAAAGCGCTCGCACTTCACCCCCGCGCGCATCGGCATCTACGGCTTCCTGCTGTTCGCCGCCGCCTTCTTCCTGGCGCCGCTCTACGTCATGCTCACGACCTCGTTCAAGAGCATGGAGGAGATCCGCCTCGGCCAGATCTTCGCGCTGCCGAGCAGCGCCAGCCTTGATGCGTGGCGCGCCGCGTGGAGCGAGGCCTGCACCGGCGTGGCCTGCGAAGGCATCCGCGGCGGCTTCTGGAACTCGGTGATGATCGTCGTGCCCAGCACGATCATCCCGATCCTGATCGGCGCGCTGAATGGCTACGCGTTGAGCTTCTGGAAGCCGCGCGGCGCCAACGTGCTGTTCGCCATTCTGATGCTCGGCGCGTTCATTCCCATCCAGGTGATGATCTATCCGCTGGTCAAGCTGGAAGCAGCGATGGGCCTGTATTCGAGCCTGCCAGGGATCGTCGTCGTGCACATCGTGTTCTCGATGCCGGTGATGACGCTGCTGTTCCGCAACTACTACGCGGCCATTCCTGAAGAACTGTTCAAGGCGGCGCGCATCGACGGCGGCGGCTTCTGGCGCATCTTCCTGCAGCTGATGTTGCCGATGTCCGTGCCCATCGCGATCGTGGCCACCATCATGCAGGTCACCGGCGTGTGGAACGACTACATCCTGGGCCTGGTGTTCGCCGGCCGCGAGAACCTGCCGATGACGGTGCAGCTCAACAACGTGATCAACACGACGACGGGCGAGCGGCTCTACAACGTCAACATGGCCGCGACGATCCTCACGTCTGCCGTGCCGCTGTTGGTCTATCTGATTTCCGGGCGCTGGTTCGTCCGCGGTATCACCGCCGGTGCGGTGAAGGGTTGAACATGAGTTCAGTGAAGATTTCCGATCTCGCGATCACCTTCGGCAGCAACAAGGTGCTGAGCGGGCTCGACCTCGAAGTGTTCGAGGGCGAGTTCCTCGTGCTGCTCGGCCCGTCGGGCTGCGGCAAGTCGACGCTGCTGCATTCGATCGCCGGCCTGATCGACGTCAGCGGCGGCCGCATCGAGATCGGCGGCGAGGACATGACCTGGGCCGAGCCGAGCGAGCGCGGCATCGGCATGGTGTTCCAGTCGTATGCGCTGTATCCGAACATGAGCGTGGAGGGCAACATGTCCTTCGGCCTCAAGGTCGCCGGCGTGAAGAAAGACGAGATCAGACGCCGCGTGGCCGATGCCGCGGCGCTGCTGCACCTGGAGCCGCTGCTGTCGCGCAAGCCGTCTCAGCTCTCGGGCGGTCAGCGCCAGCGTGTGGCGATCGGCCGTGCGCTGGTGCGCCAGGCCGGCATCTTCCTGTTCGACGAACCGCTCTCCAACCTCGACGCCAAGCTGCGCGCCGAGCTGCGCCACGAGCTGAAGCTGCTGCACCGCAAGCTCGGCGCCACGATGGTCTACGTCACGCACGACCAGACGGAAGCGATGACGCTGGCCAGCCGCATCGTCGTGATGAAGGGCGGCGTGATCCAGCAGATCGGCGCGCCGACCGATGTCTACGAGAAGCCGGCGAACCGCTTCGTGGCCGGCTTCCTCGGCGCGACGGCGATGAACTTCGTCAACGGCCGCATCACGGGTGGACGCTTCGAGGGGCCGCTGTCTGTCGATCTGTCGGGTTATGCCGGACGCGTTCAGGACGGCCAGCAGGCCGTGCTCGGCATCCGCCCGGAGAACCTGCACATCGCGGCCGACGGCCCGTGGGACGCGCTCTTGCACCTCGTGGAGCCGATGGGCAGCCACCACATCGCCTGGCTGCGTCTGGCCGATGGCAGCGAGCTCTCCGCCATCCTGCCAGCCGGCACGCCCGTGCCGCCGGAAGGCCCGGTCAAGATCGGCGCCGACCTGAACGCGATCTCGCTGTTCGACGCGGGCACCGAACAACGGCTATGAAGATCCTGATCGTCGGCGGCGGCACGGCCGGCTGGATGACGGCCACGGCCCTGTCCAAGCTGCTGCTGCGCGACGAAGGGCGGCAGCATTGGCAGATCGAGCTGGTGGAGTCCGAGCAGATCGGCACCATCGGTGTCGGCGAGGCCACGATCCCCGCGATCAAGGCCTACAACGCGATGCTGGGCCTGTCCGAAGATGAGCTGCTGCGCGCCACGCAGGGGAGCTTCAAGCTCGGCATCGAGTTCGTCGATTGGGGTGCACTCGGCCAAAGCTATTTCCACGGCTTCAGCCCGATCGGACGCGACATCGACGGGATCCCGTTCCATCACTACTGGCTGCGACTGCGCCAGCACGGCATGGCGGCGGACATCGCCGAGTATTCGATCAACTCGATGGCGCCGACCGAGGCGCGCTTCATGCGCGCGCGGCCCGACATGGCCGGCTCGCCGCTGGCCGAGATCGCGCATGCCTTCCACTTCGATGCGAGCCTGTATGCGCAGATGCTGCGGCGCAAGTCGGAGGCGCAGGGTGTGCGGCGGATCGAGGGCCGCATCACCGAAGTGCTTCAGCACGAGAACGGCCACATCCGTTCGGTGAAGCTCGAAGGCGACCGCGAGCTGACGGCCGACTTCTTCATCGACTGCTCGGGCCTGCACGGCCTGCTGATCGAGAAGACGCTGCAATCGGGCTTCGAGGATTGGGGCCACTGGCTGCCCTGCGACCGCGCGCTGGCCGTGCCGACCGAAAGCACGCAGCCGCTGCTGCCGTACACGCGGGCAACGGCGCGCGAGGCCGGCTGGCAGTGGCGCATCCCACTGCAACACCGCATCGGCAACGGGCTGGTCTATTGCAGCGAGTACCTGGACGACGAGGCGGCGAAGCAGACGCTGCTCTCGAACCTCGACGGCAAGCCTCTGGCCGACCCGCGCCCGATCCGCTTTCGCGCCGGCAAGCGCCGCACGAGCTGGATCGGCAACTGCGTGGCCATCGGCCTGGCGAGCGGCTTCCTGGAGCCGCTGGAGTCCACGAGCATTCACCTCGTGCAGAGCGCCGTCACACGGCTGTTGGATCTCTTCCCTCGCAACGGTCTGGACGCCGCCGACATCGCCGAATACAACCGACAGACGGAAGAGGAAATCATCCGCATCCGCGACTTCATCATCCTGCACTACAAGCTGACCACGCGAGACGACACGCCGTTCTGGCGCCGCTGCCGCGACATGGCCGTGCCGGACACGCTGATGGAGAAGCTCGATCTGTTCGCCTCCAACGGCCGCATCGTGCAGGTCGGCAACGAGCTGTTCCATGTGCCGAGCTGGTTGCAGGTGATGCTCGGCCAGGGCCTGGTGCCGCGCGGTTATCACCCGATGGCCGACATCCGGCCGCTCACGCAATTGCGCGATTTCGCGGAGGACATCCGCGGCGTCGTGAAGCGCTGCCTCGCGCACATGCCGGCGCACGGCGACTACGTGCGCCAGGTCTGCGGCGCCCCTCCTCCACCTCCCTGAGACTCCACCATCATGCGATTTGCCGTCCTCGCCCTGGCCGCGATGATCGGCGCGGCCGCCCACGCCGCGCCCCCGCAAGCCTGGCTCACCACGCCCGACCAGAAGTCCCTGCTCGCCAACGTCGCCGTGCAGCCCGCGCAAGCGGGCGCGGCCGTGATCGAGCTGCTGCCTAACGAGCAACACCAGCGCATGGTCGGCTTCGGCGCCGCCATCACCGAGGCCTCGGCCTGGGTGCTCAACCACCGCATGACGCCCGAGCAGCGCAACAAGGTGCTGCGCGAGCTGTTCACGCGCCAGGACGGCGGCCTGGGCTTCGAGTTCACGCGGCTGACCATCGGCGCCTCGGACTTCTCGCGCGAGCACTACAGCCTGGACGACATGCCGCCCGGCGGCTCCGACATGGCGCTCGAACACTTCAACATCGCGCGCGAAGAGGCCGATGTGCTGCCCGTAGCGCGCGAGGCGCTGGCGCTCAACCCGCAGCTCAAGGTGATGGCCTCGCCGTGGAGCGCGCCGGGCTGGATGAAGAGCGGCGACAGCCTGATCCAGGGCACGCTGCGCGACGACCGGCAGGAAGTCTTCGCCCGCTACCTCGTTCGTTACGCGGAAGAGGTGAAGCGCCTGGGCGTGCCGCTGTTCGCGCTGACCTTGCAGAACGAGCCGCACTTCGAGCCCGGCGACTACCCCGGCATGCGCCTGCGCCCGCGCCAGCGCGCCGAAGTGATCAAGAAGCTCGGCCCGATGCTGCAAGCCAAGGGCCTGCCCGTGCAGATCCTCGACTGGGACCACAATTGGGATGAGGCCTACAGCCCGCTCTCCACGCTGTCCGACGAAGGCGCGCGCCGCTGGATCTCGGGCGTGGCCTGGCATTGCTACGGCGGCGATCCGTCGGTGCAGAGCATGGTCTCGCGCCAGTATCCGAAGCTCGACGTCTGGCTGACCGAATGCTCCGGCGGCCTCTGGGATCCGGACTGGAACAAGCGCCTGCCCTGGGCCGTGCACCACCTCGTGATCGGCGCCACGCGCAACGGCGCGCGCGGCGTGCTGATGTGGAACCTCGTGCTCGACGACAAGCACGGCCCGCACAAGGGCGGCTGCACGGACTGCGTGGGCATCGTCAATCTGCAGGCCGACGGCGGCCTCTCGCGCAGCGTGGAGTACTACGCCTTCGGCCACGTGAGCCGCTTCGTCGTGCAGGGTGCGCGGCGCATCGGCTCGGAGACCAAGGGTGGCGACGTTGCCGGTCTTGAGCACGTCGCCTTCCAGAACCCGGACGGCTCGATCGTGCTGGTCGTCGGCAACCTCGGCAAGAGCGAGCAGCGCTTCAACGCGCGCGGCGCCGGCTTCACGCTGCCGGCAGGCAGCATCGTGACGCTGGTCTACTCGAAGGGGTAACGCACGCCGAGCTGGCGGCGGATCTCATCCATCCAGCCGAGCACGGTCAGCGTCTCGGCGTGGGAAATGACGGGGCTCTCGATCTCGCCGGCGCGGATGCGCGCCTGCGCTTCCTCGATCTGGCCTTCGAAGCCGTTGAGCACATAGGATGCGCGCACGACTTCGGCCGGCTGGCCGTGGCGCTCCAGGCGCAGTTCCTCGGCGCCGTGGAAGCCGTAGGGCAGCGTGATGCGGCCGTGCTGGCCCTGGATGATCAGCGCGTTGTCGCTGCTGGTGTCGAAGGCGCAGACGAACTGCGAGACGATGCCGCCGGGGAAGGTGATCTGGCCGTGCGTGCGCATGTCCACACCGGTCGGGGCTAACGGGCCCGTCGCGTGGATGTGGACAGCGTCCGGGCAATGGCCGAGCGCGTGTTCGAGCACGAAGCGCGTGACGGTCAGGTTGTAGATGCCGAGGTCGAGCAGTGAACCGCCGGCCAGTTCGGGCGCGAAGTTGCGGCTCTTTTCGTCGTACTCGGCGGGGAAGCAGAAGCTCGACTGGATCGAGTGCAGCGGGCCGATGGCCTGCTCGCGCAGCCAGCGGGCGAGCACGGCGTACGAGGGCAGGAAGCGCGTCCAGACCGCTTCCATCAGGAAGACGCGCTTCTCGCGCGACAGGGCGACGCAGGCTTCGCCTTCGGCGCGGTGCGCAACGAGTGGCTTCTCGCAGAGGACGGGCTTGCCGGCGGCGAGCGCGGCGCGGATGAACTCCGCGTGCTGCGCGTGCGGCGTGGCGATGTAGACGGCATCGACGGCCGGATCGGCGAGGACCGAAGCCAGATCGTCGGTGGCACGCGGCGCGAAGCTCGCGCAGTGTTCGCGCGCGAAGGCTTCAGCGCGCTGCTGGCTGCGGCCATAGACCGCGACGATGCGGCTGCCCTGGACCGCAGTGACCGCCTCGGCAAAACGCCGCGCGATATTGCCTGGGGCGATCACGGCCCAACCGAATGAATCCACCTTGCGCTCCCTTTGATTTCTCCAAGAGCGCGTATCTTGCCAGCGCGAACGCGCCGGCAGGAATCAGATGAGTTTCATCGTTAGGTTTGGGCGGCGCGTGCTCAGTTGCCCTTCTTGCCGAGCAGTTCGGACAGCTCGGCCTTGAGGGCCACGCCTTCCTCGCGGCGCGCCTTGGTGGCGGCCTTCTGGTACGCGGCTTCGGCCTTCTCGCGCAGGGCGACGGCCTTGTTCAGCGCGTCCTGGTAGCGGTCGGTCGAGTAGGTGTTCTCGGTGCCGATGTAGACGCTGCGGCCCATCGGGCGCGAACCGAAGCGCGGCAGCGAGACGGCGAAGGAGCAGTCGCGCACGCGGCTGCCCACGCGCTGGCGCACGACCGGGCCGGAGATGCCGACCGGCAGATCGCTGGCCTTGTTGCCGCTGGGCACGCGCTGGAGCTTGCTCGGCGCCGGCATCTTGGCGATGCGGGCCAGCAGCGCTTTGGTGGCGGCGGCCAGGGCGGCCTGCGCGCCGGAGCCATCGTTCGAGTGATCGGAGAACAGCTTGGTGCCGCCGTAGCGGAGCTGCCAGCCGTGGGTGGAGTGATGGTCGATGCGCTGGATGCACTGCGGCACAGTGAACTTGGCGCCCGTGAAGATCACGACTTCTCTGGTCTTCATGCTGCGATTCCCTCTTACTGCTAACTGCGGATTCACAGGGCGACTCCCTGTAACCATGAGTTTAGGTATCGAGTGCTGGGAAGGGCAGCCGGCAAACCTGGGGGTCGTGATCAAGGCTTGCGCCGGATCAATTCGGGAGCGAACAACTCCATGATCCGAAGGCAGGCGCCATGACGCGTAAATACCGAGTTACGTGACCAGACCATGTCGAAGCTCGCTGGGCCGCCGGTGGCGGCCAGCCACTGCTTGCGCATGTGCCGGCCGGTGTGGCCGTGGCGGGCGATGCGGCGGGGGCGGAGTTCGCTGCGAACGACTTGCGGGTCTTCGTAGAGGAGGTGCGCCAGCGGGCGTGTGCCGAGGCCCTTGAGCGCCTTCCACGGGCCGGCCAGCGCGCTGCCGTGCAGGCTGGAGCGCGCCCAGACGAGCGGCTCGCCGTCGACGCGGAGAATAACTTCACGGATCACGGTGCAGCCGTGGCGCGGCATGCCGAGCGCTCGGCGTTCTTGAGCGCGTAACGGCGCGACCTGCTGGCGCAGCACTTCGACCTCGAAGCGCGTGCCGGTGCGGGCGAGACGTTTGGAGAGCGAGCCCGGCGCGGTGAGCCAGGCGCGCAGGCTGGAGCGGCTTGCGATACCCATCAGATGGTGCAGGGCCTAACGGCCGAATTCATCGCCAAGTTCGCGGGCTCGGTCAGCGGCGGCGCGCACGGCGCGGCGCATCGCTTCGTTCACGCCGTCGGCTGCGAGGCTTTCCAGCGCGGCGTGCGTGGTGCCGCCCTTGGAAGTCACGCGTTGGCGCAGCACGCCCACGTCCTCGCCGGACTGCTGCGCCAGCGCCGCAGCGCCGCCGCAGGTGGCGAGCGCGAGTTCGCGGGCTTGCTCAGCCGGCAGGCCGAGTTCGACGCCGGCCGCCGTCATGGCTTCGACGATGTAGAAGAAATAAGCCGGGCCGGAGCCCGATAGCGCCGTCACGGTGTCAAGATCGGATTCGCGTTCGACCCAGAGCGTGCGACCCGTCGGCGCGAGCAGCTTCTCGGCCGCCTCGCGGTCGGCTGCGGAAACCGCAGGCCGCGCGAAGAGGCCGGCAATGCCCTGGCCGATCAGCGCCGGCGTGTTGGGCATCGCGCGCACGACGCGTTCGCTGCCGGTGGCCTTGGCAACCTGCTCGGAGCGGATGCCGGCCATGACGGAGAGCTGCAACGCGCCGCCCACATGCGCGGCACAAGGCGCCGCAGCGCTGGCGAACATCTGCGGCTTGACGGCCCAGACGACCAAGCCGGCGCGCGCCAGGCTCGCATCGGATTCGGCCAGCACCGTGATTCCAAGCTCGGCACGCAGCGCTTCGCGTGTAGCCTCGAACGGCTCGACGACGATCAGGTCCGCCGCATTCGCGCCCTGGCGCAACAGGCCGCGCAAAAGAGCGCCGGCCATGTTGCCGCCGCCGATGAAAGCAATCGCTGAATTCATCACGGCAGTTTAGTGGTCGCCGAGATCAGCCCAGACCGGCCAGCAGCGCCGCGTTGCCGCCAGCGGCTGCGGTGTTGACGGTCAGCGTCTGCTCGGCCGTGAAGCGGTAGAGCTGTCGCGGCAAGCCGCCCTGCGCGATCAGCGGCAGGATGGCGCCCGAACGAGCGGCCAATGCGCGAGCCAGCACGGGATCGGCCGCGCCTGCCACCGCAACGCCGGCCAGCAGCGGCGCGGTCAGCACGGCGTCGAGCGACGACGCCGGCAGCACCGCGATGGCACGCGCGGGCACGCCGATCTCGATCAGCATTTCGCGTGCCGCCACATCACCGCCGACCCAGGCGACGGCGTTACCGGCCAGCAGCGCGGCGCTGACAACTTCGATGCCGCCGATCACGGCAATCACCCCACGGCCATGCTGGCGCAGCGTGTTGCTCTCGCCGGTCGGGCCGGGCAGCGTCTGCGTGGCGAACTGGATGCGTGCGGCATCGCAAAGCGCGTTGAGGCCGGTGGCGCGGCGCAGGATGTCGGCGCGCTGGTCCAGATCGACTTCGGCCCAGGCTTCATGAGCGTGGTGCAGGCCGTTGAGGTCGACCTTCTCGGTCGAGATGCCGCTCGGAATCTCCGTTAGCTCGGCGGCCGGCTCCGCGCAGAAACGCTTCAGATAGTTCGGGCCACCGGCCTTCGGACCCGTGCCCGACAGCCCTTCCCCGCCGAACGGCTGCACGCCGACGACCGCGCCAATGATGTTGCGGTTCACGTACACGTTGCCGATGCGCGCGTGGTCGGCCAGGCGCTGGGCGCGGCTGTCGATGCGGGTTTGCAGGCCGAGCGTGAGGCCGTAGCCGAGCGCGTTGATGCGCTCGATCACGGCGTCTACGTCGCCGCTCCAGCGCAGCACGTGCAGCACGGGGCCGAAGATCTCCTCGCCCATCTGGTCGAGGCTGGCGATCTCGAAGGCGACCGGCGCGAGCTGGCGCGGCACTTCGGTGTGGATCGGCGCTTCGGCGATCAGTCGGGCTTCCTTCTTCAGGCGCTGGACGTGCTTCGTGATGTTGGTGTGCGCTTCATCGTCGATCAGCGGGCCGACATCGCAGGCCAGCTCGCCGCTGACGCCGACGTGCAGCTGTTCGGTCGCGCCCTTGAGCATCTCGATCACGCCGTCGGCGATCGCGTCCTGCACGCAAAGCAGACGCAGGGCCGAGCAGCGCTGGCCGGCCGAGCGGAAGGCGCTCTGCACGACGGCATCGATCACCTGCTCGGGCAGCGCGGTCGAATCGACCACCATCGCGTTCAGGCCGCCGGTCTCGGCGATCAGCGGCACGGGGGCCTTGGGCGACTTCGCCAGCGCGCGGTGGATGATCTGCGCGACTGCGGTGGAGCCAGTGAAGCAGACGCCCGCCGTGTGCGCGTTGGCAACGAGCGAGGCGCCGACCGTTTCACCGGGGCCGTGCAGCAGCGCGAGCGCGTCTTGCGGCACACCGGCTTCGTGGAGCAGCTCGACCATCTTCAGCGCCACGAACGGCGTCTGCTCGGCCGGCTTGGCCGCCACCGTGTTGCCGGTGACCAGCGCGGCGACGACCTGGCCGGCGAAGATCGCCAGCGGGAAGTTCCACGGGCTGATGCAGACGAACACGCCGCGGCCTTGCGCCTGATCGGCCGGCAGTGCTTCCGCCTGGTCGGCGTAGTAACGCAGGAAATCGACGGCTTCGCGGACTTCGGCGATGCAGTCGCCCTGGGTCTTGAAGGCCTCCTTGACCAGGTAGGCGCAGAACTCGGCCAGGCGCGCGTCGAGCGCATCGGCGGCGCGGCGCAGGATGGCCGCGCGTTCGCCCACGGGGCGCGCGTTCCAGGCGGCGAAGCCGGCGGCGAGCCGGTCCATCGCGGGGCCGACATCGCCGGCTTCCGCGACCGTCTCGACGGCGAACGTTTCAAGCGCCGAGGCGATCGCCGTGCGCTGCGCAGGTGCCGTCAGGTCGGCGCCCGTGGAGTTGCGACGCGTCGCGCCGTAGAGCGCCGGCGGCAAGGCCAGCGCGGGCTGTTGGGCGATTTGCTCAAGCGGCGAAGACAGCAGCTCCGGCAGGTCCACGTTCACGTCGGCCAGCTGGTGGACGAACGAGGAGTTGGCGCCGTTCTCCAGCAGGCGGCGCACGAGGTAGGCCAGCAGGTCGCGGTGCTCGCCGACCGGCGCGTAGACGCGGCAAGGGATCGACGGGTCCTTCAGCACTTCGCGGTAGATGCCCTCGCCCATGCCGTGCAGGCGCTGCATCTCGAAGGGGGCGCCGGCCTTGCGCGCCATTTGCAGGATGGCGGCGATGGTGCCGGCGTTGTGGCTGGCGAACTGCGGGTAGATCACGTCCGCGTGCTCGATCAGGCGGCGGGCGCAGGCGAGGTAGGAGACGTCGGTGTGCTGCTTGTGCGTGAACACCGGGTAGTTCTTCAGGCCGAGTTCCTGGGCGCGCTTGATCTCGCCGTCCCAATAGGCGCCCTTGACCAGGCGGACCATGAACTTCAGGCCGTGCTTGCGGGCGATGTCCGCCACTTCGTCGACGACGGCCAGCGCGCGGGTCTGGTACGCCTGCACGGCGAGACCGAAGCCGCGCCACTGCGGGTACTTGGCGGCAATGCGCGCGGCCAGCACGTCCAGCAATTCGAGCGAGATCTCGAGGCGGTCGACTTCCTCGGCGTCGATGGTCAGATTGATGTTGGCGTGAGCAGCCAGCTCGATCAGCTCCCACACGCGCGGCACGAGCTCGGCGTGCACGCGCTCGCGTTGCAGCACTTCATAACGGCTGAACAGGGCGGAGAGCTTGATGGAGATGCCGTCGCTGCCTTCGGGCGACTCGGCACGCTTGCCGGCGCCGATGGCGTTGATCGCGTTGACGTACGAGGCTTGATAGCGGCGCGCGTCGTCTTCCGTGCGGGCGCCTTCGCCGAGCATGTCGTACGAGAAGCGCAGCTGGCGGATCTGCTTGCGCGCGGCGTCGGCCTCGCCCATCGCCTCGCCGATGTTGCGGCCGAGCACGAACTGCTTGCCGAGCAGCTGGATCGCGCGCACGGTGGCGGCCACCACGGTCTGCGCACCGAGGCGCTTGAACAGGCCCCCGTCGTCTTCGGCGCCGGGCAGGAATTTCTTGGAGAGCTGGATGGCGCTGGCCGAGAGGCTGGCGAGCATCTTGTGCGGACCTTCCGAGGCGCCCTCGAAGCTGGCGCGGCCGAGCTGGTCGGCGGTCAGCGCGATGGCGGTCGGCGCGTCGGGCACGCGCAGCAGCGCTTCGGCCAGGCGCATCAGGGCAAGACCTTCCGCTGAAGTAATCGGGTATTCGCGCAGCAGCGATTCCATCGCCCAGAACGGCGCGGGGTTGGAGCGCACCTGCGCGACCCAGGGCGCGGCGCCATTGATCACGGCCGGCCAGTCGGTCTGGCCCTGCATGCGGTCGGCCAAGGCGCGAACGACGGCGATCTCTTCGCGGTACGGGTCGGGCAGGCGTTGGACTTCGGGCGGCAGCTGGGACATGATCGGTCACTCCTTGGAGAATCTCGCCACTTTAGGCCGTGTTACTCTGGATTAAATTCAGAAATCCACACACTCAACCGAGGAAAACTCGTGGACGCCATTGACGCCCGCATCCTGCGCGCCCTCCAGGCCGACGGCCGCATCTCCAACCTGAAGCTGGCCGAGGTGGTGCATCTCTCGCCCACGGCCGTGCTGGAGCGCGTGAAGCGCCTGACCCGCGAGGGCTACATCCTGGGTTACGAGGCGCGGCTGAACCCGGAGAAGCTCGATGCCGGCCTGCTGGTCTTCATCGAGATCCTGCTGGACCGTACGGTGCACGATGTGATGGACAACTTCAAGGCCGCCGTCCAGGCCCGGCCGGAAATCCTCGAATGCCACCTGGTGGCCGGCGGTTTCGACTACCTGCTGAAGACGCGGGTGCGCGACATGAACGCCTACCGCGAGTTCATCGGCAGCGTGATCTGGACGCTGCCCGGCGTGCGCGAGACGCGCACTTACGCGGTGATGGAAGAGGTGAAGAACACCACGGCGCTGCCGTTGTAGCGCGACTGCTGCTGTTGCTGTTCGCGCTGCTGCTGAAGGCGGCGCTGCTCGTGGCGCGTGTAGACGCGGTCGCGGCCGGAGAGGTCGAGCGAGATCTGCTCGATCACGTCCTGCGTGCGTGAAGGCGGCGCGGCGACGACCAGCAGGGCCAGCGCCATGGCGGCGGCGGCCGGCAGCCAGAGCGGCAAAGCCGGGCCTGTCTTGAGCAGCGGCAGGCAGGAAGCGCTAACAGCCAGACCGAGCGCAGCGCCAGTGATGACTTCAGACACCGAGTGCGCCTGGACGGGAAGTCTCGAATAAGCGATCAACAGGCCCAATGCTGCGCCGACGCACACGGCGAGCCATTGAGCAGCCGGGCTGCGGCGCATGACGACGACCCAGCAGAGCATCGGCCAGCAGGCGCAGGAGAACATCGCGTGGCCGGAGAAGCCGGTGAAGTCCCAGGCGGCGATGCCCAGGCCCCAGCCGAAGAAGGCGATCTTGCTGGCGGCCGTGAGTGATGCGGCGGCGAGAAGCGAGAGCATCCATCGCCGTGCCAACAAGGCTTGGCCAGCGCCGAGCCAGATCCACATCGCCGACAGCGGCACGAGCGGCAGCAGCAGCTCGGAGTCGCCGAGGCGGGTCAGCAGCGGCCAGAAGGGGGAGGAGGACGGCGGGACAACCATGCGGAGATCTTAGGGCGAGGCGGCCGGCAGACCGCCCTCAGCCCCTCGGATCAAATGGCGTGCAACTGGGTGACGCGGCCCGGACCGGTTTCCGGCCATTCGTGGCGTGCCACCTGGAAATCCTCGGCCGGCATCGGGCGGCCGAAGAACCAGCCCTGCACCCAGTCGCAGCCTTCGCGTTGCAGCCAGGCGGCCTGCTCGGCCGTTTCCACGCCTTCGGCCAGCACGTCCATGCCGAGCGAATGAGCCAGCACGATGACGGTGCGGGCGATGGCCGCGACGTTGTGATCGCAGCCCAGCTCGGCCACGAAGCTGCGGTCGATCTTGAGCGTCTGGATCGGCATGCGCTTCAGGTAGGACAGCGACGAATAGCCGGTGCCGAAGTCGTCGATCGCCACGCGCACGCCGCGCTCGTTCAACTGGCCGAGCAGCTCGATCGCGGCCTCGGCGTCTTCGAGCAGCAGGCTTTCCGTAACTTCGAGTTCAAGCGCATGCGCCGGGCAGCCGGTCTCGCGCAGGATCTGGTCGACGCTCTCGACGAAATCGCTCTGGCGCAGTTGGCGCGCCGAGACGTTGACGGCGATCTGCTGCGGCTTCCCCGGCTGGCCTTGCCAGCGGGCGGCTTGCGCGCAGGCGGTTTCCAGCACCCAACGGCCGATCGGGATGATCAGGCCGGTCTCTTCGGCCAGCGGGATGAACTCGGCCGGCGAGATCGGGCCGCGGGTCGGGTGGCGCCAGCGCAGCAGGGCTTCGGCGCCGATCAGTTCGCCGTCGGACAGGCGCACCTGCGGTTGATATTCAAGGCGGAACTGCGCGGCCTCGTTGGCCAGGCGCAGCGCGTGCGTCAGCTCGAAGCGCTGTTGCACCGCATGCGTCAGCTCGGGGCGATAGGACTGCACGCTGTTGCGTGCGCTGGCCTTGGCGCGGCACATGGCGGCTTCGGCGTTGCGCAGCAGATCGTCGACGTTGTCGCCGTCGGTCGGGTAGAGCGCAAGGCCGATGGAGGCGCCGAGGTTGAAGCGGCGCGGCTGGCCGTCGACCTGCAGGATCACGGGTTCCATGATGCCCTGGATCAGGCGGTCGCCCAGGCGCATGGCGGTCTCTTCGTCCACCAGGCCCGAGAGCATGACGACGAATTCATCGCCGCCGACGCGGGCCACGGAATCGCTGCCGCGCACGACGTTGACGAGGCGGGCGGCGGCCTGCGTCAGCACCATGTCGCCCGCCACGTGGCCGGCGATGTCGTTGACTTCGCGGAAGCCATCCAGGTCCACGTAGAGCACGGCGACGCTGGTGCAGTCGCGGTGGGCGGACTGGATCTGGCGCTCGACGCGGTCGCGCAGCAGCGCGAGATTGGGCAGGCCGGTGAGGCGGTCGTGCAGCGATTGATGCAGCAGTGCCGCTTCGGTCGCCTTGACGCGGGAGATGTCCGTCAGCACGGCCAGGAAATGCGGGCGCTGGTCGGCGCTGGATTCAGCCGCGGGCACCTGCACGATGGTGGCCCAGACCGGCACGCTGACGCCGCTCTTGTGGCGCTGCATCACTTCGCCGCTCCACTTGCCCTGGGTCTCGACCTCGGCCCACATCTGTTCGATGGCCTGGGGTTCCTGCAGCTCGGTCAGCAGGTAGCGCGGCACGGTGCCGACGAGTTCCTCGATCGAGTAGCCGGTGATGTTGCAGAGCGCCGGGTTGACGTCCTCCACGCACTTGTCGGAGTTCATCACCATGATGCCCTCGCCGCAGTGCTCGAACACGCTGATGGCGCGGTGGAGCTGGGCGTGGGCCTGGCGCAGGGCCGTGACATCGCGGGCGATGCCGACGGTGCCGATGCACTGGCCGTCGTCGTAAACGGGGGCTTGGGCGATGTCCAGGCACTGGCGGGTGCCGTCGGCAGCCGTGGTCCAGGCTTGCGTGCGCTGGGCGCTGCCGTCGGCGAGGACGTCGGTCCATTCAGGGTGGCGCGCCAGTTGGCCGTCGCGGCGGCCGAGGATCTGGCCTTCGTCGAGGTTCAGGCAGGCGGCGAAGGCGGGATTGCAGCCGTCGTAGGCGCCGCTGGCGTCCTTGAAGAAGACGGGGTCGGGGATGGCGTTGAGCAGCGCGCTGAGGCGGGTGCGCTCGCGGCGCACTTTCAGCAGCTGGTCGCGACGGCGCGCGAGGCGGCGACGCTGCCAATGGACGAGCGTGAGCGTGGCGCCGAAGGCGACCGCGCCGGCGACCGCGAGGCCGCAGAGCCAGAAGGTGGACCCGTGTGTGAGGACCCCTTCCGCGTGCGCTTGCGGAAAGAGTGCAAGCGCTGCAAGCGCCACCGTGAGGCGGCGAACCGTTGAGCTCATGTTGTCGTCAGACCCGTTGGGCAGCCAGCGTCTCTCCTCCTCGACGCTGGTCTACCTCGTTATGTGAGCGGTAACTCCTTGTGAGAATTACCAGACCGTTAGCGGTCGCTAGTGTGCTGGGGGCCTAGACGATGTGAACGCTCTATAGCGTGAGTGCAACGCGCGTTCCCTGCAAAATTGCACGCTTCGCGTCGAGTTCTCCGGCCTCGAGGGCGCCGCCGATGAGCTGGACGCGCCGCCCGGCGTCTTGCAGCGGGGCGAGCAGCTCCTGCAGCGGCTCCTGGCCGGCGCAGAGAACAATGGTGTCTGCCGCTACCAATTGCGGGTCTTGTCGGTCGGTGCCGAAGCTGATCCAGAGGCCTTCGGCGGTGATGCCTTCGTAATTGACGCCGGCGAGCTGCTCGACGTTCTTCATCTTCATGGCGCTGCGGTGGATCCAGCCGGTGGTCTTGCCCAGGCCAGCACCGAGCTTGCCCTTCTTGCGCTGCAGCAGCGTGATCTGGCGCTCGGCCGGCAGGGGCTGGGCTTTGCGAACGCCGCCGCGCACCTCGGCGGGGTCGGCCACGCCCCATTCGCGGCGCCAGGCCTCGGCGTCGAGCGCGAGGGAATGCGCCTCGGCCAGGTACTCGGCCACATCGAAGCCGATGCCGCCCGCGCCGACGATGGCGACCCGGCGGCCCACCGGCGCGTGGCGGGCCAGCACGTCGATGTAGGACAGCACGCGACCGCCCAGAGCCGGATCGTCCTGGCCCTTGATGCGCGGGTTGCGGGGTGTGACGCCGGTGGCGAGCAGGACCTCGTCGAAATCCATCAGGTCGGCGGCGGCCACGCGGCGGTTCAGGTGCAGCTGCACGCCGGTGATCTCGATGCGGCGGCGGAAGTAGCGCAGCGTCTCGGCGAATTCCTCCTTGCCGGGGATGCGCTTGGCCATGTTGAACTGGCCGCCGATTTCTTGTGCCGAGTCAAACAAGTGCACTTCGTGGCCGCGCTCGGCCAGGTTCGTGGCAGCAGCCAGTCCGGCCGGGCCGGCGCCGACGACGGCGACGCGCTTGGCTTTGCCCTGGATGCGCACGACCTTCAATTCCGTCTCGAACGAGGCGCGCGGGTTGACCAGGCAGCTCGCCGTCTTCTGCTCGAACACATGATCCAGACAGGCCTGGTTGCAGGCGATGCAGGTGTTGATCTCGTCGCCGCGCTGCTCCCTCGCCTTCTTCATGAACTCGGGGTCGGCCAGCAGCGGGCGGGCCATGGAGACCATGTCGGCGTCGCCGCGGCGCAGCACGTCCTCGGCCACCTCGGGCGTGTTGATGCGGTTGCTCGTGATCAGCGGCGTGGTGATGCCCTCGGCCCGCAGCGCGGCGCGCAGCCGGGCGGTGAGCCAGGTGAAGCTGGCGCGCGGCACGCTGGTGGCGATGGTGGGCACGCGCGCCTCGTGCCAGCCGATGCCGGTGTTGATCAGCGTGGCGCCGCCGCGGGCGACGGCGCGGCCGAGCTCGACCACCTCCTCCCAGCTGCTGCCCTGCGGGATCAGGTCGATCATCGAGAGGCGGTAGATGATGATGAAGTCGGGGCCGACGGCTTCGCGCATGCGGGCCAGGATCTCCAGCGGCAGGCGCATGCGGTTGGCGTAGGAGCCGCCCCAGCCGTCGGTGCGCTGGTTGGTGTGCTCGACGAGGAACTGGTTGATGAAATAGCCCTCGGAGCCCATCACCTCCACGCCGTCGTAGCCGGCCTCGCGGGCGAGCTGCGCACAGCGGGTGAAGGCGCGGATCTGGCGCTCGATGCCGCGGGCGGAGAGCTCGCGCGGCTTGAACGGCGAGATCGGCGACTGGATGGCCGACGGCGCCACGCACAAAGGCTGGTAGCCGTAGCGGCCGGTGTGCAGGATCTGCAGCGCGATCTTGCCGCCCTCGGCATGCACCGCGTCGGTGATGACGCGGTGGCGCCGCGCTGCGCCGTGGGTGGCCAGCGTGCCGGCAAAGGGCTTGGCCCAGCCTTCGATATTGGGGGCGAAACCTCCGGTGACGATCAGCCCGACCTCGCCACGCGCGCGTTCGGCAAAATACGCCGCCAGGCGCTCGAAGTTGCGCCGAGAGTCCTCCAGGCCCGTGTGCATGGAGCCCATCAAGCTGCGATTTTTGAGAGTGGTGAAGCCCAGATCCAGCGGGGCGAGCAGGTGCGCGTAAGTCATTGCCGAATCTGATCAGCAATGAATCTTCACCACAAGCGCGGAGGCCCTACAAAGGGCCTGTCGCCACCAGCCCTACAATCGCCGCGCAACAGGCGCATGTGGCGCCGACTTCTTGGAGTGATTCATGCGATTCCTGAAATGGGCTGCCACTGGCGCAGCCTTCGCGGCGGCAGCGCTGCTGGCCGCTTGTGGCGGCAGTGGTGGCACCACGCACGCTGACATGCGTCTGATCAACGCCAGCGCGGGTTATCCGTCGCTGGACATGACCGTCAACAACGCCAGCGTGTCGACCGGCGTCGCCTACGGCACGGCGGGCAGCTACACCTCGGTGGACACCAGCACGTCGACCACCCAGGTGATCGCTGCAGGCACCACCGTGATCCAGACGACGCCTTCGCTGAGCGGCGACGTCAAGTACAGCCTGATCGCGTACGGCTGGCCCAACAACATGCGCACGGCGCTGCTGCAGGAAGCCGAACCGGCCCCGGCCGCCAACTACGCCAAGGTGCTGGTGCTGAACCTGGCCCCGGACGCCGGCGCGCTGAACGTCTACATCACGCAGGGCGCTCCGGCTGTGGGTGCTGCGGCCTTCGCCACCGGCGTGGCAGGCGGCAGCGGCAGCGGCTATCTGCAGATCGCCTCGTCGAGCACGCCATACCACGTGCGTGTCACGGGCTACGCCGCGGCTGACAACGCCAGCGACGTCCGCCTGGATTTCGACGGCCTGCAGCTCGACAGCACCTCGGTCAACACGCTGATCATCACCCCGACCGCCGGCGGCGTGCTCGTGAACGCGATGAGCGTGGTGCAAACCGGCGCCATCAAGCCCTACGGCGGCAGCTACGCCCGCATCCGCGCCATCAACTCGGTCGTGAGCACGAACACGAGCAGCCCGAATGTCACGCTGAGCGCGGCCCGCGGCGGCACGTCCCTGCTGAACACGAGCTTCGCCGCCTCGATCGGCAGCTACCAGATCGTGGGCGCCAACAACACCGACGCGAACACGGTGCTGGTCAACGGAGCGCCGGTGACCGTCGACATGTCGGCAGCCACCACGGGCCTGACCGCCGGCAGCGACTACACGCTGCTGGTCTACGGCTACGACAACGCACCGAAGGCCCGCCTGCTGGTCGACGACAACCGTCTGCCCACCAGCGGCTACGCCAAGTTCCGCGTGATCAACGGCGCCCCCGATGTGGCCCAGTCGATGACGATGAAGCTCAACTTCACGCCCGTCGCCGACAACATCGCGTACGGCACCTCGTCGACGCCTTACGCCACGGTGGCCACCACCGGTGCCAACATGACCGTGACGGCCGCCAACGCCCCAGGCCTGACCCCGTTCTCCCTGCAGAACTTCACCATGGTCAACCAGGGCGTCTACACCGTCTACATGCTGGGCAACAGCGCCGGCGCAAACAACCTGGTCAGCGAACTGCGTCAAGACCGCTGATCGGTCTTCCCCGCAGTCAAAAGCCCCGCCTTGGCGGGGCTTTTTTTTGCCCTTCTCCGAGCTGGAAGGGCGTTGGCAAATCGCCGCGCCCGCCGTCAGTTGGCTTGCAAGTCCTTGCGAGCTGGCCTTCAACAACGCTCTGGAAGGTGCTTATTCGACCCCTGCAGAACTGGAGATTTGTGTCAAGACGGAATGACATCTAGCCGTCATTCGATGGGTCAAAAACAAACTACGCCACTCTTCTTCACATTGCCTCACATTTGTTAGGCGTAGTACACATGAAAGCACACACCCGTCTCCCTTCCTGGGCCCTCTCGATCACGGCCCTGGCTGCCAGCGTTTGCTGTTCCCAAACGTTTGCGCAATCGACCGACTCCCAGCAACTGGAACGCGTCGAAGTCACCGGCTCCAACATCAAGCGCTCGTCCCGCGAGACCAGCTCCCCGATCGACGTCATCACGGCCAAGGACATCCAGGCCAGCGGTGCCCGCACCGCGCTGGACGTGATGAAGATGATCCCGGCCATCGGCAACGACGGCTTCAACGACACCCCCACCCAGAACAGCTTCTCGCGCGGCGTGGCCACCGTGTCGCTGCGCAACCAGTCGGCCACCTCGACCCTGGTCCTGATCAATGGCCGCCGCATGTCGCCCGCGGCTTACGCCAACCCCAACAACGGCACGTCGACCCTGTATGACCTGAACCGCATCCCCTCCTCGTCCATCGAGCGCGTGGAAGTGTTCAAGGACGGTGCCTCGGCCGTGTACGGCTCCGATGCCATCGCCGGCGTCATCAACTTCATCACCAAGAACAACTACCAGGGTCTTGAGACCAAGGTGCTGGCCGGTGCCAACGAGCAGAACGACTACACCCGCCAGACGCTGAGCGTCACGGCCGGTATCGGCGATGTCGCGGCAAACGGATACAACGTCTTCGTGGGCATCGACTACACCCACAAGGGCCGCAGCATGGTCGGCGACTCGACCGACAAGCACATCCACGCTGACGACTACCGCGCCATCAACCTGCGCCGCAACCCCTACGGCAGCTACCTCTACAACGACCAGCCCTGGCTGATCAAGGAATCCGCTCCCGGCAACAAGAGCTTCCCGGTGACCTCGGCGGCCAACATGGTGACGGCCGGCAACTGCCCGGCCTCGGAGAAGATCAGCAACACCACCAGCGATGTCTACGGCATCACCACCGGTGGCCTGGCCAACCGGACGTTCTGCAACTACAACCTCGACCAGTTCGCGGAGATGCAGAACCCGGGCAACGACATCGGCGTGATGTCGCGCGGCACGCTGAAGCTGTCGGACAACCTGACCGGCTTTGCCGAGGTGAATTTCAGCCGCAGCAAGCGCCACTACCTGGCTGCGCCGCGCACCATCAGCGGCACCGCCATCTCCTACAGCATCTTCAACATCAACGGCATCGCCGGCTCGTTCCAGCCGATCCTTGAAGTTGGCCATCCCGACAATCCGTTCCCCAACGCCCGAGCCGCCGTCCAGATGCGCTTCCCCAGCGCTTCGGGCAGCTATGACCTGACCAACACCGCATATCGCGCGCTGGCGGGTGTGCGTGGCACGGTCGGCAAGGACATCGATTGGGAAAGCGCCCTGCTGATGGACCGCAGCCACCGCGACGAGTACTACTACGGCTTCCTGCGCCTGCCCGTGCTGCGCCAGATGCTGGGCACGGCTTACGGTGGCACGAACCGCTCGCTGGCCTCGATCGCCGCCGACAAGGACCTGAGCCATCCGATCCTGAACGGCGGCACCGGTGACATCTACCAATGGGACCTGAAGGCCAGCACCGAAGTGGGCCAGCTGCCGGGCGGCGCCATCGGCCTGGCCGGCGGTATCGAGATCCGTCGCGAAAGCATCAACCTCGTCCCGGATCCCGATGTGGCGGCCGGCAACGTCTTCGGCCTGGCCAACACCAACGTCAAGGGCAGCCGCAACGTCGAGTCGGCCTTCGTCGAAGTGGTGGCGCCGCTGACCAAGACGCTGGAGCTGGACCTGGCCGGCCGCGTCGACAAGTACCCGCATCTCAAGGCCAACTTCGTGCCCAAGATCGGCGCCAAGTGGACGGCCAACAGCGTGCTGACCTTGCGTGGCGACTACTCCGAAGGCTTCCGCGCCCCGGCCGTCTCGCAGAGCGTGCCCGGCGGTGCCCAGTACTTCCTGAACGGCATCGTCGACCCGATCCGCTGCAACACCAGCGTCTCGCCGGCCGCCCCGAAGCCCGGCGCCGACCCGACCGACTGCAGCAAGAGTGTGGCAGGCGTGGGCGGCTACAACCCCAACCTGCGTCCCGAGAACTCGTACAGCAGCTCCTTCGGCGTGATCCTCTCGCCGATCAAGGACGTGGACGTGCTGGCGACCTGGTGGCGCATCCGCAAGAACAGCGAAGTGGCGCTGGCCGGCGGTCAGTCGATCATCGACCACCCGGAAGCCTACCCGGCCAACCTGCTGGTGCGTGACACCAACCCGGCTCTGCTGCTCAACGGCCAGGCCGGCACCGGCCCGCTGCTGACCATCGCGACGCCCTGGCTGAACCAGGGCAGCACGATGACCGAAGGTCTGGACCTCGAGTTCAAGTCCATCAAGCGGATCTTCGAATCCGTCAAGTGGACGACCTCGATCGCCGGCACCTACATGCTGAAGTACGAGCGCATCGAAAAGCCGGGCTACGCGTCGAACAACCTCGTCGGCACCCGCGGCGGCGTGGCGGACTGGGCGACTTCGGCACCGGACGTTCCGCGCCTGAAGCTGCGTGCCAGCTCGACGTTCGACATGGGCAGCAACAGCGTGATGATTGCGGCCAACTACGTCAGCGGCCTCTCGTTCATCCGTCGCCAGGACGGCACGAATGAAGGCGGCGTCACGCCGAAGTACTACTCGGGTTCCACCTGCCACTACGGCAACCCGGGCGGCACCAGCGTGAACCCGGACGGCCTGACCAACCGCAGCGTGCTCGGCGCCGCCACGACGGCCACCAATGGCCGGGACTTCTACGGCAACCGCTACCCCGGCTGCTCGATGTCCAGCTGGCTGACGCTCGACGCCAGCTACACCTACACGGGCTTCAAGAACCTGACCTTGAGCCTGGCGGTGCAGAACCTGGCCGACAGCAAGGCTCCGTACGACCCGACGGGCGGCCAGCTCGGCTACAACGCCGGCATGCACAACGGCCTGGGCCGCTACTACACCGTGTCGGCCGGCTACAAGTTCTGGTAATTCACGAACTCCGCAAGACCGAAGGGGCGCCACTGGCGCCCCTTTTTCATTGGGCCGCCGAAAGCCGTGGCTTCCAGCATGCCTTCCCGCCAGCCGTCACAATCAGCGTTTTCAGACTTCATCCTCCGCTGTCCATGAAAGCTTCCTTGCTGCTGTCCCTGGCGCTGCTGGCGCCCTTGGGTGTCGCTCCGATGGCCGCCCATGCGGTCGCAACCTCCGGCGCTGCTGCCGTGGCCTGGCAGGAAGCCGGCGTCGATGTCGACGTCGACAAGGCCTTCGCCCAGGCCCGCACCGAGAAGAAGCCGCTGCTGCTGTACTGGGGCGCCAAGTGGTGCCCGCCGTGCAACCAGCTCAAGGCGACGCTGTTCAACCGCCAGGACTTCATCGAGCAGAGCCGCGCCTTCATCGCCGTCCACATCGACGGTGACGCGCCCGGCGCGCAGAAGCTCGGCGCGCGCTTCAAGGTGCGCGGCTACCCGACGATGATCATGTTCAACACCGAAGGCGCCGAGCTGACGCGCCTGCCCGGCGAGATCGATGCGCCGCAGGTGGTGAAGGTGATGCAGATGGGCCTGGCCGGCGGCCGCCCGGTGAAGGCCGTGCTGGCCGATGCGCGTGCGGGCAAGAAGCTCGGCGCGAACGAGTGGCGCCTGCTGGCCTTCTACTCGTGGGAGACGGATGAGCAGCAGCTCGTGCCGCCGCAAGAGGTCCCGGGCCTGCTGGTGCAGCTGGCCGTGGCCTCCAAGGGCGTGGACGACGAAGTGACGACGCGCCTGTACCTGAAGGCGCTGGCAGCCAGCAACGAAGGCCAGGGCGTGAAGCCCGACGCCGCGCTGCAACAGCGCGTGGCGACGGTGCTGGCCAGCCCGGCCGAATCGCGCGCGCTCATGGACGTGCTGACCACCGGCGCCGCCGACATGGTGCTGACGCTGACCCCCGAAGGCGGCGCCGCCCGCGCCAAGCTGGTCGGCGAGTTCGACACGGCGCTCAAGCGCCTGCAAGGCGATGCAACGCTCTCGCGCGCCGACCGCCTGACCGCGCTCGAATCGCGCGTCGACCTGGCCCGTCTGGACCAGCCGAAAGAGACGCTGCAACCGAAGATCCCCGCCGCCCTGACCCAGGACGTGCGCAGCTTCACCACCAAGCTGGACCAGGAAATCACCGACGGCTACGAGCGCCAGGCCTGCATCACCTCGGCCGCCGCCGTGCTGGGCAAGGCCGGTCTCTGGAAGGAGAGCGACGACCTGCTCAAGGCGAACCTGGCCAAGAGCCACTCGCCCTACTACCTGATGAACTACCTCGGCGGCAACGCGCGCAAGCAGGGCCGCAAGGAAGACGCGCTGCACTGGTACGAGGAGGCCTTCAACAAGAGCGAAGGCCCGGCCACACGTCTGCAATGGGGCTCGACCTACGTCGCCGCGCTGGTGAACCTGGCGCCGCAGGACAGCGCCCGCATCGAGAAGGCCGCCAGCCAGCTGTTCAAGGAAGCCGCAGCCGACAAGAGCGCCTTCTACGAGCGCAGCGCGCGTTCGCTGCTCAAGGTCGGCAGCGATCTGCAGAAGTGGAACGCCGACGGCAAGAACGCCGCCACGATGGGCCGCCTGAAGACGCAGCTGGCCGGCGTGTGCTCGAAGGTGGACACCGCCGACAAGCAGCGGGCCACCTGCGAGTCCGTGATCAAGGGCTGATCACGGCTTGAGGATCACGCGGGCTTCTTCAGCAAGCCCTCGGATTCCAGCGCGGCCTGCACGGCGGGCCGCGCCTTCACGCGCTCACGCCAGGTGTCGAGCGCCGTCAGGCCGGTGAGATCCACGCCGACGTGGTGCGCCCAGTTCTGCACCGTGAACAGATAGCCGTCCGCCACCGTGAAGTGGTCGCCCATCAGGAAGGTCTTGCCGGCCAGCTGCTCGTTCACCCACTCGAAGCGCTCGCGCAGCTTGGCCTTGTAGATCGCCTTGCCTTCCTCCGGCATCGTCGGAATGAACAGCGGCGTGAAGCCCTTGTGCAGCTCGCTGGTGATGAAGTTCAGCCACTCCTGCAGGCGGTAGCGCTCGAAGGTGCCGTTGGCCGGCGCGAGGCCCGATGCGGGCGCCTGGTCGGCGATGTACTGGACGATGGCCGGGCCTTCGGAGAGGCGCTGGCCGTTCTCCAGCTCCAGCAGCGGCACATAGCCCTTGGGATTGACGCCGTAGAAGTCGGTGCCGTCCTTGAGCTTGTGGGTCTTGGTGCTGGTCAGCACCAGCTCGAACGGCAGGCCGGCTTCGAGCAGTGCGATGTGCGGAGACAGCGAGCAGGCGCCGGGGCTGTAATAGAGCTTCATGGAAGTCCTCTTGAATGACGGGGAAAACAGGCGCCTATCATCGCCGCATGGACAAGACGTACGCATTCGAAGATTTCACCGTCGGCCGCGTGTTCGAGCTCGGCAGCCGTGTGGTGGACCGCGAGGAAGGCCTGGCTTTCGCTCGTGCCTATGACCCGCAGCCGCTGCATCTGGACGAAGAGGCGGCGAAGGCTTCGGTGCTCGGCGGTCTCTCGGTCAGCGGCTGGCACACCTGCGCGATGGTGATGCGGCTGATGTGCGATGCTTACCTCGTCGACTCCACCAGCCAGGGCTCGCCCGGCATCGACAACTTGCGCTGGCTCAAGCCCGTGCGACCCGGCGACACGATCCGCGTGCGCATGACGGTGCAGGAAACCAAGCCCAGCCGTTCGCGCCCGAGCATCGGCCTGATCCGCTCGGCCTGGGTAGTGCTCAACCAGCACGACGAGGTCGTCATGACCATGGAAGGTTGGGGCATGTTCGGCCGACGCAACCCGGCTTGATCCCGAGGGCGAGCGCCCTTCCCGCTGCGCATAATCCGCCCCAACTCTTTCAGGGGATGGGCATGCGATTTCGACGCCGGCTGCCAGCCGTTCCAGGTCTCTCGTTTCTTCTCGCCGCGCTGCTGAGCTGCGGCGCCGCGCAAGCCGCACCGGCTGCGGCTGCAGCGTCTCTCAAACCGTGCCGCATCGCCGGCATGGAAACCGAGGTGCAGTGCGGCAGCGTGAAGCGCCCGCTCGATCCGGCCAAGCCGCAGGGCACGCAGATCGAGGTGCAGTACATCGTCGTGCCGGCGATGGCGCGCAACAAGCTGACCGACCCGGTGCTGTTCCTCGCGGGCGGCCCGGGCCAGAGCGCCATCGATGTCGCCAGCGCCGTGATGGGCCGGCTGACCCGGCTGAACAACCGGCGCGACCTGGTCTTCGTCGATCAGCGCGGCACCGGCCGTTCCGCGCCGCTGCAATGCCCGGACGATGATCGCAAGACCCTCGCCGCCAGCCTCGGCAAGGACAGCCAGTTCGACGCGCTGGACCGCTGCCGCCAGAAGCTCGAAGCCCTGCCCTACGGCGACCTGCGCCAGTTCACGACCACGATCGCCATGCAGGACATGGACGCCGTGCGCGAGCAGCTCGGCGTCGATCAATGGAACGTGATCGGCGGCAGCTACGGCACGCGCGCTGCGCTCGAATACCTGCGCCAGTTCCCGAGCCACGTGCGCCGCACCGTGATCGACGGCGTGGCGCCGCCGGACATGGTGCTGCCCGAGAGCTTCTCGGCCGACAACCACGCAGCGCTGGAAGGCGTGTTCAAGGGCTGCGAGGAGAACAAGGCCTGCGCAGCGCGCTACCCGAAGCTGCGCGAGGAATGGACCGCGCTGCTGGCTTCGATGCCGAAGCAGGTCACGCTGACGCACCCGATCACGGGCGAGCCTGAACAGGTCACGCTGGGCCGCTACACGCTGCTAAGCCTCGTGCGCAGCCCGCTCTACGGCCCGTCGGCCGCGGCGCTGCTGCCGGCCGCGATCCATGAGGCTTCGCAAGGCCGTTTCGGCCCGCTGATGGGCATCGGCGCCAGCATCGGCGGCTCGTCGAAGAAGATCCGCCTGTCCGAAGGCATGCACTTCTCGGTCGTCTGCGCCGAGGACGTGCCCCGGATGGGCAAGCAGCAGCCGTCGAACGATTTCGGCGCCAACTTCGCCGAGGGCTACGAGCGCATCTGCCGCGACTGGCCGCGGGGCACGGTCCCTGATGCGTTCTACACCGTGCCGCCGACGAACTCCCCCGTGCTGCTGCTCAGCGGCGGCGCCGACCCGGTCACGCCGCCGCGCCATGGCGAGCGCGTGGCGAAGGCGCTCGGTGCCAAGAACGCAGCGCTGGTGCAGCACATCGTCGTGCCGGAATCCGGCCATGGCGTGATGGGGGTGCGTTGCATGGCGGACCTGATCTTCCGCTTCGTCGACGCCAAGACCGACGCGCAGGCGCTGCCGCAGGACGGCAGCTGCGCCACGGGCATCCCAAGGCCGCCGGCCTGGCTGCCGCCGCAGCTAGAAAAGAACAACGACAAGAAGGACCCGTCATGATCCGCCTCGAACACCTGAGCAAGCGCTTCACCACGGGCGGCGGAGGCTCGCTGCTGAAGCGCCAGCCGAAGAAGATCGTGCAGGCCGTGGCCGATGTGAGCCTGGAAGCCGGCAACGGCCGCATCACGGGCCTGCTGGGCCCGAACGGCGCGGGCAAGACGACGTCGCTGCGCATGCTGGCCGGGCTGATCGCACCGGACAGTGGCAGCGTGACGGTGGACGACATCGACGCGAAGCGGGAGCCGCTGAAGGCGCTGGCCCGCATGGGCATCCTCGGCGATGCGCACGGCCTGTATCCGCGGCTCACGGCGCGCGAGAACATCGTCTACTACGGTCGCCTGCAGGGCATGGAAGAAGGCGCCGCCAACGCGCGTGCCGAAGACCTGGCCCGTCTTCTGGAGATGAAGGAAATCCTGGACCGCCGCGCCGACGGCTTCAGCCAGGGCGAACGCATGAAGACGGCGCTGGCCCGCGCGCTCGTGCACGACCCGGCCAACATCGTGCTGGACGAACCGACCAACGGCCTCGATGTGCTGGCCACGCGCTCGCTGCGCGAGGCGCTGCGGCACCTCTGCTCGCCGGCCGGCGGTGCCAAGTGCATCGTCTTCTCCACGCACATCATGCAGGAGGTGGAGCAGCTCTGCGACAGCGTCACCGTCGTCTCGCACGGCCGCAGCGTGGCGACTGGCTCCGTCGAGGAGCTGCTCGCGCTGACGGGAGAAACCCGCTTCGAAGACGCCTTCGTCAAGCTCGCGTTCCAGCCTGAGGAGCAACACGCATGAGATTCAAGGACTTTCTGATCGTGCTGCGCAAGGAGGTGGTCGATGCCCTGCGCGACCGCCGCACGCTGATGCGCCTGCTCGTTCCCGCCGTGTTGATGGGCCCGCTGATGCTGGCCGGCCTCTCCGGCCTGATCGCCTCGCTGGAAAGCCAGGCCGAGCAACGCGAGATCATGATGGTAGGCATCGACAAGGCGCCGACGCTGAAGAACTACCTGGAGCGCCAGACCTACACGATCAAGCCCGCGCCGGCCGACTACGAAGCGCAGTTGCATGCGAGCAAGCTGCGCGATCCGGTCGTCGTCGTGCCGGACGACTTCGAGGCCGATCTTCAGAACGGCGAGAACCCGTCGCTGACCGTCGTCGTCGACAGCTCCAACACCCGCGCCCGCGCCGCCAGCGGCTCGATCCGCCGTGTGCTGGAAGGTTTCGTCAGCGAACGTGCCAGCCTCGCGCTGGCCTGGCGCGGTGTGCCCGGCAGCGTCCTGCGGCCGGTGCAGATCGAGGAGTTCGACCTCGCCAACGCGGCGGCGCGCGCGGCGCAGCTGACCGGCATGATCCCGATGTTCGTCATCATGGCGGTGCTCTACGGCGCACTGACGGCCTCGCTGGACAGCACGGCCGGCGAGCGCGAGCGCGGCTCGCTGGAGCCGCTGCTGACCAACCCGGTCTCGCACGGCGCGCTGGTGGCCGGCAAATGGGGCGCGGTGGCGATGCTGGGGCTGATGGTGGCGCTGATCTCGGCGCTCGGGTTCATCCCGGCGCAGTGGCTGATCAAGAGCGACAGCCTGTCCGCGATGTTCCGCTTCGGCTTCCATGAAGTGGCGGTGTTCTGGCTCTTGCAGCTGCCGCTGGCCACCGGCATGGGCGCCGTGCTGATGGCGATGGCCATCCGGTCGAAGACGTACAAGGAAGCGCAAGCCGGTTCGAGCCTGGTGCTGACGGCGGTGTCGCTCTCTGCCGTGATCCCGGTCTTCAATCCGGGCGGCGACGCGGCCTGGTACTACTGGGTGCCGGGCCTCTCGCAAAGCCTCTTGATGAACCGCGTGCTGCGCGGCGACGAGTTGCTGGCCAGCCAGCTGGTGCCCGGCGTGGTGACCGCGGCCGTGCTGGTCGTGCTGGGCCTCGCCTACGTGGCGCGTTCGATGCGGGTGGCCGCGGCGCGCTGAGGCGCCGCAGCCCTTTTGATCAGTGCAGCTGGCGCAACGCCCGCTGCACTTCGTCCTGCCAGGGCAGCGCATGGACGATCTCGTTGAGCTGGCGCACCGATTCAAGCGGCGCCAGCACCTCGCCTTCCACGCTGATGAACTGCAGGTTCGTGATCAGCGCCATCGGGTCCATCATTGCGACCGGCCCGGAAGGCAGGCTCAGCCAATCCCAGGCCAGGCCCGCCGTGCGGCCCAGTTCATCCTGCCGGCGCCAAACGGTTTGACCCATGGCCGGGCGACGCTCGTCGCCCGGGTCCAACACTTGAGTGCTCAGGTGCGCAAAACGCCAATCCATCAATTGGCGGGTTTCGCACAATACTCGCGGCCACGCGTAGACAATCCAGGCAGGGGACATATTTCTTCACCACCAAAAATTCACGGTTAAATTGCGCCCGCTCGGCGCAGCGTGTTCGGGAACTGTGCTGAAATCCGCTGTCTCGCGAAAGCTGTAAACCTTGTCAGGGACGTCGCTGGAAGACTCCGAAAACGGAGCGCCGGCCAAGAATGTTTTGATTCGATTTCGATGCTGCAGCCGGCGTTCCAGTCAGTATTGACCGCCCGGAATCGTGACGAATTCCGCGGCGAAGTCGTACGCTTTGCCAATGGGCTCGGTTTCGATACCGTGGCCGCCACGGCTGTATTCGATCATTCGGTCAACGAATCTGAATTCGACACCGTCGACAACACGCCGCAGGCGTGGAGCGACTACTTCCGCGACCGCAAGACCTGGCGTGCCGACCCGGTCATGCAGCACATCAAACGCCAGAGCGTGCCCATCATCTGGGGCCGAGATACTTATGGCGATTCCGGTCTCGACGATCTCTGGGAAGAGCAGGCGCAGTTCGGATACCACTCGGGTATCGCGCTGGCTTTGCACATGCCCGAAGGTCGCCATTTCATTCTCGGCGTCAACACCGGCGATCACCTCACCCGCGATACCCGCGAATTGACGCGCATGGTGGCGGACCTGCAGTTGTTCGCCGTCTATGCGCAAGACGCCGCCTGGCGCGTGCTGATGCCCAAGCCGCAGGATGCTTCGACGATCCATGTGCGCCTCACGCCGCGCGAACTGGAATGCCTGCGCTGGACCATGGACGGCAAGACCGCCTGGGAGGTGGGTGGCATCCTGGGGATCGCCGAACGCACCGCCGTGCTGCACCTCACCAACGCCATGCACAAGCTCGAGTGCAACAACAAACATCAAGCCGTGCTGAAGGCGCTGCGTCTGGGCCTGATTCGCTAGGCGCTAGGTAGTTCTCCTGGCCGCACCCTGTAAGAGTTGACACTGTCTGTGTCCGCGCAAGGCTGCTGCAATCCGTTCCGTGCATTTTCCACATTTGATCGCACGGAGTCCCACCATGAACACGCAGAAGCAAACGACCGAATCCACCCCCGTTGAACTGAGCCTGGACCAACTGGCCGAGGTGAGTGGCGGCACGCCGCGCCAAGGCTGGTTCACCGACCCGGATCCGACCGGCACCGACACCGCCGCTGCCAAGACCAGCGCTGCGGTGGCCAGCGACGCCTAAATTCCGGCGGGCCCACCCGCCCTCCTTCGCTTGAAACTCTTCCGACGCGAAGCCCTGGCCGGGCGACAACAAGCCTGGCTGGGATCGATCGAGCTCATGCAGCCGCTGTCATTGCGGCTCATGGGCTTGCTCGCCTTGTGCGCCGTGGCGGCGGTGATCGCTTTCCTGTTTGTCGGCCAGTACACGCGCAAAGCGCGGGTGGCCGGCTATCTGGTGCCGGACCGCGGCGTGCTGCGGGTGTCGAGCCCGCAGGCTGCGACGGTGCTGGAACGCAACGTCGTGGAAGGCCAGCAAGTGCAAGCGGGCGACGTGCTGTTCGTGCTCTCGCTGGACAGCGGCAGCCAGTCGGTCGAGGGCATTGCGCAGAACCTGGTCGAGCGTGAACGCAGCCTGCAAGGCACGTCCGAGCAGACGCGGCAGCTGATGCGGACGCAGGTGCAGGGCCTGCTCGCTCGCCGCGAAGGCATCTTGCGCGAGCTGGCTGCGGCGCAGAAGGAAGCCGATCTGCAGGCGCAGCGCCTGGTGCTGGCGAAGGAATCGCTGGCGCGCTTCGAGAATCTCGCGCGCGACCAGTTCATCTCGGCCGCGCAACTCCAGACCCGTCGCGAGGAGCTGATCGGCCTCCAGGCGAGCGCGCAGACGCTGGAGCGCCAGCGCGAGAACCTGCGTCGTGACCTGCAAGCCGTGGACGCCGAACGGGCCGAGTTGCCGCTCAAGCAGGAAGTGCAACAGGGCGAGATCGCCCGCGACTTGGCCGAGCTGCGCAAGCAGGGTCTTGAAACCGAAGGCAAGCGCCGACTGGTGATGCGTGCGCCGGTCGACGGCATCGTCGCCAGCCTGCAGGCCGATCCGGGCCAGGGCGTAACGGCCAATGCGCTGCTCGCCAATGTGCTGCCGACGAACACGAAGATGCAGGCGCAGCTCTACGCACCGTCCAGCGCCGTGGGCTTTGTCCATCCGCAGCAGACGGTGATGCTGCGCTACCAGGCTTATCCGTACGAGAAGTTCGGGCAGCAGAGCGGTCGCGTGCTTCAGGTTGCGCGCACGCCGCTTTCTCCCGCCGAGCTCTCTGCACTGAACCTTCCCGTCGGCCTTACACAGGCTCAGGCCGGCGAGCCGCTCTACCGCATCACGGTAGCGCTCGACGCGCAGACGGTCGAAGCCTACGGCCAGCCGCAGCAGCTCTCCGCCGGCATGCAGCTCGACGCCGACGTGCTGCTGGAAAGCCGCCGCCTGATCGAGTGGATCTTTGAACCCATCCTGAGCCTGGCGCGCCGTGTCTGACCTGCTGTCCAACCTGAACCTGGGACTGCGTTCGCGCCGCCGCCTGCCGGTCATTCTTCAAACCGAAGCGGCCGAGTGCGGCCTCGCCTGCCTGGCGATGGTCTCCAGCAGCCTCGGCGCGAACCTCGATCTGCCCACCGCACGATCGCGCTTCTCCATCTCGCTCAAGGGCACGACCATGGCCGAGCTGGTGCGCATGGGCACGAGCCTGGGCCTGACCAGCCGCGGCCTGCGCGCCGAGCCGGCGCAGCTCGCCCAGCTGCAATTGCCGGCGATCCTGCACTGGGACTTCAACCACTTCGTCGTGCTGGCCGAGGTGCGCGGCGACCGCGCCGTCGTGCACGACCCGGCGCGCGGCCGGCGCACCCTCTCGCTCAGCGAGCTCTCACGCCACTTCACCGGCGTCGCCTTGGAACTGCGGCCCGGCCCTGGCTTCGCCACCCAGCCCCCGCAACCGCCGCTGCGCTGGCGCCAGCTGCTCGGCCGCGTCACTGGGCTGAAGCGTTCGATGGCGCAGATCATGGCGCTGGCCCTCGGGCTGGAGCTGCTGAACCTGCTCTCGCCCTTCCTGTTGCAGTGGACGGTCGACGGCGTGCTGGTCAGCGCCGATCGCGATCTGCTGGTCACGCTCGGCCTCGGCTTCTGCCTACTCGTGCTGCTGCAGGTGGCGGTCGGATTCCTGCGCTCGTGGTCGGTGCTCTTCCTGTCCAGCACGCTCAACGTGCAATGGCTGACGCAGGTCTTCAGCCACCTGTTGCGCCTGCCGCTGACCTGGTTCGAGAAGCGCCACGTCGGCGATGTGTTCTCTCGCTTCGGCAGCGTCCAGCAGATCCAGCGCACGCTGTCCACGCGCTTCGCCGAGGCCATGCTCGACGGCGCGATGGTGCTGCTCACCGCCGCCATGATGTGGGTGTACAGCCCTCGCCTCACGCTGGTCGCGCTGGCCGCCGTGGCCGCCTACGCGGGTCTGCGCGCCGCCTTCTTCCAGCCGCTGCGCACGGCCACCGAAGAACAGCTCGTGCACGAGGCACGCCAGAACGGCCACTTCCTCGAATCGCTGCGCGGCGCCCAGGCGATCAAGCTGTTCAACGCGCAGGCCGTGCGCGGCGCGAGCTTCAACAACCTTGTGGTCGAGCAGATGAACGCCGGCATCGCCTCGCGCAAGCTCGAACTCTGGATGGGCGTGGCGAACAAGCTGCTCTTCGGCCTGGAGCGCGTGCTGATCATCTGGATGGGCGCGGCGCTGGTGCTGGACCAGCAGCTCTCGGTCGGCATGCTGTTCGCCTTCCTGGCCTACAAGGAGCAGTTCAGCACGCGGCTGGCCGGGCTGATCGACAAGCTGGTGGAGCTGCGCATGCTGCGCCTGCAAGGCGAGCGTCTGGCCGACATCGTGCTGACCCAGCCCGAGCCGCTCGAAGACGTGCCGCTGGGCGACGCGCCTGCGCAGGCACTGGAGATCCACGACCTGCGCTTCCGCTATGCCGATGGCGAGCCCGAGGTGCTGGCAGGTTGCAGCCTGCATATCGAGCCGGGTGAATCGGTGGCCATCGTCGGCCCGTCGGGCTGCGGCAAGACCACCCTGCTCAAGCTGCTGCTGGGCATCCACGAAGCGCAGAGCGGCGAGATCCGCGTCGGCGGCAAGACGCTCTCTCAGCTCGGCCTCGCCGCCTGGCGCGAGCGCATCGGCACGGTGATGCAGGACGACCAGCTCTTCGCCGGCTCGATCGCCGACAACATCGCCTTCTTCGACCCGGAAGCAGATCAGGACTGGATCGAGGAATGCGCCCGCCGCGCCTGCGTCTTCGACGATGTCGCGGCCATGCCGATGGGTTTCCAGAGCCTGATCGGCGACATGGGCTCCAGCCTCTCCGGCGGCCAGCGCCAGCGCATCCTGCTGGCCCGCGCGCTGTACAAGCGGCCGGCCTTCCTGTTCCTGGACGAAGCGACCAGCGCGCTGGATGTGGAGAAGGAGCGGCAGGTCAACGCTTCGCTGCGCCAGCTCTCGCTGACCAAGATCGTGATCGCGCACCGGCCGGAAACCATCGCCGCCGCGCAGCGCGTGATTGCGCTGCATGCGGGCAAGGTGGCGCAGGATCTGCGCAGCATTCAGGCCTGAGATTTCAAGCTCAGTTGGGGCGCGTCTGGTCTTCCAGATGCCCGAGCCAGCGCAGCGCCTGCTCGCGGTTGGCGCCGCACATATCCTCATGCGGCTTGAGCGAGGAACACACCGCCGGCCGCTCCGGCTGCCCAAAAATAAGGCACCGATCGTCCGCATCGAGCTGCACGCACCGCACCCCGGCCGGCTTGCCCAAAGGCATCCCGGGAATCGGACTCGAAATCGAAGGCGCAATGCAGCACGCGGCGCAGTGGGAACGGCATTCCATGGCCACATTGTCTCGTGACTTATCCACAGGCTCCCGGTAAAATTCAGGGTTTGCCCGCTGCACCTGCGCAGTCCAGCCCACAAGGCCTTTCCCATGCTCTTTTCCCAGGAATTCGATGTCATCGTCGTCGGTGGCGGCCATGCCGGCACCGAGGCCGCACTGGCCAGCGCCCGCATGGGCTGCAAGACCCTGCTGCTGACCCACAACATCGAGACGCTGGGCCAGATGAGCTGCAACCCGTCGATCGGCGGAATCGGCAAGGGCCACCTGGTCAAGGAAGTCGACGCACTCGGCGGCGCGATGGCGCTGGCCACGGACGAATCGGGCATCCAGTTCCGCATCCTCAACGGCTCCAAGGGCCCGGCCGTGCGCGCCACCCGCGCCCAGGCCGACCGCGTGCTCTACAAGGCCGCCATCCGCCGCATGCTGGAGAACCAGCCGAACCTCTGGCTGTTCCAGCAAGCGGTGGACGATCTGATGGTCGAGGGCGATCGCGTCGTCGGCGCCGTCACGCAGATGGGGCTGCAATTCCGCTCGCGCGCCGTCGTGCTGACGGCCGGGACGTTCCTGGACGGCCGCATCCACGTCGGTCTGGAGAACTACTCGGCCGGCCGCGCTGGAGATCCGCCTGCGGTTTCCCTCTCTGCCCGCCTCAAGGAATTGAAGCTCCCGCAAGGCCGCCTCAAGACCGGCACGCCGCCGCGCATCGACGGCCGCTCGATCGACTTCAGCAAGTGCGAGGCCCAGCCGGGCGACCTGGACCCGGTGCCGGTGTTCAGCTTCATGGGCCACGGCATCCCGCACCCGCAGCAACTGCCCTGCTGGATCACGCACACCAACGCCCGCACGCACGAGATCATCCGCTCCGGCTTCGACCGCAGCCCCATGTTCACCGGCGTGATCGAAGGCGTGGGCCCGCGCTATTGCCCGAGCATCGAAGACAAGGTCAACCGCTTCGCCGACAAGGACAGCCACCAGATCTTCCTGGAGCCCGAAGGCCTGACCACGCACGAGTTCTATCCGAACGGCATTTCCACCTCCCTGCCCTTCGACATCCAGATCGCCGCCGTGCAGTCGATCCCCGGCCTGGAGAACGCCCACATCCTGCGGCCCGGCTACGCCATCGAGTACGACTACTTCGACCCGCGCGAGCTGAAGTCCACCTTCGAGACACGCGCCATCACGGGCCTGTACTTCGCCGGTCAGATCAATGGCACGACGGGCTACGAAGAGGCGGCGGCCCAGGGCCTCTTCGCCGGCCTGAACGCTGCGCTCCAGGTCAAGGGCGAAGCGCCTTGGCTTCCGGCCCGCGATCAAGCCTATCTCGGCGTGCTCGTGGACGACCTGATCACCAAGGGCGTGACCGAGCCCTACCGCATGTTCACCAGCCGCGCCGAGTTCCGCCTGCAATTGCGCGAGGACAACGCCGACCTGCGTCTGACCGAAGCCGGCCGCGAAATGGGCCTGGTGGACAATGCCCGCTGGGATGCTTTCAACCGCAAGCGCGATGCTGTTTCACGTGAAACAGAGAAGCTCAAGTCAACGTGGGTGCATCCGCGCGTGCTGCCGGATGCCGATGCGGAACGTCTGGTCGGCAAGGCTTTGGAGCGCGAGTACAACTTGATCGAGCTGCTGCGCCGTCCCGGCGTGGAGTTCAAGACCTTGACCGAAGTGGCCGCCATCGCCAAACCCGAGGCTGGTGTTTCACGTGAAACACTCGCCGCCGAATTGGGCGAAAGCCTGGCCGCTGCCGTGATCGAACAACTCGAGATCAGCACCAAGTACGCCGGCTACATCAACAAGCAGGTCGAGGACGTGGCCCGCGCCGCCCACTTCGAGCACCTGCGCCTGCCCGAAGAGCTGGACTACAGCGCCGTCCAGGCCCTCTCCTTCGAGGTCCGGCAGAAGCTGAACAAGCACCGCCCCGAGACGCTGGGCCAGGCTTCGCGCATCTCGGGCGTGACACCGGCGGCCATCTCGCTGCTGCTGGTCCACCTCAAGAAGGGCCGATTCAAGGGATTCGTGGACGCCGCCTGATGACTTCTGAAGATCTCCGCGCGCCGCTGGCCGGCGCCGCCCAGACCCTGGGCCTGAACCTTTCCGACGCACAACTCGACCAACTCCTCGCCTACCTGGCCCTGATCCAGAAGTGGAACAAGGTCTACAACCTGACCGCCGTGCGCGATCCGGTGGCGATGCTGACGCAGCACCTGGTGGACAGCCTGAGCCTGCTCCCCGCCCTGCGCCGGCACGCCGCCGGCCGGCCGCTGCGGCTGATGGATGTGGGCAGCGGCGGGGGATTGCCGGGGGTGGTCGTGGCCATCTGCAACCCGGACATCGACGTGACCTGCGTGGATGCGGTTGGCAAGAAGGCCACCTTCATCAAGCAGGTGGCGGCCGAGCTGGGTCTGCGCAATCTGCACGGCGAGCACTCGCGGGTCGAAGAACTCAAGGTGCCACCGTTCGACCTGATCACTTCGCGCGCTTTCGCCTCGCTGCTCGACTTCACGACGCTGACCCGCCAGCACCTGAAACCCAGTGCAATCTGGCTCGCCATGAAGGGCCAGCACCCGACCGAAGAACTGGCCGCCCTGCCCTCGGATCTCGACGTGTTTCACGTGGAACAACTCGAAGTCCCGGGTCTCGACGCCCAGCGCTGTCTCATTTGGATCAAGCCCCGCGCTTGACGCCACCGGGCCCGGCTACCATCGGACCCCACTCAAAACAAAACCATGGCCAAGATCTTTTGCGTTGCAAACCAGAAGGGCGGCGTCGGCAAGACGACCACCACGGTGAACCTGGCGGCCGGTCTGGCGCTGATCGGCCAGCGCGTGCTGGTGATCGACCTCGACCCGCAGGGCAACGCGACCATGGGCTCCGGCGTGGACAAGCGCAAGCTGGAGTTGACCGTCTATGACGTGCTGCTGGAATCCGCTTCCATCGCCGAAGCCCGGTCTCGCGCCGAGAAGGCCGGCTACGACGTGCTGGGCGCCAACCGCGAACTGGCCGGTGCAGAGGTGGAACTGGTGGAGCTGGAGCGCCGCGAGAAGCGCCTGAAGGCAGCCATCACCGCAGCTGCCGAAGACTACGACTTCGTCCTGATCGACTGTCCGCCGTCGCTGTCCATGCTGACGCTGAACGGCCTCTGCTCGGCCCACGGCGTGATCGTGCCGATGCAGTGCGAGTACTTCGCGCTCGAAGGCCTGACCGACCTGGTCAACACGATCAAGCAGGTGCACGCCAACCTCAACCCGGATTTGCAGATCATCGGCCTGCTGCGCGTGATGTTCGATCCGCGCATCACCTTGCAGAGCCAGGTCAGCGAGCAGCTGAAGGGTCACTTCGGCAACAAGGTCTTCGACACCGTCATCCCGCGCAATGTGCGTCTGGCCGAGGCCCCGAGCTACGGCCTGCCCGGCGTGGTGTTCGACCCCAGCTCCAAGGGCGCGCAGGCCTTCGTGGACTTCGCCCGCGAGATGGTCGAACGCATCAAGACGATGTGATCGAGGCGGCGATGGAAGCACTGGCCCGTCGCGCCGAAGCTGCCGGCCTCAACGCCAGCGCCCCGCCTCAGCAGGCCGAGGTCGATGGCTGGCTGTTGCGGCTGTCGCCCGGCAAGGCCAAGCGGTCGCGCTGCGTCAATGCGCTTGCCGCCGGCACCCTGCCCTTGAACGATCTGCTGGCGCGTTGCCAGAAGGCATTCGCAGGCACCGGTTTGCCGCTGATCGTCCGCATCACACCGTGGAGCCAACCTGCGGATCTTGATCGCCAGCTGGCCACGCTTGGATGGTTCGATTTCGACTACACCGATGTGATGCTCCGGCCCACGCTCGACGGCCTAGCGCACGGCCCGGCCGTCCGCCACGTGGACGCGACGCACTACGCCCAGGTCGTCGGCCGGCTGCGCGGGTCCAGCGAGCGAGCCATCGAAGCGCACGCGGAGCGGATGATCCACGCAGCCGTCGAGTACCAAGGCTTCCTGCTGGAAGACGCGCAAGGCCAGTTGCTGGCCTGCGGACAGATCGTGGTTGAAGATGGCGTCGTCGGTCTCTACGACGTCTTCACGCCGCCCGAGCACCGCGGCCGCGGCCATGCGCAGTCACTCTGCCTGGCGCTGCTGCACCAGGCCCGCTCACAAGGCGCGAGCCAGGCCTACCTGCAAGTCAGCACCGAGAACCACGCGGCCAAACGGCTGTACGGCCGACTCGGGTTCCAAGTCGGCTATCGCTACCACTACCGCAGCAACGACCCTTCGGCCGAAGAGTAGCGATCAAAGGCCCAGCGATTCGTCGCAGCCCAGATGCACGTTCATGCTCTGCACCGCCGCACCGCTCGCACCCTTGCCCAGGTTGTCCAGCCGCGCCATCACGAGCACCTGCGTCTCGTTGCCGAACACGAACAGGTCCACGCGGTTGGTGTCGTTGCAGGCCTGCACATCGAAGAAGCCTTCTTCGAGCGTGGCCGGATCGCGCAGCGGCATGACCCGGATGAAGCGCTCGTTCGCGTAGTGCGCGCTCAGCGCCTGTTGCAGATGCTCGGCCTTCGTGCCCGGCTTCAGCATCGACAGGTGCAGCGGCACCGTCACGGCCAGGCCCTTGTAGAAGTTGCCGACGATGGGCATGAACACCGGCGCCGTCTTCAGGCCGGTGTGGGCCATCATCTCAGGCAGGTGCTTGTGGGCCAGGCCCAGGCCGTACGGGCGCGGCGACGTAAGCTTGGGCTCACTCGCTGTCTCGTACTGAGCAATCATGGACTTGCCGCCGCCCGAATAACCGGTGATCGAGGTCGCTGTGACCAGCGCATCCGGCGACAGCAAGCCGGCGTCCACCAGCGGGCGCACCGCCAGGATGAAGGCGCTGGCGTGGCAGCCGGGGTTGGCGATGCGTTTGGATTGGCGAATCGCGTCGCGCTGGCCGGGGGCCAGTTCGGGCAGGCCGAACACCCAGCCGGCCACGGTGCGGTGCGCCGTGCTGGCGTCGATCAGACACGTGTTCGGGTTCGTGATCATCGCCGCCGCTTCGCGCGAGGCGGCGTCGGGCAGGCAGAGGAAGGCCACATCGGCCGCGTTCAGCAGGCGCGCGCGCTCGGCAGCGTCCTTGCGCTTGTCGGCATCGATGCGCAGCACTTCGATGTCGCTGCGGGCGGCCAGGTACTCGTTGATGCGCAGCCCCGTCGTGCCCTCTTGTCCATCCACATACACCTTGAAGGCCATGGCCCGCGCTCCTGCAAAATCCGAAAGATGAGCATCGTAAAGCCAACCCGTTATCTTTTGCTGCCCGGCTGGCAGAACTCCGGCCCGGAACACTGGCAAAGCCGGTGGGAAACCGAGTTCGGCTTCGAGCGCGTGGAGCAGGCCGACTGGGAATGGCCGCGCCGCGGCGACTGGATGGCGCGGCTCGATGAGGTGCTGCTGCAATCGGAGGCGCCGGCCGTGCTGATCGCCCACTCGCTCGGCTGCCAGCTCGTGGCCAGCTGGGCGGAGCATTCGCAGCACACGGCGCGCGTGATGGCCGCACTGCTCGTGGCGCCGCCCGACACCGAACGCGAAGGCTTCCCGCCGCAGCTGCACAACTGGCGCCCGATCCGCCGCAGCCCGCTGCCCTTCCCTGCGCTGGTCGTGATCAGCAGCGACGACCCGTACTGCTCACCGGAACGCGCCACGCAGATGGCGGCTGATTGGGGCGCCAGCGTCTGCATGCTCGGCGCCTACGGCCACATCAACGGCGAATCCGGCCTCGGCGACTGGCCCCAAGGGAAGGCCCTGCTGGATGAACTGACGCAGCGCAGATAATCGCGCCCACTGAATTGGAATCTATGGTCACCAAAAAACCCAAGGGCCTGGGCATGGGCCTCGAAGCGCTGCTCGGCCCCAAGGTCGCAGACGCGCCCGAACCGAAAGCCGGCGAGCCCGGCATCCTCAAGCTCGAACAGATGCAGGCCGGCAAGTACCAGCCGCGCACGCGCATGGACGAAGGCTCGCTCTACGAGCTGGCCGAGAGCATCAAGAGCCAGGGCATCATGCAGCCCATCCTCGTGCGGCCGATCGAGCCGAAGGGCAAGGTGGCGTACGAGATCATCGCCGGCGAACGCCGCTTCCGCGCCGCCAAGCTGGCCGGCCTGGCCGAGGTGCCGGTGCTGGTCAAGCCGGTGCCGGACAACGCTGCTGCGGCGATGGCGCTGATCGAGAACATCCAGCGCGAGGACCTCAACCCCCTCGAAGAAGCGCAGGGCCTGCAACGCCTGGTCGACGAATTCGGCCTCACGCACGAGCAGGCGGCGCAGGCCGTCGGCCGCTCGCGCAGCGCCGCCAGCAACCTGCTGCGCCTGCTCCAGCTCGCCGAGCCCGTGCAGAACATGCTGATGGCCGGCGACCTCGACATGGGCCATGCCCGCGCGCTGCTGCCGCTGGACGGCGCCCATCAGATCACCACGGCCACTGAAATTGCCGCCAAGAAGCTCTCCGTGCGCGACGCCGAAAAGCTCGTGGCCCGCGCCGGATCCGCCCGCCAGAAGCCGCTGTTGCGGGTGAAGAGCGACAAGAGCCGCGATGTCCTGCGCCTCGAGGAAGAGCTGTCGGATCTGCTCGCCGCCCAGGTCGAGATCCAGGTGAAAAAGCGCACCAAGCGCGGCGAGCAAGGCGTCGTGAACATCCAGTTCGCCTCGCTCGATGAGCTCGACGGCCTGCTCACCAAGCTGCGCGGCACGCAGAGCTGAGTTCCCGCGCCCCAAAACAAAGCCGCGCATCGCCGCGGCTTTTTCTTTGCCCGCTCGTGGTTGCTTTTTTGTCGTTTCCGACAACAAGACTTCTATTCATTCACTGAACAGAAACTTTGTGTACGTGTTTTCCATAGTGAATGTAAAGCCATTACGGGTTTGACCACCCCCGCAACCAGGGGGAAATGTTTGTTGTTGCCGACAGCATATTGTGACGAAGGTCACAAAATCAGGCTACCCAAAGACAGGTCGTTGAGGCCGGTCAAAAAGGACGAAGAAGCAATCTGTTCTGCAGGGCGCTTCCACAGCAACACCCGGTGGGCAACCACCATCGCACAGGATTTTCGGCATGAACAAGAAAGCTTTTGCGACGCTCGCGCTCATCGGCGCCCTGGCGTCGGCGCACGCTGATACCACCCTCATCAGCCAGGGATTCGACAACGTGTCCACCCTGACCTCGTCGGGTTGGATCATCCAGAACCTGGGCACTGCCGGCGGCGTCGGCGGACTTAGCAGCCCCTGGGTGCAGGGTGGCAGCGACACCGCCATCACGGCACAGGCTGGTCCGTCCGACAGCTACATCACGTCCAACTTCAACAACGTCGTCGCCGGCGGCACGCTGGCCAGCTGGCTGATCAGCCCGGTCTTCTCGACGACCAACACCGTCACGATCTCGTTCTGGGCGACGGCGGACTACTACGCCGGCTACTCCGACATGCTCAAGGCCGGCCTCGTGGACGCCAGCGGCAACACGACCAATTTCAGCCCGAGCTTCAGCTTCACTGCTTCGACGAATGGCTGGAACCAGTACACGATGACGATCAACGGCACGGGCACGAGTTCCACTGCACGCTTCGCCATCGAATACTTCGGCGCCGCTGACAGCTCGAACCTGGTGGCCGTCGACAGCGTGAACATCACCACCGTCTCCGCCGTGCCCGAAGTCTCGAGCTGGCAGCTGATGGGCCTGGGCATGCTGGCCATGGGCACGATCGCCCGCCGCCGCAAGCAAGCCTGATTCGCGACCCCTCGCTCCCGCATCCAAGGAGAACCTCACATGATGAACCGTACCCTGCTGGGTCTGGCGATCGCCGCCGCCCTGCCCGTCGCCGCCCAGGCGCATGACACCACCGCCGCGGCTCCGGCCGACCAGCAAATCGTCGTGCGCGATGCCGAGACCGGCCAGCTGCGCGCCGCCACCGCCGAGGAAGCCGCGTCGCTGAGCACGCTGCGCTCCACCGCCAGCCTCACCGGCAGCCGCTCCACTCTGCGCGCCGCGCCCCTGTCTCCGCAGGTCAAGACGCACGCCAGCGGCGCCGTCGGCATCCGCATGACCGATGAAATGGCCAGCTACTCGATCGTCACCCGTGGCGCGGACGGCAAGCTCGTTGAGCAATGCCTGCCGAGCAAGGAAGAAGCCGAAGCCGCGCTGAAGAACGGCGCAGCCGCAGCCAAGACCAACCTGCCCACCGAGTGATCCACACCATGCACAAGAGCATCAAGCAAACCGCCCTGCGCGCCGCCGTGCTGACCGCACTCTGCAGCGCCGGCCTGGCCCAAGCGGCCACCATCGTCATCACCAGCCGCGACCCGGCCAACGTCGGCTTCAACGATCCGACGCCCGTTTCCCCCGTCGGCGGCAATAACGGCACCACGCTCGGCCAGCAGCGCATGAACGTCTACCGTTACGTGGCCGACATCTGGGAAAAGGCCCTGCAGAGCGACGTCACGATCACCGTGAACGCCGGCTGGGAAAGCCTGACCTGCACGTCCAGCAGCGCCGTGCTCGGTAGCGCCTCCGCGTGGAACCTCTGGCACGACTTCGCCAACGGCAAGCCGGGCACCTGGTACCCGCAGGCCCTGGCCAACAAGCTGTCCGGCACCAACCTGTCCGCAGGCCAGGCCGATGACGGCTCCGGCTACGGCAACGTCGACATCAAGACGCAGTTCAACGGCAACCTCGGCAACACTGGCTGCCTGGACGGCCTGTACTTCTACCTCGGCCTGGACGGCAAGGCCGGCACGAACATCAACTTCGTCGAAACGCTGCTGCACGAACTGGGCCACGGCCTGGGCTTCTCGGTGCTGTCGGTGCAGACCTCGACCGGCCTGCGCATCAACGCCGCCGGCACGGCCTACGCTCAAGACGGCCTGCCGAGCGTCTGGGAACAGTACATGTACGACAGCGCCCAGGGCAAGAGCTGGCTGAACATGAACTACCTGGAGCGCAAGATCTCGGCGGTCACGCCTTCGGCTCTGGCCTGGACCGGCCCGCAGGCCTGGGCCGGCGCCGCGATGCTGAGCAGCACGCCGTCGATCAAGGTCACGACCTCGGCCCCGGGCTACAACGGCTACTTCGCTTACGGCACGGCCAGCTTCGGCCCCGCCGTGAGCACCGGCCTGAACCTGGGCACGATGGCCACGATCGCGGCCGACACCAGCGGCGCAGGCCAGGGTTGCAATGCGTTCAGCGCTGCTGACGCCGCCGCAGTGGCCGGCAAGGTCGCCATCATCGATCGCGGTGTCTGCGGCTTCGCCGTCAAGGCCAAGAACGCGCAGAACGCCGGTGCCGTCGGCGTGATCATCGCCAACAACGCAGCCGGCACCGCACCGGGCCTGGGCGGCACGGACGCCACGGTCGTCATTCCGACGATCAGCGTCTCGCAAGCCGACGGCGTCACGCTGAAGGCTGCCGTCGCCGCCTCGGTGCCTTACGGCGGCCGCGGCAAGGTCGGCGTTGCAACGGCCGCGCTGTCGGTCGACGCATCGAAGAAGGCCGGTGCCGACGCCGCAGGTCGCCCGCTGTTCTACACGCCGAGCACGCTGGCTGCCGGTTCTTCGGTTTCGCACTGGGATGTGTCGGCCACGCCGAACCTGCTGATGGAGCCGAACATCAATTCGGACCTCACCACCATCCTCGTGCCGCCGTACGACCTGACGCTGCCACTGCTGAAGGACATCGGCTGGTAATCTGACCAACAGCCTCCTGAAGCAACGAGCCCGGTGCCCACGCACCGGGCTTTTTCTTTTGAACTCGAACGCATAGCACCCAACCGCGTGCGCGGCCGCAAAGGCCGTGCATGGTTCACGGCCATTCGCGTTGTTGCAATTCCTTCTGTCGTCGATCTGACTAAGCTGGCCTTGCGCTCTTCTCCGACACCCGCAACAGCGGGGGGCCTACGTGAATCACACATCCATGCACTAACTGTTGGGCGTAGCATGGTGTCAACGCGAGACACTTCGACCGCATTGCATCTCTAGGAAACCGAACACCACGCACACCTCCGGAAAGCTCTGATGACGCCTCGGCTGCACGAGGAGCCTTGGGCGCCATCACAACTTCCCTGACCCACCCGCCGCACCTGCGCGCGGGCACGAGGCCAGGAGCTCTAACGGAGGTCTGCCATGGATGTGATCGGCAATTTCACCGCGCGCTACGAGCGCACCCGCGTCGAAGAGATGTCGCTCGAAGACTATCTCGTCGAGTGCAAACGCAATCCCCTCGCCTACGCCACCGCGGCCGAGCGCATGCTCCAGGCCATCGGCGAGCCGCAGATGATCGACACGCGCAACGATCACCGGCTCTCGCGCATCTTTGCGAACAAGACGATCAAGATCTACCCCGCCTTCGCCGAGTTCTACGGCATGGAGGATGCGATCGAGCAGGTCGTCAGCTACTTCCGCCACGCGGCGCAGGGGCTGGAAGAGAAGAAGCAGATTCTTTACCTGCTGGGCCCGGTCGGTGGCGGCAAGAGCTCGATCGCCGAGCGCCTGAAGCAGTTGATGGAGCACGTGCCCTTCTATGCGATCCAGGGCTCGCCGGTGAACGAATCGCCGCTCGGCCTGTTCGATCCGGTCGAGGACGGCCCGGTGCTGGAGAGCGAGTTCGGCATCCCGCGCCGCTACCTCACGCGCATCCTCTCGCCGTGGGCCGTCAAGCGACTCGAAGAGTACGGCGGCGACATCCGCCGCTTCAAGGTCGTCAAGAAGTACCCGAGCGTGCTCAAGCAGGTCGGCGTGGCCAAGACCGAGCCGGGCGATGAGAACAACCAGGACATCTCGAGCCTCGTCGGCAAGGTCGACATCCGCAAGCTCGAAACCTACGCGCAGGACGATCCGGATGCGTACAGCTATTCCGGCGGCTTGTGCCTCGCGAACCAGGGCCTCCTCGAGTTCGTGGAAATGTTCAAGGCGCCGATCAAGGTGCTGCACCCGCTGCTGACTGCCACGCAGGAAGGCAACTACAAGGGCACGGAAGGCTTCGGCGCGATCCCGTTCGACGGCATCGTGCTCGCCCACTCGAACGAGAGCGAGTGGAAGACCTTCCGCAACAACAAGAACAACGAGGCCTTCCTCGACCGCATCTACATCGTGAAGGTACCGTACTGCCTGCGCGTCAGCGAGGAAGTGAAGATCTACGAGAAGCTCATCCGCGGATCGAGCTTGGCCTACGCCAAGTGCGCGCCCGGCACGCTCAAGATGATGAGCCAGTTCGCCGTGCTCACGCGACTGAAGGAGCCCGAGAACTCGTCGCTGTATTCCAAGATGCAGGTCTACGACGGCGAGAACTTGAAGGACACCGATCCGCGCGCGAAGAGCTACCAGGAGTACCGCGATTACGCCGGCGTCGATGAAGGCATGAGCGGCATCTCCACGCGCTTCGCCTACAAGATCATCTCCAAGGTCTTCAACTTCGACGCGGCCGAAGTCGCGGCCAACCCCGTGCACCTGATGTACGTGCTGGAGCAGCAGATCGAGCGCGAGCAGTTCGCCGGCGACCTCGAGCAGAAGTACATCGGCTACATCAAGGAGACGCTGGCCCCGCGCTACGCGGAGTTCATCGGCAAGGAAATCCAGACCGCATATCTGGAGAGTTATTCCGAATACGGCCAGAACATCTTCGACCGCTACGTCACCTACGCCGACTACTGGATCCAGGACCAGGAGTACCGCGACACCGACACCGGCGAAGTCTTCGACCGCAGCGCGCTCAACGGCGAGCTGGAGAAGATCGAGAAGCCCGCGGGCATCAGCAACCCCAAGGATTTCCGCAACGAGATCGTCAACTTCGTGCTGCGCGCGCGCGCCAACAACGCCGGCAAGAACCCGGCCTGGACCAGCTACGAGAAGCTGCGCACGGTGATCGAGAAGAAGATGTTCTCCAACACCGAGGAGCTGCTGCCGGTCATCAGCTTCAACGCCAAGGCGAGTGCCGACGAAGCCAAGAAGCACGAGGACTTCGTCAATCGCATGGTCGACAAGGGCTACACCGCCAAGCAGGTGCGCCTGCTTTGCGAGTGGTACTTGCGTGTGAGGAAGAGCAGCTGAAGCACCGCACAGGAGTATTGGATGCTGCAACAGATCATCGATCGCAGACTCTCCGGCAAGAACAAGTCGGTTGGCAACCGGGAGCGCTTCTTACGCCGACACAAGGATCAGATTCGCGAAGCCGTTCGCCGTGCCGTTGATGGCCGCGGCATCCGCGACATGGAGCGCGGTGAAGACGTCCACATCCCGAAGAAGGACCTGACCGAACCCGTCTTCGGCCATGGCGAAGGCGGCGTGCGGGAGGTCGTGCGGCCCGGCAACACAGAGCACGTGAAGGGCGACCGCATCGCCAAGCCGCAAGGCGGCCAAGGCCAGGGCGGATCGCAGGCCAGCGACACCGGCGATGGCGAGGACGATTTCGTCTTCCACCTCACCAAGGAAGAGTTCATGCAGGTCTTCTTCGAGGACCTGGCGCTGCCCAATCTCGAACGCACGCAGCTCGCGGAAACGCCCGAGTGGAAGAGCCACCGCGCCGGCTTCACCAGCGACGGCACGCCGACAAATCTGCACGTCGTGCGCTCCATGCGTGGCGCGCTGGGCCGACGCATCGCCCTGGCCATGGGCAAGCGCCGCAGCGTGCTCGAACTGGAAGCCGAGCTGGAAGAGCTGAAGAAGCAGGACCAGAACGACCATGAGATCCAGCGCCTCGTGCTCGAAACCGAAGCCCACATCGAGCTGCTGCGCGAGCGCATCGCCGGCATCCCGTTTCTCGATCCGATCGACCTGCGCTTCCGCAGCCGCGTGCGCACACCCGTACCCACCAGCCGCGCTGTCATGTTCTGCCTGATGGACGTCTCCGGCTCGATGGACGAAGCGCGCAAGGACCTCGCCAAGCGCTTCTTCATCCTGCTCTATCTCTTCCTCACACGGCACTACGAGAAGATCGACGTCGTCTTCATCCGCCACCACACGCAGGCGCAGGAAGTGGACGAACAGAACTTCTTCCACGCCACGGAGACCGGCGGCACCGTCGTGTCTTCTGCGCTCGTGCTGATGGAGGAAATCATTCGCGCGCGTTATTCGCCGAGCGAATGGAACATCTACGGCGCGCAGGCCAGCGACGGCGACAACTGGCACCACGACAGCGGCCGCTGCCGCGACCTGCTCTCGCAGCAGATCCTGCCGCTGTGCCGCTACTTCGCCTATGTGCAAGTCGCCGAAGCCGAGCAGAACCTCTGGGAGGAATACTGCAAGCTCGAAGAATCCTGCCGCCACTTCGCGATGAAGAAGGCCGTCGAGGTCGACCAGATCTACCCCGTCTTCCGGGAGCTGTTCAAGAAGGAAGGGGCCGCCGCATGAAGCCGCTCAAGCAACGCCCGAACCAGCCGCTGCCCTCACCCAGCGACTGGACCTTCGAGCTGATCAACGATTACCACGACGTCATCCGCCAGACCGCCGAGCGCTACAGCCTCGACACCTACGCCAACCAGCTCGAGGTCATCACCGCCGAGCAGATGATGGATGCCTACGCGTCGGTCGGCATGCCCGTGAACTACCGGCATTGGAGCTACGGCAAGGAATTCATCGCCACCGAGCGCAATTACAAGCGCGGGCAGATGGGCCTGGCGTATGAGATCGTCATCAACTCCGATCCGTGCATCGCTTATCTGATGGAAGAGAACACGATGGCGATGCAAGCCCTCGTGATCGCGCACGCGAGCTACGGCCACAACAGCTTCTTCAAGGGCAACTACCTGTTCCGCATGTGGACCGATGCGTCGTCGATCATCGACTACCTGGTCTACGCCAAGAACTTCGTCGCCGAATGCGAGGAACGCCACGGCATCGAGGAAGTGGAGCTGCTGCTCGACTCCTGCCATGCGTTGATGAACCACGGCGTCGATCGCTATCGCCGGCCCGCCAAGCTCTCGCTCGCGCAGGAGCGTGTGCGTTTGCAGGAGCGCGAAGCCCACGCGCAACGGCAGATCAACGACCTCTGGCGCACGCTGCCGCGCAAGGCCGAATCGGAGGGCGACTCGCCCGGCACCGCGCTGCGACGCTTCCCCGAAGAACCGCAGGAGAACCTGCTGTACTTCATCGAGAAGAACGCGCCGCTGCTGGAGCCGTGGCAGCGCGAGATCGTGCGCATCGTCCGCAAGGTCGCGCAATATTTCTACCCGCAGCGTCAGACGCAGGTGATGAACGAAGGCTGGGCCACGTTCTGGCACCACCGCCTGCTCAACACCATGTACGACGACGGTTATCTGTCCGACGGCATGATGATCGAGTGGCTGAAGTCGCACACCAACGTCGTCGCGCAGCCGCCGATGCAGAACCTGAATCCCTACGCGCTCGGCTTCTCGATGTACACCGACATCAAGCGGATCTGCGAGCATCCGACCGAAGAGGACCGCCACTGGTTCCCGGAATTGGCCGGCTCCGACTGGGAAGCCACCCTCGACCACGCGATGCGCAACTTCAAGGACGAGAGCTTCATCGGCCAATACCTCTCGCCGAAACTCATGCGCGAGTTCCGCCTGTTCTCGATCCTGGATGACTCGACCCAGGACGAATACGAGATCTCCGCCATCCACGACGAAGCCGGCTATCGCCACGTCCGACAGGCCTTGTCGAGCCAGTACGACCTCTCGGCGCGGGAGCCCAACATCCAGGTCTGGAACGTCAATCTGCGCGGTGACCGTTCGCTGACGCTGCGCCACACGCAGCACCTGGATCGGCCCTTGCACGACAGCGCGTACGAGGTACTCAAGCACGTGGCGCGCTTGTGGGGTTTCGGCGTGCAGCTGGAGTCGGTGAACGGCGCCGGCACCGTCACGCAGCAGTGGAGCGTTCCGGCACCGCAGCATTGACGCGAACGCCCCAGCGGCGCAGGATGAAGGCCTCCTCATCTCTCGGAGGCTCGCAATGTCCACAGGTGCTGTCGTCCTGATCTGCTTGCTCGTTCTGCTGGGGGCCAGCGTGCTGCGCTGGGACGCCGTCAAGGCGCGCTTGATGAGCTGGTTCGATCCGCCGCCGCCGCAAGTCGGCCCCGGTCTGGTCGAAGAGATCGAGCGTGCGCCGCGCCATTTGCATGAGGCGCAGGCCCACCACGCTCCCGCCTCGCACAAGCCCGAGATTCACCGGAGCGGCCGGCGCGGATAATTCCGCGCATGGCCAATCGACTTTCACAGATCGCCACCCGCACCGGAGACGACGGCACCACCGGCCTCGGCGACGGCTCGCGCGTGCCCAAGAGCAGCCTGCGCATCGCCGCCATCGGGGATGTGGACGAGCTCAATTCCAATCTCGGCGTGCTGCTGGCGGAAGATCTTGCCGGCGATATTCGTGAGCTTCTGATCACCGTTCAGCACGAGCTGTTCAATCTCGGCGGTGAGTTGTCGATGCCGGGTTACGAGTTGCTCAAGATGGACGCCGTGCTGCGTCTGGATGAGGCGTTAGCGCACTACAACGCCGACCTGCCGCGTCTCGCGGAATTCATCCTGCCGGCTGGCACGCGCGCCGCGAGCCTCGCACATGTGTGCCGCACCGTCGCCCGCCGGGCAGAGCGAGCGGTCGTCACGCTGGCCGACGTCGAAACGCTGAACGCCGCACCGCGCCAATACCTGAACCGCCTCTCCGACCTGCTCTTCGTCCTCTCCCGCGTGCTCAACAAGGGCCACGAGGTCTACTGGAACAGCGAGCGGCTCAAGCGGCAATCTCAGGAAGACTGAGAAGGCGCGAGCTTCTGCACCGCCTGGCGCAGGCGCTCCTCATAAGCAGTCTTGAGGCTCGCCGGTGAGATCACCTGCACTTCGCCAGCGTGGCGCAGCAGGTCCATCAGCAACTCCGTCGGATCGACGAAGGGCAGCTCCAGCCGCCAGCGGCCATCGTCGAGCCAATGCGCCTCCTGCTCCGGATGCCATTCCTCGCGCGAGACAGACTTCGCTGCCTCCGCACTGAAGATCAGCTGCGCCTTCTGCACGCGTCCGCCCGCAAAGATCCCATAACCGCGGTCCAGTTCGGTCTCCAGCGTCTTGATGGACACGGCTTTGGCCTTCTCATCGAGCATGCGCGCACTGTCCACTGCATCGAGCGCAAAGCGGCGGAAGCCTTCCGCCTGATGGCACCACGCATCCAGATACCAGCTATGCCGGTAGTGCACGAGACGCTGCGGTGACACCTCTCGCTCGCTCGCCTTCTTGCCTCGTGAACGGTAGTGGATCGACAAGCGCTGCCGTTTCACCACCGCACTGCCCACCGTCTCGAACGCTTCGCTGCTGGCGCGCCGCTTGGCCGTGCTGATCAGCTTGATCCGCCGCGTGATCTCGGCCGCTTCCTGCGCGTCCACGCCCAACATGCCGGTGAGCTTGTCGAACATCGGCTGCAGATGGCGCGACAGCGTGCCCTGCTCATCCAGGCTGGCCAGCATCTGATGCATGGTCAGCAAGGCGTGCAGTTCCTTCTCGTTGAACCACAAACCCGGTAGCTCGTGCTTCTCACCACGCCACTCGGTACCGAAGCGGTAGCCGTTGACGAAGGCGTCGTATTCGATCGGCGCCCCCATGCGGTCGCGCAGGTATTGCAGGTCGCGCTTCAAGGTGGCCGGTGACACCTCCAGCGCCTCGATCAGGTCCGCAAAGCTCACCGAACCGCGGCTGCGGATCAGCATTTCGATCTTGTAGAAGCGCTCGGTCCGGTCCATGTCGTGCTCAGGAAATCAGAAATTTCCAACGGATTTCAGGTGGCTCATTCTATGAGCTACCCGCCGCGCAAACTGAGTTCCAGGTCATCAAACAAGGAGAGCGACCATGGCACAAGCAGCAGCAGCGATCATCCTCGGCAACGCCACGCAGATCGAGTTGGCGATGGCGCCGGCAGCCGAACCCACGGCAGCTCCCCAACGATCCGATTTCGATGCCCGCGGTTTCGCCCTCGGCCGCGACTACGCCGCCCATGGCATCACGCCGCCGGTCGAGCATCTGCATGGCCGCTCGCCCCTGCTGGCGGGCTGGCAAGCCGGTCGCACGGTCTTCGGCAGCCGCACGTTAAAGGTCCGCAGCCAGACGCGCCGCTGGCTCGCCCTGCGCCTGGCGGCCTGGCTCAAGGGCCGCAGCTTCGAGGAAGTGCAGGTCACGCCGAACTATCTGCAACAGATCGCCGTCTCGCACTGCCCGATCACGCGTGAGACGCTGACGGAAGAGCAGGCTTCGATCGACCGTGTGCGCAACGACGCAGGCTACGCCGCCGGCAACCTCGTGATGATGAGCCAGCGTGCCAACCGGGCCAAGGGCGCATCAGACTTCGCCGCCGCTTGCGAACACGCAGCGTTTGAAGATCGCAGCCAAGGTCTGACGCCCGCCCAATGGCAACGCGTCGCCGTGCTGGAAAGCTTCGTCACCGAACTGCCGCATACGCAAGCCGCACAGCTCCCTCTGTCCGTCCTGCCCCCGAACCGCCTGCGCCTGTTCAACCCGATCCAGGCCTTGCAGACCCTGGTCACCCGCCAGTTCATGCAAGCCGGCTGGAGCCAGCGCCTGGCGCGCCTGCAAGCCTTGATGCCTGAAGCGGCCCAGGGCGACTTCAATCGCTTCGTGCTGGCCCTGGCACCCCGCATGCTGGCTGCGGGCAAGGAAGCCGATGCCATGACCCTGCGCTGGGCCCTGGAAGACGCCTGGGCGCTGGAACTGGTGCAAAAGCGCTGGACCCGCTTTGCCCTGCTGCTGGACGCGGCCACGGCCGAACGCCTGGTGCAACGCGCCACGCAAATGCAGCTCTCGCCGACTCACGTGCAACAGCACGATGCGCCGACAGCAACGGAAGGTTGGGCTCTGGAGCGCGGCGGCTACGCCTGCGCAGCCGTGCACTGAAAAAAAGGAAAGATCAGGTCGGCAGCCCGACGCTCAAGCGTTCGAGGCTGCCGCCTTGCGCCTGCAAGGCCACGTGATAACCATGAGCGCCGAACCACTGCGCCCAGTTCAGCGCCTGTTGACGCGTCGGCAGCCAGGGGCCGGTCCGGTCGATCTCCACGCGGTTGCCTTTGCGGTCATAGAAGACCACACGCCACATGCCCGAGCTGATGCTGCGATCCAGGCGGCTCATGCAGATCCTCAGACCAGCGAGCGATGCAGACGCAGCTCCTCGATGCGCACACCGCCGACTTCCGTCGTGCGGGCGCTGCCGAGCTCGCGCTTGAAGCCGGCCAGTTCGAAGAAGCGCAGGGCGCGCTCGTTGCGCAGGTAGGTCCACAGCGTGGCCTTGGTGCAACCTTCTTCCTGAAGACCATCGCGGCAGGCGTCCCAGAGCGCCAGGCCGGCGCCCTTGTCCCAGTGTTGGGGCTTCACATACAGCGCCCAGACCTCACCGGTCGTGGAGGGCGTGCCCTTGTCGCGCGAGCGATCGAAGCCGGCAAAGCCCATCAGTTCGCCATCCAGGTGGGCGACGATGACCTGCGGCTCGCACAGATCGATGGCCTCACGCCAGAAGGCTTGACGCTTCTGAACGGAGAGCGCGTCCAGCGTGGCCTTGGGCAGCAGGTCCTTGTAGGCAACTTGCCAGGCGGCAACATGGGTTTCAGCAATGGCCTTGGCGTCACGCAAGGTGGCGGGACGGACCTGAATACTCGACATACGCTGGAAATTCTTGGGAGAGAGGGAACGCGAAGGCGCGATTCTCGCTGCCAATGTCTGAATCCCCTGGGGCTTGACATCAAAAAAGTTTTTGCTCAACACAAAACGAGTTGGCGTTCCTGCTGCCACTGACGCGCATGGGAACGCACTTGTGCGCATAGCGATTTGACCGGCGATCTCTGCAGCCGCAACAGCAGCGCGTGATCGACCGGACAGTCCCCGAGTTCAGCGGCATAGCGCCGTTCCAGATCGCGCTGCATGCGCAGCACCAGGTGCGCGGTGACCATGGCGTCGGCCAAGGCGCGGTGGGCGCGCCCCTGATTGGGCAGCGAGAAAAACTCCGCCAACGTGCCGAGCTTGCAGTTCGGTGCTTCCGGATAGAGCCGCCGCGCCAGCAGCACGGTGCACGCGAAATCGTGGGCTGGATCTTGTTCAAGACCGGCTGTTTTCGCTTCCGCGATCCAGAAGCTCCGATCGAATGAAGCGTTGTGTGCGATGAGCGGACAGCCGCGCGTGAACGCCATCACCTCCGTCATGACCTGCGCAGCTTCGGGCGCGTCTTCGAGCATCCGGTTGTTGATGCCCGTGAGCTGCTCGATGAAGGGCGGGATCCAGGCCCCCGTGCGCATGAGGCTCTGGTACTGGTCGACGATCACGCCGTCGCGAACCAGCACGGCCGCAATCTCGGTCGCTCGGCCGCCGGCACCGGCCATTCCCGTGGTTTCGAAGTCGATGACGGCGAGGGTCTGCATCGCAAAGATTGTGGCCTGGAGAGCCAAACGTGCCGTGCACTGTTATTCAAGACTGTCTTATGTTTCAAATTAGTGGTCGTAGTAGAGGGCGCCCTTCGCTGTGGACAAGCCGGTTTTTCCTTTTTGGATGAAGGACTTGCCTGACGCCAAAGCCTGTGGTCGGAGCCCGGTACGAGTTCGACCGCGAATATGAACAACTCGGCGACTGTCCATTCGCCTGTGGACAACTGGAGACTTGCGCAAGATTTCTCCACAGACTTGTTCTGGAGTCCCCCTAAACTGTCCCAGCCGGACGTGGACAGGGCTTCTACGCATTGCGCAACAGATAGGCCTTGTCCGCTTCCCTAAGGTACTAGTCATCGCTACAGTCCGACGATCCGCCATCGAGGGTGGGACATCCAGGAGACAAACATGCAACGAATCAAGACCACGAAATTTGTCGTGGCCGCACTGTCGCTGGCCAGCATGGCCGTGCTGACGGCCTGCGGCGGCGGCGCCAGCGGCCAGAGCCAGCCGAGCACCACGTCCACCAACGTGCGCGTCTACGGCGACAGCCTGGCCGACAGCGGCACCTTCGGCTTCAAGGCCACGGTGCAGACGACCGGCAACTACATCTTCCCCGAGCGCATCGCGATGCAGTTCGGCAAGACGCTCTGCCCGTACTACGCTGCCACCGGCACCGACACCTTCGTGGTCAACACGGCGCAGACCGGTTGCACGAACTACGCCATCGCCGGCGGCGTGATCAACCCCGCCCCGCTGACCAGCCCGACGAGCAATCGCAAGGGCATCATGTACCAGCTGGCCGACGGCTCGGCCAACGCCATCGGCGCCACCGACCTGATCATCATCGACGGCGGCGGCAATGACGCGGCCAACCTGATCAGCGCCTTCCTGGCCACCCAGCTGACCCCGGGCGCTGCGGCCAACGCGCAGTTCGCCGGCCTGCTGAACAGCATCTCGCCGGCCGCTGCCGCTGCCGCCGCCTCGGGCGACGTCACGACCGCAGGCACGACCTACATGAAGACGCTGGCCGACGTGTTCTACGCGTCGATCACCACCAACGTGCTGAACAAGGGCGGCAACCGCGTCGTGTTCGCCAACATCCCCGATGTCACCCTGACCCCGCGCTTCCAGCAGGTGCTGGGCGTGATCACGGCGTCCAAGGGAGCCGCGACGGCGCAGCAGCTGCAAGGCCTGTTCCAGAGCTGGGTGCTGGCCTTCAACAACGAATTCGCGACGGTTGCCGCCAGCGAATCGCGCGTGGCCGTGGTGGACATCTACTCGAACTTCCAGGACGAAGTTGCACACCCGGACCAGTACTCGCTGACCAATGTGAAAGACCCGTCCTGCCCGGCCACTGGCACGGATTCGAGCGGTTTCCCGACCTACAGCTTCCCCGCCTGCACTGCCGCTGCGGCCAAGACCGGCTGGCAGAACTACCTGTTCTCGGACAGCTTCCACCCGACGCCGTACGGCCATCAGCTCGCTTCGCAGCTGATTTCCCGCACCCTGGCCCAAAAGGGCTGGCTGTAATCCGCCCGCAGCAGGAGACAAGACATGAAAGTTAAATTCGCAAGCCTCGCTGTGCTGGCCCTGGCAACCCTCGGCAGCAGCGCCTACGCCCAGTCGGCCGGTACCTTCCAGGCCCGCCTGGGTGGCGGCACCATCATTCCGCAGGTCAAGAGCGGTGAGCTGAGCGCTGCCAGCCTGGACAACACCCGCGTGGACATCAACCGCGCGAGCCAGGTCATCGGCGGCGTCACCTACATGATCACGGACAACTTCGCCGTGGACCTGCCGCTCGGCCTGCGCTTCAAGCACGAAGTCGTCGGTGACGGCTCGATCGCCGGCGTCGGCCGCCTGGCCACCGTGAAGGCCCTGCCGATCACGCTGATCGGCCAGTACCGCCTCGGCGCCGCCAACGATGCCGTGCGCCCGTACGTGGGCCTGGGCGCCGTGTATGCCAAGTACTCGGACTCCAAGGGCACGACGGCGCTGAATGCGCTGACCGGCGGCACGCCGAGCAACCCGACCGTCATGAACATGGACAACAAGGGCGGCTCGCTGGTGCAGCTGGGCGTTCAGGTCAAGATCATGGACCGCTGGTTCGCCGACTTCAACGTCGACAAGATCTTCCTGAAGACGACCGGCCACCTGAGCACCGGCCAGCACATCGACGTGAAGCTGAACCCCGTGGCCGTGTTCGCCTCGGTGGGCTACCGCTTCTGATCGCGCCTCGCTGAAAGCAAAAAAGGGGAGCCACTGGCTCCCCTTTTTCTTTGTCCGTGTGTCGGCGGATTCAGTCGATGCCGATCACCTTGTGCATCTGCACCGAGAGGCTCCACTGCGGATGCGCCATGCAGTAGGCCACCGCCTCGCGCGTGTTCTGCTTCTGCAGGATGCTGTCCATCGGCTGCAGGAAGAAGTGGTCGAATTCCAGGTGCTCGAAGCGTTCCGGCCGCGCCAGCGGCTGCGGGAACACCAGCTTCAGCTCGTTGCCCTTCGTCAGCACGATGTCGCTGTCCGCCTTCGGGCTCACGCAGATCCAGTCCAGGCCTTCAGGCGCCGGCTGCGTGCCGTTGGTCTCCACGGCGATCTCGAAGCCGCGCGCATGCAGCGCGTCGATCAGCGGCTTGTCCAGCTGCATCAGCGGCTCGCCGCCGGTGCAGACGACGTAGCGCTTGCCACCGGGCGCATCGGGCCACTTCTCGGCAATGGCATCGGCCAGCGCGTCGGCCGTGGCGAACTTGCCGCCGTTCTGGCCATCAGTGCCGACGAAATCGGTGTCGCAGAACGTGCAGACGGCCGTCGCGCGATCCTGCTCCCGCCCGTTCCACAAGTTGCAACCGGCGAAGCGGCAGAACACCGAAGGCCGGCCCGCTTGCGCGCCCTCGCCTTGCAGCGTGTAGAACATCTCTTTGACTGAATACGTCATACGGGGATCAATTCTTCCAGCGAATTTCCGCTCACGATCGAGCCCGAACCGCGCGTTTCGTACATGTCCACACGGTCGATCTGCGGCAGCGCCGCGCGGCCCTTCTCCAGCACCCAGGCGGCGAGGCTCGCCGTGTCGCCGTCGGGCAGGTCGGCGATCTCGTACAGCGGGCGGTGATCGATGGCCTTGAAGATCGGATCGAACAGCGTCTTCACATCGCCGAAGTCCACCGTCCAGCCGTAGACCTGATCCAGCGGTGCCGACAGGTGCAGCCGCAGCGTGTACGTGTGGCCGTGGATGCCGCGCAGCAGGCTGCCCTCGGGCGCGTGCTTGAGCTGGATGGCGCTGTCCAGCGTCATTTCCTTCCAGATCCGGTAGTGGCTGCCGTCGAAGTTGGCGCCGCAGGAACCGGTCTCGTAGACGGTGACCCATGAAAGTTCCGGCAGCTCGGGCTTGAGCCGTGCCCAGAGCCACGAGGAAATCACCTCGCTGGTCGGGTTGCTCAAGCCGTCGATGCCGTTCAGGCACTGGTAGTTCAGCAGCATGTGGAACGGTGCCCAGACGTCGTCCAGATGGTCGTAGTCGATCGCGATGTCGCGCTCGCCGAGGTCCTGGTTGGCGTGCAGGATCACCTCGAAGCCGTGGCCGTGCATGCGGCCGCACTTGTGGCCGGCCGGCACGTTGGGCAGCTGGTGCGCGGCCTGGAAGCGGTAGCGGCGCCAGACGTGCGCCTGGCCGGCCGCGTCCAGATCGACACCGCAGTTCGCCGTGCTCTGGATGCCGACCTGCTGGATGCCCGGCACGGCGAACTCGTTCTCCAGCCGCGCGCGGATCCAGCGGGCGAGGTTCTCATCGGTCGGCTGCTCCAGGCTGTCGTTCAGCAGCGCGTGGTCCAGCGGCGCCACGCAGGCTTCGAGCCGCTTGCGCAGCTCCTCCACCTCGCCGCCGGCGAACGGCGCCCAGCCGGCGGGCAGTTGCGCGCGCACGGTCGCGAAATAGCTGTGGCCGTGCAGGCCGCGGCTGCGGTGCCCCTCGGGGAGGGCGGGAATGTGACAGGCGGATTCGAAACCGCAGGAGGCGCTGGTGAGGCTCATAGGGTTCGATTGTCGCCTAGGTGTTTTCCCCAGACGAACGGAGAAAGTCTGCGAAGGCTGTCGAAATGCACGGCCATCATTCGTCGTACGGGTGCAGTCCCACTCAATCAGGAGATTCCCACCATGCGATTCATGATCATTGTGAAGGCCACCACCCAGAGCGAAGCCGGCGTCTTTCCCGGCGCCGACGACCCGATCTGGGCGGAGATGGACGCGTACCACGCGGAGCTGGCCAAGGCCGGTGTCCTGCTCGAAGGCAATGGCCTCAAACCGACAAAGGAAGGCTGGCGCATCGCCTACAAGGAGGGCCAGCGCACGCTCATCGACGGCCCGTTCGCGGAGACCAAGGAGCTGATCGCCGGCTACACGCTCATCAAGGTGCAGTCGCGCGAAGAGGCGCTTGAATGGGCCAGGCGCTTCCCCGCGCCCTTCGGCAACAAGGGCGACGGCGGCATGATCGAAGTGCGTCAGCTCTTCGAGCCCGAGGACATCATGGCCATCCTCAAGCAGGGTTGAGCGATGCAGGCGCAGATCGGAGCGATCTGGCGCATCGAGGCGCGCCGCATCATCGGCGCTCTGGCCCGCATGCTGCATGACGTGGGCGAGGCGGAAGACCTCGCCCAGGATGCGCTGGAGCGGGCGCTCAAGCTCTGGCCTGAGCAGGGCCTGCCCGACAAACCCGGCGCGTGGCTGATGGCCGTGGCGCAACGCCGCGCGCTCGACCGCCTGCGAGCGCGCAAGCTGCACGCCGAACGCGAAGAGGAATTCGCGGCCGAGCTGGCTGCGCTCGATCTTGATCACACGCCCGACGTTGCGCTGCAGCTCTCAGGCGACCGCGAGCAGATCGACGACGACCAGCTCCGTCTCATCTTCACCGCCTGCCACCCGCTGCTCAAGCCCGAAGCTCGCGCCGCGCTCGCGCTCAAGGTGCTGGCCGGCCTCTCCACTGCCGAAATCGCACGCGGTTTTCTCACGCAGGAAGCCACGATCGCCCAGCGCATCCTGCGCGCCAAACGTTCGCTGGCGGAAGCGCACGTGCCCTTCGAGCAGCCGCAGGGCGATGAGCGCCGCGCCCGGCTCGATTCCGTGCTCGAAGTCGTCTATCTGATCTTCAACGAAGGCCACAGCGCCAGCACCGGCGATGACTGGATGCGACCCGCGCTCTGCGAAGAAGCGCAGCGTCTGGCGCGTTCGCTCGTGGCGCTGATGCCTGAGGAAGACGAGGTGAAAGGCTTGTGCGCGCTGATCGAGCTGACGGCCGCCCGTCTGCCCGCGCGGCTCGATGCGCAAGACCGCCCCGTGCTGCTGATGGACCAGGACCGCGCCCGCTGGGACCGCGGCCTGATCCGCCACGGTCTGGCGACGCTCGACCTTGTGCACCGGCCCGGCTTCTACAGCCTGCAAGCCCGCATCGCCGCGGTCCACGCGCGTGCGCTCACGCCCGAAGACACCGACTGGTCCGCCATCGTCGGGCTCTACGACGGTCTCGCTCAGATCGCGCCATCACCCGTGATCGCGCTGAACCAGGCCGTCGCGATCAGCCGCGCCAGCGGCCCCGGCATGGGTCCGGCCGCGGCGCTGCCCTTGATCGAACAATTGCTGAACGAAAGGCTGCTCGCCCGCTACGCCTGGCTGCATAGCGCGCACGGGGATGTGCTCGAACGCCTCGGCCGCTTCACCGAAGCCCGCGCCGCGTTCACCGCCGCCGCCGCACTCAGCGGCAATGCGGCCGAACGTCAGTTGCTCGAAGGCCGCGCGTCGTCCTTGGCCTCGGCCGAATCCGCCAACATCGTCTGCATCAGCGCGAAGAAGCGGTCGTAGAACGCGCCGGCCGGGATCGTCTCCGATGCCACCTTCACCATCGAATCCTGCTGCGAGGACAGCGGCACCGAGATCGAGCCGATCGCGCTCACACCGATGCTGGTGGCGTTGCTGGAGCGCTTGATCACATAACGGTCCTGTTGCGCCGACACGAAGGCCGTCGCCGGCACGCCCGTCTTGCCGTCGGCCACGCAGACCACCGTGAAGCTGATCTCCACGTGGATCTCGCCCTCAGGCTGGAAGCGCTTGACGCCGTTGACCAGGCCCTTGTTGGTCGTGCCGATCACATAACCCTGGCTCAGCAGCGCGCGGCGCGCGGCTTCGCAGGTGTCACCCGAATTCGCATCGAACAGGCGCGAGAAGGTCTCGTCGGCCTTGAACTGTTCGCTCTGGTAGACCAGACCGGCCTTGCGGGAATCCGCCTGCGGCGTGATGCAGGCCGAGAGGCCCAGGACGAGCAGGGCTGGCAGCAGGAAACGGAAACGGGACATGGGCAGAGGCGGACCGGACAGAGATCGAAAAGTGCGCGCACGCGGCTGGCAATTATCGGCGCCCCGCTCGCGCGCTCCTGAAGCGGGCCTGATGAGGGGTTTCACACGCGTTTCATGGCTTTCGACACACCCTCGCACCTCGGACAGAATCTGCCCATGAAAAACACCGTCCCCCCCCTGTTGTTCGCGCTGCTGGCTGCGTTCGCAACCGGTGCCGCCCGCGCCGACGAACCGCACCCGCTCGACAAGCTGCCCTACACGCCGAGCGTCGACACCTCGGCCATGGACCGCACGGTCGACCCCTGCGAAGACCTCTACCGCTTCGCTTGCGGCAACTGGAGCAAGTCCAACCCGATGCCGGCGGACCAGTCGCGCTGGTCGGTCTATTCCAAGATGGCCAACGACAACCAGCGCTACCTCTGGGGCGTGCTGGAGAAGCTCAGCACCGGCGGCAGCGAACGCAGTGCCAACCAGGCCCGCATCGGTGACTACTTCGCCGCGTGCATGAACCAGGACGCCGTGGACGCGCAAGGCCTGGCGCCGCTGCAACCCGAGCTGGACCGCATCGCCGCGTTGAACAGCAAGAAGGACCTGCCGGCCCTGCTCGCCCACCAGCAACTGATCGCCAACAACGCCAACTTCTTCTTCGGCTTCTCTTCCTCGCAGGACTTCACCGATTCCACCAACCTGATCGCCTTCGCCTCGGCCGGTGGCCTCTCGCTGCCCGAGCGCGGCTACTACCTGCGTACCGACGCCAAATCGAAGAAGCTGCGCGCGCAGTTCCAGGCCCACGTGCAGCAGATGTTCGAGCGCTTGGGCGACAGCCCGAAGGACGCGAAGGCCGCCGCCGCGCTGGTGCTGGCCACGGAAACCGCGTTGGCCAAGGCGTCGCTCTCGCCCGTCGATCTGCGCGACCCGTACAAGATCGCCAACAAGTTCGACGCCCGCGGCCTGCAAGGCCTGACGCCGCATTTCGACTGGTCTGCCTACCGTGCTGCGCTCGGCGTCGATGCCGGCCTGAACGTCTACAACGTCACCGAGCCGGCGTTCTTCAAGGCGCTGGACCGGCAGCTCACGAAGATGACGCTGCCGCAGATCCGCACGCTGCTGCGCTGGCAGCTCGTCAACAGTTTTGCGAACCAGCTCGACACCAAGACGGCCGCCCTGCACTTCGATTTCTACGGCAAGACCCTGTTCGGCACGCCCGCGCAAAAGCCGCGCTGGAAGCAGTGCGTGCAGCTGATCGACGCGCAGCTCGGCGAAGCGCTCGGCCAGGAGTTCGTGCGCGTGAACTTCAGCCCCGAGCTCAAGGCCAAGACCGAGGAGATGACCCGCGAGATCGAGACCGCGATGGGCCAGAGCATCGACGCGCTCGGCTGGATGAGCACCGAGACCAAGGTGCGCGCCAAGGAGAAGCTGCACGCCATCGTCAACAAGGTCGGCTACCCCGACAAGTGGCGCGATTACTCCAGCATCCAGGTCGCGCGCGATCGGCACCTGGCCAACGTCGAAGCCGGCAATGCGTTTGAAGCCAAGCGCCAGCTCGACAAGATCGGCAAGCCGCTCGAGCGCGGCGAGTGGGGCATGACGCCGCAGACGGTGAACGCCTACTACAACGCGCAGATGAACGACATCAACTTCCCTGCCGGCGTGCTGCAACCGCCGCTGTACGACGCCAAGCTCGACGACGCGCCCAACTACGGCAACACCGGCGGCACCATCGGCCACGAGCTGACCCACGGCTTCGACGACGAAGGCCGGCAGTTCGACGCGCAGGGCAATCTCAAGAACTGGTGGACCAAAGCCGACGGCAAGGCGTTCGATGAACGCGCCGCCTGCATCGTCAAGCAGTACGGCAACTACACCGTCATCGACGACATCAAGCTCAACAGCAAGCTCACGCTCGGCGAAGACCTGGCCGACCTCGGCGGCCTGATCCTGGCCTACTCGGCCTGGAAGGCGCACACCGCCAACATGACGCTCGACAGCCGCGACGGCCTCACGCCCGAGCAGCGCTTCTTCGTCGGTTTCGCGCAGTGGGACTGCAACGAAGCCCGCCCCGAGGCCGAGCGCGTCATGGCCCGCACCAACCCGCACTCGCCCGGTCGCTATCGCATCAACGGTGTGGTGGTGAACATGCCCGAGTTCCAGAAGGCCTTCAGCTGCAAGCCCGGTTCAGCCATGACCAAGAAGGCCGGCGAGCAGTGCAAGGTCTGGTGAATCCGTTCCTTGGATCCCCGTTCAACCCAGAAGGAGACGTGCGATGAAAGTTGATCCCTACCTGTTCTTCGACGGCCGCTGCGAAGAGGCCATCGAGTTCTACAAGTCGGCCCTCGGCGCCGAGGTGCAGATGATCATGCGCAACAGCGACAGCCCCGCGCCGCCGCCGCCGGGCATGCTGCCGCCGGGCAGCGAGAACAAGATCATGCACTCGTCCATCCTGGTCAAGGGTGCGCTGATCATGCTGTCCGACGGCCACTGCGGCGGCAAGACGGAATTCAAGGGCTTCTCGCTCTCGCTGGACTGCGACACGCAGGACGAGGCGCGCCAGTTCTTCGATGCGCTCGCCGCCGGCGGCCAGGTCAACATGCCGCTGTCCCAGACCTTCTGGGCGCCGCTGTTCGGGATGGTCGTGGACAAGTTCGGCGTGAACTGGATGGTCGGCGTCTCGGGGAATTGAGGCGAATCAAGGGTTTACCAAGGTGACAAGACACCCCCATTGGTGGGTGTCGTCCCTAAAAGTCAGGATCTCGACACTGACCTCGGTCCAAGACATCGAGGTGCTGCCATGGTCGTCCTGCCCTTCCCCGCCGAATCGCACGCCAGCAATGCGCCTGCGCTGCCGAATCCGCTAACCGCACATTCCAGCGCTATTGGAGGCCATCCGGTGGCCTCATCAGGGCATGCCCTAGGCGGTTCGGCCCACGCCGTAACCACTCCGATTCGCTCAGCCACGCCATGGCCCGCAATAATGGCGTTAGCACCCCGGGTTATCGACCGGGATGAAAGAAGAATGAGCAAGGAAATGATTTCGGAAGCCGGCATGGAGGCGCTGCCGCCCAGCCTGCAATTGCTGGCCGCGCGCGGCATCGCCCGCAGCTATCGCCGCGGCACGCTGCTGATCGAAGAAGGCAGCCAGGGTGACAGCATCTACCTCGTCCTCTCCGGTTCGCTGCGCGCCTTCGGCTGCGACGCCCGCGGCCGCGAAGTGACCTACGGCATCTACGGCCCCGGCGAGTACGTCGGCGAGATGAGTCTGGACGGCGGCCCGCGTTCGGCCAGCGTGATCTGCGAGCTGCCTTCGCGCTGCGTGATGCTCACGCGCGCCAGCCTGCTCGAGCACATCGCCGCCCATCCCGAGTTCGCCTTCGAGCTGCTCACCAAGGTGATCCGTCGCGCCCGGGCGGCCACGCTGTCCACCAAGCAGCTGGCGCTCAACGACGTCTACGGGCGCCTCAAGGCGCTGCTGGAAGACGGCGGTGTGGGCGACGGCATGGACCTGCACCTCACGCACCAGGCCATGGCCACGCGCCTGGGCTGCTCGCGCGAGATGGTGTCCAAGCTCGTGAAGGACCTGGAGCTCGGCGGCTACCTGATCCGCGTGGCCAACGGCCACTACAAGCGCCTGAAGGCGCTGCCCCAACGCTGGTGATTCAGCCCGGTTGCAGCAGCGAGGGTTGCTGCTGCGGCCGAGCCGAGCGCGGTCCTGCGATCTCGAAGCGTCGCGGCGGCTTCTCCGCCTTCGCGTACAGGCTCTCCACCTTCGGCAGATTCCGCTCGATGTCCTGAATCCGCGTTGCGCCAGCCGGGTGGGTGGACAGCCATTGCGGCGGCGCCCCCTTGGCCGCGGCGGCCATCTTCTGCCAGAGCGTCACACCGGCCTTCGGGTCGTAGCCGGCGCGGGCCGCCAGCTCCATGCCGACCAGATCGGCCTCGCTCTCGTCGCTGCGGCTGTAGGTCAGCTTGAGCAGCTGGCCGCCGAGGTTCGCCATGTAGTGGCCCATGTTGCCCAGGCCGAAGAAGGCGGCGCCGAGCTGGATCGCGCCATCCGTCGCCATGCTCTTGCCCATGCGTTCGCGCGCGTGCTCACGCAGCGCGTGGGCGATCTCGTGGCCCATCACCATCGCCACCTCATCGTCGGTCAGCCTGAGCTTTTCGAGGATGCCGTAGAAGAACGCGATCTTGCCGCCCGGGATGCAGAAGGCATTGAGCTGCGCGCTGTAGACGAGGTTGACCTCCCAGCGCCATTCCTTGGCGCGCGGGTTCCAGGGCACCGACAGCGGGATCACGCGCTGCGCGATCGCGCGCAGGCGCTGCAGCTGCGGATCGTCGTTGGACGCGAGCGCGTTCTTGGCCGCGGCCTGGCGCATCATTTGCGCATACTGCTGCGCGCCGGCCCGCTCGACCTGCTCGGCCGGCACAAGCTTGGTGGCCCAGCTTTTGTCGCCCACATCGACGCCTTCGCGCGCCGGATCGGCCGGCTTCTTCTCCTTGCAGCCGCCCAGCGCGGGCGTGCCTGCAGCCGCCAGCAGCAGCGTGAATTGGCGTCGGTTCAGGGCGTTAGGCTTGGGCATCGCACGTACATCGTGTAGAACTTCTTCTGCGGGCATTCTGGCCCAAGCGACGACAATCCTCCCATGTCCGCCGTCATCCATACCGATCCTCAACAGTTCCGCGCCGCGCTGGGCCTCTTCGCCACTGGCGTCACCATCGTGACCGCGCGCACGCCGGACGGCCGGCTGGTCGGCCTGACCGCCAATTCCTTCAATTCCGTCTCACTCTCGCCGCCGCTGGTGCTCTGGAGCCTGGGCCGCCACGCCGGGTCGCTGCCGATCTTCTCGGCCGGCTCGCACTACGCCATCAACATCCTCGCCGCCGAGCAGAAGGAGCTGGCCGAGCGCTTCGCCACCCGCGACATCGACCGCTTCGCCGGCGTCGCCTGGCGCGAGGGCGCGGGCGGCGCGCCGGTGCTGGAAGGCGCGGCCGCCGTGTTCGAGTGCGCCAACCGCAGCCGCTATGAAGAGGGCGACCACGTGATCTTCGTCGGCGCCGTCGAGGCCTGCTCCTCGCGCCCGGGCGCCAAGCCGCTGATCTTCCACGGCGGGCGCTACTTCACCGAGCTGCCGCTCTAGGCCGACGCTGCCCGGATGACCGGAGTCCGCCAAGACATCCAGGCCCTGCGCGGCGTGGCCGTGGCGCTGGTGCTGCTCTTCCATGCGCGCCTCGGCGGCCTCGCGGCTGGCTACCTTGGCGTCGACATCTTCTTCGTCATCTCGGGCTTCCTCATCACCTCGCTGGTGATGGGCGGCATCGAGCGCGGCGACTTTCGGCTGCGCGACTTCTATCTGCGCCGCGCGCGACGCCTGCTGCCGGCGGCCTACGTCACCTTGCTCGTCACCGCCCTGGCCGCGCCGTGGTTCCTCAACCGGGCGGAGATGCACGACCTGGCGGCCCAGATCGCCGGTGCCGTGAGCTTCACCGCCAACCTCGTGCTGCACGGCCAGACCGGCTACTTCGCCGGCCCGAGCGAGCTCAAGCCGCTGCTGCACACCTGGTCGCTGTCCATCGAGGAGCAGTACTACCTGCTGCTGCCAGTGGTGCTCGTGTTGCTGCGCGGTCGCCGGGCGTGGGGGCCGTTCATCGCATTGGCTTTCGCCGCGAGCCTGACCGCCTGTTTATGCCTCGCCTCGACGGACCCGGGAGGCACCTTCTACCTGCTGCCCACGCGCGCCTGGGAATTGCTGGCCGGCTCGATCGGCGCGCTGCTCGTGCGCGGACCCGGCGCGGCCGAACGCGTCGCCGCCTCGCCGGTGCTGAAGGCGCTGTTCTACCCGGCCCTGATCGCGCTGCTGCTGCCCGCCGCCCTGCCACTGCCGGGCGCCCATCCGGGTGCCGGCGCCATGCTCGTCTGCACCGCCACGCTCGTGATCCTCCTGCGTCGTCACGAGCGCCTGGAAGCGAACGGCGTCGTGCGCGCGCTGGCCCGGCTCGGCGACATCTCCTACCCGCTCTACCTCGTCCACTGGCCCGTCATCGCGCTGGTACGCAACGCATGGATCGGCGCGGGCAAGGACATGCCGATGTTCATCGGTGTGGCCGAGCTGGCCGTCTCGCTACTGCTCGCCGTGCTGCTGCACCGCTTCGTCGAAGAGCCGACACGTCACGCCAAGGCATCGCCGCGCCGGGTCTGGACACTGGCGTTCGGTGGCGCCCTGATCCTGCTCCTCACCGCCTGGCCGATGACGCGCCCTGCGCCGGAAGGCACGCCCGACTTCACCGCCCTGCGCAAGGCCAACTACGGCCTCGACGCCGCCTGCGATCTCGACGGCCCGTTCGCGCCAAGCGAGCGCTGCGGCGGTGACCAGGCGCGCCTGCTCGTCTGGGGCGATTCCTTCGCCATGCACCTCGTGCCGGGCCTGCAGGCGCAGTTCGGCACGCTGATCCAGGCCACGCACAGCACCTGCGGCCCGCTGCTCGGCCTGGCGCCCTACAAGACCGCGGCGGGCGACGCCGCCTCGGGCTACGACGAAGCCTGGGCGCAGCGCTGCATCGCCTTCAACCAGTCCGTGCTCGATTTCCTGCGCGCGCGGCCGAACATCCAGGTCGTCGTGCTGTCGAGCGTGTTCACGCAGTACGTCGATCCGGAGTGGTCACTGCTGGATGGCGAGGGCTCTCACGCCGCGTCCGTCGAGCGCAGCACCCACGCCCTGCTCGCCACCGCTGCCGCCATCCGCGCCGCCGGCCGCAAGGTGATCCTGATCGCGCCGCCGCCGGCGCAGGGCTTCAACGTCGGCAGCTGCCTGGAACGTCGCCTGACGGGCCGCCTCACGCTCGGCGCGCCCGAGGGTTGCGAGATCGACGTCGCCGCCTTCCACGAAGCCCGGGCCCGCGTGCTGGCCGTGCTCACCACGGCCGAGATGCACGGCCTGCCCGTGATCCGGCCCGAGACCGAACTCTGCGGCGAGCGCAGCTGCACCACCTACGCCGACGGCGTGATGCTCTACCGCGATGGTGGCCACCTCTCCATCGAAGGCTCGCGCTGGCTGGCGCGCAAGATGGACTGGCTCAAGCTCATCAACGAGCGTGCGCGCTGATCTTCAGATCTGCACCCGCGTACCCAGCTCCACCACCGCGTTGTCCGGCAGCCTGAAGAACTCGGCCACGCCGCCCGCATTGCGGCTCATCGCCGCGAACACACGCTCTCGCCAGGCCATCATGCCGTCGCCCGGCGTGGGCACCACGGTCTCGCGTGAGAGGAAGTAGCTCGTCTCGAAGACGGGGATCGCCAGGCCCTTGGCCTCGCACAGCGCCAGGCCGGCGGGCACGTCCGGCGTGTCCATGAAGCCGTAGTGCAGCGTCACGCGCCAGAAGCCCGGCGCCAGCTGCGCGAGCTGCACGCGGTGCTCGTCCGAGACCCAGGGGCGGTCCTCGAACTTCACCGTCATGATCACGTTCGTCTCGTGCAGCACCTGGTTGTGCTTGAGGTTGTGCAGCAGCGCCTGCGGCACTGTGTCGGCGTTCGAGACGGCGTAGACGGCGGTGCGTGCAGCACGGTGCGCGCCGCCCAGCGCGAGGGACTCGATGAACGGCGCCAGCTCCAGCCCGTCGCGCGCGATGCTGCTGGCCAGCAGCTCGCGGCCGCGCGCCCAGGTGCTCATCACCGCGAACAGCAGCAGGCCCAGCGCCAGCGGGAACCAGCCGCCGTCGAAGAACTTGATGATGCAGCCGGCCACCAGCAGTGCGTCGACCACCAGGAACAGCAGCGTCGCCGGCACCGCGATCCGCTTGGGCAGGCGCCAGCCGTCGCGGATCACGAACCAGGTCAGCACCGTCGTGATCATCATCGTCATCGTGACGGCGATGCCGTACGCACCGGCCAGCGCGGAAGAAGAACCGAACAGCAGCACCGCGCCGACCACGCCGGCCAGCAGCGCCCAGTTCACGGCCGGCATGTAGATCTGGCCGGCCTCGCGCGCCGAGGTGAAGCGCACCGTCATGCGCGGCAGGAAGCCGAGCTGGATCGCCTGGCGCGTCATCGAATACGCGCCCGAGATCACCGCCTGCGAGGCGATCACGGCCGCCAGCGTGGCGAGGAACACCATTGGCAGCACGAGGTCCTGCGGGAACATGTGGAAGAACGGATTGTCGATCGCCGTGGGCTGCGTGATCAGCAGCGCCCCCTGGCCCATGTAGTTCAGGATCAGCGCCGGGAACACCAGGCCCAGCCACGCGATGCGGATCGGCTTGGCGCCGAAGTGGCCCATGTCGGCGTAGAGCGCCTCCGCGCCGGTGAGCGCCAGCACGATCGCGCCCATCGCCGCGAACAGATGCCAGCCGCGCTCGGTCACGAATTGCACGGCGTGCAGCGGATTGAGCGCCGCCAGGATCTGCGGCGCCTGCGCGATCTGGTGCAGGCCGACCAGCGAGAGCGCGGCGAACCACACCACGATCACCGGCCCGAAGATCTTGCCCACCGCGCTCGTGCCGAAACGCTGGATCGCGAACAGCACCACCAGCACCGCCAGCGAGATCGGCATCACCCAGTGCGAGAGCTGCGGTGCCACCACCTCCAGGCCTTCGATCGCGCCCATCACCGAGATGGCCGGCGTGATCACGCTGTCGCCGTAGAACAGCGTGGCGCCGAACACGCCGAGCAGCAGCAGCGTGGTGCGCAGCTGCGGCCGGTTCGCCACGGCGCGGGTCGCGAGCGCCGTGAGCGCCAGGCCGCCGCCTTCGCCGCGGTTGTCGGCGCGCAGGATCAGCAGCACGTACTTCAGCGTGACGACCAGCATCAGCGCCCAGATGATCACCGAGACCGCGCCGGTGATGTTGTGCGCGTCCAGCGGCACGCCGGTGGCCGGCTTGAAGATCTCGCTCACCGTGTACAGCGGGCTGGTGCCGATGTCCCCGTAGACGACGCCGATGGCCCCCAGCGTCAGGGCAGCCAGGCCGTGACGCTGAAGATGCGAGTTCGTGTGTTCTTTGGACATGGGAAATGCGTCCGGAATATGGAATCTCGCAATCGTCCCTGCTGGCGCGTCAGGAACGCATAAGGAGCACCGAAGCCGGGCATCATGGGCTCCGCTTGAACATCAAGTTAGGAGATCCATGATGAATTTCCGGCGCCTTGCCTTGCTCTCAGCCTTCATCTGCACCGCTGCTGCGTGGGCCCAGCCCCCGGCCGGCCCGGTCGTCATCACCCTGAACACCGTGGATGCCAACGGCGTCGGCGCGCCGGTCGGGACGGTGACGGTCACGACCAGCAGTTATGGACTGGTCTTCACGCCCGACCTGAAAGGCCTGGCGCCCGGTTTGCACGGCTTCCACGTGCATGCCAACGCGGCCTGCGGCACGAGCGAGGCCGATGGCAAGAAGGTGCCCGGCGGCGCCGCGGGCGGCCACTTCGACCCGGCCAAGACCGGCAAGCACGGCACGCCCTGGGGCGACGGCCATCTGGGCGACCTGCCCGCGCTGTACGTCGCACCCGACGGCTCGGCCACGCAGCCGGTGCTCGCGCCCCGCCTGAAGCTCTCAGACCTGAACGGCCACGCACTGATGATCCATGCCGGTGGCGACAACCACGCCGACCACCCGATGCCTCTGGGCGGCGGCGGCGCCCGCATGGCCTGCGGCGTGATCGCCGGTTAGGCGAACCGGTAGCCCACCCCGGGCTCCGTCAGCAGCCGCTTCGGCTCGGCCGGATCGGCTTCCAGCTTCGCGCGCAGCTGGCCCATGTACAGGCGCAGGTAGTGCGTGTGATCGCAGTACTCCGGCCCCCACACATCGGTCAGCAGCGTGCGGTGGGTGACCACCTGCCCGGCCGAGCGCAGCAGCCGCGCCAGCAGCTTGAACTCGGTCGGCGTCAGGTGCACTTCTTCGCCTTGCAGGCAGACCTTGTGCGCCGCCAGGTCCACCAGCAGGCCGTCGTTCTCGTGACGCGTGACGGCGGCGGACACCGTCTGCCCGCGGTGGCGCAGCGCCACGCGCATGCGCGCCAGCAGCTCGTCGATGGCGAAGGGCTTCACGAGGTAATCGTCCGCGCCGGCATCCAGCAAGCGCACCTTGAGTCCGTCCTGCTGCCGCGCCGAGATCACCAGCAGCGGCGTGGCGGTGCTCTTGCGCAGGTTGTGCAGCAGCGTCTCGCCCTCGCCGTCAGGCAGGCCGAGGTCGAGCAGCACGAGGTCGATGGGCGAGTGCGCCAGCAGCGCCAGGCCGTCGGCCAGGCTGGCGCTGGCGTGGACTTCATAGCCTTCCACACGCAGCGCCTCGGCCAGCGTGGTGCGCAGTTCGCGGTCGTCTTCGACGAGCAGGACGTGGATCATGTCGGTTGTTTCTCGATGGGCAGGCGCAGCTCGAAGGCCGCGCCGCCGTGGCTGCGCGCACGGTAGCGGATGTCGCCGCCCTGCGCTCTTGCAATCGCGCGGCAGGCGGCCAGGCCCACGCCGGAGCCGCGGCTGCCGTCGGGCTGGGCGTGTTCGGGGCCGCGGCGGAAAACCTCGAAGATGCGCTCGCGTTCGCCCGGGGGTACGCCCTGGCCGCGGTCGCGCACGGCGATCAGCACGTCATCGGGCTCGCGGCGGGCGAGGATCTCCACGCTGCCTTCCGCAGCGTACTTCAGCGCGTTGTCGACCAGGTTCTCGACCGCCTGCGTCAGCAGCTGGGCGTCCACGCGCAGCAGCGGCAGAGCCGGCTCGACGCGCGCCTTCACCCGCGCGCCGGCCTCGCGCTGACGCACGCGGGCCAGCACGGCGCCGATCAGCTCCTCGACCGATTCCCAGTCGCGGCGCAGCTGCACGTCCGGCCCGTCCAGGCGCGCGAGCTGCAGCGTGTTGTCGGTCATGCGCGAGAGGGCCCGTGTCTCCTCGACGATCGAGCGCGCCAGCCGTTCGCGTTGCCGCGCATCGAGCCGCTGGTCCTGCGCGAGCAGACTCGACGCGGCGCTCATGATCGTGGCCAGCGGCGTGCGGTAGTCGTGCGAGATGGTGGCGAGCAGCGTGTTGCGCACGCCCTGCGCTTCAGCCGCTTCGCGCGAGCGGGCGGCAGCCTGTTCGCTGGCAGCGCGCTCCAGCGCCAGCCCCAGCAGGTCGCACAGGGCCTGCGCGTGCGCGCGACGTTCCAGATCAGGCGCCAGATCGAGCGGCAGGATCGCCGCGCCACGCGCACCGTGGCTGGCGCGCAGTGGCAAATACCAGGCGCTGAGTTCTTCGTAGCGTTGGGCGCCCGGCCCATACGCCTGCGATTGGCGCAGCGAAAGCCACAGGCCCGCCCATTCATCGGCGTTGGGCGTGCCGCGCAGCTCCACCGCAGCGGCATCGTTCTGCGGCGGCAGGCGGTCCTTGAGCAGCAGCACGATCGGCTGGCCGGCGCCGAGCGGCTCCAGCACGCGCGCCAGGGCGGCCGCCGTGGCATCGAGCGCCTGCAGCCCGCGCACCTCTTCAGCAAAGCGGCGCAGCTGCTCGGCCTCGAAAGCGTGCCGCTCCGCCCGCGCAGCCTGCGCGCGCAGCCGGCCCATCAGCACCGTGCTGATCAAGGCCAGCGCCAGCACCAGCAGCGTGGCCAGCGGCGTGAGCCCGACGAGCTCGTCCAGCAGGAGCAGGCAGGCCATCGTGCCCAGCCACACCGTGAGGGTGGGCCAGTGCTGGCTGCGGCGAAGGCGCGACGTCGACATGGGCCGCACGATAGCAAGTGCGGCATCAGGATTGCGCAAGGGATGGGCGCCTAGCGGCTCCTGGGCAGGATCTGCGTGCTTGCGAAGGGTTCGGCCGGGGTGCCGGCCGACGCGGCGGGCTCGTCGCGCAGCAGCAGCTCCTCGGTGTCGCGCTTCATGATCACCGTGGCGGGGATTGCGTGTGCCTCGCGCGTGCGGGCCCGGGTGGCCTGGATGCGCAGGTCGTTGAGCTCGGACTGCAGCTGCTCGATCTGCTTGCGCACCTGCTGGCCCTGCTGGTCGGTGAACTGGCGCAGCTGCTCCAGCTTGCTGATCTGGTGCCGGGCCAGGCCGAGCTTGCCGCCCCACCACCAGGCCCCGAGTCCCCCGGCCGCCAGGCCGCCCGCGAGCACGCCGCCCGCGGCCACGCCGATCAATTCGAGATCCATGCGCCCTCCCCGTGGAGTTTCGTTCCGTTGAAGTAACGAACTACCTGCTCGGCGCCACTCTACGCTCGACCGGCCTTGTCGGCTACGTCCACGTACTCCCACCAGTTGTTCCAAAGCGGCGGTCTTCTGTAGCCAGCAACACCGGGGCCGGTCATGTCCGTGATGATGCGATGGACCTTGGCCTTGTACGGCATGTAGGCCAGCAGCAGCCGGCTGGCCTGGTCGAGCACGGCGCTGCGCTCGGGGCCGTGGGGGAGCTGGCTGCAGCGCTTGGAGAGCGCGTCGAAGGCCGGCAGGGTGAAGCGCGAATAGTTGGTGCCGCCGATGTTGGAGGTCAGCGCCTTGGCGAGCGCGTCGAGGCTGTCGGGCGAATCGGCGGTCTCGCCCATCGTCCAGATCTGGAAGTTGCCGGCACGTGCCGCGGATTCGTTGTCGCCGTAGGGGGCGGCGCGGAAGTCGACCTTCAGGCCCACGGCGGCCAGGCCCGTCTGCCAGACCGTATCCATCTGCCGGTACAGATCGCCGGGATAGGTGCGCGCATCGAGCACGAAAGGCCTGCCGTCGGGCAGCTCGCGCCAGCCGTCGCCGTCGCGGTCGAGGTAGCCGTACAGGTCCAGCAAGGCTTTGGCGCGGGCCGGGTCCTGCTCGCCCATCTCGGTGTGGCGCGCCGGGTCGTAGCCGGAGGTGTTGGGTGGGTAGATCGACTGCGCCGGCAGCGCGTTGCCATAGCGCACCTTGCTGATCTCGCCGCGCACGTCCGACGCCAGGCCGATCGCGCGGCGCAGCGCCACCTTCTCGGGCGTGTAGCCGCCGACGACCGGATCGTCCATGTTGAACACCGTGAGCGTCACGTCCGAGCCCTGCATGCGATAGCCCTGGAAGCCGTGCTTGGCCATGCCCGGCGCCATGTGCCCGCCCGGCATCGCCTGGCGCAGGAAGGCGGCCGTCATGCGCTCGATGAAGTTGAACTCGCCGTTCAGGAACGACAGCCACCGCGGCTGCTCCTCCGCGATGATTGCCACCTCCACGCGGTCCACCATCGGCAGCTTGCGCCCGCGGAACTTCGCGAGCAGCGCCTGCCCTTCGGCATCGTCCGGCGCGGGCTGCACTTCCTGCTCGTAGAAGCGCTCGCGGTGATTCGGGTTGCGGTCCAGCGCCATGAAGGAGCTGCGCCGCCATTCCTTGAGCACGAACGGCCCGGTGCCGACCGGGTGCTCCATGCTGCGGCCCGGGTAGGCCTCGATCACCTCTCGCGCGACGGCGGCGAACACATCGTTCTTGGCGACGAAGTCCATCAGCGTCGGCGCCGGCCGGGCCAGCTCGATGCGCAGCGTGTAGCGGTCCGTCGCGCGGATGCCGGGGATGGCGCGGTCGTAGTCGAAGGCGGCGCCGCTCTTGCGCAGCTGGTCACGGTACTCACCAAGCCCCAGCACGCTGAATTCGGCCAGGCCGCTCCAGAGCAGCGAGTTCACCTTTGGATCGGCCACGCGCTTGACGCTGTAGACGAAGTCTTCGGCCGTCAGCTCGCGCTTCTTCCCCTTGAACGCTGCGTCGTCGGCGAACCAGATGCCGGGCTTCACGCGAATCGTCCAGACGTGGAAGTCGGCGGAGGGCTCGGGCATGCCGTCGGCGGTCAGCGCCTTCAGGCGCGGCGGTCGCGCGAGGTGGTCGTAGCCGTAGAGGCCTTCGAAGATGTGCGAACAGATGACGCGTGAGTAGAGGTCGTTGACGAGCGCAGGGTCGAAGCCGCGCTCGGCGTCCTGCAGCGCGTAGCGGAGCACACGTTGCGGCGTGGCGGCCGTGGCGATCGACGGCAGACCCGCGAGCAAGGCCGCAGGGGTGGCAAGCAGCTCGCGGCGCTTCATGGCGTCAGGCCTCTTTCGGGGTGATGTCGACGTACTCCCACCAGTTCGACCACAGCGCCGGCCGCCGGTAGCCGATCACCTCCTTGTGCGCCATGTCGGTGATGTAGCGGTGGCCGCGGTACTTGTACGGCATGTAGGCCGTGGCGATGCGGCTCGCTTCGGCCAGCAGCGCCAGGCGTTCGGGGCCGTTGGGCAGGTGCGAGAGGCGTTCCATCAGCTGGTCGAAGGCCGGCATCGAGAAGCGCGAATAGTTGTAGCTGCCAATGCGGCGGGTCTCGAAGCGGGCCAGCGCATCCTGCCCGTCGGGCAACGTGGCGGTGCCGGCCAGCTCCCACATCTGGAACTTGCCGGCGCGCATGGTCTTGAGGTTGTCCGGCCACTTGCCGACCTTGTATTCGATCTTCAGGCCCACGGCGGCCAGGCTCTTCTGGAAGACCTGGTCGCGTTCGCGCTGGAAACCGTCCGGCGTGGTCAGGCTCTGCAGCACGAGCGGGCTGCCGTCCGGCATTTCGCGGAAGCCGTCGCCGTCCCGGTCGATGTAGCCGTACAGATCGAGCAGCGCCTTGGCGCGCGCCGGGTCTTGCTCGCCCATCTCCGAGTCGAGCTTCGCGTCGAAGCCATAGGTGTAGGGCATGTAAGGCTGCTGCGCGGGGATCGCCTCGCCGCGCCGCACGAGGCGGATCTCGCCGCGCACGTCGATGGCCAGCGCGATCGCTCGGCGCAGCGCCACCTTCTCCGGCGTGTAGCCGCCGATCACCGGATCTTCCATGTTGAAGATCGAGTAATAGATGTCGGAGGCCAGGCGGCGGTAGCCCTGCACACCCTGCTTGGCGAGGTTGGGTGCGACCTCGCCCTTGGGCATCGCCAGACCGATGTGCGTGGGCGCCACGCGCTCGATGAAGTTGAACTCGCGGTTCAGGAAGGACAGCCAGCGCGGCTGGTCCTCCTCGATGATGGCCACTTCCACGCGGTCGACCATCGGCAGGCGACGGTCCTTGAAGCGCGCGAACAGGGCCTGGCCTTCGGCGTCCGCCGCCGCGGGCTGGACTTCGTCGCGGTAGTAGCGCTCGCGGTGGTTGGGGTTCTTCTCCAGCGTGATCAGCGAGCTGCGGCGCCATTCCTTGAGCATGAACGGGCCGGTGCCGACCGGGTGCTCCATGCTGCGGCCCGGATAGGCCTCGATGACTTCGCGGGCCAAGGCGCAGTACAGGTCGGACTGCGCCAGGATCTCGATCGCGCGCGGCCGCGAGTCGGCCAGGCGCATCTGCAGCGTGTAGCGGTCCAGCGTGCGCAGGCCTTCGATCGGCTTGTCATAGTCGAAGCTGCCGTTCTTGCCTGGCTTGCGCACGGCGTCGCGGTACTCCTTCAGGCCGAGCACGCCCAGGCTTTCCAGCTCGCCCCAGCTCGAGGCGTTGCTGGCCGGATCGGCGATGCGCTTCCAGCTGTAGACGAAGTCGGCGGCCGTCAGTTCGCGCTTCTTGCCCTTGAACGCCGGGTCGTCGGCGAAGTAGATGCCAGGCCTGACGCGGAAGGTCCAGGTCTTGAAGTCCTCCGACACCTCGGGCATGCCGTCGGCCGTCAGCGGGCGCATGCGCACGGGGCGGGCCAGATGATCGAAGGAATACAGCCCTTCCATCATGTGGCTGATGATGATGCGCGAGTAGAGGTCGGTGACCTTGACCGGGTCGAAGCCCGTCTCGGCCACGCGGAAGGCGTAGCGCAGCGTCTTGGTACCGGTGTCGGCTTCGGCGGCAAGGCCAAAGGCAGGCAAGCCCAGAGCCAGCGCCGGCGCAGCCAGCAGTTCGCGTCGTTTCATCATGATCAGGCGATGTGGATGTATTCCCACCAGTTGAGCCAGAACGGGCCGCGGCGGAAGCCCGTCACGCCGCCGGCGGCCACGTCGGTGATGTAGCGGTGCAGGCGGTATTTGTACGGCATGTAGGCGGTGGACAGGCGCTGCACCTGGCGGACCAGCGCGGCGCGCTCGGGGCCGTCGGGCATCACGGCCGTGCGCTCGCAGATGGCGTCGATCTCCGGCATGCGGATGCGCGAGTAGTTGTAGCTGCCGATGCGGCCGGTGGCGTAGGCCGCGAGCAGGTCCTGCGGATCGGGCATGGAGGCCGAGCCGCCGAGGTTCCAGATCTGGAAGTTGCCCGCCGTCATGGCCTTGAGGTTGTCGGGCCACTGCCCGACCTTGAAGCGCACCTTCAGGCCGACAGCGGCCAGATTCTTCTGGTACAGCGTGTCGATCGAGCGCTGGAACGCGTCGGGCGTGGTGCGGTGCTCCAGCTCCAGCGGCGTGCCGTCGGGCATCTCGCGCCAGCCGTCGCCGTCGCGGTCGAGGTAGCCGTACAGGTCCAGCAGCGCCTTGGCGCGGGCCGGGTCGTAGTCGCCGTTCTCGCTCTTGTAGCGCGCGTCGAAGCCGGTCGTGTTGGGCACGAGGAAGGATTGCGCCACGTCGCCCTGGCCGCGGCGCACGAGGTTGATCTCGCGCCGGCAATCCATCGCCAGACTGAAGGCGCGCCGCAGCGCCACCTTCTCGGGCGCGAGGCCGCCGATCACGGGGTCGTCCATGTTGAAGACGTGATAGAGCACGTCCGCGGCCTGCGCGCGCCAGGCCGTCATGCCGCGCTTGGCGAGGCCGGGCGCCAGGTGGCCGCCGGGGATGCCCTGGCTGACGAAGTCCTCGGGCAGGCGCTCCAGGAAGTTGAACTGCCCGTCGACGAAGGACAGCCAGCGCGGCTGCGTCTCCTCGATGACAGACACCTCCACGCGGTCGACCATCGGGATGCGCTGGTCGCCGAAACGGGCGAGCCAGTCCTGGCCTTCCTTGTCGTCCGCGGCGGGCTGTACCTCGTCGCGGTAGTGGCGCAGGCGGTGGCCGGGATTCTTCTCCAGCACGATCAGCGAGCTGCGCCGCCACTGCGTGAGGCGGAACGGGCCGGTGCCGACCGGATGCGCGGAGGTGTCGTCGGCATACGTCTCGATGGCCTCGCGCGCGACCACGCCGTAGATGTCGTGCTGCGCCAGGATCTGCAGAAAGCGCGGGCGGGTCTCGTCCAGCTCGATGCGCAGCGTGTAGCGGTCCACGGCGCGCAGCCCTTCGATGCGGTGCGCGTAATCGAACTTGCCGCCCTTGCGCTGCTGGTCGCGGTAGGCCTTCAGACCCTTGATGCCCATTTCCTCGATCTCGCCCCAGTGCGGCGAGACCGTGGCCGGATCGGCGATGCGCATGAAGGTATAGACGAAGTCCTCGGCGGTCACTTCACGCGGCTTGCCGCGGAAGGCATCGTCCTCGGCAAAGAACACGCCTTGGCGGATGCGGAAGGTCCAGACGCGGAAGTCTTCCGAGACCTCGGGCAGCTCGGCGGCGAGCATGGGCTTGATGCGGGCGGGCCGCGCCAGGTGGTCGTAGCCGACCAGGCCCTCGAAGATGTGGGCGGTGATGCCGCGCGAGTAGATGTCGGTGAACTTGGCGGGGTCGAAGCCGCTCTCGGCCTTCAGGAACGCATAACGCAGCGTCTTGACGGGGCCTGGTGCCTCCGCAGCCTGTACCGATGGCAAAGCCAAAGCCGCGGCAGAGCTGCCGATGAAGGTACGTCGTTTCATCATCATTTCTTAGCCTTGGCCTTCGCGGCCGTGTCGATGTCCACGTAGGCCCAATAGTCGCGCACATAGCTCGAACGCTGGAAGCCGATCAGCCAGGGCTGGACGAGGTCGGTGAAGAGGCGGTAGGTCTCGGCCTTGTACGGCATGTAGGCCACGGCCAGCTCTTGCGCCTGCTGCATCACGGCCGTGCGTTCGGGGCCGTCGGGCAGCTGGTGCATGCGCTCGAAGAGCGTGTCGAAGGCCGGCAACTTGAAGCGCGCCTTGTTGGAGAAGCTCTTGCTGTAGGCGAGCGCGAGCAGGTTCTCGGCGTCGGGCACGTCGGCGCTCCAGGCCACGTTCCACATCTGCAGCTTGCCGGCGTTGGCGGCCTTGAGGTTGTCGGCGAACTTGGCGAAGCGGAATTCCATGCGCACGCCCAAAGCCACCATCGCCTTGTTCCACAACTCGGCCCGCTGGCGATACTCCTCTTCAGGCATCGTGTAGTACGCGATCTTGAGCGGGCTGCCGTCGGGCCGTTCGCGCCAGCCATCATGGTTGCGGTCCACATAGCCATAGACGTCGAGCAGTGCCTTGGCTCGCGCGAGGTCATAGACGGAAGACTCCGTACGCACGGTGGGGTCGTAACCGGGCAGACCCTGCGGGATCAGGCCCTGTGCCACTTGCGCCTGGCCGCGTCGCGACAAGCGGACCTGCTTGTCCAGGTCCAGCGCCAGACTGATCGCGCGGCGCAGCGCCACCTTCTCCGGCGTGTAGCCGCCGACGACCGGGTCGTCCATGTTGAAGTAGCTGAACGTCACGTCCGAACGCGAGTAGCGCACCGCGCGCACGCCGGCCTTCACGAGGTTGGGCGCCAAGTGGTTGCGCGGCAGCACCTGTGGCGCATAGTCGTTGGGCAGCTCCTCGAGCAGGTCGAATTCCTTGTTCAGGAACGAGAGGTAGCGCGGTTGGTTTTCGTCGATCACGGCGACGACCACGCGATCCACCATCGGCAGGCGCCGCCCCTTGAGCGCGCGCACCTGCGCGGCCAGCACGGGGTCGTCGGCCGGCGGCTCCTCGTCGTAGTACGTCTCGCGGAAGTTCGGATTCTTCTCGAACACGATGCGCGAGGACCGCACCCACTCGGCCAGCCGCCAGGCGTTGGTGCCGACCGGGTGCTCCATGATCCGGTCGCCGTAGGCCTCGACCACTTCGCGGGCGACGAGGCCCATCATCGGGTCGGCGAAGTACATCGCCAGCCGCGGCTCCGGGTGGCCGGTGCGGATCTCCAGCGTGTAGCGGTCGATCAGGTGCAGGCCCTCGAAGGCGTGGCCGTAGTCGAACGGCTGCTTGCTCGCCAGCACGGCCTTGCGATAGGCGCCGAGGCCCAGGATGTCCATGCCTTCGAGCTTGAACAGGTGGCCGCTCTTCCAGCGCGGGTCGAAGTGGCGCAGCAACGTGTAGGCCAGATCGGCGGCGGTCAGCTCACGCTTGGCGCCCTTGAACGCGGCGTCATCGGCGAAGTAGATGCCGGGCTTGATGCGGAAGACGTGGCGCGTGAAGTCGGCATTGCTTTCGGGCAGGCTCTCCAGCACGTTGGGCACGAGGCGCATCGGCCGCGCCATCAGGTCGAAGCGGACCGGTGTGTCGAAGATGTTGGCGATCAGGTCGCGCGAGTACTTGTCCGTGACCTGCACGGGGTCGAAGCCGGTCTCGGCCGACTTGGCCGCATAACGGAGCACCTTGACGGGCGCGGCGGCGCTCGCCGGCTCGGTTTCGGCGGCATGCGCGCCGGTCAGCGCTGCGAGAGCCAGGACAGCAGCCCGGGCAACGAATCTCCACATCGGCGAGGTTCCTTTAGAAGGCGGCGATTGTCGGGCAAGACAGAAGCGCCGCTGGCGTGGCATAACAGAGGGCCTTCCCTCAAGAATGGAGTTCGCATGAGCCGCAAGCCCTGCACGCACACGGACAGCATCGCCCACGTCACGCCCAGCGCCCTCGGTTGCGAGGAGTGCCTCAAGTCCGGCAGCCGCTGGGTGCATCTGCGCCTCTGCCGCACCTGCGGCCATGTCGGCTGCTGCGACGACTCACCCAACCGCCATGCGCGCGCGCATTACCACGCCACGCAGCATCCGATCATCGAGGGCTACGACCCGCCCGAGGGCTGGGGCTGGTGCTATGCGGACGAGACCTGGGTGCAATTGCCGGACCAGACGCCGCAGCGGGGGCCGATCCCGCACTTCACCTGGTAGCGGCGTCTTTCAGAAGATGTGCCGCGGCCGGTCCGGATCGACCAGGATCTCGACCGTCTTCTCCACCACGCCGTCCTTGAAGTACACGGTGAAGTGCAGCAGCATGGCCGAGAACGGTGGCACGACGTTCCAGTCCAGCACGTCTTCGTCGGTGCGCTCGTAGCGGATGCGCGTGCGCTCCTTGCCGATCAGGCGCTGCACCTGCTCCATCGTCATGCCGGGCACGATCTTGGCGCGCTCGGCGGGCGCCAGGCCGTCGCGGCGCGCGACGAGCCGACCGCTGGCGTCGAAGCGCAGCATGTCGCAATGCGTGCCGAAGGGCTGGCCGGTGTATTCGAGCGTCTGCCCGCCGTCGGCCTCGGGCCAGACGTGGGTGGGCTGGCCGTACAGGGCCCGAACCTGGGCGACGGAGGTCGTGCCGACCGTCAGCCGCGCGTCGGTCGCCGGGGTGGCGCAGCCGCCGAGCAGCAGCGCCGAAACGAGCAGAGCAATGGGGAACCGCATGGTGCAGAAGTATGCAGCGCGCCCCGCTGCCGGCGGGATGACCGCCTGAATACCCAGGGCAAATGCGGGTGAACCCGAATCCGATTGCTCTTAGACTCGCGGCTTCCTTTTTATGAGCGCCTAACCTGCAGGACAGGCGCAGTGCGATGGCGGCCTACATCATCCGGCGCCTGTGGCAAATGATCCCCACCTTGCTGGGCGTCGTGCTGCTGGTGTTCTTCCTCTTCAAGTATTTCGGCTCGGACCCGGCGGTGGTGCTGGCCGGCCAGAACGCCAGCGCCGACCAGATCGAAGCCATCCGCGAACAGCTCGGCCTGAACCAGCCCGCCTATGTGCAGCTGGGCATCTTCCTCAAGCAGATCGTGACCTTCGACTGGGGCAACAGCTGGGCCACGCACGAGTCCATCGCGCACCTGTTCGCTTCGCGCCTGCCGGCCACGCTGACGGTGATGCTGCCGATCCTGCTGTTGCAGACCGTGCTGGCGATCCCCTTCGCGCTGCTGGTCGCGTACCTGCGCGGCAGCTTCACCGACCGCGCCGTGATGGTCGGCGCCACGCTGATGGTGTCCGTCTCGCTGCTGGTCTACGTGATCGTGTTCCAGTACTTCTTCGCCTTCCGCATGGGCTGGTTCCCGGTGCAGGGCTGGAGCAACAGCTTCTGGACCAACCTGACCACCTACTCGCTGCTGCCGATCTTCGTGCAGACGGTGGTGGCGCTGGCGCCGTACACGCGGCTGTACCGCACCTTCTTCCTCGATGAGATCGGCCACGACTACGTGCGCACCGCGCGCGCCAAGGGCCTGTCGGACCGCGTGATCCTGTTCAAGCACGTGATGCGCAACGCCATGATCCCGATCCTCACCAACCTCTCGGTCTCGCTGGCCGGCGTGATGGTGGGCTCCTTCCTGCTGGAAGTGTTCTTCTCGATCCCGGGCCTGGGCCGCGAGATCCTGCTGGCCGTGAACCGCAGCGACTATCCCGTCATCCAGGCGTTCGCCATCTACATCGCAGTCCTCACGATGGTCATCAATCTCCTGACCGACATCCTCTACAAGGTCGTCGACCCGCGGGTGGTCCTCAAATGAGCGCCGTCATGACTGGAACTTCTCCCTCCCCCTCGCGCGGCGAGAGCGTCTGGGCCGCGGCCTGGCGCCGCCTCAAGACCGACAAGGTCGGCATGGGCTCGATGTACGTCGTGATCCTCTGCCTCGTGCTCGTGCTGGCCACGCTGACGGGCGTGATCGCCTCCGGCTGGCAGCAGGAAGTCGCCGTGCCGAACGCGCCGCCGACCTTCATGGGCCCGGCGCCGGCCGAAGACCTCGGCACCGTCGCCGCCGCCAAGGGCCCGAACGTCGACATCTCCGACATCGACCCGCTGGCGCCCAAGTACAAGGAATGGGCCGAACGCGCCAAGACCTACGCCACGGCCGAGCATCCGCGCGAAGAGACGCGGCCTCTGGGTGCCGACCGCTTGGGTCGCGACGTGCTGGCCAAGGTGCTCAAGGGCTCGCAGGTCTCCATCGTCGTGGGCCTGCTGGCCGCGCTGGTGGCCACGCTGATCGGCACGGTGCTGGGCGCCATCTCCGGCTTCTTCGGCGGCAAGGTGGGCGACTTCCTGGAGTGGCTCTACAACGTCTTCACCGCGATGCCCGACATCCTGCTGATCTTCGCCTTCGCGGCGGTGCTCGGCCGCGGCATCGTGCCGGTGGCGATGATCCTGGCGCTGACCGGCTGGACCGGCATCTACCGCCTGATCCGCGCGGAGTTCATGAAGCACTCGGTGCGCGAGTACGTGCGCTCGGCCGAGGCCATCGGCGCCTCGCGCTTCTCGCGCATGTTCAAGCACATCCTGCCCAACGTCTCGCACGTGGCGCTGGTGCAGCTCTCGCTGCACGTGGTGGCCTTCATCAAGTACGAGGTGATCCTGTCGTACCTGGGCCTGGGCGTGGCCGTGGACCAGGTCTCCTGGGGCACGATGCTGCAAGAGGCGCAGAGCGAGCTGATCCTCGGCTACTGGTGGCAGCTCGCCGCCGTGACGGGCGTGATGGCGATCTTCGTGACGGGCTTCGCCCTCTTCACCGACGCCCTGCGCGATGCGCTGGACCCGAAGCTGCGTGGCCTGGAGTAACAAGACATGCTGTTGAGTATTCAAGACCTGAAAGTCGCCTTCCGCATGGGCAAGGTCGACGGGCAGATGCAGCGCGCGCTGGCCGTCAAGGGCATTTCGTTCGACATCCCGGAGAACAGCACGGTCGCCCTGGTCGGCGAATCGGGCTCGGGCAAGAGCGTGACCGCCATGTCCATCCTGAACCTGCTGCCGGACAACGCCGAGCGCTCGGGCAAGATCGAATTCCTGGGCCGCGACCTGCTGCAAACCTCGCAGAGCGAGCTGCGCGCCATCCGCGGCCGCGAGATCGCCTGCGTGTTCCAGGACCCGATGAGCTCGCTGAACCCGGTCTTCACCGTGGCCGACCAGCTCTGCGAGCCGCTGATCAAGCACGTGGGCATGAGCCCGCGTCAGGCGCTGGTGCGTGCCGAGGAGCTGCTGAACGAAGTCGGCATCCCGGAGCCCAAGCGCCGCCTCAAGAGCTACCCGCACGAGATGTCCGGCGGCCAGCAGCAGCGCGTGATGATCGCCATCGCCCTGTCCTGCAACCCCAAGCTGCTGATCGCCGACGAGCCGACGACCGCGCTCGATGTGACCATCCAGCGTCAGGTCATGGACCTGATGGGCCGGCTGAAGGACACGCACAAGATGAGCATGCTCTTCATCTCGCACGACCTCGGCGTCGTCGGCGAGATCGGGGACCATGTCGTCGTCATGCGCCACGGCGAGATCCGCGAGAAGGCGCCCGTCGCGGACATCTTCCATTCGCCCAAGGACGCCTACACCAAGGCCCTGCTCGCCTGCCGCCCGACGATGGACGCCAACCCGCCGCGGCTGATGGTGATCGACGAGCACATCGCCGGCGAGGCCGCCAAGGCCCGCGGCGAGACGCGCGTCGCCGCGCAAGGCAAGGCCAAGGACCCGAACGCGCCCGTGATCCTCGAGGCGCGCGGCCTGAAGAAGAGCTTCCAGATCAAGACCGGCCTGTTCGGCCACCGCGAGTTCCAGGCCGTCAAGGACGTGAACTTCCAGCTGCGCAAGGGCCACACGATCGGCGTGGTCGGCGAATCCGGCTCCGGCAAGACGACGATGGGTCTGACGCTGCTGCGCCTGCACGAGCCGAGCGGCGGCGAGGTGCTGTTCGAGGGCAAGGACCTGCTCAAGATGGGCGGCGTCGAGTGGCAGAAGATGCGCCGCCGCATCCAGGTCGTCTTCCAGAACCCGTATGCCTCGCTGAACCCGCGCTTCACCATCTCGCAGACGCTGCTGGAGCCGATGGAGATCCACGGCATCGGCACGAGCCACGCCGACCGGCTGGCCCGCGCCACGGCGCTGCTCAAGAAGGTGGGCCTGGACGAAGCGGCGCTGAACAAGTACCCGCACGAGTTCTCCGGCGGCCAGCGCCAGCGCGTGGCCATCGCCCGCTGCCTGACGCTCGAGCCCGAAGTGCTGGTGCTGGACGAATCGGTCTCGGCGCTCGACGTCTCGGTGCAGGCCCAGGTGCTGAACCTGCTGAAGGACCTGCAGGACGAGCTCGGGCTGTCCTACATCTTCATCAGCCATGACCTCGCAGTCGTGAAATTCATCTCGGACGAGGTGCTGGTGATGCAGAACGGCGACGTCGTGGAACAGGCGCCCACGCCCGAGCTGCTGGCCGCGCCGCGGCAAGATTACACACGCCGGCTGCTTGGTGCCGTGCCGCGTGGCTATTTGGACAAAACCGCGACAGTCGCCTGAGACGGCGGCGCATACACTGCGCCCCGGATGAGGAGAAGCGGTGCCTGCGCGCCGCCGTTCGGCCGTTGTTCAGGGCCGCTTCTGCCGTTGAACCAACGGTTTACTCAAGGGGCTTTTGAACCCCGTGGACAGCGTGGCAAGCATCGTCTCTCGGCGCGGTACCGCATGGGCAGTAGCACTGCTCTGCGCAAGCCTGGGCCTGACCGGTTGCCCGGCGCCTGACGCGCCGGTCAGCGTTGCGCACGCCGCCGCCGCCTCCGACGTCGAAGGCGGCGAGGTCTGGAACACGCTCGAAACCATCGAGCGCGTCTCGCGCAGCCGCCCCGAGGAATACGCCGCCAAGCTCCAGGCCATGCTCGCCCATGCCACGCCCGGCACTGCCGTGCGGGCCGAGATCCTCTCCCTGCGTGCGATGGCGCTGGCCAATGGCCGCTCGCGCGAAGGGCTGGATGCGCTCGAGAAGGAATTGCAGGGCTGGTCCGACCCGATCACTCGCGCCGACCTGCTGACCGGCCAGGCCGCCGCGCAGGGGCGCTACCAGCAAGCCCAGGGCGATCTGCGTGAAGGCAGCGCCCAGCTGCTGGCCGTCACGCCCGAGGTGCTCTCGCACGCCTCGCAACGCCAGCAGCTGCGCCTGTATTCGCAGCGCGCCCAGGTGCTCAGCGAGGCCGGCCAGATCGACGAATCGCTGCGCGCCGCGCAGACCGAGCTGCTGCTGGCCGGCAAGCTCGGCAGCACCTGGCGCCTGGCGCAGGCCCACATGGACCTCGCGCTGGGCTACTACCGCGCCGAGCAAAGCGCCGCAGCCAAGAAGGAGCTCGGCGAGGCCCTGGGCCTGGCCCGCAAGGACCCGGACCCCGTGCTGCTCTACACGGTGCTGAACATGCGCGCCGTCGTGTACGGCGAAGACAAGGACCTGCCGCCCGGCTTCATCCGCGAGTCACTGCTCGAAGCGCTGCATTACGCCGAGGAAGCCGGTGACGACTCCCAGCGCGCCCTGCTGACCAGCAACCTCGTCGACGAGCGGCTCAAGTCCGGCCTCTATGCCGAGGCGCTCAAGCTCGCCGAGCAGGCCCTGCCGCTGGCGCGCAAGGCGCGCCGCCTCTCGGCCGAGATCAGCCTGCGCCACAACGGCGGTCTGGCCAAGATCGCCCTGGGCCGCGTGGCCGAAGGCCGCGAGGACGTGCGCGTGGCCATCACCATGGACGAGCAGAACGGCTCGGCCAGCTACGCCGCCAGCGACTGGCAGGAACTCGGCCAGTACCTGGAGCGCGCCGGTGACTACGCCGGCGCCATCGACGCCTATCACGAGCACCGCCGCGTGCTCGACCGCCTGCTGCGCGACGACACCCGCAAGGCGCTCGTCGAGGCGCAGGAGCATTTCGACTCCGAGCGCCGCGCCGCCGAGATCGAACTGCTCAACCGCGACAACAGCATCAAGTCCGAGCAGATCCGCACGCACAACCTGGAGCTGGGCCTCTGGGCCTCGCTGGCCGCTTGCGCGGTGCTGGGCAGCGCGCTGCTCGTGCTGGCCTACCAGCGCGTGCGCAAGACCAACAACGCCCTGGCGGTCACCAACGCCAAGCTCAAGGTGCAGAGCGAGCGCGACCCGCTCACCGGCCTGGCCAACCGCCGCTACTTCCAGGCCGCCATCAAGGCGCTTTCGGACGAAGCCAACGGCGGCCGGCTTTCCGGCGCCGTCTACCTGATCGACATCGACCACTTCAAGCGCATCAACGACCAGCACGGCCACGCCGTCGGCGACAGCGTGCTGATCGAGGTGGCGCGCCGGCTGAGTGCGGCGCTGCGCGAGGACGATCTGGTCGTGCGCTGGGGCGGCGAGGAGTTCCTCATCGTCGTCAAGGGCGACCGGCTCGAGGAAGTCGAGGCCGCGCCGGACGACAGCAACATCGCGCGGCCCTTCGTCGATTCGCGCGCGCTCGACCCCGGCTCGGCCCAGGCCCTGGCGCAGCGCCTGCTCGACCTGATCGGCGGCGAGCCGGTGAAGCACGAAGACCAGCTCGTCCACGTCACCGCCTCCATCGGCTTCGCCGGCTTCCCGATCGAGCCGCACGGCCTCTCGCTGCCGTGGGAGCGTGCCATCGACCTCGTCGACACCGTCATGTACATCGCCAAGGCGCACGGCCGCAACAAGGCCTACGGCATCGCGCGCATCGACGCCGAGAACGAAGAGCAGGTGGCCGCCATCGCTCCGCGCATGGAGGCCGCCTGGCAGGCCGGGCAGGTGCGCCTGCTGGCCCTGCACGGTCCGGCGCAGGCCGGCAAGGCGGAGGGCGCGACCCCATGAAACGGCTCGTGCTCTCTTCGCTGCTGATGTGCTGCGCGTGGGCGGCCCAGGCCGTCACCGCGGGCTTCGACCCTGCGCTGGAAAAGCGCCTGGACGACATCGCCCGCCTGGCCCAGCACGACCCGGAGAGTGCGCAGGCGCAGCTCGAACAGCTGCACCTGCCCGAAACCCAGATGCCGCGCGCCAGCTTCACCGCGGTGCGCATCGCCCTGGAGGCCGGCGACATGGCGCAGGCCTCGGCGCTCACCGACCAGCTGGCCGCCAATCCGGTGGAGCAGGCCTCGGCCCTGTCGCTGCGCGCCTTCACGGCGCTGCGCCAGGCGCGACTGGCCGATGCCGCCGCTGCCGCGCGCAAGAGCCTGGAGCTGATCGACAGCGCCTGCAGCGTGGACCTGACCGACGCCGCCGCGCTGAAGGCGTTGCCGCTGCGCTGCGACATCTCGGCCGCGCTGATCGACCTCTCCATCCTGCACGCCGAACAGCTCGCCAGCGGCGCCGCACCCAAGGCGGTCGAGCTGGCGCAGCGCCAGCTGCAGCTCGCCCAGCTGGCCGAGCGCCCGATCGACGTGACGCTGGCGCTGAGCGAACTGGTGTTCTCGGAGCTGGCGCGGGATCGCGCCTCCGAGGCCGGAAACTGGGCGCAGCGCATGCGCAAGGAAGCCGGCGAAGACCCCTTGCTGATGGCGCAGACCAAGACGGCCGAGGCCATCCTGGCGGCCGCGGCCGGCGACAAGCCCGCGCAGCTGCGCGCGCTGCTGGACGGCCAGGCCCTGGCACGGCAGGCCGGCGTGCCCAGCCAGCTGGCCCGCTCCAACATCAACCTGGCCGATTACTACATGCACGAGCGCCAGCCCGAGCGGGCGGTGACCCTGCTGGCCGAGGCGCTCACCATCACCCAGCGGCTGCACGACCAGCCGCGCGAGCGCACGGTGCACCACAACATGGCGGTGGCGCTGATCCGCATGAAGCAGTTCCCCGCGGCGCGCAAGGAGATCGCGCGCACCGACGAGCTGCGCCGCGGCGTGCAGGACATCCGCCGCGTGACCGAGCTGCGCGAACTCGACGAAGCCTGGGCCGAAGCCGGTCAGCCGCGCGAGGCGATCGCCCTCTTCCACGAAGAGCGCCAGATCACGGCCGACACCAACGCCCGCAACCGCGCCGCGCTGCTGGCCGAGCTGCAGGTCAAGACCAACGCCGCCGCGCGTCAGCGCGACCTCGACCTGCTGCAGCGCGACCAGTCGCTCAAGGACCGCCAGATCGCCAACCAGCGCCTGCTCGGCGAGATCGGCGTGGCCCTGGCCGTGCTGCTGGCGCTGGCTTCCGTGCTGGGCCTGGCGATGCTGCGCAAGGCGCGCGCCGCCAACAAGTCGCTCAAGGCCAAGGAGGCGCTTCTGCGCGCCCAGAGCGAACGCGACCCGCTGACGGATCTGGCCAACCGCCGCCACTTCTTCGAAGTCATGCAGGCCCACGCGGCCGAGCTGCCCGAGGGCTTCACCGGCGCCCTGCTGATGGTGGACATCGACCACTTCAAGCACGTCAACGACGAGCACGGCCACGCGTCGGGCGACGCGGTGATCTGCGAGGTGGCGCGGCGTCTTTCCAGCGCCGTGCGCACCGGCGACCTCGTCGTGCGCTGGGGCGGCGAGGAGTTCATCGTCTTCGCGCCGGTCGCCACGCACGAACAGGTGCAGGCGCTGGCCGGCCGCATCCTCGAGAGCATCGGCCAGACCCCCGTGGCGACGCCGGACGGCTCGCTGCGCATCACCGCGTCGATCGGCTTCGCGCATTTCCCGTTTGTCGATTCGCCGCTGGCCGACAAGCTGCACGTGCACTGGGAACGCGCCGTCAACTGGGTGGACATGGCGCTCTACACGGCCAAGGCGCGCGGCCGCAACTGCGCCATCGGCCTGCAGGCCGTGCATGCGCGCAGTGCCGAGGAACTCGTCGGCATCGAGAAGGATTTCGACGCCGCCTGTTCTTCAGGAAAGGTTGAGCTGAGCGTGGTGGCGGGGCCTGCAAACCCCGCTTGAGCCCGGGGGCCGGCTCCTATACTGCCCCGGCCCCATGAAAGTCTCCCCGCTCTCCTCGCCGTCGCTGCGTGACGACCTGCTCGCCGGCTTCATCGTCAGCGTGCTCCTGATCCCGCAAAGCCTGGCCTACGCGATGCTCGCGGGGCTGCCGCCCGAGGTGGGGCTCTACGCCAGCCTGCTGCCCGCGATTGCCTACGCGTTGACGGGGTCGAGCCCGGTGCTGGCCGTCGGGCCGGTGGCGGTGCTGGCGCTGATGATCGTGCAGGCGCTCGGTGGCATGCCGCCGGGCTTCACGGCGTCGCAAGGCGCGCTGGTGCTGGCGGCGGAAGTGGGGCTGGTGATGCTGGCGGCGAGCGTGCTGAGGCTCGATGCGTTGGCTTCATTGATGTCCGTGCCGGTGCTGCATGGATTCGAGACGGGCGCCACCTTGTCGATCGCGCTCTCGCAGCTGCCCGTGCTGCTGGGCAGCCCGGCGCACGGCTCCGATCCGTTCAGCCTCTGGCGTTCGCTCGAAGCCACGGGCTTCGCGTGGCAGTGGGGCAGCGCCGTCTACGGCGTGGTGGCGTGCGCGGGATTGCTGATCGTGCGCCGCTTCATGAAGGGAACGATCGCGCGGCTGGCGCCGCTGGCGATCTTGCTGATCGCGATGGCCGTGGCTGCGCTCAGCGGCGCGCGCGGGCACGACGTGCAACTGGTCGGCGCGTTGCCGGCGCTTCATCTGCCGCTGAGCATGCCGCCGCTGGACGGCTCGCTCTGGCTCGCAATGCTCGGCCCCGCGCTGCTGATCGGGCTGATGGCTTACGTCTCCAGCCTGGTCGTCTCCGAATCGCTGGCGCGCCGCCGTGGTGAGAAGGTGCAACCGCGCGCCGAGCTGCGCGGCCTCGGCCTGGCCAACCTCGTGGCGGCCTTCACCGCCGGCATGCCGGTGGCCGGCAGCTTCTCACGCAGCGTGCTGCTGCACGACGCCGGCAGCAAGAGCCGCATGAGCGGCGTCTTCGTGGCCGCCTTCATGGGCCTGGCGATGCTGCTGCTGGCCGGTCCGCTGGCCTGGCTGCCCAAGGCCGTGCTGGGCGCGACGATCATCGTGGCCGTGCTCTCGGGCTTCAATGCGGCGCCGTATCGACGTGCGTGGCGCTATGCGCGGGCCGAGGGGCTGTTGATGCTCGGCGTCACGCTGCTCGTGCTGTTCGTCGGCGTCTCGCAGGGCCTCGCCTTCGGCGTGGTGGCTTCGATCGCGCTGCTGCTGCAGCGCACCGCGCGCCCGCACGTGGCGCGCATCGGCCGCGTGCCGGGCACCGAGCATTACCGCAACGTCGGCCGCTACAAGGTCGAGGAGGCGCCGCACGTGCTGGGCCTGCGCATCGACGAGAGCCTCGTCTTCATCAACGCGCGCAGCCTGGCCGACGTCGTGCAGGGCCACATCGAGGACAGCCGCCGCGAGGGCCGCGAGATCCACCGCGTGCTGCTGCTGATGTCGCCGGTCAATGCCATCGACTTCAGCGGTTATGAGGCCCTGCGCGACCTGCACGACGGGTTGGCGACGCAGGGGCTGAGGCTCGATCTCTCCGAAGTGAAGGGCCCGGTGCTGGACCGCTTGAAGCAAGGCCGCTGGGACCGCTGGTTCCACGGCGAGCTCTTCTTGAGCCACCACCAGGGTTTGATCGGAGAAATCAGCCCGCCGTGACTTTCGCCGGCGGGGCCATTGCGCTTAAGCTTGCCGTCATGCGCACCTCGTTGCTCCGCACCTTCGGCCTCCTGCTGTCCACGTTGTTTCTGGCCGCCGCGGCAGCGCGTGCCGCGCCGCTGCACGCCGAGAAGCTTTCGCCGCACGTCTACCTCGTGCAAGGCGACTCGGCGCTGGGCAGCAAGGAGAACCGCAACTTCATCTCCAACGCCGCGATCCTGGTCGGCCCGGAAGGCGTCGTGCTGTTCGACGCGCTCGGCTCGCCCGCGCTCGCGCGCGAGCTGGTGGAGACGGTCAAGACGCTGACCGACAAGCCGATCACGCACGTGATCGTGAGCCACTATCACGCCGACCACGTCTACGGCCTGCAGGTCTTCAAGGATCTCGGCGCGACGATCATCGCCCACCAGCTCGGCCGTGAGTACCTCTACAGCGAGCAGGCCACGCAGCGCCTGAAGGCCAGCATCGACGCCGGTCTGATCGAGCCCGGCACACGGCTCGTGCCCGCCGATGTGTGGATCGACAAGGAGACGAAGCTGCATGCCGGCGGCCTGGACCTCGTGATCACGCCGGTCGGCCCCGCGCACACGCCCGAGGACATCGCCGTGTGGGTCGCGTCCGACCAGTTGATCCTGGCCGGCGACATCGTCTTCCGCGGCCGCGTGCCGTACCTGGGCCAGGCCGACAGCGCGCGCTGGATCGCCTCGCTCGACAAGCTGCTGGCCTGGCCCGTCAAGATCGTCGTGCCCGGCCATGGCCCGGCCTCGACCGATGCCCGCACGGACATGCTGCAGACGCGCGACTACCTCGCCTACCTGCGCGCCACCATGGGCCGCGCGGCGCGCGACATGGTGCCGTTCGAAGAGGCTTATGCGGCCACGGACTGGTCGACCTACGAGAAGCTGCCGCTGTTCAAGGTGGCCAACCGCATGAACGCCTACAACACGTATCTGCTGATGGAAGCCACAGAGAAGTAGGCGGCGCTGGCCGCCGCCCGATCGTTTGCCTCCGGCAAGGGTCTTGCCCGCCGCCCCAAGCGCGTTTCATACGCTTCTGATACCGTGCGCCTCCGCTGAAAGAGAGACCCGAAAAGGGGAGAACATGGTCACCTTGGCCGACGCACAACTGCTGGGCATCCGCCGCGGCATCGAGAAGGAAAGCCTGCGCGCCATGAGTGATGGCACGCTGGCGCTCACACCCCATCCGCAGGCCCTGGGGTCGGCTTTGACGCACCCCAGCATCACGACCGACTACTCCGAATCGCAGCTGGAGATGATCACCGGCGTGCATGCCACGCCCGAATCGGCACTGGCCGAGCTGACGGACGTGCACCAGGCCGTCTATGCCGCTCTAGGCGGGCAAGGCGGCCAGGGCGGGCAACGCCGCCAGGGCGACGAACGCCTCTGGGTCAGCTCCATGCCCAGCGGCCTGCCGACGGACGAGACCATCCCCATCGGCCGCTACGGCAACTCCAACATCGGCCGCGCCAAGAGCGTCTACCGCATGGGCCTGGGCCAGCGCTACGGCCGGCGCATGCAGACCATCTCCGGCATCCACTACAACTGGTCGCTGCCCGGTGTGTCGAGCGAGCAGTACTTCGGCCTGATCCGCAACTTCCGCCGCCACAGCTTCCTCTTGCTGTATCTCTTCGGTGCCTCGCCGGCCTTGTGTTCGAGCTTCGTCGCCGGCCGCCGCCACGAGCTGCTGCCGCTGGGCGCGAACGGGCAGGTGCACACCTTCCACATGCCGCACGCCACGTCGCTGCGCATGGGGCGCCTCGGTTACCAGAGCGACGCGCAGGCGCTGCTCGCGGTCAGCTACAACAATCTGGAGAGCTACGCCGCCTCGCTCGAAGCGGCGCTGGTGCGGCCTTACGGCCCGTACGAAGCCATCGGCGTGCGCAACCCCGGCGGCGACTACAACCAGCTCTCCACGAGCCTCCTGCAGATCGAGAACGAGTTCTACGGCACGATCCGCCCCAAGCGCGTCATCCGCCCCGGCGAGCGCCCGCTGCATGCGCTGCGCGAGCGCGGCGTCGAGTACGTGGAAGTGCGCTGCATGGACCTCGACCCGTTCGAGCCCGTCGGCATCAACGCGCAGACGATGCGCTTCCTCGACGTCTTCCTGCTGCACTGCCTGACGACCGAGAGCCCGCCCGACACGCCCGAGGAAATCGCCGCCCTGTCGCGCAACCAGCATCGCGTGGCCGCACGCGGCCGCGAGCGCGAGCTGCAGCTCGAGTACGACACCCGCACGCGGAGCCTCGCCGACTGGGGCTCCGAAGTGCTGCGCCAGTGCGAGCCGATGGCCGCCGCGCTGGACGCCGCGCACGGCGGCAGCCTTTACGGCGAAGCGCTGATGGAGGCGCGCCGCCGCATCTTGAAGCCCGAGACCACGCCTTCGGCGCGCGTGCTGGAGATCATGCAGCGCGACTTCGGCGGCTCGCACGTGCGCTTCATCCAGGCCTGCTCCGAGGCCACGCGCGAACACATCGCCGGCCTGCCCACGCGGCCCGGCCTGTCCGAGCATTACGCGCGGCTGGCGGCGGAATCGGTGGCCGAGCAGCAGCGCATCGAGGCGGCGGATGCGGCGCGCGGGGAGGACTTCGAGTCCTTCCGCCAGCGCTACGTGGCACCGGCAGCGCTGGAAGTCTGAGCGGCTTCAGCCGCCCTTCGCTTCGGCCGCTTTCGCCGGTACGGCCGAGGCGGCGGGCGCGGCGGCCAAGGCCTCGTTGAGCTGCGCGGCCAGCTCGTCCAGGGTGGATTTGGCATAGCCCACGCGCACGGCGGTGATGCGTCCGTCGCGTCCCACGATCACCATGTGCGGAATGCCGTTCACGCCGTACGCATCCTGCGCCTTGTGGTCCGGATCGAAGGCCGGCGTCAGGCCGGTCTGCTTGATCAGGCCCTGCAGCTTGCGGTAGACGTCGCGGTCCTCGATGTTGACGGCCACGACAGTCGCCCGATCCCCGGCCAGGTGCTGGATGTTGGCGAGGATCGGCAGCTCGTTCATGCACGGGCCGCACCAGCTGGCCCAGAACGACACGACATAGGCCTTGCCCGGCTCGGCGTCCAGCCGGATCTCGGGGCCGCCCAGCTGGCGACCGACATAGGGCGGCGGGATGTCGCCCTTGCCGGGGCGGTGCTTCTGCGCATCGTCAGCGACTGCGGCAGTGGAGGCGGCGAGAGCGAGCAAGGACAGGGCGATGTGACGGAGCATGGGCACCTTTCAGGATTTGATGGCTTGCGGCGGCGCCGGCTGGCGCTCTGCCGATTGCAGCTCGGTATCGAGGCAAGCCCAGCTCGGCGCACTTGTGCTCCAGATGTTCATGGCAGGCCGCACGGACGACGGATCATCCAGCGTGCCGATGCGCACCACCGTGAACCCGGCGCGGCCGCTCGAATCCGCGAAAAGATGGCTGCCGCACTGCGGGCAAAAGCGCCGCGTGATCTGGTTGCCGCTCTCGGCCGTGCTCACATAGGCCGAGGTGTTGCCGGTGATGTGGATCGCCTCGCTCGGGAAGATCGCGTTGACCGTGCCGTTGCCCGCGATGTGCTGGCAGTCGCGGCACCAGCAGATGCGCGAGGCGACGGGTTCTGCACTCAGGCTGTATCGCACGTGGCCGCACAGACAGCCACCGGTTCGTTCCGACATCTCGGGCCTCCTCCTCTTGGAGCGCCAAGGCTAACTGATCCGCCGCACCGCCGCGATCAGGTCAATCTCCACCGCCGCGTTCTTCGGCAGCTGGTACACGCCGACCGAGCTGCGCGTCGGCCGGCCCGCGTCGCCCAGGATCGCGTGCAGCACTTCGGTGGCGCCATCGGCCACTTCGCTCTGCTGCGTGAAGCCTTCGGCCGATTGCACGAAGACGGTGACGCGCAGGATCTGTTCGACGGCGTCGAGGGAACCGAGATGCTGCGCCAGCAAGGCCAGCGCGCGCATCGTGCAGATCTTCGCGGCCGTCTGCGCGTCGGCCAGCATCACGTCCGCGCCGACGCGGCCCGTGACGACGACCTCGTCGCCCACGCGCGGGATCTGGCCGCTCACGAAGACCTGCTCGCCGTGCTGCACGACGGCGACGTAGTTGCCGCCGATCTTGATCTCGCCGGCGAAGCTGTGGCCGAGCGACTGTTCGGCGGCGGTGAAGCGGGAGGCGCGGGTGTCGGTCATGGTGTGTCGGGTTGCGGTGGTCTGGCGCCCATGCGGAACAGATGCGGCGCCACCTTCTTCTCCAGCAGCGCGACGAGCGCCGGATCCATGAAGGCGTAGTCATCGGGAATGTCGAGCACGACGATGCGCTTGCCGTTCACGTGGCGCGCGAACCGGCGCGTGATGCGGGCGCGGTGCGCCTTCTCCATCGCGAAGATCACGTCCGCCCACTCGATCGCCTCGCCGTCCAGCGGCACGTCGGCCTGGCTGTCCGTGCCCGCGGACGCGCTCTCCACGCCTTGCCACCTGGCGAAGACGTCCTCTGCCGTGGGGCTGCGCAGGCGGTTCTGTGAGCAGATGAAGAGGGCGTGGATCATGACGATCAATGCTCGCATTGGAGCGATTCAGCGCTCCATCGACCGCCGCCGTCCAGGCACTTGTCAATGATGACCTCGCGCACGACCAGGGGCGCCGTCGCCAAGATCACGCAGACCGCTAACGTCAGCCACATCCGAGTGCCGATGTCTGGATAGCGGCGTAGTGCGAGAAAGCTGAAAACTGCAGCCAGGGTTGCGGCAAGCGACCAGAGAAAGAAGGCCAACGAGCGAAGTGCCCAGCCTTGCGGATACGGGTTTGGAGGTCCTCCGGACATCCATGCGCTGAAAGCTGCGCTGTCGAGCAACACCAACGCCAAGCCGCCCAAAGACAAGAGAGCCAGCCAGGCGAGCAGTCGGCGCAGCGAGACCCGCACGGCGCCTTCAGCGATTCAAGGCTTCAGGTACGCAAACCCTTCACGCTGCTGCAGGCGCGCGACCCGCACCACGCCCGACGGCGTGAAGCTCGCATCCATCACGAACTTGTCTTTCGAGATGCCGCGGTTCTTCAGCGTGATCTCGCAGACCTCGAACACCACGCCCCGAGCAACGAGTGCCGAGACCAGCGAGGCGTACTCGATGTCGGGGTTCTTCGCATCCTTGGCGCCTTCCATCAGGAAGTCGATACCTTCGGCGTGCGTGACGCAGATGATCTTCGTGTCCGGTGCCACGTCCAGGTGGTTGCGCATGTTGCGCAGGCCCTTGGTGGCCTGGCCGGCCGTGTTGTCGATGTGATAGACCACCTTGTCGCCGCCGGAGGCAGCAGCGGCGGCGTTGGCCAGCGCGGGCGCGGCAACGGCGGCAGCGACGGTGGCGGAAAACAGTGCGGTGCGGCGCGTGGTCTTGATCGTCATGCTTCGTCTCCAAAAGCAGCCAGGGCAGCGGCAATGCTCGCATCATCCGCCGCCTTTTGCACGGGGGCACCGTCAAGGGCTTGGGCGCCTTCGTTCTTCAGACGCGAAACCCACTGCCCCGCATCGCGGCCCGAATCGAACGCGTTGCTCTGCAAGAGCAGCCCGCCGTCCGCGGCGTTGAGCTTGAAGTAGAACTTCCCATCTGCCTCGCGGTACTGCTTGAACACCGGCAGCGCCGCCTTCTCCTTCTTGGCGCTGACGCCGGACTTCAGTGGCGCCGCGAAGCTGCGCAGGCCGACGGCCTCGCGCGCCTGCTCCAGCAGCGGGCCGGCCAAGGCGCGAGCCTTGGCAGCGCCCGCTTGCAGGATCGCTTCGAGCTTCTCCGGCGCGGCCATCAGTTCGTCGTACTTGGCGCGCATCGGGCCGATCTGGCCTTCGATCTGGTCGAACAGGCGCTGCTTGGCTTCGCCCCAGGCGAGGCCGGCGCACAGTTCGGCGCGGAAAGCGGCGCGCTCCTCGGGCGAGGCGAAGGCGTCGAAGATCTGCACGAGGGCCGTGCCTTCGGGCTCCTTCGGCTCGCCAGGCAGCTTGGAATCGGTGACGATGCGCGCGATCGCGTCCTTGAGCGCCTTGGAGCCGCCGACGAACAACGGGATCACGTTGTCGTAGCTCTTGCTCATCTTGCGGCCGTCCAGCCCCGGCAGCAGCTCCATCTCGGCGTCGATCTGCGCCTCGGGCAATACGAACAGCGGCGCGTCCGGCGGGCAGAACAGGTGGTTGAAGCGCTGCGCCACGTCGCGCGCCATCTCGATGTGCTGGGCCTGGTCCTTGCCGACGGGCACGCGGTGCGCGTTGAAGGCGAGGATGTCGGCCGTCATCAGGATCGGGTAGCTGAACAGGCCCATGGAGATGCCGGCGTCCGGGTCTTCGCCTGCGGCCACGTTGGCATCCACGCTGGCCTTGTAGGCGTGGGCGCGGTTCATCTGGCCCTTGGCGGTGACGCAGGTCAGCAGCCAGGTCAGCTCGGGGATCTCGCGGATGTCACTCTGGCGGTAGATCAGCGAGACGTCCGGGTCGAGGCCGGCGGCGATCCAGGTGGCGGTGATCTCCAGCCGGGCGCGGGCGACGCGCTCGGGGTCGTCGCACTTGATCAGGGCGTGGTAATCCGCCATGAAGTAGAAGCTCTGCACGCCGGGTTCGCGGCTGGCGGCGATCGCGGGGCGCATGGCGCCCACATAATTGCCTAAATGCAGGGTGCCGGTGGTGGTGATGCCGGTGAGAACGCGCTGGGTCATGTTGTGGAAGCTAGAAAGCGGCCGCTGAACAGTCAGGCCGCCATTCTCCCAGCAATGACATCCCAGCAATGCCGTCGATGCCAGTCAGGGAGGGTCCGCCCGCTTGAACGCCTTGATGTTCATGAGCGCCAGCCTCAACTCCATGCTCGGAGTGGCGCTGCTCTTGCTATGGCGGCTGGACCGCCAGCACCGCCATGTGCGGCTCTGGGGCTGGAGCTGGGTGCTGCTCGGCCTGGGCCTGATCGCCGGTCCGACGTTCCAGGACGCCTTCCCGCCCGGCCGCGCCCACGATCTGCAGGCCCTGGTGGCCGCTGCGGCGCTGATGGGCTCGCTGCTGCTGCAACTCGTCGGCGCGCTGCAATACCGCGACCTCCGCTTGCCGACGACCATCGTCTGGGCGCTGTTCGTGGTGTCGCTGGGCGGGCTGGCGGCGCTCGGGGCACGAGACTTCCGCGCCGCGCTGGTCTTCGGCGCGATCGTGCTGGCGCTGGGCTCGGCGGCCAGCGGCGCGGTGATGTGGCGCGGCGGCGACCGCAACGAGCGCTGGGTGGCGCTGTTCTTCTTCGCCTCGGCGCTGGTGCATCTGTCCGGGCCGGCGCTCGACGAGCTGGGCCGTTCTCCAGTGACCTACACCCTCGGCCTGTACGTGCAGACGCTGCTGTCTCTCGCGCAGATCCTGCTCTCCGTCGCCCGCGCCCGCCGCGAGGCGCGCCGCAACTACGAGCGCTTCATGCACCTGGCCGAGCAGTCGCTGCAAGGGCTGGCGGTGGCGCAGCGCGGGCTGATCGTCTACGCCAATCCGGCGGTGCGCGGCATCTTCGGTTTCGCGCACGACACCAGCCAGGAGCCGCGCCGCCTCCAGGCCGATCTGGTGCCTGCGCATCTCTGGGGCGAGGTGTCGGAGCGCCACGCGCAGGTGATCGCCCAGCCCGGCACTCGCTTCGAATGGGAGGCCGTGCGGCTGCGCGAGGACGGGACCGAGATCCATGTTCGCGCCCAGTCCAGCTACATCGAGTGGGATGGCGAGCCCGCCGAGCTGCTGATGATCATCGACGACACCTCGCGCCACAACGCCGAGCAGGCGCTGCGCCGCCAGGCCCTGCACGACGAGCTGACGGATCTGCCCAACCGCAACCACGCCGTCGAACGCCTGCGCTCGCTGACCACCAAAGGCTCGGCGCCGATGGCCGTGCTCTCGGCCGACCTCGACCGCTTCCAGCTCGTCAACGAGACGATGGGCCACGACGTCGGCGACGCGCTGCTGCACGCCATCGCACGCCGGCTCGACCAGCAGCTGCCCGAGGGCTGCATGCTCGCGCGGCTGGGCGAGGACCAGTTCCTCGTGATTGCCGAACAGGCCGCGGGGCCGGTGCAGGCGCAGGCGGTCGTTGATCGGATGATGGCCCTGCTTGACGACCCGTTCGCGGTCGCCGGCTCGGAACTGTTCGTGCACATGTCGATCGGGGTGGCGCTCTTCCCTTCCGATGCGGCCGACGCCAGCGCCCTGCTGCGCTGCGCCGAGAGCGCCATGCACCGCGCCAAGCACCATGCGGGCGTGTCAGCCGTGTTCTTCGATCGCACGATGGACGGCATCACGCGTGCGCGGCTGGAGGCCGAACAGTCACTCGGTCGTGCGCTGGCGGCGCGCGAGTTCCTGCTTGAATACCAGCCCAAGTTCGCCGCCGGCACGCGCAAGCTCTGCGGCATGGAAGCGCTGGTGCGCTGGGAGCGGCCGGGCCGCGGGCGCGTCAGCCCGGCCGAGTTCATCCCCGCGGCCGAGCGCACCGGTCAGATCAAGGCGCTCGGCGAGATGGTGCTGGAGCTGGTGTGCGTGCAGCTCTCCGACTGGACCCGGCGCTTCGAGCGGGTCCCGCCGATCGCGGTGAACGTTTCGCCGCTGCAGTTCGACGATGCCGGCTTCGCCGAGCGCTTGCTCTCGCGCCTGCACGCGCTGCAGCTGAGCGCCGAGCTGCTGCAGATCGAGATCACCGAGACGGCCGCCATCGGGCACATGGCCCGCGTGCTGCCGCAGTTGCAGCTGCTGCGCGAGCACGGCGTGCAATGCGCGCTGGACGACTTCGGCACCGGGCAGTCTTCGCTGACCGTGCTGCGCCAGCTGCCCATCAGCACGCTCAAGCTCGACCGCACGATGATCGCGCCGTTGCCTGCGCCGGATGCGAATGCGGTGGTGCAGGCGACCTGCATGCTCGGCCGCTCGCTGCAGCTGGAGATCGTGGCCGAAGGGGTGGAAACCGAGGCGCAGGCCGCCGCGGCCGAGGCGCTGGGCTGCACGCAGCTGCAGGGCTACTTGCTCGGCAGGCCGATGCCGGCCGAGCGCATGGGGGCTTTGATCTCGGCCTCGGCAGCGTGGCCGGAGCGGAACCTAGAATCCGGCTCGCCGTCGGCGTGACTCCTTACGTCGGCGGCCAACGTTCTCAGGGCGGGGTGAAATTCCCCACCGGCGGTATGCGTTGCTGGCCTCGTGGTCGGCGACGTGAGCCCGCGAGCGCCCGCTTTCCCAAGCGGGGTCAGCAGACCTGGTGAGAGGCCAGGGCCGACGGTCACAGTCCGGATGAAAGAGAGCGTGGATGCACGGTCCCCGCAGGCCGGGCTGCGCGTGCTTGCATGCGTGGTACGGGCTGCGAGGCCGTGCGCTGCGTGCTGCCCTGATTTATGTCCTACCCATCTGGAGGTTCACATGAATCAGACCCAAAACCACTCCCCTTCCTTCCTCCCCCGCGGCAGGATCGCCATCGTCAGCGCTTCCTGGCATCGCGACATCGTCGACCAGGCGCGCCTCTCCCTGCGTGCTGAGCTCGAAGCCCAGGGCATATCGCCTGACAGCCTCGAAGAGTTCGACGTGCCCGGCGCCTTCGAGATCCCGCTGCACGCGAAAGTGCTCGCCGAAAGCGGCCGCTTCGATGCCGTGGTCGCCTGCGCGCTGGTCGTCGACGGCGGAATCTACCGCCACGAGTTCGTCGCGGCCGCCGTCATCGACGGCTTGATGCGCGTGCAGCTCGACACCGGCGTGCCGGTGTTCTCGGCGGTGCTGACGCCGCATCACTTCCACGAGCATGAGGTGCACCGCCAGTTCTTCGCCGACCACTTCACCGAGAAGGGCCGTGAAGTGGCGAGTGCCTGCGTGAAGACGCTCCAGGCCCTGGCCCGGATCTCCCGCTGAGCCCGGCGCACACCGGAAGCGCTCCGGTGTGCGTCTGTCGCTCGCACGCGTGTTCCTGCCGATGGCGGGCACATGCCGCTCTCGTAATATCCGCCCCCACAAGAGTGGGGCCGCATCGCGTCGCGACGAGGATCCCTTCCAACGGGAGCTATCGTCCATGTCAGATCGCCGGCGCGCGCGCACCGTCCAGATTTCCCATCGTCCATCCTGCTTGGCGTTCGCGCTGGGCTTGCTGATGGCGCTCGCTGCCTGCGGCGGCGGGGGCGGCGGTGGTGGCAGCTCGGGGGGCGGGCAGAACCTCCCCACGACACCGGCCAAGACGCCGATCGCGACCTTGTCGAGCCACCTGTTCCCGCTCGACAGCAACGGCGTGGCCGTCTATTCGAGCACGGCCGGCACCGAGTCGGTCGTCGTGCGAGTGGCTGGCACGCAGCTGCTGGCGGACCAGCAGACCGCCACGCTGATGCGACGACAGGACCCGTCCACCGCGACGGACAGCTATCGCGCCTATGCCGCGACGGACGCCGGCTTGCGCCAGTACGCGGCGGCGGGTGCCGATGCGATCGAGCGCGCGTTCGACGGCAGCTATGTGATGCGCTGGCCTGCGTACGCCGGCGACAGCCAGGTCCAGCTGGACACCACGGTCGACTCCGGCATGGATTTCGATGGCGACGGCCGCGCCGACCGCGTGAGCCTGCGCGCGGACGTGACCGTCCAGGGCCTGGAGACGGTGACCGTTTCCGCCGGAACTTTCAGCAACGCCCTGCATCTGCAGCAGGTGCTGAAGCAGACCGTGCACCCGAGTTCCGGCCAGGCGGACCAGTTGGTCGTCACCACGACGGACACCTGGTACGCCCCCGATATCGGCATCGTCAAGCAGGTGCAGGCCGTGCAAGGTGCGGGCGCCGGCGCGGCCTTCACCCAGAGTCTGTCCAAATACCGGTTCGGGACGCGGAGCAACGACACCGATGCCCCGTTCCTGGGGTCCTTTCAGCCCGGGACCGGTCCCGCCGGGCTCGCCACCGCCAAGGTCGTGGCCCGGTTCAGCGAGGAGATGGACGAGGCGTCGTTCACCCCGGACAACTTCGCGGTCACGGATGCCGCCCGGCACAGCGTGGCCGGCACGCTGCGCGTGTCCGGACGCACGGCCACCTTCACGCCCGCGCAGCCCCTCTCCAGCGGCACCTACTACATCGTCATCGGCCCCAGCCTGCTGGACCTCTTCGGTCGTCCCGCGACGGCCAGCGCCACGAACTTCTTCTTCATCGACGCGACGGCGCCGCAAGTCGTCGCGACCTGGCCGGTGGCCGATGCGATCAACGTGGCGCTGCGGCTCGCGATCAGCCTCGACTTCTCCGAGCAGCCAGGCAGCGCCAGCGTCAATGCGAGCACCGTGCGGCTGACGCTCGACGGAGCGCCCGTGCCGTCGACCGTGCGTTCGAACGACCGGGGCATCACCATCGAGCCGGTCGACAGCCTGGAGCGCGGCAGGCACTATGAAGTCGCCGTGAACGGGGTGACGGACATGGCCGGCAATCCGATGGCGCAAGGGCTGAAGTTCGGCTTCGACACCACGCCCGGACGCTTCAGCAGCGCCGAACGGATCCAGCCTGCGAACAACGGGTCGATCGGCGCTTTCGCCATCGCCGTCGGCGACGTCAACGGCGACGGCATCCCCGACATCGTCTACGCGGACGCCGGCGACGAAGGCTATCCGGACGCCGTCTACCTGCGCGCCGGCCGGGCCGACGGGCAGTTCGAGGCGCCGGTCCGGCTGGGAACGTCGACCTACTTCCAGGCCAGCCTCACCCGGCGCTGCCCCATCACTGCGCTGGCGATCGGCGATCTCACGGGCGACGGTCGCGCCGATGTGGCGGTGGGCAGCTGGAACTGCGGCGTTCTCGTCCTCCAGCAAACGGCGTCCGGCAGCCTGGAGCCCGGGCAATTCATCGACGAACTCATCCAGGTGCTGCGCATCGCCGACATCAACGGCGATGGGCGCCTCGATCTGGTGGGCGTTGAAAACTACTGGAACAAGGCCTTTGTCTGGATTCAGAAGCCCAACGGCCTGCTGGCCCTGGAGCAGACGCCGGGGCTGGGTGATGTCGCCGGCGGCGATGTGGCGATCGGCGACATGAACGGCGACGGCCGGCCGGACCTGGTGGTCGCCCTGCGGGCGCAGGACACGAACGCGGCGCACATCGCGGTGCTCTACCAGCAGGCCGACGGCAGCTTCAGTGCGCCGCGCTACGTGGGTGCCGGCCAGATGCAGGGCGGTTGGGGAATTGCGGTGGGCGACTTCAACGGTGACGGGCGGCTCGACATCGCCACCACGACCAACAGCAACAAGCCCACTTCGATCCTGCTCTACCTGCAGGCTGCGGACGGCAGCTTCCCCACGGCCACCGCCCTGTCGACGATGGACGGGTCCTACGCCATCCAGGCCGGCGACATCAACGGCGATGGGCGGACCGATCTCGTGGTGCTGCACCAGGGCTGGTTCCTGGTCGGCATCTATCTGCAGCAGGCGGGCGGCACGATGGCGCCTGAGGAGCTGTATGACGCCCCGGGTGGTTCGGTCGACGTGGAGGTTCTCGCCCTCGCCGACCTCAATCGCGACGGCCTGCTGGACATCGTCGGACCCGCCAGCATCCTGCGCCAGGTGCCGCTGGCCGGCAGCGGCGCGCTGTCCGCCGCGACCCGCGCGTTGCGCCGCACGCAGCAGCAAGGGCGCGGCGCGGCACGCTAGGCGCGGCTCACCGGCCTGACGCCATCGCTTCGCCGAGCCTCACGGCGCCGCCCGGCTGCCAGGCCGGGTTGAACGCGAGCGCGCCGTCCGCACGCTGCGGGAAGAGCATGACGACGGTGGAGCCGAGCAGGAAGCGGCCCATTTCGTCGCCCTTCTTCAAACTCACCTGCCCCGGCTCATAACGCCATTCCCGCACGGTGCCGGGGCGGGGCGGGTTGACAACGCCGTGCCATACCGTGGCCATCGAGCCGACGATGGTGGCGCCGACCAGCACCAGCACCCACGGGCCGTCGGTGCCGTCGAACACGCAGACGACGCGCTCGTTGCGGGCGAACAGGCCCGGCACGGCGCGCGCCGTCAGCGGGTTCACCGAGAACAGCTCGCCGGGCACATGGATCATGCGCGTCAGCACGCCGTCGGCCGGCATGTGGATGCGGTGGTAGTCCTTGGGGCTCAGGTACAGGTTGGCGAACTGGCCGTCCTGGAACAGCGAGGCCAGCTTGGCGTCGCCGCCGACCAGCGCCGTCGTGCTGAAGCTGTGGCCCTTGGCCTGGAAGATCTGGTCGCCCTCGATCTTGCCGAACTGGCTGATCGCGCCGTCCACCGGGCAGATCAGCCGCGCGTCGGCCAGCGGCCGGGCGCCGTCTTTCAGCGCGCGGGTGAAGAACTGGTTGAACGTCGGGTACGCCGTGATGTCCGGCTGCTCGGCTTCCGCCATGTTCACGCCGTAGCGCGCCACGAAGCGGCGGATCGTCCCGGTGGTGATCGCCCCCAGGCGGGCCGAGGCCAGCTTGCCCGCGAGCCAGGTCATCGCCTGCTTGGGCATCAGGTATTGGGGCAGGACTTGGAGCCGGTCGGACAAGGCGTTTCCTTGGTTTGCAGGGTCGGGAATTCTATTTCGGGCCGCCGCTGTCCCCTAATTTGGCTAGCGCTCACTAGGGCCAGACCTTAGGCACAAATGCTGTCTGTGCCGCACGAACCCCGCTGCTACGCTGCGCGGCGCTACCCATACCAACAATCCGGAGACAAGAATGAGTTCGACGCGCAGTTCTGATCCCATCGTTGTGTCAGCAGCCCGCTGGTTCTGGTGGATCGCCGCCCTTTCCCTGGTCAACACGGTGATGTTCCACGCCGGCAGCACCTACAACTTCGTGCTCGGCCTCGGGTTGACCACGCTGGCGGACACCCAGTTCGCCTCGCAGCAGGCCGTCGGCCTGGCCGTCTCGGGGGCGGCCATCGTCTTCTACTTCCTGATCGGCCTGCAGGCCCAGCGCGAGAAGCTCTGGGCCTTCATCGTCGGCGGCGCCATCTACGCGCTCGACGCGCTGATCTTCGTGGTCTATGAGGACTGGACGCCCGTGATCCTTCACGCCGTGGCCCTGTACTTCATCACCAAGGGCGTGATCCAGCTGCGCGAGCGCGTCAACGCGGAACCGGCCAGCGCCTGAGCGAGCCGATTCGCTAGTCAACAGTAGGCTGAGAAGTCCTTCACGCACCGCCCGCGAGCCCTTCGCGGGTGGCGTCGTATGCGCGCAAATGTGCGGTTAGCGTTCCGCGCACAAGATCACATTGCTTCTTTGTTTCCCGCGACGCGGCGTGCACAGCGCCGCTCCGAGGCGCAACCTCCGGGCCTGAACAAAAAAAGCTAAGCCCGCGCAGCTGCAAGCAGAGCTCGGGCCAGGAGTGGTCGCTATGCGCTATCTGCAATCCAAATCCGAGAGCAACGAGATGCTGCGCTTGATCCTGCCCAAGATCGCGCAGTGGGGCAGCGGCTGCCATCCGCCGAGCTATGCGCTCTGGTACGAATACGTCTCCGGGCAGAACGGCGAGCTGCGCAAGGCGCTGGACGACCGCATCGGCCAGGGCACGCCGCTGAGCCTGGAAGAAACGCACCGGCTCTACGGCCGCTTCATCGTGGACCGGGACCTCGTGGCCACCAACGATCTGCAGGGCGAACTCGAGCGCACGCTCGGCCAGCTGGCGCAGATGGCCAACCACGCCGGCGAGGAGGCCAAGGCCTATGGCGCCTCGCTGGAGAACTGCGGCGAGCAGCTCGAAGACCATCTGGACGTGCAAGCCGTGCGCGGCGTGATCGAAGCCCTGGCCGCCGAGACGCGCCGCATGCAGGCGTCCAACGAGAAATTGAAAGCCGAGCTGGCGAGCAAGGGCCGCGAGCTGCACGACATCTCCGGCAAGCTCGACCGCGTGCGCAGCGAGGCCATGCTGGACCCGCTCACGGGCCTCTCGAACCGCCGCGCGCTGCAAAAGCGCGAGGACGATTCGCTCACGGGCGCCGGCCTGGCCGGCTGGTCGCTGCTGATGGTGGACATCGACCACTTCAAGAAGGTCAACGACACCCACGGCCACCTGCTCGGCGACCGCGTGCTGCAGGCCGTGGCCCGCGTGATGAAGGGCTGCATCAAGGGCCGCGACATGGCCGTGCGCTTCGGCGGCGAGGAGTTCGCCATCCTGTTGCCCGAGACCTCATCCGGCGGCGCCATGACCCTGGCCGAAACGATCCGCCGCACGGTGTCCAGCGGGTCCATCCGCCGCTCGGACGGCGGCGTGATCGGCAGCGTCACCGTCTCCATCGGCGTCGCCGCGTACAAGGCCGCCGAGACGCTCGAACACTGGATCGAGCGCGCCGACCAGGCCCTCTATGCGTCGAAGCAGGGCGGCAGGAACCGCGTCACGCTGGCTGCGGTCTAAGCCAGATCCTTGGCCAGATAGACGACTTCGGGCAGCGGGTTGTAGACGTAGGGCTCGGTGTCGGTGAAGCCGAGCGAGCGGTACAGCGTCAGCGCCGGCGTCATCGTGCTCAGCGTGTCCAGCAGGATGCGCTGGTAGCCGGCCGCGCGGCCTTCGTCGCAGATGCGCTGGGCGAGCTCACGGCCCAGGTTCAGGCCGCGCGCCGTGGGACGCACGTACAGCCGCTTCATCTCGCAATCGCGTTCGTCGATGGGCCGCAGCGCCACGCAGCCTAACGCCTCATCTCCCCGCCAGGCCAGCAGCAGCCGGCCTTTGGGACGCGCGTACTTGCCGGGCAGGGCGGCCAGCTCCTCTTCGAAGCCCTGGAAGCACAGGTCCACGCCCAGGCCGACAGCGTATTCGCGGAACAGCGTGCGGACCGTTTCCAGGTCTTCGGGCAGACGAGCATCAATGATTTGAACCAGGGATTCCATCCGGCCATTCTCCCCGCCCTCGTTACCATTGCGGGATGGACATCTATCTCGACTGCAACGCCACGACGCCCGTGCTGCCCGTGGCCGCGCGTGCGGCCCTGCAGGCCATGGCCGACGACTTCGGCAACCCCAGCAGCGTGCACAGCACCGGCCTCAAGGCCCGCGCCCTGATCGACGGCGTGCGCAGCACCGCCACCCAGCTGCTCGACGCCGGCGCCGGCCGCCTGCTCTTCACCAGTGGCGCCACGGAAGGCATCCAGACGGCGGTGCTCTCCGCGCTCTCCGCCCTGCGCGGCCGTTCCGAGGTCACCTGCGTGCTTTACGGGGCCACCGAGCACAAGGCCGTGCCCGAGGCGCTGCGGCACTGGAACACCGTGCTCGGCCTGAACCTCGACGTGCTGGCGATCCCGGTCGACACGCACGGCCGGCACGACCTCGCCTTCATCCGCGAGTACGCATCGCGCGCCGGCCTGGTCTGCACCATGGCCGCCAACAACGAGACGGGCGTGATCAGTGATCTCGCCGGCATCGAGGCTGCGCTGCAAGAGCTTGCCGGCTATTGGCTGGTCGACGGCGTTCAAGCGCTCGGCAAGCTGCCACTGAAGCTCAGTCAGACGCGCATCGACTACGCGCCCTTCTCCGGCCACAAGCTCTACGCCCCGAAGGGCATCGGCCTGTTCTACGTGCGCGACGGTGCGCCGTTCACGCCGCTGATGGCCGGCGGCGGTCAGGAAGGCGCGCTGCGCTCCGGCACCGAGAACATGGCCGGCATCGCCGCCTTGGGCGCCGTCCTGAAGGCGCTGGAAGATGGCCGGACCTTCCGCAGCCACGCCGAACTCGCGGCGATGCGCGAGCAGCTGGCCGATGCGCTGCGCGAAGCCTTTCCCGGTGTCATCTTCAACGTGCCTTTCGAGCAGAGCCTGCCCACCACGCTCAACTTCGCCGTGCCGGACGTGCCTTCCCGCCTCTTGCAAGACCTGTTCGACGCCGCCGGCGTGCGCGTCTCCGGCGGTTCCGCCTGCAGCGCCGCCAAGGCCCAGCCCAGCTTCGTGCTCGAGGCCATGGGCCTGCCCGAATGGCAGGCGGCCGGCGCCGTGCGCCTGTCCATCGGCCCGGCCGTGGAGCAGTCGCTGGTCGATGAAGCCTGTCGCCGCATCCGCGCCTGCGGGCAAGCGTTGCGCGAGCACGGCCCGCAGAACGGCCCCGCCTGCGTGGACGCCGCGCTCGACCCCGCGCCCGAGGGTGAATGCCGCGTCGTCACGGGCTCGGGCCTGGACGCCTTCCTGGCCGAGCACCCGCAAGCCTGCCTCGTGGACGTGCGCGAGCCATACGAACACGCCATGCCCCTACCGGATCGCTTGGCTCACCTCGAAGTGCAGGCCGTGCCCATGTCCTGCCTCGGCAACGCCGTGACCGACTGGCTCGCCGCACCGCGCCCGCTGCTGTTCTTCTGCCGCAGCGGCAACCGCAGCCGCCAGGCCGCGCAGGCGCTCGCGGCCATGGGCCACGCCGAGAGCTGGAGTCTGGCCGGCGGTTTGGCCTTGCTCCCCGAGGAATCGCCGACGCTCCATGTCTGAGCCTCTGGTCCATTCCTCGTTCTACAAGTTCGCCACCGTCGACGATCCCCTCGCGCTGGCCGAGGCCCTGCGCGAGCGCGTGGCCGGCCTCGGCGGCAACATCCTCGTGGCGACGGAGGGCATCAGCGGCGCCATCGCCGGGGAGCGAGCCGTGCTGGAAGCCTTTGAGCGCTCGCTGACGACCGATTTCGGCGGCACCTTCGAAGGTATGTGCTTCAAGCACAGCGCTTGCACGACGCGGCCCTTCCACCTCATCAAGGTCCACGTCAAGAAGGAGATCGTCGCGTTCGGCGTTCCAGGTGTCAGCGGCGCCGCCGGCACGGCCATGCACGTGACGCCCGAAGCCTTCCGCGCCCTGCTCGACGAACCCGACGTCGTGGTGCTCGACAACCGCAACAGCTTCGAATTCCGCCTCGGCCACTTCCGCAACGCCATCGACCCTGGCGTGGCCAACTTCCGCGATTTCCCCGCCTACGTCGAAGCGCACGCCGACACTTGGAAGCGGGAAGGCAAGCGCATCGCCATGTACTGCACCGGCGGCATCCGCTGCGAGAAGACGGCAGCGTGGATGCAGGAGCAGGGCCTGACCGTGCACCAGCTCGACGGCGGCATCGTCAACTACTTCGCCGTCGTGCCCGACGCCGAGCGCGACTGGTCCGGCGAGTGCTTCGTGTTCGACAAGCGCATCGCGATCGACACGAAGTTGCAGGAGACGGCGACGACGGCCGAGCAGGCCTACGAAGGCGATCCGCAGGCCGAGTGGCGGCTGGCGCGCGCGAAGCGGCTGGATCCACAAGGTTGAGCAAGCAAGGCCGGCACCTCGGCTTTGCCCTCGTTGACTCCGCGCCTGCGCCCGGGCATGGTCCGCGCACGAGAACTCGACATGACCCAGAGCATGCGCAGACCCACCCTCCCCAAACGCGCCGCCGTGCTGGCCTCCTTCACGCTGCTGGCCGCCTGCGCCCTCGGCCCGTTGCAGCCGGACCGCAATGCCCGTGCACCGAAGCTCGACGGCTACGGCCAAGCCACGCTCGCCGCCATGACCCCCAGCGCCGCCGCGCGCGAGCTGTTCGCGCAAGGCATGACGCAAGCCTATGCGTTCAACGAAGTCGAAGCCGTGCGCGCCTTCAAGGCCGCGCTGGCGCAGGACCCGGAGTGCGCGCTCTGCGCCTGGGGTGTGGCCTGGCAGCTGGGGCCGAACATCAATGCGCCGTACCGCTCGGAAGTCCAGGAAGCATTGCGTTATGTCGACTACGCCCTGCGGCACGCTCAGGCCGCCACGCCGCGGGAGCACGCGCTGATCGAGGCGATGGCGCTGCGCTATGCCCATGCCAGCGAGACGAAGAACACCGCGCCGCTGATGGCGCAGGTCTGCACGGCCGGCAAGGGCGGCGCGGGCGGGGCCGATGCGTACAAGGCGGATCCGCTCGACGTGGCCTATGCCGACCGCATGCTCAAGCTGGTGCAGCAGTACCCGGACGATCCGGACGTGCTGTCTCTCTACGCCGAGGCCGAGATGATCGCCACACCGGGCGAGTGGTGGTGGGACCCGGCCGCCGGCAAGCCGGCCGGGCGCATCGGCGAGTTGGCGGATCGGATCGAGAAGCTGCTGCCGCGGCACCTCGAGCACACCGGCCTGAACCACTACATGATCCACGTGGTCGACGATGTGCACGTGGCGGCCCGTGCCGAAGCCGCGGCCGACCGGCTCGGCGCCCTGGCCCCGCATTCGCCGCACCTGCTGCACATGCCTTCGCACACCTACGCCAATCTGGGGCGTTATGCCGATGCCACCCGCGTCAACCAGCAGGCGATGGCGGCGGACAAGTCCTTCGGCGCCCAGCTCAAGCAGCAGGGTTTCGCGCCGAGCAAGAACTGGAACTATCACAACGGCCGTTTCCAGTGGTACGGCGCGCTGATGGAGGGCCGCGGCGACGTGGCCTTGCAGATGGCGCGCGACATCGCGAAGACGGGTTATTTCCCCGACGAGCGCAACCTCCCCATCCTGACTCTCGTGCGCCTGGAGCGCTGGGAGGCCGTGCTGCGCGAACCGAAGCCAACCGAGGGTGACACCGGCCTGAATATGGTGCTGGACCAGTCCGCGCGCGGCACCGCCCTGGCCCGCCTCGGGCGCACCGCAGAGGCCGAGGCCACACTGGCCAAGGTCGAACCCGTGGCGGCCGAGCTGCTGGCGGCCGAGCGCAGGATCGACTGGATGAGCAAGATGAAGGCCGGCATGACCGAGATGGCCCGGGACCGGCTGCGCGCCGAAGTGGCCCTGGCCCAGCACCGGTTCGATCAGGCGCTGAAGGACCAGGCTGCCGCGGTCGTCGCCGGCAAGGACGTGGACCACAACGAGCCGCCCTCGCTGGGCGCCGGCACGCGCGTGGCGCTGGGCGACATGCAGCTCAAGGCGCAGGCCTGGGCCGAGGCCGAGAAGACCTTCCGCGCCGATCTGGCCGAGCACCCCTTGAGCGGCTGGGCGCTGCGCGGGCTGGTGGCGAGCCTCAAGGCGCAGGGGCGCGGCACCGAAGCCCGCGCGCAGGAGATGCTGCTGGCCAAGGCCTGGACGGCGGCGGACGGCACGCTGCGCTAGAGGCAACCCGGCCGCCGTAACGCCTTGAAACGCCTTTCGCGCGTTCGCACGATCTGCGGCGAAGGAATTGAAGGCCCCGGCCGGCGGCGGCCCTTTCCCGCTGGCGATAATCGCCGCTCGCACTCGAGACCCCATCCATGTCCAATCTGATCGTCCACGGCGGCACGCCTCTCAAGGGCCGCATCGTTCCCTCGGCCAACAAGAACGCCGTCCTGCCCATCCTCTGCGCCACGTTGCTGACGGCGGAGCCGGTGCGCCTGCGCGGCATCCCCGAGATCACCGACGTGCGCAAGATCGTCGAAGTGTTCCGCAACCTGGGCTCGGACGTGTCGGTGGACTACGAGACCGGCATCCTCGACGTGCACCACAAGAACACGCATTTCGACGTCGCCAAGGACCGCCTGCCCGAGGAGATGCGCTCCTCGATCATGCTGGTGCCAGGCCTGATGGCGCGCTTCCACGCCGCGCGCATCGAGGACGACGTCAAGGGCTGCACGCTCGGCGCCCGCGAGATCGATCCGCACGTGGAAGTGTTCGAGCGCTTCGGTGCCAGCGTCGAGCGCCAGCCCGACGGCCTGACGCTCAAGGTCAGCGACGGCCGCCTGCGCGCCAACAACCACTGGACGGACTACGCCTCCGTCACCACGACCGAGAACTTCATCCTCTGCGCCGCGCTCGCCAACGGCACGTCCACACTGACCAACGCCGCCAGCGAACCGCATGTGCAGGAGTTCTGCCAGTTCATGTTGATGCTGGGCGCCAAGATCGACGGCCTGGGCACCTCGCGCGTCACCGTGCACGGCGTCGACAAGCTCGGTGGCGGCGACTTCACCTTCGCCGAGGACTTCCACGAGATCGTCACCTTCCTGGCCCTGGGCGCCATCACCGGCGGCGACGTGCGCGTGAAGAACTCGCACCCCGAGCAGTTCCCCCTGCTGGACCGCACCTTCGCCAAGTTCGGCGTGAACGTGATCCACGAGGACGGCTGGTCGCGCGTGGAGGCGAACTTCCCGCTCAAGGTCAAGGAGCCGTTCACCCGCAACATCCTGCAGAAGGTCGAGGCCGCACCGTGGCCGTATCTGCCGGTCGACCTGCTGCCGATCTTCGTGGCGCTCGGCGTCAAGGCCGAGGGCAGCGTGATGTTCTGGAACAAGGTCTACGACGGCGCGATGGGCTGGACCAGCGAGCTCGCCAAGTTCGGTGGCCACGCCTACATGTCCGACCCGCACCGCATCGTCACCTTCGGCGGCAAGCCGCTGACGCCGGCCGAGGTGGAGAGCCCGTACATCATCCGCGTGGCCATCGCCCTCTTGATGGTGGCCGCCAGCATCCCCGGCAAGAGCGTGATCCGCAATGCCACGCCCGTTCGACGCGCCCACCCGAAGTTCGCGGAGAACATCCGCATGCTGGGCGCGCAGATCGAGTGGGTCGAAGGCGACTGATCATCAAAGCCTGGCTCGCCGCCCTGCTGACCGTGCTTGCGGGCACGGCGCACGCGCAATCTTCCAAGCCTGACTCCATCACCTGGCTGGTGATGGACATGCCGCCGTACTTCAGCTTCGTGAACGGCAAGGCGCCGACGCGGCCGGAGGAGCTGCAAAAGGGCGAGCTCGACGGCCTGCAGCGCCTGCTGATCGACCACATGCCGCCGAGCGTGCAGCAGGTCTTCGAGGAAGCGAGCCTGCAGCGCTTCGAGGCGCAGGCGCGCGGCGGGCAGGCGATCTGCTCGATGTTCCACGTGCGCAACCCCGAGCGCCTGCAGTGGCTGTACTACACGCATGTGCTGCCGCCGCTGGAGTCGCGCGGCCTGCACGTCGTCGTGCGGCGTGAACAGCTCGATCGCTTCCAGTCGAAGACCGGCGCGCCGCTGGAGCTGAGCGAGCTGCTGCAGCGCCCCGACCTCGTCGGCCTGCTGCCGCGCGACCGCTCCTTCGGCTCGCGCATCAACGGCCTGCTCGCTGCCGCCGGAGACAAGGCGCCGCGCACCGTCGTCCGCGGCTCGGTGCCGCACCTGCTGCCGATGCTGCGAGCCGGCCGCATGGACTACACGCTCGAGTTCCCGCTCGTCGTCGAGGCCTACCTGCGCGACAACCCGCAAGGGCCGGACCTCGCGCTGCTGCCGATCACCGAAGGCCAGAGCAACGCGCAGCTCGCCACCGTCGCCTGCGGCCGCAGCCCGGCCGGGCGCCGCGCCATCGAGCTGATCGACGCCGCGGAGCGCAGCCTGGCGCAGGACCCGCGCCTGGACACGCTGATCCGCGACTGGCGCGGCACGCTCGGCGAGAACGACCGGCTGCGGCTCAAGCGCTATTTCGACGAGCGCGCGAAGTCGGGCCCGCAGATCGAGTGAGTCGGCCGGACAAGCTCGCCCTGCCGCTGCTGGATGGTGTGGCGGCGAGCGCGGTGTTCTGTCCGCCGGGGCGCTGGACGCAGGTCGTGGATTTCCTGGCCGAACGGCTGCCGAAGGTCGAGCGTGCGGATTGGCTCGCGCGCATGGCGCGTGGCGAGGTGCTCGATGAAACGGGAGTTGCGCTGCAGCCTGAAGCGCCCTATCGCGCCAATCGCCGCCTCTACTACTACCGCCTGCTCGCCGCCGAGCCCGTCGTGCCGTTCGAGGAAGGCATCGTCTTTCAGGACGAGCTGCTGCTCATCGCCGACAAACCCCATTTCCTGCCTGTCACGCCCAAGGGCCGCTACGTGCAGCAGACGCTGCTGACGCGCCTGATCAAGCGCACGGGCATCGCCACGCTCTCGCCGATCCACCGCATCGACCGCGAGACGGCCGGGCTGGTGGCCTTCGCCGTTCAGCCGGACACGCGCGCCGCCTACCAGGCGCTGTTCCGCGACCGCGCCGTGCACAAGGTCTACGAGGCGATCGCGCCGTGGCGGCCGGATTTAACGCTGCCGATGAGCTACCGCAGCCGCCTGGAAGAGCGCGAAGACGCGTTCATGCAGATGCACGAGGTGGCGGGTGAGCCGAACGCCGAGACGCGGATCGAGCTCATCGAGCATGACGCCGAACTGGCCCGTTATGCGCTGGAGCCGCTGACCGGTCGCAAGCACCAGCTGCGCGCGCAGCTGAGCGCCTTGGGGATGCCGATCGTCGGCGATCGCATCTATCCGGTCTTGCAGCCGGAGGAGGCCGAGCCGGGCTTCAGCGCGCCCTTGCAGCTGCTCGCCAGGCGCCTCGCGTTCACGGATCCGATCACCGGCGCGGCACGCGCATTCGAGAGCCGTCTGTCGCTCAGCCGCCTTTCGAGCCTGACTTCGCCACCAGCTCCCTGACCCAGGCGGCCAGCTCGGCGTTCTCGGCGCGGCCTGCCGATTCGTCCTCGGTCGGCGTCTTGCCGAACTGCTTGTAGCCGAGCACGCGGCCCTGCGGGTCCAGCAGCACCATGCTCGGAAAGCTGTTGATGCCCAGTGTCTCGTTGAAGGGCTTGGTCTCGATGAGCGTGGGCCAGCTCAGCTTGTACTTGTCCTGGAAGCGCTGGGCGGTCTTGCGGTCGTCGAAGGTCAGCGCCGCCACGTTCAACTCCGGGTGCAGCTCCTTGAACTTGTTCAGCGACGGCACTTCCGCAATGCACGGCGCGCAGGCGGCGAAGAAGAAGCTCAGCACCGTGTAGCGCCCGTTCAACCTTGCCTTGTCATAGGCCGTGCCGTCGAGCGCGGTCAGCTTGAAATCGGGCAGCGCTTCGCCGGGCCGGACCTTGTGCGCGGCGTCCCACTTCGCCAGATCGGCCTTCATCTCCTCGGGCGTGCGCGGCTTCATCGCCTTCATCACGACCGAGCCGTCCTTGGTGTTCTTGAAGGAGCCGACGGAATGCGACGCGTTGATCGCGTCCAGGAACTCGGCGAAGGAGACGGACTTGCCTTCCGTGTCCTCGTAGCTGACCTTGCTGGCTTCCTCGACATGGAAAGCCTTGAGGAAGGCCTTCTCCCCCGCGGCGTCCGGGGTGTAGTTGAAGGGGCCGGCATGGGCCGCCATCGCGAAGCTGGTCATCAGCGCCACTGCGAGCGCTTTGCGTGCAAGTGAATGCATCGAGATTCCCTGATTGGTTTTGGGTGGGCCGAACGTTAAGGCAGCGCGGACCCCGTGCAGGTCGTCATCGCCGGCACAAGCTTCACGCCTGTGCGCTCCTCGCTCAGAACGGAATCACCAGATCCGCCGTGAACATCCGCGCCTTCTGGCCGTAGACCTTGCCGAACAGATAGCCGGCCTGCAGCTCCACCTTCTCGCCCAGGCCTACGCGCAGCGTCGGGCCGGCGCGGTGGGATGGCTGGTCCGACCAGTGGTTCCAGGTGCCCAGTTCGCCGAAGCCCACCATGCCCGCGCGCCAGCCCGGCGCCAGGCGGTACAGCGCTTGCCACTGGTACTTGAGGTTGGCTTTGCCGGTGTCGGCGAACTCGTGCTCGAAGATCAGGTTGCCGTTGAGCTGCCACTGGCCGACTTCGGTCTGGAACACGGGGCCCCATTCGAGGACATTGCCGTCGTCCGTGCTGTGGATGAGCTGCAGGTGCACGCCCACGTCGAACGGATACTGCCCCTGCGTGAGCAGCACGAGGTTCTGCCAGTTCCAGCTCGAGAGGCTCTGCTCGCTCAGCTTCGGGCCGATGAAGCTGGCCAGCAGTTCGGTGGTCCAGTAGCTGTTGACGCCGTAACGCACGCCGGCCTCAGGCCACATGGTCGTGTGGCCGTGCATGGTGACGGTCCAGAGGCGCATGTCCAGCGCGGCCTGGCCCGGCTGGCTGTAGGGCGTGACGAGGTAGTAGCCGGGGTCGGCGGCGGCGCCCGCGCAGGCGGATGCCGCGAGCAGGCCGGCAAGCAGCTTGTTCCGCATGGCGGCGATTGTGGACCGGCCGCTGCTGTCCGTGGAACGGGAGTGTCAGCTGCAGGCCACGCGGCGCATCGGGAAGTCGATGCCGCGCTGCTGGCCGCCGCGCTCGCCCTCGATGCGCGCCATCAGTCGGCCTTCGCTGACGAGGCGGTAGAGGATGCGCTGCGGGAAGTCGTGCGTGGGGTTCTCGAACACCACGGTCTGCCCGCTCGCGCTCTTGAGCGGGAAGGTGGCCTCGGCTTGGTTGTGCGGCTTGGCGATGTAGGCCAGGCGCCCGGTTTCATCGGGACGGATCTGGAGGAACTCGTGCTCGACCGTGCGGCCCTTCTTCACCGTGCGGCTCATGCCGAGCATCGACTCGCCGGCCGGCGCCATCCATTGCTCGGTCGTGCCGGGCTCGCCGAAATCGCCGGCCCAGCAGCCAGCCATCCAGGCGACGGGGGACCAGTCGGTGTCGGCACGGGCGGACAGTGAAAGCAGCAGCAGTGCGGCGGCGGTCAGCAGGGGCTTCGTCATCGATGTCCTCCTGGCCGCGGCGAACGCCTCAGCCTCCGGCAACGATACCCGGATTGCCCTTCGCGCCCAAGAGGTCCGGCGTGTTGATGTGGCGCGGCTTCACATGCCCGTTCTGGTGCTTGAGCCACTGCTCGACCAGGTCCCAAACCGGCTTGCCGGCGGCGCCGGCGCTGGCTTCCTGCACCGAGGCCCAGCCGGCCACCTTGTAGGTCTTGCCGGCGTCGATCGGCTTGCCGTTCAGGCGCATGTCGGTGATGCGCGCGCCCATCGCGGCGGTCGGCTCGCAGCGGTAGTGCAGGCCACCGACGCGCACCATGTCGCCGCCTTGCTGGTAGTACGGGTCGGGGTTGAAGAGGTTGTCCGCCACGTCCTCCAGTACGCCCTTGATCTGCTCGCCGCTCATCTCGTTGAGCGTGGCGTTGGGGTAGGTGATGGCCGTCTGGTCCATCAGCAGCTCGCGGGTGATGGTGTCGCCGGGCAGCAGGCTCGTGCCCCAGCGGAAGCCGGGGGAGAAGGCGATGTCGGCGCCTTGCACGTCCATCAGCGCGTCGCAGAGGAGCTGGTCCCATGACCCATTGAAATTGCCGCGCCGATAGAGCACGCCGTCGGTCACGGCCAGCGGTTCGCGGAGCTTGTCGAGGAAGGGCGCGCGGATCTGGGTGATCAGATCGTTCATCGCCTTATCGGCCGGCAGCAGGTTGGCGAAAACCGGCAGCAGCTGGTACTTCACCTCGGCCACCTTGCCGTTCTTGACTTGCAGATCGAGCACGCCGAGGAACTTGCCGTTCGAGCCGGCGTTGGTCACGAGCGTCGAGCCGCCGCGGTTGGCGACGGGCACGCCCATCGGCACGCCGTCGTGCGTGTGGCCGCCGAGGATGGCGTCCAGGCCCGAGACGCGCGAGGCGAGCTTCAGGTCCACGTCCATGCCGTTGTGCGAGAGCAGCACCACGGCCTGCGCGCCCTTGGCCCGCACGCTGTCGACCAGCGCCTGCAGCTCGGGCTCGCGGATGCCAAAGCTCCAGTCCGGCACGAGGTAGCGCGGGTTGGCGATCGGCGTGTAGGGGAAGGCCTGGCCGATGATGGCGACGGGCACGCCGTTGATCTCGCGCATCACGTAGCCGGGGAAGACGTCGTCGCCGAAGTCCTGCGTCTTGACGTTGTGGGCGATGAAGTCGATGTGGCCGGCCTTGAGTGGTCCGTCGACAAGCTCCTTGACGCGATCCTGGCCGAGCGTGAACTCCCAGTGCCCGGTCATCACGTCCACGCCGAGCAGCTGGCAGGCTTTCACCATGTCTTCGCCGCGCGTCCAGAGCGCGGTCGCCGAACCTTGCCAGGTGTCGCCGCCGTCGAGCAGCAGGCTGCCGGGGCGGCTGGCTTTGAGCATTTCAACAAGCGTGGCCAGATGGGCGAAGCCGCCGACCTTGCCGTAACGGCGTGCCGCAGCGGGGAAGTCGAGGCAGGTGAAGGCGTAGGCTTCCTTGGTGCCGGGGCGCAGTCCCGCGGCCTTGAGGAAATGCTCGCCGACGAGGTGCGGCCACTGCCCCTTTTGCCCGCCGAAGCCGAGGTTCACGCTCGGCTCGCGGAAGTACATCGGCAGCAGCTGCGCGTGGCAGTCGGTCATGTGCAGCAGCGAGACGGCGCCCGGGCCCTTGAAGGGCGGTGGAGCGTCGTACGGCGAGGCGGCTGTAGCGGCGCGTGCCGTGGTGCCGAAGCCCGCAGCAGCGGCGGCACCGAGCACGCCGAGAAGCTCACGGCGGTTCATCATGGCGGGGACTTCCTCTGGGCTCGGCTGCTGCGCTTACTGCGCGTTCACCGGCGATTTCGGATCGAGCAGCAGCGCCATCAGGTCGCGGATCTGGCCTTCGTCCAGCACGCCTTCGTGGCCGAAGCGCGGCATGTTGGAGCAGGCGCTGTAGGCCTTGGCGTTGTAGATCTTGCCCCAGGTGTACTTGACGATCGCTTCGGACGCGGGCGAGTTCGGGTCGGTCACGCCGCGCAGCTTGCCGTACTGGTACAGGCTCGGGCCGATGGTGCCGAAGGAGATCTCGGCCTTGGCGATCTGGTGGCAGTTGTAGCAATTGCCGCCGCTCTTGGCGCCGGCCGGGTCGGTCCAGGTCATGCCGCGGCCGTTCTGGGCGAGCTTCTCGCCTTCCTTCCAGTCGCCGATCCACGAACTGCCGGCGGCCGGCCACTTGATCGACGCCATCTGCTCGGCTTCGAGCTTGCTGGTGACTTCGGCGCCGGGCGCCTTGTCACCCGAGCAGGCCTTCTGCACGGCGTCCTGTTGCAGGCGGTCGAGCTTGGCGATGCCTTGCTCGCGGAAGGAGGATTGCAGCGCGGCTTGCGCGGCGGCGTCGACTTCGGCGTCGCTCGGGCCGCTGACCTGGCTGGCGCAGCCGGCGATCACGATCACGGCGGCAGCGGCAAAAAGGGTGTGACGGGTTTTCATCGTGTGTTCCCTTTCAGCGCTTGAGAGCCGGAGCGACGGAAGCCGCGCCCTTGCTGTTCACGCCCATGTAGGTGGCCAGGGCGATGGTGGCGTCCGAGGCGTAGCCCGGGTACGGGAAGCGCTGCTGGCGGTAGCAGTCGTTCAGGCGGCGCTGCATGCCCCACAACTCGCCGCTGGAGACGCGGTAGGCCGGCCAGGACGCGAAGCCCACGCCGTCGCCCGGGTTCTTGTACAGCGCCGGCAGGTCTTGCAGGCGGATGCGCTTGCCTTCCTCGCCGTGGCAGGTGGCGCAGGCGAAGTCGTACGGGCCGCCGCGCAGGTAGAACAGCTTCTTGCCGACGGCGTACATCTTCTGCTCGGCCGGGTTGCCCTGCGGCAGGTTGAACTTCAGGCCGCGTGACTCGGCCGAGATCCACGCCACGAGGCCTTCGATGTTCGATTGCTCGCCCTTGCCGAACGGTGTGGCGGCGATCGCCTTGGCATCAAAGCCTTGCAGCGTTTCCATGCAGGTCAGCAGGCGGGATTCGAGATCCTGCACGCGGCCGGTGTCGCTGAAGTAACGCGGCAGTTCGACGAAAGCACCTTTGACCACGCCTGGGCCCTTGCCGAGGTTGCACTGCTCGAGCGAGGCGTTCTTGGGGCCGCGTTTTTGCTTCCACAAGTCTTCGCCTTTGGCCTCGAACAGCTCGGCCGGGTTGCCGTCGGCCAGCATGGCGCGGTATTCGGCGATGCCGTCGGCGGCGGACTTCTGGGCCTGGGCCGGGGCCCCTGCCAGCGTCATGCCCGCCAGTGCGGCGGCGGCGCCAAAGATCGCGAGCGCGGTCTTCTTGCTCATGCTTGTCTCCTGCGTTGTTATTGCGGAAAAACGGGAAGGCTGAAGAGGCTCAGGCGACCGTCGCTTCGTCCACGCGCTTGTCGCCCTTGTTGTCCACCCACTGCACGGTGATCTTGTCGCCGGCCTTGCCGCCCTTGATCGTGAATTGCAGGAACGGGTTCTTGGACACGGCCGGGCCCCACTGGGCGCTGAACACTTGCGTGCCGTTCAGGGCTGCAGTCACGTCGGTGATGTGCCAGGCCGGGATGGTCTTGCCGTTGGCGTCCTTGCGCTGGCCGGTTTCCATCTCGTGCTGCATCAGCACCTTGACGACGATATTGCCGTTTTGCGCCTGGGCGCGAATTCGCATCGGATCTGCCATCTCAACCTCCGCAACCGCCAAGGGTCACCTTGACTTCTTTTTGTGCAAACAGGACCTTCTTGTCGGCCGTGATCGCCACGGCGTAGACGTTGGAGGTCTGGCCCATCTTCACGCGCGTCTGGAAGGCAGCGTCGATGGCGGGGCTGACGTCGAACGCGGCCGTCAGCACGGCGGGGTTCTTCTCCACCAGCACCAGCATGCGCACGACGTTGGGCGCGCTGCTTGCCACGGCCACGGGCACGACGGCGCCGTTCTCGGCGATGTCGGGCGCGGTCAGCGTCACTTCTTTGCTCTCGACGGGCTTGGCCAGGCCGAGCATCTTGTACAGCTCGTCCAGCGTCTTGGCGTCGAAGGCGCCCTTGGCGAGCGTGTCGGCGCTGGCGCCGAGCGGCAGGCCGCTCAGCACGGCGGCGAGCAGCGCGCCGTGCTTGATCAGGTCTCTACGCGTGTTCATCATGCGGGGGTCTCCTTCTTAGAGAATATTCACCATTGTGCAAGGGAATGGAAGGTCCGGTGGGGACATAGGCTAAGGCTTCATGCCATTGGCGAGCCAATTCGCGATGGTCTTGAGCTCGGCCTCGGACGGTGCCTCCTGCGCCGGCATCGGGATCGGGCCCCACACGCCGCTGGAGCCTGAACGGATCTTGCCGGCGATGTAGTCGGCCTTGCCGGCGTACTTGGCGGACACGTCCTTGAACGCCGGGCCGACGACCTTGGTGTCGATCTGGTGGCAGGCGAAGCAGGCGTATTGCTTGAGCAGTTCGGTGGCGGGCTTGGCTTCGGGGGCGGCGGCCGCGGGCTTCGCCTTGTTCTTCGGCGCCGTGTCCAGGCCGCGCTGCGGACCGACCAGGCGCTGCTGCTGCGAGAGGTTGCCGCTCGCGTCCATCGCGTAGTCCGGCAGCAGTGAGGCCACCTTCGGCTCGACGGCGCAGTTCTTCATGCAGGTGGAGCCCTGGCTGTCGGGCTTGGTGGTGCCGCCGAGTTCCGACCCCGGCCACATCGCGTGCGCCCAGGTCTTGCCGTTGCGGTTGGGCAGGCGCTCCTGCACCTGCGCGATGTTCTTGTCCGAGAGCTCGCCGTCCGCAGGCAGCACGTCGGCCAGCGAGAGCAGGTAGGCCGTGACGGCGTACACCTCGTCGGGCTTCAGGCTCTTGGGCGCGGTCCACGGCATGGCGCGGTGGATGTAATCCCAGAGCGTCGAGACGTGCGAGACCTTCATCAGCGTCGTGCGGCCCGGGAAGCTCGGGTCGAGCAGGCGCTTGACGTGGCCGGTCTTGATGTCGTCCTGCGTCGTGCCGCCCACGAGCGGGCTGAACACCTCGTTGGCTTCACCGAAGGTGCCGTGGCAGCCGGCGCACTTGGCTTCCCACAAGGTCTCGCCTTGCGCGACGGTGCCGCGGCCGGGCGGCAGGCCTTTGAAGTCGGGGCGGACGTCGATGTCCCAGGCCTTCACTTCAGCCGGAGTCGCGGTGCGGCCGATGCCGGGGAACTTGTCGGCGGCGAACGCGCTGACCGATGCGATCAGTGTCAGTACGAAAGCGAGCTTAGGTAAGTTGGACATTCTTCACCTCGCCGCTTTCTTGCACGAGCCAGGTCTGGATCGAGTTGTTGTGATAGATCGAGCGCTTGCCGCGCACCGCGCGGTTCTGCGCATACGTCGGCTGGATCTGGCCGGTCTCGTCGGTGGCGCGGCTCATCACCAGCGCGGGCTTGCCGTCCCAGGTCCAGGGCAGGGTGAAGCGGGTCAGGCAGCGGTCCATCACCGGCGTCTGCAAGGTCGCCTCGCGCCAGTTGCGGCCGCCGTCGACCGACACGTCCACCTTCTTGATTCGCCCCCGCCCCGACCACGCCAGGCCGGAGATCGAATAGAAGCCCTTGTCGAGCAGCACCTGTCCGCCGCTCGGCGTGGTGACGACGCTCTTCACTTCCTGGATCGACGTGTATTGCCGATGCTGCCCATCCGGCATCAGGTCGACGTAGTGCACGTCTTCGTCCTTGGTGGCGTACGGCATGTCGCCCACCTCGATGCGGCGCAGGTACTTGACCCACGAGACGCCCTGCACGCCCGGCACCACGAGCCGCAGCGGGTAGCCCTGCTCGGGCCGCAGCATCTCGCCGTTCTGGCCGTAGGCGAGCAGCACATCGCCGCGCTCGACCAGCTCCATCGGAATCGTGCGCGTCATCGAGGAACCGTCGGCGCCCTCGGCCAGCACGAAGCGGCCGCGCTTGCGGTCCGCGCCGCACATCTCCAGCACGTCGATCAGCCGAACGCCGGTGAACTCGCTGCACGAGAGCATGCCGTGCGTGTACTGCACCGTCGGCACGGCCACGTTGCCCCATTCCATGCCGGTGTTGGCGCCGCACTCGATGAAGTGGAAGCGCGAGACCGAGGGCAGGCGCATCAGCTCGTCCATCGTGAAGACCATCGGGCGCTTGAGCATCTGCTCGTCGCTGCCGTTGATCATCAGGCGGTGCTTGGAGGGATCGATGTCCCACCAGCCTTGATGGTGACGCTCGAAGTGCAGGCCGCTCGGCGTGACGATGCCGAACAGGCCTTGCAGCGGCGCGAAGGAGACCGAAGCCTGCCGTGTCTGCGTGAGGCCCGGGCTCTGGCGGCGCTGCAGGTTGGCCTCGAAGCGAGAGGGCTTGCCGTAGCCTTCGAGTGCCACCGGCTGGCCCAGCGCCAGCGAGTGCTGCGGCAGTTCGAGGATGTTGGGGTCGCCTTGCGAAGCGGCAGCATCCTGCGCTCGCGCCGCGCCGGCCAGCAGGCTGGCGCTCGCGGCGGCGAAGGCGCTCTTCAGGAAGCCGCGGCGTTGCGCGGCGGGCGCTGCGATCTCTTCGCGGGTGAGCAGGTGCTCAGGCGCGCGGAGCAGGCGCCCCGGAGTTGAATCGTTGGAATGGTCCATGGCGTGCGTACTTCCGTGGCGCGGCTCAGTGGCGCGGCGTGATCAGGCGCTCTTCGGGGGCGACCGAGTTCGGGTCGTCCATCTCGATGGCGATCTGCGTGCAGACGGCGCGGCACAGCATCGCCGCGCGCTCGTTCTGGATGCGATAGACCATGCTCTGGCCCTGGCGCTGGCGGCCCAGCACGCCGGCCCGGTAGAGCTGGTTCAGGTGCTGGGACATGTTGGGCTGGGTGGTGTCGATCTCGTCGAGCAGCTCGCCCACCGTCTTCTGCCCGCGGCACAGCGAGCTGATGATGCGCAGGCGCATCGGCGTGGACATCAGGCTGAAGATCTCGGCCGCCACGGCGTAGACGCGCTCGGCGCTGTCTCCGTCGTCGCTGCCATCCTTGTTGTCTCGGTTCAAGGCAGGGCTCGCTTTGGTCATGCGAATCATCATATAAGCAAGTGATGATATTCAGGGTATTCGCCAGTCCGCGCCATCGGGCTAACCCTTGCGGGAAGGCATGGTGCGCGCGAGGGGTGCCGTGCACAATGTTTCCAGCACAGCTCGTTAGCGCCCAAGGTGAGCTCTCCACCCGAAATGATCAGCGCCAACCCTGGCTCCAGCCCGCAGCCACAGCGCCGCGGTTCGCTGCGTTGGCGCATGTCGGCCACCGTGCTGGCATTCAGCCTGCTGCTGGTGCTCGTGCTCGAGTTCTTCCACATGAGCCAGGGCGAGGAGTCCTGGCGCGAGCTGCTGAGCACCTCGCTGGTCAGCGCCCTGGTGCGTGACCTCATCTGCGGCGTGATGCTCGCCGCATTGATCGTGCTGCTGCTCGACCGGTTCACTCTGCTGCCGCTGCGCCGCCTGGCCGCCAGCAGCGAGGCCTTCGACGCCACGCTGCCGCCCGAGGAATCGCGCTTCGAGGTCGACGCCGCGGTGCCGCCGGAGGTGCAGAAGATCCAGCACTCACTGAGCCGCGTGCATCGCGAGCTCTGGCAGCAGCTGCAAAGCGCGCAAGGCCAATCGGCGCTGCTGCGCGAGCAGCTGCGCGTGGCGCAGGCGCAGCTCGACGCCAAGAACCGAGAGCTCGGCACGATGGCGCGCATCGACACGCTGACGGGGCTGTCCAACCGCCGCGAATTCGACGAGGCGTTGCGTCGCGAGTTCAAGCGCACGCAGCGACAGCGCGGACTGCTCTCGCTGGCGGTGCTGGATCTGGATCACTTCAAGCTTTTCAACCAGCGCTACGGCAGCGCGCACGGTGATCAGGCCCTGCGTCAGGTGGCACAACTGCTGTCGGCCCACTTCAAGCGTGACACCGACATCGTGGCCCGCATGGGCGGCGAGGAGTTCGTGGCGCTGCTGCCGGATCTCGGCCTGTCGGAAGCGCAAGCGCGGCTCGAACAGCTGCGCGAGGATCTGCGCGGCCTGCTGATCCCGCATGAGGACGGCGTGGGCGAAGACAAGGTGCTGACGATCTCGATCGGCCTCGCCGCGTACAGCCCGGCCCATCCGTACCTGAGCCCGCAGGCGCTGATGCAGGCGGCCGACGAGGCGCTCTACATCGCCAAGCATGCCGGGCGGGATCGCCTCAGCATGGGTGCGAACTAAGCCGCGGCTTCTGCTTCGAGGAAGTTCAGCTCGACGCCGTTGCCGGCCGGGTCCTGGCAGAAGACCTGCACTTGTCGCGTGAGCGGCACGCGCACGACGTGATAGTCGAGGCCGCGAGCCTTCAGCACCGCTTCGTAAGCCGGGCGATCCGTGCACCTGAAGGCGGAATGGTCGTACACGCCGCGCGCCTGCGACGGCAGCTCACCACGGGCTTCGCTCAAATGAACGACCGGTTGATCGCCGGCATAGAGCCAGTAGCCGAAGCTCGCGAACGGCGGCCGCTCGCCGACCTTCAGGCCGACGACATCGCAATAGAAGTCGCGCAGGCGGTCCATCAAGTCGCGCGGCGCGCGCAGATTGATGTGATCAAGCCCGGACAGCGGCATGTGGAATGAAACGCGAAGAGAAGAAAGCTCAGCGGCCGTGCTCGGTCGCGGCGGCCATCTGCTCGGAGACGCGGCGCGCGGCGCGCAGCATCAGGTTCTCGTCGAGCTGCGCCTGCGGTGCGATCGCGGCGGCGATTTCCTCGAGCCGCTCCGGCGCGTTCAGCAGCGACCAGGCCAGGCACGAGATCGCCGCCACGCTGCGGCGTTGCAGCGCGTCGGGCATGTGGAAGTCGGTCTGCACCTCGACGTGGTGGCGCACATTGGCGACTGCCGCGGGCGCGAGGCCCCAGCTCTCGCACAGGGCGGCGCCCAGCGCGTCGTGGCTCACGCCGAAGGCGGTGTGCTCCAGCGCAGCGAGGTCCTGATCGGTGGCGGCGGCGCGCAGCATCGCCGGGTAGTGCGAAGGCGCGTGGCGGTACAGCACCGCCTTGCCGCACTCTTCGAACAGTCCCGCCGAGTGTGCAGCCCAGGGGTCGACACCGAGCATCTGACCCATGCGACCCATCATCAGACCACGCTGCGAGGCACGTTCCCACACGGGGTCGAGCTCCGGCGCCGGCGGGAACGCCGCACGCAAGCCCATCTCGAACGTGATCGCCGCCACTTCGCGCATGCCCAGGTAGGTCAGCGCCTGGTGCACCGTCTGCACCCGGCCGCGCAAACCATAGAGCGAGGAATTGACGGCCTTGAGCACGGCGGCGGCCAGCGCCATGTCGCCTTCGACGAGGCTGGACATCGCTTGCAGGTCGACGTCCTCGGCCGCCATCAGCAGAGACAGCTTGACCAGCACCTCGGGTTGGGTGGGGATCTCGATGTCCAGCGAGCGGAGTTGCGGATCGACAGGCATAGCCGTGTGAATTGGAAGTTATGGCGAATGGTAGCGCGTGCTTTACGTGAGCGGGGAGCTCAATGCAGATAGGCGTCCCAGCCGGTCTTGAGGATGAGCAGCGTCACGATGACGACGAAGAAGCCGCGCACGAAACCTGTCCCGCGTTTCAGTGCCATGCGCGTGCCGAGCAGGCTGCCCAGCACGTTGGTGATCGCCATCACCAGCGCGGCCTGCCACCAGAAGTGGCCCTTCGGAATGAACAGCGCGAGCGCCGCGATGTTCGTCGCCACGTTCATCAACTTGGCCGTGGCCGAGGCGTGCAGGAAGTCGTAACCGAGCACGCGCACGAACAGGAAGACGAAGAAGCTGCCGGTGCCGGGGCCGAAGAATCCGTCATAAAAACCGATGAGGAGCGCGATGACGCCGGCGGCCAGCGTCTCGGCCGAACCGTGAAAGCGCGGTTCGTGGTGGCGGCCGAGTTCCTTCTTGGCCAGCGTGTAGAGCAGCACGGCCAGCAGGATGAAGGGCAGGGCGCGGCGCAGGTAGTCGGCGCTGATCATCGTCACTGCCCAGGCGCCGACGAAGCCGCCGACCAGCGCCAGCCCCGCGGCCGGCGCGAGCGCGCGCCAGTTCAGGTCCACGCGGCGCGCATACTGACTCGTGGCCCAGGCCGTGCCCCAGACGGACGCGCCCTTGTTGGTGCCCAGCAGCGTCGCGGGCTCCATCTTCGGGAACACGCTGAACAAGGCCGGCACGAGGACCAGGCCACCACCGCCCACCACGGCATCCACAAAGCCGGCGACCAGGGAAGCGGCGGCGGCAGTACAAAGTTCAACGAGCATCAGAAGAGACAGGGAAAGAAATCAGGGGAGCAGGAATTTCCGGGCCGGAAAAGAGAACGGGCGCCTGGAGTTGCCTCCGGCGCCCGTGAATTGTGACGGTGTCACTTTTATCTTGATCTTGCTTTTGCTGTGTTTGTCTCCTCACCCCGCCTGGCGAGTTGCATTCACAACATCGCGTCGAGTGGTCGGGACTGTAGTGAGCCATTTTCGTGCGCGCACTTGGGGTTTTCACGATGATGACGCACATCAATGGTGCTGTTGGTGTGTGCTAACTCTCGTCGTAATCGGCATAAGTATTGAAATCAGCAAAATTGGTAGCGTGCACCATGTTGTAGGACCTCTGAAAGAGGGGGCGTCTTTTTCATGAAACGGGAACTTTTGTCTGTTGGGGTGCCAATACGTTGGAATCGAACATGAACCCCAACGATGCTCAGCCTTCTGACCATGGACGCACGCGCCGGCCGCGATGACCTGCTCGCCCTGATGGCGCGCTTGCGACGCGGCGAACCCGAGGCGCTGGAGCCGCTCTACCGCAGCGAGTCGGGGGCGGTCTACCGCTACGCGCTGGCGCTCTGCGCCAACCCGGCCTGGGCGGCGGACGCGATGCAGGAGGCCTTCGTCGCCCTGGCTACGAACCCCGAGAACTTTGACCCGCTGCGCGGCAGCCTCGGCGGTTGGCTGGCCGGGATCGCCCGCCACCATCTGCTGGCGCGCTGGCGCGATGCGCGGCGCGAGGTGCAGGACGAGGATGCCGACAGCGGCATCGCTTCTTCTTTCGGCGAATACGCACCGCTGACGGACGGGCCGGAGCGCCGTCTTGTCGACGCACAAGACCAGGCCGCCCTCTGGCAGGCCATCCAGGCCCTGCCCTGGCCGTTCCGCGAGGCGCTCGTGCTCGTGGATCTGCAAGAGCGGGCTTATGTCGAAGCCGCGCGCATCGCCGGCGTCGAGATCAACACCCTGCGCAGCCGCCTGCACCGGGCGCGCCAGAAGCTGGCCGCCGCGCTGCAAGGCCTGCCGGAAACATCGCGAGCCCAAGGGAGTGCCGCATGAACAAGATGATGAAACCTAGTCCTCTGCCCTTGAACCCGCTGAACAGCCTTGACGACTGGCGGCGCGCGGAACCCACCGCCGCTATGCAGGCCGCCACGCTGGCCGCGGCGCGCCGCGCGCTGGCTCAGCGCCGCAAGTTGCCGGCCTGGTTGCCCGCTTGGGCGGCGCCGCTCGTCTCGCGCCTGCCCGCCCGCCCGCTGGTCTGGGCTGGCGTGACCAGCTGCGTGCTCGGCCTGGTCGGCACGGTCGGCGTGTTCACGCTCAGCCTGCCGCAGCAGGCGGCGAACGCGGCGGAGTTCAGCGCCAGCGCTTTCGTGCCGCTCGTGCCGCAGGAGCGTTTCGAGCATGCCCTGTCCGAACCGGTCGCCGACAGCAGCTCCGGCGGTACCGACAAGACCGATCCCTCCGCCGTGGCGCAGCCCCGCGAAGGCCGTGCCTGGGTGGTGACCACCGAAATGCCGGCCGAACGCCTGGCCCTGCTCGGCCTGCCCTATGACCCGTCCGATGCCGGCCAGCGCGTGCGCGCCGAGCTGCTCGTGCGGCCGAACGGCGAAGTGCTCGCCGTGCGGCTCATCAACTGATTCATTCCCGCCCTGATTCGCAGAAAGAAAGGCACCACCATGAAGACCTTCCGACAAGCCCTCCTCGCCACCGCCGTGACCGCCGCCCTGCCTTTGCTGGCCCATGCGCAATCGACCCCCGAACCCGACGCCGCGCCGCAGGCGCAGCAGCGTGTCGAACAGAAGACCAAGGTCTACTTCACCGCCGAGGACCAGCGCCGCATCACGCAGGACGCCGAAATCGCCGCCCGTGACGCCAACCGCCAGGCGCAGGAAGCGATGCAGAACATCGACATCGTCTTCGCTGGCCAGGAAATGGGCCGCGGCCGCGTGGTGAAGGGCGCGCCCTACTGCGCCGACGCCGTGCACGAGACCATCCAGCCGCTGGCCGACGGCAACCGCATCGTGCGCAGCCAGAGCGACCGCCTCTGCCGCGACGGCGAAGGCCGCACCCGCCAGGAAGTCGAGCGCGCCGGCAAGAAGATCGTCTACCTGCGCGATCCCGTCTCCAAGGAGAACTGGGTGCTCGACCCCGAGACCAAGACCGCGCGCAAGACCGGCATGGCCTGGGTGACGCAGGACGACGGCCAGTGGAAGGTATTCGGCGCCCAGATGCGCGAGATGGCCACCAGGATCCGCGAGCAGGTCGCGCCCGTCGCGCCGCTGCCGCCCGCAGCGCCCGTGGCGCCCAAGGCGCCGCTGCCGCCCGAGCCGGTCGTGCTGACCGAAGACATCAAGGGCTGCGACAACAAGGACGGCAAGGAGACGACCGTCGAGACCAAGGACGGCAAGACGCGGGTCCACGTGAACTGCAACGTCCGCGTGCAGGTCGTCCGGCTTGAGCCCGGCAAGACGCTGCCGCCGCTGCCCGCGCTGCAGGCCCCGCCGGCCGTCGTCGCCCGCAACGTGGTGTTCGCCCCCCGCGGCGACGGCGCCACCAGCGCGCTCGGCGCCAAGGAGATCGAAGGCGTGAAGGTCACCGGCGAGCGCACCAGCTGGACCATCGAAGCCGGCAAGATCGGCAACGAGAAGCCGATCGTCATCACCAGCGATGTGTGGACCTCGCCGGACCTGATGGTCACCGTCAGCAGCCGCGACTTCGACCCGCGCAGCGGCGAGACCAACTACCGGCTGCAGAACATCAAGCGCGGCGAGCCCGACGCGGCGCTGATGAAGCTGCCGGCGGACTACAAGAAGCAGGAGCCGATGCGCGAAGTGCGCGACGTGCGGATCGTGCGCGACCGAGACGGCGCCAAGCCGGCACCCAAGGCCGCGAGCAAGCCCTGAACTGGAGTCAGAGACTTACTCCGTCCAGTGCCGGGCGATCCAGTCGACCGGCATGACATAACGGCGGATGGAGCGCAGCTTGCGCTCCGCCTTGAAGCTGGCCTTGAGATGGTCGATCCGCCGCGGGAACGCCGGCTGATCGTCCTCCCAGCGGCCGAGCTGCACATCGCTCGGGTTCGGTCCGCCGGCGAAGGTCACCATCTTGGCCTTGGGCGGCAGCTTGGCCTGCAGGAAGTACATCAGCGGGAACGGCGGCACGCAGTGCAGGCGGAACATCCGCGTCCAGTCCTCGGGCCAGAACTGGATGCCGCCCGGCACGGATTCGGTGATGTAGTGCTGCTCGAAGCGCACCCGGTCGGCAATGCCCTGCGGGTTCTTTCGGAAGTTCTCCAGGATCTGCGGGTTGCGCCCCACCGGGTAGCGGAACACCGAGGTCTGGCCCAGGCGCTGCAACGGCTTGGACCAGTTGCGGGCCAGGAAGACCTGGTCCGGGTCGCCGTGGGTGAAGTAATCGTCGATGTTGTTGACGATCACGGTATCCAGGTCAACGAACAGGACCGGGCCTGACAGACCGGTCAGCTCGGGGATGTTGCCGCCCCAGAGTACCAGCTTGCGCCACTTGCCCATGGTCTTGGTCGGGTGCTCGCAGCCGAGCTCCGGCAGCGGGTACGCGTCGATTTCCGGGCGCAGTCCGGACGGATCGTCGGTCAGGCAGACCAGCCGCATGGGCCCGGTCACGTGCCGGCGCACCATGCCATAGAGGCGATTCACATAGTCGGGGCCGTACTTCTGGCCCCATTTCACGCAGATGACTTGCTTCATTCTGCTCCCCGTCCAAAGTCTTGCAGTTGTCTGACTGTAGGGCGGAACCTTTTCCCCTGCTACTTCGGGGGAATGAAGTTGTGTAAACACCCGGGACTGCGCCGGGGGCCGCCGCGCCTCCCATGTTTCGGTGCCGCTGGAAACAGCCTCTGGACGGCTTTGAGCTGGAACAATGGCATGTATGAAATCCAGCTGGCGCCTTGTTTTCTTGACGTTGATCGTGGCCATCTTGCTGCCGGCTTGTGGCGGCGGAGGCGGTGGCGGCGGCTCTACCCCGGCGCCGACGATCACCTATCCGACGCTGAGCTTCGCCCAGCACGGCCTGACCGCCTCGCAGCTCGGGCTGGTCGTCGTCTCCGGCGACAGCGCCTCGGAAGCGATGGCCAGCTACTACGCCAGCAAGCGCGGCGTGCCGGCGGCGAACATCGTCAAGGTGACGCTGCCGGCCGGCGCCACCTCCAGCGCCGGCATGAGCGTGACCGACTTCCAGCAGCTCAAGGCCGCCGTCGACGCCGCCATGCCGGCCGGCGTGCAGGCGCTGCTGCTGGTGTGGAAGTTCCCGTCGCAGGTCAACGGCACCTGCAGCATGGGCATCACCAGTGCAATGACCTTCGGTTATGACGCCAAGTACTGCGGCGGTTGCCCGACCACCGCCAACAGCGCCTATTACGACAGCGAAGCTTCCCTGCCCTACACCCAGCTCGGCATGCGGCCGAGCATGCTGCTGGGCACCGCCACGCTGGCCGATGCGCAAACTTTGATCGACCGCGGCGCGCAGGCCGACAACAGCCTGCCCGGCGGCAACGGCTGGCTGCTGCGCACGAGCGACGCGAACCGCAGCGTCCGCTACCTCGACTTCAGCACGTTGCCGACGACCTGGGCCGGGCTGATCTCGCTGACCTACCAGGACAACTCCGCCGGCGGCAGCGTCGACACGATCAGCGGCAAGACCGACGTGCTGTTCTATTTCACCGGCGCGGTCGGGATCTCCAACCTCACGTCCAACACCTTCCGCCCCGGCGCCGTCGGCGACAGCCTGACTTCATACAGCGGCATCCTGGACGGCAGCGGCGGCCAGATCATGGCCACGGACTGGATCGCCGCCGGCCTCACCGCCAGCTATGGCACCGTCGAGGAGCCGTGCAACCGGCAGGAGAAGTTCACCCGCGTGAGCGTTCTGCTCGACCACTACTACCGCGGTGACACGCTGATCGAGGCGTACTGGAAGTCCGTGCAGCAGCCCGGCCAGGGCCTTTTCGTCGGCGAGCCGCTGGCCCGTCCGTGGCCGGATGCGCCGACGTTTGCCGTCAGCGGGAGCCAGTACAGCATCAAGACGCGCGGTCTGCGCGTGGGCACGGTCTACTCGCTGCAGTACCGCAAGAGCGGGCAGACGGACTGGACGACGCTCACGAACTTCACCGGCCAGCGTTCGGCATCGCAGAGCCTGTCTTCCTCACTGCCGCCGACCGACGCCACGCAGATCCGCTGGATGGGCCCGTGCCCGAACAACGCGGGCTTGAACTGCGCGTTGGCACAGTCGAATTGAGTCGGCAGGACGAGAGGCGCGATCAGCTGTAACGCACCGAGCGTTCGCCGCGGCACCAGCCGTACAGCGCGAGGCCCGTGTTCGTCGCGATCTCGATCGCCATCGAAGTGGGCGCGGAGATCGTCGCCAGCAGCGGCACCTTCAATCGCGCGCACTTGAGCACCAGCTCGGAACTCGCGCGGCTGCTCATGATCACGAAGCCGTCGTTCAGGGACTGGCCGGCGAGCACGCGGCTGCCCAGCAGCTTGTCGAGCGCGTTGTGGCGGCCGACGTCTTCCATCACCGCGAGCAATTCGCCTTCTACCGTTGACCAACCGGCGGCGTGATGCGCGCCCGATTGCTTGTTCATCAACTGCAATGCCGGCAGCTGCTCGAAGGCGCGCGTGACGGCGGCGGGATCGATCTGCAACGCTGAGGACAACGGCGGCGGCGTGAGATCGAGCGCTTCCAGGCTGTCGATACCGCACAAGCCGCAGCCCGTGCGTCCCGCCAGATTGCGGCGACGTTCCTTCAGCCGCATCTCCGCACCCGCCGCGATGTCGATCTGCACTTCGCAACCGCGCTGTCCTTCGACCACGTCGATGCCGAAGCATTCCTCGCGACGTTCAAGCAGACCTTCCGACAGTGCGAAGCCCAGCGCGAACGACTCCAGATCGACCGGCGTCGCCATCATCACCGCATGCGAGATGCCGTTGAACACCAGCGCCACCGGCGCCTCCACGGCCACCTGATCCGGCTCCGCAGCTGCTTGCGCGCTGCGCCGGACCAGGACTTCCTGCAAGGGATTCACAAGCGCCCGCGATGCGTCCGGATCGCGTCCGCCGCGGTGACGTTCAGCTCGCCATAACCGGCGGCGTCCAAGTGCGCCAGCAAAGCGCTGCGCATGCGCGGCTCCCAGAACTTCTTGATGTGCGTGGCCACGCCATCGAGCGCTTCCTCCCGGTCCGGAAAGGACGCGAAGAACTCGCCAATCTGGTTGGCCATCTTGATCAAATTCTCAACGTGCATGGTTCAGCAAGGCTTCCTGGTTCTCAGAGAACACCTTGTACTCCTTCTGCCAGGTCGACGGCTGCATCACCGGCAGCACCTGCACCGCCGTCACCTTGTACTCGGGGCAGTTGGTGGCCCAGTCGGAGTTGTCGGTGGTGATCACGTTGGCGCCGGATTCGGGGAAGTGGAAGGTCGTGTACACCACGCCCGGCTGCATGCGCTCGCTGATCACGGCGCGCAGCACGGTGTAGCCGGCGCGGCTTTCGATGCCGACCCAGTCGTCCGTCTTGATGCCGCGTTCCTCGGCGTCGTGCGGATGCACTTCCAGCCGGTCCTCGCTATGCCACTGGTTGTTCGCCGTGCGCCGCGTCTGCGCGCCGACGTTGTATTGCGAGAGGATGCGCCCCGTGGTGAGCAGCAGCGGGAACTTGCGCGTGACCTTTTCCGGCGTGGCGATGTACTGCGTGATCAGGAAGCGGCCCTTGCCGCGCACGAACTTGCCCACGTGCATGATCGGCGTGCCGGCTTCCTCGGTGTTCTCGTTGCAGGGCCATTGCACCGAGCCCAGGCGGTCGATCTTCTCGAAGCTCACGCCGTGGAACGTCGGCGTCAGCGCCGCGATCTCGTCCATGATCTGCGACGGATGCTTGTAGTTCATCGGATAGCCGAGCGCGTTCGAGAGCTTGCAGGTCACCTCCCAGTCGGCCAGGCCCGCCAGCGGCGGCATCACCTTGCGCACGCGCGAGATGCGGCGCTCGGCGTTCGTGAACGTGCCTTCCTTTTCGAGGAACGAGGAACCCGGCAGCAGCACGTGCGCGTACTTCGCCGTCTCGTTCAGGAAGATGTCCTGCACGACGATGCATTCCATCGACGACAGCGCCTCCGACACGTGCTGCGTGTTCGGGTCCGACTGCACGATGTCTTCGCCCTGGCAGTACAGGCCCTTGAAGGAACCGGTGAGCGCCGCCTCGAACATGTTCGGGATCCTCAGGCCCGGCTCGGGTTGCAGCTCCACGCCCCAGTGCGATTCGAAGAGGCTGCGCACCGTCGTGTCGGAGATGTGGCGGTAGCCCGGCAGCTCGTGCGGGAAGCTGCCCATGTCGCAGCTGCCTTGCACGTTGTTCTGGCCGCGCAGCGGGTTCACGCCCACGCCTTCGCGGCCGACGTTGCCGGTGGCCATCGCGAGGTTGGCGATGCCGATCACCATCGTCGAGCCTTGCGCGTGTTCGGTCACGCCGAGGCCGTAGTAGATCGCGGCGTTGCCGCCGGTGGCGTAGAGGCGCGCAGCGGCACGCACCGTCGCGGCCGGCACGCCCGTCTCGGCTTCCAGCGCTTCCGGCGAGTTCTCTTCCTTGGCGACGAAATCGCGCCAGTGCTGGAACGACTTCGGATCGCAGCGCTCGGCTACGTACTTCTCGTCCACGAGGCCTTCGGTCACGATCACATGCGCCAGCGCGGAGATGATCGCCACGTTTGTGCCGGGACGCAGCGCGAGGTGATGCTCGGCCTTGATGTGCGGCGAGCTGACGATGTCGATCGCACGCGGGTCCACGACGATCAGCTTCGCGCCTTCGCGCAGCCGCTTCTTCATGCGCGAGGCGAACACCGGATGCCCGTCGGTCGGGTTCGCGCCGATCACCATGATCACGTCGGCGTGCTCCACCGACTTGAAGGTCTGGGTGCCGGCCGAGGTGCCGTAGGTCTGGCCCAGGCCGTAGCCCGTGGGCGAGTGGCACACCCGCGCGCAGGTGTCCACGTTGTTGTTGCCGAACGCGGCGCGCACGAGCTTCTGCACGAGGTAGGTTTCCTCGTTCGTGCAGCGCGACGACGTGATGCCGCCGATCGAATCACGGCCGTGCTGGGCCTGGATGCGCTTGAACTCGGAGGCCGCGTGATTGATCGCTTCGTCCCAGCTCACCTCGCGCCACGGATCCGTGATCTTGGCGCGGATCATCGGCTTGGTGATGCGGTCCTTGTGCGTGGCGTAGCCCCAGGCGAAGCGGCCCTTGATGCAGGAGTGGCCCTCGTTCGCCTTGCCGTCCTTCCACGGCGTCATGCGGATGACTTCGTTGCCCTTCATCTCGGCCTTGAACGAGCAGCCCACGCCGCAATATGCGCAGGTCGTGATTGCCGAATGCTCGGGCTGGCCGCGCTCGATCACTGTCTTCTCTTGCAGCGTGGCGGTCGGGCAGGCCTGCACGCAGGCGCCGCAGCTGACGCATTCGCTGTCCATGAAGGGCTGGTCCTGGCCCGGCGAGACGCGGCTCTCGAAGCCGCGGCCCGAGATCGTCAGCGCGAAGGTGCCCTGCGTTTCCTCGCAGGCGCGCACGCAGCGGTTGCAGACGATGCACTTGCTGGCGTCGTACGTGAAGTACGGGTTCGATTCGTCCTTCTGGTCCTTCAGGTGGTTGGCGCCGTCATAGCCGTAGCGGACGTTGCGCAGCCCCACGACACCCGCCTGCGTCTGCAACTCGCAGTCGCCGTTGGCCGCGCAGGTCAGGCAGTCCAGCGGGTGGTCGGAGATGTACAGCTCCATCACGCCCTTGCGCAGCTGCTGGAGCTTGTCGCTTTGCGTGCGCACGTTCATGCCGGCTTCGGCCGGCGTCGTGCAGCTGGCGGGGAAGCCCTTGCGGCCGTCGATCTCCACCAGGCAGAGTCGGCAGGAGCCGAAGGGCTCGAGGCTGTCGGTGGCGCAAAGCTTGGGCACCATCACGCCGGCTTCCGTGGCCGCGCGCATCAGGGACGTGCCGGCTGGCACGGTGACGGGCATGCCGTCGATGGTCAGCGTTACCTCTTGCTCGGACGTGCGGCGCGGTGTGCCGTAGTCGATGTCGTGGTCGATCATGCGTACTCCTTCGACGTGACTCCGAAATCCTCGGGGAAATGATTCAGCGCCGAGATCACGGGGTAAGGCGTCATGCCGCCCATGGCGCACAACGAGCCATGGACCATGGTGTCACAAAGGTCGCGCAACAGGTGAACCTGCTGCTCGCGTTTTTCGGGCGTCGGGGCGGCGACTATTCTGTCGACCACCTCCACGCCGCGGGTGGAACCGATGCGGCAGGGCGTGCACTTGCCGCAGGATTCGATGGCGCAGAACTCCATCGCATAACGCGCGAGTTGAGCGAGGTCCGCCGTGTCGTCATGCACGACGATGCCGCCGTGGCCCAGCACCGCGCCCATCGCGGCGTAAGCCTCGTAGTCCATCGGCGTGTCCCACTGCGATTCCGGCAGGTAAGTGCCGAGCGGACCGCCGACCTGCACGGCCTTGATCGGCCGGCCTGAAGCCGAACCGCCGCCGTAGTCGTAGAGGATCTCGCGCAGCGTGGCACCGAAGGCCAGCTCGATCAGACCGCCGTGCTTGATGTTGCCGGCCAGTTGCAGCGGCAGCGTGCCGCGCGAACGGCCCATGCCGAAGTCCTTGTAGTGCTCGGCGCCGCGGGCCAGGATGATCGGCACCGAGGCCAGCGTGATCACGTTGTTGATCACGGTCGGCTTGCCGAACAGGCCCGAGATGGCGGGCAGCGGCGGCTTCGCGCGCACGATGCCGCGCTTGCCCTCCAGGCTTTCCAGCAGCGCGGTCTCTTCGCCGCAGACGTAGGAGCCGGCGGCCTTGCGGACGATCAGCTTGAAATTGTTCAGGTAGCCGGCGCCTTCGGCGATGGCGATGGCTTTTTCCAGCGTGTCGATCGCGTGCGGGTATTCGGAACGCACATAGATGTAGCCGGCATTCGCGCCCACGGCGAGGCCGGCGATGGCCATGCCTTCGATCAGCACGAAGGGGTCGCCCTCCATCACCATGCGGTCGGAGTAGGTGCCGGAGTCGCCTTCGTCGGCGTTGCAGACGATGAACTTCTGCGGGCCGGCGGCTGCGGCCACCGTCTTCCACTTGATGCCGGCGGGGAAGGCAGCGCCGCCACGGCCGCGCAGGCCCGAGTCGAGCACGGCCTGCACGATGGCGGCGGGCTCCATGTTGCGGGCCTTGTTCAGGCCCTCGAAGCCTTCGTGTGCGATGTAGTCGGCGATGGACAGCGGGTCCGTCACGCCCACGCGGGCGAAGGTCAACCGCTGCTGCTTCTTGAGGTACGGGATCTCTTCCGTAACGCCCAGGCTCAGCGCATGCGCGCTGCCGGAGAGGAAGCCGGCTTCAAACAGATCCGGCACGTTCTCGGGCTCGACCGGGCCATAGGCCACGCGGCCGACCGGGGTCTGCACCTCGACCATCGTCTCCAGCCACATCAGCCCACGCGAGCCGTTGCGGACGATGTTCACGTCGAGGCCGCGCTTGCGCGCTTCCTCGGCAATCCGGCGTGCCACGCGATCAGCGCCCACGGCGAGCGCCGCGGAATCGCGTGGAACGAAAACAGTCGTTGTCATGTTTGCCCCTCGTCCGACGGGTACGTCGGCCGATCCCCCAAGGGGATGGCCACTTGCTTGGGGCGGCCCGGCGCGGCGTGGCAGCTCATGACCGCGCCTCCGCGATCAAGGCATCGAACTTGGCCGGCGTCATGCGGGCGTGCAGCTCATCGCCGAGCATCAGCGCCGGCGAGGAGGAGCACAAGCCCAGGCAATAGACGGGCTCGAGAGAGAAGTCGGCCGTGTGCTCGTGCAGCTTGCAGCCGAGCGTGCTTTCGGCGTGCTCGATCAGGGCATCGGCGCCCCGGCTCTTGCACGCTTCGGCGCGGCACATCTGCAGCACGTGGCGGGCCGGCTTCTCGCTTCTGAAGTGGTGGTAGTAGGTGACGACCCCATGGACCTCGGCACGCGAGAGGTTGAGCCCGGCCGCGATCTGCGGCACGGCCTCCGCCGGGATGAACCCGAGCGCGTCCTGCAACTCATGGAGGATGGGCAGCAGGGCGCCGGGCTCCTGCGCGCGGCGCGCGAGGATCTCGCGAACCTGGGTCTGAACGTCTGGGGTCGTCATCGCAACGATGGGATCAGTTGAAGAACTTCGCGGCGCTCAGCACGGTGCGGTAGACACCCCAGGCGAGCGGGATGCCCACGGCCAGCCAGGCCAGCACCACCATGAACGCCGGCGTGGCCGCAGCCTTGCCCGAACCCTGGCCCACTTCGTTGGCCGCGGCACGGTCGTGCGCCAGGCGCTTTTCCTCGGCCAGTTCGGCGTCGGTCATGAAGTACTTGTCGGCCACCGGACGGATCATCAGGTTGCAGATCAGGCCGACCACCAGCATGCCCACGAGGATGTACATGGTCTGGTTGTAGACCTGCTCGCGCGGGATGCCCAGGCCGAGCTGGTAGTCGCGCATGTAGTTCACCACCACGGGTCCGAAGATGCCGGCCATCGACCAGGCGGTCAGCAGGCGGCCGTGGATGGCGCCCACCATCTGCGTGCCGAACAGGTCACCCAGGTAGGCCGGCACCGTGGCGAAGCCGCCGCCGTACATCGACAGGATGATGCAGACCGCGCCCACGAAGGCCAGCTTGGAGCCGGCCGCCGCGCTGCTGGGCAGGCTGGCGTACATGATGCCGCCGAGCACGAAGAAGACCACGTAGGTCATCTTGCGGCCGAGCTTGTCCGACAGGCTGGCCCAGAAGAAGCGGCCGCCGATGTTGAACAGGCTGATCAGCGCGGCGAAGCCCGCGGCCACGCCGGCGATCGCCGTCAGCTGCGTCTTGTCGAGTTCGCCGAACTTGGCGCTGACACCGATCAGGCTGCCGCCGAACACCTCTTGCAGCATCGGGCTGGCCATGCCGATCACGCCGATGCCGGCGGACACGTTCATGCAAAGCACCAGCCACACCAGCCAGAACTGCGGAATGCCCCAGACCTTCTTCACGTGCACGTGGCGCTGCGTGATCATGGTGTTGGCCGACTTGGCCACCGGCGGGGTCCAGCCCTCGGGCTTCCAGCCCGAAGCCGGCACGCGATAGAGCAGCGCGCCGCCCATCATGAACACGAAGTAGACGGCCGCCATGACCAGGAAGGTCTGCGAGACGCCGACGTCGGTCGCCGTGGCGAACTTCTTCATCAGCTCGGCCGCGAGCGGCGAACCGATCATCGCGCCGCCGCCGAAGCCCATGATCGCCATGCCGGTCGCCATGCCGCGACGGTCAGGGAACCACTTGATCAGCGTGGAGACGGGCGAGATGTAGCCCAGGCCCAGGCCCACGCCGCCGATCACGCCGGAGCCCAGCCACATCAGCCAGAGCTGGTGGCTGGAGACGCCGAAGGACGAGATCACCAGGCCGCCGGCCCAGCAGACCGCAGCCACGACACCGGCCTTGCGCGGGCCGACGTGTTCGAGCCAGCCGCCCCAGATGGCGGCGGCGATGCCCAGGATCACGAAGAACAGGGTGTACATCCAGCCCAGCGAGGCGACGGTCCAGTTGCAGTCCGTGCCGCCGAGGTTGGCGAACAGGGCGGGCAGGACGTCCATGCCCTTGCCGCAGACCGGGGCCGCGGGGCCCAGGGCCTTCGAGAGCGGCAGCCAGAACACCGAGAAGCCGTAGGCCATGCCGATGCAAAGGTGGATGGCGAGCGCCGCCGGAGGCACGAGCCAGCGGTTGAAACCGGGGCCCGCGATGGTTCTTTCTTTGTCCAGGAAGCCGGGTTGACCGGAGCCCGTGGTATTGCCGAGTACAGCCGACATGGGGTGTCTCCTATTTATTGATGAGCGCCTGACGGCGCGAGCGGGAGTGTGTGAGCGGCCATCGCTGGCAGTCCAATTTGTTTCCGGAATGGGTCCATACGTCTAAAAAATCAGGGTTTGCTAGAGGGTGGGGGTGAAGGAACAGAGAGCGGAGAGTCGGCCGGCCGTTCGAGCGAACGCAGCCATTCGGGGGATTCGGCCAGGGCCAGCGCGGCTTCGAGCGTGCGCGAGGCCTGATTGCTGCCATGCACCATGAACGCGATCGGCACCTCGATCTGCGGCGCCACGAGCGGGCGCACGCAGAGTTCGCCGAAGCCGGGCAGCGCGTCCACGAGCGAGCCGGGCAGCACGCTGCACACGTCGCCGGCGCGCACGGCCTGCACGAGCGTGAGCACGGCGTTGGTCTCGATGGCCGGTTGCGGTGCGGTGCCGCAGGCCTCGACGAAGGCGCGGTCGACCACCGTGCGGTTGTGCATCTCGGGGCTGAGCAGGCAGAGCGGCAGCTTCGCGGCCTCGGCCCAGCCGATCGGCGTGCCGACCTTGAGCGCGTTGCCCGCCTCGCCGCCTTCGCGCGAAAGCAGGAAGTAGTGTTCGGTGTATTGCGGCACCACGCGCAGCAGCGCATGGCCGTCGGCGAGGCGCTCGGTGTAGCCCAGGCCCAGGTCGAGCGCGAGGCTCTCCAGCCCGGTTTCGATCTCGACGGAACTCATCGAGCGCAGCGTCGGCCGGATGCCGGGATGGCGTTCACGCAGCATCGCGGCGAAGCGTGCGGCAACGGGCGTGGCTGTCGGCACGGCGCCGAGCACCAGATGGCCGACCGGCTGGCCCGCCTGGCTTTGCAGATCCTGCTGCATCAGCTCGTGCTCGCGCAGCATGCGCCGCGCGCTGGCGAGGATGCGCTCGCCCTCGGGCGTGAAGCCGGCGAAATTGCGGCCGCGCTTGACCACGGCCACACCGAAGTTGGCCTCCAGCGCCCGGATCGCGTTGGACAGCGCTGGCTGCGTCACATGACAAGCCAGGGCCGCGCGTCCGAAATGGCGATGGTCGTCCAGCGCCACCAGATACCTGAGCGAGACGAAGAGGTTCATGAACGGCGCGAAGTATGTGGGCCTAACAAATGCGAAGGCCTGGGGAAACCCCCAGCTTCAGGGGAAAATATGGCCCACATGCCTGCCTCCTCATTGCGCGTGCTGTCGCTCATCCCACCGATGACGCAGCTCAACACGCCCTATCCATCGACCGCGTACCTCACCGGCTTCCTCCGCTCGCGCGGAATTCCGGCCCATCAGCACGACCTCGCGCTGGCGCTGGTTCTGCGACTTTTTTCACGGACCGGTTTCGAGCGCCTGCTCACCGCTGTACGCGCCGCGCCACAGACGCCGACGCTGACACATTTCGTCCACGCATTCGAGCGTTATGTGGCGACGGTCGAGCCGGTGATCGCCTTCCTCCAGGGCCGCGATTCCACGCTCGCGCATCGCATCAACACGCGCCAGTTCCTGCCCGAGGGGCCGCGCTTCGCGGCGCTCGATCACTACCTGGCCGATGAAGACGAAGATCCGCTCGCGTGGGCCTTTGGCGCTTTGGGTTTGCAGGATCGCGCCCGCCACCTCGCCACGCTGTACCTGAACGATCTTGCCGACGTTCTGCGTGACGCGGTCGATCCGCGGTTTGAATTTGTGCGGTATGCGGAGCAGCTGGCGACGAGTCAGCCGAGCTTCGATCCGTTGGCTGATGCATTGGCTGCGCCGCCCAATTTGCTGGATGCGACGTTGCGTGAGCTGACGCTTGAAACGTTGGCGGAGCATCGGCCGCAGCTGGTGCTTTTGTCGGTGCCCTTCCCCGGCGCGGTCTACGCGGCGCTGCGGATCGCGCAGGCGATCAAGGCGCACGATCCGTCGATCGCGGTCGCACTGGGCGGCGGCTTCGTGAACACCGAGCTGCGGCAGCTGCGCGAGACGCGGATCTTCGACGCGGTGGACTACATCACGCTCGACGGCGGCGAGCGGCCATTGCTCGCGCTGGTCGAGCACGTGGCCGGCGATCGTTCACGCTCGCGCCTGGTCCGCACCTTCGTCCGCGAGAACGACACGGTGAAGTTCATCAACTTCCCCGAGCCCGACATTCCGTTCGACGAAGTCGGCACACCGACCTGGGACGGCCTGCCGCTCGACAAATACCTGTCGCTGCTGGACATGCTGAACCCGATGAACCGGCTCTGGAGCGACGGCCGCTGGAACAAGCTGACCGTGGCGCACGGCTGCTACTGGAAAAAGTGCAGCTTCTGCGACGTGAGCCTGGACTACATCTCTCGTTATGAGGCGGCGTCGGCCACCACGCTGGTCGACCGCATCGAGACGATCGTGAAAGAGACGGGCCAGACGGGCTTCCACTTCGTCGACGAAGCGGCGCCGCCGAAGGCGCTCAAGGCGCTGGCGCGCGAGCTTCAAGCGCGCAACGTCAACGTCTCGTGGTGGGGCAATGTGCGGTTTGAAAAGACCTTCACGCCGGAGCTGGCGCAGGAGCTGGCGGACAGCGGCTGCATTGCTATCTCAGGCGGCCTGGAGGTGGCGTCAGACCGTTTGCTGAATTTGATGAAGAAGGGCGTCAGCGTCGAACAGGTGGCGCGCGTGACCAAGGGCTTCGCGGATGCGGGCGTGCTGGTTCACGCTTACCTGATGTACGGCTTCCCGACCCAGACGGTGCAGGACACGGTCGATGCGCTCGAATACGTTCGTCAGTTGTTCGAGAACGGCTGCATCCATAGCGGCTTCTTCCATCGCTTCGCCTGCACGGTGCATTCGCCGGTCGGGCTGAATCCTGAGGAATTCGGCGTCGAGCTACTGCCCTTGCCCGACAGTCCGTTTGCGATGAACGACGTCGGCTTTGTCGATCCTGCTGGCACCGATCACGACGCCATGGGCCGCGCGCTCAAGAAGGCGATCTACAACTTCATGCACGGCATTGGGGTGGATAGCGATGTTCGCCAGTGGTTTGACGTGCGGGTGCCGAAGTCGACGGTGAAGCGAGGGCACATTGCTCGCGCGCTGGCGGAGACCGCGGAAGGGCGGGCGGGCCGATAGCTCCATGTCCTCCTTGAATCGCCAGGGGTGGCGATTCAATTCCTCCTTTACTTGCGCTATCGGCCCGCCCGCCCTTCCGCTCGTGCCTTCCTCAGTGGGTTGGTGTCCAGCCACCGCCTAGTGAGCGTGCGACGGCGACGGCGGCGAGCAGCCGCTGCGTCGCGATCTGGGCGGCGTCGCGGTCGGCGGAGAGGCTGCTGCGCTGGGCGTCGGTCACGTCGAGGTAGTTGGAGACGCCGCGGTCGTAGCGGGCTCTTGCCACTTCGCCGGCTCGCGCAGCGGCTGTTTGAGCACCGGCTTGAACGCGAGCTTGCTCTTGAAGCTGCTGCACGTCGTTCAGCGAGTCTTCGACTTCGCGCAGCGCCGTCAGCAGCTTGGCCTGGTGATTCGCCACGCCTTCGGCATAACGCGCTTTTGCGGCTGACAGATTCGCCTGGTTACGGCCGCCGTCGAAGATCGGCAGCGAGAGGCCCAGCGGGCCGACCGAGAACTGGCGCGAGTTCGATTGCAACAGGTCCGACAGCGGCTGCGAGACGAAGCCGAAGCTGCCGGTCAGGCTGAAGCTCGGATAGAACGCGGCCTCTGCCACGCCGATCTGCGCATTCAGCGCGCGCAGGTTCGCCACGCTGCCGGCCAGGTCGGGACGCTGGCTCAACAGGCTGGCGGGCAGGCCGACCGGGATCTGCGGCGGCGCGGGCAAGGTGTTGGCGCCCGCGGCCAGCAACGGCTCGCTCGGCGAGGCGCCGATCAGCACGGCCAGCGCGTGTTCGGTGTCGATGCGCTGGCGGCGCACGTCTTGCAGCGAGGAGCGCGCGTTGGCGCTCTCGATGCGAGCACGCGAAAGATCCAGCTCGTTCGACACGCCGGCATCGAAGCGCGATTGCACTACGGACTCCGTCTCCTCGCGATTGGCGAGCGCCTGCGTGAGGATGTTCGCCTGCACATCGAGCCCGCGCAGCTGCCAGTAGGTGCTGGCGATCTGGCTGGAGAGGGTCAGCAGCACGCCGCCGTGATCGTCCCGCGCGGCTTCGAGCTGCGCTTCGCTCGATTCGACCAGGCGGCGCACGCGGCCCCAGGCGTCGAGTTCGTAAGACATCGACGCGCCGACCGAGTTGTTCATGCCCTTGACGGACACGTTGTGCAGCAGGATGGCCTGCGAGCTGTTGCCCGACGCGCGCTGGTAGCTGGTGCCGGCGCTGACGTTGACCTGCGGCGAAGTCGCCGAGCGCGCGTTGCTGAGCTGCGCTTCGGCTTGCGCCAGGCGCTGAGCGCTGGCCTGCACGCTCGGGCTGTCCGAGAACGCACGGGCTTCGAGCTTGTTCAGCGTGTCGTCGCCGAACAGCGTCCACCACTGGTTCGACAGCGCGGCTTGCGGCTTCGCGTCAGCGTGCCGATAGCTTGCCGCCTGGGGCGCGGCGGGTGCCTTGAAATCGGGGCCGACCGCTGCGCAGCCGGACAGAGCAGCGGCGATGGCCGCCGCGGCGATCAGAGAGAAGTTCTTCTTCATGATGTCAGTTCTTTCCAAGTCTTTCAGTGCGCGCCACTGCCGCCGCCGGACGGCGACTTCACGCCATCGGCCAGCCAGAGGATCACGATGCAGCCGAACAGGATGGCGGCCATGATCAGGAAGGCGTCGTTGTAGGCCAGCACGTAGGCCTCGCGGCGCGTGATGCGGTCTACCATGCCGATGGCCTGCTGCGAGGCCGAGGCCGGGTCCATGCCCTTGGCCATGAACGCGGCGCCGATCGAGTCGAGCCGGCTGCGCGTGGCGGCCGAGAGCATCGAGACGGCTTCGCCGAGGCGCGCCGAGTGCAGCTGCTCGCGGTTCGTCAGCATCGTGGCCAGCATCGCCAGGCCCACCGAGCCGCCGAGGTTGCGGGTCATGTTGAACAGGCTCGACGCGGACGGCGTGTCCTTCGGCGCGATGCCCTGCATGGCGAAGTTGGACAGCGTCAGCATGATGAACGGCTGGCCCAGCGCCCGCACGATCTGCGACCAGAGCAGCTGGTCGTAGCCCGTCAGCGCGGTCATGTTGGCGTTCATCAGGCAGGAGGTGCCGAACATCGCCAGGCCGATCGAGCAGAGGATGCGGTTGTCCACGCGGCTGGAGAGCTGCGCCACCAGCGGCATGATGAACAGCTGCGGCAGGCCCGACCACATGATCACCTCGCCGATCTGCATCGGCGTGTAGCCGGCGATCTGGCCGAGGTAGAGCGGCAGCAGGAACGAGGAGCCGTACAGCGCCATGCCCGTCGTGGCTGCCAGCAGCACGGCCACGAAGAAGTTGCGCTGGCCGTAGAGCCGCACGTTCACGAAGGGCTCGGCGCGCAGCAGGCTGATCAGGATCCAGCCGACGATGCCCACGAAGGCCAGCACGGCGAAGCGCAGGATGAAGCTCGAGGCGAACCAGTCGTGCGAGTTGCCTTCTTCCAGGAAGATCGTGAGGCTCGCCAGGCCGACGGCCATGAACGAGATGCCGATCCAGTCCGCGTTCTTCAGCAGCTTCCAGTTGCGCTGGTCCGGATCGAGGCCCCAGAGGATGCCGCCGATCAGCAGCAGACCCGGCACCCAGTTGACGTAGAAGATCGAGGGCCAGCCGTAGAGGTCGGTCAGGTAGCCGCCGAGCGTGGGGCCGAGCGTCGGCGCCATCGTGGCGGTGAGGCCGAACATGGCCATGCCGATGGCGCGCTTGGAGGGCGGCAGCTTGGCCATCACCAGCGTCATCGCCATCGGGATCAGCGCGCCGCCGGTGAAGCCCTGCATCATGCGGAACACGATCATGCTGGGCAGGTTCCAGGCCGCGCCGCAGAGCGTGGAGCAGATCAGGAACAGCGCCGTGGTGCCGACCATGTAGGCGCGCATGCCCAGCACGCGGGCCAGCAGCGCCGTCAGCGGGATGACGACGATCTCGGCGCAGAGGTAGGCCGTGGAGATCCACGAGCCCTCTTCCTGCGTGGCCGAGAGCGTGCCGAGGATGTCCTTCAACGAGGCGTTGGTGATCTGGATGTCCAGCACCGCCATGAACGCGCCGAGCAGACCCGCCGCGACGGTGAGCCAGGTGCGCAGGTCCACCTTCGCGTTGGGGTCCGCCAGCATCGGGGCCAGCGTTGCGGATGGGCTTGTTGCCATGGTCGTGACCTCAGTGGGCGGCGGCGGTCTTTGTGGCCGTGCGGGTGGCGCCTTCCTGGCGCAGGTCGATTTCGACGATCGCCGACATGCCCGGCACCAGGCGGCCGGTCAGGCGCTTGAGGTCGGCGTCGGAGAAGGTCACCTTCACCGGCACGCGCTGCACGATCTTGGTGAAGTTGCCGGTGGCGTTGTCGGCCGGCAGCAGCGCGAACTGGTTGCCCGAGGCGGGCGAGAAGCTGTCGAGCTTGCCGACCAGGTGTTCGCCCGGCAGCGCGTCGACCTTCACTTCCACGTCCTGGCCGGGCTTGAGGCCGGCCAGCTGCGTTTCCTTGAAGTTGGCCTGCACCCAGACCTGGTCCTGCACGATGGCGGCCATCTGCTGGCCCGGCTGCACGCGCTGGCCGACTTCCATGTCGCGGCGGCCCACGCGGCCGTCCACCGGCGCGAGGATGCGGTTGTAGCCCAGCTGCAAGTGCGCGTCCTTGGCCTGCGCTTGCAGCACCTTGATCTGCGCTTCCATCACCTTGCGGGCGGCCTGGGCGGCGCCGACCTGCGCCTGCGCGGCGCCGACGGCGTCCTTGCGGGCCTGGAGGTCGGCGGCGGCGCTGGTGCGGGCGGCGACGGCTGCATCGAGTTCAGCCTTGGAGATCGCCTTCATCTGCGCCGTGTACAGCTCGGAGAGGCGGGTGGCGTCCTGCTGCGTGCGCGTCAGCGTGGCTTGCGATTGCAGCACTTGCGCTTGAGCACCGCTGGCGCTGGCGCGGGCCTGGGCGATCTGCGCGTCGGCTTGCGCCAGCTGCTGCTGCGCCTGGGCGATCTGGGCGTCGATCTGCTCGACGCGCACATGCTGGTCGGCCGGATCCAGCTCGGCCAGCACGTCGCCGGCGTGCACGTATTGGTTGTCCTCGACCAGCACCTTGCTGATCACGCCGGGGATGCGGGCGGAAATCGGGTGGACGTGGCCGGTGAGGTAGGCGTCGTCGGTCTCGGCGAAGTAGTGGCTGCGGTAGACCATGCGGCCACCCAGTCCCAGCGCGGCCAGGGCCAGCACGCTGGCGATGACGATGATGCGGCGCTTGGAAGTCGGGGCGGGAGCGGCGGGGACGGTGGGCTTGCTGTTGTTGTCCATGGCTTTGCGGTGCTCGTGTTGGGGAGAAGACAGGAATTAATGAAATTGATGGATTTCATTATTGGATGAGGCGGAGCTGAAGTCAAGAAATGAAATCTTTCCATTTCATTAAAAGGGAAATAAACTCACGGACATGAGCAGCAAGACCCCTTCCGACCCGTCGGATCCAGCCACTCCTCCCGCCAAGGCGCCCCGCAAGACAGCCGCCAAGCCCCGCAGCGCCGGTCGTCCGCGTGCCGAGGATGTGGAGTTGCGCGCCCAGGAGCTGCTGCAGGTGGCGGGCCAGCTCTTCCTCAAGAACGGCTATTCCAAGGTCAGCCTGGAGATGATCGCCCGCGAGGCCCGCGTGGCGATCCGCACGATCTACGTGAAGTTCGGCGGCAAGGCCGGCATCGTGAAGGCGCTGATGGAAGCCAAGCGCGTGGACTTCCTCGCCGGCCGCGAGCTGCGGGACGACCCGCGCCCGGCCGAGGAAGCGCTGCGCGACTTTGCGCACCAATTCCATGGGTTGATCAACACGCCGGAGGCGCAGGCTCTGCAGCGCATGGTCATGACGGAGGCGCAGAACGAACCCGGTCTGGCCGAGACGTTCTACGAGGCGGGCCCTGGCATCACGGCGAAGACGCTGCGGGAGTATTTCGACCTGCCGGCGGTGCGTGCCCAGCTGCGCGACGACCTGCCGTTCGACCAGCTGCCGGTGTTCTTCATCAACTGCCTGATCGGCGACACGCTCTCGCGCACCTTGCAGCGCCCGCGCAAGGACACGACGGCGCAGGCGCTCGACGCGCGGATGGATCTGTTTTTCAGGGCCTGCCTGCGCTGACAGCTGGGCGGAGGAGGCAAACTCCGGCCATGCCCGATGCAGAAGACTCCCTCGAACAACTGGCCGGCCGGCTGAAGACCTTCGCCGCCGCCCGCGACTGGGGTCGCTTTCACTCGCCGAAGAACCTCGCCAGCGCGCTGATCGTCGAAGCGGCCGAACTGCTGGAGCACTTCCAATGGATGACCGAGGCCGAGAGCCGCGAGCTCGCACCGTCCAAGCGCGAGGAAGTCGCCATGGAGATGGCTGACGTGCTGCTCTACCTGGTCCAGCTTTCCAACGAACTCGGCATCGATCTGGTGCAGGCCGCGCAGGCCAAGGTCGCGCTCAACGAAGTGCGATTTCCGACCAACGGAAACAATTCAGCCGGGTGATCGGCATGGCGCTTGTCATGCGCTGCCCATAGACTCGGCAGATCGAGAAAGAGAAAGCTGCCCGCAAGCATGGCAGCGCACCAGCTGGGAAAGGGAGGGCATGGATTTCTCCACCATCGTCGGCGTGGCCACCCACGACATGAAGAACTCGGTCGGCGTCATCACCGCCTACCTGGAAGACCTGCTCGCCCAGCACGCCGAGGCCAGCTTCGGCCCCGACGCCGCCAACCTTCTCCAGCAGACCCTCTACGAAGCCCAGCGCGTCAACGGCCACCTCGTGCAGCTGATGGGCGTGTACAAGATCGAGCGCGGCATGTACCCGTTCGACCCGCAGGAGGTCGACCTGGCCGAGTTCGCCGCCGAGGCGCTTTCGCGCGTGCGGCCGCTGGCTCACGTGAAGGGCTTCTCGCTCGAATCCGAGGTCGACGGCCTGGCTGGCAGCTGGTACTTCGACCGCGAGACGGTGGCCAGCGTCGTGATCCAGGCGATGTTCAACGCCGTGCGCTACACGCGCTCGCGCATCACGCTGCGGCTGCACGCGACGGCCGAGGGCCTGCTGATCGCGGTCGACGACGACGGCCTCGGCTTCCCCGGTTTCATGCTCGACCAGGCCTACCCGATCCAGGGCATCAACGCGCAGACCGGCAGCACGGGCCTCGGCCTGTACTTCGCTCGCCAGGTGGCGCTGCTGCACCGGCGCGGCTCGGCGCAGGGCCACACACGGCTGGAGAACCTGCCGGCCGGTGGCGGCCGCTTCTCGATCCTTCTCCCCTGATCCGCAGTCACCATGAGCCTCGACGCATTCGGCCCCCGCAATTTCCTCCTGGTCGAGGACTTCGAGACCATGCGCAGCGTGATCCGCGGTCTGCTGCGCCGCTGCGGCGCCCAGCGGGTGGACACGGCCGCTTCCGCCGACGAAGCCGCGCGCATGCTGGCCCGCAACAGCTACGACGTGGTGCTCTGCGACTACAACCTCGGCGAGGGCAAGAACGGCCAGATGCTGCTGGAGGAAGCGCGCCACAAACGCTGGATCACGCCTACCAACGTGTGGATCATGATCACGGCCGAGAAGCACTCCGACATGATCTCGGTCGCCGCCGAGCACGCGCCCGACGACTACCTGCTCAAGCCGATCACCGAAGGCACTTTGCAGACGCGCTTGCAGCGCCTGCTCGAACGCAAGGCCGCGATCGCCGACATCGTGAACGCCGTGGCCGACAAGGATTTCGCCAACGCCATCAGCCTGTGCAAGCAGCGCGTGGCTGCCGGCAAGAACGTGGCCGAGGTGCTGCGCATGCAGGCGCAGATCCATCAGCAGACCGGCGATGTGGGTGCGGCGCGGGCCGTCTACGAGCTGGTGCTGACGAAGGCCGATCTGGCCTGGGCGAAGCTGGGCCTGGCGCGGCTGAGCCTCTCGGCCGGCGAGGTCAGCGCGGCGCGCGTGCAGCTCGAAGACATCGTGCGCGTGCATCCGCAATACCTGGAGGCGTACGACTGGCTGGCCGTGGTGCACGAGAAGCTCGGGCAGTCGAAGCAGCAGCTCGACGTGTTGCAGCGCGCGGCGAAGCTCTCGCCGAATTCATCGACGCGGCAGGCCGCGCTTGGCGGTGCGGCGGCGCGCAGTGGCGATACGGAAGCCGCGACGCAAGCCTTCCAGCGCTCCATCAAGCTCGGCGAGCACAGCGCGCTCAAGACGGTGGCGCCCTATCTCGGTCTGGCCCGCGTGCAGGTCGAAGGCGGCGCAACGGACGCGGCGCTGCTCACGCTCGCCGGCCTCGCCGAGAAGTTTGACGCCGCCGAAGCGCGCCTGCTCGGCAAGGCCGAAGAACTGCGCGCCCACACCAAGGCCGGCAACGCCGACGCCGCGCGCGCCGCCGCGAAGCAAGTCACCGAGCTGATGCACCACACCGGCGAGCCCGTCTCCGCCGACGCAGAACTCGCCATCGCCGAAACGCTGATGCAGTGCGGCCAGCAGGAAGCCGCGGCGGAGCTGCTCCAGTTCGTCACGCGGAACAACCACGACGACCAGTCCATCGCCGACCGCGCGCAGAAGGTCTTCGAGGCCGCCGGCATGGCTGAGCACGGCCGCGAGCTGCTCAGCGCCTCGCGCAAGCAGGCCTCCGAGGCCATGAGCGAAGGCGTGCAACTGATCTCGCAGGGAAAGCTCGTGGAAGCGCTGGAGAGCATGCGTCGTGCCCGCGATCTGATGGCGCAGAACCCGCGGGCCCAGCTCAACCTGGCCTACGTGGCGATCACGTGCATGGAGAAGACGGGCTGGACGGCGGAACTGGGCAAGGAAGCGCGCCAGGCGATCACCATTGCCGTGGGCATCAGCCCCGGCAATGCGCGTGCGGCGGAGCTGCAAGGGCGGCTGGACAAGCTCAAGGCGACGGCACCGACCACCTGAAGAAGAAGCGTCGCAATCAGGTCGCCTTGCGCATCGCCTCAGCCAGCAAGCTGTACGAGCGGCGCCGCGCCGCCGGATCGAAAACCTGCGTGGTGATCATCAACTCGTTCGCGCCCGTGCGGCCGACGAAGTCCAGCACCTTCTCGCGCACCTGCTCGGGCGTGCCGATGGCGGCGCAGGAGAGCACGCCATCGAGCATCGCGTTCGCGGGTTCGTCGAGCGAGTCGCGGTAGCCAGCACGTGGCGGCGGCAGCTGACCGGGGCGGCCGCTGCGCAGGTTGACGAAGGCCTGCTGCCAGGAGCTGGCGAGCAGGTGCGCCTCGGCCTCGGTCTCGGCGGCGAAGACGTTGAAGCCGAGCATCACGTGCGGCTGCGTGAGCGCGCCCGGTCGGCCGGAAGGCTTGAAGTGCTCGCGGTACAGCTGCAACGCCGGCATCAGCAATTGCGGCGCAAAGTGCGAGGCGAAGGCGTACGGCAGGCCCAGATGCGCGGCCAGCTGCGCGCCGAAGGTGCTGGAGCCCAGCATCCACACCGGCACTTCGCTGCCCACGCCCGGGACGGCCAGCACGCGCTGGCGCGGCTCCGCGCTCATGAAGTCCATCAGCTCGACGACGTCCTGCGGGAAGCGCTCGGCAGCCTCGTGCTGATCGCGGCGCAGCGCGCGGGCGGTGGCGCCGTCGGAACCGGGCGCGCGGCCCAGGCCCAGGTCGATGCGGCCGGGGAACAGTGCTTCGAGCGTACCGTACTGCTCGGCGATCACGAGCGGCGAATGGTTGGGCAGCATCACGCCGCCGGCGCCGATGCGGATGCTTTGCGTGCCGGCGCCGACGAAGGCGAGCAGCGTGGACGTGGCCGCGCTGGCGATGCCGGGCATGCCGTGGTGTTCGGCGAGCCAGTAGCGCGTGAAGCCGAGCGCCTCGCCGTGCTGGGCGAGCGCCAGGGAATTGCGGAAGGACTGGCCGGCGTCACCGCCCTCGCAGATCGGCGAGAGGTCCAGGATGGACAGCGGGACGGCAAAGGGCGAGGTGGAAGGGACGGATGCGGACGACATGGCCGGCATCATGGCGCAGGGTGGCAAACCTTGTCGGCAGCGGGCTCATTCGGTGCCATGCGCACTTCAGCGCAGGCGGTGCACGCGACTGGCGGCTTTGGCCTCGGCGGCGGCCTCGTTTTCACGCTGGGCCTGGAACGCCTGCACCTGATGCAGGTTCGTCTCGATCCAGTCTGCCAGCCCGCGCACGCGCTTGGCGCCCTGCACGCCCAACGGCGTGAGGCGGTATTCGACATGCGGCGGCACCACGTCGTGCACGGTGCGCAGCACCAGACCGTCGCCCTCCAGCCATTGCAGCGTCTGCGCCAGCATGCGCTCGCTCACGCCTTGCACCGCGCGGCGCAGTTCGGCGAAGCGGTGCGGGCGCAGCTCCAGCGCCATCAGGATGAGCACGCCCCAACGGCTGGTCACGTGCTTGAGCACGTCGCGCGAAGGGCAGGCTTCGGCCAGCAGGTCGCCGCGTTGGAGCTTGCTGGACAGGCTCGGTGCGCGTACTTTCTTGGTTGCGGTCTTGGTACTTACATTCATGTGCGTACTTACGAATAGTTAGCTCGAATCGTACAGTGAAGCCATCACCACTTCAACCCAAGGACCCCATCATGAGCATTGCCATCACCGGCGCCACCGGCCAACTCGGCCGCCTCGTTGTCTCGCAGCTGCTGGCTGTCAAGCCGGCGAGCGAGCTGATTGCCCTCGTGCGCACGCCGGCCAAGGCGCAAGACCTCGGCATTGCTGCTCGCGCTGCCGACTACTCGAAGCCTGAGACCCTTGCCGCTTCGTTCGCCGGCGTCGACACGCTGCTGCTGATCTCCTCCAGCGAAGTCGGTCAGCGCAGCGCCCAGCACCGCAACGTGATCGACGCGGCCGCCAAGGCGGGCGTCAAGCGCATCGTCTACACCAGCCTCCTGCACGCCGACCGCTCGCCGCTGGATCTGGCCGTCGAGCACCTGGACACCGAAGCGGCGCTGAAGGCGTCCGGCATCACGTTCACCATCCTGCGCAACGGCTGGTACACCGAGAACTACACGGGCTCGATCCCCGGCGCGCTGGCTGGCGGTGCCTACATCGGCGATACGGGCGCGGGCCGCATTGCCTCGGCGGCACGGGTTGACTACGCTGCTGCGGCCGTCGCCGTGCTGACCTCCAGCGGCCACGACAACAAGACCTACGAACTGGCCGGCGACGCCGCCTTCACGCTGGCCGACCTGGCCGCGGAACTCTCGCGCCAGACCGGCCGCGACATTCCCTATGTCGACATGTCCGTGGCCGACTACGCCAAGGCGCTGGTGGGCTTCGGTCTGCCGGAAGGCTTTGCCCAAGTGATCGCGGGCTGGGGCGTTGGCATTGCGCAAGGCGCGCTGTTCGACGACGGACGGCTGCTTTCGCAACTGATCGGCCGCGCCACCACGCCGATGGCGGAGAGCGTCAAGCAGGCGCTGGTGAACCCGCCGTCGCACGGCTGATCATCACCTGGTCGACGCGGTGGTTGTCCACGTCGACCACCTCGAAGCGCCAGCCCTGCCATTCGATGCAATCGGTGCGCCGCGGGATGCGGCGCAGCATCACCATCAGGAAGCCGGCCAGCGTGTCGTACTGGCCGGCATGCGGCCAGCTGTCCACGCCGAGCGCGCGCTGTACGTCGACCACCGGCGTCAGGCCGTCCGCCAGGAACGAGCCGTCCTCGCGCCGCACGATCTGCTCTTCCACGTTCTGCGCCACGAGCGAGCCCATCACCGTGCCGATCACGTCGTTCAGCGTGATCACGCCGACCACGAGGCTGTACTCGTTGACGATCACGGCAAAGTCTTCCAGCGCTTGGCGGAACTGCGCGAGCATTTCAGAGAGCGTCAGCCGGTCCGGCACGATCAGCACCTTCTTGATCAGCTCATCGCTGCGCAGGTCGAGCGGGTCGCCGATGATCATGCGCTGGAACAGGGCGGTCGCGTCCACATAGCCGGCCACCTGATCGATCTCGCCGTCGCACACGAGGTACGTGGAATGCGGCTGCGTGGCGATGCGATGGCGGATCAGCGTTTCCTCTTCGTCGCGCGAGAAGAAGACGATGTTCTCGCGCGTGGTCATGACGCTTTCAACGGTACGCGTGTCCAGCTCGAAGAGGTTGGCGATCAGCTGCTGCTCGGCCACGGCCACCACGCCCGATTGCAGGCCGGCTTCGGTCAGCGCGAGGATGTCGTCCTGCGTCACCGAGTCGTCGCGCGCGGCCGGGCGGCCCATCAGGCGGATCAGCGTCTCGGTCGCCTTGCTGAACAGCCAGGCCAGCGGCTTGAGCAGGCTCACCAGCACCTGCATCGGGCCGATCACGAGCATCGCCATGCGCTCGGGTTCGTTCATCGAGATGCGCTTGGGCAGCAGGTCCGACAGCAGGATGAACAGCACGGTGATCGTGCCGAAGGAAAGGCCGAAGGCGACGTCGGCCGCGGTGCTTGCCGGCATCACCTGGGTCAGGCCGGCGAGGTAGTAAGGCGTCAACGCGCCCTCACCCACGATGCCGCCCAGGATCGCGATCGCGTTGATGCAGATCTGCACGACGGTGAAGTAATGGCCCGGATGCTGCTGCACGGCCAGCGCCAGCGCCGCGCGCGGATCGCCTTCGTCGCTCAGCTGCTGCAAGCGCAGCCGCCGCGACGAAGCAAGCGAAAACTCGGCGATCGAGAAGAAGGCGCTGGCCGCGATCAGCACGGCGATCAGCAGGAGGCTGGTGCTCATGCGGGGCAGTTTAGTCGGGGCGGGTGGCGGTCAGCGGAGATCGGCTTCAGGCGAACCCTTCCCACTTTGGAGGGGGTAGTCGGGGCGAATCGAAGGCTGGAGACTGCGCTCACTGTTCTCACAAGGTTGTTCCCATCATGTCCGCAACGCAGTACCACCCGCTTCCCGTTCTCGAAATCGAAGAAGAGCCGCCGGAATATGAGTACTACGGCTGCGGGTGGTACGAGTCGAGCTACGAGCTGTCGAAGGGCGCCGAGGTCGAAGAAGGGCTGAGCCTGGAGGAATTCCAGCTTTGGGTGAAAGTGGCCGAGAGGCGCTCGGCCGAGCAGATGGCCGCGGTCCAGCCGTGACGCTGGAGCAGGCGCGGGCCATCGTCGCCAACTTGGCGCGTGGCATCGATCCTTGCAGTGGTGAGCTGCTGGCGGACGACAGCGCGGTCAGCAGCCCGCAGGTCATCCGGGCGTTGTTCATCGCGGTGCGCGCCTTGGAGGCGAGAGTGGAAGCCTCGACGGGCTGGCGCGAAGCGCAGGTGCCTCGCAGTCAGGCTGGCAAGGCGTGGAGCGTGGAGGAGGATCAGCGCCTGATTGCCGCCTTCGATGAAGGTCTGGCTATCGCGGCGCTGGCGGGTGAGCATGAGCGCAGCCATGGCGCGATCCGGTCGCGGTTGATGCGGCTGGGGCGGTGGATGGCGGAGTGAGCGGCAGCGAGCTGTCGCAGCTTTTGGGCACGTCGCAACAGGCGCGGACTTACGCGGGACTTCCTTCGCGCTCGGCTTCCAGTAGGAAATCTCTCAACAACTTCGCACTCGGCCCGATCCGCTTCGAGTGCACGAGAAAGATCTCCAGCGGCGCCGTCTCCGCGTCCGGCAGCACGTGCACCAACTCGCCCGACGCCACCAGCGAAGCCGCGTCATACGCCGGCAGCCGGGCGATGCCATCACCCGCGAGCACGAACGCCAGCCGAGAAGCAGCACTGTCGGTCACGATGTCGCCTTGCACGGGAATCTCGAAACGCCGACCGCCCGCGCTCACCACCGTGCTCTTCTGACTTGGCGGATAGACCACCCACCGATGTTCGGAAAGTTCTTCGACCGAACTCGGCGCCCGATGCTTGCGCAAATACGCCGGCGCCGCGCACAACATTGTCTGCTCCCGCAGCAACGGCCGCGCCACCAGCGATGAATCCGCCAGCGGCCCCGCGCGCACCGCCAGCTCGACGCCGTGCTGCACGATATCGACGTTAGCGTCCGACATCGCCACATGCAGCCGCACGGCCGGATAGCGCCGCCGGAACGCGACCAGCGCCGGCAGGATGCGCTTCGTGCCGAAGTGGTGGGAGCAGGTGAGCCGCACTTCGCCGCGCGGCTCGGCGCGGATCAGCTCCATGCTGCGGATGCCGTCCACCGCCTCATCGAGCAGCCGCTCGCAGTGCACGCGGAACGCCTGCCCCGCCGGCGTGAGGCTGAAGCTGCGCGTGCTGCGCTGGGCCAGCGGCACGCCGAGCTTGGTCTCCAGCGCGCGGATGTGGTGGCTGACGACGGCCCGCGTCAGCCCGAGCGAGCGCGCCGCCGCGGCGAAGCTGCCGCTGCGCACGACGGTGGCAAAGATCGCCATCGCACGGAGGTCGTCCAGGATCGGTCCGGTGCTGTCCATGGCCAGGATTGTCAAATCTACGAAGCCAATGCGTCAAGCTCCCGATGGCTACCGGCCAGGCACCTCGCTCCCTAAAGTTCATCTCACCGCAAGCCAATACCGGCGTACGGAATGAAACGAACCCAGGCCACTCAACCCGCAAGGAGCGAATCATGAGCGTCAAGCATGTGCTGTTCATTTTGACAAACGCCGCCGAGATCGGCCCCCGCCAACGCGCCACCGGCTACTTCTATCCCGAGGTCGCGCACCCCTTCGAGGTGTTCGACGAAGCCGGCATCGCCGTCGAGTACGCCTCACCGCTTGGCGGTAACCCGCCGTTCGACGGCTTCGACGCCAACGACCCGTCGCAGGTCGCCTTCAGCCAGAGCGCCGCGATCCGCCGCATGGCGCACAGCCGCAAGCTGTCCGAAGTGGACGTGCTCGACTACGACGCGATCTTCTTCCCCGGCGGTCTCGGCCCGATGGTGGACATCGCCACCGACCCCGACGTCAAGCAGGCCGTGCTGCGCGCCTGGAACGGCGGCAAGATCGTCTCGGCCGTCTGCCATGGCCCGGTGGCGCTGCTCGGCGTGAACCTCGACGACGGCACGCCGCTGGTGAAGGGTCGCAAGCTCACCTCCTTCTCCAACGCTGAAGAAGAGGGTTATGCCAAGGCCGACGTGCCCTTCCTGCTCGAAGACGCGCTGCGCGCTGCCGGTGCTGAATATTCGTCCACCGACGTGTGGCAGTCCAAGGTGGTCGTCGACGGTCGCCTGATCACGGGCCAGAACCCGGCTTCGGGCGGCCCGCTGGCCGAAGCCGTGGTCGCCGCGCTGCGGGAGACGAAGGGATGAGCGCCGTCACCGTCCTCGCGCGGTGGCAGATGCCCGCGGCGGCCATGGCCGAAGTGCTGAAGCTGGTGGCCACGGTCCGGCAGCAGTCGCTGGCGGAGCCGGGCTGCCTCGGCTACGAGGTGTTCCTGAGCACCGAAGCCTCCAGCACGCTGCTGCTGCTCGAGCGCTACCGCGACATCGCGGCAGTCGAGGCGCACCGGCAGACGGCGCACTACCGCGAGCTGGTGGCCGGCCGCATCGTGCCCTTGCTGACGGACCGGCGGGTGGAGTTGCTGCAAGCCCTCTAACATCGGCGCCGAACAGAACGAGAAAGAAAGGCCCGCAGCCATGGCACCGCACTTCGTTCTCCGCCGCCTGCCGGCCTGGGTCGTCAACGGCATCACCGTGACGCTCGGGCTGGCCTTGGTGCAACTCTCGATCGGCCTCGTGGCCGGCGCGCAGGCAGCGCAGACGGCCATCGCCACGGCGGTCTGCGCGAGCCTCGCTGACGTGGTGGTCACGACCGGCCGCGTCGCCCGGCGCGTGTTCTTCGCCAGCGTCGCGAGCACGCTCGCCGGGCTGTTGTTCCTGGCGGTCAGGCCGTTCGACGCGCTGCTGATCCCGACCGTCGCGCTGATCGTCTTCGCCGCGATGCTGATGCTCTCTTGGGGCCCGAAGGCCGGCACGGCCTCGTTCGCGGCGGCGCTGGCGCTCGTGTTCTCCATGTCGCTGCCGGCGTCGGAATCGCTGCGCTGGGACCACGTGGCCTGGGGCATCGTCGGCTCGGTCGGCTACTGGATCTGGGCTGTCGTCACGGCGGAACTGTTGCAGCCGACGTGGCGCAACTTCGCGCTGGCCGCGACGGCGGAGAACGAGGCTCGGTTGATCAGCGCGATTGCTGCGCAGGTGCGTCGACCGGCCGAGATGATCTGGCAGTCCGGCGTGCTCGAAGAGGAATCGGCGCTGGCCGACCGCTTGCAGACGGCGCGCGATCTCGTGTTCCCGAACGACAAGGGGCCGAACGCGCGGCGGGAGACGGAGATCCTCCTGCACCTGATCGACCTGCGCGACCTTGCAATGGCGAGCAAGCTCGAAGCGCCGGCGCAAGCGGCCAGCGAGGCGGAGATCGAGCTGACGGCCCGCGTGCTCGACGGCATCGCCAACGCCTTGCGCGTGATCGCGCAGCACCTCCAGACCGGCGAGCCCTTGCCGCACAACATCGATTCCGCCAACGAGATGGACGCCTTGCTGCGCGAGCTCGGCCAGACCGCGAACGCCGAGCGTTGCACCACCGTTCTGCGCAGCCAGTGGGAGCTGCTGCTCGCCATCCGCCATCTGCTGAACCCCACCGCCGAGGTGCACCTGAGTTGCAAGCGCACCGACCTGCGCCGCTACATCTCGCCCGACGAATGGCGCTGGTCCTCCGTCGCCGCCAACCTGCGGCCGAATGCGCCCGTATTCCGTCACGCGCTGCGCACGGCGATCACGGCCGGCGTGGCCTATGCCCTCGTGCGCGCAGCGACCTGGGCGCCGCACCCGCAATGGATCGTGCTGACGATCGCCGCCGTGATGCAGGGCAGCCTCGCGCAGACGCTGCTGCGCCGGAACGCGCGCGTGCTCGGCACGTTGGCCGGCTGCGTGGTGGTGACGCTGCTCACCGCGTCTTCCTCCTCGCCGAACATGCTGGCGGCTTTCTTCCTCATCGCCTCGGGCATCGCGCACGCGTTCTTCCCAATCCGGTATTCGGTCACCGCCGGCGCGGCCGCCGTGATGGCGGTGCTGCAAGCCCACATGGCGGCGCCCGATGCGGGCTTCAGCACGCTGGAGCGCTTTGCCGACACGGTGGCCGGTGCGCTGCTCGGCTGGGCGGCGAGCTACGTGCTGCCGAGTTGGGAACGGCGCGGGTTGCCGGCCGTGCTCCAGCAGGCGACGGCGGCCTTGCGCGCTTATGCAGCGGAAGCCACCGCGTTGAACGACATTGACGCGCCAGGCGCGCCGCGCTTCGCTCGCCAGCGCGCGTACGACGCGATCCGGGCCGTCAGCGCGATCCGCTCGCGCAGCCTGTCGGAGCCCGAGGACGTCCGCGTTCCCGTGCCGCAGGTGACCTTGTGGCTGTCGGCCGCCTACGGCCTGATGTCGCAGCTCTCGAACCTGCGATTGAGCCTCGCGCTGCATGCGCGCGAGCAAGGTGGCGCCGGCTTTGCAGCGGCGATGGCCGATGCGTCGAAAGCGTTGGACGGGAGGCTGGAAACGGCAGCCTCACGAGTGCCCACCTCGGAAGGCGCGCTCTCCGCCGTTCCTCACCTCGCCGCCCGCGTCGACCGCGCCCTCGAGCAGGCCTCGCGCCTCGCCGAACAACGGGCCCAGATCGAGACGCTGGTCGCCAGTTATTCCAAATCCTGAATATCTGGAATCCAAAAAAGCAATTTCATGAATTGAAGGTCTGCGCCCAAGATGACGGAAACGCCAACCCCTTCCTTCAGGAGCTGCCCATCATGGTCACCGGATCGAACCTTTTCTCTCCCTCGTCCGTCGGCGCGATCGAGGTCGCCAACCGCATCGTCATGGCCCCGCTCACGCGCTCGCGTGCCGGCATGGATGGTGTGCACACCGAACTGGCTGTCGAGTACTACCGCCAGCGCGCCACGGCCGGCCTGCTGATCAGCGAGGCCACCAACATCTCCGTGCAAGGACGTGGTTATGCCTTCACGCCCGGCATCTTCACGAAGGAGCAGGTCGCCGCCTGGCGCAAGGTGACGGATGCGGTGCACGCGGCCGGCGGCAAGATCGTCTGCCAGCTCTGGCACGTCGGCCGCATCTCGCATGAAAGCCTGCAAGGCGGCGTGCCGCCGGTGGCGCCGTCGGCGATCCAGGCCGGCGAGCTGGTCTATCTGGAGTCGCGCACGCAGGCCGCGCCTTCGATGCCGCGCGCGCTGGCCACCGAAGAGATCCCGCTGATCCTCAAGGACTACCAGCACGCCGCCCGCTGCGCGCTGGAGGCCGGTTTCGACGGTGTTGAAGTCCACTCGGCCAACGGCTACCTGCTCGAACAGTTCGTGCGCGACAGCACCAACCTGCGCACCGATCAATACGGCGGCTCGCTGGAGAACCGCGTGCGCTTCCCGCTGGAAGTCGTGCAGGCCGTGGCCGAGATCTGGGGCGCCGACCGCGTCGGTGTTCGCCTCTCGCCGCTGACGCGCTCGGCCGGTGACACGCCGCTGGACAGCGATCCGCAGACCACCTACGGCTACTACGCCGAACGCCTCGGCGAACTCGGCCTGGCCTATCTGCACTGCGTGGAAGGCCAGACGCGCGGCGCCAATGGTGCGAACGCCTTCGACTTCAAGGCCCTGCACCGCGCCTTCGGCGGCAAGTACATCGCCAACAACAGCTACGACCGTGAGATGGCGATCGAGGCCGTCGCTTCGGGCCATGCGGACCTCGTGTCCTTCGGCCGGCCGTTCATCGGCAACCCCGACCTGGTCGAGCGCCTGCGCCGCAACGCGCCGATCGTCGAGGCCGACCGCGCCTCGTACTACGGCGGCGGCGCCCAGGGCTACACCGACTACGCCTTCCTCGACGCGGCCTGAGCCTTGCCGGGCTTGCGCGCGCGGGCGGGCGGCGCGGACATGATCTCCTTCGTCACGTCCGCCACCAGCGAGCGCAGCCAGGCGTGCGCGGGGTCGTTGCGGTAGCGCACGTGCCAGGCCATGTCGACGGGGAAGCTGCCCAGGTCTACCGGCGAGGGCAGCACCTTGATGCGCTTGTCGCTGGCCAGCCGGCGGCAGATCAGGCTCGGCAGCGTGGCGCAGTAGTCCGTCACCGCCACGATCTCCGGGATGGCCATGAAGTGCGTGACCGACACGGCCACCTCGCGCTTCAAGCCCTGCGCGGCCAGCTTCTGAAAGAGACCGACGCGCAGCCGCCCCGGCGGCAGCATGTTCACGTGCTTGAGCGTCTCGAACTGCTTGCGCGTCATGCGCTCGCCCACCGTTGGGTGATCGGCGCGCACGATGCATTCGAGCCGCTCGTCCGTCAGGTGCTGCACGATCAGGTTGTCGGGCGGATCGACCATGCGGCCCAAGGCCAGCGCGGTGGTGCCCGAGGTCAGGCCGGTGTCCGCGATGTCGGCGCCATACGGCACGAGCCGCAGGCTGATGCCGGGCGCGCATTCGCGCAGCCGCGCGACGATGGTGGGCATCAGCACGTACTCGGCATAACTGTTCGGCGCGATAGTGAATTGCTGGACGGCCTTGGACGGATCGAAGGCCTGCTGGCCGAGGATCACCGCGTCCAGGCTGCTCACCGCGGCGGCGATCACGGGGAGCAGCTCCTCGGCCTTGGGCGTGGGCTGGATGCCGTAGCGCTCGCGCACGAAGAGCGGGTCGCGAAGCATCTCTCGCAGCCGCGTCAGCGCGTTCGACAGCGCCGGTTGCGTGATGCCCAGGCGCACGGCGGCGCGGGTGACGCTGCGCTCCTCCATCAGCACAAGGAAGACGGGCAGCAGGTTGAGGTCGTAACGCATCCAGTCATATTGATGGGGCTATGACTGAAATTCAATAAATAAATTTCCTGAATTGGGTGGAAACCCTCACCATTCAGGCATCGATCCCCTCGAACCCAACACCCAAGGAGCCCCCATGGCACTCAAGGACCTTCTCCCCGGCAAGCTCGGCTTCGGCACGGCGCCGCTGGGCAATATGTTCCGCGACATCCCCGAAGCCGAGGCCCACGCCACGGTGGACGCCGCCTGGAACGACGGCATCCGCTACTTCGACAACGCGCCCTTCTACGGCGCCGGCCTGGCCGAGCTGCGCATGGGCGAGGCGCTGGCCGAACGGCCGCGCAACGAGTACGTGATCAGCACCAAGGTCGGCCGTCTCGTGCTCGACGAAGTGGAAGACGTCAGCGCCCGCGACAACGGCGAGAAGGGCGATGTGTTCAAGCATGGCCGCCCGAACAAGGTCGTCAACGACTACTCGGAAGACGCCACGCTGCGCTCGATCGAAGACAGCCTCAAGCGGCTGAAGACCGACCGCATCGAGATCGTCTGGGTGCACGACGTGGCGCAGGATTTCTACGGCGACGAATGGCTCAGCGTGTTCGAGAGCGCACGCAAGGGCGCGTTCAAGGCGCTCGACCGTCTGCGCGACGAAGGCGTGATCAAGGCCTGGGGCCTGGGCGTGAACAAGGTGGAGCCGATCGAGCTGCTGCTGGACCTGCAAGGCCCTCGGCCCGATGGCTTTCTGCTCGCCGGGCGCTACACGCTGCTCGACCATGAGCGTGCATTGCAGCGCGTGATGCCGAAGGTGGCGGAGCGCGGTCTGGGCATCGTGGTCGGCGGTCCCTACAGCTCAGGCGCGCTGGTCGGCGGCCCGAACTTTGAATACGCCCCAGCCAAGCCGGAGATCCTCGCCAAGGTGGCGGCGATCAAGGCGATTGCGGACCGCTACGGCATCAGCATGAAGGCCGCCGGCTTGCAGTTCTCGCTGGCAAACCCGGCGGTGGCGGCGGTGATTCCTGGCGCCAGCAAGCCGGGCCGCATCGCCGAAGACAGCGCCGCGCTGGCCGAGAAAGTGCCCGTCGATTTTTGGCGCGAGCTGCGCCAGGCCGGGCTGGTTCACGCGGCCGCGCCGCTGCCCGGCGGCGTCTGAAGCCGCGTCAGATCCGGCCCATCAGCATCAGCACGAGCAGGATCAGCAGCACGAGGCCCAGCGCACCGCTGGGCCCGTAGCCCCAACCCCGGCTGTACGGCCAGCTCGGCACGGCGCCGACCAGCATCAGGATCACGACGATCAGCAGGATGAATGTGAGGCTCATGGTGTCTCCTTGAAGTTGCACCCATGGTCTCTGCTGACAAGGGCTTCGAGCGCGGGACGCAGGCCCGTGGCGGCGTAGGACGCTAGCCCTAACTCGCGGCCAAGGCCTTGGCGATCGTGCCGACGGTCTTCAGCGCCGCCTGGAAATTCGCGTGGTCCGGATGCCCGAAGTTGATCCGCACGTGATGGCGGAAGCGCCGGTCCGCCGAGAACAGCTGGCCCGGTGCGAGGCTGATGTCCTGCGACAGCGCAAGGCGGTGCAGCTCCAGCGCGTCGACCTGCTCGGGCATCTCTACCCAGAGGAAGTAGCCGCCCTCTGGCTGCGTCACGCGCGTGCCGGCGGGGAAGTGCTTGGCGATGGCGCGCTGCACCGCGTGCAGATGCCGCGCCAGCGTGGCGCGCAGTTGGCGCAGGTGACGGTCATAACCGCCACGTTGCAGGTACTCGCTCAGGCCTTCCTGCGAGGGCAGCGGCGCGGCGATCGAACTCATCAGCTTGCGCTGCGCCACCTCCTTCGCGAAACGCCCCGCCGCCGCCCAGCCCACGCGATAGCCGGGCGCGAGCGTCTTGGAGAACGAGCTGCAATGCATCACCAGGCCGCTGCGGTCCCAGGCCTTGGCGGGCCGCGGCTTGTGGGCACCGAAATAGAGCTCGCCGTAGACGTCGTCCTCGATCAGCGGCACGTCATGTCGGGTGAGCAGCTCGACGAGTGATTGCTTCGCGCTGTCGGGCATCAGGCTGCCGAGCGGGTTCTGGAAGTTCGGCATCAACCAGCAGGCCTTGACCGGATGCTTGTCCATCACGGCGGCGAGCGCGGCCACGTCGATGCCGGTGCGTGGGTGCGTGGCGATCTCCACGGCGCGCAGGTTGTGGCGCTCCAGCGCCTGCAACGCGGCGTAGAACGTCGGCGATTCGACGGCGACCAGATCGCCCGGCTGCGTCACGCTCTCCAGACAGAGGTTCAGCGCTTCCATCGCGCCGTTGGTGATCACGAGCTCGTCGGCATCCACGCCGCAGCCCATGCCGAGATAGCGCAGGCCGATCTGCCGGCGCAGCGCGGCGCTGCCGGGCGACAGGTCTTCCACCGTGCGCCATGGGTCGAGCCGGCGCAGCGCCTTGCCCGTGGCCAGCGCGAGCTTGGGCAGCGGGAACAGCGCCGGGCTCGGGAAGGCCGAGCCCATCGGCACGAGCGTGCGGTTGCGCGCATGGCCAAGCACCTGGAACACGAGTTCCGAGACTTCGACGGGCCGCTCGTTCGTGGCCGTCTGCGAGCTTTGCGGCTCGGGCTGCTTGCCCACCGCGCGGCTGACGAAATAGCCGGAGCGCGGCCGCGCCTCCAGCAGCCCGCGCGCTTCGAGCAGGTAGTAAGCCTCGAAGACGGTGGACGGGCTCACGCCGCGGCTGCGGCTCGCCTCGCGCACCGAAGGCACGCGCTCGCCCGGGCGCAGCTGGCCGGCGGCGATCGATTCGGCGATCTCGTGGGCGAGGGCTTCGTAGCGCTTCATGCGGGGTGGCTGATCTGCATCACTTGCGAATTGAGCTTCACTGTACCGGTCCATGCTCATGACTGCGAGATCTCCCTTTGGCGTGTGTCTGATCTGCTCTTTTTGGAGGAGATCTGAGCCTGGGCTTTCCGGCCGTGTTTTGGCACAGTCGAGGCCGAAAGCGAGGTGCTGTTCATGAGTCCGATCCGGTACGTGCGAATGGTGTTGTGGAGCTTCATCGGCATTGGCGGCGGTGGCGCGCGACGCATGGATCTGTCCGAGGTCCGGCCGCTGGCGCTGATTGGCGTGGCGGTGGCGCTGGTGGCGCTGTTCGGGTTGACGGTGTGGGGGCTGGCGAATCTCGCTGTCCACACGCTCGGGAGCTGAGCCGCCATGAAGCGCTTCGTCCTCGCCTGGCTGCTCGCTGCCTGCACCTCGCTGCCTGCCTGGGCGCAAGTGCAGAACACCATGGCCCAGCGCATGCAGGCCTGCGTCGTCTGCCACGGCAAGGAAGGCCGTGCCACGGACACAGGCTACTTCCCGCGCATCGCCGGCAAGCCGGCGGGCTACCTCTTCAACCAGATGAAGAACTTTCAGGAGGGGCGCCGGTCGAACCCGACGATGAACCACCTGCTGCAGTACATGTCGGACGACTATCTGCATGCCATCGCGCAGTACTTCTCCGAACTCGATCTGCCCTACCCACCGGCGCGCGCGGATGAACTCACCGCCGCTCAACAACATGTGGCGGAGCAGCTGGTGCTGAAGGGCGCGCCCGAACGGCAGATCCCCGCCTGCGTTTCCTGCCACGGCGACAGCATGGCGGGTCGGCAGCCGGCGATGCCGGGCCTGCTCACGCTGCCTGCGGGCTATCTCGTGTCGCAGCTCGACGGCTGGCGAAGCGGGGAACGCAAGGCGAAGGCGCCCGACTGCATGGCGACGGTTGCCAAGCGCTTGAGCGCGGAGGAAGTGACGGTGGTGGCGCGCTGGTTGTCGGCGCAGACGCTGCCGGTGGGCACGCATCCGCAGGCGGCGTCGAGAGAGGCGCTGCCGATTCGGTGTGGGAGCGTGGAATGAGGCGCGGCGTGATGCTCAAGGCGGCAGGCATCCTGCTCGCTGCTGCGGTGGGTGTGGCGGCGCTGGTGGCGTGGCTCAACGTGCGCGGCGAGGCGCCGATCGAAGCGGGTGCTGCGCCGTCCTCGTTCTCCGCCGCCGCCGTCGAACGCGGCGCCTATCTGGCTCGCGCCGGCAACTGCAAGGGCTGCCACACCGTGCCCGGCGGCGCTGCGTTTGCGGGTGGCAGGCATATCGACACGCCCTTCGGCGCGGTCATTTCCTCCAACCTCACACCCGACCCGCAGACCGGCCTCGGCAATTGGTCCCCGGCCGAGTTCTGGCGCGCGATGCACCACGGCCGCTCCAAGGACGGCCGGCTGCTCTATCCGGCCTTTCCGTATCCGAACTTCACGAACGTGAGCCGCGAGGATTCGGACGCGCTCTACGCCTTCCTGCGCTTGGTGCCGCCCGCCGTGAGGCCGAACGAGCCGCATGCGCTGCGCTTCCCGTACAACACGCAGGCCGCGCTGGCTGTCTGGCGTGCACTCTTCTTCAAGGCCGCAGATTTCGAGCCTGACGCCGCGCAGAGCGCCGCCTGGAACCGCGGCAAGTATCTGGTGCAGGGCCTGGGCCACTGCACCGCCTGCCACGCGAGCCGCAACTTCCTCGGCGGCAGCGGGACGGACGCGCAATTCAGAGGCAGCCTGATGCCCGATGAGAGCTGGTACGCGCCTTCGCTGGCAGCGCAGCAGGAAGCAGGCTTTCAACACCTGTCGCGCGACGCCGCCGTGCAACTGCTTCGCGACGGCGTCTCAGGTCAGGCCACCGTCGCAGGCCCGATGGCCGAGGTCGTGGCCGAAAGCACCCAGCACCTGGCGGCCGGGGATCTCGACGCGATGGCGCAATACCTCGTCTCGCTGCCGATCAAGGAACCCGCATCCGCCGAGTTCAAGCCCGCGGACGCCGACTCACTGTTGCGCGGCAAGAAGATCTACGCGCAAAACTGCGCCGCCTGCCACGGCGATCGCGGCGAAGGCGCGCCCGGCATCTATCCGGCATTGGCTGGCAATCGCGCCGTGACGCTGCCCTCGGCGCACAACCTCGTTCAAGTGATCCGCCAAGGCGGCTTCGCGCCCAGCACGGCCGGCAACCCGCAGCCCTTCGGCATGCCGCCGTTCAAGCAGGTGCTCGGCAACGAGGACATCGCCGCGGTGGCGACGTTCATCCGGCAGTCGTGGGGCAACTCGGCGGCGCCGGTGTCCGCGCTGCAAGTGATGCAGATCCGGTGAGGCAAGCGACCGCTACTCGATCTTGATCTGCCGGCGGCTCAGCCCGTAGCGCTTGAAGTAGTACTGGTCGTAGAGCGCCGCCAACGTGCCGTCGGCGCGCATGTCGTGCATGGCCTTCTCGAGCTGCGGCAGCAGCGCCATCGCCTTGGCCGATTTGCGCGACACGCCGACCGAGCGCGTGGCGCGGTCCGGCACATGGAGCACCGCAGCTTCGACCTGAGATCCCAATTTCATCTCGCTGGCGAGCGCCACCGCCTGGTCTTCCGCCATGACGACGGCATCCACGCGATGCAGCAGCAGCTTGTGGAAGTTGGCGACGTTGTCCGGCGCCATTTCCTTGTGCAGCGTCGCGTCTTCGTCGAAACGCTTGAACTGGGCACTGCCGTTCGCCACGCCGATCTTCAATCCGGCGAGGTCCGCATAGGTCTTGATCCGCGAGGCCTCGCCGGCGCGAACGTAGAACACGCGGTCGGAGCTATGGCTGCGGTTGGGCGTGCGCAGGAACTTCATGTAGCCCTCGCGCTCCGGCGTCTGGATCACGCCGATGATCAGATCGGCATCGCCCACTTCCATCATGCGCAGGCAGCGCTTGTACGGGCAGTCGATGATCTCCAGCCGCCGGCCGACACGCTGCGCGAGTTCGCGCAGGATGGCCGGATGCACGCCGCCGAACTCGGTGCGGTCCGGCCCTTCCTTGATCTTCCAGGGCGGCAGCTCGCTGAAGGCGAAGACCAGCGGCGGCAGTTCAGCGCCGGGCGCCGATGCTGTCGCCGCCACGGCGGCACGAGGCAAGCAAAGCGCCATACCCAGGGCCAGCAAGGCGCCGAGGCCGAGCCGCAAGCTGAGACTCAGTGGGTGGTCTGGGTGGAGGTTGGTTGGCACGGCGCGCCCGGGTTGGGCGCAGTATCCGGCAAGATGGTGACGCTCTCAACCACCCTTGCCGGCCAAGAAACCCTCAGACGTCGATGTTCGCCGCACGCAGCGCGTTCGTCTCGATGAAGTCCCGACGCGGCTCCACTTCGTCACCCATCAGCATCGTGAACACACGGTCGGCCTCGATCGCATCCTCGATCTGCACACGCAGCAGACGACGCACCGTCGGGTCCATCGTCGTTTCCCAGAGCTGCTCGGGATTCATCTCGCCCAGCCCCTTGTAGCGCTGGCGACCCACGGCGTTCTCGGCCTGCTGCATCAGCCACGCCATCGCGGCGCGGAAGTCGGCAACCTTGGCTTCCTTGGCCTTCTCGCCCTCGCCCTTGCGCACGACGGCATCGGCACCGAGCAGGCCCTTGAAGGTCTGGCCGGCGGTGGCGAGGACTTCGTAGTCGGCACCATGGACGAAGTCGGCGTTGATCACGCTGGAGCGCACGTTGCCGTGGTGGCGGCGCAGGATGCGCAGCAGCAGCTTGTCAGTGCGCGGATCGGTCTCGCTGACGACTTGCGCGTCGTGCAGTGCAGCCTGCATGGCGGCAGCGGCTTCGTCGGCGGCTTCTTTGGTGTCGAGGTTGATCGTCAGGCCGCTGGCCAGCGCGCGCAGCGCCTCGAAATCCATCCAGTTGGACAGGCGCTCGATCACGTTCTCGGCCAGCAGGTACTTGCGGGCGAGTTCCTCGAAGGTCTCGCCGGTCAGCACCGCGCCGCCGTTGCCGCTGTGCAGTTGGGCGTCTTGCAGCGCGACCTTGAGCAGGAAGCCGTCGAGCTCGTGCGCGTCCTTCAGGTACTGCTCGTGCTTGCCGACCTTGACCTTGTACAGCGGCGGTTGCGCGATGTAGATGTGGCCGCGCTCGACCAGCTCGGGCATCTGGCGGTAGAAGAAGGTCAGCAGCAGCGTGCGGATGTGGGCGCCGTCCACGTCCGCGTCGGTCATGATGATGATGCGGTGGTAGCGGAGCTTGTCCGGGTTGAAGTCGTCGGTGCCGGCGCCGCGACCGATGCCCGTACCTAACGCGGTAATCAGCGTGAGGATTTCGTTCGAGGTCAGCAGCTTTTCATAACGCGCCTTCTCGACGTTCAGGATCTTGCCGCGCAGCGGCAGGATGGCCTGGAACTTCCGGTCGCGGCCCTGCTTGGCGGAGCCGCCTGCGGAGTCACCCTCCACGATGTAGATCTCGCACATGGCGGGATCCTTTTCCTGGCAGTCGGCCAGCTTGCCCGGCAGGCCGAGGCCGTCGAGCACGCCCTTGCGGCGGGTCATTTCGCGGGCCTTGCGCGCGGCTTCGCGGGCGCGGGCGGCGTCGAGGATCTTGCCGCAGATGGTCTTGGCGTCGAGCGGGTTCTCGAGCAGGTAGTCGGTCAGCAGGCGCGAGACGATGTCTTCCACCGGGGCGCGCACTTCGCTGGAGACCAGCTTGTCCTTGGTCTGCGAGCTGAACTTGGGCTCGGGCACCTTGACGGAGACCACGCAGGCCAGGCCTTCGCGCATGTCGTCACCGGCGACTTCGACCTTGGCCTTCTTGGCGAGTTCGTTGTCGTCGATGTACTTGTTGATGACGCGGGTCATCGCGGCGCGCAGGCCGGTCAGGTGGGTGCCGCCGTCGCGCTGCGGGATGTTGTTGGTGAAGCAGAGGACGTTCTCGTTGAAGCCGTCGTTCCACTGCATGGCCACTTCGACGCCGACGTTGGTGCCCTGGTCGCTCACCTTGTCGCCCACGGCGTGGAAGATGTTCGGGTGCAGGATGCTCTTGCCCTTGTTGATGAACTCGACGAAGCCCTTCACGCCGCCGGCGTAGGCGAAGTTGTCTTCCTTGTTGTTGCGCTCGTCGACCAGGCGGATCTTCACGCCGTTGTTCAGGAACGAGAGCTCGCGCAGGCGCTTGGCGAGGATGTCGTAGTGGTAGTCGTTGTTCTGTTGGAAGATCTCGGTGTCGGGCAGGAAGTGGACTTCGGTGCCGCGCTTGTCGGTCTCGCCGATGACCTTCATCGGGCGGGTCTCGAAGCCGTCGACCACCACGCTCTCGCCGTTCTGCGGGATGCCCTTGGCGAACTCGATGAAGTGGACCTTGCCGCCCTGGCGCACGGTCAGGCGCAGCCATTTGGACAGGCCGTTCACGCAGGACACGCCCACGCCGTGCAGGCCGCCGGAGACCTTGTACGAGTTCTGGTTGAACTTGCCGCCGGCGTGCAGCTCGGTCAGCGCGATTTCAGCGGCCGAGCGCTTGGGCTCGTGCTTGTCGTCCATCTTCACGCCGACCGGGATGCCGCGGCCGTTGTCGATGACGCTGATCGAGTTGTCGGTGTGGATGGTGACGACGATGTCGTCGCAGTAGCCGGCCAGCGCTTCGTCGATGGAGTTGTCGACGACCTCGAACACGAGGTGGTGCAGGCCGGTGCCGTCGGAGGTGTCGCCGATGTACATGCCCGGGCGTTTGCGCACGGCTTCCAGGCCTTCGAGGATCTGGATGGAGCTGGCGTCGTAGGCGGCCTTGTTGTCGCTGTTGCCGCTGGTGCCGCCTGCCGGGGTGTTCTGGGAATCGCTCATCGGGGGACTTTCTCGCTGCGGCGGTCTCGAAAAACCGCCTCTTCAAAAACACTGAAGCGGGCACGGGGCCCGCTGGAATCAATCGTTAGCTGTCGTCAGATCCGCATCGGCATCACGACGTACTTGAAGCCGGTCTGCTCGGGGATCGTGATCAGCGCGCTGGCGGCGCTGTCGTTGAGGTCGATGGAGACCATGTCCTGGCTCATGTTGGAGAGCGCATCCATCAGGTAGGTCACGTTGAAGCCGGTCTCGATCAGGTCGCCGGCGTAGTCGATCTCGATCTCTTCCTTGGCTTCTTCCTGCTCGGCGTTGCTGGACGCGATCGACAGCAGGCCCGGCTCGAAGGACAGGCGCACGGCCTTGAACTTCTCGCTGGTCAGGATGGCGGCGCGCGAGAGCGAGGACAGCAGCGTGGTGCGGCCCAGCGTCACGTTGAACTTGTGGTTCTTCGGGATGACGCGGTTGTAGTCGGGGAACTTGCCTTCCACGAGCTTGGTCACGAACTCCATGCCGCTGAACGAGAACTTGGCCTGGTTGCCGGCGAAGCGCATCTCGATCGGCGCTTCTTCCTCGCCCTTGCCGTCCTTGAGCAGGCGCATCAGTTCCAGCACGGTCTTGCGCGGCAGGATGACTTCCTGCTTGGGCAGGTCGACTTCGAGCTGGGCTTGCGCCAGGGCCAGACGGTGGCCGTCGGTCGCCACCAGCGTGAGGTTCTTGCCCTCGGCCACGAACAGGATGCCGTTCAGGTAGTAGCGGATGTCGTGCACCGCCATGGCGAAGTGCACCTGGTTGATCAGGTGCTTGAGCGTCTTCTGCGGCACGCTGAAGGCGGGGCCGAAATCGGCGGCTTCCTGCACGAGCGGGAAGTCGTCGGACGGCAGCGTTTGCAGCGTGAAGCGGCTCTTGCCGCCTTGCAGCACGAGCTTGCTCTGCTGGCTGGTCAGGCTCACCGTCTGGTCGGCCGGCATGGAGCGCAGGATGTCGATCAGCTTGCGCGCGCCGACGGTCGTCGAGAAGTTGCCGGCATCGCCGCCGAGCTCGGCCGTGGTGCGCACCTGGATCTCCAGGTCGCTGGTGGTCAGCTCGACTTGGGATCCCGTCTTGCGGATCAGCACATTCGCCAGGATCGGCAGCGTGTGGCGCCGCTCGACGATGCCGGCAACGGCTTGCAGCGCGCCGAGCACCTGGTCCTGGCTGGCTTTCAAGACGATCATTGGAGGTCTCCGCTTCAGGAAGAGAAATTAGAGTTGGGGGCGATCCCGGATTTCTCCAGGACAGCAGGGCGCATTTTGACCTATCTGGAGGGTCTTTTCGCCTCTGGCTTACCTACCCCTTCAGCGTCTGTTCCAGGACGTGAAGCTGCTGGTTCAGTTCGGTGTTCTTCTGGCGCTCGCCGCCGATCTTGCGCACGGCGTGCAAAACGGTGGTGTGGTCGCGGCCGCCGAAGAGTTCGCCGATCTCGGGCAGGCTCTTTTGCGTGAGCTCCTTGGCCAGGTACATCGCGATCTGGCGCGGGCGGGCGATCGAGGCCGGGCGCTTCTTGCTGTACATGTCGGCGACCTTGATCTTGTAGAAGTCGGCCACCGTCTTCTGGATGTTCTCGACCGAGATCTGGCGGTTCTGGATCGACAGCAGGTCCTTGAGGGCCTCGCGCGCCAGCTGGATGTTGATCTCCTTGTGCGAGAAGCGGCTGTACGCCAGCACCTTGCGCAGGGCGCCTTCGAGCTCGCGCACGTTGGCGCGGACGTTCTTGGCGATGAAGAAGGCCACGTCCTCGGGCATCGGCGCGCCCTCGGCGTCGGCCTTCTTGATCAGGATGGCCACGCGCATTTCCAGCTCGGGCGGTTCGATGGCGACGGTCAGGCCGGCGTCGAAGCGGCTGGTCAGGCGCTCGTCGATGTCCACCAGGCCCTTCGGATACGTGTCCGAGGTCATGATGATGTGGGCGCGCTTGGCCAGCAGGGCCTCGAAGGCGTTGAAGAACTCCTCCTGCGTGCGGTCCTTGCCGGCGAAGAACTGCACATCGTCGATCAGCAGCAGGTCGAGCGAGTGGTACTTGGCCTTCAGCTCGTCAAAGGTCTTGCGCTGGTAGTTCTTGACCACGTCCGAGATGAACTGCTCGGCGTGCAGGTAGAGCACGCGGGCGTCGGGCTTGTCCTTGAGCAGGGCGTTGCCCACGGCGTGGATCAGGTGGGTCTTGCCCAGGCCCACGCCGCCGTAGATGAACAGCGGGTTGTACATGGCGCCCGGGGCGCCGGCCACGTGCAGGGCGGCGGTGCGGGCCATCTGGTTGGCGCGGCCGGGCACGAGGGTGTCGAAGGTCAGCGCGCTGTTGATGCGGTGGCGGGTCGAGGCCGGCGCGGCCGGGTTCATCGACGTGGTGGCGGCCGGGATGTGGATGGCCGGCGCTTCGATCAACGCCTGCTGTTGGGGCGCGGCTTGCAAGCCGGTGTGCAAAACCTGGCCCAGCGCGACTGGGCGGTTGGCCGGCAGCGGGCGTGCGGGGGTGGCCTCGCGCGGCGCCAGGGCCAGTTCGAGGTGGGCCGGCTGGCCGGCGAGTTCCGTCAGGATGGACTCGATGCGGCCCGCATATTGATTGCGGATCCAGTCGAGCTTGAAGCGGTTGGGCACGCGCAGCTGCACGCGCAGGCCGCCGTTGCCTTCGCTGGCCTCCACGGTGGCGGGGGCAAGGGGGCGGATCCAGGTGTTGAACTGCTGCTCGGGAATTTCCGCTTGCAGCCGTTCGCAGCCACGTTGCCAGAGATCTGCGCTCATTGTGGAAAACTTGTTCTTGGAGCGGCGGATTCTACGGATCGCGGGCTCCAAAAGGGCAGGTTATCCACAGATATTTTTGTGCTAAGCGGCCCGGTGTAAACCCGCTATATCCCTTCGCCTTGTCCCCGCAGGCATTGACCGCGCCTTCATCATCTGGTGTAATCGCGGGTTTTCCAGGACGCTGATCGGGTCTTTCCTATACCTTTGGGTACGAGGATCCCTCGGGGCGTCTCGTCTTTCAGAGAACTCTCAAGGGATTCCCCATCATGAAGCGCACCTACCAAGCCTCCAAGACCCGCCGCGCCCGCACCCACGGCTTCCTCGTCCGCATGAAGACGCGTGGCGGCCGTGCAGTGATCAACGCTCGCCGCGCCAAGGGCCGCAAGCGCCTGGCCGTCTGATTCCGGTTTTCGGAATCCCGACACCATGATCGGCCGCATCCTGCGATCGGCCGATTTTGAGCGCGTGCTGGGCCGCCCCAGCCGCCTGCGCAGCCCCCATTTCGCCATCCATCATCTGGCCGAGGCTCCGTCGAGCCCGGCCAAGCCGCGCCATTTGCGCGCCGACGCCTCCGCTTCACCAGCTGAGTTGTCCACAGGGGATGGCGAGTTGTCCACAGCTGTTGCACAAGTTGCACCCACGGTTGTGGATGGAACCTGGCTCGGGGCCATCGTCCCGAAGCGCAACGCCAAGCGCGCCGTGACGCGCAACCTGCTCAAGCGGCAGATCCGCGCCGCTTTCGCCGCACGCCACACCACCCTGCCTCCGGGCCTCTGGGTGGTGCGCCTGCGCGCGCCGATCGACCGCAAGCAATTCGTCAGCGCCGCCTCCGACGCGCTCCGCGCCGCCGTGCGCGAAGAGCTGGCCCAGCTGATGGACCGGATCAAACGATGATGCGCTGGCTGCTTGTCAAATTCGTGCGCGCCTACCAGCTGCTCTTCAGCGCCTGGATCGGTCCGGTTTGTCGCTATTACCCGAGCTGCTCCAATTACGCGCTCGAAGCCTTGAACAAGCATGGCGCGGCCGCAGGTGCGTACCTCGCCGCCAGCCGCGTGCTGCGCTGCAACCCGTGGTCTTGCGGCGGTTGCGATTTCGTGCCTGACAATCCCCCCGCCCTGTTCAGCCGCCTCGGCCTGACCGGGGCACCTTGCAATACACAAAACCCGAAGCCTTCCCATGACTGATATCCGTCGCACCATCCTCTGGGTGGTGTTCACCATGTCGCTCATCCTGTTGTGGGATGGCTGGCAGAAGTTCAACGGCCACCCCTCGATGTTCGCGCCGTCCGTGAAGACGGCGCAGGCTCCGGCGTCCGCTCCCTCTGGCGCAGCCAGCGCTGCCCAGCCCGTGGCCTTGGCCGCCAGCGCTGCTGAAGGCGCAGCCAGCGCACCCGTCGCCCTGCCGATCGAGCCCGTGCGCATCCGCACCGACGTGCTCGACGTGACGCTCAGCACGCAAGGCGGCACCGTCGTGCGCGCCGAGCTGCCGAAGTACCGCGATAAGCCCGAGCCCGGCCTCTTCGACCCGATCATGGAAATGGTCGGCCTGAAGAATAAGGTCGAAGTGCAGCACCCGCCCGTGGTGCTGATGGACACGCAGCGCGGCTACTCGGCGCAGACCGGCCTGCTCGGCACGCACAACGAAGCGCTCGTGACGCACGGCACCGTGCTCAAGCTCGTGCCCGGCGAGACCGAGCTCAAGGACGGCCAGGACCAGCTCATCGTCAAGATGGAGTCGCCCGACGTCGGCGGCGTGAAGCTCGTCAAGACCTTCACCTTCAAGCGCGGCGACTACATCGTCGGCGTGCGCCACGAGATCGTGAACACCGGCACCGTGCCGGTCACGCCGCACCTGTACCTGCAACTCGTGCGCGACGGCCACGTGGAGAAGACCGGCCCGTCGATGGCGCCGAGCGCCTTCAGCGGCCCCGGCATCTACAACGAGAAGGGCGCCTTCCACAAGGTCACGTTCGAGGACATCGAGAAGGACAAGGTCGACATCAACAAGCAGGCCAGCGATGGTTGGGTCGCGATGATCCAGCACTACTTCGTCAGCGCCTGGCTGCCGGAGAGCAAGGGCGAGCGCGAGTTCTTCGTCAAGAAGGTGGCGAACAGCAACCCGCAGCTGTACAGCGTCGGCATGCTCTTCACGCTGCCCCAGCTCGCACCCGGCGCCAGCGAATCGCAGGACGACCGCCTCTTCATCGGCCCGCAGGAAGAGAACAAGCTCGCCGTGCTGGCGCCCAATCTCCAGCTGGTCAAGGACTACGGCATCTTCAAGGTGCTGTCGCAACCGCTGTTCTGGCTGCTCGACCACCTGCACAAGCTGATCGGCAACTGGGGCTGGGCCATCATCGCCCTGGTGGTGCTGCTCAAGATCGCCTTCTACTGGCTCAACGCCAGCGCCTACCGCTCGATGGCCAAGATGAAGGCCGTGGCGCCGCGCATCCAGGCCCTGAACGACCGCTTCAAGGACGATCCTGCCGGCAAGCAGCAGGAGATGATGCGCATCTACAAGGAAGAGAAGATCAACCCGCTGGGTTCGTGCCTGCCGATCCTCGTGCAGATGCCGTTCTTCATGGGCCTGTACTGGGTGCTGCTGTCGTCCGTCGAGATGCGCGGTGCGCCGTGGCTCGGCTGGATCACCGACCTCTCGCAGCGCGACCCGTACTTCATCCTGCCGCTGATCATGATGGCCTCGAGCCTCGTGCAGACCTGGCTGAACCCCAAGCCCACCGACCCGGTGCAGGCCAAGATGATGTGGCTGATGCCCGTGATGTTCGGCGTGATGTTCTTCGTCTTCCCGTCGGGCCTCGTGCTGTACTGGCTGACGAACAACCTGCTCACGATCGCGCAACAGTGGTTCATCAACCGCCAGCTGGGTGTGAACGGCAAGGGCTGAATTCACGCAATTGCAAACCGACAAAGCCCCCTGCCTGGGGGCTTTTTCTTTGGGGCATCCAGGTTCTTAATAGAGGCCATGCGGGGCAGAAAAATTCACCGCCAGGGAGGAACCCTCGGTGAAGAAATGGTCAGCATGAAGGGCTCATGAGAGACCTTCATCAGGCCTCCCCCGCGCCATACAAAAGAGGCAGCGCCGCACCACGGGGCAAGCCAACGAGGGGAAGAGTAGATAGGGTGAGAAGGCCAACGAGAGCATCGGTGAGAATTCGCCGATGCTCTCGCGCCATTCAGACCCCATCGCCGCCATCGCCACCGCACCCGGGCGGGGCGCCGTGGGCATCATCCGCGTCTCCAGCCGTCAGCCGCTCACGCCCATCATCAGCGCCGTCTGCGGCCGTGAGCTGCGTGCGCGTGAGGCGCACTACCTGCCGTTCCAGGATTCACAAGGCCGCGCCATCGACCAAGGCCTGGCGCTGCATTTCCCCGCACCGCATTCGTACACCGGCGAACATGTGCTCGAGCTGCAAGCGCACGGCGGCCCCGTCGTCCTGCAATTGCTGCTCGCGCGCTGCCTCGAAGCCGGCGCCGAGCTGAGCGTGCGCCTGGCCGAGCCCGGCGAGTTCACGCAACGCGCCTTCCTCAATGGCAAGCTCGACCTCGCGCAGGCCGAAGCCGTGGCCGACCTGATCGACGCCAGCACCGAAGCCGCCGCCCGCAGCGCCGGCCGCGCGCTCTCGGGCGCGCTCTCGCACGAGGTCGGCGTGCTGCGCGATGCGCTGATCAAGCTGCGCATGCTCGTTGAAGCGACGCTGGACTTTCCCGAAGAAGAGATCGACTTCCTCCAGCAGGCCGACGCGCTCGGCCAGCTCAAGCGCCTGACCGCGCAGCTCGACGCCGTGCTCGACCGCACCCGCCAAGGCGCCCTGCTGCGGGAAGGCATCAAGGTCGTGCTCGCGGGCCAGCCCAATGTCGGCAAGAGCAGCCTGCTCAACATGCTGGCCGGTGCGGAGCTGGCCATCGTCACGCCGATCGCCGGCACCACGCGCGACAAGGTCAGCCAGACGATCCAGATCGAAGGCGTGCCGCTGCACATCAGCGATACGGCGGGCTTGCGCGATACCGAGGATGAGGTCGAACGCATCGGCGTCTCGCGCAGCTGGGATGCGATCGAGGACGCGGACGTGCTGCTGTTCCTGCACGACCTCACGCGCATCGGCGAGGCCGATTACGAAGCGGAAGATCGCCGAATCACTACGCGCTTGGCGGGCATCGCGCCGGAGCGCATCTTGCAGGTGTTCAACAAGGCGGATGCGGTGCCCGATGCGAAGCTGCCGGACGGTGCGCTGCGGCTTTCTGCCAAGTCGGGCGAGGGCCTGGAGGCGTTGCGGCATCGCCTGCTCGAGCAAGCGGGTTGGCATGCGGTGCCGGAAGGGCTCTTCATCGCCCGCGAGCGGCACGTCCATGCGCTGGGTCGCACGCGCCAGCATCTGGAGCTGGCCTACGCGGTGGCCACGAGCGAGCCGCCGGCGCTCGATCTGCTGGCCGAGGAGTTGCGCCTGGCGCACGATGCCTTGGGTGAGATCACCGGTGCGTTCAGCGCGGACGAACTGCTCGGCGAAATCTTCAGTCGCTTTTGCATCGGCAAATGAAGCCGCCGCTGCCCACGCCCGAACTCGCGGCTTCGTACGACGCTGCGCTCTACGAGGTCGACGGCCATGTGCCCGTCACGTTGCGAATCGGCCAGCCGGCACCCATCGATTGGTTGTCCGAACTCAGCGCAAAAAGCGCAACGCTGATCACCGCCTGGAACCCATTCAGCCAGGCGCTGGAAGACGCCGTCAATCAAGCGCGTTTGCGTCAGCTGATCGAAGTCGTTAGCGCGGCGGGCTTGCGCCACGTACCGGCGCGCGGCCGTGACCCTTCAGGCTTGTGGACACCGGAGCCCGGCTTGTGCGTGCTCGATCTGCCGCAGCCGCTCGCGCTCCAATGGCTCCGCGATTTCGATCAATTCGCCGCGGTCGTCGCCAACGATCAAGGCTGCAGCCTGCTCTGGCATCCGGACGTCACACCGCCCTGAGCTATTTCAGCGCGATGCAGCAGACGCCGGCATCGCCCCGGCCTCCGCCAGCGCCGCCAGATGCCAGCTCACCATGTGATACGGCTCCGGCTGCTCTTCCGCGCATTGGCCAGCTCCGGCTGAACAGGCGCGCACCTGCCAGCCGCCGTGCTGGGTGTCGATGAACTGCTTGCGCACCAGATCGAGCGTCTGCTCATAGCGGCGCCACAACTCCCGCCGCGGCTCCGCGCTCGCGGCTGCCATCAGCGCGTGCAGGCATTCGAGCTGCTGCCAGTAGTACTTCGCGCGCTCCGTGCCGCCGTCCGGGTAGGTGCGATCGAAGGCGCCGCCGTCGATGTCGTCATAGCCTTCTTTCAGCGCGTACTGGAGGATGCGCTCCGCCACCGCGCCGTAGATCGGCGAGATGTCGGCGCGCTGGGCGCTGTAGAGGAGCTGCACCCACTCGAACTGGTGCCCGAGATCGATGTAGCCGCCCTTCGCACGGGTGGGCAGCGCCTTCCAGCTGGCGTCGTACCACTCGGGGATGCGCGCGCTGCCGTCCGGCAGGCCCTCCATCAGCTGGTTGACCACAAAGTCGCCGATCGTGCGCGCCGCGGCGCGCGCGGACTTGTCGCCCGTGACCTCGCTCAGCAGGGTCAGCGCCTCGAACATATGCATCACCGGGTTCTGCGTGCGCGAATCCGACTCGGGCTTGAAATCACGCCCGGCGCTGTCGATCAGCCCGCCGCTCGGCTCCAGCAGGGCTGCCGCCGTCTCCCGCCAGGCTTTCAGCGCCAGCGCCTTGTAGTGCGCGTCGCCACTCGCCTTGAACAGCTGCGCATACGCGAGGATCACGAAGGCCTGCCCATAGGAGCGCTTGCGCTCGTTCATGACCTTGCCGTCCGCGCCGACCTTGGTGAAGTACGCGCCCTGCACGTCGTCGTGGAAGTGGAGCTCCATGAAGTCCGCACCGGCCTTCGCGGCCTGCAGATAGCGCGCATCGCCGGTCACCAGATAGCCCGAGGCCATCGAGTAGACGAGTCGCGCCTGCCCGGTCAGCTCCTGTCGCCAAGGCAAGGCATCAGCCGATGGCTGCCAGTCGCGCGCAAACGCCGTGCGCATGAAGCCGTCGGGCTGCGGCGCGTGCGCCAACCACGGTTTCAGCGCTTGATCCGTGAGCGTCTTGCGGTGCCACTCCACATCGATGTTGCGATCCGGCGCGCTCGCGCGCTCGCAGCCGCCGAGCCAGGCGGCCGTGCCCAGCAAGGCCAGCAGCAGCGCCCGGCGCACCTTCGCCATCAGCTCTTGACCACCATGTGCCGCGCCAGCTCCAGCTTGGCCAGCGAGTTGCGGTGCACTTCATCCGGCCCGTCGGCCAGCCGCAGCGTGCGCTGATGCGCCCACATCATCGCCAGCGGCGAGTCCTGCGACACGCCCATGCCGCCGTGCACCTGGATCGCCCAGTCGATCACCTTGAGCGCCATGTTCGGCGCCACGATCTTGATCATCGCGATCTCGGCCTGCGCCACCTTGTTGCCGACGGTGTCCATCATGTGCGCGGCCTTGAGCGTCAGCAACCGCGCCTGCTCGATCGCGCAACGCGCCTCGGCGATGCGCTCCTGCGTGACGGTCTGCTGCGCGATGGTCTTGCCGAACGCCGTGCGGGCGATGGCGCGCTGGCACATCAGCTCCAGTGCACGTTCTGCGGCGCCGATGGAGCGCATGCAGTGGTGGATGCGGCCCGGGCCAAGCCGGCCTTGCGCAATCTCGAAGCCGCGGCCCTCGCCGAGCAGGATGTTGCCGGCCGGCACGCGCACGTTCTTCAGCTCGACTTCCATGTGGCCGTGCGGCGCGTCGTCGTAGCCGAACACATTGAGCGCTCGCACGACGGTGATGCCCGGCGTGTCGGACGGCACGACGATCATCGACTGCTGCGAATGCCGCGCTGCTTCCGGATCCGTCTTGCCCATCACGATGTAGACGGCGCAGCGCGGATCGCCGGCGCCGGACGACCACCACTTGCGGCCGTTGATCACGTATTCATCACCGTCGCGTTCGATGCGGCACTGGATGTTCGTCGCATCGCTCGAGGCCACTTCGGGCTCGGTCATGAGGAAGGCCGAGCGGATCTCGCCGCGCAGCAGCGGCTCCAGCCAGCGGTCCTTCAACGCATCGGAGGCGTAGCGCTCGAACGTCTCCATGTTGCCGGTGTCGGGTGCCGAGCAGTTGAAGACCTCGGCGGCCCACGTCACGCGGCCCATGATTTCGCAGAGCGGCGCGTATTCCAGGTTCGACAAACCCTGCGGCGCGCGCGTGGACTTGGGCAGGAAGAGGTTCCACAAGCCGGCCTTCTTCGCCAGCGGCTTCAGTTCCTCGATCAGCGTCGTCGGCCGCCAGGCGTTGCCGGCGTCGCGGTTGGCCTCCACCTCTTCGTGGAAGCGCGCCTCGTTCGGGTAGATGTGGGCGTCGAAGAACGCGAGCAGCTGCTCACGCATCTGCTGGACCTTGGGGCTGTAGTCGAAGTTCATGGCGGCAAGTTTGCGCTCAAGCGGGCCGGTCGTGTGTCACCAATGCGTCGAACTTTGCCGGCATCAATGGCCGGAGAAATCCACCAGCGTGTGGAGTTTCAAGCCTTGCGCGCGGACCTTGTCCGAGCCGCCCAGCTCCGGCAGATCGACGATGGCGGCGCACTCCAGCACCTCGGCGCCCAGGCGTTGCAGCAGCCGCGCGCCGGCCATCATCGTGCCGCCAGTGGCGACCAGGTCGTCGATCAGGATCACGCGGCTGCCGGGCTCCACCGCGTCGGTGTGCATCTCGACCGTGGCGCTGCCGTATTCGAGTTCGTAGGTTTCGGCCACCGTCGTGAACGGCAGCTTGCCCTTCTTGCGGATCGGGATGAAGCCGACGTTCAGCTCGTAGGCCAGCACGGAGCCGATGATGAAGCCGCGGGCGTCGAGGCCTGCGACTGCCGTGGGCTTGCTGTCGAAGTAGCGGTGCACGAACAGGTCGATCAGCACCCGGAACACGCGCGGGTTGGACAGCAGCGGCGTGATGTCGCGGAACTGCACGCCCGGCTGCGGCCAGTCGGGCACGGTGCGGATGTTGTCGCGGATGTAGGAGGAGGCGGTTTGCATGATGGGTGACCTCAACGGCTGAGGAGATGTTCTTCGGCGAGCACGAGCGCGGCCGGCGCGCCGGACAACACGAGCGTATCGCCGCCCTGCACTTCGAGATCGGCCCGCGCGGGCACGACGGAGCCGCGTGCCCGGCGGACCGAGACGACAGCCACGTCGAAGCCTTCGACGGCGAGCGTCGCCAACGCGACGGCCTCGCTATGCGGTGGCAGGGTGACGGAACTCAGCCGCGCGGCCTGTCGTTCTTCGGCCGTGTCGTCGCTGCTGCCGTGGAAGTAGCCGCGCAGCAGGCCGTAGCGGGCATCGCGCGCTTCCTGCACCACACGCAGCACGCGGCGCATCGGCACGCCGACCAGCGCCAGCGCGTGGCTGGCCAGCATCAGCGAGCCCTCGATCGCTTCGGGCACCACCTCGGCGGCGCCGGCTTCGCGGAGCTTCTCCAGGTCGCTGTCGTCGATCGTGCGGACGATCACCGGCACCTGCGGTGCATGGGCGCGCACGAGGCGCAGGATCTTCAAGGCGGAAGGCGTGTCGTGATACGTGACGACGACGGCCGAAGCACGCGCCAGGCCCGCCGCCATCAAGCTCGACAACCGCGCCGCATCGCCGAACACCACGCTCTGCCCGGCCGCCGTGGCCTGGCTGACGCGATCCGGGTCCAGGTCCAGCGCCATGTACGGGATGTGCTCGCTCTCCAGCAGCCGCGCCAGGTTCTGGCCGCTGCGGCCGTAGCCGCAGATCAGCATGTGCGCCTCGGCCTTGATCGACTTCTTGGCGATGGTGGTCAGCTGGAGCGACTGCATCATCCAGTCGCTGCTAGACAGCTTCATCACGATGCGGTTGCTGTACGTCACCAGCAGCGGCGTGAGCAGCATCGAGATCACCATGCTGGCGAGCACGGGGCTCATCCACGGGCCGGTCAGCAGGCCGTGCTGGCCGCCCAGCGTGAGCAGCACGAAGCCGAACTCACCCGCCTGCGCCAGATACAGGCCCGTGCGCAGCGCCACGCCCGTCGGCTCCTTGAACAGCTTGGCCAGCGCCGTGACCAGGCCGAACTTCACCAGCACCGGCAGCGCCGACAGCGCGATCACCAGCGCCCATTGATGGATCAGCGCGCGCCCGTCCAGTTGCATGCCGATGGTGATGAAGAACAGCCCCAGCAGCACGTCGTGGAACGGCCGGATGTCCGTCTCCACCTGGTGCTTGTATTCGGTTTCGGCGATCAGCATGCCGGCCACGAAGGCGCCCAGCGCCATCGACAGCCCCGCCATGTCCGTCAGCCACGCCAGCCCCAGCGTCACCAGCAGCAGGTTGAGCATGAACAGCTCATCGCTCTTGCGCCGCGCCACCAGCGTCAGCCACCAGTGCATCAGCTTCTGGCCGCCGAGCAGCAGCAGGCCCAGGACGACGCCGGCCTTGAGACCGGCCCACGCCAGCGCGCTGGCCATCTCCGTGGCGCTGCTATTTAACGCCGGCACAAGCACCAAGAGCGGCACGACGGCCAGATCCTGGAACAGCAGCACGCCCATCACGGCGCGGCCGTGCGGGCTGTCCAGCTCCAGGCGCTCGGCCATCAGCTTGACGACGATGGCCGTGCTGCTCATCGCCATGGCGGCGCCGAGCACCAGCGCGCCGCGCCAGTCCAGGTCCCAGGCCAGGCCGAGCCAGGCCGTGAGCATCTGCAAGGCCAGGTTGCCGACCATCGCGCCGGCCACCGTCAGGATCACCTGCAACAGCCCCAGCCCGAACACCAGCTTGCGCATCGAGCGCAGCTTGGGCAGGTTGAATTCCAGCCCGATCACGAACATCAGGAACACCACGCCGAACTCGGCCAGGTGGTTCAGCCCCGGGTTGGCGTCGCCGCCCAGCGCCAGGGCGTGGGGGCCGATCAGCACGCCCACGACCAGATATCCCAGCATCGGCGGCAGCTTGAGCATCCGGCAAGCCACCACGCCCAGAACGGCCGCAACCAGGTAAAGCAGGGCCAATTCAAGCGGGGTGATCATGGGGAGATGGTAATGGCGCTTGGCAAGGCGGCGGCGCAGCGTCTACGCTCGGGCGTCTGCACTCGCTAACTTTCCCGTTATGCGCAAGGCGCATAGGGACATGAACACAAGGCTGGCGCTTTGTGACGCACGAAGGCAGGCTTCGCGATACCGTTCGGCTCACTAAAAATTCGTCTGGAGTCAGACATGTCCAATCTCTCCTTCGTCTCCCCGTCGCGCAACAGCCCCTGGGGCACCTACCTCGCGCAGATCGACGCCGTCGAGCCTTACCTCGGCCGCCTCTCGCGCTGGGTCGAAACCATGCGCCGCCCCAAGCGCGCGCTGATCGTCGACATCCCCATCGAGCTCGACAACGGCACCATCGCCCACTTCGAGGGCTACCGCGTCCAGCACAGCCTGACCCGCGGTCCCGGCAAGGGCGGCGTGCGCTACCACCCGGACGTCACGCTGGAAGAAGTGATGGCCCTGTCGGCCTGGATGACCATCAAGAACGCCGCGGTCAACCTGCCCTACGGCGGCGCCAAGGGCGGCATCCGCCTCGACCCCAAGGCCTACTCGATGAAGGAAATCGAGAAGATCACGCGCCGCTACACCAGCGAGATCGGCATCATCATCGGCCCGCAGCAGGACATCCCCGCGCCTGACGTCAACACCAACGGCCAGATCATGGCCTGGATGATGGACACCTACTCGATGAACCATGGCGCCACCGCCACCGGCGTCGTGACCGGCAAGCCGATCCCGCTGGGCGGCTCGCTGGGCCGCGTGGCCGCCACCGGCCGCGGCGTGTTCGTGATCGGCCGCGAAACGATGCGCCGCCTGAACATCAACATGGAAGGCGCGCGCGTCGCCGTGCAGGGCTTCGGCAACGTTGGCTCCATCGCCGCCAAGCTGTTCGCCGCCAACGGCGCCAAGATCGTCGCCGTGCAGGACCACACCGGCACCATCCTGAACGAGAACGGCTTCGACATGCAGAACCTGCTCGACCACGTGGCCCAGACGGGTGGCGTGGGCGGCTTCAAGGGCGGCGACCGCATCGACAACGAGAACTTCTGGGATGTGAAGACCGAGGTGCTGATCCCGGCCGCGCTCGAAGGCCAGATCACCGCCGCGCGCGCCGCGCGCATCCACACCAAGATCGTCCTCGAAGGTGCCAACGGCCCGACGACACCGGACGGCGACGCCGTGCTGGCCGACCGCGGTATCCGCGTCGTGCCGGACGTGATCGCCAACGCCGGCGGCGTGACGGTCTCCTACTTCGAGTGGGTGCAGGACTTCTCTTCGTTCTTCTGGACCGAAGACGAGATCAACGTGCGCCTGGACAAGATCATCACCGGCGCGTTCAAGGGCATTTGGGAGACGGCGGAGCAGCACAAGATTTCGCTGCGGACGGCGGCGTTCACGGTGGCTTGCACGCGGGTGCTGGAAGCGCGTGAAGAGCGCGGTCTGTATCCCTGATCCAAGTCCTTCCCCGGATCGACATCACGGGCGCCTTCGGGCGCCCGTTTTCATGGAGGCCGCGAAGGCCCGGGCATACTGCGCGCCCGACGATTCAAAGAACAAGCAGGGAGTGCGTTTTGCAGAAGCGGATGTTTGCGAGCCTGGCCATTGCCGGGCTGGCGGTGCTGGCGTGTGTCAGCGGGCACGCGGAGGAAGTCACCAGGGCCCAGCCCGACGTGGGCTGGCTGCTGGATGACAAGGGTTGCAAGGTCGCCAATCCCTATCCGAGGCCGGGTGCGGTGGTCCGGTGGTCGGGCGCTTGCGTGGACGGTTGGGCCGAAGGCCAGGGCACCTTGCAATGGCTCCTCAAAGGCAAACCCAACCTGCAGTACACCGGTTCGGTGATCCACGGCCTGTCGCACGGCGAAGGCGTGAATCTCTGGCCCAATGGCGATCGCTACGAAGGCGAATTTGCTCGGGGTGTTCGCACCGGGCACGGCTTGATCCAGTTTGCCAACGGCTCGCGGTACGAGGGCGATTTCAACGCAGGGCAGTTCCAGGGCGAAGGCGTGCTCACCTGGCCTGACGGACGAGCGTTCGAGGGGCACTTTGACCAGGGTCGGCCCGATGGGGCCGGGGTCTATGTCAGCGCGGGCGGGCGACGGACCCATGCGCATGCAAGAGAGGGTTTCATCGGCGCCGTCGGATCCGGGACGAATGGAACCGCTCTGGCCTCGGCCGTCAATGAGAGGCGGCCCATCGATGAACAGATCTTAGCGGCCATGCGCCGTTGTCCAAAGCTCGTGCCACCCCAATTGCCGAGGGTGGCATGGAGTGGCACCGCCAGCTACTTCGCCGTGTTCTCGGTGATCGAAGATCGGGTCGTCAGCGTTTCCGTTCGGCCGATCCACAGCAGCGGGGATCTGGACGTGGACGATCAGTTGATGACGGCCATCACCCAGGGCCTGGAACGCTACGAGTGCAAGGGCAATTTCGTCTTTGCACAGGAGTTCGCCTTCAGGGTCGATTGAAGCGGTTCTGTCGCCTACTCGCCTGCTGTCGACAATTCCTGGTGGTCGTAACTCACGACCCGCGTGATCGTCCAGTTGTCGTCCTTGTTCTGCACGATCATCACGACGCGCCCTTGCACGGCGCAATGGCCATCCTTGATCAGGCAGGCCTGATAGCTGCCGGTGTACATCGCACCGAACTTGCCCAGCGGCCAGACTTCCATCGTGCCCGGCACCATGTGCCGCGTGAAGCGGCCGCAGGCGTTCTTGCGCACGTTGGCGATGAAGCGATCGCGGCTCCAGGTGGCGCCGGCGGCGTCGTGATAAAACTCCACTTGCGGGTCGTAGAAGCTCGCGAGCTTGTCCAGATCGCAGCGGTTGAAGGCGTCGGACATCGACGTCTCCAGCGCCTGCATGCGCTCCACGAGGGCCGGGTCGGCCTTCACGCTTTGTGCATGTGAATTCGCCGTCAGCAGCAGTGCCACAAGTCCGAGGCCCGTGAAACGCTTGATCATGATGCGACGGCCTTTCTCGGCAGCGCGCGGAGCGTTGCCGCGCAGATCACCCAGCAGATCCACGCCGTCCACATCGTGTGGCTCGGGTAGTGGGCACCGCGCGCCATTTGCGCCCAACCGTAAGCCGTGCCCAGCACCAGCACCGCGCCCAAAGCCCAGCGTGCCAGCTCCGGCCGGCTGCGGCGCAGTCCGAAGTACAGACTGAAGAAGCCGAACGCCGCACTCGCGTGCCCGGAGGGGAAGCAATGGCCGGGGCCGCCGTCGAGCACGCCGAAGGTCCAGTGCGACACGTAGCTCGCCACGCCGCCGAACTCGGCCAGGTCGTACGGGCAGCTCGTGTGGCTCATGCGCTTGAACACGGGGATCAGGCACATGCAGACGATGGCGATCACGAGCATGTAGATGCGCTCGGCCTTCGTCGGGCCGGCGATCAGCGGTTTGAACAGGTTGACGATCAGCAGCACGTAGATCGCGCCCGCCAGCATCCGCCCCCCCTCGTGAAACACCTTGGCCGTGAACCAGACGTCGCGCCAGGCGAAGCCCGAGGCGTCGCCGACGGTGCGGACGGCCGGCAGGTCCAGCCCGAGGCCATCCCAGAAGAGCAGAAGAGCCAGGCCGGCGAAGACGGCGATGAGGTCGGAGCGGAGTGTCTTGTCCATGGGGCACGGATGGTAGGCCCAAAGTTAAACTCCGGGGCATGTCCCCATCGAACTCCCAAGCCGGCGCGCGCGCGCTCGAAGTCGCCCGCGACGCGCTGAGCATCGAGGCCCGGGCGCTGACCGAGCTGGGGCCGCGCCTCGGCGACTCGTTCACCGCGGCCCTCGACGCCATCCTGCAATGCCGCGGCCGCGTGGCCGTGATGGGCATGGGCAAGAGCGGCCACGTCGGCCGCAAGATCGCCGCCACGCTGGCCTCCACCGGCACGCCTTCCCTGTTTGTGCATCCGGCCGAGGCCAGCCACGGCGACCTCGGCATGGTGACGGAGCAGGACGTGGTGCTGGCCCTGTCCAACTCCGGCGAGAGCGATGAGCTCAACGCCATCCTGCCGGTCCTCAAGCGCCTGCACGTGCCGATCATCGCCATGACGGGCCGCGCCGATTCGAGCCTGGCCCGCCACGCCGACTTCGTGCTCGACAGCGCCGTCTCCGAAGAAGCCTGCCCGCTCAAGCTGGCGCCCACCGCCAGCACCACGGCGCAGATGGCGCTCGGCGATGCGCTGGCCGTGGCGTTGCTCGATGCGCGCGGATTCAAGCCCGAGGACTTTGCGCGCTCGCATCCGGGCGGCGCTTTGGGCCGCAAGCTGCTCACGCATGTCCGCGACCTGATGCGCAGCGGCGACGCGCTGCCCCGCGTGGCGGCCGATGCCGCGTTCACCGACGTGATGCGCACGATGTCGGCCGGCGGCCTGGGCATGGCCGTGATCGTGGACGCTAACGACGCAGTTCAGGGCATCTTCACCGACGGCGACCTGCGCCGCTTGATCGAGAAGGGCCAGGACCTGCGCGCACTGAAGGCCGCCGACGTCATGCACGCGAAGCCGCGCACCGTCGGCGCCGAAGCGCTGGCCGTCGACGCCGCCGACCTGATGGAAGAAGCGCGCATCACCGTCGTTCTCGTGGTCGACGCGCAAGCGAAGCTGCAAGGCGCCATCTCGATCAACGACCTGATGCGCGCGAAAGTCATCTGATGCAGCCTGCACTGAAATTCCCGCCCGAGCTGCTGCTCAAGGCGCAAGGCGCCGGCCTCGGCATCAAGGCCGCGATCTTCGACGTGGACGGCGTGCTGACGGACGGCCGCATCTACATCTCGGAGCGCGGCGAAGAGTTCAAGGCCTTTTCCACACTCGACGGTCACGGCCTCAAGCTGCTGGCCATGGCCGGCATCACGCCGATCATCATCACCGGCCGCGATTCGCCGGCGGTGCGCCGCCGCGTGGCGGATCTCGGCCTGCAACACGCCGCTTACGGCGCCAAGGACAAGCTGGCCGTGGCCGAGCCTTTCCTCAAACAACTCGGCCTGCAATGGAGCGAAGTGGCCGCGATGGGCGACGACTGGCCCGACCTCCCGCTCATGACCCGCGCCGGCTTCGCCTGCGCGCCCGCGCACGCGCATGCCGAGGTGAAAGCCATCGCCCACTACATCACCGCCGAAGCGGGCGGCCACGGCGCCGCACGCGAATGCTGCGATCTGCTGCTCAGCGCAGGCGGCCACTACGCGCGGCTCTTCGCCGGCCATCTCGATACGCTCGACGGAGGCCGCGCCTGATGGCCCTGGCTCCCGTCGCCGGCACACCGGCTCGCGTCACTGTCCCGCTGGGCATGCGCCTCAAGCGCTGGCTCTCGGCGTGGCTGCCGCTGGTGCTGATGGCGCTGGTGGCGGCGGGCAGCTGGTGGCTCGTGAAGAACACGCCCCTGCTCGGCGGCCCGGTCGAGACCGCGCCCGCGCGCCACGACCCCGACTACACGATGCGCAACTTCGAGCTCAACCGCATGGGTCCAGACGGCCGCCTGCGCCTGCGCGTGGAAGGCCAGGCGCTGCGCCACTTCCCGGACACCGACACGCTGGAGATCGACGAAGCCCGCGTGCGCGCCTTCGGGCCGGACGGTCGCCTGATCGTCGCCACCGCCAAACGCGCCGTCTCCAACGGCGACGGCAGCGAGATGCAGCTGATCGGCGACGTGCTGGTGCGCAGCTTCGACGCCGCCATGCCCGAGAGCGGTACGCCGAAATTGACCGTTAGCGGCGATTTCCTCCAGGCCGAGAGCCAGGGCCAGGTGCTGAAGTCGCACCTGCCGGTGCACATCGTCATGCCCGGCAGCGACATGCGCGTGCCCAACTTCGAATACCAGCATCTGGCCGGCAAGCTCAGCTTCGGCGGTCAGGCGCGCGGTCAGTTCATCAACCGGGCCCGCGCCCCATCGCCGCTGTCTTCGCCTTCTCCATGAGCCGACTCCTCTTCATCACCGGGGCCTCCAGCGGCATCGGCCAGGCCCTGGCGCTGCGGTATGCGCGCGCTGGTTGGCGGCTGGCACTCGTGGCCCGCCGCACCGAGGCCATGCAGGCCTGGGCGGCGGAGCAGGGCTTCACGGCCGAGCAGTGCGCGGTCTATGGTGCCGACGTGGCCGACGTCGCTTCGATCACTGCCGCCGGCCGCGCCTGCATCGCTGCGCAAGGCGTGCCCGACCTCGTGATCGCCAATGCCGGCGTGAGCCTGGGCGTGGACACGGCGTACGAGGAAGACATCGTCGTCATGCAGCAGGTCTACGCCACCAACGTGATCGGCATGGCCGCCACCTTCCAGCCCTTCATCCTGCCGATGCAGGAGCGTCGCTCGGGCGCGCTGGTCGGCATCGCCAGCGTGGCCGGCATCCGCGGGCTGCCGGGGCATGGCGCCTACTGCTCGAGCAAGGCCGCCGTGATCTCCTATTGCGAGACGCTGCGCGGGGAACTGCGCCGCTCGGGCGTGAAGGTGCAGACGATCGCGCCGGGCTACGTGGCCACGCCGCTCACGAGCAAGAACCCGTACGGCATGCCCTTCCTGATGCAGCCCGAGGAATTTGCCGACAAGGCGTTCGATGCCATCGAGGGCGGCACCAGCTACCGCGTGATTCCCTGGCAGATGGGCGTCGTCGCCAAACTTTTGCGGCTCTTGCCCAACGCAGTTTTCGACCGGGTTTTGGCCGGCAAGGCGCGAAAACCTCGCCATGCAGCGAAGTAGATTCAAATCAAACAAGCAATAAAAAATGCCCCGAAACCTCGGGGCATTTTTTTAGGGGTTGACCGCGCGAACGCGGTCAACGGGCCGATCAGTAACCGCTGCTGCGGCCACCGCCGTAGCTGCCGCCACCGCCGCCGCCGTAGCCGCCGCCACCCGAACGGCCACCGCCGCCGCCGTAGCCGCCGCCACCGGAGCGGCCACCGCCACCACCGTAGCCGCCACCACCACCGCCGCCGCCGTAGCCGCCGCCACCGGAACGGCCACCGCCGCCACCGTAGCCGCCACCACCGCCGCCGCCGAAGCCACCACGGCCGCCGCCACCGCCGCCGAAGCCGCCCGGGCGCTCTTCACGAGGACGAGCCTCGTTCACCACGATGGCGCGGCCTTCGAGAGGCTGGCCGTTCATGCCGTTGATAGCGGCTTGTGCCTCGGCATCCGAGCCCATTTCCACGAAGCCGAAGCCCTTGGAACGGCCGGTTTCGCGGTCCATCATGACCTTTGCGGAGGTCACCGTACCGAATTCACCGAAAGCCTGCTGGAGCGATTCGTCGCGCACGCTGTAGGCGAGGTTGCCCACATAAAGCTTGTTTCCCATTGGGGAAGCCCTTTCAAATAACTAGATAACCATGTGGAGCTTCAACCCATCGTGAACCATTCAAGCGAAGGTGCGGCTTCCAGACACTGGAAAAACCATTATGGGTGAAGGCCCCCCGGGCGCACACTGCGTCCTCTGAGGATTGTTGTTATTTGGACCTGGTAGAAACCCTAGGTTTTGTGCAGAGAACCGCTTCCACCGGGTGTCCTACTGGGGTGGTAGCGATCGCAGGGTTTCGGAGGGTCCGCAACTAAGATGATGGCCCCATGTCCCGAACCTTGAACCTGCGCGCCTTCGAGCGTGTGCTCGCCGCCCTCGACGCGCCCCGCAACGGGCCGGCGCTGTTCGCCCTGCTGGCGACTTTCGCCACGGCGGGCCTGCTGCTCGGGATGGCGGAATCGGCGCTGGCCAAGGAAGACGGCAGCTTCGGCGCGGTCTGGGCCGGCTTGGCGCTAACCGTCACCTTCTTCGGCGTCAACGCCACCGGCATGCTGCTGATGGATCAGGCCCGTGGCCGGCGCGTGCGGGATGTCGAAGAGGCGTTCAAGGAATCCCTCCAGCGCAGCCACCATGTGCTGATGAGCCTCGGCCTGGTGCTGCTCACTTTGGCGCTGCCGGCTGCGCTGCTGCTCGGCCTGATGCGTCTGGTCAAGCTGCCGTGGATCGGCGCTCCGCTGTTCGGTGCGCTGGTACCGCTCGGCGTCAGTAGCGCTGGCCTCGTGGCGCTGGCGGTTGTCGTGATCGTCGGGCCGTTGACGGGGCCGTCCGTCTGGTCCGGCTCGAAGGCGCTCAGCACCGCCAAGATGTGCTGGCGCCAGTTCCGCCACGGCCTGGTCGAAGCCGGGGCGCTGATGCTCGTGGTGATGGGCCTGACGGCCGCCGTCACCGCGGCGATCAGCTTCGTGGTGCTGACCGGCGCGCGCGTGATGGCGCTGCTCTCGGTCTGGTGGATGGGCATCGACCTGCCGCCGCAGCAGCTGATGGCCGGCCTGTTCGGCTACGGCCTGCGCTCGCTCGGCGCGGCAGGCGCGCCGGTGGCGGCCTCACCGCTGGGTGTGGCGGCGCTGACCGGCGGCGGCGTGGTGTTCGCGCTGGCGCTGGCGCTGCCGATGCTGGTCTACCTGCGTGGCTGCTGCGCCGTCTATCTCGCGCTGAACGAGCCCGAAGCCGAAAGCTGACGGAATAATCACCGGCATGGACATCTACAAGCCGCTGGTCGCCCTCATCGCCATCGTCAACCCGATCGGCGTCGTGCCCTTCTTCATCCACTTCACCGGCGGCTTCACCCGCCAGCAGCGCCAGCGCACGATTCGCGTCGCGTCGTTCAGCGCGTTCCTGGTGATCGCGCTGAGCGCCTTGCTCGGGCTCAAGCTGATCGAGTTCTTCGGCATCTCTTTAGCGTCCTTCCAGGTCGGCGGCGGCACGCTGCTGCTGATCAGCTCGCTCGCCATGCTCAACGCCCAACAGGCCGAGAGCAAAGGCACCGACGTGCAGGAAGGTGCGAGCAAGGCCGACGCCGGCGCCAGCATCGCCGTGGTGCCGCTGACCATCCCGCTGCTGACCGGCCCCGCCACCATCTCCACGATGGTGATCTACGCCGAGAAGACCCGCCACTGGTGGGAGCTGGCCGTCCTCTGCGGCTACGGCGTCGTCGTCGGCGTGGTGACTTTCCTGGTCTTCTCCGCCTCCGGCAAGATCGCCAAGGTGCTGGGCAGCACCGGCATCAACATCATGACGCGGCTGATGGGCCTGATCCTCGCCGCGCTGGCCGTGGAACTGCTGGCCGACGGGTTGCAGAAGCTGTTCCCGGTGCTGGCCGGGGCGGCGGCGCACTGATCGACGCCCGCGCATGCTGCTGCTCCTCGAGGACGATCCGGCCATCGCGCAAGCCGTCGCCTTCGCGCTCGAACGCGAGGGCTTCACGGTCCAGCATTGCGCCTGGCTGCACGAAGCCCGCAGCCTGATCCAGACCACGCTGCCCGACCTGCTCGTGCTCGACGTCGGCCTGCCCGACGGCAACGGCCTCGACCTCTGCCGCGAGCTGCGCGCCTCGCCGCGCACGCGCCACCTGCCCGTGCTGATGCTCAGCGCCCGCAGCGAAGAGATGGACCGCGTGCTGGGCCTGGAGCTCGGCGCCGACGACTACCTCGGCAAGCCCTTCAGCCCGCGCGAACTCGTCGCCCGCGTGCGCGCCCTGCTGCGCCGTGCGCCACCACCGCCCACGCAGGCAGTCTCAGCATCGCAACCCTTCCAGCTCGAAGCCGACGGCACCCGCGTGCGCTTCCACGGCGAACTGCTCGACCTCACGCGCCGCGAACTCGGCCTCTTGACGAAGCTGCTCGCTGCGCCCGCCCGCATCTACAGCCGCGAGCTGCTGCTCGACGCCGTCTGGGGCCTGGACGCCGAGAGCCAGGACCGCACGGTCGACACGCACATCAAGACGCTGCGCGCCAAGCTGCGCGCGGTGCGGCCGGAGTCCGACCTGATCCGCACGCACCGCGGCCTCGGCTACTCGCTGGAATGAGCTCCCCCCCGAAGCGCTTCGCGCCTCCCCCTCAAGGGGGCGAAGCCGATGGCCCGGCAAAGCCGGTTCCATGGCTTCCGCGGAGTTGGGCTCCTGGTGCGCGAAGCATGTGCCTCCCGAAGGCTGGGGGGCTCCCGTGAGGATCGGCCTGCGCCTCTTCTTCGCCTTCTTCGTCATCACCGGCCTCACCGCCTTCTTCCTGCTGCGCGTGTTCATGGCCGAAGTGCAGCCCAGCGTGCGCGAGGTGATGGAAGACCTGATGGTGGACACCGCCCACCTGCTCGCCGAATTGGCCGAAGAACCGCTGGCCGACATGCCCGCCGGCGGCAAGCTCGACGGCACGACCTTCGCCGCCCACGTGCGCGACTACGCGCTGCGCCCGATCGATGCGCGCATCTGGGGCCTGCGCAAGACCACGCTCGATCTGCGCGTGCTGGTCACCGACGATAAAGGCCGCGTCGTGCTCGACACCGTCTCGCCGGGCGGCGTCGGCCAGGATTACTCGCAGTGGAACGACGTGCTGCGCACGCTGCGCGGCGAGTACGGCGCGCGGCTCTCGCGCGAAGTTCAACAGGACGACCGCAGCGGCGTGATGTTCGTCGCCGCGCCCGTGCGGCACGACGGCAAGATCATCGGCGTGGTCAGTGTGGCGAAGCCGTTAGTCGCGGTCGAAGGCTTCATCGGCCGCGCGCAACGCCGGATCTTCTGGGCCGGCATCCTGCTGCTCTCCTTGTCATTGGCCATTGGCGTGGCGGTCACGCTCTGGCTCGTGTGGAGCGTGCGCCGCCTGCGCGACTACGCACGCCGCGTGCAGCTCGGCCAGCGCGAGGCTGCGCCGCAGATGCCGGGCGAACTCGGCGATCTGGCGCAAGCCATGGGCGCAATGCGCGAGCGGCTCGACGGCCGTGAACACATCGAGCGCACCGTGCGCGCGCTGACGCACGAACTCAAGAGCCCGCTCGCTGCCATCCGTGCCAGTGGCGAGCTGTTGCAGGATGATCTTTCCGAGCCCGACCGCGAACGCTTCGCCGGCCAGGTGGTGCAGCAAAGCGAGCGCATGCAGGCGCTGATCGAACGCATGCTGGAGCTGGCGAAGCTGGAGATGCAATCGGGACCGCCCCATCCGGGGCCGGTGCGGCTCGACGAACTTGCGGTGCAGCAGCTCGCGGCGCTGCGTGAGCGCATCGAGCGGGCCGATGTCGAAGTGCGCTGGTCGGAGCGCGAGGCTGTCGAACTGCAAGGGGACGCCGAGCTGCTCGCGCTTGCGTTGAGCAACCTGCTCGTGAACGCGCTCGACTTCGCGCCGCCCGGCTCTGCGCTGGAGATCGCCGTCGAGGATGGCCGATTCACCCTGCGCGACTTCGGCCCCGGCGTGCCCGAGGCCGCGTGGGAGCACCTCGGCGAGCGCTTCTTCTCCACCGCAAGGCCGGGCACGCTCGCCAAAGGCTCCGGCCTCGGCCTCGCGCTCGTTCGCCAAGTCGCGCAGCTCCACGGCGCGCGCCTGAGCTTCGAGCGCGCCGACCCCGGCCTGCGCGTGACGCTCGACTTCACCGCGCCTTCACAAACTTCTTCACCGCCTCACCCGCGCTCGTGAGACTGCGTCCGTCCCAACGACGGAGCCTTCTCACATGACTCGAGCCCTCATCATCAAACTTCTGCTGCTCGCGGCAGTCACGGTCGGCCTGACCGTCGTGCTGGCGCGCATCGGCTGGATCGTCGACGAACGCCAGGGTTATCAGCGCGAGGCGGTGCAGAGCGTGACCGAGTCGCAAGCCGGCGCGCAGACCCTGCTCGGCCCGATGCTGCTGCGCAACTGCACCGAGCAGTGGCAGGTGACCACCGTCACCGACAAGGAGAAGAAGGTCTCCACTGAAACATCGAGTTATCAAATGGTCTCCACGCCGGCCACGCTGGACGTGAGCGGCGCGCTCAACGCCGAGGCCCGCTACCGCGGTCTCTTCAAGGTCAACGGCTACGCCGGGCCGCTGAAGCTCAAGGCCGGCTGGGCCGATATGTCGGCATTGCAGCCTGCCGCCTCACATCAAGGCGGCCAGGTCAGCTGCGACGATCCGCGCGTGATGCTCGCGATGAGCGATGTGCGCGGCGTCCGCGCCGCCACGCTCATGATGGGCAAGACGCCGCTGGCGATGAAGGCCGGCACCACGCACGAGAACTACGTGAAGGGCATGCACGCCGACCTGCCGCGCGTCGATCCGGCGCAGCCACTCGAACTCACGCTCGACCTGGAGCTGAACGGCACGCAGGACTTTGCCGTCGTGCCCGCCGCTGCGGCGACCAGCGTGAACGTGCAATCGAGCTGGCCGCATCCGAGCTTCACCGGCCGATTCCTGCCCACCAGCCGCGCCGTGACGGACAGCGGATTCGAGGCCCACTGGAAAGTCTCCGAGCTGGCCAGCCCCGCGGCACACGACATCCTGGAGCTCGGCGACGTTCCTGGCATTGGCGGAAAGACCGTCGTGAAGATCGACACGCTCGGCTTCTCGATGATCGACCCCGTGAACCCGTACGTGATGAGTGACCGTGCCATCAAGTACGGCCTGATGTTCATCGTCCTGACCTTCGTCTGCGTGGGCCTGGTCGAGCTGATGGCCGGTGCGCGCGTGCACCCCGTGCAGTACCTGCTCGTGGGTCTCGCGCAGTCGATCTTCTTCCTGCTGCTGCTGAGCCTGTCCGAACAACTGGCCTTCGAGATGGCCTACGGCATCGCGGCTGGCGCCACGGCGGCGCTGCTGGCGTATTACGGCTCGGCGGCGCTGGGTTCGGTCAAGCGCGGCCTCTTCTTCGGCATCGGCGTGGGCGCGATCTACGGCGTGCTTTACGTGCTGCTGCGCCTGGAACAGGCCTCGCTGCTGGTCGGCAGCGTGCTGATCTTCGCGGTGCTCGCGGCCGTGATGGTCGCCACACGCCGCATCGACTGGCACAAGCTGGTGCCCGGTTCTTGATCTCGCGCTAGCCCCGCAACGTTGCGCCCGGTCGGCTCCGCCTGCCGGGCGCTTCCCTCATTTCCAGCCCGCTTTTCCCATGGGAAGATCAGCCGCATGTACGACACCATCATCGTCGGCGCCGGCACCGCAGGCTGCCTGCTCGCCAACCGCCTGAGTGCCGATTCACGCCGCCGTGTGCTGCTGCTCGAAGCCGGCGGCGCGGACGACTACCACTGGATCCACATCCCCGTCGGCTACCTGCATTGCATCGGCAACCCGCGCACCGACTGGCTCTACCAGACCGAACCCGCCGCCGGCCTGAACGGCCGCAGCCTGCGCTACCCGCGCGGCAAGGTGCTCGGCGGCAGCTCCAGCATCAACGGCATGATCTACATGCGCGGCCAGCAGCGCGACTACGACGGCTGGGCCGCCGAGCTCGGCGACGACACCTGGGCCTGGAACCACTGCCTGCCGCTGTTCAAGAAGCACGAGGACCACTGGCGCGGCGGCGATGAATTCCACGGTGCCGGCGGCGAGTGGCGCGTCGAACGCCAGCGCCTGCACTGGCCCATCCTCGACGCCTTCGCCGAAGCCGCCCGCCAGGCCGGCATCCCCGCTAGCACCGATTTCAACCGCGGAGACAACGAGGGCGTCGGCTACTTCGAGGTCAACCAGAAGAGCGGCTGGCGCTGGAACACGGCCAAGGCCTTCCTGCGGCCCACCTGCTTCGGCCGCCCCAACTTCGAGATGTGGACCGGCGCGCAGGTGCAGCGGCTGATGCTCACGAACATCGACGGCGAGGTGCAATGCAACGGCGCGCTCGTGCAGACGCCGCACGGCCCCGAGGTCGTGCGCCTGAAGGCCGGCGGCGAGATCATTCTCGCGGCCGGCGCCATCGGCTCGCCGCAGATCCTGCAACTCTCCGGCATCGGGCCGGCAGCGCATCTGCAAGGCCTCGGCATCGAAGTGCGCAAGGATCTGCCGGGCGTCGGCGCCAATCTCCAGGATCACTTGCAGATCCGCGCCGTCTACAAGATCAGCGGCGCCAGCACGCTCAACACGCGCGCCGCGACCTTGTGGGGCAAGGCCGGCATCGGCCTGGAATACCTGCTTCGCCGCCGCGGCCCGATGAGCATGGCGCCGTCGCAGCTCGGCGCCTTCGCAAAGAGCCGCGCCGACCTGGCCGGGCCTGACTTGCAGTACCACGTGCAGCCGCTCTCGCTCGATGCGTTCGGCGAGCCGCTGCACACCTTCAACGCGATCACGGCGAGCGTGTGCAATCTGGAGCCCACCAGCCGCGGCACCGTGCTGCTGCGCTCGCCGAACCCGGGCGATGCGCCGGCCATCGCGCCCAACTATCTGTCCACGGACAACGACCTCCAGGTCGCTGCCGCCAGCCTGCGCCTGACCCGCCGCATCGCCGAGCAGCCGGCGCTCGCGCCGTTCAAGCCCGTGGAATACAAGCCCGGTCCGCAGTACCAGACCGACGAAGAACTGGCGAGACTGGCCGGCGACATCGCCACCACCATCTTCCACCCCGTCGGCACCTGCAAGATGGGCCGCGACGACGACCCGATGGCCGTGCTTGACGCGCGCCTGCGTGTTCGCGGCGTGAGCGGCCTGCGCGTGGTCGATGCAAGCGTGATGCCCCACATCACCCGCGGCAACACCAACTCGCCGACGCTGATGATCGCGGAGAAGGCTGCCGCCTGGATCGCGGGTTAGGCCGATCCGTCCTTCGGTGGCTTCGGCTTCGGCGGCCGGATCAGCGTCTTCTGATACCAGGCCTCGTTCATGCGCTTGAGGAATTCCGGCACCAGCGGAAAGCGCGACCGGTCGCCGATCACCGCCTCCACGCCGCAGCGCGGGCACACGCCGGTCTCGTTGGCGGTCGACGCGTCCGGGTTGTCGAAGTTCGACATGTCCAGGCCCGTGTACGTCGTGACCTCTTCCGCCGGGAACACCTCCATGCACGAGCAGCAGGCGCAGAGCCGGCTGGCCTCCAGCTCCGCCCGGTTGTTCATGGTGTGGCGGTGGGCGAGCAGCAGCGGATTCATGGCGGGGAGCTAACCGGCGATTCAGGTGGAGAGATAGTCTCAGCCGCCGCCGATGCCGTCAACGGCTGGCGGTCTTCAAGTCCTTGGGCGTGACGCCCCGCACCTCGAAGCCGATCTCTTCGAGCAACGCTCCGTGCGCATCCAGCATGGCCAGTCGGTGCTTGCCGGGCTGCGGCGACCAGTGCAGCTTGCTGCCCCTGCCGAGCACGCGGCCGTCCAGCCGCCACTGGCTGCCCGATCCCTCGAAGACGATCTTCTGCGCCGCCGGCGGGATGTCAGGGTCGATCGCATAGATCGCGCCGTCGCGCGGGTTAGCGATGCCGCCTGGCTCTGCTTGAGCCAGCCGCACGCGCGTGAGTTCGGTGCCGACGAGGAACCATTCGGGGCGCGAAGGTTCCAGCAGCGGCGCCTGGAAGTCGATCTGCTGCTGTACAACGCCTTCCGGCGGCGTGCGAGCAAGGTTGGGCTGCCCATCGCTCAACGCCCGCATCAACCCGGCCCACACCGGCGCCGCGCCGCTCACGCCCGACACCGAGTGCATCGGCTCGCCGCCTGAGTTGCCGACCCACACGCCGACCGTGTAGCGCGCGTTGAAGCCGATGCACCAGTTGTCGCGCATGTCCTTGCTGGTGCCGGTCTTCACGGCGGAGAAGCGGCCGGTGGAGAGCACGCTGTTCAGGCCGAAGGTCAGCGCGCGGGCGCTGTTGTCTGAGAGGATGTCGGTGACGATGAAGGCGGCGCCGGCGTCGAGCACGCGGTGCGGCGCATCGGCCGTGGCGTGGCCCGGCCAGACGGGCGCGGCATACAAGCCGCCGTTGGCCAGCGTGCGATAGGCGTTGGTGATGTCGAGCAGGCTCACCTCCGCGCCGCCGAGCGCCAGTGCCGTGCCGTAGTAGCTGCCGCTGTTGCGCAGCGGCATGCCGAGCGCCTGCAAGCGCGTGGCGAGCAGATCCGGGCTCAGCATCTCGGCCACGCGCACTGCCGGGACGTTCAGGCTGTTGCCTAACGCCGCTCTTACGGTGACCCAGCCCCGGTAGCTGCGGTCGTAGTTCTGCGGCAGGTACAGGCCGTTGGCGGTGGCGATCTGCGCAGGGGTGTCGTCGAGCAGGCTGGCGGCGCTGAGCATGCGGCGTTCGATGGCCAGCTCGTAGACGAAGGGCTTGAGCGCCGAGCCCGGCTGGCGGCGCGCGGTGACGCCGTCGACCTCGTTGGCGCTGGAGAGATCCGCGCCGCTCGACCCGACCCAGGCGCGCACCTCCCCGCTGGCGTTGTCGAGCACGATCACGGCGCCGTCCGAGACGTTGGCGCCTTGCAGCTCGGTCAGCTGGCGTTGCAGCAGTTGCAGCGCGAGGCGCTGCGTGCGCGCGTCGAGCGTGCTGCGCTGCTGGATCGGGCCATCGGCGCGCAGCGCGAGGCGCGCGAAGTGCGGCGCGAGCTGTTCGCCGGGGATCGTGAGGCCGCGGCGCGAGAAGGCTGCGGCGGCCTGGATCTCCAGCCCGGTGCAGTCCTGCTTCACTTCTTGCAGCAAGGCGCAGGCGCGCTTGGCGACCACGGCCGAGCCGGCGTTCGGGGCGCGCAGCAGCGCGGCCATCAGCGAAGCCTCGCGCGCATCGAGCCCCGACGGCCCGCGCTCGAACAGCTGCCGTGCCGCCGCGTGGATGCCGACCAGCTCGCCGCGCAAAGGTACGAGGTTGAGATACGCCTCCAGGATCTGCGCCTTGCTCCAGCTCTGCTCGAGCTTTCTCGCCATCAGCGCCTGGCCGATCTTCTGGGCGCCGGTGCGGCGTGTGCGGCGCAGCGTCTCGTCCTCATCGAGCAGGCCGGCGAGCTGCATCGTCACGGTCGATGCGCCGCGAGTGCGCTTGTTCCACAAGTTAGCCCAGGCGCTCGACGCGACCGCGCCCCAATCGACGCCGCTATGTTCATAGAACCCGCGGTCCTCGCTGAGCAACACGGCACGCAGCAGCGCCGGTGACACGTCCGCCAGCGGCACCCACGCAAGCTGTCGCTGGCGCTTGTCCAGGCGCAGCGTTTGCAGCACCCCGCCTCGGCGGTCGAGCAGTTGCAGGTCCGACGGGCGGAACGCGGCCTTCACCTCGGCGAAGCTCGGCTGCGCCTGGGCCGCAAAAGCCCAGGCCAGCAGCGCGACGCCGAGGAGCTTCTTCACGGCGAGACTTCCAACTTGCTCAACGGCAGCTCGCCCGCACGATCCGGCGAATACATCGCCTCCACGCGGCTGCCCGGCATCTGGAAGCTGCCGGCGGCGTTCAGGCGGATCGTGTATTCGAGCTTGTGCTTGCCGGCCGGCAGGTACTGGAAGTAGGCGCGCCAGGCGGTCGAGGCGCGTTCTTCATACGCCAACCAGCCGGTCGTCTCGCGCACTTCGCCGGTCGTCGCGATGGCCGAATCGCGCTCCGACCCGCCGCCGAGGATCATCGCGCCCGGCGGCACCGGATCGCTGATCACGACCCAGCTCATGTCCGCCGTCGATTCCACTTCGACGCGAACGCGCACCACGTCGCCGCGGCTCCACTTCGACGGGTCCTTGCGCTCCACCGCCGCGACGCTGCGCGTGATGCGGTAGCCCGATTGCAGCACCTCCTTGCGCGGCACGGCAGCCAGCATCTGCAAGCTGAACCACGGCTTGCCGCCGCCCTGCTGCGTGAGCGTGAACGGCGCCTGCGCTTCCGGCCACGGCAGCATCAGCTGGCCGCCGTCCTTCTGCTTGGCCCAGTCGATCGTCTGCTGGTTGCCCGCGATCGCGGCCACGCTGCGGCCCACGACCGGCTGCGACTCGAAGCGCGCGCTGAATTTCTCGACAGCGAGCTGGTTCCAGACGTTGGACGTCGTCGTCAGCCACGCGCCTTTGTTCTGGCGCTGCATCATGCCAAGCACGAGGCGCGGCATGTCGGCAGCCCAACCGGCGTCGTCCACGGTGGCGAGGATCAGACGGCCCGCGTTGGAATCGCCGCTGACCATCAGCCACCACCAGAAGTCGCTCGCCTCGTTGGCGAATTGCAGCGTGCTGCCCGCGAAGGTCAGGCGTGCGCGCAGCTTGGCGTGCGCTTCCGTGATGCGCGCGGCGCGGTCGGGTGCGTCGGTGAGCCGGCGGTTCAGGCTCAGCCAGTCGATCAGCGCGCTGGTGGGCCAGCTGTCGATGGCGCGCGCGTCCACGGTGGCGAGCATCTTGGCGGAGACGCGGCCGTAGCGAGACATCGCCTCCATCGCCGCCAGCCGACGCGCCACGCCGTCTTCACGCGGCGACCAGTAGCGGCGTTGCAGCCGGCCTTCGAGGAAGGCTTGCAAGCCGCCGAGCATCGCGTCGCGCGAGGCCTGCGGCAGTTCGCGGCCGGCCTCGTTGGACGCGGCGAGGATGTACGACGTGAGCACGTCGCTGCCATACGGCGGATCGCCCGGATGCGGCGGGTAGTAGTTGGCGAGGCCGTCGCTGTCGAGGTAGGTTGGCAGCTTGTCGGTCATGGCCTTCCAGCGCGACGCGTCATGCAGGCCGATTGCCGTCGAGGTCTGCTGCTCCAGGCAGGTGTACGGGTATTGCTCGAAGAAGCGCTTCACGCCGGGCAGCGCACCGGCGAGCTTCGGTTGCAGCGAGAGTTGCAGGCCGCCGCGCTTGATGCCCGTCGGCGGCAGCGCGTCGGCCGGCGCGGCGACCGGGATGCTCTGCGGCCCGTCGAGTTGGCGCAGCAGGCTTTGCTGGACGGTGATCAGCACGGCTGGCTGCACCTGCTGCGTAAGCTTGATGGCGTCCTTCGCCGCACCGCCTTGCTCGGCCGTCTCGCCGCTCCATTCGATGCTCGTTGCGCCGGCCGGAACCTCGACCGGCCAGCTCAGCTCTTTCGAGTCTCCCGCCGCGAGCTGGATGTTCTGCGGCGCGGTGGCGAGCGGCTGGCGCTTGCCGCCTTCCATCACCGCTTGCGCGCTCAAGCTAACGCCCAGCTTCATCGCACGGCCGCTCGCATTGCGGATCGTCATGGCCGCTTGCAGCTTGTCGCCCTCGCGCACCATCAGCGGCAATCCAGAGAGCATCTGCAAGTCCTGGCTGACCTGCACGGTGGCGAAGCCCGTGCCGAAGCGCTGCGTGTCCGCATCCGCCACGGCGACGAGGCGGAAGCTGGTCAGCGAATCGTTCAGTGGCACTTCGATGGTGGCTTCGCCGTTGGCGTCGAGCTTGACCTGCCCGCGCCAGAGCAGCAGTGTGTCGAACAGCTCGCGCGCCGACTTGCCGCCGCCGCCGCCCGCCGCGATCGCCTTGCGGCCGTAGTGGCGCCGGCCGATGATTTCGCTCTGCGCGGTGGCCGTCTCCACGGCCCAGGGCCGGTTCTGGATCATGGCCGGCATCAACTGCCAGGTGTCGTTGTTGCGCAGCGCCAGCAGCCCTTCGTCGACCGCCGCGAAGGCGATCTCCGCCTCGGGCACGGGCTTGCCTTCCTGCGTCACGCGCACCTTGGCCTTCACCGTCTGCCTGACGCCGTACTTCGGCGCATCCGGCGTCACCACCACGTCGAGCTTGAAGCGGTCGCGGCCCACGTCGAAGCCCGTCGCGCCGAGCTTGAAGGCCGGCTTGCCCAGGTCCACCATCGCCGTGGGCGGCTGATAGTCCTTCGAGCCGCGCCATTCGCGCCACCATTGCAGCGGGCTCTTCCAGCCCCAGGTGAAGAACGAGTACCAGGGCACGTCGCGCACGCGGCCGCGCAGCGCGAGCACGCTCACGTACACGTTCGGCGACCAACCCTTCTCGACCTTGATGTCGATGTACGGATCGCTGCCCTTGATCGTGACCACGCGCGCGTCGGTCACGCCTTCGCGCTCGATCGTCACCAGCGCCTCGGCCTCGCGGAAGGGCATGCGCACTTGCAGGCGCGCGGTCTCGCCGGGGGCGTAGGAGTGCTTGTCCGGAAGCACGTCCATGCGGTCGTCGTTGTCCTGCGCGAACCAGAGTTCGCCCTGGCGCGTGACCCACACGGTGGTGGCGGCTTCGGCCGCATGGCCCTCCGCATCCTTGGTGCTGGCGATCAGGTCCACGCTGCCCGGCGTGGTCAGCGTGACCTCGCAGCTCATGCGGCCTTGCGCATCGCTGGTGCCGCTGCACAACTCGCCGAGTTCCTTCGTCTCGCTGCGGTTGTCATACGCGTAGAAGCCGCCGACCATGCGCTTGCGCGAGCTGATCCACTGTTGGAGCCGACCGCGGATCGAGACCTTCTGGCCGGCCACGGGCTTGCCGTTCGTGTCGACGGCGATGCCGTCCACGCGCAGCGCCTGGCCGTTGGCGGTCCACGATGATGCGCGCAGGCCCGGCATCACCTTCGCGGGCCAAAGCTGGCTGCGCTTGGAGACGGTCTGCACCTCGCCGTTCGGGTCGGTGTAGCTCAGCTCGGTGAGCAGCTCGGCCGGCTTGGTGAGGTTCTTGATCGCGGGCACGGCGAGCTTGGCGGCGCCTTGCGCGTCGGTGCGCCCGCTCTGCTTGTCCACCACGAGGCGGGCCTCGCGCTGGTTGTTCTCCTGCGTGGCTTCTTCGCCTTCATCGCCGCTGAAGTCTGCTGCGGCTGCGGCCTGCGAATCGGCGCGCGGTGGCGAGAAGCTGTAGTCGGAGAGCCCGACGAAGCCCGGCTCGCGCGGCGTGAGCATCGCGCTCCATTGCAGCGGCGCGTTCTTCATCGGCCCGCCGGACTGGAAGTTCAGCTGCGCGCCGAGCGTGAAGGCCGCGCCGGCCACGGGCGTGACGGCCGGCGGCGTGAGGCGCGCGTCCACCAGCGGGATCTTGAATTCCTCGACGTTGAACTGGCCCGTGAACCAGCTCTTGCCCTCGCGCAGCAGCTCGATCGTGTAGATGCCGAGCTTGGCCGTGGCGGGGATCTTCCAGTTGCTCTCCGCGAAGCGGCCGCCGCCCTGCCAGGTGATGGCTTGCGTGAATTGCTGGTCGCTGCCCTGGTGCGTGATGCGCAGCTGATCGGGCAATGTGTCGCCCTTGGCGAGGCCGAGGCCTTGCGGCGTCTCCACGCGGAAGAAGTGCTTCATCGACACCGTCTCGCCCGCGCGCAGCAGGCTGCGGTCCAGCACCGTGTGGGCGCGCACCGTGGTCTCGTTCGACCAGGCCTTGGGCTGGTTGAAGCGCCATGATTCGATGCCGCGCTGCCAGCTGCTGAACAGGAAGGCCAGCTCGCTGTCCTTGCGTGCGGTGACGAAGAAGCCGCCGTCCGCCGGGCACTGCCCGCGCGGGTTCGGGTCTTCGAGTTCCTTGTCGATGCGGGCCAGGCCCTGCGCGTCGGTGCGACCTTGCCAGAGGCGTTCGCCGCGGCAGCTCATCACCGTGACGGTGGCGCCCTCCACCGGCTTGCTGCGGTCCAGCGTGGTCACCCACGCGAGGCTCGATGTGCGTCCGGCCTTGTAGTGCAGGCCGAGGTTCGTGACCAGCACGCCCGTGCGCACGAACATCGGCGCGGGCTTGGCGAGCAGTGCCGCGCCGAGCTGTTGCGATTCCAGCTCCAGCACGTGATAGCCGGGCTCCTGCACCGGCACGCCGATCAGCTCCAGCGGTTTGCCGCCGCCCTTCATGTCCGGCAGGTCGATGCGGCGGTCGGACGCGTCGAGCATGTGCTGCTTGCGCGACTCCCATTCGTCGTAGCTGAGCTTGCGCACACGCGCATAGCCGGCGAGTAACTCCGCATCGTTCATGTCGAAGCGGCGCGTGCGCAGCGAACCGCTGGCGGCTTGCGGTGCGAGGTCGCCCTGCACGTGGCGCAGCGCGAGCGGCACGAAGGCCGGGCCTTCCGGCTCGCGCTCCAGGATGCCGAAGGTACCGGTCGAGAATTTCGCGATCGGCGGCGCGGCGCCCAGGCGCACGGCCATCGGGAAGCTGGCGGCGTTGGCCAGCGTGCGGCCCGAGGCGTCGCGCAGCTCGGCGGGCAGGGTCAGGTTGTAGACCGCGTTCTCCGGCAGCGGGGCGGGGAACTCGATGTGGTTGATCGCGTCCTGCTTGCCGTCTTCGTCGGAGAACTTGGGCGCGACTTCGCTGCCCGGCCCTTGCGGCTTCAGCCGGATCTGCTTGAGCAGCTCGCGCGAGATCGGTTCGCTGAAGGACAGGCGCACCGGCAGCAGCGGCACACACGGCGCTTCGGCGCGTTCGCGGTCGCAGGAGAACTCGGCCGTCAGCGGCTCGCGCACGTTGAACGAGAGCCGCTGCGGCGCGCGCGTGCCGACCTTGGCGTTGGCCACGGCGGTAATGCCGGGGTCGAGCACGACGGCCATCTCTTTGCCCGCAGGCATCGGTCGCTGGCAGCCGAGCAGCAGCCACTCCTCCGGCGGCGCCACGCTCTTCAAGCGCAGCGCGGTGAGCAGCTCATCGCGGCGCGCGTTCGGCTGGATCACGGCCGGCACGCGTTCGCCGAGGCCTTTCGATTCGCACCAGAGCCGGCCTTGCAGGCTGGTCTGCGCCGGCACGGCCGAGAAGCGCAGCAGGAACTGCTGCCCTTCCTCGATCTGCTGGTAGCGGTTCGGCTGCATGCCGATCACGCGCGGCGCGGCCACCTGGAAGGCGATCTCGCGCTTGCCGGTCCAGCTCAGGTCGCTGCGGAAATCGCTCTTGAGGCTCATCCGGCAGCTGGCGCCGGGCGGCAGGGCGCGCTCCAGCTCGAACACCCATTCGCGCTCGTTGAGCCAGCGGCCCTGGCCTTTCGGAGAAGCGTCCGTGCCCTCGCACTGCACCGTCACCGGCGCGGGCTGCGCCGCATCGCCCAGCGGCACGACGGCCTCCGAGAAGCGCACGACGAACTGCCGCACCTGCGCCACCTCGCCCTCGGGGCTGGCGGTGTTGACGCTGACGGCTTGGGCACTGAGCGGCGCTAGAGCCAGCACCAGGCTGGCGAGCGTCGCAAGACGGAAAAGCTTCATGGCGACTCCCACGGGGACGGCCCGGGGAGTCTAGGGGCTCTTAACCCCCGAAGCGCTGTTCCAGGTAGGTAAGAAGTGCCCGAACCGTCTGCGCCTCGCCCCCGGCCGGACGGCCCGGGCGCGACTCGGCGTTCCAGGCGAACAGGTCGATGTGCAGCCAGTCCTGCGCGGCGGGCACGAAGTGGTCGAGGAACAGCGCCGCGTTGATGGCGCCGGCCATCGGGCTCTTGCCGGTGTTGACGATGTCGCCGATCGTGCTTTCGATGCCGGCCTTGTACGGGTGCCAGATCGGCATGTGCCACATCGGGTCGTCCATCTTCATGCCGAGGTCGACCAGATCACGGGCTTCGTCCATGTGGCGGGCGAACAGCGCGGGCAGCTGCGGGCCGAGCGCCACGCGGGCGGCGCCGGTCAGCGTGGCCATGTCGATCAGCAGCTCGGGCTCGCTCTCCACGGCGTAGCTCAGCGCGTCGCAGAGGATCACGCGGCCTTCGGCGTCGGTGTTGCCGATCTCGATGTGCGTGCCGTTGCGGGTCTTGAAGACGTCACCGGGACGGTAGGCGTTGCCGGCGATGGCGTTCTCCACGGCGGGGATCAGCAGTTGCAGGCGCACGGGCAGCCTGAACGCCATCACCAGCGCGGCCAGGGCCAGCGCGTTGGCGGCGCCGCCCATGTCCTTCTTCATCTGGCGCATGCCGTCGGGGCTCTTGATGTCGAGGCCGCCGGTGTCGAAGCACACGCCCTTGCCGACGATGGCCAGCCGCGGGTGCTTGTCGCTGCCCCAGTTCAGCTCGATCAGGCGCGGCGCACGGTGGCTGGCACGGCCGACGGCGTGGATGGCCGGGAAGTTCTTCTTCAGCAGGTCGTCGCCGACGACTTCCTTGAACTTGGCGCCGTGCTGCTTGGCGACCAGGGCGACGGCCTTGGACAGCTCCTCCGGGCCCATGTGCTCGGCCGGGGTGTTGACCAGGTCGCGGGTCGCGGCGATCACGGCGGCTTGCGCCAGACCGCGCGCGGCCAGGCCGGAGGTGGCCAGCAGCAGTTCGGCCGGGGCGCGGCAGGGCTTCTTGTAGAGGTCGAAGCGGTAGGTGCCGAGTTCCCAGGAGAGGGCGGCGGCTTCGGCGTCGAGTTGCAAGCCGTCTTCGGCCAGGTGGTACGTGCCTTCAGGCAGGCCCAGCGGCAGGGCGGACAAGGCGAACGCATGGTTCGGGCCGGCCACACCGGCGAAGACCTGGCCGAGACGGCCGTCGGCGCCCGGGACCAAGGCGTAACTGTCGGGGGCTCCCTTGAAACCGACGGTTGCCAGCCAGTGGCGGGTCGGGGCCGGAAGCTTGGCGGCCAGGGCCTGGAAGCTGGCGCGGTCGACGACGGTGATCGGGGTGCTGCCCTTCGGGCTAACGGTCTTTTTGAGCTGAACGGTCATCTCGGAACTCCTGGAACAAGGCCGGGATTGTCGGCCAAGGGACCCGCAAAGTTTTGTTGCAACTGACGTCAACCGACGCCGTTAGGCTGGCGTTGTCACCCTACCGAAAGGGTTTTGCCCCAAGGGAAGAGGAACCTGAATCATGAAGACTCAATCTCGCATCGAACCGCAAACGCGCCGCCACCTGCCCACCGGCTGGACCGCCCAGACCGAAGACGCCGGCAAGGGCCGCAAGCATGAATCCTTCGAGGGATTCGGCCAGGGCTGCGACCGCCGTCCCATGGCCCGCGCTCTCCGTCTCGACAGCAAGCGCTAACTTTCCAGGGGCGCCAGCAGGCGCTCCAACTCCTCGGCACTGAACTTCACGGCGCTCCCGCCGTCGGTGCCCAGCACGGCTCCCGCCAGCTGGCGTTTGCGATCCTGCAACTCCAGCATGCGCTCCTCGATCGAGCCGGCCACCACCAACTGGTAGACGAAAACCGGCTTGTCCTGGCCGATCCGGTGCGCCCGCGCGCTGGCCTGGGCCTCGACGGCCGGGTTCCACCAGGGGTCGAAATGGATGACGGTGTCCGCCGCCGTCAGCGTCAACCCCAGACCGCCGGCCTTCAGGCTGGCCAGCAGGACCGGCACCTCGCCGGCCTGGAAGGCGCGCACGATCTGGCCGCGGCCGGCGACGTCGGTTTCGCCCGTCAGCACCAGGTGCGGCAGCTCCAGATCCTTGGCGATCAGCCCCAGCATCTCCGTGAACTGCGAGAACACCAGCACCCGGTGCCCTTCGGCGACCAGGGCGGGCAGCATCTCCAAGAGCAGGTCCAGCTTGGCGCGCTCCATCGCCACATCCAGCCCCTTCACCAGCCGCGGGTCGCAGCAGACCTGGCGCAGCTTGAGCAGCGCATCCAGCACGGTGATCAGGTGGCCGTCGAAGCCCTCGCGCTCCAGCGCCCGGCGCACCTGCTTGTCGGCGGCCACGCGCACGCTCTCGTAGAGCTCGCGCTGCTTGCCGGCCAGCTCCACGCGGCGGATCACGCTGGACATCGGCGGCAGCTCGGTCGCCACCTCGGCCTTGGAGCGGCGCAGCACGAAGGGGCGGATGCGGTCGGCCAGCAGCTGGGCGCGCAGCGTCTCGCCGTTCTCCTCGATGGGCTTGCGCCAGCGTTTGTGGAAGGTGCGCGCGTCGCCGAGGAAACCGGGCATCAGGAAGTCGAACTGCGCCCAGAGTTCGAGCAGGTGGTTTTCCATCGGCGTGCCGGTCAGGCACAGGCGGTGGCGGGCCTCGATGCGGCGCACGGCGCGGGCGGCGCGGCCGCTGGCGTTCTTGACGATCTGCGCTTCGTCGAGGATCAGCAGGTGCCAGGGGCGTCGGCGGTATTGGTCGAGATCGCGCCAGAGCAGCGGGTAGCTGGTCAGCACGAGATCGGCGTTCGCGATCTGGTCGAATTTCTTGAGGCGCTCGGGGCCTTGCAGGGTCAGGACCTTGAGGCCCGGCGCCACGTGGGCGGCTTCGGCGGCCCAGTTGAAGAGGAGCGAGCTGGGAAGCACGGCCAGCGCAGGCGCGGTCAGGCGGCCGGCCTCCTTCTCCGTCAAGACGTGCGCCAAAGCCTGCGCCGTCTTGCCCAGGCCCATGTCGTCGGCCAGGATGCCGGCCAGGCCTTGCGCGCGCAGATGCTGGAGCCAGCCGAGGCCGGCGAGTTGATAAGGCCGCAGCGTGATCGCCAGCCCTTCGGGTTGCTTCACCAGCGGCGGCAGGCCGGCGTTGTACAACCGCTGCGCCAGGCTCCGCAGATCCTCGTCGCCATGGAATTGCCACCCCTCGCGGCTCTCGAACCCCTTCAGCCGCGCCGCCTCCCAATCGGACAGCGGCACCGGCCCCATCTTCGGCTCGGTCAGCAGATCGACCATCGCGCCGATCACCGGCTTGATCATGTGCGCCCGCGCCTCTATGCGCCGCCCGCCCGGCGCGTGCAGCATCACCAGTTCGTCGTCTTCGATCTCGCCGATGTCTTCGAGGTAGAGCCAGCGCTTGTCGCGCTTGAGCAGGTCGGCGATCAGCGGCGCGAGGTCCAGGCTCTCGCCTTCGATCATCAGGCCCAGGGTCAGCAGCCAGGAGCCGCGACGGCGATCGCCGGAGAGGCGTTCGACCTTGGCCTCCACCCGCTGCGCCGGCACCGGCAGGTGCGCGAAGCCGGGCATCGCCTCGACCACCCAACCCCGCTCACGCAACAGCGGCGCCTGCTCGGTCCAGAACGCCGGGAACAGCTCCTCGTGGCCCAGCGTCCACAACTCGCCCAGACTTGGTGCGGCGCCGCGCCACTGCAGGCGCGCCGCGTCCAGCGGTTGCAGGCCCAGCTCGCGCAGTTGTTCTCGCACGACGGCATCTTGGCCTACATGTGCGGCCTGCAGACGCGCTACGCTGACCGGTGCGGCGCGGGGGCCGAGATGGCCATGGCGTTTCATGCCCAGCAGCCCCTCTCCGCGGCCCAGGCTCAGCAGTTCGAGTCGATGTGTCGGCGCTGACATGGCGGGCGATTGTCGTCGCGCCCAGGGGTGCGGCCCTGGACCGCCGTAGGATGCGCGCCCATACTTGCCGAAAAATTCAGGGAGCTTGTTGAATGAATGCCTCTAGACGACTCATTGCCTTCATCTGCGGCGTACTGATGTACATCGCGGCGGTGATGTTCTCCGTCATGGTGTTCGACATGGGGCTCGTGGAGTTGCTCACGCCCGTGGTCGGCGGACGGCTGAACGCACGCGTCATCGTCGCCATGCTGGCGGCGGGCATCGACTTCGGCGTGGTGCTGTACTGGGCCTACCTCGTCGTTCGCGTGCCGGTCGGCCACCGTCGCCCGCTCACGCCCTGGTGCCTGGCAGGCGTCGGCGCTGTGTGGCTGGGTACGACGGTCGGCGGCGTCTTCATGATGACGTTGAGCCGCAGCGAGAAGGCCCTGCAGGTGACCGATGTGCTGCTCTCGCCTCGCACGGCGCCCTTCTGGGGGCCGCTGAACATCGCGGCCGTGCTGGCTGCGGTGCTGGTGGCAGGCTACTTCGCCAAGCGCCGGGCGCCCAAGCGCCGCCGTTCGAGTTCGAATGCGCCTGCGGGTTCTGGCCAGGCCGCCTGATTGAGTCTGCCGGACCGTCTTTGTCCGCGCTGCCAGCGCGCGGCCTGCATCTGCGCGCTGCTGCCGCGCGAACTTGTCGTTAGCGAAACCGAGCTGCTGATCCTCCAGCACCCGGACGAGGCCCGCCAGGTCAAGGGCACCGCGCCCTTGCTGCGGCTGGGGCTCGCGCGCTGCGAGGTGCGCGTCGGCGAGGTGTTCGAGCGGCCGGCAGAGGATCGATGCAACGTCCTGCTCTACCCCGGCGAAGCAGAATCCCCGGAGGGCGCGACCGCCGTCCCCCTTCGCCTGATCGTCCTCGACGGCACCTGGCGCCAGAGCCGCAAGCTGCTGCTCTCCAACCCCTGGCTGGCGGCCTTGCCGCGACTGGCGCTGCCTGGCACGGGAACCGCGCGCTATGCCGCGCTGCGCCGCTCCCACCGCCCGGGCCAGCTCTCCACGCTCGAAGCCTCGCTGCTGGCGCTCGAATCCCTCGAAGGCCCGCGCTTCGAGCCCCTTTGGCAGAGCTTCGAGCGCTTCATCTCCCTGCAGTCGGCACTTCGCATCCGTCCCTGACCGGGCCGCCCCATGCCATTCGGCATGGGTACAGCGCCAGGCGACATGGGCAAGCCCCGATCAACGCAGCCGCCAGACTGCGCGATGATGCGCGCCCAAAGGAGAGCCCTCGTGCCACCAAGCCATCAACCTACTGAAATCACCGTCCGCGGCCTTGTGCTGGGTGCGGTGATCACCCTACTGTTCACGGCCGCCAACGTCTACTTCGGCCTCAAGGCCGGCCTGACCTTCGCGACCTCCATCCCCGCCGCCGTGATCTCCATGGCCCTGCTCTCGCGCTTCAAGAACGTGAGCATCCAGGAGAACAACATCGTGCAGACGGTGGCGTCCTCGGCCGGCGCCATCTCGTCCATCATCTTCGTGCTGCCGGGCCTGATCATGGTCGGCTGGTGGAACGACTTCCCCTACTGGGAATCGGTCCTGATCTGCGCGCTGGGCGGCACGCTCGGCGTCATGTATTCGATCCCGCTGCGCCGCGCGCTGGTCACGCAGAGCGATCTGCCGTACCCGGAAGGCCTGGCCTGCGCGGAAGTGCTGAAGGTCGGCCAGCAAGCCCAGGAAGCCAAGGGCAGCCAGGCCGGCGATGAAGCCGCCAGCGAGACCACCAAGGGCCTGAAAGCCATCGTGGTCGGCGCCCTGGCCTCGGCCGCGGGCATCATCGCCATCCAGACCCAGGTCTTCGCCGGCGAGGTGGTGCGCTTCTTCCGCGTCGGTGCCGGCGCCTCGGGCGTCAACATCGGCCTGTCGTTCGCGCTGCTGGCCGTCGGCCACATGATCGGTCTCTGGGCCGGTCTGGCCATGCTGCTCGGCGCGGCGATCGCCTGGATCGGCGCGGTGCCCATCCTCTCCGCCTCGCACCCGCTGGCCGCGACGGCCACGGATCCCGCGACGCTGGCCCTGACGGTGTGGAAGACGCAGGTCCGCTACATCGGCGCCGGCGCCATCGGTGTGGCCGCGATCTGGACGCTGCTCAAGCTCGCCGGCCCCGTGCTCGGCGGGCTGAAGTCGGCCATCGCCGCTTCGAGTGCCCGCGGCAAGGGCGAGACGCTCGCGCTGGTCGAGCAGGACATGCCGATCGGCTGGATGGCCGGCATCACCGCGCTCTGCATGGTGCCGATCGCCGGGCTGCTCTACAACTTCAGCGGCAGCGCGGGCCTGGGCGCGCAAGCCGGCCTGCTGACGATGACGGGCGTGGTCTACGTGCTCTTGATGAGCTTCTTCGTGGCCGCCGTCTGCGGCTACATGGCCGGTCTCGTCGGTTCGAGCAACAGCCCGATCTCGGGCGTGGGCATCCTCGTGGTGCTCGGCGCTTCGGCACTGATCGTGGCGCTGGTCAAGCCGCTGGTGCCGCCGGAGCTGCACAAGGCGCTGGTCGCCTTCGCGCTGTTCCTGACGGCCGTGATCGTGGCCGTGGCCGTGATCGCCAACGACAACCTGCAGGACCTGAAGACCGGCCAGCTCGTCGGCGCCACGCCGTGGCGCCAGCAGGCGGTGCTGGTGTTCGGCGTGGTGATGGGCTCGCTCGTCGTGCCGCCGGTGCTCGATCTGCTGAACAAGGCCTACGGCTTCGCCGGTGCGCCGGGTGCTGATTCGGCCAAGGCGCTGGCCGCACCGCAGGCGGCGTTGATCTCTTCGCTCGCCAAGGGCGTCATCGAAGGCGGCCTGGACTGGTCGCTGCTGGGCCGCGGCGCCCTGCTCGGCGTGATCCTGATCGCGCTGGACGGCATCCTCAAGCGCACGACCAAGAAGGCCACGCTGCCGCCGCTCGCTGTCGGCCTGGGCATCTACCTGCCGACCGCCGTGACGCTGATGACCGTGATCGGTGCGATCGTGGGCTGGGCCTGGGACCGCTGGGCGGAACGTCAGAACCGCCCCGAGTCGGCCAAGCACCTGGGCGTGCTGCTGGCCTCGGGCCTGATCGTCGGCGAAGGCCTGATGGGTGTGCTGTTCGCGGCGCTGGTGGTGTTCTCGGGCAAGGATGCCCCGATCGGCTTGGTCGGCCCCGACTGGGGCGAGACGGGTGTCGTGCTGGGCGGCGTGGGCTTCGCGATTGCGGTCGCGCTGCTGTATCGCTGGCTGGCGAAACTGCACCGCGCTTGAAATTGAAAAGGGCCCCTCGGGGCCCTTTTTCTTGATCCGCCTTTGCGGCTCAGTTCATGTCCATCCGCAACGCAGACATCAGCGGCGGCAGCACCGCCAGCTGACGCATCAGCTCGCCGATGCTGTCTGCGCCCGACTTGGCGCGGATGCTCTGGATCTGCGTGCGTACCGTCGAGATCGCCACGCCCTGGCTTTCCGCCACATCGCTCGGACGCGCGCCGTTGGAAAGTGCCTTGAGCACTTCCGTCTCCGTGCGCGTCAGGCCGTAGCGCAGCGCGAACCACTGCGCGGCCAGCTCGCCGCAGAGCTGCTGGCGCTCCAGGATCAGCAGCACCGCGGCCTGCGAGACATTGCGGTTCAACGGCACCACCACCACGTTGGCGCGGCCCTTGCCCTGGCCCAGGCGCAGCAGGCAGCGGCGGCCGCCGGATTCGGCGGCGAACAGCGCTTCGCCGAGCCGTTCGGCGTCTTCGGTTTCGAGCGCGCGCAACTGCGTGCCGCTCAGCTGCAGGGGATGGCCGTCTTCCAGCGTGCGACGCGCCGCATGGTTGCTGTGGATGACCCGGCCGTTGGCGTTGACGAGCAGCACGCCGTAGTCGAGCTCCTCGAGCACCAGGCTCATCCAGTGGCTGCTCAGCGAGGCCGCGTGGCGGCGTTCGGCAGCAGCAAGGCCGGCCAGGCCGGCGGATGCGGGTTCGGTCGCAAAACTTGTCAGCATTTCCTTCTCCCTACTTTGGATGACAGCAACATCACCACGAAGGGTAGGCCGGAAGGCCCAGGAGAAGCGCGTAAATCTTGGTTCGGACCCGTGTGAGAAATTCACAAAGCGGCGGCGTCCTACAGGACCTGCCGCTTGAAAGCGCCGTTAGCGGGCGCTTCGGCCGATCTGCGGTTCAGCAGACCGTTGTCGCGCCGCAGCTCTGGGCCTGCGCGGTCAGCGGGGCGGCGTCCACGTGGTGGCCGACGACCTCGACACGCGGCAGCTGGATCACGGCCACCGGCGTTTCGGCGGCGGCGTGCTTGCCGATCACCAGCACCGGATCGAGCTTGACGATCTCGGGCTGGGCGCTGGCCGGTTGCGATTCCATGACGGCGAGGCTGGCGGCGCCGAAGAGGGCGACGAAGGCGGTCAGGGCGAGGGTCTTGTTGGCGATGGCTTTCATGTCAGGGCTCCTTGTGCAGCAGGTGTTCGTTTTTTGCTGCGTGTTGCGCTGATTCATGAAGCGGTCAGCGCTTGTCCGTTGAATGCAGTTTCGTGCGCGGCTCCTGAAGGCGCGAGCGCTTCGCGACCAACTGCGGGCTTGGCGGCGTGAACTGCATTCAAGGGCGACGGCTGTCGCGAGTTGTCCCAAACGGCGACAGATTGGCTTGCGTGTTTCTGGCGGGAATCGGTTGATTCCTCAGTTGCCGACGCGGCGCGCCTGGCGGCCCAATGCAGGCAGAGAACAAATAGAAATCACGAGGGGGAACCATGACGACATTGCGTCAAGACACGCAGTTAGGCGGCATCACCGACCTGACGCTGCTCACGCCCATCAAGGCCGGCTTCGTCGAGGCGCCGGAGCCGATCACGTACGCCGCGCGGCTGCGTCTGGTGCTGCGGACCATCAACGCCATGCGCATGGCCTCGCGCGAGTCGAGCAACCCGCCGTCGCCGTTCACCGATGTCGTCTCGCGCTTTCGCATCGTCCACTCGTTCCGCTGGGCCGTGATCGATCCCAGGCCCGGCAGCGACGAGCCGACGCGGCTGCTGCTCAACGTCTGCTTCGACGGCGGCTGGGAGCCCTACATGCGCGTGATCTGGCGCGACCTGGGCACGATGCTGGACCTGATCCTCTGCCACTCGGTGGACTACCAGCTCTCGCGCGACATCGGCTTCGCCGAGTACGCGCGCTGGGTGCGGGCCAACGAGGTGCCGGCGGACTTCCTCTTCCTCGAGTCGCAGCGCACGGTGATGGACCACGAGTACCTCGCGCTGGCCGAGGCGCAGTTGCGCAATGACGGCGCCGACGACCTCGCCGCCACGCGCCTGCGCACGCCCTCGCCCGGCGACTACCCTCCGCTGCCCGGCGCCACGCCGGCCACGCGCGCTCTGGGCATCGCCGCGCTCGGCGGCGTGGCGGCGCTGCACGGCCTCAAGCGCTACTTCACGATCCATCCCGAGCAGCACGCCGACGGCTGGTGCCTGCTGCGCGCCGCGCAGGACATCTTGTTTGAGCTGCGCAAGCTCGACAGCGCGCGCCTGTTTCCGCCGAACGACCCGGTGCGCAACGCGTTCTACGAGATGCTCGAATGGTTCGAGAGCCCGGTGCCCGTGCCACCGCAGATGCCGGAGCGCCTGCAGTTCGACGCGAGACAGGTCCAGGGCGGCATCCTGACCGGCTACCCGGACCTGGTCGGTGGTGAGATGGTGCTCCTGATGGTACGCCCCGGCGGCGAGGCGCAGGCGCTGGTCTGGCTGGCTGCTTTGCCGATCACGACGGAGGCCGACACGATCAACGGCCGGCTCACGCCCGAGCAACCGTACTTCAATGCGAGCCTGAGCCTCGCCGGCCTGACCGCGCTCGGCGCCAAGGACGCGCTGATCCAGAGCCTGCCGCAGCCGTTCAGGGAAGGCATGGAGCAGCGCGCCGGCGTGCTCGGCGATCTGCGCGCCAACCATCCGGCGCACTGGAAGGTGCCGCGCACGGCGGCCGGCAATCCGGTCGACCCGAGCGCCGTCCACATCGTCCTGCAATTGCGTTGGCGAGCCGGCGGCGCGCCGACCGCGAGCAAGTTCGTCGGCGCGATCAACCCGATCACGGATGGCGTTTTCGTGCTGCACCGCCAGCCGATGGTCCGCAACACCGGCAAGGGGGGCGTCACGCAGGAGGCCTTCGGCTTCGTGGACGGCATCAGCCAACCGGCTGCGGCGCCGAACGCGGGCGCGGTCGGCCAGCAGTGGACCGACGAAGTGCCTTGCGGCGAGCTGCTGCTTGGCTACCGCACGAGCCGCGACGCCGCGCCCGTGCCGCAGAAGGCGAACGCGCTGCTGGACAACGGCAGTTTCCTCGTCGTGCGCAAACTGCGGCAGCAGGTCGGCAGGCTCTCGGCCCGCGTGGCGGCGCAGGCCGAAGCGCTGGGCCTGCCGGTCGGGGTGGTGATGGCCAAGATGATGGGCCGCTGGCCCGACGGTCGGCCCCTGGTCGGTGCATCGAGCGCGCCGACGAACGACTTCAACTACGCCGGCGATGCCGCTGCGTCGCAATGCCCGTTCCACGCCCACGTCCGCCGCGCCAATCCGCGCGACATGGGCGTCAGCGGACCCACGACGATGCCGCGCCTGCTGCGCCGGGGCATGAGCTACGGCGCGCCCGGCGACGCCGACCGCGGCCTCGTCTTCATGGCCTACAACGCCAACATCGCCGAGCAGTTCGAGGTCGTGCAGCGCTGGATGGCCGGGGCCAACAGCAGCGGCGGTTATGCGGGTCAGTCCGATCCCTTCCTCGGCGTGCCCACGCCGGGTCAGCCGCGCGTGATGCGCTTCGAGCACGAGGGCCGCGCCTACCGGCTCGACCTCGGCGACGAACCCTTCGTCGAGCTGCAATGGGGCGCCTACTACTTCGCGCCTTCGCTGCCGGCGCTGAAGGACCTCGCCGCCGCAATGGCCGCGAGCACGCCCAAGCCACCGCCGCCCGCGCCGAAGGACAGGCAGGTGCAGATCCCGCCGAAGCCCGGCAACAAGCGCGACTGGCAGGTCTGGCTCGAAACCCGCGAGACGGCTGACGCCGCCTGGCACTACGTGCGCGATCAGGGCGGCGTCGTCGACACCGCCTACGGCGTGCTCGTGGGCAGCGATGCGGCAGTGCAGGAGGTGCTGCACGACAATGGCGGCCGCTTCTCGATGTCGGGATACGGCCAGCGCATGAAGGAGTCGATCGGCCTGGGTTTCCTCGGCGAAGACCCGGCCAACGGCCACGACGATCACGCGCCTGCGATCAACACGGCGCTGCAGAACATCGGTGAGCAGGAAGGCTTCGAGCTGTCGCGCGCCATCGGCAAGCAGGTGCTCGATCGCATCCGCGGCGCGGCGCAGTCGGCCCAGATGAACGAGGCACCGATCGACATCGAGGCCTACGCCGACGCCGCGCTGGCGGAGCTGACGCGTCACTGGTTCGGCATCCCGGACGGCGAGCATGTGTGGGGCATCGAGCCGCACATCCCCAACGATGCGCGCCGCCGCTGCCCGGCGGGGTTCATGTTCGTCTCGCGCCATGTGTTCGGCCCAGAGCCCCGGCCCGAGGTCAGCGAACTGGGCAAGGCGGCGGGGAAGATGCTCAAGGAGCAGACCGCGAGCTGGCTCGCGACGAAGCCCGAGCTGCCGCCGCTCTCGGCGGCGATCGTCCAGGCGGCCGAGCCCTTCGTCAGCAAGTCGGATCCTGATTTCGTCGAGCGCACGCTCGCCGGCATCATCCTGGGCTTCGCGCCGACGGTGCTCGGCAATGTGCTGGTCGGCTACGGCGGCCTTGTGTTCACCAAGGCGTTCTGGCGTTTGCAGGCCCTGTGGACGCCTGGCGCGGAGCCGTTCGCGGCGGCCGGGCAACTGCTGCGGCCGGCGCTCGTGCAGACGCTGATTCACGCGGGCGTGCCCTCGACGGTCTGGCGGGTCGCGGCTTCGGACACGCAGCTGAACGGCGTGAAGATCGCCAAGGGTCAGCATGTGATCGTCGGCCTGGTCTCGGCGATGACACAGAAGCCCGACCACTTCACCGCCTTCGGCGGCGCCCGTCCTCCGGCGGCGAACGCGACGGTCCACGCCTGCTCGGGCTACAACATGGGCATGGGCGTCTTGCAGGGCCTCCTGACGGCGCTGCTGGAGGCCGGCGTGCTCAGGCCGACAGCTTCTCCGCTGGCGCTGACCTGGCAGCTCTAGCCTCGGCCAGGTAGCCGGGCATGTTCAGCCGCTCGAAGGCGGCTTCGGCCGCGTCGAGCGCAGCGCGGTCGCCGAACAGCTCGGCGGCGCAGAGGTCGTTCGCGGCTTTCTCGTGCGGCGACTGGCGGCGCTCGGCCACGCGGCGGGCCAGCTCGAGATAACGCTCGGCTTCGGCGGTGTCGAGCGCGGCGCGGGCGGCGGTGCGGTAGGCCATCGCCACGCCCAGCCAGTCGCTGGCGCGGGCGCGGCGCAGGGCGTTGGCGATGTGCTGGCGGGCTTGCAATGCGTCGCCGTGGGCGAGGTGCGTCTCGGCCAGCCAGCCCTGGTTCCAGGAATTGAACAGGCCGCCGCCGCGCGGGGCGAGCCAGTTCGTCGCTTCATGCAGGGCGCCGAGCGCGCCCGGTGCGCGGTGTTCGCGCCAGGCGCCGTAGGCACCGGCCGCCTGACCCATCGAGAAGGTGAACAGGCTCCGCACCTGGCCGCCGATGCGGTGCGCTTCAGCCGCAGCTTCCTGCGCCTCGGCCCAGCTGCTCTGCCAGAGCAGGATCGCGGCATAGAGGCCCTGGATCGAGGCTTCGACGGGATGCTCGCTGCCGCGCACGCTGTCCAGCGCTTCGCCGAACAGCTCGCGCGCTTCGGCGAAGCGGCCCAGGTCACCGGCCACGGCGCCCCGGCAGGCCAGCGAATAGGCCAGACCGACCGGCGGGCGGGTGGAGCGCTTGCCCTTGGCGAGCATCGCCTGTTGGACGGCGCGCTGGCTGTGGATCGCTTCGTCCAGCAGCTCGATGGCCGGCTGGTAGCTCGACGCGGCGGCGTGCGCCTGGCCCAGCGTGCCGCGCACCTGGGCGATCAGCGGCGCATCGCCCAATTCCTCGGCCTGCGCGAGGCCGCGCTGGCAGTGCTCGACGGAAGCGCGTGCGTCGCCGAGCGCGTAGCTGACATAGCCGTACCAGTAGTCGGCCCGCGCGCGCAGCCCGGGCTCGGGCTGCGCATGGGCCAGCTGCACGGCGTGCCGCAGCACGCGCATGTCGGCGCGCGAGCCGTCGAACACGCAGGCCAGGCCGAAGCGCTGGGCGATGGCGATCCAGCGCAGGCGGCGGGCTTCGCCGTCCGGCAGGTATTCGAGGGCGCCGAGGGCGGCGCGGAACTGCTTCTTGGCGCGGTCGAGGGCGGAGGCCGCCAGGGCCAGATCGCCGGCCACCTCGGCATGCTCGGCGGCGCGGGTCCAGTCGCCCGCGGCGCCGTCGTGATAGGCCAGCAGTTCGTGCGAGGCCTGCGGGCCGCCGGCCTCTGCGCGGGCGCGCAGCTCGCGGGCGATGCGGCGGTGCAGATCCTGGCGCTCGTGAAGACCGACGGCCTGGTAGACGACTTCGTGCGTCACGCCGTGCTTGAAGCGCAGTTCTTCACCGCCGGGTGCGGGGTAGAGGAAATCCTGCTCGGCGAGCGCATGGACCGCCGGGTCGTCGGCGTTCAGGCCGCTGAGTTTTTCGAGCAGCCAGAGCGGCACCGAGTTGCCGATGACCGCAGCGGCGCGCAGCAGCGCGGCCGGGCGCGGCGCCAGGCGCGTCATGCGCGACTCGATCAGCGCGCCGAGCCAGGTGCTGCCGGTCGGGTTGCCGAGCTGCGTCGTCGCCTGCTGGTGCGCGAGCGCATGGCAGAGCTCCTCGATGAACAGCGCGTTGCCGCCGGCGTGGCGCTGGATCTCGGCGGCGATGAAGGGGTCGGTGCTGGGCAGCAACTGGCCGACGGCGGCGCCGGCCTCGTCGTCGCTGAACGGTTGCAGCTCGACGTGGCGTGCCGCGCCGCCGGCCACGGCCGGCAGCGTGCCGCCCTGCGTCTGCGGGCGGCTGGTCGAGACGAGCATGCAGCGCAGGCCGGCCGCGGTGGCGTGGGCGTGCAGCCGGTGGGCCAGGGCCAGGCTGGCGTCGTCCGCCCATTGCAGGTCGTCCAGCGCCAGCAGCACGGTCTGTTCGCGCGCGCGGGCATCGAGCAGGGCCAGCATCGCGTCGCCGCGCTTGTGGGGCGGGGCGGCGAGCGTGGCCTTGATGGCGTCGGTGATCTCGGGCGGCTCGCCCGGCTCCAGCGCGAGGGCCCGCAGCGCCTGCATGAACGGCTGCAAAGGCTCGGCCGACAGGTCGTGATCGCAATAGCCGCGCAGCACGCGCAACGGCTCCGGGCCCTGGGCGCGGCGCAGGAACTCCTCGGTCAGCCGCGTCTTGCCCACGCCGGCTGGCGCGCGCAGGTTGATCCAGGCCGGGCGACCCTGGTGGGCGTCGGCCAGAGCGCTTTCCAGCACGGCCATCTCTGAATCGCGGCCGATGAAGGGTGCCAGACCGCGCTGCACGCTGGCCTCGAAGCGGCGCTCGATCGTGGCGCGGCCGCAAACGTTGACGGCGGCCAGCGGCTCGGTGCGGCCCTTGAGTTCGAGCAGCTTGGGCGCGGAGGTCTGAAAGAAGTGCTGGTGCGGGCCGAGCGTGTCGACGCTGGCGAGGATCTCGTCCGGTCCGGCGAGCTCGCAGAGCCGCGCGGCCACGCTCGGCGCATGGCCCATGAGCTCGAAGCGGCCCGTGACCGCGTCGCCCGCGCCCATCAGCACCATGCCGGCATGAACGCCGCTGTGCAGGGTCAGCTGGGTCGCCCAGGACGGCGCGCCGTGCAGCGGCAGCTTGCGAACGGCCTCGTGCAGGGCGAGCGCACACTCGCAGGCCCGGCGGCCTTCGTCTTCGCGGGGCATCGGATGGCCGAAGATGGCCAGCAGCCCGTCGCCCTGGATGCGCACGACCAGGCCGCCGTGGCGGGCCACTTCATCTTGGTAACAGCGGCGCAGGCCGGCCAGCATCAACGCGTAATGCTCGGCTTCCATCGCCTCGGCCAGGCGGGTGGAGCCTGACAGATCGGCGAACAACAGCGTGAGGAGGCGCCTTTGCCCACTCCCCGGCTGAGGCGCGGCGCCTTCGGACAGGTCGGTCATGGCCCTTGGTTCGGTCGTTCGAGAGTCCGTCGTCACTCGACGGTTGGCCCGAATCGTACCGCCTGGCCGGGTAAAAATTACATTCGGAAAAGCGCTGTCTTTCGCCTATGCACAACTCAGGCTTGGCTTGCGTGAAGTAGTGGTCGCACGCTTCAGCCCGCCGGCGCGGTGGAAATCAGACGGGCCTGGAAATCGCCCAGATCCTCTTCCCGCAGTCCCAGATAAACCGGCTCGCCGTTGCGCCGGTGGATGTTGATCTTGGCGTTGTAGACGCGGTGCGGCAGCCCGTGCTTGTCGGCGATCTCGAACTCGCTGATGCCGAACGCGTCTTCCTCTTCCCCCTGCCGGCCGGTCAGGTAGCAGGCGATGTCGTCGATCTCTGCGCCGGCCAGGTTGATGCCGTGCAGGCCGTGCAGCGGCTTGCGCGTGCGCTCGACGAAGTGGATGGAATCCACGCGCTTGACGTCGCCGTCGTGCTCGTCGCGCATCAGCGTGTTGAACTTGCCCACCAGGATCTGCCCGGGCAGGGCCCGGTCGATCATGCGCGCCAGCTCGATCGTGACCTGGCCGACCAAGTAGCTGAACGAGGTCGGGTTCAGGCCCTCGCTCTGGTGGAACTCGTAGTGCGAGCCGACGTGGAAGCACGCGCGCAGCCGCGGCACCGATTCCGGCCGGCGCGCGCGCTCGCGGGCCAGCGCATTGTCGGCCAGCACGAACTGCATCAGCTGGTAAAGCTCCACATTCGCCTCGATGCCGCGCATGCGGTTCCAGACGTAGAAGCCGTCGCCCGTCGTCGTGCGGGCGAAGTTGATGTTGATCTCGCGGTCGAGCAGCCGCGCGTAGGCGGCATTGACCGAGCAGGACAGGCTGTTGAGCTGCACCACCTGCTGCAGCGGCGTGAGCAGGGAGAAGCCGACGGCGTCGAACAGAATGACGGCGCGGTCTTCGACGAGGCGGATGCCATAACGCGCAATCAGGGCGGCGATCAGGTCCAGGCCGAGACCCAGGTCGGGATCGAAGTTCAGAGTCACCGTCTGCGGCTCGATGCCCAGCTCCTGCGCCATGCGCTCGAACTGCGCCGCGTCCAGGTGGTCCTGCGTGGCCAGCAGTTCGTCAAGCAGGCGCGTTCGGCGCTGCACCTCGGCGGCCGGGCCGGCCTGGGCGTATTCGGTCAGCAGCGGATGCGGCGCCACCAGCAGGCGCAGGCCGCGCTCGAGCGGCGTCCAGGCGAAGACGAGGTTCTCGCCCAGGTTCCACAAACCGTAGAGCAGCTGGTCGAGCACGACGATGCGCTCGCGCAGCTGCGTTTCACTGGTGCGCTCGGGCAGCGCGTAAGCCATGAAGCCGTCCAGCCATGAACGGCGCTTGCGGATTTCTTCGCTCACTTGGCCTGGACTCCCGTCGTTGAGACGGAGCCATTGTGGAGCAGCGAAGCCGAGCCCGGGTAGCACTGTGCGCTGACGCGCCTCAATGCGACCGGGGCTCGGCTCCCGTGTAGGACAAAAGGGTCGTCGTGTGATTCATGCGATCAGACCCTGGTTCAGTTGCTGGCGATGCGCAGGGCGGTTGCAGCCTTGTTGGCGGCCAGCAGCTGGCGTTGTTGCAGCGTCTGGATGCTGTAGCCGACGACGACCACGCGGGGCAGCGTGACGACCTGGGCTTCCGCGCGGACGGCCTTGCCGACGACGGTGACCTTGGGCAGCTGCACAACTTCGACCTTCGTGGCGGCCTGGGCGGCGACGGAGGCAGTCAGAACGAGGGCGGCGGCGATGAGGTTGCGAACTTGCATGATGGGCTCCTTGGGTGGATTTCGCTGGGGCTTTCGACCCGGTCGACCGGCGGAATTGCTGTGTCGATGGAGTCAGTATGGAAAACGCCCGAAGCCTTCGCCATGCGCAGGCGACGAAGCGCAGGCAGGGGCGGATGAAGCGCAGGAATGGGCCGGTCAGCGGTGTGCGGAAGTTGGCGCTTTGCTGGCATGGAGCGGGCGCAGAGCCCGTGGAATCGCCCGATCCGGCCCGCCGCCCTATCATGTCGGATTGCCCTTTCACCGCCCGAGCCGCAATGCCCTTGCCCGACGACGTTCCGCGCCCTGTTGTGTCCGACGCCCCGATGATCCGCGTGCGCGGAGCGCGCACGCACAACCTGAAGGCCATCGACGTCGACCTGCCGCGCAACCAGCTGGTCGTCATCACCGGCCTGTCCGGCTCCGGCAAATCGAGCCTGGCGTTCGACACGCTGTACGCCGAGGGCCAGCGCCGTTATGTGGAAAGCCTCTCCGCATACGCCCGCCAGTTCCTGCAACTGATGGACAAGCCCGATGTGGACGTGATCGAGGGCCTCTCGCCCGCCATCTCCATCGAGCAGAAGGCCACCAGCCACAACCCGCGCTCGACCGTCGGCACGGTCACCGAGATCCACGACTACCTGCGCCTGCTCTACGCCCGCGCCGGCACGCCCTTCTGCCCGGACCACGGCCTGCCACTGGACGCGCAGAGCGTCAGCCAGATGGTCGACGCCGTGCTCGCCCTGCCCGAAGACAGCAAGCTGATGCTGCTCGCGCCTGTGGTGCGCGACCGCAAGGGTGAGTTCCTGGAGCTGTTCGAGTCCATGCAGGCGCAGGGTTATGTGCGCTTCCGCGTCGATGGCCAGACGGTCGAGGCGCCGGAAGTGCCCGCGCTGAAGAAGGCCGAGAAGCACGACATCGACGTCGTGATCGACCGCATCAAGCTGCGCGCCGACTCCCACGACACGCTGCGCCAGCGCCTCGCTGAAAGCTTCGAGGCCGCGCTGCGCCTGGCCGACGGCCGCGCGCTGATCCTCGACATGGACGCCGGCACCGAGACCGTCTTCTCCAGCAAGTTCGCCTGCCCGATCTGCTCCTACTCGCTGCCCGAGCTGGAGCCGCGCCTGTTCTCGTTCAATTCGCCGGTCGGCGCCTGCCCCACCTGCGAAGGCCTGGGCCAGACGACGGTGTTCGACCCCGAACGCGTCGTCGCCTTCCCCACGCTCTCGCTGGCCAGCGGCGCCATCAAGGGCTGGGACCGCCGCAACAGCTACACCTTCAGCCTGCTCGAATCGCTGGCCACGCATTACGACTTCGATGTGGAGAAGCCGTTTGAAGATCTGCCAGAGGCCGTGCGTCAGGTGCTGCTGTACGGCTCCGGCGAGGAAGAGATCCTCTTCACCTACGAGGGCGTGACCAGCACGGGCCGCAAGAAGTCGGTCAAGCGCAGCCACCCCTTCGAGGGCATCATCCCGACGCTGCAGCGGCGCTTCAAGGAAACCGATTCGGCCGCCGTGCGCGAAGACCTGGCGCGCTACATGGCGCCCAAGCCCTGCCCCGACTGCCACGGCACGCGCCTGCGCCGCGAGGCGCGCTTCGTGTTCCTGCAGCCGGGCGATGCCGCGCCCGGCGAGAAAGGCCGCCCGATCTTCGAGGTCGAGCACTCGACGCTGCGCGAATGCCTCGACTACTTCGAGACGCTCAAGCTCAAGGGCTCGAAGGCGGAGATCGGCGACAAGGTCGTCCGCGAAATCGCCTCGCGTCTGCGCTTCCTGAACGACGTGGGCCTGAACTACCTGAGCCTGGACCGCAGCGCCGACACGCTCTCGGGCGGCGAGGCGCAGCGCATCCGCCTGGCTTCGCAGATCGGCTCCGGCCTGACCGGCGTGATGTACGTGCTCGATGAGCCGAGCATCGGCCTGCACCAGCGCGACAACGACCGCCTGATCGCCACGCTGCGCCGCCTGCGCGACCTCGGCAACTCGGTGCTGGTCGTCGAACACGACGAAGACGCGATCCGTGCGGCCGACCACGTGCTGGACCTCGGCCCTGGTGCCGGCGTGCACGGCGGTCGCATCATTGCGCAAGGCACGCCCGCCGAAGTGGCAGCGAACCCGAACTCGCTGACCGGCCGCTATCTCAGCGGCGCCGAAAAGATCGAAGTGCCCAAGGTCCGCCACACGGTGCACGACGGCGGCCAGCTCAAGATCGTCAACGCCCGCGGAAACAACCTGAAGGGTGTCACGGCCGAATTCCCGGTTGGCCTGCTGACCTGCGTGACCGGCGTTTCGGGCTCCGGCAAGAGCACGCTGGTCAACGACACGCTGTACGCGGCCATCGCCAAGAAGCTCTACGGCAGCCACGCCGACCCGGCGCCGCACGATGAGATCGAAGGCATGGACGCCTTCGACAAGGTCATCAACGTCGACCAGTCGCCCATCGGCCGCACGCCGCGCTCGAACCCGGCCACCTACACGGGCTTGTTCACGCCGATCCGCGAACTGTTCGCCGAGATGAACACCGCTCGGGAACGCGGTTATGGCCCGGGCCGTTTTTCCTTCAACGTGGCCGGCGGCCGCTGCGAGGCCTGTCAGGGCGACGGCGTGCTCAAGGTGGAGATGCACTTCCTGCCGGATGTGTACGTGCCCTGCGACGTCTGCAACGGCAAGCGCTACAACCGCGAGACGCTGGAAGTGCTCTACAAGGGCAAGAACATCACCGAGGTGCTGGGCCTGACCATCGAAGACGCGCACAGCTTCTTCAGCGCCGTGCCCACGCTGGCCCGCAAGCTGCAAACGCTGCTCGACGTCGGCCTCGGCTATGTGAAGCTGGGGCAAAGTGCAACAACGCTGTCGGGCGGCGAAGCGCAGCGCGTCAAGCTGGCGCTGGAGCTGTCCAAGCGCGACACGGGCCGCACGCTTTACATCCTCGATGAGCCGACGACGGGCCTGCATTTCGCCGACATCGCCCTGCTGCTGCGCGTGCTGCACCAGCTGCGCGACGCCGGGAACACCATCGTCGTCATCGAGCACAACCTCGACGTGATCAAGACGGCCGACTGGCTGATCGACATGGGCCCCGAGGGCGGATCGGGCGGCGGCAGGCTGCTCGTGGCCGGCACGCCGGAAACGGTCGCCGAACATCCGGAAAGCCACACGGGCAGATATCTCGCGCCGCTGCTACGCTAACGCCTCCTTCAATCGGAACCCGCTGGAGTATTCATGCGCAAGATTCTTCTCGCCGCCGCCGCAACCCTGCTGCTGGCAGCCCAGGCTCACGCCGCCCTCAAGGTCGGCGCCCCCGCCCCCACCTTCTCGACGCAAGCGGCCGTCGGCGGCCAGGCCTTCAAGTTCGACCTCGCGTCGGAGCTGAAGAAGGGCCCGGTCGTCCTCTACTTCTACCCGAAGGCCTTCACGAGCGGCTGCACCGCCGAGGCGCACGACTTCGCCGAGGCCACGCCGCAGTTCCAGGCGCTCGGTGCCACGGTCGTCGGCATGTCCAACGACAACATCGACACGCTGAAGAAGTTCTCGGTCGAGGAATGCCGCAACAAGTTCGCCGTCGCCGCGGACGAAGGCGGCAAGATGATCAAGGCCTACGACGTGAGCCTGGTGATCAAGCCCGACATGGCCGACCGCGTCTCCTTCCTGATCGCGCCGGACGGCCGCGTCGCCGCCGTGCACTCCAGCATGGACCCGAGCGGCCACGTCAAGGCCATGCTCGAAGCCGTCAAGGCACTGAAGAAGTGAGCTTCACCCTCTACGGCACCCAGGGCAGCGGCTCTGCGGCCGTGGAGGCAGCGCTCGTCCACCTGGGCCTGGACCACCGCGTCGTCGATGCGGCGTCCTGGCAGCCCGGCCCGGGGCGCGGCGAGCTGCTGAAGGTGAACCCGCTCGGCCAGATCCCGACGCTGGTGCTGCCCGACGGTCAGGTGCTGACCGAGAGCGCCGCGATCCTGATCCGGCTCGGCATGGCGTACCCGGCCTCGGGCCTGCTGCCGGCCGAGCCCTCGCAATGCATCCGCGGCCTGGTCTACATCGCCGCCAACTGCTATTCGGCCATCAGCGTGATCGACTATCCCGAGCGCTGGGTGGCCGACCCGGACGAGTTCACCTGCCAGCGCATCAAGGCCGGCACGCGGGCGCGGCTGCACCAGCACTGGGAGATCTTCGCGGACGCTTTCGTGCGGGAGACGCCCTTCCTCGATGGCAAGAAACCCGGCGCGCTCGACCTGCTCGCCGCCGTCGTCTCCAGGTGGGCCGGCACCCGCGCGTATCTCCTGGACCACCGTCCGGCTCTGCTGGCGTGCGTTTTGAGCACGGAACAACATCCGCGTTATGCCGGAGTGTTGGCAAGGCACTGGCCTGCCGCACAATGAGGGCTGCTATGGAGCCCGCTCATGTTTGAACTGTCAGATGGTCTGAGCAGTTACCTCTTGCCTTTCGCGATCGCCGTGCCGCTGGCGCTGGTGATCTGGTTCTGCTCCAGCCGTCGCGGCGATGACCCGCTGGCCGAAGAGCGCCGCGCGGCGGATTCGCAAGCCCCGGTGTCCGTGCCGAGCGGCCCCATCACCGTGCTGCTGGTGGACGACTCGGCCGTCGTGCGCGCCAAGCTGGGCCAGCTCTTCAAGGGCGCCGGCTACGAGGTGACGATGGCCAAGGACGGCGTCGAAGCGCTTGAACAGTTGGACCAGTCGAGCTTCGACGTCATGGTCACCGACCTGGAAATGCCCCGCAAGGACGGCTTCGAGCTGATCGCCGCGGTGCAGGGCAGCATCGAGACCGAGAACATGCCGATCATCGCCATCACCGGCCATGACGAGATGCAGGCCCGCGTGCACCAGGTGCAGGGGCTCTACGGCATCTTCAAGAAGCCGTGGAACGACCGCGAGCTTTTGAAGCGCGTGGAGACGCTCGCCAAGCTCCACCACCACGCCGCCTGACGCTCAGCTTCAGCGCCGTCAGATCCAGGGCTGCGGCAGCTTCTCGACCGCAATCGTCTCGGCGACCGCCGGGCGCTCCAGCATCCGATCCAGATACGCGCCGATGTGCGGCAGGCTGCGCGCCGGCCGGGCGAAGTTGCGTGTCCAGCGGCAGAGCATGAAGGCCAGCGGATCGGCCACCGTGTAGCGCTCGCCGAGCAGCCAGGGGCCGGCGTGCGAAGCCAGCAGCGCGTCGAGCTGGTCCAGCAGCGGGCCGACGCGTTCTTCGGCGATCTTCTTCACTTCGGCCGTGCCCGCCTCGTTGCCCGCTTCCACGCAGCGGTGCGGGTAGTAGTAGGTGATGATCAGCGGCTGCAGCGTGTTGGTCAGCCAGATCAGCCATTTGTAGAACTCGGCGCGCTCAGCCGTGCCGACGGGGGGCGCCAGGCCGGCTTCAGGATGCGTATCCGACAGATGCAGCAGGATGGCCGCCGTCTCGTACAGCACCAGGTCACCGTCCTGCAGCACCGGAATCAGCCCGTTCGGGTTCATCTTCAGGTAGCCAGCCGTCTTGTGGGCCATGTTGTCGCGGTCCACCAGCTCCAGCTGGAACGGCAGCCTCATTTCCCTCAGCAGAATGTGGGGTGCAAAACTGGCGTTGCTCGGGTGGTAATGAAGGGTGATCATGATTCTTTACGGTCGCGCAAAACCAAAAGCGTACACCGCGAAGAGCATCGCGCCGTTGGTTCCTCATCGAGCCTGAAAGGAGTTCCTCATGTCTGCATTCTTCAAACCACTGCTGACCGTCACCGCCCTGGCCGCGCTGCTGGCCGCCGGCGCTGCATCGGCCCAATCCCGCGACCCGCGTGTGCATGACCGCGGTCCGGCCCCGTCGGGCCATCTGGTCCTCGACGCCCGCTACCACCACGACCACTACTACCCGGCCCGCGGCTTCGTCGCGCCGATCGTGCCGCGCGGCAGCGTGAGCATCGCCTTCGGCGGCGGCAGCTACTGGTATGGCGGCGGCGTCTGGTACCAGCCCTGGGGCGGCCGCTACCGCGTCGTCATGCCGCCGGTCGGCATCATCGTGCCGCTGCTGCCGTACGACTACGTGAGCCTGCGCGTTGGCGGGGCGCCGTACTACTACGCCAACGGCGTCTATTACTCTGCAGCGCCTGGTGGTTATGTGGTGGTCAACCCGCCGGCCCAGGCCGATGCGGCCGTGGCCCAGCCTTCGCCGCCGCCGGCTCCGGCGCGCCCGGACCCGATCTACTACCCGCGCAACAAGCAGACCGTGGAGCAGCAGGAAGACGACGTGCGTGAGTGCAACCGCTGGGCGACGAGTCAGCCCGCGGCCATGAACGACGCCAGCGTGTTCGCCCGCTCGGTCGAGGCCTGCATGGACGGCCGCGGCTATACCAGCCGCTGATCCCCGCAGCCTAGACGCTGCAACCGCTCTCCGCCTGCGCCGGTTCCCGCCCGTACCGCACGGCGGTCATCTCTGCCAGGATGGAGAGCGCGATTTCCGGCGGCGTGCGTGCGCCGATGGCCAGGCCCACGGGGCCGTGCAGCCGGTCGAGTTCCGCTTCGCTGAGGTCGAAGTGCTCGTGCAAGCGCTGGCGCCGCTTGGCCTGGTTCACGCGTGAGCCGATCGCGCCGACATAGAACGCGGGCGAGCGCAGTGCCTCCATCAACGCCAGGTCGTCGAGCTTGGGATCGTGTGTCAGCGCGACGATGGCGCTATGCCCGTCAGGCGCGAAGCGCTGCACCGTGTCGTCGGGCATCTCGCGGGTGCGCTGGATGCCGGTCAGGCGCAGCTCGTATTCCTCGCGCGGATCGCAGACCAGCACTTCGTAGTCGAGTGCCAGCGCCATCTGCGCGAGGTACTGCGTCATCTGGCCGGCGCCGATGATCAGCAGGCGCCAGCGCGGGCCGTGGTGGGTGAGCAGGCGCGATTCGTTCAGGTTCAGGATGTCCGCATCGCGCTGAGGCGGCAGCAGCTGCACGGCGCCGGTGCGCAGGTCGAGTTCGCGCTGCACGCGCTCGCCGCCCTCGAGCTTGGCCAGCAGCTCGCCGACCTTCGAGCCCTCGTGCAGCGGCTCCAGCATCAACTCCAGCGTGCCACCACACGGCAGCCCGAAGGCCTGCGCCGCTTCCGCGCCGACGCCGTAACGCAGCAGCTCCGGCGAGCGCAGGTTCAGCGCGCCGGCGCGCACCTTGGCGATCAGGTCGTCCTCGATGCAGCCGCCCGAGACCGAACCGGCGATCAACCCGTCGTCCCGCACGCCCACCAGGGAGCCGACGGGCCGGGGCGCGCTGCCCCAGGTGCGGGTGATCGTGCCCATGACGACGCGACGCCCGGCGGTGAGCCAGGCGTCGATGTCGCGCAGAACCTGAAGGTCGACGTTGTCCATGGGCCGGAGTTTTGCATGGCGCCGGATTTGCTGCTCGGCCACCCCGAATTGGGCGACGTCCTACGGGTGCACGCCGAGGCTGGAAGTTAGGCCTCGCTAGAATCGCCAGCTTTCAACTTCCTGACTCGTGCGCGTTCCGTGGCGTGCAGTCCTGCCATGAGATCGCCGCAAGCCCCCGCTGGCCGGCTGCTGCATGTGGATGCCTTGAAGGCGCTCGCAGCACAGGCCATCGTCCTCCACCACCTCAGCGCCTACGGGCCGCTGGCGGATGCCGTGCACGGCCTGCTGCCCGATGTGATCGAGCTGCTGTACCGCCACGGCCGTCTGGCCGTGCAGGTGTTCCTGGTGGTCGGCGGCTTCCTCTCCGCACGTTCGCTTTCCCGCCGCGGCGGCCTCCTCTACGGCAACGTGCCCGAGCTGCTCTGCAAGCGCTGGCTGCGCCTCACGCTGCCCTTCATGGCGGCGATCGTGATCACGCTGGGGGTCGGCGCGCTGCTGCGCCCGTGGCTCGGCGAGCTGGTGCCCGAGCAGGTCAGCTGGCGCCAGCTGCTGGCGCACGCGCTGCTGTTGCATGGCGTGCTCGGCCATGAGGCGCTGACGGTCGGCGCCTGGTACGTGGCGGCGGACTTCCAGCTCTTCGCGCTGCTGGCCCTGCTGCTCTGGCTGGCGCGCTCGCTGCCGCTGGCGCGCGAACGCCGCCAGCGCCTGGGTCCTTGGTTCGTTTTGCTGCTGATGGCGGCCTCGCTCTGGGGCTTCAACCGCGTCAGCGAACTCGACGACTGGGGCCTGTATTTCTTCGGCGCGTATGGCCTCGGCGCCCTCGTGCACTGGATCGGCGTGAGCACGCAGCCACGCCGCTACATGGTGATGCTGAGCGCCATCGCCGTCGTCGCCCTGGTGATCGAATGGCGCGAGCGCATCGCCCTGGCCCTCGTCACCGCCTGGCTGCTGGCCTGGCTGCAGTCGCGTCATGCCAGCGGTCAGCGCTTCTTCTCGCAGCGCTGGATCGTCGAAGCCGGCGATCACTCGTACGCGCTGTTCCTCGTCCACTATCCGGTCTGTCTGCTCGTCAATGCGATCTTCGTGCAATGGGAGCTGGAGAGCCCGTACGCCGCGCTCACGCTGATGGCCGCCGCCTGGGGCCTGGCGAACATGGCATCGCTGCTGTTCCACCACTACGTGGAGCGGCCCGCGATGCAGCTGGGAGCTGGCCCGTTGATGGGACGCGCGCAACGCGCCTGAAGGGCCCTGAGCCACGGGCTTGAGGCATCATCCGCTCAACTTCTGGAGCGCAGGGTGTTGAAGTTCGTTGTGGCCTTCGTGGGGGCCTTCGTCCTCGTCTCGCCGGTTCGTGCCGCCGATCCTGAACTCGTCCGCCAGCTGGCCGACTTCAGCGAATACCGCCTCGCCAACGGGCTGCAGGTCGTCCTCATGCCGGTGCCGGGCAGCGGCCGCAGCTTCCTGACTGTCACCTACAAGGTCGGCAGCCGCATGGAAGGGGCGGACGAAGCGGGCATGGCCCACCTGCTCGAACACGTGACCTTCCGCAGCGCTCATGCGGGTGACGGCCCGCTCGTGGAGATCGGCGCCGAACTCAAGAAGCTGCCGATCTCGGGCCTGAACGGCACCACGACGCAGGACCGAACCAACTACTTCGAGAACTTCGCCGCCGACCCAGTGCTGCTCGACCAGGTCCTCGCGCTCGAAGCCCTGCGCATGCGCAGCGCGCGCCTGGACGCGCAGGACTTCGAGAAGGAAAAGCCGATCGTCCTCAACGAGATGGGGGCGCGCGGCGAGTCCGCGGTGCGGCAGATGCTGGAGGCCCTCGCGGCCGCGGCGTTCAAGGTGCACCCGTACGGCCGGCCGACGATCGGCTACGTCAAGGACATCGAGCAGCTGTCCCTCGCCCGCCTGCACACCTTCTACGACAAGTACTACCGCCCCGACAACGCCGTACTCATGCTCGCCGGCGAGTTCGACGTGAGCAGCGCCTTGCGGGCCATCGAGAAGCACTTCGGCGCGCTTGCGAACCCGTCGGTCGCGGTCCCCGAGCAGACTTTCAGCGAGCCCGCGCAGGCCGGCCCGCGCCTCGTCATCCTGCGCACGCAGCAGAGCGCCGTGGGCGTGGCCTACCGCGTGCCGGCGATGGCGGACCGCCAGGCCGCCGCCGTGGCGGTGATGAGCGCCATGCTCTCGGGGCTGAAGAGCAACCTGCAACCGGGCCAGGGCGACGTCGGGAACGGTGTGACCATCCCGCTGCGACTGCGCGACCCGTTCCTCACCTCGCTGCTGCTGCCGATGCCGCGCGCCGGCACGGCCGACGCCCAGGGCCGCGAGGCGCTGCTCGCGCGCGCCAAGACATGGGCCGAGAGCCTGGAAGGCGCCAACCTCGATTCGCGCAAGGACGAAGGTGCGATCCGCTTCATGACCGAGAAGCTGCGCGACGACCTGCGCGGCGCGCTGCGCAATCCGGGCGTGGCTTCGCAACTTGTCAGCGACGCCGTCGGTGCCGGCGACTGGCGCCTGCCGCTGCGCCTGCTCGACGACCTCGGCCGCGTCACGCCGCGCGACGTGCGCGACGCTTTCACGGCCTACGTGCGCCCCGAGAATCGCAGCCTCGCGCTCGGCGTGACCGACAAGACAGTGACGGAGCCGCAGTTCAGCGAAGAAAAGGTCGGCGGCCTGCGCGGCCTGTTCTCGCGACCCGTGAAGATCGGCGAAGTGGCCGACGCCGGCGCCACCATCGGCGCGCTCGACCATGCCGGCCAGCAGATCGGCGCCACTGCCGGCACGGCCTACGAACTCGACCCCGCGCGGCTCGACGCCGAAGTGCAACGCGTCAAGCTGCCCAGCGGCGCGCTGCTGGCCATGCTCAAGCGCCAGAGCGTGGACGACCGCATCCAGCTGCAGATGCTGCTGCGCTGGGGCGATGCGCCGAGCCTGGCCGCCGAGCAGGGTTGGCGCATGCTCGTGCCCGAGCTGCTCGAAAGCGGCATCGGCGGCGACCGCCCGCTCAACCGAGAGCAGATCCAGGAAGCGAAGGCGCGCATGCAGCTGCGCTACACGCTGCGGCCGGGCCTGCAGTCGGTGGTGCTGACGCTCTCCGTGCCGCGCGAACATCTGCTGCCCGCCCTGGCGCTGATGCGCGGTCTGATGCGCGATCCGGTGCTCGACGAAGCCAGCTTCAAGCGTGTCAAGGAACAGGCGCTGAACCAGCTCGCGGCCTCGCGCCGACCGGCTGACTGGGCGCCGGAACTCGCCCGCCAGCACCACATGAAGGCGCTGGGCCTGTACGCCAACCGAGCCGGTTATGAGCCCGGCGTCGGCGAGCTGATCGACATGCTGAACAAGCTCGACGTGAATGCCGTGCGCCGCTTCTGGCAGCGCTGCTGGTCCTTCAACGACGCGTCGATCAGCGCCGTCGGCCCGCTGCCCGACAACTTCATGGCGCTGATCGAAGGCAGCTTCGGCAACTGGAAGAAGCCCGATGCGCCACCGTACGAGCGCTGGGTGGTGCAGCACAAGCCCGAGGCCGGGGCACGCTTCGTCTCCACCGTGCGCCCTGGCAGCGAAGACGGCACCAAGGCCAGCGCGAGCGTCGCCTTCATCCAGAGCTTTCCCTTGAGCGCGGACGAGCCGGACGCCGTGCCGCTGCTGCTTGGTGCGCGCATCCTTGCCGGCGGCAACACCGGCGGCTCTCGCCTGGCCGACCGCCTGCGCGTGAAGGACGCCATCAGCTACAACGTCGACTACAGCCTGCATGTGCCCGATCCCGGCAACGCCGCGATGCTGCGGCTCAATGCCATCGCTGCGCCGGCCAACGCCGCGGCCGCTGAAGCCGCGATCCGCGAGGAAGTCGCGCGGTTGTTGAAGGACGGCGTGACGGCCGCCGAGGTCGACGACGCCAAACGCCAGTTCCGCACCTCGCGGGCCGATCTGCTGCGCAACGACGCGGCGCTGGCGTCGCTGCTGCTGTCGCAGTTCGACCGGCGCGAGGGCTTCGCCGATCTGGCTGCGCGCGAGGAGGCCGGGCTGGCGCGTTCGAGTGCGGACAGCGTGAACGCGGCGCTGCGCCGGCTGCTGTTGCCCGACCAGTGGGTGGTGGTCGTCACAGGTGCGCTGAGCGGCAACTGAGGCGCTGAACACCCGGGGAATTGCGGGGCTCGCGGCGATTCGCCTGCGGCATCATGCGGTCCACAAAAACCGGGGAGCGCATGTTGAGGTTTATCGTTGCCGGCCTTCTGGCCGGGCTGGCGTTTTCGGCGGTCGCCGAACCGCAGAAGATCCGTGAGGTGGGCGGCATTGCCGAGTACCGGCTCGACAACGGCATGCAGGTGCTGCTGATGCCCGTGGCCGGTGCGGGCCGCACGCACGTGACCGTGACCTACAAGGTCGGCAGCCGGATGGAAGGCGCGGGCGAAGCCGGCATGGCGCACTTGCTGGAACACGTCACCTTCCGCGGCCTGCGGGATGACGGGGGCCAGGCGCTCGACCTGGGGGCCGAGCTCAAGAAGCTGCCGCTCGAATACAACGGCACGACGACCAACGACCGCACCAACTATTTCGAGAACTTCACCGCCGATGACGGCGTGCTCTCGCGCGTGATCGAGCTGGAGGCTCGGCGCATGCGGGCCGCCCGTCTGGAGCAGGGGGACTTCGACAAGGAGAAACCGATCGTGCTCAATGAGATGGGCATGCGCGGAGAAAACCTGTCGCGGCAGATGCACCAGGCCCTCGCGGCCGCGGTGTTTCGCTCCCATCCTTACGGCCGACCCACGATCGGGTATCCGCAGGAGATCGAGGCGCTCTCGCTCGATCGGCTTCGCGCGTTCTACGGCAAGTACTACCGGCCCGACAACGCGGTGCTGATGCTGGCGGGAGAGTTCGATGCGCAGCAGGCGCTGGCGTCGATCGAACGGTACTTCGGCCCCTTGCCGCGGCCGACCGAGGCGCTCCCACCGCCGGTGCCGGCAGAACCGCCGCAGTCCGGTCCGCGCCAGGTCGTGACGCGCACCAGCCAGACGGCCGTCGGCCTTGCCTATCGCGTGCCTGCATGGGCGCACCCGAAGTCCGCAGCCATCGCCATGTTGTTCCCCTTGCTGCCCTCGGTGCGCGATGCCTACCGCTACACCCGCGACAGCTGGGCGCCCCTGGATGCCGAGGTCCAGGAGCTGCGTTCGCGCGATCCCTATCTCATCGAGATCATCTGGCCGATGCCCAAGACCGCGAGCAACGACGCGAAGAGCCGTGCGGCGCTGATGGAACGCGCGGCCGACCTCGCCCAAGAGATGGAGATGACCAAGGTGACGTACGAGAACGCCATCCGCCTGGCCATCGAGGAACGGCGCAACCAGTTGCTGCAGCAGCTGCGCAATCCGGGTCAGGCGTCCGCCTTGATCAGCGACGCCATCGGCGCGGGCGACTGGCGCCTGCCACTGCGCATGCTCGACGATCTGGCGAAGCTCGATCCGCTGGAGGTGATTCACGCGTTCGACGAATACGTCACGCCGCAGAACCGCAGCCTCGTCGTCGGCGTGACCGATGAAGCCGTCACCGCGCCGCAGTTCTCGCAAGGATCGGTGGGCGGTCTGCTCGGCCTGTTTGCCAAGCCGACGAAGGTGGAGGCGGTGGACGACGCCAGCGCCGTGGTCGGTCAGCTGGACAAGGCCGGCGCCGCCCTGGGCAGCACCGGCGGCGATGCCTTCGAGTTCGATCCCGCCCGGCTGGACGCCGCCGTGCAGCGGCTGCGGCTGCCCAGCGGCGTCCTCGTGGAGCTGCTGGACCGCAAGACGGCGGACGACCGCATCCATGTGCAGATGAAGTTCAGCTGGGGCAGTCCGCAGGGGATGGCCGCGGAACAGGGCTGGCGCGCGCTGATCGAGCCGTATCTGGAAACGGGTACGAAGGGAGACGCCGGTTATTCGATGCGCGACATCGCCGTGTTCAAGTCACGGGCCCAGCTGCGCTGGAGCTTGCAGAGCCTGCCGCAGCAGCTGCTGGTCAACTTGAGCATGCCGCGCGAACATTTCGTCAGCAGCCTGGCCCTGCTGCGCGCGGTGCTGCGGGAGCCGGAGTTGAGCGAGTCCGTTTTCGTCGGCATGAAGGAAGCGCTGCTCAAGCAGTGGAACAACAGCGACGAGGAGCCCGACTGGGCGCCCGAGCTGGCGCGCCGGCACCAGATGGAGGCGCTCGGGCTGCGCTCCGGCAGTCCCGGCTACCAACCCGGCAAGGCCGACCTGATCGCGGCCTGGAAGGCCCTGGACATTGCGACGGTGCGCAGCTTCCACAAGCGCCTGTGGTCGGCCAACGAGCTGCATGTCAGCGTCGTCGGCCCGGTGCCCTCGACGGTGATCACGGCCAGCGCGTTCGAGCAGTTCTTCGGCGACTGGAAGCGCCCGGAGGCCCCGGCCTATGAACGCTTCGCATCCGAGTTCAAGCCGGTGGACGGCGCCCGCTTCGTTTCTGCGCGCAGCGAGACAGGCCAGGGGCGGCCGCCGGGCTCGGCTTACATGGCCTTCCAGCAGAGCTTCCCGCTCAACCGCCGTGATCCGGACGCGGTGCCCCTGCAGCTGGGGCTGCGCATCCTGGCGGCGCCGGGCATCACCGGCTCTCGGCTGACCGATCGGCTGCGCGGCCGCGATGCGCTGAGCTATTCGATCGACTATGTCGCGGAGATTCCCTTGCGGGGCAACGCGGCTGCGGTCTCTCTGATGGTCATCGCCAGCCCCTCCAACGCGGCGCGTGCCGAGGCGGCGACGCGCGAGGAGATCGCCCGGCTGCTGGAGCAGGGCATCAACGAAGCGGAGCTGCTGGCGGCCAAGCGCGAGATGCGGACGGCCTGGCGCGACCGGCTGGGCAACGACGCCACGCTCGCCGGGCTGCTGCTGTCACAGCAGGACTCCGGCGAGGACTTCGCCTTGACGGCGGCGCGCGACTCGACGGCGCTCCAGGCGGCCACGGTGGACAGCGTCAACGCCGCCTTGCGTCGGCTGCTCCTGCCTGACCGCTGGGTGACCATCATCACCGGGGCTTCGATGCCGAAGAAGGAAGCGGCGCAAGAGCCGCCCGGCGTCGCAGCGCAGTAACGCGCCGCTCAAGGCGCCATGAAGCGCAGCGCGTCAGGGCGCGCGCAGAGCCGCGCGTGATACGCCTGCACGGCGGGCAGCTCGGGCCGCTCGATCGGCGCCACCAGCCAGCGGTGCACCGAAAGACCCAGCACGATGTCGGCCAGCGTGAACTGCGGCCCCGCCGCGTAGGCGCCGGTGCGCACGAGCTGGTCTTCGAGCAGGCGCACGTGCCTGGTCCACTGCGCCACGCCGGCGGCGAGCTGCGCCGAGTCCTGGTGGTCCGGGCTCTTGCGCACGAGGCCCAGGAAGGCGTAGCGCCAGGAGTTGTTGAACTCGGTCGCCTGCCAGTCCATCCACTGCTCGACGCGGGCGCGCGCTTGCGGATCGGCGGGCAGCAGGTCGTGGCGTTGCTCGCGGCCGGCGAGGTAGCGGCAGATCGTGTTGGATTCCCAGAGCACGAATTCGCCATCGATCAGCACCGGCACCATCGCGTTCGGATTCAGCGCCGTGAACTCGGGCACCTGCGTGGCGCGCACGCCGGCGCCCCACTCCTCCTGCTCCTGCGGCACGCCGAGTTCGGCGCAGAGCCAGAGCACTTTGCGGACGTTGATCGAGGCGGTCTTGCCGAGGATGCGCAGCGTCATGGGTTTTCCTCCTGTTCCTGCCGGCGGTTCATGTCCGCCAGCGTCTTGCCGGGTTCATCGCGGAAGGTCTCGTCGAGCACCTGCAGCGCCGAGATGCGGTCCACGCGGAAGGAGCGGAAATCCTTGCGCAGCTCGCACCAGGCGGCCAGCGTCCACACGGGGCCCCAGAAGAAGCAGGCGAGCGGCCGCACGGTGCGGTGGCTGCGCTCGTCGTCGAGGCTCACGTATTCGAGCGCGAGCTTGCGGCGGCTTTCGGTCGCTTCGCGCAGCGCGGCGAGCAGCTCGCGCACTTCGGGCGTCAGGCCGCTCAGCGGCGCGAACAGCGTGAGGCTCTCGGCCGCGGCGCGCGCCTCGGCGGGCAGCACGGCCATGATCTTGGAGAGCGCGCTCTCCGCCGCCGCGGCCAGGCCGCTGTCCAGCGACGGCTGCGACATGCGCAGCGCCGCCACCAGCGCCTGCGCCTCGCGCTTGCCGAACATCAGCGGCGCGAGGTCGAAGCCGCCCTTCATGCGGTAGCCCACGCCGGCCTCACCCTCGATCGGCACGCCCTGGCCTTGCAGCGCGGCCACGTCGCGGTAGACGGTGCGCGGCGAGACCTCCAGCCGCTCGGACAGGAACTCGGCTGTGGACAGCCGCCGGCCGCGGATCAGTTGCACGAGCTGGAAGAGGCGGTCGGCACGGCGCATGGGGTTGGGGCGGAGAGGCTCTAAAGTGCGGGACGAAAACTGTGATCATGCCCGATTGCCGAGGCTGCCATGCGCGAACACTTTCTGCTCGATCCCGCCGTCACCTTCCTCAACCACGGCTCCTTCGGCGCCTGCCCGCGCCCGGTGCTGGCCGAGCAGCAACGGCTGCGCGAGGAGATGGAGCGCAACCCGGTCGAGTTCCTCAGCCGGCGCTCGGACGCGCTGCTGCGCGAGGCGCGCGGCGCCTTGGCCACGTACCTCGGCGCGCAGACGGACGATCTGGTTTTCATCTCCAATGCGACGACGGCGGTCAACGCGGTGGCGCAGTCGATCCCGCTCGCGGCCGGCGACGAAGTGCTGACGACCGATCACGAATACGGCGCCTGCCAGATGACCTGGCGCCACCACTGCGAGCAACGCGGCGCCAAGCTCGTGCGCGTGGAGATCCCGCTGCCCTTCGAGCCCGAGCGCTTCGTCGAGCGCATGCTCGCCGCCGTGACGCCGCGCACGAAGGTGATCTTCGTGAGCCACCTGACCTCGGTCACGGCGCTGATCTTCCCGATCGAAGAACTCTGCCGCGCGGCGCGCGAGCGGGGCATCCTGACGCTGATCGACGGCGCCCACGCGCCGGGGCAGCTAACCCTTGATCTCGACGCACTCGGCGCCGATTTCTATACCGGCAATTGCCACAAGTGGTTGTGCGCGCCGAAGGGTGCGGCCTTCCTCCACGCGCGGCCCGAGCATCACGCGATGCTGGTCCCGCCCGTCATCAGCTGGGGTTGGTCCGACGACCCGGTGCACGCCGCGTACACCGGCATGAGCACCTTCGAGCGCCACTTCCAGTGGCAGGGCACGCACGACATCACGCCGTGGCTCTGCGTGCCGATGGCCATCCGCTTTCAGGCCGAGCACGACTGGCCGACGCACGCGCAGCGATGCCACGAGCAGGCGATGGCGATCATGCACGCCTTCGCAAAACGCCACGGCCTGCCCGTGATCGCGCCCGATGTGAGCTTCGCGCAGATGGCCTCGCTGCCCGTGCCGCACCAGGATCCGGGCGCTCTGCGCGCACGACTCTTCAACGCGCACCGCATCGAGGTGCCGGTCACGCAACACGCCGACCGCACCTTCGTGCGCGTGTCGATGCAGGCCTACAACTCGGCCGCCGATCTGGAACGTCTGAGTCGGTGCAGTTTTTGACACGGCGCCCGCGTTAACCCTGAGCTTGTGACTTTCCGCTCGCTGTCGAGCCGAACCTAAGATCGCGGGCTTCAAAAGTTGGAGTCCCGACAATGTCCAAGTTCTCTCGTTCGACGCTCGGCCTGCTGATCGGCGCGGCCCTGTCCACTGGCGCACTGGCGCTGGAAACCCCGAAGCCCAGCTTCCCCGCCTCGGCCACCGACCCCGCCGTCGGCGCCTGCAACGACTTCTTCGCCTTCGCCAACGGCAAGTGGATCAAGGCCAACCCGATCCCCTCGGACCAGGTCCGCTGGGGCTCCTTCCTGATGCTCAACGAACAGAGCCTGGAAGCGCAGCACAAGATCGTCGACGACGCCGTCGCCAAGCTGCCGCACGCCAAGAAGGGTTCGATCGAACAGAAGATCGGTCTGCTCTACCAGGCCGGCATGGACGAAGCCAAGATCGAGAAGCTCGGCTACACGCCGATCAAGCCCGAGCTGGCCAACATCGCCAAGCTGAAGTCCTCGCAAGACGTGCTGCGTTATCTGGAAGCCGCCCACGCCCGTGGCGAAGGCTTCGTGTTCGGCAGCTTCGCCGGCGCCGACTACAAGGACGCCAGCATGCAGATCGCCTTCGTGAGCCAGGGCGGCCTGGGCCTGCCCACGCCCGAGTACTACACGAGCGAGCAGTTCGCCAAGACGCGTGCCCAATACGTGGGCTACCTGACCCAGCTGTTCACGCTGACCGGCGCCTCGCCCGAGCAAGCCAAGGCCAAGGCCGACAACGTGCTGGCGTTTGAAACCCGTCTGGCCAAGGTCTCCGTGCCGCGCGTGGAAATGCGCAAGCCCGAGAACCAGTACCGCCTGACGACCATCGCCGACGCGAACAAGCTGACGAACCTGATCGACTGGTCCGCGTACTTCAAGGCGCTCAACGTCAAGGTCGACGGCGGCTTCTCGATGGCCCAGCCGAAGTTCTTCGAAGAGGTCAACGCGATGCTGGCCGATGTGCCGGTGGAGCAGTGGCGCGACTACTTCGCCGCCCACACCATCGACGAAGCGGCGCCGCTGCTCTCGAAGGCCTTCGTGGACGCGAGCTTCGAGTTCAACAGCAAGCAGCTCAACGGCCAGCCTGAGCAGCAGCCACGCTGGAAGCGCGTGCTGGCGCGCGTGAACGGCAGCATGGGCCAGGCCCTGGGCCAGATCTACGTGCGTGACTACTTCCCGCCCGCCTCGAAGGCGCGCATGGAAGAGCTCGTCGGCAACGTGACGGGCGCCGTCAAGGGCCGCATCGAGAAGCTCGAATGGATGAGCGACGACACCAAGGCCAAGGCCGTCGAGAAGTGGAAGGCCTTCCTGCCCAAGGTTGGATACCCCGAAGCCGGCAAGTGGCGCGAGTGGGACGGCCTGCACCTGCAGGCGGGCAGCTACTACGAAGACGTGAAGGCCGCGCGCGCCTTCAACCGCGCGTATGGCCTGTCGCAGGTCGGCAAGCCGACCGATCGCAAGGAATGGAGCATGACGCCCCAGACCGTGAACGCGTACTACAGCCCGTCCACCAACACGATCAACTTCCCCGCGGCCATCCTGCAACCGCCGTTCTTCTACGCCGAAGGTGACGACCCGATCAACTACGGTGCCATCGGCGCCGTCATCGGCCACGAAATCTTCCACGGCTTCGACGACCAGGGCAGCCAGTTCGACGGCAAGGGCAACAACGCCAACTGGTGGACGAAGGAAGACCGCGAGCGTTTCAACGCCCGCACCGACAAGCTGGTGGCCCAGTTCGACGCGTACACGCCCGTGGCCTCGCGCCCGGACGTGAAGGTCAACGGCCGCCTGACGCTGGGCGAGAACATCGGCGATCTGGGCGGCCTCTACGCCGCCTATGACGCGATGAAGAAGGCCACGGCCGGCAAGCCCGACCCGATGATCGACGGCTTCACCCGCGACCAGCGCTTCTTCCTGAGCTTCGCGCGCGTGTGGAGCTCGCAGGCGCGCGACGAGTTCCTGATCAACCTCGTGAAGTCGAACCCGCACGCGCCGGAGCAGTTCCGCGCGATCGCGGCGCCGTCGAACATGACCGAGTTCGCGAACGCGTTCTCGTGCAAGTCGGGCGACGCGATGGTGCGTGACGGCGACAAGCAGGTGAAGATCTGGTGATCGAGCCGTCAGGCGACTGATCCGATCATGAATGGCGGGCCTTGCGACCCGCCATTTTTCATTCCGCGATCGCCTGGCGGACGGCCTTTTCCCAAGCTGCCATGCGTGTCGCGGCTTCGTCACGCGACATCGCCGGTTCGAAGCGGTGCTCCGCCTGCCAATGCGCCGCGATCTCCTCGTGGCTCTTGTAGAGGCCGACAGTCAGGCCCGCCAGCTGCGCGGCGCCGAGCGCCGTCGTCTCCACCACGCGCGGCCGCACGACCGGGATGCCGAGCAGGTCGGCCTGGAACTGCATCAGCGCGTCGTTCACGCTGGCGCCGCCGTCCACGCGCAGCTCGGCCAGCGGCGCGCTGCCGGCGGCGCGGGATTCCTGGCTCATCGCCTGCAACAGTGCGGCGCTTTGATACGCGATCGATTCGACGGCTGCCCGCGCGATGTGGGCGCGCGTGGTGCCGCGCGTCAGGCCCGTGATCGTGCCGCGCGCCTCGCCCTTCCAGTACGGCGCGCCCAGGCCGGTGAACGCTGGCACGAACATCACGCCGCCCGCGTCCGGCACGCTGGCCGCGAGGGCCTGGACTTCTGCACTGCTCTGGATGATGCCGAGCCCGTCGCGCAGCCATTGCACGACCGCGCCGCCGATGAAGACGGCGCCTTCGAGCGCGTACTCCGGCAAGCGCGTGGCCTGCGCCGTGGCCGTGCTGAGCAAACCGAAGCCCGGCACGCGGCCTTGCGCGCCGGTGTTCATCAGCATGAAGCAGCCCGTGCCGTAGGTGTTCTTCGCCATGCCCGGCTCGAAGCAAGCCTGGCCGAACAAGGCGGCCTGCTGGTCGCCGGCCATGCCGCCGATGCGCAGCGGCGCGCCGAAGTGCTCGGCCGCCGTCATGCCGTAGTCCCACGCGGACGGGTGGACCTCGGGCAGCAGCGCTTTCGGCACGTCGAAGATGTCGAGCAGCCGCTCATCCCAGCGGTTCTCGTGGATGTCGAACAGCAGCGTGCGCGAGGCGTTGCTCTGGTCGGTGGCGTGGACGGCGCCGTTCGTGAGCTTCCAGAGCAGCCAGCTGTCGATCGTGCCGAACGCGAGTTCGCCCTTCGCCGCGCGGTCGCGTGCGCCCGGCAGGTGATCGAGCAGCCATTGCAGCTTGCTGCCGCTGAAGTAGCTGTCGATCAGCAGGCCGGTGTGGCGCTGGATCAGCGCGCCCTGGCCCTGCTCGCGCAGCTCGGCGCAGCGCGCCTCGCCGCGGCGGTCCTGCCAGACGATGGCGCGGTGCAGCGGCTCGCCGGTACGGCGGTCCCAGAGCACGAGCGTCTCGCGCTGGTTGGTGATGCCGAGGCCGGCGATGTCTGCGGCCGAGATGCCGGCACGCGTCAACGCCTCGCGGCCGGTGGCGAGCTGCGTCTGCCAGATCTCCTCGGCGTCGTGCTCGACCCAGCCGGGCTGCGGGAAATGCTGGGCGAACTCGCGCTGCGCCATGGCCACCACGCCGCCTTGGGCGTCGAAGACGATGGCCCGCGAGCTCGAGGTGCCTTGGTCCAGTGCCAGCAGGTAGGCGGCCATGAAGTCTCCTCTTTTCTCTTCTGCGCGCAAGCGTACACAATCGGCGCATGGCCGCACAAGCGAATCGGGAGGATCAGTTGAGCGCTGGCGCCGGGGCATTCGAGGAGCAGGACCTGCTCGACGTCATCGTGGTCGGCGGCGGCATCAACGGCTGCGGCATCGCGCGTGACCTCGCCGGCCGAGGGCTCTCGGTCCTCCTGGCCGAGCGCGACGATCTGGCCGCGCACACCTCGTCGAGTTCCACGAAGCTGATCCACGGCGGCCTGCGCTACCTGGAGCACCGCGAGTTCGCGCTGGTCCGCAAGTCCTTGCAGGAGCGCGAGCTGCTGCTGCGCAGCGCCCCGCACCTGATGGGCGCGTTGCGCTTCGTGATGCCCTGGCATGCGGGCGTGGGGCGGCCGGCGTGGATGATCCGGCTCGGCCTGTTCCTCTACGACCATCTGGCGCGGCGCGAATGGCTGCCGGGTTCGGAGGGCGTGAAGCTCAAGGGCGAAACGCTGGGCGCGCCGTTGCAGGACCGCTTCGAGCGCGGCTTCACCTACTACGACGGCTGGGCCGATGATGCGCGTCTGGTCGTCGCCTGTGCACTCGATGCGCATGAGCGCGGCGCGCAGGTGCTCACGCGCAGCCCGGTAGTCGCCGCGAGGCGCGTCGAGGGCCTCTGGCACGTCGATCTCTGCACGCCGCAGGGCACGCGCCGCTGCCGTGCGCGGGCACTCGTCAATGCCGCCGGCCCGTGGGCCGCGAGCTTCCTGCGGGACGGTCTGCACACGCACCCGCGCCACGAGCTGCGCCTCGTGCGCGGCAGCCACATCGTCGTGCCCGCGCGCTTCCAGCACGATTCGGCCTACCTGTTTCAGAACGAGGACGGCCGCATCATCTTTGCCATTCCCTACCGCGACCGCTTCACGCTGATCGGCACGACGGACGTCGAAGTGGCAGACCCCGGTGCGGCCGAGATCAGTGCGGAAGAGATCGAATACCTTTGCGCTCAGGCGACCCGCTATTTCCGTGAGCCGGTGCGCGGCAGCGAAGTGGTGTGGACCTATGCCGGGGTGCGGCCCTTGATCGACGACGTACACGCAGGCTCGGCGCAGACGGCGTCGCGCGACTATCTGCTGGAACTGGATGAAGACGCCGCGCCGCTGATGACGATCTGGGGCGGCAAGCTCACCACCTTCAGGAAGCTCGCCGAGGAAGCGAGCGACCGGCTCGTGCAGCGCCTGCAACGCGTGGCGCCCGCCTGGACTTCAAGCGCCGTGCTGCCCGGCGGGGACCTCTCCGACTGGATCGCGCCCAGCGGCAAGCCCGACGCCGACTTCGCGCGTTTCCTGTCCGCCTTGACGAGCCGTTATGCTGCGCTCCCTCCATCGCTGCTGCGGCGCCTTGCGCGAGCCTACGGCGGACGCGTCGAGCGCGTGCTGGAAGACCTGGGCGCCGAGGTGGCGCCGGGTGTCTTTGAAGGCGAGCTGCGCCATCTTGTGCAATCCGAATGGGCGCGCACGGCGGACGACGTGCTCTGGCGGCGCAGCAAGCTCGGCCTGATGCTGAGCGCAGCTGAGCAAGAAGCGGTGGCGGACTGGCTCGACGCTTCCTTCTCCCGCTGAATGCTGCAATCGGTTTTCTCGCTGGCCCAGATCCCGGGCTACATCGCCTTCGTCTTCGGCGTCGCCTGCTTCGCTCAGACGGACGACCGGCGCTTTCGCATCTTCATGTCCGTCGAGTGCTTCAACTACGTGCTGCACTTCGCGCTGCTGGGCCAGGCCACGGCGGTGGCGAGCAGCCTGGTGTCGTTGTCGCGCTCGGTGGCATCGATGTACTGGCGCGGTCGGGCCATCGCTTTCGTGTTCCTCGGCGCGAACGTGGCCCTCGGCTGGTGGCTGTTCCAAGGCTGGCTCTCGCTGCTGCCGATCATCGCTTCGTGCATCGGCACCGTGGCGCTGTTCTTTCTGCAAGGCGCGCCGATGCGGCTGCTGATGCTGGCCGGCACCGGCTGCTGGATCGCGAACAACATCTTGGCGGGGTCGATCGGCGGCACGCTGCTGGAGCTGACCGTCGCCGGCGTCAATGGCTGGACGCTGTGGAGGCTGTGGCGGGCTCGGACACCGCATTCAGGCTGACCGTGAACACCGAGCCGCGGCCTGGCAGGCTCTGAACGGTGATCGATCCGCCCATCTGCTCGGTCAGCATCTTCACGATGGTCAGTCCCAGGCCCGTGCCGGGCTTGTCGGCGCCGCTGGGCAGGCGCTTGAAGGGCTGGAACAGCTGCTTGATCTCGGCCTCGGTCATGCCGGGGCCTTCGTCGCTGATCGAGATCTCGACGCGCTGCGCATGTTCTTCGACCGAGAGCCGTACGCGTCCGCCCGGTCGGTTGTACTTGCAGGCGTTGTTGATCAGGTTGACCAGCACCTGGCCCAGGCGCTGCGCATCGGCCCAGGCGGCGAGCTGCGGCGGCACGGGGTCGACCTCGACCTCGGCGCCGAGGCCCTGCTGATCGCCGTTGAGCGAGAGCGCATCGCGGATCACGGGCGCCAGCAGCGTCGGCACGCGGTGCAGCTTGAACTGGCCGGCGTCGATGCCGGAGATGTCGAGCACGTCGTCCACCAGCCGCAGCAGGTGCACGCCTGCGCCGGAGATCAGCTGCACGCGCTGCATCTGGCGTTCGCTCAGGGGCTCGTTCACGTCCATCTGGAGCAGTTCGGAGAAGCCGAGCACGGCGTTGAGCGGCGTGCGCAGCTCGTGCGAGAGGCGGGAGAGGAACTCGATGCGGGCGGCGGCGCTGCGCTCGGCGGCGGTCTTCTCGAGCTTGAGCTGTTCCTGCTGCACTTGCGCGCTGACGTCGCGCAGGATCACGATGATCAGCCCCGTGCCGTTCTCGCCGACGTGGCGCTTGCCGGTGATCTCGAGGTGACGAATCTGGCCGTTGACGTGGATGCGGTAACGCAGGTTCGGCACTTCGCCGGCCACGGCGCGTGCCTCGGCTTCCTGCATCAGCGCGATGTCCAGCGGCTCGATGCGCTCGCGCAGCCGGCTGCGCAGGATGATCAGCCCCTCGGGCGGCGAGTTGAAACCGTAGATGGCGCTGGCGCGGGCGTCGAGCCGGATGTAGGCGTCGTCGATCATCCACTCGGCCATGCCGATGCCGTCGGCCTGCGCGGCCAGGGCCCAGCGCTGGTTGCTTTGCGTGAGCGCTTCAGCGTCGCGATGGTGGCGGCGCACGCCGACGACGATCAGCACGACGGTCCCCAGCGTCAGCGTGACGGTGATGACGCCCGTGACCAGTGCAATGAGGTGATACGCATCGCGCGAGGAGGTGCCCAGCGCATCGCTGAAGCGCAGCTCCTGCTCGCGCAGCTCGGCGTCGAGGCGGTCCAGGCGCTGCAGCAGCAGCAAGCGCTCGCCGACGCTCTCCGGCCCGCGCGGCGCGCTCGCCAGCGACTGCATGTGGTCACCGAGTTGCTGCAGTTCGGCGATCAACTCGTCGCCGCGCTTCCAGGCTTCGATCGAAGGTTGCATCAGCTGGCTGTTGCCGAACCAGCGGTACAGCTGCGTGATGCCGGTGCGGTCCTCGGCGTCGATGCCGCCGCGTGCGTAGGCGCGGTCCAGCGCGTTGGCGGCCGCGTCGTCCAGATCGGGCAGGTCGAGATAGCCGCGGGCTTCGCGGTCGGCCAGCGGGACGTCGAGCGCTTCGCGGAAGGCGCGCAGATGCGCGGGCGATTCGGTGGCGGCATAGGCGCGCAGCTCGACCGAAGCGACGGCATGCGCCTTCGACCATTTGCTCTCGCCGCCGACGAAGCCCCGGGCGGCAGAGAGCAGGTGCAGGCCGAACACGCAGAGCAGCAGCACGAGGCCGTTCGCGGCGATCAGCGGCACGAGCAGCTTGGCGAGCTGGCTGCGGCGGGACTCGCGCACAGGCGCAGGCGCGGCCGTGGCCGGGACGGGCCAAAGGCCGGTCGCCGCGGGCGGTGCTGGACTGCGCGCTGTCGAAATCATCGAGCTCCCCATGCGTGGATCCACCGCGACAAGCAGTGTGCCCAGTTTGTTCCGTCGGAGTGTGCGCCGCCAGCCCCCGCCGTGCATGAATCTCATACGGCTTGCGGGGCGTTGCGTGCAAAACTTCGCGCGCCTAGCGCACGGACTGTTTCAATCTTGCCAGTGCCGGGCGCCCCGGCATGTCATTGATACCTCCCGTAACGCTTATGTTCTGCGGCAGCTCAAGCGACGTTGAGCGACTCGGCCTGCACCTATAGTGCGGCGCATGTGGATCGGTCTTGCCTGTGCGCTTGCCGCCGGGCTGATGTGGGGCCTGGTCTTTGTCGCGCCTTTGCTGTTGCCTGAATATCCGGCCGCCCTGCTGGCCGTGGGCCGGTATCTGGCCTTCGGGCTGATCGCGCTGCCGCTGGCGCTGGTCGATCTGCGCAGCCTGCGGCGCCTCTCGCGGGCCGACTGGTGGGAAGCCGTGCGGCTGAGCCTCATCGGCAACTTCATCTATTACCTCTGCCTGGCCGCGGCCATCCAGCGCGCCGGCGGTCCGCTGCCCACCGTGATCATCGGCACCTTGCCGGTGGTGATCGCGGTCTGCTCCAACGTGGGCGCGGGCGCGTTGCCGTGGCGTCGGCTGGCGCCGGCGCTGGCGCTCATGCTGGCGGGCATCGCCTGCGTCAATCAGGTGGAGCTGGCGGCACTGGATGCCGCGGAGCTGCCGCGTTACTTCGGCGGCGCCGCGCTGGCGCTGGTGGCCCTGGCCTGCTGGACCTGGTACCCGATCCGCAATGCCGCCTGGCTGCAATCGCATGGCGACCGGCAGCCGCGCGCCTGGGCGACGGCGCAGGGCCTGGTGACCCTGCCGATGGCGTTGATCGGTCTGGTGTTCTTGGCGGGCTTCTCGGACTTCCATCCGCTGCTCGGCCCGCGCCCGCCGGTCTTCGTCGGCCTGATGCTGGCGGTGGGACTGCTGGCGTCGTGGCTGGGCACGCTCTGCTGGAACGCGGCGAGCCAGCGCTTGCCCACGGGGCTGCTCGGCCAGTTGATCGTGTTCGAGACGCTCTCGGCGCTCGTCTACGCCTGGCTGCTGCGTGGCAGCTGGCCCGCGCCGTTGACGCTGCTCGGTGCCGCCTTGCTGATCGGCGGTGTGTGGCTGGGTCTGCGCGCCTACCGGGGCAGCGCGGCGTCGGCGGGCTGATTGGCGGTCGGCGCCGGTACGTGCTTGTCGGCCGGGAACAGCGCCTTGTGGCCCAGGTGGTAGGCCAGCATCCATGGCGGCATGCGCAGCCAGTGGCCGCGGAGGTAGAGCGCCGTGCGTGCCAGGCCCGAGAAGCGGTCGTCGGTGCTGGAATGCTGCGGCCGCAGGGCGCGCAGGTACAGCGGGTCGAGCGCCTCGCGGCCCTGGGCACCGACCTCGCGCAGCACCTCTTCGGGCACTGGCGTGGCCAGCAGCTGATGCGTGTAGCGCAGCGCCAGGCGCAGCGGGCCGGTGAGTTGCTGAAGGCGGGCGCGCTCGATCAGCGCGGGCCAGAAGTCCGCGGTCTGGGCGCTGAAGTGGCGCAGCAGCAGGTCCAGGTCGGAGAGGTCGCGCAGCAGGTTGTCAGCCTCACCCTCGTGGAAGAGGTGGCAGGCCGAGTGCAGGATCATGTCGGCCGGCGAGAGCACGCGGATGCCGGGCTGGCCGGGCAGCTCGATCGACGCCTCGAACAGCGCTTCGGCCGACGGCTTGAGTCGCGCGGTGGCGGGCAGGATGGTGTGGTGCACGTCGAGCGCGGTGCCGCGGTGCATGTGGACCATGGCGGGCAGCTCGTGCATCCAGCGCCGGTAGTAGCGCTGGTCGTAAGGGTCCTTGTTCTCGCTGACCCAGCCGGTGAGCATCAGCGAGGATTCCACTTCGTCGAGCCGCGGGCGCGGCACGAGGATGTCCAGGTCGGCGAAGACGCGGCCGCGCGCGGCGGGCAGATCGGCCAGCACGTAGGCGGCGCCCTTGAGCAGGATCAGCGGCAGGCCGAGCTCGCCCAGCCGGTCGCGCAGCAGGCCGGCTTCGCGCTTCACCGAGCGGTGCTGGCGGTCGGCCATCACCGCGGCGGAGAGCAGGTGCACCTGGGCGCGCTCGTGCACCGCCGCGCCGGCTTCGGCGAAGCGATGGTGCATGCGGCCGAGCAGGTTGGCGTGGCGGGCCTGGCGCACGAGCAGGTCCCATTGCACCTCGTCCAGCGACTCGGCGGCGTGCGGATAGAGCCAGATGCGGTGCAGGAGGTTCATGCCCGGGCCTCCAGCGCGTCGAAGGTGGCCATGGCCTCGTCCAGATCGCTGTACTCGAACTGGAAGCCTTCGGCGCGGTCGATCATCCCGCCCACGGCGTGGAAGCCACGCTCGGCGAGGATGTGATAGTTCATCGCGTTGTCGGCCAGGTGCAGGAAGGTCTCGCCGGGCTGCAACGGGTCGAGCCGCGTTTCAGCCTTGGCGCGCCAGCGCGGCAGCACCACCCAGCGCGGCCACGCCGGCTCGTGGGCCAGGGCCACGCTCTCGGCCGTCGGCGCCATCAGCGCGACGGTGCCCTTGGTGGTGTCGTGCACGGGCTTGCTCAGGAAGGCGTCGGGTGCGAAGCGGCGGATCACGCCGATCGACTGGTTCTTCAGGTTGACGGGGCGCGCCAGCGCATGGATGCGGCCGTCGCGCAGGTCGACCAGGGTGAGCTCGTCGGACAGCAGCCGCCAGCCGCGGTTCACCAGTGCGGCGCACAGCGTGCTCTTGCCCGAGCCTGGCGGCGCCGGCAGGATCAGCGCGTGCTTGCCGCGCGCGACGGTGGCGGCGTGGAGCACCAGCAGGTGATGGCAGTAGGCGGTGACGCACCAGTTCATGCCCCACTCGAGCATGGGCATGGCCTGCGCCTGCGGCAGCGGTGTGAACGGGTGGACTTCGTCCACGCTGAACAGGACCTGCGGCCGGATCCAGCGGCGCAATCCGCCGGTGGGTTCGACCTTGACATGGAAATCGATGAAGGCCGAGGTGGGCAGCACCTCGTGGTGCGCATAGAGCCGGTGCAGCTCGGGCGCGACGGCGGCGATGGGGGCTTGCAGCCGGCAGCCGAACGGGCCGGTGGCGATGCGCAGGCCCGGCCCGCCGAGGAGCCGCTGCACTTCGCGCGGGGACAGTTCTCCGACTTTCATGGCGTCGTCATTGGGCGGAGGCCGTCCGGATCAGGTGTGCCTGGCCGAGGGCTTCGAGCGCGGTCTCGACCGCGAGCAGGCATTCCTGCAGCGAGGCTTCGGGCTCTTCCGCCTGCACGGCGCGCACGAAGTCAGCGGTACAGAGCGGCCGGCCGGCTTGCTCCAGCAGTTCGACGACGAACTGGCTCAGCGGCGACAACAGCCGCGTTTCGCAGCTCTCGCGGTCGAAGACCAGCCGGCCGTCTTCCACGTCCTTGAACAGGAGGCGGTCGCGCGCGTCGACCGGTGCCCACAGGGCGTTGCCTTCGAGAGCCATCGATCAGTGCCGGGGCGATGTGAGGTTGTGCGGATGGAGCGGCGGATGAATCGGCACGGCCCGCCCGCTGCCGAGGCCCTGGATGCGGAAGATCCGGATCGGAGGCCTCAGACCGTGGATTGACCGGTCAGGTACTTCAAGTACTTCAGGATGACGGGCTTGCTCCACACCTGCGTGCTGTTGGGCACTGCATAGCCCACGCCGATGGCGCCGCGCCACATGTCCAGGATCATAGGGCGGCTGGGGAAGCCGTCGCCCGTGTGAACGGCCGCTTCGAGGAATGTGGCCGCGAAAAGCGCCTGATCGCCGCTGTTGCTGCTGGCGAGCAACGCGCCGAAGGTGGCATCGGGGTACGGGCCGAGCAGGTTGAACTGGCTGGAGAACAGTGTGTCCGGTTTGATGGCGTCGCTGCCGCGGTAGTGACCGCCCTCCAGGTTCGTCGCCCAGAAGCCCGGCGTGTGCGCCAGACCCGAGGACTGGCAACCCGCGCCGCCCGTGCGACTGAGATTGCCGGACACCGTGAAGCCCGAGGGCGCAGTGCAGTTGTCGGCCCGTACCGGGAGCGGCGCGAGGGCGAGGATGGCGGGGGTGGTGGCGCCGGCCTGGAGAAGGCGGCGACGGCTCTGGGACGGTTGGGGGTACTGCTTCACTGCTTGCCTCTACTGCCGGCTGACTGCGGGAGCGCCGAGAGTAGCAAGCGGGCGGCCTGTCACCAAGCCCGGAGTGAAGCGGGTCTGGGGCAATCCCCCGGGAAGCGGGGATGACGCGCAGCGGCAAAGCCACCGAAACGGCCTGAACTGTAAAGAATGCCGACAAACCGGCGGCCGGGGGCCGCCAGGGCGGCGGCACTCAGCCGTAGGTGGGCGTCTGGCCGGTCACGTACTGCAGGTAGGACAGGCACTTGTTCTTGTTCCAGACCACCGTCGTGCCGGGCACGGCATAGCCGGCGCCGCAAACACCCTGGTTCCAGATCGCCTTGATCGTCGCCGTGGTCGGGTAGTTGGTCCCGCCCTGCGTGCAGGCCATCAGGAAGCTGGCCGTGGCCATGCCGCGGTGGTCGCTGTCGGAGCCCAGGCAGGTGTCGAGCACGGCATCGGTATAGCCCGTGCAGGAGAAGTACTTGCTGAACTTCTCGCCCTTCTGGCAGGTCGTGCTCTGGTAGATGCCGGTCCTGCTGTCGCAATACGGCGAAACGCGCCAGGTCGTCGGCTTGTAGCCGGGCGATGCGCAGGCCGTGGTGGACGGGTTGCGGCTGGCGTTGCCGGAAGTCGAGAAGCCGGAGGGCAGCTTGCAATTGCAGGCCATCACCGGCGTGCTCTTGAGGGCCAGCAGAGCGGGCGCGCCGATGGCGCCGGCGCGCAGCAGGCGGCGGCGGGCAGGCGAGGACAGGCGGGCCTCGGTGGCCGGCGCTGCGGTGTCCTGGGACTGCGTCTGGTTTTCGCTCGACTTCATGGCTCGCCTCTTCGATGTTCTCTTTGGCTACCGCATCCCCCGACAGGTCTTGGTCATCACAAATAACGAATTATTTGAACTGACAAAGGCCGTCGGCCCCGATCGGTGCTCCCTTCACGGATTCACAAGCAGGAACCACGCCATCTTGTAGGAATGTCGCCAACTGCTTGATTCTCAAAGGAATTCAATTGCTCCTCAGAGGCCGCGGGGCGGCTGCACGGGACCGGTCGTAAAGCTTGCCGACAGGCCCCGCCTCTGCGAAATCACGGAGCCAATGATGCCGCTTGAATGTGACGTTAGCACCCCCGCGATCGAGCGGTTCGGGCAGTTTGCCGCGCCGTCGGGCGCTTCAAGCTGTCTTCAAGGTGTCTTCAAAGCGACTGCGCGCTGAAGGTGTCGCACTGCTCCAGCCGGCCGGCGTCCAGCCCGCGCGAGAACCAGCGCACCCGCTGGGCGCTGGTGCCGTGGGTGAAGCTCTCGGGCACCACGGTGCCCCGCGACTTCTTCTGCAGCGTGTCGTCGCCGATCTGCGAGGCGGCGTTCAGCGCGGACTCGATGTCGGCCTGCGTCAGATCCAGCGTACTGCGCGCCTTGTTGGCCCAGACGCCGGCGTAGCAGTCGGCCTGCAGCTCCAGCCGCACCGACAGCGCGTTGTACTGCGCCTCCGAGACGCGGCCGCGCGCCTGGTCGAGCTTCTCGCTGGTGCCCAGCAGGTTCTGGATGTGATGGCCGACCTCGTGCGCCACGACGTAGGCCTGGGCGAATTCGCCCGGCGCGCCCAGGCGTTTGCTCAGCACGTCGTAGAAGGACAGGTCGATGTAGACCTTGCGGTCGGCCGGGCAGTAGAACGGGCCCATGGCCGCGTCGCCCTGGCCGCAGCCGGTGGGGAACTGGCCGCGGAACATCACCAGGTGCGGCGCGGGGTATTTCTGGCCGCCGTTCTGGGCGAAGTACTGTGTCCAGACGTCCTCGGTGCTGCCCAGCACCTTGCGCACGAAGACGGCGCCCGGGTCGTTGGCGTGCGCGCCCGCGTCATGCGGCGCTGGCTGCTGTACCGGCACTGAACCGCCGCCACCTGAGAGCAAGCCCAGTACGGTCAGCGGATTCACGCCGAGCGCCCAGGAGGCGATCAATGCCACGACGATGCCGCCGAGGCCGATACCGCGCCCGCCGCCGAACGAGAAGCCGCCGCCGCCGCTGCTGTCGCGGTAGTCCTCGACGTTGTCGCTCTCGCGCTGATCATCCAACTTCATGGGCGTGCTCCTGCTCTGCTCTGAATGGCTCGCGGATGCTACCCCGGCGCTTGCGGGAAGACGAGCAAGAAGCGCTCAGCCGCCGCCGGCAAAATGGCGGGCGATGAAAGGGAAGCTGCAGACTCGCGCCGAAAAGGCCGAGGAAGAATTCGACCCCACCCGCGCGCTCGACGGGTGGCAGCCGCGCTCGCACCAGGACCAGCCCGAGCTCGACCTGGCGGCGCTGCGCGCGGCGCAGGGGCCGGCGCTTTCGCCCGAGCGCGTGGCGGAGCTGCGCAGACGCGGCTTCTCGATGCGCGACGTCGAGGACGTCAACTTCAGCGAATCGGATTTCGACGCCGCCGATGACTCCGATTTCCCGGACACGATCCCGATGGGCCTGCGCTGAGCTCAGATCAGCTCGTCCAGCACCTCGATCCAATGCCGCACCGGCGTGGCGGTGCCGCTCTGCAGCTGCTGCATGCAGCCGATGTTGCCCGTGACGATGGCGTCGGCGTGCAGCGGCGCGATGGCGGCCAGCTTCTGATCGCGCAGCTGCTTGGAAAGCACGGGCTGCAAGACCGAATACGTGCCGGCCGATCCGCAGCACAGGTTTGAATCCTGCGTTGGCAGGCTCAGCTCAAAGCCCAGTTCGCGCAAGCCCGCTTCCACGCCGCCGCGCAGCTGCTGCCCGTGCTGCAGCGTGCAAGGCGGGTGATAGGCGAGCTTGGGCAACGCCTTCTTGAGCCGGCCCTTGAGCTTGGGCACGAGGTCGGGCAGCAGCTCGCTGACGTCCCGCGTCATGGCACTGATCTTGGCCGCACGCTCGGCGTAGAGCGGATCGTGGGCGAGCGCGCGGCCGTATTCGCGCACCGTCACGCCGCATCCCGATGCATTCATCACGAGCGCCTCGATCTGGCCCTGCTGGACCAACGGCCACCAGGCGTCGACGTTGCGGCGCATGTCGGCCAGCCCGCCTTCGTGGTCGGACAGGTGCGAGCGGATCGCGCCGCAGCAGCCGGCGTCGTCGGCCACCAGCGTCTGGATGCCGGCCGCGTCGAGCACGCGCGCGGTCGCGGAGTTGATGTTCGGCGCCAGCGTCGGCTGCACGCAGCCCAGCAGCAGGCCGACCTTGCGCTTGTGCACGCGCTGCGGCCAGTCGTGCGCGCTGCGCGGGGCGCGGGCCGGAACCTTGTCCTTCAGCACCGCCGGCAGCAGCGGGCGCACCAGCTGGCCGAGCTTGATCGCCGGCTTGAACAGCGGCGAGGTCAGCCCCTCTTTCAAGAGCCAGCGCTCGATGCGCTCACTGCGCGGGCGCTCGACCTTGGCTTCGACGATGTCGCGCCCGATCTCCAGCAACTGCCCGTACTGCACGCCCGACGGGCAGGTGCTCTCGCAGTTGCGGCAGGTCAGGCAGCGGTCCAGATGCTCCTGCGTCGCGCGCGTCGGCGTCTCGCCTTCGAGCACCTGCTTCATCAGGTAGATGCGGCCGCGCGGGCCGTCCAGCTCATCGCCGAGCAGTTGATAGGTCGGGCAGGTGGCGGTGCAGAAGCCGCAGTGCACGCAGCGCCGCAGGATGTCTTCCGCAGCCTGGCCTTCGGGCGTGCCTTGGAATTCGGGGGCGAGGTTGGTCTGCATCAGAGTTCGGGGTAGAGGCGGCCGGGGTTGAAGACGCCGTTCGGATCGAAGGCCTTCTTCAATTCGCGGTGGATGCGCATCAGCGGCGCGCTCAAGGGGGCGAAGGCGCCGGGCGACTTGTCGAGCGCGCGGAACAGCGTGGCGTGGCCGCCCACGCCGGCCGCGGTCTCGCGCACCTGCGCGGGCGCCAGCGGCGTGACGACCCAGCGCTGCGCGCCGCCCCATTCGATCAATTGTTCGCCGCGCAGTTCCTGCACGGGTGCGGTCGAAGGCACGGAGATGCGCCAGAGCTTGGCGCCGCCTTGCACGGCACGCGTGGCGCCTTGGAAGAATTCGTCTTCATGGTCGCGCAGACCGGTCCAGAACGGCTGCGCCATGTCCTGGGGGATCACGTCGCCGCCGAGCGTCTGGATGGCCGAGTCGACGGCCGCACGCGCGCCCGCCAGACGGAGCACCAACGCGCCATCCCACCAGGCGCTCGCGTTCAGCGGCAGCGGCTGCCCGCCCCAGCGGTTGAGCTGCGTGAGCGCCTGCGCCTGGCTCATGTCGAAGCGCAGCGTCGCCTCGGCCACCGGCCGCGGCAGCACCTTGAGCGAGACCTCCGCGATCAGCCCCAGCATGCCGAGCGACCCGGCCACGAGGCGCGACACGTCGTAGCCCGCCACGTTCTTGATCACCGTGCCGCCGAAGTTCATCGCCTCGGCGCGGCCGTTGATCAGCGTGAGACCGAGCACGTGATCGCGCACCGAGCCTTGCGTGGCGCGCGTCGGGCCGGAGAGGCCGGCCGCGACCATGCCGCCGATCGTGCCCGCGTTGCCGAAGCGCGGCGGCTCGAAGGGCAGGCACTGGCCTTGCTCGGCGAGCAGCGCTTCCACTTCAGAGATCGGCGTGCCGGCCTTGGCCGTGATGTAGAGCTCGCTCGGCTCGTACGCGCTGATGCCGCTGAGGATGGACGTGTCCAGCACCTCGCCCTGCGGCACCTCGCCGTAGAAATCCTTGCTGCCGTGGCCGCGGATCTGCAACCTGCGGCCTTGCGCAGCCGCTTCGCGAATCTGTTCTTGCAGCGCCTCGATCGTCATCAGAAGCGCTCCAGTTCGGGATGGGCCAGCAGCCCGCGCTTCACGTGCATGCGGCCGTACTCGGCGCAGCGCGACAGCGTCGGGATCACCTTGCCCGGGTTCAGTCCGCCTTGCGGATCGAAGGCGCGCTTGAGCGCCAGCATCTGCTCGCGCTCCTCGGGCGAGAACTGCACGCACATGCTGGAGAGCTTCTCCACACCCACGCCATGCTCGCCCGTCACCGTGCCGCCCATCGCGACGCTGGTCTCCAGGATCTCGGCGCCGAACTGCTCGCAGCGGTGCAATTGGTCCGGATCAGCCGCATCGAACAGGATCAGCGGGTGCAGATTGCCGTCGCCCGCGTGGAAGACGTTGGCGCAGCGCAGGCCGTACTTCTGTTCCATCGCCTGGATCGCTTCGAGGATGTCGGCGAGGCGCTTGCGCGGGATCGTCGAATCCATGCACATGTAGTCGGGGCTGATGCGGCCCGAGGCGGGGAAGGCGTTCTTGCGGCCGCTCCAGAAGCGCAGGCGCTGTGCCTCGTCGGCGCTGACCTCGCAGCGCGTGGCGCCGTTGGCCTTCAGCACTTCTTCCATGCGCTGGATTTCCTCTTCCACCTCTTCGGGCGTGCCGTCGCTCTCGCAGAGCAGGATCGCCTCGGCGTCGAGGTCGTAGCCGGCGTGGACGAAGTCTTCCACGGCGGCCGTCATCGGCTTGTCCAGCATCTCCAGGCCGGCCGGAATGATGCCGGCCGCGATGATGTTCGCTACCGCAGCGCCGGCGTGGCGCAGGTCGCTGAAACTGGCCATGATGCAGCGCGCGAGACGCGGCTTCGGCGTCAGCTTGACCAGCACTTCGGTCGTGACGGCGAGCATGCCTTCGCTGCCGATCACGGCGGCGAGCAGATCGAGGCCCGGTGCGTCGAGCGCGCCGCTGCAGCCGAATTCGATCGGTTCGCCCGCCACCGTGAAGCCGCGCACGGCCAGCACGTTGTGCAAGGTGAGCCCGTATTTCAGGCAGTGCACGCCGCCCGAGTTCTCCGCCACGTTGCCGCCGATCGTGCAGGCGATCTGGCTGCTCGGGTCCGGCGCGTAATACAGGCCGTGCGCGGCCGCCGCTTCCGAGATGGCGGCGTTGCGCACGCCACACTGCACACGTGCCGTGCGCGCCAGCGGGTCGATGGCGATGATCTTCTTGAACTTGGCCAGGGCCAGCGTCACGCCGCCGGCATTGGGCATCGCGCCGCCCGAAAGACCCGTGCCCGCGCCGCGCGCCACCACGGGCACGTTCATGCCGTGGCAGGCCTTGAGCACCGCGGCGACTTGCGCTTCGTCTTCCGGGAGCGCGACGACCAACGGGCGCTCTCGGTAAGCGGTGAGGCCGTCGCACTCGTAAGGCACGGTGTCTTCGCGGCGCCAGAGCAGCGCGTGCGCCGGCAGATGGCGCGAAAGCTCGCGCACCACGCGCTCTTGCAAGGCGCTGCGATCGGTGGATTCAGGGGAAGCGATGGCGTTCACGGCGGGCATGTAGGACGTTCGGGCTACTTTAACCGTGCCGCTCCTATGATGAAGCGACCACCTCCTTGGGAAAGCCATGACGATCGAGCGCACATCCATGACCCAGCGGCTGCTGCCGCATTCCCGCGAGGCCGTCTTCGCCGCCATCGCCGACCCCGCGCGTATCGGCCGCTGGTGGGGACCGAACGGCTTCACCAGCACGATCGACGAATTCGATTTCCGCGAGGGCGGCTGCTGGCGCTTCACGCTGCACGGGCCGGACGGCTCGAACTACCCGAACGAGAACCGCTTCGACGTGATCGAGCAGCCGGTGCGCGTGGTGATCGAGCATCTCGATCCCGGCGGCACGCACCACTTCCTGTTGAGCCTGGAGCTGATCGAGCGCGGTGCCGGTGGTGAGCAGACATTGCTGCGCTGGGCGCAGACCTTCGACACCGAGGCGCATTACGAGAAGGTGCGCGATTTCGTGGATGTGGCGAACGAGCAGAACCTCGACCGGCTGGAGACGGTGCTGGCGGAGGGTTAAAGGCTTCGGGCGAGGGCCTTCGCGGCTTCTCGCAGCCGTGGTGCGAGCGCGAGCGCCTGATTGAGCGAGAGGCGCGCCGCCGGTGCTTGGACTGCGATGGCGCAGCGCACGACGTTGCTGCCGGTGCTTCGGACAGGCACGGCGACGCAGACAAGACCGTCCACGAATTCTTCAGCGTCAATCGCGAGGTCTTCGCGGCGCACGCGCTCCAGCTCTTTGTCGAGTGCCTCGCGCGTGGACAGCGTCGTGGCCGTGTGCCGGCTCAGCGAGAGCCCGTCGAGCAAGGTCTCGCGCTGCTTCGCTGGCATGAAGGCGAGGAACAGCTTGCCGCTGGCGGACGCATGCAGCGGCACGCGCGTGCCGGGCCGCAGGTCCATGCGCAGCGGGAAGGCCGTCTCCACCCGGTCGAGGTAGATCACCTCGGCGCCGGACAGGGCCGTGAGGTTCACGCTCTCGCCGATGTCGGCCACCAGCGCGCGCAGCACGGCGTGGCGCACGCCTTGCACGCTGCTCGCCGCGAGCGCCGATTCGGCGAGACGCAGGGCACGCGGCGCGAGAGAGTAGCGGCGCCCGTCGGGTTCGCGCTGCAGCAGCGAGCCGGCTTCGAGCTGGCGCAACATCCGATGCAGCGTGGGCTTCGGCCAGGGCGCGAGGGCTTGCAGTTCGGCCAGGCTTTGCGGACGGCCTTGGGCCGCCAGCAACTCCAGCAGCTCGAACAGGCGCAGGCCTGGGCTTTCGTCAGCGCTCATGAATCTCGAAAAATGAGACGAATCATGGTTTGAAAACAAGATTATCCGGCCGGATCGCTAAGCTGGCGCGCAAATGAAGTTTCAAAACGTCGTCATCACGGGGGCTTGCGGAGGTTTTGGCCAGGCGTTGGCGCGCACGCTGCTGGAGCGCGGTGCGCGCGTGGCCTTGCTGGGCTTGGACGCGGGGCGGCTGGCCGAGTTGCACGCGATAGCGCCCGAACGTACGGTCGTCTACACACCTGACGTGACGGACACCGCTGCGATGCAGGCCGTCGCCGCCGACTGGCGCGCGCGCTTCGGCACGCCCGATCTCGTGATCGCCAATGCCGGCGTGGCGGGCGGATTTGACACCGCCGAGGCGGTGGACCTGGCCGTTTTCCGGCGCATGCTGGAAATCAATCTTTTGAGCCTGCCGACGACGTTCCAGCCTTTCCTCACCACCATGCGCGATGCCGGCCGCGGCACGCTCTGCGGCGTGGCCAGCATCGCCGCGTGGCGCGGCCTGCCCGGCAACGGCGCGTACTGCGCGAGCAAGGCTGGCGTGGTGGCGTATCTGCAATCGCTGCGGGCCGAGTTGCGCGACTCGGGCCTGACGGTTTCGACCTGCTGCCCCGGCTACCTGCGCACGCAACTCACCGCCGGCAACCGCTTCGCCATGCCGGGCCTGATGGAACCCGAGGCCGCCGCGCGCGTGCTGATCGAGCGCCTGGAGAAAGGCCACGAGTGGATCGTGCTGCCCCGCCGCGCCGGCTGGCTGGCCCGCACGCTGATGCTTTTGCCCGCGCGCTGGTACGACCGCATCCTGCGCGCCCAACCCCGCAAACCCCGCGCTGGTGAATCCGGCGCCACGCCCATCCCGGGCCTGCACGAGAAGAAGTACTGATCGATGGACACCCGTGAGCAATACGCCCTGATCGGCGCCGGCCCTTCCGGCCTGGCCGCCGCCCGCAACTTGCAGAAGGCCGGCCTGCCCTTCCAGGGCTTCGAGACCTGGGACGACATCGGCGGCCTCTGGAACATCGGCAACCCGCGCTCGACCGTCTACGAATCGGCGCACCTGATCTCCAGCAAGCGCACGACCGAGTTCACCGAATTCCCGATGGCCGACAGCGTGGCCGACTATCCGAGCCACGCCGAACTGCTGCGCTACTTCGACGCATTCGCCACCCGCTTCGACCTGCGTCGGCACTTCAACTTCGGCTGCCGCGTGCTCAAGGCCGAGCCGATGGGCGAAGGCGCCTCGCCGCTCTGGCGCCTGACCTGGGCCGACAAGTCCGGCACCGAGCACACCGCTGAATTCAAAGGTTTGGTGATCGCCAACGGCACGCTCGCCGAGCCGAGCATGCCCGCATTCAAGGGCGAATTCGCTGGTGAGCTGCTGCACACCAGCGCCTACAAGAACGCAGCGCAAATGTTCGGTGGGAAGCGCGTGCTGATCGTCGGCGCCGGCAACTCCGGCTGCGACATCGCCGTGGACGCCGTCCATCACGCCAAGTGCGTGGACATCTCCGTCCGCCGCGGCTATTACTTCGTCCCGAAGTACGTCTTTGGCAAACCAGCCGACACCATCGGCGGCAAGATCCAGCTGCCCGCCAAGGTCAAGCAGTTCATCGACAGCCGCATCCTCAAGTGGTTCACCGGCGACCCTGTACGCTTCGGCTTCCCCAAGCCCGAGTACAAGATGTACGAATCGCACCCGGTCGTGAACTCGCTGATCCTGCATCACCTCGGGCATGGCGATCTTTCGGTGAAGGCCGACATCGACCGCTTCGACGGGCACACCGTGCACTTCAAGGACGGCACGAGCAAGGATTACGACCTCGTGCTCGCCGCCACCGGCTACAAGCTGCACTACCCGTTCATCCAGCGCGAACTGCTGAACTGGCAGGGCATGGCGCCGCAACTGCATCTGAACATCTTCGCGCCGCGCTTCGAGAACCTCGCCGTGATCGGCATGGTGGAGGCCAGCGGCATCGGCTGGCAGGGCCGCTACGAGCAGGCCGAGCTGATGGCGCGGCTGTTCAAGCACGTGGGCTCGGCGAAGGCGCGCGCGTTCCATGAGCGCAAGAACGGCCCGCCGCCGGATCTTTCGGGCGGCTACAAGTACCTCAAGCTCGAACGCATGTCCTACTACGTCCACAAGGACACCTACCGCAACGCCGTGCGCCAGGCCGCGGCCGCGCTGGAGGGCTGACCGATCATGGTGCCGTTGCCGAACATCGACGAAGTCCGCCTGCATTTCGATCCGAATTCGCTGCGGCTGCTGAACGCCGTGCTGGCCTTCCTGATGTTCGGCGTGGCGCTGGACACGCGGCTGGCCGATTTCCGCCGCGTGATGAAGATGCCGATGGCGGTTGTAGCAGGCATCGCCGCGCAGTTCCTGCTGCTGCCGGCCATCACCTTCGGCCTCACGCTGCTGATCCAGCCGACGCCGTCGATCGCGCTGGGCATGATCCTCGTGGCCTGCTGCCCGCCGGGCAACATCTCCAACATCATCACGCACCGCGCGGGCGGGAACGTGGCGCTGTCGGTCTCCATGACGGCGATCTCCAACGCCCTGTCCATCGTGCTGATGCCGCTGAACGTGGCGTTCTGGGGCGGTGTGCATCCGACCGCGGCGCCGCTGCTGCGCTCGATCGCGCTCGACCCGCTGGAGATGGCGATGCACATCGTGATCATCATCGGCGCGCCCTTCGTTCTGGGCATTTTCGTGGCGCAGCGCTGGCCGGCGTTCACCGAAAAAGTGAAGAAGCCGGCGCGCGTGCTGAGCCTCGTGTTCCTGATCGGTTTCATCCTCGCGGCGATCGCCGGCAACTGGCACTACTTCGTCAACTACCTCGGCCTCGTGCTGCTGGCCGTGATCACGCATGACGTGCTGGCGTATGGCCTGGGCTATTTCACCGCGCGCTTCGCGGGCCTGGCGGAATACGACCGCCGCGCCGTCTCGGTCGAGGTCGGCATCCGCAACTCGGGCCTCGGGCTCGGATTGATCTTCGGCTTCTTCGGCGGGCTGGGCGGCATGGCCGTGGTGGCCGGCGCCTGGGGCTTCATCGACATCGTCCTGGGCCTGGCCCTGGCCGCGTGGTGGGCGCGCCGCCCGCCGCAACAGACAGCAGTTCAATGAGCAAACGAGTTCTGATCACGGGAGCCGACGGCTTCCTCGGCCGCAGCCTGGTCGCGGCGCTGGCGGCCAGCGGCGAGTGCGAGCTGCTGGTGGCGCAGGATGTGCGGGAGGTGCCCGCTGAACGCCGATTGAGCGGTGTGGTCTACGAGCAGCAGGACGTGCGCGATCCGATGCTGGTGGAGAACTTCAAGAAGCATCGCGTCGACACGGTCGTGCATCTCGCGGCGATCGTCACGCCGGGCAAGCAGTCTTCGCGCGAGTTCGAGTATTCGGTGGACGTGCAAGGCACGCAGAACGTGCTGCAAGCCTGCGTCACGGCGCATGTGAAACACCTGCTGGTCAGTTCCAGCGGTGCGGCGTACGGCTATCACGCGGACAGCCCGGACTGGCTGGTCGAGACCGATCCGCTGCGCGGCAACGAAGTCTTCGCGTATTCGCATCACAAGCGCCTGGTCGAAGAGAGCCTGGAGCTGTACCGCCGCGTTCAGCCGGCGCTCAAGCAAACGGTGTTCCGCATCGGCACGATCCTCGGCGAACACGTGGACAACCAGATCACGGCGTTGTTCGAGAAGCCGCGGCTGATCGCCATTCGCGGCAGCAAGAGTCCGTTCGTCTTCATCTGGGATGAAGACGTGACCGGCGCGTTCCTGCATGCGCTGCGGGGCGGGCATGAGGGCACGTTCAATCTCGCGGGCGATGGCGCGCTGAGCGTGCACGAGATCGCTTCGCTGCTCGGCAAGCGCACGCGGGAGTTTCCGGCGCCCGTGCTGCAAGGCGCGCTCTGGCTCGGTTCGCGGCTCGGCGTGTCTCGCTACGGGCCCGAGCAGCTGGACTTCCTGCGCTACCGGCCGGTGCTCGACAACCGCCGCTTGAAGAACGAACTCGGCTATGTGCCTGGCAAGACCAGCCGCGAGGCGTTTCTCGCCTTCGTCGCGGCGCGCAAGGCGCAAGGAAGACCGCTGTGAACGGCCCCGGCTTGAGCCGCAACGACGCGCTGCGCTTGGGCGCGGTGATCATCATCTGGGGGCTCAACTTCGTCGTGATGAAGTTCGGCTTGAAGGGGCTGTCGCCGATGCTGCTGGGTGCGCTGCGCTTTGTCGTTGCGGCGGCGCCGGTGTTCTTCGTCGCGCGACCCGGCTTGCCGATGCGCTACGTGATCGGCTACGGCCTCGCGCAGGGCCTCGGCCAGTTCGGGCTGCTCTTCCTCGGGCTCAAGCTCGGCATGCCCGCCGGCATGGCCTCGCTCGTGATCCAGACGCAGGCCTTCTTCACCTTGCTCATCGGCATGGTGGTGCTCAACGAACATAGCCGCCCCTCGCAATGGCTTGGCCTGGCGGTCGCCTTGGCTGGCTTGATCGCCATCGCCGCCGCGCACGGAGACGGTCCGGGGCAAATGACCTTGATCGGTTTCCTGCTCACCGTCGGCGCCGCCTTCATGTGGGCCAGCGCCAACGTCCTCGGCCGCCTGGCCGCGCGCGTGAACGACTACGAGCCGGTGAACTTCATCGTCTGGACGAGCCTCGTGCCTATCTTGCCCTTCTTCGCGCTGGCTTGCGCGATGGATGGCGCGGACTCCGTGCTGGCGCAGTTGCGTGGCATGGATGGCGCGGCCTTCCTCGTGGTGCTCTATCTCGGCCTGCTCTCGACGCTGCTCGCGTACAGCCTCTGGACGCAGTTGCTCAAGAAGCATGTGGCGGCGAAGGTGGCGCCCTGGTCGCTGCTTGTGCCCATCGTCGGCATGAGCGCCGCGGCCGTCGCGTTCGGTGAGCGGCCGCTGCCGCTCCAGTGGCTTGGCGCACTGCTGGTGTTGCTGGGACTGGTGATCAATCAGGCCGGCCCCCGGTTCAAGCGCTGAAACGGCGCGCGGACCGCTACGATCCGCGCATGCACTTCAGCACGAGAGCACTGGGCGCTGCGCTCGCGGCGTTGCTGTCGCACGCTTCGGCACAAGCCGACAGCATCTGCTTCGGGACCGCGGCGCAGGGTCGACTCGAAGGGGGCGTTGCGATCCCGGAGTCAGGCCCCAACTTCCGTCCGTACAGCACGTTCGGCGTGGCGATGGGGCGCACCTACGTTCACGCGAAGGTCGCGGCGGTCATGCAGCGCGCGTACGGCGCGTTGGAGACGGCGGCGCCGGGCAAGGTTTTCGTCTACGGAGAATCGGGTTGGGCGAAAGGCGGCCGCATCAAGCCCCACCGGACGCATCAGAACGGCACGGCGGTCGACCTCATGGTGCCGGTGCTCGATGCGCAAGGGCGCTCGGTGCCGCTGCCGACTGGCGCGGCCAACAAGTTCGGCTACGGCCTGGAGTTCGACGCGCAAGGCCGCTTCGAGCATCTGCGGATCGATTTCGAGGCAGTGGCTGAGCACCTTTATGCGCTGGACGTCGCGGCCAAAGCCGAGGGCATCACGGTCGAGCGCGTGATCATCGAGAAGGCCTACATTCCCAAGCTGTACGCCACGAAGCGCGGGGCCTGGATCAGGCGGAACGTGCGCTTCATGCAGGCCGAGCCGTGGATCCGGCACGATGAGCATTACCACGTCGATTTCGGGATCGCCTGCAAGCCGCTGAAAGGATGAACGCCATGTGCGCCTTGATGTGTCCGAACTGCCGCGAACGCCTGTCGTCCGTCGAGGAAGGTCTGGGAGGCCTCTGGTCTTGCCTGTATTGCGAAGGAACGTGGCTGAGCGAAGAGCAGACGGATCAGCTGCTGGCGCGGCATCCGGGTTGGCTGGCCGACGGCGCGACGAATGCCGGCGACGACCGCGGCCTCCCATGTGCAAGTTGCGAAGACAGCCTGCTCCAGGCTTTGAGTCGGGGTGAGCTGACGGGGCATTGGTGTGCGCGGTGCCGCGGCGCGTTCTTCGACAAGGGCCTGGTTCAACGCCTGGCGCCTGAGCTTGCATCCACGGCGGCGGAGGCGCCGGTGCTCGCCGTGATGCTGGCCGCTGCGAGTGGCGCTGCGTTTTGGGCTGATCCTTTGCTCTGGGCGGCCCCCCGGAGCAGAAAGCCTCGCCCCTAGGCTTTCTTCCGCGCCGGCGCCTTCTTGGCGGCAACCGGCGGCACCGCGGCTGCGCTGATGTCCTTCACGGCGCCGGCCGCCAAGTGCCCGAACTGCTCGCTCAGCGCGCCCCACCATTTCATCGGATCGATGGCCGGCGGCGTCGAAGCGCTCGGCTTGGCGGTGGTCTTCGTCGCCGTCTTGCGAGCGGGTTTCTTCGCAGCCGGCTGAGGCGCCGATGCAGCCTTTGGGGCCGGTGCCGCAACAGGTTCAGGAACGACCGGCTTGAACTTCAACGCCTCGCTCAACTCCCCCATCGGCACATTCATCGTCTTGAGCGTCGCCAGCGTCATGCGCTGAACTTCCAGCGCCTGGATCGTCACGCCGAGCATCTTGGCGTTCTGGTCGAGCCAGTACTGCACGGCCTTGAGCTCGGTGATGCGCTTGTCCAGCTCCTCGGGGTTGAGCGTGGGTGCGACCCACTGGCCCATGCCGGGCATCTGCGGCATATGCGTGCCGGCGTTCTTGGCCAGGCCTTGCAGGAAATCGAAGCCGGGGATGAACTTGGCGAAAGGGTTCTCGGTCATCGTGCCTCCGGATGTGTTGGCCCGATGGTAGTGCCGTCTCAGTGGATGCGCTCCACCTTGAAACCCTGGGCTGCGAGCAAGGTGGGCAGCGCCTTGGGGCCGGTCATGTGCAACGCGCCGACCGCCACCAGCACGGGCTTGCCCTTGGCGTGCAGCGCGGCGATGCGCTCGGCCATCGGGCCGTTGCGGCCGTCGTTGAGGCGGCGCAGCCATTCGCGCGAGGCGGGCGTCGTGGCGCAGCTGCACCACTGTTCGTAGTTGGCGAGGGTGGCGAGGTCGCCCGCCGCCCAAGCCTGGGAGAGCTTGAGCAGCGCGACGCGGCTGGCGTTGTCGTCCAGTTCGTCGAGCGATTCCTGGATCATCGCGTCCGTCTCGGCCTGCGAGGCGGTGGTCAGCGCTTTCATCTGCTCCGTCGGCGTTTCCAAGCCGACGATCGGGCGGTGGTTGCTGCGCGCGAGGTTGGTCAGTACGAAGTCCTGACCGTACATGATCTCCAAGCCGTCGCGGTGCGCCATCAAGGCCGAGAGCGTGGTGAGTTGCAGGATCGGATGTTCATCGGCCAGCGCGGCGATGTAGGCGGCGGGCACGCAGGCGGCTGCTGCGGCGGCGGTCATGCGCTGCGTCTGCGCGGGTGTGAGCTTGGCGGTCGGCAGACTGTTTTTCGAGTCGTTCATCGAAGCCTGGAGCGCAGCCGGATCGCCCATGTCGATCTCGGTGGCCAGCACCTGCGTTTCGTCCCAGGCTTTTTGCAGACCCGGGCCGGGGATCAGCCATTCGGAGCGACCGAGGTGCAGCGTGCCGTAAAGATAGGACGTTCGGCCGTCGCGGCTGATGCGCCAGAGCACGCCGTGATCGGTGGGCTTGGCCTGGAAGTCCGCCGGCGCCACCGAGGGCGGCTTGCTGCAATCTTCTGCGGCCCATGCAGGCGCGCTCAGGAGAGAAAAAAGAAGAGCGGAGAACGTCAGCAGCAGCTTGGCGAACATCAGTGGCGGAATCCTATCGACCGAGCCTGCCGCACTTCGGGCTTGAGGCGGTGCTCGCCTTCGAGTTGTAGCAGGAATTCGTCGGGCGTCATGGGATCGCCGAGGATCTCGACCTGCTGGCGCACGGCCGCGAAATCACCGGGCGTCAGCACATCGAGCTTCATCAATCGCTCGAGCTGCTCGGGCGTGGCTTCCGCGCCGGCCTCGCGCTCGAACATGCGCACGCGCTGCGCGGGCAGCAGCGGCTTGAAGCGGATCTTGAAGGCGAAGCGGCGCAGCGCGGCTTCGTCGAGTTCGTCGAAGAGGTTGGTCGTGCAGATGAAGATACCGGCGAAGCGCTCCATGCCGGCCAGCATCTCGTTCACTTCGGACACCTCGTAATTGCGCTCGGCCATGCGGCGGCTGCGCAGGAAGCTGTCGGCTTCGTCGAGCAGCAGCACGGCGTTCTCGGCCTGCGCGGCCTCGAACATGCGCGCCATGTTCTGCTCGGTCTCGCCGACGAACTTGCTGGCCAGGTCGCTGGCCTGGCGGATCATCAGCGGGCGTTGCAGTTCCTGCGCGATGTGCTCGGCGAGCGCGGTCTTGCCGCTGCCCGGGGGGCCGTAGAAGCAGAGATTGCCGACGCCGCGCCGCGCGAGGGCCGCGACGATGCGCGGGATCTCGAAGCGCGATTCGACGTTGAGCAGGTCCAGCGCGTACTGCGTGACGACGGGGCGAGAGCCGTGCTCGCCCGCGCCTTGGCCCAGCGCTTTGTCGGCGCCGCGCAGCTGGCGTTCGATCAGCTTCTCGCAATCCTCGGGTGCGCCGGCCAGCGCGGCGAAGCGCACGGCGGTGCGGATCTGCGCCGGCGTGAGGCCGCGGCGTTCGGCCAGTCGCGCGATGAATTCGGAAGACACCTTCACGTCTGACAGCGCCTTGGTCACGAGGCTCAGCCGCGCGCCCGGCGGCGGCGACTTCAGCTCGATGTGGTACTGGAAGCGGCGACGGAAAGCCGGGTCGATCTGCTCGATGCGATTGGTGATCCAGATCACCGGCACGGGGTTGGTCTCCAGGATCTGGTTGACCCAGGCCTTGCCGCTGACGGAGTTGGAGGCGGGCGCGTCGAGCGCGGAATCGAGCCGCGCGATCAGCTGCGCCGTGTCGTTGGACAGCGGCGGGAACACGTCTTCCACTTCGTCGAACAGCAGCGCCACGTTCGAGCTGGCTTTCAGGAAGACCTGGCTGATCTGGAGCGAGCGGTAGCGGTCGCGGCCGGAGAGCGAGTTGCCGTCGCGGTCGGCGTATTCCACTTCGTAGAGGTCGAGGCCCGCGGCTTGCGCGGCGACCTTGGCCATCTCGGTCTTGCCGGTGCCGGGCGGGCCGTAGAGCAGTACGTTCACGCCCATTTCGTGGCGCGCCACGGCCTGGCGCAGCAGCGTTCCGAGCATGGTGAGGTCTTCGGCGACGAACTGGAAATCGCTCTCTGTGAGCTGGCTCTGCGTGGCGGGGCGCGTGAACACGGCCATCAGGTCGTGCGGGCCCTGGTACTCGCGCATCAGCACGGGCGGCAGCTGGTCGCTGACCTTCATCAGGTCGGCGAGGTCGGTGATGTTGTGCTCGGAGATCAGGTTCTCGACCATGCCGATGCGCTCGAGGCGCGAACCGGCGCGCAGCGCTTCGGCGACTTCGCGTTCGTCCACGCCGGCCACGGCGGCAATCGCGGCGAAGGCTTCCTGCGCGGTGTTGACCTTGAACTCCACCAGGGCGCCGCGCAGCTCGCGCTGGTAGCGGGCCAGCGTGCCGTAGAGGAGGATCGCGCGCTCGGCGGGGTTGAGTTGCAACAGCGTGCCGAGCGCATCGATGTTCTTCTCGACCAGCGTCGATTCTTTCTTGAGCTCGCGGTCCAGCCATTCGCTGGTGGTGGCGAGCAGCGCCATCATGTCCTTGGGCGCGTCCTTGACGTATTCGTCGAGGTAGAAGAACAGCGTGGCTTCGGCGAACGGGCCGTTCCATACGCCGTAGCGCTCCAGGAAGGCGGCATCGGACAAAGCCTCATGCCCGGCCCAGGCCTGGTTGCCTTGGCAGCGGGTGGCGAGGTAGTCCCGCAGGCGCCCCAGCACGCGCAGCGGCCACACGAGGTGGCGGCCGGTGAAGGAGAGCAGGCCGTTGAAGTCGCGGCGCAGGTTGAAGCGGTTGGCGTGCTTGACGGTGAGCGTCAGCACGAACTGCGAGCACATGCGGTCCAGCACCGGGGCCTCCTTGAGGCCGGGTGAGGGCAAGACATGAGCGGCCGAGCGAGCGTCGGCCAGACGCTTCGCCATGAGCAAGTCTCCTGCGGGTCTGGGCGGGCCCATCATTGCGCAGGCCACGCGCGAGAACAAGTGCTAAGGGACAGGCAAAAAACTCGGATATCGAGATTTTTTTACGGGCAACGCCGGGAGCGATATCCTCGCTTGCTTTTGCGCGCCTTGTTGCGCGTGTCGTTGCGCGGCGTTGCCCGGTGCTCTCAGCGCAGGGCTCAGTGCATCACGACGGGCTGGTTGCCCATGTTCGCGTACGTCTGGATGAAGTCGTCCAGCTCTTCTTCCGAAGGCTCGGTCTCGATGAGCGCGGTGACGCCGTCCTGGAACTGCTGGGCCAGGGCGCCTTCGATGAAGATTTCCTTGCGGGCGAACTTGTCGACGATCTCGAAACCACCGCGGGAGAGCTTCCACTCGGGATTGGCTTCCAGCAGTTCGCCGTGGGTCGTGGAGTCCACCTCGACGTCGAATTGAACGACGACATAGCTCGGGGAGTTGTACAGCATTTGCATGGCGGATTCCTCTTTCTCTCGTGGACCATCTGGGGTCACTGCCGCCGCCTTCAAGGCCGGCTGCTCCACACGCCTACAACTCAAATTGCGTTGACCTCGATGACATGGTCTCAGAGCCTTTGCATTGGCGATACACCCAGCTGGATGGGATTGAGGCGAAAACGGGACAAGATCACGTGACGGCGCTTTCGCTTACGGCATGTCGGGCGAGATGCGCTCCAATAGCGCGCCCCGCGCTGTCGGATCGCCGCTGATCATCCGTACAGGCAGGCGATGCCGAGCGGGATCCAGCCACACGTCGAGCGTGCCGTCCCATTGCTGCTGCGCCTCGCGGCGGTAGTGCCAAAGGCCCTGCTCCGTGCCCTGCCATTCGAAGTGCCATTGCAGCGGTTCGCCGCGTGTGCCGGCGACCGTGAGGTCTACAGACCGCCCCATCGCTGCCTGCGCCGCGAGTTGGAGCCACCAGGAGAGGTTGTCTTGTACGCCCTCGGGCAAGGGGAGGATCTCGCTGCTGGCCGAATAGCTGATCAACCCTTCGTCGCGGCGGAAGTTCGTGGCGCGTGTGTCGCGGTCCTTACGTAGTTCTGCGTAGCGATCTGGGGCGAGACCGGCGGCGGCGATGCGGCCGGTGCTGCGCCAGCCGGGCAGCGGCTTGTCGCCGGCCTCGCGGTCGAGTTGCAAGCGGTAGCGGCCGGCGTCGGGCTGCCAGGTCAGCAAAGCCGTGCCTTCGCGGCCATTCAAGACGAGGCGATAGCGCCATTGGAGTGTGGGTGGCAGCGGCAGCGGCGCGGGCCCGGTGATCTCTTGCGGTGCGAGGCCTGCCTTCGCATGCGTGGGCTTCGGTGGCGGCCTTGGCGCAGCCGCGGCAGGAACGGTGACGGGCAGCGCGATCATCGAAACGCTCATGGCAGCGGGCGGCCGCACGGGCCGCAGCACTCGCAACGGCATCAGAAATTGCGCGTGCCCGAACATGACCAGGGCCAAGGAAAGCCCCGCCGCACGCACATGAAGAGATCTTCTGGCCATCGCACAATGCTGCCCATCGCTCCGGCGCATTACGATCCCCAGAAGATGAAGCTCGCCACCTACAAGGACGGTTCGCGCGACGGCCAGCTGGTCGTCGTCTCGCGCGACCTCAGTTCCGCGCATTACGCCAACGGCGTCGCCACGCGCCTGCAACAGGTGCTCGACGACTGGGGCTTCATGAGCCCGCAGCTCGAAGACCTCTACACCCAGCTCAACCACGGCAAGCTGCGCCACGCCTTCAACTTCGACCCCAAGCTCTGCATGGCGCCGCTGCCGCGCGCTTACCAGTGGGCCGACGGCTCGGCCTACATCAACCACGTGGAGCTGGTGCGCAAGGCGCGCGGCGCCGAGGTGCCCGAGAGCTTCTACACCGACCCGCTGATGTATCAGGGCGGGAGCGATGATTTCCTCGGCCCCGTCGAAGGCGCGCGCTTCGTGAGTGAAGCCATGGGCATCGACTTCGAGGCCGAGATCGCCGTCGTCACCGGCGACGTGAAGATGGGCGCCTCGCCGGCCGAAGCGCTCGAAGGCGTGCGCTTGCTGATGCTCGCCAACGACTGGAGCCTGCGCAACCTGATCCCCGCCGAGCTCGCCAAGGGCTTCGGCTTCTTCCAGAGCAAGCCGGCCACCGCGTTCTCGCCCGTCGCCGTCACACCCGACGAACTCGGCGAAGACTGGAAGGGCGGCCGCGTGCACCTGAACCTGCAAAGCATGTGGAACGGCCGCAAGGTCGGCAATTGCGAGGCGGGGCCGGGAATGACCTTCCACTTCGGGCAACTGATCGCGCATATCGCCAAGACGCGTAACGTGCGCGCGGGGTCCATCGTCGGCTCGGGCACGGTCTCCAACAAGGACTGGACCCACGGCTACAGCTGCATTGCCGAGAAGCGCGCCATCGAGACGATCGAAGGCGGTGAACCGAAGACCGAGTTCATGCGTTTCGGTGATTCCATCCGCATCGAGATGAAGGGCCGCGACGGCCACAGCATCTTCGGCGCCATTGACCAGGAGGTACTGTCATGCAACGAAGAAACATCGTCCTGAGCGCTCCGCTCCTTCTGCTGTTGGCGCAGCGCGCAAGTGCGCTGTCCGAAACCGACGCCGCCAGCGGCATCCGCGCCGCGCTGGAGAAAGGCGCCAAGTCGGCGGTCGACCTGCTCGGCCGCAATGACGGCTTCCTCGGCAATCCGCAGGTCCGCATCGAACTGCCCAGCAGCGTGAAGACGGCGGCCAAGCTGCTCCAGGCCGCGGGCCAGGGCCGCAAGGTCGATGAGCTGGTCACGGCGATGAACCGCGCCGCCGAGGCCGCCGTGCCCAAGGCGCAGGCGCTGCTGGTGCAGGCCGTGAAGAACATGAGCGTGGACGATGGCCTGAAGATCTTGCGCGGCGGCGACGATGCCGCCACGCGCTTCTTCGAGGCCAAGACGCGCGAGCCGCTGTCGCGCGAGTTCCAGCCGATCGTCGAGCAATCGACGCGCAAGGTCTCGCTGGCCGAGAAGTACAACGCCGTCGCCGGCAAGGCCGCAGGCTTTGGCCTGGTCAAGCGCGAGGACGCCAACATCGACACCTACGTGACCGGCAAGGCGCTCGACGGGCTGTTCTTCATGATCGGTCAGGAAGAGAAAAAGATCCGCCAGGATCCGGTCGGCACGGGCAGCGCGCTGCTCAAGAAGGTGTTCGGCGGCTTGTGAGCGGCGAACACGACATCACGAGCGAAGACGCGCTGCGGGCGCTGTACGGCTGGCCGGGCGAGACCTCGCTCTCGAAGGAGTGCGATCACGTCCACCCGCTCTACGCGCCCTACATCGAGGCCGCGCCCTTCGCCGTACTCGCCACGCGCGGCCCCAAGGGCCTGGACACCTCGCCGCGCGGCGACGGCCCCGGCTTCGTGCAGATCCTCGATGAGAAGACCCTGCTGCTGCCCGACCGCCGCGGCAACAAGCGCATCGACAGCCTGCGCAACGTGCTGCACGACCCCGAGGTGGCGCTGCTGTTCCTGATCCCCGGCATCCCCGAGGCGCTGCGCGTCAACGGCCGGGCGCGCATCAGCACCGATCCAGCGCTGCTCGAACGCGCGGCGCACGAGGGCATCCTGCCGCTGTCGGTCCTCGTGATCGACGTGAAGCTCGTGTTCTTCCAGTGCGCGCGGGCCATCAAGCGGGCCGGATTGTGGGACGCATCGGTGCAGATCAGCCGCGATCAATTGCCCTCGCCGGGCATGATCTTGCAGACGCTGAGCAACGCCTCGATCGATGGTGTCGCCTATGACGGCGAGCTGCAGGAACGCCAGCAACGCACGATGTATTGAGACTGAACGACAATACGCGACTGCATTTCGCTTTGATCCGATCCTTGCTTTCATGAACGAGACCACGCCCGAGCCGATTCCGACGCCTGCCGAGGCTGTTGCTGCACCCGCAGCCGCACCTGCGGTTGAAGAGTCGCCCGTCGCTGAAACGGCTGCTGCCGAATCGTCGGTTGACGAAACGCCGGCTGTTGAAGCGGAGGCCGCCGAAGCCGCGGAAGCTGCTGACGCTCCTGCTGCCGACGCGCCGCAAGCCGCTGAAGGCCCCGACGTCGCCGCCCAGCTCAAGGCCCTGTTCCCCGCCCTGTTCACGGGCGGCCACAAGCCTTTGAAGCTGCGCATCCAGGCCGACATCCAGGAGCGCGCGCCGGGCCAGTTCACGAAAGCCCAGCTCTCGGCCTTCTTCCGCCGCTACACCGGCAACACCGGCTACCTGATCGCGCTGACGAAGGCCAAGAGCCGTTTCGACCTCGACGGCAACGAAGCCGGCGAGCTGAGCGAGGAGCACCTCGCCGCCGCCAAGGAAGAGCTGACCCGCCGCCGCAACCTGAAGAACGAGCGCATCAACGCCGAGCGCGAGCAGGAAAACCTGCTGGCCCAGCAGCGCCGCAACCGCGCCGGCCTGCTCTGGGACTTCGAGCGCACCACGCTGACGGTGAAGAACTTCTGCACGCTCAAGGGCGTCAGCGAAGAAGAACTGCCGGGCCTGCTCGACATCGCCCGCAAGGAACGCGCCGAAGCGCCGCCGCGCGAAGAGCGTCCGCAGCAGCGCCCGGGCCAGCAACGCCCCGGCCAGCAACGCCCCGGCCAGCAACGCCCCGGCCAGCGTCCGGATCAGCGCAATGAGCAACGCCGCGATCAACGCGCCGACGGCAACCGCCCGCCGCGTGGCGATCAACAGCGCCCGCGCAACAAGCCCCAGCAGCGCGCGCCGCGTTGAATTTGCGATTGGATTGCCTGCCGGGCCGCTCCCAAAGGCAATCCAAGCCGATGTCGTCGCCGGCTCATGCCGGCGATGATCGGCGTCCCCTCGGGGGACCGACCGGGCCCAACGGGCCTGGGCGAGGGGCCAACAATCCTTACATCTGCTCCCAAGGAAGGCCGTCGTAACGCCAGCCGTTGATCCGGCCCCGATGGAAGTTCTCATCGGGATCGCCCTCGAAGCCGTGGACGACGTTGATCACCTCGGTGAACCCCGCCGCTTCGAGCGCCTGACCGGCCGCGATCGTGCGCGCGCCTGAGCGGCAGAGCAGCACGACCGGCTTGGCCACATCACCGCCCGCCTCGCGCTTCACCTTCGCGGCGAAGCCGGCCGGGTCCGTCTCCATCTCCGGATATTCGTACCAGGCGACGTGCACCACGCCGGGCGGATGGCCGACGTAGAGGTACTCGATCTCCATGCGCACGTCCACGAACAGCGCCTCCGGGTGGGCTTGCAAATAGGCGTGCGATTCGAGGGGAGACAGGTGCTTCATACAATCGGTGAACCATGAACGCTCACACCACCTTCACGCGCGGCGCGGCTCTGCCCGGCATTCTGCAACAACGCATCGCCATCCTCGACGGCGCGATGGGCACGATGATCCAGCGCTACAAGCTCTCGGAGGCCGATTACCGCGGTGAGCGCTTCAAGGACCACGCCAAGGATCTCAAGGGCAACAACGACCTGCTCGTGCTGACCAAGCCCGAAGTGATCACCGAGATCCACGAGCAATACCTGGCCGCCGGCGCCGACATCATCGAGACCAACACCTTCGGCACGACCAGCGTGGCGCAGGAGGACTACGGCCTCGAAGCCTTCGCCTACGAGATGAACGTGGCCGCCGCCCAGCTGGCCCGCGCCGCCTGCGACAAGTACTCGACGCCGGACAAGCCCCGCTTCGCCGCCGGCGCCCTCGGCCCCACGCCGCGCACGGCTTCGATCAGCCCGGACGTGAACGACCCCGGCGCCCGCAACGTCGATTTCGACACGCTGCGCGCTGCCTACTACGAGCAAGCCAAGGGCCTGCTGGACGGCGGCGTGGACCTGTTCCTGGTCGAGACCATCTTTGACACGCTCAACGCCAAGGCCGCGATCTTCGCGCTCGATGAGCTGATGGACGACACCGGCGAGCGCCTGCCCGTGATCGTCTCCGGCACGGTGACCGACGCTTCCGGCCGCATCCTCTCGGGCCAGACCGTCACGGCCTTCTGGCATTCGGTGCGCCACGCCAAGCCGCTGGCCATCGGCCTGAACTGCGCGCTCGGCGCCACGCTGATGCGCCCGTACATCGAGGAGCTGGTGAAGGCCGCCGGCCCGACGGCCGTCAGCTGCTACCCGAACGCCGGCCTGCCCAATCCGATGAGCGACACGGGCTTCGACGAAACGCCGGACGTGACCGCGCGCCTGCTGAGCGAGTTTGCCGCCAGCGGCTTCCTGAACATCGCCGGCGGCTGTTGCGGCACGACGCCCGATCACATCGCGGCGATTGCCGGCAAGCTCAGCGGCTACAAGCCGCGGGCGAGCGGCGACAAGTTCTTCAGCGCGCTGACCGAAGAAGCTTGAGCGCAGGCCGTGATGCCGGCGCGGTGTGAGTCCCCAGTCCCGGCTCTATAGGGGGCTGGCTTTTGGGCCATGACTGCTCAAATTGCGGGGCGCATACGGCTGGCCACTTCAGCGGGGATGTCGCGACTAAGGAGAAGTCATGAACTTGAAACCGATCGTTGTAATGCTTGCTGCGCTGTCCGCGATTCCGAGCGCCCAGGCCCAGTTTACGCATTGGATTGAAGGTAGCCTGACCACGCAGAGTCCGACCTATAACCGTCCCAATTCCAATCTCCAGGGCATGTCCGAGGACGGCGTAGGTGTTTTCTACGATACCTACGCTTTCACAGTTACCGCCTCCGGTAGCTATTGGTTTTGGACCGATTCCGTCGGCTACAACGGAGTTTTTTTCCTTTACCAGAATGGTTTCGACCCGACCCATCCTCAGGTCGGCGCACTAGTTGGTGAGGAGGAGGGTTATGGGGCAGAGCTTGATCTGGTTACAGGCCAAACTTACATTGCAGTGAATACCAGTTTCGCTGCAGCGGAGGTCGGAGCCTTCCGCTTTTATATCAGTAGTTATGACGGTTTTGACGTGGAAGTTGTGCCTGAGCCGGCCGCGTTTGGCTTGATGGTCTTGGGTCTGGGTCCAATCTTCTTGGCGCGCCGCCGCCGTCAGGTCGTTACCTAAACGTAAGCTTCTTCCTATAGCCGCAGGAGCGCCGCCATGTCCACCGGCAAGCGGAACTCGTGCGGCGCCAGGCTTTCCACCACGGCGTTGTCCGCCACGCCCGTCTCGCGCGGTTGCGGCCTCGGCAGCGGCTGTCCGGACGCATCCGTGAGCGCGGCCACATAAGGCGCCGTCGTGCGCTCACCGCGCTTGTAGACCATCCCGATCTCCCCCGACGCCAGGCGCACGAAGCTGCCCGGCGGATACAGGCCCACCGTGCGCACGAGTGCGGCGCCGGCTTCGTCGGGCTGCTGCTTTTCGTCGAGATAGACGGCTCGCGCCGCATGGGCGCTGCTCCGCGCCAGTCGCGTGCGGCGTGGCGAGAGCTGGGCGGCGAACACGTCGATCCGCGCCAGCAGACGCGCCAATTGCCGCGCCGGCTCGCGCCCGTCGATCTGGCCGGGTTCGGTGTCGTGATGCAGGCGCACTGCGTCGAGCCACAAGCTCTGCCGCACGCCGAGTCGCGCCAGGAACCGCGCTGCGCGGTCGCCATGGCCGCGGATCGTCTCCAGCTGCTGCGTGGAGATGCGCTCGGCCTGCGCAGCCAGCTGATCCTGCTCGCGCACGATCGCCACGTTCATCGACAGCGCCGCATGCGTCAGCGCATGGCGCCACGGCTCCGGCCACACCATCTGCTGGCCGCACAACTCGCCGAGCGCCAGGCAGAGCAGGCCATGCCGCGCGCTGTAGTTCGGGCTTTGCTGGCCGGCGTCGTGGATGAGGCAGGTCAGCGTCGCATCTGGCGCGCGCAGTACCTGGGCGACGGCTTCATCGTGGATGCGATCGAGCCGCGGCAGGAAATCCTCGGCGCGCGGATTGGAAAGCAGCGCGTGCGTGCGCTGCTGCAAGTCCGCCCACACGCCGGTGGTGCCGAGGTCCTGGCTGCGCAGATGGTCGAAGTCGAAATCGGTATCCGGCGCGTCCGGCGTCACCTCGGCCACGCGCTGGCGGCTGGCGGCGTCGATCTCGTCCATGTGGACGTAGACGCCGCGCAGCACCAGGGCCTGGACTTGCGGCGTGTCGCGGAGCAGGTGGCCGGCGCCCATCAGGAGGCGGCCCTCGGAATCTCGAAGGGGGAAGGCAAGCGTCTCGCCAAACGGGAGCAACTCGGCGGGGATGGGGATCAGGCTCAAGGGGCGTTACAACGGTGGGGGTGCTGACCGGCGGCATTGTCGTCACGTTCCCGGGGGATTTCGAGGGGACTACGGGTAAAATCGCCCCCCTATCCAAGGAGCGTTGCAACGGGAGACAGTTGAAAAACAGTCCCGCCAGGCTTGGATCGAGTCGACTCAGACAACCACGCTCACCGAACCATGCAATCCACATGGCCGAGGTGAGCCCGCGGCCGAGCATCCAACATGCAAGCCATCGCCCGCCCCCCTGCAATGAAACTCTCCGGCCTGGAGCCGGTCCTGATCCAGCCGGGCACGCTGTTCGTCAACGTCGGTGAGCGCACCAACGTCACCGGCTCCAAGGCCTTCGCGCGGTTGATCCTGAACGGTCAGTTCGAGGAAGCCGTGGCCGTGGCCCGCCAGCAAGTGGAGAACGGCGCGCAGGTGGTCGACGTCAACATGGACGAAGCCATGCTTGACAGCAAGGCCGCGATGGTTCGCTTCCTGAACCTGCTCGCCTCCGAGCCCGACGTGGCGCGCGTGCCGATCATGATCGACAGCTCCAAGTGGGAGGTGATCGAGGCGGGCCTGAAGTGCATCCAGGGCAAGGGCATCGTCAACTCGATCTCGCTCAAAGAGGGCGAGGCCGAGTTCAAGCGCCAGGCCAAGCTCGTGCGCCGCTACGGCGCCGCCGCGGTCGTGATGGCCTTCGACGAAAAGGGCCAGGCCGACACCTTCGAGCGCAAGACCGAGATCTGCGCGCGCGCGTATCGCGTACTGGTCGATGAGGTCGGCTTCCCGCCCGAAGACATCATCTTCGACCCCAACATCTTCGCCATCGCCACCGGCATCGAGGAGCACGACAACTACGCCGTCGACTTCATCAACGCCACGCGCTGGATCAAGCAGCACCTGCCGGGCGCCAAGGTGTCGGGCGGCGTGTCCAACGTCTCCTTCAGCTTCCGCGGCAACGACCCCGTGCGCGAGGCCATCCACACCGTGTTCCTGTACCACGCGATCCAGGCGGGCATGGACATGGGCATCGTCAACGCCGGCATGGTCGGCGTGTACGACGACCTCGACCCCGTGCTGCGCGAGCGCGTGGAAGACGTGGTGCTGAACCGCCGCAAGGATGCGGGCGAGCGGCTGGTCGAAATCGCCGACAGCGCCAAGGGCGCGGCCAAGGACGATTCCGCTCGATTGGCTTGGCGTGTCGGCACCGTGGAAGAACGCCTCTCGCACGCGCTCGTGCACGGCATCACCGACTTCATCACCGAAGACACCGAGGAATGCTGGCAGGCGATCTCCGCCCGCGGCGGCCGCCCGCTGCACGTGATCGAAGGCCCGCTGATGGCCGGCATGAACGTCGTCGGCGACCTCTTCGGTGCCGGCAAGATGTTCCTGCCGCAGGTCGTGAAGTCGGCGCGCGTGATGAAGTCCGCCGTCGCCCACCTCGTGCCCTACATCGAGGAAGAGAAGCGCTTGATGGCGGCATCCGGCGCGGATGTGAAGCCCAAGGGCAAGATCATCATGGCCACGGTGAAGGGCGATGTGCACGACATCGGCAAGAACATCGTCACGGTGGTCCTGCAATGCAACAACTACGAAGTCGTGAACATGGGCGTGATGGTGCCCGCGCAGGACATCCTGAAGAAGGCCAAGGAAGAGGGTGCCGACATCATCGGCCTCTCCGGCCTGATCACGCCGAGCCTGGAAGAGATGCAGCACGTCGCCGCCGAGATGCAGCGCGACGACTATTTCCGCGGCCGCTCGATGCCGCTGCTGATCGGCGGCGCCACCACGAGCCGCGTGCATACGGCCGTCAAGATCGCGCCGCATTACGAAGGCCCGGTCGTCTACGTGCCGGACGCCTCGCGCTCGGTCGGCATCTGCACCGAGCTGCTCAGCGATGAGCGCTCCGACACCTTCCTCGCCGAGCTGAAGAGCGACTACGACAAGGTCCGCGAGCTGCACGCCAACAAGAAGGCCACGCCGATGGTGACGCTGGCGCAGGCCCGCGCCAACAAGGCGCGCGTCGAGTTCGCGCCGGTCACGCCGAAGTTCCTCGGCCGCCGCGTCTTCAAGAACTACGACCTCGCCGAACTGGCCGACTACATCGACTGGGGCCCGTTCTTCCAGACCTGGGATCTGGCCGGGCCGTACCCCGCGATCCTCGACGACGACATCGTCGGCGAGCAAGCGCGCAAGGTGTTCGCCGATGCGAAGGCGATGATGGCGAAGGCCATCGCCGGCCGCTGGTTCACGGCGCATGCGGTGATCGGCCTCTATCCGGCGGCGCAGGTGGAAGACGACGACATCGCCATCTTCCAGGACGAAAATCGTGACAAGACGTTGATGACCTGGCACGGCCTGCGGATGCAGTCGGTGCGCCCGGTCGTCGATGGCGTGCAGCGCCCGAATCGCGCGCTGGCGGACTTCATCGCGCCGCAAGGCGAGGCTCCGGATTACATCGGCGTATTCGCCGTCACCGCGGGTCTCGGCGTCGAGAAGAAGGAAGCCGAGTTCCTCGCGAACCACGACGACTACTCCGCCATCATGCTCAAGGCCCTGGCCGACCGCTTCGCCGAAGCGCTGGCCGAGCGCATGCACGAACGCGTGCGCCGCGAGTTCTGGGGCTATGCCGCCGATGAACACCTGAGCAACGAGCAGCTGATCGGCGAGCAGTACCACGGCATCCGCCCGGCGCCGGGTTATCCGGCCTGCCCCGATCACCTGGTCAAGCGCGACATCTTCAAGCTGCTGGTGCCGGAAGAGATCGGCATGGGCATCACGGAATCGATGGCCATGACGCCGGCGGCTTCGGTCTCCGGCTTCTACATGGCGCACCGCGACGCGGCGTACTTCAACGTCGGCAAAATCGGCCAGGACCAACTCGCCGATTGGGCGCGCCGCAACGCCTTGTCTGACGAAGACGCAAGGCGTGCGCTGGCACCGCTTCTCAATTGAGGCCTCGCAGAAACATTCGCTGACACGCTCGCCCTTGGAATCGGACGAGTCGTACAAACGCCGTGGCAACCTCCTGGTAAACCTGCAGTACATGACAAGGAGGTCATCATGAACAAGCACTTCGCCAGCATCGTCCTGACCGCTGGCCTGATCGCGGCCGGTGCCGCGCAGGCCGCGCCCAACTACAGCCGCGCCGAGCTCGACAAGCTCTGCAAGGGCTGCTCGTACGTGACCAGCGTGCACACCGAGACGCGCCAAGGCAAGGCCAGCGGCGTCGGCGCCGTGGGCGGTGCCGTGGTCGGCGGCCTGCTGGGCAACACGCTCGGCGGCGGTACCGGCAAGGCGCTGTTGACGGCCGGTGGCGCCGTGGCCGGCGGCGTGGTGGGCAACAACGTCGAGAAGAACAGCAAGAAGTACACCGTGTGGGTGATCCACATGGTGGGCCGCGACGGCGTGGCCCATACGCGCGAGCAGTCGCGCAACCCGGAGTTGCGTTCGGGTGACGTGGTCGTCTACGAAAACGGCGGCTACGTGCGCCGTTGAGTCTTCATGCGGATTGCAGACCGCGGCGCAGCTGAATGGCTTCGGCCATCTGCGCCGGGGTGATGCGCTCGCTGCCGGCAAGATCCGCGACGGTGCGCGCCACGCGCAAGACCCGGTGATAGCTGCGGCCCGACCATGAAAGTCGGGCCGCAGCTTTTTGCAGCAGCGCCATCGCGGCGCTTTCAGCTCTGCACTGTTGATCGATGTCTGAAGGCGCGAGGCGTGCGTTGCTGCAGCCTTGACGTTCCAATGCGCGCGCAGACGCGGTAGCGACCCGGGTTGCCACGGCGCCGCTCGATTCGCCGTCTGGTGCTGCCGCGAGTTGCGCGGGCGAGATCACCGGCACATCGATGCGCAAGTCCATGCGATCGAGGAACGGGCCGGACAGCCGGCCCTGATAGCGCGTGATCTGGTCCGGTGAGCAGCGGCAATCGCGCAGCGGATTGCCAAGATGGCCGCAAGGGCACGGGTTCATCGCCGCGACGAGCTGGAAGCGGGCCGGGAACTCCTGCTGTCGCGCCGCGCGTGAAATCAGGATGCGGCCGGTTTCCAGTGGTTCTCGCAAAGCCTCGATCGCCGCGCGGGGGAATTCCGCGAGCTCGTCCAGAAACAGGACGCCATGCTGGGCGAGCGAGATCTCGCCCGGCCGCGGCGGCGAGCCGCCGCCGACCAAGGCCACGCTCGACGCGCTGTGATGCGGCGTCCTGAGCGTGCGCCGTCCCCAGAGCTCCGGTCGGAACTGCCCGGCCAGGCTCAGCACGGCGGCCGAGGCCAATGCCGCCTCTTCGTCCAGCGGCGGCAGCAGGCCGACCAGGCGCTGGGCCAGCATCGACTTGCCCGTGCCCGGCGGCCCGACCAGCAGGAGTGAGTGCTCCCCGGCGGCCGCAATCTCCAGCGCGCGTTTCGGCCCGGCCTGGCCTTTGATGTCTCGCAGGTCTATTTCCTGGTTCGCTGGATCGCAGTGGGTGCTAACTGCGACGTCGAGCGGTGTCGAATTCTCAGGCTGAAGGGCTGCCACCAGATCGAGCAGATGCTTCGCCCGAAGCACCTTCACACCGCTCACCAGCGCAGCTTCAGCCGCACTTTCTTCCGGCAACACCAAGCTGCGCGCGCTGCCTTCCCGTCGCATCGCCAGGCTCATCGCCAAGGCCCCGCGCACTGGCCGCAACTCCCCGGCCAGCGACAACTCGCCTGCGCACTCCAGGCCCTCCAGCTTCGCCGGATCGATCTGCCCGCTGGCCGCCAGCAGCCCCAGCGCAATCGGCAAATCAAAGCGCCCGCCTTCCTTGGGCAACTCGGCCGGCGCCAAGTTCACAACACTGGTCGATGTACTCTACTCAAATGTAGACAGTAGGTCGTTTCAGCAGCCGTTCTCATAGATGAAGGGGCTCCGAGATGGGCGCGAAGGATCAACCTGAGACGTCGCCAGTAGATGGGCGGCTCGCCATAGTCATCCGGTCGGGACACGAGTCGTATGGCTCCAGTTATTGGAAATTCTTGTCCTTTGACGACGCGGAGCTCAAGGTTGGGGCAACGTCGTGGATTTGGCCGTTGTTGCGGCACTGGGCGGCTGAGAGTGCAGTAACGCCTGCGTCCACCCATGTGCTGGTCGGCTTTGCAGACGTGCTCAATGAACTCGCGGCGCATCCGCCTGCCAGTGCGATCCTGTCCCAGCCTGCCCATGCCACCACCGCCAACGATATACGGCGATTGTTCAGACTCTCTGAGGAACTCATGGTCGGGCGGGACACTGCGACACTGAATCGGGGCCGAATGACGTTCCGAAACTTTGTGCTTGACCGCGCGTCGGCGACCTCCTTCGCAGAGGAAATTGACGCTCAGCGGGTGCGATTCAAGCCGTCAATCGCTAGCACCCGGAGTGTGCCGAGAGCACTCATCAGCGATTTGATAGACCTCTCAGACCCGTACGCGAAGGCTCCTATAGGGGCGATCTCCGCCAAAAGTGCCCGTGAACTTATGGACGCAGTACGCCAACGGGCTGACGAAGATCTGCAGAACATTCGAAACGCATGCGTCGCCGACCTAGAGGCCGGCGCGAAGCTTCGAACTAGGCTCCGAGAACTTAGAGCGTCCAGCCTTCCCAAGCCCGTACAGGCCGAAGTGGCCAAGGCCATGGCAGATCTCAGCGGTCACATCGGTAGGAAGCTCTCCGGCCGATTGACCATCCAGCAGATTCTCGTGGGGGTGCTGAAGAATATTCATGACTGCGAACTGGCGACGGCGAATTCCAGGTTCGGCTCCTACTTGGTGCCGGCCGCCAAACAGACGTTGCCCTACCTGTTTGGGGAGATACCGCGCTTCAAATCCCGAAAAATCATTGAAGCCGAGTATCGAGCGACTGTGGAAGAGCTGTTCGCTGCGTTTCACTTGATTCACACATACGTTGGCTGGAACTGGCAGTCGGTTATGGAGTTGACGGTGGATGCTATTGACCTGACGTCGCCTGGCGTTGTTATCCTTCAGGGCTACAAGTCGAAGACTGACGATGACACGCCGGTAGTGTCAATTGAGTTGAACGAGCCGGGAATACAAGCCGCAATCAGTCTGCTGCTTTGGAACAGGCTACAACTCATTGCTGCTGGCTTCCTGGATGAGGCCAGCAAGGCGCTTTGGGTCACGCGCCAGACGCAGACGACCGCCCAACGCGCCTGCTACTTTCATCCGATAACTCGACTGGATGATTTCACTATGCGTCACCGCTTGCTGCGTTACTCACTTGACCAGGTCAGAACGCAGGTTCTGTTCAACACATCCCTTCAGAAGGGGGGTATTGAGGCGGCGCGCCAGCGGGGTGGCCACAAGGATCTCGCGACCACGGACGGGTACGTCGGCAACGTCGTCCAAGACAGGCTGTCATCTGCATTCAATCTTGAATTCGCGAATCAGCTCTCCAAGGAGATCGAGTACCTCTATTCCGGAGGGAGCCGAAGTTCGAAGCTAATCCATCTGCTTCGGCCCCTCGGTGACGGGGCGACGTGTGCGAATCCAAGTAGGCCACCACCAAATCGAGCATTGCCAACCGGCAGTTGCAAGGCCTTCGCATGCCATGCTGAGGGTGGCTGCCCGAATCGAAGGATCTACATCGACGACTCCAGGATTGAAGAGACGCTGCGGACGAATCTGTACTTCGCCAAGAACTGGAACAGGCTTTGGCAAAGCAATCCTCAGCGATTCGCGGAGTACATCGCGCCGCACATCGCCTTCAATTCTGCGTTGCTGCTGGCCCTGGAAAGGGGGCCATACGGCGCACGTGTCGAACAGGTCCGCATTGAATTGGGGCTCAAATGAAGTCAGCCGCCAAGCCTTCGGGCGCGAAAGCACATCTCGGCGTAGAAGAGCCGGACCATATGAGATTAGCGCTCGCCATGTGCGAGTCTGGAAGACTCGAATACCACGGGCCCACCTCTTGCCGCATGAGCATCTCCTTCGCGGCGCCTGAGGAAGAGCAATGGTGGACGCTCGATCTCTCTGACTTCTGGCTCCCGGCTACTGCTCAGCTAGCAAGATGCCGACTGTCCGACGACGCTCGACTGATGACAGCGACAGTCCTGGCTGTCGATGCATACCTGACGTCTGTCGGAAGTACCAAGGCTACCCATTCAACGGTAACGGCAATGATCTCCCACATCGCAAAGCTGTGGGAATGGGGACGCCTACAGGGGATCTATCGGCCGGAGGATTGGGTTGCCGTGCACTTCAGAATGCTGGAGCGGGACCTTGCCGTTGGCAAGTGGACCGTTGCTTCACAGATTCAGAATAGGGTGGCGGAACATCTTGCGCAGCGGCCGGACCGGAGCCTATTCCTAGGCGACAACGGCAAGATCGTCGTTCGAGACGAGACGCGCACGGCAATCGGAACGAACTTGCAATCGCGCGAGTTCGGGAGTGCCAAGAAGCTCATTCGTTCGTATGTCCATCCAGGGCTTGCCGCCAGCTCAACGGATGAATCTCCTTTCGGAGCCCAGCCGACGTACACCTGGCTGGCCCAGATGTTTTGGGCCGCGAATTTGCTGGTCCGCATTCCGTCGCCATTCGCCTTCAAGGTCACGCCATTCCCGGAACCGGTCGCAAGAGCAAAGCGATTGGCGAAGCAGACAAGCAGGACTGCAACCCTGTCCGTGGACCAAGCCGTCGGCCTACTACTTCATGCACGAAAGTTCATCTTTGAGTACTCCGACAGCATCATTGCCCTCGTGACCGAGGTAGGACGAATCACATTTCAGCTCAAGGCAATGAATCTCACAAAGGACAGCCGCTTGACGATGGCGCCGAAACTTTGGAGTCAGTCGGCTGTTCGAGCAGATGCTGAACGGATTCTCGGGACAACCATCGCCCTCCACGCGAAGGGGCGAGGAGATGGGACCAACATTTCAAGGCTTGTTGGGCAACTGATGACTGCTGGCGTTGTGATCATTGCGGGGATGAACGCACGTCGGAAGGGTGAGATCATCCACAAGGGCGTTGGGCTGCGGCGTGATTCGATGAGAATCGTTCATCAAGAGCTGGGGATCTTCGAGGGGACCTTCTACATTGAGAAGACGTACAAGTCATATGTCCCGTACTTCGTAAATGCTGCGACGTTCGAAACCTTCACAGTGCTGAGGCGGCTGGAGGAGGCGCAACTTGCCGTGGAAGCGACATTTGAACCGGGCAGGAGAACCCCTCAGTCCTTGCAGCACTCCATGTTCTGGCGAAGAACGTGCGCGCCCTATCAGGCGAAGCTCAACAAGAGGGTCTGGTTCGACTTCTCGTTCGGGTCGGACGACGAAGCGCTCGAATTCGCATCAGCAGCTATGGGCGACGCTTCACAAATGTTCAAAGGTGGTGCGCACGTTTTTCGTAGGTTCTACGCGATCATCTATTTCTATAGATTTGAACATGGCGGCCTGCTAGCAGTCCGATATCAGTTGGGTCATTGGAACTGCGAGCAGGCAAGGCAGTACGTCACCGACGCGATGATTCAAGCGACGGAAGCAAGAATTCCAATAGAACTCAGGCGGCCGTCTGAGCAAATCAGGGGCGCGATCGAAGGTGATTGGAAGGGGCTCGACGAGGCACTCGTTGAAGTCGGCATTGAAAAGCTCCAGCACGTCGTTGAGTCGATGCTCGATGGCCAACAATTTTCCGGCGGGTTTCCTCGGCTTGTTGAAAGGATTCATCGCCGTCTCATGGCAGGCTTGGACTACTCGGCAATGGACAACGCGCGCAAGGCGGCAGCACTTCAAAGGAAGCTTGCTTCGCGTGGCCATGCCCTCAGACCGCTTCCTCACGCCGATTGCGCTGCCGGCGCCTCTCCAGCGCGCGGCGCCAAGTGTTCGACAAAGGATCGACGCGGCGTGGCGTCAGAGAATGCGGCCCCCGAGATTTGCGCAAGCTGTCCATACAGTTGGACGAGTGCTGGTCATGTCGACGGCATGAAGGCCGATTTGCCGAACCTTGACGCGGAAGCAGAGATGCTCCCTAAGAACTCCGTGCACTGGCAGCAAAACCGGGCTTCCAGGGCGAATCTTGAGAGGGTGATATGGCTGCACGAAACAAGACTAGGACGACCGGGGCAGTAGGAGTGGTGCGCCGTGGCCGCCTTGGTCCTGGCGAAGCCCCGCCGATAGGAGCAATCAACGCGCGAAATGCGCGCGAAAACATCTTGGCGAAGCTCAGGGTGATCGAGGCCGTGCTCAAGAATAGAAATGAATCTGATGTCGAAGGCACGGGGCCGGCAGGCCTATCGCTGGCAGCGCTGCCAAGAAGTCAGCGAGCCTTCAACAGGTGGGAGTCGGCCGAAGGTTCTGTTGGTGGGTCGGGCGCCGAATTTCGCAGGAACAGTAACGCGACGCTTCTTAGGAATGACGACCTGCTGCAGACTTGGAGCGAGTACGTCAAAGCGATCGAAGCTGCGTTAGCAATCAATCCAAGAATGAGGCGGGAAGAATCGATAGCAAGTCTAAGAAGACGGCTTTCTGTGGAGAAGAACCTCAGACGTATCGCAGAGAGAGAGCTAGTCCGGGCGAGGGCTCAACTCTGGCGGAGCGAGCGCAGCGTAGATGTACTAAGGGCAGCGAATGCGAGCGGCATTGCCGTGGCAGCTGAGCGTGAGCAGGTGTTGAATTCTGAAGTGCAGAGGCTGGCAGCGGATCGCGCTGAGCTGGCAGCGGCCTTAAAGAAGGTCTCTGGTCTACGGAAGGCAACGTAATGAATACTGGTGCGCGTCGAGTGGCCGTCTCTTGCCTTGAATTTGAGGGCAAGCAGGTGTGCCTCTTCTACGACTTGATGGAGGAGAGGATCGTCGATGATCTAACGGACTTCACCATAGAGCTTTCGCATGGCGCGAAGCAGTTGGGTCCGACGACGATTGCCGATGCGTCCCGTGGGCTGGCCCGGTTTTGGGAGTTCCAACGTGGCCGTGGCAATGACCTTGCAAACTGCACAGATCAACAGCTGGAATGTTTTCGCGATGCTGAGCTGAAGTCAGTGTTGTCGTCACCGACTGCGATGAAGAGCCTGAGAATCGCTCAGAGAACGGTCAACGTACGAGTGCGATTCGTCTACCAACTCCTGAATTGGCTTCAGGCCAGTGGACGAATTCCTCGCAACTCGATCGGGCCGCATGGATGCCCAGTGCGTTCGACGCTCCCGCTCTACGAAGAGTCAAGCGACGACATTCGGAGGAGATCATCGGAACGCAACAGGTATCCACTGACCTTTCGACAAACGGGGTCACAGTCTAAACATGCCACGAAGTTCGTTCCAAGCGAAGCGCACCGATACGCCGCCATTCAGAGCTTGCATGAGCAGGCCAGCGCGGACTTCTTCGCCCATCGAAATGCACTGCTCATCGACATTGCAAACTCTGTCGGCTGGCGAAGAGCCTCGATCAACTCGCTCACGGTTACGCAAGTTCGTGAGGCCTTGGTGGCTACGCGCTCGCACGATTACGCGACGATCACGCCTGCGACGCAGAAGTTTGGGTATGTTGAGGCCTTCGATGTGCCGGCGTGGTTGATCGAGAGGATGGAGCACTACATCCGTGAGTACCTGTTGCCCACCGCCACGTCCCGGGGTTGGAAGTGGCGGCCCGGCTCGGACTATCTCTTCATTGGAGCAAGAGGAATGCGCCTTACGGATCGAGCCATAACGCAGATCATCGCTAAGGCGATGCGGGCAGCGGGCGCACCGCGCTGGGTAGCGATTCACTCATTTCGGCGCAAATTCTCGAATGACGAGATAGCTGACGAAACTGCGCATCGAATCAAGAACGACCTTGATACATCGGCGGCGAGCATCGCGGCCTCCGTCAGCATTCGGTTGGGGCACCATGATCCCTCGTCACTCTACGCATATGTATCCCGCCGTTTGAGCATTGGCCGCAATGAAGTTGACGAGCAACGTCTGGCTCACCTCACTACCATTGAGCAGGAGAACATCGAGTTGAAGGCGCGTCTGCGCGGCATGGATCAGACGCGTGAATCCGACGAGCCCTAAGGTGGTGCAGAGTTTGCCGCGCCATTCCCAGCTGGATTCACCTGCAGTCAGAGTGATCGGTTCGAGTTGATCGGAATGAAGTGGGTAAGCTTTGCAACGAGGCGCCCAGTGGAGCCTTTGGCTCCCCCGCTCTTCCAGGCTATAGCTGCCACGTCGAGGTGGGCCCAGCGGTACTCGCCGGCAAAGCGCCGCAAGAACTTGGCGGTGGTCAGCCTATTCGGCGAGCCTTCCTGTCTTGGCCGGCATATGGGCGTCGCAGAGGGTTGAAAGGTACCCGTTTGACCGCCGGAGGCGTGCCCGGGCTCCGCACGCTTCGCAAGTGGTCGCCGACTTTTCGCATGCTGCACGGACGAGATCGCGCAGGAGCGACTCTGCGCGTTCGATCTCTTCAACTACGTTCAACGATGGCGTCACCAGATGAATAAGCTCCCCGGAGCCCTGGATGTCGGTGTGGAGGTCGCCTTGCTCACCTATCCGAAAGTAGAACCGAAATTCTCCAAACTTCTCCTTGATCTGGCGGACCTCGAACTGGTCCGTGTATTCCGCCGGCAATTGTCGTTCGATTGCGAAGCAAAGCTCATCAACGAGCGCATACCAACCAGGCGGGAGGTGGCTTGAGAGAGCGGGCTCCTGGCCCCTAAATATCAGGGGGTGTGCGGCGACCAGGCGGGTCAATTGATCTTCCGTAGAAATGGCTGCGGTCTCCCAGGTGTGCGTCGGAATGCGCAGCCATATGCTGAGACGCTGGCTGATGCTCTTGTTGTTGGGTACGGCTTATATGCCGTGCGCTATTCTGGCGAAACACGGTTGATCCGGCGCAAAAGTCCTCGTGCTTGCTAGCCTTCAGATTCACTTACCGGATATTGGCTGATGTGCTTTAGGGTGTCGACGAAGGATCACCATGCACAAGTCCCTGTACAGCCGTCCAAATGAGATTTACCTCAGCATGCTGAGGGATACCCGCCTCTCCAGGAACCTTCGTCAAAGCGATCTCGCAGTGCGCCTTGGGCGGTCTCAGGCAATCGTTAGTCGTGTGGAGTCAGGCGAACGACGCCTAGACCTGGTCGAACTCTGGGCTTGGTTGCGTGCACTGGACGCCGACATTGTCGTCTTCATTCGGCAGTTGGATCGCCGCTTGCAGGGCGCTTCTGCAGATGCTAGCGGCCGCGGGATGAGCGTTCCGCGGGCGAAGCGCGCGGCGAACTCCTAGTCGGAGGCCGAACCCGTGCAGCCGACTGTGACCCACTACCTATGGCCTTATCTGCCAGCAGGATCTCTGCCCGTTTCAAGAGGTCTGCCCCAGATTCTCCAAGGGCATACGCGACACGCAACAACATGCCGACGGAGGGTTGTCTTTCCCCGCGTTCGAGCCTGCCGTAATAGGACCTATCGACGCCCGCCATCAATGCGAGGCCATCCTGCGGTAGTCCTTTGCTCTCCCGCGCGGTCCGCATGGCCATGCCGACAGCGCTGGCCACGTTGGGCTCGAACGATGGGGCCCGCGCAGGCTTGGTCGCAGCTATTGCTTTGGCTCGTTTCACGGCGGCAAGAATCGCTGCCCTGGCCGCAGAAGGCCACGGCATATATGCCGTATTCTTTTTTGGCTTCCGCTATGGAGTGGCTGACAGTATGAAGACGCCGAGCATCCGGATATTTGCGGACGAAGGGGGGCAGTTCTATCTGCGTTGCGAGTTCGAGCGCTGCGACATGCTGCTGGCACTCATTGCCGGCATGTCGGGTGAAGCCGCACTGGCCGTTGCTCGTTGCGTTGGGGTGAGACAGCTCAGACGCCATTGGGAATCCGCGCCAGTGGCCGCGATTGGACGCATAGGGCTTTCTGCGGGGATCGTGGCGAGCATGTGCTTTGAAGTGGAAGGGGCATCGTGCGATCTGTATTCAACCGAGGGCTTGCGGCGCTACCTTGATGCTGTGAGCAAGGCAAGAATCGATTGGCATGACGATCTTGGTGTCGGTTCTGAGCCTGCTCATGACTGATCAGCTGGATCTCACCGCTGCATTGCGACGGCTAAGGGAACTGTCGCAACTGGATAGCCATGGCGGTGGCCGGTACTGGGACTCTGTGGGCAGACTTCTGCGTTCGGCACATGCGCTTCAGGGGCACGTCAACGAGCTGCAGGCTGAGCTCGATCTTCTGAAATCACCCCGACCGCAGGTACTGATGAGCCTCAATATGCTTCGGGCCGCTGCTTACGACGTATTTGATACGCCAGAAGACGCAGAGGCGTGGTTGTGCCAGCCTCACTCATTGCTTGGAGACGCGTCGCCGCTCCAGATTGCATCGACGCTGGCGGGACGACAGCGAGTCCTTGAAATCTTGATTGCAGCCAAGTACGGTTTGGCACTGTGAACTCAGGAGCCTCAGCTGATGATCACCCTGCCCTTGGAGGTTTCCGTGCCTAGCAAACGAATCTCAAGCACGAGATTTCTAACCGTCATGATCGAGAAGTCGCCTACGTGCTGCAGGTGCTGGAGGAAAGGGCGACGTTGGACGGCACGGACGTCAACGAATACTGGGAGCATGCCTTGCGTTGCTTCAATTCCATTGAAGAACTGGAAGCTTGGATCGCATGGCTGAAGGCGGAGGTGCTTGCGACGGGTGGAGGCAGCTTTGAGTCCTCGACGGGATACCGGCGCGTCTACGGAAAATCTCCCGGTAGCAATCAAGATGAGTGTTGAAACGGGGTGCGGCGTTCTGAGCGCGCACTATCGACCCAGAGCAGCCGCTAGCGGCTCCCAGACTTATGGCGGAAATGCAGGGCGGATTCAACCGATCAACGCAACAGATTCGCTGAACATCTCAGCGGGCGTCCTGAAGCCTAGCGTCTTGCGCGGCCTCTCGTTCAATTGTCTGGCAATCGCGTTGAGCTGCAGTTGTGAGTAGCCAGAGATGTCGATGCCCTTTGGCATGTACTGCCTGAGCAGCCCATTTGTGTTCTCGTTGCTACCGCGCTGCCACGGGCTCTGCGGATCGCAGAAGAAGACTTGGATATCGGTGGCCAGCGTGAAGCGCTTGTGCGCAGCCATCTCCTTGCCTCGATCCCAGGTCAGCGATTTGTAGAGTTCCTGAGGCAGCTTGCGAGCATTTTTGATCAGGGCGGTGACGACAGTCTCGGTGTCCTTGCCCCCTACTTTCACCAGCATCACATATCGCGTCTGACGCTCAACCAACGTTGCGATCTGGCTGTTGTCGCTGCCAAAGACCAGATCACCTTCCCAATGACCAGGAACGGCTCGATCTTCAACAGACGCAGGCCGCTCGCTAATCGAAACTGCGTCCACTATCTGCCCGTGGCTTGCCGTCTTCTGGGTGTAGCTACGAGAGCGGCGCATGCCGCGAGTTCGCCTCAGATGCTCCAGCAATTCCTTCTTCAAGGCGCCACGCGCTTGAATGAACAGGCTTCGGTAGATGGTCTCGTGTGACACGTGCTGGCTCTCGTCGCGCGGATAAGTATGCTTGAGCCAGCCGGCGATCTGCTCGGGCGACCATCGCAGACGCAGCTTGCCGGCCACGACGCGCGCCAGCGCTCGATCCGTTGTCAGTTTGCATTGCTTCGGGCGATGCGCACGATCCCATGCGGCACTGTCGGCATCGCTGGCGCGATAGCCGATGCACCCGCCGTTGCGCTCAATCTCTCGACTTACCGAGGAGGGCGCTCGGCCAAGCTGTGCGGCGATGGAACGGATCGACTGCCCAAGCACCAGTCCGAGTGAAATCTCCTCCCGCTCAGCCAGAGTCAATGCAAGTCGTGAACGACTGCGATCCGGCGGGCGAATTCCGCCGGTCTCAGCAATGATGCGATGAATCGAGGAGTGGCCTCGGTCGAAGAGCTTCCCAATCTCGTGCAGTGTCCATCCTGCGCTCCAACGCTCCCACATCAGCGCCTTCTGGCTATCCGAGTAGTAGATCCGCGGTCGCTGTCTCATGTCCAACACTCCTTCGGCCCGAGCGGGCCCTAGTGTGTTGCATCGACCGGTTGAATCCGCCAGCGATCTCGGTCAGTCGCTATCGTGCGTCGCATGGCCGATGATGAGCACGTTCCGGTCATTGGGATACTTTGGGCAGCCAGCGGCTTACAGTTCCCGGCACCCTAACTGAACGATTTTCTGTTCGAGTTCGTAGATGGTGTTGGCCAGAACCTGACCCGGAACCTCCCCAGGCTTGCCGGCGAGGGGCACATAAGTGATGGGCACGAGCCCCTTGAAGTCGGATGGCAGCTTAAGGTCCTCACTCATCTTCGGGACGAGCAAAATTGTGCGCTTGCGACCTAGGCGCGACATGAAGAAGCCCAGCTCGAAGATGACGTTGTCACGGGGAGCTGCAGATTCGTTCTTCCTAGATCGCACGATGTCGTCTGGATGAGCAATCGCAACGCCGAAGTCGGCCTGATTGACCTCGTTCTCCAGAACCTCCAGCGGATACATGCCTGGGGGAAAGATGTCTTCGTCGGACCAGATAAGTGAATCTGCGTCGGTGTACTTCAAGCCATGCCGAAGTGCTTTTGCCACAGACAGACTTTCCGCAGAGCTAATGAAGAAGACCCGTGGTCGAGCATTGGGCGCTCGGATGAGCGAGTTGCGCTGCTGCAGACGGGAGGCGAGTTCTGCTGCGATGAGCCGGTAGACACGCGGGTGCGCCATAGCGACCTTGTCGAGTACCGCCGGGGACACCTTTAAGGCGACTGTTCGCTCCATGGCGGTGACAGTCGCCGCGCGCGTCATTAAAGGATTAACGGCGGACGCCTCGCCCACGGTGACGTTTTTTTCTCTTGCGTACAGGAACTTGCCTTTGACCGACAGACCCACTTTCCCGGCGAGAAGGAAGTACAAGTCACGGTCAGTCGCATCTTCCTCAATCAGCTTCTCGCCAGCCTCCAACTCCACGACCTCGCTTGCTTCAGCAAGCGCTTCAGCGACTGCTCGGTCACCTTGGACAATTGCTTGCGCAAGAAGCGCCTCTAGGAGCACGGCTCGGTCCTGAAATCGCTCTTTAAGCGTCATATTTCTTCCTCATTCCCGATATCACGATGATTGGTTCGAGCTCTTCTTGAACGGGGACGCTTTCCGCCCCTCTGAGGCGGCCGCGAACTGGAGCTAGCTGCGGTCTAAATCCGTAAACCGACCCACGGAGGCTGGCGTCCTCGGCTAATTTAACGACCATGAGAACCAGGAATGTTGATGCCTGGTCTTCATCTTCAACCAAGCTCTGCATCTGTTGAATATCTGCTTCGCTCGGTATCGCCAGGTAGATCGGATGTGAATGCCACTCTCCGAGATAGTTGAATCGCTCCGGTTGGTGACCCATTCGGCTGTGGAAGCGCCGGATAAATTCTCGATGTTGAATAGGGTCGCGTTCGAAATTCGAACTCGTGCCATCGTTCTGGATAGACAGGTCGACTACGAGGAAGCGGCCGTCGCCGACTTGCTCTGCGGCCAAGACGCCACCGATTTCGTTTGAGCCCGCCGTTCGTAGCGCCCGTTCCAACTTTCGAGCACAACTGTCCGTGATGCTTACTTCGATCACACCGCGGTCCCTTGAGATGAGGCCACCCGTGCGTCTTCTTCATCGGCCACGTCGCTCGTCTTGACCGCCGAAATGTCGACTGGTCTGGTGTCGAAGGGCTGCTCGAAAATCCACTGCTTGCGAAAGCCAATCACGTAGACCGATTGCGGGTAGTCGGACTGCTCTACTGAGCGGATGGCGTCGGCAGCGAACTGGGTCAGATGTGCAGAGATGGCAGAGACGTCAGCATCGTCCGCGATCATGGCCTGCTCGTCGGGACCTGCGCCGTAGTCAATCGCAGCGTCGGCAGGAGCCTCTGGAAATCCTGGCGTCTGAAACCAGTGGAAGATGGCATTGCGCACATCCAGCGCCGAGGCTTCAATGTTTGGGCGACTACGGGCGATGTATCCGCCGAAGCCGCCCCCGAACACTCGCCCCCAAACGATGGGAACGCCGGCATCTTCTGAAACTCCGCTGGCATAGACGAAGCCTTGTCCACTTCCTGTCGTCTCAATGATTAGGTCGCACGCGCCCAGCGCAGCAAGACACATCTCCAAGTTGGCGCTAGTGGTCTGGCCGCCGAGATGGTTGACCCATCGGTCGACGGTGACTTGTGCGTTGATGCGCTTCAACTGCTCTTTCAAGGCATCTGCTTTGTGGGCCCCGACCGCTGTCCAGTCAAGTTCATTCCGTCCAATGTTTCCCACCTTCATGAAATCCGAGTCCACGAGGTAGAAACTACCCACGCCCATTCGAGCAAGCGATACAGCGACTTTGCTACCCATAGAGCCACAGCCGAGAATAGCAACGCGCTTTCCCTTGAAGGCCGAATTTCGATCTGGCGCGCGCTGTTGCTTGTCCATGAGAATCTTGATGATGTCGTGGGTGTGGTTGTCGGAACCGAGGAACTTGGCGAGGACTTGCTCGTCGATGAGGCCAACAACAATTCCATAGCCCGAAAACGGGATAGACGAGAAAGCTGCCCATCGCTCATTGCACGACATGTCGCGGGAGGTCAGTGCCTCAAAACGTGCGTCACCTACTTGCACGTTGGCAATGCGTGCCATCCCTTCTCGCGACAGCCCAATCGAATTAGGGACCGTCGGGTCCGCCCAGCGGTCGTGCTCTGGAGAACCTGACAAGCCGACCCCGAGACTTACACACGCTCTGTCCTCGAAGAAGGTAGTGCGAAGGTCAAGAATCCAGGTGCCCTCGCCGCGCCGCCGCACTTCGGCCAGCAACTCGTCGCTGAGAACTAGGCGCGCATACTCCCAACGAAGCAGTTGGCCGTCGGTGAAGTTGTGCTCGGAGGGGACCTCGCGACGCTGACCCGCTTCGTCCACGGAGGCTTCTGTGTCGAGGAGTTCCCTCGCGCTCCTGAGCACGTCAGCCCCGTCCAAGGACTTTATCCAGGTGTCCGCACGGACCTGCAGGCACAACTCTTGTGTGCCCCATTGATGATTTGACCACCGCTGACCGGTCGCCCTCGGCACCAGCCGAGGCGGCGCAGAAGGATAGATAAACGGGTATTCAAGGCGGGCTTCGCGTAGCTTGCCTCCTGCCATGAAATCAATGTCGACGTGCGCCGTCCCGGCTTGCTCGTCAACAACCCAGTTTGCGGCCTCGACCCAGCCCTCTTGAACAAGGGCTGCGAGGACGTCGCGTTCATGAGCCAGCCGGCGAGGACGCCGCTCGAACCAGGCCATCAGGAAAAGCCAGCGAGGGTCCGGGAGGGCTCAGCTGAAGCCTTGAAGGCGAAACCGGACGCGGCGGCGGCGGCGGGCTTGAGCAGGGAGCCTGAGCTGGTGGCCTTCTTGCTATCGTTCTTTGGGTTCAGCGCATCGTCGGCGGCCGCGTAGTCGAAGTCAGACCGCTTGCGGCTGCTGCCGAATAGATCGCGGAAGGCCTGAGGCGCGTGATTCTCGAGCTGAACACCGATGGAGGTTTGGCGACCGTTGCAGTTCAGTTGTTCAGATTCGGAGGCGAGCACTGAGCGGCTGATGCAGCAGCGAACCATTTCACTTTTGACACCGAGCCTAGTGACGGCGATGAAGCCGTGCTCCAGGCCAATTGCCAAGCCGAGGTCATCGACGTCGATGCCGGCCGCCTTCAATTCGCTCTGCGCTACAGCGAAGCTGCTGCGCATGGCCGCTGCACACAGCATGGCGTTTTTCGCAGTCTCGGCATCGTCCGTCGTCGATGACGTGCCTTCAATCAGGACGCCGTGGATGCAATCACCGATGAATCGCACCTTTTTGCCAGCAAAGTCTTCGTACAAGACGCCATCCAGTTCGCTGCGCAGAACATGGAGTGCTTTGACAACGTCAACTGCATCGTCGTCATCGTCAATGCGATCGGCGACGTAGCGGGTGAAGTTGTCGATGTCGGCGTAGATCGACGTGGCCTCTTGGCGACGCGAGTTGCGCGGCGAAAGCAGCTCAAGGTCTAGGTCACGATAGGGCGGCGTGTGGCGGGTGAACTCGAACTTTCCGATGGGATTGTTCGCCAGGTCAGTCTCCCAATCCTTGACCACCTTTTCGACCGTCAAGGTCAAGTCGGCCACTTCTTGCGACTTCGACACCTGCTCGGCAGCCAAGGCGGTGGTGTAGTCGTTGATGACCTTGTCCCAGCCTACAGCTTTGCGAGCTTCGTTTGTGATGAAGATGCCTTCAACAGCTGTGTCGTAGCCGGCGCGCTTCGCCGCTTGATTGGCAGGGTTGCCGAGGAAAAGCGGCTCGCGGCTGCTACGCCGGCCGTTGTTGACCGCGAGCGCCTTGCCGGTGTCGATGCCGACTCGAGTCTTGGCTGCGGGCAGAGGATCGTCTTCGTTCTCACCGATCTTGGCCAAGACGTCGCAGACCAGCCTGGCGGTGGCGATGGCCTTATGAACGCGGGCCGCCTCGTCGCCGTAAGGCTTGGCGAACACTGCGTGCAGGCGCTGGTTGTGGAAGTCGACTTGGATGGCGCCCACGTCAACCAGGATGCTGCGAACTGCGCGGTAGTGGTTGTTGAGGAATCGCATCGCGCGCTTGTGGGCGCGCTCGCCATCAAAGGCTGTCGTCTCAAGCAGCTCTTTGATGTTGATGATGTCGATGTAGAGATGGACGCCATCGACGCGGTAGGCGACTCCGGTCCCGATATCGTCGAGGTTCGTGTCCTTGACGTACTCCTTGATGACGACGCTCGCGACTTCCTTCAGCCGGGTCGCGATGCGCTTCTTCGCTGTGTCTTCGTTCCAGGTGCGTTTAGCCATGTTTGCCTCGTCGACACCCGGCTCGGGGTGACCTATTTTCCCGTTAGGGCTTCTTGCGGTTGTAGGGGGACTGGTTGGTCGGCTTGAGGGAGACCCCTTCCACCGAGGCCTTGCTCTGCACTGCCGTGGGGGTGCGACCCATCTTCAAACCGATCACCCTCGTCGGGGTGTTCCCCACCGCGAGCGTCTTCAGCTGCTGGACTTGAGCGGGGGACCACGGCTTGCCATTGTTCTTGGCGGTCATAGCGGTTCCTTTGTGAAGTGCGTGTGAAGCATAACAGAAAGTTCGGAATACCGAACTTTCTACCCTCCAACGCGCTCGGGATTGCCGTACGAAAAGTTCGGGATAGCAGTACATTTATCCGTTTGCCCGCGACAGGAGTGACTCGATGGCTTCAAAACTTGGTGAAAAGCTCCGGGCCTGCCGTACTGCGCCGAACATCAACCTGACGTTGGACGAGGTCGCGCGCAGGGCAGGCGTCAGCAAGAGCTACCTGTGGGAACTGGAAAACCGAGAGTCGCTGAAGCCGTCGGCCGAGAAGCTGCAGGCGATTGCGGACGTCCTCCAGCAGGACCCATCGTTCTTTTTAGACGATGAAGTCGATACGCCCCAAGAGACGCACATGGACAAGGAGTTCTTCCGCAGCTATTCGAAGCTGGACACCGAGGCAAAGGCGAAGCTTCGACAGATACTAGAGGTCCTCAAGAAGACATGACAGGGAGCGCATGCCAGAGGAGACCTTCACACCAAGTAGTGCTGCAATTCGGCTGACTCACTGGCTTGATGCCTTGGGTTCGACAGGATTTCCGCGATTTCCAGTAGACGTCGAGCAACTTGCGCTTGGAGTTGGCGACCAACTTCGGTGGCCTGACCCAATCTCTGCGGTGCAGGCAGCGGACATCAACAAGTTTGAGGGCGGACTGTTTTACCTTGGGCCACAGGGTTGGGCGCTGCTCTACAACGAGAAGCTGAAGTCGCCTGGTCGAGTTCGCTTCACGCAGGCGCACGAGCTTGGACACTATCTTGTCCACCGGCTGGCGCAGGAAGAGTTCCAGTGCTCCCAGGCCGACATGGTGCACTGGGGCCCCGAGCAGAAGTCCATTGAGGCTGAAGCTGATGACTTCGCGTCGAACTTGCTGATGCCGATGAGGCAGTTCCGCGCAGCCACGGGATTTGCAGCTGTCGACTTCGATGTTCTATCAGCTGCTTCTGCGATGTTTGGGGTCTCCCTGACTGCCGTTGCTCTGCGCTGGATACGGTCTACGCCCGAAAGCGCACTTCTGATCCTCTCGCGGGACGGGTTCATTGACTGGGCCGTATCGTCTGATAAGGCGCGCAGCAACGGCGCCTTCTTCAGGACCAAAGGGCGGGTCGTGCAATTGCCAGCCGCCACCATGGCAGCAGACGACAGCGTCAGCGCGTGCCGCGCGGGCAAAAACATTTCACTTCGATCATGGTTCGAACATGCACACGCCGATGCGTCCGCACGGGAGATGAAACTGACATGCGAAAACTATGGATACACGCTTACGCTACTCCACCTTTCGCAGGGCGACAAAGTGTGGGAGCCACGTGCCTGGGGAGCCTAAGAGCGCAGTACCGCCTTATTCCATCCTCGGCGCCGCCGAATTGGGCGGGCTGGCAATGGCAGTTAGTTGCCCATGGGAATGAAGATGAGCTTGAAGGTTCCTGAACGAGGCTACTTTGCCGCCTTTTCGATGTTGGTAGACATCAATGGCTTCACGGCCTTGGTCGCCAACAACAAGCTTGATATCGGGATAGGCACCTTTGTGAGAGACGTCTTTTCCGGCGCCATCACGGCTGTTGAGCAGAACAATGGCGCGGTGATAGGTATCAACGGCGATGCACTTTTCGCCGTTGTACTCACGCCTGAAGACGTCTTCGACAGCTGCCGGCGAATCGCGAGGGACATAACCGCGATGACCGACTACCTCTCGGGAACAGAGTTTGAAGAAAGCATTCCTACGCTCCCGACGATGAAGATCGGCATTGAGTACGGCTGGCTGGATGCCTCGTCAATCTCGACTGACGCGATGGGCACGATCCCCTTCTGCATTGGGCCCGCCACGAACTACGCGTCCCGCATCTTGCAGCCGGGCAAGGGCAATCGCTGCCACGTCGGACCAAAAGCTATGGCCGCAGGGATGTCGGAGTACATCGACGAGGACATGGAGCATTCAACCTCGGGGAAGCCGGGCGAGGGAATGCTCAGCTACTGGCGTCTAGATATGGGAGACGCGTGGGTTGAGAGCGAGCCCGAAGATGCCGCAGGTCAACAGGACGCCTTACTCGAAACGAGTGACCGCATACGACCATGAGCCACTTGAGCGACCCGGCCCGATGGCACTGCTGCTAAGGCGGTGCCGACCCCAGTGGCCGCTTTTTGCGAGAGCGGCCGTTTAGGTCCTGAAGCGCGAACTACCGAGATCAGCCTGACGCTGTCAGCCGGGGCGCAGCGAAAGCCGTCGGCCGCCGCCCCGAGCAAGCCGCCCTAGTGCGCGTGTCTTGCCTTGTAATCGGAGAGCGCTTCTGCCAAGCCTCGGCCTATGTCGTCGCAGTCCCTGCGCCATACGTAGTCAGTATCTTGTCGAGTGACCACAACCGTGCAGCGGTCGCTAGTCCGCTCACCATCCCACTTGAGCAAGGCAATGGCGCCGTGCGCCTGAAGTTCCTCTATCTGCGGAATCAATGCATCAATCATGGTCTGTTGGAATCCCTTTCATGCCGGTCTGTAACATGGTTATGTGAGAGAACAGGCCCGCCGGGCACCGGTGGCCAAGAGTCCAATAACCTTAGGGCTGTAGGGAGGAGAGCCTCGAAGCTCGACCTGAGTCGCGCATGGGGCTGATCCAGCTCTGCCAAAGCGAAATGGGCTTGGGGCCACTGCCGGCGGAAACCGAGATCCCGCGCTTGGCGTCGCCGCCCAGATATCCAGCTTGGCCTTGGTCGGGCTCGGTGAACTCATTGATGCTCAGGTCCAAGTCCTTTGCACAGCGCGCTGCGCGAGGTCTGTGCGCGCAGGCCCTACGCCATATGGTCATTGCGGGACATCAGCGCAGCCCTTTCGCACTGCGCCACCACTATGTGAATGCTGACACACGCTTTGCGGTGAGCCGGCGACGGCGGCGAAGCAAAAGGAGGACTTTCGGGGCGTGGGGCAGCCTCTATGGGAATCCCTACGTTGGGCTGCGACCCGCGTGACGGCCTTGGATGTCGGTTTCAAGGAGCTGGAAAACGACGGCTGGCAGCCGGGCTGCGGCAAGTCGCGCCTTGTGCGTCGCTTGGCTGAAGAGCTGGCCTTGCCGCGCCTGGACCTGTGTCTGGGGGGCAGTTCCGACACCAAGATGCTGGGTGGAACCAGCCGTGGGTGGAGTTCTAGCAAGCGCGGTGACTTGGCGGCGCTACTAGCGACTCACCAGTCGGCGTCGGCCCTCGTCATCCTGGATGAGCTCGACAGGCACACGACCGTCAGCGGGACGGGGGTGGGATTCAGTCTTACCTGCTGGGCCTGATTGAGCCGGAGACGGCTGCGCGGCATCACGATGTCTTCTGGAAGACGGAGTGTGATTTCTCCGGTGTGCTTTGGTTGGCGACGGCGAACCGGTTGAGCGATATCGCGCCGGCCCTGTTGACCCGCTTTCAAGTGCTGATGCTGCGACAGCCCGGGTTGGAGCACTTGGATGTGGTGGCTCGTAACGTCATCGCCGACGTCGCACGGCTCTGGGGCGTTGACAAGCAGGTACTGCCGGAACTCGAAGGATTGGAGCTGCCGCTGGAGCGACTGACCAGTGCGAGCCAGGTGCAGCAAGCGACCGAGGTAGCAATCGCGCAATGGGCGCGAGCGCAGCAGCGGCACTGAGCTGCGCTTGATGCAACTGACGGATTTGCCTGCCTGCTCAATAACATCTCGAGCCCTTTGAGATGCCGAGAGGGAAAACCCGCGGATTGGCTGAGCATGCCGATATAAAACCGTGCCTAATGTTTGCCTCAGAAACAGTCAATACGTAAACGTTTACAGGAGATTGCAATGTAGCAATGAGATACAAGCCTGCGCTGATCGTCCTCAGACGACGAAACGAAAGAAATGGGAGCGCAGATGGGCTTGGTTCGGACGGGTTTGCGTTTGGCAGTTGGCTTTTTGGCAATGGCGTTGAGTGGGGGCGTGGTCAATGCCCAGCCCCATCAGGGACTTCAACAAGTTGGGTTCTCGACCACTGGCCTGGGTGGCTTCCCGTTGAGCGCCACCAGGACACCGCGGTCCTCAGGTCTTGGCCCCCGCTACTTCAAGAAGCCTGGCGATGGTGGTGGCATTGATGATGGCAGCGGCGGAGGCGGATCGTCCATGGTCGACCCCGCCAACTATGTTGAGAATGGCAAGCTCATTCGAGCTCCCTATGCAGTCAAAGCGCTCGGCGAGGACCTGTTCGGAGACAAGCTCAATCTTTACCGAGGCACGCTCCAGTTTGAACAGACCGACGTGAGCCTTCCCGGGAGCAGTCGCCTGCCCGTCGCCGTGACGCGCACTCTGAATGCCGGCGTGACCAGCAATCGAGGACAGGGACTCTTCCGAGAGTGGGAGCTGGAAGTGCCACACATGCAAGGCACCTTTCTTGACGGGGCTGGTTGGGTCGGGCGTCTTCCGGACAACAGTGGTACCCAGCTGCGGTGCACCAACTTTGGTGCGCCACCCAAAATCCCTGGCACGCCCTATACGCCTGGATACCAAGCTGGCGAATTTTGGCGCGGCAACTTCATGCATGTTCCTGGCTACGGATCCCAAGAGGTCCTGAAGCGAGACCCGAACAATGCCAACGTGCCGGCCGACGGCCAAGCAACGCCTTTGGTTACAAAAGGGCTCTGGGCTATCCGCTGCTTGAATTCAATGTCGCGTGGAGCTGGCGAAGGCTTCCTGGCCATCGCACCTGACGGCACCCAGTACAAGTTCGATTGGCTCGTGGAGCGAGACACGGATGGTCTCAGCAAGCCTCTCTCCAGTGGCGGGCACTACAGCATCTCGAGAAAAGAGGTGTGGTTGATGGCCACGAAGGTCACCGACCGCTTTGGCAACACGGTGGAGTACAAGTACGACTACGGGGACCCATGGCGCCTGAATGAGATCGTTGCAAGTGACGGGCGGCACCTGACATTTACCTACGAGCCCGGAACGCATCGCATCAACTCAGTCACCGACGGCACTCGAACCTGGAGCTACGTCTACGTAGCTGAACCGGTATCGAGCTATGTGTACCTTGCAGGAGTCGTGCTGCCGGACAACAGCCGGTGGGACTTCAGTGGCATGGTGGCGATACAGGGGATTCAGGCGCAAAACATCGGTCTGATCCATTCCGATTTTTACTATACGGATCCCACGCCAGAAAACCCGATTACGGAGTGCGATACCGGCTTGTCCGTCAGCGGCACGGCCGATCTGATGACGACCGTGACGGGAACCATGAAGCACCCGTCAGGCGCAACGGGCACGTTTGTCATGCAGCCTATGGAGCACGGGAGAAATGGCGTTCCCCGATACGGCTGCTACTACGACGGTGCGCCGAACTCGGTGGGCAAGGCCATCGTATCTCGGTACAGTGCCAACTACTCCCTAATCACCAAGACTCTCAGTGGTCCGGGCATGCCCAATCAGACTTGGCAGATGGCCTACGACACCTGGTATCCGGGATGGGATGACTGCCAAGCGTGCACCGGGCAAACGGCCAAGGTCACCGTCACAGAGCCTGGTGGCGTCCGAGCAGTGCATACGTTCGGCAACACCTTTGGAGTGAACGAGGGGCTACCGCTCATCACTGAAATCCTGGAGCAGGGCTCCTCGTTGCAGCGATCGGTGCTCAGCTACAGCAATCAGTTCCCTACTCCCGTAGGTACCAGTGAGCAGTGGGGCAGCGACGGCGGCGTGACGAATCGACACGTCCCCGTTCAGCACAAGGTGATCACTCGCGGAGGCATTGACTTTTCTTGGCAGGCCGATAGCTTTGATACCAAGGCACGGCCGACGAGCGTCACGCGGTCGAGTCCGGCGGCAAGCCGCAGCGAAACTACTCAATACCACGATGAATTGTCCCTCTGGGTGCTGAGCCAGGTCGAAGTCTTGGCCTCGGAAGGCAAAGAGGTTGTGCGCAATACATTCGACTCAAGAGGTCAGATCGACAGCGTCTCCAGATTCGGCGTGCTGCAGCATCGCTATGGCTACAACAATGCCGGCAATACCGCGAGCATTGAGGACGGTGCAGGCAACAAAACCTTCTTCGACGACTACAAGCTCGGCATTCCGCAGGCGGTGCGTTATCCCACCGGTGCGACGGCGGGCTCGGTCGTCGACAGCCTCGGCCAAATCACCCAAGCGACGGACGCGGCAGGCTTCACCACGGCTTACGGATACGACGCCGGAGGGCGTGTATCGCTAATTACGCCGCCTGGCGGATTCGCTCCCATCAGCATCGAATTCGTGCCTGTCACTGGTGCCGAATATGGGCTCGATGCAGGCCACTGGAGACAGACGGTTTCAAAGGGCCGGGCCCGAACCGTCACCTACTACGACGCACGCTGGCGCGCCCTGATGACGCGAACCTTTGATGCGGACAACGAGGCGAACACCCGCAAGGTCGTGGTCAGGGCCTTCGACCACAAGAACCGCACGGTTTACGAAAGCTATCCGCAGAGGGATGCGGCCAGCGTCGGCTCCGCTCCGTGGGGTACCTACACCAAGTACGACGGATTGGGCCGGGTGAGCCGCGTCGAAGCCGACAGCGAGCTCGCGCAGGGGCGGCTGATCACGACTTCTTCCTACTCGACGGGTCTTCATATTGACGCTGTCAATCCGCGCGGCATTGCTTCGTCGCAATCGCTGTGGGCGCTCGACAACCCCGACCAGACGCAACTGAGTGTCGCGAGCTTGCCGCTGGGTGTGAGCGTGACAATCGTTCGCGATAACTTTGGCAAGCCGAGCAGCATCGCGCGGGGCGACGGCGCCAAGAGCGTCACACGGTCTTATGTTTACGACGCAGGCCAGCGGCTGTGCAAAACCGTCGAGCCGGAGATCGGCGCCACGATTCAAGCCTATGACGCGGCAGGCAACATCCGCTGGCGGGCACCAGGTCAGAAGAGCTTGACTGGGCTGGGCGGCTGCGACGACCTCGCGGTTTCAGATTCAGGAAAAATCACGTACGGCTATGACGAGCTGAATCGGCTGAAGACGACGGTCTATGGTGACAACAGCCCGGCGGTGAGCCGCACCTACAAGCCCGATGGGCTGCCGGATGCCGTCATCAGCAATGGCAGTACCTGGACGCATGAGTACAACGCGATTCGCCAGCTTACGGCCGAGACTTTCAACTACGCAGGAAACAACTACGCGTTCAATCGCGATTACAACCTGAATGGGGACCTGCGGACGCTGACCTACCCCGACGTCAACGGCAACCGCCTGAGCGTTGACTACAACCCGAACGCGCTGGGCGAAACGACCAGCGTAGGGGGTTACGCTAGCGGCATTGCATACCATCCAAACGGGCTGATCTCGGGCTACTCACTGGGCAATGGAGTCGGTCACAGTTTGAGTCTGAATGCCCGTGGGCTTCCTTTGGTGAATGCGGATGCCGGCGTCATGTCTGACCTGTACAGCTACGACGCGAACGGGAACATTAGTGGCATCGTCGATCAGCAAGAGGGCATTACGACCCGCAGCATGAGCTACGACAGCTTGGATCGACTCAAAACGGCAAATGCACCTGGTGTTTGGGGTAATGCGACCTATGACTACGACGCGGTGGACAACCTCGTCGCGGCCAACATCGGAGCCCGCAGCACCGCGCTGCATTTCGATGCTGGGACCAACCAGCTCGACAAGATCACGATCAACGGTTCGGACAGCAGCGTTCTTTACGACGACCGCGGCAACGTCAAGAACAAGGGCGCGCAGGGTTACTTCTTCGACCTCGGCAATCGCATGGTGAGTTCCACGCTCGGCGGAACGTACGCCTACGACGGTGATGGACGACGCTTCAAGAGCGTGTCTGTTGACGTAGCGACGACCCGAGTGGCCATTTACAGCCAGGGCGGTCAATTGCTCTGGTCGGAGAGCGCCAGCAACACCGGTAGCACACCCGCCAGCGTGTCCTACAACTGCGCGAGCGGTAGTCTGGTCAACAACCAGTGCGTGACGACCAACACTTATGGCGCAACGCCGGGCTACAGCTGCAATGCCGGCGATACACTGAGTGGAAGCACCTGCACATACACGACGAGCAGCACCTATACGGCCAGCCAGTCGCCCTATACCTGCAATGCAGGCGACAGTCTGAGCGGCAGCACTTGCACGCACACGACGACCAGCTCCAACACGTACGTGGCCAGTGTGAACGGCTACAGCTGCAATGCCGGAGACAGTCTGAGCGGCGGCACTTGCACGCATACGACATTTACTGCGGCTACTGCCAACTACAGCTGCCCTGGCGGCTACACCTTGAGCGGCACGACCTGCAGCACGACGACGTCAACGGCCGCGAGCGCCGGGTATGGCTGCGGAAACTTAGGCGTTGATCCCGAGCCATATTCAGCTAGCCCCAATGGATATGGTTGCACGGCAGAGCTCGAAGGCTATCAGGCTGGCGCCGCTGCAACTACGGCCTGCCGGAATATGGGCACCGCAAATGGCATGGCCTTCATCGGTCTTGAATTCAACAAATGGGAAACGTCTTACTGCCATCTCGCGGCCCGAGTGGTGTACTTCTGCCCCAGCGGCGGCACCGTAAGCGGAAACCAGTGCGTCAATAGCAGCAGCCAGGCCGCAACGGTGGGCTACAGCTGCAGCTCAGGCACGCTCAGCGGAAGCCAGTGCGTCAGCACCTCCAGCTATACCGGCTCGGTGACCGGCTACAGCTGCAATGCGGGCGATTCATTGAGCGGCAGCACCTGCACGCACACGACGTCGTCCAGCAATACTTATGCGGCCTCGGGCGGTGTCTACAGCTGCCCCTCCGGCGGCAGCCTCAGCGGCAGCACCTGCACCCAGACGGGGTCTGGCACTTATGGGGCGAATATTGCAAGCTATAGCTGCAACAATGGCGACAGCCGCAGTGGGGGCACGTGCACGCACCAGAGCTATGCAACGCCCAATGCAAGCTACAGCTGCAACAGCGGAACTCTGAGCGGGCAGAACTGCGTAGGCATCAGCACGACGAGCAGAACTGCTTACGTGCACCTCGGAGCCAAGCAGATTGCAGAGATCAAGGATGGTGTGACGCAGTACGTTCATACCGACGTTCTGGGAAGTCCGGTTGCGCACACCGCTGGCACGGGAGGCACGGTCCTGAACAGAACGCGGTTCGAACCGTACGGATTCGTTGCGGCTGGAACCAAGCCGGGGGGCGGCACAGCCGGGCAAGTTACGACCGGGAGTGCGATTGGCTTCACTGGGCACGTCCAAGATCCGGACACAGACCTGGTCTACATGCAGCAGCGGTACTACGATCCCATCGCGGGCAGGTTCCTCAGCGTGGATCCGGTCGTTACCGATGCGAATACTGGCGGAGAATTCGGTCGATACACCTATGTCGAAAATAATCCGTACTCAAAAATTGATCCAAACGGAGAATTGTCGGAAATTCAATGGAACTCTCCGACGCACGTAACCGTGACCATTCCATATCGTATTACTGAATACGGTGGTGCAAAACTTGGATTCACCAAAGCGGCATTTGAAAAACAAGTGGCAAAGGATTTTTCTGGTGTCGTTAAGATTGGCGATCGAACAATTCAAATGGACGTAAGGGCTGAGGAGAGAGCTACCGGTAAGGTCAACGAGGTTCAGGTGGTTAATTCATTGGCTGGAATTACCTCAACGGGGCGGGAGGAAACCAGGGGCGGCACGAGTGGCAATCCAGTCAACTACATGGTCATTAGTTCAAGCACGAGCGTGGATACCGCATCGCACGAAATGGGGCACGGAGGCGGTGCAGGGGATCAATACAAAACAGGCATTGGGGCCGATGGCAAGAAATTGAAGGCGGATATACCAGGGCCAAATAACAGAATGCGCGACAATGGACCTGCGGGCGCGAATCAAAAGACCAGAAATGAAATTGGTGGACGGTTCATTTCAAAGGACTATGACTAATGATGGTTTTTGCAAAGATGGTGGGCGCGATCGTTATCCTCCTGTGCTCGCTGAGCGCTCAGGGTGCACCGCCGGAATATTGTTTGCTTCGCAGAGAGGCTTGGTGCTTAGCAGAGGGGCCGTCGAAGGTCACTGTAGATCTGAGATCAGGCTTCGCCTCATGGCAAGTTTTCTCAGGATTGCATGAAGATAGATACTTTCAGATTGTTGAGCAGCCCGGTTGCAATCGGGAGCCTACTGAGCGAAATGCGGTAGCTAAGGTGGAAATCTTGGGCATTACGCCCGACGGGCGTTCGGCAAAAATCCGCGTTCGAATGAGCGGGAGTTGCTCGCTAGCCGTCACGCTTCCCATTGGTACGCGCGACTTGGACAAGGATGTGTACTTTTTAGTGTTTTCAACAATTCGCCCGTGTTCAAAGTACGAATGCAAGGTTGGCGCACTTACTTCGCAGCGTGAGGCGATATCAGACGAATTGAATCGAATGGTGAAGGGGCCATAACGCGTGGATGGCTTACTCGCCTCACGTAGCCAGAGCGTGCCTATAGGGCAAATTGCCGAAAAATGAGGAGATTCACCAGGGCAAAAACTACTGCACCGCGCCGCGTCTAGGAAAAACGCCCACCGATACGACGAACTCGCGTCAGGCTCAACGTAGTACATCCAGCAGCGGTATTACGATCCGATCGCCGGCCGCTTCCTGTCGGTGGACCCCGTGGTGACTGATGCCGCGACGGGCAAGCAGTTCGGGCGATATACCTACGGGGAAAACAACCCGTACCGATATACAGACCCCGATGGGCGGCTTGTCGTCGTGGACGATGCAGTCGTGATCGGCGTCGGTGTGCTGGTTGCGGGATGTGCAGCGTCCTCGGGATGTCGTGATGCGGTGTCGAACGCCGGACAGGCGGCCGTTGATGGGGCTCGTGCCGTTGGTGGAGCGATCAACAACGTTATAGACAAAGGCATCGATTGGATTAAGTCCGCGGTCTCATCTGACTCTGGCAAGATTGATAAGCCGTCAACCCTGACCCCAGGCCCCAATGCTGAGGGGACAGTCTGAAAATAGAGACTTCCGCATCTTCAAGAAAAAGAGCGATGAGGAAGTCGAGATTCACAGAGGCCCAGATCATGTCGATCCTGGGCGAAGGCGAAGCAGGATTGCCAGTGGCGGAAGTGTGTCGCCAGCACGGCATCAGTCCGGCGACCTACTACCAGTGGAAGAGCAAGTACGCGGGCATGTCGGTCGCCGAGCTCAAGCGCGTCAAGGAGCTCGAGACAGAGAACGCGCGGCTCAAGAAGATGTACGCCGAGCTGGCCCTGGAGAACGTCGCGATCAAGGATGTGCTCTCGCGAAAATTGTGACGCCGATCGCCAGGCGAGCTGCGGTGCAGATCATGGTCGAGGAACATCATCTGTCCCGAGTGCGCGCCTGCCAAGCCGTGGGCCTACCGCGGTCGGCGCTGTACAAGCCCACGACGGATCAGGCGGCGAAGGACACGCCCGTCATCAACGCGATCAACGAAGTGCTGGAGAGGCGCCCGCGCTGGGGCTTCTGGAAGTGCTTTGACCGGCTGCGTCACGACGGGCACGGCTGGAACCACAAACGGGTTTACCGGGTGTACTGCTCAATGAGGCTGAATCTCAAGCGCAAGGTACGGCGGCGCTTGCTCACGCGCGAACGCCAACCGCTGCTGGCGAGCACCGAACTCAACCGGGTCTGGGCCTTGGACTTCATGCGCGACACGCTGTACGACGGTCGTCCGTTCCGCACGCTCAACGTGATCGACGCGGGCAACCGAGAGGCACTGCGCATCGAGTGCGGCACGTCGATCCCGTCGTCCCGAGTGGTGCGCGTGATGGCCAGCTGATCGAGGTCTATGGCAAGCCCGAGGCGATCCGCTTGGACAACGGGCCGGAGCTGACGGCCGAGGTCTTCGTGGAGTGGGCTGAGCGGCACGGCGTCAAGCTGCTGTTCATCCAGCCTGGCAAGCCCAACCAGAACGCGTTCATCGAGCGCTTCAACCGCAGCTTCCGTCAGGAGGTGCTCGACGCGTGGTTGTTCAACGCGGTGAGCGAAGTCCAAGTCGCCGCTGACGACTGGCTCACCGACTACAACGAGTACCGGCCGCACGATGCCTTGGGCAGCGTGCCGCCGGCGGTCTTCAGGCCCAGAGTGTTCAACCAGGAAGTCTCTACTTCTGAACTGTCTACTTGACGGGGGAGCTTACGGTGGGCATGCGCTGGATGCCCGGCAGTCCGTATGACGGACACACGGTGGGCAGCCAGTTGGAGCAGGTGAGCATCCTCACCCGGGCATTCCCCCAAGATCGTGTTGGCGGATCGGGGCTATCGCTGTGTCGAGCCGCCCGAGGGTACGCAGCTGCTGATCAGCCATACGCGGCGCTTGCCCAAGCGGCTCAATAAGTTGCTCAAGCGCCGGCAGGTTGTGGAGCCCATGATCGGACATATGAAAGCCGACGGGCTGCTGGCCAAGAACTGGCTCAAGGACGCGACGGGCGATGCGTTGCACGCCATCCTGTGCGGCGCTGGGCACAACCTGAGGATGATCCTGGCGCACCTGCGGGTGCTTTACTGCGCACTTGTCGCAACGCTGATGTTCATTGCTTTGTTCGCTCCGCGCGCTTCAACTGCAGACCAACAACCTCAGCACACTTGGATCGAGTTATTCAGGGGCGACTACCTAGCCCCAAACGTCCAACTCCTTGCGGTCTGGACAACTTGACCGTCAGACGAAACTTGCTTCAGCAAATCTTGCTCCGAACGGCTGCGAACTGCGCTGAATCGCCCGGGCTGCGCCGGATCCGCCGTGAGCTCCCAATCAGCTGCGCCTGTAAACGGATCCACGTACAGCCTGCGCAGATGGTGTCTTGCCGGCATGGACCGGGTGTCCTCCAGGAGGTCCTGCAAGGTCGTTGGCGATTGCTGCCCCACGCCTGAATTCCTGTAGCTGCGGATGGCGCGTGCGATCTCGTTGCCGCGGAACTCCAGTTCCCGTTCCTTTTCTCGCTGAACGGCGATGCTCCAGCTCTGCCCGAGCGCTGCCAGGCTTGCTGCCGTGATGGCAACGAAGAACAGCACGAATAGATAAGAGAAACCGCGCTGGTGCCTCATGATTACCAATCCGCATAGAGCCGACCGTCGGAGGCTCTGCCCGGTGCGGCGCTGTGCACGTCAAACACGCCGCCGCCTAGCGCCGCATCTGCTGGCGGCGCGAGGGCCACCCATTGCGTCCGGCTCCCGGTGATCGGATCCTCGGGAACCTCGCGCAGATATCTGCCCTGCGCGAGCTCATCCAGTGACTCCGGATAGCGAGCCTTGTCTGCATGGAACTGGTCGATCGCGTCGCGCATCGTGTTGAGCGAGGTCTTCAGCGCCGTCTCTTTTGACTTGTTCACGCTGTTGAAATACCTCGGCGCCGCGATCGAGGTAAGCAAGGCCACGATGGCCATGACCACCAGCAGCTCGATCAAGGTGAAACCGTTCCGTCTCATGGCGTCACCAATCCCGATAACGCGAGCCGTCCAGGGCCTTGCGCTCGGACAGCGAGTACACATCGAACACGTCTCGGCCGGGGCTCGGGTTGTCGGGCGGCGTGTCCGAGGCTCGCAAACCCCAGGTCTGTTCAGCCGGCAGCGTCGGATCTGCAAATGGATCGCGTGGCAGCCGACGCAGGAAGTAGATGCGCTTGGGGGTCGGCGAACGGATGTCGCTCACGCCATTGACCAAGTCTTCCAGCGACGCCGGATAGCCATTGCTGCCGGCGGGTGAGGCCACCTGGCCCAGTTCCGCTGCGCGTTTGTAGGCGTCGATGCCGGTACGCAGCGTGCGTAAGCCCTGGCGCAGCTCCGTCTCCTTGGCCCTTTGAACGCTCAACTCCAACAAGGGGCGTGCCGCTCCGGCAAGCAGGCCCATGATGGCCAGCACCACGAGCATCTCGATGAGCGTGAAGCCGCGAGTTCGCATCGTGTACTCAGCGTGCGGGTGTGATCGTGATCACGCCGGATCCGTCGAGCCGGACTGGCGCAGATCCTGCGGCAGACTCAAAACCGATCTGCGTCACATGGCCGCTGGCGCCTGGCTGCGCACGGAACACGATCACGGTGCTGCCTCGGGGCGCCAGGTTCACGGCGATGCGCCCCGGTGTTGCGCTTGATCCCGCCAGCACGGGTGCCAGCTTGCCCGCATCGAAGCTGAGGGTCCCCGTCACTGCCGTGCTTCCGCCATTGCGCAAAGTCACCGCAGCATTGCTGCCCGCAGGCACTTGCGGCGTGACTTCGAGCCGGAGGACGGATGCCGTCGATCCGGAATCGGCGCTCGGATGTGCCGGCGAAGTTTCTGCTGACGTGGGTGCCTCTGCAGCCGGTGGCGGAGCCTTGCCCGCTGCATCTGCAGAGGACTCCGCACTGGCAGCCGCCTTGGGCTTGAGCCGTGTGCTGAAGGCGCCGGGCGCGGCATCCGTGCCACTGGCCAATCGGGTGACTGTCGAGTCGGGCAGCGCCAGATTGCGGATCACGCGCGGCGTGATGAGCAGCACGACCTCGTTCTTGTTGCGTGTTCCGGTCTGCGTGCCGAACAGCGCGCCCAGCAGCGGCATGCGCGAAAGCCCGGGAATGCCCGCAGCGCTGCGCCGGTCTTCATCGTTGATGAGTCCGGCGAGCACCTGCGTCTCGCCGTCTGCCAGGCGCAGCGTGGTCGAAGTCTGTCGGGTGCCAATCTCGTAGGCCGTGGTGCCACCCGGCCCAGTGACTTGGCTGATGAGGTTGCTGACCTCCAGGTTCATCTTGATGAGCACGTCGTTGTCGAGCTGTACGGTGGGCTCGACCTCCAGCTTGAGACCTACATCCATGTAGGTCACCGAAGCCGCTACCGAGGTGTTAACGCTGAAGTTGGAGGTCGTAGTGAACTGCGGCACGCGTTCGCCGATCTGGACCTTGGCCTTGTCCCGGTTGCGGACGCGGATTTTGGGGTTGGCCAGCAGGTTCACATCACTCGAAGTGCCATGCAGCGTGGCGACAACCGCTGGGTTGGCGATGCTGGCCCGGAAGTTCCGATATTGCCCGAGCGGCACCTGCGTTGCGGCTCCTGAGCTGCTGCTCGCGTCCGTTGCCCCGAGTAGGCCGTAAGAAACCTTGTCCGGCCACTGGAGTCCGAGCTCTTCCATGCGGTCGGTCGACAGCTCCATCACTTCCACTTCTAGCATGACCTCGGGCTCGGGCAAGTCCACGGACTGGATGAGCTTGTCGGAGAGGGCCAGCACTTCAGGTGTCTCGCGGATCACGAGCAGATTCAGCCGCTCGTCGATGTGCACATCTCGCACCTTCGCGATGGTCTTGAGCAGGCCTTGCACCTGCTTCACGTCGGCATTGGTCAGGTAGAAGGTGCGCGTGACGAGCTCCTGGTGCTCCCTTTGCTTGGCCTGCGTGTTGGGATAGATCAGCACCGAGTTCTCGTTGAGCAGCTTGCGATCGAGCTGCTGGGTGGACAGGATCACGCGCATGGCTTCGTCGAGCGACACATTGCGCAGGAAGACCGTCACCCGGGCATCGCTTTTCACTTCCTTGTCGAAGACGAAGTTCACGTTCGAGCTGCGGGACAGTGCCTCGAAGACCTGACGCATCGGCGCGTCCCGGAATTCGAGCGTGACCGGCTTCTGAAAAGCCGCTCCCATCTCCAGGATTCCCGTGTCCAGCGGCCGTGCCTGAGCAATCTGGGTCACCAGCAACCTTGCGCCCGGATGTTGTGGCGACTCGCTCAGGATCGCGCGCGCAGCAGCCTCCGCTTGATCGAGTCGACCTTCCTTGAGCAACGCGCGGCCCAGTATCAACTGCGCCTCCTGGCGCTTGCTGCGCTCGATCTCTGCCTCGAACCAGGCCAGACGCGGAGATTTGGGATCGGCTTCGCGCAACTGCTGGACGGCTTCGCGGGCGTCTTCCCAGCGACCTGCCAGGCGAAGACCTTCGATGCGAGCCACCAGCCGGCTGCTCAACAGGTCTCGCGTGCGGACTTGAGCTGCATGAACCTCGGGTTCTCGAGGGTCTTTCTCGGCCGCTTCATTGAGCACGCGCAGCGCTTGCGGCAGCTGGCCGGCGCGCGTGAGGCTGTCGGCTTCGCGCAGGGCAGGGTTCGAGCAGCCCGCCAGAACGGTGGCCATCGAGGCGGCCAGCAAGGCGAGTAAATGGATGTGCGGCTTCATTGCACCGGTTTGAAAGAAACGGTTTGTCGGAGCTGGGCCGGTTGCCAGAGCAGGGCCATGCCGTTGGAGTCCACTTTCTCCACCCTCCACTGGCCGTCGATCACATCGCCGGCCTTGGCGGCCAAGGTTCTGTTGGGACCAGAGAGCAGGGCTTGATTCGCGCCGTCTTCGCTCAGGCTTCCGATGAACTGGTACGGAAACGGCGGCGCCACCGGCGCAGGGGGCGGAGCCGGGGGGCCGGGTGGGGGCGGCGGCGCAGGGGGCGGTGGTGGCGGAGGAGGGGGAGGAGCCCAGGCGACCAGATCAGCCGCCGATGCGGCGCGCCAGGCTTCCCGAGGCCTGCTGTCCCAGGTAGCGGGCTGCTCGGAGATTGGGGCAACGTCAGAGGCGCGAGACGCCGGGGAAGGAGCATTGGATGCGCGGCGGTTGCCTGCTGTGGCCTTCGCCACATCGCCAGGTTCATCTTGCTGAGCTGCCCACAGCGTGGCCGCGAGCGTGGCGGCCAATGCGCCGCCCATCACCCAGTGACGCGGCGCCGGAGATTTGCGGGGGGACTTCATGAAGCGTCCCGGACCTTGCGGCTGTGAAGCGACCAGACGAGCTCCGCGTCGATCACCGTGGCCTGCGGGTTGTTGCGGCGCAGCTTGAGGGTGTCCAGGCTGAGTGCGGGGTCGTGCTGCAGGGCCGCGCTGACAAAACTTCGAATCTGCGCGTAACTGCCCTGCAGCGGCATGCTCACGCGCACACGTTCAAGGCCAGATGCCGCGTCAGTGCTCAGGCGATGTTCGGTGCGCGTGATGCTCAGCCCCTCGTGAATGGAGATCTCCAGCAGATCCGCCAGACGCTGCTGGCGTGTCGACGCGGCCGGCAAGCGCTCCAGCCAGTCGTTCCGGCTGGCAAGGACCGGTGCAGGGCCGGCAAGCGCCTGTCGCAGCTGAGCTTCCAGGCGAGCGACTTCGCGCTGCGACGCGGCCGCGCGCTCGTCCATCCAGCGAGTGGCGCCCATCCCAGCACCTGCCAACAGCAGCAAGAGTGCCGCCAGAAGACCCGGCCTGCCCAAGCTGCGGACTGAATGAAGCCCTTCGCGAAAGCTCATGGCGCCTCCTGAGCGGCGAGGGCGCCGCTGAAGCGCGCACTGAGGTCGAAGCGCTGCCCCGTCATGCCGGCGTCAGCCTGCTGCAGCCGCCCGAGCATCACCTGCTGCCAGCCGCGCTGTTCCCCCAAAGAGTCCGCGAGCTGGAGCGCAAGCAATTTGTCGGGCGCTACGCCATCCAGGCGCAGCTCCTTGCGGGCGGCGTTGATGTCCATGCTGAGCCAGCTGATCTGGCTCTTGGCGCCCATCTGCTCGACGCGGGTCAACACGGGTTCCCACGGCAATTGCAGCAAGGCCTGGACCTCCTGAGACTGGCGGTCGCTGCTGTTGTCGTGCTTGTTGCTGGGCTTTTGCTGCAGGGCCGGCAAGGCAGCTTGAGGGCGTGCGCGGCTCAGCAGGCTCGCTTCTCTTTGCTGGGTGGACCTGAGCGTCTGATAGCTCTGCTGGGCATCCCACGCGGCCGTTGCGAGCACGGCGACGCTTGTGGCCAGGAGCCCCCAGGCGAGCGCGGGTGCGCGTTGTCGAACGGGAAGGAAGCTGACGCGCGGAGCTTCATTGCCGGCCGACGTCAACAGAGCCGGGGCCGCTTGAATCACGCGAACAGGTCCGTCGAATTGCGGCAGCGCCTCGTCCAGCGCCGCGGGCGAGGTATCGCGCAGGCGCAGCTGACGGATCGATTGAAGCTCGCCGTTCGCCAGCGTGATCCAGCTGCACAAGACACCATCCACCCAGGCCAGCGCGGCGATCGGCGACTGAAGGAAGTCGCGGTCCTTCTCGTTCGCGGTTTGCGTCAGATGACGAAGCAAGGGCGCCCAGAAAGGCTCGACGCGATGCAGGGTAACGCCATGGGCCCGTGCCGTCGCCTGCATGTCTGCCCAATCCACGCCATGCAGCGCCGAGGCCCCGCCCGCACGGGTCGCCAAAGGCCAGCGCTGCGCAGTCGAGCCGAAGTAGTGGGTGAATTGCTGGCGCGCGTAAGCCTCGCGCTCGGCGGGGTCGCGAAGCGGCAGCCCAGTATCGAAGCCCATCTCGTGCAGCAGCCGGGGCGAAACCACCAAGTGGCAGCGCGCCCCGGTGTGCGCCTTGCACCAGTCCGCAAACGAGGTGCCGGGTTCCAGATAGCAGAGCTGCGGGCGCCGCCAGCGCGACAAAAGGGCCAACCTACTCATCGAGTGTGACCCTCTCCAGTTCCTCGAAGCTTGTCTCGCCGGCAAGGACCGCCTGAAGGGCCGCTGCGCGCAGGGGCTTCATGCCGCGGCTCCTGGCCGCTTCCTTGATCTGCGACATCGGCGCGCGTGCGGCGATCAGATCGCGGAGGCCGTCGTCGAGTCGGAGCAGCTCGGCAACGGCCCGGCGCCCCTTGTAGCCCGTGCCGCGGCAGTGTCCGCACCCTTCACCGCGCAAGAAGTGACCTTGTTCGAGCGTCACGCCATGCCGCATGAGCGTTGCGGCGTCCGGCGTGTACGGCTTCGCGCAGTGCTTGCAATTCAAGCGCACCAGCCGCTGCGCGAGCACGGCGTTCAGGGCAGACACCACGTTGTAGAGATCGAGCCCCATGTGCATGAAGCGGCCGATCACGTCGAAGGCATTGTTGGCGTGGACGGTGCTGAAGACCAGATGTCCGGTGAGCGCAGCCTGGACAGCGATCTGTGCAGTCTCGGCGTCTCGAATTTCGCCAACCATCACGCGGTCGGGGTCGTGACGCAGGATGGAGCGCAGGCCGCGCGAAAAGGTGAGCCCCTTCTTTTCGTTGACGGGAATTTGCACCACGCCTTCAAGCTGGTATTCCACCGGGTCCTCGATCGTGATGATCTTGTCCTGTCCCGTGTGGATCTCGGCCAGCGTGCCGTAGAGCGTGGTCGTCTTGCCTGAACCCGTGGGGCCGGTGACCAGCAGCATGCCGTGCGGCTGGCGTGCCTGGTGGCGAATGGCTGCACGTTCATCGGCGCTGAATCCCAGCGAATCGAGCGTGAGCTTGCCCGTATCCTGCCCACCCTGTTCGATCCGTGCGCGGTCCAGCAGACGCACGACGGCGTCTTCGCCGAAGACGCTGGGCATGATGGAGAGACGGAAATCGACCTCGCGACCCTGGACTCGAAGCTGGAAGCGACCGTCCTGGGGCAGGCGGCGCTCACCGATATCGAGCTCGGCCATCACCTTGAGGCGCGAGACGAGTTGCTCCGCCATCTGCGCGCTCTCCACATGCCGCACGAGCGCCATCACGCCGTCGATCCGAAACCGGATCGAAGCTCCCCGCGCCGTGCATTCGATGTGCACGTCCGAGGCGCCGTCCTGCAGCGCGTCGTAGAGCGTGGCATTGAGCAGTCGCACGACGGGACTGGCCTGCTCCGAGAGCCGCAGCGAGGAGAGTTCTTCCGTCGAGCTTGCAGCTTCAGCCTGTGCAACGGCATCCTCGACATCCGACAGCGCACGAAAATCCGCTTCGCCGGCGCCCAGCCAATGCGTGATCGCTTCGGCGCTGCAGCGCTGCCAGCGCACGGGCGACTGCAAGCGTGCCTCGGCACTTTGCAGCAGCATGGTGTCTTCGTCGCGTTCGGCCAGCAGGAACTTGCGGCCGTCCGGTCCTGTGGCCAGGACTGCGCGCCAGCGCTGTGCCTGGGCCTGCGGCCACTGTTCGAAATCCAGCTGCCACGGGCCTTGGTCGGCGGGCAGCCAATCTGCCAGAGACACCGCGCTCATTGCACCTGCTCCACGAGTTGAAAGATGGGCAGATACATCAGCACGATGATGCCGCCAATGACCAGACCCATGAGGAGCATCAGTGCCGGATTGATCAGGCGAGTGAGCATCTCGGTGAGCCGCACAGCTTCTTCGTCATGGAAGGCTGCGGCCCGCTCCAGCATGGCCGGCACTTCACCGCTGCGTTCGCCCACGCGCAGCATGCGCCGAGCCACCGGGGTGGAAAGGCTCTCTGCTTCGAACGCCTCGGAGAGCCGCTCGCCGCGCTCCACGCGGGAGCCAGCCTGCGCCACCGCTTCGCGCCAGGGCAGGGCCACCACGCCGCGCACGATGCTGAGCGCTGCAAGTACGGGAACGCCAGCGGCGAGCAACATGCCGAGGCTCCGATACAGGCGAGCCAGTGCCAGCACGCGCAGTCTTGGGCCCAGGCCCGGCAAGGTCCAGGCCAAGGTCTGAAGGCGTTGCCGCAATCCGGCGCGGGTCACGGCAAGCAAAACGAGGCCGACCAGCAGTCCAAGCGCGACGAGAACCTGGACCGGATGCGCACCTGCAGTACTGCCGAATTGAATCAGGACCCGCGATCCCCAGGGGAGATCGCCACCGAGACCGTCGAGGATGCCGGCAAACCGAGGCAGGACGAACAGCAGCAGGAACAGGATGACCGCGCCGCCCACGCCCAGCAACATCAGCGGGTAGATGCAGGCCGCCACGAGCCTCTCGCGCAGCGAGTCCACCCAGGCCAGGTGGCGTGCGTGCTGGGCCAACGCCGGCGCCAACTGGCCACTGCGCTCATTGGCTGCGGCGATGGCGCAGATCAGTTCATCAAAAGCCGCGGGCTGCGAGCGTAGCGCCGAAGAGAAGGGCAGGCCTTCTTCGAGCCGTTGGATGACGGCGTCCAGCGCAACGCGAACGGATGCGGAGGCTTCCTTCTCCTGCAAGGTCTTGAGCGCCTCGAGCAGAGCGATGCCGGCATCCAGCAGAACCGCAAGCTCCTGGCTGAACAGCTGAAGCGGAAATCGTGGGCGCCGCCGCCAGCTCGGTCGCTGCGGATCCTTTCGCTCGTGCACTTCATCAGCTGACAGCACATGCTGTGGGGCGACGCCCAGCAGTGCGGCCAGGGCCTGGCGGTCCACAGCTTCGATGCGCTCGCGTCGTACCCCTTCGGGGCGGAGCACCCGGACTTCGAAACTTGGCACGTCACCAACTCGTGATGTCGGCGTCTTCGCCGTCGCCGCCGGGGCGCCCGTCACGCCCCCAGGACAACAGGTCGTACTCGTTGTGCTCGCCGGGTTGCTTGTACTGGTAGTCGTGACCCCAAGGATCCTTCGGCAAGGCCTTGGACAAATACGGGCCGGCCCACTTGGCTTCCTCGCTCGGCTTGTCCATCAAGGCCTGCAGCCCTTGCTCGGTGCTGGGGTAGTGGCCCACATCCAGTCGGTACTGATCGAGGGCCTTTTGCAAGGCGTCGATCTGGGCCTTGGTGACTTTGACTTCGGACTTGCCGATCTGGCCGAAGAAGCGCGGGCCGACGTAACCGGCCAGCAGGCCAATGATGACCATGACGACCAGCAGCTCTAAGAGCGTGAAGCCGCCACTCTTTCGTTCAATAGAAGCGCACATGAATGCTCAGACAGTAGAAGGCGTGCGCGGTGCGTGGAATTCACGCCGTGAAAGCCAAGTAGGGGTGTTCACTTTCACATGGAAATGTCGTCGATCCCATTGGGGGTGCCCCGAATTTTGAATGTGAATCGGCACCGGTTGTGAATGCATTGCCGCCAATTCCAAGCACGGCACGCCAAAGTGATTGGGGACTTTTCGATGAAATCGCGAATTCGTGCGATCTGCGAATTGGAATTAAGAACCGCGAGCAATCCCTACGAAGAGCGCGCCGAGGACGCACCTATATTCCGGCCCTGCCGCCAGGAGGCCAGCGAAGCCAATCAAATCCAGAGCGCGGCTTGCCAGGGAGAACCCATGATCACGCAGAATGCACGCGCCGCAGTTGGCCGCGTGAAGAACTTCATTTCGCCGCTAGTTTCCGAAGCGCTGAGGAGATCAACTCGAATTTCCGGGGGCTCGGTCGGTCGCGCTGCCGTTGCTATGGCCATGCTGGTTCCGCTGATCGGATTGGCCGAACCAGAGCCGGACACGTATCGTGAGCGAATTCGCTCTTGGTCAACCATCGGTGCATTACCGGACGCAGCTTTCGGCGAGCGCTACGACCTCTTCAAGGGACAGCTGTCGTTCCACCAGGAAGATCTTCGTCTGCCCGGCGTTGGCCCAGACATCGTGGTCGCGCGGAACTTTCAGACGGGCGGCTGGCAAGATGTCGTTGACACCAGTGGATTCAGCGACTGGGCGATCTCCATCCCTCGCTTGGTGTCGAAAAGTGGTCCCTCTCAACCCGCTCCCGGTGTCGGAGCGGGGTGCAGCATTGCGGGATTCACATCGACGGACACACCATTTTTTGCACCGCGTGACTGGTGGAATGGCGTGCAGCTGGTCGATCAGGACGGGGCAACTCAGGATGTGCTCTTTCGGGCATCTGAGAACCCACTGGCGCCTAATGGAGACACGTCCAGCTATCCAGGCTTGACCAAAGACAACTGGCAGTTCTCTTGCTTGCCTCAAACGGCGAACGGCGCACAGGGCCAAGCAATCCTCGGCATCGCTCCCAACGGGACCAAATATTGGTTCGATTGGTTGGTGGTCAGTGACGGCTTTCAAGGGCTTTCCAAGCCGGCCGCAAATGGCAAATGGCTGCACGCGCTCATCTATAAGGCCATGCTGCTGGTCACGCGGATTGAGGACAAATCGGGCAATAGCTTGACCTACACGTACGTCGGAAATCAGCTCCAAAAGATCGAAGGAAGCGATGGTCGGCGCGTCGAGTTTGGTTGGTCCAATGGCCGTATTTCGAGGATGACCGTTCCCAATCCGAGCACCGGGACGGGCGCGCAGTCGGGACCCACTTGGACCTATGAGTACGCGAGCACCTTCGGGAATTATCTGTCCCGGATGGTCTATCCTGATGGATCGGCAATGAGCTTCGACTTGGCCGCGCTGTACGAGGCGGAGACGGTTACGCCAACGACGAACTGTGACGCCAGCCCAACTTTGGATTCGATCGTCGACGGCATGCCGGGAGGGGCGTCTTTCCAAGGCAGCATCACAGGCCCCTCGGGTTTGACAGGTGCGTTCACGGTCGCGCAGAAGATCAAGGGTCGTTCGCATGTCAACTATCAATGCGTACCCGTCACGCAAGACAACCCGCAAGAGTACGTGAACGTCTCGCCGTACTACGCGACGAACTCTCTCACGTCCCGTCACTACACCGGTCCTGGCGTTGACAGCACGTGGCTCTATGACTACGGCGCTCCGAACGGAAATTACGCGACGTGCACGGGCTGTTCGACCGTAGAGACGACGACGATGACGGACCCCGCAGGCAATGTCACGCGTTACACCTACAGCAACGAGTGGGGTGCTTACGAGGGGAAGCAAACCTCCATCGAAGAGGGGGTGACGAGTGCAGGAGCTTTGCGGGTCACCACGTTCCAGTACGCGCCAACCAGCGGCATGGCATACCCGAGCAAAGCTGGGGACATGGCTTTCGACACGAATCCGCTGGTGAACCACCTGCCGTCAATTACCTATTCGCCAATGGTCCTGAAGGTTGTCACGCAGCAGCAGCAGACCTTCAAGTGGCAGGTCAGCTTGGGTGGCAGCGCCTGTCCGAGCTTGCCGGCCTATTGCATTGATTTCCTTGCCAGGCCCGTGGTGGTTGAATTATCCAGCAGCCTGGGGGGCAATACGAGCCGCACGGAAACGACCACCTATATGGACAAGTTTGGACCTTGGGTGCTCGGCTCCGTCCAGTCGGTACATGTCACAGGAGCCTCGGTCAATTCCGTCGATAACGGCTATGACGATCTAGGGCGACTGACAAGCACCGCGACGTTCGGCATTCCTCAGAAGAGCTATACCTTCTATACCGATCCGGCGAGTCCGGATCGGGGAATGATTCGGACGATGACGGATGGTGCCGGGAACACGGCGACCTACAGCAACTACAAGCGCAGTCTCCCTCAAGACGTCCTTTTTGCGGATGCATCGACACTGCACATTGGAATCAACGACTTCGGGCGCATTGACTACTACGTCGACCAGAACGGGTACAAAACCTGCTATGACTACGATGCGATTGGTCGCCTGACGAAGACCACATTCCCCTCCAAGACGCAGCCCAGCACGTGTGCAGCAGATGGCGGCTGGAACGTGACGACGATTGCGTACCAGCAGGAGCCCGTTGCGGCCTACGGACTTCCGGCGGGGCATTGGAAGGTGACGGCTTCTACCGGCAACGCGCGGCAGGAGACCTACTTGGATGGGCTGTGGCGACCCGTGATGACACGCGTTTATGACAGTCAAGACGAGGCGGGCACGCGAAAGGTCGTCGTCAAAGGGTATGACCTGAATGGCAAGCTCGGGTTTGAGAGCTATCCGCAACGCCAAGCTGACACCTATCCGCCGACTCATGTCGATACCGTCGCGATTTCCAATCCCGGAACGAGAACACAGTACGACGCGCTGGGACGTGTCAGGCAGGTTGATGTCGACAGCGAACTGGGTGTGTTGCACTCGTTGACCGAATACCTGGACGGTTTCCAGACGAAGACTACGAACGCGCGTAACGTTGTTAGCGTTCAGAGCTTTTGGGCGCTGGACAAGCCTGAAGAAGCCCGATTGGCGGGCGCGGTGCTGGCAAAGGACACGCCGCGACAGGCCAATGTGAGCATTGCGCGTGACGCCTGGGGTAAGCCCACGAGTATTTCGCGTGGAGGCACCTATTCGGGTCAGAGCGTGAGTGTCACTCGTTCCTATGTCTACGATGGGGGCCAGCGCCTTTGCAAGACGCTAGAGCCGGAGCTCGTGGCTACGGTTCAGGACTATGACGCAGCGGGCAATGTCAGCTGGCGCGCCCCCGGCGTCAATCTGCCTGGCAACGTTTGCGACAGATCCAGCGTCGCCGCCGCCGCCAAGATCAGCTATACCTACACGCCTCTGAATCAGCTCTGGAAGGTGATCTACGGTGACGGCAGCCCTGGCATCGTTCGGACATATTCGCCGGACGGTTTGCTGGCGACCATTGCTACCGATGGAAGTAAACCCAGCCTCTGGAACTACCACTACAACACGGTTCGACTGCTTGACCAAGAGACCCTGACCTACAACGGCAAGACGGTTGAATTTGATCGTGACTACGACGCCAACCAGCACGCTCAATCGCTGCGCTATCCAGACCAAGCAAGCATTGACTTCATGCCGAATGCAATGGGTGAGCAGAGCAAAGCCGGGGGATACGCGAGTGCGGTGACGTTCCATCCCAACGGAGGCGTTGCCGGCTTCACGTTCGGCAATCAAATCCCGCACTTGCAAAGTCAGAACATTCGCGGCCTGCCGGAGCTCAATCAAGATGGCTCTGTTCTGAAGGATTTTTACAGCTACGACGCGAACGGAAACGTCAGCCGTATCGAAGACCAGCGCGGCACTACCGACAGCTTCACTCGCGACATGGGGTATGACGAACTCGACCGCCTGATTGCGGCTGTAGCGCCTAGCGCTTGGGGTGTAGCCAGCTATGACTATGACCCCGTGGACAACCTGCGTGTGGCCAACATTGGCAGTCGCAGTAGCACCCTGCAATATGACGGGCGCAACCTTCTGTTCGCGTTGAACACCAATGGTTCAATTACCAATTATCTGTACGACCCCCGCGGCAACATCAGTAACAAGGGTCCGCAAAGTTTTGGCTTTGACCTGGGCAATCGGCTCAAGACCGTAGGTGCGAACGCGGGCTACGTCTATGACGGCCAGGGCCGCCGCATCGAAGTGCAAAATCAAGACGGAACAAGACTGCAGGTCTACAGCCAGGCGGGTCAGTTGCTCTGGGCCGAGGCGTACGGCTCGACCAATACCCCAGCGCAAGTCAGTTACAGCTGCAGCAGCGGCGTACTGAGCAACGGTCAGTGTGTCAGCACGAACACATACGCAGCTACGCCAGGTTATAGCTGCAACGCGGGAGATACGCTGAGCGGCAGCACTTGCTCGCATAGCTCAAGTGGAACGTATGGCGCGAATCCGACGGGATATAGCTGCAATGCGGGCGATTCGTTGAACGGTGGCATCTGCACTCATACATCCAGCAATACATACGCTGCGACGGTCAACGGCTATACCTGCAATCCGGGTGACACGCTCAACGGTAGCACCTGCACGAACACGACGAACAGCACCTACGGGGGCAGCCCGATCGGCTACAGCTGCAGCGCGGGCGACACCCTCAATGGCAGCACCTGCACGCATACGAACAACAGCAACTATGGTGGCACGCCGACTGGTTACAGCTGCAACGGCACAGACAGCCTGAACGGTAGCACCTGCACCCACACCAGCAACAGCACCTATGCAGGTGCCGTCAATGGCTACAGCTGCAATGCCGGGGACTCGCTCAGCGGTAGCACATGTACGCATACGAGCGCGATGGCGGCTACGCCGAACTACAGTTGCCCGTCTGGTTATTCGCTGAGCGGAACGACGTGTACGAGCAGTTCCACTTCGGCTGCGACGTTCAGTGGTACTTGCAATGGCCTAGGCTCGCCGACAGCGGACGCCACCAGCCCGAATGGGTATGCATGTTCGGAAGTTATTTCCGTAAGTAGCCCGGCGGACGGTATCCAGCAATGCCAGGACGATGCATCCGCATCTGGACTGACCTTGCTCAGGTCTCAGCCCAAAGGAGCTCGCAATTACACGTGCACTTTCGTGGCCAAAGGGTCCTACTCATGCCCAAGCGGAGGAACGCTGAACGGAAGCCAGTGCACAAGCACGAGCAGCCAAGCTGCGAGCGTGAGCTATAGCTGCAGCTCTGGCTCGCTCAGCGGCAATCAATGTGTGAGTACGTCGAACTACTCGGGTAGCGTGACCGGGTACAGCTGCAACGCGGGCGACAGCCTGAACTCAGGCATATGCACTCACACCGATAGCAATTCTTACGCGGGCACGGTCACCGGTTATAGCTGCAATGCAGGAGATAGTCTTAACGGCAGTACGTGCACGCACACGACCAGCAACAATTACGCTGGCACAGTGACTGGCTATAGCTGCAATACCGGCGACGCATTGAACGGCAGCACCTGCACGCATACCACGACGAACACGTACGCTGGAACTGCTGCCGCATACAGTTGCCCGAATGGGGATGCGCTCAGCGGCAGTGCTTGCAGCCACACTGACACCAACACGTATGCAGGAACCGTTACCGGCTACAGCTGTACTGCGGGCGATTCTCTGAACGGTAGCGTCTGTACCCACACCGCGTCGGCTACCTATATGGCGACGGTGACTGGATATAGCTGCACTAGCGGCGATAGTCTGAACGGGAGCATCTGCACGCATACGTCGACGGCCGCGCCGACGACCAACTACAGCTGTACGGTGGGAACGTTGAGCGGTCAGCAGTGCACAGGCATAGCCACGACGAGCAAGACGGCGTACATCTACTTAGGCAGCAAGCAGATTGCGGAAGTGCAGGATGGCGTTGCGCAGTACGTGCACGTCGATGCGCTGGGCAGTCCCGTGGCTCATACCGACGGCAACAAGACAGAGCTCAACCGGACCAAGTTCGAGCCATACGGCTTCACGGCAGGGGGCACAAAGCCAGGGGTGAGCACGCAAGGGCAGTTAACCACTGGCAGCGCCATCGGCTTCACTGGCCATGTAAATGACGCCGACACCGACTTGGTATACATGCAGCAGCGGTACTACGATCCGATTGCGGGAAGGTTCCTCTCCGTAGACCCTATCGTCACTGATGCGAATACAGGGAAACTTTTTGGTCGATATACGTACGTTGAAGATAATCCATATTCCAAGGTTGATCCAGATGGCCGAGCCCCTGGCGACAAATTCCCAACTATGGATGCAGCGGCGTTAGATTTTAAAAAATTAGAGAATCCCATCTCAATAAGTAAAAATATTGAGATTGGAGCGTTGATCTATAAAAACAAGGATGGGAGCTTTGCTGTAACGCAGCCGATTTCGGACGGAAAGGGAGCTGAAGTCAACTTCATTGGCAGATCCATGGGCGATGTCCCTGTGAGTGCAAGCATTGTGGGCGACATACACACTCACGCAAATTACTCGGTCTTCGGGAAAGATGGAAAGCCAGTGGCAACCGGCGACAAGTCAAAGGACGATTACTCCAGTGATAAATTTTCTAGCAAGGACGTGTCGATAATGGACTTTAAGACGACAAACTTTGGTGCGGGCTTTACTTCTTATCTTGCCAACCCGGCAGATGAGTTGAGAAGTTTTACCTTGGGGGATAAGGTCAATAGGGACAAAACTGCAGATGGAAAGCTCGTAACGGAAAGCAGCAAAAAGGATTAGGATGAATTATGAATGGGCGAGCGAGTAATTTAATTTGCCTCTTGATTGGGCTGGCATTCTCCGCAATTGTGATTGGGGCGTCGCATGCGGCTAGTGAAAAAACTCAACACGCCGACTGCGCGGTAGTTCAAAGATCGGGCGCGATTAAACTTAATGAAGTGCAAAGTAAGGCGATATTCGCAGCCATGAAAAAATTTCGTGAAGAATATGGCGATACAAATGACATTTTGATAGAGGTCGATGCATATGGTGATGAATCATATGTGAGCGTTTTTATTCTGAAGGCTGATAAAGCACTGCCCATGTATGAGAGGATGGAGGGGCCGTCCGTCACCTATCAGATTAAGCAAGACGGCAGCGTCGGAAAGGCGATACGGGGAAAGTAATTGCGTCTCCGATTCTCTGCAAGTGACGGCGCCGCGTCATTCCCGCAGGGCGACAGCCCTAGAGAGGTGGCCCCGCTCGTGTGAACACGGAATGGGGGTTCGATAAGTAGAATCCGGTCCGTCAAGCTGCCTGTTGATTCGCCGGCAGCGTTGCGAAGTAGAACTCATCCGGGGTCTGGGCGCCAGGCGCGGAGTGCGGCCGGCGGGCGTTGTAGAACTCGATGTAGCGTGCCAGCCGCTGCCGCGCGTCGCTGACCGACTCGCAGGCACGCAGATAGACCTCCTCGTACTTGATCGTGCGCCACAACCTCTCGACGAAGACGTTGTCGCAGCCAGGCACCGCGCCCGTCCATGCTGATGGCCACGCCGCAGCTCTTGAGTGCCTCGGTGAACGCCAGGCTGGTGAACTGGCTTCCCTGATCGGTGTTGAAGACCTCGGGCTTGCCGTGCCGCGCAAACGCCTCCTCCAGTGCCTCCAGGCAGAACGTCGTGTCCGTGCTGATCGAGACGCGGTGCGCGAGCACGGTATGCGTACGGCAAAGTCACCTTGAAGGCGCCCCCGCGAGCGATAAGGATGCTGTCCACGTAACTTAGGTGGACGCGATGACAAGCGAGAAGAAGACGCGGCGCAGGTACGGCGCTGCGAAGAAGGCGGTGACCCACATGCCGCCCGGGAAGTCACGGATTGGATGGATGTGCAACGGCGAGCGCGTTCCAAGGCCAGTTTTTCCAGAGATGAGATAGGCAAGGCAATCGACCAGGTCTTTGCTCAACGTCGTCGATCCAGCAAAGTCGAGGGCCGCGGGTGGCGGGGAATGACAGTGCATGGCGCGAAGAACCGAGAGTTTGAAAATGTCATTTTGCTGTGGCCTGCAGCGGTCGTTGGCAGCGACGACCAAAAGCGCAGATTGCTCTACAACGCGGTGACACGCGCAAAAGTTCGGTGCTTGGTTCTAGTCCAAGCCAGCGCTCAACTTGTTCAACCGCCGTTCGCTTGAAGCGTAGGCGTCAGTCTTCTCGAAATTTTTGCGCAGCGGCGCCGAATTCGGGCCATATTTGTTGGCACGGCTCGGCGCTATGGCCGCGAACGGAAGATCAAACAGAGCATTGCTGCAATGTTGAAGCCACGTCGTCGAACAGTGCTGCCGCGAAAATTGCGATCGCAGCACAGGATCTTGCCTGCGTGCGCGTTCCAAGAATTGAATTGACGAATGCGAACGTCGTCAAGCCTGCGCGAGCGCCAGGCGTGGCGTCCTTCAACCAGCCAGGCGAATAGAGTTCACAAACCTTTTGCGCGACAGCCGAGGCGCCTGCGACGTCAATCACGCGGCTTCCACTGGTGGGGTAAGCCCAATCTCACCATGCTGAGATTGCACGATCTCTGATGGGTGCATGGCCCGTGGGGATTCACCGACCTGTGAGGATTCACCCCCAACCGATCGTTCCCCAGGTCAATTGGTCTACTCGAGATTTCATGGTTTCCAGCCAGCGAAGAACACATCTTGAGTTTGAGTGTTTTCCCATCCTGTCAAAATTTACATCTAGGGTTGTTTTGTAGGTGGGCAAGCCGGCGGCAAGGCTAGAGTCGCGCCGCCGCTCTCAGAGCGAAGCGGCCAAAGAAAAAACGCGAATCTGCGACGACGCAGGCGCGCGCGTGAATGGCGACCAACAGGGAGAAATTGAAAATGCGCAAAGCATGGGCCACATGGTTGGGCCTTGATTCGAAATCGCTCGACCGGTTGATCGCGGCAAGCGCTGCATCCATCGTTCTGCTGCTGCTCGCTCCGAGCCTTGTACAAGCGCAAACTCCAGACATCTATCGAGAGCGGATCCGCTCTTGGTCCAGCATCGCGCCATTGCCTGAAGCCGCGTTCGGCGAACGCTATGACCTATACAAGGGCGAACTGTCCTTCAAGCAGGAGGATCTGCGCTTACCCGGCATTGGCCCCGACATCGTTGTGTCGCGCACCTTTCAGGTGGGCGGCTTCCAGCAGGGTACTTACGTGCCAACAGCCGGTACGGCCGGGTTCGGTGACTGGGAAATCTCCATTCCGCGAATGGTCACCAAGAACATCAGCGGAGGAGGGTTTGGGGTAGGTTCTCCCACCGGCTACTTCCCTGCACGGGACTGGTGGAACGGCTTTCAGCTCGTTGATCAAGACGGATCGACGCGCGACGTCATGTTTCGCTCAGCCGAAAACACGCTGGCCCCCGGGGGAGCAACTGCGACCTACACGTATGTGACCAAGGACAACTGGCAGTTCTACGAACTTCCGGCGACAAAGAATGGTGCGGGCGGTAAAGCCTATGTCGGGGTCGCGCCTGATGGCACTAAGTATTGGTTCGACTGGCTAGCCTACAGCGACGGCTATGACGGTCTTTCGAAGCAACTCCCCACTGGCAAATGGGCAAATGCGCTGGTCCGCAAGGCGGAGTTGCTGGTCAGCCAAATTGTCGACAAGTCTGGCAACACGCTAACCTACACCTACAACGGCTCCAAGCTGACATCCATCACGGGCAGCGACGGCCGTGTGGTCAATTTCAGCTGGACGACGAGTGGTCGCATCAATGGTGTGACTGTTACAGGGAATGTTTGGACCTACGCGTCTGGGACCGTGGCCACCACTCACTCCTGGACTTATGAATATTCAGGTGGAAACCTGAGTCGAGTCGTCTATCCGGACGGTTCGGACATGCGCTTCAACTTGGCCAGCCTCTTTGAAGTCACAACCGATTCGGTTACGACGGACTGCAGCACTACACCGACCATGGGTTCGATCGTGGAAGGGCTTAACTCACCGGAGGGTGTGTCGGCCTCGGGCAGCATTACCGGTCCATCAGGTCTAATTGGAACTTTCGTCGTCAAGCAGATACTGAAAGGTCGATCTCGAGTCACGTTCCAATGCGTCCCCGCTACACAGGATCAGCCGCAGGAGTACGCTTTTGATTCGCCGTACTACGTTGCAAATTCGCTCGTATCTCGCCAGTACAGCGACACTCGCGTCAACATTAGCTGGCAATACCAGTACGACGCTGCTAACGCCAGTTACTCAAATTGCTCGAGCTGTTCGACAGTGCAGAAGACGACGGTGACGAACCCAAAGGGTGAAGTCTCCCGCTATACCTACAGCAACGAATGGAATGCCTACGAGGGCAAGGTGATGTCTTTGGAAGAAGGGGTGGTGGGGTCAAGCGCCATGCGCGTAACAACCTACCAGTACGCGCCGACCGACGGCATGGCGTACCCCAGCACGGTGGGGTCGATGCCGTTCGGGACGTATCAGCACGTCAATCACCTGCCTGCCATCACGCAATCGCCTGTGCGGAGTAAGGTGGTTTCCCAGCAGGGCCAGACCTTCACTTGGCAGGTGGATGCCAGCTGCAATGTACCTGTCCCGAACACCCTTTGCTTCGACGCCTACGCTCGGGCCACCAAGGTAAAGCGGTTCAGCGATCTGGGTTTCAGCCGCACTGAAACCACAGCGTTTGCTGACAAGACCGACCCGTGGGTCCTAGGCCTTGTGGAGTCCGTGACCGAAGCCAGCACCAACGCTAAGTCTGTCGAAAACGTGTACGACACGCTGGGCAGATTGCAGAGCACCAAGACGTTCGGCATCCCGGACAAGAGCTACACCTATAACAGTAACGGAACGCTCGTAACGCAGGCGGATGGCGCAGGCCACACGACGACCTTCAGCAACTACAAACGAGGCCTGCCGCAGGACGTGACCTTTGCCGATAGCACGACCTTGCATGTGGACGTCAATGACTTCGGTCGCATTGGCGCGTACATCGACCAGAACGGCTACAAGACCTGCTATGAATACGACAGCTTTGACCGCCTGATCCGGACGATCTATCCATCCCAGTCCCAGCTCGGCGTTTGCAGCACGAGCGGCTGGAACCCGACGGCGATCAGCTATCAAAAGTCGACCACTTCGAACTACGGCCTGCCGATTGGCAACTGGCTGCTGACTGTCACTAAAGGCAGCGCAAAGACCGTTACCTATCTGGACGGCCTATGGCGTCCAGTGATGACGCGTATCTTCGATGCCGCCAATGAAGCCAACACCCGCAAGGTGAAGGTCACGGGTTACGACGCGGCGGGCAACGTCTCCTTCGAGAGCTATCCGCAGCGTACGGCTGATTCCTATCCGACAACCGGCGTTGACAGTGTCAACATCACGACGCCTGGCAAGCGCACGCAGTACGACGCCCTGCGTCGCATCACGCGGGTGGACACCGACAGCGAACTGGGCGTGCTCCCCACGACTATGAGCTACCAGGGCGGCTTCCAGACGGTCACGACCAACCCGCGCAACTTTGTCAGCACGCAGAGCTTCTGGGCGCTCGACAACCCGAACGAAGCCCAACTGCGTGGCATGGTTGCACCCGAGGGCGTCAACCTCGATATCAGCCGCGACGTCTTCGGCACGCCAACGGCCATCACCCGTAGCGGCGGCGGCAAGAGCGTGACGCGCTCGTACTCGTATGACGCTGGTCATCGCCTGTGCAAGACCGTCGAGCCCGAGGTGGGGGCCACCATCCAGACTTATGACGCAGCAGGCAACATCAATTGGCGCGCGCCAGGCCAGACGCTCACCACCATTGGTAGCTGTGATGACGGCTCCGTCACCTCCGGCAAGATCTCGTACACATACGATGCCCTGAATCGGCTGGCGACGACGACCTATAGCGATGCCAGCCCCGGGATAGGGCGTACATACAGGCCAGACGGCTTACCTGCAACCGTCATCAGCAATGGCAGTACCTGGACCTACGACTACAACGAGTTGCGCCTGCTGAAATCAGAGAGCTTCAACTATGGCGGCGCCGACTATGGCTTCACGCGCACCTATAGCCCGAACGGTGACCTGGCTAACCTCAGCTATCCGAGCGCGATCAGCCTAGCTTTCAACCCGAACGCTTTGGGGGAGCCCACTAGCGTTGGGTCCTATGCAACCGCGATTGCTTTCCACCCCAATGGCGCAGTCTCGGGCTACACCTTCGGCAATGCGATCACGCATTCAGTTGGCCTGAATCTCCGCGGGCTGCCTAGCCTGAATCAAGACGTAGGCATCGTGAAGGACGCTTATACCTATGACCCTAACGGCAACGTCGTTGGGATCGTCGATCAGCAGGAGAGCGTCACCACCAGGAGCATGATCTACGATGGGTTGGATCGCCTAACCTCTGCCAATACGCCCGCCGTCTGGGGCAATGCGACCTATGGGTACGACGCCCTTGATAACATTACCAGCGCCAATGTGGGCAGTCGTAACACCACCTTGGGCTACGACGCTGGCACCAACCTGCTCACGACTGTTTCGGTCAACGGGACAACCAGCATTTACTGCTATGACCCGAGGGGCAACATTGTCGGCAAGGTGAGTGGCTCATGCAATGCGCCAACCGGCGGACGAACCTACTCTTTTGACTTGGGCAACCGAATGAGCGGTAGCTCGCTGGGCGGGAGCTACAGCTATGACGGCGAAGGCCGACGCTTTAAGGTGCAGAGCACCGACGGTTCGACCCGCCTGAGCCTTTATAGCCAATCCGGCCAATTGCTGTGGAGCACTAGCACCGGCGGCAGTCTGCCGGCTAGCAGCACGGCTTACATCTATTTACGCGCAAAGCAGATCGCTGAGTGGAGCAGTGCCAACGGTATGCAATACGTTCATACCGATGCGCTGGGCAGTCCGGTTGCGCACACCAACCCCGTTGGAGGTTTAATCAGTCGCACGAGGTTTGAGCCGTATGGCTACATCGCAGCTGGAGCGAAACCTACCCCGGGCACTAGTCAAATCGGTTTCACAGGACATGTGCAGGATGCGGAGACGGATCTGGTGTACATGCAACAGCGCTATTACGATCCGATTGCCGGGAGGTTTCTTAGCGTCGATCCGGTGGTTACCAATGCGCAAACTGGGAAGTCGTTCGGCCGCTATACGTATGTTGATAATAACCCGTATGCCAAGATGGATCCCACTGGCATGGATGGCTGCGGAATGTGGCAGGGGACGGGGCTCTGCTCGACTCTTATAAATGTTAATGATACGGGGGGCGCTCCTGGAAATAGGATGGATCCCAAAAAACTCGAGGGCTTTAAGCCAATTGCTCAAATAGCGGGCGAAGTTCTTCAAAAGGGTCTTGACATTTATACAGTCATCCTTGGGCTGGCTACGGGTCTGGAGGAGGGCACAATAGCCACAAAGGGGGCAATTACCCTATACCGAGGAATTGCGTCGGATAGTCCTGCTTTTATAAATGCTATCAAGGGAGGGGCGGGAGCGCAGGGCGGTGCAGCGAGCATGTTGGAGCATATTTATGGTAACACTAAGAGTATATTTACCTCATGGACAACTGATTATGAGACGGCTTTGAAGTTTGCCACGAATAAGGGCACCACCAATGGCGTGATTCTTACGAATTCGTTTGCCGAAGGTGCTGCTTTCGCGATTCCTTCGCATATCGAAGGAATTATGGGCGAATCTGAATTTCTCACGGTGCAGCAGATCACTGATGCGCTGGTTACTCCAGTTAAGTAAATATGAGAGAATCGATAATTAAAATGCTGCATGAAGCACGTTCGCACCCAACCCTGGGTCGGCTCGTAAAAAGGGTTTTCGACGTGCTGAACGATCAGACTTGGCATTGCCGTTTTACACCGGGCCAGGGTCAGTCCGCGTCTGCAGTAGCGAGGATGTACGAGATTCGCCGAGCAATGCCGAAGTTGAATGCGGCGGCATTTGATGGAATGGATGAGGCAATAGAGTCGATGCGAAATGACAGCAGAAATGTTCATCTCGTATTATTGGAAACTTCAAATGTGCTTGTGTCCGTTTGGCTGGACGAGACAATGAAAGGGCTCGTGGCAATTGTCTTGGCGCAATATCCGGAAACGAGTTGAATGTTCGCGGTGTTAGTCCCTAGGAAGTGGGCCTAAGTCATCATGCGACCAGTGCACTCTGCGCACATGAGCCGGCGCCATCTGTATGCACGCCTGTTTGACGTGATGAAGCGAAATTCGTTGCAGCGTGCTGATAGCATCAAAGGGCCTTGCCGTTGTCCCACTCTTCATACGGTCCACTTTGATTTTGGGGAATGCTGCCTTTGAGATAGCCCCCTAAATCTCCGGACACTGTCTATCGCTTATCTTTCGTATAGGCATCACCTTCTGACTCGAGTCACCACCGCTTGGTCATTGTCTGTGCCAGCTTATGTCCGCTCCGCTCCGCTCTGCTGCAGCTGACCTGCCGGCAGCGCCAGGCTGGTAGGGTCACTCCGCAAATGTCGGACCGGTCGAGACACCTGTGCCCCATGCCGAAATCAGTCGGTTAAGCAAGGGTTCGACCAAATGTTTGCCGCGCAACGTCGCTCGCCAGCGCATGGGAATTGCTTCCTCTCCGTATAGCAGGCCAGCCCAGCCACCGGCCACACAGGCAGTAGTGTCCGTGTCGTTGCCGAAGCCAATGGCGCATCGCAAGCAGTCTTCGAATGTTCTCGTCCGCAGCACTGCCGCCGCCGCCGACCAAAGGCAGTCAACCACATAGCCACTCCCCTGAGGCGCGTTCAATCTCCCATCGAGCAGAACACCAAGTTCGTATCGCTCGACTGCCCCAACACTCTCTTCAAGCACTTTCTGCGCAGTGTCCAAAGCTTGCATAAAGGTGCAGCCTCTGAGCAGGCGACTCGAGACAAGTGTCGAGAAGGCGCATGCAAGCAGGGAGCGTGGATGCCCGTGAGTCGGCAAACTCTGGCGCCTCGCTCGATCAACTAATACCCCGTCATTCTTCGCAGGCAGTAGGGCCGCCGGGAGAACACGCATCAACGAGCCATTGCCGTTGTTCCACTCCTCATACGGCCCGCTTTGATTAGGTGGCGTACCGCCTTCAAGCCGACGCAACGCCTCTTGTGTCTGGATGCCGATGTCGAAGACACGACCGTCAGGTGTCAGATCGCCGGCCGCCCAAGACACCAGACCTGACGCGAGACGGACTTCGATCTCGGCATCTCCTTCAAGGAGAACTCTGAGCAGGTGCAGCGCTTGCGCGCCGTCATCACTCCACGTCCCGATGGGAACGCCGTGATGAGCGCGCACGAAACCAGCCGGCGGCTCCATTTCGATGAGGTTTGACTCTGGCACTTGATCGGCGGTCGAGAACTCGTACGGTACGCCAAGAGCGTCACCAATCAGTAGGCCGTAGATGGCTCCGCGAAGGCGAGATTTCAACGACGGGTAGTTGTCGGCCTGCGAACTCATCCGAGCAGACTACCTCAAGTCAACCAGGCCGCAACCTTAGATGGCCGCTTCTACAGGGGCCCTGCCGGCCGAGCAAGGCTGGATAGGATGGGCATGTCACCAGCCCGGAGCGGGGGGCGTGAGTTCCAGCTCGGTAGAGGTCGATATGGACGGAGATCCGCTCATTCGATGTGGGTACGGCAAATGCGTCACTTTGGGCCCATCTATGAAGATGGCGGTGCCCGATCATGGGCTCCACGACCTGGCGACGCTTGAGCACCTTCTTCAAACGCTTGGGCAGACGCTGCCACCACTGGTGTCAGCAAACGGAACCAGAACGCACTAGCCCGACCCCGAATATGGGCGGCAGAGCTATCGTGGTGTTGCTGCTCCTCTTGCACGATGGAACTGATGGCATTGGCTGCGGCATCGTCAACCCCACGAAGCTCATCGAGCTGGCGTTCTAGATGGCGAAGAACTACTCGCTCAACCGCAACAGTCGTGGCCGCAATGGCGCTTCGACCAAAGAGCGCTGTGACAATGCCGAGCGTGTATCCGCCAACGCCGCAAAGGAGATAGCTGCGGCAACGTCGAACGCCTCGTCGCTGTAGCTCGGCTTGAAAGATGGCCCGATGCTTTAGCTCGTGAGATTGGAACTCGGCAAGCTCAGGCAGGAGACGCCGAGCAGTGACGTTGGCGATGAGGCGCTGACCGGCATAGATGTTCACAGCGCCGTGTTCACCCGCATGGTTGACGTTAAGGATTCGCTCTGCGAGACCTTCAGCTGTGCGAAGTGGCGCAATCAATTCCATTCCGGGGGCCGATTGATGACTCATCTTTGCCGGCCATTTGAGCACGCGGTCCGTGCCTGGCTGCTGGTGAAATTCCCTTGCTGGGTCGCGCCATCCAGCGGCCGCTTTCAGCGGCGGATTGGCGTCACTCGTGGGCCAGTCGCTGAGTGGCAGTGATCCCCAATTGCGAACATTGGCATCCTGAGACCTGACTGGCCGCTTCAAACCCAGCACCTGTCGCTCGCCCGCAGCGAACTAAGGTGTAATCTCTCAATCTCTCAACATCTCAAGGTAGCGAAGACGTGGTGAAACAAGCGGCTCGGAAACCCTTCAACACTCCGTTGGAAACGGGAGCGAAGGTCAAGCGAGCTCAATCTGCCGCCGATGTTCAGCCCGGTGCCACAGGGGGAACGCTTGCAGTTGCTCCTAAGCATCGCCAGATTCATAAGCCCGGCGAGGTCAACATTTCGGCTTACTTCCCTGCCGAGGTTAAGGCGTCCCTGCGCATGGTCCAGGCCAAGACGGGTTACAACGTAAAGGATTGCCTGGCCGAGGCGCTGCGCGATCTGTTCCAGAAGCACAACGTGCCCGTCTCCGTCGAGTTGGGCGAAGGTCGCTGACATGGCCGAGGTCAAGGAAGGTCTGCCCATCAACCCCGCTGTCGTGCAGTGGGCGCGTGAGCGTGCCGGCTATTCGATGGACGATGCCGTCCGTCATTTCAAGAAGATTGCCGCATGGGAAGCGGGGGAGGCGCTGCCGACATACGTCCAGGTGGAACAGATGGCTGAGCGGTTCAAGATCCCGGTCGCCGTATTCTTCTTCCCGAAGCCGCCCGCGGTGCCGCCAATCGAGCAGTCTTTCCGCACGCTCACGGCCGCGGATTTCGCCGCCATTCCGCGCACGGTGCGCCTCTTCCTTCGCCGCGGCCAAGCCATGCAGCTCAACCTGTCCGAGCTGAACGATTCTAAGAACCCGGCCGGCCGGGTGATTTCGCGCGACCTCAAGCCGTCGACGAGCACGTCACTCGACAAGATCGCCGCCCAGGTGCGCGAATACCTCGGCGTGAGCATCGACGAGCAAGCGAGCTGGAAGAGCGTCGACGAGGCCCTAGAGAAGTGGCGCGAAGTGTTCGCCACGAAGGCCGGCGTGTACGTCTTTAAGGATGCCTTCCGCGCACCCAGCTACTTCGGGTTCTGCCTGTATGACGACGAGTTTCCCGTCATCTACATCAACAACAGCTCGGCGAAGTCGCGCCAGATCTTCACGCTGTTCCACGAGCTGGGGCACCTGCTCTTTCACACGAGCGGCATCGACATGCTCGATGACCATTTCATCGACCACTTGGCCGACGCTGAGCAGAAGATCGAGATCATCTGCAACGGCCTGGCCGCCCGCGTCCTGGTGCCTGACGACGTGCTCGACAAGATGCTCGCCGGCGCCAAGATCGGCCGGCCTATCGCCGCGCAGCTCGCCGGCTATTTCAGCGTGAGCCGCGAGGTGATCTATCGGAAGTTGCTCGATCGCGGCCTGATCGACGCCGCCGAGTACGGAGCGGCCGCCAAGGAATGGGCTGCGCAGATGAAAGGCAAGGACGACGAGTCCTCGGGCAACTACTACAACAGCCAGCGCGCCTACCTGGGTCAACGCTACATCGACCTGGCTTTCACGAGGTACTACCAGCACCGCTTTGACCGCGGCCAGCTCGCCGAGTACCTGAACCTCAAGCCGAAAAACCTGCCGACCTTCGCAGAGAAATTCGCGGGGGGAGGCCTCTGATGTACGTCCTCGACACCAACGTCATTTCCAATCTGCACAAGAACTACTACCGCAAGCGCTTTGTCTCGCTGTGGAAGGCGTTTGACCAGCTCGTCGCGGACGGCAAGATAACATCGACGCGCGAGGCTTATCACGAACTGCACGATGGCGTGCCGGGCGCCGATACCGAATGGGCCAAGGCCAACGAAAAGCTCTTCGCGACACCAGACGCGAAGGAGGGCGCTTTCGTCGGGCAGATCTACTCGGTGGCCCACTTCCAGGCCAACATCGAGAGGCAAAAGCTCTTCAAGGGCGGCCGCAACGCTGACGCGTTCATCGTGGCCCGCGCCTTTGCCATCGGCGGCTCCGTCGTGACGACGGAACGGTTCAAGCCGAACGCCGTCAAGGTGCCCAACATCTGCGCGCACTTCAAGATTGCGTGCCTCGACCTCGAGGGTTTCATGGAGAAGGAAGGCTGGGAGTTCTGAGCTCGACTCGCTACGCGTGATTGCAGCAACGGCAGGTCCAGCGCACATAACGGCCGGCCGACGCCTTAGCCAGCTAGCGCCTTGATGAGCGGAATGCGCTGAGGACCGGCCGGGCGACCCGCAGCCCTGATCGACCGAGAACGCTGCAGCGCGGACATGGCTTCAAGGCGAAAGCGGCTCTCCAGTGAAAGCCCATTGGGCGAAAGCCGCAGCGTCGCGGGGCGCCCTAAATCGCTATCGCGCGTCCATGCCCTCAAAGTTTCAGCCATCTACCGTGCACAAGCGCGAGAAAAATGGCTTGACTACATCTGATTCTTTTGTTGGAAGGAAACGTCAGCCCGTTGTTCGCCAACGCCGCCCGCACCCGCTCGCGCGATTCCTTCACCTCCGTCTCCGCCAACCCGACAAGAGTGAACGCAGGTAACCCGTTGGCCAGGTGGACTTCGACGCTAACGGCGGCAGCTTCGAGACCGTCGAGGGCGCGACTGTGGACGATGGCCAGGGACATGCGAGCTCCGGAGGGGCGGGTGACAGGGCCGGCGATTCTGTGGGAGCGGAAACCGCAACGCCTTGCGCCAGTGCGGTGCTTGCGTCGGCACGCAACTGGTGCATGGGTCAAGCCCCATGGCGGTGCATCGGTCTCAGGGTTGCCCCTGGCTTCTGATCCATTCACGCCGGTTATTGCCCGGTGCGCTGCGGTGCAGCCCTTGGCACGGAAGCTGCAGAAGGATGCGTGGTTCGACGAATAGACACCTCCTTGATCAGAGAAAGGGAATCAACATGAAGATGAATTCCGCAGTCCTCGCCTCCTTGCTGCTGGCCACCGCTGTTCCGGCCTTTGCCGACGAGCCCGCCCCGGCCCCGGCCAATCCGCTGTCGTTCAACGTCAGCCTGACGAGCGACTACCGCTACCGCGGCATCTCGCAGACGCGCCTGTACCCGACCGCGCAAGGGGGGGCCGATTACGCTGATCCGAGCGGTTTCTACGTCGGCACCTGGCTGTCGGGCATCCAGTGGATCCGTGACGCCGGCGGCAAGTCCCGCGTCGAGTGGGACATCTACGGCGGTTACAAGACCGAAGTCAGCAAGGGCGTGACGCTGGACTTCGGCGTGCTGCAGTACGAGTACGTCAACAACAACCTCAACCCCAGCACCAACACCACCGAGGTGTACGGTGCCGTGACGGTCGGCCAGTTCACCGCCAAGTACTCGCACAGCCTGACCAACCTGTTCGGCTTCGCCGACTCCAAGGGTTCGGGCTACCTCGATCTGTCGGCCGCCCTGGACATGGGCGACGGCTTCACGCTGACTCCGCACGTGGGCCACCAATGGGTGCACCACTTCAACGACGCGTCCTATACGGACTACTCGCTGACGCTGAACAAGGACTGGAGCGGCGTGACCTGGGGTCTGGCCGCCGTGGGCACGGACGCCAAGAAGTCGGTCTACACGAGCATTCCGAAGGCCAAGTTCCTGGGCAAGAACTCCGTGGTTCTGTCCGCCAAGATGACGTTCTGAGCAAGGAGACAAACCATCATGAAACTGATCACTGCAGTCATCAAACCCTTCAAGCTGGACGAGGTGCGTGAAGCGCTCTCGGCGATCGGCGTGCAGGGCCTGACCGTTACCGAAGTGAAGGGCTTCGGCCGCCAGAAGGGCCACACCGAGCTCTATCGCGGCGCCGAATACGTCGTCGACTTCCTGCCCAAGGTGCGTATCGACGCTGCCGTGGCTGACGACATGGTGGAACGCGTGATCGAGGCCATCGAGGCCGCCGCCCGCACCGGCAAGATCGGTGACGGCAAGATCTTCGTCTCGCCGCTGGACCAGGTGGTGCGCATCCGCACCGGTGAAACGGGCAACGACGCGCTGTAAAGCGAAGCCAAGAACCCCCCGGAGAACAAGCAATGAAGAAACTTCTCGCCTCCCTGGCCCTCGCCTGCGCGGTCTTCGCGCCCGGCGCCTGGGCGCAGGATCCGGCCGCCTCGGCGGCTTCTGCGGCCGCCACGCCGGCCGTCACCGCTTCGGCCGCCGAGCCGGCTGCCGCCGCTGCTTCGGCCCCGGCTGAAGCAGCCAGCGCCGCTGCTGCACCGGCTGTCCAGCCCAACAAGGGCGACACGGCCTGGATGATGCTGTCCACGCTGCTCGTGATCATGATGACCGTGCCCGGTCTCGCGCTGTTCTACGGCGGCCTGGTGCGCAAGAAGAACATGCTGTCGGTGCTGATGCAGGTGATGGTCGGCTTCTCGCTGATCGTCGTGCTGTGGGTGCTGTACGGCTACAGCCTGGCGTTCACGCAGGGCAATGCCTTCATCGGCGGCACGGACCGGCTCTTCATGAAGGGCATCTGGGACAACGCCGCAGGCACCTTCGCACTCGGAGCGACGTTCTCCAAGGGCGTGCCGATGTACGAGATGGTGTTCGCCGCCTTCCAGGCCACCTTCGCCGGCATCACCGCCTGCCTGATCGTCGGCTCGTTCGCCGAGCGCATGAAGTTCTGCGCCGTGATGACCTTCCTGGCCCTCTGGTTCACCTTCAGCTACCTGCCGATCGCCCACATGGTCTGGTTCTGGGCCGGTCCTGACGCCTACACCTCGGCTGCCGTCAAGGACGCGACCGACGCCACCGCCGGCCTGATCTGGCAATGGGGCGCGCTGGACTTCGCCGGCGGTACCGTGGTGCACATCAACGCCGCCGTTGCGGGCCTGGTGGGTGCGTTCATGGTCGGCAAGCGCGTGGGCTTCGGCAAGGAAGCGTTCACGCCGCACAGCCTGACGCTCACGATGGTCGGTGCCGCTCTGCTGTGGGTGGGCTGGTTCGGCTTCAACGCCGGCTCCGCCCTGGAAGCCAACGGCACGGCCGCCCTCGCCTTCATCAACACCTTCGTCGCCACGGCCGCTGCCGTGCTGGCCTGGTGCCTGGGTGAGAAGCTGCTGCGCGGCAAGGCCTCGATGCTGGGTGCTGCTTCCGGAGCCGTCGCCGGCCTGGTGGCGATCACGCCCGCTGCCGGCAACGTCGGCATCATCGGCGGCCTGATCATCGGCGTCGTCGCCGGCTTCGCCTGCCTCTGGGGCGTGACCGGCCTGAAGAAGCTGCTCGGCGCGGACGACACGCTCGACGTGTTCGGCGTCCACGGCGTGGGCGGTATCCTCGGCGCGCTGCTGACCGGCGTGTTCAACGCCCCGCAACTCGGTGGCCCGAGCGCTGTCGGCGACTGGGTGACGGGCAACCTGATCACGGCCGATGCCTACTCGATCATGAGCCAGGTCATCGTGCAGGCCAAGGCCGTCGGCGTGACGGTGATCTGGTCGGGTGTGGTTTCGCTGATCGCCTACAAGCTCGTGGACATGACCATCGGCCTGCGCGTCACGGAAGACGCCGAGCGCGAAGGTCTGGACATCACCTCGCACGGCGAGACCGCTTATCACGGTTGATAGCAACAAGGCCACCCGGCCTTGTCCAGAGAGCCCCGCCCCGTGCGGGGCTTTTTATTTGTGAACCTCTCTTGCAGGATCCAGCATCCACCCCAAGCTACGATGACCACCTGATTGCCCGAAGAAAGCCAGGAGCGCTCCCATGGTCCCGCATCTCATCACGGCCCTCACCGGCCCCATCAACGAACTCGAACAGCGCATCCTCGAATCCATGCCGGCCATCGAGCGCTGGTTCCGCCTCGAGTGGATGGAGCACACGCCCACCTTCTACAGCGCCGTGGATCTGCGCAACGCCGGCTTCAAGCTCGCGCCGGTGGACACCAACCTGTTCCCGGTCGGCTTCAACACCCTGACGCCCGAGATGCTGCCCCTGGCCGTGCAGGCCGGCATGGCCGCCATCGAGAAGATCTGCCCCGAGGCCCGCAACCTCTTGATCGTGCCGGACCAGAGCCGCCACAGCAGCTTCTATCTGTCCAACCTCGCCACGCTGGCGCGCATCTTCACGCAGGCCGGCCTGAACGTGAAGCTGGGCACCCTGGACCCGAAGATCACCGCGCCGACCACGCTGAAGATGGCCGACGGCAACGAGCTGAACATCGAGCCGCTGGTGCGCAACCGCGGTCGCCTGGGGCTGAAGGACTTCGACCCCTGCACGATCCTGCTCAACGACGACCTGACCGACGGCGTGCCCGAGATCCTCGAAGGTCTGCACGAGCAGTACCTGCTGCCGCCGCTGCATGCCACCTGGACGCAGCGCCGCAAGAGTCGCCATTTCGGCGCCTACGAGGAAGTCTCCAAGAAGTTCGCCAAGCTGCTGGGCATGGACCCGTGGCTGATCCACCCGTCCTTCGCCCCCGTGCAGGCCAGCGACGGCCTGGAAGGCCTGCAAGCCCAGGTCGACGCCGTGCTGGCCAAGATCCGCAAGAAGTACAAGGACTACGGCATCAACGAAAAGCCCTTCGTCATCGTCAAGGGCGATGCCGGCACCTATGGCAAGAACGTGCTCACGGTGCGCGATGCCAAGCAGCTGACCGAGCTGGGCGATCTGGCCGAAGCCGGCGATCTGGTCGTGCAGGAAGGCGTGCCCACGCACGAGCGCGTGCACGAAGCCGTGGCCGAACCTGTCGTCTACATGATGGATCGCTACGTCATCGGCGGCTATTACCGCATTCACGCGGACCGCGGCATCGACGAAAACCTCAAGGGCCCGGGCGCCAGCTTTGTGCCTTTGGCCTTCGCCGAGTCCGGTACGCTGCCCAAGGCGGGCGCCATGCCGGGTGCCAGCGCGCCGAACCGCTTCTACATGTACGGTGTGATCGCACGACTGGCCATGTTGTCAGCTGCCTACGAGCTGGAACAGACCGACCCTGAAGCCGAGGTCTACGCCTGATCGCAAGGAAATAGCGCGGGCGGCGCGAGCACAATAGCGGCTTTCGACTTGGGGCGACCTGCGCCCCCACGCAGTCCGTGAGCTCCAACAACGCCAACAAGCCCTCGGCGCTGGCAGGCCTGACCCTCGGTGCCCTCGGTGTCGTCTATGGCGACATCGGCACCAGCCCGCTGTACTCGCTCAAGGAAGTCTTCCACGGCGACCACATCGCGGTCACGCCGGACAATGTCCTGGGCGTGCTCTCGCTGCTGTTCTGGACCCTGACGCTGGTCGTCTCGGTCAAGTACGTGCTGCTGATCCTGCGCGCCGACAACAACGGCGAAGGCGGCCTGATCGCCATGCTGGCCCTGGCGACCAACGCGGTGAACGACAAGCCCGCGCTCAGGCGCAAGCTCATGCTGATCGGCCTGTTCGGCACGGCCATCTTCTTCGGAGACGCGGTCATCACACCGGCCATGACGGTGCTCGGCGCCGTCGAAGGCATCGACGTCTACGCGCCGCAGTACGACGGGCTGATTCTGCCGATCACGCTGCTCGTGCTCACCGGCCTGTTCGCCGTGCAGCGCCTGGGCACGGGCGGCATCGGCAAGGCCTTCGGTCCGGTGATGCTGCTCTGGTTCGTCTGCCTGGCGCTGCTGGGCCTGCCGCAGATCTTCATCAATCCCCACGTGCTGGTGGCCGTGAACCCGATGTTCGCCATCGCGTTCTGCCTGGAGCACAAGCTCGCCGCCTTCATCGCGCTCGGCGCGGTCGTGCTGGTCGTGACGGGCGGCGAAGCGCTCTACGCCGACCTCGGTCACTTCGGCAAGAAGCCGATCCGCATCGCCTGGTACGGCATCGTCATGCCCTCGCTGGTGATCAACTACTTCGGCCAGGGCGCGATGCTGCTCGACCGGCCCGAAGCGGTTCGCAACCCGTTCTTCCTGCTCGCGCCCTCCTGGGCCGAGATCCCGCTGTTCCTGCTCGCCACGCTGGCCGCCATCGTGGCCTCGCAGGCGCTGATCACGGCGGCGTACTCGGTCACCAAGCAGGCCATCCAGATGAGCCTCCTGCCGCGCATGCGCATCGTGCACACCTCGGTGCGCGACATCGGCCAGATCTACGTGCCTTTCATCAACTGGGGCCTGTACGTGCTGATCGTGCTGGCCGTGGCCTTCTTCGAGTCCAGCAGCAAGCTGGCCGGCGCCTACGGCATCGCGGTGACGATCGACATGACGATCACCACGATCATGACCTTCTTCGTGATCCGCTACGGCTGGCACTACCCGCTGCTGCTGTCGGCGGCGGCGACGGGCTTCTTCTTCGCCATCGACATCACCTACCTCGCCTCCAACGCGCTCAAGATCATCCACGGCGGCTGGTTCCCGCTGACCATCGGCGCCGGCATGTTCACGCTGATGCTGACCTGGAAGCAGGGCCGCCGCCTGCTGCACCGCCGCCTGCGCGAGGACGCGATCGAGCTGAAGACCTTCCTCGAAGCCGTCTTCCTGAGCCCGCCGATCCGCGTGCCGGGCTCGGCCGTGTTCCTGTCCGCTGACGTCGGCGTGACGCCGAATGCCTTGCTGCACAACCTCAAGCACAACAAGGTCCTGCACGAGCAGAACCTGTTCGTCACCGTGAAGCACCACGAGACGCCGTGGGTCGGCTTCGACAAGCGCTGCCAGCTCGAAGCCCTGGGCAACAACTGCTGGGCCGTGCAGCTGCACTTCGGCTTCAAGAACGAACCCGACGTGCCCGAGGCGTTGAAGCTGCTGGAATCGCAGGGTGTGCTCCTGGAAGAGATGGAGACCAGCTACTTCCTCTCGCGCGACATCATCATCCCGAACATCCACGTCGATTCCGGCATGGCCGACTGGCGCGAGAAGCTCTTCGCCAGCATGCACCGCAACGCGGCCGCGGCGGCGGACTTCCTGCACCTGCCGACGAACCGGATCGTGGAGTTGGGGTCGAAGGTCGAGATCTGATCAGGACTCAGGAGAGCGGGCAGAGGCCGCCTTCGGGGATCGGGTCGACGACCGGCCCGATGTAAATGACTCGCGGATCGACTTTCAAGAGCTTCGCGGCACGTGCGCGGTCAACGGGCTCATAAGCCGGTGTGTGAACGCCGAGCTGCGCCAAGCCGACTGCGTCGGGTACCCACCAGATGCAGTGGCCGGGTGTCCACGCGACGTTGAAGCTGTACCGCTCTTCGTCGAAAAAGACATCATCCAGACGATCGAACATCGTCACGGCACGCATGAATCGCACGGCTGGTGCCGGCATCAAGCGATCCGCGGCGTCCCGCATCAGAGCCGAGGCGTCGGCGCTCAGCTTGAACCGCTCCAGCAATCGTGCTCTCGAGAGCTGGCTGAGTTCCTGATCAATGAACAGGTCGCCTTCCCGAATTCGATCCCGCAAGGTCGATTCCCATTCAGGTTTCACGGAAAAGGCAATGAGCGTGCCCTTGTCGATGCGAACGCTCGATCCACTCGTGAGCAGGAAGCTCGCGCACGGCCCGATGCAATCCCGCTGAACCATCAGCGCCGGCCGCCGCTCGGCCAACCACAGGCCGATGCGCATCGTCTCGAACGGGGCGCTGTCCGGATCGACCTTCAGACGCAGGCCAATGGCGAAGCCCTTGGCGAAGTCGTGCTGGACTTCCTCGTAGTCGCCAGGCCTGATCGTGCCAAGGATGCGAGCATCCCCCAGAAAGCCTCCGATCGCGGCCGCCTGAGCCAGTGGCGCTGCCATCAGCAACGCCGCCCACAGAAAAGCCTTTCTCATCCGCTCCCCTTGCATTGACGGCTATGCTCGCCGCTGATCTTTTGCATTCCAAGAGTCTGCCATGCAGCTGCTATTCGTCGCCGACCCGCTCGAAGTCTTCAAGACCTACAAGGACAGCACCTTCGCCATGATCCGCGAGGCCGTGAAACGCGGCCACGTGATCTGGGCCTGCCATCCTGCGGACCTGATCTGGCAGCGCGGCTCGCGCGTCACGGCCCTGGCCGCACGCCGCATCTCGCTGACCGGCGACGCGCACGACTGGTTCAAGGTCGAGGAGTCGCGCGACTTCGCACTCGCCGAAGCCAACGCCGTCCTCATGCGCAAGGACCCGCCGTTCGACAGCGAATACTTCTACGCCACCCATCTGCTGCAACAAGCCGAGCGCGAAGGCGCCCGCGTGTTCAACAGTCCGGCCGCGCTGCGCGACCACCCGGAGAAGCTCGCCATCCTCGAGTTCCCCGAGTTCATCGGCCCGACCCTCGTCACGCGCAGCGAAGCCGCCATCCGCGCCTTCCAGGCCGAGCACGGCGACGTCATCCTCAAGCCGCTCGACGGCATGGGCGGCATGGGCATCTTTCGCGTCAAGGCTGACGGCCTGAACCTCGGCGCCATCATCGAGACGCTCAACAAGGGCGGCGCAGAGACCGTGATGGTGCAGCGCTACCTGCCGGCCATCAGCGAGGGCGACAAGCGCATCCTCGTGATCGGCGGCGAGGTCGTGCCCTTCTGCCTGGCGCGCATCCCGCAAGGCCAGGAGGTGCGCGGCAACCTCGCGGCCGGCGGCAAGGGCGTGGCCCGCGCCATCACCGAGCGCGACCGCGAGATTGCCTCCACCATCGGCAAGAAGCTCGCCCCGCGCGGCCTGCTGCTGATGGGCCTGGACGTGATCGGCGACAGCCTTACCGAGATCAACGTCACCAGCCCGACCTGCTTCGCCGAGATCGCCGATCAGACCGGCTTCGACGTGGCGAAGATGTTCATCGACGCGCTCGAGCAGGCGCTCGCCGCCGCCTGAGGCGGCGCGAGCGCACGCGGCTCAGGAGGCTGCGGAAGCGGCGGGCTGCGGCGCCACGGCAGGTACTGCCTGGGCGGCCGGCGCCGTCGCGGGCTTGTTCAGGTCGAACACAGCCCTGGCGCGGTCGCTTTCCACCGTGCTGGGCCGGTACTCGCGCCACTGGGAATCGGTCAGCTTGCCCTTGTAACGCAGCACGCCGGCATTGACGTCCACCTGGTAGATCGGGAAGGCATCGCGGAATCCGCCGATGAACAAGGCCGGTGCGAAGAGCACGATGCTCGTCGCCATGTGCCCGCCGTTGACCCGCAGCGGCAGGATGCCGTAGAGCGTCTGGCCGGTCGGCGACGTCGCCATGAACTCGTGCTGGCCGGTGGACTTGGACTTCAGCTCCTGGTCCTTGGGCAGCTCGATCGGGCCGACCTCCTTGATCGTCAGCACCGTGCCCGGCGTGACCGATTCGAAGTGGGTGGTGGCCGCGCAGCCCTGGAGCAGCAGCAGGACACCGACGGCGGCAGCTGCCGCGAGACGCTTGTTCGTCATTCTTCGTTCACTCCCTGATGTTTTGCGTGTTCTGTCGTCCGCGCCGGGGAGGGCCCTGTCGCGCGCTGCGACTTTACCCAAGCGCCGTGGGCGATTCCAGCTCGCGTTGCGTCAGCCACAAACGCGTGTCGAACTCCAGCTGCGCGTAGTCCGGCGCCATGTGGTGGCAGAGCGCGTAGAACGCCTTGTCGTGCTCGGGCTCTTTCAGGTGTGCCAGTTCGTGCACGACGATCATCTTGAGGAACTCCGCCGGCGCCTCGCGGAACAGCGTGGCCACGCGGATCTCGCGCCGCATCTTGAGCCTGGTGCCCTGCTGCTGCGGTGAACGCGTGTGCGTGCCGAGCGCCTGCTGCAGGATCTTGAGCTTGGCGTCATAACGCACGAGGTTCAGCGGCGCGGCGTTGCGCATGTGGCGCTGCTTCAGCTCCTGGGTGTAGTCGAACAGCGCCTTGTCGCTGCGGATCTCGTGCTGCTCCGGGTACCTGCGCTGCAGCAGCGTGCCCAGCTCGCGGTCGTGGATGAGCTGCCGGACCTGCTGCAACAGCGGCTCAGGGTAGCCTTGCAAATACTTGAGCCGGGGCTCGGTGCTGGGCGTCATCTTCGTTGTGGGAAATCCGAGACTGGATTGGAACCGATAACGATAAGCTTGCGGCCCATGCGACTCTCTTGGCGAAGACTCGATGCTGCCCAGCTCAGCGGCGTGACGGTGGCTTTCGGCGTGCTGCTCATTCAGCTGCTCGTCTCGCTCGCGTTCGGCGCCACGGCCGGCGCGCTGGCCGCCAGCGGCGCGGTGTGCGTCAGCTCGTCCGACGTGCCGCTGCCGCCGCAGCGCGTCTGGGGCCGCATGCTGCCAGCCGTGTTCTCCTGCGTGCTCGTCACGCTGCTGGCCGGCCTCTCAGAGGGCCTGTTCTGGCCGATGCTGATCCTCGTGGCCGTCGCCACCTTCTGCTCGCAGATGTGCCTCGCCTGGGGCCTGCGCGCCGGGCCGCTGGCCTTCACCGGCATGCTGGCTCTGGTGTTCGCGATGGGCGCCGAGGAGCAGATGCCGGACCTGTCGCCCGGCATCCACGCGTGGTGGGTGCTCGTCGGTTCGCTCGGTCTGGCCGCCTGGGCGCGCCTCACGGCCCGGCTGATGCGCCGCCGCTACCGAGATCTGGCCGTGGCCGGCGCGCTGCGCGCTGGCGTGCAGCGCCTGCGCTCACGCGCCGACCGCATCGCCGGCACCGTGGCCGGCGAGCACGCGCGCATCCGCGCCTCCATCGCCGACGACGTGCAGCTCTCCGAAAGTTTGCAGGCGGCGCGCGACCAGGTCTTCGTCGCCAAGCGCTCGCATGTGGCGCTGCGCCAGATCGACATCCTGCTGCGCCTGATCGAGCTGCGCGATCTGCTGCTGGCCAGCCGCCTGGACATCGACCTGCTCGGCACCGACGAGGCCGGCCAGGCCTGGCGCCGAGCGATCGCCGATGCGCTGAATGCGCTGGCGCAGGAGCTGGAGCAGCTGGCATCTTCCGTGGCCGAAAACGCGCCGCTGCCCAAGGCCGACGCGGCCGAGTGGCGCGTGCGTCTGGCGGCCGCCATCTCCAGCGTTCCGGCGCCGGCCGACGACCCGCGCCACCACCTGGCAAATGCGCTGGTCACCCGCGTCGGACACATGTTCGACGAGGTCGACGCCATGATCCGCGTGCAGGCCGGCGATGCGCCGCTGCTCGCGCCCGACTGGCCGGCCGATCAGCTGCAGCCCTTCCTCTCGCCGGCCGGCTGGCCGCTGGACGCGCTCAAGGCGCAACTCAACCTCCAGTCGACCACCATGCGTCATGCGCTGCGTTCGACGCTGGCCATGCTCACCGCCTTCGTGCTCGGCCACATGATGCCCTGGGGCGGGCATCCGCAATGGTTGCTGCTGACGGTGGCCGTGGTGCTGCGCGGCAACCTCGAGCAAACCTTGGCCCGGCGCGACGACCGCGTGATCGGCACGATGATCGGCTGCGTGCTCGTGATGGGCCTGGCCCATCTGCGGCTGCCGAGCGAGGCGCATCTGATGCCGATGCTCTTCATCGTCGCGGCCGGTACCGCGCACGCCTACGTGAACAAGCGCTACCTCGTGGCCGCAACGGCCGCCACCATCATGGCGCTGACGCAGGCCCTGATGCTTGCGCCGGACGCGCCGCCGCCGATCTTCGAACGACTGACCGACACCGTCGTCGGCGCGTTGCTCGCCTGGGGCTTCTGCTTCGTGCTGCCGGCCTGGGAGCGCAAGGGCCTGGTGCGTCTGGCCGGCCAACTGCGCAACACCATGGCCGCGCACACCGCCAATGTGCTGCGCTGGGCGCCCACGCCCGAGCAGCAGACGGCCGCGCGGCTGACGCGCATGCAGCTGTACGGCGTGCTCGGCTCGCTCGCCGCTTCCGGCCAGCGCACCAAGGTCGAACCCGAGGCCGTGCGCCTGCCCGACGCCGAGATCGAGGCGCTGCTCTCGCACGCCTACCGCTACGCCGCGCTGCTCTCCAACATCCAGCAGATGCTCGCGCGCCGCAAGGAAAAGCTCGACGCCGGCCACGCGCAGGCGGCGCTCGGCCCGGCGCTCAAGGCCTGCGTGCAGAGCCTGAAGGCCGAGGGCCCGTTGCCCGAAGTGGCCATCGACGAGCCGCCCGACCCCGACGCCGGCCTCTGGCCCGAGCACCTGGGCCAGGAGGACCTCACCCCCTGGCTGCTGCGCCGTTTGCGGCTGATGCGGCGCGAAGCGCGGCTGCTGCAAGGCGCGGCCGCCACCGTTGCCAAGAAGGATTGATCGAGATGAGCTTGTTGTTCCGCAGCGCTGTTGCCGTTCTGCTGCTGCTCGCCGCGCAAGCGCGTGCCGCCACCACGATTCTCTTCGTCGGCAACAGCTTCACCTACTCGGCGGGCTCGGCTGCGATGACCTTCAGGCCGCAGCTTGTGCACGATCTGAACGAAGACCGTGCGGCCGGCGTGCCGGCGCTGTTCAAGGCGCTGACCGACGAGTTGGGCCTGGATTACGCGGTGAGCCTCGAAACCTCGCCCGGCAAGAACTTCGACTGGCACTGGAACGAACGGCGCGCGCTGCTCGATCGGCCATGGGACATCGTCGTGCTGCAGGGCTACAGCACGCTCGATGCCGAGAAGCCCGGCGACCCCGCTCAACTCACGCGTTATGCAGAAAAGCTCGCGCAGCTGTTCCGCGCGCAGAACCGCAAGGTCGAGCTGAACCTGATGTCCACCTGGTCGCGCGCCGACCAGACCTACCTGCCCACCGGCCATTGGTCCGGCCAGCCGATCACGGCGATGGCGCAGGATCTGCAGCGCGGCTACGAAAAGGCGGCCGAGGCCATCGGCGCGCGGCGCGTGATTCCCGTCGGCCTGGCCTGGAACCGCGCGATGGAAACCGGCCTCGCCCGCACCAATCCTTACGATCCGGCAACAAAGGGCCTCAACCTCTGGGCCGACGATTCCTACCACGCGAGCGTGTACGGCAGTTATCTGGAAGCGCTCGTCGTGCTGGGCGCGCTGACCGGCTGCGACCCGCGCCTGGGCGATGGCGAACCGGTGGCGCGCGAGCTGGGCCTCACGCCCGATGGCGCGCGTGCGCTTCAGGAGACAGCCTGGAAAAGCCTGCCCCCGACCCACCGCTGCAGCAAGTAAGCTTGTTCGATTGAGGAGACTGCAAATGAAAGCTTTCACGGATTCCGCCGACGTCGGCCATTTCATCAACGGCAAGGTCGTGGCCGAAGGCTCGCGCCGCCAGGACGTGTTCAATCCCTCCACCGGCGCCGTGGCGCGTCAGCTGCTGCTCGGTGATGCGCAGACGGTCGAAGCCGCCGTCTCTGCCGCGCGCGCCGCGCAACCGGCCTGGGGTGACACGCCGCCGATCCGCCGCGCCCGCGTGATGAACGAGTTCCTGCGCCTGATGAACGAGCACCGCGACGAGATCGCCGCCATGCTCACCGCCGAGCACGGCAAGGTCTTCAGCGATGCGCAGGGCGAGGTGCAGCGCGGCATCGACATCATCGAGTTCGCCTGCGGCGCGCCGCAGCTGCTCAAGGGCGACTTCACCGACCAGGTCTCCACCGGCATCGACAACTGGACGCTGCGCCAGCCGCTCGGCGTCGTCGCCGGCATCACGCCGTTCAACTTCCCGTGCATGGTGCCGTGCTGGATGTTCCCGCTGGCGCTCGTCTGCGGCAACGCGTTCATCCTGAAGCCCAGCGAGCGCGATCCGTCGCCATCGCTGTTCATGGCCGCGCTGCTCAAGAAGGCCGGCCTGCCGGACGGCATCTTCAGCGTCGTGCAGGGCGACAAGACGGTGGTCGACGCGCTGCTCACGCACCCGGACGTGAAGGCGCTGTCCTTCGTCGGCTCCACGCCGATCGCGCAGTACATCTACGAGACCGGCGCGCACCACGGCAAGCGCGTGCAGGCGCTCGGCGGCGCCAAGAACCACATGGTCGTGATGCCCGACGCGGACCTGAACCAGGCCGTCGACGCGCTGATCGGCGCGGCCTACGGCTCGGCCGGCGAGCGTTGCATGGCCATCAGCGTGGCGGTGCTCGTCGGCGATGTCGGCGATCGCATCATGCCGCTACTGGCCGAGCGCACCCGCGCGCTCAAGATCGGCAACGGCATGCAGCCCGAAGTCGAAATGGGCCCGATCGTCACGCGCCAGGCGCTGGAGCGCATCGAGAGCTACATCGGCATCGGCGTCGAAGAAGGCGCCGAGCTGGTGGTCGACGGTCGCGGCCACAAGGTCACCGGACACGAGCAGGGCTTCTTCACCGGCGGCTCGCTGTTCGACCACGTCTCGCCGCAAATGCGCATCTACAAGGAAGAGATCTTCGGCCCCGTGCTCGCCTGCGTGCGCGTGGCCGATTTCGCCACGGCGCTCGATCTGGTCAACGCCCACGAATACGGCAACGGCGTGGCCTGCTACACCAGCGACGGCAACATCGCCCGCGAATTCGGCCGCCGCGTGCAGGCCGGCATGGTCGGCATCAACGTGCCCATCCCCGTGCCCATGGCCTGGCAAGGCTTCGGCGGCTGGAAGCGCTCGCTGTTCGGCGACATGCACGCCTACGGCGAAGAGGGCGTGCGCTTCTACACGAAGCAGAAGTCGATCATGCAGCGCTGGGGGTCGTCGATCGGACGGGGCGCGGAGTTCGCGATGCCGACGGCGAAGTGATTGCGGGTTTCCACCGACCGCATTTCGCACCGAACATGACGCTGAACCCCGCAGTTATGGGTTGTGAGCCGGGAAGCAGCTTTGATACGCTGCGTTCACTGACTCTTCTTCAACACAACAAGAGGTTGACCACCATGAACCGCCACCTGTTCGCTGCCACGCTCGCTCTCGCTGCCTGCTCCTTCGCCCATGCCGACGAGGCTGCCAACGTGGCGGCTCTGAAGACCGAGTGCGCCGCCAAGTACGACAGCGCCAAGGACATCAAGACGTCCGCCGCCGGCGACAGCGAATACCACTTCGTCTACGCCAAGGGCGAGTACAAGGGCGAGGCGCAAGCCGGCAAAGTGCTGCCGTGCACGGAGAAGCAATACGTCGCCTACCTGGAAACGGCCGACCCGATGAAGGTGATGGCCGCTTACCCGACCGCCGCCGGCAAGCCGGGCGCGAAGGACGCGAAGAAGAGCAAGTAAGCCCTCTTCGCTCGCCATGAAAAATGCCCCGCACTGCGGGGCATTTGTTTTGGAGGCTCAGCAGAGCCTCAGCGTTATCCGGCTTACTTGCCTTCCTTGAAGTCCCCGGCAAACACCAGCTGGAAGCCATCCAGCTTCAGGTACTTCTTCAGCGCAGCATTGACCTGCTCCGGCGTGACGGCAGCAATCTCGTCCAGCTCCTTCTGCGTGCGCGCCATCGTGCGGCCGAGCTGGGCCTGCTTGGCGAGCATGCCGGCGAGCGCGGAGTCCTGCGCCAGGCGCAGCTTCGAGGCACTGAGCAGCGCGTTCTTGGCTTCGGTCACTTCCTTGGCGCTGGCGCCTTCGGCCAGCAGGCGGGCGGCTTCCTCGCGCAGGCCGGTCTCGATCTTGGGGCGGACCTGCGGCGCGAAGATGGCGTAGACGTACATGCCGGACACGGGGTCCTGCGGGTCGAAGGACACGCCGCTGGCGGCGCCGTAGGACAGGCCGTCCTTCTCGCGCAGGCGACCCCAGAGGCGCGAGCTCGCGCCGCCGCCGAAGACGTGGTTGGCGACCTCGAGCGCGGCGCGGTCCGGCGCTTCGTCGGTGATGGTCAGCGGCAGCAGGCCGAACATCATCGAGTTCTGCTTCTCCGGCGTGGCGAGCTTCTGCACCTGGCCGGGCTTGTTGACGGCGGTCTCGGCCACGCGTACCGGGGCGACGGGCGCGGCCCAGTTGGAGAAGGCCTTCGCGGCCACGGCCTGATCGGCCTTGGCGTCGAAGTCACCCACCTCGGCCAGCCACGCCTGGCTCGTGCCGTAGAAGCGCTTGTGGAAGTCCTGCACGCCGGCCAGCGTCACGGCCTTCAGGCTCTGCTCGCGTTCGGCGAAGCTTTCCTTGTAGCGCGGGTCGCCCTTGGGCGTGTTGTTCAGCGCGACTTCGGCCGCGTTGGGCGCCAGGGCCATCGGGTCTTCGCGCTGCTCCTGCAGTTGCGACAGCGCCGCGGCGCGCACTTCTTCCAGACCGGCGGCTTCGAAGCGCGGTTCGCGCAGCATCTGGCCGATCAGCGCCAGCGCTTCGGCCGAGTGCTCACGCGTGGTGCTCCACTTGATGACGATGCCCGTCGCCGAGCCCTGCACCGTCAGCTGCACCTTGGCCGCGTCGAGCGCATCGCGCAGCTGAGTGCGTGTCAGCGACTTCGTGCCCATCTTCAGCAGCGAGGCCGTCAGCTCGGCCGTGGCGGACTGACCTTGCAGCGTCTCCAGCGTGCCGGTGCGGATCGTGAACGACCCTTGCACCGCGCCGCCGCGCGTCGGCTTGGGCAGCAGCGCCAGCTTCATGCCCCCGGGCAGCTCGCTGCGCAGCGTGGCCTTGTCGATGTTGGCGGGCGTGGCGTCGAAGTTGGCGACGGCAGCCGCCGCGGCCTGCGGCTTGAAGGTGTCGAGTTCCTTCTTCAGGTCGACGAAGGCGGGCGCCGGTGCGCGCTCGGCCTTCTCGGTCGGGATGTACTGGGCCAGCGTGCGGTTGCTCGGCAGCAGGTACTGCGTGGCGACACGCTGCACGTCGGCCAGGCTCAGCGCCTTGACGCGATCACGCGTCAGGAAGAACAGGCGCCAGTCGCCCTGCGAGATGTACTCGGACAGCACGATGCCGACCTGCTCGGGGCTGGTGAAGCGCTTCTCCCAGCTGTTGAGCCAGCGGGTCTTGGCGCGCGACAGCTCCTCGGCGGTGACGGGCTCCTTGCCGAAGCCTTCGATCGTGGAGACGAGCGCGGTGTTGAGCTTGTCTTGCGTGGCGCCCGGCGCCAGCTTGCCGACGAACATCGCGAAGCCCGGCTCGGCCAGCGCGAGGCTGAACGGGCCGACTTCCGCCGCGATCTTGTCTTCGATGACGAGCTTCTTGTACAGGCGCCCGTCCGGCTGGCTCGTGAGGATGCCATTGAGCAGTTCGAGCGCGGCGTAGTCCTGGGTCGGGCCGGCCGGCACGTGATACGCGGCGATCGAGAGCGGATTGCCGCCGACGCGGCGCACGGTCACGAGGTTCTCGCCGTCCTGCACCGGGTCGATGGTGTAGGTCTTGTCGATCACGCGCGTCGGCTTGGGGATCTTGCTGAAGCTCGCGTCGATCCAGGCCAGCGTCTTGGCCGGGTCGAACTTGCCGGAGACGATCAGCGTGGCGTTGTCCGGCTGGTAGTAGCGGCGGTAGAAGGCCTGCAGGTGGGCGATGTTGACGTTCTCGACGTCGCTGCGCGCGCCGATGGTGTCCTTGCCGTAGTTGTGCCAGAGGTACATGGCGCCCAGCGCGCGCTGGCTCGTCACGTTCTCGGGGTCGTTCTCGCCCATCTCCATCTCGTTGCGCACGACGGTCATCTCGCTGTCGAGGTCCTTGCGCGCGATGAAGCTGTTCACCATGGCGTCGGCCTGCCAGGCGAGGTAGCTCTTGAGGTTGTCGTCGCTGGAGGCGAAGGCGGCGAAATAGTTGGTGCGGTCGAACCAGGTCGAGCCGTTCCAGGAGAAGCCGCGCTTGGTGAACTCGGCCTTGGGATCGCCGAAGTTCTTGCTGCCCTTGAACAGCAGGTGCTCCAGCAGGTGGGCCATGCCCGTCTCGCCGTAGTTCTCCTGGCGCGAGCCGACGTGGTACGTCACGTTGACGGTCGTCGTGGGCTTGCTGTCGTCGGGCGCGAGCAGGATCTGCAAGCCGTTGGGCAGGCGGTACTCGGTGATGCCTTCGACCTCGCGGACCTTGGTCGGCGCGGCGTGGGCCGCTTGTACGGCCAGGCCGGTGGAAAGAGCCAGGGCGAGCAGGGTGAGCTTGTGCTTCATGGGCAGGGTTTCCTTAGGTACGGATGCGTACGGGTGCGGCGAAGTGTGCCTTGTCGGCGGGCGGCGCGACAGGTGCCGAAAGTCTGTCGGTACTAATCACGGATCAGGCGAAGGTTCAGCGGTTCCGCAGGGCGCAACGTGATGTTGAGCACCGGCCGAGGTGGTGCAGCCCCGGGAACCGGCGTCACGCGAAAGCGTTGCAGCAACATCGCTGCGATGAGCGTGATCTCCGTCATGGCGAAATGCTGGCCCAGGCAGACGCGCGGTCCGGCGCCGAACGGCATCCAGGCGCCGCGGGGGATCTCGGGCGCGTCGGCGGCGAAGCGCTCGGGCTTGAAGGCGTCGGGATCGGGGAACCAGCGGGCGTCGCGCTGGATCAGCCCCGGCGCGAGCATCAGCAGCGCGCCTTGCGGGATGCGGTAGCCGCCGAATTGCAACTCGCTGGTCGTGCGACGTGAGAGCAGCGCCGGCGCCGGCGGGTACAGCCGCAGCGCCTCCTTGATCGTCTGCGTGAGCCAGGGCAGTGCGGCGATGTCGGCCATGGTCGGTGTGCGACCTTGCAGCGCCTCGGCCACCTCGGCGCGGGCGCGCTCCATCGCCGCCGGATGCGAGGCCATGCACCAGCCCCACCAGGTCAATGCGGTGGCGCTCGTTTCATGGCCGGCGAGGAAGGTGGTCATGCACTCGTCGCGCAGCGTCTCGCCGCTGAGGCCGAGCTGCATCAGCATGGCGAGCAGGTCGTCGCCCTCCGCGTTGCCAGCGCGGGCCGCAATGTGGCCGCGGATCAATCCGTCGAGCGTCGTTAACGCACGCCGCTTGGCGCCCTTCCACGGCAGCCAGTCCGGCAGGCTCGCCGGCCAGAACATCTCGCTCTGGCCTTCGATGCTGATCTGATGCACCGCTGCGGCGGCGGCGCGGCTTTCTTCGCCCGAGCGGCTGCTGAACAGGCTGCGCAGGATCACGTCCATCGTCAGCGAGGTCATCGCGGCCTCGAAGTCGATGTCGAACTGCGCTTCGGCGGTCCAGCTCGACAACGCCACTTCGCAGGCCGACGTCATCAACGGCACGAACGCCTCCACCCGCTTCGGCGCAAAGCCCGGTTGCATCAGCTTGCGCCGCTGCTTCCACACGTCGCCTTCCGCGACGATCACGCTCTGCCCATGCGCCTCGGCGAACACGGCGATACCGCGCTCCCAGCGGATCAGCGCCTCGTGCGAATGCACCAGCGCCTCGCGCACGTGGTCCGGATGAAACAGCATCACGTTCTGGAAGCGCGGCACCCGCAGCATCACCACATCGCCATACGCGCGCTGCTGCTCAGCCATGAAGCCGAGGAAATCCCGCGCCATGTCGCGCACGAGCGGAAAGCCCAGCCAGGGCGAAGGCGGGCCGGGCGGCAGCGGTGCGGGCAGGGGCATGGAGCTCATGACGGACAATTGTGGTCCACCCCGAAAAGATTTCATGGCCGTCCTCTCCATCTCCAATGCCCACCTCGCTTACGGCCATGTGCCCCTGCTCGACGGGGCCGACTTCGCTCTCGAAACCGGCGAGCGCGTCGGCCTGATCGGCCGCAACGGCACGGGCAAGTCCTCGCTGCTGAAGATCCTCGCCGGCATCGACAAGCTCGACGACGGCCTCCTGCAACTGCAACAGGGCTTGACCAGCGTCTACGTCCCGCAGGAGCCCGACCTGCGCCCGGAGGCGTCGATCTTCGACGTCGTCAGCGAAGGCGTGGCCGAAGCGCGCCGCCTGCGCGACATCTACGAACGCCACGACCCGGCCGACGATCTGGACGCCGTGCTGGAGCGCATCGAGCACATCAGCGGCTGGAACTGGGAGCAGCGCGTCGACGAGACGCTGCACCGCCTGGGCCTGGACGGCGCGCGCCTGGTGGGCGAACTGTCCGGCGGCTTGAAGAAGCGCGTCGCCCTGGCCCGCGCCCTGGTCGCGCAGCCCGACGTGCTGCTGCTCGACGAGCCGACCAACCACCTGGACCTCGACGCCATCGCCTGGCTCGAAGGCCTGCTCAAGGAATTCAAGGGCTCGCTGCTGCTGATCACGCACGATCGCGCGTTCCTGGACAACGTCGCCACCCGCATCGTCGAACTCGACCGCGGCCAGATGCGCGGCTATCCGGGCAACTTCGCGGCCTTCCAGGCCGCCAAGGCCTACGAGCTGGAGAACGAGGCGCTGGCGAACGCGCGCTTCGACAAGCTGCTGGCGCAGGAAGAAGTGTGGATTCGCAAGGGCGTGGAAGCGAGGCGCACGCGCTCCGTCGCGCGGATCGCAAGACTCGAAGCGATGCGCTCCGAGCACGCGGCGCGGCGCGACGTGCAAGGCAAGGTGCGCCTCGACGTGGACCGCGGCTCGGCCAGCGGCAAGATCGTGGCTGAGCTGGAGGACGTGTCCAAGAGCTTCGGCGATCGCGTGATCGTCAACAACTTCTCCGGCACCATCCTGCGCGGCGACAAGGTCGGCCTCGTGGGCCCCAACGGCGCGGGCAAGACCACGCTGCTCAAGCTCATCCTTGGCGAGCTGGCGCCCGACACCGGCACGGTGCGCACCGGCGCCAAGCTGTCAGTCGCCTACTTCGACCAGATGCGCGCCGCGCTGAACCTCGACGCCACGCTGGCCGACACCATCAGCCCCGGCAGTGAGTGGATCGAGATCGGCGACGCCAAGAAGCACGTGAAGAGCTACCTCAGCGACTTCCTGTTCTCGCCGGCGCGCGCCGATTCGCCGGTGCGCACGCTGTCCGGCGGCGAGCGCAACCGCCTGCTGCTGGCGCGTCTCTTCGCACGGCCGGCCAACGTGCTCGTGCTCGATGAGCCGACCAACGACCTCGACATCGAAACCCTCGAACTGCTGGAAGAACTGCTGGCCGACTACAACGGCACCGTCTTCCTGGTCAGCCACGACCGCCGCTTCCTCGACAACGTCGTGACCAGCACGCTCGTGTCCGAAGGCGACGGCCAGTGGCGCGAGTACGAAGGCGGCGTGGAAGACTGGCTCGTGCAGAGCAAGCGTGCCGCAGCGATCAAGGCCAAGGCCGCACCGGCCCCCGCGCCGGTTGCTGCCGCGCCTGCGCCGGTAGTGGCGGCTCCCGTCGCGGCCAAGCGCAAGCTCAGCTACAAGGAGCAGCGCGAGCTGGACGAACTGCCCGGCCGCATCGCAGCGCTGGAAGCCGAGCAGAAACAGCTCAACGCGCTGCTCAACGGCACCGAGCTGTACGCGCAGGGTGCGACGCGCATCGCCGAAGTCACGAGCCGCGCCTCCGAAATCGACGACGAACTGCTGGCGCTGATGGAGCGCTGGGAACAGCTCGAAGTGCGCTAAATATCGGCGCAGTCGCGTCGGGCGTGACATTTGTCAAATCACGAACTCCTTCAGACGTGGGGGGCTGACAGGCACAAGGCCTTTCACATCTTTACGCTCCGTCCATTCGTTTTTGGATGTAGCAACGGGAGTTCGTGATGAACAAGGTTCTTGGGTTTGCGCTGGTGTTGTCGATGTTCGGGGCAGGGGCCGCGAGCGCGCAGAACCTCGTGAAGAACGGCGACTTCGAGAATGTGTCGAACGCCAACGGCGTGTCTCAGCCCGCCTACGACAACTACGTGATCAAGTCGTCCAGCACGCCTTGGGGCTTCGCGCTGGACAACTGGACCAACAACAGCTTCGTCGGCATCGTCTACGGCGAAGGGGTTGGCGACTCGGCGAGTCACGCCCCCTTGCTGGACCCTCTGTCGGGCCGGCAGTCCAACTGCCACTCGCCGGAAGGCGAACGCAACTGCAGCTGGAATCTGCGCGGCTCCAACGACGGCACGCCGACCGGCCAAGGCCGTATCGTGCCGCCCAGCAGCCCGGCCGGCGGCAACTATTACGGGTCGGATCCCGCCTACGCCGGCGCGCTGACGCAGTCGGTCGAGGGCTTTGTCGTGGGCCAGCAGTACCAGCTCAGCTTCTGGTCGGCCGGCGGCACGATGCAGATGGGGGGCAGCGGCCAACCGGCCGTGACCAGCTGGCGGGTCAACCTCCGGGGCACGACGTTGGACGTCGACCAGCTGGTCACCACTGAGCAGTACTCCAACCTGGGCGGCACGAGCCCCTGGGTTCAGACCTTCATTACGTTCACCGCCTCCTCGGCCACCGAGCTGCTGAGCTTCCAAGCCACCGGTGCCTTCGGCTCGCCTCCGATGTCGCTGCTCGACGGCGTGTCCATCGTGGCGGTGCCGGAACCTGCGCAGTGGGCCACGCTCGGCGGCGGTCTGTTCCTGCTGGCCGGCCTGCGTCTGCGTCGTCGAGAGCAGCGCCGCTGAAATCGCATCAGCGCTGAAGTCGCATCAGAGCCGCCCCTCGGGGCGGCTTCTTCATTTCAGCGCCTGCCGCAGCCGCTCGGCGAATTCGTCCTGCAGCGCGTCGTTCGACCAATAGCCCGTGTGGCAGGCCGGGTTCCAGCCCGTGAACAGGCTGCCGACTTCGACAGGGTGATCCTGCACTGCTGCGTAGCTGCCTTGATCATCGAGCTGCGCCAGCGGCCAGCCGAGCACATCGTCCGGGTCGTAGTAGTTGTGCCACTCGAAGCCCGGGCGCATCGGGAAGTTCTTGCGCCGCTTCAAGCCCGCGGTGAACACGGGGATGTTGCAGCCCATCGTGAGGAACAGCGGCCAATGCTCAAGCGCGCAGAAGTCGTTCTCGCTCTCGCGCTTGCCGTGCATCACGTCCCACACATAGGACGAGAAGACCTGACAGCCGAGCGAGTAGGCCAGCACCACGAGCTTCGTCTCGGGATCCCGGCCGCAGGCGTCGAAGCCGGCTTGCAGCTTGTCAATGATGCGCTGCTGCACGGCTTCGTACGTGGCCGGCGCCACGTGATAGCTGCGCTCGAAGGCCGTGGCGTCCGCGAAGCGGAACAGGAAGAACTGGCGCGACTCCTTCCAGCGCAGCACGTTCTGCGGCGCGGCCTCGATGTCGTGCCAGAGCTGGTCTTCGGGCGTCTGGAAGATGTCGGCGTATTGAACGGCCTGCAGCGAGACATCGGCCCACTGCGCGCCGAGCCGCTTGGCCAGGCCGGTCTGCACGGGGAGGTGGTAGCCCTCCTCGACTTCACCCATGCCGTGCAGGGTCAGGAGGACGAGCTTGGGCTTCTTGCGCATCATTTGTCGCTCAGTTGCTCACGACGCCGGCGAGTTCATCGGGTGCGCAGCGTTCGTGCAGATCGATGGGGAAATTCCGGCCGCTGATGTTCAGGTGGAAGTTCGCGCCCATCAGCCGCGCGGTGTGCAGATTGAAGAGCAGCTGGTAGTAGCCGTCGCCATCGGCGGCACGCAATGCAAGGTAGTAGGGCACGACGGCTTCGTCGTGATCCCAGGAGGCCGAGAGCGAGAGCTGTTCGCGGTTCTGGCTCAGGATGTGGCCCAGCACGCAACTGGGCAGTTGCACGGTGTTCTTGCCGACGCGCAATTGCAGCCCGATGAGGCGAACGTGGTCGCCGACAGGTCGGAAGCTGGCTTTCAGGCTCGACGGGGAATATGCGGCGGGCAGTCCGGTGAGCCGATCGTCCGGCTGCCATGTGACGACGCGATCCTCATGCGCCTGCGCCAGCAGCGAAGCACAAGCCAGCGTCGTGCCGACGATCCACCTCACCGCGTTCACAAGCGGCAACGCCATTCGCCCAGGCCCGCGAAGCGCGCGACGGCAACGTCACCCGCCTTGCAGTGCAACGCCACGCGCCAGGAACCCGTCGTCACCACGCTGCCGGCGCTGATCGCAGCGCCGTTGCGCGTGGCGGCTTGCAGCCAGGGCACGATCACCCAGGCCGGATCGTCGAGACCGTGGCCGCCCGCGCCGTTGTTGTTGCCGAGCAGCGGCGCGTCCTCATTGATCTGCAACTCGCAGCGCTGCGCCGCCCAATCGTGGCCCGGCTTCCAAGGCATCCAAGGCCCGAGGCTCAGTCCGCCGTGCGATTGGCAATCGGCGTTCTTCAGCAGCGCATCGGCGCCGAGGCTTTGCTGCCAGCGCGAGGCCAGACCTTCGATGGCGATGCACATGCCGTCGATCAGCTCCTCGCCCTCGCCGAGCTTCAAGGCCGCGGCTTCGGCCGGCGTCACATCGCGCGCCAGGCGCAGCGCGATCTCCGCCTCCGCGCCGATCAGCGAGAGGACGGTCAGGTCCTCGCTCTCACGCACACCGGCCGGCGCCAACGGCGCGTGGCCGAACGGGCCCTTGCGATCCGAGCCGCCGCATTTCCAGAACTGCGGACGACCGGCGGGCGCCCAGCCGAGCGCGTCCGACAACAGCGCGTGCACGACCTGGCCGGTCACCTCATCGGGCATCGACCATTCGGCGGCGTCGAGCTTGCTGCCGTCGCGCCAGCATTGCGCCAGCGCTTCGGCCAGGGCTTGGGGAGAAGAGTTCATGAATCGAGAGGAAGGAGGAAAAAATTCAGGCCGTGCGCTGCTGCAAGGCCAGCTTGGCCGCCAGACCCGCGAGCACGCTGCCCATCAGATAGCGTTGCGCCGCGAGCCACAAACGATGCCGCGCGAACCAGCCGGCCAACTGCGCGGCGCACAACACCACGGCCAGATTGACAGCCGAGCCGATCACGATCTGCGTGGTACCGAGCACCAGGCTCTGCGCCAGCACGTGCCCATGCTCGGGCGCGATGAACTGCGGCAGCACGGCGAGGTAGAACAGCGCCACCTTCGGGTTGAGGATGCTGGTCAGCAGACCCATCACGAAGAGGCGGCGCGGCGCCTGCGGCGCGAGTTCACGCGTCTCGAACGGCGATCCAGCGCCCCGTCGCACGGCCTGCCACGCCATCCAGAGCAGATACGCCGCTCCCGCGAACTTCAACAACTCGAAGCCCAGCGGCACCGCCATGAACAGCGCAGTCAACCCCACCGCTGCGCACGCCATGTGCACCGTAAAGCCCAGCACCACGCCGGTCCACGACATCACGCCCGCACCGCGCCCCTGGCAGAGCGAACGCGACAGCAGATACAGCATGTTCGGCCCCGGCGTGAGCGCCATCAGCAGCGCCGCGCCGGCGAAAGACAACCATTGGGACGCTGTAAGCATGGCGAGGTACTCCGGTTCAGGGGATCAAATCAGGGCTTGGCCAGGTAGTTGATCGGCAGGTAGACATAACCCTTGCCTTCAGCGCGCAGATGGCCGATGCCGGGGAACGAGAGATGCGCGCCGGCCACCCATTCGCCCTGCGCAGCGGTTTCCTTGAACAGCTTCAGGCGCCACGGCATCGCGGCCTTGGAGTCGCTGTCGAAGTTGGCCGTCACCGTCGGATCCGGGAACTGCGCGGCGGCCACGTGCATCGTGTCGCCCCAGAAGACCAGCTTCTGGCCCTGGCTCTCGATCACGTAGTTCGTGTGGCCCGGCGTGTGGCCGTGGGCGTTGACGGCGCGCACGCCCGGGATCAGTTCCACATCGCCCTCGAACGGCTTGAAATGGTTGGCGGCGATGTAGGGCTCCAGCATCTTCTTGCCCGCATCGTCCTTGAGCGCGAAGTCCGCCTCGGCCTTGCTCATGCGCACGACGGCGTTCGGGAACACGGCCTTGCCGTCCGGCGCCAGACCGCCGATGTGGTCGCCGTGGCTGTGCGTGATGTAGATCTCGTCGACCTGTTCCGGCGTGTAGCCCGAGGCCTTGAGGTTGGTGATCAGGTTGCCCAGCGTCGGGCCGAAGAGCTTGCCGGCGCCGCTGTCCACCAGGATCAGCTGGGTGCCCGTGTTGACCAGGAAGCCGTTCACCGAAGTCGGCACGATCTCGGGCGGCAGGTAGTTCTTGGCCAGGTCGCTCTTGAGCGTCTCGGGCTTGATGTTGGTGAGCACCTTGGCGACCGGCATCATGAAGTTACCGTCGTTCAGCGCGGTGACCTCGATGTCGCCGACCATCATGCGGTAGTAGCCGGGCGACTGCGCCTTCAGCTGCGGCGCAGCGGCTTGCGCGGCGGGGGCCAGGAGCGTGAGGGAGAGCAGAGCGGCCGAACCGGCGGCAACGAGGCGGGATGTCATAGGGGCGTTCTCCATTTGCGAAGTGCCGGGCAGCATAGCGCTTCCCTGCGTCCCCTAGACTGCGTGGCAATGAGTGTCCGTCGTGTCTCTGGGGATGATGTGCGCCGCGCGAACGAGGGGCGCGGTCTGGCGCTTGGCGTGCTCGGCGTGTGCATCTTCGCGATCACGATTCCGATGACACGGCTGGCCGTTGGCGATGCCAGCGCGCCGCAGCTTTCGCCGGCGTTTGTGGCGATGGGTCGCGCAGCTGTTGCGGGCTTGCTCTCTCTCATCTGGCTGCTGGCCACGCGTGCGCGCCGGCCGACGGGGCAAGAAGCGCTCTGGCTGTTGTTCACGGCAGCGGGCGTCGTCTTCGGCTGGCCGCTGCTGCTGGGTCTCGCCGTCAGGCGGGTCGATGCGATCCACGCCGCCGTCGTCACCGGCATGCTGCCGCTGGCGACCGCCGCGATGGGCGCGCTGATCCTCCGCCAACGCCCGTCGATCGGCTTCTGGGCCTGCGCCCTGGCCGGCCTGGCGCTGGTGCTCGGCTTCGCCTGGTGGCGCGGCGCGGGCGGCCTGCAGTGGGCCGACGCGCTGCTGCTCGGCGCCGTGCTCGCCACTTCGGCTGGCTACGTGACCGGCGCGCGCCTGGCCACCGTCTTCACCGCCGAGCAGGTGATCTGCTGGCTGCTCGTGCTCTGCCTGCCGCTGACGCTGCCGATGGCGCTGCTGACCTGGCCCGAAGTGCCGATCCGCGCCGCCTCGTGGGGCGGCTTTGCCTACGTCAGCGTCTTCTCGATGTGGCTCGGGTTCTTCGCCTGGTACCGTGGCCTGGCGCTCGGCGGCACGCTGCGGGTGAGCCAGGTGCAGGTCGTGCAGCCCTTCGTGTCGATGCTGGCGGCCGTGCCCTTGCTGGGCGAGCGGCTCGATCTGATGACGGGCGTGTTCGCCGTCGCCGTGATTGCCGTCGTGTGGCTGGGCAAGCGCATGCCAGTTCAGTGAGCGGCTGCAACGAAAAGGAATAACGATGAATTCAAAGGGAGTCCGCTGATGCGCGTTGCCGCGACGATTTCGATGGCTTTGCTGCTGAGCGCGTCGCAAGCCGCGCGGGCCGAGGCGCCGCCGCTCTGGGAAGCGGGCCTCGCCGTCGGCGGCGTCAGCCAACCCGCCTACCCGGGCGCGCCGGACACGGTCGATCGCGCGCTGGTGCTGCCCTTCTTCATCTACCGCGGCCCGCTGTTGCGCGCCGGCCGCGAGGGCCTGGACCTGCGTGCGCTGCACACCGACACGCTGGAGCTCGACCTCGGCTTCAGCGCCCGCCTCGGCGCCAAGTCCAGCGAAACGCCGCTGCGCACCGGCATGAGCCGCATCGGCACCACGCTCGAAGTCGGTCCGCGCCTGCGCTGGACGCTGGCGAGCTGCGCCACGGGCAAGCTGCGCCTGGACCTGCCGCTGCGCGCCGTGTTCGACGCGTCCGACTCGATGCACCGCGTCGGCCTGAGCTTCGAGCCGACGCTGCGCCAGGACCTGCGCCTGGGCGACTGGGGCCTGAGCCTCGGCCTGGGCGCGCTGCTGGGTGACCGCTCGCTGAGCCGCTACTACTACGGCGTGCGGCCCGACGAAGCGACCGCGCAACGCCCCGCCTATGAAGCGAAATCCGGCCTGCACGCCTGGCGCTTGAACGCGGCGTTAGGCCGCGAGCTCTCCTCCAGCGTGCGCGTGTACGGCTTCACCCGCCTGGACAACCTCTCCGGCGCCGCCAACCGCGACAGCCCGCTCGTGGCCCGCCGCGACGGCTGGACCGTGGGCATCGGCCTCACCTGGACCCCGTGGCGTTCGGCAGCCTCGGCCCAGGAGTAAGACAATCGCCCTCTTCAGAACAGAAGATTCACCGAGACAAGCAATGAACACCGCAGTCTGGCAACAAGCGCGCCGCGCCGCGCGCATGAACCCTTCCATCATCCGCGAGATCCTCAAGGTCACCGAGAAGCCCGGCATCCTGTCGATGGCCGGCGGCCTGCCCAGCGCCGACACCTTCCCGGTCGACGCGATCAAGGCCGCGTGCGACACCGTGCTGACGCAGTCGCCCCGCGAGGCGCTGCAATACGCGTCGAGCGAAGGCTTTGCGCCGCTGCGCGAGTGGGTGGCCGACCGCGTCAAGAGCCTGGGCCTGAACGCCAAGCCCGAGCAGGTGCTGATCACCAGTGGCTCGCAGCAGGGCCTGGACCTGGTCGGCAAGATCCTCTGCGACGCCGGCGCGCCCGTGGCCGTCGAAACGCCGACCTACCTCGGCGCGCTGCAAGCGTTCACGCCGTACGAGCCGATCTTCGCCAGCCTCGCCAGCGATGAAGGCGGCGTGCGCCCCGAAGCCATCGCCGCCCTGCCGCACGACGCGCCGGGCACGCGCTTCGCCTACCTGCTGCCGAACTTCCAGAACCCGAGCGGCCGCATGATGAACCTGGAGCGCCGCCAGCAGGTGATGGCCGCCGCGAAGGCCGCGCGCGTGCCGGTCGTCGAAGACAACCCCTACGGCGACCTCTGGTTCGACGAAGCGCCGCCGCCGTCGCTGAGCTCGCTCTGGCCCGAGGGCTCGATCTATCTCGGCTCCTTCTCGAAGGTGCTGACGCCGGGCTTCCGCCTCGGCTACATCGTGGCGCCGACGGAGCTGTACCCGAAGCTGCTGCAAGCCAAGCAGGCGGCCGACCTGCACACGCCGGGCTTCAACCAGCGCGTGGTGCACGAAGTGATCAAGAACGGTTTCCTCGAGCAGCACGTGCCGAAGATCCGCGCCAAGTACAAGGCCAACCGCGACGCGATGGCCGCCGCGCTGCGCGAGCATCTGCCGCCCGGCTGCGAATGGCAGATGCCCGTCGGCGGCATGTTCTTCTGGATCCGCCTGCCTGAAGGTTTCGATGCGATGGCGCTGCTGCCGAAGGCCGTGGATGCTGGCATCGCTTACGTGCCCGGCGCTGCGTTCTTCGCGCAGAACCCCGATCCGCGCTGCCTGCGTCTGTCGTTCGTGACGCTCACGCCCGAGCTGATCGGCGAGGGTGTGGCGATCCTCGGCCGTGTGCTGCAAGAGGCGCTGGAGAATCAGGCGGTCACGACGCCATGAGGCTGGACGACGTCTGGACCGAAGCCGATCTCGACGCCGTTCACGGTTTCATCTCGCGCTCGTACTGGGCCGAAGGGATTCCGCGCGAGTTGATGAAGCGGGCGATGGAAGGCTCGCTGAATCTGATCCTGCGTGATGAAGATTGTCAGCTCGTTGCGTATGCGCGTGTGATCACCGACCGCGCCACCTTCGCCTACCTCTGCGACGTCTTTGTGCCCGAAGCGCTGCGTGGCCGCGGCCATGCCAAGCGCCTGATGGAAGAACTCGTGAAGCACCCGGCGCTGCAAGGCCTGCGCCGCTTCACGCTGTTCACCAAGGACGCGCACGCCCTCTACGCCAGCTTCGGCTTCGCGCCGCTGGCCGCACCCGAGCGCGCGATGGAAATCGTGCGGCCCGGTATTTATCAGCAAGCCAAGAAAGAGTCCTGATGTCCGAACTGCGCCCCGAGCTTCGCCGCTTTGTCCAAGTCGATGTCTTCACCGCCACGCCGCTCAAGGGCAACCCGTTGGCCGTCGTGATCGACGGCGCGGGCCTGAGCGAGCAGCAGATGGCCGACTTCGCGCGCTGGACGAATCTCTCCGAGACGACCTTCCTGCTGCCGCCGACCGATCCGGCCGCCGACTACCGCGTGCGCATCTTCACGCCGGGCGGTGAGCTGCCTTTCGCGGGCCATCCGACGCTTGGCTCGGCCCACGCCTTCCTCGCCAGCGGTGGCGACGTGAAGAAGCCCGGCGAGGTGGTGCAGCAATGCGCAATCGGCCTCGTGCGCGTGAAGCGTGAGGGCGCGCGGCTCGCGTTCGCGGCGCCGCCGCTCAAGCGCAGCGGCCCGGCCGATGCGGCCACGCGCGAGCAGGTGCTGCGTTCCTTGCGGATCGGCGAAGCGGAGTTGCTGGATCTGCAATGGGTGGACAACGGGCCGCAGTGGCTGGCGGCGCGTTTGCAGAGCGCCGACGCCGTGCTGGCGCTCAAGCCGGACTTCATCGCGATGAAGGGCCTCAAGCTCGGCGTGATCGGCTCGCATCCCGCAGGCGGCGAATGCGACTTCGAGGTGCGAGCCTTCGTGCCTGATCTCGGCATTCCGGAAGATCCGGTCACCGGCAGCCTCAACGCCGGCCTCGCGCTCTGGCTGCAGTCAGCAGGGCTGGTGGGTGACAGCTACGTCGCGGCGCAAGGCACGGCGCTGGGCCGCGCCGGTCGCGTGCATGTGAAGCGGGAAGGTGGCGAAACCTGGATCGGCGGCGATGTCGCGCCGATCATCCACGGTCAGGTTCGCCTTTAAGGCATCACCGCGAGATTACTTCTCGCGGAACTTGTCGTGGCAAGCTTTGCAGCTCTGACCCACGGCGCCGGCAGCGACCTTGATCTGCGCGAGGTCGCCCGTCTTCGTGGCCGCTTGCAGCTTCGCCACTTCGCCCTGCATCTTCTCGGCTGCGGCCTTGAAGGCGGGCATCTCTTTCCAGATGTTGGGCTTGGCCTCGGAGTTGGCCATCAGCTCGGTGTCGTCGGTGAACGTGGTGTACGGCAGCTTGACCACGGTGGCCAGCACGTCGGCGTTCTCGGCGGCGATCTTGGCATCGAACGGAACCTTGCCCTGCGCCATCGCGGCGAGGCGGCCGAAGTGCGCGCCCATCAGCGTGAACGCGGACTTGCGGTACTTCACCGCGTCTTCGGGTGACTTGAACTGTGCCTGGGCGGGCAGGACCATGGCCAACGCGGCGATCGGGACCAGCAGCAATTTCATGCAAACCTCCTGGGGTGGGCGGGAGTTTAGGATGAAGCCATGAACGCTGCATCAAGCAATCGAATCCGTGTCTGGGATTTGCCAACACGGCTGTTCCACTGGGCGCTGGCGGCCGGCGTGATCGGCGCGCTGCTAACCGTACAACTCGACGCCATGGAATGGCACATGTGGCTCGGCCAGTCGGTGCTGGTGCTGCTGGCCTTCCGCGTGATCTGGGGCGTGATCGGCGGGCGCTGGTCGCGCTTCGCCCACTTCTTCAATGCGACGGGGCATGATCTGAAGGGTTCGCTGTCGGTGCTCGCGATGCTGGTCTGGCTGATCGCGCAGGCGCTGACCGGCCTCGTGGCCGATGACGAAGTCATGACGACGGGCCCGTTGCGCGCCAAGGTCAGCGACACCACGAGCCAGCTCGGCACGCATTGGCACACGACCTGGGGCCAGTGGGGCGTCTACGCGCTGATTGGTTTGCATCTGGCGGCCGTGGCTTGGTACGTCTGGCGCGGCCGCGAGCTGGTGCGGCCGATGGTCACGGGCGACAAGCAACTCCCGGAAACGCAACCCGCCTCGCGCGACGACTGGCGCACCCGCGCCCTGGCCCTGGCCCTCGTGATCGCGATTACGTCGGGTTACCTCGTTAGCATCCGGCCATGAACGCCATCACTGCCGCCTGCCCCGTCCCCGCCCTGCTCGGCGAATCGCCCGTGTGGTCGGTGGCCGAGCAGTGCCTCTACCACCTCGACATCCCGGGCCGCGAGGTGCGGCGCTTCGACCCCGCCACCGGCGACCTGCAGCGCTGGCCGACCGAGAGCGAGCCTGGTTCCATCGCGCTGCTCGAAGGCGGCGGCCTGCTGCTGGCGCAGCGCTCGGGCATGTTCACCGTGGACACGAAGACCGGCGAGCAGACCCAGATCGGCGAGCCGCCGTACGACCCGAGCAAGCAGCGCTTCAACGACGGCAAGCCCGACGCGGCGGGCCGCTTCTGGGTTTCGACCATCGACGACGCGCGCCAGCCTGACGCTCAACTGTTCCGTTATGTCGGCGGCAAGTTCGAGGTGATGGCCGGTGACATCGCCTCCGGCAACGGCCTGGGCTGGAGCCCGGACGGCCGTACGCAATATTGGAGCGACACCAAGGCGCACGAGATCTATCGCTTCGACTTCGACGCCGCGACCGGCACCCTCGGCCCGCGCCAGCTGTTCGCGCGTTTCGACAAGCGCGCCGAAGGCCAGCCGCTCGAGACCTACGGCGGCCGCCCCGACGGTGCCGCGGTCGATGTGGAAGGCTGCTATTGGGCTTCGATGTTCGAGGGCCAGCGCCTGCTGCGCCTCTCGCCGAGCGGCGAGGTGCTGCAAGAGCTGAAGCTGCCGGTGCGCTGCGCGACGATGCCGGCCTTCGGCGGCCCGGACCTGCGCACGCTCTACATCACCACGGCGCGCGAGAAGCGCCCGCCGGAAGAGCTGGCCGCGCAACCGCTGGCCGGCTGCCTGCTGCAAGTGCGCGTGGACGTGGCGGGCCTGCCGCCGAATCTCGCGCGGCTTTGACTGTTCAGTAACGCCGCGTTCACCCGGCATGTAGCGCGCTTGTAAAGCGCGTTTCATAGAGCGGCTGTTTCAGCTTCGCCTCATCCTTGGGCGGCAGGCTGTTCGACCCCTGGTCGGATGGTCAGGAATTCCACCTATAATCTTCGGGATTTGCTGCCCGCCGCACCGAGTCCGAACGTGAATCTTCCCGCCCAGCCAAGCCAGCACCAAGGCAGTGCATGGGATGAAGACGACGCTCAGGACTCTGGTTATGACGGTCAACCGAAGAAGTTCAAGACCCTGACGGCTCAAGAAGCCGCCAGTCTTCGCAAGACGCTCCCGACCCTCTCGCCCTGGCGAGTGGTGGCCGCCCAGGCGGTGGCGGGGCTGGTCTGCGTTTTCATCGGATGGCTTTTTTCGGCGGGCGGTGCCTTGGCCTGGTCTGCGCTTTACGGCGCGGCCGCGGTGGTTGTGCCGAACGCCTTGCTGGCGCGCGGGATGACGAAGCAGTCCGGCAATGCCGTGGCCGCTGCCGCCGGTTTCCTGGTCTGGGAGATGTTGAAGATTGCGGCTGCGATCGGCTTCCTGCTGATCGCGGCCCGGGTTGTGCCCTCCCTGAGTTGGCCAGCATTGCTGGGGACCATGGTGGTGTGCATGAAGGTCAGCTGGGTTGCGCTGCTGTGGCGCGGCCGGGCAAAGAGTTAATGATTTAGAGGCTTGTAGAACATGACTGCTGAGAGCCACGCACCAACCGCCGGTGAATACATCGTTCACCACCTGCACCATCTGCAGAGTGGTCAACAGACCGGCGTTGTGGACTTTTCCGTCCTCAACATGGACTCGCTGTTCTTCACGACGGTGATCGGTTTCCTGGGTTGCTTCGTCCTGTGGCTGGCTGCGCGCAAGGCCACCTCGGGCGTGCCCGGCCGCTTCCAGGCTGCCGTGGAAATGCTGATCGAGATGGTCGACTCGCAGGCCAAGGGCATCGTGCACAACGCCAACAGCCGCAAGCTGGTGGCTCCGCTGGCCCTGGTGGTGTTCGTCTGGATCTTCCTGCTGAACGCCATGGACTTGCTGCCCGTGGACCTGCTGCCCTGGGCCTGGCAGAGCATCCTCGGCGACCACGAAGCCAAGCTGCGCGTGGTGCCGACCGCCGACCTCTCCATCACCATGGGCCTGTCGCTCGGCGTGCTGATCACCTGCCTGATCTACAACGTCAAGATCAAGGGTGCCGGCGGCTGGGCGCACGAGCTGATCTCGGCTCCGTTCGGTGACCGTTGGTTCCTGTACCCCATCAACTTCGCCATGCAGATGATCGAGTTCGTCGCCAAGACGGTCTCGCATGGCATGCGACTGTTCGGCAACATGTACGCCGGCGAACTGATCTTCCTGCTGATCGCCCTGATGGGTGGCGCCATTGCCTCGGTCGGTCCGGTCGGCGCCGGCTTCCTGTTCATCGGCCATGTGATCGCCGGCTTCGTCTGGGCCGCGTTCCACTTGATCATCATCACGCTGCAAGCCTTCGTGTTCATGATGCTGACGCTGGTGTACATCGGCCAAGCGCACGACGCGCACTGATCGTCAGAACGATCAAACCCCAAGTTTTTTACCCCGCTGTTTTCCTTTCCTTTTTCCTTACTTATCTCTGCTAGGAGTCATCATGGAAGTCATTAGCTTTGTCGCTCTCGCCGCCGGCCTGATCATCGGTCTGGGTGCCATCGGTGCCTGTATCGGTATCGGCATCATGGGCAGCAAGTACCTCGAAGCAGCAGCCCGTCAGCCCGAGCTGATGAACGAACTGCAAACCAAGATGTTCCTGCTGGCCGGCCTGATCGACGCCGCCTTCATTATCGGTACCGGTATCGCCCTGTGGTTCGCCACTGCCAACCCCTTCCTGGGCCAGATCGCCCAGCTGGCTGGCAAGTAATTCCAAGCGACTCCATGCGTAAGGGCGGCGCTGCTCCCAACAAGGGGTGCGCCGCCTTTGCTACCGTTCCATTAGTTTGTGAGGCACCAACGTGAGCATCAACGCTACGCTGATTGCACAACTGGTCGTGTTCCTGATCCTGGTCGGGTTCACGATGAAGTTCGTGTGGCCGCCCATCGCCAAGGCGCTCGATGAGCGCGCCCTGAAGATCCGCGACGGCCTGGCCGCTGCCGATCAGGCCAAGGCCGAGCTGGCCCAGGCCAACAAGAAGGTCGATGAGCAACTGGCCAAGACCCGTGACGAATCCGGCAAGCTGCTGGCCGACGCCGAGAAGCGCGCTGCCGCCATCGTCGACGAAGCCAAGAAGCGCGCCGAAGAAGTGGGCGCCAAGATCGTCGCCGACGCCAAGGCCGAAGCTGACCAGCAAGCCGTCCGTGCCCGCGAGGTTCTGCGCGAGCAGGTCGCCGTGCTGGCCGTCAAGGGCGCTGAACAGATCCTGCACCGCGAGGTCAATGCCAGCGTGCATGCCGAGCTGCTGGGCCGTCTGAAGACGGAGCTCTGATCATGGCCGAGCTCGCAACCATCGCACGTCCCTACGCCGAAGCGCTGTTCCAGACTGCCGGCGGCGAGGCCAAGGCCTGGCTGCCCGCGCTCGAAGCGCTGGCCCAGGTGGCTGCGGACGATCAGGCTCGCGCTCTCGCCGACAACCCCAAGTTCACGTCCGAACAGGTGTTCTCGGTGATCAGCGCCGCGGCCAAGGCCGAGTTGCCCCCGAAGCTCGCCAGCTTCCTTCGCACCGTGATCGAGAACGGCCGTCTGGCCGCGCTGCCGGTCATGGCTTCGCAGTTCCACACGCTGGCCAACGCCAGCTCCGGTGTGGCTGAAGCCCAGATCTACAGCGCCTATCCGATCGAGGCAGCCCAGCTGTCCGACGTGATCGCGACGCTGGAGAAGCGCTTCGGCAAGAAGCTCGAAGCCCAGGTGCAGATCGAACCCGAGCTGATCGGCGGCATCCGCGTGGTGGTGGGCGATGAGGTGCTCGACACCTCGGTCCGCGCCCGACTGGAACGCATGAAGGTGGCGCTGACGGCTTGATGCCGTCCGTGCCCCCGAGACCCAAGTTACCCCTCGACGGGAGCAAGCAATGCAACTGAATCCTGCTGAAATTTCCGAACTGATCAAGAGCCGTATCGAGGGTCTTGGTAGCTCGACCGACGTCCGCAACCAGGGCACCGTGGTGTCCGTGTCGGACGGTATCGTGCGCATCTACGGCCTGTCCGACGTGATGCAAGGCGAAATGCTGGAGTTCCCGGCCGGCGCCGACGGCAAGCCGTCGTACGGCCTGGCCCTGAACCTCGAGCGCGACTCCGTCGGCGCCGTGATTCTGGGTGCCTACGAGCACATCTCCGAAGGCGACACCGTGAAGTGCACGGGCCGCATCCTGGAAGTGCCGGTCGGCCCCGAGCTGATCGGCCGCGTGGTGAACGCCCTGGGCGAGCCGATCGACGGCAAGGGCCCGATCAACGCCAAGATGACGGACGTGATCGAGAAGGTCGCTCCCGGCGTGATCGCCCGTAAGTCCGTGGACCAGCCGGTGCAGACTGGCCTGAAGTCCATCGACTCGATGGTGCCCGTCGGCCGTGGCCAGCGCGAGCTGATCATCGGCGACCGCCAGACCGGCAAGACCGCCGTGGCCATCGACGCCATCATCAACCAGAAGGGTCAGAACATGACCTGCGTGTACGTCGCGATCGGCCAGAAGGCTTCGTCGATCAAGAACGTCGTGCGCTCGCTGGAACAAGCCGGTGCGATGGACTACACCATCGTCGTGGCGGCTTCCGCTTCTGAATCGGCTGCCATGCAGTACGTCTCGGCCTACTCGGGCTGCACGATGGGCGAGTACTTCCGCGACCGCGGCCAAGACGCGCTGATCATCTATGACGACCTGTCCAAGCAGGCTGTTGCCTACCGCCAGGTCTCGCTGCTGCTGCGCCGCCCGCCGGGCCGCGAAGCCTACCCCGGCGACGTGTTCTATCTCCACAGCCGTCTGCTCGAGCGCGCAGCCCGCGTGAACGCCGACTACGTCGAAGCCTTCACCAAGGGTGAAGTCAAGGGCAAGACCGGTTCGCTGACGGCCCTGCCGATCATCGAAACGCAAGCCGGCGACGTGTCCGCCTTCGTGCCGACCAACGTGATCTCGATCACCGACGGCCAGATCTTCCTGGAAACCAGCCTGTTCAACGCCGGTATCCGCCCCGCCATCAACGCCGGTATCTCGGTGTCGCGCGTCGGTGGTGCTGCCCAGACCAAGCTGATCAAGGGCCTGTCCGGCGGTATCCGTACCGACCTGGCGCAGTACCGTGAACTGGCTGCGTTCGCGCAGTTCGCTTCGGACCTGGACGAATCCACCCGCAAGCAGCTGGACCGCGGTGCCCGCGTGACCGAACTGCTGAAGCAGGCTCAGTACTCGCCGCTGCCCATCAGCCTGATGGCCGCCACGCTGTACGCCGTGAACAAGGGCTTCATGGACGATGTGGAAGTGAAGAAGGTCCTGTCCTTCGAGCACGGCCTGCACCAGTTCCTGAAGACCAGCCACGCCGCGCTGCTCGCCAAGCTCGAAGCCGAACAGGCTTTCGACAAGGCCGGCACGTCCGAAGCCGAACTGAACGCCGCCATCACGGCCTTCAAGAAGTCCTTCGCTTAATGACCATGACCGGGCGGACTGAAGCCATTCACTCAGCCCGGACCTAACAAGGAGAAATCATGGCATCCAGCAAGGAAATCCGCGGCAAGATCAAGTCGGTGGAGAACACCAAGAAGATCACCAAGGCCATGGAAATGGTCGCGGCCTCGAAGATGCGCAAGGCGCAGGAGCGCATGCGCTCGGCGCGTCCGTACGCTGACAAGATCGGCCACATCGCCGGCAATCTGGCCAAGGCCAATCCCGAGTACCGCCACGCCTTCATGACGAAGAACACCGACGCCAAGAGCGCCGGTTTCGTCGTCGTGACGACGGACAAGGGTCTCTGCGGTGGTCTGAACACCAATCTGCTGCGCGCGACGACCGCGAAGCTCAAGGAAGTCGAGACCGCCGGACAGAAGTCCGAAGTGGTGGCCATCGGCAACAAGGGCTTCGGTTTCATGAACCGCATCGGCGCCAAGGTCGTGGCTCACGCCACGCAGCTCGGCGACCAGCCGCACATCGACAAGCTGATCGGCCCCGTCAAGGTGCTGCTCGACAAGTACGCCGCCGGTGAACTGTCCGCCGTCTACCTCTGCTACACCCGTTTCATCAACACGATGAAGCAGGAGCCGGTCGTCAAGCAGCTCTTGCCGCTGGACCCGAACGGCCTGGCCAAGGAAGCCGACGTGCACTCGTGGGACTACCTCTACGAGCCGGACGCTGCCACGGTGATCGACGAGCTGCTCGTTCGCTACACCGAGGCCCTGGTCTACCAGGCCGTGGCCGAGAACATGGCTTCGGAGCAAAGCGCGCGCATGGTGGCCATGAAGGCCGCCACGGACAACGCGGGCACGCTGATCGGTGAGCTGAAGCTGGTCTACAACAAGACCCGCCAGGCCGCGATCACCAAAGAGCTCTCGGAAATCGTCAGCGGCGCCGCCGCAATCAGCAGCTGATCAGCAGCTCAACAGATTTGGAATTGAAGGAACGAAGAAATGGCTAACACGCAAAACGCAGTGGGCAAGATCGTTCAGTGCATCGGCGCCGTGGTTGACGTGGAATTCCCGCGCGACCGCATGCCGAAGGTCTACGACGCCCTCAAGATGGAAGGCTCGGCCCTGACGCTGGAAGTCCAGCAGCAGCTGGGCGACGGCGTCGTCCGTACCATTGCTCTGGGTTCGTCTGACGGCCTGCGCCGCGGCACCGAGGTCTACAACACCGGCGACACCATCAAGGTGCCGGTGGGCAAGGCCACCCTGGGTCGCATCATGGACGTGCTGGGCAACCCGATCGACGAGCGCGGCCCCGTGGCCAGCACGACGACCGCCTCCATCCACCGCGCCGCTCCGGCCTACGACGAGCTGAGCCCGTCGCAAGACCTGCTGGAAACCGGCATCAAGGTGATCGACCTGATCTGCCCGTTCGCCAAGGGCGGCAAGGTGGGTCTGTTCGGTGGCGCCGGCGTCGGCAAGACCGTGAACATGATGGAACTCATCAACAACATCGCCAAGGCTCACTCGGGTCTGTCGGTGTTCGCCGGTGTGGGCGAGCGTACCCGTGAGGGCAACGACTTCTATCACGAGATGTCCGACTCCAACGTCGTCGTCCAGGACAACCTGGAAGAGTCGAAGGTCGCGATGGTCTACGGCCAGATGAACGAACCCCCGGGCAACCGTCTGCGCGTGGCGCTGACCGGCCTGACGATGGCCGAAGCCTTCCGTGACGAAGGCCGTGACGTGCTGTTCTTCGTGGACAACATCTACCGCTACACCCTGGCCGGTACCGAAGTGTCCGCACTGCTGGGCCGCATGCCTTCCGCCGTGGGCTACCAGCCGACGCTGGCCGAAGAAATGGGCCGCCTGCAAGAGCGCATCACCTCGACCAAGGTCGGCTCGATCACCTCGATCCAGGCCGTGTACGTCCCTGCGGACGACCTGACCGACCCGTCGCCTGCCACCACCTTCGCCCACTTGGACGCCACGGTCGTGCTGTCGCGTGACATCGCCTCGCTGGGTATCTACCCCGCCGTGGACCCGCTCGATTCGACCTCGCGCCAGATCGACCCGAACGTGGTCGGCGAAGAGCACTACAACACCACCCGCTCCGTGCAGGCCGTGCTGCAGCGCTACAAGGAACTGCGCGACATCATCGCCATCCTGGGCATGGACGAACTGGCACCGGAAGACAAGCTGGCCGTCGCTCGCGCCCGCAAGATCCAGCGTTTCCTGTCGCAGCCGTTCCACGTCGCGGAAGTGTTCACCGGCTCGCCCGGCAAGTACGTCCCGCTGAAGGAAACCATCCGCGGCTTCAAGATGATCGTGGCCGGTGAGTGCGATCACCTGCCCGAGCAGGCCTTCTACATGGTCGGCACCATCGACGAGGCCTTCGAGAAGGCCAAGAAGCTGGCCGCTTAAGGTAAGGAGCCGATATGGCAACCCTTCATGTTGACGTGGTCTCCGCCGAAGAGCAGATCTTCTCCGGCGAAGCCACCTTCGTCGCGCTGCCGGGCGAGGCGGGCGAGCTGGGCATCAAGCCCCGCCACACCCCGCTGATCACCCGCATCAAGCCCGGTGCCGTGCGCATCGAGACCGTCGGCGGCGGCGAGGAGTTCGTCTTCGTGGCCGGCGGCATCCTCGAAGTGCAGCCGGGCACGGTGACCGTGCTGGCCGACACCGCCATCCGCGGCAAGGACCTCGACGAAGCCAAGGCCGAGTCCGCCAAGAACGCGGCCAAGGAAGCGATGGACAACGCCAAGACCGACATCGACTTCGCCAAGGCGCAAGGCGAGTTCGCAGCCATGGCAGCGCAGATCGCGGCGATCCGGAAGTTCCGCCGCAAGTAAGCAGCTTTTTTCAAGGCCTTCGCCTGAAACCTCAAGAACGGTGGACCCTCGGGTCTGCCGTTTTCATTTCCGGACCGCATCAATGAGCGCCGCTCGCCCTTCCACCGCGATCGAAGTCGAACACTGGGCCGCCTGGGCTCCGGGCCTCGAAACGCAGGAGGCCTGGGCGACGTGGCTGGCCGATCCGCGAGCGCTGCCGGCGCTGGGCGAAGGCGCCGCTGCGCAGCCGCCGCTGGCCGAGTTGCCCGCCATGATGCGCCGTCGGATCGACCCGCTCGGCCGCATCGCGCTGCAATCGGCCTATGCCGCGCAGCAGGATCAGCCCATCGACGCTGCCGTGTTCGCCTCGCGCTGGGGCGAGCTGGAACGTTCGGAGACGCTGCTCGGCCAGCTCGCCGCGAACGAGCCGCTTTCGCCGACGTCGTTCAGCCTCTCCGTCCACAACGCCATCGCCGCGCTGTATTCGATCGCTCGCAAGGACACCGGCAACTTCTCCGCCGTCAGCGCCGGCGCGTACAGCACGGAAGCCGGCTTCATCGAAGCGCTCGGACTGTTCGCCGACGGCGCGCAGCGCGTGCTGCTGGTCAGCTACGACGCACCGGCCACGCCGTTGTATCGGCCCTACGAAGCGGCAGGTGAATCCTGCCAATTCCCCCATGCCTTCGCGTTGCTGCTGACACGCCCCGAGCACGGCGGCATCCGCCTGCAACGCGGCGGTGAAGCACCCATCGACGAGCGTCTGAGCCCCAGCCTGCGCGCCCTGCGCTTCCTCGCCGATGCGGGCGCTGCAACGCTGACGCACGGCGGCTGGACCTGGAGCCGCGCTTGATGCAGGCGCTCAACCGCGCGTGGCGCGTCGTCGCCACCGCGATCTCCTTCACGAGCTTCGGCATCGGCGGCCTGCTGCTGCGCCTGGTGTATTTCCCGCTGCTCGGCCTGTTCGTCAGCGACCCCGCCAGGCGCCGCAGCAAGGCGCGCGCCGCCATCCAGCGCAGCTTCGCCGCTTTCATCGAGCTGATGCGCGTCCTGGGCATCCTCACCTATGAAATTCAGGGCCTGGAGCGCCTGAATCGCAGCGGCCTGCTGATCCTGGCCAATCACCCGACGCTGATCGACGTGGTCTTTCTCGGTTCGCTGGTGCAGAACGCCGACTGCGTCGTCAAGGCGTCGCTCGGCCGCAACCCGTTCACCCGCGGCCCCGTCGAGGCAGCCGGTTACATCCAGAACCACACCGGCGCCCAGCTGATCGACGACTGCATCGCCAGCCTGCGCGCCGGCGGCAACCTGATCATCTTTCCCGAAGGCACCCGCACCCGGCCCGGCGAGCCGCTGCGCCTGCAACGCGGCGCGGCCCAGATCGCCGCAAGGGGCGCGCGCGACATCACGCCGGTGCACATCAGCTGCAGCCCACTCTCGCTCACCAAGGGATTGCCATGGTGGCAAGTACCGAAGCGGCCAATGCATTTCTTTATCAAAATTGATACAGACGTCGCCATCGAGCCGTTTTTGACGCGAACGCACGGGGAAACCGCCCTGGCTGCCCGCCAACTGACTGACTATTTGCACGACCTCTTTTCCGCGAAATCCCAGGGCGACCATGCAGGCACTAGAACTTGAAATCAAACAGCTGTTGATCGAGGCGCTGAACCTCGAAGACCTCACGCCGGACAGCATCGACCCCGCCGCCGCCCTGTTCGGCTCGGGACTCGGCCTGGACTCCATCGATGCGCTGGAGCTCGGCATGGCGCTGCAGAAGCGTTACGGCGTCAGCATGTCGGCCGATTCCGCCGAGACGCGCGCGCACTTCGCCAGCATCCGCGCGCTGGCCGCCTTCGTCGAATCGCAGCGCAAGCACTGAGTCGCCACTGATCCGCGAGAGATCCGGACAGCGCAAGGGAGTACCGAAACATGAACAAGCAAGACATCTTTGAACGCCTGCAGGCCATCCTCGTCGAAACCTTCGAGATCGAGCCCGCGCGCATCGTGCCGCAGGCGCGCCTCTATGAAGACCTGGACATCGACAGCATCGACGCCGTCGACCTGATCGTGAAGCTCAAGCCCCTGTTCGGCAAGAAGCTGCAGCCCGACGCCTTCAAAGCCGTGCGCAGCCTGCAGGACGTCGTCGACGCCCTCTACGGCCTGACGCTCGACGATGCGGCCGCGCCGGCCGTCATGCCCGACATCGCGCAAGCGGCGGCTGCCCAAGCCGTCGACTGATGATCCGCCAGGTGCTCGTGGTGATCCTCACCGCGGCCTACCCCTTGCTGGTGTTCTTCGGCCTCGCGCATTTCGAGCCGCGTCATCTGGCGCTGCTGCTGGCCCTGCTCGCCTTCCTGCGCGCGCTCGGCAGCCGCGAGCGCTTCTGGTGGGCGGCCGCGGCCGGCGCGCTGCTGCTCGCCGCAGTCTCGGCCTTCGCCAACGCCGCGCTGCCGCTCAAGCTCTACCCGGTGCTCGTGAACGCCGTGCTGTTCGGGGTGTTCGGCTTCAGCCTGCGCTTTCCGCCGACGGCGATCGAGCGCATCGCGCGATTGACGGAGCCCGATCTCGACGCCCAAGGCGTGGCCTACACGCGCCGCGTGACGCAGGTCTGGTGCGGCTTCTTCGTGCTCAACGGCGGTCTGGCGCTGGCCACCAGCCTGTGGGCCAGCGACCGTGTCTGGGCGCTCTACAACGGCCTGATCGCCTATGTGCTGATCGGCACGCTGTTCGGCGGCGAATGGCTGGTGCGGCGCCGTGTGCGCGCGCGCCGTGCAGCGTCTTGAGGTTGCGGCCCCATGTTCTCACCACTCCACACGCTGTTGTGCAGCGAACGCGCGCCCGAGCTGCCGGTCGCCCGGCGCGGCGCTGAGCTGCTCGACTTCGCCACGTTCCGCCTGCGCGCCGCGCAATGGCAGGCCGCGGCGCAGGCGCATGCCGGCTCACGCGTCGGACTGTTCATCGAAGACAGCGCCGAATTCGCCGCCGCGCTTTTCGGACTCTGGCACGCCGGCAAGACCGTCTGGCTGCCCGGCGATGCGCTGCCCGCCACGCTGGCCGCGTTGGGCCGTGAAGTCGAAGGTCTCGTCGGCGATGTGGCGCAGCCCGCGTTCTCGCCGGGCGACGCAACCGCGACGGCCGCGCCGCTGGACCCGCAGGCGCAGCAGCTGGTCATCTTCACGTCCGGGTCCACCGCCGCGCCGCAGCCCATCGTCAAGCGGCTGGCCCAGCTGTTCGATGAAGTCGCTGCACTGGAGCAGGCCTTCGGCGCGCGTGTCGCGGCAACCGAGGTGCTCGCCACCGTTTCCCACCAGCACATCTACGGCCTGCTGTTCCGGGTGCTCTGGCCGCTGGCCGCCGGCCGCGTTGTGCACGCCGAGCGCATCGCTTTCGTCGACGACCTCGCCCGTCTCGCGGCGGGCCGGCCGGCGCTGCTGATCGCCAGCCCCGCGCACCTGAAGCGCCTGCCGCTCCTGCAGTTCGATCCGGCGCAACTGCGCGCCGTCTTCTCGTCCGGCGGCCCGCTGCCCGACGCCGCGCTGCCCGATTGCCGCACGCGGCTCGGTCAGGCACCGATCGAAGTCTTCGGCAGCAGCGAGACCGGCGGCGTCGCATGGCGCCAGCGCTCGCGGGACGATCAAACCCCATGGCAAGCGCTGCCCGGCGTGCAGTGGCGGCTCGACGGGGAACGACTCGAAGTGCGCTCGGCGCACCTCGACACTGACGGCTGGCAGACCAGCGCCGATCGCGCCGCCGCGGCGCAGACGGGCGAAGGCTTCGTGCTGCTCGGCCGCGCCGACGCGGTGATCAAGGTCGAAGAGAAACGCGTCTCGCCCGCGGCCATCGAAGCCGCGCTCGGCGTCACCGGCCTCGTCGAGGAAGCGCGCGTGCTGCTGCTTCCCGCCGCCGCCGACGGCGGACGCGCCCCGCTCGCCGTCGTCGCCCGTCCCAGCCCGACCGGCTGGTCGCTGCACGACGAGGCCGGCAAGAGCGCCCTCGTCACCGCCCTGCGCAGCGCGCTCGCTGGCGTCGTCGAAGCCGTCGCGCTGCCGCGCCGCTGGCGCTTCGTCCATGCGCTGCCGCACAACGCGCAAGGCAAGACGACGATGCAGTCGCTGCTCGGGCTCTTCGACCCGCGTCGCCCGCAGCCGCGCGTGCTCGAAGCCGATGCTTCGCGCGCCCTGCTGCGTCTCACGCCCGCCGCCACGCTGCAGCAGTTCGACGGCCACTTCCCCGGACACCCCGTGCTGCCGGGCGTGGCGCAGCTCGAATGGGCGATCCAGTTCGGCCGCGAGCTGTTCCCGCAGCTGCCGCCGCAGTTCCTCGGCATGGAGGCGCTGAAGTTCCAGCAGATCATTCCGCCGGGCCTGGAAGTGCGGCTCGCGCTCGAATGCAAGGCCGACCCGGCCGAAGGCAGCGGCAAGCTCGTCTTCTCCTACACCTCCACGCGCGGCACGCACGCCACCGGGCGCGTGCTGTTCGGAGCCGCTGCGCCGCGATGAAGCTCACCGCCGTCATCCCCGTCTACAACCACGGTTCCGCCGTCGGCGACGTCGTCCACGCCCTGCGCGCGCACGGCCTGCCCGTGCTGCTCGTGGATGACGGCAGCGAACCCGGCTGCGCGATGGTGCTCGATGCCCTGGCGCGCGAAGAAGGCGTCAGCCTGCACCGACTGCCCGTCAACCAGGGCAAGGGCGGCGCCGTCATGGCGGGCCTGCGCGCCGCGCACGCGCAAGGCTGCAGCCACGCGTTGCAGATCGACGCCGACGGTCAGCACGACACCTCGGACGTGCCGAAGTTCCTGGCCGAAGTCGCCGCCCACCCGGCCAGCCTGATCTGCGGCGTGCCGATCTATGACGCCAGCGTGCCCAAGGGTCGGCTGTACGGCCGCTATGCCACGCACGTCTGGGTCTGGATCAACACCCTCTCGCTGGACATCCGCGATTCGATGTGCGGCTTCCGCGTCTACCCCCTGCCGCCGACCGTCGCCCTGCTCGACACGCAGCGCATCGGACGGCGCATGGACTACGACACCGAGATCGCCGTTCGCCTGTACTGGCGCGGCATGCCGGTCGTGAACCTGCCCACGCGCGTGCGCTACCCGGAGGGCGGGCGCTCGCACTTCCGAATGCTGCAGGACAACCTGCTCATCTCCTCCATGCATGCACGGCTGTTCTTCGGCATGCTGGCCCGCTTCCCCTTTCTGCTGGCGCGCAAGCTGAGGTCTTGAGATTCATGCAAAGAACAGGAACAGGAGCCTGCCTCCGGCGGATCGTGATGCTCGCGTTCGCGGCGGCGTTGAGCGCATGCGGCACCTTGTCGAGCTTCCCGGTCGAGCTCGACAAGGAAGCCGGTCGCAAGCTGGCCGACACGAAGGACCTGAAGGCGAGCGTCGATCTGCTGGCCCAACCGCTGGTCGAGCGGCGGCAGACGCCCGGTCTCGTCGTCGGCATCCTCACGCCGGACGGCGCGCGCCACTTCTTCGCCTATGGCGTCGCCGATCGCGCCACCGGCCGCAAGCCGGACGAGCAGACGCTGTTCGCCGTGGGCTCCCTGAGCAAGGTCTTCCTGGCGGACATGGCCGCGCAGCTGGTGCAGGAACATCGCCTGGCCTGGGACGACACGCTCGAGTCCCTGCTGCCCGCCGACGTTCGCCTGAGCGCGGACGCGAAGAAGATCACCGTGCTGCAGTTGGCCACCCACACCTCGGGCCTGCCGCGCCAGCCCATGACGCCACGCACGCTCGCCTATTTCGTCGAGTACCTGTTCGACGGACGGAGTTTCTACCGTCACTTCGATCAGCAGTACCTGCTGGACTACCTGGCCGACTTCGTCGCGCCGGCGACGCACGAGCCCGAGTACTCGAACATCGGATACGGGCTGCTCAGCTACATCGTGAGCACACGCGCAGGCCAGAGCCTGGACGCCTTGCTGGCCGAGAAGATCGCCGCGCCGATGGGCCTGCAGGCGACGAGCTACGAGCCCGATAGTTTCGCTCCAGGGATGAAGCGCGCGCGCGGCTACGCCGGCGACCAGCCGAAGTTCATGGCGCGCGGCACGCCCGTGCCGGACTGGCACTTCACCGAAGTGATGCGCGGCTCGGCGGCGCTGTACTCCAACGCGTCCGACCTGCTGAGCCTGGCGTCTGCCCATCTCAACGGCGTCCACGATGCCAGGCTCGACGCGGCACTGCAGGACACGCTGGCCGTGCGGCTCGACCGCCCGAAGGAGGCCGCCGCGCTCGCCTGGATCGTGGACGACGTCAACGGCCGCAAGTTCACCTACATGGTCGGCCTGGTGGCGGGCTACTCCAGCTACATCGGCCTGGACCGCGAACACAAGACCGCCGTCGTCGTGCTGCAGAACAGCTTCAACTGGACCAGCATCGGCCACGAGCTGCTCAAGCGCATGGCCGATGCGCAGGAGTTCGGCTGGTGAACACGAGCGCCACCCCGCAGCGAGCTGCGCCCGGCCGCCACTGGGCGCAGATGGGCGAAACCACCTTCGTCGCCGGCGTCTGGCTTCTCTACTGGGCGCATCGCGTGAGCGGGCGTCGACTCTTCCGCGTGCTGATGGCGCCCGTGGTGCTCGTCCACTGGCTGGCACGTCCGGCGGTGCGCGCGGCATCGCTGCAATACCTGCAGCGCATGCACGCGGCGCACGGTGTGTTTGCCAAGCCGCCGGGCCGGCTGCAAAGCCTGCGGCACCTCGCACTGTTCGGCGAGACCCTGCTCGACAAGCTGCTCGCGATGGCCGGACGCTACCCCGAGCAACGCGTGCGCCGCCACGGCCGCGAACTCCTGGAGCGCGCCCTGCAGCAAGGCCAGGGCGGCATCCTCGTCACCGCCCACGTCGGGTGTCTGGAGCTGTGCCGCGCCATGGCGGACGCCGCCGCCGCGCCCAAGCTCAACGTGCTGGTCCACACGCGGCATGCCAAGGCCTTCAACGACGTGCTGCTGCGGCTGAATCCGAAGGCGCAGGTGCAGTTGATCGAGGTGACCGAGATCGGCGCGCCCACGGCGATGATCCTGGCCGACAAGGTCGCGGCCGGCGAGCTGGTCGCGATCGCCGGTGATCGCGTCCCCGTGCGGCAGAGCAAGACCGTGACGGCCGACTTCCTCGGACATCCGGCGCAATTCCCCGTCGGCGCCTACGTGCTCGCGAGCCTGCTGAAATGCCCGCTCTACCTGCTCGGCTGCATCCACGACGGAGATGGCTATGCCGTGCACTTCGTGCCGCTGGCCGAGCGCGTGACGCTGCCTCGCGGACGGCGTGACGAGGCGCTGCAGGTCTATGCACAGGGATTTGTCGATGCGTTGACACCGCTGTTGCGCACGTCGCCCTACGACTGGTTCAATTTCTTCTTCTTCTGGGATCAAGCTTCCGATGAATCGCAATCCTGAGGTCTGCTTCGACGGGACGCGCCTGCGCATCGAAGACATCGCAGCGCTGGCGCGACGTGAGCGAGACGCCGCGCTGAGCACCGACCCCGCCTTCCGCGCCCGCATCCAGAAGGGCGCCGACTTCGTCGCCCGTCTGCTCGCCGAAGAAGGCGTGATCTACGGCGTGACCACCGGCTACGGCGACTCGTGCACCGTCGTGATCCCGCCTGCGCTCGTGGCCGAGCTGCCGCATCACCTGTACACGTACCACGGCATCGGCGCCGGCGCGCTGCTCACACCCGAGCAGACGCGCGCCGTGCTGGCCGCGCGGCTGGCCTCGCTCTCGCAAGGCATGTCCGGCGTCAGCGTCGACCTGCTCGCGCAGCTCGAAGGCCTGCTGCGCCACGACATCCTGCCGCTGATCCCGAGCGAAGGCTCGGTCGGCGCCAGCGGTGATCTGACGCCGCTCTCGTACGTCGCCGCCGTGCTCTGCGGCGAACGCGAAGTGCTGTTCAAGGGCGAACGCATGCCGGCCGCCCACGCGCTCGAACAGGTCGGCATGAAGCCGCTGCGCCTGCGGCCGAAGGAAGGTCTGGCCATCATGAACGGCACCGCCGTGATGACGGCGCTGGCCTGCCTGGCCTGGCAACGCGCGGATCAGCTCTGCCGCCTCGCCACGCGCCTCACGGCGATGAACGTCGTTGCCAGCGCCGGCAACGCGCACCACTTCGACGAAGCGCTGTTCGCCGCCAAGCCGCACGCGGGCCAGCAGCTGGTGGCCGCGCGACTGCGCGAAGACCTCGCCAGCGATCGGCCCAGTCGCAACGAACAACGTCTGCAGGACCGGTACTCGCTGCGCTGCGCCCCGCATGTGATCGGCGTGCTCGAAGACGCGCTGCCCTTCCTGCGCCAGCTGATCGAGAACGAACTCAACAGCGCCAACGACAACCCGCTGATCGATGCGGAAGACGAACGCGTGCTGCACGGCGGGCACTTCTACGGCGGCCACATCGCGCTGGCGATGGACACGCTGAAGAACGCGGTCGCAAACGTCGCCGACCTGCTGGACCGCCAGCTCGCGCTGCTGGTGGACACGCGCTTCAACCACGGCCTGCCGAGCAACCTCAGCGGTGCGGTCGGCGAGCGCGCCGCCATCAACCATGGCCTGAAGGCGCTGCAGATCAGCGTGTCGGCGTGGACGGCCGAAGCGCTCAAGGCCACGATGCCGGCCTCGGTGTTCAGCCGCTCGACCGAGTGCCACAACCAGGACAAGGTCAGCATGGGCACGATCGCCGCGCGCGACTGCCTGCGCGTGCTGGAACTGAGCGAGCAGGTCGTGGCCGCGATGCTGATCGCCGCGCGCCAGGGGCTCGCACTGCGTGCACGCGCGCAAGACCTGCAGCTGAGCCCTGCGCTCTCGGCGATGCAGCAGGATCTGGAGACGCGCATCGAGCTCGTCGTCGAAGACCGCGCGCTCGACCGTGACCTGCAGACGCTGCTCGTGGCGATCCGCGAAGGCGCCTGGCCGCTCTACGCCTCATGACGCAGCGCCCCGACTTCATGGTGGAGATTGAACTCACGCCCGCCTTCCACGATCTCGATCCGATGGAAGTCGTCTGGCATGGCCACTACCCAAAGTACCTGGAGCTGGCGCGCTGCGCGCTGCTTCAGCGCTTCAACTACGACTACCCGCAGATGCGCGACTCGGGCTACCTCTGGCCCATTGTCGACATGCGCCTCAAGTACGTGAAGAGCGCCGTGTTCCTGCAGCGCCTCAAGGTCAGCGCGACCTTCGCCGAGTGGGAGAACCGCCTCAAGATCGACTACGAGATCCGCGATGCTGCGGACGGCTCAGTGCTGACCAAGGCACACACGATCCAGGTGGCCGTGGACATGCAGACGCGCGAGATGCTCTACGTCTGCCCGCCGGTCCTCTGGGAGCGCCTGGGAGTGCAGCCATGCTGACCGTGATCCGCGCGCTGCTGCTCGCCCTCGTCTGCATCGGCGCTCAGGCGCAGGACCTGGCGAAGAGCGTGCGCGAGCAGCTGGCCCAGCCGCCGGTGCTGCGTGGCGAGTTCGAGCAGAGCAAGCAGGTGCAGGGTTTTGCCAAGCCGCTCGTCTCGCGCGGCAGCTTCCTGGTCGCCCGTGAGCGCGGCGTGCTCTGGACGACGAAGACGCCGTTCGCCTCGCAGCTGCGCCTGACGCGCGACGAGATCCTCGCCACGCAGTCGGGTGGCGCCGTCGCCTTCCGGCTCGACGCGAGCAAGGAGCCGGCGGTGCGCGTCATCAACAGCCTGATGTTCGCGCTGCTGCGCGGCGACCTTGGCGGCCTGGCCGAGCACTTCAAGATCGAAGGCAACGCCGACGCCAAGGGCTGGTCACTGCTGCTCACGCCCAAGACCGGCGCACTCGCCCAGCTGATGAGCAGGGTCGAGCTGACCGGCGACAGGCATGTGCGCGGCATCCGCATCGACGAGGCCAACGGCGACAAGACGACGATCCGCTTCGGCGCGCAGACCAGCGAGCCGGCCGCGCTGACCTCCGACGAGGCGCAGCGCTTTGAATAAGGGCAAGGCGCCGGTCGTCGTCTGGCTGCTTGTCATGGCGGTCATGCTCGCCCACGTCGGCTGGCTGCTCGCGGGCGGCCGGCTGCAGCTGGACACCGACGTGCTCGCCATGCTGCCGCAGGACGAACGCCAGCCTGCCGTGCAGCAGGCCACGCGCACGCTGGCGGACGCCGGGCAGCGCAAGGTGGTGGTGCTGGTCGGCGGCGGCGAGTGGGAAGCCGCGAAGCAGGCCGCGGACCGCTTCGCCACGCTGGTGCAGGCGGCGCGGGCGACCCTGAGATACAAGGTCAGCGACGACTCGGCCGGCGCCTGGCTCGGCTTCTACGCACCGTATCGCGGGCAGCTGGTGGCGCAGTCGGTCGTGCATGAACTCAGCATCCGCGAGCCTTCCGTGCTGGCGCGGCGGGCCGTCGAGCAGCTCTATCGCCCGGTCGGCATGCCACGCGTCGGCGCGTGGGCGGAAGATCCGCTGAACCTCTTCGGCGCCTGGCTCACCGAGCGCGCCGGCGACAGCCGCGTGCGCGTGGTCGATGGCCGCCTGTCCGTTTCCGACGGCGACCGCCACTACGCGCTGCTGATGCTCGACCTGAACGAGTCGGCCTTCTCGATGTCGGCCCAGCAGGCGCTCGTGCCGCTGCTCGACGCGGCGCGCGCGGCCATGCCGGCCGGCATCGACGTGGTCATGGGCGGCGTGCCGCTGTACGCCGCCGCGGCCGCCACGCAGGCCGAGCGCGAGATCCACACGATCGGCATCGGTTCGCTGGTGGGCATCGTCGTGCTCACGCTGTTCGCCTTCAGGTCGATCCGCCCGCGCGTGCTGGTCACGCTGTCGATCGCGACGGGGTTGCTGGCCGCGGTGTCGGTCACGAGCCTGGTCTTCGGCCGGCTGCACATGATCACGCTGGTGTTCGGGGCAAGCCTGGTCGGCGTGGCCGAGAACTACGGCAGCAACTACTTTGCCAGCCGCAGCGGTCGGCCGTGGTCCGAGCGCTGGGCCATGCTGCGCGAGCAGGCGCCGGTGATGTGGCTGGCGATGTTGACGACGGCGATCGGGTACGCGCTGCTCGCGCTGACGCCGTTCCCGGGGCTGCGCCAGATCGCCGTGTTCTCGGTCACGGGCCTGCTCGCCGCCTTCGTCACGACGCTGCTGCTGTTCCCGCGCCTGGACCGCGGCGAGATGCCGTTCACGCGCTTCTCGCTGTGGCTCGGCTCGCGGCGCGCGCAGTGGCCGGTGCTGCGGCGCGGCGACGCCTTCTCGCGAACCTATCTGCTGGGGCTGGCCATCGTGCTGGGCGTGGGTGCCACGCAGCTGCAGGTGAACGACGACATCCGCCTGCTGCAGAGCGCGCCGCCGGCGCTCAACGCGCAACAGCGCGTGCTCGGCCGCCTGATGGACATGCCGAGCCCGGCGCAGTTCTTCCTCGTGCGCGGAGACAGCGAGGAGCAGCTGCTGCAACGCGAGGAACGCCTGGTCAACCTGCTGCGCGACCTCGGCGCGCGGCCTCAGGCGGTGTCCGACTGGCTGCCTTCGCGCGAGCGCCAGGCCTGGGTGGCGGATCTGCTCGGCGGGATCAACAAGAGCGTGCTCGTCGAGGCCGGCAAGCTGCTGGGCGAAACCCCGCAACCCGGCCTCCGCGTCGACCCGCCGCTGTTGCCGGCGGCTTGGCTCGCGGCGCCCGTCTCCGAGCCGCTGCGGCATCAATGGCTCGGTGCCTTCGACGGCGGCTACGCCAGCGTCGTGCTGCTGCGCGCCGACGCGGCGGTGATGGCGAAGCTGCCGAACGTCCAGAGCCCGGGCGCGCTCTGGGTGGACAAGGTTGCCGAAGTCTCCGACGTGATGGCCCGCACGCGCGTGCTGATGGCCGGCGTGATCGCGGCGAGCTATGTGCTCGTCTTCGCCGCTTTGAGCTGGCGCTTCGGCCGCCGCGCCTGGCGGGCGCTTGCGCCCACGGCGCTGGCCAGCGCGCTGGCGCTCGTGCTGCCCGCCTACTTCGGCGCACCGCTGCAGCTCTTCAACGTGCTGGCCCTGCTGCTGATCCTGGGCATGGGCGTGGACTACGGCATCTTCATGCTGGAGCAGCCGGCGCGCCGGGCGATCCGGCCGTGGCTCTCCGTCAGCCTGGCCGCCGCGAGCACGCTGCTGGCCTTCGGCTTGCTCGCGCTGTCGCAAACGCCGGCGCTGCGCGCCTTCGGCCTGACGATGCTGCTGGGCATCGCATTGGCCTGGTCGCTCACGCCGCTGTTCATGCCGGAGGACGACCCGTGCGCCACTTGATCGTCGCCGTGTTCACCGTGCTCATGGCCGCCTGCGCCGCGCCGCGCACGGTGGCGCGCGTCGAGCTGCCGCTTCTGCACCTCGCGCCGACCGACTTCGGCCGGACGATCAGCCTTGCGCAGCGCCTCACCGTGCTGCAGCTGCCGCGCTCGGCCGCCGAAGAAGCACCGCGCGAGCAGTCGCTCGACGCGCAACTGGAGATCGAGCCGACCGAGCTGCGTCTCGCCGCGTTCGCCTTGAACCAGCGCGTCCTGAGCCTGCGCTGGGACGGCCGCGAACTCACACAGACGCGCCATCCGCTGCTGCCGCGCGGGGTCGACGCGGAGCGCGTGCTGCGCGACGTGCAGCTGACCTACTGGCCGCTCGCATCCGTGCAGGCTGCGCTGCCCGCCGGCTGGACCGCCGAAGACGGCAGCGCCTGGCGCGAGCTGCGCCTGAACGGGCAGACGCAGGTGCGCATCGACTACGCCGGTCAGCCCCGTTGGCAAGGCCGCGCCGATCTGGACAATCGCGCCGAAGGCTACCGCCTGGCCATTGAATCCGCCCAGCAATGACGAAGACGACCCCATTTCACCTGAGCACGCCCGGCGTGATTTGCGCGCTGGGCGCCGGCGTGGCCGAGCTGCGCGCCGCGCTGGCCGCCGACGTGCCGCTCGGCGTCAGCGCCTGCGACGACGTGCTGCCCGGCCGCAGCCTGCACCTGGGCCGCGTGCAGGCCGATCTGCCTGCCGTCGACGCGCTCCCGCCGCAACACCGCAGTCGCAACAACGCGCTGCTGCTCGCTGCGCTCGCGCAGATCCGCCCGCAAGTCGACGCGGCGGTCCAGCGTTTCGGCGCCGCGCGCATCGGCGTCGTGCTGGGCACCAGCACCTCGGGTATCGGCGATGCAGAGGCTGCGGTGCTCGAACGCGCTGCCACCGGCGCGCTGCCTCCCCGGTTCGACGGACGCCAGCAGGAGATGGGCTCATCGGCGCTGATGCTGGCCGATCATCTCGGCCTGAACGGCCCCGCGCACGTGATTTCCACGGCCTGCTCTTCCAGCGCCAAGGCGCTCGCGAGCGCCGCTCGGTTGCTCGCGGCGGATGTTTGCGATGTCGTGCTGTGCGGCGGCGCCGATTCCTTGTGCCGCTTCACGGTCTCCGGCTTCGCCGCGCTCGAATCGATCTCGGAAGAGCGCTGCCAGCCGATGAGCGCCGCGCGCCACGGCATCAACATCGGCGAGGCGGCGGCCTTGTTCCTGATGAGCCGCGAGCCGCTGGATGAAGCTGCAGACGTTCGCCTCGCCGGCTGGGGCGAGACGTCCGACGCCCATCACATCTCCGCGCCCGATCCGAGCGGCCAAGGCGCGTTGAACGCCATGCGCGCCGCGTTGAATCGGGCCGGCCTGGAGCCGCAGGCCATCGACTACCTGAACCTGCACGGCACCGCCACGCCGCAGAACGACGCGATGGAGAGTCGCGCCGTGGCCGAGCTGTTCGGCACCGGCTTGCCGTGCAGCTCCACGAAGCCGCTGACGGGGCACACGCTCGGGGCAGCCGGCGCGTTGGAAGCCGCGCTGTGCTGGCTCACGCTGGCCGACAACGCGCAAGGCCGCCTGCCGCCGCATTGGTGGAACGGGGAGCGCGATCCGGCGCTGCCCGGGATCTCGCTGGTTCAACCCGGCCAGATGCTGGGCCGCGCGCCGCGTGCGGCGCTGAGCAACTCGTTCGCATTCGGTGGCAGCAACATCGCCCTGGTGCTGGTGCGCGATGAGTGAGGCCGCCGTGAACGCTCCGAACATCGCAGACGTGGTGCCGCACGCCAGGCGCATGAGCCTGCTCACGAACATCGTCAGTGTGGATGCCGAATCCATGCACGCGCAGGTGCGTGTCGGCGAGCACGACCTCTTCCTCGATGCGATGGGCCCAGGCTCCGGCGTCGGCGGCTGGGTCGGCATCGAATACATGGCGCAGGCCGTGGCGGCCTGGGCCGGCTCGCAGCAGGGCGAGGGCAGGATCGGCTTCCTGCTCGGCAGCCGGCGCTATCAATGCATGCGCTCGAATTTCGCGTCAGCAGAGCTGCTCGACGTCTTCGTGCGCCGCGAGTTCCAGGCCGACAACGGCCTCGGCCAGTTCGACTGCCGCATTGAAATCAGCGGCGCGACCGTGGCGACCGCCAGCCTGACCGTCTTCGGCCCCCAAGACCCGCAAGCATTTCTCAGAGGTGAAGTGAATGAATGACAAGACCGTGCTGGTGACCGGCTCCAGCCGCGGCATCGGCCGCGCGATCGCGCTGCGGCTCGCGCGCGACGGGTACGACGTGGTGCTGCACTGCCGCCAGGGTCGCGAGCTGGCTGATGCCGCTGCGGCCGAGATCACCGCGATGGGCCGCGAGGCCCGTGTGCTGCAATTCGACGTGGCCGACCGCGAAGCCGCTGCCACCGCGCTCAACGCCGATGTCGAAGCCCACGGCTGCTATTACGGCGTCGTCTGCAACGCGGGCATCGCCCGCGACGGCGCCTTCCCCGCGCTCAGCGGCGAGGACTGGGACGCCGTGATCCACACCAATCTCGACGCCTTCTACAACGTGCTGCAGCCGCTCACCATGCCTCTGGTGCGCCGCAAGAAGCCCGGCCGCATCGTCACGCTGGCCTCGGTATCGGGCCTGATGGGCAACCGCGGGCAGGTCAACTACAGTGCCGCCAAGGCCGGCATCATCGGCGCCACCAAGGCGCTGGCGGTGGAGTTGGCCAGCCGCGCGATCACGGTGAACTGCGTGGCGCCGGGCCTGATCGCGACGGACATGATGGAAGAACACGTCCTCGAAGAGGCACTCAAGATCATCCCGGCCAAGCGCGTCGGCACGGCCGAGGAAGTGGCTGCGCTGGTGAGCTTCCTGATGGGTGAGGACGCCGCGTACATCACGCGGCAGGTGATTTCGGTGAATGGGGGAATGGTCGGATGAAGAGGCGCGTGGTCGTCACGGGCGTGGGCGCATTGAGCCCGCTGGGACATGACTGGACAACGGTCGAGGCCTCGCTGAGGTCCGGCCGCAACGCGGTGCAGCGCATCGCGGAGTGGGGCGCGTACGAAGGACTGAACACGCAGGTGGGCGCGCGCGCGCAAGCCTTCGAGCTGCCCGCCGATCGCTACAACCGCAAGACCATGCGCAGCATGGGTCGCGTGGCGGTGATGGCCACGCGGGCGAGCGAGCTGGCGTTGATCGACGCGGGCCTGGATGGCGATCCGCTAGTGAAGAGCGGCCGCATGGGCATCTCCTACGGCTCGTCTTCCGGCACGCCCAGCGCCATCGGCGACTTCGGCCGCATGATGGCCGACAAGAGCACCGAGGGCATCAACGCCACCACCTACATCAAGATGATGGCGCACACGGCGGCGGTCAACATCGGCGTGTTCCTCGGCTTGACCGGCCGCATCATCACGACGACCAGCGCCTGCACCTCGGGCAGCCAGGGCATCGGCTACGCCTTCGAGGCGATTCAGTCGGGCCGCCAGGTGGCGATGCTGGCCGGCGGCGCCGAAGAGCTCGACGCCACGCAGGCCGCGGTGTTCGACACGCTGTTCGCCACCAGCGTCAAGTACAACGACGACGCGCCGCACACGCCGCGCCCGTTTGACGAAGCGCGCGACGGTCTGGTGCTCGGCGAAGGCGCCTGCACGCTGGTGCTCGAAGAGTACGAACACGCCAAGGCCCGCGGCGCGCGCATCTATGCCGAGCTGATCGGCTTCGGCACGAACAGCGACGGCGCGCACGTCACGCATCCGCAGTCGGAGACGATGGCGCAGGCGATCCGTCTGGCGCTCGCAGACGCGGGCGTGCAGCCCGCCGACATCCCGTACGTCAACGCCCACGGCACGGCCACCGACCAGGGCGACGTGGCCGAGACGCAGGCGACGCACAGCGTGTTCGGCTCGAAGGTGGCGATCTCTTCGCTGAAGAGCTACATGGGCCACACGCTCGGCGCCTGCGGCGCGCTCGAAGCGTGGATGACGATCGAGATGATGCGCGGCGGCTGGTTCTCGCCGACGCTCAATCTCACCCGACTCGACCCGCGCTGCGGCGAGCTGGACTACGTGGTTGGCGCCGGTCGCGAGCTGCAGACCGAGTTCGTGATGAGCAACAACTTCGCGTTCGGCGGCATCAACACCTCGCTGGTGTTCCGCCGGGTTTGAGCGCCTGCCTGCCAAGAAAGAGAGACAGACCATGTCATTGAAAAAGATCTGCATGGGCGCCGTGCTGGTCGCGGCGATGGGCGCCACGACGCTGGCAGAAGCGCGTTCCAAGGAGCTGATCGAGCCGCCCCGCGTGGCGCTCGTGGCGGGCACGCCGGCGCTGACGGCCGAGCAGGTCAAGCAGGCCATCATCAGGGCCGGTGGGCGCAACGGCTGGACCGTGCAGGCTGACACTGCGGGCAAGCTGAGCCTCGCCTACACGCGCTCCAGGTTCGAGGCCGTGGTGGACGTGGCCTACGACACCACCGGCTTTCAGATCCGCTATGCCCGCAGCATCAACCTGGGCTACAAGCAGGACGGCGGCCGAGCCGTGATCCATCCCAATTACAACGTCTGGGTCAGCCACCTGAGCCAGTCGATCTTCTACGAGACGGGCGGCGCTTCGGCACCGCCGGCGCCGGCGGCATCCGCAGTCGACGAATGAGTCGGCCGTCGCCGTGAGCAGCTCGCCGTGCCTGTGCTTGCGGCGCGCCGAGGCGTTCGTTCTGCCGGCGGGTGATCCAGGATGGCTGAGCGCGAGTGAGCGGCGTCGGTACGACGGCTTCGGCAGCCCGCAACGACAGCGGCAATTCCTTTGCGGGCGCTGGCTGATCCGCGAGCTGCTGGCCGCGAACCTCGGCGGTGTTCCCGAGCAGCAGCAGGCGGACATCGACGATGAAGGCCGGAGCCGGATCGCCGGGGCGCACGCCAGCCTCTCGCACAGCGGCCCGTGGATCGCGGCGGTGCTGAGCCAGGCGCGCGTCGGGCTGGATGTGGAGGTCCTGCGGCCGCGCGTCGATGTGCTCGGCCTCGCGGGGCGTGTGTCCGGCGCCGCCGAGCTTGCCGAACTCGAAGCGCTGGCGGGTGATGAGCGGCTGCGCGCGTTCTACCGGAGCTGGACGCTCAAGGAAGCCTGGCTCAAGCGTCGCGGCCGCGGACTCGATCTGCAGCAGATGCAGGGCTTGCGTTTCGAACCGGACGAGCAAGGAGACCTGGCCTGCGCGCTGCTGTCGCGGGCCAATTTGATGCTCGCCCTCGACGTCGAAAAACTCGCCGGCTCGGCGCTGCCAACCGAGCTCGACGGCGAGCCGCTGCAATGGCAGCGGCACCGCGCCGAGCCCGCCACCTAAAATCGCGGGCTTCAACAGAAGTTCACCCATGCCCGCTGCCATCGCCATCACCCGCCACCAAGGCCTCGAAGCCCTGGAGTTGCGCTCCCCAGACGGCGCCCGCGCCACCGTCCTGCTGCACGGCGCTCACGTCGTTTCCTGGCAGCCTGTCGGCGCCGGCGAGCAGCTCTATGTGTCGCCCAAGGCGATCTTCGCCAATGGCCAGGCCATCCGCGGCGGCGTGCCCGTGTGCTTCCCGCAGTTCGCCGATCGCGGCCCGCTGCCCAAGCACGGCTTCGCGCGCACGCGGCCGTGGCAGCTTGTTGCCGCCGAGCAGAGCGACATGGACGCGCTGGCCGTGCTGCGCCTGACCGACGACGCCGCCACGCGGCTGGTCTGGCCGCACGCCTTCGAGGCCGAGCTGAGCGTGCTGCTGCACGGCCGCACGCTGCAGATCGAACTGGCGGTGGAGCACAAGGGCGCCGAAGGCGATGCGCCGTTCGAGTTCACGACCGCGCTGCACACCTACCTCGCTGTCAACGACATCGACGAGACGAGCGTGAACGGCCTCTCCGGCCTGCAGTACTTCGACTCGGTGGACAAGACCGAGAAACAGCAGCGCGTGGAGCTGCTGCTGCCTTCGGGCGAAGTCGACCGCGTCTACTACCAGGCCAAGGACGAGCTGCTGTTGCGCGAGCAAGGCATCTCGACGGACCGCCGCCTGCACATCAGCCAGCAGGGTTTCGAGGACGTGGTGACCTGGAACCCAGGCGCCGTGCGCGGTGCCACCTTCGCCGACATGCCCGCAGACGGCTGGCGCAAGATGATGTGCGTGGAGGCGGCTACGGTGCGCCATCCCGTGCAGCTGGCGCCGGGCGAGAGCTGGGTGGGGATGCAGACGCTGCGCCTGGACTGACACGCCCCGCAGTTCGGCATGTCGTAAGCTCGACGCTCCTCGATTCACGCAGGAGCAGTGCATGGGCAAGAAGGACGACAAGAAGGGCGCCGGCAACAAGCTGGGCAAGTCCGAGTACCTGGACCAGATCGAACCGTTGCAGCTCGAACTCAACGCCGCCGCGCGCTGGCTGCAGCACACCGGCAAGCGCCTGCTTGTGCTGGTGGAGGGCCGAGACACCGCCGGCAAAGGGGGCGTGATCGCCGCGATCAGCGAGACACTGAACCCGCGCCAGTGCCACACCGTGGCGCTCGGCAAGCCGACGGATCGGGAGCAGGGGTCCTGGTATTTCCAGCGTTATGTCGAGCACCTGCCGGCGGCCGGCGAGATCGCGCTGTTCGATCGCAGCTGGTACAACCGCGCCGGCGTCGAGGCGGTGATGGGCTTTTGCAAGCCCGAGCAGACCGAGGCCTTCCTCAAGCAGGCGCCGGTGTTCGAGAAGCTGCTCGTGGACGACGGCATTCTGCTGTTCAAGTACTGGCTGACCGTCGACCAAGTGCATCAGGAGGAGCGCTTTCACGAGCGCCTGGCCGACCCGCTCAAGCGCTGGAAGCTCTCGCCGATCGACCTGGAAGCGCGCCGTCTTTACAAGGACTACGGCCGCGCCCGCGACCGCATGCTCGAAGCCACGCACACCAAGCACGCGCCCTGGACGCTGGTGGACTTCAACGACCAGCGCCGCGGCCGGCTCAGGCTGATCCGCGATCTGCTGGACCGCCTGCCCGAAGTGGACGTGCCGGAAACCCCGCTCGAATTCCCGCCGCTGGAGGGCAAGCCGCAGCGTGAGCGCTTCGGCACGAAGCTGCGGCCGATCTGATTTTGTGAATCCTCGCCTAACTGACAATTCGCGCGGATAGTTGCTACATTCGGCGCGTGAAGTCCGATCCCGACCGCCTCACCCGCCATACCGACACCTTCCAGGCCGGTGTCTTCCGTCCACACGGAAGCATGGAGATGTGGATCGAGAGCGGCCCGGGCGGCGGCACCATCTACTCGGTCGCCCAGGGGCCGTTCAATGCGGAGTTCCTCTCCGCCTTCCTGCGAGCGCGCAACGATCTGATGGCGAAGGCCGGGCAGCAACGGCTGCGCGCGCACATCCTGCAGATGCAGCGGAGCATGATGGCCTCGCCCGACATGCTCGACGAATACAGGCGCCTGCTCGGCGGGCTGATCTCCGGCGGGATGGTGGCCGAGATCACGGCCTGGGTCGTCGGGCCCGATGTGGAGGGCCGCGAGTTCATGTTGCCGCTGTACACCCAGGTCTACCGCGAGCTGAACCTGCCCTTCGCCAGCTTCGAGTCCGTGGTGGACGCCGAAGCCTGGGTGCGCGAGCAACTGCGGGAGGAAGCGAGCCCCGTCGGATAATCGGCGGATGAGCTTTTCCTCCGCCCCGCTGAAGAACGACTGCTTCCTGCGCGCCTGCCTGCGCCAGCCGACCGACTACACGCCGATGTGGCTGATGCGCCAGGCCGGCCGCTACCTGCCCGAGTACCGCGCCACCCGCGAGAAGGCCGGCAGCTTCATGGGCCTGGCCACCAACAAGGACTACGCCACCGAGGTGACGCTGCAGCCGCTGGAACGCTACCCGCTCGACGCGGCCATCCTGTTCAGCGACATCCTGACCGTGCCCGACGCGATGGGCCTGGGCCTGTCCTTCCAGCAAGGCGAAGGGCCGAAGTTCGCGCACGTCGTTCGCGACGAAGCCGCGGTGGCCAAGCTCGCCGTGCCTGACATGGAAAAGCTGCGTTATGTCTTCGACGCCGTCACTTCCATCCGCAGCGCATTGAACGGCCGCGTGCCGCTGATCGGCTTCTCCGGCAGCCCCTGGACGCTGGCCTGCTACATGGTCGAAGGCGGCGGCTCGGACGACTACCGCCACGTCAAGAGCCTGATGTACACGCGCCCGGACCTGATGCAGCGCATCCTGGCCGTCAACGCCGAGGCCGTGGCCGCCTACCTGAACGCGCAGATCGAAGCCGGCGCCCAGGCCGTGATGCTGTTCGACTCCTGGGGCGGCGTGCTGGCCGACGGCAACTTCCAGGACTTCAGCCTCGCCTGGTCGCGCAAGGTGCTGGCGAAGGTCAAGACCGAGCATGACGGCCAACGCATCCCGCGCATCCTGTTCACCAAGGGCGGCGGCCTGTGGCTGCCCGAGATCGCCGATGCCGGTGCCGACGTCGTGGGCCTGGACTGGACCATGAACCTCGGCCGTGCCCGCACGCTCGTCGGCGACCGGGTGGCGCTGCAGGGCAACCTGGACCCGAACGTGCTGTTCGCGCCCGAAGCCGCCATCCGCGCCGAAGCCCGTCGCGTGCTCGACGCTTTCGGTCCGCCGGCCACCGGCGCGGGCCACGTTTTCAACCTCGGCCACGGCATCAGCCAGTTCACGCCGCCTGAAGCCGTGAGCGTGCTCGTGGACGAAGTTCATGCCTACTCACGTGCCCTTCGCGCCGCGTGATCACCTGCAGTTATCCCCACCAATCCCGAAGCGGGACAGCCCGGGTCACGCTCGGCGTGCGTCTCTCCGTATTTACCCGATTGAACGATAAGTCATTGATTTATCAGAGTGTTGTTGCAAATCGGGATGGAGGCGTGGCAAACCCTTCCGGACTGACCCGAGGGGCCGCGGGGTGGCAGTGCAAAACTTCCCCACAAAGTTATCCACAACCCCGGCGAACCCTCCGAGGGTCGCGCCGCAGCGGGCCTGGCTTGTGAGCGAAAGCCCACTTTCAACGGCGCGCATCCGCGTCGCGGTGGAGGCGCCGCAGCACAGCGGCATCAGTGCGCCGCTGGACTATCTGGCGCCCACCGCGCTGCCCGCCGGCACGCTCGTGCGCGTGCCGCTGGGCAAGCGTGAACTGCTCGGCGTGGTGTGGCCGGGCGAGCCGGATGGGGAGACGCCGGAGAACGTCCTGCGCCCGATCGCCGGCGTGCAGGAAGGGCTCACGCCGCTGTCCGACAGCTGGCTGCAACTGGTGGAATTCGCGGCCGGCTATTACCAGCGCTCGGTCGGCGAGCTGGCGCTCTCGGTCCTGCCGCCGCAACTGCGCGAGCTGGACCCGACGCAGCTGCAACGCCGCCTCAAGCGCAAGGTCAACGCGGCGCAGGAAGCGGCCAACGCCGCCAACAAGCCTGAGCTGAGCCCCGCGCAGGCGGCGGTGCTCGCGCAGCTCGACGAAGCGCTGCACAGCCCCGCGCCCAAGCCCGTCCTGCTCTACGGTGTGACCGGCTCCGGCAAGACCGAGGTGTACTTGCGCGCCGCCGAACACGCGTTGGCCGAAGGCCGCCAGGTGCTCGTGCTCGTGCCCGAGATCAACCTCACGCCGCAGCTCGAAGCTCGGTTTGCCGAGCGCTTCGCCGGTGTGCCGACGGTCGCTTTGCACAGCGGCCTCACGCCGGCGCAGCGGCTCAAGAGCTGGCTGTCCGCGCATTCGGGCCAGGCGCGGCTCGTGCTCGGCACGCGGCTGGCCGTGTTCGCGTCGATGCCCGAACTCGGCCTGATCGTCGTCGACGAAGAACACGACCCGTCGTACAAGAGCCAGGACGGCGCCCGCTACTCGGCGCGCGACCTCGCCATCTACCGCGGCCATCTGGAAAAGCTGCCGGTGATCCTCGGCTCCGCCACGCCTTCGATCGAGAGCTGGCAGCGCGCTGAAGAAGGCCGTTATGTGAGGCTGGCGCTGCCGGCACGCATCGGCGAAGGCGTGATGCCGCGCGTGCGCCTGTTCGACATGAAGGTGCTGCCTCCCAAGGCTGGCATTACCACCGCCATCGTCGAGCCGCTGGCCGAGGCCTTGCGCGCCCGCATCGCGCGCGGCGAGCAGAGCCTCGTGTTCCTGAACCGCCGCGGCTATGCGCTGGTCCTGCACTGCGGCGAATGCCAATGGAAGAGCGACTGCCCGCATTGCAGCGCCTGGCGCGTCTTCCACAAGCGCGACCGCACGCTGCGCTGCCACCACTGCAGCTTCAGCGAGCGCGTACCGATGAGCTGCCCCAAGTGCGGCAATCCCGACATCGCGCCGCTCGGCCGCGGCACCGAACGGCTCGAAGAGCAGCTCGCCGAGATGCTGCCCGGCGCCCGCATTGCGCGCATCGATGCGGACTCGACCAAGCACAAAGGCGCGCTCGAAGCGCAGCTCGCCGCCGTGCACGCGGGCGAGGTGGACGTGCTGGTCGGTACGCAGATGATCACCAAAGGCCACGACTTCCGCCGCATCACGCTCGTGGCCGCCGTCAATCCGGACACGGCCTTGTTCAGCAGCGATTTCCGCGCGCCCGAACGGCTCTTCTCCCTGCTCATGCAGGCGGCCGGCCGCGCCGGCCGCGATGCCGCGCAGGCCGCGGCCAGCGAGATGTGGGTGCAGACCTGGCATCCCGAGCACGCGCTGTATCAGGCGCTGAAGAAGCACGACTACGAGGCGTTCGCCAAGAGCCAGCTCGCCGAGCGCGAAAGCGCCAGCCTGCCGCCGTATTCGCACCTGGCGTTGCTGCGTGCTGAAGCAAAGACGCCGGAGGCGGCCAAGGCCTTCCTCGACGCTGCAGCGCTGGCCTTGGCTGAAGACGAGCGCGTGTTCGCCTACCCGCCCGTGCCCATGAGCGTGGCTCGCGTGGCCGATGTGGAGCGCATGCAGATGCTCATCGAGGCCAGCCATCGCGGGGCCTTGCAACAGGTGTTGTCGGACTGGCTGCCGCAGCTGCACGGGCTGCGGCGTGAGCACAAGGGGCTGATCCGCTGGGCCATTGACGTGGATCCATTGGCGATCTGAACGAACGGATGTGCTGACATGGCACTATCCTCCAGCCGGGGCTTTGATTCGTGCGATTAGGCGTCGGGCAATCTCCTCGCCCAGCTCACGGGTGTGCGAATCAATTTGTGAAAGATCAAACCTAGGTGATACATCCCCTCCAATCGCCACAGCCAGTGATATTGCTGCTCGGAGATACGGCTGAATCAATTTGCCAGCAATCGGATCTCGCGATCCAAGCTCAATGGCGTACCTTGCGGCCAGTTGTTCATCGGCTGCAATGGCGAACTCGGAGGGGCCAATGGCAGAGATAAGCATGAGAGACTTAATGTCGCCCGCCCGCGCATCACGTGATATCGCTTGAAGAACTTCTGGATGCCTAGTGCCTTGTTGATAGCTTTCAGCAGCTGCGCCAATAACGCCATCGTGTATGGCCACATCTAAAAGTTTGCTTCTTAAGCTCACCCACTGATCAGCCCCGCCAAAAACGGTTTGGCAGTTCGCCATTATTCTATAAGCTTCACTACGTTGCTCGTTCGCTACGATTTGGGCTTTTGGGCTTTGTATCGGAAGAGAACTCGAAATGTTAGATCCTAGCGACAGATCCGTGATCAAGCATTCGTTCAGCTTGTTGGCGAGATCTGCTGCCATTTCGCCATTGCGAGTAGCCAGTGCTTGTTGAATTTGGCTTTCCAAGGTCCCCGGATATTTTGCCCAATCAATCTTTCTGGCAACCCTTGGTGTTGAGAAAATCTTTGGGCGATTACTTGCTCCAAGGTCAATATTCTCAAGTGATCCGGTTTTTTGTGATTTTGGGAGAGCTAGGCCTGATGAGGTCGATCCCACTGCCTTTTCGGAAGCGGACATCTGCAGTATGTCGGCAGTCTTATTTGATGTCGCATACCACCACGCCCCACAACCAACCGAAGTGATTGCAATCAGCGAAATTATGGGGTTTCTATAAAAACGCATATTCAATCGCTCCGTGCTTTGGCAACGCACTCATTATATCGATAGTCAATCGCATCAATCGAAAGTTGAAAAGCCCTTCTGTTTACGTCGCCACATGCTTCACTGGGCTGCGCCGCTAGGTTTGGGATGTACTCTTTCCAAGATTGTTGCAAATTCCCCTGCCAGTTACTATTTTTTGCCGCACAGATCATTGTGTCGTTGTTGTAGATCGTGGTTGCGTCAGCGCGTTTTTCGGTTTTCGTGGCAGTGCATGCTGCTTCTTCCGCCGCCTTCTGTTGGTCCGTTTTCTTCTTCGGCTTGGTCGAACTGCCACCACCGCCGCCACCGCCGCCACCGCCGCCGCCACCGCCGCCACCGCCGCCGCCACCGCCGCCACCGCCACCACCGTCCAACCCGAAGAAGCAGCCTTCATTTCCCGAGGAATCCGTGCCCCAAAATCCCCCTTGGGCTCCGCACGACTTTCCTTCTACGACCACCAGCGCCACACCGCTGCGAGGCAATAGCGTGAATGTCATAGCGACGGGCAGCGCCGCCAGTTTGACGAGGATCCGGGCGCGCGCGGACCGCCTTTTGGACCGATACATGCTGTTCTCCTTGAGTGCTCAAAGTGACGCGATTTTTGGATACATCGACGCGCAGCGATGCCCTTGTCATAATGACGAGCTGATACTGAATGCGTACAAGCACGCACAGATCAGTAATGGCTGAGGTGCAATTCATTCGACATCCTGGGCAACAGGCGAAAAGCCTCCCCGCTGAGGTTCATCCGCTGGGCGATCAATCTGGATCCGCTGTCGACCTGAACTGCAGCCCGCCGCGCAGGCAATGGCATCGGCACGCAATTTCATGGCTTCGGAACCGCATCCTCAGGCGTGGACGCGCGCTCGCGATGTTTGAATGCCGCATGAAGATCCTCCTTGCTTTCGCGAGCGCATTTCTCACGCTCGCCGTTCAGGCTCAAACCTGTGCCCAGCCCGGCCCGGCGAGCGAACGTGGCGAGCACATCGCCGCGCTGGCGATGGCCGAGTACGCCACCTTCAATGGCCATCGCATCGATGCCCAGGGCCGCATCTGGAAGTTCGGCAATGTCGAGACCGAGGCCGAACCCTTGCGCGCAGGTCCGGAGGGCGAGCCGCCCGCTGACCGCGTCGCCTGGCGCCGCGTCTGGCGCTACTGGCAGACGCTCGACCACCACGTGCCCGGCACGCTCGACTTCCGCCGCATGACCTGGGCCGAAGGCCTGCTCGATGATCCTGCGCAGGCCGGCAAGCTGAGCCTGAGCACGCTGCGCGACCTGCTGGCCAGCGTGCCGGCCGACAACGAAGCCGCGCGCGAAGCACTCGTGCGCGCCACGATCGCCGACACGCCCTGGTCCGCCGCTTTCATCTCGTTCGTGATGGACCAGGCCGGCCTGAGCGAAACCGAGTTCCACTTCTCCGGCGCGCACGCCGTCTACATCCGCGGCGCACTCGAAGACAAGCCCGGGTATGGCTACCGCGCCTGCGACGTGCGCACCACCGTGCCGCGCGTCGGCGACCTGATCTGCTACGGCCGCGCCGCCAAGCCGCTGACGACCTTCGCCGAATGGAAGGCGCAAGCTTCCCAGCTCGATACCCGGGTCAAATCGCACTGCGACGTGGTGGTGAAGGTGGACCGCGCCGCGGCCAAGATCGAGAGCATGGGCGGCAACGTGGAGCAGAGCGTCACGTGGCGCAAGCTGATGCTCGATGCCGACGGCCATCTCTCGCAGCGCCATCTCGTCGCCCGTCAACCGCGCGGCCCGAACGCGCGTGAATGTGCTGCAGACGAGAGCTGCACCAAGAGCGACATGAACCAGCAGCACTGGGCGATCCTCCTGCAATTGCGCTGACGGTTCTTGTTTCCATTCTTTGCCTGGGCGAAACACCGACGCCCTGGCATTTCGAGGAAGCTAACGTCATGATTCAGCGCAGACAAACCCTCGCCCTGTTCGGACTGACGCCGCTGCTGCAGGCGCTGCCGCAACGTGCGTTCGCCGCGGCTTCGAGCGGCGCGGCACTGAGCGACGACGAGCGCGCCAGCCATGCGCTCAACCGGCTCGGCTACGGCCCGCGCCCAGCCGACGCGCAAGCGATCTCGACGATGGGCGCCAAGGCCTGGCTCGACCAGTTCCTCACGCAGCAGCTCGATCCCGCCAGCCTGCAGGTGCCTGTCGCGCTGAACGACCGCCTGCAGGAAATGGACACGCTCAAGCTCGATCAGGGCCAGCTGCACGCGCGCTTTCGCGACGCGCAGCGCCTGCAGCGCGAGGCGAAGGCCAAGGGCGAGAAGGACGACGAGAAGCCGCGCCGCGAACTGGTGCGGCCGATCGTTCAGCAGGCCCATGCGCAACGCCTGCTGCGCGCCGTCGGCAGCCCGGCGCAGCTCGAGGAAGTGCTGGTCGAGTTCTGGTTCAACCACTTCAACGTCTTCGCCGGCAAGGGGCAGGTGTCCGTCTGGGTGGGCAGTTATGAGCGCGAGGCGATCCGCCCCTTCGTGCTCGGCCGCTTCCGCGACATGCTCGGCGCCACGGCCAGGCACCCGGCGATGCTGTACTACCTCGACAACTACCAGAGCGTGGCGCCGGGCTGGGAGCCGCCGAACAAGCGCCGCCGTTTTGCGCCGCCGGCCAACGCCAAGCGCCCGACCGGCCTCAACGAGAACTACGCCCGCGAGCTGATGGAGCTGCACACGCTCGGCGTGGACGGCGGCTACACCCAGCGCGATGTGACCGAGCTGGCGCGCATGCTCACCGGCTGGACCTTCGACGAGCGCGCCACCTACGGCAACCTGTTCCGCTTCGAGGAAGACCGCCACGACCGCGGCTCCAAGACCTGGCTCGGCCAGCACGTGGACAAGCGCGGCCGCAGCGAGGGCGAATGGGCGCTCGACGTGCTGGCTGCGCACCCCTCGACGGCGCGCTTCCTGAGCTTCAAGCTGGCGCAGGCTTTCGTGGCCGACGACCCGCCGCCGGCACTCGTGAAGCGCATGGCCGATCGCTTCCTCGCCACCGGCGGCGATCTGCGCGAGGTGACGCGCACGCTGATCACCTCGGACGAGTTCTGGAGCCGCGAGGCCTACCAGGCGAAGTTCAAGACGCCCTACCAATTCCTGATCTCGAGCCTGCGCGCTGTGAACACGGTGGACGCGCTGCCGCCGGATACGCAGCTGCTCGTCGGCTCGCTCGCCCAGGCCGGCATGCCGCTGTACGGCGCGCAAACGCCGGACGGCTACAAGAACACCGCCGCCGCCTGGATGAACCCCGACGCGCTGGCGCAGCGCGTGCAGTTCGCGCAGAACCTCAGCGACCGCATCCGCAAGCGACCCGAGATGGCGGCCCACGCGAGCAGCGACCTGCTCGCCACGCTGGGCCCGGCCTTGAGCATCAACACGCGAGAGACCGTCGCCGCCGAACCGCGCCCGCAGCAGCTCGCCCTGCTGCTGGGCTCGCCCGATTTCATGCGCCGCTGATCCGTCAGTCGAAGGAAACCGTTATGCAACGCCGCCACTTCCTCCTCGCCTCGGGTGCCTGGACCTTGTGCCGTACCGCGACCGCCGCCACTGCCTCGCCCACCGCGGGCAACAAGCTCGTCGTCATCATGCTGCGCGGTGCGGTCGACGGCCTTTCGGTCGTCACGCCGTACGGCGACGGCAACTACGCGGCCTCGCGCGACAGCATCGCGCTGGCGGCACCGGGCTCCGCCGATGGCTCGCTGATCAGGCTCGACAACCTGTTCGGCATGAATCCGAACCTCGCGCGCATGAAGCCCTACTGGGACAACGGTTCGCTGGGGTTCGTGCACGCCAGCGGTTCGCCCGACATGACGCGCTCGCACTTCGATGCGCAGGATTACATGGAGTCCGGCACGCCGGGCCGCAAGAGCACGCCCGACGGCTGGATGAACCGCCTGCTGCAGGTGCTGCCCGGCGAAGCGGCGCCGACGCGAGCCGTCAACATGGGCGCCACGCCGCCGCGCATCTTCGCGGGCACGGGCAGCGTGGCCAGCCTCGGGCTCGGTGCGAAGGCGCTCGACGCCAAGGCCATCGACAAGCCGGAGATGCGCACCGCCCTGAGCAAGCTCTACGCCAATGACCCGATGATGGCGCGCACCTACCGCGACACCGCCGAGGGCCGCGACGAGATGCGCCGCAGCATGGACGAAGGCGCGGCGCGCAGCATGGCGAAGAACGGCATGGGCGGCGGTGATCCGACGGCCGATGCCGGCGCGCAAAGCGCCAGCGGCTTCGCGGCAGATGCGCGGCGCCTCGGCCAGCTGATCCAGGCCGATGCTCACACGCAGCTGGCCTTCACCTCGGTCGGCGGCTGGGACACGCACATCAACCAGGGCGGCGCCAAGGGCCAGCTGGCCAACCGGCTGAACAGCCTCTCGCAGGGCCTGGACGCGCTGGCGCAGGGGCTCGGCGATTCGATGCAGCAGACCGTCATCGTCGTGATGAGCGAGTTCGGCCGCACCGTGCGCGAGAACGGCACGCACGGCACCGACCACGGCCGCGGCAACGTCATGTGGATCATGGGCGGGCCGGTGAACGGCGGGCGCATGCTCGGCGAGTGGCCGGGGCTGGATCGCTCGGCGCTCGTCGACGGCCGCGACCTCGCCGTGGTGACCGATTTCCGTTCCGTGGTCTCGCCGATCCTGCGCAACCACCTGGGCCTCTCCGAAGCCGGCGTCGCCAAGGTGTTTCCGCAAGGGCCGGAAGCGGTGCGCGCGCAGCTGCTGCGGGCCTGAGCCCGCACGACGGCATCTCCGCCGACTTGGTGCATCCGCCGGCGCGGCTCACAATCGCGCCAGCTGCGGCCGCTCCGGCCCAGCCTTTGAGCGGAGACCTTGCGCATGGCCATGACCCGAATCGTCGGCATCCTCCTGATCGTTGCAGGCATCCTGGGCTTGCTGTTCACGAGCTTCAGCTACACCAAGGACTCGCACGAGGCCAAGCTCGGCCCGCTCGAGCTCTCGGTCAAGGAGAAGCAGACGGTCAATGTGCCGACCTGGGCGAGCGTCGCGGCGCTGGTCGTCGGCGGGGTGTTGCTGGTGGCAGGCGGCCGCAAGCGCTGAGGGCGCGCCAGCGTTCGTTCGAGCGTGTGTCGACTGTCCGCGGCTGTCCGCGGACACTTCCGTCTCACGCAAGTGATTGATTCATAACGCCGAGTCTCCTGGCACAGCCCTTGCACCTGCAGGGGCATGATCCGCGACACCTCCGCCCAAGACCGCCCCGTTGAGAAGCCCTCGCTGCTGCGCCGCCGTGGCCTGCTGATCGGGGGCGGCATCGCCGCTGCCGTGCTCGTCGCGCTGGCCGCGCCCAGCGTGCTGCGCGCCTTCTCGGCACCCACTTCCGTCAGCGCTTCGCGCTTGTCCACGTCCCAGGTCGAGGTCGGCCCGTTCGTGCGCGACATCGTCGGCGAAGGCAAGGTCGTGGCCGCCAACAGCCCGACGCTCTACGCGCCGAGCAGCGGCTCGCTCACGCTGCTGGTGAAGGCCGGCGAGGCGGTGAAGAAGGGCCAGCTGCTGGCCAAGATGGAAAGCCCGGACCTCGCCGCGCGTCTCGCGCAGGAGCGCAGCAACGCCGAAGGCCTGCGCGCCGACGCGCAGCGCGCCGAAGTGGAAGCGCGCCAGCAGGCCTCGCAGCTCAAGAGCGACGTCGAGAACGCCAACATCGATTTCAAGACCGCGCAGACCGACCTCGACCGCCAGACGCAAGCCTTCAAGGCCGGCGCCGCTGCGGGCATGCAGGTCGACCACGCGCGCGACACGCTGGAGAAGGCGCGCATCACGCTTGCCCACGCGCAGGCGCTGCTCGGCCTGAAGGCCGACAGCCTCAAGCTCGACGTGCAGGCCAAGCGCGCCGCGGCCGACCGTCAGCAATTCATGGTGGCGGACATCCAGCGCCAGATCGACGACCTGCAGATGCGCTCGCCGGCCGACGGCCAGGTGGGCCAGCTGTTCGTGGACGAACGCGCCACGGTGGCCAAGGACGCCAAGGTGGCGACCATCATCGACCTGACCGCGCTCGAAGTGCAGATGCAGGTGGCCGAGAGCTTCGCGCGCGAGCTGGCCATCGGCATGGGCGGCGACATCAGCGGCAACGGCAAGACCTGGAAGGGCACGGTCCGCACGGTCTCGCCCGAAGTGGTGAACGGCGAAGTGGCGGCGCGGCTGCGCTTCGAGGGCGAGCAGCCCGAGGCGCTGCGCCAGAACCAGCGTTTGACGGTGCGCGTGCTGCTCGATCAGCGCTCGAACGTGACCTGGGTGCGCCGCGGCAGCTTCGCTGACGAACAGGGCGGCACGCAGGCCTATGTGATCCGCGACGGCCTGGCCGAGAAGGTGCCCGTCAAGCTCGGCGCGCGCAGCCTGGACAAGGTCGAGGTGTTGTCGGGCCTGAAGCCCGGCGACGTGGTGGTGGTTTCGGGAGCGGATGCCTTCAACGGCGCGCCGCGTGTGGCGATCAGCAATTAAGGAGAACGGCAATGTTGAAGATGCAAGGACTGTCCAAGGTCTACCGCACCGAGATGGTGGAAACGTATGCGCTGCGCCAGTTCGACCTCACGGTCAACGAAGGCGAATTCGTGGCCGTCACCGGCCCCTCCGGCTCGGGCAAGACGACGTTCCTGACGATCGCCGGTTTGCTCGAAGCGTTCACCGGCGGCACTTACCTGCTCGACGGTGTGGACGTGAGCCGCATGAACGACAACCAGCGCTCCAAGATCCGCAACGAGAAGATCGGTTTCATCTTCCAGGCGTTCAATCTGATCCCGGACCTGAACGTGCTGGACAACATCGAAGTGCCGCTGCGCTACCGCGGCATGAGCGGCGCCGAGCGCAAGAAGCGCGCGACCGATGCGCTCGCGCGCGTGGGCCTCTCGGCGCGCTCCAAGCACTATCCCGCTGAACTGTCCGGCGGCCAGCAACAGCGCGTGGCCATCGCCCGCGCCCTGGCCGGCGAGCCGCGCCTGCTGCTCGCCGACGAACCGACCGGCAACCTCGACAGCTCGATGGCCCGCAGCGTGATGGACCTGCTCGAGGAGCTGCACCGCGACGGCGCCACCATCGTGATGGTCACGCACGATCCGCAGCTGGCCGCGCGCGCGCAACGCAACGTGCACGTGATCGACGGCCAGGTGGTGGACATCGCGGCCGAGCTGCGCATGGATCCCTCGCTGCTGCGCAGCGGCGCACCTGCCCAAGCTTGATGACGGCTGCACCGATGAAGCGTTTGTTGTTCATTGCGGCGCTGGCCCTGCCCGCGGCGTTCGCGCAAGCCGAGAACCTGCTCGACGTCTACGCGCAGGCCCGCGCCGCCGATCCCGTGCTGGCCGGCGCCGCCGCGCGCAACGGCATGGCCGGCCAGGACGCCGTGATCGCCCGTTCGCGCCTGCTGCCGCAATGGAACCTCTCCGCCACGCAATATCGCAGCCGGCCCGACGAAGGCAACGGCCACGTCTACTCGAGCCAGATCAGCCAGACCGTCTTCGACCTGGGCCGGCTGCGCGAGTGGAACGCGGCTGATGCGCAGGCGCGCGCCCAGGATTCGCTGTACCGCGCGGCCGAACAGGACTTGTGCGCGCGCGTCGCCGCGGCCTACTTCGGCGTGCTGTCGGCGCAGGCCTCGCTGGACACGGCAGAGGCCAACGAGAGCGCCTTTGCCGCGCAGGTCGACCAGGCCAAGGCGCGCTTCGATTCGGGCCTCTCCGCCTCGGCCGATCTCGAACAGGCGCGCGCTTATGCGGGCATCGCGCGCACCGGTACGGTCGCCGCGCGCCAGAGCCTGCTCGACGCCAAGGAAGCGCTGGCCGAGATCACCGGCCGCCAGCCCGGCAATCTCGCGCCGCTGGTGCCTGAGCTCCCGGCCATCGCGCCCACGCCCACGGCGCCCGACGCCTGGGTGGAGCGCGCCCTCGCGCTGAACCCCGAGCTCGCCGCGTCGCGCTTGCAACTGACGGCGGCCGAGTCTTCCGTGGCCGCCGCGCGCGCCGGCCATCTGCCCACGTTGAGCTTCGGCGTGGACACCAACCGCCAGCGCGGCACCGGCATCTTCGCGCCGTCCGACATGCGCACGACGAGCCAGCTGGCCCTGACCCTCAACATCCCGATCTTCGCCGGCGGCGCCACGCAGGCGGCGACGCGCAAGGCCAGCCTCGCCCGCGACGCGCAGCGCGAGCAGCTCGAAGCCGACCGCCGCGCGCTGACCCGCGAAGTCCGTGGCCAGTACGAATCGGTGCTGGGCGCGCTGACGCAGATCGAAGCCGGCCACGCCTCCGTGGTGGCGGCCGACAAGGCGCTCGAATCGACCCGTGCCGGCCAACAGCTCGGCACCCGCACCATGACCGACCTGCTGCTCGGCATCCAGACGCAGGCGCAAGCCCGCAACGCCGAGGCGCAGGCCCGGCACCGTTATGTGCTGGCCACGCTGCTCTTGCAGCGCGCGGCCGGATCGCTGAGCGAGAACGAACTCGCCGCCGTGAATCAACTGCTCGTGAAGGAGTGAAGCTCGATGCTCGCCTACTACCTTGAACTCGGGCTTCGCAGCCTGCGCAGCTCGCGCGGACTGACGGTGCTGATGCTGCTGTCCATCGCCATGGGCGTGGCCGCGTGCATGACCACGCTGACGGTCTATCACGTGCTCTCCGGTGACCCGATCCCGCACAAGAGCAGCAAGCTGTTCAACGTGCAGCTCGACCCCAAGCGCGCCGCCAACCGCGGCGACAAGTCCGAGCCGCCCGAGCAGCTCACCCGCATGGACGCCGAGAACCTGCTGCGCGACAAGCGCGCCGTGCACCAGGTGATGATGTCCGGCGCCTTCGTGGCCATCGACCCCGAGGGTTCGGGCAAGCCGGACGCGCCGCCCTTCTTCAGTGCCGCGCGCTGGACGAGCAGCGACTTCTTCCAGATGTTCGAGGCGCCCTTCCTGTACGGCAACGGCTGGAGTGCGGCCGATGACGAAGGCAAGGCGCGCGTCGTCGTGATCGGCAAGGAGACGAACGACAAGCTCTTCGGCGGCATCGATTCGCGCGGCAAGACCGTGCGCCTGCGCGACAAGGACTTCACCGTCATCGGCGTGCTCGACAGATGGCGCCCCGCGCCCCATTACTTCGACGTCTATCTCGGCTCCTACAGCAAGCCGGCCGAGATATACATCCCGCTGCAGACGGCGATGGAGTTCCACTTCGGCCGCGCCGGCAACATGGATTGCTGGGGCGAGGCCAACGGCGTGGATGCGCTGTCGGTGCAGGCCGAATGCGTGTGGATCCAGTATTGGGTCCAGCTGGACACGCCCGAGCAGGTCAAGAACTACAAGGATTACCTGACGCAGTACTCGCTGACGCAGAAGGCCGCCGGCCGCTATCAGGTGGACCCGAACGTGCGCTTGCGCAGCGTGATGGAGTGGCTGAGCTTCAAGCAGGTCGTGCCCAACGACACGCGCCTGCAGGTCTGGCTCGCCTTCGGTTTCCTGCTCGTGTGCCTGACCAACGCGGTCGGCCTGCTGCTCGCCAAGTGCCTGCGCCGCTCGGGTGAGATCGGTGTGCGTCGCGCGCTCGGTGCGCGGCAGAGCTCGGTCTTCATGCAGTTCCTCGTGGAGGCCGGCAGCCTCGGTCTCGTCGGCGGTCTGCTGGGCCTCGTGCTCACCTGGATCGGCCTCTGGATCGTGCGCCAGAACCCGAGCCCGTACGCGGCGCTCGCCCAGCTCGACTGGCAGATGCTGGCCACCACGCTTGGCCTCTCGCTGCTGGCCAGCGTGATCGCCGGCCTGCTCCCCGCCTGGCGCGCCTGCCAGGTCACCCCGGCTCTGCAACTCAAGGTGCAATGACCATGGACCTGCTGCCCATCCTCTCCACGCTCAAGCGCCACAAGACCGCGGCCGGCCTGATCGTGCTGCAGATCGCGCTGACCTGCGCCATCGTCTGCAACGCGCTGTTCCTGATCAGCGAGCGCATCGTCAACATCAACTGGCCGAGCTTCATGGCCGAGAACGAGCTGGTCGTCGTCGGCATCTCCGGCATGAAGCGCGATGAGAACCCGGATCCGCAGACGGCGGTCGACCTCGCGGCCCTGCGCGCCATCTCCGGCGTCAAGAGCGTCGCGCTCATCAACCAGATTCCGTTCGGCAACAACTCCAACAACACCGGCGTGCGCCTGAGCGCCGAGCGTGACGCCAAGTCCACCAGCGCCACTTTCTACAACGCCGGCGAAGGTACGCTGGAGACGCTGGGCCTGCGCCTCAAGGAGGGCCGCGATTTCCTGCCCGAGGAGTACGCCTACGACACCGTGCTCGACAAGCAGGAGGACCCGTCCATCCCGGCCGTGCTCGTGAGCCGGACGCTGGCCGAAGCGATGTTCCCCGGCGAATCGGCCTTGGGCAAATCGATCTACACGTTTGCCAAGACGCCGCATCGCATCGTCGGCGTCATCGAAGACCTGGTCCACACCCACCCCGATCCGGGCAACCACAACCGGCCGACGCTGCTCATGCCGATCCGCCCGGCCTACAACGGTGGCGTCTTCGTGCTGCGCACGGACCCCGCCAACACGGACGCCGTGCTCAAGGCCGCCAAGGAAACGCTGGTCAAGAGCGGCGGCAACCTCAAGCGCCTGGTCGTCTACGAGAAGACGATGAAGGAAATGCGCAGCGAGTACTACCGCCAGGACCGCTCGATGGTCTGGCTGCTCGGCGGCGTTTGCTTCGGCCTGCTCGTGGTCACGGCCTTCGGCATCGTCGGCCTGGCCAGTTTCTGGGTCCAGCAGCGCACCCGCATGATCGGCACGCGTCGCGCGCTCGGCGCCACGCAGGGCCAGATCCTGCGCTACTTCCAGACCGAGAACTTCCTGCTCTCCACCGTCGGCATCGCGATCGGCATGGCGATGGCCTACGGCATCAGCGTGCTGCTGATGCGCGAGTACGAACTGCCGCGCCTGCCGCTCTATTACCTGCCGATCGGCGCGCTGACGCTCTGGCTGCTCGGCCAGATCGCGGTCTGGACGCCGGCGCGCCGCGCGGCGCTGCTGCCGCCGGTCGCGGCGCTGCGCGCAGCGGTATAAGGAGCGGATGCGCACAGTCTTAGTCATTGACGACAACCCCGCCGTCTGCGAAGCCCTCTCGCTGCTGCTCTCGCTGCGAGACATCCGCCCGCTGACCGCCGCCAGCCCCGAGGAGGGGCTGGCGCTTTTGGCGCGTGAACCGGTGGGCCTGGTGATCCAGGACATGAACTTCACGGCCGACACGACCTCGGGCGAAGAGGGCGTCTCGCTGTTCCGCTCGATTCGCGCGTTAGCGCCGGACCTGCCGGTGATCCTGCTGACGGCCTGGACGCGGCTCGAAGCGGCCGTGGAGCTGGTCAAGGCCGGCGCGGCCGACTACCTTGCCAAGCCCTGGGACGACGCCAAGCTGCTCGCCACGGTCGAGAACCTGCTCGAGCTGGCGGAGTCCAACCAGGCCGCGGCGCGCGCTCGTTCGCAGCAACGCGTGCGGCGCGAGCAGCTCGCGGCCCGCTACGACCTGCGTGGTGCGGTGTTTGCGTCCGAGCCGATGCTGCGCGCGCTGGAACTGGCCTGCCAGGTTGCGCGCGCCGCCGTCCCCGTCCTGATCACCGGCCCGAACGGCAGCGGCAAGGAACGCATCGCCGAGATCGTGCACGCCAACTCGTCCGTCGGTGCCGGCCCCTTCGTCGCCGTGAACTGCGGCGCGCTGCCCGCCGACCTGATCGAGGCCGAACTGTTCGGCGCCGACAGCGGCGCCTACACCGGCGCGGCGCGTGCGCGTGAAGGCCGCTTCGAGGCCGCGCACGGCGGCACGCTGTTCCTCGACGAGATCGGCACGTTGCCCCTGTCGGGCCAGGTGAAGCTGCTGCGCGTGCTGGAGACGGGCCGCTTCGAGCGCCTCGGCTCCAGCCGCAGCCGCGAGGCGCGCGTGCGCGTGATCAGCGCCACCAACGCCGACCTCAAGGCCATGGTGCGCGCCGGCACGTTTCGCGAAGACCTGTTCTACCGCCTGAACGTGATCGAGATCGCGCTCGCGGGTCTGAGCGATCGCAGCGAGGACGTGCTGCCGCTGGCCGAGCACTTCCTCGGCGATCAGGCGCGCCTCGGTGAAGCTGCGCGCGCCGCGCTGCTCGCGCACCGCTGGCCCGGCAATGTGCGCGAGCTGAAGAACGTCATCACCCGCGCGGCGCTGCTGGCCGGCGGCGGTGAGATCACGCCGGAGCTGCTGGCCCTGCCGCACGACGCTGGCGCTCACGCCCGCAACCTCGACGAACCGAGCCGCGAGACCGTGCTGGCTGCGCTCAAGAGCGCCGACGGCGTGGTGGCGCGCGCTGCGCAGTCGCTGGGCCTGTCGCGCCAGGCGCTGTACCGGCGAATGGAGCGTTATGGGCTCTCTTAGCCAACGCCTGTTCGCGATGCTCTTCCTCAGCGTGCTGACCGCGTTGGGCATGCACGCGGCGCTGACCTTCTGGCCCGTACCGCAGTTCGCAGCCTGGATGGGCTGGCCGCCGCTGCTCGGCTGGGCTGCGTTCGCGTTGAGCGTGCTGCTGACCTTGCCTTTGCTGCTCCTGCTCGTGCAAGGCTTTCTCGGTCCGTTGACGCGGCTCCTGCGCGCGCTCGAGGGCGCGGTGTTGTCTTACCGCGAGGGCGACTTCAGCATGTCGATCGCCGCTCCGACGCGTGGCACGAGTCTGGAACTCGGCGAGCTGATGCGCCTGCACGGCGAGTTGGGCCAGGCCCTGCGCGAACAGCGCCGCCACCTCGCGCAGCGCGAGCTGCTGCTCGACACCGTCGTGCAGAACACGCCCGTGGCTCTGGTGCTGACCGACGCGCAGGACCGCGTCGCCATCGCCAACATCGCCGCGCGCCAGTTGCTGGCCGGCGGCCGCAGCGTGTCCGGCACCACGCTGACGGCGCTGATCGAGCACGCACCCGCCGCGTTGCGAGACGCGCTGCTGGCCGGCGAAGACGGCATGGTCACGCTGTCGCTCGAAGGCACGGAGGAGACGTTCCACCTCACCCAGCGCGAGATCCGCCTGCAAGGCCTGCCGCACCGGCTGCGCCTGATCCGCCGCATGACGCGCGAGCTCTCGCGCCAGGAAGTGGCGAGCTGGAAGCGCGTGATCCGCGTGATCAGCCACGAGCTGAACAACTCGCTGGCGCCGATCTCCTCGCTGGCCCACAGCGGGCGCGAGCTGCTCGCGCGCGGCGACACCGAACGGCTCGCGCGCGTGTTCGCCTCCATCGGCGAGCGCGCCTCGCACCTGCACGGCTTCATCGACGGCTACGCGCGCTTCGCCAAGCTGCCGGCGCCGCGTGTCGAGCCGGTGGATTGGTCCGGCTTCCTGCACGGCCTGTCGGCACACGCGCAGTTCGAACTGGACGGCGAGGCGCCCGCGCAGGAAGCGCACTTCGACGCCACGCAGATCGAGCAGGCGCTGATCAATCTGCTGAAAAACGCCCACGAGTCGGGCGGCGCGCCGGAGGCGGTGCGGCTGCGCATCGAGGCCGGCGGCGGCGAACTGCGCTTCTGCGTGATGGACCGCGGCCCGGGCATGAGCGACACGGTGCTGTCGCAGGCGCTGCTGCCGTTCTACTCGACCAAGCGCTCCGGCACGGGCCTGGGCCTGGCGCTGGCGCGCGAGATCGCCGAGGCCCACGGCGGCCGCGTGGCGCTGGAGAACCGCAGCGGCGGCGGCCTGGCCGTCAGCCTCGTGCTGCCTCGCGTTGTCCCTGATCCCCGAGCGAAACCCTAACTCCTAGACTCCACGCACTTCGAAGTCCTGGACAACGGGAGCGCGCCCATGCGGACATGGCTCAGGCGGGTGTTGTGGGGAGTGGGTTTCGTCGCGGTCCTGATCGGCGCGGCGATCGGCTGGGGCCTCTGGCAATACCAGCAGCGCACGCACCGCCTGGTGCCCGTGCCAGCGCGCAGCTTTGCCGATTCGAGCGATCTGGCGCGCGGCCGCTACCTGTTCGATTCACGCGGCTGCGCCGAGTGCCACGGCGCGAACGGTTCGGGCCGCGTCTTCGCCGACGAACCGGGCCTGCGCATCAAGGGCCCGAACCTCACGAGCGGCCCCGGCGGCGTGGTGCAGGGCTACACCAACACCGACTGGGAGCGAGCGATCCGCCACGGCGTGCACCGCAGCGGCCGGCCTTTGCTGGTGATGCCGAGCGAGGACTACGCGCGCTTCACCGATGCCGATCTGGCTGCGATCGTGGCGTACATCAGGGCCATGCCGGCGATGGACGGCACCGGCGCGGACGTGCAGCTTCCGCTCGTGGCCCGCGTGCTCTACGGCTACGGCCTGGTGCCGGACGCCGCGTCGCGTATCGATCACGCCGCCGCCCCTGCCACGCCGGTGCAGGAAGGGCTCACCGTCGAACACGGCCGTTATGTGGCGCAGATGTGCTTCGGCTGCCACGGCGACAAGCTCTCCGGCGGCCCGATCCCCGGCGCGCCGCCGGACTGGCCGGCCACGGCCAACCTCACGTCGGGCGCGAAGGTGATGGACCGCTATCCGGACGACGCCAGCTTCTTCGCCTTCATGCGCAGCGGCAAGCGGCCCGACGGCACGGCCGTGCGCATCATGCCGTTCGACTCGTTCCGCAAGATGAGCGACGTGGACCTCGGCGCGCTGCGGCTCTATCTCAAGACCTTGCCGCCGACGCCGACCGGCCAGCACTGACGCGCGGCGCTTCCGTCAGCGGTCGCCGGCCGCTGAAGCCGCGCCGTTGCCGTTCGGGGCGCGCGGATCGCCGAGACAGGACTTCAGCCAGCGCGACATCTCCCACTGCACGTGCCCGACCGATTCGCGCGCCGTGTAGTTGTGCGCCTCGAACGGCAGCGCCACATAACGCACCGTTCCGCCGGTGCCCGCCAGCGCCTGGTACAGCCGCTCGCTCTGGATCGGGAAGGTGCCGGGGTTGTTGTCGGCCTCGCCGTGCGTGATCAGCAGCGGCTCCTTGATCTTGTCGGCCAGCAGGAAGGGAGACAGACGCAGATAGGTGTCGCGCGCTTCCCAGAGCGTGCGGCGCTCGCTCTGGAAGCCGAAGGGCGTGAGCGTGCGGTTGTAGGCGCCGCTGCGCGCGATGCCGCAGCGGAACAGGTTGTCGGTGTAGGCCAGCAGCGTGGCCGTCATGAAGGCGCCATACGAGTGGCCGCCGACGGCGACGCGGTGGATGTCGATCGAGCCGAGCTCGTCGGCCTTCTCCAGGATGGCGCGCGCGTCCATCAGGAGCTGGTCGACGAAGCCGTCGTTCACGAGCCGCGCATCGCCCACGATCGGCATGGCCGCATCCATCAGCACGACGTAGCCGTCCATCGCCAGCAGCAGCGGCGACAGGCCGGCGGGCTGCGAGAAGCGGTTGTCGCTGCCGCCGACCTGGCCCGCCGTGGCGCGATCGGGGAACTCCAGCGGATAGGCCCACACGAGCGCGGGGCGGTGCTCGCCGGGCTTGTAGTCGGGCGGCAGCACGAGCCAGAACGAGAGGTCCACGCCGTCCGTGCGCTTGAAGCTCACGAGCTCCCGCTTCAGCTTGCGCAATTGCGGCGACGGGTCCTTGAGCCGCGTGAGTGCGGACAGCCCGGTGCCGTCGCGCAGGTACAGATTCGGCGGTTCGACCTGCGATTCGCGCTGCGTGAGCCAGCGACCACCGTCGAGCGGCGAGAGCACCTGCTCGTACACCTCCTCGCCGGACTGGAAGAGGCGCGCGGTGGCGCCGGTGGCAAGGTCGAAGCGGTCGAGGAAGGGCCGCTCGCCGCGCGGCGAGGCGCCGGGGCCGGTCATCAGGAGGTCGCCGTGGTCGACGATCACGACGCTGCGGCCGTTGGCGCTCAGCACGCGCGTCATCGGCGTGCCGGGGTGGTGGTACTTCTCGCGGGCGGAGAACTCGAACAGCAGCTTTGGCGTGCCGCCGCGCAAGGGGAACAGCCAGGTGCGGATCCAGTTGCGCGCGCGGTCCGTCTCCGTGAGCAGCCCGTTGCGGCCATCGTCCATGAACGCCATGCGCGTGTAGCGCTGCGCCATGCGCAGGACTTCCTGCGGCTCGCCGGTGTAGGGCGGGTCCAGGCGCATGAGGCGGTCGCGGTGGGCGGCGCGTGTCTGGTTGTTGCCGCCGTCCAGGGCTTCCACCCAGTAGACGGCGCCGTCGTTGAACGGCGAGCCCATGAAGCTGCGCGGACCGGTGCTCACGCCGTCGACGCTGACGCCCGCCCGCAACGGCAGCTTGGCCAGCTCGCGCACGAGCTTGCCGTCACGCGTACGCAGCTCCACCACGCGCGGGAAGCCGTCCCAGGCCACTGTGTAGCTGTAGGGGCGGATGAGGCGCTCGGTCAGCAGGTGGCCGTCGCCGACGCCGAACACGCGGCTGTAGAGCGCCGGTGCGCCGGCCAGATCGCGCGCGAAGCCGCTGGCGATGTCCACGCGCGTCAGCGTGGAGCGGGCGTGGAATTCGAACAGCGCCTCGTCCTGCGGGTCCGTCAGGAGGTCGGTGTAGGTGCGCTCGGGCGAGACGACGCCGCGGCTCTCCTGCACGGCCGGGCCGGCGGGCACGCGGGCGGCCTGCGGCGCGGGGCTGCGGCGGTCGGGCACTGTGGCCACGATCAGCTCATGCGGGCCGAGCCATTGCGGCTCGGGCATCAGCACCGGGTTCACGCGCACGAAGGCCACGGGCTGGATGCGCGCGTTGCCGACCTCGCCGACCCAGAGCTCGGTGGCGGTCTCGGTGCGGCGCATCAGGATGAAGCGGCGGCCGTCCGGCGCCCAGGCGAAGCCGTGGAAGGTGCCCCCGGCCGGAAGCTCGACGTTGCGCTCCGGCGCATCGGGGTTGAGCAGGCTGCGCAGCCGCAGGCGCAGGATCGGCGCCACGTTCTGCGCCGTGCCGCTGCCGGGCTCGAAGCGCAGGCCGGCGAGCTTGAGCACCGGGCGCGAGAGCTCCTCGATGCTGGAGAAGCGCCGCTGCTCGATCAGCGCCAACGTTTGCCGATCCGGCGAGACGTTGGGCCGCGGCAGCGCAGGCGCGTCGAGCAGCTCCCGCACGGCGGGCGAGGGCTGCTGGTAGGTGAAGCCGGGATCGGCTTGTGCCGGCGCGAGGACCGCCAGGGTCATCGTCAGCGCGGCCAGGGAACTGCGGAACGCCGGCCGCCTCATGCTTGCCTCATTGCTGCTCTGTCTCCAGCTCTGGGAATGTTGCTGACAAGTATCGCCGCCGACATTGTCGGATCACTGTCAGCAGAATTTCACAGTTAGCGTGAGCGATTGCGCGGCTCTCCCCTGGCTGCGGGGTGCTGTCCGACATGCCGACGGCGCGCTGCCCGGCTAGGATGCCTTCACATGCGAATGCCCGCCGTCAAACTGCCGCCGCCCGCAAGCCGCCCCTACCTCGGGGAAGGCCTGACGCTGGGCGTGTGGCGGCTCGAAGAGCCGCTGAGCGCAGGGGAAAGCGGCCAGTGGTACCGGGCCGCCCATGCGCGCGCCGAAGGTGAACGCGCCGCGGCGCTGGTCATGCATCGCAACGAGATGGCGGCCGAGCTGCTGCTGCGTTTCGCCGATCACGCCGACGAGCTGGGTCAGTTGAAGCACGAGCACATCGCCGTGGCCACCGACAGCGGCGTCACGCCGCTCGGCCAGCCCTATCTGGTGCTGGGCGCCATGAAGGGCGAACCCATTCTCGAAGCGGCGGAGGCCTTCAACCTGCGCGAACGCTTGAATCTCGTGGTGCAGCTCTGCGAGCTGCTGCGCCATGTGCACCACCAGGGCTGGCTGCTCTCTGAAGTGGACCCCGAGCTGGTCTGGGTGGACGAGCAGGGCCAGGTTTCGTTGATGGGCCTTGGCCTCGTACGCATGCCCGATCCCGAAGGACCTTACGAGCGCGGCCGCGTGCCTGCAGGCCTGCCGGGCTTCGTCAGCCCCGAGCAGCGCGGCGGCCATCCGGCCAGCCTGGCGGCCGAGGTCTACGGCCTGGGCTGCCTGATGTTTGCGCTGGTGGACGGCCGCCTGCCGCATGAGATGAGCAGCAGCGTGGCCGACGCCTCGCCGGCCGCGCGCTGGCGCGAGCTGAAGATGGTGGAGCGCATGAGCCTGGACGCGCTGCTGCGCAAGGCGGCCTCCCCGCTGGTGCAGCGCCGCCAACCGTGCGCCGAAGTGCTGGCCGACGATCTGCGCGCCTGGCTCGCCGGCGGCAACCACTCGGCGATGAGCTTCACGCCGATGCCCGCCGTGCCCGATGTGGTGGCAGCGCAGGCCGCCAAGCCCAAGCGCCGGCGCTGGTCGTTCCTGTTGCTGGCAGCATTGCTGCTGGGCGGCGGGGCAACGGCGCTCTGGGGTGATGCAGGCGCCGCACTGGCCGCCGTGGTTCACGCCGTCGACTTGAAGCGTTAGTTGTAGTTCCTGTCTGACTTGCCCGCGGCGCTTCCTGCCGCTAAGGTGCGCAGTTATGCGCCCTGGCGGCGACTGCTCTGGAGCCCGGCCATGCATACCGCGACCCAACCGATGCCGCACCGCCGGCGCCGCAAGATTCCTGCCCTCGTGCGCGTCGTGATGACGCTCTCGGCGAGCCTGATCATCCTCGTGGTGAGTCTGGTGGTGTACGTCGCGGTGTCCGAGCGTGCCGCCGAGCGCAAGGCGATCGCGTTCTGCCTGACGGTCAAGGTGGGCGAGAGCCCGGCCGGTCTGATGGAGCGCGCCCAGGCCGCTGGCGCGAGCGCCAGGCAAACCCGCTGGACCCAGCAGGATTCGGGCGAGCAGGAGCTGGCGGCGGTGTTCGAGGGCGCGACGGCGCAGTCGCACCACGTCTGCTCGGTGCAGGCCAAGGACACGGTCACCCGCGCCGATTACCTGCACTTCGACTGAGCCGGTTCAGGCGCGCTGCGGTCCGGCCTTGCCGGCCTCCACCACGTACTTGCCGGCGCTGGAGATCGTGCTGTCCGCCTTCCAGATGTCGTCCACGCGCCGCATCTCCATGTCGAGCCGGCCGGGGCGCAGCTCGAAGCTCATGTAGCCGCGCTCGTCGGCGCGGGCGTACTTGATGTCCGGGTTGTACGGCACGACCTTGTCGATGCGCTCCTGCTTGAGCCCCTCACTGGTGATCGAGGTGCCGCAGAACTCGCTGGCGACGACGGGGCCCTTCGGGCTCGCGCGCAGATCGCAGACGTAGTTGGCGTGCACATCGCCGCCGAGCACCACGGCATTGGGCAGGCGTCGTGCGGCGAGGTCGGTCAGCAGCCGCTCGCGTGCACCGAGGTAGCCGTCCCAACCTTCGGTCCAGCGGACCTCGGGTTTGGCGGGGTCGGTCTCCCAGTTCAGGCCGGCCATCATGGTCTGTTGCGCGAGCAGGTTCCACGGCCTGTTGTCGTCCCACTGCGCCGCCAGCCATTGCTCCTGCGCTCGGCCGAGCAGCGTGCGCGAACGGTCCAGCAGGGCCGGGCAGTCGGCGCTGTTGACGGTGTTGCCGCCGCCGGTGCCGGGCTTGGGGCAGACCTGCTGGTCGCGGTACTGGCGGTCGTCCAGCGTGATGACGCGTGCCAGGCGGCCCCAGTCGATGCGTTCATGGATGAGCATGTTGTAGGCATCGGGACGGCGCGACTTGGGGAACGGCAGGTGCTCCCAGTAGGCCTTGGCGGCGTTGGCCCGCTGGCGCTCGAAGTGTTCGGTCAGTCGCTCGGAGACGTTGCCCGCCCAGTCGTTCTCGATGTCGTGGTCGTCCCAGATGATGATCCACGGGGCGCGCGCGTGGGCCGCCTGCAGCAGCGGGTCGGCGCGGTACTGGGCATGACGGGCGCGGTAGTCGGCCAGGGTCTGGCAGCGCGGGCCGTTGTGCGGGCGCTGGGTCTTGCTGTTGGCGGGCGTGGCGGTTTCGTAGATGTAGTCGCCGACAAAGAAGACGACGTCGTGCTCGCGCGCGGCGCAATCGCCCCAGGCAGCGTAGCGGCCGTGGTCGAAGCGCTGGCAGGAGGCGAGCGCGAAGCGCAGGCGGTCGACCGGCGCATCGAGTGCGGGCGCGGTGCGCGTGCGGCCGACGCGGCTTTGCTGGCCGAGAGCCGTGAAGCGGTACCAGTACCAGCGGTCGGCAGCCAGGCCTTGCGGCTCGGCGTGCACGCTGAAGTTGTCTTCAGGGACGGCCCATTCGCGGCCGCGGGCGGCGACGCGCTGGAAGCCTTCGTCTTCGGCAAGCTCCCAGTCGACGGCGACTTGCGATGGCAGCCCGCCGCCGGTGAGCATCGTCCAGAGCACCATGCCGTCCGGGCGCGGGAAGCCGGAGGCAAGGCCGAAACCGAAGCGGTCGAGGTCGGCGGCGAGGGCGTGGCGGATGAAGAGGGGGGCGCAACCGGCCACGAGGGCGGCCTGCAACAGATGGCGGCGGCTCAGGGTGTTCATGCGTTCAGCATAGGGCATGCCGCCCGTATCATCCGCCGGCCATGGCCACAGATTTACACGCACAGACCGCCCGATCGCCCCTGCGCTGGCCGTATGTCGGCCTCGCTGTTGTCAGCGCAGTGCTGGCGTTATGGCTGGCGGCGAATTACCCGCTGGCCTCGCCCGTGGCCTTCGTCGGCGTGGTCGCCGCGGCGGCGGTGGCCGCACGGTTCTGGACGCGCACGCCGGCCCTGCTCGCGCTCATGCCGCTGCTGGGCTTCGCGCCCTGGAGCGGCTGGATCACCTTCGAGGAAATGGACCTGCTGGTGCTGTCAGTGGCGGCGGGCGGTTATGCCGCCGTCGCCCTGAACCTGGCGCCGCGTGAGCGACTGCCGGCCTGGCGCCAGGAGCTGGACTACTCGGCGCCCGTGATCCTGCTGATGGCGCTGTTCGCCGGCACATCGCTGCTGGCGATGCAGCGCGGCTTCGACAACGCGGGCGGTTTCCGCTTCGGCTGGTGGCAGGGCTACATGGAGCCGATGAACAGCCTGCGCAACGTGAAGGCCTGGTTCCTCGCACTGCTGCTCGTGCCGCTCTGGAAGCGCGCCGCCGCCGTGCGGCCGCAGGAACAGAACGAGGCGCTGGGCTGGGGCCTGGTGGCTGCGCTGGTGGGCATGTCGCTGGCCGCCGTGTGGGAACGCGAGGCGTTCACGGGCCTGCTCAATTTCTCGACCGACTACCGCACCACCGCGCTCTTCTGGGAGATGCACGTCGGCGGCGCTGCCTTCGACGGCGCGCTGGCGCTGTCGATGCCCTTCGTGCTGATGGCGCTGCTGCGCCAACGCTCGCCGGTGGGCTTCGCCGTGATGATGGGCGTGGGTGTGCTCGGCCTCTACGCGTGCCTGACGACGTTCTCGCGCGGCGTCTACCTCGCGGTGCCGGCCGGTGCGGTCGTCACCTTGTGGCTGCGCGGTGCGCAATGGCGGCGTGCGAGCCGGCAGCAAGTGCTGGACATCAAGCCGCTGCTGTCGGTGCCGCGCCTGGCCAAGGTCGGTGCGCTGGCGCTGATCGGGATCTTCGGCTGGGGCGCGATGCACATGTTCGGCTCCAGCGGCTACCGCGGCCTGCTGGCGCTGCTGGGCAGCATGCTGATCCTGCTGACCATGCCGGCGAGCCAGTGGCTGCCGACCACGGCGCAGCGCACGATGGGCGCGCTGATGGGCGCGCTGCTCGGCTTCCTGGCCACGGGCGTGTTCACGGCGATGGCGGTCTACCTGCCCAAGGCGGCGTATGTCAGCTACTGCCTTGCCTTCGGCTTTGCGCTGCTGGCGCGGCGCCTGAACCAGCCGGGCCAGACGCGGCCGGTGCAGTCCACCGTGCTGTCCGCGGCCTGGTACTGGGTGCTGTTCTCCACCGTGCTGGTGGCGGATTCCTGGGGCGGCTCCGCCGCGCGGGACGATTCGCTGCTCGTTGCGGCACTGCTCGGTCTGGCCTGGGTGCTCGCGCTGGCGTGGCCGGCGTTGTGGCCGTTCAAGACGCTCGGGTCGACGGGCTGGCGCCAGCGCGGGCTGGTGTTCACGGCGCTCGTCGTCGTCTCGGCGCTGGTGGGCATCCTCGGGGGCGGCGTGTACCTGCGCGATCGCATGTCGACAGCGGCCGAAGACCTGGACGGACGCGTCGGCCACTGGCGCCAGGGCCTGTCCATGCTGGACGACACCTCGCAGCAGATCCTCGGCAAGGGGGCCGGACGCTATGTGGCTTCCGAATTCTTCGAGGGCCCGCCGCAGGAACGCGTCGGGGACTTCCGCCTGCACGAAGAAGGCCACGAGAGCTGGCTGCGCATGTCCGGCGCCGCGCACCCGATGGGCGGCGGGGGGCATCTGCGCGTGAGCCAGCGCGTGGCGGTGCCGAAGGGGCCGGTGCAGTTCGACGCCAAGCTGCGCGTCACGCAGCAGGTCTCGTTGATCGTGGAAGTGTGCGAGAAGCACCTGCTCTATCCGGGCAACTGCCTGCAGAAGGGCATGGTCCTGAAACCGGACCCGGCGGCGCAAGGCGGCTGGCAGACGCTCAAGCTCGACCTCGGGACCGCGCCGCCGTCGATGGGCGCCGACAGCCTGACGCCGCGCTTCATCATGTTCTCGGTGGCCGTGGACACGGTGCTCGGCGCCGTCGATTTCGACAGCATGAGCCTGGTCGACGCCAACGGCGAGATGCTGTCCAACGGCAGTTTCGCCAACGGTCTGGCGCACTGGTTCTCCTCCAGCGACCGCAACCACTTGCCCTGGCACATCAAGAGCATGCTGATGCACGTGCTGTTCGAGCAAGGGCTGCTGGGCGTGGCGGTGCTGGGTACTCTCGTGCTGCTGGCGCTCACGCGCCTGGCCTTCGGCCGCGGCCGCGAGCAGCCGCTGGCGCCTGCGCTGGCCGGTGCCATCGTCGGCTTCCTCTTCGTCGGCGCGTTCGACAGCCTGCTGGACGTGCCGCGCGTGGCGCTTGCGTTCTATGCGTTGCTGGCGTTCTCGCTGGGGTTGCGCGCGTTGCCGGGAACCGTTGCCGAAACAAAATCAGCAAAATAGCGCAGCAGGGATAATCGCGGCCCGTTCCCGCAGTCCATGGCCGATACCCTCAACCCCGCCCAGCTTGCCGCCGTCCATCATCTCGATGGTCCCTGCCTCGTCATCGCCGGCGCCGGTTCTGGCAAGACGCGCGTCATCACGACCAAGATCGCGCGCTTGCTGCAGGAAGGCTACGCGGCGAAGAACATCGCCGCGATCACCTTCACGAACAAGGCCGCGCAGGAAATGCGCGAGCGCGCCAAGCACCTGATCGGCGCCCGGGCGGCGAAGGATCTGGCGATCTCGACCTTTCACTCGCTGGGTGTGCGCATCCTGCGCGAGGAAGGCACGCGGTTGGGCCTCAAGCAGCAGTTCTCGATCCTCGACTCCGACGACGTGCTCTCGGTGCTGAAGGACGCGGGCGGCACGACCGATGCGAACCAGGCCAAGGGCTGGCAGTGGACGATCTCGCTCTGGAAGAACACCGGCATCACGTCCGAGACGGCGATCCACGCCGCCAAGGATGAGAACGAGCGCGTCGCTGCCGTCGTGATGGGGCGTTACGAGGAGCGCCTTGCCGCTTATCAGGCGGTGGACTTCGACGACCTGATCTCGCTGCCGCTCAAGCTCTTCACCAACGACGCGGAAGCGCGCGGCAAGTGGCAGGACATGCTGCGCTACGTGCTGGTCGACGAATACCAGGACACCAACGCCGTGCAGTACGAACTGCTCAAGCAACTGGTCGGCACACGCGCGATGTTCACGGCCGTGGGCGACGACGACCAGAGCATCTACGGCTGGCGCGGCGCCACGATCGAGAACCTCAAGAAGCTGCCGCTCGAGTTCCCGCGGCTCAAGGTGATTCCGCTGGAGCAGAACTACCGCTCCACCGGCAACATCCTGCGTGCCGCGAACAATGTGATCGCCGGCAATCCGAAGATCTACGAGAAGAAGTTGTGGAGCGAGTTCGGCGACGGCGACCCGGTGGCGCTGGTCGAGAGCGACGGCGAAGAGCACGAAGCCGAACGCGCCGTGGCCCGCATCAACGCGCTGCGCGGCGGCGGTTTCGCCCAGCACTTCGCCGAGTTCGCCATCCTCTACCGCGCCAACCACCAGGCGCGCGTGTTCGAGCAGGCGCTGCGCCGCGCGCAGATCCCGTACAAGGTCAGCGGCGGGCAGAGCTTCTTCGATCGCACGGAGATCAAGGATCTTTGCGCGTGGCTGCGGCTGCTGGTCAATCAGGATGACGATCCGGCGTTCCTGCGCTCGATCACGGTCCCGAAGCGCGGCATCGGCCACCAGACGCTCGGTGCGCTCGGCGAGTTCTCCAAGCAGTGGCGCTGCTCGATGTTCGAGGCGCTGTTCGCGGAGAGCCTGGGCACCGTGCTGTCGAAGAAGGCGATCGGCTCGCTCCACGAATTCGGCCGCTATGTGAACGAACTGCAATACCGCGCCGAGCACACGGTCGGCGCAGAAGACGCGCGCGTCTTCATCATGGAGTGGCTCGGCGACATCGGCTACGAGCAGTACCTGATCGATCAGGAAGAGAACGAGAAGGTGGCGCAGGCGCGCTGGGGCAACGTGCTCGACTTCGTCGACTGGGTCTGCAAGCGCTGCGGCGGCCAGATCACGCAGGACGGCGGATCGACTTTCGAAACCGAGCGCCAGAGCGTGCTGCAGGTGGCGCAGACGATCAGCGTGATCCTCTCGCTGGCCGAGCGCGGCGAGGAGCGGGACGAGGTCACGCTGACCACGCTGCACGCCAGCAAGGGCCTGGAGTGGCCGCATGTGTTTCTCGCTGGCGTGAACGAAGGGCTGCTGCCGTTCAAGGCCGACGACGAAGAAATGACGGCGGATCGCCTCGAAGAAGAGCGCCGCCTCATGTACGTGGGCATCACGCGCGCGCGCCGCACGCTGGCCGTGTCCACGCTGCGCCGTCGGCGCAAGGGGCGCGAGACGGTGATGGGCGTGCCGAGCCGCTTCATCCTGGAGATGAAGCTGCACGAGTCGATCGGCCGCGAAGACCCGCGCGAGAAGCTCAAGCGGATGCGCGAGGAGATGGCGGCGAAGGCGGCGGCGCGTGATGTGCAGGCAGCGAAGGATGCTGCCGCTGAGGGGAAGCGTTAGGTTTCCGGCGCTCGCGGCGTGGTCACAATCCGCGCCATGATGATGAAGAAAATCCTGCCTCTGCTGACGTTTGTCAGCGCCGTGCTCGCCATCCTCGCGGCCGACGTGCTGCACTGGCCGCATGACCTCGCCGCCGTGCTCAAGGCGCTGACGACGATCCTGATCATCGCGTGGGCGTGGCCGCGAGGACGTTCGCAGCCGACGCTTCGGCGCTTCGTGATCGGCGGGCTCCTTGCGTCTTTGGTCGGCGATATCGCGCTGACCTTCTCGGCTGGCTTCGTGCCCGGGTTGCTCGCGTTCCTGGTGGCGCATCTGGCGTACTTGTGGGCGTTCACGCGCGTGCAGCGCTTTGCCGCGTGGCCGCTTGCGTTCGTCGTCTACGGGGCGATTGCCGCCGCCGTCCTCGCCTATCTCTGGAGCGGCATTCCCGCGCCTCTGCAAGTGCCCGTTGTCGCCTACGTGCTCTGCCTCGCCAGCATGGCTGCGCAGACGCTGGTGATCGCTCGGCGCGTTCCCGGCCATTGGCCGCTCGCGTTCGGCGGCCTGATGTTCTTCTGCTCCGACGGCCTGCTCGCGCTCAACAAGTTCGCCGGCCCGGTCCCGCTGGCCGCGCTGCTGGTGCTGCCGACGTACTGGACCGCGCAGTGGTGCATCGCGAGCTGGCTGCCGGCGCGCGAAGTCGGCTGACCTGGAGCGTACGGTGCTGGCGCTGTTGCTTGCGGCCGGGTTTTTCGGCCTCGTGATCTGGACGACGTTCGGCTTGAATCGCATTGCCGAGCGGCAGCTGGCGGAGCATCGAGCCATGGCTCACGCGCAGTTCGGCACGTGGCTGCAATCGCCTGCGGCCGCGCAACTGCGGTTGGGCCCGGGCCCGTTCGCACCGGCTCACTTCATCGAGGACAAGCCGCGTCGCAGCAACGAGCCGGTCGATCACTACTGCCTGACCTGGTTTCTGCGCAACCAGGACGGCCACTACGTGATGTTGATGTCGACCCCCAACGAGAAGCCCTTTGTGAAGGTGCTCGAAGATCGTTACGCCAAGGTCGTGCTGAAGGCGAAATACCAGCCGCCCGGCTGATAGGCTCGCGCGGATGAAATGGGTGCGCAGATTGCTGGTCGGGGCGGTGGCCGTCGCGGTGTTGCTGGCGGCGGTGATGTGGTTCGCTGGCGCACAACTGAGCCGCCCCGCACGCCGTGAGATAGGCGCGCCGCCATCGACGTTGCAGGCGCAGGCTCTGCGCATTCCGATGGACGAGGGCGGCTCCGTCGCGGGCTGGTTCCACCGCGGCCAGCCTGGTGGTGGCGCCGTGCTGCTGCTGCACGGCGTGCGCGGCGACCGCACGGCGATGGTGGGCCGCGCGGAGCCGCTCGTGGCGGTCGGCTACTCGGTCCTGTTGATCGACTTGCCGGCCCACGGCGAAAGCGACGGCGACCGCATCACCTTCGGCGCGCACGAAGCCGCCGGCGTTCGCGCCGCGCTCGCCTGGATGCACCAGCAGTTGCCAGGTGAACGCACCGGTGTGATTGGTGTCTCGCTCGGCGCAGCTGCCTTCGTTCTGGCACATGCCGAGCCGCAGCCCGATGCCGTCGTGCTGGAAATGATGTACCCGACGATCCGCCAGGCCGTCGAAGACCGCCTCGCCATGCGCCTCGGCGTCCCGGGCCGTGCGCTGGCGCCGCTGCTGCTCTGGCAACTGCCCTTGCGCACGAACGTGAGTGAACAGGACTTGCGCCCCATCGACGCACTGCGCGACCTGCACGCGCCGCTGCTCATCATGGCCGGCACGCGCGACGAACACACGCGCTGGGCCGAGACGCAAGCGATCTTCGCTGCTGCGAATGCGCCCAAGCTGCTCTGGCCCGTCGACGGTGCCGTGCACCAGGATTTGCAGGCCTTCGCGCCGAAGGCCTATGAGATGCAGGTGATGAGCTTTCTCGAGGAGCGCCTGCACGGCCCGCACTGAAGCGGGCCGCGCCGATCACATCCCCTTGAACATGTGCGTATAGCTGCGGCTCACTTCCAGCTTCTCCGTCAGCCCCTTGATGCCGACGAGCTGGCGGCCGCGGAAGTCGCGGGTGATGCCGTCGATGGCGCGGGCGTTGACCAGCGTGGAGCGGTGGATCTGCCAGAAGATCTTGGGGTCGAGTTCGTCGACCAGTTCCTTGATCGGCTTGCGGATCAAGGCCTCGACCTTGGCCGTCTGCACGCGCGTGTACTTCTCATCGCTGATGAAGAACAGCACCTCTTCGACCGGGATCATCTGGATGGCCTGGCCGACGCTGGCCTGGATCCATTCGAGGTACTTGGGCGCACCGCCCGGGTTCATCTGCGCGCTGAGCTTGTGCAGCAGCTGTTGCAGCGGCGCGGCGCCGGCCGGTGAATCGGCTGCCGGTTCGCCGTTGCCTTCGCGCTGCGACAGGCGCTTCTGGATGCGCGCCACCGTGACCAGCAGGCGGTCGCGTTCGGCGGGCTTGAGCACATAGTCGGCCACGCCCTGCTCGAAGGCCTCGACCGCGTACTGGTCGTAGGCCGTGATGAAGACGATCTCCGGCACGAGCCAGTCGTCGTCTTCCGGGAGCTGCGCGATCTGCTTGGCGGCTTCCACGCCCGTGAGGCCGGGCATGCGAATGTCGAGGAAGACCAGATCGGGCTTGTGTTCCTTCGTCAGCTCGACGGCTTCGAGACCGTTCTTCGCTTCCGCCACGATGTCCAGCTCGGGCCAGACATCGGAGAGGCGGGCGCGCAGCTGTTCGCGCATCAGGCGCTCGTCGTCGGCGAGGACGGCGCGGACTCGGTGGTGGGCAAGGTCGCTCATGAAGCGGATGCTACCGCCTTCTTCTTGGCGTGCTTGGGACGGACGGCCCAGATCACCAGGAAGGCCAGCAGGATCAGCGGCGAACCGAGCACGGCGCCCACGCCGCAGAGCACCGCCACCACCGCCGCCAGCACGCCGCCGACGATCAGCAACGGCAGCCCGATGGCGAAGAGCAGGATCAGCGGCAGCACGATGCACAGCACGAGCATCACGATGCCGCTGATGGTCAGGCCGAGCAGGCCGCCGAACAGCGTGTTCACGTCAACCTCGTCGCCGTTGATGCTCAGACCGAAGTCCGGCGAGCCTGACACGATGTGCCCATGCCCCGAGAAGTAGGCCAGCGTGAGGCCGATGATCATCATGAAGGCCAGGCCGATGCCCAGGCCGATGCAGATTTTGAACAGGGTCTTGATCATGCTGCGTTCTCCTTGGCGATGTAAGGAACAGTGATGGTGACGCGGGTGCCGCTGGGCTGGTTCTCGGCCACGGTGACCGAGGCCTTGCCGCCGTACAGCAGGTTCAGGCGCTCGCGGATGTTGGCCAGTCCGACGCCGGTGCCGGCGGTGGCGGCGCGGCCGAAGCCCAGGCCCGTGTCGGCCACGCAGACCACGAGCTTGCCGTGCACGATCTCGGCCTTGACGGTCAGGCTGCCGCCCTCGGCCTTGGGCTCCAGGCCGTGCTTGATGGCGTTCTCCACCAGGCTCTGGATCATCATGGGCGGGAACTCGGCCGAGTGCAGGCCTTCGGGCACGTCGATGGTCGTGGTCAGGCGCTCTTCCATGCGGACCTTGAGGATCTCCAGGTACGGGCGGATCACGGCCAGCTCGCGGCCCAGGGCGCGCACGCCGCTGGCGTTGGCCTCGCGCATCGTCGGCATGGAGGCGCGCAGCAGGGCGATCAGGTTCTTCTGCATCTGCGAGGCGCGGGCCGGGTCGGTCTCGATCAGGTGGTCGATCGAGGCCAGCGTGTTGAACAGGAAGTGCGGCTCGACCTGCGCCTGCATGGCGGCCATGCGGGCTTCGACGACCTGGCGGCGCAGCTGCTCTGCCTCGGCCGTCTCGGCGGCCTGGGCGGCCTTCTTCTCGGCCACGATGCGGCCCTTGTAGGTGGCCTTGATGATGATGGAGGCCAGCACCCAGGCGAGGGCCAGCTCGTCGAGCGGGTCGCCGAGGCGGACGATCTCGTGGCGGATGGTCGGGCGGCGGTTGACGTTGCGGCGGGCTTCCTCGGCGGCTTCGCGGGCGTCGTTGGCGGCGTCCTGGACCTGTTCCTCGAAATGCTGGCGCACTTCCTCAGCTGCTTTTTGCAGCTCGGCCTTGGCCTTCTCGGCGTCATCCTGGGGAATGTGGATGTTGATGGAGGGCAGGTCGGTGCTCGACTCGGCGGCGTCAGAGGTGGCATCGGAAGCGGCCGAAGCGGCGCTGGCCGGCTTGCTCGGGGCGATGCGGATGCCCTTTTCGTCGATCGTCACTTCGTAGTGGATCGGCTTGTCCAGGGAGATCGAGGGCTTGCCGTTGTTCTTCTTGCTGGGGGCGGCCGGCGGGGCGGGCTCCGAAGGCTCCTCGACCGTGACGTCGTCCGAGATCTTCCAGCTGAAGGGCGGGAGCTTTTGCAGGATGCTCGTGCCGATCGTCAGCGCGGCGGCCAGCAGCACGAAGCGCTTCCAGCTGATCGAGACCAGCCAGTTGGCGTAGATGTGGAAATACCGCACGGCGGCGGCCGAAAAGGCTTGCCAACGCTGGTAGGGCGTGGGCTGGAGGGGCGGCTGGCTGGGAGGGACTGCGGAGTTCATGGCGGGCACCTTGTCGATGACTCGCACTGTACGCAGAGCGTTAGGGCGGCGCGCGGGGCGGGCGATGCGCCGTCACCACAAGGGGATGAACTGCACGGGCGGCGGATGGTCGGCGCTGTCAGAAACAAGAAAACCCGCCAGAGGCGGGTTTTCTCATGGGGAAGCGCTCGGATTACTGCTTGACGGCTTCGACCTGGATGATCAGCTTCAGGCTCTTGGAGAAGCCGTAAGCCACGCCGTAGTCGACGCCGTAGTACGGACGGTCGATGGTCGTCTCGAAGTCACCGCCGCAGACCTCACGCTTGAGCATGGGGCTGGTGTAGCAGTTGAAGTGGGTGGCCTTCAGGGTGGCCGGGCCGGTCTTGCCCTTGATGGTCAGCTGGCCGGAGACCGAGGTGACCTTGTCGCCATCGAACGTGAACTTGTCGCCGACGAACGTCACCTTCGGGTACTTCTCGGCGTCGAGGATCTCGGCGCTGAGCAGGTGCTTGTCCATGGCGGCGTAGCCGGTGCTGGCGCCGGCCACGTCGAAGGAGACCTCGACCTTGCCCGTCTTGGCCGCCTTGTCCAGGGTCACGGTGCCTTCCTTCTTGTCGAAGCGGCCACGGTTGGTGGAGGTGCCGAAATGCTGGATCTCGTACGTCACGTAGGTGTGCGTCGGGTCGATCGCGTAGGTGGCGCTTTCGGCGTGGGCGGCGAAGCCGGAGGCCAGCAGGGCCAGGGCGAACAGGGTCTTCTTCATGGTGGGAGTTTCCTCAGGGGTTGAACGGGTGAAGGGGGAGTGAGGGATCAAAGGCCGGTGAAGGCCAGCTTGAACTTGACGACAACGTCGTTGGCGACGACGGAGGTGTCCGCCCATTCGCCTTCGCCGATCTTGAATTCCAGCCGCTTGATGGCGAGCTGGCCTGTCGCCGTGGCGTTGGCCCCGGCTTGGGTGAACTGCACCGGCACGACCACATCGCGGGCCACGCCCTTGATGGTCAGCTTGCCGGCCACGTCGAACTTGCCCGCGCCGGCCGGCTTGAAACTGGTGGAGACGAAGCTCGCCTGCGGCACGGCCTTGGCGTTGAACCACGGCGCCTTGCCCAGCTCCGCGTCGTATTCGGCGGAGCCGAGCGTGGCGCTGCCCATGTCGATGGTGAACGTCACCTTGCCGGTCTCGGGCTTCTTGGGGTCGAACGCCAGCTGCGCGTCGAAGCGCTTGAACTTGCCCTCGATGGGCACGCCGAGCTGCTTGGCCGTGAACTGAAGATCGCTCTGCGCAGCTTGCAGAGCGGGCGCGGCCTGCGCAGTCAGGGCGATGGCGGTCAACAGGGGAAAGAGCAGTTTCTTCATGATGAGCGTGTCCTTCAGGGAATCATTCGGCGAATGAGGCCGTCTCGGTCGATGAACTGGTGCTTGAGGGCGGCGCCCACATGGGCCACCACGCCGGCGGCGAGCGCATAGGCTGCCAGGTGGTGCAGGGTCTTGAGCGTTTCGGCCAGGGCTTCGTCCTTGGGCACGAAGTCCGGCAGCGGCAGCACGCCGAACCAGACGATCTGGAAGCCGGCGGCCGAAGAGTACGCCCAGCCCGACAGCGGCACGGCGAAGAAGGCGGCGTACAGGAACCAGTGCGTGGCGTGGGCGGCCAGGGCCTGCCAGCGCGGCATCGGCACGTCGACCGGCGGCTGGTTGAACAGGCGCCAGAGCAGGCGCAGCGCCGAGAGCGCCAGGATCGTGACGCCGGCCCACTTGTGATAGTTGTAGAGCTTGAGCCGCTGCATCGAGAACGGCAGGCTCGTCATGTACAGGCCGACGAAGAAGGCGACGACGATGGCCAGCGCCAGCACCCAGTGGAAGGTGATGGCGATGAGGCTGTAGCGCGTGGAGGTGGTCGGGGTGTTCATGGTGGAGGCTCTGTCCTTGGCTGGCATTGTGGTTGCGCGGACCAAGGCAGCAGTTCACCCGACTTCACCCCTCGGTTCAGTTCATTTGAACACCGGCCAACATTTCGTGCACGTCGTGGGTCATGACGGCCAGGAAGGCGGCCAGCGCCAGGTAGTAGGTGCCGTACTCCCACTTCACGGCCGACGGCACGGCGTAATAACTCTGAGCCTCGACGCTGTCCGAGCGGTAGCGCCAGGCCTTGAGCAGCTGCGGCCAGGCCATGATGGCGATCAGGATCAGCATCGGGCTGGGCCGGAAGACAAACAGCCCCACGAGGATCGGCACGCCCAGGAACCAGATCCGCGGCGAGAGCACCGCCGTGATCCGCCCGCCGTCGAAGGGCGAGATCGGGATCAGGTTGAACAGGTTCAGGAAGAAGCCGCTGTAGGAGATGGCCAGCAGCAGGTTGGAGTCATAAGTGCGCGCCAGGAAGTAGCACGCCAGCGCGCCGACGGTGCCCAGCAGCGGGCCGGCGAGGCCGACGTAGGCCTCGGTCTGCGCGTCGTGCGGCATCTCCTTGAGCTCGATCCAGGCGCCGACGAAGGGGATGAAGGTCGGCGCGCCGACGTTCAGGCCCTTGTGGCGGGCGGCCAGGTAGTGGCCCATCTCGTGAACGAGCAGCAGCAGCACGAAGCCGACGGCATAACGCCATCCGTAGACGAAGGCGTAGACCACCACCGACAGCAGCATCGTGCCGCCGGTGGCGAGCAGCTTGCCGAACTTGAGACCGGAGAAAAGCAGCAGCAGGAGCTTGATCATGATCCCGGCATCATGCCTGCGGCGGCGGGCCTTCCTGCGAGGTTGGCGCCACCACCACTTCTTCCTTCTTGCCCTTGAAGAAGAACTTCTTCACCGCGGCGCCCACGCCGACCACGGCCAGGATCGCGAGCTTGGCGAACTTGGCCAGGAAAGCGAAGGCCACGGCCAGCAGGCCGAGCTTCTTCGCGCCCACGCCCAGCACCAGCGCAGCCAGGCCGTACTCGGCGACATGGTCGGTGCTCGAGTTGAAGTCGGCATAGCGCTTGCCGGAATCAAAGTCGAGCGCGGCGAGCAGGGTCTTGGCTTCTTCCTTCTCGGTCGGCAGCGTCTTCAGGTCGGTCACGAGGTTGAGCGTGAAGAAGCCTTCGCGACCGAGCGCGTAGGTGTTGTAGTTGACGCCGAGTTCGGCATCGGCCGGCGCGCCCTTGTCGCGCGAGGTCATGGCCCACACCAGGCGGTGCGTCTTGGCGTCGTACGCGGGCGGTTCGGCCCAGCCAACGATCTCCAGCGGCGTGACGCCCATCTTCGAGCGTTCCTTGTTGGCCTCTTCCGTGCCTTCCCGGTACTGATTGAGCAGCTCGTCGGCCTTCCAGTCCTTGGCGTCGTCGTCCTTGACGTAGCCGGCCTTCTCGAACTCGACCACCACGAACCACTGCGCGCCGTCGGCCTTGGGCAGGATCAGCCCCTGCAGGTCCTTGTAGGCGCCGGGGTTGCCCATCTTGCGCATCATCTCGGCCGCCTCGGCCTTGGGGATGAAGACCTTGTCGGCCGGCAGGTGCAGCTGCGCCTGGCCGGCCAGCGGGATGTCCTTCGGGCCGCTGATGGTGGCGGCACGCACGCGTGCCGCGAGGTCGTTCTTCGGGACGGCGGGCTCGTCGGCGGCGAAGGCGAATTGAACGACGAAGCCGAGGGCGGCCAGCAGGGCAAGAGGGCGAACGGCTCGCATCGATGAGCTCCAGGTTGAAAACGGCGGCAAGTATCTCTGTCTGCCCTCTGAATCGACCTCAGGCCAACCCTGATCGTGAATCCTCACTACGCGTTTTTGCAGTCGGGACGGCCCTTTGTCACGGGGGAAGTCCCACGTTTGAAGTGAGGTTCCGGCGCTGTCCCTGCTCATCATGCGGCTCAGGAAATTTCAGGTCCGCGGACCGTGGTGGTTGTCATGTCCTTGAGCGCCTTGCAGTTGTACGAGATCGGCCGGGTCTTCGACCCAGGCGTCGAGCCTGCGCTGTACCACCCAAGCGCCGCCAGCGAGTTGCTGCTGCCGCGGCTGCTGGCGAGTCTGCCCGCTGAAGGAAGCCTGACGGTGCTGACCGGCGAATCGGGCGCGGGCAAGAGCCTGCTCATCGGCGTGGCCTTGCAGCGTTTGCAGGGCGTGTGGGCGCATGGGGCCACGCTGCACTTCACGGCGATGGACGCTGACGAACTGCTCTGCGCCATCGCCCATGCGCTGGGCATCCGGCTCGGCAGGGCGGCCGAGGGAGAAGCTTCGTTGCAGGACGCAATCCTCGCGGAGATGGCCAGGCGCGTTCGGCGTGGCGAGCGCAGCCTGCTCGTCGTGGACGATGCCCACGGCCTGGCGACCGACGCGCTGCGCCTGCTGCACCGCCTGAGCCGCGTGCGGCCCGACGGTCGGCCGTTGCTGCATGCCGTGCTCGTCGGGGCGCCGAAGCTGCTCGATCACTTGCGGGATCCGACCTTGAGCGCCGTCGCGATGGACTTCCATCCGCAACTCGAGGCCGGCGCCTTCCTGCCGCAGGAATCGCGCACCTTCGTCCAGCAGCGCCTGGCGCAATGCGCGGGCGATGGGCTGCCGAAGCTCAAGCCGCTGGCGGTGCAGGCCGTCCACGAATACGGGCACGGCCTGCCGGGGCGCTTGCAGATGCTATGTCGGGAGCTGCTGCATCAGGCGCTGATGGCGGAGGACGCCACGCCGATCGGGCCGGAACGCGTGGCGGAGATCGCCGCGCAGCTCGGCTTCACCCGGATGCCGCCGTCGCGGTGGGCTGGTGCGGAGGCTGCGCAGGCCGCGCGGCCCGTGGCGCTGTCGGCGCGGTTGCGCTGGCCCCTGCTGCTGATCATCGGCTCGGTGCTGGCGGGTTGGAGCCTCGTGGTCCTGATGCGCGCGCCGCTGCCGGCCACGCCGGTGATCGCGATGCCTGCACCGGCAGCATCGGCCGTGATCGTGGCGGCGCCCCTGGCGCCCCCGCCGCCTCTCGTGCCGCAAGAAGCGCCGCAAGAAGCGCCCCGCGTTGCGCCCGTCGACGCAGGGCCGGCGCTCGTGCCCAAACCCGTTGCGGTCGCCCTGGTCGCCGCCGCACCGCGACCGCGCGCCTCGAACGCCACCTCTTCCTCGCCGCGCGAATGCTCCGCCCTGCTCACGCAGATCTCGCTCGGCGAGCCGCTGAATCCCAAGCAACGTCACACCCTGGAGACGCTATGTCGATGATCCCGAAAACCCTGCGTACGCTCGCCGCTGCCTTGCTGCTGCCGCTGCTGTTCTCTGCCTGCTCCACGCCGCCGCCCGCCGCGCCGAAGAGCGCGCTCGAAGAAGACGTCGACACGATGGTCGCGCAACTGCTCAAGGACTGGCGCGAGCGCCGCGCCACGCCGATGCTGGTCGCGCGCCTGCTGCCGCGCTCGCTCGTGATCGGCGAAGTGGCCGACGTGCCGCAGGGCATGCCCGGCGAGGGCTACGCGCTGCCGCAAACGCTCGCTTCCGTTCGCGTGCGGCAGTTCGCACGGCAGTACCTGGAGGTCAACGCTCCGGACGTCTGGCTGACGCGCGCCGACGCCGGCACGCCGTCGATGCTGCTCAGCGCGCAGCTCGAAGACGCCCGCAAGGCCGATGCGCCGCGCCATCTGCGGCTGCTGCTGCTGGATGCGAGGACCGGCGAAGTGCTCTCGCGCGCCGAGCGGAACGTGCGCACGACGGTGGCCGACGCGTTCCCGTCCACGTTCGAAGCCGAAAGCCCGGTGCTGGCGAACCAGACGGCCGAGCGCTCACGCCGTGCCTGGAAAATGTTCGGCAACCCAATTGGCGCCAAGGCCGAAAGCGCCGCACTGGTGAGCGCCGCCGCCGCTGCGCTGGTGGTGCAAGGCCAGGAGGCCTACCTCGACGGCAACTACAACGGCGCCCTCTCGCTGTTCCGGCGCGCCTCGATCGAGCCCGAGGCCAACGTGATCCGCGTCTACAACGGCCAGTACCTGAGCTACTTGCGCCTGGGCGACCACGCCGGCGCGATGAAGGCGTTCGAGCGGCTCGTGAGCGAAGGCCTGGCGGCACGCTCGCTCGGCGTCAAGCTGCTGTTCACGCCGGGCGAGACCGAGTTCCTCGCCGACCCCGGCATCCGCAGCACCTATGCGGACTGGCTGCGCGTGATCGCCGCGAAGTCCGCAGCCGGGACGAGCTGCCTCAACGTGGTCGGCCATACGAGCCACACGGGCCTGGAGACCTTCAACAAGGAGCTGTCGCTGGCGCGCAGCGAGCGCGTGCGCGACCTGCTCAAGGCCGATGTGCCGGCGCTGACGTCGAGACTCAGCGTCATCGGCAAAGGCTGGTCCGAGAACATCGTCGGCAGCGGCACGGACGATGCGCGCGACGCGATCGACCGCCGCGTGGAGTTCCGCGTGTTGAACTGCCCGGGCTGAAGGCTCGGCCAACAAAAAGGCGGCCTCGCGGGCCGCCTTTTCAGGGCCGGTCTGAAAACCTCAGACCGCCGCCTTCCACTGCTGCATCAGCGCCGCCCACTTCGGCTGCGCGATCTTGAGGTGGCGCTCCTTCACGTGGCCATAGCCGCGGATCTCTTCCGGGATGCGCGCGATCTCGCAGGCCAGCGCGAGGTTGCCTTCGGTCAGGCCCTTGGCCAGCAGCGCGTCGATGCTCTCGCGGTACTGCTCGATCAGGGCACGTTCCATCTTGCGCTCCTCGGTGTAGCCGAAGATGTCCAGCGCCGTGCCGCGCAGGCCCTTCATCTTGGCCAGCACCTTGAAGGCCGGGCGAATCCAGGCGCCCATCTGCTGCTTCACGAGTTCGCCCTTGGCGTTCTTCTTCGCCAGCAGCGGCGGTGCGAGGTGGTGCACGACCTTGAAGTCGCCCTCGAACTGCGCGGCGATCTTGTCGGTGAAGCTCTTGTCCGTGTGCAGGCGCGCCACTTCGTACTCGTCCTTGTAGGCCATGAGCTTGAAGAGGTAGCGGGCCACGGCTTCGCTCAGGCGCGTGCTGCCGAGCTTGCTTTCGGCCGCGCGCACCTTGCCGACGAAGGCTTCGTACTTCGCGGCGTAGGCCGAATCCTGATAGTTGGTCAGGAACTCCACGCGCTTGGCCAGCATCTCATCCAGGCCCTCGCGCTTGACGAACTGGATCACCTGCTCGGCCGCGAACAGCGCCCGCACGGCCTTGATGTCATGGGCGCAGCGGCGGCCCCATTCAAAGGCGATCTTGTTGTTCTCGATCTGGACGTTGTTCAGCTCGATGGCGCGCATCAGCGCCGCGTACGACAGCGGAATGCGGCCCTGCTGCCAGGCGTAGCCGAGCATCAGCGGGTTCGTGTAGAGCGAATCGCCGACGAGCTTGACGGCCACTTCCTCAGCATCGAACGCGCCCAGGTGATCAGCGCCCACGGCCTTGCTCAAAGCGGACTCGCACGCTGCGCCCGGGAACGACCAGTCCGGCTTGTTCACCAGATCCGCCGTCGGCGAGCCGTGCGTGTTCAGCGCCACATAGGTCTGGCCCTCACGCATCACCGCGAGCGTCGCCTTGTTCGCCGCCACGATGGCGTCGCAGGCGATCACCAGCTCGGCTTCCGCCGTGCCGACCTTCGTGCAGTGGATGTCTTCTTCGCGGTTGGCGATCTGGATGTGGCTCCAGGTGGCGCCGCCCTTCTGCGCCAGGCCTGCCGCGTCCTGCGTGATCACGCCCTTGCCTTCCAGGTGCGCGGCCATGCCGAGCAGCTGGCCGATGGTGATCACGCCCGTGCCGCCGACGCCGGCCACGACGATGCCCCACGCGCTGTCGGCGTTGGGGATCTGCGGCTCGGGCAGCGCCTGCAGCGACGTGTCGAACGGCGACGGGCGCTTGGCCTTGTTCGCCTTCTTCATCTGCCCGCCTTCGACGGTGACGAAGCTCGGGCAGAAGCCCTTCACGCAGGAGTAGTCCTTGTTGCAGGTGTTCTGGTTGATCTGGCGCTTGCGGCCGAACGGCGTGTCCAGCGGCTCGATGGACAGGCAGTTGGATTGCGTGGAGCAATCGCCGCAGCCTTCGCAGACGAGCTCGTTGATCACGACGCGCTTGGCCGGGTCGACCAGCTTGCCGCGCTTGCGGCGGCGGCGCTTCTCGGTGGCGCAGGTCTGGTCGTAGATGATGGCGGTGGTGCCGGGGATCTCGCGGAACTCGCGCTGGATGGCGTCGAGTTCATCGCGGTGGTGCACCGTCACGCCGGGCGCGAGGCTGCGGCCCATGTACTTGGCCGGTTCGTCGGTCACGATCACCAGCTTGGCCACGCCTTCGCTGATCACGCTGTTCATGATCTGCGTGACGCTGTGGCCCTCGGGGCGCTCGCCGACCTGCTGGCCGCCCGTCATGGCGACGGCGTCGTTGTAGAGGATCTTGTAAGTGATGTTCACGCCCGCAGCGATCGACTGGCGGATCGCCAGGATGCCGCTGTGGAAGTACGTGCCGTCGCCGAGGTTCGAGAAGATGTGCTTCTCGTTCGTGAACGCCGACTGGCCGACCCACGGCACGCCCTCGCCGCCCATCTGCGTGAAGGTGGCCGTGCTGCGGCCGGGCATCCAGGTGACCATGTAGTGGCAGCCGATGCCACCGACCGCGCGCGAGCCTTCGGGCACGCGGGTCGAGGTGTTGTGCGGGCAGCCGGAGCAGAACCACGGCGTGCGGTCCGCGCCGCCGGCCGTCTGGGCTTCGGCCTTCAGCGCGTTTTCCTTGGCGTCGATGATGGCGATGCGCGCGTCGAGGCGGGCCTGGACGTCGCTGTCCACGCCGAGCTTCTTCAGCCGCTTGGCGATGGCGCGGGCGATGATCGCCGGCGTCAGGTCGGCCTGCGGGCGCAGCAGCCAGTTCTTGCTCGGGTTCGGCAGGCTCCATTCGCCGCCGGAGTTGTCGCCTTCGATCTCGTCGAACTTGCCCAGCACGTTCGGGCGCACGTCCGGGCGCCAGCCGTACAGCTCTTCCTTGAGCTGGTACTCGATCATCTGGCGCTTCTCTTCGACGACCAGGATTTCCTTCAGGCCGGTGGCGAAGTCGCGCGTGATCGTGGCTTCCAGCGGCCACACGACGTTGACCTTGTGCAGGCGGATGCCGAGGCGGCGGCAGGTGTCGTCGTCCAGGCCCAGGTCGTGCAGCGCCTGGCGCGTGTCGTTCCAGGCCTTGCCGCTGGCCATGATGCCGAAGCGGTCGCTGTCAGTCGAAATAACGTTGTAGTTCAGCTTGTTGGCGCGGATGTAGGCCAGCGCGGCGTACCACTTGTAATCCATCATCCGCGCTTCCTGGTCCAGCGGCGGATCGGGCCAGCGGATGTGTAGGCCGCCCGGCGGCATCTGGAAGTCTTCCGGCAGGATGATGTTGACGCGGTCCGGGTCCACGCTGATCGAGGCCGACGATTCGACGATCTCCTGGATCGTCTTCAGGCCCGACCAGAGGCCCGAATAGCGGCTCATCGCGAAGGCGTGCAGGCCCATGTCGAGGATGTCCTGGACGCTGCTCGGGAAGAACACGGGGAAGCCGACGGCCTTGAAGACGTGGTCGCTCTGGTGCGCGGCGGTCGAGCTCTTGGCGATGTGGTCGTCACCGGCGATGGCGATCACGCCGCCGTGCTTGGCGGTGCCGGCCATGTTGGCGTGCTTGAACACGTCGATGCAGCGGTCCACGCCCGGGCCCTTGCCGTACCACATGCCGAAGACGCCATCGAACTTGTTCTTCTCGGGGAACAGGTCGAGCTGCTGCGAACCCCAGACGGCGGTGGCGCCGAGTTCCTCGTTCACGCCCGGCTGGAACACGATGTTCTGCTTGGCGAGGTGCTTCTTGGCCGCCATCAGCGCCTGGTCGTAGCCGCCCAGCGGCGAGCCGCGGTAGCCGCTGATGAAGCCAGCGGTATTCAGGCCCACGATCGCGTCGCGCGTGCGCTGGAGCATGGGCAGGCGCACCAGGGCCTGCACGCCGCTCATGAAGGCACGGCCGGCGTCGAGCGCGTACTTGTCGTCCAGCGTCACCGTTTCTAGCGCGCGCAGGATGTGTTGGGGCAGGGGGGCGTTCATGAGGGGGACTCCAGACAGTGGCGCTCGCTTGTGGCGTGCGGCAAGGGGGACCGCTTGTGGCGATCAGTATGGGATAGCGCGTCAGTGTAGGCAAATAGCGGAGAGGGATGCTTTCTCATTGCTGCTTGAAAAGGCCATGTCGAGCAAGAATCTTTCTCAAAATACGCCGGATAATGCGGAATGGCCTCCAAAAAGCCCGCACTAGGGAAATCCATCCCCACCCCGACCGCCGCCGAGGAAGGCGACGGCAGCCTCGACCGCTGGCACATCGCCATCCTGGCCGAGCTGCAAAAGGAGGCGCGGCTCTCCAATGCCGAACTCGCGACGCGCATCGGCCTCTCGGCGGCACCCACCTGGCGGCGCGTGCGCTGGCTCGAAGAGCAGGGCTTCATCACCGGATATCGGGCCGAACTGGACCGTCGCAAGATCGGCCTGGGCGTGCTGGCCTTCGTGCGCGTGGACGCCGAACGCAGCGCCGGCAGCGCCACGCGCGTGCTGGAGCAGGCCATCCGCGAGCTGCCCGAGGTGATCGCCTGCCATTACATCTCCGGCACCGGCACGTTCGAGTTGCAGGTGATGGCGACCGACCTCGACGCCTTCTCGCGCTTCTCGATCGACAAGCTCCTGAACCTGCCGAACGTGAAGGACATTCACACGAGCTTTTCGCTCGGTGAGGTGAAGGCCGGCGGGGCACTGCCGCTGACGCATCTGCGCTGAGATACTGAGCCGATGCCCGAGCCGCTCACCCACTGGCACCACTGGCTGTTCAGCACCGACTCTGCGCAGCGCCTGCGGCTGCGCCAGACCGGCCTGGCCTTGCTGCTGATGGCCTTGTGCGCCGTGCTGATGGCGTACGGCGCGTGGATGGGCGTCATGTCGGCCACGGCGGTGGAGATCTGGGCGCTGCTGTCGGTTGGCGGCATGGTCGCCTTCTTCGGCGTGATCCGCTCGGGCCTGGCGCTGCGGCTCGAGGACCCTTCCCTGACCGTGCCGCAGATGCTGTTCGCCATGCTGACGGGCGTCTCGGGCTATGCGCTGCTCGGTCCGATGCGCGGCGCCGTGTTCCCGGTGCTGGCGCTGATCATGATGTTCGCGATGTTCTCGCTCAGCGTGCGCGCGGCGTTGGGCATCGCGGCGTATACCCTGCTGCTGTTCGGTTGCGTGATGTCCTGGATGGCGCAGCAGCGGCCCGAGCTGTATCCGCCCTCGGTCGAATTCGTGCACTTCCTCGTGCTCTGCGTCGCGCTGCCCGGCATCTCCGTGCTGGCCGGGCGCGTCAACCGCATCCGCGAGCGGCTGCGCGCGCAGCGCGAGGAGCTGAGCCGCGCCGTCGAGCAGATCCGCGCCATGGCCACGCGCGACGAGCTGACGGGCCTGCTGAACCGCCGGCACATGCAGACCATCCTTGAGCAGGAAGCGCAGCGCTGCCTGCGCGGCGGCCACGGCTACTGCCTGGCCCTGATCGACCTTGACCACTTCAAGAGCATCAACGACCGCTACGGCCACGGCACCGGCGACGCCGTGCTGCGCCAGTTCGCGGCCATCGCGCAGACGGTGATCCGCGGCGCCGACGTGATCGCGCGCTGGGGCGGCGAGGAGTTCGTGCTGATGCTGGCCGAGACGCGCATGCCCGCGGCGCGCGCCGGCGTCGAACGGCTGCGTCAGGCCGTCGAGCTCGGGGTCATTCGTCACGAAGGGCGAGACATCACCTTCACCCTCTCCGCCGGCCTGACCGAATCGCTGCCGCGCGAGACCCTGAACCAGACCCTCGAGCGTGCCGACAAGCTGCTCTACAAAGCCAAGCATGAAGGCCGCAACCGCGTCGTGTTCGATTGAGGCGCTGCTGCTGGCGATTGCGCTGGCGGGCTCGGCGCAGGCGGCTCCGCCGCCGGTGCCGGCAAGAGACGTTCGTGCCGAGGAAATCGCCTCCTGCCGCCCCGAGGAAATCAAGACCTGGGACGACGGCCGCGACGCGCCGGCCGCATCGCGCGAACTGGTCTTCGCGTACGAATGGACGGGCGGCCCGGCCTGGCTGCCGCGCCGCGAGGTCTACGCCGCCATCGAGCAGGCGCTGCAATCGTGGAGCGCCTGCGGCCTCAAGCTCGACCTGCTGCCGCTCGGCCAGATGGCGCCGGCCGGCGCGATCCGCATCCGCTGGGACGAAGCCGGCTCGCGCGGCAACGCCGGCCTGGCCGACGTAGGCCGGCGCACGCTCTCGCTCGGCCCCCAGGTGTTCGCGCTGCTTCGCCAGCGCAACCCGAGCTGGCCGGCGATGGAGACGCTGCAGATGACGCTCTCGCACGAGATCGGCCATTTCCTCGGCTTGATGGCGCACTCGCGCCGCTGCGTCGACGTCATGAGTTACTACCAGGACGGCAAGGGCGCGCGCTGCGAACTGCGCGAGCCGTCCGCCTTCAAGACGCGCGTGGAGTACCGCTCCACCCTGCCCACGGCCTGCGACATCGCGCGCTGCCGCGCGGTCAATCAGCTGCCCGCTCGCTGATCTCCAGATCGTGCCGTTTCGGCACATGTGCCTAACACCGACATCAGCCGCCTCGCCGACGCGCCGGGCGATTGACGCACATTTGTGCTGGATGGGTGATAACCCTGACTCATGGCTTGTTGTTGCACGAAGACGACGTTAATTGATCGGAAACAATCGGAAACGCCGATTTTCGGACGCGATTATTCCAATGAAAACAATTGGTTGCGTCATCAAAACGTCATTTCAAGGCCGCGAGTGGCGATAACTTTGCAAAGAACATGACATTAATGAGGTGTGTCAAGCCAGAAAATCCCGCGGCGCCTTGCGGAATGCTTTCTTTGGCAGGGCGACACGACCGCACCGCCGTTCATGGGTGCGGTTCTTTTTTGTCCAGGAGTATTAGATGTTTACCCGTAGCAAGGTGTCCGTTGCAGCGCTGATCGCGCTGGGCGGTCTGGTTTCGCTGGCACACGCCCAGTCCGACACCGAAAAGAGCCAACTCGAGCGCGTCACCGTGACCGGTTCGGCCATCAAGAGCATTGCAGCCGAGACGGCCGTGCCCGTCACCGTGGTCAAGATGAAGGACCTCAAGGCGGAAGGCATCACCACCGTCGAGCAGATCCTCGGCACGCTGACCGCCAGCCAGTCCAGCCTGGGCACCAGCCAGGCCGTCGGCTCGGCCACCGGCGGCGCCTCCTTCGCCGACCTGCGCGGCATCGGCGCCAACAAGACCCTCGTGCTGCTGAACGGTCGCCGCATCGCCAACAACGCCTTCGACGGCTCGGCGCCCGATCTGAACATGATCCCCATCGCCGCGCTGGAACGCGTGGAAGTGCTGCGTGACGGCGCCTCGTCGCTGTACGGCACGGACGCCATCGGCGGCGTGATCAACTTCATCACGCGCCAGGACTACCAGGGCGGCACGATCACGCTGGGCGCCGATTCGCCCCAGCACGCGGGCGGCAAGTCCAAGAACGCCAGCGCCGGCTTCGGCTTCGGCGATCTGGACAAGAACGGCTACAACCTGTTCGGCTTCATCGACCTGCAGAAGCAAGGTTCGATCAGCGGCACGCAGCGCCCGTACAACTCGATCATCCCGAGCGGCCTGTCGTCCAACGTCATCCCCGCGTCGTACTTCCAGGTCGACCCGAGCCTGAACGGCCCGATCGGCAACCCCGCTGCTCCGGATTGCACGTCTGGCGACAACATGATCCAGGCCGGCACGTACTGCCGCATGGCCACGTCGTCCTACGTCGACTACCTGCCCAAGACCTCGCGCGTCTCCGGCATGCTCAAGCAGACGCTCAAGCTGAACGACGACCACCGCCTCGGCCTCGAGTACTTCGTGAGCCAGAGCCACGTCAAGACGACGGTCGCCCCGGTGCCTTACGGCTACATGGTGCAGAACCCCTATCTGCCGGACGGCGTGACGCCGAACCCGTACTACCCGGGCAACTCGGGCAGCGGCTTCAACCCCAGCTTCGCCCTGGACCCCAACTTCCACGGCGACGCCTCGAACGGCAACCTGGTGGGCCAGACGCTGACGGCCGACGGCAACCCGGTGCAGACCGGCTACCTGTTCGTCAACTGGCGTGACACGCCCAACGGTGCACGCCGCGACGACAACGTCAACACGCAGCACCGCGTCGTGCTGTCGCTGGACGGCACGATGGCCGGCTGGGACTACAACGGCGCCGTCACGTTCAACCAGAACCACGTGTCCGACAACCTGATCGGCGGCTACACCAACGGCGACATCATCCAGGACGGCATCCTGGACGGCGTCATCAACCCGTTCGGCGCGCAAAGCGATGCTGGCAACAAGCTGCTGGCCTCGGCCTTCAACGCCGGCACGCTGATGAGCGGCACGGCCCGCACCACCGGCGTGGACTTCCACGCCAGCCGTGAACTGGGCGACTGGTTCCATGCCTCGCGTCCGGTGGCCCTGGCCCTCGGCGCCGAGCACAACTCGCAGAAGTTCATCACCGCCGCCAACACGGCCTACGCCGCCACGGTGGAAGCCAGCACCGGCGTGGACGCCAACACGTACAACGCCGGCAAGCGCAACGTGACCGGCGTGTTCGCCGAGCTGCAAGTGCCCGTGCTGAAGAACCTGGACGTGACCCTGGCCGTGCGCCACGACCACTACAGCGACTTCGGCGGCACGACCAACCCCAAGGTCAGCTTCATCTACACGCCGGTGAAGGAACTGCGCGTGCGCGGTTCGTACTCGACGGGCTTCCGCGCTCCGTCGCTGTATGAGCTCAACGCTGCCCAGGCCTACACGAACACCTCGACGGTGAGCGATCCGGTCGTCTGCCCGGCGGGCGGCGACACGGGCGCAGGCTGCTCCGAGCAGTTCATGGCCCTGACGGGTGGCAACACCCAGCTCAAGCCCGAGAAGAGCAAGACCGGCAACTTCGGCCTGGTCTACCAGCCCACGCGCGACCTGAACGTCGGCGTGGACTTCTGGTGGCTGCAACTGCGCGACCAGATCCAGGCGCCCGCCTACTCGGCCCTGTTCGACGTGAACAACCTCGGCACCTTCGGCAATCTGTACCACCGCAACGCCGGCGGCACGCTGTCGACCAACGGCACCCAGTGCCCGGGCGACAACTGCGGCTATGTGGACGCGCGTTACCAGAACCTGGGCGGCGTCGTCACCGACGGTCTGGACATCAGCGGCCAGTACGCGCTGCGCACGGCCTTCGGCGGCTTCACCTTCCGCCTGAACAGCACGTTCGTCAACAAGTACGTCTACCAGAGCTACCAGGGCGGCCCGTGGCTGAACAACGTGGACCAGTTCTCCAACGACAAGAACGTGTTCCGCTGGCAGCACACGCTGAACGTGAACTGGTCGCTGGGTGACTACAGCGTGGGCGTGGTCGGTCACTACAAGACCGGCTATGCCGACGCGATCCCGAGCAAGTCGTACGCCGCGCGTGACGTGTCCTCGTACACCACGTTCGACCTGTACGGCACCTGGCGCGTGATCAAGCCGCTGTCGCTGACCCTGGGCGTGCGCAACCTGCTGGACCGCGATCCGCCGTTCAGCCAGCAGACCACGGTGTTCCAGGCCGGTTACGACCCGCGTTACGCAGACGCGATCGGCCGCACCTTCTACGTCCGCGGCACCTACGACTTCTGATGGCAGACGGCGGGCTCTCGAGCAGCTCGCTGATGCATCGAAGCTCTTTCGCTTCAAGCCCCGCCCGCCAGCTATGGCCGGCGGGGCTTTTTCTTATGATGCGCGCCATGTCCGAATTCCCAGGGTTGCCGTTGGAAGTCGAGGTCCTGGTCATCGGTGCCGGACCCGCCGGCTGCGCGGCCGCGCTGAGCCTGGCGCATGCGGGACGCGAGGTCTGGCTGGTCGACCAGCACCCGCTGGGCCGCGACAAGGTCTGCGGCGACGGCTTGATTCCGGATGCGCACGCGGCGCTGAAGCGCCTCGGTGTGTTCGACGCCGTGATGGCGAGGGCGCAGGCCTGCGGCCATGTGCGCTTCACCGGCCCTCGCGGCGGGCATCTCGATGTGGCCGGCGAGCTCGCCGTGTTGCCGCGGCGTGAGCTCGATGCGCTGCTCAACCAGGCTGCGCAGGCGGCCGGCGCCCGCTTCGTCTCTGGCCTGAAGTTCGAGGCGCCGTTGCTCGACGCAGACGGGCGCGTCTGCGGCGCGCGTTTGCATCGCGGTGAAGAGACCGTCGAGCTGCGTGCCAGAACCACACTGCTCGCCACCGGCGCCAACGCCGCCGCGCTCGTCGCCGCCGGCGTCAGTCAGCGCCGCACGCCGAGCGGCATCGCGCTGCGCGGCTACGTGCACGCGCCGGAACTCGCCGCGACCGCGGCCGGCGAGGGCCTGCAAGTCGCCTGGTCGAAGGCGATCAAGCCCGGCTACGGCTGGATCTTCCCGGCGCCCGACGGCCATTTCAACATCGGCGTCGGCGTGGCCGACAGCCATGACGACCTCGGCGGCGGTCATGGTCGCAAGAAGGCCTACAACCTGCGCGCGCTGTTCGACGCCTTCGTCGCCGCCTACCCGCCCGCCGCGGAGCTGATGCGCGCGGGGCAACTGACCGGCGAACTCAAGGGCGCCCCGCTGCGCTGCACGCTCGAAGGCGCGCAATGGTCGCGCCCCGGCCTGCTCGTGATCGGCGAGGCCGCCGGCAGTACCTATCTGCTGACGGGCGAAGGCATCGGCAAGGCGCTGGAGACGGGCCTGCTCGCGGCTGACAGCTTGCTCGCCGGTGGCGATGACGCCGCTATCCGTTCGCGTTATGAGGCGGGCCTCGCCGCGCTCAAGCCGCAGTTCGAGCTCTACCGCCAGGCCAACCGCATCAACGCCCATCCGTGGCTGGCCGACCTGCTGATCTGGCGCGGCGGCAAGAGCGCGCGCCTGCGCAGGCAGATGGAAGGCGTGCTCGACGAGACCGCCAATCCGGCGGACATCGTCAGCATTCGCGGATTGATACGCGCATTCGTCAGCTGACCCCGCGGGAAGCTCCGGCTACCATCGGCCTCAGTCCCGCTTCCGCCGTACCGCTCCGATGTGCCAGCTCCTCGGCATGAATGCCAACACCCCGACCGACGTCACCTTCAGCTTCGCCGGTCTGGCCACCCGTGCCGATGAACACAAGGACGGCTTCGGCATCGCCTTCTTCGAGGGCGCGGGCCTGCGCCATTTCGTCGACCACCACAGCGCGCGCCACTCGCCGCTGGCGGAACTCGTCAAGCGCTACCCGATCAAGAGCGACAACGTCATCGCCCACATCCGCAAGGCCACGCAGGGCCAGGTGCTGCTGGAGAACACGCACCCGTTCCAGCGCGAACTCTGGGGCCGCTACTGGGTGTTCGCGCACAACGGCAACCTGGTGGACTTCAACCCGCGCCTGCACGCCGCCTTCAAGCCGGTCGGCCAGACCGACAGCGAGCGCGCCTTCTGCTGGCTGATGCAGGAACTGTCCAAGGCGCACGCGAGCGTGCCCTCGATCGACGAGCTCACCCACACGCTGCGCGAACTCGTGCCGCAGCTGGCCCGGCACGGCACCTTCAACATGCTGCTGTCCAACGGCGAGGCGCTCTGGGCGCACGCCAGCACCCACCTGCACTACCTGCTGCGCGCGCACCCGTTCGGCCGCGTCAAGCTGCGCGACGAAGACCTGAGCGTGGACTTCGCCGAGCACACGACGGCGGACGACCGCGTCGCCGTGATCGCCACCGAGCCGCTGACGGCCGACGAGGCCTGGACGGCCTTTGCACCGGGCGAGCTGAAGGTGTTCTTGGACGGGGCGCTGTACCCGGATCAACCCCGGTGAGTTTCATGGCGGGCGCGACGCACAATCGCCGCCATGTCAGCCTTGCCTACCCCCAACTTCGCCGAATTCCTCCGGCACGAGCCTCTCACGCAGCTGCTCTTCAGCTACGCCGAGTCTTTCCCTAACCTTGTCTCTTTGCGGAGCATCGGCAAGAGTCATGAAGGCCGCGACCTCTGGCTCCTGGTGCTGACCAACACCGCCACCGGCGCCGACGTGGACAAGCCCGCCTTCTGGGTGGACGGCAACATCCACGCCGCCGAGCTGACCGCCTCGACGACCTGCCTCTACTACCTGCATCAACTGGTCAGCCAGCACGGCGTCGACGCCGCGATCACGCAGCTGCTCGACACCCGCGTGATCTACATGGTGCCGCGCCTGAACCCGGACGGCGCCGAGCTGGCCCTGGCCGATCGCCCGCGCCACATCCGCTCCAGCACGCGGCCCTACCCGTTCGACGAAGAGCCGGTCGACGGCCTGACCATCGAGGACGTGGACGGCGACGGCCGCATCCTCACCATGCGCGTGCCCGACCCGCACGGCGGCTGGAAGAAGCACGTCGCCGAGCCGCGCCTGATGGTCCCGCGCGAGCCCGGCGAGTTCGGCGGCGAGTATTTCCGCCTGATCCCCGAAGGCTTCATCAAGAACCACGACGGCCTGATCGTCAACGTCAACAAGGACCGCGAGGGCCTGGACCTGAACCGCAACTTCCCCGGCAGCTGGCGGCAGGAGCACGAGCAGACCGGCGCCGGTCCCTACCCGACGAGCGAGCCCGAGGTGCGCGCGATGGTGGACTTCATCGTCCAGCACCCGAACATCGGCGCGGCGATCAGCTTCCACACGCACAGCGGCGTGATCCTGCGCCCGATGGGCACCTGCAGCGACGACGACATGATCCCGGAGGACCTTTGGGCCTACAAGCGCTTCTCGGACATCGGCGCCAAGCTGACCGGCTACCCGGCCGTCAGCATCTGGCACGAGTTCAAGTACCACCCGAAGGAAGTCATCAGCGGCACGCAGGACTGGCTCTACGAGCACCTCGGCGCGCTGTTCTGGGTGGTGGAACTCTGGTCGCCGAACAAGGAGGCCGGCATCGAAGGCTACAAGTGGATCGACTGGTTCCGCGAGCATCCGGTCGAAGACGACATGAAGTTGCTGAAGTGGAGCGACGAGCAGTGCGGCGGTCAGGCGCACGTGGAGTGGCGGCCGTTCTTCCATCCGCAGCTCGGCGCGGTCGAGCTCGGCGGCTGGGACAAGATGAACTTCTGGCGCAACCCGCCGCCGCATCTGCGCGAGCGCGAGGCCGCGCGCTTCCCGGCGTGGATGACGCAGATCGCTTTGTCCTTGCCGAAGCTGGAGCTGCTGCGCACCGAGGTCCGCGCGCTCGGTCCCGACACCTGGCGCGTGCGCATGGCCGTGGCCAACAGCGGCTACCTGCCGGCGTACGTGACGAAGCGCGCGCTGGAGCGCGAGGTCGTGCGCGGTGTGATCTTCGAGATCCATCCGAACGAGGCGGTCACGCTGATCGGCGGCAAGCAGCGCATGGAAGGCCCGCAGCTCGAAGGCCATGCGCCGAAGCAGACGCAGCATGCGTTCCTGCCGAGCCGCGAAGTGACGGCGGATCGCGCCGTGGCGGAATGGGTGCTGCGCGCGGCGCCGGGCACGCGGATTGCATTGAGTGCGAGTGCGGCGCGGGCCGGGACGGTGCGCACGGAAGTCGTGCTGGACTGAGCGCGTGAAAAAGCCCGTCGGCCATGCGGCGCGACGGGCTGGACTTTGTGCTTCGAGAAGGCCGGCGCCGTGAGGCGCCGGGCCCGATCTCTTAGAACGAGTACTCGACCGACAGCTTCACGTAGCGCGGCTTGGAGTAAGCCAGCGGCATGCCGTAGGTGTTCAGGATGTCGGCGGAGTCGCCGTCTGCCTCGTGCGTTTCGCTGATCGCCTGCACCGACTGGTGGTTGAACAGGTTGAAGATGTCCGCGCGCAGCGTCAGGCCCTTGACCTGGGACGGCTTGTACGTGACGTTCATGTCCATCGTGTAGTCCCACGGCAGACGGCCTTGCGAGCCGCGCGGCGTGGCCACCTGTTGGCCGCCGATGTTGCAGTAGAAGAACGCCGAGGTGCCGCCGTACAGGTCCTTCGAAGGATCGGGGTAGTTGCCGAAGCAGTTCTTCGGACGGCCCGATTGCGCGGTCAGGTTGGCGCCGATCATCAGCTCCTGCGACACCTGGTAGGCGCCGAACATGTGGATCTGGTGCGTGCGGTCGTTCGGCAGGTTGCCGTACGCGCCGTCCATGAGGGCCGGGAAGTCCCAGGTCTCCGTGGCCGACACGTCGGTCTGGCCCAGGTCGGACTTGGTCTGGCCTTCCGTGTTGCCCTTGTTCTTCGACCAGGTGTAGGTCACCTTGCCCCACCAGCCGTCGCTCATCGGATGCTCCAGCGAGAAGTCCAGCGCCAGGAAGGTGCGCTTGGGCTTTTGCGGGAAGCCGACCATCTCAGGCGTCAGCGTCACGGTCGTGTACTGCTTGTTGCCGGCGTAGTCCACCAGGTAGGTGTTGTTGCGGCCCGGGTTCATCAGGATGCAACCGCCCGCGCCGGGCCAGTTGGTCGTGTCGATGCCCTTGGCGTCCGCGTAGTCCTGCAGGGCGCTGCCGCAGAAGTCGTCCAGGGTGTTCTTCAGCGTGCGATAGGTCGCCGTGACGCCGCCCACCCACTTCGGGCTCAGTGCCGTCTCGAAGCCCAGACGCAGTTCGTCCTGGTAGCTCGGCTTGATGTTCGTCGGCGCGATCGTCTTCGCATCCTTCGGCAGGCCGGTTTCGCCGTCGGGCGAGTAGGTGGGGGTGATGGCATTCAGGCCGGTCGGCACGCCGGTGGTCGGGTCCACGCCGGTGTAGGTGTAGTAGGTCCACAGGTAGGTGGACACGCCGGCACCGCGAACGGCCACGTGGGTCGGCGTCTGGATGCTGTAGCGGCCCAGGGTACCGAACAGCTTCAGCGAGGAATCGCCCATCACGTCATAGGCGGCGGCCAGGCGCGGGCTCAGGAAGTTCTTGGACTTCAGGTAGGTGGCGTGTTCGCCGTTCTCGCCCGTGAAGCCTTCGTTGCGCAGGCCCAGGGTCAGGTTCAGCTTCTTGTTGACCTGCCAGCGATCCTCGATGTATTCGGAATCCTGCGTGGAGTAGGCGTCCGTCGTGTCGGAGAACACGTACTTGCGCACGTAGTAGCCCTGGCAGGCGAGCGAGCCGTTCGCGACCGGGCAGAGCACCGGCGAGCCGGGCAGCGAGAGCGGCGTGGTCGTGTTCGAGGTGTAGCGATAGGTCCAGTACGAGCCGCCCGAGATGCCGACGCCGGCCGCGGCCGAGCTCAGCTTCACGTGGTCGATACCGCCGCGCAGCGTGTGACCGCCGCCGACCGCCCATTCCAGGTCCAGACGACCGGCGTCGATCTTGTCCTTGGAGTTCGGGTCGCCGATGTTCACGCCGGCCAGCGGATTGCTGTTGGTGATGGTGTAGCCGGGGGGCTGGGCGGCCGCGCCGCCGACCAGCGCCACGCCGGGAGGCAGGCCGCCGGTGCTGAGGCCGCCGTAGATTTCCTTGTGCGTGGTCGTGGCCTTGCCGTACAGGGCGGTCAAGGTCAGCGAGTCGGTCAGGTTGCCCGTGTACTTGATCATCGCCACCTGGCCGCCCACGGCCGGCGTGAGGTTGGCCTGATCCTGGTAGGTGGCGTTGTAGTTGACGGTGTTGCCGTGCGAGCGCGTGGCGTAGTCGAACGAGTAGTAGTCCTCGGTCGTCTTGTTGACGTCGCCGAACGAGGTCACTTCGATGTGATGGTCGTCGGTGATGTTCCAGTCGATCTTGGCCAGCCAGCGATTGTTGACGTCCTTGCCCTTGGCCCAGCCGTTGTAGGCCAGCGTCGAGGAGTCGGCGTTGCCGTTGATGTTCTCGCGGTCGGTGCGCTGCTGTTCGGCAGAGACGAACATGAACAGCTTGTCCTGGATGATCGGGCCGCCGACGTAGGCGCCGTACTTGTAGACGGTCGACGAGTCATGGCTCTTGTCCACGTACAGCGTACCGTCCGTCAGGCTCAGGTTGTGCGCCTTGGAGCGCAGGCCGTTGGGCTCGATGCTGCCGTAGACGCCGCCTTCCCACTTGTTGCCACCGCTCTTGGTCACGATGTTGATCACACCGCCGGTGGAGCGGCCGAATTCCGCGCCGAAGCCGCCGGTCAGCACGTTGGCCTGCGAGATCGCGCCGAAGGGCAGCTCGATCGAGCCGAGCTGGCTCAGGGCGTTGGTGACGGGGAAGCCGTTGATGTAGTACGAGTTCTCCGACGGTGCGCCGCCGCCAACGCTGGCGCCGCCGGAATAGCGTGGGTCAGCCTTCACCGTGTCGGGAGCCAGCAGGATGATGGAGGTCAGGTCCTGCTGCACCGGCAGCGCCGCGAGCTGCTTGGCCGTGAAGGTGGAGACCGAGTTCGAGGTGGTCGCGTCGATCATGCGACGCGTGCCGACGATCTGCACGGCTTCGAGCTGGCTGCCGAAGGTGGCTTCGGTGCCCTGGCCGATCAGCACTTCGATGTTCTGCGTGCTGGCGACGGTGTCACCCTTCATCAGGCTGACCTTGTAGCTGCCCGGGGGCAGCGCGGTCACCTGGTAGCGGCCGGAGCTGTCCGGCGTGATGGTCCGCTTCGTACCCGTGGAGACGTTCTCGACGACGATCGACGTGCCGGCGGAGGCCGTCACCGTGCCGTAGACCGTACCGGTCGCGTTCGACTGCGCATACACCGAGGACGAAGCCACGGCCAGGCCTGCTGCCACCGCAAGAGCGGTCAGACGCAGGGCCTTCAGTTCCTTGTTTCCAAGCATGAAGAGCTCCAAAAATAGACAAAGAATTCGCCGCCAGCCGCCATGACTTGTGTCACTGGCCGGTCGAGTGCGATGGAGTCTAGGAGCCGCTTTGTAAAGGCAGTTTGCCGCTTGGGCGCGGCCTGCAAAGAGCTGGCGCAGTCCGCACAAGCTCGGTTCACGTATCCATTTGTAGCAATGACTAAGTCCTTGATTTTTCGCCAAAAATCACGGCTTTGTCATAACCAGGAAACGTTGCTTCACAAAGGCATTCTGTCGCCCCGCGGCAACGACTCTTGCCCTTGCAGGAACATTTCAGTGGTGTTTCTGTCGGTCCTGCTCGGCCGCCTGCAACACGGCTTCACGCCAGAGCTTGCCCGGCACGAAAGTCCGAAGTTGCTCCATGGCCTTGTCGATCAGTTTCGGGCTGATCTCGTGGCCGATGCCCGGCAGGATGTCGGCCGTGACGTCGGCGCCCAGGCCCACCAGCGCCTGCGCGGCGCTGACCATCGGGCGGTACGGCAGCACCTCGTCCTGCATGCCGTGCAGCAGATGCACGCAGACGTCTTGCGGCGCTTCCTGCGGCAGCCAGGCGTAGGCGCCCGAGAGCGCGATGACACGCCCGGCCAGTTGCGGCTCGGCCTGCACCGCTTCGAGCGACATGATCGCGCCCTGCGAATAGCCGACCAGCGCCACATACGGCCAGTCCAGGCCGAAGTGCTGTCCCCAGCCGCGCACGCGCTCGATGAAGGCGGGCAGCACGCGCTCGACTTCCTCGGCGATCTTCTCGGGGCTGCGGTCGAGCATGGAGAACCACTGCCAGCCGCTGCCGCAGGACGGGTCGTCGCAGCGCTCGGGGCCGTTCAGGCTGACGATCGCCGCCTGCGGGTACTGCTGGCGCAGCGCGGCCGCCAGCGGCGCGAGCTGCTGGTCATCGCCGCCTACGCCGTGGCAGAGCAGGAAGAGGAGTTCGGTCTTTCCCTGCGCGGGCAGGTCGACGAGGGCATGGGTGTCAGGGGCTGCGCTCATGCCGCGATTGTCGCAGCCGGGCGCAGACCCGGGCCAGCGTCAGGCCTTCTTGCGGATCACCACCGTGCCGGCGATCTTGTCGTGCCAGCCCTGCTTGCGCGCGTCGATGGCGATCCAGATGAAGCCGAGGAAGCAGACGAGCGTGGAGACGTAGTAGCTCAGGTAGCGCACGATGGCCTGGCCGGTGCCGAGCTTGCCGAAGGTCTTGGCGTCCACCACCTCGGCGCCGATCACGCGTTTGCCCGGGGTGGCGGCAAAGCGCAGCCAGCACCAGACGATCAACGCCGCCAGGATGACGTGCTGGATGAGCTGGCCGCGCGCGTAGTGCGGGTTGGCAAGGAGCGAGTCGACATTGCCGTCGAACTCGATGCTGCCCAGGCCCAGGATGCTGCCGATGAGGGCCAGCACGATGCCGGCCACGACGGTGTCGATCAGCGAGGCGACGAGTCGAAGCCAGAAACCGACATATTCGACCTCGGCCGTTGCGGCCACCGGTTCAGCTGACGTGACGTTCTGCGGCTGCTCCATGCTCTGACTCTCCCCGTGGATGATGCTGCGCATTCTCGGGGTGTCCGATCAGGCGCGCCAGCGTCTGGCGCAGCCTCGGTGCGTCCACCGGCTTGGTCAGGAAGTCGTTCATGCCGGCGGCCAGGGCTTCGTCGCGCTCGGAAACCAGCGCGGCCGCCGTCAGCGCCACGATCGGCAGCTGGCTCGCCGAGAACAGCTTGCGCAGCTCGCGGGTGGCCTCGTGGCCGCTCATCACGGGCATCTGCACGTCCATCAACACGGCGTCGAACGGTGCGCCGGCCGCGGCGGCCTGCTGCACGGCGTCGATGGCCTGGTGGCCGTCCAGCGCCTGCGAGACCTTCAGGCCCCACTGCTCGAGCTGGGCCACGGCGATCATCATGTTGACCGGGTGGTCCTCGACCATCAGCACGTGGCGGCCGACCAGGCCGTCGTCCTGCGGCGCGGCCGGCGCCGGGCGCACGGTCGGGTGCGTGGGCGCCACGGGCAGCGGCAGTTCGGCCCAGAAGGTGGCGCCCTGGCCGAGCTGGCTCTGCACGCCGACGTCGCCCTGCATCAGCGAGGCGAGCTCGCGGCAGATCGACAGGCCCAGGCCCGTGCCGCCGAAGCGGCGCGTGGTCGAACTGTCGGCCTGCGTGAACGGGCTGAACAGCTGCGCCTGGAGCGCGGAGGAAATGCCCGGCCCGGTGTCGCTGACCTCCACGCGCACATGGCCCGGGCTCGGCGCCGTGACGTGCAGGCGGATCTTGCCGGCTTCGGTGAACTTCAGCGCGTTGCCGAGGTAGTTGGTGAGGATCTGGCGCACGCGGGTCGGGTCGCCGACGACCTGCGAGGGCACGTTGGCATCGACCTCCACCGAGAACTCCAGCCCGCGCGCATGCGCCAGCGTCGTGTAGGCCAGGCGGATCGAGTTGAACATGTCCGTCAGCGAGAACGGCAGCCGCTCCAGCGTCAGGCGGCCCGCTTCGACCTTGGAGATGTCGAGGATGTCGGAGATCAGGCTCGTCAGGCTCTCGGCGCTGTCCACGAGCTGGTCGAGGTACTGGCGGCGCGTGCCGTCGGCCAGCTCGGGGTTCTGCAGCAGGCGCGCCAAGCCGAGCATGCCGTTCAGCGGCGTGCGCAGCTCGTGGCTGGTGTTGGCGAGGAAGGCGCTCTTGGCGCGGCTCGCGGCCTGCGCCTGGTCCTTGGCCAGGGCGAGCGCGGCCTCGGTGCGGCGGCGCTCGGTCACGTCTTCCATGATCCAGATGGTGCCGCTGGCGGGGCTCTTCGGGTCCACGGCCTTGCCCATCATGCGGCAGAGGAAGCTGCCGCCGTCGCGGCGCGGCAGTTCGAGTTCGATGTCCACCATCTCGCCGCTTTGCAGCTGCGGCGTGATGCTCGATTGCAGGGCGGCGAATTCCTGGCGGTTGTTGACCAGGGCTTCCAGCGGCAGGCCCGAGAGCGAACCGGGCTCGAAGCCGAACATCGACTCAACCAGTGGATTGGCCAGCACGAGGCGCTGCTGCTGCGTGAGCGCGATGCCGATCGAGGCGTTGGCGAGGATGGCTTCCTGCACGAGGCGCGTGCGCTCGCTCGCGGTCACGTCGCGCGAGTTCGTCACCGTGTAGTGCTGGCCGTTGGCCTCGAACACGGCGGCGGAGACGATCGCCTGGATCGGCTGCCCCGCCTTGCTGCGGAATTCGCAGGACAGGTCCATCACCTTGCCTTGCGTGTGCAGCTGCTTGCCGACCTCGGCGCGCTGTTCGTCGCGCTGGTAGATGCCGATCTCCGCCGGCGTGCGGCCGAGCACCTCTTCGCGCGGATAGCCCGTCACCGCCTCGAAGGTCTTGTTGACCATGATGTAGCGGCCGGTCTCGAAATCGTTGAGCGTGATGATGTCGGGGCTCGTCGCCACGAGGTGCGAGAGCAGGCTTTCCGAGCGGCGCAGCGCTTCCTGCGCGGCCGAGGTCTCGGTCTGGTCGGTGTAGAAGGACAGCGTGGCCGGGCCACCGGCGCTGTCCACGCGCACGCAGGTCTCGGCCACGAGGCGGCGGCGCTTGGCCAGCGTGCGCAGGCGGAATTCGGCCATCGGCAGCAGGCCACCGACGGCCATCGCCTCGATGCGGGCGCAACGCTGGCGGGCGCGGTCGGTATCGCCGGGCTCGTAGTGGGCCAACAGGTCCTGGCCGATCATCGAGGAGCGTTGCGTGTAGCCGAACATCGTCATCGCCGCCGGGTTGGCGTCGATCACGCGGCCCCAGCGATGCAGCACCAGCGGCGAAGGCGAGCGGCGGAACAGCTCGCGGTAGCGGGTCTCGCTGGCGGCTTTGGTCTGCTCGGCCTGCACTTCGGCGGTGATGTCGCGGCCCACGCCCCAGTAGCCGCGGAAGTTGCCGCTGGCATCGAAGCGCGGCTCGCCGCTGAAGGAGACGTACTGCGGCAGGCCGTCCTTGCCGACGCGATGCATCATCAGGCCGTGGAAGGCGCGGTGCGATTCGAGGTCGGCGCGGTGCGCGTCCATCTCCTCCTCGCTCAGGCCCATGCTGTCCAGCTCCCACGGCGTCTTGCCGATGCGGTCTTTCAGGTCGATGGCGCCGCGCGGGCCGTTCTGGCCGCGGTTGTCTTCGGTGAAATGGGTGTAGCGGTACTCGCGGTCCATCTCCCAGTACCAATCGGCGGCCATCGATAGCAGCTCGCGGAAGCGCGCGTTGCGCTCGGTCGCCTCGCCGACGGCGCGCTGCACCATGCGCAGCACGCTGGCGCCGACGAGCAGGCCCATGGCCACGAGGCCGATGTGCGCCATCAGCCGGTCCGGCGTGGCCGTGCCCGGCATCTGCTGCGGCAGCCAGCCGGCGTTCAGGGCGGAATACAGGCCCAGCAGCGTGGCCACGGAAACGAGGGCCAGCGCCACGCCGGCGCGCAGGCCCAGCATGCTCGTGCCCAGCGCCACCATCAGGCCCAGCATGCCGAGGTTGATCGAGAACAGGCCGGTGCCGCGGCTCCAGGCCACCGTCACGGCCAGCACCATCACCAGCAGCAGGCAGACGACGACGCCGCTCGGCCGTAGCGGGCGCGGCAGCTGCCACTGGAACAGCGGGCCGAGCACGGCGATCAGGGCCGACAGGCCGATCGGCACCCAGCCGCCCATCGGATCGGTCGGCACCCGCAGCACCCAGAGCACCAGGGCGCTGATCGCGAAGATCACGGCGCTGGCGCTGAAGAACACCTGCGCGGCCCGCGAGCGGACATTGCTCTCCAGCAGCGCGCTGCGCTCGCCCGTCGCCACGTCTGCGGCAACGAGGCTGCTGAGGTCGTCGCTGGAGTCCCTGCTCACGATGTTGGTGTGTCCGTTGTGCCGATCGAAGAATCCCGAAGTCTTGCCGATCTGGGCCCCGGCTCACTCAAGATGGGTGAGGAGGGCGTGAGGAACTAACGCCCGGGGGCGCGCGCCCGGTTCAAGGTATCGCGTGTTTGCAACGCCACCTGGCGCGCGGCGGCGACGAAGTCTTGCCCTTCGCTGGCGTAAAGGACCGCCCGCGAGGAATTGACGACGATGGTGCCGCGCTCGGTCAGGCCGGCGCGGACGGTGGCTTCGGCGTCGCCGCCCTGGGCGCCCACGCCGGGGATCAGGATCGGCAGCGTCGGGGCGAGCTCGCGCACGCGGGCAATTTCCTCAGGGTAGGTCGCGCCGACCACCAGGCCGAGCTGGCCGTTCTTGTTCCACTGGCTCTCGGCCAGACGGGCGAGATGCTCATACAGGCGCGGCTGGCCCGGCACGTCGGCCAGGCGCTGCATCTGCCAGTCGTCGCCGCCGGGGTTGGAGGTGCGGCACAGGATGATCGCGCCCTTGTCCGGATAGCGCAGGTAGGGCTCGATCGTGTCGAAACCCATGTAGGGCGAGAGCGTCACCGCGTCGGCCTGGTAGCGCTGGAAGGCTTCCTTGGCGTACTGCTCGGCCGTGGAGCCGATGTCGCCGCGCTTGGCGTCCAGGATGATCGGCACGCCCGGTGCCACGCGCTTGATGTGGGCCATCAGCTGTTCGAGCTGGTCTTCGGCGCGGTGGGCGGCGAAGTAGGCGATCTGCGGCTTGAAGGCGCTGACCAGGTCCTTGGTGGCGTCGACGATGGCCGAGCAGAAGTCGTAGATCTTCGAGGCGTCGCCCTTCCAGGCGCCCGGGAAACGGCTCGGTTCAGGATCCAGGCCCACGCACAGCAGGGAGTTGTTGCGGGATTCGGCCTGGCGGAGCTGTTCGATGAAGTTCATGGTCACGATTGTCCTATGCTGGGCGGATGAACATCTTGACGACGGACCGATTGTCCCTGCGCGAGTTCACCCCCGGCGATGCGGGTTTCATCCTGGAACTGGTGAACGACCCCGACTGGCACCGCAACATCAACAACCCCGGCGTGCTCGACGAAGCCATGGCGCTCGCATGGATGGAAACCCGCCTGTTCGTGCCCTACAAGCGCGACGGTCACGGTTTCTGGGCCGTCGAGCGGCGCGACACTGGCGAGCTGATCGGCATGTGCGGCCTGTTCAAGCGCGATGCGCTGCCGGCGCCGGACGTGGGTTATGGCTTCGTGCCGCGCGGCCGCGGCCAGGGCTTTGCGCGCGAGGCGGCCGCGGCCTGTTTGCGCCACGGCCACGAGAAGCTGGGCATGACGACCATCCTGGCGATCACCGCGCTGGAGAATCAGCCGTCCATCGAGCTGCTGCGCGGCATCGGCATGCGCGAGCAGGGGATCGAACTGCTGGCCGGCTATGAAGAGCCGAGCCGGGTTTTCCGTTGGGAGGCACCCGTATGAATCGACGTGAGTGGCTGGCGGTGTCGGGTCTGTTGGCGTTGCCCGTCCTGCCTGCGCTGGCCGCCGAGCCGGCGCGGCGCCAATGGTTCATCTTCCTGGAGCGCGGCAAGCCGGCGCCGGCCGACAAGGCCGAAGTCCAGCGCCTGATGGGCCTGCATCTGGGCAACTTCATGCGCCTGTTCGAGGCCGGCACGCTCGACGCCGCCGGGCCGATGAAGGATCCGAGCGGGTTCAAGCGCGGCATCGTCGTGATCAATGCGGCGAGCCGCGAAGAGCTGATGAGCTATTTTCAGCCCGATGAGTTCGTGCGCGACGGCTTCATGACCGTCAACGCCACGCCGGCTCGCGCGCTCAAGGTGCTGCACCGGGACATCGATCCGAACGCCGGCATCGAGGAAGCGCGCATCGCACTGCTGCCGCGTTCGTCGAACGTGCCGGAAAGCCGCGTGCGTGCGCTGCTCGACAGCGGCAGCTTCAACGCCGGCTATGTGCTTGAGGAAGGCGATCTCGGCTACGTCCTGTTCGCCCGCGGGACCGACTCGGCCGCGCTGGAGAAGGCGCTCGAAGGCACGGGCGCGCAGGTCTGGACGCAGTACATCGGCAAGGGCGTGCTGCGTTGAAGTTCGAGCAATTGCCGCTGGAGACCGAGCGGTTGCTCTTGCGCCCGCTCGTGCCTGAAGACGCCGACGCGCTGTTCGGCATCTTCTCGGACCCCGTCGTCGTCCGCTGGGGCAGCAGCCCCGCGTGGACCGAGATGAACCAGGCCGATGAATTCGTTCAGCGCGCCGTGGAGGCACAAGCCGCCGGCACCTCGCTGCGCCTCGGCATCGTGCGTCGTGAGGACAGCCGCCTGATCGGCCAATGCACCTTCTACGCCGTCTCCGACCAGAACCGCCGCGCCGAGCTGGGCTACACGCTGGCGTCCGATTGCTGGCGCCACGGCTACATGAACGAGGCGCTGCGCACGCTGGTCGACTACGGCTTCCGCACGCTCGACATGATCCGCATCGAGGCCGACATCGACCCGCGCAACCTCGCGTCAGCCCGCACGCTGGAGCGGCTGGGCTTCACGCATGAAGGCTTGATGCGCGACCGCTGGATCGTCGGAGACGAGATCTCCGACACCGGCTTCTATGGCTTGCTGCGCCGCGACTGGGAAAAGCGTTAGATCCGCTTCGCCAGCTCTTCCGCCTTGCCCGTGTAAGAACCCGGCGTCATCGCCATCAGGCGCGTCTTCTCGGCTTGCGGAATCTCCAGCCCGCCGATGAACTCGCGGATCGACTCAGGAGTGATGGCCTTGCCGCGCGTCAGCTCCTTCAGGCGTTCGTACGGATTTTCCAGGCCGTAGCGGCGCATCACCGTCTGGATCGGCTCGGCCAGCACTTCCCAGGACGAATCCAGGTCGGCGGCCAGCGCGGCGTCGTTGATCTCCAGCTTGTCCAGGCCCTTGAGCAGCGAATCGTAACCGAGCACCGCGTAGCCCAGCGCCACGCCCATGTTGCGCAGCACCGTGGAGTCGGTCAGGTCACGCTGCCAGCGGCTGATCGGCAGCTTCTGCGACAGGTGCGCCAGCAGCGCATTGGCCAGGCCGAAGTTGCCTTCCGCGTTCTCGAAGTCGATCGGGTTGACCTTGTGCGGCATCGTCGATGAACCGATCTCGCCGGCCTTGGTGCGCTGCTTGAAATAGCCCAGCGACACATAGCCCCAGACGTCGCGCGCCCAGTCGATCAGGATGGTGTTGGTGCGCGTCACGGCGTCGAACAGCTCGGCCATGTAGTCGTGCGGCTCGATCTGGATCGTGTACGGGTTGAACACGAGGCCCAGGCGCTCCTCGATCACTCGTCTGCTGAAGCCTTCCCAGTCGTACTCGGGCCAGGCGGACAGGTGGGCGTTGTAGTTGCCCACGGCGCCGTTCATCTTGGCCAGCAGCTTCACCTCGGCGATGCGCTCGCGGGCGTGGCGCAGGCGGGCGACGACGTTGGCGATTTCCTTGCCGACGGTGGTCGGGCTGGCCGTCTGGCCGTGCGTGCGCGAGAGCATCGGCGTGGCGGCCGTGGCCTTGGCCATCTCCGTCAGCTTGGTGACGATGCGGTCCAGCGTCGGCAGCAGCACTTCGGCACGGGCCGTCTTGAGCATCAGGCCGTGGCTGGTGTTGTTGATGTCTTCGCTGGTGCAGGCGAAGTGCACGAACTCGCCGGCGGCCTTCAGCTCAGCGTTCGACTCGAAGCGCGACTTGATCCAGTACTCGACGGCCTTGACGTCGTGGTTCGTGGTCTTCTCGATGTCCTTGATCGCCTGGGCGTCGGCTTCCGAGAAGCGTGCCACCAGGCTGCGCAGCAGGCCGCGCGAGGCTTCGGTCAGGGGCTTGAACTCGGCAAAGCCGGCGTCCGAGAGGGCGATGAACCACTCGACCTCGACCTGCACGCGGCGGTGCATCAGGCCGAATTCGGAGAGCAGGGGGCGCAGGGCGGCCACGCGCGAGGCGTAACGGCCATCCAGGGGAGACAGGGCGCTGATGCTGGAGAGGGCGATGGTCATGGGATGGCCTGGTTCTCGGCGGAGTCTTCGGGATAACCCGGGATTCTAAGTGCCGCGCATGGGGCCGCCCTCGGGGTGCGCGCAGGGCGCACGCTTGGCGCGAGAGTCTCCATCCTCCGGGCCGGTCTGACAAGCCTCTGTTGCTGCTCTGTAGCGAGCCTGCCGAGAGGCTTGCGCGCGGGCCTGGACGACCGAGGGTCGCCACCTAGAATGAACTCCCAACTCGCTGTCATTCCCACCATGAAACTGATCGGATCTCTGTCCAGCCCCTACGTCCGCAAAGTGCGTGTCGTGCTGAGCGAGAAAAAGCTCGACTACCAGTTCATGCTGGAAGACGTCTGGGGCAGCGATGCCATCCTCAAGATGAACCCGCTGGGCAAGGTGCCTTGCCTGGTGATGGACGGGCAGGACGCCATCACTGGCGCCGTGTTCGATTCCCGCGTGATCTGCGAATACCTCGACGGCCTCTCGCCCGTGGGCAAACTCATCCCCGAGCGCGGCCGTGAGCGCACCGAAGTGCGCACCTGGGAAGCACTCGCCGACGGCCTCATGGACGCGCTGGTCGCCGCCCGTCTGGAGCAGACCTGGTCCGGCCGCAAGGCCGAGGAACGCAGCCAGGCCTGGGTCGACCGGCAAATGACGAAGGTCTTCGAGACGCTCAAGGCGATGAGTTCGGGCCTCGGCGAAAAGGGCTGGTGCTCGGGCAACCATTTCAGCCTGGCCGACGTGGCCGTGGGTTGTTCGCTGGCCTACATCGATTTCCGCTTCCCGCAGATCGACTGGCGCGAAGGTCACCCGAACCTGGCCCGTCACTACGAGAAGCTGGCCGCGCGCACGAGCTTCGTCGACACCGCGCCGCCTGCCGCGTGATCAGGCCATCATCCGGTCGGGTTCTGTGTGCGTGAGCAACGCATGCAGCCGGCTGTAGATCGCTGCCATCCGGCGCTCGATCTCCACTTCCGCCATGTCCCAGAGCGCCGCGATCTCCGTGGACAGCATGCCGCTGGCCAGCAGGCTCAGCAGGTGCTGCTCGCAGCGTGCGAGGCCGGGTGCGAGGCCCAGCGGCGTCCAGTCGCGCGAGGCTTCCACGCGGCTCGATTCCTCGCTATGGCAACGGCCCAAACCGAACAGCGCCAGACTGCGCCGCGCAATGCTCGGTGACATCGAAGCGCGCCCCGCCGCCAGCCGGCGCAATCCAGCCTCCAGCCCCGCGCCATTCGGCTGCACCACGCAGTAGGCGTGCGCGCCCCAGCGCAGCGCGTCGAACAGCGGCATGTCTTCCGGCGTGGTGGCCAGCAGCAGGATCAACGGGCGGCGCGGCCAGAAGCGCAGGTGCGGGGCCAGGCGGTCGATGCCGCCGTCGCCGAAACTGAGATCGCAAGCCAGCACGTCCGGCGGGTTTTCGCGCAAGGGCTCGATGGCCTCGCGCACCCGGGTGGACTCGCCGCTGACTTCCCAGCCCTGCATGTTGGATACGACTTCGCGCGCCCGGGTCAAGGCGGGAGCGCAAGAACGCAGCAGGAATACGCGAGGCATCGGGAAAAGTTGGCAGGGGAATTTGGTTACGGATTGTGCGCAACCCCGCCCCCCGCGGACACCCCTTGAGCAGGGCCCCGGACTTGCGGGGCCGCAAACAAAAGTTGGGGGTCAGGCCGGTGTATTCACCGATGACAGCGGCTCCAGCGGCCCCGTCGGCTGGAAGCTATGGGCGCTGGCCAGCGGCCAGTACAGCTTGAAGACATTGCTCGGTAGCGGCTCGCCGCTCACCAATGCACCCGGCTTGATGAACGGCAGCAAGGTCGCCAACAGCTTGACCTCGTGCCGCGCGGTGCGCTGGACGATGTGCGAGGCCGTCAGCTCCTCCGGGTGATGGACGCCGGCCGCCTGGAGCAACTCGCGCAGCGCCTCGAGCGTCTGCTCGTGGAAGCGGAACACGCGCTCGCTCTTGTCCGTCACCACCAGCGCCTGCTGGCGGTTCAGGTCCTGCGTGGTCACGCCGGTCGGGCAATGGCCGGTGTGGCAGGCCTGGGCCTGGATGCAGCCCAGCGCGAACATGAAACCGCGCGCCGCATTGCACCAGTCGGCGCCCAGTGCCAGCATGCGCGCCATGTCGAAGGCGCTGACGATCTTGCCCGCGCAACCGATCCGCACCTTGCTGCGCAGGTTCAGGCCCACGAGCGTGTTGTGCACCAGCATCAGGCCCTCCTGCAAAGGGGCGCCGACGTGGTCCGTGAACTCCAGCGGCGCCGCGCCCGTGCCGCCCTCGGCGCCGTCCACGACGATGAAGTCCGGCGTGATGCCTGTCTCCACCATCGCCTTGGCGATGGCGAACCACTCCCACGGGTGCCCGATGCAGAGCTTGAAGCCGACCGGCTTGTCGCCCGACAGGTCGCGCAGCCGCTGCACGAATTGCAGCAGCTCCACGGGCGTCGAAAACGCGCTGTGCGCGGACGGCGAGATGCAGTCCTCGCCGATCTGCACGCCGCGCGCCGCGGCAATCTCCGCCGTGACCTTCGCGCCCGGCAGCACGCCGCCGTGGCCCGGCTTGGCGCCCTGGCTCAGCTTGATCTCGATGAGCTTGACCTGCGGGTCCAGCGCGTTGGCCTGGAACTTGTCGGCGTTGAAGGTGCCGTCTTCATTGCGGCAACCGAAGTAGCCCGAGCCGATCTCCCAGATCAGGTCGCCGCCGTGCTGGCGGTGGTGCACGCTGATCGAGCCTTCGCCCGTGTCGTGCGCGAAGTTGCCGCGCTTGGCGCCGGCGTTCAGCGCCAGGATGGCGTTGGCCGACAGCGCGCCGAAGCTCATCGCCGAGATGTTGAACACGCTGCCCGAGTACGGCTGCTTGCGCTCCGGCCCGATGGTGATGCGGAAATCGTGCGTGGCGATGCGCGTCGGCGCGAGCGAATGGTTGATCCACTCGTAGCCGTTGGCGCCCACGTCCAGCTGCGTGCCGAAGGGCCGCTTGTCCGGATCGCCCTTGGCGCGCTGGTAGACCAGCGAACGCTGCGTGCGCGAGAACGGCGCCGCCTCGTTGTCGCCTTCGAGGAAATACTGGCGGATCTCCGGGCGGATGTATTCGAGCAGGAAGCGCACATGCCCGATCACCGGGTAGTTGCGCAACACGGAGCGCTTGGTCTGGCGCGCATCCCGGAAGCCCTGGAACGTCAGCCAGCCGAACAGCAGGGCCGGGATAGCCGCCTCCGTGCGGTGCAGCGCCCAGGCCACGGCGAAGGCGATGGTCAGCAGCGCGCACACCAGCCAGGTGCTGTAGCGCAGCGGAAACACCTCGTCGAATCGTCTCATCCAGTTCAGCATGTGCCCCCTCCGGAGGTCTCCTTGGACGGCGCGATGCTACGCCCGCCGTGTGTCGGCGCGACGGGGTGACTTCCCGGCCTGTCTCGCGCCGGCCTCACAATGCGCCATCTCCAATCCGCTTCCGGCACGATCCATGAGCGTCTTCAAATCCATCGGTTGGCTCTTTTCCAAGCTGTGGTGGCTGCTGGACGGCACCCGCCGCGCCATCCTCAATCTGCTGCTGCTGGCGCTGATCGTGACGATCGTGTGGAGCATCGCGACGCGCGGCCCGAAGCCGCTGCAGGACAAGACAGTGCTGACGCTCAACCTGGACGGCGTGCTGGTCGAGCAGTTCTCCGGCTCGGCGCGCAGCCAGGCGATCGCGCGGATCCAGGGTGGCGACGTGCCGCACCAGACCCGACTGCGCGACGTGGTGCGCGCGCTCGACCTCGCCGCCAAGGACCCCAAGATCAGCTCGCTGCTGCTCGACATGGACGAATTCGGCGGCGCCGGCCCGGCCAGCCTGCGCGAGGTGGCCGCCGCCATCGCTCGCTTCAAGGCCAGCGGCAAGCCTGTGCTCGCCTATGGCGACAGCTACACCCAGCGCGCCTACCTGCTGGCCGTGCAGGCCAACGAGATCTACATGCACCCGATGGGCGAGGTGAACCTCACCGGCTTCGGCGGCTATCGCCTCTATTACAAGGACGCGCTGGATCGCCTCGGCGTCACCGCCAACGTCCTGCGTGCCGGCGCCTACAAGAGCTTCGGCGAGCCTTACACGAACAACGCACCTTCGAAGGAAGCGCTGGACGCCGACCGCTACCTCTACGACGCCCTCTGGGCCCGCTACACCGGCAGCGTGGAAGAAGCGCGCAAGCTCGAAGCCGGCGCCATCACGCGCGACATCAACGAGCTGCCGCAGCGCCTGACCGCCGCCAAGGGCGACAACGCCGCTTTGGCCGTCGCCAACAAGCTCGTGGACGGCCTCAAGACCCGCGACGAGATGCGCGCCCTGCTCATCAAGAACAACGCGGCGGCCGACGGCGGCAAGACCTTCCGCCAGATCGCCATGCTCGACTACCTCGAGCGCCACCCTGACGAGCCCGTCTTCGGCGACCACGTCGCCATCGTCGTGGCCGAAGGCGAGATCGTCGACGGCGAAGCCGGCGCCGGCCGTGTCGGCGGCGATTCCACCGCCCGCCTGATCCGCTCGGCCCGCGAGGACGAACACGTCAAGGCCGTGCTCCTGCGCATCAACTCGCCGGGCGGCAGCGCCTTCGCCAGCGAGATCGTCCGCCGCGAGCTCGAACTCACGCAGAAGGCCGGCAAGCCCGTCATCGTCTCCATGGGCGACGTGGCGGCCTCCGGCGGCTACTGGATCAGCATGAGCTCGGACAAGGTCTACGCCGACCCGACCACCATCACCGGCTCCATCGGCGTCTTCGCCATGCTGCCGACCGGCGAGAAGCTGCTCGACAAGCTGTCCGTCCACACCGGCGGTTATGGCACCACCTGGCTGGCCGGCGGTTTCGACGTGCGCCGCGCGCTCGACCCGCGCCTGGCCAGCGTCGTGCAGGCCGGTGTCCTGCACACCTACGACAGCTTCACCACCCTCGCTGCCAAGGCCCGCAAGAAGACCCAGCCCGAGATCGACGCCGTCGCGCAGGGCCGCGTCTGGACCGGCGCGCAGGCGCTGGACCGCGGGCTGGTCGACGAACTCGGCAGCTTCGGCGATGCACTCAAGGCCGCCAACAAGGCCGCCAAGCTGGCCGAGGACGCGCACCCGGTGTGGATCGAGAAGCAGCCGGGCGCCTTCGAGCGCTTCCTCGACAGCCTCGACCTCGTGATCGCCCCGAGCATCGCCAACGCCGTGCGCACGCAGCTCGGCTTCACGCCGCCGCCGGCTGCCGTCGAAGTCGGCCGCGAACTGGCCAGCCTGCAGCAGCTGACCGACGGCAAGCGGCCGTACGAATCGCTGGTGCATTGCTTGTGCAAGGTGCCCTGACGGAAATCCACACACGGAGCACGCCATGAACGTCAAAGGCCTGACCCCGGTTCTCAACGTCTCCGATGTGGCCGCCAGCATGCGCTGGTTCATGCAGTTAGGGTGGAAAGTCGGCTTCGCCTGGGACGGCAGCGCGATGCTCGACATCCACGCCGATCACGCGCTGATCGACAAGGCCGTCTTCGGCAGCGTTTGCTCCGGCGACGAAGTGCAGATCTTCCTCTGCCGCGACGCGCAAGGCCTGCGCGGCGGCAAGCCCGCCACGTTCGACGGCGACGACGACTGCGGCGCCGTCTGGATGAGCCTCTGGCTCGGCAGCCCGGCCGAGGTCGATGCCGCGCACCAGCTCGCCGTGAGCCACGGCGTCACCGTGCTCTGGCCGCCGACCGACGAGCCCTGGGGCGTGCGCGAGTGCCGGATCATGCACCCGGATGGGCATGTGTTCCGGCTGTCAGCGGGCCTGGGCGGTTAGCCCTGCGCATCGGCGCGGTGCGGGCTCCTCCTACACCGCGCCGCTTCGGGCAGGACCAGACTGGGGGCATCGCCTCCAACCCAGGGCTGCCTCATGAAAACTGCCATCGGCCTTCTTGCCCTCAGCGTCACGCTCGCTGCGAGCGCGTTCAGCGTGGCCCAGGTGAAGCCGGGCACGCCGCCGCCGATCGTGCCGGCCGCGGCTTCGGCGCCTGCCATCACGGCATCGCTACCGGAACCCACTCGCAGCCCAGCCGTCAAGGCCGCCCAGAAGGCCACCGAGCCTGGCGGCACCTTGCGGCCCGCGGAACGCGTGGTGCCGCAAATCTCGATGCCGATCAAACAGATCAGCGGCCCGGTGACCGCACCCATCCCGAACAGCGCCTCCATGCCGGGCGGCAGCGTGCCCGGCGCGATCAACGACGGCGCCGCGCGCTGTCTGGCCACCCGCACGGCGGTGGAGAAAGCGGCCTGCGAGCGGCAAATGGCGGCCTCGGCGCCGAAGACCCGATGAAGTTCCTCAGCCTTCTCCCCTCCGCGCTGATCGGCGCGGTGACCAGCTGCCGTTCAATGACGCCGATGGCGTCGATCGCCGCGGCGCGCATCCTCGGCCGCAAGACGCCGGGTGAACTCGTGCTGCTCGACCGGCCCGTCTTCAAGGCCGGCGCCTTGGCGATGGGTGTTGGCGAGCTGCTCGGCGACAAGATGAAGACCGCGCCGGACCGCACGGTGCCTCTGGGGCTGCTCGCTCGCGTCGCGAGTGCGGGCATCGCCGGTGCCGCGCTGGCGCCGCAGGGTCGGGAACGTGCGGGAGCGGCGGTGGCGGTTGCCACGGCGGTTCCACTGGCGTATGTGACGCTCGCCGCCCGCAAGCGCGCGATGGCGAGCATCGGGCAGACACGCAGCGGCTTGATCGAAGACGCGCTGATCGTGGCCGCAGGCGCGGCAATCGTGGCGCTGGCGATGCGGCGTTAAACGCGGCCCCTCAGGGGCTCGGCACCATCACCATCGCGATGCTCACCCACACGCCAACGCTGAAGTAAGGCGTCAGCCACAAGGCATCGGCCTTCCACGCATCCCAGCTGCCGCTCGGCACGCGCCGCTGCCAGGCATCGCGCGCACCCAGATGGATCGGCATGTAGGTCAGCCCCGTGGCGCGACCGTGCTGGTAGCGCCGCCAGTACATCGGCACGTCCACGCTCAGCACATAGACCACGAAGCCCGTCGCGCCGACGATGCCGAACACGGCCAGCGTGTTGACCCAGCCGCTGCTGTAGTACGCGATCACCGCAAGCAGCGCGGCCATCCACGAGAAGCCGATGGCCCAGAGCGTGGACTCCACGGCCTGCGTGATGTGGTTCAGCGTCAGCACGCTGTGCCAGCAGAAGCCCTGCGCCACCACCATGAACACCGGCAGCACCCAGGCCGCCTTTTGCACGAGCGGCAGATGCGCATGCACGCCGAGCTGATGTACCAGCAAGCCAAGCTGCAGTGCGAAGCAGATCTCGGCCACGGTGGCCGCGGTGCGACCGAGGAAGATGCTCGACAGGTGCGTGTCCACGACCACGAGCCGCTCCAGGTCCACGCGCGGCAGCACCGAGCGGTAGGCGCACACCATCACGTAGACGCCGGACAGTGCGAGCTGCAAGCCGCCGTAGGCGCTGTTGACCGGCCAGAACTGAAGCACCACCAGCCAGAGGCAGACGTTGACCAGCGCGAGCAGGCGCAGCACCCGCCACCACGACCGCACGCCGACATCGGCATCGAGCGGCAGGCCGACCATCAGTGCGCCTGCCCCAGGCCGACGCGCTGTGCGCGCTGATGCAGGAAGGCGTGCGCCAGGCTCGAATCGGGCTTGATGCGCTCGCCGATGTACAGCTCCTTGCGGCGCTCGACGATCTGCTCGCGCAGCTTGAAGGCCATCAGGCCCATCGGATCAAGGCCGCGAGATTCGGCCTGCGCGACCTGCTCGCAGAGGCGGCCGAGGCTGTGATTGCCGACCGCTTCCAGGTAGCTCGCCACGAGCCGAAGCCGTGCCTGCACCTTTTCCTCGCAGACCGCCAGCCAGTTGCGTAGCGCGTGGGCGTTCCCGCCGTGCACGGTGGTGGGGTCGTCGCCTTCGGACAGCAGCAGCGCTTCGAGCGCCTGGCGGTCGTTGGCGGCGTAGGCCGCGTTCACGACCATCATCCGCTGCTCGCGGTGCGGGCGTTCGGCGTCGCTGGCGGCGCGGTCCGGGTGCACGCGCATGGCGGCGCGGCGATAGAGCATCTTGAGCGTCGGCGGCGCCCAGTGGGCGATGTCGGCGCCCACGGGCACGGGCGGCAGCGCCTCGGCCGGCGGCAGGCCTTCGAAGCGGGCGGCGTGCGCGAGCTGCGGCATCTGCGTGAGCAGCGCGCCGCCTTGCGTGGTCGCCGCGGCGGGCTGCGGCTCGGCGCGCGGCAGGCGCAGCTCGATGCCGTGGCGGCGCATCGTGTCCATCAGCGTGTGGGTGGCGGTGCGCAGCTGCGATTCGAGCGTCGAGAGCTCCATGTAAAGCGGCCCAAACAGCGCCTGGTAACGCTCGGCAAAGGCCTGCACCTGCGCACGCCGTTGCTCGAACTCGCGCTCCTGCAACACCAGATACCGGCGCAGATCGGTCAGCGCCGCGTGACGGCGCTCCAGGTCTCGACGGCTGATGATGGGTTCGAGGCTGCGCATCGTGCTTATTCTGGACCGGACAGGGGCGTTGCGATCCACGGATGAAGCCCTCAGTCGAGTGTCAGACGATAACGCCTGAGTGCCACGGCGCCGGCGACCACCAGGAAGATCAGCATCGGCCAGACGTCCGGCCAGAGATCGGGAAAGGCGCTGCCCTTGAGCAGGATGCCGCGCACGATGCGCAGGAAGTGCGTCAGCGGCAGCAGCTCGCCGAAGTATTGCGCCCATTCGGGCATGCCGCGGAACGGGAACATGAAGCCCGAGAGCAGCATCGAGGGCAGGAAGAAGAAGAACGTCATCTGCATCGCCTGCAGCTGGTTCTGCGCGAGCGTGGAGAAGGTGAAGCCGACGCCGAGGTTGGCCAGCATGAACACGCCGATCAGCAGGAGCAGCAGCGTGAAGCTGCCGAGCATGGGCACTTGAAAGAGCAGTTCCGCCGCGCCGACGATCACGAACAGCTGGATGTAGCCGACCATCACGTAGGGCAGGATCTTGCCGATCATCACTTCGAGCGGGCGCACGGGCGTGGCGAGCAGGTTCTCCATCGTGCCGCGCTCGCGCTCGCGGGTCATGGCGAGCGAGGTCAGCATCACCATCGTCATGGTCAGGATCGTGCCGATCAGGCCGGGGACGATGTTGTAGCGCGTCAGGCCTTCCGGGTTGTAGCGGCGTTGCAGGCGCAGCTCGAAGGGCGGTTCGCCGGGTTGGAGGTTCGCCAGCGGCCCGACCAGCTCGCGCTTCAGGCCGGTGTCGGCCAGTTGCGAGAGCGCGGCCAGCGCGTTGCCGGCGGCGGACGGGTCGGTGGCATCGGCCGCCACCAGCAGCACGGGCTTCTCGCCGCGCACGAGGCGGCGCTTGAAATCGTCGGGAATCACGACGATGAACTGGATCTCTCCGCTGGCCATCTTCGCGTCGGCCTCGGCCTCGCTGATGCCGCTGTAGTCGACGCGGAAATAGCCGCTGGTCTGCATGGTGGAGATCAGGCTGCGGCTGACATCGCTGTGGTCTTGCGCAACAACGGCGGTGGGCAACCCCTTCGGGTCCATGTTGATCGCATAGCCGAACAGCACGAGCTGGATGATGGGCACGCCGACCGCCATGCCGAAGGTCATCTTGTCGCGCAGCATCTGCTGCAGCTCCTTGATGAAGATGGCGGCCATGCGCGCCCAGCTCATGGTGTCTTCTCCTTCTCGGGCGCCTTTTCGTCGACCGCGTAGTTGTCGTGCGCCTTGCCGATGAGGTTGACGAAGGCGTCTTCGAGATTGCCGTTCGTCACGCCCGCGGTCTTGAGCACCTCCTCCTGCGAGCCCTTGGCCAGCACTTCGCCATAGGCGATGAACACCAGCTCATCGCAACGCTCCGCTTCGTCCATGTAGTGCGTGGCCACGAGCACGGTGATGCCGGCCTCGGCCAGGTCGTGCAGCTGCTTCCAGAATTCGCGGCGCGCCTGCGGGTCGACGCCGGCCGTGGGTTCGTCGAGCAGCAGCAGGCGCGGGTCGTGGAGCAGGCTGGCGGCGAGCGCGAGGCGCTGCTTCCAGCCGCCGGAAAGGCTGCCCGCAAGCTGCTCTTGCCGGGTGGCAAGGCCGAGTTGCTCTAACGCCTTGTCCACACGCACTTTGCGATCCGGCAGCTCGAACAGCCGCGCCACGAAGTCCAGGTTCTGGCGGATCGAGAGATCCTCGTAGTAGCCGAACTTCTGCGTCATGTAGCCGACCTGGCGCTTGAGCTTCGCCTGCTCCTTGCGGAAGTCGAGGCCGAGGCACTGGCCTTCGCCGGCATTGGGCGTGAGCAGCCCGCAGAGCATGCGCATCGTCGTCGTCTTGCCGCTGCCGTTCGGGCCGAGGAAGCCGACGATCTGGCCGGCGCGCACTTGCAGGTCCACGTTGTTGACGACCTTGCGGCCGCCGAAGGATTTGGACAAACCCTTGACGTCGATCGCGAGATCGCCGCCTTCGCGCGCGCCGCTCGGCTCGCTCATGGATTCACGCCGAGCGGCTGGCCCGGGTGCAGGCGCACGGCATCCTCGGCCTTGTCGGGCCGCGCCTCGACCAGGAACACGAGCTTGTTGCGCTGCTCGTTCGAGTAAATGACCGGTGGCGTGTATTCCGCTTGCGGCGCGATGTAGGTGATCTTGGCGGGGATGGCGGCACCGCAGCCGTCGCAGCTGAGCTGCACGGTCTGGCCCATCTGCAGCTTGCCCAGCTCGGCCTCGGGCACGTAGAAGCGCGCCTTGCGCTGGGCCGGCGGCAGCAGGGCGATCACCGGCTGGCCGGCGTTGACCCATTCGCCGGGGCGGAAGTAGACGTCGGTGACGATGCCCGCGGCCGGTGCGTGCTGCGCGGTCTGTTGAAGCTGCCAATCGGTCTGCGCCTGGCCGCTTTCGGCTGCGGCGGCGAGCGCGCGGGCCGAGGTGCGTTCGTCTTCACGCGCGGGCAGCTTCGCCGTCTGAAGCGCGGCCTCCAGCTCTGCGACGCGCTCGCGCGCCGTGCGGGCCTGGAGCGCTGCATCTTCCACTTGCGCCGGCGCGTAGAAGCCTTGCGCCGCGAGTTCCTGTCGACGCTTGAGTTCCGTGTTCGCCAACTGCAGCTGCGAGCGCGCCTGCTTCAGCTGCGCTTCGGAAATCGCCAGCTCCTGCGCACGCTTGCCCTTGTCGGCATCGCGCGCCTGGGCCTGCGCGCTTTGCGCCTTCGCGGCGGCCTCGCTGTCGGCGGCGCGTTGCAGGCTCGCATCGAGCGCGAACAGCGCTGCGTTCTGCGCCACCTGCTGGCCCGATTGCACGCCCAGCTCCTGTAGCCGGCCGGCCACCGGCGCAGAGATGTAGAGCGTCTCGCCTTCCGCATAGCCGCTCCACGCATCCGTCTTCTGCCTGGAGCAGCCCACCGTGATCGCCGCGACGGCGGCAACGAGGAGGATCAGGAGCGAGGAGGCGCGGCGGCGATCTTGCATGGCGGCGATCCTCGCAGAAATGTCGCGGGCCGCGAATTGCGGCGTTGTGAATCGCGCCGATGCCTACAGTGCGGTGCGGCTCCGACCGACGTGGCTAGAATCCCGCCACACAGCGCCGATTTATTCCAAATTGCGGGCGCTCTACAAGTTCCGCTAAAGAGGCGCCGCCGGCGTCCGCTTTCGCGGCGCCGGTTTTTCTTTTGGTGAAAGAAGGTCCCGTCATGGCAAGCCTCGGCTTTGTCTCGCCACAGACGATGCAATTCGATGAGCCGCTGCCGCTGCGCAGCGGCGCGCAGCTCGGCCCCTACGAGCTGAAGTACGAAACCTACGGCACGCTCAACGCCGACAAGTCCAACGCCGTGCTGGTCTGCCACGCGCTCAACGCCAGCCATCACGTGGCCGGCATGTACGAAGGTGACGACAAGAGCGAAGGCTGGTGGGACAACCTGATCGGCCCCGGCAAGCCGCTGGACACCGACAAGTTCTTCGTCATCGGCATCAACAACCCGGGCTCCTGCTTCGGCTCCACGGGCCCGATGCACGTGAACCCGGCGACGGGCTTCCCGTACGGCGCAGACTTCCCCGTCGTCACCGTGCAGGACTGGGTGGACGCGCAGGCCCGCGTGGTCGAGCGCCTGGGCATCACGCAGCTGGCCGGCGTGCTCGGCGGCTCGCTCGGCGGCATGCAGGCGCTCGACTGGTCGCTGCGTTACGCCGACAAGCTGCGCCACTGCCTGGCCATCGCCACGGCGCCGAACCTCTCGGCGCAGAACATCGCGTTCAACGAGGTGGCGCGCCGCGCCATCATCACGGATCCTGACTTCTACGGCGGCCACTTCTATCGCCATCACGCCATCCCCAAGCGGGGCCTGCGCGTGGCGCGGATGATCGGCCACATCACGTACCTGTCCGACGACGTGATGGAAGAGAAGTTCGGCCGCCAGATGCGCGCCGCCGAACTCGGCTACTCGACGCAGGACATCGAGTTCCAGATCGAGAGCTACCTGCGCTACCAGGGCGACAAGTTCAGCGAGTACTTCGACGCGAATACGTACCTGCTGATCACCCGCGCGCTCGATTACTTCGACCCGGCGCGCGAGCACGGCGGCGATCTGTCGCGCACCTTCGCCGCAGCGAAGTGCAAGTACTTCGTTGCGAGCTTCACGACCGACTGGCGCTTCTCGCCGGCCCGCTCGCGCGAGATCGTCAAGGCGCTGGTCGACAACAACCGCGAGGTCTCGTATGCCGAGATCAACGCACCGCACGGGCATGACGCCTTCCTGCTGGACGACCCGCGTTATCACGGTGTATTGCGGGCCTACTTTGATCGCATGAGCCAGGAGTTCGCAGCATGAGCGCGCAGGCAGTCATTGAACGCATCGCGGCGCTGGTCCCGGAAGGCTCGCGCGTGCTCGACCTCGGCTGCGGCACCGGCGAGCTGCTCGCCCACCTGCAAGCCAAGCGCGGCTGCACCGGCTACGGTGTCGAGCTGGACGACGCCAACCTGCTGGCCTGCGTGCGCCGCGGCGTCAACGCCATCCAGCTCAATCTCGAAGACGGCCTGGCCATGTTTGCCGACCAGAGCTTCGACGTCGTGCTGCAGCTCGAAACCCTGCAGCACCTGCGCAACACCGAAGCGATGCTGCGCGAGACGGCGCGCGTCGGCCGCATCGGCATCGTCAGCTTCCCCAACTTCGCGCATTGGCCGAACCGGCTCCAGGTGCTGATGGGCCGCATGCCCGTCACGCGCGTGCTGCCTTACGAGTGGTACGACACGCCGAACATCCGCGTCGGCACGTACGCCGACTTCGAGGTGCTGGCGCGCAAGAACCGGCTGCGCGTGCTGGACAGCTTCGGCATCCAGGACGGGCAGACGGTGCGCCGCTTCCCGAACCTGATGTCGAGCATGGCGGTGTTCAAGTTCGACCGGGGTTGAGCGGGAGCAGGCGGGCTTCGGGTGATACTGGCGCCCATGCGTTCTCCATGGGCTGACCCTCTGCTCAAGCTGACACTGGCGCTGCTGCTCCTCGCGGGCACGCAGCTGGCGCAGGCCGCCGGTTGCAGCCGGCCCATCAAGGCGCCGATGGCGCCGACCGGCCGGCTCGTGATCCTCGACGCTTCGGGCGAGAACGTCGACGGTGTCTGGCCCGAAGTGCTGCGCCAGGTCGGTGCGGCCACGGGCTGCTACTTCGAGTTCCCGGTGATGCCGCGCGCGCGGCTCGAGAATGAGCTGATCGGCGGCAAGGCGCTGGACGTGATGATCTCCGCCACGCGCACCGACGAGCGCGACGCGGCCGGCGAGTTCGTGTTGCTGTTCCGCCAGCCGATGATGATCCTGACGCGCGCCGAAGACGCCGGCCGCTACACCACGCTCGCCGCCCTGCGCAAAAGCAGCTGGCGCATGGTGGCGCCGCGCTCCTTCGCCTTCAGCGCCGAGTACCGCGCCTTCGTGGCGGAACTCCAGAACGATCATCGGGCGGACAACGCGAACGACCTCGACGGCGTGGGCCGCATGCTGCGCGGCTCGCGGGTGGATTTCGCCTTCCTGTCGCCGCCGCAGGCCTACGCCACGGCCGGCACGGACCTGAGCTACCGGCGCTTCGAGGATCTGCCGTGGATGGAGGTCGGGCTCTACCTCTCCAAGCGGACACTGCCGCCGGCCGATCTGGCGCTGCTGCGCGACGCGCTCTCGCGTGCGGCCCGCGACGGCACGGTGCGCCGCGCCTTCCTGCGCTTTTACCCGGCGGCGCTGGCCGATCTGAACCAGCCTTAAGTTGCCTGCGGGGGTGCTCCGGATAGCATTCGCACCGTTGCGTTCGACATCACTTGACTGAGCGAGTCTCATGCCTTTACTCGGCCTTCTTCACATCGCCATTGCCATCTTCTTCGCGGTCCATGCCCTGCGCACGGGCCGCAACATGTACTGGCTTTTCATCCTGCTGATGTTCCCGCTGCTCGGCAGCCTCGTTTATCTGTTCGCGGAGTACCTGCCCGAGCAGCGCAACAGCCGCGTCGTGCGCAAGGCGGGCAGCACGCTCAAGTCCCTCGTCGATCCGGGCCGCGAACTGCGCGAGGCGCAGCAGGCGCTGGACCAGACGCCGTCGATGGGCAACCGTTTGCGGCTGGCGCAAGCGTTCTACGCCGCCGGCCGTGCCGCCGACGCGCTGCCGCATTTCGAAGCCTGCGCGCAAGGCCCGTTTGCCAATGATCCGGAAGCGCTGCTTGGCCTGGCCCGCACGCAGTACAAGCTCGGCCGCGCCAAGGAAGCCTGGGCCACGCTCGGCCGCCTGCTGGCCGCGCAGCCGGAGCGTCAGACGGGCGAACTGGCGCTGCTCTACGCCGAGCTGGCGGTGGAAGCGGCGCCTGACCAGGCCGAGGCCGCCTTCAAGGTGGCGCTGGAACGACACGGCGGCATGAGCACGAACAGCGCCTGGGGCCGCTGGCTCGCCGCGCAGGGCCGCACCGACGAGGCGCGCGCCGTGCTGGAGCAGGTGCTCAAGGATGCGCGCCATTCCACGACGCACGCCCGGGAACTGAACCGCGAAGCCATCGCGTCGGCCGAAGCCACTCTGAAGGGCCTGCCGGCCTAACTGACAGGTTCCTGGCAAGTTCCCCGCATGGGGATATTTACCATGCGGGTGCAATCCCCGAGTGCGGGCCGCGAGGCGCTCCCTAAACTGCCGCGCATGCGAACGCTCACCACCGTCGACGGCCTGCCCCTGCACTGGCGCCAATGGCGCCATGCCAGCCATGGTGCGCCGCGCGGCACCGTGCTGATCGTGCACGGCCTGGGCGAGCACATCGGCCGTTACGAAGAAGTGGCGGCGCGGCTCAATGCCTGGGGCTGGAACGTCGTCGGTTTCGATCATCGCGGCCACGGCGCTTCGGGCGGCACGCGCGGCGATCTGCCGAGCGGCGAGTCGCTGCTCTGCGACCTGGCCCGCGTGATCGATGGGTTGCAGGAGGAATCTGCGCTGAGCGGCGGCAAGCTGCTGCTGCTCGGTCATAGCCTGGGCGGTCTGGTCGCGGCGCGTTTCGTCGCCGGTGGTCTGATGGCCAATACCGCGGGCGCGCTGCCCGAATGGTTCCGGCCGGTCGACGGGTTGATGCTGTCTTCGCCGGCGCTCGACCCGGGCCTGTCGCTCTGGCAGCGCATGCAGCTGGGCCTGGGCCTGCGGCTGGCGCCGCACCTGGCGGTCGGCAATGGCCTGAAGCCTTCATGGATTTCGCGCGACCCCGAGGTCGTGCGCGCCTATGTGGAAGACCCGCTGGTGCACAAAAAAGTGACACCGACGCTGGCCGGCTTCATCGTCGACGCCGGTGAGCTGGTCTTGCAGCACGCGCCGGACTGGGTCGTGCCCACCTGGCTCGGCTGGGCAGGGCAGGACATGTGCGTCTCGCCTGAGGGCAGCGCCGCCTTCGCCGCCAGCGCGCCCCCGTCTCTGCTACGAGCGCACTGCTTCGAGCCTTGCCGGCACGAAATCTTCAACGAACCCGAGAAGGATCAGGTCTTCGCTCGGTTACAGGCCTGGGTGGACGACAAGTTCTAAGATGCAGGCTTCTCCCACAAGGAGCCTGACATGAACGCTCGAGACCCCTCCCTGCCGCTGCAGCGCGACGAAACCGCTGCCCTGGGCGAATTCGCCGCCCAGGTCTGGGACGAAGAAATCGTCCCCGCCTTGACCAACTACATCGCCATCCCGGCCAAAAGCCCGATGTTCGACGCCGATTGGGCTGCCCACGGCTACATCGAGAAGGTGCTGAGCGATGCCGCCGCCTGGGTGGAGAGCAAGAAGGTCGCCGGCCTGAAGCTCGAGGTGGTGCGCATCCCGGGCCGCACGCCGGTGATCTTCTTCGAGGTGCCGGCCACCAAGGCCGACAGCACGGACACGATCGTCCTCTACGGCCACCTGGACAAGCAGCCCGAGTTCAGCGGCTGGCGCAACGACCTCGGCCCCTGGACGCCCAAGTACGAGAACGGCCTGCTCTACGGCCGCGGCGGCGCGGACGACGGTTACGCCGTCTACGCCTCGCTCACGGCCATCATGGCGCTGGACAAGCAGGGCATCCCGCGCCCGCGCTGCGTCGGCATCATCGAGACCTGCGAGGAATCAGGCTCCTACGACCTGCCGGCCTACATTGATCTGCTCAAACCCCGCCTGGGCAACGTCTCGCTGGTCGTCTGCCTCGACTCCGGCGCCGGCAACTATGACCAGCTCTGGCTGACGACCAGCCTGCGCGGCATGGTCAGCGGCGTGCTCAAGGTCGAGGTGCTGACCGAAGGCATCCACTCCGGCGACGCGTCGGGCCTCGTGCCGTCGAGCTTCCGCATCCTGCGCCAGGTGCTGGACCGCCTGGAAGACTCGAAGACCGGCCGTCTGCTGCCCGAGAGCTTCCACTGCGAGATCCCGGCCGCCCGCATCGAGCAAGCCAAGGCGACCGCCGCCATCCTGAAGGATGAGGTGTGGAAGCGCATGCCCTGGTCCTGCGGTGCCGACGGCGGCCCCGTGCTGCCGACGATGACGGACCCGGTCGAAGGCCTGCTGGCCCGCACCTGGCGGCCGACGCTGTCGGTCGTCGGCGCCGAAGGCTTCCCCGAGCTGAAGAACGCGGGCAACGTGCTGCGCCCGTACACGGCGTTCAAGCTGTCGATGCGCCTGCCCCCGCTGGTGGACGGCAACGAGGCCGCGCTCAAGCTCAAGGCGCTGCTCGAAGACAACGCGCCGTACAACGCCAAGGTCTCCTTCGTGCCGGACGGCCGCGCGGGTGCGTACGGCGCGACGGGCTGGAACACGCCCGAGCTGTCGCCGTGGCTGTCGCAGGCGCTCAACGACGCCAGCGAGACGCACTTCGGCCAGCCCGTCGGCTACATCGGCCAGGGCGGCACGATCCCGCTGATGAGCATGCTGCAGAAGGGCTTCCCGTCCGCGCAGATGATGGTCTGCGGCGTGCTGGGCCCGAAGAGCAATGCGCACGGCCCGAACGAGTTCCTGCACGTGCCGTACGGCAAGCGGCTGACCGCCGCCGTGGCGCAGGTGATGGCTTCGCACCCCTGACGAGAAAGCTCGACGCATGGACCAGCTCCGCGCGATCCGCGTCTTCACCCGCGTCATCGACGAGGGCAGCTTCGCCGGCGCGGCACGCGTGCTCGATCTGGCGCCGGCCGTCGTCACGCGGCTGGTGGCCGAGCTGGAGGACCACCTCGGCGCGCGGCTGCTGAACCGCACGACGCGCCGTCTGGCGCTGACGGACATCGGCGAGGCTTACCTGGAACGGGCGCGCCGCATCCTCTCGGAAGTGGACGAAGCGCAGGCTCTGGCCAGCTCCGCCACCGCCGAGCCGCGCGGCCTGCTGCGCGTGCTGGTGCCACCCTCGCTGGCCGTGCACCAGCTGGCCAAGCACCTGCCGCGCTTTCACGAGCGCTACCCGAAGGTCAAGTTCGAGCTGAGTTCGCCCGGCGCGGTCGAGACCGTGGACGAAGCGCACGACATCTCCATCATCATGAGCAGCAAGCCGCTCGACGGTGATTTCGTGGCGCGCGTGCTGGCGCGCACCGAGGTGATCATGTGCGCCTCGCCCGAGTACCTGAGCCTGCGCGGCCGGCCGACTCACCCGAGCGAGCTGAGCCAGCACGACGCGCTGATCCCGCCGCTCTCCCACCTGCAGCGCGGCTTCGAGATGCGCAGCGGCAAGGAGGTCTTCACTGTGGTGCCGCGCGGCAACTCGGTGCTGGCCACGACGGCGCAGGACACGAATTACGCTGCCGCGCTGCACGGCCTGGGGATCGCCGGTCTGCCCTCGTTCATGATCGAGGACGCGCTGCTGGAGCATGGCCTGGAGCGCGTGCTGCCGGCCTGGCACCTGCGCGTGATGACGATCTGGGCCGCGATGCCGACGCGCAAGTACGTGCCGGCGCGCACCCGCGTGTTCCTTGATTTCCTGGTCGAGATCTTCGGTGGCGGCGACCGCGACCCCTGGCTGGCTGCGGCCGGCTGCGAGACCAGCTACGAAAACTGGCTGGCGCACAACGCACCGGAGACCGCGGCGCACGCGCCGGCTTCGGAGCCCGCGTTCAGCGCAGAGTGAAGCCGGTCTCCAGCAGATCGCCCTGAATGTCCTTGAGCAGCGCCGCCAGCGGCGACAGCGCCACGTAACGTGTGGACACCTTGACGGCGTGCGCCATCAGGAGATCTTGCTCGCCGGCCTGGCCGAGCAAGGTGAGGTGCTGCAGCAGCCCGGTCCATTCGAGGGCCTGCCAGAGCTGGCCGAAGTCTTCGATCCAGTCCTCGGGAAAGGGCAGGCCGAGCTTGCGCGCCTGCTCCCACCAGCGGATCGTGGCGTCGAGTTCGACCTCTTCCTCGTAGGCGACCTCCGGCCCGCGCAGCAGCGCGGCCAGATCGTGCATCAGCGGGCCCATGCGGCCGGCCTGCGTGGCGATCTGGGGCTGGGCCAGCGCGGCGTCCACGAGCGCCTTGACGCTCATCTGCCACCAGCGTTGCTGCTGGTCACTCCAGTCGCGGCCCTCGGCGAAGGCCTCGAGGTCGGCGCGCAGGGCGGCTTCGTCGTGGGGCGGGAAGGCGGTGTCGGCCAGGTGCTGTTGCTGCCAGGCGAGCAGCTCGGCCAGTGCGGCGCGCAAAGCCGGAGCGGCGGAAGGGGGAGAGGTGGGGTCGGGCATGGATAATGAATTCTAAGAACTCCGGTTCCCCTCCGCCCTTCTTCTTTGTGCCGATCACGCTGTCTTCGTGCAACTTCCCTTTCGTCCCGTCCTGAAGCCCGTCTGCCTGGCCGCCCTGGCTCTGCTGTGCCTGGGCGCGAATGCGCAGACCGCGGCTGCCCCCAGCGACCCGGCCAGCGCGCCGATCCCGCTCAAGCCGGTTCGCCAGGTCAACCAGGCGGGTCAGGGCGGCAATGCCAAGCCCGAGGCCAAGCCGGCCCTGCTGATCCAGGCCCACGACGTCGACGCCCAGCTGGAGCAGTACTCCGACGCCCAGGGCGACGTGGAGATGCGCTACGGCGACCTGCTGCTGCGCTCCGACAAGCTGCACTACGACCAGGTCAGCGACCTGGCCCGCGCCACCGGCCGGGTGTCGATCAGCCGTGCCGGCAACCGTTTCATGGGGCCGGAGGCCAATCTTTACGTCAGCCGCTTCGAGGGCGACTTCATCAGCCCGACGTACTTCTTCTCGGCCACGGGCGGCTCGGGCCATGCAAACCGCATCAGCTTCTCGGACGCCAAGCACGTGCTGGCCGTCGACGGCACCTACAGCAGCTGCCCGATCGTCGAAGGCAAGGAGCCGGACTGGCAGATCAGCGCCAGGACGCTGTCGATGGACTTCGAGAAGAACGAGGGCGTGGCCTCCGGTGCGGTGCTGCGCTTCCTCGGCGTGCCGATCCTGGCGGCGCCGAACCTCAGCTTCGCGCTCGACGGCCAGCGCAAGTCCGGCTGGCTGCCGCCGGTCCTGGGCGTGGACAACCGCAGCGGCCTCGAGCTCGGCGTGCCCTACTACTGGAACATCGCGCCCAACCGAGACGCCACCATCACACCGATCGTGATGAGCAAGCGCGGCAGCGGCTTCGACTCCGAGTTCCGCTACCTCGAGGACAACCATTCCGGCACGATGGGCCTGGACCTGATGCCGCACGACCGGGTGGCCGGCCGCTCGCGCTGGGACATCAACCTCAAGAACGACGGCACCTTCGGCAACGACTGGCGCTACACGGTGCGCGCCGAGCGCGTCTCCGATGACGACTACTGGAAGGACATGCCGCAGCGCCTGCAGAGCAAGACCCAGCGTCTGCTCGCCGGCGACGCGCTGCTGGAGCGGCGCACCACCTACAACTGGGGCGACTGGCAGAGCTATGTGCGCGTCCAGCAGTGGCAGGCGCTGCAGGGCACCGACCCGACCGTGCAGTTCCTTGCGCCGTACCAGCGCTCGCCGCAGATCGGCACGCGGCTGACCACCGCGGCGGACGACGCCGTGCTCGACGGCTTCACGCCCTGGGGCCGCAAGGCGCGGCTCGAAGGCGCGCTGGAGATGGAATACAACCGCTTCGACCTCTCGCCCGACGCGCTGCCCAGCCAGACGCAGACCGGCCAGCGCGTGCACCTGCTCGGCCATGCCAGCGTGCCGATGGGCGGGGCGGGCTGGTGGCTGATCCCGCGGCTGTCCGTCAACGCAGCCAGTTATCAGCTCGACCAGCCGCTGGCCGACGGCCGCCGCAGCCTCACCCGCACGATCCCGACCTTCAGCCTGGACAACGGCTGGGTGTTCGAGCGCGATTCCTCGCTGTTCGGCCAGGCGATGCGCCAGACGCTGGAGCCGCGCTTCTTCTACGTGCGCACGCCGTACCGTTCGCAGGACCAGGTGCCCAACTTCGACTCGGCGCCGCGCGACTTCAACTTCGACTCGATCTACTCGGACAACCAGTTCACCGGCGTGGACCGCGTCAACGACGCCAACCAGCTGACCTTCGGCGCCGTGAGCCGCTGGATCCGCCCCGACACCGGCGACGAAGTGCTGCGCCTGGGCGCGGTGCAGCGCATGCAGTTCAACGAGCAGCGCATCACGACGGACGGCAGCGCGCCGACCTCGCAGCGCTTCTCCGACATGCTGCTGCTCGGCGCCGTGCACCTGTCCGAATTCTGGTGGGCCGACGGCACGCTGCAGTACGACCCCGAGAACAACCGCACCGAGCGTTCGGTGCTGCGCGCCCGCTATTCGCCAGGGCCGTTCAAGACTGTCAGCGTCGCCTACCGCCTGGCGCGCGACCAGTCCGAGCAGGCCGAAGTGGCCTGGCAATGGCCGTTGTTCGGTGGCAAGAAGACTTCCAGTGGCGGCAGCGGCTGCGGCGGCTCCTGGTACAGCGCTGGCCGCGTGCAGTACAGCATGCGCGACAAGCGCATCACCGATTCCGTCATGAGCGTCGAGTACGACGCCGGCTGCTGGGTCATGCGCATGGGTGTGCAACGCCTGTCCACAGGCCTGTCGCAAACCAACACCCGTCTGATGCTGCAGCTCGAGCTTGTCGGCCTGTCCCAGCTCGGATCCAACGCCCTTCATATCTTGAAGGACAATATTCCCGGTTACCGGGCCCTGAGTTCCGAGCGATCGACCTTCCCTTCCTCATCCAATGACTGATCACCGACGTCTTCCGGCAGCGCTTGCTGCCCTGAGCGCTTTTTGCGTTCTGCTCTCGATCGCGCCCTCGGCCTCGGCCCAGCACCCGGAACCGATCGTCTCCAATCGCAAGTCCCAGCTGCTGCCCGGTGACTTCATCGCGGCCGTGGTCAACCAGGACATCGTTGCCGCCAGCGAGGTCACCGCGCGCATGGACCAGCTGCGCCAGCAGTACGCCGCCAAGGGCCAGCCCGTGCCGCTGACCGAAGAGCTGCGCAAGGAAGCGCTGGACATGCTGATCGACGACCGCGTCATGGTCACCAATGCCCGCGAAGTCAGTTCCAAGGTGGACGAGGCCGAACTCGACCGCGTGGTGGGCAACGTGGCGGCCCAGAACAAGATCACCCTGCCCGAGCTGATCGAGCGCCTCAAGGCCGACGGCATGGACATGAAGCGCTTCCGCGAGAACCTGCGCGACCAGCTGATGACCGAGCGTCTGCGCGACCACGAAGTGCAGGGCCGCATCCGCATCACCGACGCCGAGATCGACGCCTGGCTCGAGAAGCGCCGCGAAGCGCTGGCCAACGGCGGCCAGCTGAACCTGCAGCAGATCCTGATCACCGTGCCCGAGAACGCCTCCGAAGCCGTGCTGAAGGAGCGCCGCGAGCGTGCCGACGCCGCGCTCAAGGCCGTGCTCGCCGGCGAGGACTTCGCCAAGGTCAACAAGGAATACTCGGAAGACGGCAACAAGGCCACCGGCGGCATCGTCGGCCTGCGCCCGGTCGAGCGCCTGCCAGACGTCTTCGTCGACGCCGTCAAGGGTTTGAAGAGCGGCGCTGTGCTCGGCAAGCTCGTGCGGTCCGGCGCGGGCTTCCACGTGCTGAAGGTCGTCGAACGCTCGGGCTCGAACTCGCTGACCGAGATCACCCAGACCCACGCTCGCCACATCCTGCTGCGCCCCTCGGCCCAGCTGACGATGGAGCAGGCGGCTTTGCGGCTGGCCGAATTCAAGCGCGAGATCCTGGCCGGTCACGCCACCTTCGAGGCGCTGGCCAAGCAGTTCTCGGAAGACGGCAGCGCTCCGCAAGGCGGCGACCTCGGCTGGGCCTCGCCGGGCATGTACGTACCCGAATTCGAGACGGCCATGAACGCGCTGGACATCAACGGCATCTCCGACCCGATCCCGTCGCGCTACGGCGTCCACCTGATCCAGGTGCTTGAGCGTCGCCAGACGCAGATCGCCATGAAGCAGCTGCGCGAGCAGGCCCGCAGCGCCCTGCGCGAGCAGAAGTTCGATGCCGAGTATCAGGACTGGGTCAAGGAGCTGCGCTCCAAGGCCTACATCGAAACCCGGGAATGGCAAGACTGATCGGGCTGCGTTGATGGCCCACATCCCGCGCAAGCGCTTCGGCCAGCACTTCCTGACCGATGGCGTCATCATCGACGGCATCGTCGACGCGATCGCACCGGCCGAGGGCGACGCCCTCGTCGAGATCGGCCCCGGCCTGGGCGCCATGACGCTGCCGCTGCTGGCGCGGCATGGCCCGTTCACCGTGATCGAGCTGGACCGCGACCTGGCCGCCCGACTGAAGAAGCGCGGCGATCTTGAAGTCATCGAGTCGGACGTGCTCAAGGTCGACTTCGCCGAGCTCGCCGCCGCCAAGGGTAAGAAGCTGCGCGTCGTCGGCAACCTGCCGTACAACATCTCCACGCCGATCCTGTTCCACCTGCTCGGGTTCGTCGACCACGTCGTCGACCACCACTTCATGCTGCAGAAGGAAGTCGTCGACCGCATGGCCGCCTCGCCGGGCACGAAGGACTACGGGCGCCTCTCCGTGATGCTGCAGTGGCGCTACGACATCGAGAACGTGCTCTTCGTCCCGCCCGAGGCCTTCGACCCGCCGCCGCGCGTGGACTCGGCCATCGTGCGCATGGTGCCGCTGGCCGAGCCGCCGAAGATCGACGTCGCGCTGTTCGGCGAGATGGTGCAGGTGGCGTTCTCGCAGCGCCGCAAGCTGCTGCGGCATTCGCTCGGCAAGTGGCTGGAGGCGCGCGGCTTTGCCGGGCACTTCAATTTGCAGCGTCGCGCGGAAGAGGTGCCCGTGCAGGAATTCGTCGAACTGGCGCAGTCGCTCGGCTGATCAGAGCCAGTAGCCCGGATACGCCCGCCGACAGGCGCGGTGATACAGCACCGCCACCGCCACCATCGTCAATGCGCCGAGCAGCGTCGGGTAGAGCAGGAAGCCCCACTTCGGCGCCGTCAGGAAGACGATCACGGGGTTCGAGCCGGCGGGCGGGTGCACGGTGCGCGTGAGCATCATCAGCGCGAGGGCCACTGCGCAGGCCAGCGCCAGGCCGAACCCGCTGTGGCCGAACAAGCCCAGCGCTGCGAGGCCGACTGCCGAGCAGATGAGGTGCCCGCCCACGACGCTGCGCGGCTGCGAGAAATGCAGCTCCGGAAAGCCGAACACCATCACCGCGCTGGAGCCGAACGAACCGAGCAGGAGCAGCAGCTCAAGCCGGAAGGAGCACACGGCCAGCACCGCGATGCAGAGGAAAACGCCGGTGCAAGCAAAGAGGCCGCCGCGCAGCCCATAGCGCGGGGCCTGAAAACTGCGATCCGGTGCGGCGGACTGCGAAGACGCCGTGCCGCCGCTCGCGATCTCGACCACTTCAGGCCGTGCGCGCGGCCGGCGTGCCGGGCACGGCGCCGAGTTCACCCGTCTCGCGCGCCTTGCGGCCGTAGACCAGCTCGAACAGCGGGCTGGCCATCATGGTCGTGACGATGGCCATCAGCACCAGCATCGAGAACAGCGCCGGGCCGATGATGCCCTTCTGCAGGCCGATGTTGATGATGATGAGCTCCATCAGCCCGCGGGAATTCATCAGCGCGCCGATGCCCATCGCGGTGCGGTTGTCTTCGCCCGACAGGCGCGCCGCGAGGTAGCAGGCGCCGGCCTTGGCCGCCACCGAGGCCAGCAGCACGCCGCCGGCGATCAGGATCAGCTCGGCCGAATTGACCATGTCCATGCGCGTGTTCAGGCCCGAATAGGTGAAGAACATCGGCAGCAGCAGCACGACCGCGATCGGCTCGACCTTCTTCTTCAACTCGGCCGCGAACAGGCCGCGCGGCATGACCGCACCGAGGATGAAGCCGCCGAAGATCGAGTGGATGCCCACGGCGTCCATGATGAAGGCCGAGAGGCAGAACAGGATCAGCGTGATGCCCAGCATCGTCATGCTCATCTCGCCTTCGCGCTCGACGATGCGGCCCAGCGGGGCGAGCAGCTTCTTGCCGAAAAGGATGATGAAGGCGGCGTAGGTCACGCCACCGCCGATGGCCAGCACTGCCACGCCGGGGCCGGCACCGAAGGCCGCCAGCACCAGGGCCAGCACGCACCAGGAGACGGCGTCGTCGAAGGCGCCGGCCGTCAGCGCCAGGGTGCCCAGCGAGGTGTTGGCCAGGCCGCGCTCGTTGATGATGCGCGCCAGCATCGGGAAGGCCGTCAGCGCGATGCACGCGCCCATGAACAGCGTGGCGTTGGCCGTCGAGATGCCCTCGGCGAACAGGCCCGGCACCTTCAGCAGCAGCGGCGTGATCAGGTAGGCGATGAAGAAGGGCGCCAGGATGCCGGCCAGCGACACGCCCATGGCGCTCTTGGCCTTGGTCTTGAAGTGATCGAGCTGCAGCGTGGTGCCGACCAGGAACATGTACAGACCGACGCCGAGCTGGGCGCCGCTGTACAGCACGTTCTTCATCTCCTTGGGGAAGATGGCGGCCTGCACGTCGGGCGCGAACAGGCCCAGCAGCGAGGGGCCGAGGCAGACGCCGGCGATCATCTCGCCCACCACCTGCGGCTGCGCCAGGAACTTCTTGCCCAGCCAGCCGACGATGCGGCAGGTCGCCATGATGATGGCCAGTTGCAGGAAGAAGCGGATGCTGAAGTCGCCGGGTGAGAAGCTCTTCTGCGCGGCGGCCACGGCCGGGCCGTGGGCGTGGAAGACGTCGGCGACGATCTCCAGCAGGTTGATGTTGTCGAACATGGGTCCCTCGTTGTCTCTTGGTTTTGCTTGTCGGGCCGCCGTGAACAACCGTCGGTGACCCGTGGCTGCGGACTTTGCCAGCGGCGCTTCGGCTGTCCATCGGGAGCGACAAACATGAGCCTACCTAACGACATCCCTCTAGGCACAATGCAGCAACGTAGGTACATTGATCAGCCATCATGAAGCTCATCAGCAGCCGCGAATTCAACCGCGACGTCAGCTTCGCCAAGCGCGAGGCGGCGGCGGAGCCCGTGCTGATCACGGACCGCGGCCAGCCCACGCATGTGCTGATGAGCATCGCCGAGTACCGGCGTCTGACCGGCGAGGGCGAGAGCATCCTGGAGTTGCTGGCCATGCCCGAGCCGGTCGAGCTCGATGCCGCCGACGCCTCGGACGGCGCCTGGGACCATCGCGAGAGCATCGGCTGATGTTCCTGCTCGATACGCATGTGGTGCTGGAACTGCGCAAGGTGCGCAGCGGGCAGCTCGATCCCGGCCTGGCGGCCTGGGCGGGCGGCATCGCGCGGCACAAGCTGTTCATCTCCGCGCTGACGCTGCTGGAGGTCGAGAACGCCGCCGCGCGCCTGGCCCGCAAGGACCGCGACGCGGGCCTGGCCGTGCGTGAATGGATTGATGATCGCTTGATGCAGGCCTTCGACGGCCGCATGCTGGCGGTGGATGCTGCGGTGGTGCGCCGCCGCGCGCAGCTGCCTTACGCGAACACGCGCGACGGCCTGCTCGCCGCGACGGCGCTCGAACACGGCCTGACGCTCGTGACGCACCGCGTGGCGGCCTTCCGCGCCGGCCGCGTGAAGGTGCTCAACCCGTCCGGCTACGTCGCGCCGCAAGGCGAGGAAGACGAAGACTGGAGCCACGGCGCCCAGACCGGCCACCAGTGGCTGAAGAACCTCTACGTGAGAGCTTGAACAACACATGACGACAGCAAAGCGGCGCATCCTGATCGTCGGCGGCGGCACGGCGGGCTGGCTCACGGCCGCATACCTTGCGAAGTTCCTGCGCCTGACCGAACGCAGCCATCTGGAAATCACGCTGCTCGAATCGCCGGACATCGGTGTGATCGGCGTCGGCGAGGGCACCTTCCCGACGATCCGCTCCACGCTGCAATTCCTCGGCATCGACGAACACCAGTTCATCCGCGAGACCTCGGCCACCTTCAAGCAGGGCATCCGCTTCGTCGACTGGGGCGAGCAGGGGCAGACCTTCTTCCATCCGTTCGAGGCGCCGTACTACGCGGAGGACCTGAACCTCGTGCCGTACTGGCTGTTGCAGGACCCGGCGCAACGCGCGGCCTTCGCCGAGGCGATGACCTTGCAGACCCGCGTGGCCGAGGCGCGCCGTGCGCCCAAGCGAGCACGCGAGCCGGCTTATGCGGCGCCGCTGAACTACGCATATCACTTCGATGCGGCCAAGCTCGGCCAGTTGCTCGGCCGGCATGCGCGCAGCCTCGGCGTCGGCCATGTGGAGGCGACGATCAACCATGTGGCGCTCGATGAGCGCGGCGCCATCGACCATGTGGAAACGCTCCAGCACGGCAACTTCAAGGCGGATCTGTACATCGACTGCACGGGCTTCCGCGCCGAGCTGATCAAGCACATGCCGGGCACGGAGCTGAAGTCGGTCCGCTCGCAGCTCTTCGCCGACCGCGCGCTCGCCTGCAAGATCCCCTTCGACGACCCGCGGACGCCGATGGAAAGCTGCACCATCGCTACCGCGCACGAGGCCGGCTGGCTCTGGGAGATCGGCCTGAACGGCGCGCGCGGCATCGGCTGCGTGTATTCGAGCGATCACATGAGCGACGACCGCGCGGCCGAAGTGTTGCAGTCGTACCTCGGGCCTGGACATGAAGCGGTGTCCACGCGCCGCATCCCGTTCCCCACCGGCTACCGCGAGCGGCAGTGGGTCAAGAACTGCGTCGCCGTCGGTCTGTCCGCCGGCTTCCTGGAGCCGCTCGAATCGACGGGCCTCGTGCTGATCGAGGCCGCCGTCGGCATGATCGGCGAGATGCTGCCGCATAGCGGGCCCATCGAGGCGCCGGCGCGGCGCTTCAACGAGCTGATGACGGTGCGCTTCGAGAACATCGTCAACTTCCTCAAGCTGCATTACTGCCTGAGTCGACGGACCGAGCCGTTCTGGCGCGACAACGCGAATCCGGCCAGCATCCCCGAGAAGCTGGCCGACCTGCTGGAGCAATGGAAGCTGCGCCCGCCGGGCCGCTTCGACTTCGTGCTCGACACCGAGACCTTCGCCTTCTTCAACTACCAGTACATCCTGTACGGCATGGGCTACGGCACGGATCTGTCCTCGGGCCGCGACGACTTCCCGCGCGGTGCAGAGGCGGAGAAGCTGTTCGCCAAGATCCAGCGCTTCGCGGACCGCGCGCTGGCCGATCTGCCGAGCCACCAGGCGTTGATCGAGAGCATCAACGGCGGCGGTGCGCGCACGCCGGCGCCGCGTAAGGTGGCCTCGCGTTCCGTGGCCTGAGGGTCCGCGAACGGACAAAAGAAAAGCGCCCCGACTGGGGCGCTTGTTCATTGGCGGCTTTCGAGTCGTCTCAAGCGGCGTTGAGCCACATCGAGGTATCGAAGGCGCTGCACATCATCGGCATGTTCATGCCGAAGTTCGCGTTGGCGGCGGCCTTGGCGTTCTTGGCGGCCGGCTTGGCGGGGGCTGCGACGGGCGCTTCTTCTTGAGTAGCCCGCTCCCAGGAGGTTTCCTGTGAGCGGGCTACCGAAAAGAATAGAAGCACCTGAATGGAACTTTTCTATCTCCCCAGTAATCCGCTGCATCGCGGAAGACGTCGAGCAGTTGCTCGCGCGCTTCGCGGTCGAAGCGGATGTTGTCGGGCAACTGTTCCAGGACCACCACGAAGCCGGGCTGCGAGCCGGACTTGTGGACGAGATCGGTCATGCAGTCGTGCAGGGCGTCGAGGTTCTTGCCGAAATGGGCCGGGAACAGAAAGGCCTGTGCAATCCCTTCGAGCACATCCTGCTTGGACTGGGCGTCCGTCAGGTTGGCGTACAGGAAATGCTGGCCGGCATCCTGTGCGGCTTGCATCAAGTCCTCCACGCGGTAGGCCCGGATGGCCTGCACGATATTGGGACGGACGGTCTGCAAAAGCATGGTCGCGATCCTCCTACGAAGAAGTCAAAGAACGTGGTCCCACCGCCGAATCAGTCCGCCAGCCGTTTGAAGCTGTTGTAGTGATCGTCGGTGTAGTAACAAACATCAGGGCGGGTCACGGGATTTCCACCGCAAACCAGTCGACGCGCTCCGCGGGAGCGCTCGCCAGGCGTGCGAACGGTGTACTCGTGGTAGTAGCCTCGCGCCTTGGCCGGCAGCAACCGCTCGCGATTGCCGAACACGATGCCGTCCTGGGAGTGGGTGAAAGGCCCGCCCGCCAGGATCAGCTTGTGCACGGTCTGCGCTTCACGCGGAAGATCGGCCAAGGCCACCACTTCCATCGCTGCTGCGGACCGGTCGTTCGGCTTTGCGATCGCTTCCTGCGCGGTGAAGCCGGACAGCGTTGCAGCGCACAAAATCGCTGCTGTCGCCAGACTGCTTCGGATGGATTTCGCCATCGGCCGGGAGAGCAAAGACACGGGTTTACCCTGTTCCTGAAAGGCGAGATGGTACCGACTTCAGCCCGAAAGCTCAAGCCCGTACCAGCCCGTAGACCCCTGAGGAAGCGTTTGTGAGCTTGCGCTCACTATGCGTCTATGTGCTTGTATTAATGGAGATTTCACCCGCAAACCACGCGGGTGAGTTCTCACAAACTTTTGTGAATCAAAGGGCTTCTTCAGCCCCTTTTCAGACTCTCAAGCGGCCGGATTTCAGCGGGCGGCGTTCGCGTCCGCCACGGTCAGTGCCGTCATGTTGACGATCCGGCGCACGGTGGCCGAAGGCGTCAGCACATGGATCGGCTTGGCCGAGCCGAGCAGCACCGGGCCGATGGCGATGCCGCCGCCGGCTGCCGTCTTGAGCAGGTTGTAGGAGATGTTGGCCGCATCGATGTTGGGCAGCACCAGCAGGTTGGCTTCGCCGGTCAGCGTGGAGCTGGGCATGATTTCCTTGCGATAGGCAGCGTCCAGCGCGGCGTCGCCGTGCATCTCGCCGTCCACTTCCAGCCACGGCGCCTGGGTTTGCAGCAGGGCCAGCGTCTCGCGCATCTTCTGCGCCGACGGGCAGTTGCTGGAGCCGAAGTTGCTGTGCGAGAGCAGCGCCGCACGCGGCTTCAGGCCGAAGCGCATCATTTCTTCCGCTGCCATCACGGTGATCTCGGCCAGCTGTTCAGCGGTCGGGTCGTAGTTGACGTGCGTGTCCACCAGGAAGACCTGGCGGCCCGGCAGCATCAGGCCGTTCATGCAGGCGTAGTTCTTGATGCCGGCGCGCTTGCCGATCACCTGGTCGATGTAGTGCAGGTGGATGGACGTCGTGCCCCAGGTGCCGCAGAGCAGGCCGTCGACCTCGCCCTTGTGCAGCAGCATCGCGCCGATCAAGGTGAGGCGGCGGCGCATCTCGATCTTGGCCATCTGCTGCGTCACGCCCTTGCGCTCGGTGAGGCCATGGTACGTCTGCCAGAAGTCGCGGTAGCGGTGGTCCTGCTCGACGTTGACGACGTCGTAGTCGCGGCCTTCCGCCAGGCGCAGGCCGAAACGCTCGATGCGCTGGGCGATGATGGCCGGGCGGCCGATCAGCGTCGGACGGGCCAGGCCTTCGTCCACCACGATCTGCACGGCGCGCAGCACGCGTTCCTCTTCGCCTTCGGCGTAGGCCACGCGCTTGTTTTGCGCGCGCTTGGCCACGTTGAAGATCGGCTTCATCATCGTGCCCGAGGCGTAGACGAAGTTCTGCAGCTTCTCCTTGTAGGCCGTCATGTTGGCGATCGGCCGTGCGGCCACGCCGGATTCAGCGGCGGCGGCGGCGACGGCCGGCGCCACCTTCATCATCAGTCGCGGGTCGAAGGGCTTCGGAATCAGATATTCCGGGCCGAAGGAAAGCGTGGCACCCGCATACGCCGCGGCCACCACTTCGCTCTGCTCGGCTTCCGCCAGCTCGGCGATCGCTCGCACGGCGGCGATTTCCATCGCGTCGTTGATCGTCGTGGCGCCGCAGTCCAGCGCGCCGCGGAAGATGTACGGGAAGCAGAGGACGTTGTTGACCTGGTTCGGGTAGTCCGTGCGGCCGGTGGCCATGATGGCGTCGTCACGCACGGCCTTCACTTCTTCCGGCAGGATTTCCGGCGTCGGGTTGGCCAGCGCGAAGATCAGCGGCTGCGCGGCCATCTTGGCGACCATGTCTTGTTTGAGCACGCCAGCGGCCGAGAGGCCGAGGAACACGTCCGCACCTTCGATCACTTCGGAAAGCGTGCGCTGCGACGTCTTCTGCACGAACACGGCCTTGTCCGGGTCCATCAGCTCGGTGCGGCCTTCATAGACCACACCGGCCAGGTCCGTCAGCCAGATGTTCTCGCGCGGCAGGCCGAGCTTCACGAGCAGGCCCACGCAGGCCAGCGCTGCAGCGCCCGCGCCGGAGGTCACCAGCTTGACCTTCTTGATGTCCTTGCCCGTGACCTTGAGGCCGTTCAGGAAGGCCGCGCCGACCACGATCGCCGTGCCGTGCTGGTCGTCGTGGAAGACGGGAATCTTCATGCGCTCGCGCAGCTTGCGCTCCACGTAGAAGCAGTCCGGCGCCTTGATGTCTTCGAGGTTGATGCCGCCGAAGGTCGGTTCCAGTGCGGCGATCACGTCCACCAGCTTGTCGAGGTCCTTCTCGTTGATCTCGAGATCGAACACGTCGATGCCGGCGAACTTCTTGAACAGCACGCCCTTGCCTTCCATCACCGGCTTGGACGCCAGCGGGCCGATGTCGCCCAGGCCCAGCACGGCCGTGCCGTTGGTGACGACGGCGACGAGGTTGCCGCGCGCGGTGTAGCGGAAGGCATTGGCCGGATCGGCCGCGATCTCTTCGCAAGCGAAAGCCACACCCGGCGAGTACGCCAGCGCCAGGTCCGTCTGGTTGATCAGTTGCTTGGTGGGGGTGACGGCAATCTTGCCCGGAACGGGAAACTCGTGATATTCGAGCGCGGCCTGGCGCAGCTGGGCGCGCTTTTCTTCTGGGTTGAGCATCTCGGTCCTTGCAATACCTGGGGCTTGGGATTGTAGGAGTGTGCCGGCGCCGGGCCGTGTGGAAGCTACTAGGGTCCGGCGCCGAAGGACTCCCCCATACTGCCGCCCGTGAAAGACGCCGAAGCGAACCGTGATGCAGACCGCCGCCCCGAGCGCCGGCTGGACGGACGCCTGGACCGCCGCCTGAGCGACCGCCGCCGGCCCTGGCTCTGGATGCTGCTGCTGGTGCTGCTCGGCGTGGCGCAGGTGCTGCTCGTGCTCATGACGCAGGCGTACGAAGACAGCCATCTGCAAGCTCAGACCGCCGACCAGGCCACCGCCGTGGCCGCGCGCGTGCGCCAGCTCTCGGGTGATCAGCTGCAAGCGATGCAGGGCCTCTTGTGGCTCGACCAGAACACCCCGCGCTGGCACGACGAAGCCGCCTCGCAGCTGCGCCGCCTGCATCCGCTGCTGCAACTCGAGCTGCGCGACCAGGACATGCAGCTGCGCGAAACCCTCGCCACCTCCAGCACCGCGCCGGTCTTTTCCATCATGGCGCACGAGCGCTACCAGGCCGAGACGCAGCTCGCCTGCGCCGGCGCCCAGCACCGCCAGGGATCGCCGCAGTTCTCGCCAAGCTACTTCGTGCCGGCCACGAACGGCGAGGGCCGCGAACTCGTCGACCTCTGCCTGCCGCGGCTGGAGAACGGCCAGGTCCGCAGCTACCTGATCGCCACGCTGGCTCTCTCGCGCATGCTCGAAGAGGCGCTGACGCCTGAGCAGGCGCGCCACTATGAATTCAGCATCATCGACGGCGACGGTTCGCGGCTGGCCCGCGCCGGCCTCGTGCGCGGCCGCGGCGTCTACCGCAACGAACGCCTGATCGAGCTGCCCGGCCTCTCGCTGATGCTGCGCGCCGACAGCACGGCGGACAAGCCGGGCCTGATCCCTTCGCTGACCACGGCGCTGGTGATGGGCCTGTCGCTCACGCTGCTCGTCGTCGTCGCCCAGCTCGCGCGCGACGGCCGCCGCCGCGCGCTGGCCGAGCGGCGCCTCGCGCAGTCGCTGGCCTTCCGCCAGGCGATGGAGAACTCGCTGATCGCCGGCCTGCGCGCCCGCGACATGGAAGGCAACATCAGCTATGTGAACAAGGCCTTCTGCGCCATCGTCGGCCGCACGCCCGAAGAGTTGCTCGGCCAGCCCACGCCGCCCTACTGGCCGCCCGAGTACATGGACACCTACCGCCGCCGCCTGCGCGAACGCAACGCGCTGGCCGCCGAGATGGACCGCCGCGGCCCCGAACGCAAGCCCGGCCCGGAGAGCTGGCAGAGCTTCGAAACCGTCTTCATGCGCCCGAGCGGCGAACGCTTCCCTGTGATGATCTACGAGGCGCCGCTGCGCGACCCCGACGGCCACCAGGCCGGCTGGATGAGCGCGGTGCTCGACATCTCCGAACAGCGCCGCGTCGAAGAACTCGCCCGCGCGCAGGCCGATCGCCTGCAGGCTTCGTCGCGCCTGGCCGCCGTCGGCGAGATGGCCTCGCTCGTCAGCCACGAGATCAACCAGCCGCTCGCCGCCATCGCCAGCTACGCCACCGCGCTGCGCAACCTGCTCGCCGACATGCCCAAGCAGGCCGATGACGAACAGACGCTCGACATGCTGATGCGCACCTCCGAGCGCATCGCCGAGCAGGCCGAGCGCGCCGGCCGTGTGATCAAGAGCGTGCACGACTTTGTGCGCCGCCGCGAGCAGGCCCGCGAGGTGGTGCCCGCCCGCGAGCTGATCGAGGCCGTGCTGCCGCTGGCCCACATCCACGCCAAGAAGAGCGGCACGCGCATCACCGTGGAGATGGCCGAGCCCGGCCCGCTCGTGCACTGCGACCGCACGCTGGTCGAGCAAGTGCTGCTCAACCTCACGCGCAACGGCATCCAGGCGATGGAGAGCGTGACGCCGCTCGAACAGCGCGCGCTGACGCTCAACGTCTCGATGGCCACGCCGCGCTGGGTCGCGTTCACCGTGCGCGACCATGGCCCCGGCATCGAGGCGGAAGTCGGCCGCAAGCTCTTCACCACCTTCTTCACCACGCGCAAGGAAGGCATGGGCCTGGGGCTGTCGCTGTGCCGCACGGTGGTCGAACAGCACGGCGGCGCCATGGACTACCGCAACATGGAGAGCGGCGGCTGCGAATTCCGGTTTACGCTTCCCGCTGCCACCCCGTCCGGCGCCCAAGCAGGAGAGAGTTCGTGAATCAGGTTCCCATGGTCTACCTCGTCGACGACGAGGACGTGATGCGCGACGCGCTCGCGCTGCTGCTGCGTTCGCGCCGCCTGCTCTCCGAAGGCTTCGCCAGCGCCGCGGCGTTCGAGGCCATGATGGCGCAGTTGCCCGGCGGCGGCCGCCACTGGCCCGATGCGCCGTCGTGCCTGCTGCTCGATGTGCGCATGCCGGGAAAAAGCGGCCTCGCGCTGTTCGATCAGCTGGTGGAGCGCGGCATGCACCAGGTGCTGCCGGTGATCTTCCTGACTGGCCACGGCGACGTGCCCACCGCCGTCTCCGCCGTGCAGCGCGGCGCCTTCGACTTCTGCGAGAAGCCGTTCTCGGACAACGCGCTGGTCGACCGCATCGAGCAGGCGCTGCTGGCGAGCAACAAGGCCATCGAGGCGCGCAATCTCTTGCGCCGCCGTGAGCAACGCCTGGCCGACCTGACCGACCGCGAGCGCGAAGTGATGCAGCTCGTCGTGCAGGGCCTGCCGAACAAGCTGATCGCCGATCAGCTCTCGATCAGCGTGCGCACGGTGGAAGTCCACCGCGCGCGCGTGTTCGAGAAGATGGGCGTGAAGTCGGCCGTCGAACTGGCCAACACGATCAAGGCTTCTTGAATCTTTAGCCCGGCTGCGTCCAGCCCAGGCCCAGCGACTTCTGCAAGGCCGCGAAGTCCTTCAGCAGCGCCGCCTCGCTGTCCAGCGACTTGAGCTTGGCGTCGGTCTCCTTGCGCTGCGCATCGAGCAGGTCGATCTGGCTCGACGTGCCTGCCTCGCGCCGTTGCTGCGTCAGCGCGAGCGTGCGGCCGGCCGAAGCTACCTGCGCACGCAGATGCTGCAAGGACTGGCGCTGCTGGCCGAAGCGCGCCAGCGAGGTGTTCGCGTCCTGGAGCGCGCCGAGCACCGCAGCCTTGTAGTTGGCCACGGCCTCGTCGCGGTCGGCCTCGGCCTTGCGCACGGCAGCGGCGGTGCGGCCGAAGTCCAGCACGTCCCAGGTCAGATAGGGCACGGCGATCAGCGCGAGGCTGTCGGAGCGGAACAGGCGACCCGCATCCGTGCCCGCAAGGCCGATGTTGCCGAGCAGGTTCAGCTTGGGGAAGTAGTTCGCCGTCTGCTGGCCGATCTGCGCGTTGCGGCTGGCGAGCTTGCGCTCGGCGGTGCGGATGTCCGGGCGGCGTTGCAGCAGCGAGGCCGGGTCGCCGACGTTGACTTGCGCGGGCGCCGTCGGCAGCGCGGGTTGGGCGGCGGCGAGTTGCGCATCGAGCGCACCCGGCGCCTGACCGGTCAGCAATGCGAGGCGGTCGAGCGATGCGGCGATGTCGGCGGCCACGTCGGCCAGCGAGGCTTGCGTCACCTGGCTTTGCTGCGCGCGCTGCTCCAGCTCGTCGGCCGTGGCCACGCCGCGGTCACGGCGCTGCTGCATGAGCTGGAACGCCTGCGCATCAACCTGAGCCGTGTCGCGCAGGAGCGCCTGCTTCACTTGCTGGGCACGCAGGCCGACGTAGGTCTGCACGACCTCCGCGGCGAGCGACACCTGCGCGTCGGCCAGATCGGCCTGCACCGATTGCGCCTGCGCGTCCGCCGCTTCCACGGCACGCCGCGTACCGCCGAACAGATCCACCTCCCAGCTCGCATCGAAGCCCACGCTGTACAGCTGCGTCGTGCTCGACTGATCGGTGCCCGGCGCCTGCCAGACACCTGCGCCGAGCGCCGAGGCGGAGCCCTTCGGCCGGCCGTTCGCCTGTTGTTGATTGAACGCAGCACGTGCCGATCGCAGCCGCGCTTCTGCCGCTTGCAACGTCGGGCTCTGCGCCAGCGCCTGGTCGACGAGCGCATCGAGCGTCGCGTCGTTCAGGCCCAGCCACCAGTGCGCGGCGACCGGACCGGCCGCGGCCACGTCGCCATCGCGCTTGAACTTCGCCTGTTGCAGCGCATCGGCGGCCACGCTCGGCGCGCCCTTGTAGTCCGGGCCGACAGCGGCGCAGCCTGCGAGGCAGAGCGCAGCGGCGACGGCGGTGAGTTTGAGAATGTCAGTCATGGGAATCCGTTAGGTTCTCAGTGCGCCTCGTTGGAAGCGGCGGGCGCCTGTCCGGGCTTGGGCGTCTTGAGCATCAGCGCCAGCGGGATGCAGAGCAGCAACGCGCCGGCGAGGGCGTAGAAGGTTTCGGAGAAGGTCATCACGCTGGCTTGCTGATGGATCTGGAGCACCAGTTCCTTCAGCGCCTGCATCTGCGCGTACATCGCGTCGCCCACCTGGGCGAAGTGGCCCGCGGTGCTGCCGGCGATGCGCTCCTGCACCAGCGTGGAATTGGCGCTCAGCGATTCGCTCAGCCGCTCCACATGCAAGGTGTTGCGCCGGTCGATGAAGGTGCCGATCACGGCCAGTCCCACCGAGCCGCCGAGGTTGCGCGCCATGTTGTAGATGCCCGCGGCATCGCCAGATTCCTCGCGCGTCACCGCGGCCATCGACGCCTGGTTCAGCGGCATCATGCAGAGCATCTGGCCGACGCCGCGCAACAGCTGCGACCCCACGAAGTCATGGCCGACGCTTTGCGCCGTCAGGTCCAGGTCCAGCATGCAGCTGCCCGCGAAGGCCAGCAGGCCTAACGTCACCATCACGCGGAAGTCCACCCGCGAGATCAGCCGCGGCAGGATCGGCATCATCAGGAAGGCGGGCAGACCGGCGAGCAGCATGATCGACCCGGCCTGCGCCGCGTTGTAGCCCGAGATCAGCGCCAGGAACTGCGGCACCAGGTACGACACGCAGTACAGGCCCGCGCCCACGGTGAACACGATCACGATCACGCTGGCATAGCTCGCGTTGCGCAGCAGCGAGAGGCGCAGGATCGGCTTCTTCGCGTAGAACTGCGACAGCGCGATCAGCGCCATGCCGATGGCCGAGACGATGCTCAGGGTGACGATCATCGAGGACTCGAACCAGCGCTCCCGCTGGCCCTCTTCGAGCACCACGGTCAGCGTGGACAAGCCGATCGCCAGCCCGGTGATGCCGAGCCAGTCTGCGTGGATGAACTCCTTCAGGTGCGTCTTCTCCGACGGCAGGCCGAGCAGCAGCAACGCGAGAAGTGCCGCGCACACCGGCACGTTGATGAAGAAGCACCAGTGCCAGCTCGCGTTCTCCGTCAGCCAGCCGCCGAGCACGGGCCCAAGCAGCGGGCCGAGCAGCACGATCAGGCCGAACAGCGTCATGCCCACGGGCAGCTGATGCCGCGGCAAGCGCGTGCGGATGATGGTCTGCGCCGTGGGGATCATGGCGCCGCCGGTGAAGCCCTGGCCGATCCGGGCCACGATCAGCATGGCCAGGCTGTTCGAGAGCCCGCACATCACGGAGAACAAGGTGAACAGCGCCGCGTTGCCGACGAGGAAATTGCGCAGCCCGAACACGCGCGTGAGCCACGCGGCGAGCGGGATCATCACGATCTCCGACATCAGGTAGCCGGTCGAGATCCACGTGCCTTCGGTGCCGGTGGCGCCGACGGAGCCCTGAATCTGCGGCAGCGCCGAGTTCGTGATCGAGATGTCCAGCGTGGCCATCAGCGCGCCGAGGGCGCCTGCGGCGACGGCGATCCAGTCCGCCGCGCTGGCTTTGCCCCCTGCTCCAGATTCAGCCACGGGTGTCCACCTCGGTCGTCACCGACAGGCCGGGCAGCAGGCGTTCGCGCACCGCGGCGTCGTTGGCCTGCACCTTGATGCGGACCGGCACGCGCTGCACGATCTTCGTGAAGTTGCCGGTGGCGTTCTCGGACGGCAGCAGCGCGAACTGCGCGCCGGTGCCGGGCGAGAAGCTCTCGACCTTGCCGTGGACGTTGGCATCCGGCAGCGCGTCGATCTTCATCGTTACCGGTTGACCAGCGCGCATGCGGCCAATCTGCGTTTCCTTGAAGTTGGCGACGAGGTAGACGTCCTGCGTCGGCACGATCGTCATGAGCCGCGTGCCGGGCTGGGCGAACTGGCCCACGCGCACGGTGCTGTCGCCGACGCGGCCGTCGATGGCGGCACGCACGATGGTGTCGTCCACGTCGAGGCGGTTCTGGCGCAGCGCGGCTTCGGCGGCCTGCACCTGCGCCTTGCCTTGCGCGACTTGCGCCTCGCTCGACTTCAGGCGGCCTTCGGCAGCCTTGACCGCAGCGTTGTTCGCGGCGAGCTGAGACTGCGCCTGATCGCGCTCGTTGCGCAGATCGGCGAGGTGCTCGTTCGTCGTGGCGCCGGTGGCGGCCAGCGGCGTGTAGCGGTCCACGGCTTGCTGCGCGTGGGTCAGCGTGAGGCGGGCGGCGTCGGCTTGCGCGCGGGCCTGCATCAGGGCGGCTTGCTGTTGAAGCAGATCGGCTTCGATGCGGCGGATGTCGGCTCGGCGTCCGTCGATCGTCGCCTGCGACTGGTCGGCCGAAGCCTGGTACTGGCGCGGGTCGAGCTTCACGAGCGGGTCGCCGCGCTTCACGGTCTGGTTGGCGACGACGTAGACCTCGGTCACATAGCCGGCCACCTTGGGCGCGGCGGTGACGCTGTCGGCCTTGAGGTAGGCGTCGTCGGTGCTCTCGATGAAGCGGCCGACGGTCCGCCAGTGCAGGCCGTAGGCGGCGCCGCCGAGCAGTGCCGCGGCGGCGAGGCCCAGCAGGACGGGGCGGCGCTTGCCGTTGGTGGGTGCTGCGGGAGCCGGAGCTTCGACGGGAGATTGAGGGGGTGACATGAAAGCAGGCTTGTTGAAATTATTCCAAGCGATATTTTTGTACAAGTGGAATAATTCTGTCAATCGTCCACTGCATCGTTTTGCTCCGTTTTGTTTCGCCCAGGTTTCCGGACCCATGACTGAACGCTCCGCACCCCCTTCACGCGCCCCGCGCCACCGGGCCGACGCCTCCTACGCACGCGGCGAGGAAACGCGCCGCCGCATCGTCGACGTGGCGCTGCGCCTGTTCGCCGAACATGGCTTCGAGGCCACGACCACGCGCCAGATCGCTGCCGCCGCCGGCGTGAACGCGCCGGCGCTGCAGTACTACTTCGACAACAAGGAAGGCGTGTACCGCGCCTGCGCCGAGTACATCGCCGAGAGCTCGGCCGCGCATTTCGAGCCCGTGATCGAGCGCGCGCAAGACGTGCTGGACGACAAGCGCGCCGCGCCCGAGCAGCTCTTCGAGGCCTTCGGCGAGATGCTCGATGCGTTGGCTGAATTTCAGCTGCTGCCCGACGACGCCGAGCACCGGCGCCTGTTCATCACGCACGAGCAGGTCGGCCACGGGCCGGGCGTTCTGTTCGAGATCTTCGATAAAGGACTGCGCCCGCGCATGGGCGAGATCTCGGCCCAGCTGATCGCGCGCTACTGCGGCGGCAAGCCGACCGACCAGTTGCTGCGCATGCGCGTGATGATGCTCTGCGGCCAGGTGATGGTGTTCTCGATGGGTCGGCGCTCGCTGCTTTCCAAGCTCGGCTGGGACCGTTTCGGGCCCGAGCAATTGAAGGTGATCAAGGGCGAGGCGCGCACGCAGAGCCGCGTGCTGATGGACAGCTGGCGCGAGGCGCCGGCGACCAAGAAGAAGCGCTGATCAGGCCGTGCCGAAGAGCGTCTCGGCCTGAGCTTTGAGGCGCGCCGGCACGCTGCCGGCCAGTGCCACCGCCGCACGCTCATCACGCATGCGGCGGAACGCCGCCTGCACTTCTTCGGCGCTGACCGTGCGCAGCTCGGAAAGCCACGCTTGCGCATCGCGCAACCGGCCGAAGCGGAACAGGTCCTGCACCGCGTTTTCGATCCGTCTCGAAGGCTGCTCTTGCGCGCGCAGCGCGCGAACGGTCAGTTGCTGCCGGGCGCGTTCCAGGCCGACCGCGTCGATCGGCGCGTCGGCATGGCGTTGCAACAGCTCATGCACCGCTTGCAGCAGCTCCTCCGCTTGCTCCGGCGCGGTGGCCGCCTCGATCAGCAACTGGCCCATCAGTGGGAACGCATCGGCCGAGCAGCCGACGTGATACGCGAGGCTGCGGCGCTCGCGGATCTCATCGAGCAGCGGGGAGCTCATGCCTTCGCCGAGCAGCGCCGCGGCCAGCGCGTGTGCGGCCTGGCCCGGTGCGCCGAGCGGCGGTGCCGAGTAGCCGACGATGATCTGGCATTGCCCGCTGCCCGCCATGCGGCGCAACTTCAAGCCGCCTTGCCAGTCGGGCGCAGTGACCTCGTTCGGCGCGCCTTGCGGCATGCCGCCGAAGCCTGCACGCACGGCCTCCTCGAAAGCCGCCACATCCACCGGCCCCGCCGCGGCCACGACGACGTTTGCCGCCGTGTACTGCCGCTGCACATAGTCCAGCAGATCCTCGCGTGTGAAGCGCTTGAGGTTGGCGCGCTTGCCGATCACCGGCTGGCCGGCCGGATGCGTGAGGCCATAGCAGGCGCGGTCGAACAGCTGAAAGGCCTGCGTGACCGGGTCGTCCTCGAACTCGCCGAACTCCTGCTCGATCACGCGGCGCTCGCGCTCCAGTTCATCAGCCGGGAAGCTCGGCGCCAGCACCAGATCGGCCAGCATCGCGACGAAGGCCGGCACGTCCTGCGGCAGCCCCTCGATGTGGAAGGCCGTGTGGTCCTTGTCGGTGTGCGCGTTGACCTCGGCACCGAGTCGCTCGGCATCGAGATTGATCTGCTGGCAGTCGCGCGTGGCCGTGCCCTTGAAGGCCATGTGCTCGACGACATGGCTGATGCCGTTGAGCCGCGCGGATTCGTGCAGGCTGCCGGTGCGGATGAACACGCTCAGCGAGACGGTGGCGCGCCAGGGCATCGGCAGCGCCACGAGGCGCAGGCCGTTGGAAAGGGTCGAGGTGAAGGGCGTGAATGACTGCATCAGGCCGCGATTTTCGCAGTCTCATGCTGCTTCCTGCCCGCCGTCCACCACAAAAGCAGAGCGCAAATGCAGCCGGCCGCACTGGCGATCCAGAAGAACTCCATCATCGGGTCATAGCCCGCCGGGTTCTGCGCACTCGCTCCGGCGCGGTCGTTCAGCCAGCCGGCGATCATGTTGGCGGTGAAGATGCCCGCGTTCTGGATCACCCACATCAGGCCGAGTGCCGTGCCGAAGCGCTGCGGCGAGACCAGGCGGCTCGTCAGCGGCCACATGACGGCTGGTACGAGCGAGTAGCTGACGCCGAGCAGCGCGGTGGCGATCCAGAGGCCGTGCAGGCCGAAGGTCATCATCAGCGTCAGCGAGATCGGCAGCAGGATCGCGCCGAAAGCGAGGAACGGCGCATAACGGCCCACTCGATCGCACACCCAGCCGAACAGCGGCGTGGCGAACACGGCGGCGAGGTAGACATAGCTGTTCATCGAGCCGGCGGTGGCCAGATCGAGGCCGTGCACCTGCTGGAAGTACTTGATCGAGAAGGTGCTGCGGAAGGCCAGGATCACCGAGTACCAGAGCACGCAGAGCAGCAGCAGGTACCAGTAGGCGCGGCCAAAGTGCAGCAGGTCGCGCATGTGGAAGGGCTCGGCCACGCGTTGCGCAACGCGCGTGCGCGCCGGGCCGCGGTCGACCCACCAGTAGACGAGCGCGGCGACGACCGAGGTCGCCGCCACGATGACGGCGATCTCCAGCGGCGGCTGCCAGCCGCGCGCGTAGGCACCGGCGAACCAGCTCGTCGACATGTCGGCCGAGTACGAACCGAGGCGGCTGATCGACAGCGTCAGTGCCATCGCAAAGGCGAGGTTGCCGGCGAAGAAGTAGTCGGTGATGGCGGCCAGCGTGGCGATGTTGAAGGTCTCGCCGCCGATGCCGAACAGCAGCCGCCCGGCGGCCATGCTGTAGAAGTCGGGGCCGTAGGCCGTGAGCAGGGCGCCGGCCAGGCAGATGATGCTGGTGATGACCGTCATGCGCGCGGCGCCGAAGCGGTCCACCAGCACGCCGCCGATCAGCGTGAGGACGATGTTGGGCAGGCTGTAGATGCCGTTGAGCAGGCCGATCTGGCTGTCGCTGAACCCGCGCTGCTGCTGCAGCAGGTCGGCCACGGGGCCGATCGAGTCGTAGACGTAGAAGTTGCCGAACAGGGCCGCGGCGGCCAGGGCGCAGATGAGCCAGGCCAGGGCCGGGGAGGACGCGCGGAGAGGCATTGCATCGGTCATGGGGCGCGATTGTGGCCTGACACAATCCCGGCATGGGTGAATTCGATCTGATCGCGCGCTTCTTTGAGCGCGCCCACAACGCGCCGGGCGTCACGGCCGGCGTCGATCTGGGCATCGGCGACGACTGCGCGCTGCTCGCGCCGCAGCCGGGCATGCAGTGGCTGGTGTCGAGCGACATGCTGGTGGAAGGCCGGCATTTCCTCTCCACCGTCGATCCGGCGCGTTTGGGCCACAAGGCGCTGGCGGTGAACCTCTCCGATCTGGCCGCCTGCGGCGCCACGCCGCGCGCCTTCACGCTGGCGCTGGCGCTGCCTCGCGTGGACGAGGTTTGGCTCGAAGGCTTTGCGCGCGGCCTGTTCGCGCTGGCCGACGAGCATGGCATCGCGCTGGTCGGCGGCGACACGACGGCGGGCCCGCTGAACCTCTGCATCACGGTGATGGGCGAGGCGCCGTCGGGCCAGGCGCTGCTGCGCTCGGGCGCGCAGGCGGGCGACGATCTTTACGTTTCAGGAACGGTCGGCGATGCGCGCCTGGCGCTGGAAGTCTTCCGCGGCAGCCTGAATCTCTCCAGCGAGGAATTCGAGCAGGCACGCCGGGCGATGGAGTGCCCGCAGCCGCGCGTGCAACTGGGCCAGGCCTTGCGCGGCATCGCCAGCAGCGCGATCGACGTGTCCGACGGCCTGCTCGGCGATCTGCGGCACATTCTCAAGCGGTCGAAGGTCGGCGCAACGGTCGAGGCCGATGCGCTGCCCAAGAGCGCGGTGATGGCGGGCCAGCCGCTGGCGCTGCGCCGCGAGATGGGACTGGCGGGCGGCGATGACTACGAGCTCGTCTTCACGGCGCCGCGCGAGAAGCGTGAGCAGGTGCAGGCCGCGGCGCTGCAGGCGAAGACGCAGGTCACGCGCATCGGCGCGATCGAAGCGGAAGCGGGTCTGCGCCTCGTCGACGCGCAAGGCCAGCCGCTGCCCAACACCTTCGCCAGCTTCGACCACTTCAAGTCATGACGACGACGACGAACGACCTCGCGCCCATCCGCCCGACCTGGCGTTTCATGGTCCGCCACCCCGCGCACTGGATCGCGCTCGGCTTCGGCAGCGGCCTCTCGCCCAAGGCGCCGGGCACGGTGGGCACGCTCTGGGCCTGGCTCGTCTATCTGGTGCTCGACCCTTGGCTGACGGCGCCGATGTGGGGCATCGTCATCGCCGCTGGCACGCTGATTGGCTGGTGGGCCTGCACGGTCACAGCGCGCAACCTCCGCACGCCGGACCCGAGCGCGGTGGTGTGGGATGAGGTCGTCGCCTTCTGGCTGGTCCTCTGGATCACGATGCCCTTGCCGGGCTGGGGCCAGCTCCTTGCCTTCGGTCTGTTCCGCCTCTTCGACGCCGTGAAGCGCGGCCCGGTGGGCTGGGCCGATCGCCTCTTCAAGGCCGAGCGTGGCGCGCCCGTCGGCTGGGCCCAAGGCTTCGGCATCCTCTTCGACGACTTCGTCGCCGCCGGGTGTACGCTGCTCATCATGGCCTTGATTCAGTGGGGACTTGCGCATGTTGTTTCCTGACGAACACGAACTGATCCATCGCATCGCGCTGCTGCTCATCCGGCGCAAGGAGCGGCTCGGCACGGCCGAGTCCTGCACGGGCGGCCTGATCGCAGGCGCCTGCACCGAGCTGCCGGGTTCCAGTCAGTGGTTCGAGCGCGGCGTGGTCAGCTACAGCAACGAGGCCAAGACGGCGCTGCTGGGCGTGCCGCCCGGCGTGATCGAGACGCACGGCGCCGTGAGCGGCGAAGTGGCCAAGCACATGGCCCGCGGCCTGCTGGCGCACGCGCCGGTGGACTGGGCGCTGGCCGTCACCGGCATTGCCGGACCCACCGGCGGCAGCGAAGGCAAGCCCGTTGGCACCGTGTGGCTGGCGCTGGCGCAGAACGGCGAAGCGCCGCGCGTGTGGGAGGAGCACTTCCCCGGCGACCGGCACGACGTGCGCATCGCCACCGTGCGGGCAGGGCTGACAGCGCTCTGCGAGACCTTGGAACGCTGAGGCTGGAGCGCTGACGGCGCTTCAGTGGTCGAGGTTCGAGAGCACGGTGTCGCCCAGCGTGCTCTCCAGATCCGGTGCGCGCCAGCCGCGCGTCCACTTCAGGAACTCGGCCTGCGGCATCGGCTTGCCGATGTAATAACCCTGTGCTTCCTCGCAGCCGAGGCGGCCGAGCAGGTGGAAGCCGACGTCGGTCTCCACGCCTTCGGCGACGACGGTGAGGCCGAGACTGTGCGCCAACTCGATCGTCGAGCGCACGATGCGCGCGTCGTCGATGTCGTTCTCCATCGCCATCACGAAGCTGCGGTCGATTTTGAGTTCGTCCACGGGCAGTCGCTTCAGATAGGCGAGCGACGAATAGCCCGTGCCGAAGTCGTCAATCGACAGCTTGAAGCCCAGCGCCGAGATCTGCTGCAGCGTGTTCAGCGCGCGCTGCGGGTCGTCCATGATCGAGCTCTCGGTGATCTCCAGGCAGAGCGCGTCGGGCGTGATGCCGGCCTTCTTGACCACGTCGGTGATCATCTGCGGCAACTGCACGTCCATCAGATCGCGCGTGGAGAGGTTCACCGAGATGCGCAGCTGCTGGCCGTCGTCGATGGCCTGGCGCGCGAGCTGCGCGGCCTCGGCGATCACCCAAGCGGTCAGCGCGCGGATGAAGCCGGTGCGTTCGGCGAAGGGGATGAACTGCATCGGCGGCACCAGGCCGCGCTCGGGGTGGCGCCAGCGCACGAGCGCCTCGGCACCGGTCACCTGGCCGGTCTGCAGGCCGATCTTCGGCTGCAGGTAGAGCTGCAATTCGCCGAGCTCGATGGCACGGCGCAGCTCGGACAGCAGCGAGAGCGATTCCTGGCTGCCCGCATCCAGTTCGCTGCTGTAGACACGCCAGCCGCTCTGCGCCTGCTTGGCCGCGTACATGGCCAGCTCGGCGCGCGCCATCAGCTCCTGCGCCTCGTTGGCATGGTCCGGTGCGCAGGCGATGCCGATGCCGGCGCCGAGGTCCACGGTCTGGCCTTCAAGCAGGATCGGGTGCTCGAAGTCCTGTGCGATCGCGCGGGCCATCTGCTCGGCGTCGCCCACGGTCGCGCCGGCTTCGAGCAACAGGGCGAATTCGTCGCCGGCCAGGCGCGCCAGCAGCGCCGAGTGACCGTGGCTCAACGCCGCGAGGCGCCCGCCGACGCCCTTGAGCAGGCTGTCGCCGAAGTCGTGGCCGAGGATGTCGTTGACGTGCTTGAAGCGGTCCAGGTCGAGGATCAGCACGACGCAGGAATGGCCTTCGGCGAGCCGCACTTCCAGGCGCGCGATGAATTGCGCGCGGTTCGGCAGGCCGGTGAGTTCATCCCAGTAGGCGAGGCGGTCGACCTTGGCCGTCTGCGTGCGGATGCCGCGCCGCATGGCCTCGAAGGCGCTGGCGAGATCGCCCACTTCGCCGATCTCGGCGGAGGACCCGCGGCGGGTGATGGCGGTGTCGTAATCGCCGCGGCCGAGTCTTGCTGCCGATTCGGCGAGCGACTTCAGCGGCTCGCTGATGCGCCGCGCCACCACGACGCTGAGCGCCGCGAACACGGCCACGCCGATGATCGTCAGGCCGAGCAGGAACAGTTGCAGCGAGTGGAAGGGCGCGATGGCCGCGTCGAACGAGCGCAGCAGCAGCACGCCGATCGCGAAGTCCGCCTGCTGCTGCAGCACCACGAGGTGGCCGCGCCAGCGCTCGCCGCCCAGCACGATCGGGATCAGCGTGCCGGGCGCGGTGACCTGCTTGGCCGCGGCGTCCAGCGACTGCTGCTGCGCGCTGAACAGCGGTTCCCAGGCGCCGTTCGCGCCCTGGCGGCGCAGCAGCAGGCCCTGCATCTCGGACAGCGACTTGAGCTCATCCAGCGTCTTGCCGTCGAGCTCGAAGCCCATCATCACCCAGCCCAGCGGCGCGGGTGTGCGCACGGGCTGCACGACGACCTGGTAAGCGCGGCCGTCGAGCTGGAAGAGCTGGGCGTCGGCGTTGGGTGTGGTCGCGCTGTTGGCCTCGTGCACGCGCTTGCTCAGCAGTTCGGCGAAGTGGCTCGCGTCCGTGCGCGTGGCGGACACGAGCTTGAGGTCGTTGTCGAAATACGCCACCACCGTGGCGCCGATGCGCTGGCCTTGATTCGCGAGCGCGTCCTGAATCGTCTCCACCGTGCCGGCTTCGGCCAGCGGCAGCGCGATGGCCTGCTTGAAGCCGAAGTCCTGGGCCAGCAGCGCGGCGGCGTCGCGGCGGCGTTCGGCCTGCTGGGCCAGCAGGCGCTGGAAGATGCGCTCGCCGGTGCGCAGCTCGGCCGCGATGTTGGCGTCGGCATTGCTGGTGATCACACGGTCGATCACGGCGAAGCTGCCCAGCTGCACCAGCAGCAGGAGGCTCAGGAAGACCGCGACGATGCGCCCTTCGAGGCGCCGCACGTTCAGGAAGCCGGGCAGTTGCATGCCGCTGTGTTCTCCGTTGCGCGATCCGGGTTCAGCCGGTCACGATGTCGCGTTTCATCGGGGCGAGCAGCTTGAGCAGCTCGTTCTTGGCGCCGCTGTCCACGTGGGCGGCGTCCATCTCCTCGCGCAGGATGTCCACCAGCGCGTCGAACTCGCCGGCGCGGATCTTGTGGTCCTTGTGGGAATTGGCCATGGTCTCGCCTTCGTATTTGCAGCCGCCGCCGGAGATCGAGCAGATCTGCTGGACGATGCTGGCTTCCACCGCGGCGAGCTTGATGCCGTCGAAGCTGCGCATCGTGCGCGGGTCGTGTGCGGCACGCTCGATGGTGCGGGTGACGAAGGCGCTCACCACGGGCTGACCGCCCAGACGTGCGTACAGCGAACCGTCGTTGGCAGGCTGTGAAGCGCAGGCACTCAAGGCGACGCCGGCAACCAACACCAGGCGACGGGCGGTGCGCATTAGTTGCAGATCCATCGCATCTCCTCTGGTCATGGGACCTAATTCCTCAGTTCGGCGGCGTCGGCGCGCCAGAATCCCTTCACGGCACTCCGGCAGTGGCCGACTGTAGCGCCACCACTGTCACCTACAGGAAGGGTTCGACCCATGAGGATTTCCCTGCGTTCGATTTGTCACACCGCTGCAACCCTTGGCGCTCTGCTGTTGTGTGCGAGCCAATGCCAGGCCGGTGATCGGGTGCTTGCGGCGTCTGGCGTCAGCCAGGTCGAAGGCTCGGCTGGCGGTGGGCTCACGCCCTGGGCCGTCATCGGCGGGCTCGGCAGCCGCGATCAGATCGGCGCTTCGGTGTTTGCCACCAAGGTGCACACCAAGGGCGACTACAACCTGGAAGCGCAGGGCGTCGCTGTAGGACTGTTCGACACGGTCGAGCTCTCCGCTGCGCAATGGCGCTTCGGCCTGTCGGACACGGTGCCTGGCTACAACCTCAAGATGAACGTCTTTGGCGTGAAATGGCGTGTGTTCGGCGATGCCGTGTTCGATGCCGACACGCCGTGGCCGCAGATCTCCATCGGCGCGCAATACAAGCACAACCGCGACATGTTCGTGCCGGGCCTGCTGGGCGCCAAGCACCAGAATGATGTCGAGCCCTACGTGGCCGCCACCAAACTCTGGTTCGGCGCCGCGGGCGGCTGGAACCTGCTGACGAACCTGACGCTGCGCGCCACGCGCGCCAACCAGATGGGCCTGCTCGGCTTCGGCGGCGACAAGGGCGACAGCCGCCGCATCGAGCCCGAGGCCAGCATTGCCGTGCTGCCGCGCGACAACCTCGCCATCGGCGTGGAATACCGCGCCAAGCCGAGCAAGCTGAGTGCCGCGCCCGAAACCCGTGCGAGCGATGTGTTCATCGCCTGGTGGCCGCTGCGCAACCTGAGCCTCACGGCCGCGTGGGTCGATCTGGGGCAGATCGCTAACAAGACGTCTCAGCGGAGCACGTACCTGTCGATGCAGGCGCAGTTCTGAACGGCGCGTGCGTCAGTCGCCCAGCGTCACGCTGGCGCTGCCGCCGTCGGCAGTCACGGTCAGCGGCTGGCTCTTGAGCTGGTCGCTGCGCAGGCTCGGGTGCCACAGCAGCAGCTCATGGTCGCCGGCCGGCAGGTCCAGCGTGGCCTGGCCCTTGGCATCGGTGCGGGCGAACAGCGGCGTGTCCACCACCACGATGCGCGCGCTCATGCGGTCATGGATGTTGCAACCGAGCGTCGCGACGCCGGGCTTGTCGAACGTGACAGGCGCAGCCGGCGTCCCTGCGTACAGCTTGATCTCGAAAGTCTTGGTCGGCGAAAACGAGTAGACGTGGTGTCGCACCGTGTCGAAGTTCGGGAAGGTCACGGCCGTGCCGGTCTGGATCACGAGCAGCTGCGGCGTGAACTGGCGGTCGCGCTGGCCCATCTCGGCCTTGGCGGTCGTCGTGCGCGTGGGCTTGCCGCGCAGCTCCACGGCCACCACGGCGTCGACCAGCGGCTGGCCGGCGGCGTTCTTCACTTGCACGGTCCAGGGGGCGGCCTGGGCGGCTGCGGCGGTGAGCAAGAGAAGAGCGGCGGTGGCGGTGTGCTTCGTCATGGCCACCGAATGTAGATCAGCGAGGATCAGAGCACCAGCCGCGGCGCACGTGGCCCGGCCGCCGTCTGCGCCAGCATCAGCGCGAGCTTGCGCAGGCCCATCCATGGGTCCTGCGGCCAGTCGGGGTGGCGCAGGCCTTTGACCAGGCCGTCGCAGACCTGCGCGGCTTGCACCAGCGGCGCAAGTTCGCGTGCCGTGAGCTGCGGTGCCAGTCGCTCGAACAGCTTTTCCTTCGGCCCCCACACGCGTGCTTCGCGCAGCGCCATCGGCAGCGGCTTGCCGGCGTCCATCGCATCGCGCAGCTTTTTGAGCGAGCTGATGTCGGCCGCTAATGTCCAATGCACCAGCACGGCGGCTTCGCCTTCGGCCTCCAGCCCGTCGAGCATGCGCAGTACGCGCGAGAGCTGGCCGGCGAGCACGGCCTCGCTGAGCTTGAACACGTCGAAGCGCGCCACGTCGAGCACGGCGGCCTCGATCTGCTCGAAGGTCAGCAGGCCGGCCGGATGCAGCAGCGCGAGCTTTTGCAGCTCCTGGTGCGCGGCCAGCAGGTTGCCCTCCACGCGGTCGGCGAAGAAGGCCAGCGTGCGTTCGCCGGCCTCGCCGTCTTCCACGCGCTGGTCCTGGCGCGCGAGGCGCTGGGCGATCCATTGCGGCAGCAGGCGGCGGTCGATCGGGTCCACACGCACGGTGACGCCGCGCTGGTCCAGGGCCTGGAACCAGGCGCTCTTGGTCTGCGTACCGTCGAGCTTGGGAAGCGTCACGAGCGTGAGCACGTCCGGCGGCAGGCCGTCGCAGTAACGTTGCAGCGCCTCGGAGCCGTCCTTGCCGGGCTTGCCCGAGGGGATGCGAATCTCGATGAACTGGCGCTCGGAGAACAGGCTCATCGCCTGCGCGGCGGCGATCACCGGCGCCCAGTCGAAGTACGCGCCGGCCACGGTGAAGACCTGGCGCTCGCCATAACCGTCTGCCTTGGCGGCAGCGCGCACCAGGTCGGCCGCCTCCTGCGCGAGCAGCGGTTCGTCGCCGTAGACCGTGTAGATGGGCTTGAGCCCGCGGCTCAGGGCCTGGGCCAGTGCGTCGCCGCGGACCTGCATCTCAGTTGATCTTCAGCGCGGAGAGGCGGCGCAGGAGCTGGTGGACGACGTCCGATTGCATGGAGCGGTAGAGCTGCGCTTCTTCCTGTTCCTTGGCCAGCGCCTGCGATTCGGTGTACGTCATTTCGCGGGTGACCATCACTTCCACGCGTGGCAGCAGCAGCTCGCCGTCGGGGCGGCGCAGCAGGTAGTCGAGGTGCAGGCGCAGCTCCCATTCGCGGACCTGGCCCGCGCTGGTGGACACGACGACGACGCGCTCGCGCTGGTCGCGCTGCGCCTCGATGATCACGTCGGCGCGGTTGGCGTCTTCGAGCACCTGCACGCCGGCGCGGCTGAGCTGGCGGCTCAGCTCGGCGGCGAGCGGCGAGTTGGGCGTGAAGCCGGTCAGGCCGACCGAGCGCACATGCAGCTCGGGCTCCTTGCGCAGTTCAAAACCGCAACCGGCCAGCGTGCCGGCAGCCAAGAGACCGAGGAGCAGTGCGCGTCTTTGCATGATCAGGCCACCACGTTGACGAGACGACCGGGCACGACGACGACCTTCTTCGGCGGACGGCCTTCGCTGAACTTGACTGTCTCCGGATGCGCGAGCGCAGCGGCTTCCATGGCGGCCTTGTCGGCATCGGCCGGCACCTTGAGCGCGCCGCGCAGCTTGCCGTTCACCTGGAGCATCAGCTCGATGCTGTCCTGCACCAGTGCGCCTTCGTCGACCTCGGGCCAGGCGGTGTCGAGCAGCTCGCCGAGTTCAGCGGCGAAGCCCAGTTCCACCCAGAGCGCGTGCGTGACGTGCGGGCAGGCCGGGTACAGCGTGCGCAGCAGCACCGAGAAGCCTTCGCGCAGCGCCGCGTCGGCGCCCGTGCCCTTGAAGCCTTCCAGCGCGTTCAGCAGCTTCATGCAGCCGGAGACGACGGTGTTGTACTGCATGCGCTCGTAGTCGTACGAGATCTGCTTGAGCACCAGGTGCACCTCGCGGCGCAGCGCCTTGCCGGCTTCGTCGAGCGCGGAGAAGTCCTTGCCCGCGGCCTTGATCGCTTCCGCGTTCTTGGCGCCGAAGCCCCACACGCGCTTGAGGAAGCGGTGCGCGCCTTCCACGCCGGCGTCGTTCCATTCCAGCGTCTGCTCGGGCGGCGAAGCGAACATCACGAACAGGCGCGCGGTGTCGGCGCCTTGCTCGTTGATCAGCGCCTGCGGGTCCACGCCGTTGTTCTTCGACTTGGACATCGTCGTCATCTCGTACTCGAGCGGCGTGCCGTCTGACTTGAGCTTGGCGCCCGTCGGTGCGCCGTACTCGTTGCGAGTCACGTCGACTTCATGTTCCCAGTAGTAGTTCTTGCCCGCGTCGGCCGGCTTGTTGAAGAAGGCGCCCTTCAGGACCATGCCCTGCGTCAGCAGCTTCTTGAACGGTTCGTCGATCTTCACGAGGCCGAGGTCGCGCATGACCTTGGTCCAGAAGCGCGCGTAAAGCAGGTGCAGGATGGCGTGTTCGATGCCGCCGATGTACTGGTCCATGCCGCCGTCGCGCATCCAGTACTCGGTGCCGCCCGCGACCATCGCCTCGGGGTTCTTCGCGTCGCAATAGCGCATGAAGTACCAGGACGAGTCGACGAACGTATCCATCGTGTCCGTCTCGCGCTTCGCGGGCTTGCCGCACTTGGGGCACGAGCAGTTCAGGAAGTCGGCACGCTGCTTGAGTGGGTTGCCGCTGCCGTCCGGGATGCAGTCTTCCGGCAGGACGACGGGCAGGTCCTTCTCGGGCACGGGCACCGAACCGCAATCGTCGCAATGGATGATCGGGATCGGCGTGCCCCAGTAGCGCTGGCGGCTGATGCCCCAGTCGCGCAGGCGCCAGGTGGTCTTCTTCTCGCCGAGGCCCTTGGCACCCACGAGTTCGGCGACCTTGTCGACGGCAGCCTTGTAGCCGAGGCCGTTCAGCACGCCCGACTCGATGCACACGCCCTTGACCTTGTCGCCGTACCACTCGGCCCAGCGCTTGTCGTCGTAGGTCTCGCCTTCGACGCTAACCACTTGCTTGATCGGCAGACCGTACTTGTTCGCGAACTCGAAATCGCGTTCGTCGTGGGCCGGCACACCCATCACGGCGCCGTCGCCGTAGGAGATCAGCACGTAGTTGCCGATCCACACCTCGACCTGCGCGCCCGTCAGCGGGTGCGTGACGAACAGGCCGGTGGGCTTGCCCTTCTTCTCCTGCGTGGCGAGTTCGGCTTCCGTCGTGCCGCCGCTCTTGCATTCGGCGATGAAGGCGGCCAGCTCGGGGTTGCTCTCGGCGGCGTGCGTGGCGAGCGGGTGCTCGGGCGCGACGGCGCAGAAGGTCACGCCCATGACGGTGTCGGCGCGCGTCGTGAAGACGTAGAGCTTGCCGTCCTGGATCAGCTTGCCGTCCGCGCCCTGGATGTCATGCGGGAACGCGAAACGCAGGCCTTCGCTCTTGCCGATCCAGTTCTCCTGCATCAGGCGCACGCGCTCGGGCCAGCCGGCGAGGTACTGCGGGCTGTCGGGGTTGGCGACGGCGTCGAGCAGCTCCTCGGCGTACTGCGTGATGTTCAGGTAGTAGCCGGGGATCTCGCGCTTTTCAACGATCGCGCCGGAGCGCCAGCCGCGGCCGTCGATCACCTGTTCGTTGGCCAGCACGGTCTGGTCGACCGGGTCCCAGTTCACGACCTGCGTGCGGCGCTCGGCGATGCCCTTCTCGAGCATCTTCAGGAACAGCCACTGGTTCCACTTGTAGTACTCGGGCTGGCAGGTGGCGACCTCGCGCGACCAGTCGATGGCCAGGCCCATGGCCTTCATCTGGCCCTTCATGTAGGCGATGTTCTCGTAGGTCCACTTGGCCGGCGGCACCTTGCCCTTCATGGCGGCGTTCTCGGCCGGCAGGCCGAAGGCGTCCCAGCCCATCGGCATCAGGACGTTGAAGCCCTTCATGCGCAGCTGGCGCGTGAGCATGTCGTTGATCGTGTAATTGCGCACGTGGCCCATGTGCAGCTTGCCGCTGGGGTAGGGCAGCATGGAGCAGGCGTAGAACTTCGGCTTGCTCTCGTCCTCGCTCACGCGGTAGGCGTCGCGCTCGTTCCAGTGCGCGTGGGCGGCGGCTTCGATCTCGTTGGGGCTGTATTTTTCGTTCATGATGGGCAAGGCACGGCTGGGCACGGCGCGGCCGTGGAACCGGCGATTTTATTCGGTCGCTGCTTCGGCCACGAAAGCGATGCGAGAGAGGCCGGCGGCCTGGCACCAGCCGATCAGCTTCGCCACGTCGCCGTAAGGCACGGCCTTGTCGGCGCGCAGCTGGACTTCGAGCTGCGGGTTGGCCTGGCCGAGTGTCTTCAGGCGCTCGCGCAGGGTCTTGGCATCGACGACGGCGTCGTCCAGATGCAGGGCGCCGTCGGGCGTCATGCCGATGGCGATGGCGCGCGGCGCGTCACCGGGCGTGGCGGCTTCGCTCTTGGGCAGATCCAGGCGCAGCGAGCTGGTCATCAGCGGCGCGGCGATCATGAAGATCACCAGCAGCACGAGCATGACGTCGATCAGCGGCGTCATGTTGATTTCGCCCATCGGCTTGGGCACGTCGCGGCGTTCGAGGCGACCGAAAGCCATGATCAGTCGTGGTCCAGCAGCTCGCGCAGATCGTGCGCAAAGCCTTCGAGCTCCGCCTCGCAGGCGCCCACGAACTTGCCGAACACGTTGTAGGCCAGCACGGCGGGGATCGCCACGGCCAGACCGGCGGCGGTCATGATCAGCGCCTCGCCGACCGGGCCCGCGATCTTCTCGATGCTGATGCTGCCGCCGCCCGAGATGCTCAAGAGCGCGTGATAGATGCCCCAGACCGTGCCGAACAGGCCGACGAAGGGCGCCACGGCGCCGATGGAGGCGAGCAGCACCTGACCGAATTGCAGGCGGGCGAGGACGGCGTGCATGGCATCGCGCAGGGCGCGGGTCAGGCGCGATTCGCGCTTGCCGGCAGCGGCGAGGGTGGCCGCACCTTGCGGGGCGACGGCGGCGTCCAGCAGCGGCAGCAGCAGTTCTTCAGGATCGAAGTTCTGCAGCGCTGCGCGGCCGGCGGCCAGATCACCTGCGGCCCAGAAGGCCGGCAGCGCACGCGCCATGCTGCGGCGGGCACGGGCGAGGATCCAGCCCTTCCAGAGGATCAATACCCAGGCGCTGACGGACATGACCAGCAGCAGCAGGGCGACGGCGCGGGCGATGCCGTCGGCCTGGGCCCAGTACTCGGCGAATCCCGTCATGCGGCGCCCATTTACTGAGCGAGCCCCAGCACGTCGTTCATGTCGAACAGTCCGGCGCCATGCGTTGCAAGGAAGCGCGCCGCGCGCAGCGAACCCTGCGCATATGTCTGCCGGCTGCTGCTCTTGTGGCTGATCTCGATGCGTTCGCCGATGCCGGCGAACAGCACGGTGTGGTCGCCGATGATGTCGCCGCCGCGCACGGTGGCGAAGCCGATCGTCGACGGATTGCGCGCGCCGGTCACGCCTTCGCGGCCGTAGACGGCGCATTCCTTGAGGTCGCGGCCGACGGCCTTGGCGACCACTTCGCCCATCTGCAAGGCCGTGCCGCTCGGGGCGTCGACCTTGTGGCGATGGTGGGCTTCGATGATCTCGATGTCGTAGCCCTCTTTGAGGGCGCTCGCGGCCTGCTCCAGCAGGCGCAGCACGACGTTGACGCCGACGCTCATGTTCGGCGCCATCATGATGCCGATGTGGCGGGCATGCTCGCCGATCAGCGCCTTCTCTTCGGGCGAGAAACCGGTCGTGCCGATCACGGCCTTCACGCCGAGTTCGCGGCAGACGGCCAGATGGGCCAGCGTGCCTTCGGGGCGGGTGAAGTCGATCAGCACGTCAGCGCCGGTGAGGCCTTCGCGCAGGTCGGCGGTGATCTTGACGCCGCTGGTCTGGCCGAGAAACGCCGCGGCGTCCTGGCCGAGCATCGGGCTCTTGGGCTGGTCGAGCGCGCCGGACAGCTGGCAGTCGTCCGAGGCCATCACGGCCTCGATCAGCATGCGGCCCATGCGGCCGGAGGAGCCCCCAATGGCGATACGAATCACGCGCCCGACTCCAGCGGCGGGTAGGTGCGCTGCGGGGCCTGGATGTCGCTGACCACTTCGGGCTGCTTTTCAGGCACCGGCAGGGCCTTCATCTCGGCCTCGGTCAGCTCCAGCTTGCGCGGTTCGCCCTTGCCGAACTTCGGCGAGATGGCGGCCACGAATTCCTTCTCGGTCGGCAGGTTGTCCGGCACGTCGAGGTGATCGAGCTTGTCGTCCTTGAACCAGGCCACGACCTTGCGCTGCTCGAAGGGCGAGCCCTGGCGGCGGATGGTGAAGGTGTAGTCCCAGCGGTCGGCGTGGAAGATGTCGGCCAGCAGCGGCGTGCCGAGCAGGTCCTTGACCTGTTCGCGCTCCATGCCGGGCTTGACGCGGTCGACCTGTTCCTTGGTCAGCACATTGCCCTGCACGATCTCGACGCGGTAGGGCGTGACGAGGCCCATCACCTTCTCGCCGGAGACCGAGGCCAGGGAGCTCAACGAGGGCATGCCGGAGCAGCCGCTGAGAGAGACGATCACCGTTGCGCCGATCAGGAGCTGGGGCAGGACGTGGGGAAGACGGGTTCGCATCGACACTTCTCGGTCACGGTCAGGGGAAAGGCCGCCCCGGACGGGCCGGGCTGGCTATGATCTGGGGATTCTAGCGGCGCACCCGCGCTTCACCTGACCGATCACATTAGGGCATTGCCCCATGAACCGAACCGACGAAATCAAGAACAGCGGTCTGAAGGCCACGCTGCCGCGCATCAAGATCCTGGAGATCTTCCAGAAGACCGCGCAGCGACACATGACGGCCGAGGATGTTTACAAGGCTTTGCTCGTCGAAGGCGCCGACATCGGCCTGGCCACGGTCTACCGCGTGCTCACGCAGTTCGAGCAGGCGGGGCTGCTGTCGCGCAATCACTTCGAGTCGGGCAAGGCAGTGTTCGAGCTGAACGAGGGCCATCACCACGACCATCTGGTCTGCCTGACGTGCGGGAAGGTGGAAGAGTTCTACGACCCGGCGATCGAGGAGCGTCAGCACGCGATCGCCGAGGAGCGCGGTTTCCAGCTGCAGGAGCACTCGCTGGCGCTCTACGCCACGTGCATCAAGAAGGACTGCCCGAACCGCAGCTGATCAGTCTTCGTCGAACCCGCCGGCCTCGATGGCCTTCTGGTGGCGTTCGACGAATTCGCGGTAGGTGTCGATGCCGCGCAACTGCAGGATGGTGTTGCGCACCGCAGCTTCCACCAGCACGGCCAGGTTGCGGCCGGCGTCCACCGCGATCACGACCTTGCGCACGGCCATGCCGAGCACTTCCTCGTACAGCGGCTCGTAGGGCAGGCGCTCGAACTCCCGCTCCATCGTTTCCTTGCGGACCAGATGGACGATCAGCTTGAGGCGCATCTTGCGGCGCACGGCGGTCTCGCCAAATATGGCCTTGATGTCCAGCAGGCCGATGCCGCGGACTTCCAAGAGGTTCAGCAGCAGTTCGGGGCAGCGGCCTTCGATGCTGGTCTGCGAGACGCGGAACAGGTCGACCGCATCGTCCGCCACCAGACCGTGGCCGCGCGAGATCAGCTCCAGGCCGAGTTCGCTCTTGCCCAGGCCCGATTCGCCGGTCAGCAGCACGCCCAGGCCCAGGATGTCCATGAAGACGCCGTGGCGGGTGGTGCGGTTGGCGAACAGGTGACCGAGGTACAGGCGCACCAGATCGATCACATGGCCGGCGGATTCCTGCGTGACGAAGAGCGGGATCTCCGCGCGGTCGCACATGGCGACCAGCTTGTCCGGCGGCGTCTGGTTGTCGGCCACGATGATCACCGGCGGCTCCAGCGTGACGATGCGCGCCACGCGGCGGTCCAGGATCTCATCGGCCGCCTGGCTCAGGTAAGCCACTTCGCGCCGGCCGACGATCTGCACCCGGTACGGGTGGATGTAGTTCAGGTAACCGACCAGGTCAGCGGCAGATTGCGCCTCGCGCACGGCCGCTTCGTCGAAGCGGCGTTCGGGATGGGCATGGCCGGCGATCCACTCCCAGCGGAGGGCTTCGCGGTGCTCTTCAAAGAGCCGGTCGGCGCTGAAGGTTGTTAATTTCAAGGATCAGGCGACCGACTTCAGCGGTTCCCAGGCGGCAATCAGCCGGTGAACCGTGGCGGCGTCGGGCTCGGTCTTGAGCTTTTCGCGCAGTTCGCGGTCGGACAGCATCTCGGCGATCTCGGAGAGGATCTCCAGGTGGCGCTGGGTGGCCGCCTCGGGCACGAGCAGGAAGATCAGCAGCGAGACCGGTTCGTCGTCCGGCGCATCGAAGCCGATCGGGGCGACGACGCGCAGCACGGCGGCCTGTGGCTGCTTCAGTCCCTTGATGCGGCCGTGCGGGATGGCCACGCCATGGCCGAGGCCGGTGGAGCCCAGGCGCTCTCGGGCGAAGAGGTTGTCCGTGACCAGGGCGCGTGCGATCGAGTGGTTGTTCTCGAAGAGCAGGCCGGCTTGTTCAAACGCTCGCTTCTTGCTGGAAGCGTCCACGTTCACCAGCACGTTGCTGGCGGGCAGGATGGCGGCGAGACGGTTCATTGCGGTGGCCTGGGCCCGGTCCGATTTTGGTATTCGATCGATGATTATAGAAATTCGCGCCGGTTTGGGTCGGCCGTGGCGTTCCGGAGGCTGTCAGCGACCGTGAATTGCTGCGCTGCGGCAACAAAAAGGCGACCCGGAGGTCGCCTTGTCGGGGTTCTGCCCCTCTCAGGGCAGGGGCGCTTTATTGCGCGGGGATGTCCAGCCGCTTGGCGGACTCGTGATGGTGGTTCTGCAGCTTGTCCTTGTGGCGGCAGACCTGGCGATCGAGCTTGTCCATGAGCTGGTCGATGGCGGCGTAGAGGTCTTCGCTGGATTGCTCGACGAAGATGTCGCGGCCCTTGACGTGCACCGTGACTTCGGCGCGCTGGCGGCGTTCCTTCTCCTTCTGCTTTTCGACGGTCAGCAGGACGTTGATGTCAACGACCTGATCGAAGTGGCGGGTCACGCGGTCCAGCTTGGTGAGAACGTACTCACGCAGCGCAGGCGTGACTTCGAGGTGATGGCCACTGATGGTCAGATTCATAAAGCCTCCTTTCACAAGGGCGGGAATCTCTGAAAAAAGTGATCAAGGCGGGCCTGGGGGCTGGAGGGCCGGAAGGCTGCACTGGATGAACACTTGTGACTGACAAAACTGTCCAGGGCAAAGAACGAAGAGAGGGGAATTTCTGGGTAGCGGAGGGGGTAGCAGAGTTGAGAAGGGTCGATCCAGTGTGCTCAAGATGCGGGGGTCTGGCAAGTGCTTTGCAGAGCCCGTGGCAGGGATTTTGAAAGCGGGCGATTCGGATGTGACGCAATGCCACCCGGCTGTTGCAAAACGGCGTTCAGCCCCCAGGGGGGGGCGCCCCGAAGTGGGGCTGCTCCTACAGAAAAAATGAGTCGCGGACGCCTTGAAGCCAACGAGGGAGGGAGGGAGGAGGAGAGAGGCTCCAAGATTGCAGCCAGGACGGCCGGTCCGCGACTGAAAGCTCACATGGTCTTCATCCTAGGGTGCTGCTGAAAACACTTCTTCAATCCAAAGCAAAGCATTTGCCTTGTGTCGCTTGCGGTTGTGATGTACGTGCTTGCCCGTGCCGCCCCTGGGAAACGCGCCCAGGGAATGGCTTCAGCGCAGAGGGTGATTGGAGTCGTTTCGGGCGTGTGAACTAAACTCCCAGGTCTAAACCTAGGAAGCCCATGCTTTACCCCGAACTTTTCAAGCAGCTGGAAGCCGTGCGCTGGAACATGGACACGGACATCCCTTGGGACAAGTTCGATGCCACCCTGCTGTCCGACGACCAGGCCCGCACGATCAAGATGAACGCCATCACCGAGTGGTCGGCCCTGCCCGCCACGGAGATGTTCCTGCGTGACAACAAGGACGACAGCGACTTCTCGGCCTTCATGAGCGTGTGGTTCTTCGAGGAGCAGAAGCATTCCCTGGTGCTGATGGAATACCTGCGCCGCTTCCGCCCCGACATGGCCCCGACCGAAGCCGAGCTGCACGAAGTGCGCTTCGAGTTCGACCCGGCCCCGGCGCTGGAAACGCTGATGCTGCACTTCTGCGGCGAGATCCGCCTGAACCACTGGTACCGCCGTGCCGCCGAATGGCACACCGAGCCCGTCATCAAGGCCATCTACGAAACCCTGTCGCGCGACGAAGCCCGCCACGGCGGCGCCTACCTGCGCTACATGAAGCGCGCGATGAGCAAGTTCGGCGACGAAGCCCGTGCCGCATTCGCCAAGGTCGGCGTGCTGATGGCTTCGGCCCGCCGCACCGCGCAGGCCCTGCACCCGACCAACCTGCACGTGAACGCCAAGCTGTTCCCGCGCGACACCATCCAGAGCCGCCTGCCCGACCCGGACTGGCTGGAGCACTGGCTCGACAAGCAGATCCAGTTCGACGCGGTCTGGGAGACCAAGGTCGTCGAGCGCATCCTGCACAACATGAGCCTGCTGATGGAACGCAGCTTCGCCTCGGTGCAGGAGCTGAACCGCTTCCGCAAGGAAGTGACGGCCAAGGTGGCCGCGACGGTGGAAGCCACGGTCGAGAGCGTGACGGTCACGCCGAAGCTGGCCTGATCACTGCTCGCCCATGCAAAAAGCCCGCTGCGAAGCGGGCTTTTTGCTTTCTGGGGTCCAGCCTTATGCGCCGCGACGACGACGCAGCATCAGCAGCCAGAAGCCCACCGCCGCGAACGCCAGGCCGCCGATGAAGTGCGGATCGGCCAGCGCCTGCAGCGAGCTGAGGCTGTCCTGCCAGGCCCAGCTGGCGACCCGGGCGGTCTCGCTCAGCAGCTCAGGATCCGGGCCGTGGCCTTGGCCCTTGAACACTTCCACGCTGTAGACGAAGGAGTGGACGAAGCCGCCCCACTGCGCATGCAGCAGATCGCTGAACAGCGTGATGCCATACAGCTTGGGCACGATCGCCAGCAGCACCACCGCCGAAGCCGCGACCGCCGGCACGCCCCAGCGCTTGAGCCAGGCCGAGGCGTTCATGAAGATCATCACCAGCGGCGCGACCCAGAGCAGCCCCAGCACCACGCCCAGCAGCAGGCGCAGGAGCAGCGGCAGCGTGAACGCCGCCACGCCGCTCCAGGAAATGCTCGTGAGCAGGCCGAAGCCGCCCATCTTGACGGCCATCGCCGCCGCCAGCACGTAGCCGATGCCGTAAGCCGCCACCGCGATGCCCAGCGGCACCAGCAGCAGGTGGGCCACCAGCGTCGCGCCGATCGACTCGGCGTGGCTGGCCGGCAGCGAGAGCCAGAACTCGATCGAGCGGTCCTGCACGTCGCGTCGCGCCAGGCCCGGCATCTGGAAGGCCGCGCTGACGGCGCTGATCAGGCAGCCGATGAACATCGTGGCCAGCACGCCGATCACGCCGATCGCCAGCACGGGCATCTCCGGCGGCAAGGGGTGCGTGTTGCCGATTGGCAGCATCACCAGGAACAGCAACGGCGGCACGGCCAGCGTGACGATCCAGCCGCGCTTGTGCTGCATCCACTCGCGCAGCAGGAGGGTGTTGAAACGAGAAGTCATGGTTGTGGCTCCTTCTTCAGGCTTGGGTGGGCGTGAGCTGCGGCTTGCGCGTCAACGCCATGAACAGGTCCACGAGGCTCGGGCGGATGCGCTCGCCCAGGCCCGCCACATCCGGCGGCAGCTCGCCGTCGAAGATCGCCGCGCCGCGGCCGCCGGTCTGGCGGTAGCGCAGCAGCGGGTGGGCGCTGGCGATGGCGTCGGCCGCGGCCGGATCGTGCGAGAGCGCGTGGAAGCGGCTGTCGATGTCGGCCAGGCTGATGTCCAGCACCAGCTTGCCTTCGTCCAGCATCAGCACGTCCGACAGCAGCGACTCGACTTCCTCGACCTGGTGGGTGGAGATCAGCACGCTGCGCTCGCCGTCGCACCACTCGTCGATCAGCAGCTCGTAGAAGCTCTTGCGGCTCATCACGTCCAGGCCGAGCGTCGGCTCGTCCAGGATCATCAGCTTCGCGTCGATGGCGGCGATCAGCGCCAGGTGCAGCTGCACGCCCATGCCCTTCGAGAGGCTCTTGACCTTGTCGTTCAGCCCCACGCTCGTGCGCTTGAGCAGCGTGCGCGCGCGGTCGGCCGAGAAGCGCGGCTGCAGCCCGCTCATCAGCGTGATCAGCTCGTGCGCCCGGGCCCAGCGCGGCAGCACCGCCACGTCGGGGATGTAGCAGAGCTGCTCCAGCAACTGGCCGCGCTGCTTGACCGGCGAGAGGCCCAGCACGCTGACGTCCCCGCCGGCGGCCGGCAGCAGCCCGACCAGCGCCTTCATCAGCGAGGTCTTGCCCGCGCCGTTGTGGCCCAGCAGGCCGACGACGCGGCCCTTGGGGATCTTGAAGCTGACGCCGTCCAGGGCCGTCTTGCGGCCGTAGGACAGGGTCAGGCCCTGGGCTTCGATCAGAACGTCGGTGCTCATTGTGGGGTCTCCCAGTTCAGGTCCTCGGGCTCGATGCCCAGGCGGGCCAGCTTGGCGCGCAGCGCCGGCCACTCTTTTTCGAGGAAGTGCTCGCGTTCGGTGGCGCGCAGCCGGCTGCGGGCGCCGGTCGTCACGTACATCCCCATGCCGCGGCGGCTTTCGACCAGGCCGTGGTCGACCAGGGCCTGGAGCGCCCGGCTGACGGTCAGGGGGTTGATCAGGTACTGCCCGGCGAGCTGTCGAACCGAGGGAAGAGCTTCCCCTTCGGGCGGGCTGCCGTCGAGCAGCTGAACCGCCAGGCGGTCGGCCAACTGCTGGTAAATCGGCGCGGTGGTGTTCCAGCTGTGCATCGCTGTCCTCGCTGCTGTGTTGCTGATGTAGCACACCATAACAAGCGCCTCCGGGGCATGCGACGGCCGGACGACGAACTGCACGCCGGGCGGGATGAACTGCAGATGGCCTGACCGGACGGCGCTCACCGCAACACTTCGATCAGGGCGTCGTAGATCAGCCGCACCCGGGCCGGCACGGGTGCGCGCTGGACGCGGTAGACGTAGATCGGCCAGGGCTCGGCCTCGTGCTTTTGCAGCACCCGGACGAGCTGCCCGGACTGGATCCAGGGTTCGGCCAGGTGGGCGACGATCTGCCCGAAGCCCAGGCCTGCCAGCACGGCGTTGCACTCGGCGTCGTGATCGTCCGTCACGAAGGCGGGCGCGGCCGGCACGAACTTGCGGTCGCGCGAGAAATCCCAGGAGAACGGCCGGCCGGAGTTCAGGTCGATCAGCGCCGTCAGCGGCAGCTTCTCCAGCGCCTCCACGTCGGCGGGCGGCCCGAAGCGGGCCAGCAGCGAGGGCGCCGCCACCGTGTACAGCTGCATCGCGCCGACCGGCTTGGCAACGAAGCGGCTGTCGCGCAACGGGCCGACGCGCACGCCAGCGTCGATCTTCTCTCCGACCACGTCTGCCAGGCGATTTGACAGACGCAGGTCGAGCACCAGGCCCGGATGCTCGATCAGCAGCGGCGCCAGCAGCCTGGGAATGTGCTGGCGGCCCAGCACGCCGGGTGCGGCCACGCGCACCGTGCCGGCGTGCTGGGAGAGCGTGCGCCGGTCGATGCGCTGGAACAGCTGGTCCACGCCGCCGACCGCGGTGCGTGCCCGTTCGGCCAGCGCGGCGCCGAAGTCGGTCAGCCGCACGCCGCGCGTGCTGCGGTGAAAGAGCGGCTCGCCGAGTTCGTCCTCCAGCTCACGCACGGCGCGCGTCACGACCTGCGGAGAGACGGCCAGTCTTTGGGCCGCCTCCCGGAAGTTCGTGGCGGCTGCCGCGGTGCAGAAGATGCGCAGCGATTCCAGGCGGTTGTTCATGGTTGCGAGTATTCCAGAAATAGGAATTCTCAACTCTCAAGAATTCCATATACGCAAACACTGCGAATCCAGAAACTGACGGCGTTCCAACACACCGACGCACTCCAGCGAAAGGACCTCACCATGAACGCCACCACCCAACTCGACATCTCCGGCAAGGTCGCCATCGTCACCGGCGCCAGCAGCGGCCTCGGCGAATCGACGGCCCTGCACCTCGCCGCCCGCGGCGCCAAGGTCGTGCTCGCGGCCCGCCGCGTCGACCGCCTGCAAAAGCTCGTGGACGACATCCGCGCGGCCGGCGGCCAGGCCATCGCTGTGGCCACCGACGTCTCCAGGCGCGAAGACCTCGAAAAGCTCGCCGCCGCCACCGTCGAGGCCTTCGGCCGCATCGACGTGCTGGTCAACAACGCCGGAGTGATGCCGCTCTCGCCGCTGGCCAAGCTCAAGGTCGACGAGTGGGACCGCACCATCGACGTCAACATCAAGGGCGTGCTCTACGGCATCGCCGCCGTGCTGCCGCGCATGCAGGCGCAAGGCAGCGGCCACATCATCAACATCGCGTCGATCGCCGGCATCAAGGTGTTCACGCCGATCGGCACGGTCTACAGCGCGACCAAGTTCGCAGTGCGGGCGATTTCTGAAGGCCTGCGCATCGAATCGGGCCCCGGCATCCGCGTCACGACGGTTTCGCCGGGCGCCGTGGAGTCGGAGCTCAAGCACGGCACGACCGATGCCGACGCCGCTGCCGGCGTGAAGGCGTTCTACGACGCCAACCAGATCCCGGCCGATTCCGTCGCCCGCGCCGTCGTCTATGCGGTCGAGCAGCCGGCCGATGTGGACATCAACGAGATCGTGATCCGGCCGGTGTCGCAGGAGTTCTGATGTGCGAGGGCTTCGGTTTGACGAGCCGCAGCCCTTCGCAACAGCTTCATGGCCGTGCTGACGGCCCATGACTTTGTGGTGCCCCCTCTGTCTTGCGAATAATCAGAATTCGGCACGAACCTTGTCGTGTTCCAAGAAAAAGCGGATGAACCCATGAAACTCCAACGGGCCTTGAGCCTGCTCCTGCTGTCCGGTGCCCTGAGCGGCTCCGCGCTGGCCGCCGATGTCGGCGCAACCGCCTCGGCCCCGCTGCCCGGCGACGACTTCTTCCTCTACGTCAACGGCGACTGGCTGGCCAAGAACCCGATCCCCGCCGACCGCTCCAGCTGGAGCGCCGGCGCCGCGCTGGACGAAGCCACCAACCTGCGCGTCAAAAAGCTGATCGAGGCCGCCGCAGCCGACAAGTCCGCCACCGGCGAGCACCGCAAGATCGGCGACTTCTACACCGCCTTCATGGATGAAGCCGGCATCGAGGCCCGCGGCACCGCGCCGCTCCAGCCCCTGCTCAAGAAGATCGACGCCCTGGGCGACCGCACGGCCCTGGCCCGCGCCCTGGGCGAGAGCCTGCGCGCCGACGTGGATGCGCTCAACTCCACCACCTTCTTCACCGAGAACCTGTTCGGCCTCTGGATCACCCAGGGCCTGAACGACCCCGACCACTACCTGCCCTACCTGTTGCAAGGCGGCCTGGGCATGCCCGACCGCGCCTACTACCTGACCGACAGCCCGCGCATGGCCGGCCTGCGCACCGCCTACCAGGCGCACATCGCCGCCATGCTCAAGCTGGCCGGCTTCACCGACAGCGACGCCCGCGCCGCCCGTGTGATGGCGCTGGAGATGAAGATCGCCCAGGCCCACGCCAGCCGCGAGGACTCGGCCGACGTGCTCAAGGCCAACAACACCTGGACCCTGAAGGACTTCAGCGCCAAGGCGCCGGGCCTGGACTGGAACGCCTTCTTCAAGGCCGCGGGCCTGGCCGGCCAGCAGCGCTTCATGATCTGGCATCCGGGCGCCGTGAGCGGCGAAGCGGCGCTGGTGGCGAGCGTCGATCTGGCGAGCTGGAAGGACTACCTCGCCTTCCACACCGTCAACCATTTCGCCGGCGTGCTGCCCAAGGCCTTCGCCGAGCAGAACTTCGCCTTCTATGGCACCGCGCTATCCGGCACGCCCGAGCAGCGGGCTCGCTGGAAGCGTGCGCTCGATGCGACCAACACCGCGCTCGACGAACCGGTCGGCCATCTCTACGTCGACGCCTCTTTCCCGGCCGAGAACAAGGCCCGCATCGGGGCGATGGTCAGCAAGATCGTCGCCGCCTTCAGCCAGCGCGTCGAGAAGCTCGACTGGATGGCGCCGAGCACGCGCGCCCAGGCGCAGGCCAAGCTCAAGGTGCTGTACGTCGGTATCGGTTATCCGGACCGCTGGCGCTCCTATGCGGGCCTGAAGGTCGTGCCCGGTGACGCCTTCGGCAACCAGATGCGCGGCGAGCTGTTCCACCGCGACCAGCAACTGGCCAAGCTGCATCAGCGCGTGGACCAGCACGAATGGTCGCTGGCCGCGCAGACGCTCAACGCCGTCAACATGCCGATGCAGAACGCGCTGAACTTCCCCGCCGCCATCCTGCAGCCGCCGTTCTACGACCCGGCCAAGTCCGACGCCTGGAACTACGGCGCCATCGGCTCCGTGATCGGCCACGAGATCAGCCACAGCTTCGACGATCAGGGCTCGCAGTTCGATTCGCACGGCCGCCTGCGCGACTGGTGGACGCCGGCCGACAGCCAGCACTTCAAGACCTCGACTGCCGCGCTGGCCGCGCAGTACTCGGCCTACAAGCCCTTCCCGGACCTCGCCGTCAACGGCCAGCAGACCCTGAGCGAGAACCTGGCCGACCTGGCCGGCCTCGGTGCGGCGTACGACGCCTACGTCGCCTCGCTGGGCGGCAAGGCGCCGACGGCCGAGCAGGAGCGCGAGTTCTTCATCGGCTTCGCCGCGAACTGGGGCGGCAACTCGCGCGAGGCCGCCGAGCGCCGGCAGATCCTGACCGACGGCCACTCGCCCTCGAAGTACCGCGCGCTGACGGTCCGCAACATCGACGCCTGGTACAAGGCCTTCGACGTCAAGCCGGGCCAGGCGCTCTACCTGGCGCCCGCGGAGCGCGTGCGCGCCTGGTAAACGCTTGCAAGGGGCTTGGGTCTCACAACGAGCCGAAGCCCTTCAGCAGCAGCCTCAGCCGTTTGCGCCCATCGCTGTTCGTCGCACGGAACGTCTTCAACGCCAGCGCCAGGAACTGCTGCTCGCCGGGTGAAAGCCCGGCGGGCTCGCGCTCTTCGTCGAGCCAGCCGGCCGCCTTGCCGCAGTGCTGCTCGATCTGCCGCGCCAGCTTGTCGCCGATCGGCCGGGCGCCGCTCTTGGCCATCGACCAGGTGGCGCCGCTCACCTCGATCTGCGCCGCCCACGCCGACTCCAGCCCCTTGGGCGGATCGCCCGCGGAGATGCGGTCTTCCGCGAAAGTCTGGAAGAGGGCGATGGCGTTGAGGCGGCGGAAGGTGGAGAGGCTGGACACGGCGCCTGTTGTGAAAACACTTCACATCCATTCTAAGGGTTCGGCACGTGTTGACGGCGCCGTGAACACTCTTCACAATGCGTGCATTCGTTGATTCACCCGCAACCCCAGGTTTGATCATGCTTCGCTCAGCCCTCGCCACTTACGCCAAGCGCCCCGTCCCGGGCGGCGTGGCGCCGTGCCTGGCCGCGGACCCTCATGACCAGATCGAGAGTGACTCAACCCGACCGGGGCAAGCGCCTACCCGCTGAAGCTTGCCAACGCCAGGGATCGCAAGATCCCCACGAAGCCCGGTCTCCTGCAGGAACCGGGCTTTTTGTTTGGCTCCTGCGTGATCACTGCGATAGCGACGCCATTTCGGGTGTGCCCGTGCACAAGCACCGGCCGGCCCGGTGTGCATGTGTGCCCCAGCACGTTCTGCAGACGGAGCCGGCATGCAGCGATGAGGGCAAGCCACGGCTGGCCTGCATCGCGTGCGGACACAACCGAAATGGCGTTGCCTCCACACGAGGCTTGTCGTCGAGCTCACGCTTCGACAGCCGCAAACCGGCCGCAACGATTGGGCGGCGTCGGAACCCGTCACCGACAACCATGGAATCGTGCTCTCGTCGAGAGAACAGAAAGGAGGACGCCGTGCACGACGTATTGCAACTGGACATCACCGGCCTGCCCCAGGCCTGGATCTCGGTCGAACAGGCCGCCGTGCACGTGGCGACACGTTCCGTGGCCTGGTCGCTGGGCGACGTGCCGCTGGCCGTGCTGCGTGGCGGCACGAATGTCGTGACCGGCGAGCAATCGATCCTCGAAGTGCCGGCCATCCTGGCACTGCGGGGCAGCTCGCGGCTCAACCTCTTCGACATCACGCCTGGCTTCAACAAGGCGAAGGTGATCCGGCGTGACCGCCAGACCTGCGCCTACTGCGGTGAGCTGCACGAGGCGCGCGAGCTGACGGTCGACCACATCCGGCCGGCCTCGCGTGGCGGGCTGCTGAGCTGGATGAACACGGTCGCCGCCTGCCGCGCCTGCAATGCGCGCAAGGCCGACCGCACGCCGGAAGAGGCGCGCATGCCGCTGCTGTTCACGCCCTACGTGCCCAGCCGCTTCGAGGACTTCCTGCTCAAGGGCAGGCGCATCCGGGCGGACGTGCATGAATGGCTGGCCGCACGGTTGCCGAAGGAATCGCGCCTGAGCTGACCCTGACGGTCGATTCAGGCGCCAAGAGATCTGCTTCGGAAGGCACGGGCTCACAGGCCAGGGGTACCACCCTGCCGGTGCGCTGCAGCCGGGTTCGCCCGTTGCTGCAGCGTATGCCGCCCCGCTGGAGGAGGCTGATAACGGTGAAACACGGTTGTCCCGCAAGGGCCGGGTTCGACTCCCGATTCACCACCATTGGAAAGCTCAGTGGTTGAGCAACGGTTTTGGATACCGTCCGTCGTGGGTTCGACTCCCACTCCATCTTCTGGCCTTACCGCCAGTGAACCGGTCGCAAGACCACCCCGCCGAACGTGCCGGCGAGCCCCTCGGGCCCATCGGCATCAGCGCGGCCACCCGTGCCCCGGGCACGCAGGTCGGGCGTGCGCGGTCAGTCGAAGGTCTGTGCCAGCAAGGGCAGGCCCGAGACGCGCCGCGACACCTCCGCCCCGGCACCCGAGGTCCGTGTCCGCGCTGTAACGGCACCCCGATTCAAACCGCACGCCGCAACAAGGAGAGAAACAAATGATGAAGCGTGTCACTGTGAAGAAAAACGAGCGCGGCCTGCTGCTGCGCAATGGCGACTTCGAGCGCGTGCTGCAACCGGGTACGCACTGGCTGTTCGCGGGCCTGGATGTGCTCAAGGTCGAGCTGTTCTCGATCGACGCGCCGGCCTTCGTGCACCGCCTGACCGAGTACCTGCTGACGCAGGAGCCCGAGGTCGTCGAGGCCGAGTTCGTGCGCGTGGAGCTGAACGTCGATCAGGCCGGCCTGCGCACCGAGCACGGCGTGCTGGTCGAGGTGCTGCCGCCGGACACGCGCCGCCTGTACTGGAAGGGGCTGGCCGAGGTCGCCGTCGAGGTCGTGAACCTGGACACCGCGATCGAGCTGCCCGCTGCGCTGACGTCGCGGCTGTTGCAGACGCAACTGCGTCCCCGCAGCATCCTCGGCCTGGGCGGCGTGCTGCAGGTGATCGTGCCCGAGTTCGGCGCCGGCATCCTGCGCGTGAACGGCAAGGTGGAGCGTTTGCTCGGCCCTGGCTCGTTCGCGTTCTGGAAGTTCAACCGCGAGGTGAGCGTCGAGCTGATCGACCTGCGCCTGCAGGCCGTCGAAGTCACGGGCCAGGAAATCCTGACCCGCGACAAGGTGGCGCTGCGGCTCAACCTCTCGGCGACCTGGCGCTACACCGACGTGCTGACCGCGTTCAAGGAACTGGCCAAGCCGGCCGAGCACTTGTACCGCGAGCTGCAGTTCGGCCTGCGCGCCGCCGTGGGCACGCGTTCGCTCGACGAGCTGCTCGAGAACAAGGGCGTCGTGGATGAGGTCGTGACCGCGCAGGTCAAGGCCAAGCTCGCGGCCCTGGGGTTGGAGCTGACCAGCGTCGGCGTGAAGGACATCGTGCTGCCGGGCGAGATGAAGACCATCCTCGCCCAGGTGGTGGAAGCCGGGAAATCGGCTGAAGCCAACGTGATCCGCCGCCGCGAGGAAACGGCCGCCACGCGCTCGCTGCTCAACACCGCCAAGGTGATGGAGGACAACCCTGTCGCCCTGCGCCTGAAGGAGCTGGAAACGCTGGAACGCGTGGCCGAGCGCATCGACAAGATCTCCGTGTTCGGAGGTCTGGACCAGGTGCTCAACGGGCTGGTGAAGCTGCGTTGAACGCCGGGCCGGCTCATGGGAGCCGGCCCCCAAAAGGAATGGACATCATGAAAGCTGAAAACCTGCCGGCGCTGGAGACGCCGGCCCAACTACCCGCGCAGACGCCGGTGAAGCAACCCCCGGTGCTGTTCAAGCAGACGCAGGCGCTCATCGAGCGGCTGTCGGCGCGCCTGGGCGGCCCGCTGGTCGCCTACTGGAACGGTCCGCGCGGCTCGGTCTGCCACAACGACGTCGTGGCGCTCTATCACGTGCTGGAGCGGCTCGGCACGCACGACACGCTCTACCTGTTCCTGAAGTCGGACGGTGGCAGCGGGCAGGTCTCGCTGCGGCTGGTGAACCTGCTGCGTCAGTACTGCCGCCGTCTGGTGGCGCTGGTGCCGCTGGAGTGTGCTTCGGCGGCCACCATGGTGGCGCTGGGCGCCGACGGCATCCAGATGGGGCCGACGGCCTATCTGACGGCCGTGGATACCTCGCTGAACCACGCGCTCTCGCCCGTCGACCGCGACAACGACCGTGTCAGCGTCAGCCTGAACGAGCTGCAGCGGGTGATCCGCCTCTGGCGCGAGCAGCAGGGCGCGGACCAGGCCTCGCCGGAGAACGCGTACAAGTCGCTGTTCGCCTATGTGCACCCGCTGGTGATCGGCGCGGTGGACCGGGCCGAGTCGCTCTCGCTGATGCTCTGTCGCCAGCTGCTGGCGTATCACATCGACGACGCCGAGAAGGCCGACCGCATCGCCAGCGCGCTGAACGGCAACTACCCGTCGCACAGCTATCCCATCCTGCGCGACGAGGCGGTCAAGATCGGGCTGCAGGTCGAGCGCATGCCCGCCGAGGTGAACGCGCTGCTGCTGCAGCTCAATGCCTGCTACAGCGAGATGGGCCAGAAGGCGACGACCGACTTCGACGAGGTGCACGCGCACAGCAACGAGATCATCAACATCTGGGAGTCCACGAACGCCCAGGTCTATTACCAACAGGACAAGGACTGGTTCTACCGCGCCGAGGAACGGCGCTGGATCACCTTGAACGACAACAGCGGCTGGCGCCGCATCGAACGCGGGAACAAGGGGCGCATCACGCGCGGCCTGCTCCACGTGGCTTGATGGCGGGCCCGTCTGCGAAGGAGAAGAACATGGAGACGTCATACATCGAGGAAGACGTGCCCGGCGGCGTGCCGCTGAAGATGTGGACGCGCGGCGTGCCCGTCGAGAACGAGGCCAGGCGCCAGCTCACGCACGCCGCGCGGCTACCGATCGTCTTCAAGCACATCGCGGCCATGCCGGACGTGCACGTGGGCATCGGCGCCACCGTGGGTTCGGTGATTCCCACGCTCAAGGCCATCATCCCGGCCGCCGTGGGCGTGGACATCGGCTGCGGCATGATGGCCTGCAAGACCACGCTGCGCGCCGAAGACCTGCCCGACAACCTCGGCCCGCTGCGCGCGGCCATCGAGCGTGCCGTGCCGCACGGCCGCGTGCCCGGCAACCGCGACCCCGGTGCCTGGCAGAAGACGCCGGGCGCGGTGGACACCGCCTGGGCGCAGCTGGAGCCGGAGTTCCAGGCGATCTGCCGCGACTACCCGAAGCTGGAGAAGACCAACCACCACAAGCACCTGGGCACGCTGGGCGGCGGCAACCACTTCATCGAGGTCTGCCTCGACGAGGCGGGCGCCGTATGGTTCATGCTGCACTCGGGTTCGCGCGGCGTGGGCAACGCCATCGGCACGATGTTCATCGAGCTGGCCAAGCAGGACGCGATGCGCCACCAGCGCAATCTGCCGGACCGCGACCTGGCCTACTTCGAGGAAGGCGGCCGCTACTTCGGCGACTACGTTCGCGCCGTGGGCTGGGCGCAGAAGTTCGCCGCGCTGAACCGCGAGGTGATGATGCGCCGCGTGATCGAGGCCGCCAAACCGGTGCTGCGCAAGAGCTTCCAGGCGCACATCGAGGCGGTGAACTGCCACCACAACTACGTGCAGCGCGAGCAGCACTTCGGCGAAGATGTGTTCGTCACCCGCAAGGGCGCCGTGAGCGCCAAGGCCGGCCAACTCGGGATCATCCCGGGCAGCATGGGCGCGCGCAGCTACATCGTGCGCGGCAAGGGTAACGCCGAGTCGTTCGAGTCCTGCTCACATGGCGCGGGCCGCGTCATGAGCCGGGGCGATGCCAAGCGCAGCTTCACGCTGGCTCAGCACCGCGCCGCCACCGAAGGCGTCGAATGCCGCAAGGACAAGGACGTGCTCGACGAGACGCCCGCGGCCTACAAGGACATCGACGCCGTGATGGCGGCGCAGGCCGACCTCGTCGAGGTCGTGCACACGCTCAAGCAGGTCGTCTGCGTCAAGGGCTGACGCGACGGCGCAGGGCGCCGAAGCCGACCACGGCGAGGCCGCCCAGCAGCATCGCGTAGGTGGCCGGTTCCGGCACGGCGGTCGTCAGCGTGACGTTGGAGAGCGTCAGCGTGGAGGTGCCGTAGTAGTCGCCGATGTCGGTCACACCGATCGCCAGATTCACGGTGCCGCCGCTGCCGAAGACGGTGCTGAAGTGGCCGCTGCTGGCGCCCGTCGCCGCGTTCAGCGCCGTGGCCTGCCCGTTGAGGACGACGAAGGCCGCGTCGTGGAAGTCGCCGTCCAGTGTGGCAAAGCTCCAGTCGAAGCTCAGGCTCTGGCCGGCCAGCACGGTGAAGCTCTGCTGGATGAGCGAACCTTCATAGGCCGGGCCGAACAGGTCCAGGCCGTAGGCGGCCACGCCGGCGGCGGGCTCCAGCACGGAGATGTCTTGCGCACCGTGGCCTGAGAGCGGGCCGGGCGTTTCGCTCGCGTCATAGGCCGTGCTCATCTGGATCGTGCCGCCGTTGGCCAGGACGTCGCCGACGTTGTTCCAGGCGCCGAGCGTCTGCGCCTGCGCGAAGGTGGCGCCGAGCAGCAGGGCGAGGGGGGTGAGGGTGGACTTCATGTTCATCAACGGCTCCAGACGTTGCGGGTGGCGGTGACCATCGAGCGGGCGCTCGGCGTCATCAGCGTGGCGAGCACGCGGTAGGCGGCGGTGCCGCTCGGACCGTCGGCGTCGACCTGCAGCTCGTAGCCGCCGGTCACGGCGACGAGGCGGGCCCAGCCGTCGGCGAACGGGTCGGTGCCGGCGTAGCCGAGTGCCGTCATCAGGGGGCGCAGATCAATCACGTCGAGCAGCGGGTTGAAGTCGGTGACGGTGTCGCCGGCGTCGCGCAGGCTGCGGTAGACGTAGATGTTCGAGCCGCCGTTGCCGGTCAGCGTGTCCGCACCCTCGGCGCCGATGATGATGTCGTCACCGGTCGTACCGACGATCGTGTCGCGCCCGATCGTGCCCGTGAAGGTCTTGTACAGCGCCAGGCCGATCAGCACCGGGTCGTGGTCCGATGAGCGGAAGGGCACGGTGCCGTCGTACGGGTCGGCGGCGCAGGTCGAGCAGGCGGGCTGCTTGAATTCCAGGTTGTAGTCCTGGAACTGGCCTTCGTCGGCGTTGATGTGCCAGTGCTCGGCGCGCACGACCTTGGCCGAGAGGCTGGCGCTGGCGATGGCGTGGTCCAGGCGGCCAGCCAGGCTGTCGAACACATAGGAGTAGGCCAGCGAGGAGAAGCGGCCGGCCTGATCGACCCAGCCGTTGCTGGCCAGGTCGTGCATCGGGTCTTCCATCGCGTAGGCGTTGAAGTCGCCGATCAGGATCACGTCGCTGCTGGCGTTGCCCGCGGACTGCTGTGCGGCGATGAAGCTGCGCAGCTGCTGCGCCTGCTGCACGCGCTTGGCGTTCCAGCAGCCTTGGCCATCGCCGGCGTCGACGTTGCCGGCGCCGCTGCTCGGGCAGGAGCCCTTGGACTTCAGGTGGTTGACCACCACCGTGACGCGCTCGCCGTTGGCGGCCTGGAAGGTCTGCATCAGCGGCGGCCGGTCATTGATCGCGCTCATGTCGGTCTGCGGATTGCCGACCGGCGTGAGCTTGGCGGGCTTGTAGATCAGCGCCACGCGGATGGCGTCCGTACCGCTGCCGGCGGCGGGTTTGCCGAGGCCCGCGTAGACGTTGCTGCCGTAGGCGGCGTTCAGCGTCGCGACGAGGTCGTTCAGCGCCGTGCCGTCGTCGTTCTGGATCTCCATCAGGCCCACGGCATCGGCGTTCAGGCCGGCCAGGGCCTTCACGATCTTGCTGCGCTGGCGCTGGTATTCGGTGAGGTTGTCAGCGCCGCGGCAGTTGCTGGCCGACACCGAGCCATCCAGCGCGCAGCCCTGGCCGATCTGGCCGAAGATGTTCTGGCCGTTGGTGAAGGTGCTGAAGAAGTTCAGCACGTTCATCGAGCCCACGCGCACATTGCCGCCCACCACCGGCGGTGCGGCCGGGCGTGCGTTGCCGACCGTGAAGGTCGGCGTGACGGCCGGCTGCAGGCGGTAGAGCGCCGCGCCGGCCGTGCTGGCGGTCGACGGGCCGAAGTCGATCGCGCCGACCAGGTTGCTCACCAGATCGCCGGCACGCGGCACGCCGTTGCCGGCGTAGTTGGGCAGCGGGCTGATGTTCTGCGCGCTGCTGCCGTCGTCCAGCAGCAGCAGGGAGCGCGCTTGCTGCGCGGCCAGGGCCAGCGCGTCCGCCGTTCCCGCGCGGTAGCGGTTGGTCGGCTGCTCCAGGCGGCCCACACCGATGCTGAGCTGGCCGTAGCGTGCCTGGAAGTAGTTCTGCTGCACGGTCATCGGCGTGCCGATGCGCACCAGCATGCCTTCGAAGCGCTCGAAGCCGTCACCGGCCGCCAGCGGCAGGGTCAGCTCCAAGGGCGTGATCGTGTGGCCGGTGGAGAGCGTCGTCACCGCGGTGACGGTGCTGATCTCGGTCAGCGGTGCGGCCAGCGTCGCGGCGTTGCTCGCCGAGCCCACGTTGAATTCGACCAGCGTGCCGGCCACCCGCACCATGTCGCCCACGTTCGGCTTGTACGTGGTGGAGAAAACGAAGACGCCGTCCGAGGTCTGGTCGTTGCCGTCGCCGGCCGGGTCCTGGATGAAGAAGCCGTTGCTGGTGCGGACGGTCACGACGCCGGTGGTCGTGATCGCCTGACCGGCGTAGGCGCTCTTGGCGCCCGAGCCTTGCAGGGTGTAGATCGGCGTGTCGGCGGCCATTGCCGCCGGGCTGGCCAGGGCGGCCAACGCGGCGAAGAGCAGGCCGGCCGCTGTCTGAAGCGGATGCGGATTCATGGGAACGGGTCCTCTGTCTTTTCGGGTGCGGGGGCGTTCGGGTCAGCCGCGGCTGTTGGCGCGGCGGCGGGCGACCATGCCGACGGCGCCGAGGCCGGCGAGCAGCAGTGCGTACTGGCTCGGTTCCGGCACGGCGGCGGCGACGGAGACGTTCACGTTGTCGATGGCCAGGCCGTGGTCGTTGCCGACGTTGTTCGTGTACTGCCAGCGCACCCAGAGCGTGTCGCCGTTGGCCCAGTTCAGGCCGGAGAGCGTGCCGCCCAGGCCGGTCACCAGGCCGGCGCCATTGCCGTCCACGGCCGCGGCGGTGCTGCCGGTCACGGGCGTGACGAAGTCGAAGGCGCTGCCGGCCGCGGTCCAGGTGCTGACGCTGGCGAAGCTCGAGCCGAAGCCGTATTGCAGAACGATGCTCTGGGCGCTGGTGTTGCCGCCGTTGCGCCATTGCTCGCCCGCGTAGGAGAGCGTCAGGCTGTCCAGCGAAGCGCCGGTCGTGTTGTTCAGGGCCAGAGCGATGTAGCCGGCCACGCTGCCCGAGGCGGGCGCACCGAAGTAGGCGTTGCCCGAGGTCACGCCGCCCAGGGCGCGGTCGCTGGAGCCGGCGGAGCCGAAGCTCTTGAAGCTGCCGCTGTTCGTGCTGCCGGTGTCACCGAAATAGCTGGCGATGTCCTGGCCGGCCGACGTATAGAGTCCCCAGCCGGCGAGCGTGCTGTTGTTCGCCCAGGTCTGCGTGCTCGTGGAGGTGGTGAGGCTGTCGAAGTTCTGGCTGTAGGTCTGCGACGCGCTGCTGAGACTGACCTGCGCCTGTGCGCCGGCGAAAACGATTGCGCCGACGCCGAAAACGGTTGCCTTCATGTAAACCATCGTGAACTCCTGTAAAGAATTGAGTCTGCACGATGCCTTGGGCAAGTGACAGCGAGAAGACAGAATTGCCCCGCCCCCTATTCAAGGGAGAGGGTCAACCCGGTCAGGGCGCGTCAGACTTGCGTCGGATTTGGAGGGGGAGCGTGCCCAGCAGCAGCGCGGCGAGGGCGCCGACGACGGCACCACTGAGGTGCGCGAACGGGGCGATGGGGATGTTCCAACCCTCGCGGAGCTGGCCGGGCGGGCCGAGCGGATCGTCGAACCAGAGCTTGAGCAGCAGGCCCAGCAGCAGGCCAACGCCGACCCAGCGTTCGCGCCCGTGCCGCTGCAGCAGCTCCATCACCACGATCGCCACCCCGGCGTGCAGCACGCCGGACAGCCCGCCGTAGCTCTGCAGCTCAGGCCGTAGCAGCAGGCCGAGTTGCGTCAGCGGCCAGGACAGCCACCACGCGAGGCTGGCGCGCGCCGGCAGCCTCGCTGCATGGCCGAGCCAGCCGAGCGCCGCGCAGCCGGCCAGATTGGCGACCAGGTGCTGAAGACTGAGATGCGACAGCGGCGCCGTGAAGGCGCGCCAGGGCTGCTCGGGGTGCCAGAGCAGCAGTTGTCGATCGACCGGCCACGCCAGCAGCGCGGCAGCCGCGAACGCCGCCGCCGTGATCAGCCAAAGACGGCTTGCCACAGGGCCTGGATCGCTTGCCGTTCGACCGGCAGTTCGGAGTCGGGCACCTGCGTGGGCTGCTCATCGAGGCGCGCCCGGTGCTGTACGCGGCGCAGCTCGCGGTACGCGTCGGCGGCGTGAACCCCCACACCCGGCGGCAGCAGGCCGACGTTCTCCGCGTGGCGCAGCAGGGCGATGACGCCGAAGTTGTCGAGCAGCCCGCGCTGCTCGCTGGCAAAGGCGAGGATCAAATACTGGAGAGCGAACTCGGCGTCCATCATGCCGCCGGGGCTCTGCTTCAGATCGAAGAAGCCTTCGCGCGTGCGGTGCGCCGTGCGCACCTTCTCGCGCATGGCCATCACTTCCTCGCGCAGGGCCGCACGGTCGCGGGGCGCCGTGAGCACATGGCAGCGCACCTTCTCGAAGCGCTCGGCCAAATGCGGTGCACCGGCGCAGAAGCGCGCCCGCGTGATGGCCTGGTGTTCCCAGGTCCATGCGGTGTTGGAACCACGCCCGGTTTGATAATTCTCAAAGGAATCGATGGAGGTCACCAACAGGCCTGAGTTGCCGTTGGGCCGCAAAGCTGTATCGATATCGAACAGTTCACCCGCCGCCGTGCGCACGGTCAGCCAGGTGATCAGCTTGCGGACGAAGCCGCCATAGATCTCAGCAGCGTTCTCGTCGGCGTCGTCGAAGAGGAAAACCACATCGAGGTCGCTGCCGTAACCGAGCTCCTTGCCGCCGAGCTTGCCGTAGGCGACCACGGCGAACTGCGGGTCGGGCCGGTGTGCCTTGGCGTGGCGCGCCCAGGCCCAGCGGATGGCGCAGTGCAGGATGGCGTCGGCCAGTGCGGTCAGGTCATCGGCGACCTGTTCGACGGTGATGCGGCCTTCGACGTCGCGCACGAGCGTACGGAAGACCTCGGCGTGATGGGCGCGGCGCAACGTGTCGAGCAGCGCTTCTTCGTTCGCTTCACCGGAGCGCTCCCAGGCCTCGTGGCGCTCTTCCAGCTCGGCGATGAAGGCCGCCGAGTCGAAGCGCTCCTGCAGCTGGCGCGCGTCGGCCAGCTCGTCGATCACACCCGGATGCTGCATCAGGTAGCGCATCGGCCAACGGGCCAGGCCCAGCAGGCGCAGCAGCCGTGCCTGCACGGCGGGCCGCTCGACCAGCAGCGAGAGATAGCTGTCACGCCGCAGCAGCGGCTCCAGCCAGTCGATGAAGCGCAGCGCGGCGTCGAGCGGCACTTCCTTTTCAACCACCGCCAGCGCCGCCCGCTTCACCAGCTTGGCCAGCCGCAGCTTGGCCTCTTCGCGCAGGCCGGCCACGCGCGGCTGCGCGACCCAGGTCTTGAGCTTGGCACCCAGCTCGGGCGGCATTTTTTCGAGGAATTCGGGGCTGTCCACGGCCAGCGGCGGGCCGGAGCAGCTCTTGCAGCCGCCGTTGGCGGGCTTGGGCGTGCCGTCGTGCAGCAGGGCGTCGAACTCGGTGGCGACCAGTTCGCGCAGATCGAGCAGCTTGTCCAGGAACGAGCAGGATTCGGTCTCGGATTGCTTCGGGCAATGGAAGCCCAGACTCAGCGCGATCCAGCGCAGGTCTTCGTCGGCCTGCGGCAGGCAATGCGTCTGCTGGTCGTCGAGGAACTGGATGCGATGTTCGACCCGGCGCAGGAATTCGTAGGCTTCGGCAAGCCGCTCTGCCGTTTCCGGCTTCATCAGCCCGCGCGCCGCCAGCAGGCGCAGGGCCTTGAGCGTCGAACGTGTGCGAATCTCGGGGAACTGCCCGCCGCGCACCACTTGCAGCAGCTGCACGATGAACTCGATCTCGCGGATGCCGCCGCGCGAGAGCTTCACGTCGTTGGCGCGCTCGGGCCGGCCGGCGGCGCGGCGCTGCGCTTCGTCGCGAATCTTGCGGTGCAGCTGGCGCAGGCCTTCGAACACGCCGTAGTCGAGGTACTTGCGGTAGACGAAGGGCGTCACGAGCTGGGCCAGGCCGCGCGCACGGCGGAACGATTCGGCATTCAGCGGCGCCACCACGCGGCTCTTGAGCCATGCGAAGCGCTCCCACTCGCGGCCCTGGACGAGGAAGTACTCCTCCAGCATCGACAGGCTCACCACCGGCGGCCCGGAATTGCCGTTCGGCCGCAGCGCCAGGTCGACGCGGAACACCTGGCCGTCCTCGGTCACATCGCCGATCAGCGCGTAAAGACGCTTGGCCACACGCGTAAAGTATTCGTGCGCGCTGATGACCGCAGGGCCGTTCGTCTGGCCTTCGTCGTCGTAGACATAGATCAGATCGATGTCCGACGAGACGTTCAATTCCCGCGCGCCGAGTTTGCCCATGCCGAGCACCCAGAACTCGATCACCTGACCGTTTTCGTCGATCGGCGCACCGTTGATTGCGTCCTGCTCGCGACGTGCTTCCGTCAGGGCCAGATTGAGCGTCGCCTCGGCCAGATGCGTCATCACGAGCGTGATGTCGGCCATCGTGGCGTTTTTCTCGATGTCGAAAACAGCCAAGCGTTCGATCACCAATTGGCGCGCCACGCGCAGGCTCGCGGCCAGTGAACGGCCGTCGGCGAGCAGGGCCTGGACCAGCGCCGTGATGGCTTCGCGGTCCGGCAGGCCGGGTGCGAGGCGGGGCAGATCGGCGGCGTAGCGGCGCCGGATGCGCTGCACAAAGCGGCTGTGGTCGGCCAGAGCCTGGGAAGCGGTGAACGAGGTCATAGAATTTGCAGCATCCGCCGCCGCGGCTCCGACAAGAATCAATTGCACCTCACTGCCCACGCTGCGCTGCGACTTCGTCGCCCCGCTCGCCTCCTGATGCGAATGCTGCGCTGGGCCGTCGTCCTGTTGTGCGTGGCCTGGGGCTTGATCCTGCTGGCCTGGCTGGTTTTGCAGTGGGCGATTCTGCCGCACATCGACGATTGGCGTCCGAGGGTGGAGGCAGAGGCCAGCCGGCAACTGGGGACGAAAGTCCAGATCGGCGCCATGCAGGTCACGGCCGGAGGCATCAGCCCGCGGCTGGAGCTGTCGGAAGTCCGTCTGCTGGACCCGGCCGGCCGCCCGGCGCTGACCCTGCCCAAGGTCACGGCGGTGATTTCCCCACGCACGCTGATCTCTTTCAGCGTGAAATTGCAACAGCTGGTGATCGACGGCCCGCAGCTGGAAGTCCGCCGCGACTCGGCCGGGCGGGTCTTCGTGGCCGGCCTGTCCGTGCAGAACACCGGCAACACGACGGCCGACGCCAGCCAGGTGCAGGCGCTCAACGATTGGTTCTTCTCCCAGAGCGAGTTCGCCATCCGCCACGGCCGCATCCGCTGGGTGGACGAGCTGCGCCAGGCCGCGCCGCTGGAGCTGTTCGACCTGAATCTGGTGCTGCGCAACACCCTGCGCCACCACGACATGCGCCTGGACGCCACGCCGCCCGAGGCCTGGGGTCAGCGCTTCTCGCTGCAAGGCAAGTTCACGCAAAAGCTGCTCCAGCGCCCGGGCGACCTGCGCTACTGGAGCGGCCAGCTCTTCGCCGACCTGCCGCGCGCCGACCTGCGCGAGCTGCGCCGCTACCTCGACCTGCCCTTCGAGCTCAACGAGGGCGACGGCGCGCTGCGCGCCTGGGTGGACGTGCAGCAGGGCCAGCCGCAGGCGATCACGCTCGACATGGGCCTGCGCTCCGTCAAGCTGCGCCTGAACCCCAAGGCCGATCCGCTGGAGCTGGAGCACATCGAAGGCCGCCTGTTGCTGGCGCGCGATGCCAAGGCCAAGACGATCTCGCTGCGCGCCACGCAGCTCGGCTTCCAGGGCGCGGACGGGCTGGACTGGCCGCGCTCCAACTGGGGCGTGACGCTGCAGCTGTCCACCACCGATCCCAACCAGCTCGAGAAGGCCCAGCTGCTCGGCGGCGAGGTCACGGCCGAGCGGCTGGACTTCACGCTGATGGCCAGCATCGCCGAGCGGCTGCCCATCGGCGCCGCGCCGCGCGCCTGGCTCGATCAGCTCGACCCGCAAGGCACGGTCAGCAACCTGAGCGCCAGCTGGAAGGGCCCGCTCGAAGCGCCGCAGACCTATCACGTGCAGGCCAAGTTCGAAGGCCTGTCGGCGCAGGCGCGCGTGTCCGATCACCTCGGCGGCATCGGCCGGCCCGGCCTGGCCGGCGCCAGCGTGCAGCTCGAAGCGAACGAGAAGGGCGGCCGCGCGCAGCTGCAGGTCGAGAAGGGTCACGTCGAGATCCCCGGCCTGTTCGAGGAAGAGGTGGTGCCGATCGACCACCTCGCGGCGCAGCTGCAGTGGAAGGTGGAAGGTTCGCCGGCCAAGGTCGAGGTGAAGGTCGGCTCGCTGGAGATCCGCAACCCGGACCTGCGCGGCCGCTTCGAAGGGCAATGGCGCACCAGCAGCCGACCGGCCGGCTGGATGGAGCTGACCGGCCGCATCGACCGCGTGGACGCCGAGCAGGTGCAGCGTTATCTGCCCGCCTTCCTCGCCGACACGCGCAGCTACCTCAAGCGCGCCCTGCACGGCGGCCGGGCTGAGAACGTCAACGTGCTGCTGCGCGGCGAGCTGGAGCATTTCCCGTTCGACGCGCCGGGCTCGATTAAGGCCGGCGAGCAGTTCCGCATCACGACCGACGCGCGCGGCGTGGGCCTGAGCTACGTGCCGCCCGATGTGGCCGGCCACACGCCGCCGTGGCCGCCGTTCGAGCAGATCGACGCCGGTCTCGTCTTCGAGCGTGCCGGCATGCAGCTCAACAACGGCCGCGCCAAGGCGCTCGGCTACGAGCTGTTCGGCGTGAACGGCGGCATCAAGGATTTCGGCCACCACCAGCCCGTGCTGGCGCTGGACGGCAACGGCCGCGGCCCGCTGCAGGAGCTGCTGTCCTTCATGCATGCCTCGCCGCTGGACGAATGGACCGGCCACGGCATGGCGCAGGCGCAGGGCAGCGGCAATGCTGGCCTCAAGCTCTCGCTGGCGCTGCCGCTCAACGACATGGGCAAGTCGGTGGTGAAGGGCACGCTGATGCTGGCTGGCAACGAGCTGCGCATCCGACCCGACACGCCGCTGCTGGGCAACGCCCGCGCCAAGATCGACTTCGACACCAAGGGCGTGCAGGTGAGCGGCGGTCAGGCGCGCGTGATCGGCGGCGACGCCGTCTTTGAAGGCGGCACGCAGAAAGACGGCGCGCTGCGCTTCACGGCCTCCGGCACCGCCACGGTCGAGGCGCTGCGCCGCGCCACGGAACTCGGCATCGTGGCACGCATCGCGCAATCGGCCGCGGGGCAGGCGGCTTACAAGCTGCAGCTCGCGTTCCCGACGACGGCGCAGGGCGGCGGCATGGACCTGAGCGTGGCGAGCAACCTCGTCGGCCTCGCGCTGAACCTGCCCGCCCCGCTGAACAAGGACGCCGACACCAACCTGCCGCTGTCCGTGCGCATCACGCCGCAAGGCCCCGGCCGCGACGAACTGCGCGTCGATCTCGGCAAGCTCCTCGCCATGCAGTACCAGCGCGACACCAGCGGCGAGACCTCGCGCGTGCTGCGCGGCGCCGTGGCTTTGCAGGATGCGCTGCCCACGCTGCCGCAGTCCGGCGTGATCGGCTCGGCCAAGCTCGGCGCGCTCAACGTCGATGCGTGGACTTCGCAGCTCGGCGCCGGCAGTGGCGGCGGTGGCGGTGGCAACGACGATCTCGAATCCGGCTACATGCCCGAGAGCATCGAACTCAAGGCGCAGAGCGTGCAGCTGACCGGCCGCACGTTGAAGAACCTCAGCGGCACCGTCGGACGTGTCAGTTATGGCAACGGCATGACCGGCTGGAGTTTGAAGCTCGACGCCGAGCAGCTCGCCGGCCGCATCGAGCTGCAGATCGGCCGCAACGGCCAGCTGGCGCGCGTCCACGCGCGCCTCAGCCGACTTTCGATCCCGAAGCAGGAAGTCGATTCCGTCACCGCGCTGCTCGACCGTGGCCTGGAGCACGAAGCCGGTCAGGTGCCTGCGCTGGACATCGTGGCCGACGATTTCGACCTGCGCGGCAAGAAGCTCGGCAAGCTCGAGATCGAAGCACTGGCCAGCGGCGCGGCGCGCGACTGGCGCCTGTCCAAGCTCACCGTCAGCAACCCCGACGGCACGCTCAACGCCAGCGGCAGCTGGTCCGCCAAGGCCGGCGGCCCGCGTCGCACCGAGCTGGACTGGAAGCTCGACGTCGTCGACGCCGGCAAGCTGCTGCAGCGTCTGGGCATGGGCGAGGTGCTGCGCAAGGGCAAGGGCTGGCTCGGCGGGCATCTGGGCTGGACAGGCTCGCCGCTGGCGCTGGACTTCCCCACCATGTCCGGCGAGCTGAAGCTGCAGCTCGACGAAGGCCAGTTCCTGAAGGCCGAGCCGGGTGTGGGCCGGCTGCTCGGCGTGCTCTCGCTGCAATCGCTGCCGCGCCGGCTGCTGTTCGACTTCCGCGACATCTTCTCCGAGGGCTTCGCCTTCGACAACGCCACCGGCGACGTGGCCGTGGCCCGCGGCGTGGCCAGCAGCGCCAACCTGAAGGTCAAGGGCGTGCAGGCGGCGGTGCTGATCGACGGTCGCACCGACCTCGCTGCCGAGACGCAGGACCTGCGCGTGCTCGTGGTGCCGGAGATCAACGCCGGCGGCGCCTCGCTGGCCTATGCTGCCATCAATCCGGCCATCGGCCTGGGTACCTTCCTCGCGCAGCTGCTGCTCTCCAAGCCCCTGGCCGAAGCCGGCACGCGCGAGTTCCACATCACCGGCACCTGGAACGATCCCAAGGTCGATCGCCAGGACACCCGCACCGACGCCCCGCAGGAAGGAAAGCAGCGATGAAGTTGGCCGCCATCCAGATGGTCTCGACGCCCGATCTCGACCGGAACCTCGCGGCTGCGCGCCGTTTGCTGGAGCAGGCCGCATCGGGCGGCGCGAAGATCGCCGCGCTGCCCGAGTACTTCTGCTTCATGGGCCACGGCGACGAAGCCAAGCTCGCGCTGACCGAGAACGACGACGGCGCCGGCCCGATCCAGACGATGCTCGCCACCGCCGCGCGCGAACTCGGGATGTGGATCATCGGCGGCACCCTGCCGATGCGCTCGAACGACCCGGCTCGCGCGCGCAACAGTTGCTGCGTGTTCGCGCCCGACGGCCACCGCGCCGCGCGCTACGACAAGATCCACCTCTTCTGCTTCGACAACGGCCGCGAGCGCTACGACGAAGGCCGCGTGCTCGAAGCCGGCACCGAGCCCACCACGGTCGACATGGACGGCCTGCGCTGCGGCCTCTCGATCTGCTACGACCTGCGCTTCCCCGAGCTCTACCGCGCGATGGGCGATTGCGCGCTGATCAGCGTGCCGGCCGCCTTCACCTACACGACCGGCGAGAAGCACTGGGAGCTGCTGCTGCGCGCGCGCGCCGTCGAGAACCAGAGTTATGTCATCGCCAGTGCCCAGGGCGGCAAGCACGAGAACGGCCGCCGCACCTGGGGCCACAGCATGGTGATCGACCCCTGGGGCGAGGTGCTGGCCTGCGTGCCGGAGGGCGAGGGCGTGGCGCTGGCGGAGTTCGACCCCGCGCGGCTCAAGCAGGTCCGCGACCAGCTGCCGGCGCTGCGCCACCGGGTCATCTGAAGCTTTCTTCAAAAAGAATTCCAGGGAGGGATTCGTCGATGCGTGTGAGTGCAACGCTGGGCCTGCTTGTCGGTCTGATCTTCAGCAATTTGAGCGGCGCCCAGGGCGCCGTGCCTGCAGCGCCGGCCAAGCCGGCCAGCGCCCCAGGGACCGGCCAGGTCACTCCGGCTGAAACGCCGACACCGCCCGCCGCGGCGGCTTCCGCGGCCGACGCCGGCTCGCCGGAAATCAAGCCCTACGCCAAGGTCATCACGGCAGAAGCCAAGACACAGCAGGGCCTGTTCAAGATCCACACGCTCAAGGGCAAGCTGTACTTCGAGATCCCGAAGGCGCTGCTCGACAAGCCGCTGCTGATGGTGGCCACGGCCACCGCCGTGCCGGCCAACGTCGACCACGTCGGGCGCGAGCTGAACCAGGACGTCGTGCTGTTCAGCCTGAAGAACAACAAGGTCTATTTCGAGAACGTCTCGCATGCGTATGTGAGCGACCCGAACCGCTCGATCGCCCAGGCCGTCGAGGACTCGCAGCGCAACACCATCCTCACGGCCCTGCCGGTCGAGAGCTACGGCAAGGACGGCGCTCCGGTGATCGAGGTCAGCCGCCTGTTCACCAGCGAAGTCGGCGACTTCTCCGCCCGCGTGGCCTTGCGCGCCACCGGCCTGGACGCCAGCCGCAGCTACGTCAGCAACACCCGCGCGTTCCCCGGCAGCCTGCGCATCGACGCCGTGCAGACCTACGGCTTCGCGGCCATGCCGATGCCGGCGATCCCGGGCATCCCGCCGCAGCCCATGCCGCCTGCGCGCAGCGGCAGCGTGAACGTGGCCTACAACATCGTGCAGTTGCCGGAAGTGCCGATGATGCCGCGCCTGATGGACGACCGTGTCGGCTTCTTCGGCCTGCAGCGCATCGACTTCGGCAGTGACGAACAGGGCAGCAAGCGCGAGCGCCTGATCGCCCGCTGGCGCCTGGAGAAGAAGGACCCGAATGCGGCGGTCAGCGAGCCGGTCAAGCCGATCGTCTGGTACATCGACAAGGCCACGCCGCCCTGGCTGGTGCCGTACATCAAGAAGGGCGTCGAGGCCTGGAACGTCGCCTTCGAGGCGGCCGGGTTCAAGAACGCGGTGCAGGCGCGGCCTTATCCAACCAAGGAAGAAGACCCGGAGTTCGATCCGGAAGACGTGCGCTACAGCGTGATCCGCTGGGTGCCTTCGCAGATCCCGAACGCCTACGGTCCGCACCTGAGCGACCCGCGCAGCGGCGAGATCCTGAACGCGGACGTCGTCATCTATCACAACATCCTGCAGCTGCAGCGCGACTGGTACATCACGCAGGTCGGCGCCGCGGACCCGCGCGCGCAGAAGCTGCCGCTGCCCGACGACCTGATGGGTGACCTGATCGCCTACGTGGTGACGCACGAGGTCGGCCACGCGCTGGGCTTCCCGCACAACATGAAGTCCAGCTCGCTGTACCCGACGGCGAAGTTGCGTGACCCGAAATGGCTCAGCGAAATGGGCCACGTGGCCACGCTGATGGACTACAGCCGCTTCAACTACCTCGTGCAGCCGGAAGACAAGGTCGACCCGGCGCTGCTGATCCCCAAGATCGGCCCGTACGACATCTTCGCCACGCACTGGGGCTATGCGCCGATCGCCGGCGCCAAGACGCCGCAGGACGAAGTGCCCGTGCTCAACGCCTGGATCCGCGAGCAGGACAGCAAGCCCTGGCTGCGCTTCACCGCCGCCAAGACCGAAGGCGAGTACGGCGACCTGACCGAAGCCGTCGGCGATGCGGACGCCGTGCAGGCCACGACGCTCGGCATCAAGAACCTCAAGCGCATCGTGCAGATGCTGCCGAGGATGGCCGTCAACCCCGAGAAAGACGACAGCACGCTCGAAGACCTGTACGGCGCCACCTGGTCGCAATGGCAGCGCGAGCTGGGCCATGTGCTGGCCATCGTGGGCGGCTACGACAGCCAGAACAAGCACGGCGACCAGCCCGGCGCCGTCATCACGGCCTTGCCGAAGGCGCGGCAGGCGCGTGCCGTGCGGCTGCTCAACGAGCAGCTGTTCGCCACGCCGAGCTGGTTGTTCGAGCCTGCGATCACCGAGCGGCTGCGGCCTTCGGAGCCGGCGGCCCGACTGCTCGTGACGCAGCGCGCCATGCTGCGTGCGCTGCTGGACCGCAGCCGCACCACGCGCCTGTTGCAGCAGGCCGCGAGCGCGGGCGAGGGCAAGGCCTACACGGTGCCTGATCTGTTGCAGGACCTGCGCACGGGTGTCTACGGCGGTGCGTCCACCCAGGTTTCCGCGCAGCGCCGCAGCCTGCAGCGCGCTTACCTTGAGCAGGTGATCGAGCGGCTGAATGCGCCCGGTTCGCCGCTCTTGACCGACGACGCCAAGGCGCCGATCCGCGCCGAGCTCAAGTCGCTGAAGGGGCTGTACGCCACGCGTGCAGCCGGCAGCGCCGACCGCACGCTCAAGGCGCACTGGGAGGACCTGCTCGACACCGCCACCCGCGCGTTGGATCCGCGCAGCGCATCGACCGCCGCTGTCGCCATGCCCATCGTCGTCACGCGCGGCATGGCGGACGACGATGTCAACTGCTGGCCCGAGGCCTCAGAGCTGCCGCCCTTCTGACGGTTTTCAGTGGCGCCGCTGAGCGAAGAGCCAGTCGCGCCACCAGAGGCCCGGATAGATGTCTGCCGGCGGTTGGTGATCGAGGCCCGCGTATTCGCGCCACGAGACGTGCTGGGCGTCTTGCTCAGCCAGGGCGCGGATGAATCGCCTATCCGCCGTGATCGGGTTTTCCGGGTCGGCGTTGCCGTGCATCGCGAGCACCGGCAGATGCGTGAACTTCGGCGCCTGATCGTCGGGCGGCGCGATGCCGGAGATCGGCACGATGCCCGCGAACAGCTCGGGCGCCAGGCACGGCAGCAGCCACGCGGCTGAGCCGCCCATCGAGAAGCCGGTGGCGTAGATCCGCGATCGGTCGACAGGTGCCTGTGCTGCGAATGCGTGGATCAGCTCCAGCGCATCGCTCAAGGCCGGCGCAGCTTCGGCGTGCTGGTCCGGCGCGGCGGAGCCGTAGCTCGCGCTGCGGTCCGCAAACTGCGGAACCAGGATGAAGGCCTGATACCGCTCGCGAAGCTCGGGCATCGCCCAGGCCTTGGCGAGGCGCTCCAGCTGGCCCGCGTTGTCCGAACCGATGCCGCCGGAGCCGTGCAACTGGATCACGAGCGGATACGTTTTTCCGGGTTGCGGCCTCGAAGGCCGCAGCACCCGGTAAGGCAGGGAAGTGCCGCGGGACGAGGTGAACGTGGCTTTCTCGAACTGATCGAGAGAAACAGCGTCGAACAGGTTGCGTGCCAGCGGCGTGGCCTTTTCGACCGTCTCGTGGCGCACATCGGCGCCCGCACCGCTGGCGAGTGCCATGCTCAACACGAATGCGAAGACTCGGGCCTGATGCATGCCGCTAGCTCTGCCGGCGAAGGCCGGCGATGTAGCTCAGCTCGTTCTTCGCCTTGTCATCGTTGGGGTCCATCGCGAGGCAGTCCTTGAACACCTGCTCGGCCTCATCGAGCCGCTTGAGCTCGATCAGTGCGAAGCCCTGGCCTCGGAGCGCCCGTCCTTTCTCATGGGCCTTCTCCGACTCGGGCGAGAACTCGCTGGCCCGCACGGCCTGCTTGAACAGCTCCAGCATCTTGGGCCAGTTGCGCTCCTGCTGGTAGGTGTAGGCCAGTTCGGAAAGCAAGGGCGAATTCATGGGTGCCACCTCCAAGCCTTGCTCGAAGGTCGCGCGCGCTTGCGCCAGCTTGCCCGCCTCGATGAGCGCGAAGCCCTTCTGGTAGTACGCCCCGACCAGTGCCGGACCGACGACGGCGGCTGATTGCTTGCCCGCAGCCGCCTGAAGCAGATAGAAGAGCGTCTCCGGCTGTGATCGTGCCGAATACAAGCGCTGCTGCGCATCCCGTGCGCGCTGCGCCTCGTAGCGCTGGATGATGGGCTCGACACTCCGGATGGCGCCCGTGGGGTCGTGGGCCCTCAGCCGGTCGGCCGAAGCGTCCAGCGCGACCATGTCCGCCTTGTCTTCGGCCGTCGGCTCCTTGGCTGGCTCGGGTTCTGCAGCCCATGCACAGCTCGCGAGAAGCGCGAGAAGCCACGCGGTGAGCGTTCGCTTGGCGACCATTGAGTTCCCTCCCTTGTTTTTCGATGTGGTTGGATGCTAGGTGCGCGCCGTTTGCCTCGTCAACGCGAGTCCGCCCGGCTCAGGCGTTGCGGTCCACACGCAGGGCCAGCACCACCGAGCTGTGCGTGCGCAGCACGCCCTCGATCTCGCCGATCTCATCGAGCAGGGCGTCGAGCCGCGCCGTCGATTCGGCGCTGAGCAGCGCGAGGTAGTCGAACTCGCCACTGACCGATGCGAGCTTCAACAACTCAGGAATCCTTGTCAGCGCCCGCACCACCTCGCGCCCCGCCTTCGGTTGCACCGTGATGCCGACATACGCCTGCACCGCCCGGCCTTCCATCTCGCTGCCCAATCGCACCGTGTATCCCACGATCGCGCCGGAGGACTCCAGCCGCGCGAGCCGCGCCACCACCGTCGTGCGCGCCACGCCGAGCTTGCGTGCGAGGTCGGCCGTGCTGGCGCGAGCATTCGCCTGCAGCAGCGTGACCAGCTTGCGGTCGATGGCGTCGAGATTCATCGTTATCCCTGATTTGATGCGATTCGGCGAGATTGTCTGACGAATCGACGGTGAGTCGCACTTTTTCGACGAATGTGCGCTTTATTTCGTCCGAGCCTCTTCCTAGACTGCGGCGATCCCCTTGTATTTCTCTCTCCAGGAAGCACCCCCATGAAGATCGCCCTGCTCGGCGCCGGACACATCGGCCAGACCATCGCCCGCCTGCTGCACGCCACCGGCGACTACACCGTCACCGTGATCGACAAGAACAAGGCGTCGCTGGACAAGCTGGCGCTCGAGGGCATCGGCGGCACCGTCGTCGACACCGAAGACAAGGCCGCGCTGGCCGCCGCGCTGCGCGGCAAGGAAGCCGTCGTCAACGCGCTGCCGTACCACCTCGCCATCACGGCGGCTCACCTCTCGCTCGAAGCTGGCTGCCATTACTTCGACCTGACCGAAGACGTCGCCGCCACCAAGGAAATCAAGCGCATCGCCGAAGGCGCCAAGACCGCCTTCATGCCGCAGTGCGGCCTGGCGCCGGGCTTCATCGGCATCGTGGCCCACCACCTGGCCAAGAGCTTCGACACGCTGCACGACGTGAAGATGCGCGTCGGCGCGCTGCCGGCCTTCCCGACCAATGCGCTGAAGTACAACCTGACCTGGAGCGTGGACGGCCTCATCAACGAGTACTGCCACCCCTGTGAAGCGATCTTTGACGGCGAAGCCATCCAGGCGCTGCCGCTGGAAGGCCTGGAGCACTTCTCGCTGGACGGCACCGAGTACGAGGCCTTCAACACGTCGGGCGGCCTGGGCACGCTGTGCGAGACCTGGGAAGGCAAGGTCAAGAACCTCGACTACAAGACGGTGCGCTACCCCGGCCACCGCGACCTGATGCAGTTCCTGCTCGGCGACTTGCAGCTGAAGAACGACCAGGAAAAGCTCAAGGACATCATGCGCAAGAGCATGCCGGCCACCATGCAGGACGTGGTGCTGGTGTTCGTGACCGTCTCGGGCATGAAGAACGGCCACCTGCTGCAAGAGGTGTTCGCGCGCAAGATCTTCGCCGAGCGTGAAGAGGCGCACCCGCTGTCCGCCATCCAGATCACCACGGCCGCCGGCATCTGCGCCGCCGTCGACCTGTTCCGCGAAGGCAAGCTGCCGCAGAAGGGCTTTATCCGACAGGAAGAAGTGAAGCTGCCGGAGTTTCTGGCCAACCGCTTCGGCAAGGCTTATCAGCAGTCGCGCCAAGTGGAATCCATTGGTTGAGGACAATCGCGCCATGAACACGAACGAACTCCTCTCCTCCCTTGGCGTCTCCGCTTCCGCTTACACCGGCGGCACGCTCAAGGTCCGCTCCCCCATCGACGGCGCGTCCATCGGCGCCGTGCATGAAGCCAGCGCTGCGGACATGACCGCCGCCGTCGGTCGTGCCCACGAAGCTTTCCTGCAATGGCGCAACGTGCCGGCGCCGAAGCGCGGCGAACTCGTGCGCCTGTTCGGCGAAGAGCTGCGCGCCAACAAGCCCGCGCTCGCCCGCCTCGTGGCGCTCGAAGCCGGCAAGGTCAGCAGCGAAGGCGAGGGCGAAGTCCAGGAGATGATCGACATCTGCGACTTCGCCGTCGGCCTCTCGCGCCAGCTGCACGGCCTGACCATCGCCAGCGAACGCCCCGGTCATCGCATGATGGAGCAGTACCTGCCGCTCGGCGTGGTCGGCATCATCAGCGCCTTCAACTTCCCCGTCGCGGTGTGGGCCTGGAACAGCGCGCTGGCGCTGGTCTGCGGCGACACCTGCATCTGGAAGCCGAGCGAGAAGACGCCGCTGACGGCGCTCGCGACGCAGGCATTGTTCGAGAAGGCCGTGGCGCGTTATGCGGGCGCGCCGGCGAACCTCTCGCAAGTGCTGAACGGCCGCGCCGATGTCGGCGAAGCGATGGTGGACGACACACGCGTCGCGCTCGTTTCCGCCACCGGCTCGACCCGCATGGGCAGCGCCGTCGGCCCGCGCGTGGCGGCGCGCTTCGGCCGCTGCCTGCTCGAACTCGGCGGCAACAACGCGATCATCGTCACGCCCAGCGCCGACCTGGACCTCGCCGTGCGCGGCATCCTCTTCGGCGCCTACGGCACGGCCGGCCAGCGCTGCACGACCACGCGTCGCGTGATCGCGCATGAGTCGATCCACGACGAACTCGTGGCGCGCCTCGACCGCGCCCGCGCGCAGCTCAAGATCGGCGACCCGACCGTGGCCGGAAACCTGATCGGCCCGCTGATCGACAAGGCGGCGTTCGACGGCATGCAGGTGGCGCTGAAGGCGGCGCGCGAACAAGGCGGTGAAGTCAGCGGCGGCGACCGCGCGTTGGCCGACAAGTACCCCGACGCGTTCTACGCCGTGCCGGCGCTCGCCCGCATGCCCGCGCAGACCGACATCGTCCGCCACGAGACCTTCGCGCCGATCCTCTACACACTGAAGTACAAGACGCTCGATGAAGCCATCGCCTTGCAGAACGACGTGCCGCAAGGCCTGTCCTCCGCGATCTTCACGAACGATGTGCGTGAAGCCGAGGCGTTCATGAGCGCCAGCGGTTCCGACTGCGGCATCGCCAACGTCAACATCGGCACCAGCGGTGCCGAGATCGGCGGCGCCTTCGGTGGCGAGAAGGAAACGGGCGGCGGTCGTGAGAGCGGCTCGGATGCTTGGAAGGCCTACATGCGCCGCACCACCAACACGGTGAACTACTCGCGCGAACTGCCGCTCGCGCAGGGCGTGAAGTTCGACGTCTGAACGGCGCGAACGATTGAGCACGGAATTTCTCGTGCTATAGTCGCGCCTCTTCGGAACTGACCGAAGCACCTGCCCAGGTGGCGGAATTGGTAGACGCACTAGTTTCAGGTACTAGCGGGTAACTCCGTGGAGGTTCGAGTCCTCTCCTGGGCACCAAGATTGAGAAGGCCAGCATGCAAGTGCTGGCCTTTTTCATTTTCAGCGGCCGTAGCGTTGTTCGAGCATTTCGGCGAGCGCGGCATAACGCGCCAGATGAGCGGCGGGTGCCGGTCCGTACGCCTGCAAGGCGCTCAACGGCAATCGCTCCCACCCCGTCGCGCCGCCGTGGTCGACCGGCCAGACCGGCAGCTTCGTGTGTCCGACCGCGTCGCGCGCTTGAGCAGAGCGGGTGTCCACCACGCCATCGTGCTGCGTTCCCGCTGCGAAACCACTGAACAGTGCCGAAGCCTGGAACAGCACGGAAGCCGGCGCCAGGCTCGCATCGCACGCGATGTCGAAATAGTCGACGCCCTCCACATCCGGATCCTGCAAGTCGTCGCGCATCACCAGATCCATCGGCGCGCCGAGCTTGGATGGGAACAGCCCCGACAAGGGCACCGCACCCGCTTCGAGCCGCGTCGCTAGCGCTGCGCCGTAATGCGGCGTGCCGATGGTGATGAGCGAGCGCGTGCGCCGCGCGATGTCCGCATGCCGATGCAGCACGCGCCGCGTGTCCAGCCCGCCCATGCTGTGCGAGATCACGTGCAGCTCACCGTCCGCGAATCGTTCACCGATCTGCTGTGCGAGCTGCGTGCTGCGCTCCTCCAGCGAGCCGAGGATCGGCACGCGGCCCACGAGCACGTGATGCCCGCGCGACTCCAGGAGCGCACGCACGCCGCGGAAATACTCGGGCGCCGCAGCGAATGGCAGCCCGATGACGAATCGTGACAAATCGAGAATGCCGTGTGCGAGGACGATGTTCATGTGCGTTCCTCCGCAAATTCGCGCATGTTCTTCAGCTTGTGGATGAGCCGACCTAGGTTTTTCCCTTTAGACATCGGCATCGCGCGCATTTTTTCGTAGAGAATGCGCTCCGCCCGTGATCGTCGGGCATTTCAATGAGACGAGAACTCTGAATGAACAAGACTGAACTGATCGAGCACCTGGCTGGCAAGCATGAACTGACCAAGGCCGAAGCTGGCCGCATCGTCGAGACCCTGCTGGAAGCCGTGGTCACGACCGTCAAGAAGGGCGGCGTGGTGTCCATCCCCGGCTTCGGCTCCTTCAAGCAGCACGCCCGCGCAGCTCGCACCGGCGTGAACCCCAGCACCGGCGAGAAGATCAAGATCGCCGCTGCCAAGCTGCCCAAGTTCACCCCGGGCGCTGGCTTCAAGGCCGCCGTGGACCCCAAGGCTGCTGCTCGCAAGGCCGAGAAGGCTGCCGCCAAGCCGGCCAAAGCTGCCAAGCCCGCCGCCAAGGCCAAGAAGAAGTAATTCTTCATTCGCACTGACACCGGTGCGATGACGAAAACGGCAACGGCCGAGGACCCGACAAGGGCCTCGGCCGTTGTGCTTTTGCGGCTTGTGGCAAAGTTCGCGCACCCTACGCCGCTGTACTTCCTGCCGTAGTCTCCAAGAGAGAACACCTTTGGCAACGAGCCGCTCTGCACGCGCCCCCGGGGGCGCCCCCACCATCATCGATGTCGCCGATCAGGCCGGCGTGTCGATCAAGACCGTCTCCCGCGTGCTCAACCAGGAGGCCGGCGTCAACATCAAGACACGCGAACGCGTGCTCGAGGTGGTGGCCGAGCTGAAGTACCGGCCCAAGCTCTCCGCGCGCAGCCTGGCCGGGGCGCGCAGCTTCCTGATCGGGCTGCTGTACTACGACCCGTCCGCCGCTTACGTGGGCGGCGTGCAGCAAGGCGCGACGCTGCGCTGCCGCGAGGCGGGCTACCACCTCGTCGTCGAATCGCTGCACAACGATTCGCCGGACCTGCAGCAGCAGATCGAGCACATGGTGCTGGCGCTGCGGCCGGACGGCATGGTGCTGACGCCGCCGCTCTGCGACAACCCCAAGGTGCTCGAAGCGCTGCGCGCCACGGCCACGCCCTGCGTGCTCGTCTCGCCGGGCACGCATCCGGGTCAGCGCAGCGCCCGCGCGCGCATGCAGGCCGAGCTGCCTTCGGTCGGCATGGACGACGTGCACGCGGCCGAGGAAGTGACCAACCTGCTCATCAGCCTCGGCCACAAGCGCATCGCCCACATCAAAGGCGCGGCGGACCAGGCTGCGGCCGGCCAGCGCTACCAGGGCTTCCTGAATGCGATGAAGCAGCACAAGCTGCCGGTCGAGCCCGAACTCGTCTACCAGGGCGACTTCAACGTCAACAGCGGCGTGGAGGGCGCGCATCAGCTGCTCTCGCGGCGCGTGCGGCCGACGGCGGTGTTCGCGGCCAACGACGACATGGCGCTGGGCGTTCTCGCCGCAGCGCAGCGGCTGGGACTGTCCGTGCCGCAGGATCTCTCGATCGTCGGCTTCGACGACAGCCCGTCCGCCAGCCTCGTGTGGCCGCCGCTGACGACCGTGCGCCAGCCGCTCGCCGAGATGGCACGCGTGGCGGTGGACATGCTGATCACGCCGCCGCCCGCGCCGGCGCCCCATCGCGTGCTCCCGCACGAGCTGATCGTGCGGCATTCGACCGCCGCTCCGCCGCGTTGATTCGCGCGGCCTGCCCGCTCTCCGCCGCCCTGTCTCAGAACAGCACATCGGTTTTTACTTAGCAGGCAAGCCATTGACAACGTTGTCCATGCTTGCCTACCATCCGTCCCGCTCACGCTGTCATCCCTTTCATCGGTCACGCTGCGGACGGGCACAAAACGAGACAAGGACAGGAGACATTCCCCCGCCATGAGCCACGACCTGCAAGCCCTCGCTTCCTCCTTCGGCCCGGATTTCGTCTGGGGTTCCGCCACCAGTTCCGCCCAGATCGAGGGCGCCGCCTTCGAGGGCGGCAAGGGCGAATCCATCTGGGACCGCTTCTGCCGCCAGCCCGGCTCCATCCTGGACAACAGCAACATCGATGTCGCCTGCGATCACGTGCGCCTGTACAAGGACGACGTGGCCCGCATGAAGTGGCTCGGCCTCAAGGCCTACCGCTTCTCGATCGCCTGGCCGCGCGTGCAGCCGGACGGCGAAGGTGCCTGGAACGAGGAAGGCTTCGCCTTCTACGACCGGCTGATCGAAGAGCTGCGCGCCAACGGCATCGAGGCGCACTGCACGCTGTACCACTGGGACCTGCCGCAGGCGCTCGAAGAGCGCATCGGCGGCTGGCTCTCGCGCGACATCGTGCCGCGCTTCGCCGCCTACGCCGCTGAAGTGGCGCGCCGCTTCGGCGACCGCCTGGCTTCCATCGCCACGCACAACGAACCGTGGTGCACGGCCACGCTCGGCTACGAGAAGGCCCAGTTCGCCCCCGGTCACAAGAACCGCGCCGAGGCCTACCAGGTCTCGCACCACCTGATGATGTCGCACGGCGCCGCCATCAAGGCCATGCGCGCAGTGACGAAGTGCAAGCTCGGCATCGTGCTCAACCACACGCCCAGCTTCCCCGCCGAAGACACCGAGGCCGACCGCATCATCACCCGCATCGACGACGGCACGAATGTGCGCTGGTACATGGACGCCGTGTTCCGCGGCTGCTATCCGGCCGACATCGTGGAGTGGCTCGGCGCCGATGCGCCCAAGGTCGAGCCGGGCGACATGGAGATCGTTCTCCAGCCGCTCGATTTCCTCGGCCTGAACTTCTACACGCGCGGCTTCTTCAGCGCCAAGAACCCGCCGGTGCCGGCGCCGGGCAAGCTCGGCTTCACCGACATGGGCTGGGAGATCTACCCGCTGGCGCTGACGCAGCACCTGGTGCGCATCACCCGCGAATACACGCCGCCGCCCATCCTCATCACCGAGAACGGCATGGCGAATCCGGACGTCGTGAGCGCTGATGGCGGCGTGCACGACCAGCCGCGCATCGATTACCTGCGCATGCACCTGGAAGCCGTGGCCCGCGCCAAGGAACTCGGCGCCGACGTGCGCGGCTATTTCTACTGGAGCCTGCTCGACAACTTCGAGTGGAACTCGGGCTACCTGCGCCGCTTCGGCATCTTCCACGTCGACTACGCCACGCAGACGCGCACGGCCAAGGACAGCGCCCACTGGTATCGCGAGCTGATCGCCCAGCACCGGAGTGCCCCCGGCAAGAACGGCTAAAGTTCGGCCCGCAACTTGACCGCCACCCCGGGGAGGAACTTGTGAAACTGCCGCGACTCTTGGCCGACATCGGAGGCACCCACGCGCGCTTTGCCAGCCAGGCGGCGCCGGGCCAGCCCCTCGTCGAGACAGGCCGTTATGCCTGCGCCGATTTCCCCTCCCTCGAAGATGCGCTGCGGCACCACTTGCAGGAGCGCGGGCTGGAGAAGCCGCGCGACGTCGCCATCGGCATCGCCACGCCGATCACGGGGGATCACGTCGCGATGACAAACAACCCGTGGGCCTTCTCCATCGACGCGATGAAACATTCGCTCGGTGCGCAGCGCCTGCTGGTGATCAACGACTTCACGGCGCTGGCGCTTTCGCTGTCGGCGCTGCCGGCCGAATCGTTCACGCCCATCGGCCCCGTCGGCCGCAGCCAGGCCGTGGCCGGCGCGCCGCTGGCGCTGCTGGGTGCGGGCACGGGTCTCGGCGTCTCGGGCCTGTTGCCCGCGGGTCATGCCTGGGTGCCGCTGGCGGGCGAGGGCGGCCACGTCACCATCGCCGCCACCACGGCTGGGGAAGAGGCGCTGCTGCGCGTGCTGCGCGAGCGCTTCACGCATGTCTCGGCCGAGCGCGTGCTCTCGGGCCAGGGCATCGAGAACCTCTACCGTGCACTCGTCGAACTGCAGGGCGTGCAGCCCGCGTTGAACAACGCCCGCGAGATCGGTGTCGCTGCTCGCGAAGGCCGTGATGCGCTGGCCGTTCAGGCGCTCCAGCACTTCAGCGCCTTCCTCGGACAGGCGGCTGGCAACCTCGCGCTGACGCTGGGTGCGCGCGGTGGCGTGTACGTCGGCGGCGGCATCGTGCCGCAGCTCGGCGCCGCCTTCGATCAAGGGCTGTTCCGCCAGAACTTCGAGGCCAAGGGCCGCTTCGCCAACTACCTGTCGGCGATTCCCACGCTGCTGGTGCAGGCGAGCGACGAAGCGGCGCTGCTCGGCGCCAGCGTCGCGCTCAACTGAAGAAGCTCAGAAGAGCTTGCTGAAGTGCTCGACGTTCGGCGGGCCGTCGAAGAACGGGCCGACGATCGCGCGCCACTGCGGGAACAGCTCGCCGCCGCGGAAGTGCACCGTGTGGTCTTCGAGCGTCGCCCATTCGATCATCAGCACATAGCGCTCGGGCGATTCGATGCCGTGCTCCACGCGGGCGCTGATGAAGCCCTGCGACTTGGAGATCACGGTGTCGATGCCGTGGCGGATCGCCACTTCGAACTCGGCCTGGCGGCCCTTCTGGATGCGGATGTCGGCGATCTCCAGGATCATGGTGCGGGTCCTTCCCTTCAGCGTTGTTGCAGCTCGCCGAGGCCGCGCAGCCAGCCGGCGGCCTCGTTGTCCAGCCATTGTCGGGCTTCGCTGCGGCCCTTGAGTTCGGCATCGAGAAAGGCCACGCTCGTCGTTTCGATGGCCTGCGCCTGCAGCCGTGCGCCGCCGTCGAAGCCGGGCGGGTTGCCCGCGCCGTAGCCACCGGGGCCTCCCGGGCCGCCACTGGGCGGTCCGCCCGCCCCGCCGCCGCGCCGCCCACCACCGCTCATGCCGCCGCCACCGCCGTGCTTGGAGCGCTGGCCTTGCGGCGCAACGCTCGCGCCCTCGTCGGTTTCCTCGGCGCCCACCGCACCGGAGAGCAGCGCGTGGTTGGCCGCGTTCAGCAGCAGCAGGCGCTTGGCGCCGGCGGGCAGCGCACCGAAGACCTGCAAACGCTCTTCGGGCGAGGCGGCCATGCCGATCAGGTCGTCGTCGCGGCGCGAGCCGATCATCAGCGTGGGTTGCGTGATCGATGTTGCCGCTCCCGACGGCAGCGGGCTCAGCAGCATCACGGCGCGCGCGTTGTTCGCAGCCGCGGCGTCCAGCGCAGCGGCGCTGCCGATGTCGTAGCCGGCGAAAACCATCTTCTCGAAATCGACCCGTGACCAGAGGCTGTCGCCGCTGGCCGCGCGGCGGCGCGCTTCGGCAAGGATCGCCGCGAGTCGATCGTCGCGTTGAGCTTGCAGCTCGAGCTTGCGGTGGGCGCGGCCCAGCGCTTTGAAGTCAGCGTTGCGCGCCAGCTCCGACTGCCAGGCTTCGGCATCGAAAGCGAGCGGCTGCACGGACAGCACGGCATAGCCCGCCCGCGCCCATGCGTCGCGCCAGCGCGAGCCGGCCTGCGGACCTTCGCCCAGGCCCGGCACGTAGACGATCAAGGGCACCTTGCCGCCGCTGCCGGGCCAGGCCAGAGAGATCGGCTGCAGCTGCCCGTTCACCACCCACTGCTGCATCGCCACGGTCAGCGAATGCTGCTCGGCGCCGCGGTAGCCGCGTTCGGCCATCGCGCTGGCGCGGGCTTCTGCGTCGGCGCGTGCGGCGCGGTGCGGGTCGGGGGTGGAGCAGGCCGCCAGCACTGCGAGCGTGGAGGCTGCGAGCAGCAAGCGGGCCGGAGCCGTCGTCGAGGTGTGCGATCGCTTCATCGCGCCGATTGTGGCGTTCGGAGTTTGCTGGTGGGTGAAGTGGGGCCGCGGCGTTAGGATGCCCGCCCATGGACATCGACACCCTGGAAACCGTGGAACACGCCAAGGAGCGGACCAAGGAGAAATCGGCGGACGCCAACAAGCGCCGGCTCAATGCCTGCGTGGCGATCAGCGTCGCGCTGCTGGCCACCTTCATGGCCATCTGCAAGGTCAAGGACGACAACATCGTGCAGGCCATGCAGCAGGCGCAGGCCGACAAGATCGACTCCTGGTCCTACTACCAGGCGCGCAACATCCGCGAGCAGGTCATGGCCTCCACCGTGATCCAGCTCGAGGCCCAGCGCATCGGCGCGCCGGCTGCGCAGGTGGAAAAGCTCGACCAGCTGATCGCGCAGGAGAAGGCTGCAGCGGCGGAGCAGGAACACAAGAAGGCCGAGTTGAAGGCGCAGGCCGAGGATGCGGACAAGCGCTACAACGACCTGAACTTCCACGACGACCAGTTCGACCTTTCCGACGCGCTGCTCGCGATCGCCGTGGCCATGCTGGCCGTGACGGCGCTGACCGAACTTTGGTGGATGTTCTTCCTCGCCATGGTGCCTTCTGCCTTCGGCGTGCTGATGGGCGTGGCCGGACTGATCGAATCGACGTGGATCCATCCGGACGCGTTGATCAAGCTGCTGTCCTGAGGCCTTGATGACCGCGCTCACCCAATTGATCGACGCCGCCAGCGGCGTCGCGCGCCTCACGCTGAACCGACCCGAGGTCTTCAACGCGTTCGACGAGGCGTTGATCGCCGAGATCACCGCGGCCTATTCCCAGCTCGGCGCCCACCCCGACGTGCGCGCCATCGTGCTCGCCGGCGCGGGCAAGGCCTTCTGCGCCGGCGCCGACGTGCAGTGGATGCGCCGCGCATCGGAAAGCCCGCTCGAGTGGAACGAGCAGGACGCCGCCCGCTTCGCCGCCATGATGGCCGCCATCGCCGACTGCCCGAAGCCGACGCTCGTGCTCGTTCACGGCGTGGCGCTCGGCGGCGGAGCCGGATTGATCGCGGCCAGTGACATCGCCATCGCCACATCGGGTGCCCAGATCGCCGTCAGCGAGACGCGGCTCGGCCTGATCCCTTCCGTGATCGCGCCCTATCTCGTCAATGCCGTCGGCCTGCGTCATGCGCGCCGGCTGGGCCTCACGGCCTCGCGCATCGGTGCCGAGGAAGCCTTGCAGATCGGGCTCGTGCACGAAGTGGCCGACGATCTCGAAGCCGCGCTGCAGCGCTGGCTCGCCGAGCTGCTGGCCTGCGGGCCCGTGGCGCAGGGCGAACTCAAGCAGCTGTTCGCGCAGCTCGCCCCGGGGCCGATCACGCCGGAATTGCGCGGACTCACCGCCCGCACCATCGCCCGCATCCGCGGCAGTGAAGAAGCGCGCGAAGGCCTGCAGGCCTTCCTCGACAAACGCCCCGCGCGCTGGGTGCCGAAGAAAGATGCCAAGCCATGAAGTACCTCATTGAACCGAACGCCCGTGTCGGCGTGATCGGCGCCGGCGTGATGGGCGCTGGCATCGCCCAGGTGGCGGCGCAGGCCGGGCACGAGGTGCTGCTGCTCGATGCGCGCGAAGGCGCGGCTGCCGCCGCGATCCAGGGCGTGGCGAAAGCGCTGGCCGGTCTCGTCGCCAAGGGGCGCATGGATCAGGCCGCTGCTGACGCCATCGTTCAGCGCATCCAGCCCGCCGCCGACTTGGCCGCGCTGGCCGCTTGCGCGCTGGTGGTCGAGGTGATCGTCGAGAAGCTCGAACCCAAGCAGGCGCTGCTGCGCCAGCTCGACGAGCTGCTGCCCGAAAGCGCGCTGATCGCGTCCAACACCTCGAGCATCAGCATCACGGCGCTGGCCAACGGCATGAAGCATCCGCAGCGCCTCGTCGGCATGCACTTCTTCAACCCGGTACCGCTGATGAAGCTGGTGGAGGTCGTGTCCGGCGCTGAGACCGACGCGGATGCTGCGACCGCCACCGAGCAGCTGTCGCGCCGCTGGGGCAAGACGCCCGTGCACGCGCGCTCCACGCCGGGGTTCATCGTCAATCGCATCGCGCGGCCGTACTACGCCGAGAGCCTGGCGTTGCTGCTCGAACGCATGGCCACGCCCGAGCAGCTCGACCGCGCACTGCGCAGTGCCGGCTTTCGCATGGGCCCGTGCGAGCTGATGGACCTGATCGGTCATGACACCAACTTCCTCGTCACGCAGTCGGTCTTCGAGGCCAACTTCGGAGATCGGCGCTACATGCCTTCGCTGGTGCAGCGTGCGCTCGTCGATGGCGGGCGGCTTGGGCGCAAGGTCGGGCGCGGGTTCCATGAAGGCACGCCGGCGGCTGCGGCGCCCGTGGCTGCACCCAACGGTGCGCTGCCGGAGATCGTGCTGATGGGCCGCGGCCCGCTGGTCGAACGGCTCGGCGATTGGCTGACGCAGCGCGGCGTCGCGCATCTGCACGGCGAATCCGCCGACTGGTGCGGCCTGCGCGTGGGTCATGTGCAAGTGCATCTGAGCAGCGGCCGGCCCGCGGCGCAGCTCTCCTTCGAGCGCGCGCAAGCCGAGCTGGCCGTGATGGACTGGCCGATCGCGCCCGCCAGCGCCGATGGTCTCGCGTTGGCCTTCGCGCCCAAGCTCAGCGAGGAAGGCCGCGCGCAGGTGGCCGATCTCTGGCGCACGCTCGGCTGGGAGCCGCTCGTGCTGCAGGACGCGCCGGGGCTGGCGGTGGCGCGCACGCTGGCGATGCTGGTCAACGAAGGCGCCGACGCGGTGCAGCAGGGCGTGTGCGACGAAGCCTCGGCCGACACGGCGATGAAGCTCGGCGTGAACTACCCGGCCGGCCCGTTCGAGTGGCTCGCGGCCATCGGCGCGACGACGATCGTGCAGACGCTGGATGCGCTGTTCGAGTCCACGCGAAATGAGCGTTATCGGGTGAGCCCGCTGCTGCGGCAGCGGCTCTGGAGCTGAAGCGCTTTTACAGCAGCATGCGCAGGTGAGCCTGCGTCTGCAGCAGCGGCGCAAGGGCCGTCTCGAGCAGCTGCTCCATCGACATGCGCGGCGCCTGCGCCACGATGTTCATCGCGGCCACGGTCTCGCCGCGGTAGTTGCGCAACGGCACGGCGATCGAGCGCACGCCGGCTTCGTATTCCTGGTCCACCAGCGCATAGCCGCGCTCGCGGATCAGTTCGATTTCCTGGCGCAGTCGCGTGCGGTCGGTCAGCGTGTTGGGTGTGAGGCGCTGCAGCTCATGTTCGGCGAGCCAGTCGTCGAAATCGCCGGGATGCATGGCGGCCAGCAGCACGCGGCCGATACCGGTGCAGTGCGCGGGCACGCGGGTGCCGGCCTGCATGGACGAAGAGGGCGTGCGGCCGCCGGTCGATGCAGCGATGCAGATCACGTGGCCGCCGTCGAGCACGCCGGCGGCGCTGGCTTCCTTGATCGCTTGCGAGAGCTTGAAGAGTTCGGGCTCGATCAGGCGCGGCAGTCGTGCCGAGCTCATGTAGCTCTGCGACAGACGCAGCACGCGCGGCGTCAGCGAGAACATCTTGCGGTCCTGGCTGACGAAGCCCAGATGCGTGAGGGTCAACAAGTAGCGGCGCGCTGCGGCGCGCGTGAGGCCGGTACGCGCGGCGACTTCGGAGATCGTCAGGCGCGGGCGCTCCTGATCGAAGGCGGTGATGACGGAGAGACCCTTCTCAAGCCCGGCCACGAGGTCGCGCTTGAGCGGGCCACCGGTCGACTCGTCTTGGAGCAACTGGGCGGCCGTGCTGTCTTCTTCCTCTTGCTCGTCTGGGTCGCGTACGAAAGGCATTGGGGTGGCAGAAAGAAAATCACCCGGCCTGTCCGGGTCTTCCTGAGGCGGCGACTATAGAAGCCAATGCGAGAGTGAAACATCGTGACAAAAAGCATCCGACCGCTATTCGCACAGTGTTGTCAGCACAGTGTGCCTAACGTCACGTTTCGACGCAGTGCCTCGCTTCAGACCCTTTCGAGGATCAGGGCAATGCCCTGTCCCACACCCACGCACATTGTGCAAAGCGCATAGCGGCCGCCGATCGCATGCAGCTGGTTCACCGCTGTGGTCACGAGCCGTGCCCCACTCGCGCCCAGCGGGTGGCCGAGAGCGATGGCACCGCCCCAGCGGTTCACGCGTTGATCGTCGTCTGCCAGGCCCAGCATGCGAAGTACCGCGAGGCCTTGTGCCGCGAATGCCTCATTAAGTTCGATGACGTCGAGCTGCGCCAGCGTGAGTCCGGTATGCGCCAGCACCTTTTCGGTGGCTGGAGCCGGACCGATGCCCATGATGCGCGGCGCCACGCCGGCCGTGGCCATGCCGACGATGCGCGCACGCGGCGTGAGGCCGTGCTGCGTTGCAGCGGCCTCGGAGGCCAGCAGCAGCGCGCAGGCGCCATCGTTGACACCTGAAGCATTGCCGGCGGTGACCGAGCCGTCGGGCTTGACCACGCCCTTGAGCTTGGCGAGCGCTTCCAGGCTCGTCGCGCGCGGATGCTCGTCCTGGCTCACGACGATGGGATCGCCCTTCTTCTGCGCGATCGTCACCGGCACGATCTCGGCCGCGAGATGGCCCGCGGCCTGCGCGGCGAGCGCCTTCTGCTGGCTCGCCAGCGCCATGCGGTCCTGCGCCTCGCGCTCGATGCCGAACTGCTGCGCCACGTTCTCGGCTGTCTCGGGCATGGCGTCGATGCCGTGCTGCTCCTTCATGAGCTTGTTGACGAAGCGCCAGCCGATGGTGGTGTCGTAGATCGCGTTGCTGCGCGAGAAGGCGCTCTCGGCCTTCGGCATCACGAAGGGCGCGCGACTCATGCTCTCCACGCCGCCGGCGAGGGCCAGCTGCAACTCGCCCGCGCGGATCGCGCGCGCGGCCGTGCCGACGGCGTCGAGGCCGGATCCGCAAAGGCGGTTCAGCGTCACGCCGGGCACGCTGTCGGGCAGGCCCGCGAGGAGTGCCGACATGCGCGCGACGTTGCGGTTGTCTTCGCCGGCCTGGTTGGCGCAGCCGTAGAAGACCTCTTCGATGGCGGCGGGGTCGAGGTTCGGGTGGCGTGCGAGCAAGGCGCGCATCGGGATCGCGCCGAGGTCGTCCGCGCGCACGCTGCTGAGCGCGCCGCCGTAGCGGCCGAAGGGAGTGCGGACAGCGTCGCAGATGAAGGCCGAAGGCGTCGAGCGGGTGCTCATGAAGATGTCTCCTTTTTGTGTTTCAGGACGGATCATCGCAAACGCGCCCGGCCCGGGCCCGCCCCGGGCAACCCGGGCCGATGCGGCGCTCACCCGGTCACAAGTGTTGCTAATTCGATGCGTCGACTGACAAAGGTGTGAGAATTTGCACTCGATCGGCTAGCAATCCCAAGCCGGCCCCGCCGGGAGGCGTCAGAGTGTCGTCTTGAGCTAAATCAAGAACAGAACCCGATGACGGAGGAGGGCTTCCGCACCAGGAAGCAGGGGCATCCATGAAAGATAAGAGCAGCGATCCGCTGATCGATGTAAACCAGTTGAAGGTGGGCATGTTCATCCACCTCGACCTCGGCTGGATGTCGCATCCCTTTCCGCTGTCCAGCTTCAAGCTGAGCTCGGAGGAGCAGCTCGTCGTGCTGCGTCGCCTGGGTCTGTCGCAGGTGCGCTGGAGCCCGGGCAAGAGCGATCTGGCCGTGGAGGCCGAACCGATCCCCCCCACCAGCAACGAGGCTGCGGAAACCGACAAGAGCGAAGCCGACCTGGCCCGCGAAGCCCACCGCAAGGCGCTGCAGGCGCAGCGGGACGCGCTGCTGCAATGCGAGCGCCAGTACGGCGAAGCCGGCCGCGCTTTCAATCAGGTGATGGAGCTGGTGCCCAAGGAGCCGACCTCGGCCCGCGAACAGAGCGAGGCGCTGACCGCCGCGCTGCTGGACAAGATGCTCGTCGAGGGTGACCTCAACATCCGCCTGCTCAGCGAAGGCGCGGGCGACCGCGTGACCGCGCATGCGCTGAACGTCTCGATCATTTCGCTGCTGCTCGGGCGTGCGTTCGGCATGTCGCGCGACGAGATGATGGACCTCGGCGTCGGCGCGCTGATGCACGACGTGGGCAAGAGCGAGCTGCCCCCGCGGCTGCGCCACCGCGACGACAGCTTCACCGCCGTCGAGAACCAGACGTATCAAAGCCACGTCGCCAAGGGCGTGGCCATCGCCCAGGCCATGGGCATGCAGCCGGGCCCGCTGCTCGTGATCGCGCAGCACCACGAGAACGCCGACGGCACCGGCTTCCCGCAGAAGCTCAACATGGACCGCATGAGCGCCGCGGCGAGGATCGTGGCCCTGGTGAACCGCTTCGACGGCCTGTGCAACCCGCTGCAGGTCTCGCGCGCGCTGACGCCGCACGAGGCACTTTCGCTGATGTTCGCGCAAGGCCGCAGCCGCTTCGACTCGACCATGCTCAATGCCTTCATCCGCATGATGGGCGTGTACCCGCCGGGTTCGATCGTGCAATTGACGGACGACCGTTACGCCATCGTCGATGCGGTCAACTCGACGAGGCCGCTCAAGCCCAAGGTGCTCGTGTTCGACACCAAGGTGCCGCGCGAGGAGGCGCTGATCCTGAACCTGGAAACGCAGCCGGACCTCGGCATCCGCCGCAGCCTCAAGGCGCAGCAGCTGCCGCGCGCTGCGCTGGACTACCTGAGCCCGCGAGCGCGCGTGGCGTACTTCTTTGAATCGGCCGGCCCGATCACCGTCAGCGGGGAGCTGGCTGCGTGATGAGCAAAGTGCGTCTCGTCAGCGTCCATTCGCCGCAGCGGCGGCCGGAACTGCGCGCGCAGATTGCGATGGCTGCGGCCCTGCCGTATGCCGTCTGGCTGATCGACGCGAGCACGCACGAGCTGCTCGCCATCAACGGGGCCGCCGAGCAGTTGCTGGGCATGCACCCGGCCGAGCTGGTGGGGCGTAGCGTCGAATCGCTCGTGAGCACGCCCGAAGACGCGATGTTCTGGGCCGAAGTCGCCGCCCGCGAAGACAAGGCCGGCGCCGCGCTCGAATCCGACACGATGATGCGCCACGGTGACGGCCATATGCTGTGGGTCACCCGCCGCATCGCCTTCGTCGCCGAAGCCGGCACGAGCGGCTACTGGCTGATGAGCCTGCGCGATCAGACCGCGCAACGCCGCTACGAAGACGAGCGCGAGTCGCTGCTGTCCGAGCTGCGCGCCACGCTCGAATCGACGGCCGACGCGATTCTCGTGACCGACCTGGCCGGCCGCATGCGCAGCTTCAACAAGCGCTTCGCCTCGCTGTGGGACCTGCCCGAAGACCTGCTGCTGGAAAAGAACGACGAGGCCGTGCAGATCTGGATGCGCCGCTCGGTGGCAGATGGCGCCGCCTATGCTGCCCGACTGGCTGCGATCCAGGAAGCGCCGCTGCTGCAGAGCAGCGACCAGCTGCGCCTGCTCAACGGCCGCGTGATCGAACGCGTCTCCATTCCCCAATTCAGCCGTGGCCGCCCGGTCGGCCGCGTCTATTCCTTCCGCGACCTCTCCGAGAAACTGGCCGCGAGCCAGCGGATCGAGGAACTCTCGCACTCCGACATGCTCACGGGCCTGCCGAACCGCCGCGCACTGGCCGAACGCATCGACTACGCGCAGGCCATGGCCCGCCGCGATGGCGCGCAGTTCGCGCTGCTCAACGTCGACCTGGACCGCTTCAAGCAGATCAACGACACGCTCGGCCAGAACTACGGCGACCGCGTGCTGCGCGAAGCCGCCGAACGGTTGAAGGACGCACTGCGCGACGTGGACACGGTGGCCCGCCTGGGTGGCGACAGTTTTGCACTGTTGATCCACCAGGCCGACCCGCGCCTGGCCGAAGCCGCCGCACAACGCGTGCAGGAGGCGATGGGCCAGCCGTTCAGCTTCGATACGCTGAGCTTCACCGTGACGTGCTCGACCGGCATTGCCCTGTACCCCGGCGACGGCACCACCGCCGACGAACTGATGGCCAGCGCCGAGCGCGCCATGCACTGGGTGAAGGAAAGCGGCCGTGGCGCGTTCCGCTTCCACGCCCCGCGCAAGGACGTGGACCTGCTCTCGCGCATGCGCCTGGACCACGCCATGCGTGCCGCGCTCGCCGAAGGCCAGTTCCGCCTGCACTACCAGCCGCAGATCGACCTGGCCACCGGCCGCGTCATCGGTGCCGAGGCGCTGATCCGCTGGCGCGATCCGCTGCGCGGCGAGATCTCGCCGGTCGAATTCATTCCAGTCGCCGAGGAGAGCGGCTTCGTCGTCGCCATCGGCGAATGGGTGCTGCGCGAAGCCGTCAACCAGGCGGCCGAATGGCTGCACCAGGGCCGGCCCATGCAGGTCGCCGTCAACGTCTCGGCCTTGCAGTTCCAGCAGGCGCATTTCGTGGAGACGGTCGCCGAGGCGCTGCGCGCATCCGGCCTGCCGCCTTCGATGCTCGAGCTGGAGCTGACCGAATCCGTGCTGCTGCGCGACGCCGACGAAGCGCTCAACCGCATGCAGGCGCTGGCGCAGCTCGGCGTGTGCATGTCCATCGACGACTTCGGTACGGGCTATTCCAGCCTCGGGTATCTGAAGCGTTTCCCGATCCAGCGCCTCAAGATCGACCGCAGCTTCGTCAAGGGCCTGCCCGGCGACGTCAGCGATGCCGGCATCGTCAACGCCGTGATCCAGATGGGCCGCGCGCTGCGCCTGCAGGTGATCGCGGAAGGCGTGGAGACCGAGGCGCAGCGGGAATGCCTGGCGCGTCTGGGTTGCAACGAATACCAGGGCTGGCTGTATGCGCCCGCGCTGGAGCCGCGGGCGTTCGAGGACCGCGTCTGGCGCAGGCGCGCGCAGTGAATATCACCGGAGCGGTGCTCGGGTAGTTCCTGTTCCTGCGCCAGTGGTGAGCGGTGAAGATCGCGCCATGGAAGACGCCCGCTTCGCCCCACCCGAAACGACCGACCTGATCGCCCGCGATCCGACCTGGCTCAAGCCCGCGCGGCCTTCACGGCCGATTGCAGTGTGGTTGATGGTCGCGGCGCTGGTGCTGTGTTCGCTGTACTTCGGGCTGCTCTGGATCCGCGCATGGGGCCTGGTGCAGACGGGCGGCATGAGCCCGGTGCGCTGGGTGCTCACGCTGCCTGTGCTGGTGCTGCTGCTCGGGCTGGCGTGGGGCCTTTGGCGCGGACGCGGCTGGAGCCGCTGGGTCGGCCTGGCGCTGATCCTGGGCTATCTGGCCTTGTCCATCGCCGTGTCCAACCCGGCGGCGCTGAGCGCGCAGGGGCCCGGTGTGCTGTTCGGGGGATTCGTGCTGTTCCCCGGGCTGTGCCTCTGGTGGGTCTATGCCTTGGCTTTGTCGGCCAAGGCGCGGCGTTACTTCGCAAAGCCGGAATCTAGCGACCGCTAGCTTTCCCGTACGCCCCTCGCCGCGGCCTCGCGCCACAATGGGGCATGCTCTACAAATTCCGCTCCAAGGCCGGAGGCGACGTCATCATGATGGGGCCGAACGGCGACCAGGTGTTGCGCTTGCTGGGCCGTGAGCCTTCAGCCCAGGGCATCATCACCCGCGACCAGATGGCCGGCGCGATCGCCGCGCTGGAGAAGGCCGTCAGCGATGACGATGCCGCTTTCGAGCGCAGCGTGCAGGACGCCAAGGCCGCCGGTGAGTCGGCGCCCAAGCGCAGCGGCCCGCAGCTGAAGCAGCGCGCGTGGCCGCTCGTCGAGCTGATGCGCCATGCCCAGCGCGAGAACGAAGACGTGATCTGGGGCGCCTGATCTCTTTCTGAAGATGAACAGCAGCACCCGCATCCTCGCCCTGCGCCATGGCGAGACCGCCTGGAACCGTGACACGCGCATCCAGGGCCAGCTCGACATCGGACTCAACGACCGCGGTCGTGCCCAGGCGGCGGCGCTGGCCGAAGCGCTGCGCGACGAGTCGATCACGGCCATCTACAGCAGCGATCTGTCCCGCGCCCGCGAAACGGCCGAAGCGGTGGCCGCCGTCAGCGGAGCCCCGCTGACACTGGACATCGCCCTGCGCGAACGCGCCTTCGGCGTCTTCGAAGGCCACACCTGGGCCGAAATCGAAGCGAATTGGCCGGAAGACAGCCTGCGCTGGCGCAAGCGCGATCTCGCGTTCGCGCCCGGCGGCGGCGAATCGCTGCCGGTGCTGTTCGACCGCTGCGTGGCCGCCGTCGAGCGCCTCGCCGCGGCCCATCCGGGCGAAACGATCGCCGTCGTCGCCCACGGTGGGGTGATGGACTGCCTCTACCGCGCCGGCACCCGTCAGGCGCTGGACGCGCCGCGCAGCTGGCAGCTCGGCAACGCCACGATCAACCGATTGCTCCATTCATCAGAAGGCCTGATGGTCACCGGCTGGAACGACGACCTGCACCTGGCCCATCTCACGCTCGACGAGACCAGCACATGAGCCTCTCCTCCGCCCAGACCATCGTCCTCGTGACCCCCGTCTTCTTCGCCATGATCGGCATCGAGGCCTTCGTCGGCTGGCGCCGCAAGCGCAACACCTACCGGCTGGCGGACGCGATGTCGAGCATCGGCCTGGGGATGTTGAGCCAGCTGGTCGGCGTGGTGGTGAGCCTGGTCGGCGTCGGCTTCTATGCGCTGGTCTACGAGCACGTCGCGCCCTGGCATCTGAGCGAGAAATCGATCTGGGTCTGGCTCGGCGCGCTGCTGGCCTACGACTTCCTCTACTACTGGCTGCACCGCATGGGCCACGAGATGGCCGTGTTGTGGGCCGCGCACGTGATCCATCACCAGAGCGAGGAATACAACCTCTCGACGGCGCTACGCCAGACCAGCTCCGGCTTCCTGCTCGGCTGGCTGTTCTACATGCCGATGGCGCTGGCCGGCGTGCCGCCGCTGGTGTTCGTTGTGGTCGGCCTGATCGACCTGCTCTACCAGTACTGGGTCCACACGCAGCAGATCGGCAAGCTTGGCTGGTTCGACTACTGGTTCTGCTCGCCGTCGAACCACCGCGTTCACCATGCGGTGAACGAGGTGTACCTGGACAAGAACTACGGCGGCATCCTGATCATCTTCGACCGCATCTTCGGGACCTTCCAGGAAGAGTTGGACGAGCAGCCTTGCGTCTACGGCACGCGCGATGCGCTCTTGAGCTTCAATCCGATCGTGGCGAACTTGCAGGTCTATCGGCGGCTGATCGGCAAGACGTGGCGTGCGCGCGGGCTGGACCGGGCGCGCGTGTGGGTGAAGGCGGCGCATTGGCAGCCGGCCTCGTGGGGGCCGATGCCGGAGGACAACTACGACCCGTACGCGAAGAAGCTGTATCGGCCGGAGGTGTCGCCGGGGCGGCTGAAGCTGGCGGTGGCGGTGTTCATCGCCATGCTGGGCGCCACGACGTGGCTGCTCTGGAATGCGGCGGTGATGAACTTCTGGCAGAACGCAGCCGGCATGGTCGGCGTGGCGCTCGGCATGTCGCTGGTCGGCTGGCTGTGCGAAGCCGGCCACGAGAAGGGCCAGGCCAAGGCGCCGGTCATGATCGGCGGCGCCAAGGCCTGACGCCTCAGTTCGACGGTGTCTCGGCGGCTGCCGCAGCCGCGGCGCGCGCCTTGTCCTTCTTGCTTGGGCGCTTCCCCTTCACACCGCCGACGGCCTGAGCTTCGGTGGCGATCTGCTTGGGCTCGAAGCCGGCAATCTGCTCGCGCGGCACGCGCTGGCCCTGGCGCTTCTCGATCAGGCGGAAGTGCGCCTCGGCATCGGCCGGGATGAAGCTGACGGCCACGCCCGTTTCACCGGCGCGGCCCGTGCGGCCGATGCGGTGCGTGTAGTCGGCCGCGGCGCGCGGCAGGTCGTAGTTCAGGACGGCGGGCAGCTCGGGGATGTCGAGGCCGCGGGCGGCCACGTCGGTCGCGACCAGCACCTGCACTTCGCCGCTCTTGAGCGCGGCCAGCACCTTGGTGCGCGTGCCTTGGCTCAACTCGCCGTGCAGCGCCGCGGCCTTGATGCCGTTGGCCCAGAGCTTGTCCGAGACGTGCTCGGCCGAGTACTTGCTGGCGACGAAGACCAGCAGGCGTGGCCAGGCTTCGGTCTTGAGCAGGTGGCGCAGGAGCGGCGTGCGGTTGGCTTCGTCGACGTGGATGGCGCGCTGCTGGATCGCGTCGGTGCGGACCTGCTCGGGCGCGATCTCGATGCGCTCAGGCTCATGTAGCAGACCGTCCGCCAGGGCCTGGACCTTCGGACCGAAAGTGGCTGAGAAGAACAGGTTCTGGCGCTTCGTCGGCAGCAGCGAGAGGATGCGGTTCAGCTCATCGGAGAACCCGAGGTCGAGCAGGCGGTCGGCTTCGTCGAGCACGAGCAGATCGACGCCGGACAGACGCAGCGCGTTGTGCTCGACCAGATCGAGCAATCGGCCCGGCGTCGCGACGATGATGTCGCAGCCGCCGCGCAAGCCCATCAGCTGCGGATTGATCGAGACGCCGCCGAAAGCGACGGCGATCTTCAGACGCTGGGGCAACGAACGCGCGAGGTCGCGCAGCACATCGCCGGTCTGCGCCGCGAGTTCACGTGTCGGCGCCAGCACCACGGCGCGCAACTGCTTCGCGTCACCGGCCTCGATAACTCTCTGAATCAGCGGTAACGCGAACGCCGCCGTCTTGCCCGAGCCGGTCTGTGCCAGGCCGAGCACATCGGCACCGCGCAGGATGGCTGGAATCGCCGCAGCCTGGATCGGCGTCGGTGCGTGATAGCCCTGGTCGCGCACCGCGCGGACCAGCGCGGGCGCGAGGCCCAAGGTGTTGAAGGACATGGAAGCCTTTGGTGCGGTTGCTGTCTATTCGTCGAACAGCTGTCCGGCGGTCTTGGGCGGCGCGATGCCGAGGTGGCGGTACGCCGCGAGCGTGGCCACGCGGCCGCGCGGCGTGCGCTGCAGGAAGCCTTGCTGGATCAGGTAGGGCTCGATCACGTCTTCGATCGTGCCGCTCTCTTCGCCGATGGCGGCGGCGACGTTGTCCAGGCCGACCGGGCCGCCGTCGAAACGGTGCACCACGGCTTCGAGCAGCTTGCGGTCCATGAGGTCGAAGCCTTGCGGGTCGACGTCGAGCATCTTCAGCGCGAGTTCAGCGATGGCTTTCGTGATGCGGCCGTCGCCCTTCACGTCGGCATAGTCGCGGACGCGTCGAAGCAGCCGGTTGGCAATACGGGGCGTGCCGCGCGAACGACGCGCGATTTCGAGCGCGCCATGAGAATCGATCGGCGCCTTCATCAGCCCGGCCGAGCGGGTGACGATGCGCGCCAGCTCCTCCGCCGTGTAGAACTCCAGCCGCGCCACGATGCCGAAGCGGTCGCGCAGCGGATTCGTCAGCATGCCGGCGCGCGTGGTGGCGCCAACCAGCGTGAACGGTTGCAGGTCGAGCTTGATCGAGCGCGCCGCAGGGCCTTCGCCGATCATGATGTCGATCTGGTAGTCCTCCAGCGCGGGGTAGAGGATTTCCTCGACCACGGGCGAGAGCCGGTGGATCTCGTCGATGAACAGGACGTCGTTCTTCTCGAGATTGGTGAGGATGGCGGCCAGGTCCTTGGGCTTCTCCAGCACCGGGCCCGAGGTCTGGCGCAGGTTCACGCCGAGCTCGGCCGCGATGATGTGCGAGAGCGTCGTCTTGCCCAGGCCCGGCGGGCCGAACAGCAGCACGTGGTCGAGCGCCTCGCTGCGCTTCCTCGCCGCGCCGATGAAGATCTCCAGCTGTTCGCGCGCCTTCATCTGACCGACGTATTCGTCGAGCAGCTTGGGGCGCAGGGCGCGTTCCAGCGCTTCCTCGTTCGGCGAGGCGGGTGCGGCGCTCACCACGCGGGGCGAGGGTGCGAAGTCGTCGGTCTGGATGCTCATGAAAGTTTCTTCAGCGCCAGCTTGATGCCTTCGCTAACGCCCACCTCCGGCGGCAGGCTCTTCAGCGCGGCGCCGGCTTCCTTCTCGCTGTAGCCCAGGGCGACCAGGGCCTGGAGGATGTCGGCCTGCGAATCGTTGGCGATGGAGACGGGCGCAGAAAGATCCGGGCCGAGCTTGCCCTTGAGCTCCAGCAGCAGCCGCTCGGCTGTCTTCTTGCCGATGCCGGGGACCTTCACGAGGCGGGCGGAATCCTGTTTGGAGACGGCGGCGGCGAGTTCAGCCACCGAAAGGCCGGAGAGCAGGCCGAGTGCCATCTTCGGCCCGACGCCGCTGATTTTGATGAGCTGGCGAAACGTGCCACGCTCCTCGGCCGTGAGGAAGCCGAACAGCACATGCGCGTCTTCCCGGATCGACAGATGCGTGAGCAGGCTGACCCGCTCGCCGAGGTTCGGCAGGTTGAAGAACGTGCTCATCGGCACGTCGACTTCATAGCCGACGCCCTGCACGTCGAGAAGGATTTGCGGCGGGGCTTTTTCCGCGAGGGTGCCGGTGAGCTTTCCGATCATGGCCGCATTATCTGCGGCCCTTGAAAGGATCAGTTGCGGCCGAAGAGACCCAGGCGTTGCGCTTCCAGCGCCGCCTCGGCCCGCGAGCTCACGTTGAGCTTGCGATAGATTTGCTTCACGTAGTCCGCGATCGTGTGACGCGAGAGACCCAGCTGCACGCCGATTTCCGGCAGCGTGAAGCCCTTGGCCACGCGCAGCAGCACTTCGGTCTCGCGTTCAGTCAGCGAAACCTCGTGCAACAGCGCTGCCGTATTCGGGCGGCGTTGCGCAGCGAAGTACGCAATGACCTTGCGGGCGATCGACGGCGACAGCGGCGGTTCGCCCTGGCTGATGCGCTGGAGCTGCTCCATCAGCAGCTCGCGCGACTGTTCCTTGAGCAGATAGCCGAAGGCGCCGGCCTGCAGGGCGGGGAAGAGGTGTTCGTCGTCGTCGTGGATGGTGACGATCACGGATTGCACTTCCGGCTGCTTCTCGCGCAGCGCCGTGACCACGTCCACGCCGGAGCCGTCGGGCAGGCCGAGGTCGAGCAGGGCGAGCGTGAAGCGCTGGCTGCTGACCTGCAGCAGCGCGTCCTGCACGCGGGAGCACTCGGTGATCTGCGCGTTGGCGAAGACTTGCTTGACCAGCACCTTGAGCCAGGCGCGGATCTCGGGGATGTCTTCGAGCAGGAGGATGTGGTTCATGGGGTGCCTCTTTAGGATGCGTGCAAGTTAGCGGCTATTCGTGCGATTGCCAAGGCAACAAGTCTCAAACGACCCTCACACGCGCAAGGGAATCGTGAGACGGATCACGGTTCCCCAGCCCGGGCCGGATTCGACCAGGCATTGGCCCTGCAACTGCTTGGCGCGCGACTTCATGCTGGACATGCCGTGGCCGCGGTCCAGTCGGCCGTCACTCTCGGCCGTGATGCCCTGGCCGTTGTCCTGGATGACGAGCATGAAATCGCCGTCCTGCACGTGGCAGGCGACGGTGCAGTGCGTGGCGCCGCTGTGCTTGATGATGTTGGAGACCGATTCGCGCACGATGCGCGTTGTCTGCACATAGGCGCGCGCGGGCAGCGTGTGGATGATGTCTTCGGCCGGGCTCTTCCACTCGGCCAGGATGTTGGCCTGGCCCAGCCGCGAGACCACCTCGGCACGCCAGTCGCCCAGCGCGTCGAGCAGCTGCACGGGCTTGCCGGTGAGGCCGCGCACGGAGAGGCGCATTTCCTCCAGCGCTTCGCGCGCCAGCGTGGAGATGCGGTCGCTCTCGCTGGTATGGACGATGGTCAGCAGCTTGGCGCCGAGGTCGTCGTGCAGGTCGGCGGCGATGCGCTTGCGTTCGCGTTCGGTCACCTGTTCCACGCGCGCTTCGGCCATGGAGACGTAGTTGCGTTCGGCTTCGGCCAGGCGCTCGTGCATCTGGCGTTCCATCTCGACGGTGCGCAGCTCGGCGGCGCGGCGGGCGCTGGCGACCTGGTCGAGCGCGTAGGCGCCCAGGGCGAGCATCAGCAGCGGCACACCCAGGCCCGCCCAGGCGGCCAGCGCGGGCAGGCCGGCGGCGCGGGCCACGGTGGGCAGCAGGAGCAGCGGCACCGCCACATACATCAGCAGCCGGCTCAGGCCCTGTTCGCCGGTGCCGGCGTCGGTGTCGATGTGGGTCATGCGCTGGTGATGCCACCAGCAGAGGCCCAGCGCGGCCAGCAGCTCCAGCTCCATCAGGCCCTGCCAGGCGGTGACGAGACCGGCCTTGTTGATCAGCAGGACGGAGACGGGCGCCAGCACGGCCTGCACGCCCAGCGCCACGTCGATGCTGCTCGCCATGGCGAACAGGGCGCGCAGCAGGTAGTGCACGCCGAACAGCGTGACGAGGGCGAAAGCGAGCGTGCCCATCCAGGCCGCCGGCAGCGGCACGGCCAGCGGCAGCCAGCAGAGCATCATCGCGGCCAGCCAGCGCGCGCGGCCTTCGAAGTTGTGGCGCAACACCAGGGCAAAGAGCAGGGCGGCCATCAGCAGCAGCATCGCGGCGAGGCCGCCGGAGACGGCGTGCAGCGCGGTGAAGGCGGGAAACTGGGCGGACGGGGTCGACATCGGGTCCATGGCGGCGAATTGTGCAGGAGCGACAATCCGGGCCCTGACAACAATTCCGCACCGACGTGATCCTCAAGCACGCCCTGACGCCTCCGGACAACAACCGCCTCGCGCACCTGTGCGGCAGCCTCGACGAGCACCTGCGCGACATCGAGGCGGCGCTGGGCGTGAAGCTCTCGCACCGGGCGGAGCTGTTCCGCGTGGAAGGCCCGAAGGCCGCGGCCGAGCGCTGCGTGCAGCTGCTCGACACGCTGTACGAGAAGGCGCGCCGCTCGATCGCCCCGGAATCGCTGCAGCTGGCGATCGTGGAAGCCGCCAACGACATCGGCGCCAGCGCGCGCGCGAAGATCGCACAGCCGGTGTCGACAAGCCCGGATGAGGTCGTGCTGCGCACCCGCCGCGCCGACCTGGCCGGCCGCACGCCGCGCCAGCACGACTACCTGAAGAACATCCTCGGCCACGACATCACCTTCGGCCTCGGCCCGGCCGGCACGGGCAAGACCTTCCTCGCCGTGGCCTGCGCCGTGGACGCGCTGGAGCGCTCCAGCGTGCAGCGCATCATCCTCACGCGTCCGGCCGTGGAAGCTGGCGAGCGCCTGGGCTTCCTGCCCGGCGACCTGACGCAGAAGGTCGACCCCTACCTCCGCCCGCTCTACGACGCGCTCTACGACCTGATGGGATTCGACCGCGTCAACAAGGCCTTCGAGAAGGGGCAGCTCGAAGTCGCGCCGCTCGCCTTCATGCGCGGGCGCACGCTCAACCACGCGTTCGTCATCCTCGACGAAGCGCAGAACACCACGCCCGAGCAGATGAAGATGTTCCTCACCCGCATCGGCTTCGGCAGCCGCTGCGTGGTGACCGGCGACACGAGCCAGATCGACCTGCCCAAGGGCACGCTCAGCGGCCTGATCGACGCCGAGCGCGTGCTCGCCAAGGTCAAGGGCATCGCGATGACCCGGTTCACGAGCGCGGACGTCGTGCGTCATCCGCTCGTCGCTCGCATCGTCGATGCTTACGAAAAGCGCGACAAGATGGAAGGCAAGGCCTGAACGATATGGCAACCGCAAAACCCGAACTCACGCTCTCCCTGCAATTCGCCGACCCCAGCCACCGCGATCTATTGCCGCGCCACAAGGTCGCCCGCTGGATCCGCGCCGCGCTCGAGCTGCCTGGCGAGATCACCGTGCGCATCGTCGACGCCGAAGAGGGCCAGCAGCTCAACAGCGAATTCCGCGGCAAGGACTACGCCACCAACGTGCTGACCTTCGACTACACGCAGGAGCCGGTCGTGATGGCCGACCTCGTGATCTGCGCGCCGGTGGTCGAAGACGAAGCGAAGAAGGCCAAGCTCGACATCGCCGCGCACTACGCGCACATGCTCGTGCATGGCACGCTTCATGCTCAAGGCTATGACCATGAAGACGATGATGAAGCCGAGTCGATGGAAGCGCGCGAGAGCGAGCTGATGCTGGGCTTGGGCTTCGCCGACCCCTACAAACGCAGGAAGAAGTAACGCCATGCTCAAGCAGCACCGCAGCCTCAATCTCGCATTGCAAGGGGGCGGCGCTCACGGAGCCTTTACCTGGGGCGTGCTCGATGCCCTGCTCGAAGAGGGTCACACGCACGTCGATGGGGTCAGCGGCACCAGCGCGGGAGCGATGAACGCTGTCGTGCTTGCGCAAGGACTGATGGACGGCGGACCTGATGGCGCACGCACCGCGCTGGAGCGCTTCTGGCACGCCGTCGCCGCCAGCGTGCCGCCGGGCCTGATCCCGAGCGAAGGCCGCAGCGCGCAGTCGGCGCAGATGGTCAAGCTGATGCTGCAGTGGACGCAGTACTTCACGCCCGCGCAGATGAACCCGCTGGGCCTGGACCCGCTCGGCGATGTGGTGCGCGCGCAGATCGACTTCGACAAGCTGCGCCGGGCCTCGCCGATCAAGCTCTTCATCGCCGCCACGCACGTGAAGACGGCCAAGCTGCGCATCTTCCGCAATGCCGAGCTGAGCGCCGAGGCGCTGCTCGCCTCGGCCTGCTTGCCGACAATCCACGCCGCCGTCGACGTGGGCGGCGAGTCCTACTGGGATGGCGGTTATGCCGGCAACCCCGCCGTGTTCCCGCTGTTCTATGAATGCCATTCGCCGGACACGCTGCTCGTGCTCCTGAATCCGCTCGAACGAAGCAAGCTGCCCACCACGGCCGACGCCATCATGGACCGCGTGGCCGAGGTCGGCTTCAACTCGGCTTTCCTGCGGGAGATGCGCATGTTCGCGCAACTGCAGGCGCAGGTGCCCAAACGCTGGCTCGGCTTCTCGCTCGGCATCCTGGAGCGGCGCTTGCGCAATGCGCGCTTCCATCTGATCGACGGCGGGCACGCACTGCACGACTACGAGCCGGGCACCAAGCTCACGGCGGGGCTGCAGCTCTTCGAGCAGCTCAAGCTGCTCGGGCGCCAGCATGGCCAGCGCTGGCTGGCCGCGCATGGAGCGGTGGTGGGGAAGCAGTCGAGCGTGAATATTGGCGAGCTGTTCTTGTAGCGGCGTTGCCGCATCGGCGGGCCAGACCGCCGCGAGAGCAGAGAGAATCCCGCGTCCTGTCACGCGAGGCTTTCGATGACCCGTCAACCCAAGAAGTGGATTGCCGTCCTGCTCGGCCTGTTCCTGTCGCCATTGGCGCTGCTCTATGTGGCGCGATGGACATGGGCCGCGGTCTATCTGCTGGTGGCGCTGGCCTTGGGGGTCTTTTCCATGTTCGGGCGATTCGCCGACTGGGCCGCAGTGCTGCAGCTGGCCTTCGTGATCATTTGTGCGGTTCACGCCTACCGCCTTGCCGCACGGTGGCCTGAAGGACGGGAGCGGCCGCTCTACAGCCGCTGGCCGGGTCTGCTCGGCAGCGTTGTCGCGCTGGCCGCGCTGTTGTTCTTCGTGCGCGCCTTCGGGTGGGAACCTTTTGCCATTCCCTCAGGCTCGATGCTGCCAAACCTGCCGGTGCATTCGCGCGTCGTCGTGCAGAAGTGGGGTTACGGGAACTACGGCTCGTACGGCCTTCAACTCTGGCGCACGCCGGTCTCTGCCCCGGTTGCGCGCGGCGACATCCTAGTCTTCGACTCCATCGCGGACCGCACCGTGCGCTTCGTCAATCGCGTGATCGGCATGCCTGGCGATCGCATCGAATATCGCGGCAAGCAGCTGTCCATCAACGGGCGGCCCGTGCCCCTGCGTGCCGACGGCACCTACTTCGACGCCGACCGCCTCGCGCTCGTGCCCTTGTTCGTCGAATCGACGGACGGTGTGGACTATCCGGTGCTGGCGGATCGCGATCGACCGCCGCTGCCGGTCTTTGCCGACGATTTTCCCCTGAAGGACCAGTGCACCTATGCCGTCGACGGGCTGGTCTGCACGGTGCCGGCCGGCCACTATTTCATGATGGGCGACAACCGGGACAACAGCCGCGACAGCCGCTATTGGGGCTTCCTGCCGGCGGATCACATCGTAGGCAAGGTGGTCCAGGTTCTGCGTTAGTCGCCCTTATGGCTTCCTGATGCGCTCCTCCCTACGATCGCGACACATCAACAGCGTCGCATTCGACGCGAAGGAGCAATATGAGTCTCGGAATTGAACTCGGTGCCGACAAGAACCGTTTCAGCCCCGTCAAGGTGCTGGGCTGGGGGGCGATGGCGCTGCTCGTCGTGATCGTGCTCTCCGTGGTCTGGCCGTTTGCCACGGTGCCGACGGGCCATCGAGGTGTCGTGACCCAGTTCGGCCGCATCGTCGGCATCGAGGGCGAAGGCCTGGCCGTGCTGCCGCCGTGGCAGAAGCTCTCGGTCTTCAACGTGCGCTCCGAGCAGGCCGATGTGGAAGGCGCCGAGGGCTCGACCTCGGACCAGCAGCCGGTGAAGGTCAGCCTGACCGTGCGCTACGCCATCACGCCGGACCGCGTCGCCGAGGTCTTCGAGAAGTACAGCCGCACGGGCGACCTGAACAGCTACGTCAACACGGCCACACAGGAAGTCTTCAAGGCCGTGACCGCGCGCTACACCGCGCCGGACCTGATCGCTAAGCGCGCCGCCGTCTCCAACGACATCGGCATGGCGCTCAAGACCAAGCTCGTCGTCTACGGCGCCAACGTGATCAACATCGACATGCGCAACTTCTCCTTCAGCAACAGCTACATGGCCGCCATCAACGAGAAGGTCACGCAGGAGCAGCTGCGCCTGGGTGCCGAGAACAAGCTCAAGACCGTGGAGGCCGAGCAGAAGCAGAAGGTGGCTGTGGCCGAAGCCGAAGCCAACGCGCTGCGCGCCAAGGCCGACGGCGAGGCCTACGCGAACCTCAAGGTGGCGCAAGCCCAGGCCGAGGCGATGCGCGTGCAGAACGCGGCGCTGCGCGAGAACAAGGACGTGCTGGAGCTGCGCCGCATCGAGGTGGAGCTGAAGAAGGCCGAGCGCTGGGACGGCAAGCTGCCGGAGGCGATCTACGCCGGTGCGCCGGTGCCGTTCATGAACGTGAACCCGGGCAAGTGAGTCAAGGCCGGCTGAGCGCCTGGGCGAGCACCGACTTGATGGTCGCCGCCTGCTGCGCCGATGCCGGCCCCATCAGGCCGCGGTGCGGCGGCGCGAGGTGCTCCATCGCCTTGCCGCTGGTCTCGAAGACGAAGTAGTCCATCATCCCCTTCCACACGGCGCGCTGGTCTTCGGGCATGTCGCGGAACGCGAGCACCGCATGCAGCAGTGCGTCGTACAGCCGCGTGGCGGGCGGGTTGTCGTTCCACCAGTAGTTCACGAGGATGTTGAAGCTCTCCAGCGAGCGCACCTGGTGCCACCAGGCGTACGGGATGTAGAGCGCATCGCCGGCTTCGAGCTCGGCGACTTCAGCGGCTGCCAAAGCCTCGCGAAACCGCGGGAAGCGCTCGAAGTCCGGCTCGTCCAGCGACACCATGCTCAGCGGCGTGCCGGCCGGCGTGAAGTCGAGCGGGCCGATGTAAAGGTTGGGCAGTTGCTCGGGCGGGAACAGCGTGAAGCGGCGCTTGCCGGCGACCACGCAGGCGATGTTGCGCACGAGATCGAAGTGCGTCTGCACCTTCACCGCGTTGCCGATCCAGATGTTGGGAATCGTCTGGCTGTCCAACAGCGGCAGTGCGTGCGCTTCGTGGAAGCCGGGCAGGCAATCGGGCAGCGGCAGCGCTTCCATGTAGATGGCGGGCGCGCTGGCGTTGTCCAGGTGCTGCATCAGCAGGCGCAGGCCGTCCACGAAGGGCGCGGGCCGGCGCTCGAAGTTCAGGCCCTGCATCGAGTCTTCGTAGAAGATGTGGCGCTTGGCCGCCGGGTCGCCGATCAGCAGGGGCACGGCCGTGCCGCGGTAGAACTCGAGCAGGTGCTCGCAGGCGTGCTTGGGTGAGCGCTTGCTCTGCTGCACGGCGGGCCAACTGTCGATCAGGCCGCGCAGGATGACGGGCTTGTTCGCGGGCAGGATCTCCTCGCGAAAGATCTCGGCGGTGACGCCGCGCCGCTCTGCGGTCTTCGCAAACTCGAAATCAAGCATGCGCGCCAGTCTCTCTGGTTATTGTTTTGAGGTCAGATAGCGCTTGCGCCAGAAGAAGCCGCCCAGGCCCAAGCCCAGCGCGGCCATCAGGCCGACCGCGATCCAGAAGCCAGTGGCGCGGTGGATCAGCGGCAGCGCGTCGAAGTTCATGCCGAAGATGCCGGTGATGAGGTTCAGCGGCAGGAAGATGGCGGTCAGCACCGTCAGCGTGCGCATGATGCTGTTGGTGCGGTGGCCGAGCGCGGAGAAGTGCATCTGCACGGTGGATTCGGCGCTGTTCTCCAGCCGGCGCACATGCGAGAGCACGCGCTCCACGTGTTCGAGCACATCGCGCGAGCGCACGCGCAGCAGCTCGCGTTCGCGGCGGGCCTTGTCGTTGCCGGCGTCGGGCCATTCGTCGAGGCCGTCGATCCATTCCTGCACGGCGCTGCGCTGGTCTTCGCAGGTGTCTTCCACGCGGTGCAGCGCATCGCGCGAGGAGCTCAGCAGCGGCCAGTCGTCGAACGTGCTGCGCGGGTCGAGCAGCACCTTCTGCAAGGCGCTGAACTGGCGCGAGAGCAGGCGGCGCAGGTCGAGGTAGCTGTCCACCATGTGGTTGACCATGCGCAGCATCAGCTCGGCCGGGCTGTTCGGCAGGCGCGCGCTGCCGCGCACTTCGCGGCCTTCGGTCAGCTTCTCCAGACGGTCGGCGAAGAAGTCGCGCACGGTGCAGTCGCCCGGGTGCACGGTGATCAGCACGTGGTCGAAGATGGCGAAGCCGACGGGGCTGGTGTCGATCGCCTGCTCCACGTGATCGACGCCTTGCAGGCCTTCTGCCGCGCCGGGCACGGCGGCCAGGCGGCGGAAGATCAGCAGGTCATACCAGGAGGTGGTGTCGAAGTGCGAAGGGTGCTGCTCGTTGAGCAGATCGCGCACGTGCGGGTCCACGATGGCGCCGCAGTTCCATCGCACGAGCGCCGCTTGCGCCTCGGCCAGCTGCGGCTCGAACTCGCCGCGCGCGTAGCTGAGCCACAGAAAGCCCGACGGCGGCAAAGCCGCCGGCAGTGCGGTGACTTCGTTGAACTGATCGCCGTCGACGTGGAAGGCGCGCATCACTTCTTCAAGAGGCGCGCCGCATCGAGCGCGAAGTAGGTGAGCACGCCGTCGGCACCCGCGCGCTTGAAGGCGAGCAGCGCTTCCATCATCACGGCGTCGTGATCGACCCAGCCGTTGGCAGCGGCGGCCTTGATCATGGCGTACTCGCCGGACACCTGATAAGCGAAGGTCGGCATGCCGAACTCGCTCTTCACACGGTGCACGATGTCGAGGTAGGGCAGGCCGGGCTTGACCATCACCATGTCGGCGCCCTCGGCGATGTCGAGCGCGACTTCGCGCAGCGCTTCATCGCTGTTGCCCGGGTCCATCTGGTAGGTCTTCTTGTCGGCCTTGCCGAGGTTGGCGGCCGAGCCCACGGCATCGCGGAACGGGCCGTAGAAGGCGCTGGCGTATTTGGCGCTGTAGGCCATGATCTGCGTGTGGATCAGGCCGCGCGATTCGAGCGCCGTGCGGATCGCGCCGATGCGACCGTCCATCATGTCGCTCGGGGCCACGATGTCCACGCCGGCCTCCGCCTGCACGAGTGCCTGCTTGCAAAGAATTGCAACGGTCTCGTCGTTGAGGATGTAGCCCGTCTCGTCGAGCACACCGTCCTGGCCGTGGCTCGTGAACGGGTCGAGCGCCACGTCGGTCAGCAGACCGAGCTCGGGCAGTTCCTTCTTCAGCGCGCGCACGATGCGCGGCACCAGGCCGTCGGGGTTCAGCGCTTCGCTGCCGTCAGGTGTCTTCAGCGACGCGTCGATCACTGGGAACAGCGCCATCACCGGCACGCCGAGCTTCAGGCACTCTTCGCCGACGGCGAGCAGCTTGTCCAGCGAGAGCCGGGACACGCCGGGCATCGAGGCCACGGGTTCCACGCGGTTCTCGCCTTCGTGCACGAAGACCGGCAGGATCAGGTCACTGGCTTGCAGATTGTTTTCGCGAACCAGTGCGCGACTGAAAGCTTTGCGGCGCAGGCGGCGCGGGCGTGCGGCAGGAAAACCGGCGGCAAGGAAAGGAGACTTGTTACTCATTTGTTGGCAGCACAAAACGAAGCCCGCAGTGGACCTGTTTTTGGCCCATATTCAAGGGGGATATTTGATTTGACCGCGACCTTTGTAGTGTTTCTACGCAGGACCACGTAGTGACGCTGGAAAGCAGGCGCTGCTAAACTGATTTCTGAATGATAGCCGCGAGGCTGTTGTTCCCTGCTTTTCCTCCCTGAGCAGGAGCCTTAACGTGATGACAGCGATAGGGCTTTGCGAGCCCCGGCTTTGATGCCGGGGCTTTTTTTATGCCCCTCGCCCGAGATTTATGCCCCTCGCCCAAGATCGCCGCGCTGGACGCGGGCGATGTTGGTCGGTCCCCCGAGGGGACGAAGATCGATGCGGCATTGAGCCGCATCGATCTCCTCAAGCCGCACTTGGGAGCGGCCCGGCGTGCGGCTTGATACCGAATACCCCGCGGGCCTGCCGAGGGCGCTGGCCATAATGGCCCCATGCTCTGGATCAAAGCCTTTCACATCGTCTTCGTCGCCAGCTGGTTCGCCAGCTTGTTCTATCTCCCGCGCATCTTCGTCAACCTCGCGATGATCGAGCCCGGCAGTCATGCCGAGCGCGAACGCCTGCTGTTGATGGCGCGAAAGCTGTATCGCTTCGGATCGATGCTGATGGGCGTGGCGCTGCTGCTGGGGCTCATCCTCTGGCTCTATTACGGCATCGGCAAAGGCCAGGGCTGGATGCACGCGAAGCTCACGCTCGTGATCGCGGCGATCGGCTATCACCACGGTTGCGCTGCGATCCTGCGTCGCTTCGAGCGGGGCGACAACAAGCGCAGCCACCGCTGGCTGCGGGTCTACAACGAGGGCGCGGTGGTGCTCTTCCTGGCGATCGTCGTGCTGGTGGTCGTCAAGCCGTTCTGATGGTCAAGGAGCGCAGCCCCTGGAGTTGGCTGCTGCTGGCCTGGCTGGCGTTGATCGTCTACGCCAGCCTCTATCCCTTCGAGCCCTGGCGCTGGCCGCCCGGCCAGGATTGGCAGGCGCTCGCCAAACTGCCCTGGCCGCGCAAGCTCTTCGCGTGGGATGTGCAGACCAACATCGTCGGCTACATGCCGCTCGGCCTGCTGCTGTCCACGCGCCCGCGCTGGCGTGCAGGTTGGGCGATCGTGGCCGGCGTCGTGCTGTCGTATTCGATGGAGGTGCTGCAGAACTTCCTGCCCGGGCGCGTGCCTTCAAGTGCTGACTGGCTCTTCAACAGCGTCGGCACGCTGGCAGGCGCGCTGCTCGGCTGGGTGCTGGTGCGCACCGGCGCGTGGCAGCGCTGGGACGGCTGGCGCGAGAGCTGGTTCGAGCGGCACACCGCCGGCGCGCTTGCGCTGCTGATGCTCTGGCCCATGGCGCTGCTCTGCCCGGCGCCGGTGCCGCTGGGCATCGGCCGCTGGCTGCCGCAGCTGGAGGAGCTGGCACTCAGCGCGCTCGAAGGCACGCCGTGGGAGACCGCCTCGCTGCTCTGGTTCACGCCGGATGCGCCGACGCTGCGCGCGCTGCCGCCGGGCTTCGAGGCGCTGGCCACTGCGCTCGGCCTGCTCGGTCCCGCATTGCTCGGCCTCTCGATTGCACGGCCCGGCTGGCGACGCTGGCTCGTCGTGCCCTTGATCGCGCTGCTGGGCGTGGCGGCCACCACGCTGTCCACGGCGCTGAACTACAGCCCGCAACACGCCTGGGCCTGGCTCACGCCGCCCACGCTGCCGGGGCTGGCGATCGGCTTCGTGCTGGCGCTGGCCGCGGTGCCGCTCTCGCGGCGCGCGTGCGCGGCCATCGGTCTCGTCGTGCTGCCCGCGCTGATCGCGCTCGTCACGCATGCGCCCGCCGACCCTTTCCTCTCGATCAGCCTGCAGGCCTGGGAGCAGGGCCGCTTCGTCAACCTCTACGGCATGGGCCAGTGGCTGGGCTGGGTCTGGCCCTTCGCAGCCCTGGTCTGGCTGCTGGGATCCGCAGCACGCCGATAATCACGACATGAGCTATTACGAGCGCCACATCTTCTTCTGCCTCAACAAGCGCGACGGCGAAGCCTCATGCATGGACCACGACGCGCAGGGCGGTTTCGACCACTGCAAGAAGCGCGTGAAGTCCGAAGGCCTCGCCGGCAAGGGCGGCGTGCGGGTCAACAAGGCCGGCTGCCTGGACCGCTGCGCGGGTGGCCCCGTTGCGGTCGTCTATCCGGACGCGGTCTGGTACACGTACGTCGACAACAGCGACATCGACGAGATCGTCGAGAAGCATCTCAAGAACGGCGAGGTGGTCGATCGCCTCGTGCTGCCGGACTCGATCGGACGATGAACTCGCAGACCGAGAAGCGGCTGATCGTAGGCCCGGCCGGCAACATCGAGATTGCGCTGGATGCGCCGGCCGGTGAGCCGCGCGGCATGGCGCTCGTGTGCCACCCGAACCCCACGCAAGGCGGCACGATGGACAACAAGGTCGTGCAGACCTTGGCGCGCGCCTTCCTGCAAATGGGCTATCGCACCGTGCGCTTCAACTTCCGCGGCATCGGCCAATCGGAAGGGGCGTGGGACGAAGGCCGCGGCGAGATCGACGATGCGCTCGCCGTGCTCGAAGCCACGCGCAATGCCGGCGAGCCGTGGCTGCTGGCGGGGTTCTCGTTCGGCGGCTACGTGGCTTCGCGCGTGCTGCAGCGCGTGACTGAAGCGCCGCAGCGCCTCGTCCTCGTCGGCCCCGCCACCAGCCGCTTCGACACCGCGCCCGTGCCGCCCGAAACGCTCGTGATCCATGGCGAGATCGACGACGTCGTCCCGCTCGCGTCCGTGCTCGACTGGGCGCGTCCGCAAAGCCTGCCGGTCACCGTCGTGCCCGGCGTCGGCCACTTCTTCCACGGGCAGCTGCCGCTGCTCAAGAACCTCGTGGTTCGCAACTTTTCCTTCTGAAGTATCCAACGAATGAAACGTCTTCTCTCTTTGCCCCTCGCACTGCTCCTCGCCGCCTCCGGTCTGGCTCAAGCCCAGGCCCCGCAGGCGCCTGAAATCGCCGCCCGCAATTACCTGCTGGTCGACGTCACCGCCGGCAAGCGCGTGCTGGCCGAACGCGAGGCCGACGCGCCCCAGGACCCCGCCTCGCTGACCAAGCTGATGACGGCGTATCTGGTCTTCGATGCGCTCAAGGCCAAGCGCCTGACGCTGGAGCAGACGCTGCCGGTCTCGAAGCTCGCCTGGGCCGAGACCAAGGGTGCCGGCAAGGGCACGGGCGGCTCGGTGATGTTCATCGACACCACCATGTCGCCCACCGTCGACCAGCTGCTGCGCGGCCTCATCATCCAGAGCGGCAACGACGCGGCCGTGGCGCTGGCCGAAGGCGTCTCCGGCACGGTGGAGAACTTCGTCGCGCAGATGAACAAGACGGCCGCCGCCTGGGGCCTGAAGAACACGCACTTCACGAACGTGACGGGCCTCTCCGACCCCGCGCACAAGAGCAGCGCGCGCGACGTGGCGACCATCGCCATGCACATCATCGAAGACTACCCGCAGTACTACCCGTACTACTCGCAGAAGCACTTCACCTTCAACAACATCAAGCAGGACAACCGCAACCTGCTGCTGTGGCGCGACCCGACCGTGGACGGCATGAAGACCGGCTTCACGGATGCCGCCGGCTACTGCCTGGTGGCCAGCGCGCTGCGCGACTTTCCTAACGGCAAGCGTCGACTGATCAGCATCGTGATGGGCACGTCCTCCAAGACCGCCCGCGCCGACGAAGCGCAGAAGCTGATGAACTGGGGCTACGCCGCCTGGGACGCCGTGCGCCTGTTCGACAAGGGCGTGCCGGTCAGTACCGCGCCGGTCTGGAAGGGCACGGCCAAGGAAGTCAAGCTCGTGCCGGGCACGGCCAGCGGCGCCGTCTTCGTGGACGTGCCGCGCGGCGAAGGCGCCGGCCTGAAGACCGAAGTCCAGCGCATGGACCCGCTGATCGCGCCCCTGGCCGCCGGCCAGCGCGTGGGCACGCTCAAGGTCAGCACCGCCAGCGGCACGCTCGTGGCCGAAGTGCCGCTCGTGACGGCCGAGGCCGTGTCGGAGGCGGGCTTTTTCGGTCGCCTCTGGGATGCCATCCGCCTGTGGATCAAGTAAGGTAGGGGCTGCTTTGCTCTTCGGAGTCGTCGTATGCAGCTCCCTGACCTCCCTTGTTACCTGAACGGTGAATACCAGCCTTTGCGTGAGGCTCGCATCTCGCCGATGGACCGCGGTTTCCTGTTCGGCGACGGCATCTATGAAGCCATGCCCGTCTACAGCGGGCGTATCTTTCGCTTCGACGCGCACATGGAACGGCTCGAACACGGCCTGTCCGTGCTGCGCATCGAAAGCCCGCTGACCCGCGCCGAGTGGCTCGGCGTGGCGCGCGAGCTGGTCAGCCGCAACAGCGCCCCGAACCAGCTTGTGTACCTGCAAGTCACGCGCGGCGTGGCGCCGCGGGCGCACGCGATGCCGACCGACATCGAGCCGACCGTTTTCGCCTACGCGAGCCCCTTGAGCGGCGTGCCTGAAGCCGAACGCCATGCCGGCGCCACCTGTGTGACGGCGCGCGACTTCCGCTGGGAGCGCTGCGACATCAAGAGCATCTCGCTGCTCGGCAATGTGCTGGCCCGCCAGCAGGCCGTGGACGCCGGTGCGGCCGAGACCATCCTCTTGCGCGACGGCTGGCTGACCGAGGCGTCGAGCGCCAACGTCTGGATCGTCAAGGAAGGCGCGTTGCTCGGTCCCCCGATGAGCGAGCACGTGCTGCCCGGCGTGCGCGTGGCGCTCCTGAAGGAGCTCTGCGAGGAATGCGGGATCGGCTACAACCTGCGCCCGATCTCCGAGGCCGAGCTGTTCAGCGCGGACGAAGTGCTGATCTCCTCCGCCGGCCGCGAGGTCTTGGCCGTCACGACGCTGGACCACGAGCCCGTCGGCCACGGCGCACTGCGCGGCAAGCCCGGCCCGGTCTACGGCCGTTTGTACGAGGCCTACCAAAAAGCCAAACTGTCCCAATCTGTGTGAGCATGATGAACAAGCCCATCCCTCCCGAAGAATCGCTGATCGAGTACCCGTCGAAGTTCCCCATCAAGGTGATGGGCGCCCACGTCGAAGGCTTTCCCGAGGCCATCGCCATCGTGGCCCGCTCCTTCGACCCGGAATTCGACGCCAGCACCATCGAGCACCGCCCGAGCGGCAGCGGCAACTACCTGGGCCTGACGATCACCGTCACGGCGACCAGCCGCGAGCAGCTCGATGAGCTGTATCGCACGCTGACCACGCATCCGATGGTCAAGGTCGTGCTCTGAACGGGGTCTTTCAGAAGGCTAACGCCTTACTTCCTCTCACAAGTTCGTCGAAATCGGAAAAATTCTGAAAGGTTGACGAGCGCAGAGTCGCACTCCTGACGTGACAGGCCCGCCGGGCCGGCAAGGAGGCGCTCATGAAGAAGATCCTGTTCGCGAGTTGGGTCGTGTGTGCCGCGGCGCTGGTCGCCTGCGGTGGTGGAGGCGGCGGCAGCTCCGGCGGCGGTCCCTCCACCGGCAGCGGCAGCAGCGGTGGCGGCGCCACCGTCAGCGGTGCGTCTCCCGGCGCCACCAGCTCAGGCGCGATCACCGCCTTCGGCAGCGTCTTCATCAACGGGCACGAGTACGACGTCTCCAAGGCGACCGCCGTGGACGACGACACCGGCGCCAGCGTCAACATCACGGGCCTGGAAGTCGGCCAGGTGCTCGACGTGAAAGTGGCCGGCACCAGCGTGTCCACCACCGCGCCGACAGTCGAGAAGCTGCACGTGCACCCGCTGGTGCGCGGCTACCTGGATGCGGCCGATGCCAACAGCCTGACCGCGATGGGCCAGACCGTGCAGCTGTCCAGCACCACGGTCTTCAGCGACCACCGCGCCTGCGTCTTCGCCAGCACCAACCCCTGCACCGCGATCGACGGCGTGGATGACCTCACCGCCACTGCCGGCAGCACGCCGGGCAGCTACGTCGTGGTGGACGGTTATCTGTTCGACGCCGGCGGCGGCTCGGTCAACGTGATCGCCTCGCTGGTGGCCGTGTTCGACGCGCCCACCACCTCGCCGGGCCTCGCAGCCTTCAAGGCCGAAGGCTCGATCAGCGCCGTGGCCTCGGGCAGCGTCACGATCGGTGGCCTGACCGTCAACCTCGCAAGCGCCAAGTGCTACGCCTCGGGCGCCAGCACGCCTTGCGCCAGCGCCTTCAGCGTCGGGCAGGTGGTCTCGGCGATCGGCTCTGCTGCGCCCACGCTGCCCGCGGCCAGCTTCAACGCGCAGGCCGTGCTGCTCCGTGACCGCCTGCCGGTGACCACCGCGGGCGCCACGCTGGAGCTGCAAGGCGGCGTCTCCGCCGTGAGCGGCACGAGCTTCACCTTGCGCGGCATCACGGTCGATGCGTCGGCCTTGCCGACGGGCTCCTCGATGCCTGTCGTCGGCGACATCGTCCGCGTGGTCGGCACTGTGGGCAGCGCCGGCACCACGCTCAGCGCCACCAGCGTGCAGATCCTGCGCGCCGCTGCCAGCGCCAGCTATGCCTTCGAGGGCGACATCGCGAACGTCGCGGCCGGCAGCGCCGCCAACACCTTCACCTTCACGGTGCTCGGCCAGACGGTGACCGTTAACGCGCAAACCCAGCTGACCGACTTCTCCTCCCACGCCTGGATGAGTGGCCACTCGCAGACCAACCCTTTCAACATCAGCACCTTCCAGCCTTACCTGGCCGCCAGCAGCACCCTGCACGCCATCGTGCGCACGGCGGCCGACGCCAACGGCAACCTGCAAGCGCTGTCGGTCACGCTGATCAAGGCGTCGAGCGTCACGGGCGTGGCTGGCGTGGTCGATGCGAGCCCCGCGCCGACCAACAGCACGGCCACGGGCACGCCCAGCACCTTCAGCATCCATGGTGTGCCGGTGAGCGCCGACCCGAAGGCGATCCTCTTGCAGCACAAGCTCACGGCCATCTCAGCGGGTGACCAGGTGGTGGCGGTGGGCACCTACGCCAGCGGCATGCTGACCCTCTCGGCCACCAGGTCCTTCAGCAATTACGCCATCGACAGCGGCCCGCCCAAGACCCACGACTGCCCGGGCTTCTGAGGGCGCGGCCTGCACCGCCCGGAGGCATCCACTAGGATGCCTCCCATCATGATCACAAAAGAGCTGGGCCGCGCGGCCTACGGGCCCGTGGAAGCCGCCATGCGCGCCTTCACGGAAGCGCGCGCGCCCGACACGCCGGACGAGCTCTGGCTCGTCGAACACGATCCCGTCTTCACGCAGGGGCTGGCCGGCAAGGCCGAGCACCTGCTCGTGCCGGGCGAAATCCCCGTCGTGCAGACCAACCGCGGCGGTCAGGTCACGTACCACGGCCCGGGGCAGGTCACCGCCTATCCGCTCGTGGACCTGCGCCGGCTGAACATCTTCGTCAAGGAATACGTGTTCCGCCTGGAGGCGGCCGTGATCCAGACGCTCGACCATTTCGGCATCGTCGGCCACCGCGTGGCCGGGGCGCCGGGCATCTACGTGCGGCTGGCCGATCCGCGCAGCCACGCCGCGCTGACCGGCCCAACGCAGGACCCGTTTCAGGGGCTCGGCAAGGTCGCGGCGCTGGGCATCAAGGTCTCGCGGCACTGTACGTACCACGGCGTGGCGCTCAACGTCGCCATGGACCTGGAACCCTATGCGCGGATCAACCCTTGCGGCTACGCCGGCCTGGAAACCGTGGACCTCGTAAAATTGGGGGTTTCCACGGACTGGGCCACGGTGGCCGAGATCTTTGGCGAGCGCCTTCGCGCGCACCTGACACCCTGAATATGGCTACCGAAAACGTCACCAAAGAAGCCACGAGCGCCGCTGACTACGACGCCACCGCCAAGCAGAAGGCCCAGGCCAAGACCGCGCGCATCCCCATCAAGATCGTGCCGGCGGAAACGCTGAAGAAGCCGGACTGGATTCGCGTGAAGGCTGGCTCGCCCTCGACCCGCTTCTACGAGATCAAGCAGATCCTGCGCGAGCACAAGCTGCACACCGTCTGCGAGGAAGCCTCCTGCCCGAACATCGGCGAATGCTTCGGCAAGGGCACGGCCACCTTCATGATCATGGGCGACAAGTGCACGCGCCGCTGCCCGTTCTGCGACGTCGGCCACGGCCGGCCCGATCCGCTCGACGTGGACGAACCGCTGAACCTGGCCAAGACGATTGCCGCTCTGAAGCTCAGTTATGTCGTGATCACCAGCGTGGACCGCGACGACCTGCGCGATGGCGGCGCCGGCCACTTTGCCGAGTGCATCCGCAAGGTGCGCGAGCTGAGCCCGACGACGCAGATCGAAGTGCTGGTGCCCGACTTCCGTGGCCGCATGGACCGCGCGCTGGACATCCTCAAGGCTGCGCCGCCCGACGTGATGAACCACAACCTGGAAACCGCGCCGCGCCTCTACAAGGAAGCGCGCCCGGGTTCGGACTACGAATTCAGCCTGAACCTGCTCAAGCGCTTCAAGGAAGCCGTGCCGGGCGTGCCGACCAAGAGCGGCATCATGGTCGGTCTGGGCGAAACCGACGAGGAAATCCTCCAGGTCATGCGCGACATGCGCGCCCACGACATCGACATGCTGACCATCGGCCAGTACCTGGCGCCCTCGGGTCACCACCTGCCGGTGCGTCGCTACGTGCACCCGGACACCTTCAAGATGTTCGAGGAAGAGGCCTACAAGATGGGCTTCAAGCACGCCGCCGTCGGCGCGATGGTGCGTTCGAGCTATCACGCGGACCAGCAGGCCCACCAAGCCGCGGAGAAGGCCGCGGTGGTGGCCGCGGAACAAGCCCAGGTGTGACTCACGGCACGGTCATGAACCGGTGCTAACGTGCTGAACATGCGCAAGCTATTCGTCTCGCTGCTGCTGCCTCTTGTCATGCTGTTCACGCAGCAGGCGCAGGCGTGGCACGAGATCGGACACCTGCGCGGCCCGTCCGGCACGACCGAACAGCAGCAGAAGCAGGACGCGCTGGGCGACAAGCTCTGCAGCCTGTGCTTCTCCTTCGCGCACATCGACGCCACCGCCCCGGCGCCGAACGTGCCGGCCTTCGTCCCCGCGCCTGCGGAGCACGCAGCGCCCACCAGCGTGGCCGTCATCAGCCACGCCAGCCCGGTCGCCACGCCGGGCAACCGCGACCCTCCCGCGAACCTCTGACCCCGTCCGCTCCGTGCATCGGCACTTGATGGCCGCATGCGCGTCCGCTCGCTTTTCAGAGGTTTGTTCCCATGTCGTCTTCCTTCCTGCGCCCGTCGGCGCTGTTCCTGGCGTTGTGCGCCGCCTACCCGCTCGTTCAAGCTGACGAGCCGTCCCCCGATCCCGCGCCGGCCGCAGCTGCGGCTGCCGATCAGCAAAAGCTCGACAAGGTCGAAGTCACGGGTGGCCGCGCTCGTCTGGACGAAGCCCGCAACGGCCTCTCGCCCGACACCGGCAGCAGCGTCTACCGCTTCAATGCCGCCGAGTTGCAAAAACTCCCGCAGGGCGATGCCACGCCGCTGAACCAGGTCATCCTGCAAACGCCCGGCGTCGTGCAGGACGGCTTCGGCCAGATCCACGTGCGCGGCGATCACGGCAACATCCAGTACCGCATCAATGGCGTCGTGATCCCCGAATCGCTCTCGGGCTTCGGCCAGTCGCTGCAGACGCGCTTCGCGCAGAACCTCTCGATCCTGACCGGCGCGCTGCCGGCGCAGTACGGCTACCGCACCGCGGCGGTCGTCGACATCGAGAGCAAGGGCGAGCAGCTCGACAAGAGCACCACGGTCGACCTGCGCGTGGGCAGCCGCCAGGACCGCGAGATGTCCGTCGAGACCAGCGGCACGCAGGGCGCGTTCACCTATTTCGTGACTGGCTCCTACGAGGGCAGCGGCCTCGGCATCGAGAACCCGACGCCTTCGAAGAACGCGCTGCACGACCAGTCGCACCAAGGCAAGGGCTTTGCCGACCTGTCCTATGTGATCGACGACAGCTCGCGCGTGAGCCTGCTGCTCGGCGTCTCGAACAACCGCTTCGAGATCCCGAACGTGCCGGGCCAGACGCCGGAGTACACGCTGTTCGGCCAGCAGGCCAAGGACTCCGCCGACCTCGACGCCCGCCAGCGCGAACGCAACCGCTTCGCCGTGCTGAGCTACCAGGGCAACATCGGCGACTCGATCGACTACCAGATCTCGGCCAGCACGCGCACGACGGACGTGCTCTACACGCCCGACACCGTCGGCGATCTGCAATACAAGGGCATCGCCGCCGACATCTTCCGCTCCAACCGCGCCACCAGCCTGCAAGCCGACATGAGCTGGCGCATCAACCCGCAGCACACGCTGCGCAGCGGCCTGTTCGTGCAGCACGAGCGCGCGCTGGCGAACAACAATTCGCAGGTCTTCCCGGCCGATGCCGACGGCAACCAGACCGGCGACGTGCCGTTGCTGATCCAGGACGACAGCCGGCTCTCCGGCTCGCTGCTCGGCGCCTATCTGCAGGACGAGTGGAAGCTCGACAAGAGCCTGACGCTGAACTACGGCGTTCGCTACGACCACACGAGTCTGCTGAATACCGAGTCGCAGTTCAGCCCGCGCGTAGGCCTGACCTGGGAGGTGAACAAGAGCTTCAGCGTGCACGGCGGCTACGCCCGCTACTTCACGCCGCCGCCGAGCGAGAAGATCGACACCACCTCGGTCGCCAAGTTCGCCGGCACGACGAACGCGCTGCCGTCGGATGCCAACACCGCCGTGCGCGCCGAGCGCAGCAACTATTTCGACCTGGGCGCCGGCTGGATGGTCACCGACCACCTGACGCTCAACCTCGACGGCTACTACCGCGACATCCGCCACCTGCAGGACGAAGGCCAGTTCGGCAACGCGCTGATCTACTCGGCCTTCAACTTCTCCAAGGGCCGCATCTACGGCGTGGATTTCTCGGCCAACTGGCGCGACCGCGATTTCTCAGCCTGGATCAACCTCGGCTTCACGCATGCGCGCGGCAAGGGCATCGAGACGGGTCAGTTCAACTTCGACGACGACGAACTGGCCTACATCCAGACCCATTGGGCCCACCTGGACCACGAGCAGACGCTCAGCGGATCGGCCGGGTTCTCCTGGAAGGCGCCGGGCGCCGTGACGATCAGCGCCAGCGCCCTGATGGGCACGGGCCTGCGCGACGGTTTCGCCAACACCGAGCACCTGCCGGGCTACACGGCCGTGAACCTGTCGGCCAGCAAGACCTTCGGCAAGACGGAAGTGCGCGTGGGCGTGGACAACGCCTTCGACCGCGTCTACCTGCTGCGCGACGGCAGCGGCATCGGCGTGGGCGCACCGCAGTACGGGCTGCGTCGCTCGGTGTGGCTGGCGTTGTCGCAGTCGTTCTGAGTCTGCGCTGACCGTGTACGCTGGCGGCTATGCCCGCCAGCCCGTCCACCCATCGCGCCCTGCAATGCCCGCAATGCCGCGGCGCGATGGAAGCCCTGCCGCTCGAAGGTCACTACGGCCAGACGGTGCACACGGATCTTTGTCCGCGTTGCAACCTGATCTGGCTTGACGAGTTCGAGGCCGTCAATCTCTCTGGCCTGGGCTGGGTGAAGCTGCTGCGCCGCATGCAGCTGGCGCAGCAGGACCCGACGGTGCCGCAGTTCGCGGCGCTCGACTGCCCGCGCTGCCAGGCCAATCTCAAGCAGGTCCACAACATGACCAGCTGGGGGCGCTTTGCGGAGCTGGAATGCCCGCGCTGCCGTGGCGGGCTGGCGTCCTTCAGCCTGATGCTGGCGCGCCGCGGCCTCGTGCGTGCGATGACGCGCCGTGACCTCGATGCGCTGAAGAAGGAATCGCGCGACCCGTCCTGTTTCAACTGCGGCGCGGGCCTGGAGCGCGAAGCCTGCGCGCGCGGCCTGCTCGATCAGGACGCACGCTGCACCTACTGCGAGAGTCCGCTGGTCGTCATCGACATGCCGCGCTTCTTCACGGCGCTGCTCTCGCGTCATGCCGAAGCCGTGGCGCCGGAGCGGCTGGCCTGGCCCTGCCGCAGCTGCGGCGCGGCCGTCGACCCCACGCATTCGGCGTCGTGCGAGACCTGCTGGCATCCGGTGGTGGTGCCTTCGGTCGTCGACCTGCGGCGCCTGCTCGACGAGGCCGAGCCGCTGCTGCGCGCCGCCTTGCCGCGCGGCGCCAAACCGCACGGCCGGCGCTTGCGTGAGTTGCGCGGCGACCACCGGGCGACGGGGCTCTGGCGGGTTGTCAGCCGGCTGAAGGCCTTCTTCGAGTCCGATTAAGCCCGTGCCCAGCATGTTCGCGGGTTTTCCCGGAAAATCCCGGGTTCCCCCGATTCGAGACATTCCCATGGCACTTCGGCACTGGCTCCTGCTGATCTTCCTGGCTTCCGGCCTGTACATCCACTTCCGCGGCCAGGTGCGTTTCGCGCTGGCCCGCGCGCTGGACTTCACGATTCTTATCGCGCCCGTCAACGCGCTGATGTACCTGTTCTCGCGCGTGCCGGCCAAGGCCTATCTGGACCCGGACGACTTCCCCGAGCTCGCGCCGCTCAAGGCCAACTGGCAGCTGATCCGCGACGAGGCGATGCGCCTGGCGGACGACGGCGCGATCCGCGCCGCCACGGGCTACAACGACGTCGGCTTCAACTCCTTCTTCCGCACCGGCTGGAAGCGCTTCTACCTGAGCTGGTACGGCAAGGACATGCCGTCGGCGCAGACGCAGTGCCCGCAGACGGTGGCGCTGCTCAAGAGCATCCCGACGATCAAGGCGGCGATGTTCGCCTCGCTGCCGCCGGGCGCGCGGTTGGTGTCGCACCGCGACCCGTACGCTGGATCATTGCGTTATCACCTGGGCCTCGTGACGCCGAACGATCCGGGCTGCAACATCGTCGTGGACGGTCAGCCGTACCACTGGAAGGACGGCGAGGCGGTGATGTTCGATGAGACCTTCATCCATCACGCCGAAAACACGACGGACCACCAGCGCATCGTGCTGTTCTGCGACGTGGAGCGGCCGTTGTGGACCGCGCCGCTGCGCTGGTTCAACCGCTTCTTCGGCCAACATGTGATGGCCGCCGCATCGAGCCAGAACGAAGGCACGGAAACCGTCGGCGGCATCAACAAGGCGTTCCAGTACATCTACCAGCTGCGCCTGAAAGCCAAGGCCTTGAAGGCGTCCAATCGCACGGCGTATTACGCCGGCAAGTGGGCGCTCATCATCGGCCTGCTCTGGCTGCTCTTCTGGTGATCTGCCCGATCAACGATTGATCAGCGCTGCGCCGGTTCCCACCGGCCAGCGATGTTCTTCAACAGCTGATTGACCGCCGCCAGCTGGCGGTTCTGCACGTTGTTCAGCGTGCTCTCCGCTTGCAGCAGCGAGGCCTGCGCCGTCACCACGTTCAGGTAGCTCACCGTGCCGGCCTTGTACTGGTCGTTGGTGATCTCGAGGTTGCGGCGCGCGGCGCGCACGGCGTCCTGCTGCAAGCGCGTTTCCTCTTGCAACTGGCGAGCCAGGACGAGGTTGTCTTCCACTTCCTGCAAGGCCGTGAGTACGGCTTGGCGGTAGGCGCTGGTGGCAGCGTCAGCCGCGTTGCGTGCCTGGGCGCTGGCGAGCTGGCGGCGGCCGCTGTCGAGGATGTCCTGCGTCAGCGAGGCGCCGATGGACCAGAGCAGGTTGGGTGCGCTGATCAGGTTCTTGAAGCCGTCCTTGCGCCAGCCGGCGTCGCCCGAGAGCGAGAGCGACGGGAAGTAGGCGGCGTTGGCGATGCCGATCTGCGCATAGGCGGCCTTGACGCGCTCGGCGCTGGCGGCGATGTCGGGGCGGCGTTCCAGCAGCGTGGAGGGCAGCATCGCCGGCACATCCGGCGCGGCGGGCAGCGTGGGCTTGGCTTCGAGCGTCAGGCCTGAGGGCGGCAGGCCCAGCAGCACGGCGAGCGCGTGTTCGGCCACGGCGCGCTGGGCCTTGGCGTCGGCCAGGCTCGCCTGCGTGCTGCGCAGCTGCGTCTCGGCTTGCAGCACGTCGGTCGGCGCGGCGACGCCGGAATCGCGGCGGGCCTGCGTCAGTTCGAGCGAGCGCTGATAAGCGGCAGCCGTGCGTTCGAGCAGCGATTCCTGGATCTCGGCAGAGCGCAGGGTGAAGTAGCTCTGCACGAGCAGGGCCTGCGCCGAGAGGCGCGCGGCGGCGAGGTCATCGCTGCTGGCCTGCAATTGCGAGCGCGCTTCCGAGAAGCCCTCGAACAGCGAACCCCAGAGGTCCACTTCCCAGGTCGAGCTGGCGATCAGCGAGCTGCTGTTCACCGGCGAGTTGCCCTGGCTCTTGCTGCGCGTGCCCTGGCCGCTGACCGACAGCGTCGGCAGGAAGGCCTGGCCGGCGGCGGCCAGCGTGGCGCGTGCGTTGGCGACCTGGGTGGCGACGGTCTTGAGGTTCTCGTTGCCGATCAGCAGCTTCGACTGCAAATCGTTGAGCACCGGGTCGTTGAACAGCGTCCACCAGTCGTCGGGGATCGCGCGCTGCGTGTTGGCGGCGGTCCAGTCGCCAGTCTGTTCCTTGAACTGCGCGGGCGGCGTCACCGGCTTGGGCGGGTCCACGTGCGTGAGCGCGCAGCCGCCGAGCAGCAAGGCGGTGACCAGGGGAAGAGTCGAGAAGATTTTCATGTCGTGCGGCGCAGGAAGAACCAGCGGCGGGGCCGCGGGCTGCGTTTCTTTTTCAGGCTCAGGCGGTCCATCAGCACGAACACCACCGGCGTCGTGTAGAGCGTGAGCAGTTGCGAGAGGATCAGGCCACCCACGATGGCGATGCCCAGCGGCTGGCGCAGCTCGGCACCGTCACCGCTGCCCAGGGCCAGCGGCACGGCGCCGAAGATGGCGGCGGCCGTGGTCATCAGGATCGGGCGCAGGCGCAGCGAGGCGGCGCGCAGGATGGCGCTGGCGGCCGAGATGTTCTCGCTATGACGCTGCCGCTCGATGGCGAAGTCGATCATCATGATGGCGTTCTTCTTCACGATGCCGATCAGGAGGATCACGCCGATGAGCGAGATGATCGAGAAGTCCGTGTTGAAGAGCATCAGCGCCAGCAGCGCGCCCACGCCGGCGGAAGGCAGCGTGGAGAGGATCGTCACCGGATGGATCAGGCTCTCGTACAGCATGCCCAGCACCAGGTAGATCGTGACGATGGCCGCCAGGATCAGCATGGGCTGCGAGGCCAGCGACTGCTGGAACGCGTTGGCCGTGCCTGCAAACAGGCCGCGCACCGAGACGGGCACGCCGAGCTCGGCCATCGCGTTCTGGATCGCCACCGTGGCCTGCGAGAGCGAGACGCCTTCCGGCAGATTGAAGCTGATCGTCGTGGCCGGCGTGCCGCTCTGGTGGTTGATCGACAGCGGCGTGTTCGTCGTCTCCACGCGCGTGAACGCGGACAGCGGCACCTGCTTGCCGTTGCTGCTGGTCACGTAGAGCTTGCCGAGCACTTCGGGGCCTTGCAGGAACTCCGGCGCCAGCTCCATCACCACGCGATACTGGTTCAGCGGGTTGTAGATCACGCCGACCTGGCGCTGGCCGAAGGCGTCGTTGAGCGTGGTATCCAGCGTGTTGATGGACACGCCCAGCCGCGCCGCGGCGTCGCGGTCGATCACGAGCGAGGTTTGCAGGCCCTTGTCCTGCTGGTCGCTGTTGACGTCGGCCAGCTCATCGAGGTTTTGCAGCGCATTGTTGATGCGCGGCGCCCAGGTGCGCAGGTCTTCCAGCGAGTCGGATTGCAGCGTGTACTGATAAGCCGAGTTCGATTGCCGGCCGCCGATGCGGATGTCCTGCACGGGCACGAGGAACAGGTTGGCGCCGGCCTCGTGCGAGAGCTTGTCGCGCAGCCGCGCCACCACGGCGTCGGCCGAGACTTTGCGCTCGGCCAGCGGCTTGAGCATGATGAAGAAGTTGGCGCTGTTGCGCTGGCCACCGCCGGTGAAGCCGTTGACGTTGTCCACGGCCGGGTCCTGCTGGAGGATCTCCATGAACTTCTGCACCCGCGCCTTCATCATCGGGAAGCTGCTGCCCTGGTCGGCCTGCACGCCGCCGAACATCGCGCCGGTGTCCTGCTGCGGGAAGAAGGACTTCGGGATCACGCCGTACAGGTGCACGTTCAGCACGATCACGGCGATCAGCGAGATCAGCGCCACCGGCTGGTGCCGCAGCACCCACATCAGCGAGCGGCGGTAGCCGCGCCGGCACTTGCGGCCGACCCAGTCGAGCGCGCGGCCGAAGCGCGTGGGCTCGCCCTTCTTGCCTTCCTCGCGGGCCTTGAGCAGCTTGGCGGCCATCATCGGCGTGGTCGTCAGCGAGACGACCATCGAGACCAGGATGGCCGAAGACAGCACGACGGCGAACTCGCGGAACAAGCGGCCGACGACGCCACCCATCAAGAGGATGGGGATGAACACGGCGATCAGCGACAGGCTGATGGAGACGACCGTGAAGCCGATCTCGCGGGCCCCGCGCAGCGCGGCCTCCTTGGGTGTGAGGCCGTGCTCGATGTGCCGCGAGATGTTCTCCAGCACCACGATCGCATCGTCCACGACGAAGCCGGTGGCCACCGTCAACGCCATCGCCGACAGGTTGTCCAGACTGAACCCGCACAAATACATCACCCCGAAGGTGCCGCACAGCGACACCGGCACGGCGATGGCCGGCAGCAGCGTGGCGCGCCAGGAGCGCAGGAACAGCAGCACCACGAGGATCACCAGGCCGATGGCGATGCACATCGCGCGCTCCACCTCGCGCAGCGAGGCGCGGATGGTGGGCGTGCGGTCGGCGATCACGTCGAGGTCGATGGCGGACGGGATCGAGGAGCGCAGGTGCGGCAGCAGGTCGCGGATGCGTTCGACCGTCTCGATGATGTTGGCGCCCGGCTCCTTCATGATGAAGATCAGGATGGCCGGCTTGCCGTTGGACGCAGCGTAGTTGCGCACGTCCTGCACCGAGTCCTTCACGTCCGCCACGTCGCCGAGCGTGACGGTGGAGCCGTTGCTGTAGCGCAGGATGACCTTGGCGTACTCGGCGGCCACGCGGGCCTGGTCGTTGGCGCCGACCTGCCAGTTGCGGCCGCCCATGTCGACCGAGCCCTTGGGCCGGTTGGCGTTGGTGTTGGTGATGGCCGTGCGCACGCTGTCCAGCGCGATGCCGGCGGCGGCGAGCTTGTCGGGGTTCAGCTCCACGCGAACGGCGGGCAGCGCGCTGCCGCTGACGTTCACCTGGCCCACGCCGTCGACCTGCGAGAGCCGCTGCGCCAGCACCGTGGACGCGGCGTCGTACATCTGGCCCTGCGTCAACGACGTGGAAGTCATCGACAGGATCATCACCGGCGTGTCGGCCGGGTTGACCTTGCGGTACGTCGGGTTGCTGGGCATGCCCGTGGGCAGCAGGCTGCGCGAGGCGTTGATGGCGGCCTGCACGTCGCGGGCGGCGCCGTTGATGTCGCGGTTCAGGTCGAACTGGAGCGTGACGTTGCTGGATCCGAGCGAGGAACGCGAGGTGATCTCGTTCACGCCGGCGATGGCGCCGAGCGCGCGCTCCAGCGGCGTGGCCACCGTGGCGGCCATCGTCTCGGGGCTGGCGCCGGGGAGGCTCGCGCTGACCGAGATGGTGGGGAAATCCATCTGCGGCAGCGGCGCGATCGGCAGCAGGCCGTAGCCGAGCACGCCGGCCAGGGCGATGCCCAGCGTGATCAGCGTGGTGGCAACGGGCCTGGAGATGAAGGGCGCACTGATGTTCATGCGCCGGTCGCTCCGGAAGCCGCGGTCTTCTTGCTCTTGCGTTCACGCCAGCGCTTGGCGATGCCGGCGAACTCGAGATAGATCACCGGCGTGGTGAACAGCGTCAGCATCTGGCTCACGATCAGGCCGCCGACCATCGTCACGCCGAGCGGGTGGCGCAGCTCATGGCCCGCGCCCTGGCCGACCATCAGCGGCAGCGCGCCGAGCAGTGCGGCCATCGTGGTCATGAGAATCGGGCGGAAGCGCAGCAGCGAAGCCTTGTGGATGGCGGCGCGCGGCTCCATGCCTTCGTCGCGTTCGGCTTCGAGCGCGAAGTCGATCATCATGATGGCGTTCTTCTTCACGATGCCGATCAAGAGCACGATGCCGATGATGCCGACGATGCCGAGGTCGAGCCTGGCCACCAGCAGCGCCAGCAGTGCACCGACGCCGGCCGAGGGCAGGGTGGACAGGATGGTCACCGGGTGGATGTAGCTCTCGTAGAGCACGCCCAGCACGATGTACATCGTCACCACGGCCGCGATGATCAGCATCAGCGTGCTGGACAGCGAGTTGCGGAACGCTTCCGCGGCACCCTGGAAGCTCGTTTCCACGCTGGCCGGCATGTCGATCTTGGCCTGCTCGGCCTTGATCGCATCAACGGCATCGCCGAGCGCGGCGCCCGGTGCGAGGTTGAACGAGACGGTCGCCGCCGGGAATTGCGCGACGTGGTTGATCACCAATGCCGCGGGTTGTTCGACCAGTTGCGCCACGCTGCTCATCGGCACCTGCACGGTGGTCGTGCCGGTGGCGGTGGTCTGCGTGCCGGGCACATAGAGGCGGTTCAGCGCCTCAGGGCCGCGGCGGAACTCCGGTGCGGCTTCCAGCACCACGCGGTATTGGCTGCTGGCCGTGTAGATCGTGGAGATCATGCGCTGACCGAAGGCGTTATACAAAGCCGTGTCGATGGACGCCACCGTCACGCCCAGGCGGCCTGCGGCTTCGCGGTCGATCTTGAGGAACGCCTGCTGGCCCTGGTCCTGCAAGTCGCTCGCCACGTCGGCCAGCTGCGGCACGTTGTGCAGCCGATCGACCAGCGCGGTCGTCGCCTTGGTCAGGTCGCCCATGTCGGGCGAGCTGAGCAGGAACTGGTACTGCGTCTTCGAGACGCGGTCTTCGATCGTCAAGTCCTGCACCGGCTGCATGTAGGCGGTGATGCCCGGCACGTGCGCGGTCAGGTCGGTCAGGCGGCGGATGATTTCCGTGGCCGAGGCGTTGCGCTGCGCGAAGGGCTTCAGCGTGATCTGCATGCGGCCGGTGTTCAGCGTGGCGTTGGCGCCGTCCACGCCGATGAAGGAGGCGAGGTGATCGACGTCCGGGTCCTTCATGATCGCCTCGGCGAGCTTCTGTTGCCGCTCGCTCATGGCGTTGAAGGAGGTCGTCTGCGTCGCTTCCGTGATCACCTGGATCAGGCCCGTGTCCTGCACCGGGAAGAAGCCCTTGGGCACCCAGAGGTAGAGCAGGCCGGTCAGCGCCAGCGTGCCGATGAAGATCAGCAGCGTGATGCCCGAGTGATCGAGCACCCAATCCAGCATGCGGCCGTAGCCGGCGATCAGATCGTCGAACTTCTGGCCGAACCAGTTGCCGAATTTCGTGTGCTTGGCCTCGCTCTCGGGCTTGAGCAGGCGCGCGCTCATCATGGGCGTGAGCGTCAGCGAGACGAAGGCCGAGATCAGGATGGCCACGGCCAGCGTGATCGCGAACTCGTGGAACAGCCGGCCCACCACGTCGCCCATGAAGAGCAGCGGGATCAGCACGGCGATCAGCGAGACCGTCAGCGAGATGATGGTGAAGCCGATCTGCTTGGAGCCCTTGAGCGCGGCCTCCATCGGCGAGTCGCCCTCTTCGACGAAGCGGGCGATGTTCTCGATCATCACGATGGCGTCGTCCACGACGAAGCCGGTCGAGATGGTCAGCGCCATCAGCGTGAGGTTGTTGATCGAGAAGCCGGCGAGGTACATCACGCCGAAGGTGCCGACCAGCGAGAGCGGCACGGCCACGCTCGGGATCAGCGTGGCGGAGGCGCTGCGCAGGAAGACGAAGATCACCATCACCACGAGGGCGACGGCCAGCAGCAGCTCGAACTCGGTGTCTTCGACGGAGGCGCGGATCGTGACCGTGCGGTCGGCGATCACCTGCACGTCGAGCGAGGCGGGCAGCGTGCCTTCGAGCTTGGGCAGCAGCGCCTTCACGCGGTCCACGGTCTCGATCACGTTGGCGCCGGGCTGGCGCTGCACGTTCAGGATCACGCCGGGCGTGGTGTCGGCCCAGGCGGCCAGGCGCAGGTTCTCGGCGTCGTCCACCATCACGGCCACGTCGGACAGGCGCAGCGGGTTGCCGTTCTTCCAGGCGATCACGACGTCGTTGTAGTCGGCGGCGGTCTTGAGCTGGTCGTTGGCGTCGATGGTCGAGGCGCGCTGGGCGCCGTCGAAGCTGCCCTTGGCCTGGTTGACGTTGGAGGCGGCGATGGCGGTGCGCACGTCGTCGAGCGAGAGGCCCAGCGAAGCGAGCTTCTGCGGATCGGCCTGGATGCGCACGGCCGGGCGGCGGCCGCCGGCGATGGACACCAGGCCCACGCCGTCGAGCTGCGAGAGCTTGGGCGCGAGGCGGTTCTCCACCAGGTCATGGACCTTGATCACCGGCAGCGAGGGCGAGGTGATCGCGATCGTCAGCACCGGCGCGTCGGCCGGGTTGACCTTGCTGTAGATCGGCGGCATCGGCAGGTCGCTGGGCAGCAGGTTGCCGCCGGCGTTGATGGCCGCCTGCACTTCCTGTTCCGCCACGTCGAGCGAGAGGCCCAGCGAGAAGCGCAGCGTGATGACGGACGCGCCGCCGGAGCTGCTGCTCGTCATCTGGCTCAGGCCCGGCATCTGGCCGAACTGGCGCTCCAGCGGGGCCGTGACCGTCGTGGACATCACGTCGGGGCTGGCGCCGGGGTAGAGCGTGGTGACCTGGATGGTCGGGTAGTCGACCTCGGGCAGCGCCGAGAGCGGCAGCAGCCGGTAGGCCAGCAGGCCCGCCAGCAGGATGGCGAGCATGAGCAGCGAGGTCGCGACCGGCCGCTCGATGAAGGGACGGGAGGGATTCATGGTGATGGCCCGGCTGGATCAGCCGCCTTGGGCTGCGCGTTCCGCGCGGCGCTTCTCGATGAAGGCCTTGCGTTCCTCGGGGCTCATCTTCATGAACTTCTCTTGCTGGTCGGGCGGCAGGCGGTCGAGCCAGCGCGGACGTTCTTCGCCGCTGGCGGCAGCGCTGCCCGATTGGGCGGCGGCTGCGGGCGCTGCGCCGGAAGCGCCACCTTGCTGACCTTGCCAGGCGTGGGCACCGGAGGCGCCACCTGCGGGCCAGCTGGCACCGCCCGGAGCGCTCGCGCCACGGGCGCCGCGGCGGCCCTTGGCGGGGGCTTCAGCGCCCTTGCGCTTGGTCGGGTCGGCGGCGATCACTTCCACCTTGGCGCCGTCGCGCAGGCGGTCCACGCCGTCGATCACGACCTTGTCGCCTTCCTTGACCGGGCCTTCGATGGCCGTCCAGTTGCCGTCGATCACGCCGGGCTTGACCACGCGCATGTTGACGGAGCTGTCCGGGTTCACGACGTAGACGTAGAAGCCTTGCGCACCGCGCAGCACGGCGGCCGAGGGCACCACGAGCTGGTCGGGCAGCAGGTCCAGCGACAGGCGCACGCTGACGGCCTGGTTCGGGAACAGCGCGTCGTCCTCGTTCTTGAACAGGGCCTTGAGCTTGATCGAGTCGGTCGTCACGTCGATCGAGTTGTCGGTGCTGGCGACGACGCCTTCGGCGAGCTTGTTCGCGCCGCCGCGATCCCAGGCTTCCACCACGAGCGGCTTCTTCGCGCGCAGCGAGGCGTTGATCTTGGGCAGGTTGGCCGAAGGCACGGCGAACACGAGTGCGATCGGGTGGTTCTGCGTGATCGAGACGATCCCGTTGGCGCCGCCCGGGGCGACCACATTGCCGATGTCGGCCTGCTTCAGGCCGACGCGGCCGCTGATCGGGGCCAGCACGCGGGTGTAGACCACTTGCAGGCGGGCGCTGTCCACGGCGGCCTGGTCGGACTTGACGGTGCCGTCGAGCTGGCGGACCAGGGCGTCCTGCGTGTCCACCTGCTGCTTGGCGATCGCATCCTTGGCGAGCAGGTCCTTGTAGCGGGTCAGATCGATCTTGGCGTTAGCCAGCTGGGCCACGTCGCGCGCCAGCTGACCTTCGGCCTGGCCGAGCGCGGCCTGGAAGGCGCGCGGGTCGATCTGCGCGAGCTGCTGGCCGGCCTTGACCTGCTGGCCTTCCTTGAACAGGATGCTTTGCAGCACGCCGGTGACCTGCGGCTGCACGACCGCGGTGTTGGACGCGGTGATCGAGCCGATGGCGCTGACCAGCACGCGCATGTCGCGCAAGCGGGCCGTTTCGATCGAGACCGGCTGGACGCGGTTGGCGCCGCCGAAGCGGCCACCGGGACCGCCGGCACCACCTGCGCCCGGGCGTCCGCCCGCTGCACCGGAAGCACCGCTGGCTGCACCGCCAGGGCCGCCTTCACCCGAGCCGTGGCCCTTCCACCACCAGACGCCGCCCGCCAGAACGACGGCGGCAGCAATGATCCACGGAGCGGCCTTGCCGGCCTGATTCAAACGAAGGTGATGACGCTTGCTCTTGGAGTTATGGGCGCGGACAGGGCTCATGGCAGGGGGCAATGTAAAGATGCGGCCGAGTCTAAACCGCGAGCTTGACCTTGCCCTTTCCTGGCTGAAAAGAAAAGCGAAGACGCTCTTCAGCTTTCTCTAAGCAAGGTCTCTATCTGCTTGTGCAATTCGGCGAAGTCGGGCTCGCCGACGTAGCGCTTGACGATGCGGCCCTGCTTGTCCAGCAGGAAGGTGGTGGGCGTCATCTGCACTTTGCCGAAAGCCTGGGCCACGGCGCCGGTGTTGTCGATCGCGACATCGAACGGGAGCTTGCGGCTCTCGGCGAAGTTGGCCACGTAGGTGGGCGGGTCATAGCTCATGGCCACGGCCACGGTGCCCAGGCCCTGCGTCTTGTACTTGTCGAAGGTGGCGACCATCTGCGGCATCTCGTGCACGCAGGTCGTGCAGCTGGTGGCCCAGAAGTTCACCAGCATGACCTTGCCGTTCCACTGACTCGAGCTGCCCTTGGCGCCGTCCAGCAGCGTGTAGTTCACGCTCGGGGCCTGCTCTCGCGAGCAGCCGGCCAGCAGCAGGGTGGAGCCGAGCACGGCCGCGAGGGCGGTGCTGATTGCGTAGGAATGGAAGGCGCGACGCATGGGCCGCATTGAATCACAAACGGCTCAAAGACCCTTGCTGAGCTCGAATGTCAGCACGGAGGGCAGGGCATCGCCGAGATGGCCGCGCGAGATGCGTGCCAGGCCGTCCGGCGTGGCCGTGGACAGCTGCGTCTGCGCCTCGGCGTCCAGCAGCTCGATGAAGCAGAACTGCGGCACCTCGACCAGCACTTCCTTTTGCAGGGCGACGAAGTCGACGCCGCGCTGGGCGCTCTCGAACAGGATGCCGTGCGGCAGGCCTTCCTCGCAGAACTCGCGCGCCTCTTCCATGGTGGCGACCATGTCGATGATCAGGCCCATGTGGGCGATGGCGTCGCGCACGGCAGTGCGCAGCTCTGGGCGCGGCGAGACGATCAGCACGTGGCTGCCCGCCAGCGGCTTGGAGTTGAGCGAGCCGGGGCCGCTGTCGCTGTAGCCGGACGCGTGGCCGGATTCGCTGAAGTCCTGCGGACGCGCGTTCATCGGCTCGGTGGCCGGCGGCAGTTCGCCGCCGAGCTCTTCGCCGACGGTGTGCGGGAATTCGAGCGTCAGCACCGTGATGCCGGCCTCGTCCTCGCGCAGCGGCAGCAGGCCCATCGTCAGCGCGGTCTGCTCGACCAGGCGCCAGGCCAGCGTGTTGGGCTGCTGCGGCGGCTCGACATTGCGCATCGCCTTGGGCGATCCGCCGATCAGGTCGAGCGAGCGGTGCGCGAAGCGGCAGCTCAGGCGCGCGCGAGAGGGCCAGGGCGTGAGGTCCAGTCGCAGGTCGATCGAGGAATGCGTGCTGGCCAGCGCCCAGTCCATCAGGGCATTGAGCAGGGCGAAGAGCAGCGAGCCGTCGGCGATCACCTCGACCGGGCGCAGCGTCTGGCGCACCTGGATGCCGCGGGCCTGGGTCTCGCGGCTGCGGTGGGCGAGCACGCCGCGCAGCAGCTGGGTGAGGTGCAGGCGCTCGCGCGCGAGGCGCAAGCGGCCGGAGGCCAGGCGGGCGAGTTGCTGACCGGCCATGCCGGCTTCGCGGGCGGCGGCCACGTTCTCACGCAGCGCGCGCAGGCCCTGGCGGTCGATCTGGCCGGTATTGATCAGCTGATGGATGCGCTCCAGCGCAGCGCTCAGCGGGCCGGCGATCTCGGCGCCGAGTTGCTGGACGATGTCGGCCCATTGAGCCGTGTCGGGCTCCGAGCCCGCGTCGTTCGCGGCTTGCGGGGGCGGCTGGCTGGGCATGTGAGGAGGTTGAAGCGCTTGCGGTTGCATCTTGTCTTTATTGGGGTGGGTGCAATGCCGAGGGCCTGGACGGCCAGCTCTTGCCTCACCTGCAACAACGACGCGATGCTGAAAGCTCCACTCTGGCGCGTCCATCCCGTGAAACAGGGGGCGCGCCAAAGTTAATGCTCGAAAACCTCACGATACGAGCATTAGTTCACGGACTCCATGTCCCTATTCACGGGGGCGCGTGACGGCTCCGCACTTGATTAGTTGCTCGATTTCCGCTTGGCCGAGGCCGGCTTCGCGCAGGATTTCGTCGCCGTGCTCGCCCAGACGGGGCGGGGCGTGGCGGTAGGTTACCGGCGTAGCGGAGAGCTTGAGCGGGCTGGCGACCAGTCGCAGGTCCGGGTTGTCCGGGTGCGGCACGGGCACGGTCATGCCGCGCTCCTGGGCCTGCGGGTCGGCGAAGGCCTGGGCCAGGTCGTTGATCGGCGCGGCTGGCACTTTGGCGGTTTCCAGCTCGGTGAGCCAGGCGTCACGCGCGCGGGTCTTGAGCCGGGCGGCGATCAGGGGGACGAGGTGCTCGCGGTGGCGCACGCGGGCGGAGTTGGTGGCGAAGCGTTCGTCCTGGGCCCACTCAGGGTGGCCGGCGATGGCGGCGAACTTGGCGAACTGGCCGTCATTGCCCACGGCGAGGATCAGGTGGCCGTCGGCCGCCTCGAAGGTCTGGTACGGCACGATGTTGACGTGCGCGTTGCCCATCCGGCCGGGCGCCTTGCCCGTCACCATGTAGTTGGCACCGAGGTTGGCCAGCATGGCGAGCTGGGTGTCGAGCAGGGCCATGTCGATGTGCTGGCCTTCTCCCGTGAGGTCACGGTGGCGCAAGGCGGCGAGCACGGCCACCGTGGAGTAGAGACCCGTGAACAGGTCGGCCACGGCGACGCCGACCTTCTGCGGGCCGCCGCCGGGCAGGTCGTCGCGCTCTCCCGTCACGCTCATCAGGCCGCCGAGGCCTTGCACGGCGTAGTCGTAGCCGGCGCGGTCCTTGTAGGGGCCGGTCTGGCCGAAGCCGGTGATGGAGCAGAACACGAGGCGCGGGTTGAAGGTCTTGAGGCTCGCGTAGTCGAGGCCGTAGCGGGCGAGATCGCCGACCTTGTAGTTCTCGACCAGCACATCGCACTGCTTGGCCAGCTCGCGGATCAGCTGTTGGCCCTCGGGCTTCGAGATGTCGATGCAGATCGAGCGCTTGTTGCGGTTGGCGCCGAGGTAGTAGGCGGCTTCGCGGGTTTCCTCGCCGGCTTCGTTCTTCAGGAAGGGTGGGCCCCAGCTGCGGGTGTCGTCGCCGTTGCCGGGGCGCTCGACCTTGATCACGTCGGCGCCGAGGTCGGCCAGGGTCTGGGTGCACCAGGGGCCGGCCAGCACGCGGGACAGGTCCAGCACGCGCACGCCGGCCAGGGACATCGGGGGAAGGTGGGCAACGCTCATGCGGCGATTGTGCGGCAGACATAATCAGAGGCATGACGCGCACCTTCGCCCTGATTGCACTGACGCTGACTTTGGCAGTTAGCGCTTGCTCTCCGGCTTTCGACTGGCGCGAGGTGCGTCCGCCGGATTCGGAGGCCGTGCTGAACCTGCCCTGCAAGGCCGAATTCCAAAATCGCAAGGCACCCAGCGGTTTGCGAATGGGCCTGGCGCATTGCAAGACCGGCGGCTTTGAATTTGCGTTCTCCTGGGCGGAGTTGAGTTCACCGGCCGACGCGCCGACAGCGGTGGCGCAGATGCGCGAGGCGCTGGCGAAGCAGCCCCATCAGGCGACCTTGCGATTCGAGGTTCGGTCGCAAGGCGCACGGGTCTATCAATTCCTGGTGCAGGGCGATAAGCCCATACCGCAGCAGGTTTGGCAGGACTTCAGCAGTTCGGTGCATTTGGGCGATTGATAATCACGACATGCCCGGACTGCTGTTGATCGCCCACGCCCCCCTGGCCACTGCCTACAAGGCCGTGGCCGAGCACACCTACCCGGATTGCGCACCGCAACTGACGGTGCTGGACGTGCTGCCCAGCCAAAGCTGCGAGCAGGTGATGGAAGCGGCCCTGGCGCTGATGGCGGCCAAGCCGCACGACGAATGGCTGCTGCTGTCCGACGTGCCGGGCGCCACGCCGCATAACGCCGCACTTCGACTGATCGGCGCCGACCCGCGCTTGCGCCTGGTCAGCGGCTTGTCTGCGCCCATGCTTTGGCGCTCGCTCTGCTACGGCCGCCTGCCGCTGGCCGAGCTGGCGGAACGCGCGGCCGAAGGCGGCCGGCGCGGTATCGAGATCTACACCACGCCCAACCAGACCTAGTCAGACCTAGAAGAAAAGAGAGACAACGAGGCATGATCAAGTCCACGCTCACCATCAGCAACAAGCTGGGCCTGCATGCCCGCGCCTCCGCCAAGCTGACCAAGCTGGCCGGCGGTTTTCAGTGCGAAGTCTTCATGAGCCGCAACGGCCGGCGCGTGAATGCCAAGAGCATCATGGGCGTGATGATGCTGGCGGCCGGCATCGGCTCGCAGGTGGAGTTGGAGACGGAAGGGCCTGACGAACAGGCCGCGCAAGACCAGATCACGGCCCTCGTGAACGACAAGTTCGGCGAAGGCCAGTGATCGGTCGCTGAAGTTTCAAACCGCCGCGACGAAGTGGCGGCGATAGCGCTCGGGCAGGTCCTGGAGGCGAATCATCAGCGGCAGGTCCGCGGTGTTGAAGTCTGGATCCCAGGCCGGCGCGCCGAGCACCTTCGCGCCGCAGCGCAGATAACCCTTGATCAGCGCAGGCGCCTCGACTTCCAGATCCTGGCGCAGATCGGCCACTGGCAGCGGCAGACGCGGGCGCACTTGACGGTCGATCGACGCGAGGTGGGTCTGCTCCAGCTTCTTCCACAAGCTGGCCGCGAAGTGGCCACCGTCACGGATGTTGATGCTGGCGCAGCCGATCATGGTGTCCAGGCTATTGCGGACCATGAACTCGGCCAGCGCACCCCAGAGCGCCAGGATGGCGCCGCCGGAGCGGTGGTCGGCATGCACGCAGGAGCGGCCCAGCTCGGCGATGCGGTCGCGCTCATGGCGCAGGCGGGTCAGGTCGAACTCGGTCTCGCTGTAGAAACCGCCGGCGCGCTTGGCGGCGGCCGGCGTCAGCACGCGGTAGGTACCGATCACGGGGCCGGTCTCTTCGCCATTCGCCACGGCGCGGACCAGCAGGTGTTCGCAGAAGGGATCGAACATGTCGACGTCGAGGCTCGTCAAGTCGGGCAACTGCGGCAGGCGCGCGCCCATTTCTTCGGCGAAGACCTGGTAGCGCAGCGCTTGCGCCTCGCGCACATCTTCTTCATGGCGGGCCCAGGCGACGGCCAGTTTGATTTCACGCTTTTTTGCCTGCGCTTCACGCAGCGGGGGCGCCAGGGTGACCAGGCTCGGCAGGGGCATGTCAATCATCGACTTCGTCCTCTTCAACGCTTCAGACAATGGTCGCCATGCTCTGTCCGAGCCATGACGACGCCATGACCCGTGCATGACGCAGCGATGACAGTGCCGATTCACCTGCGTTCGCCTTAAGCCCCGTTGCAAGAACGGTGAGGGGCCGCTGCTACAGTCGGCCGCATGAGTTTCCAGGTCTTCGGCATCCCCGTTTCACGCGGCGTGGCCATCGGGCGCGCGGTGCTCGTGGCATCGAGTCGCGTCGATGTGGCGCACTACTTCATCGGACCCGATCAGGTGGAGGCGGAAGTCGCACGCGCTGCGAAGGCGCGCGACTCGGTGGCCGAGGAGCTGACGACGCTCAAGCGCGACCTGCCGGAAGACGCGCCGCATGAGCTGGCGGCGCTGCTCGACGTGCACCTGATGCTGATGCACGACGAAGCGCTGGTGGGCGCGGTGCGCCAATGGATCATCGAACGGCACTACAACGCCGAGTGGGCCTTCTCCGCGCAGCTCGAAGTGCTGGCCCGCCAGTTCGACGAGATGGAGGACGACTACCTGCGCGAGCGCAAGGCCGACCTCGAACAGGTCGTCGAACGCATGATCGGCGCGCTGGTGCGCGAGCAGGGCAAGGACCCCCGCGATGCGGCCAGCGTGGCGCACCGCGACTTCGCCGGCGAAGATCCTCTGCTGCTGGTCGCGACCGACATCGCGCCCGCCGACATGATGCAGTTCAAGCGCAGCGTGTTCCGCGGCTTCATCACGGACATCGGCGGCAAGACCTCGCACACGGCCATCGTGGCGCGGAGCATGGGCATCCCGGCGGTCGTCGGCACGCGTGAGGCTTCGCGGCTGATCCGCCAGGACGACTGGGTGATCATCGACGGCGATGCCGGCGCGGTGATCGTCGACCCCTCGCCGATCATTCTGGAGGAATACCGCTTCCGCCAACGCCAGAGCGAGCTGGAGCACGCGCGCCTGGCCCGCCTGCGCCACACGCCGGCGGTGACGCTGGACGGCGAGGCGATCGAGCTGCACGCCAATATCGAGCTGCCGGCGGATGCGATCGCCGCGGTTGAATCGGGCGCGACGGGCGTCGGCCTGTTCCGCAGCGAGTTCCTGTTCATGAACCGCGAGGGCGAGCTGCCCAGCGAGGAAGAACAGTTCCAGGCCTACAAGGCGGCAGTGGAGGCGATGCGCGGCATGCCGGTCACCATCCGCACGGTGGACGTGGGCGCCGACAAGCCTCTGGACCGCCTGACCATCAACGAGCTGCGCCACGAGCAGGTGCTCAACCCGGCCATGGGCCTGCGCGCCATCCGCTGGAGCCTGGCCGAGCCGGCGATGTTCCGCCAGCAACTGCGCGCTATATATAGAGCGAGTGCTTTCGGCAAGGTTCGGCTGCTGTTTCCCATGGTGGCGCACCTGAGCGAGGTGAAGCAGATCATCGAGGCCGTCAAGCGCGTGCAGCAGCAGCTGACCGACGCCGGCCACGCGCATAGCAATGTGGATATCGGCGTGATGATCGAAATCCCGGCGGCCGCGGTGATGCTGCCCGTGCTGCTGCGCTATGTGGACTTCGTGTCCATCGGTACGAACGACCTGATCCAGTACACGCTGGCGATCGACCGCGCCGATGAAGCGGTGGCCCATCTCTATGACCCGTGGCACCCGGCCGTGCTGCATCTGCTGGCCTCCACCATCGAGCAGGCGCGGCTCGCGGGCAAGTCCGTCTCCGTCTGCGGAGAGATGGCGGGCGACCCGGTCTTTACTGATCTGCTGCTGGCCATGGGCCTGCGCAGCTTCTCCATGCACCCGACGCAGATCCCGTCGGTGAAGCAGCGGGTGCTGCGCGCGGATGCGCGTCGCCTGTCCCACGGGTTGCCTCAAGTGCTGCTCAGTGAGGACCCGCGTCTGGCGGCCGAACTGGCGTTCGGCAAGCTCAGCGCCCCAGGCCACCCTGTTCAATAAGCAAATCGAATAGGGTTCTTGCTGATCTCGTAAATACTGTGCTACAGTCGTGGGCTTCGCTGATCACAAAGCGCTGTTCGCCGACCAACTACGGTGAAGCGCTGAAGAGATGCGAAGAGTTGATCCGAAAGGATCAGCAAGCCCTGATGGGGCTGCGGCGGTCAAGCGCTGCGGGTTGCTGAATGAGAGTTCGGCGTCTTGCAAAAAGTGCTTGACAAGTTCTTCTGGACTGCGTCACAATCCCATCTCTTTGCTGCTCACGAGTCATTTGCGCCGAGGTGCTTGACGAAAGAACAGCAAGGAAAAAGAAGCGAAGCTTCTGAGTTTGTTTTGAAGAGTATGCAAATGCAGCGATTCAAATTAAATTCAAAAGCAGCTTGACAA